>Ga0207710_10000001_pt1:797500-1797433 | contig 1797433 bp, 1509 predicted proteins | sample KBSS24metaG_FD_184400 | JGI IMG/M metagenome (GOLD analysis project Ga0207710, IMG submission 184400) | Switchgrass rhizosphere microbial communities from Kellogg Biological Station, Michigan, USA - KBS S2-4 metaG (SPAdes) (version 2) | ecosystem: Host-associated > Plants >...
GCGGTATTAGCGCAAGTTTCCCTGCGTTATTCCCCACCCGAAGGTAGATTACCTACGTGTTACTCACCCGGACGCCACTCTACTCGTCCCCCGAAGGGGACTTTCGCGTTCGACTTGCATGTCTGAGGCACGCCGCCAGCGTTGATTCTGAGCCAGGATCAAACTCTCGTTAATAGTTTGTTCACTAGCAACATTATCTTACTGGTCTTACTATCAGTCTCGATAATGACTCTTCTTCAGAGTTTTGCGCGAACTTTATCGTTCGCGTTTTGACTCTCAAAGGTCTAATTGAGACGGACACGCTCTATCTAGTTTTCAAAGATCGAATTGTTTTTGGATTCGAGCTCGCGCTCTTTGTGATCCAAGCTTGGCTGGGTTAGGAAAACTACTTCGAGTCGCCTTTATGAGGATATTATCCTCCCAAGCAAACGCGCATTCTAACGAACGAGCATTGGTGTGTCAAGCGCAGGAGCGAAGTTTTTCACCTACAACTTCGTTGCGGTCATCCACCGGACTCACCCCGCGCTGTCAAAAGACCAGCTTAGATGAAGCGAAAGACGTTGGGTTGCCCAGTTTGTCGAAAACGTCAATGGTGATGCCAGCCACACGATCAACGCCGCTTTGCAGCTTTCATCTGTTCCGGCGGAGTTACACGCATGACACCGTGCTCATCGCGATACAAACTGAAAGTCATATTTTTCACCTGTCCGGACTCTTCTTTGATCGGAACAGTGAATGTCTTGTTCGCGCCTTTTCCCTCAACCTTTAAAGGCAAGTAGCCTTCAACGTCAGGGCTGCGATAAGCGGTGTAGTGATCCTGGTCGTGCTTCTCGTAACCGAGTACATAGATTCGATCGAAATCTGGTTCGCCAATTTTGTGAGGCTCGTCCTTCGAATTGCTCTTTTCGAGAATAACCCAACTACCTGGGCGCGACGTCTTAGCGACATCCTTTGTTTGCGTCGCAGAACTTTCATCGCTGCTCTCTTCATCGAGCCGGCGCCACGCAACGAATTCCCTTCCCGTGCGGTAATAGATGATGTCGCTGGGAACCGTAAGTTCAACCTGTTTTCCGAAGATCCATCCGGCGGGCGCAGGAGAGATCGCCGGTGCGAGGCGCACTTTGTACCAAAGTTCCGTAGTCTCCTTCGCTTCCTGATCTTCTTCTTCGCTGCGATCTGATGTGCTGCGCACGGTGGTCGCTCTGCCGGGTTTCGGCGCGATGTCACTCTCATCCGGCGCGCCCTCTTTCGCTTTCGGGACTCGCTTCCAGCCGACGATTTCAAAGCTCGCGCCACTGTCGAGCCGCATCATGATGTTGTCATCTTTGGTGCGATCCGGCGAGAGCCGCAGATTCGAACTAGCATGTAACTGCCCCGTCCCCTGCGCCTGGACGTCTTTATCTTCATCGGCAAGCTTGCGCGACTTTTCCAGCACGTCGTCCGGCATGATGTTGCGCGCTTCGATCCAGCCTTCGGTTTTGTCAGCATCCCGCGCACGCACCCGATACCAAAGCTCTTTCTTGGTGTTGTCAGACGGGTCCGGAACGTCCATCGAGTCGAGAATATCTACGCCATCTCCGCGGCTCACTTCCAGAAGGTCCGCAGCGACTACTGCAGTCGAGCTACGGATCTGCGCACGGTGCGACACGACCACGCCAGAGCTGCCGGTTCGCGCGATAGCGCTGCAGCCAGCGAGCAACGCGACGGCCATTAACGCGGCCAAAAGAATTGGCGAGCAATTGCCCGCCTCTCGACGCCAGGATGGATTAGGAGATGAAGGGGATTCGCGAACAAACATAATTCCTATCGAAACCGTCGGACTTGCAAATTGAACAAGTCACTACCGACTACGGGGCTCATTGTAACCCAACTGCTTCAACAAATCGCGCTGCCGACTCGAAAGCTGCGCATCGACCGAAATGTGTGTCCGCACCCCGGGCTTCTCAACGTGCAGCCCAAAAGGCGCCAACTCTTTCTGCAAGTCAATTTTCGTTCGCTCAACAACCAGCCGATTAACAAACTGCTGATCAGAAAGTTCAGATCGCAAAGCCGCCACCACCACCGAGTTGCCCTCAGGCTTCGCACTACCTGGCGCCGATTTGGCGACATAGGTCCTAACGACGCTTCGATAGATATCGTCCAACGACCGCTTCCCTTTTGTCTGCCATCGCAGGTTCAAGTCATAGAGAAAAGCGACGACCATTGCCTTCGAATACACGGTCGATGATCCAATCGTCCAGCGCTGCTTCGATGCTTCGATCAAGGAAAGGTTCTGCGGGTCCGCAGCTAAAGAGCCATCGTAAGCATCGGCGATGGCATTCATGTACTGCTCGAAAGACAGCAAGTCGAGCCGCACTCCCGCCCGCGCGGCCTGATACATCGTGAAGCCTTCATAGAACCAGTCGTAATCACCGCTCAGCGCCAGTCCATTCGGCACCCAAAAATGAAAGAGCTCGTGCGTGAGCGCCAACCCAAGTTGCGCCCGCGCGGCAAGTTTCGATGGCGACCTCGCCATCAACAGCGTCGTCGTGCAGCCACGTGTCTGCGCGCTCCATTTGTTTGCGCCAGTCGCTTGCGGAAACGGAAGCAGAACCAAAGACGCGCTTTCACACGGGAACGCGGCCATCGTGTCGCCGTGCAACTTTAAGACATTCGCAATTACTTCGAGTGCCTCGTCATCAGCAAGCGCCCACTCACCGTCCGTTAACATCGTGAATGGCTTGCCGAGAATTGCGCGCGTTGAAACACGAATCTTTTTCCCAACGACTACCGGCGCGCTGTCAGGATCGCTGATCTCAAATTCCGTCTGCGGTTTACCGATATTGCTCGCGTACGCGTTCCATTGCAGCGGTAAGACTAAGCGTACGGTGATGGGCGCGTTGCGGTCTCCGGGTGCTGACAACTGTTGGGGAAACAAGTCTCCAAACATCAGCAGTCCGCGTTCAAAGCCCAGCCACGATGTAAATGCTGCGTCGGCCGGTCGCGAACCAGGCGCGAGTTCAATCTCATACTTAAAATTCGTCGCAGGTTGCGCCGACTCAAACTGTCCGGGAGCGATTCTGCGAACTTCGACTTGCTTTCCACTCCCATCGAATACCTGAAACCCGCGCACGCGCTCTCCCAGTCCGACGATTCCAGCGTACGAATCACGAAAAGACCACGCCTGACCGGCCGGCCCCGCGCCTTCAATCAAAAGCCGCCCGGGAGTGCCCGGCAAGACCTGGACTGTTACCGCCGGCGGCTGCACAGATGGGGAGGTCTCCCCCGCAACAAACCCGCAGAATAGAAGGACCAACAAAGACTGTCGAAGAAGGTAAGAGAACCGAAACATCATCACTCGACTGACGGCCGTTACCTGTGGCCGTCTATTGACTTATCCAATGCGCCATTCATAAACTAGCGCATCATTCCCCGATGTGGCTATCGATACAAACCAGGAATAACCGGTTCGCGTTGCTCACGCGCGTGATCGGCGCATTCCTGCTCGCCGCAATTGCGTGGGGCAGTACCTTTGAGTTCACTCACCATCACGACGTTCGCTCGGCTCTTCGCGCCCAGCAAGTTGCGACAGAGACGCAAACAAACGGCAATGATGAAGCCGCGTCGCGGCAATTGCCACCGCTCTCATCGCGAACGCGCACGTCGGAGTGTTCAATTTGCCAGCTGCAACATAATCTCGCGACTACGCTCATCAGCGAACCAGCGGGTCTAACCTCAGATGCAATTCAATCGGCGCCGCAATCCGCGTTCGTTCAGATCGAGCTGGCTGATTTCACTCGATCCCAACGCGGCCGCGCGCCTCCCAGCCTTCTCTAAGCCAAAACGCCGTTCTGTGGCGCGCTGCCGACAAGCGCGCGCGCACTATTTAGCCCGAGCGACAACGCGTGCGTGTTAATGCGCAAGCTCTCGCCGGCTTGAACTAAGCAGAGGAGGCAGGAATGTCAGAGGCTCAGAGAAGCACTCTTCTTTTCGCACTATTTTTATTAATTCCAATTGGAACGCCGCCCTCCCAGGCACAGATCATCCGGCGCCAGGCCAATGTCGATCATCAAATCGTTCCAACCATTCCGGACTTGACGCTGGCGAACAATGTCCGCGGTCAAACCCAAACCGCAACTGACAAACGGGCGATTACGGTCAGCGAAGCGGTCTCGATCTTTTTGAGGCAAAACTTTGAACTGATCGCGGCGCGCTACGACGTCGACAGCGCCGAAGCCGAAAAGCTCACCGCCCGTCTGCGACCGAATCCCGATATCAGCGTCGGCTCCTCGGGCTTGCCACTCAACCTAAGCGGCAACTTGCTGACTGAGCAAGAGTACTCATACAGCATTGCTCAGACGTTCGAGCTGGGCGGCAAGCGCGCGAAGCGAATCAATATGGCTAATGCTAATTCCGATCTCGCGCGCGCGCAGTTTGAAATGGCTGTATGGCAACTGACGAATGATGTGAAAAGGAAATTCTTCACGGTTGTCCTTAATCGATCGCTCCTGGAACTGGCCCAGGAAAACGAGAAGACCTTTGCCGAGACGGTCAAGCATACGGAAGAACTCGTCCAGGCCGGCGAGCTCGCAGGCCTTGATCTCACGCGGCTTGAAGTCGAGAAGCTTAAGTTCGATACCGACCTTGCGAACGCACAACGCGACTATGAGGTGGCACTGCGCGATTTGCGCGTCACGCTCGGCGGAGACTATCGGGCAATGGAGATCGACGCAGCCGGCACACTCGATCCGCAAGAGTACGACTTCACCTTTTCCGACCTTCGCGACAAGGCCTTCGCCGCGCGGCCGGATTTGAAAGCCGCAAAACTCGCCGAACGGTCCGCTGACGCTTCGATCAAGTTACAGGATGCACAACGAATTCCTGACATCAGTTTGGGCGGAGGCGTTACGCAGGTGCCCGAAGGCGGCAGCAATTACACGTTTGGCGTCGGCATCTCCTTACCGATCCACGATCGGAACCAGGGCGAACGCGCCAAAGCGCGAATAGAAAAAGAGAAAGCGATCAATCAGGAAGCATTCGTCACGAATCAAATTATTAGCGACGTTGATAAAGCATTCATCGCCTTTCAGCTTGAAAAACGTCGCGTGGATCTCTATCGCACTGGCGTCCTTACCAAAGTCAACGACATTCAGAATCTGACCGAGTACTCGTTGAAAGCGGGCGAGAGTTCGATCCTCGAACTACTCGACGCGATTCGCACGAGGCGCGACACGCTCGCCGCTTTCTACCAGGCTCTGTTCGACTACAAGTCGTCAGTCCTTGATCTGGAACTCGCCACGGCGACGCCGATCGTTAAGTAAGAAAGGATCTCTCCGCTATGTCTAAACTTGCGTTAATTCTTTTAATGATCGCCGGCATGGTTCTGTGCGGAGCGTGTAAACGATCGGCAGCGCCGGTGGCGAACGTCGCGATTACTTCCACGTCGCAAACTGCGGCTGACAAAGCTATCGAAACCGAGATTGTCACGACGGCGCCGATATCGGGAGTGGTCACCGCCACCGGCAAGATCGAAGTGCCCGAGGATCGGACGGCGGTAATCGGACCAGTCAATGAAGGACGGATCGTCAAGCTCTACGCCGGCCAGGGCAGTCGCGTCCGCAAAGGCCAGAAGCTGGCGGAACTTGAGTCAGCAGACATCGACCAGGCAGAAGCGGATTATTTAAAAGCGCTCGCCGATGCCGAAAATGCAAAACGATCTGCGGCCGCCGAAATCAAACTGGCCCAACAAACTTACGACCGAACGAAAGCACTCTACGAAAAGACCGTCGTACCAGGAAAGAACCTTCAGTCGGCCGAGCACGATCTGGAAGTAGCGAAGGCCACGGCAGAAAACAACGCCGCGTCGACGAGGGTCGCGCTCACCGCCGCGCGTCGTCACTTGTTGATTCTTGGTTTGAATGACGCGGCCATCGACGCGCTCGGAAAGAAACCCGGCTTGGGGGCGACATTCGCGCTGAACTCACCAATCGATGGTGTTGTCGTCGAACGCAACGCGACGATCGGCGCGACCGTGGGCACCGATGCGAACGTTTTCAAAATCATCGACACATCGCGCATCTGGGTCGACGCGAATGTTTTCGAAAAAGACCTTTCTCGGGTTCGCGTGGGACAAGCTGTCAAACTTACCGTCACAGCTTTCGCCGGAACCACGTTTTCCGGACGGGTCATCTTTATCAACTCAGTCGTCGATCCTGATTCGCGCACCGTCAAAGTTCGCACTGAAGTGCCGAACCCGGACGGCCGTTTGAAACCGGACATGTTCGCCAATGTCGAGATCATTACCGACGTCAGCAGCGCGGCCATCTCTGTACCACAGTCGGCCGTGCTCGAGGACAGCGGGAAGAGTTTTGTCTTCGTTGCGGAGAACAATGCCTACAAGAAGCTGCAGGTGCAGACAGGAATTAAGGCCGGCGATCGAGTCGAAATCGTCGATGGTCTTAAATCGGGTGACAGGGTGGTGATCAAAGGAAGTTATCTGCTGCTTCAGCAAGGTAAAGGCGACCAGTGAATTCAACCTGCGGAGCTGGTGAAAGCATAAAGCCTGGGGCGCAAGCCCCAGGTTTCCGGATATCAAAAGGGACGAGCTCGCGAAGCGAGCGATAGATTTTTCAGCTGAAAGGTTGGTCTTCGCGTTGAATCTCTCGAGTTTCTTTATGAGAACCGAATCGAATTCGACACGCGGTCTGTTGGATGTTTCAGCTGCCGCCCGCTCCACGGGCTTGGTCCGTGTTTGTGCTTCTCTTCCTGGGGTTCCGCTTCGCTCCACCCCAGGCTTTATGCTGTCGCGCGCTCCGCGCGCTAACAACCCATGACCGATAATTTCATTGCCTTCTTCTATCGCGAACGCCTGCTGGTGGCGGTCGTCTCGATGATCATCGTCGCCGGCGGCATCTTCGCGTTGCGCCGCCTCAACGTCGACGCCTTTCCCGACGTCACGCCGGTCCAGGTTGAGATCGACACGGAAGCGGAAGGCCTCGCCCCCGAAGAAATCGAGCGGCAAATCTCATTTCCGATTGAAAATGAGATGAACGGCATCTCGGGAGTAACGCGGGTCGAGTCCGAATCGAAATTTGGCTTGTCGGTAGTCACCGTCTACTTCACCGACGACACCGATATTTATTTTGCGCGCGAGCAGGTCTTTCAGCGGCTCGCCGACGCCAAAGAAAACATTCCGTCCGGCTTCGAGCCGACAATGGGTCCGATCACTACCGGCACAGGGCAAATCTATCTCTATCAAATTGTCGGCAGCGGTCAGAGCAATCAGGAGTTGCGCACGATCCAGGATTGGATCGTGAAGCTTCAGCTGCGCACGGTTCCCGGTGTTGCCGACGTGCTTAGCTTTGGCGGTGATGTGAAGCAGTACCAGGTGATTGTCGATCAGCAAGCCCTCGTCAACTACAACATCACGCTGAAGGCGCTGTTCGAGGCGATTCAGGCAAACAATCAAAATACGGGCGCGAATTTCATAGAGCATGGCGACGAGCAGTACGTCGTGCGCGGCCTCGGTCTGGTCAAAGACATTGAGGATATCCAAAACATCGTGCTCGACTCGCGCAACGGTACGCCGATTCGCGTGAGCGATGTCGCCCGAGTGGAAATCGGCAACGAACTGCGGCAGGGCGCCGTCACCAAAGATGGGCACGGCGAAGTCGTTACCGGAATTGTCCTCAAGCGCATCAACGAAAACACCAAAGAAGTTATCGATCGCATCAAGCAGAAGGTTGCGGAGATCAACAAAGCTCTGCCGCCGGGTGTTCAGGTCGTTGATTTTTATGATCAGGCGGAACTGGTCGACAACAGTATCCACACGGTCGTGGAATCGCTGATCGAAGGTGAAGCGCTCGTCCTAATCATTCTGGTTCTGCTGCTCGGAAATCTGCGTAGCTCGTTCATCACCGCGGCGGCGATTCCCTTCTGCATGCTGGTCGCGTTCATCCTGATGTGGTACGCGGGCCAGTCGGCGAACCTGATGTCGCTCGGCGGGCTGGCGATCAGCATCGGCATGATGGTCGACGCGACGGTGGTGATGGTTGAGAACATCTATCGCCATCTCGAAGAACACCGCGAACACTCGACCCGCGCGGCGATTCTGACGGCTGCCCAGGAAATCGGCCGCCCGATGTTCTTTGCGATTCTCATCATCATCGCGGTCTTTCTTCCGGTCTTTACGCTGCAAGGTATCGAAGGAAAATTGTTCAAGCCGCTGGCGTATGCCGTCACTTTCTCGATGATTGGATCGATGCTGATGGCGCTGTGCATTGCGCCCATGCTCTGCGCCTTGTGGTTACGGCTGAAAAAAGGGCCGGTCCGTGAGAATCCAATCATCCGTTTCGTCAAGGGCATCTACGTCCCGATTTTGAAGTGGGCGATTGCTCACAAGGCGCTGACGCTGACCATCGCCGGACTCCTCTTGATCTGGAGCGTCGCCGACGTGTTTATTCTCGGCAGTGAATTTTTACCGACAATCGATGAAGGCAACATGCTGGTGCGCGCCACGATGCCGGCCAGCATTTCCCTAACGCGGGCGATCGAAATATCGGGCCAAATCGAGCAGACCCTACGCGAATTTCCTGAAGTCGAAACTGTCGTGGCTAAGATTGGCCGCGCTGAACTGGGCGGCGATCCCGAAAGCGTTAGCAACGACGAAATCTACGTGCGACTGAAACCGAAGAGCCAGTGGACGACCGCCAAAACCAAAGACGCCCTCGTCGATGCCATGCGCAAACGAGTCGAGGGTTTTCCTGGCATCGAGTTCAATTTCTCGCAAGTGATTGAGACACGGAATGATGAATTGATCTCAGGTATCAACGCGCAGCTTGCCGTCAAAGTCTTCGGTGAGGATCAGGACACATTGCGTAAGGTCGCCGACCAGATTCGCGATGCGATGTCACACGTGCGCGGGGTCGAGGATCTGGCGGTTGAACAATCCGCCGGTGAAGAGCATCTCGAAATCGACATTGACCGCGACCGAATTGCGCGTTATGGACTCAACATTGGTGACGTGCTCGAAGTCGCGAAGATCGCCATCGGCGGCGACTCGGCGACGGACGTGCTTGAGGGCCAGCGGCGCTTCGCCATCTTCGTGCGCCTGAACGAGGACTACCGGAATCAGGTTGAAAAGCTCGGCGACATTCTGGTGGCCGCGCCGGTGGGCGGGAAGATTCCGCTGGGCCAACTCGCCTCGTTCAAGTTGTCGAGCGGCGACTCACTGGTTACTCGCGAAAATTCTCTGCGCCGGGAAGTCGTCATGTGCAATGTGAAGGGACGCGACATCGGCAGTTTCGTGCACGATGCGCAAGAAGCGGTCGCGCTACAGGTCAAGATGCCGCCTGGTTACTTTGTGACTTGGGGCGGCCAGTTTGAGAATGCACAGCAGGCCACGCGAAGATTGCTAATTGCTATTCCAATCGCGCTGTTGCTTGTGTTCGTGCTGATCTATGCTTGCTTCGACTCGCTGCGCAACACGCTCACGATCATCTTCAACATTCCCATCGCGCTCGTCGGCAGCACCACCGCTCTTTTGATTTCTGGATTTCCTTTAAGCGTGCCGGCCATCGTCGGCTTCATTGCAGTCTTCGGCGTCGCCGTCCAAAACGGAATGGTCATGGTGTCGTTCATCAACAAGTTGCGCGGTCGCGGCCATGAATTACACGATGCAGTGATCACCGGCGCCAGCATTCGTCTGCGCGCCGAGCTATTGAGCGCCTTAATCGGCAGCATCAGCTTAGTTCCCTTTATCATCTCGTCCGGCACGGGCGCGGAGATTGAAAAGCCTTTAGCCATTGTCGTGGTGGGAGGAATGCTGATGAGCCCGCTTAAGATCGTCATTCTCCCGATGATCTATGAATGGGTTGAGCGCGGCGCCGCACGAAGAGCAGCGAAAGAGGCGATTACCGAATAACGATTGGTCTCTGCCTCCAGCGATAATTCTCCAATCAGGGATCGGTCAGAAATGATAGAACGCTGAGAACACCACCCGCGCGCGAAAATCATGAGCACTGGTAATCGGAAAACCGATGCCCGCTCCGACTTGCCAGTGCTCACTGTGAAACGGACGGAACTTTATTCCCGGCGAAAGGTTCACGACCGTGCGGCCGCTGTCAGGGCCCGCCAGTTCCGTTTCGCCATCGAGTTCAATCAAAGGCTGAATCGACGGTGTGGGCTTGAACAAGAAAGCGAGCCCATATCCGAGCGAGGTGAATTCATCGTCCAACGGTCGCTTGTTCGTCGGAATGCTCACCGACGAAAAGCCGATCAGTTCGAGTTTCTTTCGCTTAATGCCGGCGCCAAAATACGGTTTTACTTCAAAGATGTGACTGCTGCCGATTTCCTTTTGATCGTTTCCCGACGGCAACTCAAAGCTAACGCCATAGACCAGCAGGACATGCTTTTCTTTGAAATGAAAGTTCGCGAACTTTAACGCCACTTCTATGTTGTCGACGTGGCTGACTCGCGGGTCGCCTTCCACATTGCGAAACGTGTAGGGCACGTTTGTTTCAATGCTGAACGTGGGCCGAAAGGCGTACTCGAATTCAACCCGCGGGCCCTGCTCGTTGGCGTGAATGCCATTACGAAACCGCCGATAGAAATAATCAAACCGAATCTTCGTGTCCGGCGAAGGCGATTCAACGATTAGCGGATGGGAAAAGTGGAGCTCTTCTTCCTCGTGATGATGGGACTGAGAATATGCAGGTTGAGCCAGACACGACGCTGCACAAACCATCGCGAGCAATTTCAGCGTGCTGATCAATCCGTAAGCCTTCTGCTTCATTAATCGTCCTTTCTTCTAATACCGCGAACACTTGTGGACAGCGCCATCAAACACGGCGCGTACAGATTTCCAGGGAACTCGGACTCAGTCGGAAGACACCGACACGAGTCCGGAATTCTAAAGTGCGATTTGCTCAGCGATTAGGAGAAAGAAACAGGCGGCCCGCGCGGTGCGCTTCGGCGCCTTGCGCCGGTTAGAGTTCGCAGCGGCGGTATGTAACTGTTCGCAGACTGGTGGTGGGAAGTTGCTCGCTGTCGTTCGCCGCGAGCAGCTGCAGCATGATTACGGTTGAGTGAAGCGAATCCTGACGCGCAACCTCCGCAATCGGGACGACAGGGTTTATTGATGGCGGATGAAGCGAGCTGTGAATGGTGGGATTTCGTCTGTGATTGCCCTGCAGGCACAAGGTTCGCGCCGCGCAGCGAAACGTGTCGCCGCGTCAACGAAGAGAATCCACAGAATTGCTCCCGAACTCGAGTACGCGCGCCGTGGCTGTGAGTTGATCTTTTCCGCAGGGCGGCCTGGCAGGAACCGTCCATGCACGATCCGGCCGCGTGTGGCGCTCGACCGGCGCAACACGCAAGGGTGCACATCGGCGCGGTCGCGAGTGTTTCGCTGGGAAAGATGCTCGCCAGCAACCCAGCCAACAAGGCTATTGCCAACGCCCGCCTTGCAATTTTTTGAACTCGCTCTCGGTTCATTAAGGGTTCAGATTAGCAGCTTCCGGGTCTAACCGCGCCAGATAATTTTCGAGCATTTCATGGGTTTGTCGCTCCGAACTCTCACCTTACTGTAACCTCGATCTGTCGGCAGGTCAGAAGATCCAAAGCCCGCCCCGCCCATGAAATTTGATCCTGTCCGATCGCGGTGGTGCACCATGAGAAAGTGTAATTGGAAAACGTGTCCTTCCTGATCCACTAACTGCACCTCAGGCATTCCCAAACTGCCGTCCGGAAAACGCAGCATTTGAGCTTGAAAGTCAGGCGTGTAATCGCCTTCAAGCTCCAGAATGATTAAAGACTGCTTACCCGATGGCTTCAATGCTGGGGCAGGTCCAATCTCCAACCACTGCGACGTGATTGTGGTCTCGCCTGCAATATCACGATCGGTAAATGTGGGTAGCGGCCCCATTCTTCTGTAAAGAAGCAGCGCCACAACAACAACGGCACTCAGTACGACTACAGCAAGTAATGCTTTGTGAATCGGCCTCATCTTCAAGTCCAGGAAAGCAATCCAACGGGGCGGTTGACGCGGCGGCACGGCCACGCAGACAGACGACTCGTGACCAATCACCTCAACAGAAAATTGAGAGCTTCATTCAGCTGGACATCACGCGTGATAATTAGCGCGTCCCGATACTTTATGAAATAAACCGACGCGTGTCCCATGTCCCATCTCACGGTTTGTCCGTTAAGTAAAGTCACTGTGTACCTGTGGTTCTTAGGATTCCCAGTCTCTTCTTCCTGGAACTGAATCCGGTCAAGGTCGGCAGGCTTATCGAAAAAGACAGCTTCGAGGATGCCCTTATCCGTTTTTACCCAAACTGCTTTCGTCGGCCCAAAGTAGCCACCGTTGTATTTCGAAAGCGCGACCTTTTGAATCCACAAGCCGCCGTTACTCAAACGCTGGACAAATCCAGTCGCGTAGCTGACTTGCAGCGGTACAATATCCGATACATCGCGTCCTTGCGCGCTCAACCTGAATGGGTAGGCGAGAACAGAGGCGCAAACGATCACAATACAGACTGACTTTAGCTTCATGTTGCTTGCATCTCCTTACCTAAATCTCTGGCGCTTCGCCCTATGGTACCAAGTTGCATAACGGTTGAGTTGACGCGGCGGCGCGAAACACGCTCTCCCGATGTCATCGGCACTCGCGTGCAACGATTTGTTCGGTTAATTGCGTTCACGAAGACGCCGGCAAAAAAAGACGACTCGATCCGCGCCATATAACAACTCCAAGCGACACAAGAACAACCAGGAAGAAAACGAAATAGCCAACAGTTAGCAGAGGAAACCGCACGAAACTGTCCCGCAACAAGGAGTCATGTACGAGTTCCCTAACCGCCATTCCGACATGAAACACTACTACCAACCCCAGCAGAAGCCTGCGAATAATAAATGAACTACTTAGTGGAAACACGCCAAAATAGATCCCCCACAATAAGCCAATTCCTCCCCATTCAAACAAGAACCCCAACATTCCGACGTGGACAAATGCATCGCGGTTGAGAAAAAAGAAAGGAGCCGCAGAAGCGAACGGAACGCTCGATCCGTGACCAACACCTGCCAGAATGAACGACCAAAAGAATAGGACGCAGCCAATTACGAAACCTATAACGAAACGGCCTACGGTGCGCATCGATAAACAGTTCCGAGCAAGCAATCCCGTTGGAGTTGACGCAGTAAGTCCTCCGCTCTACACATCTGTGAAAGTCATCGTTTCCGCGGGCTAAGGCCCCGGTTTCCACGTTGCGGTATAGCTTTGGAAGACAATGTCATCCAGTGCCCCGCTGAATCCGTAGTTGTGAGGCGACTGGTTTGGCAGGGTGGAGTTAGCAAGTCCCACAAAGCCCAGCCCAGTATCCGGACAATAAACGTAGAGAGTACTCAACCAGGGAATGAACGGATTACCAAAGCCCAGGTCGCCATTCTTCACCACACAGTTTCCGTAAGTGTTCGGCCACTGGTAGTCCCACCCGTACATGTTGCTTACCATTTGCGACAGCGTCACCTCGTTCGCATTATTGGAAGTCTTTGGCAGGTATGTGCCAAGCATCAGATGTGCCATGAAAACTCCCATGTCCGTCACCGACAGTTGCAATCCTCCGCCGCCGCACAGGTCAGTCCAGTCTGCCCAATCCGTGCCGTTCGTTGATCCGGGCGGATAAGGATAAGAAAGCACCGGGTTCAGTCCAGGCTTACAGGTGATCTTAATATCCGGCTCGTAGATCGATTTCATGTAAGTGAGGTAGCCCTGGTCAGTCGCGGTTTGGATATCGGCATCAGTCTTGTTCGTATCGTTGTAACCATTGATATAGGTGAAGAGGATCCGAAACAACGCAAAGTTGGCATTCTGGTATTGCGGCGCTTTGGTCGTAATGTTTTGCGCCATTATCCCTTTGAGACCGGCGTAGCTCGTGCCAAGGCTCGAAGGGTCACGAATGCCGCTCTTGTGCGTCATTAGTTCGGCGAACGTAATCGCGCTGACTCCGTTTCCCAACGTCCAACTCTTCGGCAGATATGAACCAATCGAACTGTTGACACTGATATTCTTCGCGGCCAGAAGCTTCAGCGCGGCTACGGCTGTCATCGTCTTGTTGACGCTGGCCGCATTTGAACGCGCGTCAAGCGTCATCGCCGTCTCAGGCGGATCATTGGACCTGCGTGCCTTTCCGAAAGCGTTGCTCGACATCTGCAGGCCGTTGTTGATGATGATGTAGCTGTAACCAACCGCCTGGCCGTTGATGGTGCTGTCGATCTTTTGTCCCCAACTCGCGTAGTTGAGGCAATTTCCGTTGTAGCAGGTTTGGCTGAGGTTCTGGTTGATCTTGTCCTTGTTGCAACTTAAGACCACGGCGGCCAAGAGGACAATGGAGATCAGCGTGACGCGTCTGCTGGAGCGCGGTCGTGAATTCTGCATGAGATGCCTCCTCTAGATCTGTTTGGGGGCGAGTAGGCTTTTCCGGTCACAGGATCGAGAACCTTCGAACTCGGATCTTTAATGTGACCCATTATCAGTTTCGGGTATCGGGATCTTTTGAGGATCGGGAGGCCCAAAACACGCTTGGATGCGGCGGTAAATAACAGAGTGAAGTCACGCTGTCAACAGATTCGCGGCGTGGATACTGGTTCAGTTTGCAAAGTGGCACGGGCGTCCCGCCCGTGAAAACCACGCGCAAGATGCGCGTGCCACCTCAAACTGAACCACTACCGCGGCGTGGTTGAGTGGTGAGCAGGTTGGCTTTCCGCAACTGTTCAATGCGAGAATCGTCGTCGTTCAAATTTCAATGGGATCGATTCAAACATTAAATGGGCCGCACTGGCGTTCTACTCATCAACATTGGCACCCCTGACGAACCGACACCTGAAGCCGTCGGCCGCTACCTGCGCGAGTTTCTCATGGACGAGTATGTCCTCGACATGCCATTCGTGAAGCGCTGGTTGCTGGTCAATCGTGTGATCGTGCCGCGCCGGAAACATTATTCGGCGGAACATTATCAAAAGGTGCAAATGCCGGAAGGCTCGCCTTTGCTGGTGCATACCGAACGCTTTGCCGCCGGACTCGTTAACGAATTCGCCGCGGACGCTGGTGAATTCGTTGTTGAAATCGGCATGCGTTACGGCAACCCATCGATCGCCGGGGCGCTGTTGAAACTGAAAAAGGCCGGCGTCGATCGAATAGTCGCGGCGCCGCTTTATCCGCAATACACGCAATCCAGTTTCGAGACTGCAGTCGTGGAAACGCGCAAGCAGGCGAAGAAGCTCGGCTTCGCTGACAAGATCGTCTTTCTCGAGCCGTTCTATGTTGAGCCAGGTTTCATTCAAGCGAACGCGGCAATCGTCGGCGAACATCTGAAGACGAACTCACCAGATTACGTTCTGTTCAGTTACCACGGCGTACCGGTCCGCCACATCAAACAAGTCGACACGCACGGCCATTGCCGCACTAACGACTCCTGTTGTGCGGAGGTCGGCGCCGCAAATGCCAACTGCTATCGGGCGCAATGTCATGCTACTACCCGCGCGATCGCCGCAGCGCTCGAACTGAAAGCCGAACAGTACACCACGTGTTTCCAGTCACAGTTCGGCAAGGACGAATGGATTGGTCCGTCGTTCGAAGATCTGCTTGTCGAACTTCCGAAGCGCGGCATCAAGAGTGTCGCAGTCGCCTGTCCTTCTTTCGTAGCTGATTGTCTTGAGACTCTGGAAGAGATTGGAATTCGCGGACGCGAAGAATTCAAAGAAGCTGGCGGCGATGAGCTGGCGTTAATTCCCTGCCTCAACAGCAATCCGCTTTGGATCAAAGCGGCGGCTAACCTCATTCGCGCGGCTGCGGGTGTGACTGCGAGCGATCCGGCATCGAATGTGGCAGCGGCATCCCGCCCGTGACGTCACGTGCCGGACGGATTGCCACTCATCAGCGACCACGCGAGTTCTTAGCCTGCCGATTCTTGTTTGTGTTATTCCCGCTGTTCGCGTTATTAGCGTTTTGAGTTTTTCGCAGTCGATCCTCACGCGCAGTGTTCTTCGGCGAACTTGCAGTGCGTCCCACCACCGCCTGGTCGCGGCTGTGGGTTACGTCAATTTTTGATGAAATCGAATTCGCGTTAATTACTTCGTGGCGAGGCTGAACATAATCCACTGCTTCCTTTGAAAGGCTCGTCCACCCCTCGCTGCCTGTAATCGCCATGACGGCGCCAACCATCACAATAACGACCAGCGCGGCCACGATGAACGGGCGCCGGTTTGGCCTCGGAATCAGCCAATCGCGTTCTGCCGGCTTTAGAATCGAATAGCTGTCGAAAGGATCGAAAGTGATCGCTTTGTTCACTACGGTGACATTCACGTTTGGCGGTCCGGACGCATCCGTAAGCGCGCTCTCGTTCCAGTTTTCGATAGCCCGCATCTCGTTCCGGCCCAGCCGTCGCAGCGCTTGGCGAAATTCATTCGCGTTCTCGAAGCGCCGATCCGGATCAAGCTCCAACGCCTTGTGAAGAATGACAGAGACCTCCGGTCCAACTGCCGGATGAATCTCATGCGCCATCACCAAAGGGTCGGCTTCAGATTTGGAAATCGCTTTGGTACGTACCAGCGCGTCAGGCGGCTTCACTCCCGTCAACAGGTGATAAAGCGTCGCCCCAAGCGCATAGATGTCGCTGCGCGGCGTGGTGCCCTGGTCCTGCATCTGCTCCGGCGGCGAGTAGCGGCGCGTGAAGCCAAAGATACTCGTGGAGCTGACGCCGCTCGTATCTGAATCAGTCTTAGCCAATCCAAAATCGAGCAGCGCAATCGATCCTGACGCCGTCAACTTTAAGTTGTGTGGTTTGATGTCGCGATGAATGATCTGGCGCTCGCGTGTGTGCAGGTAAATCAGCGCGTCGAGCAATTGATCCGCCCACGCGATAACAGTGTTGGAAGGCAACGGGCCGGGCTGTCTCCCGATGATCTCCGCCACGTCATCGCCGCCGATGAACTGCATCACCAGAAAAACGCGATCATCTTCGGTGAAGTAATCCGTTACTCGCGGGAGCGCCGCGTGATGAAGTTGCGCGAGCAGGCGCGCCTCGTACTCGAACTGCCTTCGCAGCCGGGCATCGGTCGAGAAGGCCTCCTTAATGGCGACCGTCACCTCGAGCCGCAGGTCCGTCGCTTCATAGACCGCCCCCATGCCGCCTTTGCCTAGCCGGCGCGTAACGCGGTAACGGCCTTGCAACACCGTGCCCGGATCGATAATCGGGCGCCGAGTCGTGCCGGTGAACGACGAAGATGCAGAACTGTCTTTCATTCGAACCGTGACGCGCGATTACACAGCAAACGCGGACCCGAAACGAGGAATTCACTTGGGCGACGGAAATCTATCTAGGGCAAGAAGTCAGAGGGTGCGAATGAGACTTCCTATTTGGACTATACGCCAGCGACGAAGCCGAAAACAAGACTTTTATGAGCCGAGTCGTCGCTTAATTTGTAGTCAGTCCGAGTCACCTGCCCCTTCCTGTACGATCCCGCGCTAACGGCTTCATAACTGCAGAGCGCGCAGAAAGATCCGCGGAGCTACGCAGAGAAAAACTGAATTAAGACACTACCCATGAGCCGCCTCGCGTCGCTAGACATAGAGGCGTTCCAAAATCATAATCCGATGCGCAATGCCAGGCGCGAACTTCAAACTGAGACCGAAAACGGGGAGAAACATGCGACACGCAGTCACAATTCTATTAAGTTTGATGCTGACAACGGCCTTGGGGTGCAAAAGCAGTCAGAATCCTCCGGCAGCTACGAGCGCGCCGTCAACAGCCGACGCCGCGACGCCAGTAGCCGCGGGCAGCCCTGCAGCCGGCACTTCGCCCACGACCTTACCGCCGACGGCGCCCGGAAAGGCAAACGCCTGCACGCTGCTCAGCAGCGAAGACATTCAAGCTGTCCAGGGCGAGGCGCTTAAGACAACGAAGCCTTCGCAACAGGCCGGCCCTGACTTTGTTATCGATATTTGCTATTACGAGCTGCCGACTCCTTCAAACTCGATCAGCCTCTCGCTCGCCCAACCCAATCCCGAGAAGAAGGATGCGGTGAAAGAATTCTGGGAAAACACTTTCGGCGGAAGCGAACATGGCGCGCGCAAAGAGAAGCGCGAACGTGAAGGCGAAGGTGAAATCGAAGAAGGCGCTTCTTCGCGCAAGATCGCCGGAGCCGGCCAGGAAGCATTTTGGTTTTCCAGTCCGATCGGCGGCGTGCTCTATGTCTTGAAAGGCGAACACTACCTCCGCATCAGCGTCGGCGGTAAAGGCACAAGTGAAGAGAAACTGAACAAGTCGAAGATATTGGCGAAGAAGGCGCTGGCGAAACTGTAAGAGCAGCGGCCACTCGAAGTCGGTCCCACATAATTCGGGACGCCACTCGCCACTACTTATAAATATACGTCTGACTGTCCTTCTGCTCCCATTCGACGCTGTCGATGTTGTCGCGATCAGAGGCAAGAATCTCCTCACACAGCCGATCTGTGCTGACGGCGAACGTTCCGAGCAACGCCAGAGTCAAACTTGCTCATGTCGAGTTCCTCTCGTTAAAGAGCGAATTGGAAGGTCGATTAACTAACGGGCCTTGGCCCAGAGCCGCCTGCGCTTAATCGGATGTACGGTGCCGGTGGGCGGCGCGCTGTTGCGGCCTTCAAAGAAAAGCTGGCTATTGAATGGTTCTTCACCCGGTCCGAGTTGCGGCTTCTGATAAACGCCATCGGCAGTCAAGTTTCGCGCGGCGATGTTGTCCCGCAGGTACGCGGGCAACACGATGTCTTTGAGATAAGATTTCAGATGCGGATCGAGCACGGGCGTAACGACTTCGACCCGCCGATCAAAATTGCGCGCCATCCAGTCAGCCGATCCGATGTACACCTCGTCTTCGCCGCCATTGGTGAAATGAAATATTCGGCTGTGCTCGAGAAAACGACCGACGATGCTGCGGACAGTCACGGTCTGTGATAGTCCGGATACACCCGGACGGAGCATGCACGAGCCGCGCACAATCAAATCAATCTTCACACCGGCCTGCGATGCGCGATAAAGCGCGTCGACGGTGTCGAGGTCCGTCAAACGATTCACCTTTGCGGCGATCGCCGCGGGCCGACCCGCCTCCGCATTTTCGCGCTCGCGCTCAATCAAACCAAGCATGCGTTCACGAAGATTCACGGGGGCGACCAGCAGCCGCTTGTACTCTTTCTGTAAAGAGAAGCCGGTCAGAAAATTGAAAAGGTCAGTGGCGTCTTCGCCGATTTCCGGATCACTCGTTACCAGCCCAAGGTCGGTGTACATCCGCGATGTCGTCGGATTGTAGTTGCCGGTCGAGACGTGGGTGTAGGTCCGTAAGCCGTCCTCTTCTCGCCGCACCACCAGCGCAACTTTGCTGTGAGTCTTCAAATTCACCAGGCCATAGACGACGTGGACGCCCGATTCGGCCAGGCGCGCGGCCCATTCGATGTTGTTCTCTTCGTCGAATCGCGCCTTGATCTCAACGACAGCAGTGACCTGTTTGCCGCGTTCGCTCGCTTCGATTAGCGCCTGCGGTATTGGTGAGTTCTTGCCGGTGCGATAAAGGCAGATTTTGATCGCGGCGACCAGTGGATCGCGCGCGGCTGATTGAATGAACTCGACGACCGTCGTGTACGACGTGTACGGATGGTGCAGCAGCACATCCTGATTCTTGATCGCTTCGAAGGGACTCGTCCGGCGTCGTAGCGGCGGCGGCGCGACCATCTGGATCGGTTTATCTTTCAAGTCCGGCCGATCGAGATCGTAGAGTTCCATCAAGCCACCTGAACTCAGGACGCTCTCAACCGTGTAAACATCATCGGCCTCGATCTGCAACGATTGCGTCAAGTACTCGACCATCTCGGCGGGCATCTTTGACGAAACCTCGAGCCGCACCGGCAAGCCAAAACGACGTTCGCGCAGAGACTCCTTGATCATGCCGAGAAGATCCGCCGCTTTGTCGTTGCGAATCTCGACGTCGGCGTCGCGCGTGACGCGAAACATGTATCCCTTGCTCAGGTGCGCGCTGACAAACAAATGATGGATGTTGGCTTCGATCAGTTCCTCCAGGAGAACGAATCGTTGCTCGCCTTCCTTCACCGGAACCAGACGCGGGCAAAGCGGCGGGACCTTAATGCGCACAAACCTGATCGTGTCATCCGTCGAGAATTCGCCGCTGAGCAGCGCGCCGGTGCGCTCGTGATCGGCATGACGTTCAGCCGTGAGTCCGATGTTCAGGCTGAGATTCGACATGTACGGAAACGGATGCGCGGGGTCAACGGCTTGCGGCGTGAGCATCAGGAAAACGTTCTTCATGAAGTACTCAGCCATGCGCCGCTTCTCTGTTTTCGTCAAAGATGAATACGGCGCAATCACGACTCCCGCAGTTTTCAATCCCGGAAGTACTTCGTCGCGCAACAGACGACTATGTTCTTCGACGAGCGGCAACACCCGTTCACGAATAGCTTTGAGTTGGTTGTCCGGGGCCAGCTCGCCGGGCATCGGTTCCAGTTCGTCAGCCTCGAGCATCTCTTTGAGACCGGAGACGCGCACCATGAAAAATTCGTCGAGGTTACTCGCAAAGACTGAAAGGAATTTCAATCGTTCGAGCAAAGGCACGGACGGGTCGGCAGCTTCTTCCAACAAACGCCGGAAGAATTCGATTTGCATCAAGTCGCGATTGAAAACTGACCAGGCAAGAAATCGGCCTTTAGATTTTTTGCCGACTGTCGTCTTGCGTTCGGGGTCGAACAGGGGCTGGTTTTTCTGAGCTTTCATCTTTAAACGTCGGACGCAGCGGCAGGCAAAACTTGCGATGAATCGAAATTTGCAGTCTCCGTCGTGTCGCGCAAGATTATATCTTCACTGAGATGATTGCGCGACAGGCTCGTTCGGAAACAGTTGTTACAGAACCGCGAGCGGTAGCGAGCGGGTTAAAGATGCAACCTTCGCAATTGGACTCAAAAAAAAGCAAAAACGATTTATAGCGAAAGCACTTCCTTATCCCGCTCGCTACCGCTCGCGGTTCTGTAATATCTAGTTTCCGCATCGGGCGTCGATGATCATTCTCGCTTTACGAATGAATTCAGCAGTCCAGGCCTGCGGCGGTTGGTCGCGTTCGGCATTGCGAGATGCAGCAAAAACTTTGGTAATAGTCCCATTCGCAGACTCTGCGTCGAGCAAGCGCTGCAGTTGATCCGCGAGCAGTTTACGGCCCGCTTCGGCGACCTTCGCGTCGCCGATACTCTTCGCCGTCGACGTGCATTGTCCGCCGCTGACTTTGATCGGATCTTTCTTTTTCCATGTGGTGAGTCGCGCTTTACTCTCGCTGGAAGCCGAGAAACCAAACGTCGAACCCATGTCACTCACATAAAAAACGGCCTCGCCCGGCTTGCAGACACGCGCCGTTCCGTTCTTTTCAGAATCCAGACAGGCGATCTTGTGATTGTCTGTTTTGGTGTCGCCGTGATCGATGAACCCCAGCCAGAGTTTGAAAGCGTCGACCTCTGCGGGTGAGGTGGATCGCAGCTTTTGTAATTCGTCAGCGAGCGGAGCCGAATCTTTGCCGTTGCAGTTCACATCAATGCCCTTTGCGAGCGACAGCTCGATGCCGGCGGCAGGTTGAAAAGGATTCCAGGGCGCGCCTTGGAACTTCTTCGTCAGACTCTTTTCGCAGTCCGGACAATTGACGTCGGCCACCCACTCGTCGTCGGCGAAAAATCCCAGCGCCTTTGAGAATCGGGAAGAAAGAAACTCGCCATAGACTTCACCATTGCGTTTGTCAGGCGATTGACCCTTGAAGTGTGGCTTAACTTTGTAGCGAACCAGATTGCCGTCTTCATCGACGTTGCCCGGAACGGAACAATGAAACTTCGGGGTTGTGCCAGCGCCGGGTTTCTCATCCTTATTCGCCACACAATTCACGACCAGCGCGCGGCCATTCTGATCAACCGGCGGCGATCCTTTGCGCGGTCCGTTCGCGGGGTTGTAGCCAAGTGCAGGGTCGTAACCGGGATCGGGTTCGGCCCAGACTTTCGCGCTACGTTCTGCGCGGGCACGCTCATCGGCGCTGAAACATGCCTTCTCTTTCTGGGCGAAAACAGAATTTACTGAAGCGAAAACCATAAGAAGGGCGGAAATGACAAAGCAGCAAGATTTCTTAGTCACGGCAAGATCCTTTCATTGCGAATTAACAGTCGAATTGTGCTCAACTGCAAAGCCGCTGCGCCGCGAGCAGGCTCGGGGGGAGGCGTCGGCGACATTCAAATTGTTTTATTTGGGGTATCGCTAGACCAAGATAGCACTAGTGCAGGCTGTTACAGAACCGCGAGCGGTAGCGAGTAGTGGGTAATTGTGCGTTGCTCGAAACCGAAGCTGTATTTGTCCTGGCCGCCAACACACAATTACCCACTACTCGGTAGCGAGCGGTTCTGTATAAGCATGTTCACTAAGTTTGGCGCGCTGCTGTTGCGCGCGAGGCAGTCAAACGGCTGAAGTCGGGATGCAGAAACACGATCCGGCCACTAACGATTGTCGCTACTGCCCCTCCAGTCATCGTGTGGCCATGAAAAGGAGTGTTGCGACTTTTCGATTTCGAATTGGCAACATCGAAAGTCCACGCGTGCTCAGGATCGATGATGGTAACATCCGCGCGCGCGCCGGACCGGAAGGTACCGCGATCTTCGAGCTGCAAAATACGCGCGGGATTCGTCGCGCAGAGTTCCACCAGTCGCTCTAGCGAAATCACACCCTGCTTAACCAAGTACATGGCGAGACCCACCGACGTTTCGAGGCCAATGATCCCAAACGGCGCTTGATCGAACTCCAAAGCCTTTTCATCGGCATGATGTGGCGCGTGATCGCTCGCGATCACATCGACGGTTCCGTCGCCCAACCCATCGAGAACCGCTTCAAGGTGATCGCGACTGCGGAGTGGCGGGCTCATCTTCGTGTTGGTGTCGTACGGCGCGGAGCCCGGCTCTCCGGAAACGGCTTCATCAGTCAAGGTCCAGTGATGCGGTGCGACTTCGCACGTCACGGCGAGTCCTTTTTGCTTGGCGCGACGCACAGCGTCGATCGCGCCCCGCGTCGAAACATGCGCAAGGTGCACGCGCGCGCCCGTCAACTCTGCCAACGCGCAATCTCGTATAGCATCCACTTCTTCGGCGGCCGCAGGCATCCCACGCAATCCCAGCACCAACGACCAATGGCCTTCATGCATTACGCCGCCGCGCGCCAGTGATTTGTCCTCGCAATGATCGATGATGGGCAAATCAAATCCCCGCGCGTACTCCATCGCGCGTCGCATCATTCCCGCCGTCGGTACCGGGCGCCCATCGTCAGATACGGCGACGATCCCAGCGCTTTTCATCTCGCCGATTTCTGCGAGTTCGGTTCCCTCGGTATTTTTGGTAATCGCGCCAATCGGTAGTACGTCTGCAAATTGTGCTCGCTCGGCTTGCTCGATGATGAAACGTGTTACCGCGGCGCTATCGTTCACTGGATCAGTGTTCGGCATCGCGCAGACGGTGCTGAAACCGCCCGCTGCTGCCGCGGCCGCACCACTCGCAATAGTCTCTTTATATTCTTGTCCCGGTTCGCGCAGATGCACATGCATGTCGATGAAGCCTGGCGCAACGATTAAGCCTGTGGCATCGATCACTTCTGCGCCCTCGGGCACGTTGTCGCTGTGACTCATCAAACCAACGATGCGTGCGTCTTCGACGAAAAGATTTTTACCTGTGTTAGTTCCCTGGGCGGGATCGATCACATATCCGTTTTTGATCAGTAAACGCATGTTCCTCAGGTGTGGCACGGGCGTCGCGCCCGTGAGCCCACGCGCAAGATGCGCGTGCCATTTCTACTCGCGACTTCCTCTTTTCTGATGTCGAGTTCGGCCGCGCACACCACCCGATTCGCGCGACTCTAATTCGTCTTCGTGAATAGCCGGCTTTTCCGCTCCATCCGCCGCGGCCAGCAAATAGAGCACAGCCATTCGCACGGCGACTCCGTTCGCCACTTGATCCAGAATCAGAGATCGCCCGCCGTCAGCAATCTCGGAAGAGATTTCGATTCCTCGATTCATCGGGCCGGGATGCATGACAATCGCGTCCGGCGCAGCGAGATCGAGATGATCGAGATGTAGACCATAGTGGACCGCGTACTCGCGCATCGACGGAAAGAACGCATCGGTCTGACGCTCGCGTTGAATGCGCAGCACCATCACTACATCGGCTCCGGCCACTGCGTCTTCGATTCGCTGCTCGACGCGCACGCCCTGGTCAATCAACTCTGAGAATTCCCGCGGGACCAGCGTGCCGGGACCGGCAACACTCACAGTCGCGCCCAGCTTTGAAAGCAGGTAAATATTCGAACGCGCCACGCGTGAATGCAGGATGTCTCCGATGATCGCGACCTTCAATCCTTCGATCGAACCTTTGCGTTCACGGATCGTTAGCGCATCAAGCAGCGCCTGCGTCGGATGCTCGTGCGAGCCATCGCCCGCATTCACAATCGCCGCGTTGCACACCCGCGTCAGATGATAAGGCGCGCCCGCGGATGAATGCCGAATCACGATGCAGTCGGGTGACATCGCCTCCAGATTGCGCGCGGTGTCGAGCAACGTCTCGCCTTTCGAAACACTGGAAGTCGAAACACTGATGTTGACCGCGTCTGCCGAGAGACGTTTTGCGGCGATTTCAAACGAAGTACGGGTTCGCGTGGAAGGCTCAAAGAAAAGATTGATGACGGTGCGTCCGCGCAGCGCCGGCACTTTCTTGATCTCGCGTTTAGAAATATCGCGGAACGACTCGGCCGTATCGAGCAAATGGGTAATCTGTTCGGCGGAAAGTTCTCTGATGCCCAGCAAATGCTTCATTCTTCGTACTCTGTGCTTGGTACTTTGTACTTCGTCCTTTGTACTTCGTCCTTTGTACTTCGTACTTTGTTCGCGACTCAACTTTCAATCAACTGCTCAACTGATGCGAGAAGTCAAAGTACAAAGAACAAAGTTCAAAGTACGCCTTTACGGCACAAAAAAGCGGCCACTCGGGCCGCCTCATGCTGCAGCTTCTGCTGCGGGTCGCTCAACGATTACCACCCCTTCATCCTCATCAAAATCAGTGAGCATGACTTTGATGATCTCACTTTTCTTTGTCGGCACGTGTTTGCCGATGTAATCCGCCTGAATCGGCAGCTCGCGATGTTCGTTGCCGCGATCGACCAGGACCGCAAGTTGCACACGCCGCGGCCTTCCGAAATCGATCAGTTGATCCAGGGCCGCGCGGACTGTGCGACCGGTGTAAAGCACGTCATCGACTAAAACAATCGTGCGGCCTTCGATATCGCCCGGCAATTCAGTGCCGCTCACGATTGGTTTCGCGCCGACCGTCGAAAGATCATCGCGATACAACGTAATGTCGAGAATGCCGACTGGTGGTCGCGTCCCTTCCAGGTCCGCAATTTTGTCGGCGATGCGATTCGCTAAAGGCACACCGCGACGGCGAATTCCGACCAGAATTAGGTCGCTGATTCCGTGATTCTCTTCGACTATTTCGGAAGCAAGACGAGCAAGCGCGCGATTGATGCGCGCCGGGTCCATGATGCGGGCCTTTTCAGTGAATTCCACTGATGCGAGATACTAACAAGCCAAGTGACGAGTGACAAGTGGAGACTGCGGTGCGTAGTAGGGTAATTGTTTTGTTGCTGGCGCGACTCTTGTCAGTCCCGTAGGGACCAAATGTTTATAGAACTAGAATCGGAAAGATCATCAAAGCTCCGGAGGAGCGCAACATTCTCTTTTCCCTAAGCACATTGCGCTCCTCCGGAGCTTGTCACATGTACTTGCTACGCGAGCAATAAACATTTGGCCGCGCTGCGGCCCGGACAAAATACAGCTTCGGTTTCCAGCAACACAATTACCCCATTACTCTGCGGTGACGAGTGAAAAGAAGTGCGCCCCTCGGTGTCTCTGTGGTTGAACATATCGCGGCAATAATTCACCACAGAGGCACAGAGGATTCACAGAGACACAGAGAACCGCTAAACTTGAACTTTGTACTAACTTTTCACGCGTCACTGGTTTTCGTCACTCGTCACTTGTCACTTTATTCATCTCTCGTTCGCCCGCTCCTCTTTCGCCTTCCGGCAGAGACAGCCCATCGTTTCGCGCTCGCGACATTGTCGACGGCGATGGCGGTTGACCCGATTCGCACCTCCGTTGAACGCAAATATCAAAATGTTCCCTTTGGAAATCTAAAGCGGTTTGGCCTGACGTTTCGCAACCCCGTCGGCCTGGCCGCCGGCTTCGACAAAAATGGCGAAGCAGCCGATGCGCTCAGCGCGCTTGGGTTCGGCTTTATCGAAGTTGGTACTGTCACCAGCGACTCGCAACCCGGCAATGAATCACCTCGCCTGTTTCGCTTGCCGAAAGATCGCGCACTGATCAATCGACTGGGATTTAATAACTGCGGCGCAAAGCAGGTGGTAAAGAACCTCAAGCAGCATCGTCCCGATTGCGTGCTGGGCGTGAACATCGGCAAAGCTCGCAGCGTTCCCGTGGAAAAAGCGATTCCCGATTATCTGAAGACATTCGCCGCAGTTTACGACGTTGCTGATTACATTGCAGTAAATGTCAGTTCGCCGAACACGCCGCAGCTTCGCGAACTTCAGGAGACCGAAAATTTGCGCGAGTTACTCACACAACTCCAGACGCGCAATCGCGAACTCGCCGAAAAACAGTCGCTGCCGGCGCCACGCCCGCTGCTGCTGAAAATCGCGCCGGATCTAAATCATGAAAGCATCGCATCCATCGTTGAAGTCGCGCAGCAGGCGGGAATCTCAGGAATCATCGCGACGAATACTACGACGAACCGCGACGGCTTGCAGTCGTCGTCAGCGCGTGTTGCATCAGCGGGTGAAGGTGGACTAAGCGGTGCGCCATTGCGCGAGCGCTCGAATGAAGTTATTCGAACGATTTATCGGCTAACAAACGGAACGCTGCCCATCATCGGCGTTGGCGGCGTGTTTACGGCCGAAGATGCCTGGGAAAAAATTTGTGCCGGCGCAAGCTTGATTCAACTCTACACAGGATTCATCTACGAGGGTCCGAGTGTGGCGCGCCGAATCAACGAAGGGTTGCGACGAATTATTACAGCTAGGGGATATGTGTCGCTTGACGAGGCTGTCGGTTGTGAATCATGACAGACCGGTCCTGGTTACTATTCCGGATCAAAAATCGCTCCGCCCAGAGATTGCCGACCACCGCCAGCAACGCAAGGAACCAGAGTATTGGGCACCTCTCTTTTTGTTTGACGAGCTTCCAGCTTGATCATAGGATTCGGCTGCTTTTTCCCCCAAACAATACCGCAGCGGCAAACCCGACAGGCCGAAGCCTCTCTGGTTGACGGCGTTGTGTCGGCAACTCAGAGACCTTTGCTACGAAACTCTCGACCAAGAAAGGACAAACCACTGTGAAGAACTTTTCAATTGTAAGGCTGACCTTATTCCTGTTCATTCTGGGCGCAACGACAGTCGTCGCGCACGCGCAAGCGAGTCGCACTTGGGTCGCGGCCCAGGGCACTGGCGACGATGCTAATCCGTGTAGCCGGACAGCTCCGTGTTTGACGTTTGCCGGAGCTATCTCGAAAACTGCCGAGGGCGGTGAAATCGATGTGATCGAGCCAGGGTCTTACGGCCAGGTGACAATTAATAAGGCCATCACAATCGACGGCGGAACCGGGGCCGGGTGGGCCGGAATTATTGCGCCGTCCGGTTCTACAGCAATCACGATTAATACTACAGGTGGCAATCACGCCGACCGTGCCAACGTGATTCTTCGTAACCTAACGCTTAACGGCATTCGCCAAACAAATAGTGGTGCGGCTACCGGCATCAACGTGATCAAGGTAACTCAGCTGCATCTTGAGAACATCAACATCGAGAACTTTGACACGAGTGCGATCAATATCGCCGGATCCGATACGATCAGGGTATGGATGCAGCATGTCACGCTAACCAGGAGCGTTATCGGAGTTCAGGCTTCAACGGCGTCCGGATTCGTAATCCTTTTTATGGACGACGTCAGCATGCAGGGCAGTACTGATGGACTCAACGCCGTCGCGAATGCTTTTGCGACGATTCGCAACTCATACTTCGGCGGCAACCAGGGAACAACGAACGGTGCAGTTAAAGCCTCGTCCGGATGCATTATTAACATCGAGAACACTATCTTTTATAGCAATGGCATCGCAGTCAATTCGGCTAGCGGCGGCACCGTGAACATTTCCAACAACAGTTTCTATGGCAACTCAACCGCTTTGACTGGCAGTGGGACGATTGCGACCGCCACCAACTCTAACAAGTTCGCCGGCAACACCAGCGATGGAGCGACAAACGCAACGATCACCTTGAAATAAAATTTGAGGCGGTTACTCTCCGGACTGCGGAAGCCGGCGAATTGAGCTGGTCTTCCGTAGTCCCATTTGCAATCTTTTCTGATACTCTAAGACATCAATAAATCGAACTGCGGATCCCGGCAATCACGGTACATGTCTGTTAATTGAACGACGCAAAAAACAAACTAATCGTCGCACTCGATGTCGACACAACCCACCACGCGCTCGAGCTGGTTGACGAACTTCGCAATTCGGTCGGGATGTTCAAAGTCGGCATGCAACTGTTCACTGCTGCCGGGCCTGAGTTGGTTAGACAAATCGTCGGGCAAGGCAACCGCGTATTCCTCGATCTGAAGTATCACGACATTCCCAATACCGTTGCGATGGCCGCAGTTGAAGCTACTCGCCTCGGAGTAACTCTTTTCAACATCCACACATCGGGAGGACGCGACATGATGACGCGCGCCGCCAAGGCTGTAGCCGAAACTGCGGCGCGAGAAAACTTGACGGCGCCGAAAGTTCTCGGTGTTACTCTGCTCACCAGCATCGACGCACAGACGCTGGCGGAAATCGGCATCGGCGATGGACCGCCGGCCGTCGTAGCTCGGTTGGCTCAACTCGCCAAAACTTCCAGGATCGACGGGGTGGTCGCTTCGGCGCAGGAGATCGAAACCATCCGACAGTCAGTGACACAGAAAGATTTCTTAATCGTAACACCGGGTATTCGCTCTTCCGATGACGAACTCAACGACCAGCGTCGCACCATGACCGCCGCCGCGGCTATTCGCGCGGGAGCTGATTACCTCGTCGTCGGCCGGCCCATTACCGCCGCCAAAGATCGGGCCGCCGCCGCACAGCGGTTCGTCGGAGAGATTCAAACCGCACTCCAGGCACGAGCATCGCAAGCGTGATTCGAGGAACCGCCATCGTTACTGAGCGTTCTAACAAAGTGAGATTGCGCCATGCATCGAATTGCCTTTATCATGCGAACGTGCACCTAAAGCTCGCCCCGTCGCGAACAATTTTGTGCTTAGTGGCTCTGCTTTTCGTCCTCACCGGCGTGATCGCGCAGGACAAGCCAGACTCTGTTAATACGACGGCATTCGATGCGTCCACCTATCGCGTCGGCGAGCGCCTGACTTACAACGTCTCTTTCGCGCAGTTCGTTAGCGCCGGACATATTGAGTTATTCGTCGCCGGCCGCAGTCACTACTTCGGTCGCGACGGGATTCAATTGCAAGCGCACGTCGAGACCTCCGGCGTCGTCAACGTCGCGCTGCTGTCACTCAACAACGACTACACAACTTATGTTGACGCCGCGACCGGTTTGCCTTACCGCGCGCAGCAGGTCGTGCGCGAAGCGGGACGGACGACTGAAGCCGAAAGTAATTACAACCAACCAGCGGGCACTGATGCGATTCCCGGAAAGCTGCGCGCGGGAGGTGAGACGGCCGGCATTTACGATCTGCTCTCAGCGATTTATCGTCTGCGCACGATGCCTTTGACTGTCGGTTCGTCTCAGAATTTTACAGTGCGAACTGAATCGCATGACTATCAGGCCGATGTGCGGGTTGCCGGTCACTCGATGGTCAAGACGAATGTCGGCTCATTCAACGCCATTGTTGTCAAAGTGAGAATGAGCGACTCGCCGGTTTATAACATCGTCGTCTATTTGAGTGATGATGAGTGGCACGTTCCGGTCCTCGTCACCGCGAAACATGATGAGGGCGAGATTCGCGCGGAACTCGCAGCATCTGAATTGGCTGTTCCTGCGGCGCCCACCGCGACGCCACTGCCGACGCCGGCCGCGCCAAATCCAAACACCAGTAGGGTAATAACGCCCGACCCGAGCGCGAACTCGGGCCCGCCGCTAAATCTGCCGTTCAAAGTCGGCGAGCAACTGAATTATCAGGTTTATGCAGGAACGTCATCGGAACCGGTCGGCTCGCTGACTTTCGCGGTGACGGCGCGCGGCCGCTATTTCAATCGCGACGGGTTGTTATTCACGGTGACGGCGCAGACAAACGGCGCCGGCGGGCGCATTTTTTTTGTCAACGACAAGATTCTTTCTTACGTCGATCCTGAGACGCTGCTTCCCTTTCGCACCGAAATGAATTTGGCCGAAGGAAAGTGGCGCACGACGCGTGTCTACACAGTCGATCAGGACCGCGGCGCTGTGACGACTGAGAAGAATCAGCGCATCGAGATTCCCGTCGGCACGCACGATCTCATCTCAGCCATCTACGCGATTCGCACGTTCGATCTCTCGCCGCAGAGACAGAACGCGATTTCAATTTTGGCGATTTCTCAACCGCGCACGCTGCTAGTGAATTCAACTCAACGCGAAACGATCGAACTCAACGGGCAAAAGATACCTGCGCTGCTTCTGACACTTTCGACCGACGATACTGAAAAGAACCGGCTTCAGATAAGAGTTTGGGTGGGCGACGACGCGCGTCATCTGCCGCTGAGAATTGCGGCCGTCACGCCTTTGGGAGCGGTGAGGGCGGATTTGGTTATTAAGCCAGTCTGGGTTGTGCGTTAGGCGGATTTAGGGGCAGGTCAGCCCCACTCAATCTCCGCCACGCCAGGTTGCCACAGAAGTCTGACGGCCCTAGTAAATCCAGCCCTGATTTGCTTTCTGATGAAGACGGCATTGTTGTATTATCCGGTCAAGGAACGCTGTTAAGAATTGTCGACAAAACCCTCCAGCCATAACAAGAAAGTAACTTCTGATCGAATTCCATCGGGTGCAACCGGCGGACCGAGTACGGGCCGAGGAATGAATTATCAGATTGAATATGCAACGCTACTAGCGCTGGATTTGATCATTAAGGCACTGTGTGCGCCGCTCAAAAGGTGGGAACTCACGATGGAACCGCGGCACGTCGACTTGTTTGGCGTCACTTCGTGGGACTTAGGCGTGCAGCCAGACAACGTCAGGATCGAAGTCAAGATCAAGCCAAATCGTGCAGACGTTGTCGACTGGCTCAAGAGCGTTCGCGCGGCAGCGGAGTCCAGCCCAGAAGGTACATTCTCGTTCATCTTCGGAAATCGAGTAACCACTTTATTGGTATACGTTGTTCGTCTAATGCGAATCGCAAGAGAAGCCAATGGAGATAAGAAACGTTTCAACGAGCGCGTCGCCGTAGAAAAAGTTAAAGAGGCGGATTTCATATGTGATTTGTTGGGCGAGAATGCGCACACTATTTTGCAACGCATCGATCTTCTAGAAATACCTGAGGATCACCTAGCTGACGATCTCGCGGTTTGGGCGCGCCTACTAGCTGGTGAGTCGAGCGAGAAGCTCCGAACTTTGCTCTTCGATAAGTTTTATCACGCTGTGCCACACCGCCAGGCAATTTTGATCGAGATTCTAATAGCTGACCTACAAGATCAAGGAATTCAACTCCACGCTCCGCCGCAGGTTGACTCGTCCGAATATGGTAAGGATGTGGCGCCGGCGCTCTTAGTGCTTCAGAATTGCAACGATCCGGTCCCCACCCAGATTCTTGCGGCGGCCACAGGTTTGACTCCATCCGCCGTCACAACAGCATTCAGCGATGCAATTTCAGAGGGGTTCTTAGGGTTGGAGGACGGCCTGTGGTCGATGCGGCCAATTGCTTCTCGATTGACGCTTCCCGATAGGACCGAATACTTCGCTAAAGCCCTCAACTCGCTACTGCGTTATATCGAGAATCATCAAAAAGAAGAAAGCGGTTTTCGACAGGTGTGGAACGCAATTACACTTGCGCGCAAATGCGAGACAACGCACCCTAATGTTGTTGCGCCCGTTTTTCTTGTTCTCGACAGCCTTCTGAAACGCATTGGTGACAAGCATCTCGTCCTTGATGTCGCGGAGATGTCGGTTTGCGCTGCGCGACGAGCCGATCGCGGACGCGATGAAGCCGATGCAGAGGCGCGCGCGCTTATTTGCGGCGTGTCTTGGGTTTACCAACGATTACCGGGACACCTGCGTGAAGCTAAGTACGCATATGAACGCGGTCGTGAACTGGCAAGCATCTTCGACCTGAAGGAATCGCTGGCATTCTCGGCGAAATGTCTTGGCAGACTTCATCGAATAATGGCGGAAGAGAATGAGAATAAGGAGCAGGCTAACGAAGATTTACGCCTAAGCATAGAGCGACTTAAGGAAGCGGTCGGGTTGTTCTCAGCACTCGAAAATCACGGTCCCGGCAGTAATGACGTAGGTGACTGTCTTTCACTGCTGGCTCGCACATACATGGTGGATGGCCAATATGAAATCGCCAAGCATACCGCACGTAAAGCTTATAGAATTTTGTCGGCCGGCAGCGTGAGCAAGGAGTATATCGACTTACTGATCCTAATGGGCGAGCTTGAACAACATGCTAATCCCGTCGGCGCGCTACGTTATTTCGATGATGCATTGAATGTAAAGACGGCGCTAGACATTGCCGAGCGCGAGATGCACGCCAGGGCGTATTTTCGCCGGGCTTTGCTGAGGAACAGGCTCGGTGACTATTCAACAGCGATGGCGGATATGAAAGCGGCCTTCGAAATCTGGCAGAAATTGGCAGAAGCTGAGTTAGCCGCAGAAGCCGAGTGGCACATCTTAGTGTGGCAGGAACTTATTACTGAAGACGATATCTCACACTTGGAGGAATGGCGTGCAACACATCGCGTGCTTGCGGTAGCGCGTCATCTTCATGCGGAAACGTCTCAACCCGCAAACTTATTGGCACGTCGCGCAAAACGCGATCGAAAATACTGGCAAAGTCTGATTAAAGAAGCAGAGCGTGAGGATGCTCTGACGAATGTCGAATGGCAAAGGCTAAGCGACAACCAAAACTAAGCGCCGCTGCACAACGGCTATTATCACTCGCCCAAGATGCGCGTACGGTTGAGGACGCGGCTCATACAATTGTCTCCAAATTGATTGAAGGAGTTGAGTGTCCGCCAACAGATCTTCGTGCCGTGGGTACTAAACTCGGAATTAACGAGATTTTCGCAGAAGAGCTACCGATGGCGGGCGGGCTGCGGCGAACGAATAAAGGGTTGAGCATCGCATACTCTGCATCATTAAGCCTGACGCGAAGACGATTCACGATTGCCCATGAATTGGGGCACGCAATTTTTGAGTTAACCGGTCGTAATTGTCCCCGAACCGGATCTGAAGTCGAGAGAATTTGCGACATGTTAGCGTCCGAAATGCTAATGCCAAGAGAATTTTTTTCGAAGGCAGCCGAGGGCGAACCTATTGCCGAAAAGATCATTGACTTGGCCGACACTTTCAAAGCGTCGCTATCGGCGGTGTGCATCCGCTATGCAAAGCTGAAGAACGCATCAATCTTTCGGGCTTCAAATGGACAGGTCAATTGGCGGACTGGCATAGTGCGATACGACCCAGTAGACATCGAAGGCTCCGAGCTTAATTCGATTGTATCAAAAGCGGTTGATACCCCTGCTGGAACGGATGTTATTTGGCTGAATACCCGGACATGGGTCGGGCAGTGGCGAGTGTCTTGGACTTCGCTCGGCCAGCAGCGGATCATCCTTGCCTCGCCCATTTTCGATCTAGTTAAGCGTTCAATGGTCGCATAGAAACTACGACTAAATCAAAAAAGCCCGCGAGATTTCTCTCGCGGGCTTTCCTCCCGGCGGCTTCCTAATCTCCCACACAGTTGCCCGCGCAGTACCATCGGATCCATAAGAGAAAGATCGGGGTCAGGCCTGCGATTTTGCGATTCTCAGACCGCTCACGTGTAAAGACCAACCACCTTCTCAATCGCTCGCTGACAAACCTTGCAGAAGTAGTCCGTGCGGGAAAACATGATGCAGTCGACTTGTGGGCGGTAGTAGCCGCGCGCTTCGTAAATCGCGCCTTCGAACGCGCCGACGCGGCCGAGATATTTTTCAGCTTTCATCATCGCGTCGACCTTGCGGCGATCTTCGCGAAACAAATCTTCCATCTCCTGTTCGGGCCGGTTCTCTTTTCGCAGTTGCGCGCGGCGCGCGCCGTACTCACGCTCATAAGCTTCGAACGCGTCCTTGTTCCAAGGCGTGGGAAGCGGCGTGGAGGAATCAACGAGATCGCCCCACTTCAAATTCTTTTTGTCGAGCAGCGCCGTCGCGTTCGGCTCCCAAGGCTCGATGCGTTCGGTCGCAGGCGCATACGCGACCGGCGACGTGTAGTACTCATCCGCCAAACCGGCGAAGTGATGACCGAACTCATGCACGAAGACATAATTCGCGAAGGCGTTATCGACCGCCACGGTGCTGTACAAGTTGAAGATGCCGCCACCGCCATACGTGCGGCCGTTGGCGAGAATCTCGATGAATTCGTAGGGCGCAAACTGGGCGACCTTGCGCAGACGCTGATTGTCGAATGCCAGGATGTAACGCTCCGATCCAAACGCGTCATACGTCGAGATCGAGTCGCGATAGATCCCAGTCGATGGTCGCGAGATTCCCGACTCAGCCGCCGGCGGACACAAGCCCCACACATTGAAATCACTGCGGTGTTCTTTAAAAGGTGACGTCGAGAACAAAACATTGACGAGGCGGCGCGCGTCGGCTTCGAACTTCTTTAACTCGCGCGTCGTGTAGCCATCGCCAAGCAAAAGCAGATCGACCTTGGTCGCCGGGTCGCCCATCTTCTGAATCGGAATCAGAGGCGCAGGTGCGCGCGGCTTCGAACGATCGACGAACATGTCTTTCGGATCGACTGACGTTTTCCAAATTTCGCGCCAGTTATTCTTCGTGTCACGCTTGCTCAAAACAATCTGCACCGGCGCGTCCGGCGCGGGAAACCGAAACGATTCACTGAACGTACGGGTGAGCTTGTTTGCTTCATCGGTCGTTTCCCACTCGCCATAGACGGAAGCGAAGCCGCGCGAATACAGCACGCGTCCGGTTTTTTCGTCACGCACTTCAAAGAAATACTTGCCGAGATTTGTGTTGTCGATTGATTTGCTGATATTCCCGGGCCACGGCAGCGGTTCGATAATTACCTGCCCCATGCTGAACGACTCGTGCTTTGCGTCGCCGGTGTGGAAATAGTCGACGCGCATTGTCTGCGGCGCAGCAAAGGCTGCCGTTGACACGAATAAGAGCGCTAAAAGACAAAGTACGAACCGGTGCATTCTGCTTTACGCCTTTCTTTGATGTTACGAGTTATGCTTCGGCAGCGACGCCGTTCGCGCGTACGTGAACTTCTGATGACTCGATCGACGTTTCGACTATCACCGTGCCGGCTTCGCCACGAGCCGTGATGCGCCGCCGCGAATCAGCGCCGGTTACGTCAACCGAATCGATCATGCACAGCACCGGCGTCCCCACGAACCGCTTTAAACCCTCAGCGCGACGGCCTTCACTCAATAATAGGTCTGCGTCGAAACTGAGTTCGGCACGATCAGCCGAGCTGACATCGTCGCCTTCAAGTTCAGACACCGCTACGCCCTGCGGCAGCAGATTCATCTCGCCGTCGAGATAAATCGTCCAGAGAAATCCAATGTCGAGCAAAAGATGGGCTGCTTCTCCGGCCACGACCCAGCCGAGCACGGTCGCGCCAATCACGTGCTTGATGACGTGATCCTGATGCGTTGTTGTTTCGATTTCAGTCCAGGACATTACGCTTCATATTGCCTCAAACTTCTCGCTTTGACGAATGTAAAAGTGGCGGCGAGCACACAAGCGACGCCGCCGGTAATCACCGACAAGGGTGCGCCAATCAAAGCGGCGACCGTGCCGGCTTCGACTTCGCCAAGTTGTGGGCCGCCCATAAAGAAGATCATGTTCACGCTGGTCATGCGGCCGCGCAGATAATTGGGGGTGACAAGTTGGCGAATCGTCTGTCGCAGAATCGTGCTCACCGTATCAGCCGCGCCGGTCGCCGCCAGCATCACCAATGAAAACCAAAACACCTTCGAGACCCCGAATGCGATTGTCGCCGCACCGTAAAGCGCAACTGAAACAATGACAGTCAATCCCTGTTTCTTGATCGCGCCCATGCGGGCCATGATTAAGCCGGCGATGATCGCTCCCGCCGCAGGGGCCGCGGCCAGGAATCCGTAGCCACGCGCGCCAACAACCAGAATGTCTTTCGCATAAATCGGCAGTAACTGATTGGCTGAGGCAAAGAAGGTCGCGACAAAGTCGAGCGTCATCGTCTGCACAATGATTGGCGTGCGCCAAACGAACTGCAAACCTTCGACGAGAGCTTGCCAACTAATGCGTGGCGCTGCCGGTTGATCCTCATCGCTCTTCTCGGGTTTGCCGCTGGTGCGCATAAGCGCAATGCCAGTGAGCATGGCTAGGAACGAAGCAGCATTCAGCGCGTAGACGAACGCCGGACCATGACTCGCCAGAACGAATCCCGCCAGCGGCGGACCGGTCACCATTCCGATTTGAAACATCAGCATGCTGAGGCTCACGGCGTTCTGGAAATCCTCGCGCGGCACCAACATCGGCAGCAGAGACTGGCGCGCCGGCGTGTCAAACGCCCAAGCTGCCGAAGCAATCGCGGTCAACAAAAGTATCGGCCAAATTTTTGTCAGCCCGGAAAACGTAATTAACGAAAGCGTAGCGCTGCACAAGAGCATAATGCTCTGCGTCACCATCATCAGCCGGCGCCGATCAACCACGTCAGCCACGACGCCGCCGCCAAGCGAACACAGAATGATTGGGATTGCGCGGCACGCGCCGACAATTCCCAGCGCCAGCGCTGAGCCAGTCAGCAGATAGATATGCCAGTTAATCGCGGCCATCTGCATCTGCGAACCGATCACTGAAACGATTTGTCCGCTCCAGAGCAGACGAAAATCGCGGTGGCGTAGTGAGGTAAATGCGGTCTGACGTTTTGGCGAATCAGTTATGGCTGATGGGTTTGAAGGATCCGGGCTCACGCAGACTATTTATAACTGATCGAACAATCAAAACCAGAACGATCCATGAATACCTGCGGGTGAGATTCCACGCGTGGAAGACTTAGGCGAACTTTCCCGCGCTGGCTGCTGAAGAATAAAACGTGCGAGAATATGCGAAGTCGATGAGTTCCATAAACGAAACAACAGAAGCCAGATACGATGCCGCTTCAATGGACCGGGAGCATGCCGGTCAACTGAACCTACTTAATGACATCAAAGCTGCCGTTCGGGGCGGCGCCCCCGACAGTTTGGTCTACGCGTTACTTGATGATTTGGTGAAACACACGAATCTGCATTTCCTCTCAGAACAACTCGCGATGAAACTGCACGCCTACGAAGCCTACGAATCTCATTTTCTGGAGCACGAACGGCTGCTGACCGAGGTCGAAAATCTGAAGCGCAGCCTCGCGACTGGAACTGCGACGGACAAGCACGGCCTGGTTGAGGCTCTGCGCAGTTGGCTGGTTGTTCATATTCAAACGGCCGACAGGTCGCTGGCAGAATGCCTCAGCACGCGGACCGGGCAAGTCATACAACAGCCTTAGTCTCCGGCACTCTCCAGAGCTTCGAAAAGCCAATCAACGTGGGAGAATTCTGTGAAAGTGAGAAGTTCACTATCGATCACTACTGGGTCTGCTTGGTTCCTTTGAGTTCCTTGTACATGTCCTCCACGTTGGGCGTGGCGAAATTCTGAAAGGCGAACGTCTTGTATTTCTCCGGCAGTGTGAGTTGCTCCTTCGCCTGATCCACCGTGAGGCCGTTGGCGATTCCCTGCCTCACGCGTGCACGCAGGTCTTCGAGATAATCGCGAAAGTCTTTCATCTCGGCGGCCGTGGCCACGCTGCCATGGCCAGGAATGTATTTCGCGGCCGGATGGTCTTTGACGATTCTGTTGAGCGTCGGAATCCAATCAATGACGGTCGCGTCAACCAGGTTCGGCAGAGTCTTTGACCAGCCAAGGTCGCCCATAAACACCACATTCGCATCCGGAACGTAAGCGAACACATCGCCCCCGGTGTGTCCCGGCAAAGTCGCCAGAATGACTTTGCGCTTGCCCAGCTTTAATTCCATCGTGCCTGAACGAAAAGTCTTCGTGGGATTCGTGAGCTTAATGGCCATCATCGCGTCAAGCCGGCGAATCTGACGTTCGAACTGCGCGCGTTTGTCTTTTTGATCTTCCGGCGTGGCGCTTAGCTGCTTTTCAGCGTCGGCCTTGCGCTTCTGCAATTCCTCAGGCGCCGGCAAGAAGCGTTTGTTCTTTGTCGTCTGCCACTGCAGGACATTGTCGTGCGCGATGATCGGCACACCCCGCGCCGCCAGCACCTGATTGCCGCCAGTATGATCGAGATGATAATGACTGTTAACGGCGTATTTGATCGGCTTGTCGGTAAGTTTCTGAATCTCGCCGATTAGCTCTTCCATCGCCGCGGGTGTGAAGAATGTATCGAAGATAACGACGCCGTCGTCGCCGATCACAAAGCCGGCGTTGCCTGAAGCGAGACCACCCGGCTTCGCGATCGCGGCGTACACACCCTTCGCAACTTCTACTAACTGAAAGTCGTCTTCAGCCTTGGGACTCGCGGCGGCCCGATGAGTGATCGGAAGCATCGCCAGTGCCAGCACGCAGACGAGTATCGGAGCGTAGAGTTTTTTCATGGACTTTGCTTTGCCGCAAAATTTAGCTGGCGGGCTTATCGGACAATATATACAGAACCGCGAACGATAGTGAGCGGGTTAAAGGCGCAACCTTCCAAAAGTTCGCTACATTATTCGGGCCTAACGTTGAATCTTTGTCCCGCTCGCTACCGCTCGCGGTTCTGTATCTTTAACTTCGATTACAGCTTTGCGAGAATCGCTTTCCAACGGACCCATGCATCGTCGCGGGCCTTGCGATTAGCGTTGTAAGCAGTCAACGCGTCCGCCGCCTTCTTGACCGCGGCTTCGTCGGCTCCCGCGGCTGCGGCGGCCGGCGGTGGATTGTTTGGTTCACCTGCACGCATGAATCCATGGCCCGCGCCGGCGTACGTTACCGGATCGTATTTCTTGCCGACTTCCTTCATGGCATCCGTCGTCGCCGGGATCGTAGCGTCGATGCGCATGTCGTTCTCACCGTAGAATCCGTAAACCGGCGCACCGATCTTAGCGATCGCCGTTTTGTCGACTGCGAACGGTTGGCCTTGGGCATTGCTCTGTGGCGCGCTGCCGTAAAAAACAAACGCGGCTTTCAGCGTCGGTCGACGCGTCGCAAAGAAGAACGTGGTGGTGCCGCCCCAACAGAAACCGCCCACTGCAACCTTGCCGTTCGCGGCCGGCAGCGCGGCGACGTAATCTGCCACAGCATTCAAATCGGACGCGAGTTGATCGGGAGGCAACGCGCGAATCGCCTGGCCGACTGCGTTGTTTCCGGTGGCCGCAATCTCTGCCGTGCCGCCTCCGTTCGGTCCCATACCGGAGAGGAGATCGGGCGCGATAGCGATGTAACCTGCCTCCGCCAGCTCGTCGGTCAACTGCTGCACCCAGTCGCTCATGCCGAAAATCTCATGAATGACCACCACCGCCGTCGCTTTCTTCTTGGTTTCCGGATAGACGACGAAGCTGTTCACTTCACGATTACCGTTCTTCACCTTCACCCACTCGTGATGCCGAGGTGATTGCGCCAACCTGCTCTTCGCCCAATCCTGAACGATCTCCGGACTGTCCGCGGCGTCGGTCGAGGTCATCGCATGATGGTGCGTATCCATCTGGGCACTGACCGCATGCGGTATGGCGAGCGCAGTCAATGCAGTGATGAAAAGCAAAGTTGCAGTCAAGCTAATCGAGCGCTGTCTCATTTTTTCTCCCGTGTCCCCTCTCCGAAGATTTAGCGGCGTTACGGTCTGAAAACGCCGCCGACGAAATGAACTTGCCAGTGTTCAAACCCCTCGCGATAGCCGTGCAGAAAGCCGTCGCGATAGGCTTGCTGATAGTCATCGCGGCTGCCTTTGCTGGAACGATAACCTCGTTTGGCTTCACGGTAAAAGTGCGAGCGTTCCGGATCATAGGTTTGAGCACGCCGGCCATCATTTGCGCCGGTGAACACGCCATCGTTGTAACCAATGTCGTAGGCGCTTTGGCTGTCGTCATAATCCGGATAGTTCGTTTGCGAATAAATGATTGTATCGTCGTAGACCGGGACGCGATAGCAATCGTCGGTGTGTCCATGCCGGTGTCCGTGACCATCGCCGTGACGGTCGCGGTCCCGATCGCGATCGTGTCCACCGCCGGGATTGCCGCCGCCGGGATTTCCACGCGCATTGCCACCGGGGCCGCTGGCCGGCGGTGGCTGCGGCGCGATCACGTCGCTGGACTCCTTCTGAACTATGCGATCCCGATCGCGTCGATTGCCACTGCCATCGCCGTCCATCGTGCCACGGCCCCGAGTGTTGCCGCTATTGCCGCCTGAGGGATTCGGATTCGGATTCGGACGGCTCCCGCCATCATTACTGCCGCGACCGCGTCCTTCGTTGGTGGGCAGACTGACATTGTCATCGCGACTCTTGCGTCCGCTGTCGTTATCGGTATTGCGCGATCCGCCATCATTGTTGCGACTGCTGTTGTCGTTGTTCGAACTGCCGCTGCTTCCGCCACTGCTGCTTCCGCCGCTGCTGCTTCCGCCACTGCTGCTTCCGCCACTGCTCGGCGGACTTGGCGGCGGGTCGTTACGTGGTGCGGGCGCGGGATCGCTTCTGGGACTTTCAGTTCGCGGGCTTTCCGGCGCCGGTTTGCGATCATCCTGGGCGCGCACAACGCCGGGCAAACAAACACACAAAACGAGCAGAACTGCCGTGAGCAAACTCAGCTTCACTATTTGCATTTTCATTTTTCGGCCTCCCTGGTTGGAACGAGACGAATTATGTTCTCGGGAGAGCCTGAATCCTGATGAGTGCCGGAATTATACGCTGCTGCCGACTGTGCGCAAGTCCTAGCTGCGCGCCGTAATACCGAGCGCGCGCATGCGTCGATACAAATGACTGCGATCAATTCCCATCAATTCGGCTGCGCGCGACACGTTGCCATCGGCCTCTTCCAGTTTTCGTTGAATGAATTCACGATGATAAGCGTCGCTGGCTTCTTTGAATGAGGGAAAGCGATACGATGATGCCGGCAGTTCGGTACTGCCAAAGGTCGGCAGATCCTTGACCGCTACTTTGTGACTGTTGTCGTGCATGATCACAATGCGTTCGATCGTGTTCCGCAGTTCGCGCACATTGCCCGGCCACGGATAATTCTGCATTGCTTCGATCGCCTTCGTATGGAACTCCAGCAACTTGCGACCGTATGCAGTCGCGAACCTGTGATTGAAATGTTCAACCAGCAAAGGGACGTCTTCCAGCCGTTCGCGCAGCGGCGGGACTTCGAACGGAATGACGTTTAGGCGAAAGTAGAGATCGCTGCGAAAAGTTCCCTTCTCGATTTCTTCATCGAGTTTTTTGTTGGTCGCCGCAATCACGCGCACATCGACGCTCACCGGCGTGTTGCTGCCAACCGGCTCGAATCGTTGTTCTTCGAGAACGCGCAGGACTTTGGCCTGGACGTTGGCGCTCATATCGGAAACTTCATCAAGGAAAAGCGTAGCGCCGTCAGCCAGATCGAACTTCCCCTTCTTCGCCGCCGTTGCTCCGGTGAAAGCGCCTTTCACGTGCCCAAACAGTTCGGACTCAACCAGTTCTTCCGGGATTGCCGCCGAATTTACCTCGACGAAGGGGGCTGAGGCGCGCCGGGATTGCGAGTGGATAGCGCGGGCAACCAACTCTTTTCCGACGCCCGATTCACCTGAGATGAGTACGCGCCCGTCAGTCGGCGCGACGACCGCGATCTGTTTTCGCAGCGCGCGCATCGACACCGACTCGCCAATCATCACGTACTCTGCGCCGAGTTCCGCCGCCAACGTTTGGTTGGCCAATTCAAGTTTCCTCTGGCGCAGCGCATTCCGCACCGTTAGCACAGTCTTTTCTATCGAAAGAGGTTTCTCGATGAAATCAAACGCGCCCAGCTTTGTCGCGCGCACCGCAGTCTCTATATTCCCATGACCGGAAATGATTACGACCGCGGCATCGGAATTGGCCTCGCGCATTTGTTGCAGCGTTTCCAGCCCGCTAATTCCCGGCAGCCAAACGTCGAGCAACACACATCCGTACGCGCGCTGGCCAATCGCCTTCAGACATTCTTCGCCACTGGCGACAGCCTCGGGCGCGAAGCCTTCATCACGCAGGACCGCAGTCAACGATTCGCGGATGCCGCGTTCATCATCGACGATCAGAATTGACTCAGACATAAAAAGAGTTGGCCGTGATCAGCTGACTGGGATTTCAATTATGAAACGCGCGCCGTGGGGCGCGTTATTGTCCGCGCGAATCTTGCCGCCGTGTTCTGTGACAATTCGCTGCACAATCGCCAGTCCGAGCCCGGTCCCTCGCCCACGCGTCGAAAAATACGGCTGAAAAAGACGCTTGAAGTCTGTCGCAGGGATGCCCTCGCCGGAATCCGCGACCTCAGCGATCAGAGTTTCGCGCGGAGCGTCGAACTTCGTGCTCACCTTAATGTGTTGTTCGCTTGACGACGTCAAGGCTTCCAAAGCGTTGTCAATCAAGTTTACGAAGACGCGTTTCATCTGCTCGCTGTCGAGCATCGCCGGCGGCAACTCGGGCTGAAGTTGAAGCTGCAGGTCCACTCCATTCAGCCGCTCCTCATAAAGCGCCGCCGCCTGAATCACCACGTCATTTAGTGACGTGTTGGACTTCTGGGCATCGGGCATGCGGGCAAAACGCGAAAATTCGTCAACCAGAGACTTCAGTCCCGCAACTTCGCGCGTGATTGAAGAGGTGCATTCTTCGACCACGCGTTTCAATTCTTCGTCGTGTGCGGTTAAGTGGCCGTTACCCGACCCATTTTGGTCGCCGTTGATATGCAACCCAAACTGACGCGCGATTCGCTCTGCCGAAAGCTGTATCGGCGTGAGCGGATTTTTGATCTCGTGCGCGACGCGCCGCGCAACTTCGCTCCACGCCGCGGCTCGTTGCGCTGTCAGCAGCTCCGACAAATCGTCGATCACCAGAACGACCCCGCGCTCGCCGCCAGAGACAGCGCCTAATGCAGTCACCGTCAGCGCGACCGGAATTGAATGCATCATCGCTCCGCGCGTCAACTGACTTTGCTCAGCCGCTCGGCCCGCGCGACGCGCGCGTTTAATCAGCCGATCGAGCACGGCACGATCTTCCTGGCTCAAAAGACTGGATAACTTGGCCCAAGCCGGTGGCGGTTCCGTAAGTTTTAGAATTGACGCGGCCGCCGCGTTCATTGTGGTCACGCAATCATTCCCGTCCAAAGAAACAACCCCGGTCGACAATGAATTCAAAACTGTCTCTATGTAGTTGCGCCGCTCTTCCAACGCCTGGTTCTTTTCCTGCAGGGTCTCTGCGCCAGCTTCGAGGCGCCGGCGGTTCTCTTCCAGCTCCGCGGTCATTTGATTGAACGAGTCGGCCAACACCGCCAGCTCGTCGTCCGCCGGCGTACTTACCCGATGCGAGAGATTTCCGCGGGCCACTTCTCTTGAAGCTTCGGCTAAAGATTTAATCGGCGCCGCCAATCCACGGGCGAGATGAATTGCCACCCACGTCGAAGCAAAGATCAGCATCAGTGTCATCAGGCCAAGAGTGGAAAGACCCAGCAGACGCACCTTTCGTTGCCTTTGCACCAGGTGCTGATATTCGCTCTGCGATCCCGCGATGATGTCGTTCGCGTCTGCATCACTAAACCGGCGCGGCACCAGAATGAGGCGCGTTGAGTTAGTGAGCGGCGCCGACGCAAGGTCAAATCCCTTCGCGTCAGACAAATGCGCATCCGTCGGATTAGCCGAGCGCCGCCCGGCGTCCAGCACGCGTGCCAATTCAGTTTCGTTGACGCTGGGAATTTGCGATCGCGTTGAAGCGATCACTTCTCCTGAATTGTTTACGATTTCGATGGCCGTCACTTCACCGGTGTTCTGCAATTCCTCGAGAGTCGCTTGCCACTCACTCTGAGGTTTGGCGCGAATCGCAGTCGCCAGCAGTGTCGCGGTCTCATTCAATCGGTGGTTCTGCGTCGAGACGATATCTCTTTGTTGCTCGCGCACGCGCTCGACGACGTTCTCCGGCAGGCGACCCATCCATTTTTCCACTGAGCGATTGAGGAATAGATACGAGAATGCGGCCATCGCCGTGATTGGCAACAAACTTAATCCGATGAAATAAGCAAGCAGGCGGGTTTGAATTCGTGAGCCTGCTTGCCGCGCCCGCCGCTCGCGACGCAGCCGTACGAGCGTCCGCAGCAGAATGAATGTGAAAACAAAGAACGCCGCAAAATTCAGCGTTGAGATCGCATACAGCAGCAGCGTGTCGGATCCGGTTTCCGCCGGAACGAACGCCCACAGATTGAACAGCCCCTGCCAGGCAATCAATCCCAGAAGTACAACTACGATTGATCCGAGCACCCACGCGCGCTTCCGCCGCTGTCGGGACTGATTTAGCGATCCTGGTTTGGGTTCCGTGGATTCTGCCACTGCGAAGCTTCTCCGTTGGACCGGTGAAAACTGGGGCAAAGTTTAGCACAGCAACGCGTGCCACCCACCGACCCGGTCGTCCGAGTGAAGTGCTAGAATGGCCGCCTCATAAATGCCAGTCCCCAATTTTTTTATCGGTAAAGATGGCCATCTGCGCAGTGGATGGCGCGTAGTTTTTTTCGCCGTAGCGTTTCTCGTTTGCGAGCAGCTGTTCGAGGCGGCCACATTAATCCTCACACATGCTATAGGCGGTTTACCGGGGGGCTTTTGGGGAGACGTTCTGCCATTTCTGATTGGGGCAGTTGCTCTCTTCAGTTCTGCGACTGTGATCGGATGGGCATGCGGCGCCATCTTTGAGGAATTGCCGTTCAGCGCTCTCGGTTGGTGGCCGCATCGTGGCTGGCTGAAGAACCTGGCAATAGGTTCGCTGCTCGGCGCGTCATCGCTGCTGCTCGCGGCCGGATTAACAACAATCACGCGAGGAATCAAATTCACTTTCAATACAAGTCCGGGATCGACGATTGGAAGAACCGCCATCGTGTCACTCGTAGTGTTTGTGGTTGCAGCCGCTGCCGAGGAATCATTGTTCCGAGGTTATGCGTTGCAAACATTAACGCGGGCGAGGTTGGTATGGGTCGGTGTGTTGCTGACGTCACTACCGTTTGCAGCTGTGCATCTCCGAAATCCAAACATAAGTCGCGGCTTCACCTTCATTAACACCGCGGTTGCCGGCATTTGGTTTTGTGTCGCGTACTTGCGCACTGGCAGTTTGTGGTTTCCGCTGGGACTTCATTGGGCGTGGAACTGGACGCAGGCGTCTCTGCTTGGTCTTCCAGTCAGCGGAATCCAGCGACTTGCGCCGGCGCCGTTGCTGCATGCTATGAATGCCGGGCCCGATTGGCTGACGGGTGGCGCTTACGGAATCGAGGGCGGCGCTGCATGCACTGTGGCGCTGGTAATTTCGACCATCGTCATTTGGCGCATGAAATTTTTGTCGCACGCTCCAGTGGCGTCTGCTCCCTCCCTACAGTAGAATCATCGCGATTTGAAATGAAGTTATTTACTGTTGAAGAAGCCAATTCCCTTCTGCCGGATGTGCGCCCCGTCGTGCATAAGATTCAGCGCGCGCATCGCCAACTGATCAGACTTGAGAATGCTGCCAAACATGCCGCGGCTGGCGCGGAATTTGGCGGCGGCGGATTGGCCAACGGACAGCGCTACGCAAAGTTGCTCATCGATCTGTCAGTCGGGGCCAGCGAGTTGGAAGTCCTCGGCATTCAAATCAAGGATTACGGTCACGGTTTAATTGACTTCCCCTCAATGCGAGACGGGCGAGTCGTCCTTCTGTGTTGGAAAGCCGACGAAGGCGACAACATCGAATGGTGGCACGACGTTGAGGCCGGTTTCGCCGGCCGGCAACCGCTCTAAGTCTTTATTCAAACACCCGAAAACCAGCGTCAGTCAACTCTAACGCCTGCTATATTTTCTCGTTGACGCGTTAAAGTATTACTGCTACTATCGGCGGCGAATTGAGCACCAAAGTTTGGGCGAGGTTCGCCCGGCTGGAAAAATATGGAGTGGCATTGCCGGTCTCGGCTCAAAGGCTTGCAGTGCTTGGATTGAGGAGTTTCGTACCTGCCCCGTAACGTCACTGGTCCCCTCAATGCGTACAACTCTAACTGAATCCACTAATTCGGAAAGCTTCGCTGCCGCTCACCGCAGCATGCAAGCAAAGTCAAACGATACAATTCAGGAATCGCAATCGGCTTCGACTCTGATTGAGTTCCCCGGCGGGCGCGATGTGCCTGAGTGGCGCAAGCGTCTGAGTCAACGCGTCCGCGAAGTTCAGGAGCAAAAAGCGCGCGAAGCTGCTGAAGCGGAAGCCGCGACCCGCGCCGCGGAAACTGTTTCCTGTGCAATGCCTTCGGGACAATTGGAACTGGTGCCTGAACCTGACCAGGCTCCGCTCAATCCAATCGTGTCGAAAGCTCTCGAGCGCGTTGAGCGCGCCCGTCGATCCGAACCTCAATCGACGACACCAATGGCGACTGCCGCTGCTCCGGCGCTGGCGGCCGTACCGAGAGCTCCGAAGGAGATTCCGCTGCCACTCGAAGCAACTGAAGAGACAAAGCAAGTCGAACCGGTTCTTGAGAGCAAGCCGAAACTCTCGATTGTCACTTCATTGGTGACGCCATCTGAGCCGATCGTCAACACCGACACTCCGGAACTTCAAGAGAAACCGAAGCGTGCGCGGGTGATCTCCGAAAGCGTCGAAAATGCCGCGCTTTCCTATCTCGAAACTTGTTTGTCAGTGCCTGCGCTTCCGTGCGATAGCCGAGGAGATGCCGTTGGCTTAACCCGCCGCGCATTCGTAGGATTTCTCGATCTGATTCTGATTGCCTTGATGGTATCGCCGCTCGCAGTAGGAATCGAAGCAACGTCACGGAACTGGTCCGACCCTCGCGTGTTTGGTTTGATGGCGGGCGTTGCGACCGCGGTCATGCTCACGTATTTCACGATCGCGATTGCCTTGACTGGCCGAACATTGGCGATGCGTTTGTTGTCCGTAAAGACAATCGATGCCCGGACTGGCTTGATACCAACCGGAGGCCAATCAATCAAGCGGGCGTTTGGATATCTCTTCTCCTTCGCCCTGGCGGGTCTTGGTTTTGCCTTTGCTCTTATCGATCGCGACCATCGCACGCTTCACGACCGCTTCTCGCGAACCATCGTCGTTCGCAACTAGCCTGCCACTGTCAGCGCGTTTTCCTTGCGGCGTTTGCACGTACGTGTAAACACGTGGCTCGCGTGTTACTTTTCCCCGCAACGTATGGACGACGCGACGATTACTGCAGTTGTAGCTGAAATTACGCCGCTCCTGGTCGGGCGCGCGCCCGGAAAGATCTTTCAACTTAGCCGGCAGTCGCTGGCGATCGATTTCGGTCTGCGTGGCGAGGGTTATCTCTTCGTAAGCGTGGAGCCTGCACTTCCGCGACTCTATTTGATCAAGAGGCGGGTGCGCGATCTGGAAAAGCAATCGATCGCCCTCACTCAGTTTGGACTAACGCTGCGCAAAGAGCTGTCGCAAATGACAGTTTCTGAAGTTGATAAAGATCCTGCCGATCGTATTGTCTGGTTCAAGTTTCGCGGTATTGATGAAGTGGGCGCGCCGAAGCAAAGAAGTCTGGTCGCGCAATTAACTGGTCGCTCGTCGAACGTGCATCTGCTGGACAAACACAATCGAATCCTCGCTCAGTTACGCGAAGGCCGGGGCGCCGGACAGGATATTTCCGCAAACTATCATTCTCCGCCAACCAATCGCGCTGAAAAACCAACGACTTTCGTTCCTGAGAAACGCAAATCGATTTCGGAATTGCTGGACGAGCATTACCTCGAATTGGCCGCCAGCCACGCTGCGGAATCGCGGCTCGCCGCGGCGCGCGCGCAACTAGGCAAGGAGATCGCACGGCGAAAGAGACTACTCAAGCAACTTGAAAATGACTTGCGCGGACACGCGAACGCTGAAGAGGAGAAGCGAATCGGCGATCTGCTGCTGGCAAACGTCAGCACGGCAAAACGGAAAGGAACCTCCGTAGCGCTGATCGATTATTTTGCCGAGGGTGCGCCTACGATTGAAATTGAAATGGACGAGAACCTCACATTAGCCGAGGAAGCTTCGCGTAGATTCGAATCGTATTCGCGGTCAAAGCGAGCGCGAAAACAGATCGCGATCCGCATGGAGCAAGTAAAAAAGGAGTTACATAACTTCGAAAGACAATCAGCCGAATTGGAAACGAATCCGCTCGCTGACTTCCGCGGTCTCGCCGGCGCGTCGCCAGCCGCCGATCGGAAGGCTGCTGATGCCGCAGCTAAGAATCGGATTCCCGGAACGCGCCGGTATGTTTCTGCTGATGGTTACGAGATGCTGGTGGGTCGCGCCGCGGGGGACAATGACAACCTGACTTTCAAAATCGCTAAACCAAACGATCTTTGGCTGCACGCGGCAGATTATCCGGGGTCGCATGTGGTCGTGCGTAATCCGACGCGCAAAGACGTCCCGCACCGCACCTTGATCGAAGCCGCCCAGCTGGCGGCTTATTTTTCACAGGCGAACAAAGATCCAAAGGTGGACGTGCACTACACGCACCGCAAATTCTTGTCCAAGCCAAAGGGCGCGGCTGCAGGTCTCGTGCGGTTGCTGCGATTTAAGAGCATCGTCGTCACGCCACGCGAAGCGGGCCAGCGTATTAAGTGAAGTTGTTGAGCGGCAGCTCGATCGTGAAGGTAGTTCCCTTCCCGCGCTCGCTCTGCGCCTCAATCGTCCCCCCGTGCAAGTCGATAATCTGACGCACAATTGAAAGCCCGAGGCCCGTTCCGCGTTTCTTCGTGGTAAAGAACGGTTCGAACAGACGCGCGACAATCTTTGGATCCATGCCGGCGCCTTCATCGCTGATTTGCACTCGCGCTCGCGGTTTGTCGTTCATTTTCGGCATCCCCGCTAACTCAGAACTGGTTGCAGCTCCAAGTAATTCCGACGTAATCCTCAACGGAGATTGCGGCTCGCTCGCATCGATCGCGTTCACGATCAAGTTCACGAATACCTCCTGGAGCTGTTCCTTGTCCCACAAACCGCGAATTTCCGCAGCCGCATAGTCTTTCTTAATCGGAGTTTCCTTTTCGCGGATTCGATCAGTGACAAGGTCAAGGCTCGAATCGATCAATTCATTCAATTCGACCTCAACCCGCTCCAACTGACGCTGGCGTGAAAACTGAGTCACGTCAACCACCAGCTTGTTGAGGTGTTGGATACCGCGCTCGACGAGCGTGATTGTGCGCTGGGCCTCTTTGGCAGTTGCGTGCTCGCGCAACATTTCTACGCCGAGGCGAATGCTGCCGAGCGGGTTTTTGATCTCATGCGCAAGTTGCGCCGCTGCTTCGCCAACCGCAGCCAGCGCTTCACCCCGGCGCAACGCGGCTTCGGATTTAGCTGCTTCCGTCACATCGACCAACGTCAGGATTTGTCCATGATCGTTGTCGATCTCCAACGGAGACGAGTACACATCGAACGTACGCGTGACGGCCCCGTTCTCACTCAGTTGATGACGTCCGCGATAGGTTGCTGCTGTGACGTGTGAAGCAGTCGCGGCCTCCAGCACTTTCATGCCTTGCGACGATGCGTCTCCGTCATGAATTGACGCACCAATCGCGAGGGTCGGAAAGATTTCAAAGAACGCGTTGTTCGCGCTGCGAATCCGATCATGGCGATCGATAGCGGCGATAGCGCTGACCATTCCTTCCAGCATCTGATTGCTGAACTCGCGCTCGCGTCTGGCGACATCGGCGCTCTCACGCGTCTGCCGATATCGACGCTGGGCTTCCCACACCGTCGCCGCTGTGACGAATAATCCGGCGAGGATTGCAATCAGCGACCAGACCTTGATCGAACGGGTGGCCGCAATCGCCACTTGTTCGCTCTGCTGAGTTACTTCGTTTTGCTCGGACTGGTTCTGTTGGATGAGCTCATTAAGTTCACGGTCAGCGCGTTGAAACTGCTCAAAGCCGCCCAGGCTGTAAGCCGTGGAGTCTTTCGTAGTCTCGATGTAGGTAACCAAATCATCGTGGAATGTCCGCCACTGCGGCTCCCGGGCGAGCGGTGGCTTATCAAGTGGCGGAATTAAATCCACCAGATCACTGCGGGCCTTTCCCAGTCGCATGTCGAAGGGCGGTCGTAGTTCATGCCGTGATTTCGCCTCTTCCTTGTTACGCGCTTCGTGATCTAGTTGAGTCAGCGCAATTCGCAACCGTAAAAGGAGTCCGGCTCGCGCGGTAAACTGCTGTTCGAGCATCAGCACCTGACGGCTCGTGTCTTCGACACGCCGGACGCTGAGACTGCCGAGCACGATTACAAAAAGAAGCAGAAGTGCGCAGCCGACCAGCAATGGCATTAGAGTGGGATCGAATCGCGGCTGGTTAGGTCCGCGCGGACTCGATTTGTCGGCGCTTTCTGCTACCGTCCGACGATAAACAACTTCGCCTTCGGGTGCGGTCCTATGTCCTGGTTCGATTGAAGAAAACATTGAAAATTGAAAACTGAAAAATGCAATTTGCAAACTCAACCCACGTCGAACGCCTCTACTCAAAACTCCGGGAAGCGCTAGACTTTACTTTGCACTTTTCAGTTCATAATTTTCAATTTGCACTCTCCGTTAGTGCTTCGCGCTCATCCAATCGTCACCGATTCCTGTCTCAGCGATGAGGGGGACATCCAGTTCTACGGCATTTTCCATTTCCCTTTTCAGCGTCGCGGCAACTTTCTCAGCGTCGGCGGCGGCGCACTCCACTAAAAGCTCGTCATGGACCTGCATCAGCATCCGAGCATTTAATTTCTCGCGTTGAAACGCTTCATCGACGCGCAACATCGCCATCTTCACAATATCACTCGCCGTTCCTTGAATCGGCATGTTGATGGCTTCACGTTCAGCGGCGCGCCGAATATTACCGTTGCGATCGTTGATGCCGGGCAGCGGACGGATGCGGCCATAAAGCGAACGCACGTAACCGTGTTCGCGCGCTTGCACGGGAATTTCGTCCATGTATCGTCGCACGCCTTTGTAAGTATCGTAATAGTCGTCGATTACCTTGCGCGCTTCCTGCCGCGAAATGCCAACGCGTTGGGACAAGCCCCAGGGCTCGATCGCGTAGGCGATGGCAAAGTTCACAATCTTCGAGAACCGGCGCGCCTCTTTCAGTTCTGCATCGGTCTTTGCACCAAAGACATGTCGCGACGTGCGGTTGTGAATGTCTTCACCCTTCTGAAAAGCGTCCAGCATCATTTCATCGCGCGTGATGTGCGCAAGCAGACGCAACTCCAATTGCGAGTAGTCAGCCGAAATCAACTTGTTTCCTTTTTCAGCGACAAACGCCCGCCGAATTTGCCGTCCCAGCTCAGTACGAATCGGAATGTTTTGCAGATTGGGATCGCTTGACGAGAGACGACCGGTCGCCGCGACTGTCTGGTTCAACTGGCCATGCACGCGACCGTCAGCAGCAACCTGATGGGGCAACGCATCGGTATAGACGCTCTTCAGTTTTTCCAGCTCGCGATACTCGATAATCAAGCGCGGCAGCTCGTGCGTGAGGGCGAGTTCTTCGAGCACGGCTTTGCTGGTCGACACGCGACCGGTGGAAGTTTTGCGGCCGGAAATGATGTTCAGTGCCTCAAAGCGTTCCGCAACCTGCTTGGGTGAATTAATGTTGAATTCGCGGCCGGCCATCTGACAGATTCGATCCGTCAGCTTGCCCAGCTGCTCACCGAGATTTCGTGAGAGCTCACCCAACACGTCCGTGTCGATCCGCATGCCGGCGCGTTCCATGCGATAAAGCAAAGGCGCTAGTGGTAACTCGACGTCGCGATAAATGCTGCCCAGGTCCTTTTCATCGATCTTTTTCCGCAGTACGTCGGCGACTTGCGCGGTGAGGTCTGCCACTTCGACAGCTTGCCATGCGCTCTCGCTCCAGCCATCGTGCGCCGGTCCGCCGCCTTCAACACCGACAGCGTCGCGCGCTAAATCGACTAACTCGTATCGACTGCGCGTCGGGTCCAGAACATACGCGGCCAGCAACGTGTCGTCGGCGACGCCAGCGAGTTCAATTCCCAGCGGCACGAGCAGCGCCGTCGCCCGTTTGTAGTCATGAACTGACTTATCCAATAGTCCATTTGCAAATAACTCGCGCAGCGAAGCCACCATTGCGTCTTTTCCGTCGCGAGAGTTTTCGAGATCGATGAAGGCCGACCTACCCGGCGAGGTCGAAAACGCCACGCCCTGTGCTGCGTGATCGTCGCGGGTGCTCTGTTGCTGACCCGCTCCCGCGGGAGTCGAGTTCGAGACAGCAAAACTAACTCGCTCCGCTTCCCACAATTTCTTGAACAGCGCATCAAGCTCGCTACGGCTACGAATCTGTTGGTATTCTCGCGCCGCAGTTACGCGGGCACTGGCGACTGCGCCATCCGCAAACTCCTGCGTCAGATTCGTAAACTCAAGTTCGCGGAACAGCTCATACGCGGCGGCACGATCCGGAGGCTTGGCCTCCAAACTGTCGAGGTCCAGCTCAATATCGATGTCAGTCTTGATCTGAGCGAGTTCGCGAGATGTGCGAATCAGTTCCGCATTGTCTCGCAGAGATTCGCGATATCGCTTGTTCTTGATTTCTTCCCAATGTGCGAGCGCGTTCTCGATCGACCCAAACTGCTCGATGATTTGCACTGCGCCCTTTGGTCCCACGCCAGGTGCGCCGGGAATGTTGTCGATCGAATCACCCATCAAGCCGAGCAGATCAACCAACTTGTTCGCCGGCACGCCGAACTTTTTTTGCACCCAGGCTTCATCGCACCACTCGATCGGCGGCACCGGCTCTTTTCGTTTCACGACTTGCGAGTTCTGGCGCATCGTAACGATCCAAGGGTCCTGGACCATCTGGCACATATCTTTGTCATTGGAAACGATGACGGCCTGTAGTCCTTTTTGTGCGGCTTTGATTGCGAGCGTGCCAATCACATCGTCAGCTTCGAACCCGGAAACCGTAATCATCGGGATGTTGTAGGCTTCACACAGGCGGCGAATGTAGGGCAACTGCGAGGCGAGCTCGTCGGGCATCTGCGTTCTCGTCGCTTTGTAATCCGCGAAAGCTTCATGCCGAAAAGTTTTTTCTTTCGATTCGAAAACTGCCGCGATGTATTTCGGTTTCTCGTCAGAAATGAGCTTGCGCAGCATGTTCGTGAAGATGTAAACGGCTTGCGTCACCTGGCCCTTCGCGGTCATCAGCGGCGCCGCGCGATTTGCCAGTGGAGCATAGAACGCGCGAAAGATGTGCGACATCGAGTCGATGAGAAAGACTCGTTCCGCCGGACTTTCGCCGGAGGGGGTTTCGGTTTTTGGCATGATCGAGTTCGATCATAGGGTTCGGCTTTTGCTAACGCAAGCGACGTTTCTCTTGAGCAGTATTCCTAATTTGAATTTCTCTGCGCACTCTGCGAAAGGCCTCCCGCATTTCCTCTGCGGTTAATCCCCAAGCTGGCGAAAATGAAAACCGCAGAGGACGAACCGAGTTCTTCGCTGAGGTAAGCAGAGAAACCGAGATTCGGCCGCCATCTTCTCTTGCGGAGTTTGTCAGCGAGCGTTGCGTGTTGGCGTCACCAACTTCACTAACAGTGGTCTGCGTGCCACACCTTTGACAGGCTGCCGCCGATTTTTGCCGGGAAAGTTCAGGCATGCACATTGCCCCATGAAAACTGCTCGTCGAAATCAGTTACTATCCATTGACACGCGATTCGAATGAAGCAAACAACTCTCGCCTCGTCGATTTCCACGAAAGGCATAGGACTTCACACGGCGGTTCCGGTGACTCTTAGTTTGTCTCCGGCGCCGCCTGACACGGGTTACGTTTTCCGGCGCACGGACCTGGGTGGATTTGAAATTCCCGCCACCGTGGAGTCCGTCGCGCACTGCAGCTACGCGACGACGCTGATGCGCACCGGCGTGATGCTGTCTACGGTCGAACATTTATTGTCGGCGCTGCGCGGATGCAACGTCGACAATGCCTACATCGAAGTCGATAATCTCGAGATTCCGATCATGGACGGTTCGGCTGAGACGTTCGCCGAAATGATCGAGAATGCCGGTGTCGTGGACCAGTCGACGGCCCGGCGCGCGTTGATGGTCCGCGAAAAGGTAAGCGTGGAAACGGGCAATCGCCGCATCAGTTTGGAACCCGCGGACGCCTACGAAATCGATTGCCTGATCGATTTTTCGCATCCGCTCATCGGCGTGCAGCACCGGCGCGTAGTGTTGGAAAATGGCTCGTTCGGACGGGACATCGCTTCGGCGCGCACGTTCGGTTTCATCGAAGAAGTCGAAGCGCTGCGGCGGGCAAATCTAATTCGCGGCGGGTCACTCGATAATGCGATTGTCCTGACTCGAAACGGGATGCTAAACGAGACGGGTCTGCGTTTCGCGGACGAGTTCGTACGTCACAAGATTTTGGATATCATCGGCGACTTTGCTTTGCTCGGCATGACTCTGCAGGGCCGGGTGAAGGCCGAGCGAAGTGGCCACTTGCTGCACGCCGCGCTCATGTCGTCGCTGCTCAGAAACCGCAACGCCTGGGAAATCGTCGATTTGCCTGTGGCGGAGCCGGTTGCTGTCACGGCTGTTTAAATCCTCCAGCCCTGGGCCAGCCGAGGGCACTCGCGGCTGATTTCTCTCCTCTGCTAGAATCAATCTTCAGTTAGACGCGGTGCCGATTTCCGGCATCTAACTCTGCTATTTTAGATTTGAGGGGTTCTGCAAAAGCATGAAACTAAAGCTAATTCTCGCAGGCTTATTCGCCGCCGTGCTCTTGTTTGCGCCGCAGATGACGCGCGCTCAACAGCCTTACGTCACCGACGACGAGGTCAAGGTCAATACCTACAAAAAGTTCACAGAAAATCGCGTGCCGAATCCGGTCGCCGCTTACCAGGCCGCGCGCGATTACATGCAACGCTATGGCAAGGAAGATGACCAGTATACGCGGTATCTGAAAGCGTGGATTGCCGCGTATGAAGAAGACGAGCGGAATCGCCGCCTGACAGCAGAGAAGGCGGATCGTGAACAGCAGCTGCTCGGCAGTTTCACCACGAAGGACTACGCGAAGTCGTACGGTCTTGCAAAACAGGTGCTCACCGATTCTCCGGACAATCTGCGCGTGCTGATTGCGTTGGGGTATGGCGGAATCGCCGCGAGCACGGAAGCGCACACCGAGGCTTTCAATGCTGACGCGGCAAGGTATGCGGCGAAGGCAATTCAGTTAATCGGCGCGGGTAAAACGCCGGACACGTGGGCGCCCTTCAAAGGCAAAGACGATGTCCTCGGTTCGCTGCACTACGCGCTCGGGTTCTACGCCCTGAAGACCAACCCGGAGGTCGCGATTCAGTCTTTCATCACCGCGGCGCAGGTGGATCCCGATCGCCGTAACGCGCCATCGACTTATTATTACATTGCGGCCGCGTATCAAACCGGACCTTACAAGCGACTGTCGGAAGACTACAGCAAACGATTCGCGAACCAGCCCGAGTCACCTGAAAGCAAGGCGGCGATCGATAACATCAACAAGGTTGTCGACAAGATGATCGACGCCTACGCGCGCGCGGTGGCGCTGGCCGGAACGAATCCGCAGAATCAAACGGCGAAGGCGCAATGGATGACGCAGCTCACGAATTTCTGGAAGTTCCGTCATGAGAATTCCGACGCGGGGCTGAATGAATACATCACGGGAGTGCTGAAGACGCCGTTGCCGCAGTAATTTCTACTTGGCGTTTCTTTGCGACTTCGCGCCTTAGCGTGAAAGGAATACAACGACCTCACGCAAAGGCGCGAAGACGCAAAGTCTCGCAAAGGAATACAGAGCACTCCTTGACAACAACTTCTCAATCATTAGAATCGAAACTCGTTGATAATGCGGGAGTAGCTCAGTGGTAGAGCATCGCCTTGCCAAGGCGAGGGTCGCGAGTTCAAATCTCGTCTCCCGCTCCAAATTCGAAAGATTCGAAGGCGGACGGATGAAGAATCGGTTTTCAGTTTTCGGTTTTCAGTGTTGTGGCCGCTAATTCGCGGTTATGACCGAAGACTGCAAACTGAAACTGGGAACTCTTCATCCTTCCGCCTTTATCTTTGTATGGCGGCGTAGCCAAGTGGTAAGGCAGAGGTCTGCAAAACCTTTATTCATCGGTTCGATTCCGATCGCCGCCTCCAAAACCTCTTCCAGCTTCATCTGCCCTCAAAATCTTGGCAGTTCCCGCGCTTAGTGCAATCATTCCCGGAACGTAATTAAGGCTCGCCGCGTGTTAGCCGCAGAAGCCCGAACTTGCTCACCGGTGGAAGGAGCGCTCCTATGTCAGCAACATCTCGGAAGCCAGGCCATCTTGTTAATGGCCTAACTAAGTTGGTCAGTCTGGGAGCGATTGCTCTTATCGTCAGCGCGGCAGCAACGATCCGCGGCCAGGAAGCCGCGAAGAAAGAGCCGCCGGCCCAGTCACAGACGCAGCCGGCGCCGGAACTGACTCCGCAAGAACAGATCGCACAATTGCAAAAGAAAGTCGCGCAGTTGACTGCAGAAGTCACGCGTCTACGCGCCGAACTGGCCAAGCTGGAAAAGTACAAGCAAATCGACTACACGCGCGACTTGATGATTAAAGAAGAAGATCGAATTCGCAGCTTACAGTCCGAGTTGAGTGACAGCGCCGCCAAGGAGACCGCGCTCAACAAACGGCTGGACGAGATCGAGCGGGAACAGAATCCGGACCGGATTCAGCGCAGTATGGCCGGCGTCGGGTCCACGCGACCAGAAGAAGAACGCGAAGCCGTCGCGCGCAGACTGAGTAACGAAAAGCGCAACATCCAAAGCCAACTAGACACGTTGCGATCGACTCGCGCTCGTATTTCCGGTCTGATCACGAATGCCGAAGCATCGATTTCGCGCTTGAAGCAGCGCCTATCGGAATTGAATCGCTGAATTCTCGGCAGCCGTTGCCACGCGTCCATGCGCCACGGATTGCGTGTTTTCCGAATCGCTTTTGAGCTTCGGCACAATTCCAAATTCAGTCCCGCTGATTTGTCGCGTCACACACGCGAAGTGCCAATAGCTAATCCAGTGATTCACCATTTCTGCGAAATTAGATGCCGCCGGTCCGAGCGCGCGATTGCGTCGCAGGACTTCGCGCAGAATACGGACATGCCGCCGCAATTGTCGCTCTCGCGCCATCACGAGCGCTAATTTTGCAGCACGAGCAGCCCATGCCGCCGAAAACAACATTCGCGTTGCGAGCTGCCGGACACTGCTCGAAAGCCAACCGCCCCCTCGTTTCCGCGGCGAGTTTGCCAAGCCCGAAAACACGCGATCGAAGTAGGCATTAACGTCGAAGACGCGATGCAGCAATTGCTGAAAACCACCCTTGAGCTGTTCACGCGTCATCTGTTTGGGAAGGTAGATAAGGTCCGGATCGGAGAAATCCAGACGACCTTCCGCGCGCAATCGATCGTAGAGCGGTGTCGTCGGCAACGGTGTCAACAGACTGATCGAAAGATTTGGGATGCCGCTGGCTTGAATGAATTCAAACTGCTCATCAAAGATTCGTTCATCGTCGTGATCAAAGCCGACGATGAAGCCGGCACTCATTCCCAAACCGCGAGCGCGAATCCGCTCCAGTTTTGCCAGGAGTGAATCGCCGTGCACGTTTTGATGTTTGCGCGTCTCCGTCAACGATTCTTCCCGCGGCGTTTCGATTCCGATGAAGACGCTCTGAAAATTCGCCTCCACCATCAAATCGATTAGCTCTTGATCGTTGGCGAGATTGATACTGGCTTCGGTCACGAACTCAAGGGGAAAGCCGTGCGCTCTCTGCCATTCGATAATTCGCGGCAACAATCTTTTAGCTTCCAGTTTGTTGCCGATGAAATTGTCGTCAACCAGAAAGCATCCACGAAAGCCCTGCGCCAGCACTGCGTCAAGTTCCGCCAAAACCTGTTCGGCTGTCTTCACGCGCGGCCGTCGACCGAAAATGGTGATGATGTCGCAGAACTCGCATAGAAACGGACATCCGCGCGAGAACTGCACCGGCGCCGTGCCGTAACGACCTCGCTTTAGCAAATCAAACCGAGGCAAGGGGACCTTCGTCATGTCGGTCTTCTCTGCCTGAGCATATCTTTTGGCTGTCGGCTGACCAGTCGCAATACTTTTCAAAAAGTCTGGCCAGGTTTCTTCCGCTTCGCCAATAAATCTGACATCACAAAGATCCGTGAACGCCTCTTCCTTGACTGTGACGAGCGGCCCGCCAACGACAATAGTTGCGGGTAGGTCGCGAAGCATCTCTAGAATTTCAAACATGCGATCTGCTTGCACAACCATGCCGGTCACGCCAATCACATCGAACCTGCGAAGCTTTTCGAACTTTATCTCTTCAACATTCTCGTCCACGATCACGACTTCATGCTCGCGCGGCACGAGCGCTGCGACAGAGACGAGCGCGCCGTTGGCCATCGAGTATTTCAATCTGCGGCCCATGCCGTAGAAAGGCATGGCAAAATCTGCGGTCCAGTACGAAGGCCGACTGCGCGGATTGATTAGGCAAATTGACAGACGACGTGACATCACTGTTACGCTACAACGTCCGGGAATAACCAACTATATGAGCTTAGCGCCGGCAACGGAAGTTTCAGCGGAGCCCCGCTTTCCGTTTGGCGCGAACTGGCGCCGATTTATCGCCACGTTGACCGACGAACAGATCAGCGAAGCCGTCCTTTCGCTTCAGCGCGCGGTACGTTTGGAATCTCTGGCGGGCATGACTTTTCTCGATGTCGGCAGTGGCAGCGGGTTGTTCTCGCTCGCGGCGCGAAAGCTCGGCGCGAAGGTGTGCTCGATGGACAATGATCCTCAATCAGTGAATTGTGCGCTGGAGCTGAAGGCACGCTACCGTCCCGGCGATAATGGCTGGACGATCGAAACCGGTTCGGTTCTGGATCTGGAATATTTGCGGGCCCTCGGCCGTTTCGACATTGTTTACTGTTGGGGCGTGCTTCATCACACAGGTGACTTGGATCGAGCGCTTCAGAATGTCGTCATCAGCGTTGCAGCGAATGGTAAACTGTTCTTGAGCATTTATAACGATCAAGGATGGCGCAGTCGCTACTGGACATTCACAAAACGAATGTACAACCACGGCGCGGTCTATCGCGGTGCAATCATTTTGGCGTTCGTGCCGTTGATGCTGGGCCCTCGATACGCTGTGCGGGCATTCGTGCGCCGGCCGTCGCAAGGCCGAGGCATGTCGATCTGGCACGACGCACTCGACTGGCTCGGCGGGTATCCATTTGAAGTGGCAAAGCCTGACCAAGTCATATCATTAATTGAAAGCCACGGATTACGCCTCGAACATCTGAAATCGGTCGGCAATCGAGGCGATTGTAATCAGTTTTTATTTACGCGAGGTTGATTAATCGCAATTCATAAAAAGGGTAATACTAACGCGTCGTTGATTCGGGCAGCAGAAGGAAGCGTTGCGCTGTTCTTCCGCATCATTCCGCGACGTTATCGATTTGATCTCGCGTTATGGTTGGCGCGGGTCGGTCCGCCGCTGTTTCGCCGCACCACCGCCTATCGTGAACAGCAACGTCTAAATTATCTGACGCCACGCGAAATTGCGCTGCATCTCATTCTCAATGCATTGACAAAGAACGGGGCCGGTTTTGATCCGAGATTCGTCATCGACGGTTATGAAGATCTTCAGCAGGCCTACCGAACCCGCAGAGGAGTCTTGATAACCGGCCATCACGCCGCGCTGACGCAACTGCTGGTGCGACGCTTTCATGACGAGCGATTGGATCCGATTGTCATCACGCCGGATCAGCGGATGCGAGCGGCTGGATCTTCCAAGGCAGTCCGAACAATCCAACCGTCCGCGACGACTCTCTTGAAAGTGCGCAGTAGATTTCGCCGAGGCGAACTGATTTGCGCGATGCCCGACCGCGCCGAACATGATTCACGTCGCACGGTCGAATTTTCAACGCCTGCGGGCAGGTTGATTATCGCACCCGCTTTGATTGAATTAGCGGCACGTTGCGGCGCCGAAGTTCTGTTTACCGAAGTCCGATTAGCCGATCGACATTTGGCGGTGACAATTGTTCCGCCTGCGTGCGAGAGGTCAGATGCTCAGGCTCTGATCTCCGAATTTGTTTCATTCGTTCGCACCAGAACAGGCGGCTCCTCTCCAACGGCCGACCGCATGCCGTTCGCCAAACCAACTATCAACAATCTATCGCCCTCTCGTCTTAGCAACCGCGGCTGAGTATGCAATTTTTCCGGAGTCCCAAAAACGATAGCCAAGCGACGAAGGTTCTCTTCAGCCGGCTGCCTATCACTCTGCCGATCTTCCGCTTGTTGGCGATCGCGGGTTTGCTTCATCTCTGTCTCGCCGTCGGGCTATTTATCGTCGGTCGCGCGCAACTTGCTCCATCGGTCGTCGACCGCGATGGAATCATCGGCTCGTTTGCCTTCGATAGTTATCAATATCAGGACGAAGCGAGGCAACTGGCGTCGGCATTACGGCAGGGTAATTTCAAGACGTGGTTCAGTTCGCCAGCGGCGGTGCACGTCAAGCTAATTTCAATTCCCTTCTCGGTGCTGTCGCCGCTATTTGGATACAGCACCTTGAGCGCGGAGCCCTTCAACTTGATTTGCTATCTGCTGGTCCTGACACTCGTGTTTCAGCTTGGCCGCGAATTAGGCAGCGAACGCACCGGATTACTGGCGGCAACCATCGTCGCGCTCTTACCTACGTTTGTGCTGCACAACCTGCAACTGTTGAAAGATCCGCTGTTCATCGCGGCAGCGTTGGCCGTCTTTCTATTCGTAACGATGTGGCTAACGAGGACCTTCAATCGACGAGCGGCCACTGTAATCGGCGTCGCGACGGCAGTCACAACTCTTGTGTTGTTGCGCGTGCGATTTAACGTCGGCATTTTGATCGTTGCGATCGTCGGCTGTGGGTTTCTCCTCCTGGCGCTGCGGCAAATAATCGAGCGGCGGCTGCTGCTATGGAACATGACCTGTGCGCTACCGGCTTTGCTCATCGCAATATTGGTTATCGGATTTTCGTCCCCTCAAAGTATCGTGCGGTCCAAAATTATTTCGGCAAACCAAGTGGGTCAGCTGAAAGCGAGCCCGTCAGCCGGGACCGCCGTTGCCACCGCGGTCGTCTATCGATCTCACGGACCGAACTTGAGTAGCCCGCGGACGAGTCGACTATTTGGGCGCGCGGACGAGTTTGCATTTCGCATCGGCACTATGCGCTCCAGGTTTTCCGCGGCGTATCCCGAAGCCGGTTCCACGATTGATCGTGACGCGGAAATTAGAGATTGGTCGAGTCTCATCTCCTACCTGCCCCGCGCCCTCGCCCTCGGGTTGTGGGCCCCGTTTCCCAACACGTGGTTGTCTGCCGGGCATCGCATTGGGAGTGCAGGTAAGCTTCTTTCAGGCGGCGAAACACTTTTCATTTATCTTTGTCAGTTGATGGCAATCGTCGCGTTGGTCCGCAACAAGCGGCAGCTTTCACACTGGCTTTTAGCTTTCGTTACCGTTTTGGGTGTAACTGCGTTGGCCTTGATCATTACGAATGTTGGGGCGCTTTATAGATTCCGATACACGTTTTGGATATTGCTGATCGTGCTCAGCGCGAAGGGTGCAGAGGCCCTCGCACCCTACTGTCTGAGCTGGGCAGCTCGCGGCCTGCGAGTTAGGGCTCCGGCAGCTACACCTCTCGAAGAGCGTATTTGAACGCGCGCAAACGCATGTTAATGACCAGACTCAAACTTACGATGTCACTCGCGTTTCTTGCGCTGCTCTGTTCCTGTTCGGGCACTCAGCGTCGTCAAAGCAATCCTGAGTTAAATACGAGAGCTGCACTTGCGGTTACGAACTTCACCGGATCGCCCTTGCGTGGTGTTTACCTGTCGCACAGCGATGCGCCGGGTTGGGAAGAAAACATTTTAGGATCGACGGACTTACAAGACGGCGACACCATGAACATTAATTTCGCCACTGACTGTGACAACAATGGCTGGGACCTGAGAGTGGAGGGTATCGACGGCCATTACGCAGAGTGGAAAGACGTGAAGCTCGGTGGCGCGTCGCGCATAACGCTGCTTTTGAAACTGTCCTCGCAGCCAGTAGCTGTCGCCGAGATCGAATAACTAGCCGCATCGTTCATCATGAAGATTCTTTACTGCATTCCTAATCTTGAGCACGGCGGCGCAGAGAGACAGATGTCCTACATCGCCGCTGAATTGGCGAGGTTGGGACATGAAGTCCATGTTGCGTCGCGCGCGAGCGGACCAAATCTCGAACGCATTCTCGCGTCTGGCGCGGTCTGGCATTGCCTGGGAAAAAGCGATATTCGCGACTATGGGAAGTATGGCTCACGCACAAGTCACCTGCTGGCCGCAGCGGACGTGCTCTGGAGACTTATCGGGCTGATTCGAAAAATCCGACCTGACACTATCCAGACTGTGCTGGCCCCGATGGACGTACTCGGCGGGACGGCAGCGCTATTGACCGGCGCTCCATGGGTTTTGAAGGAATGCAGCGCCGCGCTCGTCTACACGACTTACCGGAGATACTGGTTACGATTTGCGTTTGGAAGTCTGGCGAATGGTGTGATTGCAAACTCCGAGCACGGCAAAGATTATTGGCGCCAGGCGCACACTCAAGACCGCCTTTATGTGATCCCGAATGCAATTCCAATCGCCGAAATCCGGCAAGCACAATTTCGCGATAACAGCCTGAACTTGAAACCTGATGATAAGGTCGTGCTCTACGCTGGTCGGATCGACATCGGTAAGAACGTCGAAGGTCTGATCGCTGCACTCGCGCTGATTCAAAACGATGTTTCGTTCAAGCTGATCATTTGCGGCGAAGGCGCAAACCGCGCGTCGGTCGAACAAATGGCGCGGGAGCTCGGCATTGCGGACCGAGTGATCTTTACCGGCTACGTCGACAATCTTTGGGAACTGATGAAGCGCGCGAACGCGTTCGTTTCGTTGAGCAGATGTGAAGGATGCCCGAACGTTGTGCTGGAGGCAATGGCTTGCGAGTGTCCGCTGATTGTCTCAGACATTCCCGCGCATCGGGAGATGCTTGCCGAGAAAGAAGCACTGTTCGTCAAGCTCGACGATCCCGAAGCGGCAGCGCGTGCGATTCTCTCAACGCTCACGGATACGGCGGCGACTCAAGCGCGCGCGGAGTCAGCAGGTGCAAACGTGAATCAAAGACCGTCTCTGGAAGTCGCGGCGAGAAAACATGAAGCAGCGTACCGCGAGATGATTGAAAGTCGCGGGGCCCTTCTCCGCCGGTTTGCGAAGCGACCGAGACCGGAATGGAAGTTCCCGGCCGAGCAGGGCGAACCGTGACTTCGAAACCAACATCCATTGATCGATCATCGAGGTCTCCCGCGGCGCTTCCCATTGTCAAACAGAGTCTGCTGATCGCGGCACTCGCAATCGGCAATGCTGCCTTGGCCATGCTGATGCCATGGTACGTAGTACTGAACGTGGGAGTCAGCGCAGAGACGGACGCATTTTTCGCGTCCGGAGCTTTGCCACAGTTTGTATTCCTCGTTCTGACTGCGACGCTCCTGCCGGTCCTCGTCCCCCTGCTGGCCACATCCGACAACTTTCAGAATGACGCCGGCTCGTTTGTCTCGCTGACCGTAGCAGTTTTCTTAACCGTCGCTGTCGTCCTATTCCTTTCCAGCAGTCTTTGGGTTCCGCTTCTCGTGCCGGGTTTTGCGCCGGCCGGTAAGGCACTCACGATTACTTTAACGAGAATCCAGTTGGTCAGCATGGTTCTGAACGCGGTAATCGTTTGCGTGTGGGCGGCACATCATGTGCGGCAGCGGTTCGTCTGGGTCGAAGCGACCGGCATGATCGCGAATTGTGCCGGCCTGCTGTTCCTGGTGCTCACTCTCAAACGCTTCGGGATTGCCGCGGCGGCGTGGAATACAGTTTTCTACAACAGTCTGAAACTTGTCTTTCTCCTGCCGATTCTCGGTGGTGGATTCAAAGTGATTTGGAGATCGAATGCTACGGCAACCGCCTGGAAGCGTCTGAAGCCTCTCTTGCCGGGTCACATCTATCTGCGCACCGAGCCGCTTGTCGATCGGTTTCTGACTTCGATGACGGGCGCCGGTACGTTGTCTATGCTTTACATGTCGCAGCAGGTTTACGCGAGCGCCAATCTTCTCCTGGGTAAAGCAGTCGTGGCTCCGATGGTGCCGCGCCTTGCGACTGACGCGCGGGCAGCGGACTGGACCGGGTTTCGGCGTATTTACCGGCACCGAGCCGTCGCCGTCTTATTCGTTTCAGGGATCGGCTGTGCGGTGGTCCTCGCCGGACGACACTTTCTAGGAGTTATCGTGGGACACGGCGGTATCACTCCACAAAACGTGAACAGGCTGTGGCTGGTGATGGTAGCGATGAGCGGTGGATTTGTCGGCGGGGTGCTGACGCAGGTCGCGACCGGAGCATTCTATGCCACGGGAGACACAAAGACGCCGACTAAGATTTCGGCGATCCTCTATACGATTTATCTTCCGCTAAAAGTGTTGGGATTCCTGATGTATGGAGTAATCGGCCTGGCGTCAGCGATGAGCGCTTACGCTCTTACGAACGCCGGGCTCCAGTTTCTTGCTTTACGAAGAAAGACGGCGCTAAATGCGCCGCCGCAATCCGAAATATCTGCGCCGCATTCGAGTTTAATTCTGCAGCAGGAGTGAAGCGTCAAATTCGCTCCTGAGATCTTCCGTCGGCACGCTTTCCTGAGCATTCTGCCTGGTGGCAGTCAGTTTCGCAGCAACTACTGCGTGCTCACGGACCAGTGCTTCTCTTGCCTGTGGTGATAAATCGGTCTGGCGTTCAAGGAAGCAACAGAAACGGTCCGCTTCCACGAGGAAGTGCACATCCGTAATCGGCTCCGATTCCCAATAAGCCGAAATCAAACGATTGAGATCGTCCCGTATCGCATCGCACGTCTCAGGCAAATTTAGTGCGACCGGCGCCAGTCTATTCGCGCGATACAACATGCAATTCGCTTCCATGCCTTTGCTGGCGGTTATGGCAACCAGCCGGCGCCATTCCTTTTCACTTAAGTCATAAAGCTCGCGCAGCGTTTCCGGCTTTTGTCGGACTTCGCGACAGAGTGCCGGCGACGCAGTCAAATCAGCCAATGCTTTTTGAAAGTGAACCAACATCACGCAACTTGTCGTTGTCTTTGCGATTGAATGTCGCTTGCAAGCTCGTGCATCTTCTCAATCTCTTCAGCCACACCTGATAGGCCAATGCGTTTGTGATACGACTCGTGATATTCGAAAGTGATCGCCGCGAGATTCGGAAAACGTGGCGCCCATTCGTACGCCCACTCCCAAACGGGCGAAGGCGTCGCGCGCGAATGCGAATCGGTGTAATGCCCTTTCAGCCAGTCGCCACCCGCCAAATGAATCTCTTTGACTATCTGCGGATTAATTTCTGAAAGATATTCGTCGGCTGACATGCCCAGGTTGATCGTGTTCGCATAGAGATTGTGAAGATCGAGCAACATGCCGCAGCCGGTGCTTTCGTATAAACGATTGAAGAACGCCGGCTCGGTCATATCGGGCTCGGGAATCGCAGAAAAGATCGTACTGTTCTCCAGCAGAATTTCCGCCCCTAACGCGTCTTGAAGCTGCCGCACTTTGCGGCTGACGAGTTCAAGCATCTCGTCGTCGAGCACGACCGGCAAACCCATTCCGGCTTGCGCATTCGGAACGCTCCGCCCTGGCACCAGAAACATGCTTAGATGTTCGCTGTACCACTCGAAATTCAATACCTGGTGACTCGCCACCACCTCATCGAGCAGTCGCTCGTCCAATGGCATCGCGCTCGGTAGTGACAGACCAATTCCGTGTCCGATCACCCGCCGGCTGCTGGCATAGTCGCGCAGCTCAGCAATCGCCGCCGACGCATGACTAAAACGATGAGACGCGGTGACGCCGAAGTCATACCAGAGGCGATCCGGTATGACTTCGACAAAATCCACTCGCGAACCCAGTGCGTCGAGCACACGTGGTACGGCAGGGTTGTAAAGCAACCCCACGATGGGTGCACTGCTGTTCATGTTGGCGAATTAACCGCCGAGGTTGACCTCGAGCACGTTATCGAAATTCTTCTCCCAGATAACGTCAATCGTGCCCGAGAGACAGGCGCAGCCGGTCAGGCCCTTGATTACCTTATTGACGAGCACGTCATCGATGCGACGGATCTCGTCTGGAGTCAGCCTGCCGGGGTGGGACACACGAACAGCTCGTTCACTGCCTTTTTTGTCCAAGAAGATTTGAGCTTGCCTATTTGCCATGGTTTCTTCCTTCCGTGAAACGTGGTTAGTTTGTGGATGCCTTCCGTGGGGCGAAAGGTGCAGGGACGAGCCGTGCGCGCAGAAGGCGGAGTTTCGAGGCGGAGCACTATATTCGCCTGGCTAACTTCCGTCAATACAAAAGTTTGCTAAGCTGTTCAACCAACGGAGTTGTGAAAGTTTCGTGAGATGTAGTCTAAGCAGCCTTACGCTTGCCGGCGAGACTTTTCTTGAGGACTTCCATCAGGTCGACGACTTTGCCTTCGTCTCTATCAGTTTCTTCAACTTCAACGACGTCCTTGTGCTGCTTTTTCTTCTTCTCGACCAGTTTCATTAGTTGCTCGGTCTTTTCGTCTTTCAATTCTTTCAAAGAAAGACGCTTGTCAGAATGTTTAGCGATCAGTTTTTCAAATTTCTTTACGGTCGCGGCCGTCACTTTAGTCTTTTCAGGTAAATCAACTTGCTTCGGAGAGCGAATCTCGTCAGCAAAGCGCATCGTCTCAGCGCGCAGAATTCCATTCTCGGGAAAGATCGCGACGAGATATTCTTTGCCGCGCATCACAAAGGTGGCGACACCTGCCAGGTCTTCTTTCTCCATGGTCTCGGAAAGTAATTTGTAGGCCTTCTCTGAACCTGCGGACGGCGCGAGAAAATATGAGCGATCAAAATATAACGGTGGAATAGTTTGCAGATCGACAAACCGTCGCAAGTCGATGTCGCGACTGCTTTCCGGGGCCAGACGTTCCAACTCTTCATCAGTGACTACGACATATTTATCTTTGTCGACTTCGTAGCCACGAATCATTTCGTCGTCTTCAAGGTCGTCGTTGGTTTTCTGCGAAAAATACCGGCGCGAAAGTGGTTCGCCTTTCGGCCCCAGCATGCGTAGCGGCGCGCGATTCGTGCGCGTACCGGGATAGAGATCGACTGGAACGCTCACCAGTCCAAACGTGAGCGTGCCTGACCAGAACGGCCGTGCCGAACCCGCGCTGCCGTTGTCGTCAGCCGTGCTTCGACGTCGTTTTGTTGTCGCTTTCTTGCGTGCCATCAGTAAAGCTCAGCTTTAGCCCATCGGCTCATGCTCACTGCTCCCTGCTCACCGTTCTGCTTACGCTGCCTTCTTCTGCTTCTTCAGCGCTGCGATGCTCTTCGACAGCACACTATCGAGCGATGTCGTCTTCTTCTTGCTCTTCACCAGGTGAAGTTTGGGCTTATGTCCCTTCGCTTTCTTTTCGACGAACTCCATTACGCGCTCCCGATACTCATCTTTGTAATCCTTCGGATCGAACTCGCCCTTCAGCAATTCGATCAGTTGCTTCGCCATGCTCAGTTCCTTTTTATCCGGCGCGCGCCCGGCCGGTCGTGGCAAGTCCTTCGCCGACAGAACCTCTTCGGCATTGCGTAGCGTGTACAGAACCAGGTAACCGTCATCAGCGCGAATCGCGCCAACGTAAAGCTGCTTGCGCATCACCCAACGCACGACCGCTTCCTTCTCCTGATTTTTGAGCGCTGCGGCGAACGCAAAATAGTTTGCCGAATCACCATCCGGGCCGAGATAGTAAGGCCGGTCATAATACTCGGGCGGGATCTCCTTCGGCGGGATAAACTGTTCGACTTTGATCTCGCGCGACGCTTCAGGTTCCAGACTAGCCAAGTCCTTCTCATCCAAAATCACGAAAGTTCCCGGCTCAACTTCGAAGCCTTTTTGAATTTCTTCGTTGGGAACTTCTTCGCCGGATTCAGCACTCACCATGTGCTGCTTAACGCGATGTTTCGACTTCACGTCCAGAATGTTGAAGCGCACCGTGCGATCCTGCACCGCCGAATACAATTTTACCGGCAGCTTCGTCGAATCGAGCTTTAATTCGCCTTTCCAGATTGCTCGCGCAGCCACTTATGCTCCCATCGCTTCTGCCAATTCGCTGACGGACTCACAGTCAACGCAGATGAACTCCGCTTCGATCGTGGTCTCAACGCATATCCCGCAGACGGGACCGTCGCACGCCAAGCAGCGATACTCCGTCTGATATGCGTACGCCTGACTGCATGCCGGACAGAACCCGCCGTCGTCCTCCAGCCACCATGGCCGGTTTCGCTTACGGTTTACCATTCGCACCATGCGCTAGTGCATTTTCAGTTCCACAAAAAGTGTGTGTGGCGGGTAATGACGGACGACGTGAGAGCTAACCCCGCCGCGCGTAATAGCCGATGCGAGTAAATGTCCGAAGTTGCGGGTCCCTGGTCTGCACATGCACGCGCCGGAAACTTCCGTCACGCATTTTGTTTGCAGGTGTGTAGTAGATCGCGTACTGACGGCGCAGCTCTTCGGCGACTTCGCGATAGGCATCGTCGAGCCGCCTGAAGCTCATCGGTTTGTAGATTCGTCCGCCGGTGGAGTCGGCCAACTGCGTGAGTTTCACTTCGGCATCGTCTAAAGCGCGCAATCCCTCGCGCAGATCGTCGATACGAATCTGATTGAAAGTCACTGAATCAGAATTGAGAAGGGCATTAAGTTGAGACTGCTTTTCCGCGCGCGAGATCTCGCCATTGCTCACAACGTAAATTGAAACCTGCGCATTAAGCACGGCTTGCAGAGCTTGATCCGCCGTGCTCGCACCGCGGCCGCTGTCGACCCCGTCAGTCAGAAGGATGATAGCGCGCCGGGATTGCGTCGCGCCGAACTGCTCACGAGCTGCCAGCACCAGCGCGTCATTCAGCCGCGTGAACATTCCCGGTTCGATCCGGTTCAACGCCCGGTGCAACTGAAAGCGGCTCTGCGTCCACTCCTGAAGCAATTGCACTCGATCATCGAACTTGATGAGGCTGATCCGGTCTTTTGCATCAAGCTGCGCTGCGAACTGTTCGGCGGCTCGGCGAAAGTCGTCAAGGTTCGCCGCAACCGACGACGACGCATCGACCATGAGAATCACATCCACCGGCACCTGTCGCAGCGCCAACTCGCTGAGCGGCTGTTCATGATCGTCTTCGAAGACATGGAAGTCTTCACGCTTCAGGTCCGATACCAGCCGGCCCTTCGCATCGCGAACGGTGACCGGCAGCATGACTTCTGTCGTTTCGACCGAGATTACTTCCGAAGGTCCGACTTCCTCTTCAGTTCGTTTTTCGAGGATAGGCGCGGGCGGCGGTTGCCCTACGCGCTGGAGGCTGGAATCAGGTGTTGGCGAAGACTTCGCCGGGGCTTTCGGCTTTCGTTTCTGCCCGAGACTGGTTGGCGCAATCGCAAGACCGTAGATGACTGCGGCCAGGAACAGACCAACGATGCAGAGCTTGAAAAGCGGATTCCGATTACTGTGGCTTGGAAGTGCCATTGGAAGTTCCTGTCGGGTTCTTGCTCGCGTCGTCACCCATCGCGGCCTTCATCGCGGTGATAATCTTGTCGCCGACGCGATGTTTCTTCAGATCAGAAATCTTTGTTGGGGAGAGGTCAAATTCGACCGGCGACTGCTCAATTCGCCGCACGATAGTCCCTTCGGAAAAACCCGCTTCGACAAGTTCAATGATTGAATCGTTGGTCAGCGACGGAGTCTTTTCCAGCTTCATGGGCGCGCCAGCTTCAGATGGCGGACGAATGATGCGGACGGTCGCGGTGCCGGTAGTCTGGGTGTCGCTGCCGCTCTCAGCGGTACCACTGCCAGTGCTCTTGGTAGCGCCCTGGCTGCTGCCGCTCGAGCCAAAGATGTCAGTCTCTTTCTGATCGCGCGGCAGGTTCTCTTTCTGTTTGTCGCGCTTATCTTGAAAGAACGGATCGCTTTCCCATTTGTCGTCGCTCAATGCGCTGAGTCCTTGCTGCCGATCCAGCATCGCAAGAATCACACTCTCTTTCACTCCGCTGCGCTTTAGTTCGATCATGCTGTCGGGCGACAAGTCATACGCCGGTGGACGCGCATTGATGATTGCGATGATCGTCTTCTCTTTGAAGCCGGCGCGCACAAGCTTTACCACCGCGGCATTTGTCAGCGGTCCTTCATTAGCAGCCGCTTGCGCATTGACGAGGCCGGCACAAATCAGCATCAAGAGGAGAGCGAGCAGCATCGTGATCTTGTTGCGGTTCATCTTGATCACACCTATTGAACTTGGCGCCGGTTTTGTTTTGGCTCAACGCCGTATCGCCGGCTAATTCGGTTTACGTATTCGCGCGTCTCGCGATATGGCGGAACGTTCGAGCCATATCTCAGCACCGCGCCTTCACCGGCATTATAGCTGGCGAGCGCGAGATCGATTCTTCCGTTGAACATCTTCAGCAGTTCTTTTAAATACTGGGTTCCCCCGTAAATATTCTGCCCTGGATCAAATGGGTTGGTGACCCCAAACCGCGCCGCCGTCCCCGGCATCAACTGCATCAAGCCCTGCGCGCCTTTTGGACTGACGGCTTTCGCGCGGAATTGCGATTCATGCTCCATCACGCAGAAAACCAGGTAAGGATCCACGCCAAACCGCGTCCCGTTGGAACGAATCAATTGATCGAGTCGCGTACTCCCGGTCGTCCAATCGCGCTGTTTCAAATTTGCCGGAGCTGCCACCTCTGACTCGCGCTCGATCCGCTCGATTCGATCGCTCGCAATCAGGACCGAATAGTTGCCACGTCTGCACCACGCTCCTTCATCGCTCTGGTTAACTTCGTCGACCTTCAAGCGTGCGCCGCCTTTCAGGGAAACCCAAAACGAATCGGGCGCGACCGGTTGAGAGGATGGGGCCGAGCCAACATCGGCGTCCTTCGGTTTCTGGACCGGCGCGCGCACGAGTTCAACCGACTTTACTGAACGAGCAGCACGTTGCGTGACGCCACCTGCGCGGTACCAAAAGTCGCCGTCGAATTTCCAAACATCGTCAGCCTGGACTGTTGATCCATCAGCGAAGTGGATTTCTTTTCCGATTATCTTCGCTTCGGCAATGGTCGCATCCGCTGCTGAGGGAGTGGTCGCGGATTCAGCTCCACGAGGAGTTCTCTTAGGTTTTTTCGATTGCGCTGCAGCCGTTGCGACGGACACGACGATCACGGTCGCAATGACCAAATGGAACTTGAACGAATTGACCGTTGGCTTCATCGCCCTGGAATGCTTCGTTTAGATTTGAATTGTCGCGCGCTGCTCTGGGACTGTTTTGACGCCCTTGGTTTCAAAGCTATGCGACGATCCGAAGTAGTTTTGCCACGCCAAATCGATTAGCTGCGGCGCCAATCGCGGTGCCATCCCCTCGAACAAACAGATGTCGGTGATGCGATTCAAAAGATCGCGCGGTTCGCAAGCTTTCATGAGTCGTCCCTCGAGCACGTATTTCTTCGCGATGTACTCGAAACAACCGGGATCGGCGGCGATTGCGCGTGCTTCCACTGCGCGTCTGAAAATTTCCACATACGCGTCAGGATTCGGGGGCTCGATGCGCGCGCGATAACCCATGCGACGCAAGAATGCTTCGTCTACCAGGTCGCGTTCGTGGAGATTTGTCGAAAACACTACGAGCTGCTCAAAGGGAACTTCGATCTTCTGTCCGTTGTGCAGAGTCAGGAAATCCACGCGCCGTTCGAGCGGCAGCGCCCAGCGATTCAGCAGATCCTTTGGCGCAACTTGCTGGCGACCGAAATCATCGATCACCAAAGTCCCGCCGTTCGATTTCAACTGAAAAGGCGCTTCGTAGAAGCGCGACGTCTCAGACCACGTCAGATCCGTGTCCTTCAGTGTTAGCTCGCCACCCACAATAATCAGCGGCCGCCGGATGCGTATCCAGCGGCGATCGTATTCGATCGAAGGTTCCTCCGGAGCGACGCTGTGCGTGTGGGGATCAAATACCCGAATAATGCGGTTGTCGATTTGGATTGCGTAGGGAATCCAGATGTCTCCCAGCAGCGCCGCGTTGATACGTTCTGAAACTGCTGTCTTCCCCACGCCGGGCAGCCCAGTCAAGAACAGCGAAGCACGTGAATTGATCACGCAACCCAACGTCTGCAACAACGATTCGGGCAGGACGAGATCGGAAAAAACCTGGCGTACAGTTTCCGGCGACGCGGGTCTGGAAGGCACGGCTTGTAACCGAATCATGTGGGTGTAGTCATCAAGCGTGACCGGCGCCGGACCTTCATACGCGCATTGGGTCCGTAGCCACGTCACGCGTTCCCAGCCATGCTCCAAAATCGCGTAACGCGTCGCGCCGAGACCGCTCTGAATGCGCATCTCGAGAAACTTTTCGCGATAAAGCTGATACAGCAGTTCCTCAGTCAACGAACGCGGAAGATGCAGTCTTTCCGCGACCGTGGCGGTGGTCGGTTCCGCCAGACTGGCAGCGTGTTTTAAAGCGAGGTCGGCCAGAAATGTTTGGGCTATGCCAACATCGGCAACCTCTTCAGGAACGGGCGGCCCCAAAGTCTCAATCTCGTCTCGCGTCAGAATACTTAAAGGTCCCATCGTTCCCTTTCTGGACTTGCTCGGAATCACTTCTTCTCCGGTGTCGTAGCCGCGGCCTGCAATGAACTCAGTTGCTCGCGCGCGTGATGCGCCTTCTCAGCCTCGCCGGTGCTTTCGTACAGCTTGGCGAGCTGCGAAAGTACCTCCGCGGAATCCGGCTGAAGCGCGCGTGCCTTCTCGAGCTGCTTGATTGCGTCTTTCGTGTGTCCGTTCCAATCCAGGCCCCGCGCAATCTTCACGCGTGTTTCAGCTTCGCCCAGCAAATGCACGGACGTCTTGTACGCGTCGTCATATTTCTCCGCCGCGAGTTGCACCAGCGCCAGGTTGTTCAGAATCTTCGTCTCCGCCGGATTCACTTTCGCCGCGCGCTTCAAGTACTTGATGGCCTCGTCATAACGTCCCTGGCGGTAGAGCAGGAACCCGAGGTTGTTCAGGTGCATCGCTTGATCGTTTGGGTCATGCAAAGCGGTCTGGAAAGCTTCGCGCGCGCGGTCGCTCATACCCTTTCGATCGTAGGCCACACCCAGAAGAGTGTGAGCTTCACCTGAATTCGCATCCATGGCAGTTGCCGCGGACAATTCCTTGATGGCCTCGTTAAGTTGACCTGCGTTGAGGAGTTCGCGACCTCGCTGGAGTCTCTCAGCCACGGTCGCATCACTCGGCGAGGAGCTAGCCGGTGGAGTGTTCGCGTCGTTCACGCGACTAACGTCGGTGCTCTCAAAATTCTGAATGTCCTTGTCTGTGATCTTGGAAACTGTTTTCTTTTTCTTCCCGCCGCGAAACCAGTTTCCGATCGCTCGAAATGGAGCGGTCAGCACGTGCCCGAAATCGTTGGCGGTTATCTGCTGCTGGTCGGCCTCCGCAGGCCGAGCCCACGCGCCCACGTCGCCGAGACGTGGCGTTGAAAGTGCCAACACCAAAATGCACAAAGCCGCGAACACCACCAGAACCTTTCTTCGCATAATCAAGTTCTCCTTCCGCCGAGTCGTTAGTTGAACAGCATGTCTGACAGAGCAAACAACGAAGGGGCAAGAATCACGAGAATGATTACCGGAAACAGAAAACAGGTGAGCGGAAACAGTAATTTCAATGACGCCTTCGCGGCAGCTTGTTCGGCGCGCTGCCGTCGCTTGGTGCGCAACGAATCCGCAAAGACGCGCACTGCTTTGGCGATCGAAGAACCGAAACGATCGGCCTGGACGAGCAGCGCCACGAAACTGCGGATGTCATCGACGCCCGTGCGCTCCGCGAGATTACGCAGCGCTTCTTCGCGGCTGCGACCGACGCGGATTTCCAGATTTACGATTTCAATTTCATAGTGCATGTCGGGATGCAGCGTCTTCAGCTCTTCACCGACACGATTCAAAGCGGCATTCAGGCCTAAACCGGCTTCGACGGAGACCACCATCAAATCCATTGCGTCCGCCAGACCCCAGGTGATTCTCAGTTTCCGCGCCTTGGTTTTGCGCGCCAGAATGAGCTTGGGTAAATAGAAACCCACAGCCGCGCCGATCAAGGTCCAAATAATCAAGTTACTGAGCGGCCGGCTAAGTACAAAGCAAATAACCGCCACCAAAGTCGGAAAAGCGATCAGCATGACGATTTGAATAGCGCGAAACGCCGTCGCGGCATCGGGCGAGCGATATCCAGCCTGAAGAAGTTGCTTTTGCAGCTTCGCAGCTTCAACGGCGGAAATTGGCACGATTCGATTGATGGGATCGGCAACGCGTCCGGCCATCACCGTGAGGCGATTGTTCTCGACCAGCGCGAGCGACGGATCCATGCTTTCCAGTCGCGCGCTGACAACACTCGCCGGCCTGGCAAAGACCAGATAGACGCTCATCACCGCCAGGGCAACACAGCTAAAAACAAGAATGATGATTATCGCTAACATTACTTCAGCTCCGGCCTAAACCTTGATGTCCAAAATCTTTCTGATCGTGATTACACCCAGCACCTGAAGAATCGCCGCTACCGCAATCACAATGTGACCGCGCCGTTCGTGCAGCAACGACATTGTGTGTTCCGGATTGACCGCGGTCAGCAGGGCAATGATGGCGAGTGGCAACGCGCAAAGAATCCACGCGGAACCGCGCGACGCCGTCGTTAAGGTGCGAAAGTCCTCCATCAGTTTGTAGCGGGCGCGAATTGTCTGCGAGACTTTTTCCAGAATCTCGCCGAGATTGCCGCCAGTCTCTCTCTGAATGTGCATCGCCGTCACACAGAGACGCAGATCCATGATCGGCACGCGTTCGGCCAATCGATCGAGGGCAGCGTTGGTCGGGAGTCCCAGCTTCTGCTCTTCAAATGTGATGCGAAATTCAGTCGCGATCGGATCAGGCATTTCCGTCGCTACTTGATGCAAAGATTCCGAAAAAGCATGACCGACCGAAAGCGAACGGCTCAACAGATCCAACGTGTCGGGCAGTTGCGCGTTGAATTTGCCGAGACGCCGTTTCCGTTTCCGGGTGGCAAAGACGATGGGAAGCAGCGATGCGACGAACGCGATCAAAACGGCTGCAAAAAGATTAGTGATGGTCCATGCTGCCAAGCCGGCCATCAGGCCAGCCAGGCCGCAAAAGACCAGCAGGCGGGTGACCGTGATGTTTGTGTCGGCTTGTCGCAGGACTCGATCAAGCTTCTTCATGACATTCAGCGATGACAACAGTTGGTTCACGAACGGCGAACCGCCCATGGTGTCGTCGCGCATGATCTTAACGGCTTCTTCGGGGGAGTGCGTCGGCGATTCCTGCAACGCTTCGGTGACGCGCTGTTGCAACCGCGCGTGGCGCAGGTCCGACTTTCGCGACGCCAGTAAGAAAACCACGTAGGTCGCGAACAGGAAAAAGAGGAACACGAAAGTTGATATCAACATCTTTGCGAACGCCTCCTCAGAAGAACGCCGGCAACTGCATGCCGTACTGTTGTAGCCGTTCGGCGAAACGTGGCCGAATGCCCGTGTGACGAAAACGTCCCAGCACTTTGCCGGACCCATCGACGCCGGTTCGTTCGAACTGAAAGATTTCCTGCATCGCAATGGTCTCGCCTTCCATGCCGGTAATTTCGGAAATCGAAACCACGCGCCGCGTGCCGTCGGTAAGCCGCGCAACCTGAATCACAACATTCACCGCTGAAGCGATTTGCTGACGCATCGCCTTGTCCGACAGACGCATGCCGGTCATTTGAATCATCGTCTCTAACCGCGCCAGAGAATCGCGAGTGCTGTTTGCGTGTATCGTCGTCAGCGAGCCATCGTGACCGGTATTCATGGCTTGCAGCATGTCGATCGCTTCCGGTCCGCGAACCTCGCCGACGATGATTCGATCCGGCCGCATGCGCAGAGAGTTTCGCACCAAGTCGCGTTGCGTAACTTCACCTTTACCCTCGATATTTGGTGGACGCGTTTCCAGGCGGACGACATGTGGTTGTTGCATCTGCAACTCGGCTGAATCTTCGATGGTCACGATCCGCTCGTCCGGGGGGATAAATGCCGACATTGCATTCAGCAGGGTCGTCTTCCCGGCGCCCGTACCGCCCGAGATGACAATATTCAAGCGCGCGCGCACGCACATCTCGAAGATAATCGCGACTTCCTTGGTGAGCGCGCCGTTTGAAATTAACTGCGCCATCTTCAAAGGGTCGGTGCCGAAACGACGAATCGACAGCACGGGCCCGTCGATAGCCAGCGGCGGAATGATCGCATTCACGCGCGAACCGTCGCTGAGACGCGCGTCAACCATCGGCTGCGCTTCATCAATGCGCCGTCCGACGGTGGAAACGATGCGCTCGATTACCCGGCGCAGATGCTCATCATCTTTGAAAGCGATTGCTGTCTTTTCGAGCTTGCCGCGCCGCTCGATGTAGATGCTGGAAAAAGAGTTCACCAGAATGTCCGAGATGCTTCCGTCCGCCAGCAGAGGCTCCAGCGGTCCCAGACCGAAGAGTTCATCGTGAACTTCACTCACCAGGCGCTCGCGCTCGACGATTGAAAGTGGCGTGTTGTCGGCCACGAGAAGATCTTCGGCCAAACGCGAGACTTCAGCGGCGACGCGTTCGGGCGGCAGGTTATTAAGCTTGATCAAGTCCATTCGCGAAATGATCGCGCGATGCAAACGGGACTTCATCTCCTGGAATGCCTGGTTGCCGTAAAGCACATCGTCCAACGACGCTGCCGCGTTGTTGCCGTTTCTTTCTCTGATATACCGTTCCTTGAGTGCCATTTGGTTTCCCTACTTGCTCGTTTCCCTGTTTCTTATGACTTGATGTCAGTGACGAACTCGAGCGTTGACGGAGTCGTTTGCCGGCTGAATAAGCTGCGCAGAGATCGCTTGCGCGGCTGCTTTATCAACGAATTGGTTGGATCGGCGCACAAAGCCGAAGCAATTCGCCGAATCTCTGCCGTAATGCGAGAAGACGGATCGTTGTCGACGTGCGGCCGCCCGAGATTGATCGAATCGATCACCTTGAAATAATCATTCGGCACGAAACCGATGAATGGCTGGCCGAGGTGTGCCTGGACTTTCTCGATTTCGACTTCGTTGTGTTTGCTCCAACGGTTGACTGTGAGATGAATTCGGTTGCGCGGATAACCCAGACGATCGAGGACGTTCAATGCGCGCCGGGTGCCGCGGATGCCCGGGATATCGAGAGCCATAACCAGCAGAATGTCGTCCGCGATATCGAGTGCGGCTATCGTGATTGGGTCGAACGTGTGGGGTAAATCCAACACTACTCGGCCGTAGCGCTGACTGACAAGGTGGAGAATCTCAGTCACATTCTCGGGTTCTATCTCTTCAGTTTCGTGCGGTTCGAGCGGCGCGGCCAAGAGTGCCAGATTGGCAGAGTGTGGCGTGATGAGACTCGTTATCAACGAATCATCCAGCCGCGCTCGATTTGCGACAAAGTCAGCGAGCGAATAACGGGGCTCGAGGCCGAGGAACAAAGCTGCATCGCCATTTTGCAGATTCAGATCGACCAGCAGTGTTGGCAGATTTAGCGCGACCGCAAGATTCGTCGCGAGAAACGAAACGCCTGAGCCGCCTTTGCCGGAAAAAACAGCGATGACTCGACCTCTGCGAGATCCTCCTTCGTCCGCGTGGTGCCGCGCGGAGATGCGCTCCAAAACGGTCTGGAACTCGCTCATGTCGATCGGCAGTTGCAGAAACTCGTGAGCGCCCGCGCGCAAACTGCCCAGGATCATTGCTGGTGAAGCGTCGATCGACGCGGCAATAATCGCTGTGTCCGATCCGGTAGCCGCCAACTCGCGGATGCAATCCAACTGTTCATCATGTTGGGTCGCGTCAAGAACCACGATTGCCGCACTCGGGCGAACGCGCATGATGTCTGCTGACAGTTGCACGCAGTCGCTGCACTCAGTCAGCAAACGCGCGTACGCGCTGCCATAGAGCGCGTTTTTCACTTCGGCACGCGATTGCTCTGTGCTGCCCATTACGCTGAATGTGATCAGGTGCATATCGTTAGTTCTTATTCACTCGCGAAGTTACGGACACGATTGAGACGAAGCGCCGGCGCTCTCGCCAGAGACGGTCGTGCGATACGCGGGCATCGAGATAACACGCGTCAACCCGGGCACGACAAAATTAAAGTTGTAGTTGGTGATGCTGACAGTAACTGTTCCGGTCTGTACGCCGAAGCTCGAATATTCGACGCAAATATTGTTCGCTTGCAGACCGGAGACGTTCGTTCCTGTGCCGGCGGTATTGCCGTAAATCGCATAGTTCTTGATTGCAGCCAGATTTGGTCCGGTCGTATCGCAGCCCTGCGTCGTCCTGATCGTTCCGGCGGGGTTGGCTGCCGCTTGCATCGACGCGTAGCGCGCCCCCCGGCGTGTCGCATCGACGAGCGCGTTGTGAGTAAAGAACAGATTTCCCGCGGCCACGATGCCCACCAGCATCATGAAAAAGAACGGCGCAATGATTGCGAACTCCAAAAGAGTTCCCCCGCGCTCGCCTTTTTGAATCGTGGAATTACCGTTCTTCATTTCATTTCATTCCATTCGTCAGTTGCGCATGTAGCGCATCGTGGTGCTCGGCGTCAGCGTGATGTTGAAGTTCCCTCCCGTCATGCCACTGAGATCGAAGACCAGCGGCTGATACGTGTAATTTGTGATTTCGACCTTGACGTATTTCGTGGCGACGCCGCCAGTCGCAGGTGGTGTGACGACGATGTTGGCGGCTTGCAGGTTGGGAAGAATTATCGCCGGCTGCCCGGCTCCTCCGCAGCCCGCGGCGTTTCCGCACAACACGATGTTCTTGCCCGCGGTGGTGCTGGAGTTGACGTCTGCGACCAGCGATAGATATCGCGCGCCTCCCCGCGTCGCTTTCGCCAGCGTCGTGTAGGTGTAGAACAACCGACCCAGCTCAGTCGTCCCTGCAAACAAGAGCAGCAGGATCGGAAAGACGATCGCGAATTCGATCATCTGCGTGCCGTCATCGGCCCGAAACAACTTGCGCACTCTGTTGAAAAGCTTCGTCATCGTCATTGATACAAAACTGGCACGCTAAACGTCGTGCAGCCGCCATTCGGATTGAAGCCCCCACGACCGAGAATCAGCCGCTCGTCAATCCATTCGACGTGCAGTTCCCCACAGTTTGAATTCTTGCTGCAGGGATTCGTCACCAGCGATTGATCTTTCAGAAAGAACGCCGCCCACTTCTTCACAATTGCGTTCGGCGGATTGTATTCGGCCAGCAGAGGCGGAGGCCCGTTGGGATCGACTATCGGCACGACCAGGACTCGACGCGCATCTTGCCCCGGCGCGTTTGGATTCGGCGGGGTCACCGCAGTGCGATTGTCATACTGCTGAAAAGTAATGTTCTGCTGCACGTTGCTGTCGGGTGGATACGTCGATGGCTGCAGCGCGTTGCTGTAGCCATTGGCGTAGACGTTGAATCGCGTGTTGACGCCGTCGGTAATCTGCCTAGGTCCGTTGTTCTGGTTCGCACTGGGCGTCATGTGAAACGGCACGGTTGTATTCAGCGTCTGACAAAGGGTCGTCAGACCTGCCGAGAGCACTGCAGTCTCTGGCGAGCCGTTTCCGTTTATGTCCGGAACTTCCAGGATGATGTAATCCTTGTTCGCCAATGTCGCGGAATTGCCGGTGCCTTGCACAAATCTCAAGCTCATCGTTGTGTTCGGCAGTGGATAGCCAGTCGCCGGATCGTCACCCGGTTCGACGCGCGGATCGAGCGCGACCGCAATCGGAAAGAAATCGCAAATGGTATTGATCGATGCTGAAAAGCCGGCAGTCGCCGTCCGTGATTCTGTATGGCTGTTGCCGAGGGTGCGCACGGCAAAGAGCACCGGCGTCGTTGTCGTCAACGTCGTGACACGGACATACCTGATGGCAGTTTCGGTTCCGGCGGGAACTCCACCTGCACCAACGTACCAGGGGCCAGCCAGGTTAGTCGCGAATTCAACTCTGCTGATGGTGACCGCAGGAGCACTGCCGCCCGACCGGTTCAACCCGTATTTGTTGGCTTCCAGTGCCGCGGCTTGCGCGGCCGCAACTGCATCAGTCAGGCCGCCGGTTCCGCTGTTTAGTTCACGCGCGCCCGCGAGCGCTGCTGCGTCAGCCGCGTTCTGAAGTTCAGCGCGAGTCATATAGATCCGCGCGCCATCAATGCACAGACCCACGGCCAGCACCAGACCAACCGCGAGAATTGCGGTCATGATCATGACATTCCCGCGTTCGCCCTTACGCTTTGATAGTTCGCACGCCCTCACGGCCTACCTCCTTTGATCACATGATTCTCACGGCTTGTCAGGATTCGCCTTCGCCGTCGGTCCACTATCAGACGATTGCGTCTTCACTGGACTGCCGTCGCCTTTTGTTTCCTTCGCCGCAGGGTTCTGCTTCGCCGGTAAAACAGCGGGAGGCGTAACTGGCTTATCTGGCGTAGTCGGCTCAATGATGTAGCCGTTGGTCCCGCCATCGGTCGTCTTGTTTGGTTGGACCGGCGTGATTGTGTTGTCGGTCGTCTTGGTTGGTGGCGTTGAAGTCGGCCCGATACCAAGCAACGAACCCTTCTTCAAACTTTCGACTGCCGGCATCGCAGGCAAATCATCACGGTTGACGGGATGCACAATTACGGTCGTGACAATGAACATCAGCTCGCTTTCATTCCGCTGAAAGTCTTTCGAACGAAACAGATTTCCGAGGATCGGGATGTCTCCGAGACCTGGTACTTTCGAGTAAGTGTGCACCTCTGCATTGTCGAGCAGGCCTGCGAGCGCGAAGCTCTGACCATTACGCAGCTCAATGCCGGTGTGGGCGCGCCGCGTCCGCAACGCCGGAATCACAAAGCCGTTGAGCTTTACGCCATTGGCAAAATCGAGCGTCGAGACTTCAGGCTCAAGTTCGAGCCGAATGTGATCTTCATCAAGGATCGTGGGCTTGAAATTGAGACGGACGCCGTATTCCTTGAAGACGACACTCACCGGCGCCGCATTGCCGTTGCCGCTGCTCTGGACTATGGGTACGGGAAATTCGCCACCAGCGAGGAAACTCGCCTCCTGACCATTCATCGCGATCAGATTTGGTTCGGCTAAAGCGCGCAGTGCACCCTGTTGTTGCAGTGTGCGCAACATCGCAATCGTGTTTCCGCCCATCACCAGCAAATTGAGCGAGCTCGCTAATGTCCCGCTGAGAATTCCTGCCGTGACATCGCCGATCGTGCTGGGTCCGGCGCCGCTGTTCAGGTACCCGCCGCTGCCGGGTCCGGCCTGATAGGCGTACGAAGTTCCCAGCTCCTTGATTCGATTGCGATTGACTTCAGCCACGCGCACTTGAAGTTGCACCTGGACCAGGTCTTGCACCGGCGATTCCAGCATGTTCACAGTCTTGAAGCCGGCGGCCTGGATGACCGCATCGGCTTGCGCGGCAACATGCGGATCGTGAACCGTCCCGGATAGCACGACTGACCCATTTGCCTGGCTGAGCCGGATGTCGTCTTTCGGAAACAGCGCGCGGATCTGCGAATCGATTAGCGAAAGGTTCGTGCGGACATAAACATCAAAAATTATGAAGTGAGTTGAATTCTTTTCCCATGCAATCAGGTTGATTTGGCCGAAGGCTCTGCCGTTGACGACCACCTGATTTGCTGAGACGAGGACTGCTTCAGCAATGTCGGGATTCGAAACCGAAAATCGCTCAAGCGAGCGGTCAAAGGTGATCAGCCGCGACTGGCCAACCAGGACATTCACCGCGATTGGTTCCTTGGTCTTCGCAAATGACGCGCTGTAGGCGACCTCCTGGCCACGCGCGACTGACGCCAGTGCGAGCAGCGTCAGGACCATAAAGAGAAACACAAATTTCCTTGTGAGGACGCTGCGCATCGTCGTCGCCAGGACGAAGATCGTGCTTGACGCTCCGCAAAGAACGGCGAACATTTCAACCGGCACGGTTTTTGTCATGACCATTACTCCTTCGAAACTGCGTGAATTCATCGACGGGTTCGCTTCTGGCTGCTATTGGATCTGGACATCGCGACGCTTCGATCCTTCAATCAACTCAATTGAATTGTGTATCTGCGCGGCGGGCGCGAGTGACGCCGCGGGTTTTGAGACTTTCGCCTTAGTGACCGGAGTGTGTTTCACCCACGGCGTCTTTGATTTCTCTGGTTGTGTGTCGCTCGGAGGATTCGGCTCAGGAGCCACATTGTCGCCACGCAATAACTTGTTTTTGTCTGCTCCAGTTGTTTCGGTGTTCTCGTCATCGCTGTAATTGCGCATCACGAGTTGCAGCTTTCCTTCGTTCGCCGCGAGCACAAGCTTCTCGGATTGTTCAGGCGTTACCATCAAGGTCACCGCCTTCACATGCGTCGGCTCGCGCTGGTTTTCCGGCGAATCGATTTTCGGGCCGCTAGCCAGCACTTTTATGTGCTGCAGAACGATCTTCGAGATCGGCTCCGGCATTTCGCCGCCGGCCTTTGCTTGTGGAGTGACGACTGCGACTACGTCGACATAGGACCCGGGCATCACGAATCCGGAAATGCCCACGACGTCGTCAACTTTGACCGTGACCGCACGATAACCCTCGGGAATCACGGCCGGCAGGCCGCCTTCGGTCCCGGCGGGAGCGAGCTTCATGCTGGTCACCGTCTCGCGTACTCCGATCGCTTGAATGGCTACCCGTCCAACGACTTGATCGATCTTGCGGTAGATACCTTCGGGAGCTGAACCATTTGGAATCGGCGCGAGCATCAGTTGGTCCGCGGTAATCTTTGTGCCGAGCGGAATCTCCTGCTTGGCAACGACGACGTTGCCCAGGTCCTTCGTGAAAGCCTCAACGCGTGACAAGTAGCGGGTGATCATGAGGACGCCGAGCAATCCGCAAATTACTGCGCCGGCAATCGCGATGATGAGACGTTTATTTCGCATGACACTTCTCCATTCGTTAAATCAACAACTCGCGTCAGTCGTCAGGTCTTGAAGGTAAAAACCGAAACCAGCGCGCCCAGACAAATCGGAATGGCATACGGCAGTGTGTTGCTGCCGTCTGCGGGGACTTCAAACCGCGGCACTGTTTGACCCGGTAACAGGCCGTAAAAAAAATGCAGGACACCCCACATTGTGCGTCCCACGCGCCGTGCATAAACCATCTTGGCCACGGCGAGCACGCCGCCGATCAACGTGACCATCAGCAGGGTTTGCAGCACACTCGAAATTCCGACGATCGACCCAACTGCGGCAAACAGCTTCACATCTCCGGCGCCCATTGTTCCCAGCGCGTGCAACAGAAACATCATCAGGAAACCTATCGCCATGCCTTCCAGACTCGAGGCCAATCCATGCCATCCGCGAAAAATCAAATTCAAAGAAATGCCTGCAATCAGCGTCACGAGCACCAGCTTGTTAGGAATCCGCCGGTAACGAACATCCATGTAGATGATCGAGACCGCTATTGGTATGAAGAGCAAAGCTACTATCAACTGTGCATTCGTAATCATGTTCGTGGCCCAGGGGACAGAAGCGCGGGCGACGGGTTCGGCTCACATAACGCACCTACTTTTCCGTGACGAGTTTAATTAGAAAAGGATGTGGCGGACACCTGTCGGCCACATCCTCGAGTGTCGAACGATTAGCTCGTAGTCGTGGCCGCGTTCAAACGGTCACTGAGATTGTCGTCCCAATCACCGGTCGTGCCGTACACAAACAAGGCAACGGCCGCGATAAGACCGGCAATCACCGCATACTCCAGTGTTTCCATGCCGGACTCATCTTTCAGGAAGTTCTTGATCATTTTCATCTCAGTTTTCTCCTTGTCATTTGAGTTTCAGTTCACACCCGGCAGAAAGCTGGATCGGGGAATGAACTCGCCGGAATTGAAGGCGTCATCCCAGGAATCCTGAGTGAACGCTTCCTCGCCGATCACGGCAACATTTCCAGCGGGGCGACTCTTGGCAATGACTGTGCCCACAGACGCCGGGTTGGAAATCCGCAGCGTGATGCATCGCAAAGTGAGCGACGCAAACGACTAGTAGTGAACGTGTTACGGCTGCGGAAGCTTTGAGAGAATTGAAGCGAGCCGAGTTCAGTCCGAGACCTGCGACCAGCGCTTCAACTGCTCGCCAGCGAGCAGTTGTGGTGTGCGCGCCCGCTGACAATAGGCGTCACAAACGCGTTGGTAGGCCCTGCGAGAATTGCCTATTCAACAGCGGTCCGCTATTCGTTAGAATCTGGCGCCAATGACTGTGCCGTCCAACGCCCGACACTGGAAGTGGTGCGTCGTAGTTATATTCGCGATGGTTCTGCTTTCGCTTTTGCCGCAGTTTCATCTGTGGCTAATTCGCGGCCGCGAGTGGAATGGCAACTACGTGCAGATTCAAGGTGACGAACCGCTCTATGCCGCATACGTAAACTCACTTCTGCATGGCCGCACACGGCGTAACGATCCGTACGGCGGCAGAGACGACAAGCCAGCCGCTCGACTGCCGGAATCAACCTTCTCAATTCAATTCCTTCCCGCTTACGTGATTGCATTTTTGGCGCGGATTTTTGGCGCATCAGCTTCGACTGCGATGATCGCACTCCTTGGACTTTGCGGATTGCTCTCAAGCGTCGTCATGTGTTGGCTCTTCAAGAGCGTGACGGCCGATCGCGAACTGACCGCTGCGGCAACGCTGTTTGTTTTGTGTCTGGGAGGGTTGGCTGGAGGTCACGGACTTCTCGGCTTGTTGCTGGTGACCAAAGATCTATCGATGCCCAGCCTGCCGTTTCTTAGGCGCTACCAGCCGGCCGCATCGTTTCCCGTTTTCATTCTGTTCATCGGATTAGTCTGGCGAGCTCTCGTCATGGAAACGAAGCGACGCTGGTGGATTGCCTCACTGGCAGGCGTGACTTTTGGCGCGCTGATCTTTTCGTACTTTTATTTTTGGACGGCAGCTATCGCATGGCTCGCTACGTTCAGCGCGCTCTGGTTGTTTTTCCGGCGCCGCGAAACATCGAAACTGATCGCCACGGTTGGGATAATCGGTGCAATCGCGGCGCTCGCGTTCATTCCGTACGGTTATCTCGTAAGTCACCGGCCGGCGACACTCGACGAACAACAGACATTAGTCCTAACGCATCGGCCTGATTTATTTCGTGTTCCTGAACTCATGGGTTTGATTGTCTTAACAATCCTCGTGCTCGCAATTTTGCGCGGCAAAATCAGAACCAACGAGCCTCGATTTTTATTCGCCTCATCTTTGGGCGTGCTGCCTCTTATCGTTTTTAACCAGCAGATCATTACCGGCCGTTTAATGCAGCCGTACCACTTCGCGGCGTTCGTGGTGAACTACACGGTTCTGATCGGCTTGATTGTCGCGTTCACGCTTTGGTCGAGAACCATTTCGCGGCGCGCTCTGGTTTGGGTGGGAGTTCTGTGTTTTGCGTGGGGCCTACTCGAGGTCGGGCTGCCGTCGCGTCTGAACACGGTCCCGGCAGCCGCGGCGAACGATCAGATCATCCCGGTACTGCGCCGGCTCGATGAACTTTCGAGACAAGACGAAACGTCCGCGCAGTTGAACTCGATCGGCGCCACGTCGACCTTCGTGTTTTCGCCACAGCTAAACGTTTCTGTTTTACTGCCGGCCTGGGCGTCACAGCCGACTCTGCTGGATATCGGAGGATTGGATTTCGGGAGTACGACGCGCGAAGCTCGCCGCGAGTACTTCTTTATGCACTTGTACTATGCCAACGCCCAGACTGACGCGCTGCGACAAGCGCTGCACGGAACGCCGAAAGATCCGACGATGAATTACTATGCGCGAGCAGTTTTGTTCGGCCACGAAAGAATCGTCCCGGCGCTGGCTGGTGATTTCCGGCCCATCCAGGATGCAGAAATTGAGAATGAGATCAGCGCCTATCAGACGTACGCCGAACGCTTTTCGCGTGAAGAGGCAGCGAAGCGTCCACTAGCCTACGTCATAACTGACGCCGGCGGTTCTTTCGACTTTGGGAACATCGATCGTTGGTATGACCGCGATAACGGACAACGCGTCGGCAATTACGTCCTTTACCGGGTCAAGCTAAAGCAGGAATCCGCGAAGTAGCGCGTCCTAATTGTTACTCTTGCGAATAAATATCCACGCAAGGATCAGAACCACAATCACCACTCCAGAAACGATCATCAGGGTGCTGTTCATCAGGGGAAACTCCTTCGTGCCGCGCCCGCTTCCACGCTCGGACGCCGTGCTTACCTAAACAAGTCCGGAATTACGTAGCTGACTCAGTGCACCATCTGGTTCGACTTTCGATGAGAAAGCAACTGCATACCGTCCTGAGTCTCATCCTGGAGGAACCGCACTGCCATAACCCCGTATTGCTTCAGCCTGCGATACAGTTTGCTGCGATCTATACCCAAAGCCGCGGCCGCCCTGACCTGATTGCCGCCGAATTGCTCGAGCACGTTGAGAATATAGCGGCGTTCGATTTCAGCCAGCGGAACACGACCGCTGCGATAGTCATCGAGCACTTCAGCGAATCCATCCGGGCCCGAATGAGTGCCCGATTTCGCGATCTCCACCGGCAGATCGTCAACTCCGAGTTCTTCGTTCTGGCCGATCACCAGCGCATACTCCACTGCGTTTTCCAGTTCGCGCACATTCCCGGGCCACGGATAATTCGTCAGCGCGTGCATCGCGCTTGTGCTGAATTTTCGGGCGGGCTTGCCGAAACGTTGTGCGTGGCGTTCGAGGAAGTGAGTTATCAATAACTTGACGTCCCCATTCCGTTTGCACAACTCGGGTAAATGCAGCGGCAGGACCCGCAACCTGTAATAAAGATCCGCTCGGAAGGTCCCCGCCGCCAGCGCTTTCGCCAAATCGATGTTCGAGGCCGAAATCACTCTTACATCGACGGCAATTCTGACACGTCCTCCGATGCGCCGCACGCTCCTCTCTTGCAGCACGCGCAGCAGCTTTGCCTGCGCCGATAAGCTGAGCGCGTCAATTTCGTCCAGCAGTAGCGTGCCGCCGGATGCGAATTCGAATAGGCCGCGCCGGCGCTCGTCCGCACCGGTAAAACTACCGCGCTCATGACCGAATAGCTCGGCTTCGACGAGTGTCTCCGGCAAGGTCGAGCAGTTTATGCCCACAAATGGGCCGCGCCTGCCGCTTTTATCGTGAATGGCGCGGGCCACCAGTTCCTTGCCCGTGCCCGTCGCACCGGTGATGAGAACTGAATTCTCGGTCGGTGCAATTCGCTGAATGAGCACGAACAGATCCTTCATCGCGTCCGATTGGCCAATTAGAATCGGCGGTTCGGAGTCTTCGAGGCAACGCTCTTTATCGAGTCGCCTATTTATTTTGTTAAGTGATTCATCGAGCGCAGATCGATTCTCAGGGGACTCTGCGCGCAGAAGCGAGGTCATAGTCGGGACACCCTCCCTTGTGAAAACCGAAGGTAGAAACTCGGTTGTAAGACCGAAGAGCTCAAGCGGGGTGTGGCTTGGTTCGAACGGAAAGACGTTCTGTCGTCCTTGAGCGCCTCTGATTGCGAATATCGTTCCGCCGCGACGGTCGTCGTGGAGTCATGATGAACACGCACTCTTCAAAGGGCTTGCCTGATCGAGCCGTAATTTCCCACACCCAGTTTGTCAAAAAAGACTAACCAAAAGTGCTTAGTCCTATCCGAGGGGATAGCTTCACGTGACCATTGCTTCGGTCGCGTTTGACGCACAGCGACGCACACAATTCAGTTGGCGCTATTGGGGTGTTGATTATTGCGATAACCAGGCAACGGCCATCGCAAGAGGGTGGTGATAAGGTAACTGCCGGGGGCTTGTTCCTTGCTGATATCTAAGAAATCCGAGGGATAATCGAACTTCCGAACCGCAGACAAGTTAGGGGAATATACGCCCTCAAAGATACTTGCGTCAACGAAATTCTGAGGCGCCTGCTTGTAATCAAACGTGTGAACGGGTGGCGTAACTTACGTTACTTCAAGGTTTGCGGCATGAAGGGATGTTGTGGGACGTGCGGAACCAGGTCATCTTTTGGCATTGAGTCTCTCTAGACTCTCAATCTTGATAATGGTCGTTAATACTTCGTTGTAATGCCGCGGGAACCAGCTTCCAACTGGTCGCGCTTAAGTCTTTGCTCGAAAAGCTTGCCGATGCGACACGGCTTGCTGACCAACGCCGGTCGGAAAGCGTCCATCGATAGAACGGCCCATTGGCGCGGCGGCTATAGAACGCGCCTGAATCTTTGGCACGTTCCTCCGGTTGAACATTTACGTAGACTCGCAGCAAGTCCATATCTCAAACTAATCGGTCAGCGGCTAAACAGTGCAGGCTCTTCAGATCTGTCCATAAGAGGGCTTTCGCTTTTTGTCGCCCGTCACCAGTTGCCACACGGTCGCCGACGAATTGAACCGCACACGCTTCACCCTGCGCGCCAGGCGCAGAAACTGCAGCACTCGAATACCCCACCAGTTAAAGTCAATCTCATACCACTTCAAGCCATGACGTGCTGACGTCGGATGAGCATGATGATTGTTGTGCCAGCCCTCGCCGAAAGTAAGAAGCGCCACCCACCAACTGTTGCGCGAATCTTCGCCGGTCTGAAAACGCCGTCTTCCCCAGGCGTGTGTGACAGAGTTAACCAACCAGGTCGAATGCAAGCCAAATGTTACGCGAACGAATATGCCAAAAAACAGCAATGGCCAGCCGCCGACAGCCAGGAGAACAAAACCCAACAGGATGATCGGCACGTAATAAAGTTTCTCCAACCAACGATGTACGGGGTCTCTCATCAGATCAGGGGCATAGCGTTCGCAAACTGATTCGTCGTAGCGTTGAGCAGTCCCTGTCAGAATCCAACCCATATGTGCCCACCAGCTACCGTCCCGCGGTGTGTGAGGATCGCCGGGAACATCTGTGTGTGCGTGGTGTATGCGATGAGTGACCACCCACGCAATTGGACCCGCCTCAAGCGCAAGAAGACCGAATAGCGTCAAGAGATACTCAATTGGTTTTGCCGTCTTAAAGCCGCGGTGCGTTAGTAGTCGGTGGTAACCTATTCCGACTCCAAGACTTCCCGCCAACCACCAGAGAAAAAGGGAGATGAGGAAGACTCGCCAACTAAACATGAAGAGTCCCGCTACCGCGCCAATATGAAAAACGATCATCGTTATGCAAGTCGGCCAGTTGATTCCTGTCTTTCGCTGAATATTAGTAATTGATTCCTTTTGCATCAATATCTCACTTCCGGCCTGATGTCTCCCCAAGGGTCTCGCATAACGGCAAAGCAACCCGCGTCAGGGGGTCGCCGCAATCGTTGCGGATTCGTCGAAGGATTTCTGTTTACGCGCGCTTTCTGCCTGCGCTGCCATCACCCTAATTCTCTTCAACTCGGTCCGTTGAAATCCAAAGAACGTGGCCATCTGGACAATTTGTTGTTGGCTAACGAAATCCGCTGGGTCGGCGCAGAATTTTTCAATTCCCGGATTGAATTCCCGGCAGCTCATGCCCTTCGGAATCGTCAGCGCCAACCGGCAAGTACCAGCTTGCGAATAATGCAAGCAAAACTCACAAACGATCATCTGGACTCCTGAGAAATCACTTCCTCGATCGCCGGGCTGCCGTTAGCTGAAAAGCTGTCGATGGCGAGGGCTTCGGTATCGTAAAGCTGAAAGACAGCAAAAAGATTTGTCACCTGCATCAACTGACGCGCAGTTGGCGTCAAGTTGAACAACTTGAACTGCCCACCGGCATTCTTTGCTGCCACGTAAATCGAAACCAGCTCTCCCAGGCTCCGCGCGCTGATCGCAGTCACCCCACCGAGATTCAGCAAAATGTGCTTTTGTCCCGCTGCCAGGAGCGCTTCGGCCGCACTCGCGAGCGTCACGCTACTTCCGCCCAAACGCAACTTAATTCTCAGTAACGCATCAGTGTCCAGGATAGTGACGTTGCCGATTCGGCGTTGTTTGATTCCCAACTCGCTCAATATTCTTTTCCGGGACCGGCGCACACCTCTTGGAGCTTTGTTGGCGCTGGTAATCTATTATGTAGCTGTTGACTTCAGGTAATCTGGAGAATCCCAGAAGAACTGTGGATGGAGCTAGCTGAACTCGATCTGCAACCAGCGTACAGTTATCCGCCTTGGATGTCCAACTCGAAATATTTGAAATATCACGTAAACGTTTCGTTTTAGGACCTTCCTTATCAAGAGTTTCGATGATAGTGCATTGCGTAATTTGGGGCCGGTATGTTTGCCGCACCGCGCGGATCGGCGATGGGCTGTTGCGCCACCATTTGCAAAGGAATTACACCAGCCCAAATCGGCAAATCATAATCTTCATCGTCATCAACGGGCTGGCCGGTGCGAACCTTTGCCGATGCCTCAGTCAGGGGAATCGAAAGTACCGTCGTCAGTTGGAGTTCGCGCTCGTTCGGCTCGCGTACATCGTTCCAGCGTCCGCGGATCATGTGCTCAGAAAGTGCTACCAAAGCTTCGAGTTTGGCGGCTCGTTGCTCAATCACAGTTGCATGGCCAAAGACGACGACCGAACGGTAATTCATCGAGTGATGAAAGGCAGAGCGTGCCAGGACCAAACCGTCGATAAGTGTCACGCTGACGCAAACATCAATTCCCTGCCCCAAGGCTCGTAACATTCGGCTGGCTTGCGACCCGTGAATGACCAGGTTTTCTCCGACCCGCGCGTAACCTGTGGGTATCACCACAGGCTTATCTCCAGCGACAAAACCAACATGGCAGATGAATGCTTCATCGAGAATTCCGTTGATGACTTCGCGATCAAAGCTCCCGCGCTGTGGCAATCGCTTCAGAATGGTGCGTTCTGTTTGGGGAATATCGTTCATCCCGGCAGTGTGGGCGAAAATAATTACTACATCAAGGACAAAGCAAAAGCGCCGCGGCGTAATGCTGCGGCGCCTTTGATGCTGGGGTGACTGGGCGCGCCTCAAAACAACTTTAGTGGGTGCGAGTCCGCGCCCAGGGACACGACAACTCGGTTATCCGATAGAGATTTGGTTGTCGATTGACTTCACACCTTTGACTGATCGCACTGCTCGTTCAACCTGTGTTTTCAATGCGGCCGTCTTCACCATACCCATCAGCGTGACTTTGCCATCCATTACCGTTGCCGTAATGCCTAGACTCGACAGCGTTGGATCGTCGCTCAGCTTTTTGTCGATCGCGGCTTGAACATTTGCATCCTCGTTTCCGCTCGTGGTCGCAGCCGAACCGCCTGTCGCTGACGGATTGTTGATTATCACCGGTGGTTGCTGTGTCGTCGTAGCCGGCTGCTCGACAATCACCGGTGGCTGTTGCTGCGCCGGTTGTTGCACGATCGTCGTGCTCGGTTGTTGCGCAGCGAGATTGTCGTTCGTCGCCTGCTGTTGATTCATCATGAAAAGAATCAGTATCGCTGCAAGCGCAATCACGCCTACCACGATCGCCGCCAATGCTGCGCCGGATACGCCACTACCCGAGTGACGTACTGCTTCAGTGTGTTCGACTTCACGCCGTGCGGTTGGTGTCTCTACAACTATTCGTCTATGTTCAGCTTCTTGTTCAGCCATAATCGTTCTCCAATCTCGAACTCAAAAATTCAGATCGCAGGGTGAGAACTACGCTTCGCGCTCTGACGGAGCAATCGTTATTCCACCGTGGCAAAATCAGTTCAGATTGCAAGAATCAAGCAACAAAGTTGGCGCATTAACGCCGAATTGGTTTAAGTGGGAACAAGTAGACAACCTCAGTTCTTCGATAATGACGAATCACTTCGGTTCTGCTCACGGCAGCCGTTTGCATCAGAAGCAGACGCTTCGATTGATGCGGATTCTTGACGGATGTATTCAGATCGGAGTAGTTTCCGCTAACCATCCACGCCATCAATCAGAGGAGACAAAAGGCACATGACCCCCGAGGAACGACAGGAATCAATCGCGCAATACAAAGCGGGTTTTGACGAGGTTGCGCGACATTTGGCCGATTTTCCGCCTAATTTGCTGAACGCGCATCCTATTCCCGGAAAGTGGAGCGCCGCGGAAATTGTTCATCATCTGGCCGACAGCGAAACAATCAGCGCCCAACGTTTGCGCCGATTGCTCGTTGAAGATCATCCGCTAATTCAAGGCTACGACCAGGATCAATTCGCTGCCAAGCTTCATTACAACGAGCGCGACATCGCTCCGGCGCTCGAAGCGTTTCGCGCCGCACGCGCGACGACGGCGCAACTAATCGACGTGATGAAAGACGACGACTGGCATCGCGAAGGCACGCATTCCGAAAGCGGCTCCTACACTGCTGAAGATTGGTTGAAAATTTATGCCGCGCATGCACACAATCACGCCGCGCAAATTGGGCGATTACGTGAAGCGCTGGCGAGCGGCGCTGCTGCCGGCGCATAAATCAAGCGCAGATAAACGCGGATTTACACGGACAAGAAAGCCCGGTTCGATAGAAAAAGTTTTAGTTTCTGATTCGGTTTTATTAGCGCGAATCCGCGTGCGTCCGCGGCTGATGTGTTTGCACAGAGACACGATTTCCGATCGATTGTGATCAAGATCATGATCGATCGGTTTTATTTTGCTCACTCGCTTGACACTGCTAACGTGAATAAGCAAGATGTCGTCACTTCGAGTTTGAAACTAATTACGACTAACAATGATCGCAGTGGCCCCAGTAGTCGAAACTACTTTTTCCGATCTTTCCTTACTCAAACGCGGTAAAGTTCGAGATGTTTATCAGGTTGACGAAGATCGTTTGCTGATCGTCGCCACCGACAGAGTCTCGGCATTCGATTGCGTGATTCCGACGCCGATTGAGCGCAAAGGCGAAGTGCTGACTGCGCTTTCGCAATTTTGGTTTGCGAAACTTGGACACATCGTTCCGCATCACCTGATCTCGACTCGCATCGAAGAGACGCCGCAGGCTGTGCAGAATCATGCGACGGAATTGCGTGGCCGGTCGATGTTGGTGCACACGACGGATGTGTTTCCGGTCGAGTGCGTCGTGCGCGGCTACATTACCGGCTCAGGTTGGAAGGATTATCAAAAGACCGGCGAAGTTTGCGGCCACAAACTGCCCGAAGGCTTGTGCGAGTCCGCCCAGCTTGCCGAACCAATATTCACCCCAGCAACAAAGGCCGAAACCGGCCATGACGAAAACATCAGCGAAGAAACGATGGCCGGAATTATCGGGCCTGAAGTCACCGCGCGGTTGCGTGACATCTCGCTGCAGCTTTACATGGAAGCCGCGGAATACGCGCGTGACCGCGGCATTATCATCGCCGATACGAAGTTTGAATTCGGCCGCGATAAAAACGGCGAAATTTTGCTGATTGATGAAGTCTTGACGCCTGATTCCTCGCGATTTTGGCCGGCAAACGATTACGAAGTGGGCCGCGGCCAAGCTTCATTCGATAAGCAATATGTGCGCGACTATCTGGAGAAACTTGATTGGAACAAGCTGCCTCCCGCGCCCGAGTTGCCGCCCGAAGTCGCGAAAGCTACAACTTCCCGATATTTGGAAGCTTACGAACTTCTCACCGGACAGAAGTTGTAATTTGGAGCGCGCCAGCAGGGTCTGGACTTATCGGACGTGCGCCGACGCTTTGGATAGGTTTCAATTCCGAGTTCTGATTTGTAACAACTGACGCCTGACAACGGACCACTGACCGACAATGCAGATACGCCCCCGTTTAGAAGCACTAATTGAAGACATGCTCGACGGCCACATCCTCCTGGATGAAGCGCTCGACGAGTTCGAAAAGCTCTATATTCAGAAAGCCTTCGTGCGAAACAAGAAGCGCATCTCCAACACCGCTGAAGCGCTTGGGATCCATCGCAACACGATTTCCAAACGCGTCAATTCCTACCGGGCGGCCGAACGAAAGCATCAGATCTCTTTTTCAAACGGCCGAAAGCGGATCAAACACCACTAAGCTCTCGATCAGTTATCGATCAACGCGCGCCGGGCATTTTGTCGATTGTCACGATGATCGTTGATTTTCCATCCGGCGTGATCTTCCTGACTCGCGGCAGCCAGTCGCGCCGCACGTCTCGAACGGTGTGCAGGAACTCGAGCACATAGACATCATTGCCGAAAAGCGCGACGGCAGTCGGTGACCACGGGCTTTCAGTCTGAACCAGTGTGGTTATTTCTCCGCGAGGTGTGATCTTCAGCACGCGCGCGTCGCCGGTGTCGGCCACATACATGACGCCGTGCGCGTCAACCGCGAGGCCCCGAAGATACGGATGCGATTCTGTCGCAGGAATTGAAACGCGCCTCGTGGCCGCCGGAACCGTAACGACGATTCCGATGCGGCCCTGCGCCGTAATCCGGCGGATGACATCGTTCTCTGTGTAATAGAGCGAACCCGCTGGCCCGGGCGCGAGACCATTCACGTCCGCCAAAGGTTGGCCGGCAGAAGTCTCTGGCAAAGTCGCGAAAGCTGAAGTCACTCCCGACGGCAATGAGCGCATGATTCGCAGACTGCCGGCACGACCTGATTGATAATAAAGACTTCCATCCTGGCCCAGCGAAATCGGCCAATCACTCGATATCAGCACCGTGGGATTTGTGCCTACTCTCAAAATCTGCCAATCCAAACTTGTGCCCGCACTGGAAGGCAAACGGCCGGTCGCGAACACATTGTTCTCGTCGAGCGCCAGCCAGTGAAACCGATTCTGTGAGAGGTGAGTCAACTGCCCTTCCTTGTCGACTCTCCACAGCCCCGAGCCTGTATCGATGAAAAATATTTGCCCTTGTCGATCAACCGCGATGGCCGATCCCGGATGTGCCACAGTCGAGGCTGCCAGCAGAACAACCACCAACAGCGCGAGCATCATTGCGACGGATTTTCTTGATGGTTCGGTCATTTCCGCCTCGGATGTGATGATTTTCATCGGTCTCCTTTATCAACTTAACGAGGTCAGGGCAACCAGAGATTCAACGTAGCATTGTCTTTCAAGTTGCTCTCCCTAGCGGTCGGGCTTCTGACACCATTCTTTGGTTAAGAAACCATCGGATGATCGCAATTGCTCCGAGCGAGTAACCAAGAAAATGGAACAGCAGCCGCACCACTTGAAGTGCGGTTGAGTTCACTCCAAGTCCGTACAGCGCCGATGAACCGGCGGCCATGACCGCGCACGCCAAGGCGCTTCTCGCGATAGAGTCACGAGTGCGAAACCAGAGAAACAGCGCCATCACTATCCCGGCGAACCGCACTATTGTCTGGAATGCCGAGAGTGGTGGCCGCGGCGCCAATCCAAACCAAAGCGACCAGTAGACTGTCCACACCGCCCCAACGATGCAAAAGATCAAAAGCAGCGTCATGACGACGATTACCTGAATGTCCTTTGTTAGTCGCAAGCTTGCGTTTCTCTGAGTTGGTTGTCTCAGCCTCCAGCGGTTGCCGCGGCGGTCCTGCTCATTCCCGCTTGTGCTTGCGCCTCACTTCGCGGTCTTCACAATTTCTGCCGAAGCCTTGCGTACGAAGTTAACGAGACGGTTCGCTTCCTCATCCGAAATCTTTCGAACGCCGTCAGGTGCGCTAATCTCAAGTTTCTGGAGTGCTTGCTCTGTAGTCGAACGATAACCGCTCCACGCCCTATCTCTGTCGATTTGCTCCTGAGCAGTCTCGACCTTTTCGTAAGCTTCCCGGTAATCAAACAAGAGCGTTTTCTCCCAGAACGCTTTGAGTAGTTCCGTCCCTTCAGGTGATAACAATACTTGTATGACCGGTTCTTTTTCGTCCGAGCGTTTCCGGGGCGGTTGTCCTTCTCGTTTGCTCTCGGCGAATTCCAACCAGACTTCTGGCGCCGACTGTGTCAGAAGCGCAGTTCGCAGGTTGTCATCGCTCCGCATAAACGGCCGAACATTACCCGCCGCTGTTCCTTCCCAAGATGGATGCGGACCGCGTGTAACCGACACCACTACGCCTTGAGAATGGCCGGGGGAGGCGAAAGTAAGTACCGCAGCGAAAGTGAAGATTATCAAAAAGAAGTTCCGCTTAAGTGTCTGCATCGTGACCTCCTGATGTGGGTGAAAAGGATTAGTTAGTGTCAGACCGCGCACGTGCGTCGACACTCTAACACTATCTTTCAGGTTGCCCTCTATAAGATCGGACTGCTGACACCCTTTCGAGCCGCGACTCATCATCGATCACTCCACCGGATCAATATGTTGCCTGGCCGCGTAGTCATTAATTACTCTTCGGGTGATACATCTGTTTGAGAAACTCTCGATATTCCGCCAAAGTCGATAACCCCACTTCGGCTCTACGCTTGTCCACGTTGGCTTCGTCCTCTATCGGATAGAACACTGGTTCGCCGTTTTTCCATTCAGAGGAAGGCCTTGCCCTCGACCCATACAGCTGCGGCTTTCCATCTTCGACCAGCACGCGGTCTATGAAGAGTGCGTAATTCGGACCGGATAGACCGCCTTTTCGGTACTCTCTTTTCAACAGCGGTAGCAACTGTTTTTGAAAAGAATGATCGGCATGTTGGACGAGGAAGAAGGCCGCCTCCGTGCCGTCCCATCCGACTAGCTCGGGCGTAGGCCAACCGTATTGTTTGATGATGTTTCTCATCCGCATCGTGTTGCGCGAATCAATCTCACTCATGCGCGCCATGACGGTCGGGCTCGGGTTGTCCGCGCCGCCTTTGATCATTTCCATCCGAATGGCCTGGTCCCGCTCGATCATGGCAAGTAACTCTTTTCTCAGCGCCCGGTCGGTGACCAAGCTAACGTAGCTCCGCCTCTTGTCCTCTTTTTCTCTCAGGTGCAGAAGCAGTCTCGGCGCCTTGTTAGCTTTGCCGGAGGAAACTAGTTGGATGGGAATAACAATTCTCTGCAAATCGCCGGCAAATGCGATCAGCACATACTCGCCCGAACCGATGTCGATGAATTCGAACTGACCTTTATCATCAGTCGTCACGCTGGTAACAACCTCCTGACTTTGCCGGTCAAAGAGAGTCACACAGACGCGGTTGCCGATTCCTAATTCCCACTTCTGCGTTGGTGAAGCGTAGACAGCCTGTCCATCAATTTTGCTCAGCCGATAAGTGCGCGTGCTTACATCAGGAGTTGAGTATTTGATTTGAGAGCACTTACTTTGCTGCTGCCATGCAGGCACATCATGCGGCCAATGAATGAGGGCAGCTAAAGTAAAAACGATAATGACTGGAAGATTATTGGGCAGTGTCGTTGATCCCTCAAAAAACGCAATGATTATTGACTGCCGAGACTAAATTTCTCGTTGAGCACCAATTCATACAAACGAAAGACGATTGCGCCGTCGTCGTCGCGCTCTAAGTTTTGCGCGACTGCCAGGGCAAACTTCTTTGCCGGAAAATTAAGAATGAATGTTCTGGTTTCCTGCTGCCCGCCATCGTTGATAACAACCAGACCATCGCTCTGCGGAACTAAGTTCCAACCCATGGCGTAACCGGCTGTTTTCGGGAACCCGGAAATGTTTCCGTCCCGCGTCCTCGGCGGCGCATACATCAAATCAATACTCTTTGGCGACAGAATCTTTCCCTCGTTTAAGCCCTTCATGAACCTAAGCAGATCACCGACGGTGCCGCGAGCGCCGCCGGCCGCAAATCGACTGCTCACGTCAATAAACTCTGAATTCTTGAGCGCGCCATCCACAATCTGATACCCGCGAACTCGGTTTGGAATTACGTCTAAAGGGTCATCCAGCCGCGTATCCTTCATGCCGAGCGGCTGCCAAACATGCTCACGCATATAGTCTGCATAAGACTGTTTCGACGCGCCTTCAATCACCGCACCGAGCAGATTATAACCGTAACTCGAATAACTGAATTTCGTTCCCGGTTCGGCAACCAGATCAAAGTTTTCAAAGATGGCGATTGCTTCTCTAGTGGTCTTATGTTCTTTGATGTGCTGCTCTGCGTCACGATTGACGTAATGCGGAATGCCGCCCAAATGATAAAGAAGTTGGCGCACCGTAATTGGATATTTCTTCTTCGGGAAGTATGGAACATAGGTCTGAACTTCCGCATCAAGATTGACTTTGCCTTGCTCGACTAATTGGAGAATGGCCGCCGCCGTCATCGATTTCTGGACGGAGGCGTAACGATATGCCGAATCCGCTTTAGCCGGTACTTTGTTCTCCAAATCCGCATAACCAAATCCCCTGATCCACATGTAATCGTCTTTGACGAATCCGATGGTCAGACCGGGAACCTTGTTCTTCTCCATCTGTTGGCGAACAAAATCTTCAAACGCGCGGAGTTTATCCGCATATTTATCGGAAGCTTGAGCCTGCGAGGTTTGAGCAACCTGCGCCGTCGCTGCTGTGGATGGAAGTCGGAACAGTAGAAGAGCAATTACTATGAAGACGAAAAACTTTTTCATTGTCTTAGAACTTTCTGGGAGAGATGGTTTGCTGTACCTGCTATACCGCAAAGTAAGCGCTTATGTCAGGGGATAACGAGGGGGCACCGCGAACACCAACGGCTGAAGCATCGTGACTTCTTAAGTTCGAATTCTGATGATGGCCGAATTACTACTGGTCTGCCCGTGCGCTTTGAGTGCGATGATGCAGTCGCCGATGGATGTGTCGTTAGGGAGCCTGAAAACCACTTGGGTAAACGGAGAATTCGGCACGGGACGGACATCCTCGGCCGCGATATCGTAAGCCTTGTTGTTACTATCAACCAGACGTACCGTAACGGCAGAAGAAGGCTCGCCCGGTAACAACTGAAGATTGACTGCAAAGAGTGTTATTCGGGTGTTGCGATCGACTCCGAGATTCAATAAGTCCGCCCCGTTTACGATCGGAAAGGGATCGCGCGTAAAGAGCACAGAATCTAATGCTGCGATTTGGTAAAGCGACGGGCCAGACAGCTCAAAGGCTAGTTGAAGCGGCGTTGGCGTTGGTGTCGCTGTTGGCGTAGGAGTCGGGGTTGGTGTGGGTGTCGGGGCTGCTGCGGATTGATAAGCAACCAGCAACGTGGAAGCGGGTACGACCACCAGTCCATCACCGGCGCCGATTCCGGTGTGCGGCCGACTGACCGGAGACTCGGTCGTCTGAACGGCCGCACCAAGATTCCCGGTCCAGACGTTCGCGCCCGTACTTCCGTCGAGAGCGTAGAGCTTTCCGCTGCTAGAACCAATGTATACGTAGCCGTTATCTACGATTGGAGCGGAAATGAGGGTGCTATCGCCCGTGAACGACCACCGGACTGCCCCAGAGTAGGCATCGCGCGCTTTTAGAATAGATCCAGTGAGGAAGTAACCTGTCGAGCCGCTGAATGCCGGCGGTGGACCTGGCGGGAAAGTGCCTAGCAGCGCACCAGTAGGGGCATCGTACATCAGCTTTGGTGTCAAAGAATCGCCCACATACAAACGCCCGCCGAAGACGACTGGTGTTGCCGCTGCGCCGGACTGTGTCCAAATCAAAGAACCATCCTGAGGCGAAAAACTGTACAGGTCCTCAATAGAGAGAAACACGCCAGTTGAGGTTACGGCTGGAGAGCTGTTGTTGGTGCCACTAAAAAGCAAATTTGCCCAAATCACCGTGCCATCCTGCTCGGCAACAGCGTACAACGTCGTACCCGTACCGGACCCTGCCGCGTACACCACGCCACCTGACGCCGTCGGTGGTGACCAGAACGCGTATTGCCCTGGAAGCTGCTTCGACCAGAGCAGTGCACCTGAAGCTGCGTCGAAGGCGCTAAGCACGCCGTTGTAGTTCACAGCGAAGACGCGTCCAGCATCGTAAGCCGCGTTGGACCAGGGATATGATCCACTAAGATCGACTGGCCCCCACAACGTGGCGCCATTTGCCTCGTCGAGGGCATATAGTTTTGCCGCATAAGAAGGGTTGTTGTACGCGACCGTGACGAAGATCCTGCCGTTGACGATGAGTGGATAGGAGATTTGACCGCCCAGATTTCGTGACCACCGCTGCACTAAAGGTGGAGTAAGCGTGTCGTACTGCGCCCCGCTATGGGTGGCATCGATTTGATAAGCCACTGCACTTCCCTTAGTCGGCGGGGGAGTTGGTGTTGCCGTGGGAATCGATGGGCAAAAGCTGCTCGTTGACATTAGCTGGAACGTGTAGTTGCCCCCCAGTTCCGCCGTGCCGTCAACGGAGAAGACGACGATCGCAAAGCTTGTGTTGCCCGGAACGGTGAACTGGAACGACTGAATGAGCGGTGAAGGAGTGCCACTACTGACGCCGGGATCACCGAGGTAACGAGATGCATTGGTGATGTCAGTCGCGACAAACGGCGCCAGAAAAGCAGCGATTTGATAGTTCGCGTTGGACTTGGAATTTACTGTTAATGCCGCCGATACACAGACAGGCGATGGCGACGAGTTCGTGAAAGTATAAGCGTCGAATGGAAACGAGCCGGAAGCCGTATTCCCGGGGAACGAATTGGTGCCGCAGGTGCCCTGCGTGTCGCCTCGGAACAATCGCGTCGTCAGCGTACCGGTAGTGGCGGGCGCCGGCGGGCTGCCGAGGTTGGCTGTAAAACCGCAACTAGCATTGGCTGGCGGTGTAGGACTCGGTGTCGGTGACGTCGAATGGAAGATATAGGCTGCGCCAGTGTGGGAGTTCTTACCCTCAGCTCCGACCACTAACGTGTCGCCATCGATCCCTACTGACGAACCAAATTGGTCATGCGCCGCCACATCACTCGCGATGAGTTTCTGCACCTCTCCCCAGCCTTCAGCGCCATTTTGATTGCGCTCGAAGATGTAAGCGGCGCCACCAGTGAGGAGGTTCTGGGCCCAAGCTCCGACCACCAATGTGTCGCCTTCAATCGCCACTGAAATACCGAACTCGTCAAGTAAATTCGCATCATCCGCAGTTAATTCCTGCACCTGTCCCCAGCTTTCAACGCCATTCTGATTGCGCTCGAAGATATAGACCGCACCACTAGTGCCGCGGTTCCCATGATTAGCTCCGACCGCCACCGTATCGTTATTGATCGCTACCGAAATACCGAATTGGTCGCCTCCTATCCCATCGCTCGCGATGAGTTTCTTCACCTGTCCCCAGTTCTCAGCGCCTCCTTGATTGCGTTCAAAGATGTAGGCCGCGCCAGGGTTCTTACCGGAAGATCCGACCACCATTGTGTCACCGTTGATCGATACCGAGTGACCGAAAGACGCATTTGTTGTCACGGCATCACTTGCAGTCAGTTTCTGCACCTGGCCCCAATTCTCAGATCCACCCTGATTGCGCTCGAAGATGTAGGCCGCGCCAATGAAGGAGTTCTTACCTTGAGCTCCCACCACTACTGTGCTGGCGCTGATCGATACCGACGAACCGAAGCTGTCATTTGCCGCCGCATCGCTGGCAGTCAGTTTCTGCACCTGTCCCCAGTTTTCAGCTCCACCCTGATTGCGCTCGAAGATATAAGCTGCGCCAGCGAAGGAGTTCTTACCTTGAGCTCCCACCACCACCGTGTCGACATCGATCGAGACCGACCAACCGAATCGGTCAGTCGCTGCCGTATCACTGGGGGTCAGTTTCTTCACCTGTCCCCAGTTCTCAGCTCCACCCTGATTGCGCTCGAAGATATAGGCCGCGCCAGCTGATGTTGGGACGAATCCTGGGGGCACTCCTGGTTGCCAGTTTTTGCCGTAAGCTCCGACCACCAACGTGTCGCCGTTGGTCGCAAGCGAGAAACCGAATCGGTCATCTGCCGCCGCATCGCTCGCCGTTAATTTCTTCGTTTGAGTGAAAAGTGGATCAACTCGAAGTGGGTAAACTGCATGCGCGTCGTCTATCAAAAGCGAAATCTGTTTTCTGTCAGCCTGGAAGCGAGTTTGTAATTGCCGCCCCGACGCATCGGTAGCCATCAGATGGTCATAGCGCAGCCAATGCTCGCCATTACCGCCGATCAGTTCTAAAGCCTTTCCCGAATCCACCAGCGCCGGTCTGGCTTCACCGGTAACCGTCAGGCGCACTCGCAGTGGCGTTCCCTCGCGCCTTTCCCCGGGCGGCGCCGCCAGGGTAAAGCCCTGCTCGAGACCATCTTTTCGGTTTTGATACCACTCGACGATCTCTTCCGAACTGTCTCGGTCAGTGTTTGTGGGGTTGGATCGCGTAGCGAGTCGTCGGTGAATCTCGATGCGATTGCCATCGACGCGCATCGTTCCCGCTCCGGCACTCAACATTCGGCGACCATACCCGTAACTCCGCAGTCTTAACCGCGCCTGTAACGTCGACGTGCGCTTACTGGTAAGGGACTGCAAGACTACGTCGCTTCCATTGAAACGGGCCCTCAGCTTCTGAGCCGGATTTGTTGCTTCGTAGATCTCCACCGCATTGTTCTTTCGTGGCCCTGATCGCAACGCACTCGAATCTTGAGCTTGCGGCTGCTGGTCGATCCGGTACTGTGCCGACTCGAGCAACTTCTGCAGTCGAACATAAAGGCCGTGCTCTTTCAGATAATCAGTGGCTGACTTGCCTTGCAGGCTCGGCAGCGGTTGGGTGGATTGCGCCTGCGAGCCTTTGACGGAATTATCCGCGGCCAGGGGTTTGGTCAGCTTTGGAACTTTGGTAGTTGGGCTGTTTGTCTCAGAGCTATGCCGATTAATGGTTAATGAAATTGCAAGAGCAACTAGAGCGAAGAGCGACAGGGAAACGATTGTGTGAGAGCGCATCCACGGAATCTCCTTGTTCAACGAATCCGCGAGCCGTCTTTTATCAGAGTCTACAACAAATCCGCAAGCGAGGTTAATTCAAAGCGAAAGAACCTTGTCGGCATCGGCACCGGGATTCCTGCTTGCCGGATCGTTCGATATGAAACAATGTGATCCGAGATGATCTGCTTACACATGGAGCGAGCCTGCGTGTGCAGGTTCCCACAATCGCGATCCACCATGCGCAGGTGAAGGGCGGCGCAAATCCAGCCGGCATTGAACCACGACAGTCGTACTCGCTTCGACGCGATGATGATCTCACCCGCCGTCGAAAGCACGTGCGTCACCGCGGCGGCGTACACAAACGAAAACAAGATGAGAATGAAGTCGTATGCGTGCATTCGTGGAAACTACTGACGCCGAAAGTGGAGGTTGATGTCGCGGCGTGATTTGTTCCCTTTTACGATTTGTTATGTTGCCGGGGTTGGAAAATGAACGATCTCGGTTCAGGTTAATGTTACGAGTGCGTAATGAGCCACCCAACGGTCGAATTGACGCGGCGGCGCGAATTCAGTTCATCCTTCCGCCTTTGTTCTTCATCCTTGCTTTTCGCCTCGCGTCCAAGGATTTGTTGGGTTATCCATTGATGAACAGGCTACTCTCTTTTGTATTTGAGAATCAGGCCCGCGATGAACATTATTAGACCCGCAAGAAATCCGAACGGCCCAAAGTTCACCGCAAAAATTGCGAAATCATAAGTTGGGTCGCCTCGACCGGTCATTTTTGAAAAACCCGAGGACAACATGTTATTGATGTTCCCTGCATAGTTAGCGCCCCACAAGTATGCTATGAGCGACACGATTCCTATTAGGACACCAAAGAAAACCAGGTTGTTAGCGACTGGGAGACCTTTGGGTTCTAGAGGAATCGAGCGAGGTGCTCTCTGTTTTGATGTGGGTGCCGAGACCCTTTCTGGAGTTAGCACCGCGCTACAGTATTTGCAGAACTGCGAAGTTGCGGTTATTGACTTCTTGCACGACGGACAGGAAATCATTCCATCGACAGGAACAGGTGTCCTGCAATCAGGACAAAATTTTGCATCATGATCAAGTATCGCGAAACAATTCACGCAATGCTTACGAACATCTTTCGATGAAGATGTTTCATTGACAGGTTTTTTCGTTGTGGGTTTTTCAATAGGTTTGGCTAGTCTAGGGGGCTGAGGTAAACCACGTTTCTGTAATTCAGCTCGCGCAAGCTCAGTAGCTTCTTCGCGGTAGTCCTTGAAATCAACGTTAACGATCCGTAAAAGGCTGTCGGTGGGCTGCCCAGCCATTCTTTCACGGAGGTGCTCCACTTCCTTCGATACGGTTGTGGAGAAGTAGGTTTCCGCCGGAGAACCGTCTCTTGGGGTCTGACAGTTCCAGCAGACATCCAGATTGTCTTCAACTTGCTCGCTACAACTTGGACAGTTCCACACAGGGAGTCTCCTTATTTTAGGGAACATTCGGTCTCGGAAATTGAAACAGCACGACGCCGGCATTCATGCGACGGCGCGAATTCATTCAACTCATCACGGCGCATTTGCCACGCCCTCGCTGTCAAGGACCAAGAGACACAGCAACGTCCGTGGCGGTGTGGCGTCACTTCAGCAATCGAGTGTTGCGGAATCTTCTTCGACTCGCCACCAAGGGTTCAAGCTACGTTCGATCTGCGGCATTCAGTGAGATTCCCGCAGCAAATACTCCTTTACCAACAAAGTAGAGTCCCATTGCGAAATACAAACCCGGAGGCAAAGCTCCTCCACCATTTGCAGATGCAGCTAACCCTTGGAAGAGGCATATCAGACCGCCGAGAATGCAAATGCCTCCACCGATAAGACCACCGATCATTCCTATTTGCCTTGTGTTCTGCATTTCCTCTCCTTCGCGTCGTCAGAATTAAATTGCCCAAGAGACCAGTTAACTCCGGAATGGAGTAAAAGGCGCGATTACTTAACCCGCACGGCATGCCATTCCTTTCCTCCGGAGACATCCTTTGAAACGAATTGCTCTTGAGTGAGCTCCAAGATCTGAGTTTGGGATTGCCACGCATCTTGCAATCGCTTGCCGTTTCGTTCAACAACGGTTGATGTAAGGATATCGCCGTCGATTGACCATGTGCCGTTCGCAGTCGTGCCGTCATCATACTTGCCAACCTTCGTCCCATCGGCTTCATAGGTTATTAAGCTGTTTTCATCTCGCCAACTACCTACAAGCAAGGTTGGAGCTTGGCTAAGCATCGTTCGTCGCTCTCGTTCGGCGTTCTCCCTTGCACGTTCTTCCGCCGCGCGCACATCGGCCGTGACTTTCTGAAATTCGTAAACGTCTTTGACGCCATCCAGGGGATTTCCTCGATAGGCCCATTCCACGACAAATCGATCTGCGGTCAATTCAATTATCTTATCAGTGGACTCACCCATACTTCCGCTCCCGGTTCGACGCTGGAAGCCGCCCCAAAAGCTTGCATCGGCTAGCACGAGAAGCGCGCCTCGATCACTATTTCTTATTCGCCAGTACGAGGTGTAAGTCTGTCCATCACTTGTGTAGGAAAACCACTCGTAGTAGTCGCCGTCGGCCGTTGGACTCTTTGTAATCTTGAGGCTAACGGCTTTCGGCTTAATAGATCTCCACTCTCCAACCAGATTGTCCTCCATCGAGGAGACGGAGGAGCAGGCAGCTGTTACCAAACTCAACAGTATTAGTATCGCAGTTTTGCTTGTCTTCATTTTTCGGCTCCTTGCGGATCGAAATTAGTTCACCGCTTAAAAGAAGACGTCTCAGAGTGGCAGGAGCCGTCATTCCAAAGCGGCACCCACTCGGCAGGCGTAAGTAGGCGCATGGCGACTCATACCGCTTATAAATAGTTCACTTTTCTCCTTGGCTGATAAGGCTTAGTCGCAAGAGACCAGAAATAGCGAGGACAATTGCGCCGCGGAGTATATGCGGATCTAGCAATAAATCAAGCAAGAAAATCGTGGGGTAAGGGGGAAAGGGGTAAAAGGGTAAGCTACGATCTGAGGGTAACTACTCGCCCTCGATTGACATCTACGTCACTCATTCTTATATTCTCTCTTTAGCACTCATCTTTCAGATTTGCCAATTTATCACCTTAACGAGGGATCGCATTTCTGAGCACACTTGTGCTTGAAACCGAAAGACAAACTTCAAACCGAAGACGAAAAGGAGAATTAGTCAGCAATGGCAGTAAACATCAGACCACTTCATGACCGCGTGATCGTGCGCCGCATTGAAGAGGGCGAGCAGGTGCGCGGCGGGATCATCATTCCCGATACCGCAAAAGAGAAACCGCAGGAAGGCGAAGTTGTCGCCGTGGGCGAAGGAAAGTACCGCGAAGACGGCACGCGCCAGACCCTGGACGTGAAGGCGGGCGACCGCGTGTTGTTCGGCAAGTACAGCGGTTCCGAGATCAAGCTCGATGGCGAAGAGCTTTTGATCATGCGCGAAGACGAGATCCTCGGAATCATTCAACGCGCCGCCGCTGGTAAGAAGGGCAAATAACCAGGAGCCGAGGAGGCAGGCGGCAGGAGGCGGGAATGAAAGCGACTGTGGTTTGTCTTTCAACTTGAACCCTGAACCCGCTCGCTATCCCGACGCGTCGGGATTCAACGAATCTAATTAGGAGACGAAAACGAAATGGCTAAGCAAGTAATTCATGGCGAGGATTCGCGCGCAGCAATTTTGCGCGGCATCAACCAACTCGCCGACGCAGTAAAGATCACGCTCGGACCGAAAGGCCGCAACGTCGTGATTGACAAAAAGTTTGGCTCGCCCACGATTACCAAAGACGGCGTGACCGTAGCCAAAGAAATCGAACTGAAAGACGCGATGGAGAACATGGGTGCGCAAATGGTGCGCGAAGTCGCTTCGAAGACTTCAGACGTCGCCGGCGACGGCACGACCACGGCGACCGTTTTGGCGCAGGCGATTTATCGTGAAGGCGTCAAGACCGTCGCGGCGGGCGCGAATCCAATGGCCTTGAAGCGCGGCATCGACAAAGCTGTCCTAAAAGCCGTGTCAGAGATTGAGCGGATGTCGAAGCCGGTCAGAGGCGACATGATTGCCCAGGTCGGCACCGTTTCGGCGAACGGCGATTCAACTATCGGCACGATCATCGCCGAAGCGATGGATCAAGTCGGCAAGGACGGCGTCATCACCGTCGAAGAATCGAAAACCATGGAGACCGCGCTGGAAGTTGTCGAAGGAATGCAGTTCGACCGCGGCTATCTGAGCCCTTACTTCGTGACTGATCCTGAGCGTATGGAAGTCAGCCTGGAAAACGCGCTGATTCTGATTAACGAAAAGAAGATCAGCTCGATGAAGGACCTGCTTCCCTTGCTCGAACAGGTGGCGAAGCTCGGCAAACCGATGCTGATCATCGCGGAAGACGTCGAAGGCGAAGCGCTGGCGACTTTGGTCGTCAACAAACTGCGCGGCACTTTGAATGTCGCAGCGGTGAAGGCCCCAGGCTTTGGCGATCGGCGCAAGGCGATGCTCGAAGACATTGCAATCCTTACGGGCGGCAAGGTCATCAGCGAAGATCTCGGCATCAAGCTCGAGACTGTGCAGCTTGCCGACCTCGGCCGCGCCAAGAAGATCACGATCGACAAAGACAATACGACGATCGTGGAAGGCGCGGGCAAGCAAGGCGATATCGAAGGCCGCGTCAAAACTTTGCGGACTCAGGTTGAAGAGACTTCATCCGATTACGATCGCGAGAAGCTCCAGGAACGTCTAGCGAAATTGGTCGGCGGCGTGGCCGTGATCAAAGTCGGCGCGGCGACTGAGACCGAGATGAAAGAAAAGAAGGCTCGGGTCGAAGATGCTATGCACGCGACCCGCGCGGCGGTCGAAGAAGGCATCGTGGCGGGCGGCGGCGTCACGCTCGTGCGCGCAGCCAGAGCGCTGGAAGATGCTAAGGCCGTAGTTGGAAAAGGTGCGGACTCGGACGAACAGATTGGCGTTTCAATTGTTCGACGCTCTTTAGAAGAGCCTCTGCGCCAGATTGTTCAGAACGCCGGACGCGAAGGCGCCGTCGTGGTCGAACGAATTCGCGGCGACAAGAACGACAACTTCGGCTTCAACGCGCAGACTGAGGAATACGAAGACCTGGTGAAAGCCGGCGTCATCGATCCGGCGAAAGTGACGCGCACTGCTCTGCAAAACGCAGCTTCAATCGCGGGCTTGATGCTCACGACGGAAGCGATGGTTTCGGAGCTTCCCGAAGACGATAAGGGAAGCCCAGCCATGCCCGGCGGCATGGGCGGAATGAGTGGCATGGGGATGTAAGTGGCACGCGCATCCTGCGCGTGAGTTCACGGGCGGGGACGCCCGTGCCACGTCAAAAAGAAAGCGGCTTCGAGCGAATCACTCGAAGCCGCATTTCTTTTGGCCTATAAATAACGCGTGCCAGCTCGAAGGTAGCGATCACGGGGGGCGCGATTCGGCGGCCGAGCTGGCACTGGCGGGTACTAACGATGTTCAAGTGCCGGATAGCTCTTACAACCGGTTGACTTTGGTGCCAACCCCATCCGACGCGAAAAATTATGCTCCCCCCATCCGGAATCCGTCAACGAAATTTTCGGAACGGCAAAAATCCTTCGGTAGTTTGACACTTCTCAGTGCGATTCCTATACTGCCGTTTCCTCAATCACGCCACGGCCAGGTAGCTCAGTTGGTAGAGCGCGGCCCTGAAAAGGCCGGCGTCGGCGGTTCGATTCCGTCCCTGGCCACCATTAATCCGTGCGAAGAGCAAAAGGGCAAAGCGCTAAGAGCCGCTTCGATATTGTTGCTCTTTGCTCTTCCCTCTTTGCGCTTAGCCGCGTCACCGCGGCCAGAGATTCTTTATTCGATCTTCCAGGAAATGAAACGGCACATAATCGGCATGACGGCCGGCCCGCCTTAACTCTTCCACCATCCGCATGGCGCCGTCGGCGTTGAAACTATGGACCATGATCGTAGCCGATCGTTGCAGTTCAGGATGAGCGGCGAGGAAGTGCGCGATGGCGAAGCCGGTGTGCTCATCGTCGTTTGTGGTTGAGCCGTAATGCTCCGGCTTCAGATCGTGATCGAGAAAAATCGAATCGTAGCTACGGGTTTTAAGAAGTTCTTTCGCTTCCGGAACTTCACAGACGATGTCCAAATGATCGCCTTTGAATCGTTTACTGAACCAATCACAGCGCCGCTCATCATCCTCGAGCAAAAAAATCTGCACCGGATTTCGTTCACCATGACTTTTTGCCAGGCCCAGCTTTGTCGCCAGGCGGGTTAAGAATCCCATATCAATTATTGCGCGTACCTCATTAGCAGGCCGTCGCTACCTACTGCCCAACCGTCCTTCTTGTTTATGAATAGAGCATAAAGATTCTGCCGCGGCCCGCCCTGCTGTTCAATCCAGGTGCGACCGCCGTCGCCGGAACGCATGATGACGCCGCTGCGCCCAACGATCCAGGCATCGTCTTCGCTGACGAATTGCACGCTTAACAAAGTCGCGCGCGCCGGCGAAGTGACTTTGGACCACGTGCGACCGGCATCCTGTGTCATCAGGATTATGCCGCGTTCGCCGACGGCAATTCCCTGCTTACTATTGCGGAAATCGACGTGAAAGAGCGTTGCGGTGACTCCGGATTCCTGCCGCGTCCATGTTTCGCCCGCGTCCTCTGTATGCAGGATGGCGCCCCCGGCTCCCACGATCCAACCGCGGTCATCGTCCACGAAATCGACGTGAATCAATTCCTGATGTGTCCCAGGTTCCAACATCTGCCAAGTCGTTCCGCTGTCGCGCGTGATGGCAAGAACACTACCGACTACGGTGTCGCCGCGCGCGAGCGAACCAACGACCCAGCCCTTCTTCTTTCCGTTGAAACGCAGACTGTAAAGCTCGGGGACAGCGCCGCTTACGGAGGTTTGCGAAATCCGGTATGACTGCTGCCACGTGTGGCCGCCGTCGCCGCTGCGAAAAATCATGTCACCGGCGAGCGCGAATCCTACTTCTTTGTTCGCAAAGTAAACATCATTGATGGCATGTCTCTTGGCGTCGATGCGTTGTTCAATCCATGATCCGCCGCCGTCTTCAGTGTGGGCCAGGAATCCTTCGTCACCGCCAACCCATCCGCGTTTTGAGTCTACAAAGTAAACGGAATTAAGGTCGCGGCCGCTGGAAGTGATCCGCATTGCGGTCCATCCGCTTTGGGCCGTGGCGAGGCCTGCGACGACCACAGCCAGGCTGAGGCAAACGAGTGCGACAGATGTGCGGGCAAGCAATCTCACAGCGACGAGTGTTGCATAAAACCGTCTGGCGCAAAAGCGAGCGCTCATAGTTGGCGCAGGCGCGGACTTCGCCAGGTAATGACCACTACAAAAATTGTGATGATGACGCCTCCGGCTGCAAGTGTGCGTGGCGCGCCAAAGCGATGAGATGCCGCGCCGGCGATTAAGTTGCCGATCGGCATTGCACCGATAAACGAGAGCATGAACATGCTCATGACCCGCCCACGCATTTCGTCGCTGACCAACTTCTGCAACAGCGTGTTCGTCACGGCCACTGAACAGACAATGCCAAATCCCAGCGCAAACAGAAAAGCTATGGACAAGCCGACATGCGTCGAGAGTGAGAAGCCAATCAGGCACAGCGCGAAACCCAAGTCGCCACCGAGCACAAACCACCCCTTGCGACGAAAATCGCCGAGATAAGCCAGAAACAAAGCTCCGAACAATGCACCGGCGCCAGCTGTGCCCATGAGGAGCGCAAGTCCAGTCTCGCCCAAATGCAAAACGTCGCGCGCAAATACGGGCGCCATTGCAATGTACGGCGCACCGAAGAGACTTGTGACCGCGCAAATCAGCAGCAACATCGAGACCCGGCGCGTGCTTGTCACGTACCGAAAGCCTTCCGCCAGGTTGCGGAAGAATTTGCCGCGCGGAGACTCTTCCGGTCTTCGCGGGTTCAACGTTTCGTCGTAGCGGACCATCGCCAAGCCGGCGACGACTGCGGCGAATGAGACTCCATTTGCAAAGAAGCATCCCGCCAGCCCAAAAACTTTGAATCCGACGCCGGCAGCGACCGGCCCAAGCGCGCGGGCCAACTGAAACTGCGTCGAGTTCAACGCGACTGCATTCGCCAGGTCTTCTCTGCCCACCAGATCGAAAACCAGAGCCATGTAAGACGGCCCGGCGATCGTCATGCAGCATCCAGTGATAAATGACAATCCCAGAATCATAGGCACAGTGACGACATGGGTAACGACTAATGTGCCTAGTACTAAGGCCGCGAGTCCGGCAACGATCTGTGAATAGATAAGCAGCTTGCGGCGATCGATCAAATCGGCGAAGACACCGCCCACCAGCGTGAAGACCAACCCCGGCGCAGTAGACATGAACGCGTCCACGCCCAGCCAAAAAGGCGAATTGGACAGTTGCAGAACCAGCCAGCCCTGGGCGACCGCTTGCATCCAGGTGCCGGTGTTTGACAAAAAAGCGCCCGACCAGAAGAGCAGAAAATTCCGATGACGCAGGGCGCGAAACATCTCGCTGAGACCGCGCTCGCGTTCTCTTTTTATTTCAAGTCGGGCAGACATGAATAGTTTAATAACATCGCACCGCCGCTCGCGCAAAACTCAGATGAATTGATCGCGATGACTTTGTTGTGCCGAGAGAGTCATGCTTTAATCACGCCAAACTAAAAGTCTATTCAGGAGATCAAAAAATGAATCGCGCGCGACTCGTATTCAAATATTTCTTCGCTTCAGCTTTGACTGTCACTGGCTTGGCGATTGCGGCACACGCACAAACACCAGCACCGATCATGCCACCGCCTTCGCCGCCCGCCGCGTCGTTACCACCCGCGTCTGCTCCTAGCGCGCCGCCGACAGCGGCACCGGCGCAGACACCCGCGGCCACAGTTCCGCAAACGCCGGCAGCCGATCCGAGGGATGTCGCCACGATGGACGCGATAGTTGCTGCGGTGTACGACGTTATTTCCGGGCCTGCCGGGCAGAAGAGAACTTGGGATCGGTTTCGTTCCCTGTTCGTTCCCGGTGCGCGCCTGATTCCGACGGGTCGCAATCCACAAACCGGTGAAGTCGCTTCGCGAGTTCGCACTCCCGAAGAGTACATCACGCGTTCAGCTCCGCTACTTGAACAGAACGGATTCTTTGAGCGCGAGATTTCGCGACGTGTCGAGAAGTACGGCAACATCGCGCACATTTTCAGCACCTATGAATCGCGTCACAAAGCCGAAGACGAGAAACCTTTCGCGCGCGGCATCAACAGTATTCAGTTGATGAACGACGGCAAGCGTTGGTGGATTGTGACGATCTTCTGGCAAGGTGAGGACGACAAGACGCCTCTGCCGGCGGAGTATTTGAGAAGCAGCAACTAGCTTGGGTGTCACCTCAATCTCCCGTTTATGGACATTCCACGGTTTGATAGTAAGAACGTAAACCCTCGACTCGCTCTCACGACCATTGGAGACGCGTTCCAGCAGTTTGTTCATGAGGTGCTGTTGCCCGAGCACCCGCAGTTGCATCGCTTTCCCGGAGGAGGTAAAGACGGAGGGATTGATCTGATCGAAACTTCCCAAACCTGCCTTGTAGTCGAGTGTAAGGTTGTCGGCGAGGACGGCGATAAAGAGGCAGGAAAGCGTTGGAAGACGGTAAGAAACAACCTGCGAGAATATCTACAGGATCCCGGTGGCCCACCGAGCGGCCAATCACAGTACGGGCCATGGTATTCGACTGATAAACCGATCAACCAATATGTTTTCTGCGTCAGCTCATCGTTCTCAAACGAACAGCAGCGCCGCGACCTTGAGCAATCAATCGCGCAATTCTTCCGAGACCTTGCTGGACAGCATTCGCACCTCTCACATCTCTTCAACTTGAAGGTCTCAATCCTGGATTGGAACACTTTCAGCACGCGACTTCAGCAGCGGCCACACCTGTTTTTTCGTTGGTTTCCATCGTGCCGTCCCAATGGATTAATACCGCTTGATGAAGCCGTAGATGTCGGCACCTTTCGTGCTTATCTGACCGACGCCAAGTTGCCTTACTACAGCCTCGCGGAACATCTGCAAATAGTGCCTGCAGAAAGCATCGGCATCCTCAATGAAGAGAGTCTGCTGGCTCGGTTTGAAAACCCGGAAACCACCGGATTGGTAATTAGTGGCAAGGGAGGCGTTGGCAAGAGCCGGTTAACGCTTGAGCTGGGTTGGCTGGCTTTGCGACAAGGATGGACCGTGATGCGCGTGCAAAGCCGTTTGCGGGAAAACGCTCTCGAAGATCTGGCTGAGAGACTCACGCCGGAAATGCCGGCGTTGCTGCTGGTGGACTACATAGAAACACAGACTGATTTCGGTGAACTTGTCGAGAACTTGAATCTGCTGAACGACAGCGGCGTTGCGCGATTGCGCTACGTAGCATCATGCCGCACCGGTTACTATCACCAGGCCATCGCTGCCTCCAGCAGACATCTGCCGGTTGATCTCACGCCGCCGCCGGGTGCTCTTGCGCTTGATTGGTATTCCACTTATCGCCGTCACACGATAGAACAGATTCTCACAAGAGCCGGTCTGCCGTTAGGTCAGCAACACCTTGCTGTATGTCATGACCTTCCCATTCTGGCGGTATTCCTCGCCTACCTTCACACCTCGGGTCGCAACGACGATCTAGCAGACCTGCTAACAGAGGTCGAGTTTGGCCGCTGGGTCGCAAAGCGCGTCCAGTTGTCCTTTCCGTCGCAGGACGTGTCTCGCAAGCTGGCGCTCCTGGTGCCGCTCTTTCCGATCCCTAATTCTGCAACGGAGCAGTTTGGCCAGGACCTTTATCGTCCAGTATTCGATCGTCTCGCGACCGATGGCTGGATTGAGCGGGTGCCAGCCAATGCAGCCGAATCGTCGGACACGTGGGTCGCGGCGCATGATGTGCTCGCCGATCAAATCTTATTGTCCTATCTTCGCGGCATCCCGAATACAGTTGATGTCTTCGCCGGAGAATTGTTCTCACTGGCGGCGGACGTGGGGGCTCTTTCTTCCGCGATCGTCTCACTTCAGAGGATTGCCGATACGCCGCCTCTAAACGCAGTCAAGTGGGGGCAGGTGATTGCCAACGCAATCTCGGCGAATGAGCCTGCCTGGAGGAATGTGCGTGACGCCTTGGTCAGGACAAGCCTGCTCACTGTGCCGGATCGAATCGCCTTGCTTCATAAGCACGAGACACTCTGGGCAAATGCCGAGCAGGACGTCGTTTTTCAAAACAGTCTCGGTTGGTTTGCCCGCTGGGTCGCGAAGTCCCAGGAAGAAATTCCGGATCGAGAGAAAGAGACACTCATTTCCTGGATCTCAAAAGCCGTCCCTTTTGCCGAGAAGAATAACTTCGTAATTACCTGGGGGTTGCGCCTTGCGCCTGGGCTTGTGCAGGAGGCCGCCTTACGCTGGATACGAACTCGGCCGGCTCTCTTTCAAACTCATTACCTGATGGTTGCCTGGCTGGAACTCCGCCTTCCCACGGAATCTATAGCTGACGCCATAGGAATCTGGTGCCGCATCTTTCGGCGGAGCTTTCATTTGAGCTTTGTGGCCAAGGCGTGGCTGGACGCCGGAGGTGACAAGTCGCTGGTTCAGGACGCGATCAAAGACTGGCTAGTCGATCACAAGACCGATGCGGAGGCGCAGTTTGTTTACAAGGCGTGGCTGGACGCCGGAGGTGACAAGGCGCTGGTTCAGGAGGCGCTCAAAGACTGGCTAGTCGATCACAAGACCGATGCGGAGGCGGAATTTGTTTACAACGCGTGGCTGCACGCCGAAGGGGATAAGGCGCTGGTTCAGGACGCGATCAAAGACTGGTTAGTCGATCACAAGACTGATGCGAAGGCGGAGTTTGTTTACGACTCGTGGCTGGACGCCGGAGGTGACAAGGCGCTGGTTCAGGAGGCGCTCAAAGACTGGCTAGTCGATCACAAGACCGATGCGGAGGCGCAGTTTGTTTACAACGCGTGGCTGCACGCCGAAGGGGATAAGGCGCTGGTTCAGGACGCGTTCAAAGACTGGCTAGTCGATCACAAGACTGATGCGAAGGCAAGCCATGTTTACAAAGCATGGCTGGACTCTGGGGGGGATAAGGCGCTGGTTCAGGAGCCGATCAAAAGCTGGCTGCTCGATCACAAGACCGAAACGGAGGCGCAGTTTGTGTACAAAGCGTGGCTGGACGCCGGAGGTGATAAGGCACTGGTTCAGGAGGCGATCAAAGACTGGCTGGTCGATCATAAGACTGAAACGGAGGCGCAGTTTCTTTACAACTCATGGCTGAACGCTGAAGGCGATAAGGCAATGGTTGAGCAGCCGATCAAAGATTGGCTAGTCGATCACAAGACCGAAGCCGAGGCGGAGTTTGTTTACAAGTCGTGGCTGGACGCCGGAGGTGATACGGCGCTGGTTCAGGAGGCGATCAAGGACTGGCTGGTCGATCACAAGACCGAAACGGAGGCGCAGTTTCTTTACAACTCATGGCTGAACGCTGAAGGCGATAAGGCAATGGTTGAGCAGCCGATCAAAGATTGGCTAGTCGATCACAAGACCGATGCAGGGGCGGAGTTTGTTTACAACTCGTGGCTGGACGCCGGAGGTGATACGGCGCTGGTTCAGGAGGCGATCAAAGACTGGCTGGTCGATCACAAGACCGATGCGGAGGCGCAGTTTGTTTACAACTCGTGGCTGGACGCCGGAGGTGATACGGCGCTGGTTCAGGACGCGATCAAAGACTGGCTGGTCGATCATAAGACCGATGCGGAGGCAAGCCATGTTTACAACTCGTGGCTGGACGCCGGAGGTGATACGGCGCTGGTTCAGGAGGCGATCAAAGACTGGCTGGTCGATCATAAGACCGATGCGGAGGCAAGCCATGTTTACAAAGCGTGGCTGGACGCCAACGGTGACAAGACGGTCGTTGAAGCAGCCATTGCCTCATGGTTATTGGCGCATGGTGAAGACGCGGATGCCGATTACGTCTTTCGGTCGTGGCTCGAGGCGGGTGGCAACCGGGCCTTAGTTTGGGACGCCGCGACTGCCTGGCTTGCCAAGCACCAACTCGAGGAATCTGCAGTTTACGTAACGAAGTTTATTGCCCGGCAGCGGAATCTTCCGGCTAACACCGTGGCAGACGTCCTATCGTGGTGTCGCGCGTTTCCGACAAATGTGGACGCTCTCTGGCGGTTGACTCAGTTAAGGAGCAACCTACTTGTCGATGGAGTTGAAGAAGCGGCTGTCTCTGCAGCTGAGGTTGTACTAGCCGATCTACTTCTGCCAACAAACCGTGTGCAAAGAGTCGCGCGGGAATTAGTGACCGGGCTGTTTTCTTATCTGTTAGAGTTGGCTGAGACAGAGTCAGGACCACTTCGCGAGAGAGTTGATTCACTGTTTGTCAGATGGCTCAGACACCCGCTTTCATTTGGGAGCGACCCGAAGCCCCACCTAGCCATTCAACGAGTTGTTTATCTCGACCGCATATCAGAGCTAATCGATTTCGGCGCTCTTGATCTCGAAAGTGATCGTGAATCCTTAAGACGCTTCATGCAATGGTTGGACGAATGGGATCTGAGGTGGAAACAACGCGCAATGCCAATGCTGGATGAACTCAAGCTGAAACATCCGGCGCCTGATGTGTGGGACATAGTTCGATTAGAAGAATGAGTGCGACACTCGACATGCTGTTTCAATTACGCCGCCAATTCGACAGCGGCGTGCCTACTCCACCGCGTCTTTCCGCGACTATCTCGGCAAGAATTGCGAGGGCGACTTCTTCCGGCGACACCGCGCCGATGTCCAACCCGATGGGGGCGCGAACTCTCTTCAATTTCTCTTCGGCGAAACCTTCATCGCGAAGCTTCTGAAGGACGATGTTTGTGCGGCGCTTGCTGCCAATCATTCCAATATAGTCAGGCCCAGCGGTGAGCGTCGCGCGCAGGCAGTCTTCGTCTTGTTTGTGACCACGCGTCACGATTGCGACTGAAACTCCCCGTCCGTTTCGAATTGCTGTTTGCATTGCCTCCTGCCAATCCTGCGCCGCCACCAATTGGATTTCCTTCGCCGATTGCTCCTGGAAAAGTTCGCGGGCGACGAATTCGGCGCGATCGTCGATCAACGTCACGTCATAACCGACTAACGCAGCCAGACGCGCCAGCGAGGCGCCCACATGACCAGCCCCTGCGATTATCAGGCGCGGCTCCGCTTCCAGTCGCTCGAAAAGGATTTTGGTGCCGGCAAACTGTGCTAGTTCCGGCGCAAACTCGCTGAGTTTGAAAGTTCTCACTTCATCGCGCATTTCGAGGAACGCGAGGGCATGTGTCTGAACAACGCGGTCGAGGTTCGCATCTGTTAATGTTCCGCTTCGTTCTCCGGACTTCGTAATCAGCATCTTCGTGCCGACGTTTTCACCTTCGATCACAGTCACGAGCACGGCGGCGATACCTTCCTCCAAAACTTCGCGCGCGGTTGCGATCACTGTGTTTGGGCGCAAGTCTGCATCAATGCTTTTCATCGAAGGTTTACCAGGCTAACGAGTAAAGAGTTTATTTCGAAGTGGAAGGTTTGAGAAGGCCGATCGATTCCCCGGCGCGGCGAATCAACCAGAGTGGTCCAACGAACAGATAGACAGGATTGCGAAAGAAAGCGGGTTGATTACCTTCGATGGCGTGTCCGACAAATTGGAGAATCCAACCAACGATAAATAGCGCGAGAGCAATGCGCCAGGTAAAGAAAAACAGCGGCAGTGAAACGACAATCATGGGAATGCCGATGGAGTGACAAAGCTTATTGAGCGGATGCCGGTGCTTGGCCTTGTAGTTTTCGATGAACGAGGTTTGTCCCATCACCGGTCACCCATTACTTCGATAAAGATATCCATGGTGCCGCCGCAGACCATTCCTTCTTCGCTGGCTTCGTCTGCTGTCAATGAAAAGTGATGCAAACCTGATTTGCCGCTGCGCATAGCTTCGCGCGCTTCGGCCCAGACTTCCGCTTCCACACATCCACCGCCGACTGTGCCCGCAGTTTGTCCGCTTTCGAAGAAAAGCATTTTGGCCCCCCGACGTTGCGGCGTCGAGCCACGCGTGTCGGCGACGGTAGCAACGACGACGCGTTCGCCGCGCACACTCGCGTCGCTGATTAGTTGATAAAGGTCTCGAGTTGCGATTGTGCTCATGTTCTATCGATAAGGAGTAGGCGTGGGCGTCGCGGCCGGCGCGGCACCTTCAGACTGGGTCGCCGTCTTCGAATTTTCGAGTGCGGCTTTGTCGGCGGCATCGAGCCGCGCGTGCAAGCGTTCAATGTCAGCGTCCGCGCCGGCGATCGCCGTTTCCAGACGTGAATGATTTGCCGCGAGTTGATCTAGTTGCTTTTGAATCCGCAGCTTCTCGTTCTCGAGCGATTTGCGGCGCTGCTCTCTCAGCTCCTCCGGCCGCATCGATCCAAAGCCGGCCACCGCGCGGTCGATATTTTCCGGCCTGAGCTGATAATCAATCTCTTCGACTCGTGATTGGAGATCCGCCTGCTGCGCTTCGACGTCGCGCAATTGCTTCCACAGATCGGCCGAGCGCTGCTCGGCGCGCGACAGTCTTTCAAGATCCACGAGCGTTCTTTGTGACTGCTCCATCGAACTAAGTTTGTCGTTGAGCTGATTAACCTGCGATGACAACTCGCGAATCCGCTTCGATTGCGCGTCTTCATTCGAATTTTCTGAAGTGGCAGTCGATTCGGAACCCGAGGAGTTGGAGTTGTCATTAGCGTTTTCATTCGCGGGCGCGTCGTAAATCGCCGGATTGGTAATACGCGGCGTCGATGGCCGGCGGGTGCGCGTCTTGCGCCGCCGTTTTTGGGCGCTGGAGTCGATGATGACCCCACCAATCAAACAAATGGAAATTATGGCCACAGCCAAACGACGAATTGTTCGTGACGACATAACAGACTCCCCTAAAATAATGATGCGACGTCGGGCAATCGCGATGCTCGTGTTCCAGAACCGCGAACGATAGTGAGCGGATGATACCGTCAACGTTGAATTCATCACCCGCTCGCTACCGCTCGCGGTTCCCTATCATCCAGCCTGAATCTGAAAACTAATATCCATGGCCCGCACTGATTGCGTCAAAGCATCGACTCGGATTAAGTCAGCACCCGCTTCAGCAAACGCGCGCGCGGTTTCTGTTGTCACCGCGCCGGAAATCACAACCGCAGCCGTTGGGGAAGTCTCGCGAGCCTTCGCAATCAACTCCGAAACTCTCGCAACATCTGTTGCTTCGATCGATAAAGCATCCGCGCCATTCTCGAGCGCTTCTTTCAGCTCGCGTTCGCTGGTCACTTCAACTTCAATCTTGTGCAAGTGGCCAATCTTTTCACGCGTCGACTTCACTGCGGTTCCAACTCCGCCGGCCAGCGCTGCATGGTTCGCCTTGATTAACACACCGTCATCGAGCCCATAACGACCGTTCACGCCACCACCCAAAAGCACCGCGTACTTTTCCAGCATCCGCAGCCCCGGAGTCGTTTTTCGAGTGTCCGCGATTTTCGTCTTCGTGCCTTCGACAGCTTTGACGAATTCACGCGTGCGCGTCGCCACCGCCGAAAGATGCTGAAGCAGATTCAGCGCCACGCGCTCTCCGGCCAGCAGAACGTCTGCAAAACCGCTGGTGCGCGCGATTACTTTCCCGGCCTCGACTTCTTCGCCATCCGCGGTGAAGGCTTCGATCTGTTGCTGCGGATCGAGCGTGATGAAAACCTCTTCCGCGGCTTCCAGTCCAGCCACGACCATCTTTTCGCCGGCAACGAATCTGCCCTTCGCGCGGACATTGCGCGATAGAACTGTCTGCGTCGTGATATCGCCGCGCCCGAGGTCCTCGCGCAGAAACAGCCCAATGCTCGAATATAACGCGCCTTCGTCCAGCCAGTTCACAACAGCGCCTCCCCGGGAGCGCGGGCATGCTGTCCGCCATTCAGTCGCTTCCCTACAGTTCTCCAGTTCACGAGAGCGCCTCCAGCATTTGATCTAATGCCGCGTTTCGTTCGGCTATGTCCGCGACGCGGGCGCGCAACTCGGCGACCTTGTCTGCCGGAGCGCGCTGCACGAAATCGGCGTTGCCGAGCTGCGCCTCGAGCTTCCCACCTTCCTTTTGTAACTTTTCTTTTTCTCGCGACAGACGCTGACGTTCCTGCGCGAAATCGATGAGGCCTTCCAGCGGCACAGCAACCTCAGCTCCGCCGGCTAACACGGCCCGCGCTGCCGCTTTCGGCATTTCGGAAGTGCCGTCGATCGAAACTTCCTTCGCGCGTGTCAACCGCGCAATCTGATCGGTGCTCGCCAAAAACACTGTCTGGAGATTCGCCTTCGCCGCTATGATCAGCTCGATCCGATCGCCTGGTTTGATGTTCATTTCCGACCGAATATTTCGGACCCGGGAAATCAGATCGATGACTGCCCGCATTTCGGCTTCGGCGCTCTCATCGATGAGCGACGCTTCGCCGCGCGGGAATGACGCCAGCATGACCGTCGGCTCGACGCCGGCGTAAGCTGGGTTCAGTTGTTGCGCGTGGTTTATGGGAAGCGTCTGCCACAGCTCTTCGGTCAAATACGGCATAAACGGGTGCAGCAGCCGGAGCGCTTGTTCCAGAATTGAAATCAAACGCGCGCGCGCAACGGCGCGATCTTGCGACGCAGTCTCGGCTGTGACTATCGACTTCGACAGTTCGATGTACCAATCGCAGAAATCATCCCAGAAAAAGTGATAGAGCTCCTGCACGACCGCGTGAAAGTCATAACTGTCGATCTGCTGGTTCACCGCCGCGGCTGTCTTATTCAGTCGGGAGAGTATCCAACGATCGTGTAGCGGCAAACTGGAACGGTCGCCGCCAAACGGCTCTGAGATCGAGTCCGCGCCTTCTGAGTTCATCAAACAGAACCGCGCCGCATTCCAAATCTTGTTGGCGAAGTTCCGATAAGACTCAACCTGCTTTTCATTCCAGCGCGTGTCGGTCGAGCCGACTTGCGCCAGCGTCAGGCGTGTCGCGTCCACTCCGTACTTATCGAAAACGTCTAAGGGATCGACGCCGTTCAATTTGGTCTTCGACATCCGCTGGCCGTGCTTGTCCAGAATCGTTCCCGTCACGTAAACATCGGCGAACGCTTCCGCGCCCATGAACTTCAGCCCAGTCATCATCATGCGCGACACCCAAAGAAAGATGATATCGCGCGCCGTGACGAGCACTGACGTCGGATAGAACGTCTTCAGATCCTCTGTCTCTTCCGGCCAACCGAGAGTCGAAAACGGCCACAACGCCGAAGAAAACCATGTGTCGAGAACGTCTTCGTCCTGTGTCAGTTCGCTGGTGCCCGATTTAGTTTCGGCATCCTCGCGCGTGCGCGCCACGACCACCTCTCCGTCTTTTGTGTACCACGCCGGAATCTGATGGCCCCACCAAAGCTGCCGCGAGATCGTCCAGTCCTTCAGATTCTCTAACCAATCCGCGTAGACCTTTTCGTACGGCACCCGCGGCACAAACTGTGGCTTACCGTGTTCGCGCAAGTTAGCGAGCGCGAGATCGCGCAACTGATCCATGCGGCAAAACCATTGCGTGGAGATAAGCGGCTCGAGCACTGTTTTGCAGCGTTCGCATTTCGAAATTGCGTTCTCGTAATCCTCAGCCTTCTCGAGCAGGCCAGCTGCTTCGAGTTTCTCGATCACAAGTTCGCGCGCCTTATAACGATCAAGTCCGGCGAATGCAGCTCCAGCTTCTTCGGTCATCTTCGCGAACTTATCGATTACCTGAACCTGCTCAAGACTGTGGCGAATGCCCATTTCGTAGTCGTTCGGATCATGCGCCGGCGTAACCTTGACGGCTCCGGTACCGAATTCAGATTCCACAAAATCGTCAGCAATTACCGGAATTTCACGATCGACGATTGGTAAAATCAAAGTCGCGCCAATCATTGACGCGTAGCGTTCATCATTCGGATTGACGGCCACGGCGGTGTCACCCAGCATTGTCTCAGGACGAGTAGTCGCGACGGTGATTCCGCCATCGCGGTTCTTGAACGGATAACGCAGGTAATACAACTTTCCCTTCTGAGGTTCGCGAAGCACTTCAAGATCAGACAGCACAGTCTGGTCGTTAGGGCACCAGTTAACGATCCGGTTGCCGCGATAGATCAACCCTTCCTCGTACAATCTGACGAAGACTTCACGCACGGCGCGTGAGAGATCTTCATCCATCGTGAACTTGAACCGGGACCAATCGACCGAAGCGCCTTCGCGTCTTAACTGATTGAGAATCTGGCCGCCGTATTCTTCTTTCCATTTCCAAACGCGCTCGATAAACTTTTCGCGCCCAAGATCGTGACGGGTCAAACCTTCCTTTTTAAGTTCGCGTGTCACCATCAGTTGTGTCGAGATTCCCGCGTGATCCATACCCGGCAGCCATAGCGCGCGAAACCCCTGCATGCGCTTATGCCGCGTCATGATGTCCATCATCGTGTGCTGCAGTGCATGGCCCATGTGCAATGAACCGGTCACATTCGGCGGTGGAATCACAATGCAGAAGACCGGCGCGTTGGGATCGCTATTGATTTCGGGCGCAAAATAGCCGCGCTCTTCCCAGCGAGCATAGTGATGTCGTTCCGCTTCTTTCGGGTCGTAGGTTTTGGGGATCTCGATCATTTGATTGTGCGAGAATTGATTGTAAATCAGCGGGCGCAGCTTTCCGAATCGCGCGAGTTCCAGAACCGCGAACGGCAGTGAGCGGGTTACGGAGCGACTGATGCTCAAAACGAGCGTTGAACCTTTATTCCGCTTGCTACCGCTCGCGGTTCTGTAACGGTCGCAAAAAGCAAAAAAGGCGGGCAATGCCCGCCTCTAAGCGATTTGCTGTTCTGCCGTTCTACCTCTGATCCAGACGCTTTTTGATCAGCAGCTCTGACAGTTCAGGCACGACTTCCCAGGCAATTTCCCGAACAACCTTTTCTGAAAGCTGTTCCACCACGCGCCGCGAAATTGCTTCAATCGCCGCCGGCGAAAGATCGCTGTTGGTGGTCTCAACCGCTGATGGTTCACCCACCGGCTGTTCAGTCGCGGCCGAAGCGGCAACTTCATCCAAGTCCACAGTCTCGGCCAGGTGCGTTTGTTCGAAAGTCGCCATCGGCTCTTTCGCGAACTGGATCGGCGCGACATCGACTTCGAGTTCAAAGTCATCTTCTGCCTCGGAGCTCGTGAAGCTATCGATATCGCCGAGGTCGAGAACGCCATCGTCATCGAATCCAGCCGCGGCCACGCTTTCTTCTTCGACGAGTTGGTCGGGCTGAAATTCACCAACCGTCACGACATCGTCGCGTTCGTAAGTGGCGCGCCCATCATGATCTTCGACCACCGCCTCTACCTCAACCGTTTCCGAATCCTCTTCATCAATGATCACCCGCTCGAGCTGCTGCGTATCGGCCGTTTGAAGTGCGATATCCTCGGGACACGCGTGCTCGGGCGCAGCAGGCGGTTCAGACATCGGCATGACCGCTGCCTCGACGAAAACTTTAACTGGCGACTGTTCCAATGATTCCCCTTCGCTCACTTCGGCCCTCTCTTCGTCTGCCACCGACATTCCCTGATGATCTTCTGGCGTTGCGTCGGTAATCTCATCCTCAACCGCAAACGTTGAGTCATCGTCGCCAGGTTCGGCAGCAGCGACCTCATGTTTACGATTTACCAGCAAGCCAACCCGGCTCACCAAATCACGTATCGATTGGAATGGTTTTGTCACAACGTCATCCGCGCCGGCACGTTTCGCCTCGGCTTCATCAAACGGTTCGAACGAGCCGACCAAAAGCATGACCGGCACGTCGTGAAACTGATCGCTTTGTTTGATGTGTTTGCACAGCTCGTAACCATTGACGCCCGGCATGTAAATGTCCGCGAGGACCACATCGGGCTTAAATTGATTTAGCTTTTCGAGTGCGTCCTGGCCATCGCCGGCTGTAATGACCTGCATGCCTTCGTCCGTGAACGTGAGGTCGATGACTTTTTGAATGGCAACGGAATCGTCGGCAAGCAGTAGCGTGCGTCCAGGAATCACTGAGTGGCACTCCGATTCGGAGATTCGAATTATGCGGCGGGCAAGGCCGCTAGTTTGAACCTAGCATCCGCGCGAAAACTACGTCAAGGGTTTTGTTGGATGCGCAGAAACTCCGAGACCCAACGGCTAGCCCCGCGGGCCCGTCACGGTAACGTCATCCCCGGTCATCGGCTTGTTATCGGGCCCAACAGACCGTAAAACATAGGAATTTCGCGTGCCTTCGTATTCGTAAGGTTGATGCCAGGGATCGATCCGAATCACTCGAGGCATATAACGAGGGCTAAGAAAATCGATGAGGGCCGCTTCGCTCTTGGATTCGACATACCCACCGTGTTCCCGCCGATAGGATTCGAGGGCGCCGGCAATAAGTTCAAGCTCCGCCCGGCTTCGCGAAGTTTTCTCCGCATTCAAAGCGCGCACGAGCGCGTCCACGTCTTCCCAACTGCGATCGCCGGTGCGAATCTCAGCCACGCGCCACTTGCCGTTCTCGTTGACGAAGCGAAACGCGGTTTCGACCTGGGCTACGACCACCGCGGAATTTGTGAGGCCGGACACGCTCTTTATCCGGACGGCGTCGGAAGGCAGTTGGATTCCCGCCATGCGCGCGATCAGTTTTCGCGCTTCCTTAGGCGACAGGTCGCCGGCCGCATGGGTGCGAGTGACAATTAAAGAGAGTGCGGTTACACCTACCAGCGCGATCACAGCAAAGATATTTCGCTTCTTCAACATCGGTCGGCCTCCTGAAAACAAAAGCGGGCCAGAGCCCGCTACGAAAGAATTTCCTGTTCGACTTGCGCGTTCACTTATTTTCCCGCTCTGCTAACCAGCATGCGCAGCATCGTATGCAGCTGAGTCGTAGTGAATGGTTTCGGCAAGAATACGACCGCCCCCGCGGCGAAGCTGTCTGAAGAAAGTTTCGGATCCTGTTCGGCGGTCATCATCATCACAGGAATTTTCTTGTAACGGTTTTCAGTGCGCATGTGGCGCACCAATTCCGGCCCCGTGATGTGCGGCATGACCACGTCGAGAACCGCCGCCGTAAAATCCGAATCTGACTGAAGCGTCTTGTAAGCTTCACGACCGTCGGTCGCGGTCACCACGGAAAAGCCTTCCTTCTCCAGAATCGTCCGCACAAGACGCAAAATGGCCGGATCGTCGTCCGCTACGAGGATGCGTCCTTTCGGTTCCTTATCGGCTGTGTTTGTCATGTCTCGAACGTAAACGTTCTCCTCCACTAAACGCTTCAGGCTGCTTCGACCGGGCGACTTGATTCGTCTGATTTCGTCGAAAGCTCGGCCGCCAGTTTGATAGCCGCAACCATGCTTGAATGTTCGGCAATACCTTTGCCCGCAATGTCGAAGGCAGTGCCGTGATCGACTGAAGTGCGAATGAAAGGCAAGCCGAGCGTGACATTCACCGCCTCGCCAAATGAAAGGCACTTTACGGGAATCATCGCCTGGTCATGATAACACGCGATGACGGCGTCGAACTCGCCGCGCGATGCGCGCAAGTAAACCGTGTCGGCCGAAAACGGACCGCGAACATTGATACCGTCGGCCACTCGACATGCTTCAATCGCCGGCATCATCTCAGACGCTTCCTCGATCCCAAACAGACCGCCTTCTGCGCCGTGTGGATTCAATGCCGCCACGGCAATACGCGGCCGTTCGATTCCCCATCGGTGCAATTCGCGCTCGGCCAAACGGATCGTCTTTTCGATTCGATCTTTTGTCACCATGCGAATTGCCTGGGACAACGGGACATGCGTTGACAACAGCATCACTCGCAAATTCGCTGCGACGAATCCCATCGCATAATCTTCGGTAGCCGTTAACGCGGCGAGGAACTCTGTGTGGCCGGGAAAGCTATAGCCGCCAAGAAAGAGCGCGCGTTTGTTGATTGGCGCGGTCGATATCGCGTCGATGGCACCGGCCGCGCAGAGACCCACTGCGGCTTCGATGTAGCTGGCCGCGGCTTTTCCGGCCGCGCCGGATTCGATTCCCGGCTCAACAAAACCGCTGAGATTGTCGAGATGAAAAATAATCGGACCGTCAGCGTCGGGTGGAAGCATCTCGCCCTGCCTGACGATGGGATAACCACATTGCAAATCCAAAGTCCTCGCGTTGTGAGCGAGGACTTCGGCGTTTCCGATGATGATCGGGCGACAGACAGCCCGTACTTCTTCTTCGGCGACCGCTTTCAGCACAACTTCCGGGCCAATACCCGCAGGATCGCCCATAGTTATGCCGATGCGAGGCTTCGATTTGGCTGAGGAGACGTGGTCTGGTTGCGCCGGCGAAGTTCCCATCTGCAGAATATGTTTGCCGACGCTAATTCTCGAAAGCAGCCTCTGACGTTTCGTCCTCGGCGTGGGTCGCGGCGCGATCGTCCGAGTCGCTCTTAGACACGCGGTCTTCCGCTTTGAACATGTATTTAATATTGCGTTTCAAGACGAGCAGATTCGGCTCCGAGCGACGATTGATTTTCAAAGCACCGCGGTCGTACCACTCAATCGTACCCTCGATCTCCTCGCCGTCCTGCAGCACCAGCACCATTGGTGTGTGCGCGTCGATCTGTTTCTTGTAGTAGTAGATTTCCGCGTGAGTTTCGGTTGGCGGTGGCTGCCGCTTGCGCATCTGCATCGGCTGTTGGTGTCCCGGCCGTTGCTGTGGCATGCCTGCGGGCCGCGGTCCGCCCTGGTCAGGCGTGCGGTTCTGATGAGGAATTACGTCCCGCCGCGCTTTGACGTCTGCCAAAGTTGTTCGAATAAGTTTGCGATTCACAATACGCCTCCAAATGATTACGTTGAGCGCGATCAGCGCTCGGATATAAAATGCGTTCCCGCCGGTCGAAACGTGGTGCGGCCGCAGAACCTTCTAGCAGGCTCTAGCCTTCCGAGGAGAGATGCGCATTGACCCGTTACGGAATTTCGTTAGGGATTGCGCGCATGCTACACGACCACAGAGGAAAACGCAAAATGCACTGTAGTGCGGATGCTTTTTAGGCGAGCTGAGGTTGGCTCAACCGATTGTTTTTGGCGAAACCCTAATCTGCTTTTTTACGAATGAACGTAGGAACGTCCAAATCCTCGGAACGTTTTGTACTGAGGCCAAAGTCGGGGGTTGGCGGTTCGTGTCGAGGAGCTGTCGTCACCGGCATCGTAGCGCCGGCGCCAATCGCCGCCGTCATCGGCTGGCGATTAAACCCGGTCGCGATCACCGTGATCTTCATCGCGTCGGCCATCGTCTCATCCACCACATGACCAAAAATAATATTTGCGTCATCGTCGGCTTCCTGACGCACAATCGTGGCCGCTTCGTTCACTTCATAAAGCGTCAAATCCGGACCGCCCGTAATGTTGATGAGCACTCCCTTCGCGCCCTTGATCGATGCTTCTTCAAGCAGTGGTGACGAAATCGCTTCCTGCGTTGCTTCGATCGCGCGATTCTCACCACGCGCGTAGCCCGTGCCCATAAGTGCCATGCCCATGCCCTGCATGATGGTGCGTACGTCCGCGAAGTCCAAATTGATAAATCCCGGCACCGTGATCAGATCGCTGATGCCCTGGACGGCTTGTCGTAAAACGTCATCCGCGGCTTTGAATGCTTCGCCGATCGAGGCTGTCTGCGACACTGCGGCAAAGAGTCTTTCGTTCGGAATCGTAATTACGGTGTCGACCGACTCATGCAATTCACGAAGACCCTGCTCAGCTTGTTCCAGACGCCGCCGCCCTTCAAAAAGAAAAGGCTTCGTGACGACAGCGACGGTCAGCGCCCCCAGCTCCGTCGCGAGCGACGCGACAATTGGAGCTCCGCCAGTTCCCGTCCCGCCGCCGAGACCCGTCGTCACGAATACCATGTCGGACCCTTCCAACACTTCGATAATCTTGTCCGTGTCTTCCAATGCAGCCTGCCGTCCAACTTCCGGATCTGCCCCCGCGCCGAGCCCCTTTGTCAGCCGGCCGCCCAGCTGAATTTTTACCGGCGCGTTTGAACGCTTTAGCGCTTGCAAATCAGTATTCGCCACGACGAATTCGATGCCTTCGATGCCCGCATCTATCATGCGATTGACGGCGTTGCTGCCGCCGCCGCCGACGCCGATAACTTTTATGCGCGCCCCGGTGATGGGGGGCTCGTCGTCGATGAAGATGTTGATGCTTCGGCCGGACGGCGAAGTCGAATTGTGAGTTTGATTTGCCTCAGGTGTCATGCTTGCTTCCTCTCTTCCAAATCGGGAAGGCTTCCACTGCCTCTTTCGCCTATTTTGGGTTGGCTGCGACACTAGACTCAAAATATTGCGGACAATATCTTGTATTGACGGGGCCGCAGCATACAATACTTAGTCAGAAAATACTACTACTAAATCGATCGCGAAACTTGGAAACGAAGTGTGTCAGGCGGCCTGATCCACCTCGCTTCGCAGCCATCGCCCGCTGCTCGACCACATGAGCGCGCCCCGAAACGAGTGCCAAACCCGCGGCCGCTGCCCACGCAGGACTACGAACGTCTTCCACCAAACCACCGAAGCGATCGCGCTCGGGATAACCAATGCGCACCGGCGCGTCAAAAACTTGTTCGGCTATTTCCACCATGCCGTCGAGCAACGCGCCGCCGCCGGTGAGCACAACGCCGCTCGACAGTTGGCGGCTCCAACCGGAGTCTTTAATTTCGTCTGCGACATGCATCAGCACTTCTTCCGCGCGCGGCTGCAAAATGTCACAAAGAATCTGTCGCGACAGTTGCCGCGGCGCGCGCCCGCCCACGGATGGCACTTCAACCATCTCGCTCCGCATTGCATCGCTGAGCGACGCGCTCGATGCGCAACCAAATATTCGTTTTATTTTCTCGGCTTCCGGTATCGGCGTGCGCAATCCAAAAGCGATGTCGTTGGTGAAGTGCGAACCGCCAAGCGGGAATACCGCGGTGTGCTGCACAGCGCCGCGCTGATAGACGCACAAGCCCGTTGTTTCAGCCCCGATGTCGACTAGCGCCGCGCCGTATTCCTTGTCATCTTCGGTCAGACTCGCTTCGGCCGCGGCCAGTTGTTCCAGCACCATGTCAGCCACGACCAGGCCGGCACGGTTTACCGCGTTAATTGCGTTCTGCCGAGCCGTCACCGGACTGGTGACGATGTGCACTTTCACGGCTAGACGCGCGCCGGTCATGCCAATCGGATCGTTGATTCCATCCTGGTCGTCGACAATGAATTCCTGCGGCAGACGATCGACGATCTCGCGCCCGGCCGGCAGCTGGATCGCGCAGGCTGAATCGATTGCGCGTCGCACATCGTCGCCCGTGATTTCGTGTTCGCGACTAGCGACGGCCACGATTGCCTGCCCGTTGAAACCCATAATGTGCGAGCCGGCGAGATTGATGGTCACCTCCTGCGCCTGCAAGCCGCTCATGCGTTCCGCTTCTTCAACCGCGCGCCGAATCGATTCGACGGCTGCTTCCGGATTGACGATGACGCCTTTGCGCAGGCCGCGCGACTCTGATTCGCCCGTGCCGACGATAGATAACAATCCATCTTCACCCGGCGCCGCGACGACGCAGGTCACGCGGCTGGTGCCGATGTCGAGTCCGATGGTGTGTGTCGATCGTTTGGCCATGTTTCGTTGAGGCAAATTACCGGACATTCCGGCGATTCGCGTGTGCTGTTTCTTTGTCGCGTGCATTCGCCGGGCGTTTATTGTTAGTCGCTGGCTTCACGTCGGGTTTCTTCTTCGCCGCAACGACGGCCGGCTGCGTATCTGAATCCGTCGTGAGCTGCGCAGACGGATCCGATGTACCGTCGGAGCTGTTCGAATCAGCAGCGACATTTCCGCCGGAACTAAATCCCAACGTGACGCGATCGCCTTGATTGTCGACGTAAGTAATCGAATTGCCACGCGGCGTCTGCTTGTATCGGTCAAGCTGTTCGAGCGCCTCCTGTAAACGCGGGCCCAGATCGCGCGATCCTACTCGCACTTCGATTTGCGCGTCTTTCCCCGCTAGTTGCGCCCGCACATCGTGAACGTCGAACAAGTTGATTTCGCTGACTCGATCCGTGAGGCCAACCGCCTGCCATTCGCGTAGCGCTTCCTGATATTTCTTGACTCGCTCAGCGTTGCCCGCGCGCGCTTCGGTCGTGCCGTCTTCATTCCAACCAATTATAAAAAACGGCGGCATCTGGTCGGTTGTTTTCATCTCATCCAAACTCACGCCTTCGTCGTCAACCCAGACAAAGTGGCCTGAGGAAGTGCGAACGACAGCCAGCGGGACTCGTTCAGTAATGCGAACGCGTAAGCCATCCGGAAGCACCCGGGTGACGACAGCGCGGCGCACGCCGGGAAGCCGGCCGAGTTCGGCACTTAGCTCGGACAAGTCCGCACGCCAAACGCCTGTGCGCGAAACAGTGCGTCGCACGAGTCCTTCAATTTCTTCGGCTGAACTTCGCGACGTTCCCACCACGTCAATCGCCCGCACCTGAAATAAAGATGCTGATGACGCCGCGCGATAACCGATCGCCAAACCAATCAGCGCGAGGATTCCGAATGCAACTTTCAAGGCTGTCGGCACATAGGCAAGTAACGCTCGCGGCGAAAACCGCGATGATTCTTTGCCGTCGCGTCGCGCTGGCCGCTGCGCTACGCCTTTCGCGCTAGCGGCGCTGCGCCGAGGGACACGTGATGAGATGACTTGTTCTTTCATGATGTGTAGCGCAAGTTGTCAACTTGCGGTTGTTTCAGACAGCATGCGCAACCTAATAAGTTGCGCTACTTACTACTCCAAAGTTCGACTTCATACTCCAAATCGATTCCATGCTCGCGCTTCACGCGTTCGCGAATCTCTTCCGCCAACGCCAGCGCATCGGCGGCTTTCGCTTCTTCACCTTCAGTAACGATGAAGTTCGCATGCTTTTCAGAGACAACTGCACCGCCGCGACGCGTCCCTTTCATCCCGAGATCGTCGATCATTTTGCCCGTACCGATCGGGCTCGTTGGCGCATTTTTGAAAAAACAACCGGCTGAGCGCGCGCCGTGCGGTTGCGTATCCATGCGCTGTCCCTTTGCCTTTTCCATTCGTTCGCGAATTTCGCTTGCGTCGCCACGCTGGAGACGCAGTGTCGCTCCGAGCAGTAACTCACCTTCGCGAAAAGACGTGTGCCGATAGTTCCATTGAACTTCGCTACCGGGAATCTCGGTCACGCGCCCATCGCGCGCGACCCGGACGTTTTCAACCACCGTTCCGATCTCCTGACCATAGGCGCCGGCATTCATCCAGAGCGCGCCACCGACTGTTCCCGGAATTCCGCTCAGTCCTTCGATCCCCGACAATTCGTGCCGCGCTGCGTCAACGCACAAACGCGGCAGTGAATAACCCGCGCTTATTGAAACGCGTTCCCCATCGAAAATCGGATCGCTCTTCAGGCCTTTTAAGCTCACGATCACGTAATGATGTTCACCGTCGTCCGCCAAAATGTTGCTTCCTGATCCAAGCGGCCGCCATGCAATATCATTTTTTTCAAATTCACCAACCAGAGCGGCTGCTTGTTCCTCGGAAGTCGGCGACACCACCCAATCGATCGCGCCGCCGACTCGCAGGCTGGTGAGCTCCGCGAAACGCCGGCCGCGTTCTGCGCGCACGCCGATCTGTTCCACGATCTTTTCAATCGTCTGATCACGGGTGGTGATGTCTTCTGTCATGACCATCGACTAGTTTTGCGCCGTCCTCGGAGCCTCGCCGCGCAGCAATTCAAGCAGCTGATCGCCCGCGCGATGGACTGAACCTGCGCCAAGCGTAATGACCAAATCGCCCTCGCGAACCGCTTCAGCCAAAGTTGCCGGCCCGTTTTCCACCGCGCCGATGTATTCCGCATTCTTATGCCCGTAGCTTTTGATGCGGCGGGTCAAGACTTCGGCGTCGACGCCTTCGATCGGCGGCTCGCTTGCGGCGTAAATGTCGGTCACAAATAACAAGTCGGCATTATTGAAAGCACTCGCGAACTCGTCCATCAAATCGTTCGTCCGCGTGTAGCGGTGAGGCTGGAAGAGCACGACGATCCGGCGAGTCGGCGCGCCAATTCGTGCCGCGCTCAAAGTTGCTTTGATTTCAGTGGGATGATGACCGTAATCGTCGACGACTGTGACGCCCTGCTCTTCGCCCTTGAACTGAAAACGCCGCTCAGCGCCGCTAAACTCGCCGAGTGCGTGCGCGATCGTGTCGAACGGAACGTCGAGTTCCAACGCCGTCGCAATCGCCGCCAGAGAGTTGTAAACGTTATGCTTGCCGGGGACGCGTAAAGAAACACGACCCAGAGCCTCGATGCCGCTCAACACAGTGAAGCTCGAGCCGAACGACTGGTCGTAGCTGATGTCATGGGCCGAGATGTCCGCCTGCGCACTCATCCCGTATGTGATGCGGCGGCGCGCGACGTTTGGAATCACCGCTTGCACGTGCGGATCGTCGAGACAAAGCACGGCCGCGCCATAAAACGGCACCTTATTCACAAAATCAGCGAAACACTTACGCACGTCTTCCATGTCGTGGTAGTAGTCCATATGTTCGCGATCGATGTTGGTCACGACTGCGATCATCGGAGTCAGCATCAGAAACGAGCGATCGCTTTCATCTGCTTCCACGACCATCAACTCGCTCTTGCCCAACCGGGCGTTTGAACGATAGGAACGAACGATGCCGCCCACGACAAAAGTCGGATCCAGGCCCGCCGTCCCCAGCACCGTTGCCACCATCGAAGTCGTAGTTGTTTTTCCATGCGAGCCGGCAACGGCGACCGTATAGGGCTTCATGCGCATCAGCTCCGCGAGCATCTCGGCGCGCGGAATCACCGGAATCGAGCGGCGTCGAGCTTCGATGATCTCGGGATTGTCTTCGCGCACCGCGGTCGATCGCACCACAACGTGAGCGTCGCCAACATTCTCAGCCGCATGCCCTTCGTTGACTTCGACGCCGAGGGCTTCCAAGCGAGCGGTCACCTCAGACTTCTTTTGGTCTGAACCGGTGACGCGAAACCCAAGGTTCGCCAACACTTCGGCAATGCCCGACATGCCAATGCCGCCGATGCCGATAAAGTGAATGTGCTGAAAGGGACGAAACATGTGCTTAATTAACGAACGGCCATGTTGTTTTCATTTTCCATTTGTCTTTGACATCTTTCATTTTCTATTCATCGTTCAGCGGTGAGTGGAACGACGTGACTCTCGTTTTTCAATGTCATATGACAGATGGAAAATGAAAAATGGAAAATGCTTATTTCTCCTGCCGCGATCCCATTAACCCTTCTATCAAATTGAACACCTTCTCCGCCGCGTCCTTCTTTGCCATCGCTCTCGCCGCGGCTTCCATGCGCGTGATCTCTTCGGGCTTTTCGACGAGATCGACAATTTCTTTTGCAAGACGCTCGCCGGTTAACTCGTTCTGCGGAATCATGCGGGCCGCGCCTCCATTCATTAATGCTTCCGCATTCCGCGTCTGCTCCAACTGACCCGGCAGAGGGATCATAATTGCAGCTTTGCCGGCCGCCATCAGTTCGGCAGTGGTCGTCGCCCCGGCGCGCGAAATTATCAAATCGTTGGACGCAAACGCACTCATCATTTCGTCGATGTACTCGCGCACATCAGCATCACGCCAATTCGTTTGGTCATAAGCCGCGTGCACCTTTTCAAAGTCCGCCGTCCCTGTCTGATGCGTCACTCGCAACTTTTCGTGTTGCGCCCCCAGGTGCGGCAGCGCGGCGACCATGGCTTCATTGATCGCGCGCGAGCCTTGCGAGCCACCGAACAACAGCAGCGATACGTTCTTTGGATCGCGTTGCTTTGGTTCTATCTCAAAGAACTCGCGTCGCACCGGATTTCCGGTGACGATGCTCTTGCCGGGAAAATAAGGCAGTGTCACCTCAAACGACACGGCTGCCGCATCAACAAAGCGAGCCAAACGCCGGTTCGTGAAACCGGGTACCGCGTTGGGCTCGAGCAAAACCGTCGGCCGTTTCAACAGTGATGCCGTCATCAGAACCGGACCGCTGACGTACCCGCCCACGCCAACCACCGCGTCCGGCGCAAAAGATTTGATGACGCGGCGCGCGGCCAGAAAACTCTTGGGCAGAATCAGCAAGCCACGCAGCCTTTGCATCAGGCCCATGTTCACCAGTCCTGCGCTTTCAATGAGCGAAAGTTCAAAACCCGCTTGCGGCACCAAACGATTTTCCAAACCGCGCGCGGTTCCTACGAACCTCACAACCGAGGCGGGGTCGCGCCGCATAATTTCTTTGGCAACGGCGATGCCCGGATAAATGTGCCCGCCGGTGCCGCCGGCAGCAATCAACACACGCATCGCTCACCTAACGCGCGCGCCGGCCAATCGCGGTTGTCGCGCGGGGCGTCGCGTTTTTGCGCGGCGGGCCGGCTGCCGATCTTCTTCGTAATCATCATCATCGTAAGTCGCTCCACACCCGGCGTCCGCGTACTGCGAGATATTCAAAAGAATTCCGACACCTGCCAGCGTCGGCACCAGCGACGATCCGCCATACGAAATGAAGGGCAGCGGGATACCTTTCGTCGGCAAGAGCGCGAGCACTACACTCATATTGAGCAGTGCCTGCGCGACAATTCCCACGACGATGCCGATGCCCAGCAGCATGCCAAAGCGATCCGGCGCACGCAGCGCTGCACGCATTCCGCGCCACAGAAACATTGCGAACACAAAAATGACGATTAGCGCGCCGATCAATCCCAACTCTTCACCGATTACCGCGAAGATGAAATCTGAATGTGCGAACGGCAGGAACAAAAGCTTCTGTCTGCCCTGCGCAAAACCGAGGCCATGCTGACCTCCGGAGCCAACTGCGATCAGCGACTGCACAACCTGATAACCAGTGCCCTGCGCATCTGCCCACGGATCGATGAACGCCACCAGTCGTCGCATCCGAAAGGGCGTGAAGATCATCATTTTGCCCACAACCAAGAGTCCCGGAGCTGTCGCCAACGCGAGATATCTCGGTCGCACACCGCCTGCGAAGCACATCGTGAAGGCAATGATCGCGAGCATCAATGCCGTCCCCAGATCAGGTTCCTTCGCGACCAAGCCGGCGAAAATCGCCAGAGCAAACATGCACGGGAGAAAAGTCTTCCAGAACGAGCCTTCGTCACCGGCGCGTCGCTCGATGATATAAGCGACGAACAACGCCAGCGAGAGCTTAGCCAGCTCAGATGGCTGCGCTGAAAAGCCGCCGAACTTGATCCAACGGCGGGCGCCGTTCACCGGCGAAAACGCGAACACCGCCACCAGCATCAGAATCGTCAGCAGTAACACTCCGTAGATGATCCAACTGCGATTCAGTCTTTGATAATCGAATCGCATCATCACGAACATCGCGACGAATCCGATCATCGTCCAGACACCTTGCTTCAGCACGTAGTGAAACTGCGTGTGGTTTTCCTGAAGCGCGATGACGGCGGAAGCGCTGTAGACCATCACTACGCCGAACAGCGCGAGGCCGACGGTCGCTGAGAAGAGCCATTTATCGACTTGAAGTTTCTGAGTCATTACCTGTCGGTTAAGTCCAAAGTCCAATATCCAAAGTCCAACGTCAATTCTGCGGACTTTGGACTTTGGACCTTAGACTTTGGACCTCTTCTTTAAAGACGCGGCCTCGATGTTCGAAACTCTCGAACATATCAAAGCTCGCACACGCCGGCGCGAGCAGAACAATGTCGCCGGTTTTCGCCGCCGCGAAACCACGCTGAACGGCATCAGCCATCGTCGTCGCGTGTTCGAACGCAGCAGCCTCGCCCAACTCGCTTTCGATCGTCGCCGCATCGCCACCAATTAGAATCATCTTCCGCACGCGTGCTTTCACGAGTTGCTCCAGCGGCGCATACGGCGCCTTCTTCCCCAGGCCGCCGAGAATCAGAATGATCTTTCCGGCGTCTTCGGCAAACGCTTCCAATGCTTTGATCGTCGCGTCCACGCTCGTCGCTTTCGAGTCGTTGTAGAACCGCACGCCGTCGATCTCGGCGACTTCTTCCAAACGGTGTTCGACCGGCCGGAAGTTTCGAACTGTTTCGCGCAGAGACTCTGGCCCAACACCACAAGCTAAACCGGCAGCCGCGGCCGCGAGCACGTTCTCGACGTTGTGAAGTCCCTGCAACTTAAGATCATCTCGCGTCATCAACACGCGCTCACCGTCCTCGGTCTTTGAAACCAGATCACGCTCGCGCAAAAACAATCCCTCGCCAAGTTCGCGTTTTACGCTGAATTGCACTGAATGTGCGCGCAATCCATTCGCCCATGACGAGACGATTTCGTCGTCAGCATTCAAGATAGCCACGTCGCCGGCGGTTTGATTCATGAAGATCCGATGCTTGGCCGCCGCGTAGTCCATCAGCGATTCGTAACGATCCATGTGATTCGGCGTAACGTTGAGCACCGCGGCGACCGTCGGATGAAAATTAACTATCGTTTCGAGTTGAAAGCTGGAAACTTCAACGACTGTCCACCCATCTTCGCGCGACGAGTCGATCATTGAGATCAGGGGCGTGCCAATGTTGCCGCCCACCTGCACGTTCAATCCGCCGTCTTTCAGCATCTGCCCAATCAAGCTCGTCGTCGTCGTCTTTCCGTTCGTTCCAGTTATCGCCACCATTCGCCCGCGCAAAAATCGCGACGCCAATTCGATTTCACCAATCACTTCAACGCCGCGTCGCTCAGCGTAGCGTACCGGAATCGCTTTCGTCGGCACGCCGGGACTGACAATTAATAGATCAATCTGATCGAGCAGCCAGGATGGCGGCTCGCCTTCGATCAATCCCACGCCTTCAGTTTTCAAATCGAGCGCCGGCTGCGACCAATCGCTTAACGGTTTGCGATCATTGAGTGCAACGGTCGCGCCTCGCTGAACCAGAAATCGCGCGCTGGCAATACCGCTCCGCGCCGCGCCGATGACTAATACTTTCCGTCCCGCAATTTCCACGGCTAACCACAAAAACACGAAGACACGAAGCACAGACAATCAGCCGCGGATGAACGCGGATAGACGCGGATAGGAAGATAAATTCGGTTCGCTTCATATCCGCGCCTATCTGCGCTAATCGACAGCAAATCTCTTTTCATCTTTGTGTCTTTGTGCCTTCGTGGTTAACTTCCTAACGCAACTTGAGCGTCGAAAGACTCAACAACGCAAACAAAATCGCCAGAATCAAAAAGCGAAAGACGATCTTCGGCTCTTTCCAGCCAACCATCTCGAAGTGATGATGCAGTGGGGTCATCTTGAAGATGCGCCGGCCGACGCCGCTCGTGCGTTTGGTCATTTTGAAAACCCCGACTTGCAACATCACCGACAGCGCTTCCAGCACAAACACACCGCCGACCATCACCAACATGAATTCCTGTTTCGTCAAAACCGCGACGGTGCCAATCGCGCCGCCGATCGCCAGGCTGCCGACGTCGCCCATGAACACTTCCGCGGGCGGCGCATTGAACCAGAGAAACCCCAGACTCGCACCCGCCATCGCTCCGCAAAAAACCGTAAGCTCCGCGGCTTCCGGCCGATGTGTGAGATCCAAATAGCCCGCCCAACGCGAGTCGCTGCTCAAATAAGTGAAGGCGGTCAACGCTGTCGTCGCGATAAACGTCACGCTGATCGCCAAACCGTCCAGCCCATCCGTCAGGTTCACGGCGTTTGTCCAGCCAAGCAGCACGATGATGATCAGCACCAGATAGATGACCGAAGGAATCGTGCTGATGCCGTTCGGCACCGCGGTCTCTTTCAAGAATGGAATACTGATGTTCCATGAATACTTCGTCTGCAGGTAACGGGTTGAAATAAACAGTGCGCCCCAAACTGCAACCGCGATGATGAATTGGAACGCAAGCTTTTGACGCCCCGTTAACCCCAGACTGCGACGCTTCACCAGTTTTAGATAATCGTCGGCGAACCCAACAGCTCCGAACCCCAGGGTCGCCACGATGGTGATCCAAACATAAAGACTCGACAGCCGTCCCCAGAGCAAAGTCGAGATAATCACCGAACAGCCAATCAGCAACCCCCCCATTGTGGGCGTGTCGCGCTTGGCCATATGGGCCTGCGGACCTTCTTCGCGAATTTGCTGACCGATATTCCAACTTCTGAGCCCTTCGATCATCCGGCGACCGAATACGAGCGAGATAAGCAACGCCGTAATCGCTGCCCACGCGGTGCGAAACGTGACGTACTGAAAAACGTTGAGAGCTTTTACGACCGACCATCGATCCTTAAAGCGAGTGAAAATCAGCTCGTAAAAGATGTAATAGATCATTCGTGTAGGGGCAGCCCTCGTGGCTGCCCGCCCTCAGGTACCGGACAGGGATAAGCCCGGCACGGGCAGGGACAAGCCCTGCCCCTACAATTCTTCGCCGCCTGTCAACGGAAAACGCTCCTTCAACGCCTTCACAATTTTATCTGTCTCAACGCTGCGCGATCCTTTGATCAAAACCAAATCGCCCGCACGGATTTCGTTGACCGCCGCTGTCGCCGCTTCGTCTGAAGATTCGAAGAACCGCAGCGATGCAAGTCCCGCCTCACGCGCACCGGCGACGATTTCGCTTCCCAAGCCGCGCACTCCCCACAGAAGATCAATGCCCAGCTGCGCGATCTCTCGTCCGACCTCGCGATGCATCCCCGGCGCTGCCGGACCGAGTTCCATCATTTCGCCGGCGATCACGAAACGACGCTTCACGTTCTCACGCGCCTCGGCCATCGTGCGCACCATGCTGATCAGCGAACGTGGATTTGAGTTGTACGAATCGTCAACGACTGTGAACCCGCCGGCGAAGTTGAGCACTTCTCCGCGCATCCTTGGCGGCTTAGCCGAACCAAGCGCATCCGCAATCAGCTCGGGCTTGATCTTCAAAGCAGTCGCCACCGCCGAAGCCGCCAATGCGTTCATCAAGTTATGACCACCGGTCATCGGCAGACTTGCGGCCGCATCGCCATTCGGCGTTTGCAAGCGAAACTGGATTGATCCGAAGCGCGACATATCAACCGCGCGCGCCATCACGTCAGCCTCGTTTTGAATGCCGAACGTTAGCACCGGTCCGTCAGTTTTTGACTTCATCTGCATCACTAATTCGTCATCAGCGTTCAGAACCGCGACGCCGGTCGGTTTCAAGCCTTCAATCAGCTCGGCTTTCATCGCGGCAATCGTCTCGATCGTGCCGAGATGTTCGAGGTGGACCGGCGCCACCATCAACTCCACCCCAATGTCCGGCGGCGTGATTTGTACCAGCCGCCGGATCTCGTGAGTGGGGGAGGACATTCCCATTTCCAGCACCGCGAGATCGTAATCCTCAGGACGACGACCGCGGCTGACCATCTGCAAAACCGACAACGGCAGACCAAGCCCGTTGTTATAATTGCGTTCACTCTTCAGCACGCGGTAACCGGCGCATTTGAGCACGTGCGCGGTCAACTCTTTTGTGGTTGTCTTCCCCGCGCTGCCCGTGATGCCGATTATGGGACGTGCCCACTGCTCGTAGACTTTCCTCGCCAGCTGCTGCAAGGCGGCAATGGCGTCATCAACGAGTAACAGTCGATCAGCGACTTCACCCAACGTCGCGTCTGCTGTGATTCGATCTCGACGTGCGACTGCCGCTACCGCGCCACGATCCAATGCCGATTGAATAAAGTTATGAGCATCGGCAAACCGGCCATTGAAGCCCGCGCGTTCGTAATCGGGTTGCGACAGAGCAAAGAACAGCTCGCCCGGTTCTGTCGTGCGCGAATCTATCGAGAAGTCCAATATTTCTTTGTCAAAGATCTCGGGGCGCAGCCTGTTTACGTCTGCGTCCATTAATTGCGCTGCGGTTCGAATGTTCACATCGTCATTATGTGTCAGAAGCCCGACCGTTAGGGAGGGCACTTGACCCATCTACGCCCTTGCTAACGCGCGGGCTTCTGACACGGCCCGCTATCCCCACGGGTCGGGATTCTGACTCAATTGCGCCGCGCGAACTCAACTCGCACGGTTTGTCCCGAGCTCATCTCGGAACCAGGCAATGGGTTCTGACGAATCGCGCGACCTTCGCCCTTCGCTTCGAGATTCAATCGAAGCTGCGCGCACGTTCGCATCACATCGCGCACGCTTTGGCCGCGCAGGTCGGGCATCAACGCGCCGCGTTTGGTCGCGGGCGTGAACACGACTTCGCGCGAGCCGTTGAAGTTTTTTGCGACCTGGGGCAGCGTCGCGGCACGTTGCTCATTGTCCTGAACTTCCTGAGGAGACGGCTGCCGAGCTTCGGCGATCAGTCGCGGCTCCATTTTTGTTTCAACGTCCGGTTGCACGCTCAACTCTGGAAGTATCTGCTCGGCAATTTCGCGGAACACCGGGGCAGCCACATCACCGCCGTGGTACGCGCCCTGTGGTTCGTCAATCACCACGATGATTACCACCGCCGGATTGCTCACCGGCGCAAAACCGACGAACGAGCCGATGTATTTCGTCGCAGAGTAGGCGTGCGTTTTCGGATCGATTTTCTGCGCCGTGCCGGTCTTGCCAGCGGCGGTGTACCCTTCGACCTGGGCTTTGCGCGCCGTGCCGTGAAGCGTTACGCCTTCCATCATTCCGCGGACCTTCTCCACCGTTTCCGGCTTCAGCGCCGTACGCGTTTCCACTTTCGCCTGAAACAAAATCGATCCGTCCGGCGAACGCATTTCACGGACGACGTGCGGCTTTACCCAGTTGCCGCCGTTCGCGATCACTGAATATGCTGTGGCCATTTGCAGCGGCGTGACTCCAACTTCCTGGCCTATCGCGATCGATCCAATTGAAGACGGCTGCCAACGACTGATGGGCCGCAAGATTCCTGCCGACTCTCCGGGCAGATCGATTCCGGTCTTTGATCCAAACCCAAGCCGCTTCGCATAGTCGTACATCGATGGGTCGCCGACCAGCAGGCCAAGTTTGATCGCGCCCACGTTGCTTGATTTCGCCAACGCGTCGGCGATGGTCAGCACGCCATACGGATGCCCATCGTGAATCAAACGACCCGCCACGGTAATCGAACCATTTTGGCAATCGATCTTGTCGTCAGGACTAACCAGACCTTTGTCGATTGCCGCCGAGTACGCCACGACTTTGAACGTCGAGCCGGGTTCGTAAATGTTCTGCAGTCCCCAGTTGGTGCGCACTTCCGGTGGCTCGTCGCCCGGCGCGTTCGGATCAAATGCGGGCGCGTTCGCCAGCGCGAGAATTTCGCCGGTGTGCGGATCCATCACGATCGCGGTGCCCGATTTCGCGTGCGCGTTCTGAACCGCGGCGAACAAGGCCTGCTCAGTCCGATACTGAATCGTCTGGTCGATGGTCAAGACAACTGTCTGGCCGGGATGCGGCTGAACTTCGTAACTTTCAAACGCGCGCCGTTCACGATCTTGCTCATAAAAGACCTTGCCGCCTTCACCACGAATCTTCTCGTTATAAAACTGCTCGACGCCTCCCAACCCAATCTCATCGGTGCCCACAAAACCGAGCACGTGCGCGGCGAGCCCATCATTCGGGTAATAACGTTTCGGTTCTTTGCGCGAATAGACGCCGTCCAATTCCATCGCGTCCAGCTTTGTCGCCGTTTCCAGATCGATGCGACGCATCAGCCAGATGAATTGCTTCTTTGCGTCTTGAGCAGTGCTAATCTTTGCGATCAGATCATCTTTGTTTTGGCCAGTTACCGAAGAGATTTTCCGCGCTGTCTCGCTGACATTCTTGATTTCGCGCGGATCGGCATAAAACGATTCCGTGTCCACGCTGCGCGCGAGTTCTCTGCCCTGACGATCGAGCAAAAGTCCGCGAGTCGGACTGGTCTCTATGGCACCGAGTTGTTGGCTCTTAGCACGCGCTGAGAGTTCGTCGTGCTGACTGATTTGCAGTTGCGCCAAACGCGCGCCGACAATCACCATCCACGCGACTAGCCCCAGCGCCACGAACATAGCGCGGCGGCGCGGGTCGGCTGCTTCTCGGTCGATGGCGGCGGAACGAAGGGGCACTCAAAACTCTCCTAACACTCTAAATTGGTTTGTGGCGCGAAGGCTTCACCGGCGTTCTCGTGTCCACCTTCGTGATTATTTTCGTGTTCGGCTTAGCAATCTCCTTCGCCGGGGTCTGTTTAGATCGCGGCGCAACTTCTTCTTTCTTCGATTGGTTTGCGGGTTGCCGTAGCGGATCGATCTGCGCAGCTTGCAGCGGTTGCATGCCGAGCCGCTTGGCCGCTTGCTCCAGTCTCAAAGGGGTGGCGGCTTCCTCTCGCGCCAATATCAGCCGGCGCTGTTGCTCGGCCAGTTGATCGCGCTCGCCCCGTAGATGCTCAGTCGCGTATCCGTACTTCAGCGCAGCGAAGTGCTGCCGGCCGGCATAGACGAATCCGCAAGCCAACCCCAAACCGACGATTAGCAAAAGTCCCAGCCGCATAATGGCTTCTTTATCGGTTTCGCGAGTGACGCGGGCATTGCGATGTTTTGAGGGTACTCGGCGAATCATCTCGGGTCTCCTAAAAACAGTTGAGTTTAGAAGGCCGAGGCATCAAGCCTGGCCGCAACTCTTAACTTTGCGCTACGCGCTCGGGGGTTTTCGGAAATCTCAAACTCGGTTGGCGTGACTGGCCGCCGCGTCAAAATCTCGACTGCTTTCCGCGCCCCGCAGCTGCATTGCGGCGCGCGCGGCGGACACTGACAGCGCCCCGAAAGCTTCAACAGCGTTCGCTTGATAATCCGATCTTCAAGCGAGTGAAAACTGATTACCGCGAGACGGCCGTGCGGCTCTAAAGAGTCAATCGCGTCGGCTACGAATTGGTCGAGGTCTTCGAGCTCCCGATTGACTGCGATGCGCAACGCTTGAAACGTGCGCGTGGCTGGGTGGATCCTCCGTTTTTTTCCGCCGATTGCGCGTTCGACTAATCGTGCAAGTTCGTTGGTCGTCTGAATCGGCTCGCCGGCTTCTCTTCTTTCCACGATCCGCCGGGCAATGCGTCGTGAGTGACGCTCTTCGCCATATTCAAAAATGAGGCGCGCAATTTCTACTTCAGAAAGACGACCGAGCAACTCTGCAGCCGTTTCGCCGCGCGACATATCCATACGCATGTCGAGCGGCGCTTCGTGCCGGAAACTGAATCCGCGCGAGGGCGAATCCAACTGCAACGAGGAAACACCAAGGTCGGCAAGAATGCCGCTGACTCCCGTTCTCGCGAGGACCCGCGTAAGTTCCCGAAAGTCAGCATGCACAGCGCGAAAGCGGCCACCGAAATTCGCTAATCGCTCTCTCGCTAACGCCAGCGCTTCTTCGTCACGATCGATCCCCAGCACCTGCGCGTCATTGTTTGCTTGCAGAATTGCTTCGCTATGCCCGCCCAGGCCTACCGTGCAATCGACAAACAATCCGCCGCGCTCAACTGCGAGCAACTCGATCGTCTCTCGAAGTAGCACGGGGCGATGGGGCGCGCCCCTGCCCCCCAAAGGCACCGCCATTACCACCGCCCCGTGATCTCGTTCAAAGATCTGTTAGTCAGCTGTGAGCTACTAGTAAGCAGTAAGCAGTGAGCAGTGAGCAGTCGTGGTATCAATTGACGAATGCTCATGATGAACACTCCCTGCGGGTAAGTTTTCAATACTGCTTACTGCTTACTGCTTACTGCTTACTGCTTACTGCTTACTGACTAGATACCCAATCGGGCAATCGCTGCTTCGTCTTCTTCCGTGTAGGGATCCGAGAGCAGCCGCTGCTGGAACTTGTCCAGCTCCCAAACTTCCAGGTAAGTCAAATAACCGAGCACGGCCACATCGCCGACGACTTGCGCGCTCTTTCTGAGCAGCGGATGAATCAACACGCGACCTTGCGTATCCATCGACGACTGCTGGCCGTAGTAATTCGTCCTGTCAAGGAACTTTCTTCTCGCTGGATCCATCGAGGGCAAGAGACTCAAGCGCTGTTCGATGGCTTCCCACTCCGGCATCGGGTAGATGCGAACGCAATCACCCGTCAGACTAGTTACATACAGCGACGCGCCGTACTTTTCTTCGACGTAACGACGAAAGAGGGTCGGCACTTTGAGCCGCCCTTTCGAGTCGATTCGCGCTGTGTAATTGCCCCGGAGCATCCGAGTTGAGGACTGATAATAGAGGAGACGGTTCTACGATTTGCGCCAGTTTTGCTTTGGTTCGTGTCGTTGAGGCCACCTCGCTCCACTTCACTCCACCGGCGCATCCTACGCTTCCCTCCGATCCGTGTCAATACTTTTTATCGATTTTTTTCAGGGAGTGCTTTGAGTGCCCTTCACTCGTTGCGGGCGACAAAAATAAAGGAGAGGCCGTGAGACCTCTCCTTATTCTTAGCGCGCTGACCAATCGTTACGGCAGTGCTTCCACGATGATCAAGAAGCGGAAGCTGCCCGCTTGCACGACGCCTAACTGGAAGTTGACGTCGATGCTTTGGTTATTGGGCAGTCCTCCTCCCGGCAAGGTCACGGTCACCGTCGAGTTGTAACCGCCGCCATTTGGTTGAGCCGCAGGGGTCTCGAGCGTCGTCGTCTGAACTGTTACCTGGCATGGGACTGTCGGCGGCGTGCCGGTCGTTGCGCACGTCGCCGCGTCCAGGATGCCCGAGATTGTCGCGGGGGATGACGAGATCACCCTCAGGTCCGCCGTTCCGGCGCCCGGCGATGGGAACGTAGTGATATCCACGATCCTGAACCGCAGACGCGTTACGGTTGAACCAGTCGTGTTCTGCACGCGCCGACGAATGTCGAGCGTGCCGCTGGGAGCGGTAACGGGAATCACGTTCGCGAAGTTGCGGAAGCGATTCGGCGCCGTGGCAGAAGTGAACGAGCTATCGAGAATCGGCAAAAGAATTCCCGCCGTGTCACGTCTGAGTGCCGAGGCCAGGTTCTCGGGTCCGGGCGCACCCAGACGCTGTGTCAGACCGGATATCAACGAGCCCTGCGTATCGGCAAACAGGAAGTCTGCCGAGTTGTCGTTGATGTCTTTCGGATTACCACCTGCGGCCAGTCGCATGTCGCGGAAGAACGAGTACTCAATGTTCATCGCGCCGACCGCGCCGGGGTTGGTTCCTTCACGCATTAGATCGCAAACACCTCCGGTGTTGGTGCCGAAGCCGACTGCATCGAGTCGATTCGCCGAAGAGATGTTCAAGACGCTAGCCGTCGAGAAGACCGCAATGTTGTGATCATCCTCAATATCGGACGTCATCGTCAGATTACCCGCCGCGGCACCCGCACCTCCGTAATTGGCCAGCGAGTATGCTGAGCCAACCATCAGATAGTGGCCTCGCGCAGGTATTACAGTGCCGTTCGGAATTGTGCCGATGAGCACCGGGCTGGCGTTGCAGTCTGTGCCCATCTTGTACACACCATAACCCGCTGACGCATCCGAAGCTACAACTGTTAATGGCGAGTTCGAGTTGTTGTAAAGCTCAACGAAATCATCGCCTGGTCCTGCCGAACCACGCGTGCGTAATTCGGAGATCAGGAACGATCCCGCCGAGTTAGCTGCCGTGATCGTGCCCGTAGCTTGATTGTCGGTAATTGTTCCCGACGATGGCGTCGAGATGTTCAGGAGCAGCGTCTCGTCAGATTCTCCGTTGGCGCTATCCGCGCAAACTGTGACGGGAATGGTTGCGACTTGTGATCCGGCGGGCACAGTTGAGGTGCCTGAAGCCGTCACATAATCCGCCGTCCCGTTGCACGAACCTCCGCCGGCCGCCGATCCGTTTGCGGTCGAGTAGTTGACCGAGAGTCCACCAACCGGTGCCGGCTGAGTCAGCGTCAGCGTAAAGAGCATCGGCGACGAGCCCGACGGTGGTTCAGCCGCTTTTGCGTCATTCACAACTATGTTTGCCGGCGGAGCAGGACAGGTATAGACGACATCATCTATGCCGATGTAATCCGAGTTGTTGCCTGTCGGGCCACCTCCTTCTACAAAATAGCGGAAGGCCAGCCGCCCAACGGTTGGAGTACCTCCGAGTCCGCTGATCGTAACCGTGTATTGCGTCCACACGTGCGGATAACTGTCGGTGTAAGTCGGATTGATGTCGACCATCAGATTCGTGAAGTCTCCGACATCCGTGGCGGTCGATCCGGTATTCGTGCTGCCCAGATTAGTGCTCATGCGCACCTGCAGGCGATCAGGAAAGACTTGCGCGGCGACGTCCGTGGTCCTGGTCCAGAACGAGAACTGATCGCCATCGCGCAACGTCATCTGCGGCAGAATCAGCCAGTCGCTGATTGTGTTCGTGCCGGTGGTGCTGTTGAAATTGGCGCCGATGTACGAGTTGGTCGCGCCAGAATGCGCGACGAACACGGCCGGGTTCCCTTGGAACCAAGCGGAAGATCCGACCGGGCTGCTCTGATTCTTCTGCACCCAGCCCGCCCCGGTGAGCGTAGTGATGTCGTCGAAGGCTTCGCTGAACGGCGCGCACGGTCCGGGTGTTGGCGTCGGTGTAGCCGTCGGAGTTGGAGTTGGCGTCGGAGTCGGGAACGCGCCGACGACTCCATCGAACTCGTCCGCACCCATGTCGGGTGCCGTGCCGCCGCCGTTGACCGATCCCGGCGGTCCTGGTCGCGTCTGATTGTCTATGTCGGTCACGACGCCGACAGTGGCGCCCGCCGACTCGAGTGGCGAACTGGTTCCGGCGGAAATGTGCAGATCGGTATTGGAAACGAACGGCGGATTGAAGGCGAAGGCGTTCGACGCGATGTCGTTTGTGCCTGCCGCCGAAAGCGTGCTCGTGTAGCTGCGAAGGTTTGTCGCAGGCGTGATCGCGCCGGCGTTGAAGTTCGCCGCCAGGAATTCGCCGGTGCCTGCAGCCGTGCCGACTTTCGCCAGCAGACTCAGCGCTCCCGAGGCAGCCGAACCCTGAAGATACGAATTATTGTTCAGGGTTAGATTCATCGCACTCGTTCCGCCACTCGGCAGAAACAGCACCGTGTGACGGGTGTTGGTTGTTACCGGATTACCACCGGTCTGCTGGTTCGAGAAGATGTTATTCCTCACGTCCATGCCGGTTTGCGTGGTGTTAACGATCATGAATGCGGCCGTCAGATCTGTGCTCGTCGTGCCGGGCAGGATGCCGAACAGATGCACGGAATTGTGGTAGACCTTGTGGCCCGTGCCGGAATTGGCGCGAATGCCGTATGCGCCGAACGTCGTGCCGCCGCCGCCGAAGCCCGCTACCTGATTGTTGAGAATGTCGGATACAAAGTTGTTCTGAACGACGTGATTGTTGCCGCCGCCCATGTTGATGCCGATGGCGGGCCAAGTGTCGGTCGCGTTGTTGTGAACGCGCGCAACGCGGTTCTTCTCAACCGTCGCGGTCGTGGCCGTGCTGATCGCACCGAGCGATATTGATTGGTTCGCGCCACTCGTACTTGTAGAAACGAAGCCTTCGGTATAGAGCAAGTTGCCTGAGACTAATCCGTTGCTCGTGCCATTCACCATGATGCCAACCGAAGTCACCTGATTGACGTTCCCGGAAGTGGCATTGCCGATAACGTTGTCCTTGATCTGCAATCCCGCAAAGACAGTAGTAGCCGCGCCCTGAACCGAAATGGCACGTCCCGCCGTGTTCACGGTGTTGTTCTGTACCAGCAGGTTGGTGGCCGTAGCCGGACTGCCGATCGTGGACGACACGGAAGTCACCGCCGCAGGCGCCGACGTCGCACCGGTCGCACCCGACGAAGCGAGGAAGCCATAGGCGGTGTTCTCTGAGCCTGTGCTGGAAGTAGCACCGCTGACGTTACGGCCAGTCGCACTACCCAACACGTTCAGGTTTTTGATCGTGTCGTTGTTCGCAGTCGTGGCGCCCGTCGTGGCGAGCGCAATGCGAACAGAAGACGTGAAAGTCGTCGTATTGCTAGCGGCGTTTTGCACCGTCAAGTTGCGATTGGTTCCACCGGTGTTCGGATTATCGCCGTCGATCGTGACGTTGCTCGCGCCATTGAGCTGGATGACGCCGAAACCGCTGGCAGGATTACCAACGACAGCCACGCCATCGTTGATCGGCCGAATTAGCACCGACGTGTATGAAGCGGATCCTGCACCGCTGCCATTCAACGTCGCTGGCGTGGTGCCCTCATCCGTGCTGGCATTGATGCTCACCGTGATGGCACCTTGATGCGTGCCGGCGTTGATGGCGTCAAAGGCGCCCTTCAGTGTCGAGTACGACGTCGGGCCGACGGTGCCCGCAGTCGCAGTTACCGTAACAATCGGACAGATCGTGAACGTGTACTGCACGTTGCCGAGGTCGCTGGCGCCATCCTGAAGATGCACCGTCGCGGTCAGCGTGCTGCCGCACGTCAAGCTATTACTGGCAGTGAACGCGATCGGCTGCGCCGCCGTGCCGCCGCCTGAAGCAACGACTCCATAATTTGCGGGTGCTCCTGGGCTGGTCACACCGCCGGTCGCCTGAAGCGTGCCTACGAGGCTGGTGGTCGAGCCGTCGCCGTTGTTCTTCACACCGAAGCTGACGGTCACGGTCTCGCCCGGATCAATCGCGCCATTATTGTTGGGGTCGGAAGTAATCGAGGCCCCGTTCGCGATCATCAGCGGAGACGCTACCAGACACACCGGAACATTGGTGGTGTTGCCGTTGGTAATGTTGAAGTTGCCGGTAGTGGTAGATGAGCCGACCTTCGTCACGCTGTACGTGTGCGAACCCGGTGCGAGTGTGGCGTCGAAGCTGCCGTTGCTCGCGCTGACGCCGTAGTTCACGCCGTCAATGGTGACGACGGCATTCTGGATGTTGGCCGCGCTCGCGCAGTTGGTGACGGTAAAATGTGCCGTTCCTTTCGCAGCAGCGGTGCACGTTGGAAATTTAAAACTGCCGATTCGTGTCTGCCATCCCGCGGAGCTGGCAGCCTGTCCGGCAGCGGTGTAGTACTCGGTGGTGTACCAGAAAGTGCAATCGTCGGTCGGGTCAAGCGTCAGCGCAGAGTAGTCGCCCCAGCGATTTCCGGTGCTCGTTTGAATGCCGGTGCCGGCGATCAGAGTAGCTTCGCCCTGCGCAAGACTTCCCGCCGGGTCGGAGGCGAGCCTGCCGGCGTAGCGGATGCCCGGAAACGTACTTGTTCCATCTGAGACGCTGTAGCCGACGGCCAAATTGCCTTGATTGTCTTCGGCCGCGCTTCCCATCCAACGGCTGACGCCGTCTGCGGGAGCGAACGTGGCCTGCTCCTGGACCACGAAACTGCCGGCGCCGGTTTTACGCAACTCGTAATAGCGCGGCGCCGCGCGGAAAGTCCCGTACGTGGTAGACGCCGGAGCGCCAACGGTGTGGGTGGTCACCAAGGTTTCGTATGCTCCAAAATTGCGATACTGCAAGCGATGCATTAATCGATCAGTAATTGCGTCCAGACCGGTAGTTGAACTACCACCTGGCTGCGGCACTGCTGAGCGACCGTTGTTCGTTGTTGGTGTGACGACGCTGAAGGCCGCGACCGCCAGCGGCGCGGCGTGCGTGGTTTCAGGCCGCTCGGTAAAAGTCGAATTAGCGGGCGTCGTGAAGTCTGAATGGAAATCGAAAAGGCGCAGACCGTTCGCCGGATCGCTAAAGTCCGTCGTCGTAAAATAAGCAAACGTGTTTGCTCTCCCCAGCGGAGGCAACGTCACTCCGTCCAGGTCAGACGGCAGCATGCCGCCGATCGCTTCCGGGAAGCTGGTCGTGTTCAGATTGAAATAAATGTAGTTAGCCGCAGGATCGCCCGCCAGCAATTTCGTCCGGTTGAACGAATAGCAGCCGGTGCCATTGAAAATATCGCCCGGCTCCGTGAACTGGTTCGCCGTCATGTAATAACCATCCGGCCAGACGCCTAAGTGCGGGTAGTCGGGAAACTCGCTGCCGGGTGTGACGAAGTCGTATGCGTAGTAAGCGCCAGTCGGGTCAGAAGTTTTTGAGATCGCGATGCACTGGTGGAAGGGCGGTGCAGTTCCCGTTCCGGTGAAGGCGAACTGGCTCAGCAGCCAACGGTCAGCCATTTCATCATAGAGCACCACCGGATCGCCGTTGTCGTTCGTTGAGCAAATTCCGCCGGGGCCGCCGTTCGCTACCGTAAAGAGTGAACTCAATTTGAATGGTGCTGTTAACGCAGTGCCAGTCTTGTTCCAGACACGCACCAGCAGGTTGTCCTGCTGCACATAATGATTGGGTCCTACATATCCGTTTGTGTCCGGTGGCGAGAGGCTGCCGAAGCCGGCAGCAATATTCTCCGTCCGGCCTAATCCTTCAAATGTGAGATTTGGGGTGGCCATGACATTCGGCCCTGGAAGCGACGCCAGCGCGCCGTCTTTTAATCCGCCTTCAACCGACGCGGCCTTCAGAGCATCGGCCGAGACATGCTTGATCGCGCGGTTCTCCGCGGTCTCGGCATCTTCTCCGTCTCCCTCTTCGGGTGGGCGACTCTTCACCGTCTTCTTCTTGGCGATCTCTCGGACAGTTTTTGTCTCAGAGAAGGCAACGGCCTGAGCCGAGTAAGGCTCAAGGCGCTGTTGGGCTCGTGACTGCGCACTGCGGCTCGAGGTATGAGATTCCTCTTTCGCTTTACTGCGGGTAAACAGAAACAACGTCGGAATGAGCAAAGTGATCAGGGGAAGTAGAAGCCATTTTTTACGACCGAGAGCGAGATGCGAGTGTACATGTCTGCCTTTATTCATCGATTCTCCTGCGTGGACGCACTGCGCCACAAAAGTTTTGGGTGATTATTCGTGAGTGTAGGGTCACCATCGCGCGGCCGGCGGCGTGCCGCGGACGTTAAACTTCGATCAGCCTTTGTTATCGCAGCATCGAAGTCAGAGGTGAGTTAATTAACCCAGACAGCAATGAGCAACTTTCAATTCGATTAAGTCAACCTACGTCCTAAAAGTACGGGTGAGACTTCAAAACGAAATCAGTCAGGGTCTTCGTTATGAAGTTGCGAAAACTATCATCGATTGGCGACCAGCGTCAACGAGTTTTATCCAACTGTTCGATTCCAATTCGGAAATCTGTCGCGAGCTATCCTCATGGCTAACGAGGAAACCAAGCGCGGGATGTCGACGATAAAAAAGAGAAGCGCGAGGCCAAGGCCCCGCGCTTCTCGGTTAAGGAGCGTTGCTAGTCGACTACGGCAACGCTTCAACGATCAGCTTGAAGCGGAAGGTGCCGGCTTGCACCACTCCCAGTTGGAAGTTCACGTCGATACTTGCGTTGTTAGCCAAGCCTCCCGGAATCGACATCGACACCGTCGTGTTGTAGCCGCCGCCGTTTGGTTGCGCCGGTGGCGTCTCAAGCACGGTCGCCTGTGCTGTCACCTGACAAGGAGTGGTCGTCGGCGTGCCAGTCGAACTGCACGTCGCCGGATCATTGATTCCGGAAATGACCACTGCCGACGAGCTGATCACGCGCAAGTCAGCGGTGCCTGCTCCGGGCGATGGGAACGTGGTGATGTCCACGATCCTGAATCGCAAACGCGTTACGGTTGAGCCCGTGGTGTTCTCCACACGACGACGAATGTCGAGCGTGCCATTTGGCGCCGTGCCGGCAATCACATTCGCAAAGTTCCGAAAGCGATTCGGCGCGCTTGAAGAAGTCAACGTGCCATCAATCAACGGCAAAAGGATGCCGGTGTTATCGCGCCTGAGCGGCGAGGCGAGGTTCTCTGGTCCCGGCGCGCCTAACGCCTGCGGGATTCCCGATATGAACGTACCCTGCGTATCGGCGAACTTGAAGTCGGCGCCGTTATTGTTCGTGTCCTGCGGATTACCCGCCGTCAGCGAACGGAAGTACGTATGCTCGGCCGTATTGCCGGAGACCGGTGCGAGGTTGTTGCCTTCGCGCACCAGGTCACAGATATTCCCGGTGTTTGTGCCATAGCCGACTGCATCCAGACGATTCGCCGACGAAATGTTCGCGACATTTGCTGTTGAGAACACTGCCACGTTGCGATCTGACTCGATGTCGGAACTCATCGTCAGATTGCCCGCCGCGGCGCCCGTCCCACCATAGTTCGCCAAAGAATACTGCGAGCCGACGATTAAGTAATGACCACGCGCGGGAATGACTGTTCCATTCGGGATCGTCCCGATCAGAACCGGCGCGGCGTTGCAATCAGCGCCTATCTTGTACAAGCCGTAACCAGCCGAAGCATCGCTGGCGGAAATCGTGAGAGGCGAGTTCGCGTTGTTGTAAAGCTCCACGAAATCGTCTCCCAATCCGCCGGGCCCACTCGTGCGCAGTTCGCTGATGATGAACGTGCCAGGGACGTTCGTGTGCGTGATGGTGCCTGTGCCCTGTGCTGTTGAAATCGTCAAGTTCGTCGGCACTGACAGATTCATGAACAACGTCTCATCTGGCGCCGCTGTGTTCGCGTCGCCATCGTTGCAGATGGTTACGGCGACTGTCTTCATCGTCTGGCCCGCCGTGAAGTTCAGGGTGCCGCTGGTCGATTGGTAGTCAACACCAGCGTTGCCGCAAGTGCCTGCGGTCGCCGAGCTATCAGCCGTCGCGTACTGCACTGAGCCGCCGCCCGCCGGCGCCCCTGCCGGTACGATCACGGTGAACAGCATCGTGGAGGTGCCCGATGCTGGCTCGACCGACTTCGCATCCAGGACCTTCACTGGTGGGAAGCCAATCGTGATGTTGAAGGTCGTCGTGCCAATCACCCCGCCTGCTCCATCACTCACAGTAAAGGTGAAGCTATCTGCGACCGCGTTATCACCAGAGTGTGTGTACGTGATCAGATTGCTGTTGATGTCAGCCTGAGTGAAGGTTCCGCCGCCCGAGAGTGTCGCAGCGCCCTTCTTCAAATTGCCATGTGTCGGCGCCGTGCCTACCGTGAAGGTCAACTGGTTCGGAGTGTTGTCCGTATCGCTAACCAGCAGCTTCGTATTGTCGATCGTACCGGTGGCGCCATTGGCGACTGTTAAGCCGGCGTTCGTCGTCAGTATCGGCGGATTGTTGACCGCAAGGTTTTCGTCCGCGCCGATATCAGGCACGGCTTTCCGCGCATCACCATCGAAGTCATCGGTAATGCCGGACACGGAAGTGCCGGCGCCGATGACGGGGTTGCTGTTTTGCAGGTGAAGGTTGCCGGTCGCGGCCGAGCCGTTCGGGTTCACGAACAGCGGATCGACGGAAACGCTGTTGGCGTCCTGACCTGTCGCGGTTCTCCAATCCGTCAGAGTCGTTTGATCCACCGCGTTGAAGAGACCGGTGAAGCCACCCGTCCCCGTCGCCAGCAGGTCGTTGTAGTTCATTGTTAGTCCGGCCGGATTGGGCGCAGTGCCGGCGACGGAAATGGCGTAGTTCTTGCCGGCGCCCGAAGCGTTCGAGCGCGCGTTCCAGAAGATGTTGTCAACGTAATTGCGCGTGCTGGTCAGCGCGCTGCCGTTGAAAGCGAAGGTGGTCGACGAAGACGCCACGCCCGTGCCGCCGATGTAGACGCTGTTGAAGTAGTAGTTGACGACCGTCGTGCCCGCGCCGCCGGTCGCGCCCTGTATGTCTCGGATACCGATGATGGAGAGGCCGCTCGTAAGCGAGTTCCCCGCCGCGTCGAGGCCGAGACGAATCATGTTGTTTTTCACGATCGCCCGCACCGGCACACCGGCTGTTCCCGATCCGCGTTGCACGATGCCCCACATCTGGCTCGTGTTGTCAGTTGAGGTGTTCGAAATCGAGTGAATCAGGTTTCGCTCAACTACGTTCGCGTCAACGGCGATGTTAGTAGTCGCCGGCAACGTAAGGTCCATGGCGTAGATTGAAGTCTGCGCCGCGCCCGAAGCGTTGCTGAGCGAATGGACGCTGTTGCGCGAAATCAAGCTTGAGTTCGTCACGGCCGTGCTGACGTTGACGACGTAACCGCTCTGTACGACCGTCGCCGGGAAGTTGGAGTTGCCAACCATGTTGCGGACGGTATTCCCCGTCATCGAGATGGCGGGCAGCGCGGTCTGTATGCCGTACATGACGTAGCTGCCGACCTGATTGTCGGTGATTGCACCGGCCGCGGTCGGTCCGCCAATGGTGTTGTTGTTGATGATCTCTGTCGCAGCCGAAGAAGTGTTGACGAGAAGCCCACGGAAACCGACGGTCGTTCCCGTCCCGCCGGAGTTGATGGTTATCGCGCCGATGTTGTTGTTCGAGACGTTGCCCGAACTCAGGGAGAAGTCGTAGATGGCGATGACGGGCGCGTTTGAGGCGGTCGTCGAGGTCTCGTTGATAACGATGGTCGATGAGCCGTCGAGACTGCCAATCTGATTGCCCGACAGGTTTCCCACGTCGAAGACGCCCGACGTGGTGCCGACGACGATGCCGATGAAGGGCGAGCTACTGGCCGTCGTCGAGGCACGACTCGTCGTCTGATTGATGCCGGAGATGATGTTCCCCTGCACACTCGTAGCCGTGCCGCTACTGGCCGCCGCGAGGTCGAGGCCGCGGAATTCGTTCGACGAACCGCTGATCGTCGTCGTCCCCGTGCCGTTGGCCGCGCCGAAGCCGATGACGTTGTTGCGTATCGTGTGGGCGTTGCCGTTCGCGCCCGTCGTGCCACTTAGCGTGATGCCCGCGTAACGGAGCGCTGTGGTCGTGAACGTGCGCGGCGCCGTCTGGTAGATTCGGTTGTTCTGAATCGTCCAGAGGTGGTTGCCCGCGCGGATGTCTATACCGGTGGTGGAAACACCGCCGCCCCCGAAGAAGTCGAAGATGTTGTTGCCATCGATGACGTTGTCGCGGTTGATGGTGTTGTTGCTGGTCGTGGTTCCGACTGCAGAGATGGCCTTGACGGGAAGGTTCGCGCCCGCCGGCCCGATGTTGTTCGCCGAAATAGTGTTGCCGTTGTTGCCGACAACGAGCACGCCCGACGCAGGCGATGTGCTGAAGAGCACAGCTCCGCCCGCAGTACCGACGGCGACCGTCGACGAACCCTGAATGTTGCAGTTCTTGACCGTGTTGTTCTGCGCGCCGTTGATGAAGCGAATAGTGCTCGTGCCCGAAGTCGTGCCGGTGTTCGCGTTCGAGAGCGTCAAAGAGTTGCCGCCCACGTTCAGGCCGTCGATTGTGACCACGTCGGCGCCGTTCAAATCAATAAGCGGCGTGGCGAGATTGCCGCTGACCGTGCGCGCACCGCTCGGTACCATGATGATCGAGCTGTAACTCGCCGAGCCGCTGCCGCTGGCATTCAGGACGGCCGCCACCGTCTCAACAGTGTCGCCAAGGATGAAAATGTTTATCGCGCCTTGATACGTGCCCGCGTTAATCGCGTCGAACGCAGCTTTGACGGTCGCATAATCGGTCGGGCCCACAGTGCCGGCGCTCGCGGTCACAGTCACAGGTCCGGCCGCAGCGGGTGGCCCCGGTGGAGTCGGCGTCGGAGTCGGACTACTCGCCGGCGTCGGCGTCGGCAACGGAGAAGCTACGCATGTTCCAAACTTGAAAGAACCAACGCGCGTGTTCCAGGCTGCCGAAGAAGTAGCGGAGTAGTACTCGTTCGTGTGATAGAAGGTACACGTGTCCGTCGGGTCGACGAACATTGAGCTGTAGTCGCCCCAGCGATGGGACGTGCTGGTTTGATGGCCGGTGCCAGGCGTCATAATCGCTTCGCCCTGCGCCATCGTGTTCAACGGATCGCCGGCGAGTCTGCCCGCGTAACGAATGCCGGGATCAACCGTAGCGCTCGAAGCCGTATAGCCGATGGCCACATTGCCTTGATTGTCTACGTTGATGCTGGGCATCGCGCGCCACAGTCCGTCACCGCCGTTGGTGAAAGTCTGTTGTTGCGCCGGCGTCGCGGGGATTGTGTTCCCCGTCATGTTGAACTGGTACCAGCGAATTCCGGTCGGTCCGGTGCCGCCCTGGTTGTTGTTGACGGTGTGCGATGACCAGACCGATTCGACTCCACCGAGGTTCTGGTACACCAGCGGATACATCAGCTTGTCGCCGAGCGTGTCGAGATACTGCGTCGTCGTTACCGTGCCGTTGGGAACGATGCCGGTTCCGTTGGTCGCGTCGAACGCATCAACGAACCCAGCGACCGTGATAATGCCATCAGGTGCGTGTGTCGCGCCTGAACCGAAGAACGAATTTGCCGGCGTCACGAAATCAGCGTGAAAACGGCGCACGAAGACCTGTGTCTCAACCGTGCCGGCCACTGCCGAACTGTTGACGTCCATAAACCACTCTGGCTGGCCCGCCGGTGGCGGGGAACCGGTGCGAAAAGTCGCCGGGACAAGGCTGTACTGGTCTCCTAAATCTGCCGGCAGGATAGAAAACGCAATTGTGTTGGCCGCGCCGCCGTTAATCATCGAAGCGCGGTCGAGCGCATAAACGCGCACGCCGTTGAAGGTGGTGTTGGTCGAGAACAAGTTCACCGACAGGTAATAGCCGTCACTCCACAGTCCGAACTTCGGATAGTCGCCGATGTAGTTCGTGTTCGCAGGATCAACCTGGACGGCGTACAGCCAGTAGCCGCCCGTCACTGGATCGCTCGTCTTCGAGACGCCAATGCACTGATAGAAAGAAGTACCGGGGAAAGCTGGGAAAGCAAAGTCACTCACGACCCAGCGATCTGAGATGTGATCATAGAAAACAATGCCATCGCCGTCGTTCACGTTACTACCGCACGGCGTCGAGGTGCCCATCGCGGAAAAGAAAGAGTTGTAGGTGATCGGACCGGCCAGCACGTTGCCGAATTTGTCATGGACGCGAATCGAGGAGTTGACTGACTGTACGTAATGGTTCGGACCGACATCGCCGTCTGTGTCCGGCGGCAAGCAGCCATTGCAACCCAGGTTCGAGTTCATGCCTGCGAAGGTCTGCGTCGGACTCGCAATGTTTGAAGACGGGGCGTCGGTTTGGAGCTGTGCCGCCGGTTTACTGGCAGAGTTGTCGCGCGAAGCGGGCAAGATTACACGCGCGACGTCCCGAGACCTGGGCTTTTGTGTCTTTGCGCGCGGACTCTCGACTGCCTTCTGCGGCTTGGGTGTTTTCGGCGATTTGTGCTTCTGTTCCTTGACCAAATCGCGTTCGCGCTGGGCTTCTTCCTTGGCCGTGCGTTTCATCTCTCGTTCGAAGTCGCGTTCGGAGAACTGGGGACCGCGAGGCCGACCCTCGGCGCCCTGCTCCCTGGGCGGGTGGCGCATAAGGCGCACCTCCGCTTCCGTCTGCGGCGTCACCGGGATGTAAGGCAGATCGCGCAGGTCTTTATCCTGCGAGACGGGACCGATCATCCGCACGACGTCAGGTAACGGCCGACTTGTTTTGTCCCGTTGCGCGTTGCTGCGCTGCAACAAAAGCGTGGCTGGAACGAGCAATGCGATGATTGCAATCAGCAACCATCTCATGCGGCTGCTGAACTTCAGGGGTTTTGCATTTTGCATTCAGTTTTTTCCTTACGCGTGCTGGGACGGAATCTAAGAACTTGTGGCGCGAGACAGATTCGAATCTGGAAACTAAGATAGCCGGCGCTAATTATGCTCAAAGCGCAACCTGCATGACGAAACAGTAAATCTCTACCTTCAAGGCCGCAGAGAATCCGGAACCTAATTGCTTAACGACAGTGTCGAATAGTATCTTCGGCTTGTCTCGATTAATTCATTCGACAGAAAGAGAGATGCACCCGGTGAGCCACAATCCTTTTGTTCTCTCTCTCATACTGCTGGCCCTCTGGCAAACTGGAACTTGCGGAAGCAGTCACCCAAAGGCGACGCTTCAAAAACAGCAGGTTGCGACCGGAAGATGGGGCGGTCAAAACGTCCAACTTGAAGTAACACAAGTCGGCGCGCAAATTCGCTTTAGTTGCGCCACCGGAAAAATTGAACAATCGCTTACGCTTGATGCCGAAGGGCGTTTCTCGGTGAACGGCACATTCGTCGCGGAGGCGATGGGTCCCACGCGCGAAGACAACCCGCCGAAGAGTCGTCCCGCCACCTACAGCGGCGCCGTGCGTGACAAGAGTATGACGCTGAGTGTCACGGTCACGGGTAGCAAACAGGAAGGTGGTACTTTTGAATTGACTCAAGGTGAACCCGGCCACATCCGCAGATGCCACTGACCTAATCCCGCTTGCCTTCGGACTCGCTGGGCGAGACTTTAACTACCAGCCAATCGTTTCGCAGAGTATTCACGTAGCAGAATGATGTCAAGCATTTTTCCCTCGCGGTTCTTCAGTCGAGCCGAACTCGTGGACTTTCTACTGCAAGCGAATGCTGTATAGTTTCAGACCGATTACGTCGCGCTTGTTCAGCCCGGATTTCCAAAGATGACCGGCATCCCCGCACTACTCTTACTCGGAGCTTTCGCTGCATTAGCGAATCTCGCCGGCGGCCTGCTGATCATTTCGTCGGGAGCATATCGACGCGAAACTAAGTTATTGAAATATCTCGTGGCGGTGGGAGCGGGATTCATGCTCGCGGCCATCTTTATTGAGATTCTTCCCGAAACGGTGGCGCTTTGGGCCGGCGGGGCCAGCGGTGAGAAGGCAGCCGAGGCCGTCGTCGGCGCAACGACTTTGTTGCTGGCCGGCTATCTGTTGATTCAATTGTTCGAGCACACAGTCGCGCCGCATTTCCACTTCGGCGCCGAAACGCATCCCGAACATGTCATTCGTCCATCAGCGGCTTACACCGCAATCGGCGGTCTCACGATTCACACGTTCTTCGATGGCGTGTCGATCGCGTCGGCGTTCCTGGTGAACATCCGGGTGGGCGTGCTCGTGTTCATCGCGATCATGCTCCACAAACTGCCGGAAGGCTTCACCGTCGCTTCGATCATGTTGGCCTCCGGGCGATCGTCGAAAAAAGCTGCGGCCGCAGCTTTGGCGGTTGGCGCAGCAACGTTTGCGGGGGTTGCGGTAGTGGCATTGCTGAGCGAACGCTTCACAAATTCGGTTGCGTACGCGCTTCCCTTCTCGGCTGGCGTGACGTTGTACGTGGCAGCGAGCGATTTGATTCCCGAAGTTAATCGGAGCGAAGAAAAGAACCCAATTGTTTCGATCGTGGTGTTTGCGGGAGTCGCCTTGTTTTATCTACTGCACCGATTGATTCCGCGGTGAGGTCACCGGAGAAAGTCAGTACCATCCGCGTCAGTGGATGGATTCATCACTCGATGTCCCTTGAATCTTTAACCCACTCGCTTACGCGAGTGGTACTGACCTCATCACATCAGAAACCTCGCGAACTGCACATCGCGCAATGGTCACAAGGCTTGCCGGTCGGATCCATCGCACACTTCTTTTCACTTTCGAAGAATTCAACCAACTCGGCGACCGTTGTCTCCTCGACGCCGAAGCGTTGCTGACTCGGGTGATCGACCGTGTGCGGATTCGCATTGGCTAACATGCTCGGCAGTCTGCCGAGCCAGGGCGATTGGGCCACAGGCACAAACTGAAAAAACTCAGTTGATGACGCCGGCGATTGAACCGGCGCCGCGCTTTTTGCGACCGGTGGGTGCTGTGCCGATGCCACTGATCGAACGGGCGGTCCAGATGAGATGAAGTTAATGATGCGCGCACGCGGCGCATCCGCCGCAACCTTCTCATTATTCGCGGCAGTTTCTGTTTGCGGCTGCCGTTTTTCACCGCCAGACAAACGACGTGCGACCCGTTCGGCGATTAACCTTGCTTGATCTTTTTCACTGCTCACGTGAAGGCTTTCTAATTTTCGTTATCCAACAAGTCGATTCGATCGACGACGCCCACGATGGCTGAGTCGATAGCCGCGCCGGCTTTTCCCGTCGCCACGGTTGACGCGCTCCAACCTTCCTGCACAATCAGAACTGTATCGCCGACTCCGGAATCAACAGCGTCCAGCGCCAGCACCGTGTGCCCTGTCAACTCACCTTCGGGCGTCATCTGTTCGCACATCATCACACGCGCGTTCTCGTAGCGATGATTCTTCTGCGTCGCGACGACGTTTCCTAGAACTTTGGCGATGATCATCTTTTCGAAATTCGTACTTTGTACTTCGTGCTTTGTACTTTGACGTCTAATCGAAGCAGCTCAGGGTTCAGTTCAATCAGGCCAAGACATCAAAGAACAAAGTACAAAGCCCAAAGCACAGTACTATTCACAACAGACATGACTATCCGAGTCCACGATGGCGATAATCGTGCAATCCGTCGGGGTGTCTTCGCGTTTGAAAGGAAAGCTCGCTTCCTTTCCCCGACACCAGAAAACCAGCTCGCCTATGCCCGCGCCGGCGGCATCAATTGCCACCATCGGCTTGCCCTGCGGTTCCAGCTTCTTATTGAGGGATTGAACAACCAGCAGCTTACGATTCTGGAGCGAATCGTTTTTGATTGTGGCAACGACAGTTCCGATAACTCTGGCCAGCTGCATTTCATTTCTCGGGAGTCATGATGTCTACGGTATCGATCACCCCGACGACCGCCGCGTCCACGGGCGCGTCTTTCATGTTCTGCGCCAGGCGCGCGCTCGAACCGGCGACGACCAGCACGCGCTCGTGAAAGCCGGCTCCGACCGTATCAACGGCGACGACGTAACCGCTCGTGTCGGAACCGTCGAGGTTAATGGGCCGGACGATGAGCAGCTTTTTGCCTTCCAGTCGCTCGTCCTTTTGTGACGCCACGACTGTGCCGATAATCCGCGCGATGATCATGCGCGAGCTTGGGTCGTGATCGGCATCGCGTCATCGACACTGCCATGGGGGCGCGGAATCACGTGCACGCTGACAAGTTCACCCACGCGACGCGCAGCGGCGGCGCCGGCGTCAGTCGCAGCCTTAACTGCGGCCACGTCGCCACGCACGATCGCTGTAACAAATCCAGCGCCAATCTTTTCGTAGCCAATCAAAGTGACGTTCGCCGCCTTAACCATCGCGTCGGCCGCTTCGATCATTGCCACGAGACCTTTCGTCTCGACCATTCCTAATGCTTCTTGCATTCAGTTTCTCCTGTGAGAAGACTTGGTAAATCGTAAATTGATAAATCGCAAATAGAATAACACGCGTCCGGTTTGATGTCCGATAAGCTTTAGCTTGTCGGAACCCCGCGACAAACTAAAGTTTGTCGGACACTACTCGCTTAGCCGCGCTGCCTGACTCAACAACTCAACCAATTCTTCGCGCGACAGCGAAACGCGACCTGAGCCATTGGACTGCAGCGGGTACTGCGTACGCGCGGCCGGTCGATCACCGGTCGGACACGCAAGATTCGTCTCATGCAAATAACCGCAGGCCTGACAGCGCGCTTCCTGATCAAGATAGCCGGCGGATTCGCGGACGTTAATTAATTTCTCGATCGCATCGGGCGAAAGATTTTTCGATCCGCCAAGCACGCGCGAGAGGATCGCAATCTTCGCGGTGTGCTCGAGCGTCTCCAGCCGATCCCACGCCTGCCAAAGATCCGCGCCGTACGCGACCGCGCCGTGATTCGCCATTAGCAAAGCATTGTGATGCTTCACCAGCGGCCGCATGGCGTCGGTTAACTCTTGCGTCGAAGGCGTTCCATATTCCGCCAGCGGGACACAACCGAGCGTCAGGATAACTTCCGAAAGAATCGGCTGATCGATTGCCAATCCGGCGACCGCGAACGCCGTCCCATGCGGTGGATGCGCATGGCAGACTGCTTTGACGTCGGGGCGCTCGCCATAAATCAGCAGATGCATCGCCAGTTCACTCGACGCCTTCTTGTCATTGAGCGCACGGCCGTCGAGATCGGTAATCGCAATCAAATCTTCCGACATGCGGCCCTTGCAGGTCATCGTCGGCGTCGCCAACACTCGGCCATCTTCGAGGCGCACGCTCACGTTGCCATCCGACGAGACAACGTAACTGCGCTCGTACATCAGATGGCAAATTTTGATGAGGTCGCGTCTGGCAGTCTGCTCGTCCAACTTAGCAGCCTCTTTTCTTCTTGTGTCGTCCAACTTTCATGGGCACCTCTAAGTCTCTTTCGGAGGACCTATATACGTAGTCGACAATAATTCCGTTGTGACAGGAACTCCCCGGCTGATACCAATCCTTTCCGCCGGGACATTGCGGCTTTCCCAGGTTTGGATCGATCTCCGTTGTCGTAATAGGGAGAACATAGGCCGTGATGGCGCCGGCTGCAATTAGGACCACCAACACAGTTCCCAAGAACAGTCTACTAACTACTTTCATACGAACGCTCGGATCGTCTGCTGGATGAATCGATCACATTGGACTCCGCTCGCCGTGTCTTTGCTCCCGGCTGTGCGAGAAAATACGACAGTGATTCGAGCGAAGTCGTAAGATCGACCGTCTTCACTTTTACTCCCAGTCGCGAAGTCAGCGGCGCCGGCGCAAAATTAAGAATCGCTTTCACACCCGCGGCCATCACCTGATTCAGAACCTTCTGCGCGATGCGGGCCGGTACCGCAATTACCGCCACATCGATCTCTTCGTCGCGAACCACCTTAGCAATCTGCTTGACGTCAAAGACTTCGATGCCATTACGCGTTCGCTCGCCGACTTTCGAAGTATCGTTATCAAACAAGGCAACTACAGTGAACGCGGATTTCTCCAAGCCATTGTAATTTGCGAGCGCCCTGCCCAAGCGGCCTGCGCCGACGATTCCCACGCGATGCGGTTGATCCAAACCCAAAATTTTAGTGATATGCCGGCGGAGATCCTCAATGAAGTACCCTGTGCCGCGCACGCCGAATTCACCGAAATAACCGAGATCTTTGCGGATTTGCGCTGAGTTCAGGTTGAACTGCTCAGCCAGTTCCTGCGACGAAACGGTCTTGATTCCCGCCGCGGCTAGTTCATTCAGGCAGCGCAGGTAAACGCTCAGTCGGTTCGTCGTCAGTTCTGAGATCTTTTCTTTCTTCATTGCGTTCGCGCGCGCAAAGTATAACGCCGCATTGGCACAGCGCGAAACTTCCATTTGCGAATGGCCGAGTGCTCCGCGATAATCGCCGCCGTCGTGTTCCCTCTCCCTCTGGGAGAGGGCTGGGGTGAGGGAGCGAAGCTTAGCGAGTGAAGAAGAAAAAACTTTTTTCTTTTTCTTTTCCGCGCTAGGGCCCTCACCCTAACCCTCTCCCAAAGGGAGCGGGAGCCAATCACACAGCAAATGATCGCTCATCTTTCAGGCACGTTGCTTTCCAAACAACCGACATCGGCAATCATCGACGTCGGCGGCGTTGGGTACGACGTCGTCATTCCGCTGTCGACGTTCTACGAATTGGGCGAAATCGGCGAGCCGGTGCAGCTACGTGTGTACACGCACGTGCGCGAAGACATAATTCAGCTTTTCGGATTCAAAACGTCGCGCGAGCGCGAGTTGTTTCTGCAACTGATTTCGGTTAACGGCGTTGGTCCCGGCTTGGCGATAAAACTACTGTCGGGCATGAACGCGGACGAAATGATCGCTTCAATTCGCACAAACAATCTCGTGCGGCTGGTGGCTATTCCGGGCGTCGGTCGTAAGACGGCTGAGCGTCTGGTGGTTGATTTGCGCGACAAGATCGCGGCGCTGTCGTCACCGGCTTTGGAGGAAGAATTCGCAGCGAAGGCCGCGGCCTCAGGTGCGGAGGCGACTACGGACTCGATGCGCGATGACGCGATGTCTGCATTGTCGAATCTCGGTTATCAACGATCCGCTGCGGAGAAAGCTGTGAAGAACGCTATCGACGAAGGTGGCGATCTCTCCGTCGAAGTAATTCTGCGACGCAGTTTGAGATCGCTGGCGAAGGCCTGACCCAATCGCGTTCAGCGCCGGACTTGTAGGCCGGCGCAAAGCGCGGGACAACTTCCCGGGTCTAAACGAATCTTTAGTAGTGTCCCGATTTCCTCTTTGCGTAACTTTGCGACTTGGCGTCTTAGCGTGAAACCGCACTGAAATTCTGTTCGCGCAAAGTCGCAAAGACGCAAAGTTCCGCCAAGAAGACACTACCGAGTCTTTGCCGGAGTTGACCTAAACTTTCCTGAGATTCAGAATTCAACTTACCGATGGCAAACGCAACCAGAGCCGCAGAAGCATTGAGCGGAATCCCGACTGACGAAGATCGCCAGTTCGAACTGTCCCTGCGGCCGACGAAGCTCACGGAATACATCGGGCAATCCAAGGCGAAAGAAAATCTGCGCATCTACATCGCCGCCGCGCGCAAACGACGCGAAGCGCTCGATCACGTGCTGCTGACGGGCCCGCCGGGTCTCGGCAAGACGACCCTCGCGCACATCGTCGCTAACGAAATGGGCGCGCAGCTGAAATCCACCTCAGGTCCAGCCATTGAGAAAACAGGTGACATCGCCGCGCTGCTGACAACGCTTGAGGAAGGCGACGTGCTCTTCATCGACGAAATTCACCGACTGATGCCGGTGATCGAAGAGAAGCTGTACCCCGCGATGGAAGATTTTTCTTTCGATTTCATGATTGGCCAGGGGCCCGGCGCGCGATCCATCAAGCTCGACGTGCCAAAGTTCACTTTGGTTGGAGCTACTACGCGGGCGGGATTGATCAGCGCTCCGCTGCGGGGCAGATTTGGGATCAACTTCCATTTGGACTTTTACCCACACGAAGACTTGGAAACAATTATCAAGCGGTCCGCGCAGATTCTAAACGTAGAGATCGACAAGGGCGGGGCTGAGGAAATTGCCAAGCGAGCGCGCGGCACACCGCGAATCGTGAATCGCCTGCTGCGACGCGTACGCGATTATGCCGAGGTTGATTACGATGGGCGCATCACGCATGAAGTTGCGAACGACGCGTTGAATCGGATGGAAGTCGATACTTACGGTCTCGACGAAATGGATCGGAAACTTTTGTCGACCATCATCGAGAAGTTCGAAGGTGGGCCGGTCGGCGTGAGTACCCTGTCGGCCGCGGTTCATGAAGAAAAAGATACGATTGAAGAAATCATCGAGCCATATTTAATTCAAATAGGCTTCCTGAATCGCACGCAGCGCGGCCGCATGGCGACGCAACTCGCTTATCAGCATTTTGGCGCCCTCAGCGGACCGCAGGTCCCGAGTCTGTTCGATTCTCCCTAGCGGGTTTACCCGCCGCAGTTGTGCGGTAGACCGAGCGGCGGGACAAGTACCGCGTCTAAACGGGAAATGTCTGTATCAACGTCTACATCAGATCGTTTGAAACGGATCTCGCGTCAATCATTCGGCGTGCGCAACCGCTCGCCGTGGCGGCGAATGATTTCGGACGCCGTCCACCACTTTCACGAAAATGATCTGTTTACGTCAGCCGCCGCCATGAGTTACTTCGGTCTGATGACTTTGTTCCCTGCCTTGCTTTTGCTGCTCGTCCTAAGCAATCGGGTCGCCGCCGGAACTCACATGATCTCGCAGATCGTGCAAGTCTATCCCGGCTCGACGAAGTTTCTTCAAGACACCCTGAAATCCCTGTCCGGCGTCAGCACCGGCGTAATTATCACTTGCGCGATTATTGTGCTGTGGGCAGGTTCGTGGGTTTTTGCAATAGCCGAACGCGCACTAAATCGCGTCTGGGGCACGACGCACAGAACGTTTCTGCACGGCCGCGCACTGACGCTGGCGATGATTGGCGGGGTTGGTCTGCTGCTTTCGATCTCGGTTTTGATCACATCGGTTCTGGTTTATTTGCAGGACGTGGCCGGGCGGCTGTCTCCACGACAGCTTGAAAACTACACAGTGCTCGCAACTGTCGGCAGCGTCTTCTGGCAAATCATTTTTGCGGTAGTCAGTCTGCTCGTTACCTTCGCGCTGTTCTCGATCGTTTACAAATTCATGCCGAACGCATACGTCAGCGTACGCGACACCATTCCCGGTGCAGTGATCGGCGGACTGCTCTGGGAAGCAGCGAAGTACGGATTCGCGTGGGCGCTGAGCTATTTCAATTACGAACAGGTATACGGTTCAGTCGGCGCCGTCGTTGCCGTCCTGACGTGGGGGTATGTCTCGAGCCTCGTGCTCCTGTTCGGCGCGCAACTCACCGGCGTGTTTCATCGCGAACACACCGAACATCCAATGGCTGCTCCCAACCCACAGGTTGCTTCGGCTTCTTATTCCTAGATTATCTGTCGGCGCGATCTGCCGTGCTCATCTCTGATTTCGATTACGAACTTCCCGAAGAGTTAATTGCCCAGCAGCCACTGCCGCAACGGGATGCGTCTCGTATGTTGGTCGTCAATCGCGGCACGGGAACGTTCGAAGATAAAGATTTTCGTTCGCTGGCGAATTACCTCAATGCCGGCGACTGCCTCGTGCTCAACAACACGAGAGTTTTCCCTGCGAGGTTAACTGGTCGACGCGTTCCCACCGGAGGCAGCGTCGAAGTCCTTTTACTTAGCGAACTGGAACCATTTCTTTGGCAGGTACTGGCTCGGCCCGCACGCCGGCTTAGAATCGGCGCTCGGATTGAGTTTGGTAGCTCGAAACTGAGGGCAACGGTTGCGGAAACAAGAGCCGATGGCACCCGCGTTATCAAATTCGAGCCGGTGGCGGACCTCTTAAACGCAGTCAATGAAATTGGCGATACGCCTCTGCCACCCTACATCCAACGTGTCGCAGGTGCCGCCGAGGATCGCGAGCGCTATCAAACGATCTACGCGCAACAAACGGGCGCTATCGCAGCGCCCACGGCCGGCTTGCATTTCACTCGCGAGACTCTCGCAGAGCTGCAAGCAAACAAAGTTCACATCGCGGAAGTAACCTTGCACGTCGGCTACGGAACGTTCGAACCGGTTCGCGTCTATGACGTGTCGGAACATCGCGTACTCCCAGAGCAATTTGCTATCAGCCAGGAAGCAGCAAAGCTCATCAACGATAGTCGCGCCGCTGGTGGGCGCATTGTGGCTGTCGGCACAACAACCACGCGAGCACTTGAGTCATCTGTCTCGGAAGCGGGCGAAATCGTAGCTCGCACGTGTGTCGCAGATCTGACGATTACGCCCGGCTACAAATTTCGCGCGGTCGATGCTCTCCTGACTAACTTCCATTTACCACGCTCATCTCTGCTCTTGCTCGTTAGCGCCTTCGCCGGAAGGGAGTTTGTGCTTGAGGCTTATTGTCACGCGGTTCGCGAACGTTACCGGTTCTATAGTTACGGAGACTGTATGCTGATTCTTTGAGTGCGCCGATGGCCGCTGTTTTTTGCCGCCAGACGTGGACTCGACAAACGCCTGCGGCTATAATCAGCGCCACGCTCCAGGTCCCGCGCGACGAGAACACTCGGGTTATGGCAGTCCTAAAGAAATTCAGACCTAGATGGTGGTCGAATAGTCGGCAGCAATCAGCAGTCGCTATGCCGACACTCGCGCTGGTGCCACCAGCCACGGCGCAATACGATCTGCGACCCCTGACTCTGGGACAGGTTGATGAATGCTGGCTGCTCGATCAGAGATGCTTTCTGGACGGTGAAGCGTACAGCCGCGACACTTTCGAGTATCTGCTTGGCTCAACTGAATCAGTTTCCTATCGGGTCGTCACGCAAAACAGCGCGATGGCCGGCTTTGTGATCGGCTTGCTCGAGCCGGATCACACTGGTCACATCACCACCATTGGAATTGCTCCCGAACATCGGCGGCGGCGGCTGGCAAGTTGTCTGCTTGAGAGGGTCGAAGACGGTTTTCGCCGCCGGGATGCACGGATCGCGCGCCTCGAAGTCCGCGCCACGAACGTGCCGGCACAAATGCTCTATCTGAGCCTCGGTTACTCAGTCACGCAAAGACTTCCGAAATACTATTCAAATGGCGGGGATGGACTGCTGATGGTCAAACCGCTCGACTAGAAGCCCAGCCTAGCTCTTTCGCAGCTCCGTCAAAACCTGTTTCGCTACCGCTTTCAGCGTATCGAACACTCCGACGCCGGTGGAGGCCACCGCCTCGACGATGGGTTCGCCTTTCTTCTGCAACTCCATCGACAAATCGGGCGTCGGAATAACGTTCGGCAAATCGCGTTTATTCAACTGCAAGACATAGGGAAGCTTCATCAAGTCGTAGCCGTGGGTTTTAAGGTTCTCTTCGAGGTTATAAAGCGATTCAATGTTCGCATCCATCCGCTCTTCCTGCGAATCAGCCACGAACACAACCCCGTCAACGCCTTTGAGAATCAACTTGCGGGATGCTTCGTAGAAAACCTGGCCCGGAACTGTGTAGAGATGAAAGCGGGTTTTGAAACCGCGCACCGTGCCCAGTTCGAGCGGCATGAAATCAAAGAATAAAGTGCGATCAGTTTCAGTGGCCAGGCTGATGAGTTTGCCCTTGGCCTGTGGTGCCGTCGCGTCGTAGATGTGCTGCAAATTTGTGGTCTTCCCGCAAAGACCTGGTCCGTAATAGACGATCTTGCAGTTTATTTCGCGGGATGCGTAATTGATGAAAGTCATAGTTCTAAATGGGGCTAATTTTGAACAAACAGACTGTCAATCTCTTCGTCAGTAATCTCACTGAAGGGCAGACTTGAATTGGCGCCCGGAGCTTGCGATTCGCGTTCGATCTCCGCAAACGCGGTGGCCAATTCGTGTGATGCCTGTTTCGATCGAAGTTTCACCAGTCCCAAGCTCGAACGTTGATCAAACACCACGACGAGCAAGATCCGTCCAATGACACTGATGTGAATGCTCTCCTTGTCTCCCTCGTGCGAGAGCGTAGGAAATTCCTTCTCGCCTATCAGCTTAGCCATCCCTCCCGTAGCTGCAACGTTTCCGGCCACGAGGGAAGCGAGGCTGGTGGTGTCCAGCGCGCCGACCTCTCCGTGAGCGGCGATTTGCTGGCCGTCCTTTTCCACCAGCACGACGACTCGCGCGGACGCATCCAGCCGCAATCGGGCCAACAGCGCCTTGATATGGTGGTATCGCTGCTCGCGGATCAGAATTGGCATATCGGCAGAGGGCTCAATACGAGCGTCAGGTCAGAATTTTGGCCAACAGTGTTGCTCAGAAGCGAAGATGAGGGGCAGGGCTTAGGACTTAAACGACGTGAACGAGCGGTTTGCGCGGGTTAAAACCAGCCGCGAAGAACCACGAGTCACATTAACACGGCGCGGAATACATCATCAACTGTTTTTCTAAGTCTTTCTGTGACTGCAATTGTTTAACCGGCCGGGGCTGAACTGGCTGCAAATCCTATTCTTTCATTGAATTACGGCGAAATTTATGCTAACCTGCGCCCGAATTCAGGCGAGGTTTTCCGAGTCCCTGTCATTATCGGTATCAAAATGAGCAGCCCCGAAAAGAGACTGTCATCGCGCTCCGCAGTGCGTTCAACCGCCAAATCGGGCGGCGCGAAGCGGGTTTTGAAATCGACTCGACTCAAACCGGCTACCAAACGTTCGCCTGCCGGCAAGGCTCGGGCAAAGAAAGCTTCAAAAGTGACCGCCGCGAAGAAGGCAGCGCCAAAGCGCCCAGCCAAAGCCGCTGCAAAGATCACCGCCAAACCGCACGCGAAGACAATTCAACGCGCTTCGAAGACCACTAAAGCGGCCAAGCCGGCACCGCATCGCGCCGCCGCAAGGCCAATTGTTCGACCTGTTCAAAAGCAGCCGTTGCCGCCACCGCCGCAGCCAACTTTTGAAGAGGCCGCGGCGATTACAGCTTTTGAGTCAGCTCACAAAGAATTCACGCGCGGGCGCTTTGCCGAGGCGCGAACTCAGTTTCGAAGCTTGATCGAAAAATATCCGACCGTTTCTGAAGTCGCGGCGCGAGCTCGGACCTATTTAGCAGTGTCTGAATCTCGGCTACGGACTGATCTCGCACCACCTCGCGATGCAGACTCGCTCTACGATCGCGGCGTTATTGAATTGAATCGCGGTGACTATGTTGCCGCTCAGGAATTGTTCGAGCGTGCACTAAAACGTGAACCGGATGCTGCGCACATTCATTACGGCCTGGCCGCGTCGCGTGCCCGTCTGGGCGCGATCGATACTGCTCTGAAGTCTTTGCGACGCGCCTTGGACATTCAGCCGAAGCTGAAGATTCGCGCGCAACGCGACCTCGATCTCAACTCGCTCCGCACCGATCCGGAATTTGATCTGATTGTTTTTTCAACCGCTGAGTAGGCTGCACCCTCACCTTTCGGCAATTCTCTATCAATTTAGCTGATCTTTCAGGTATATTCGCATTGGAGCGTTTACCGCCCGCCGTGAACTCGCTAATGAATAAACCGTTATCTGAACGAGGGCTACGATTAGTTGCCATTGGTGGCGGCACCGGCCTGTCGACCCTGCTATCGGGACTCAAGCAATATGTTTCGCGGCGCCACGACGATGAACTATGGGTTGAGTCATTGTCCGCGATCGTCACGGTTTCCGATGACGGCGGCAGCTCGGGCCGATTGCGTGACGAACTGCAGATTTTGCCGCCGGGGGATATTCGCAATTGCATGATCGCCCTGTCGGAAGACTCCAATCTGCTGGCGCGCCTTTTCCGCTATAGGTTCGGGGGTTCCGGTGATTTGGCCGGCCATAGTTTTGGCAATTTGTTTTTGGCTGCGCTGGCTGAAGTCACTGGTGATTTCGTTGAAGCCGTGCGGCTTTCTTCCGAAGTCCTGGCCAGCAAGGGCCACATTTATCCAGCCACAACTACCGATGTTCGGCTGGTCGCTGAACTGGAAAATGGCCGGATAGTTCACGGCGAAACACTGATCACTGCCGCCCGGTCACCCATTCGATCGCTGCGCTTAGAGCCCGAACATTGTGAACCACTGCCCGATACGCTGGTCGCAATTCGCGCCGCGGATCTTATTACCATCGGGCCCGGATCGCTCTACACCAGCATTCTGCCGAATCTGCTCGTTTCGCGAGTCGCGGATGCGATTGCAGAATCGGCGGCAACTAAGATTTTTGTGACCAACTTGATGACCCAGCCCGGCGAGACCGATGGCTTTGACGCGCAGAAGCATTTGGCTGCCGTCCGCGAATATGCGCCGCAAATCCACTTTGATTTCATCCTGCTGAATGATAGATCGATCACCGCTGAGCAAGCGCGCCTATACGCGGCCGACAATGCTTATCAGGTAACCTGGACAGACCAAATTGCCGTGCGTAATGGGGGCGAACTCAGTGAGATTGTGCGCGCGAATTTGCTGGAGGACGGCGAAATGGTGCGCCACGATCCACACAAGCTCGCCAAAGCAGTCCTCGCGTGTGCCGCACAGTCATCGATGCGATTGCCAGTCGCAGTCTGATCGGGCAAACTTGACCGTTGCAAAACTCCAGCGGAACTAACCAATCAACTTCGCGTCGCGCTGAGCCACTCGACATTATCATCATGGCTGCGGGACTCGGTACGCGCATGAAATCGAATTGTGCGAAGGTATTGCACAAACTCGATGGTCGTCCGCTGATTTTGCACGTCTGCCGTACAGCATTGGCCCTCGCCCCGCGAAAAATATACGTCGTGGTCGGACACCAGGCCGCAGAAGTCCGCAGATCAGTCGAGAGCGATTTCCCTTCCGATAATCGCATCGCGTTCGTTCATCAACGCGAACAGCGCGGCACAGGCGACGCCGTCATGGCCGCTGAAAATCCGTTGGTCGCGGCCGGCGGCACCGTGATGGTGCTCTCCGGCGATGTGCCGCTCGTCAAGACGGCGACACTATCCGCGCTGATCGAAGCACACGATCAAACCAAAGCAGCGTGTACCCTGATGAGCGCGCGCTTCGAAAACCCAACGGGTTACGGCCGCGTGGTCCGCGATGACAGCGGCGGCTTCGCGAAGATCGTCGAACAAAAAGATGCTACCGAAGAAGAGCGGCTAATCCGGGAAATCAACGTCGGCATTTATTGTTTCAATGGTGCAAAGCTATTCGACGCGCTGAAGCAGATAAAACCAAACAACCGTCAAGGGGAATATTATCTGACCGATGTGCCCGCGATCCTGAAGACGAACGGCGACAACGTCGCGATTTTTCAGCACAATGACGCGCGCGAAGTTTCCGGCATCAACACGCGCGCGGAGCTGGCTGAATTCGAAAACCTCCTGCGACGAAACACCATCAGACGCTTGATGATCGAAAGCGGTGTTACCTTTATCGATCCGTCGCATGCTTACGTTAGCAGCGAGGCCAAAATCGGTCGCGATACGATCATTCATCCCGATGTGCATATCGAAGGCGTAACGACAATTGGCGAGGCGTGCGAGATTCATCAAGGCTCTCGGATCGCGAATTCCGAAATTGGAAACCGAGTCACAATCAAGGATCATTGCCTGGTGCTCGACTCGCAAATTGCTGACAACTGCGCGGTGGGACCATTCGCTCACCTACGCATGAACGCGCGCATGGACGAGCGTGCGGTGGTGGGAAATTTTGTGGAAGTGAAAAAGTCGCACATTGGACGCGGCACCAAGAGTATGCATCTTACGTATCTTGGCGACGCGACGATTGGCGAAGAGACAAACATTGGCGCCGGCACGGTCACCTGTAACTATGACGGTAAGAACAAGCATCAGACAGTTATTGAGGATCACGTCCGCATTGGCTCCGACACGATGTTGGTCGCGCCGGTGCGAGTCGGTAGCGGTGCCGTTACCGGCGCCGGATCAGTAGTAACCGAGGACGTGGCGCCCAATACGCTGGTCGCGGGCGTGCCCGCAAAAGTAAAACGCAAACTCGTTCGAGAGTCGGATTCTTAATTCTTAACTGCTCGCTGCTTACTGCGCACTGCTTACTATCTTATGTGTGGAATAGTCGGATACGTTGGAAATAAACCGGTCGTCCCATTGATTATCGATGGCCTGCGCAAGCTTGAATATCGCGGCTACGATTCGGCCGGCATCGCTGTTGTGAACGGAGCTCACGACCTGGAAATTCGGCGCGCCGAAGGCAAGCTCCGAAATCTCGAGGCAGTCCTGAATGAGAGTCCGATTTCCGGTTCGTACGGAGTCGGCCACACGCGTTGGGCCACACACGGCCGTCCCACCGAAGAAAATGCGCATCCGCATCGCGACTGCACGGGCCGCGTGATCGTCGTACACAACGGTATCATCGAAAACTATCTGAAACTCAAAGAAGAGTTGCGCCAAAAGGATCACCAGTTCGTCACTGAGACGGACACGGAAGTCGTTTCGCACCTGGTCGAAGAATATCTGAAGACCGGAGCGGATTTTGAAACCGCTGTTCGCGAAACGGTGCGGCGTCTGACCGGCATCTTTGCGCTGTCAATTATCTCGGCAGACTATCCGGACACGATTATTTCCGCGCGACAAGGGCCGCCGGTAGTGATGGGTGTTGGCGATCAGGAATTCTTTGTGGCGTCAGACGTTCCCGCCATTCTCGAACATACGCGCGATGTATTCTTTCTGGCCGACGGTGAGATTGCCGTGATGACGCGCGACGGTATTCGCGTCACTGATTTCTCCGGCAAAGAAGTGAAGCCTGAGCAGCAACGGATTACCTGGGACCCGATTCAAGTTGAAAAGGGCGGCTTCAAGCACTTCATGCTCAAAGAGATTTACGAGCAGCCGCGAGCCGTCCGCGAAACTGTCGAGGGTCGCATCTCTCATGCAACCGGACGCGTGTTCCTCGATCAGATGAAGAATATCAGCGAGGCCGAGTTCAAGAACATCACGTCAATCAAGATCGCCGCCTGCGGAACATCTTTGCACGCCGGACTCGCGGGCAAATACATGATCGAGCAACTCGCGCGCGTCAATGTGGAGGTCGATTACGCTTCAGAGTTCCGTTACCGCGATCCCGTTCTCGACGAGAACGCGTTGTTGCTGGTGATTTCCCAATCCGGCGAAACCGCGGACACAATCGCCGCGATGCGGGAAGTGAAAGAGCGCGGCATTAAGGCCCTTTCGATTTGCAACGTGCAGGGCTCGATGATCACGCGTGAAGCCGACGGCACGATCCTGACGCACGCGGGACCGGAAATCGGCGTCGCATCAACCAAGGCATTCACTTCCCAAATGATCGCGCTTTATTTGTTTGCACTCTATCTCGGACAATTACGCGGAACATTGAGTGACGAAGAGAGTCTCGCGCATGTGCGTCAGCTCGCTGAATTGCCGGTGAAGATGGAGCACCTGCTGAATCAGTCTGACGCGATTGATGAGTTGTCGCGTGAATTTTTCCGCGCCACCGACTTTCTTTATTTGGGTCGCGGCATCAATTTTCCGATCGCCCTCGAAGGGGCACTGAAGCTCAAAGAGATTTCGTACATCCACGCCGAAGGTTATCCGGCAGGCGAAATGAAACATGGTCCAAACGCTCTAATCGATGAGCGGCTGCCGGTGATGTTCATCAACACGCGCGAGGCCGGTAATCGTTCTTCGGAACTGCGTTACGAAAAAACGCATTCGAACATCGTGGAAGTAAAGGCGCGTGAAGGCATCGTGATCTCGGTGCTGACCGAAGGCGACGCGATGTCGTCTGTAGTTTCCGATCACGTCATCTCAGTCCCCGAATCGAGCGACTTACTCTCACCACTGCTGTCGGTCATTCCGCTGCAACTCTTGGCTTATCACATCGCTGTGCGTCGCGGATGCGACGTCGACCAGCCGAGAAATTTGGCGAAGTCGGTGACGGTGGAGTAGCCGCCAAAACATCGAGTCAAAGACAATGTGGGAAGAATCCAAGAAGAAGATCGAGCAACTTGCCGCGCTCGACAAGCAGCGCCAGGTCTTTGGCGCATCGAATCACGACTATCACCTCTATAATACGTTGACTGAAGATGACATCGCGACGTTCGAGGATTGGCTAGGCGCGCGTTTTCCGGAAGAGCTGAGGGCTTTCTATCGCGAAGTAGGTAACGGCGTAGCGGGGCCGCATTATGGGCTGCTCGAAGCTCACTCTGTCAGGGGCTATCGACCGGCAGAGCCCTACACGGAAGCTGCCACCCTGCGTGCCATGAGTGGTGACGGTAGCGAAAGTACGTCGGAGTACTTTGAAATCAGCCATGACCAAATCACTGGTTTGATCGTAACAATCGAGGCAGGGTGTGGTCACGAAATCTGTCTGGTGACAACTGGGGCTAGAGCCGGCGAGGTTGTACACGTCTCGCTGGAAGGCTATGTGCAGGAAACAGGCCAAAATCTGGTTCAGACTTACAATGAATGGCTCGATCGTGAGCTCGGAAAGTTCGACCTGGTCGTGGGCCTGATGAGGAGCGGAGCCACGTTGGAAGAAATCAACGCCGCAGTTAACGAAAAATATGAGAGCTACGACGCAGAAGATGTCATCGTAAGCATTGCAGACGTCGAAAAGCCTGCCGAGCTGTTCGGCACCGGTGGTTCGAGGATTTATCATGGCGCGACTCAAACGCCGTGGTATGAAAGCGTGCTCCGCGAGTGGCGCGAAGCAAACAGCTAGAGTCAAAACCCCCGCAACGGCACCTCTCGCGACCGCTGTAACCAATTCTCTTTCGGGTAATCCACCGACCCGTCGATGATATGTAGCGTGTAGGCGTGACGTGATTTCGGCGAGCGATTCTCGCGACTGAGGTGGGGCAGGAGCGGATGCAGAACAATCAGACTTCCCTTTTCGACCTCAAGCAACTGCAAATTTTCTTCCGGCCAAGGTGATTCATCGATCACTTCGAAACGCGTTCCGCCAGCCTCGGCGCGAACGAAGCGCGACTTCAATCCCTCTTTGTGTGCGCCGGGAATTGCCCACAAGCATCCGTTCTCAATTGTCGCGTCTTCGAGCGCGAACCAGAGACCAACCATCCGCAGCGGTTGAGTAAAAAGAAAAGTTGCGTCCTGATGGCAAGTGACTTCACCGCCAATTTTCGGCTGCTTGAATATGTACATCGATTGCAGCAGCAGCGGATCGCTGATTCCCAAGTCATTTACCAACTCGTTGATGTCCGCTCGCCGCGAAAACTCATCGAAGACTGAATCGAGATCGTGAAGCGCATGCCCAATCTTGTTAATTGAACGCTGTTTCGGTTGCCGCGGATTGCCGTCAGCGTTGAAGGCGTTCTCTTCAAAGAAAAACCGAATCTTGTCCCCTGATTCCAAGAAGTAATCGTCGCTGGTGCGCGTCTGTTGGTGAGTTGAGAAAATCGAAACGACTCCGCTCGGATCGAAATGGCGCACCAATTCGTCGGCACGTTCACGCAAACGATCGCAGTCTCTGTCAGAAACAAACTCTTCGAGTATCAGGAACCCATCGCGGTCGTAAGCTTCGCTTTGTTGGCGTGACAGCATGTTCGTGAAGGGCGGTAATAGAAACAGGCAACCTTGCGGTCGCCTGCGACGGGTCTTAGACTGATTTCGAAATCGTTGAAGCGATGGAGCCGGCTATCGGATTTGAACCGATGACCTTCTAATTACGAATCAGACGCTCTACCAACTGAGCTAAGCCGGCCCGTTTCGAAGGTTTGACTATACGAATCGCGGAAATTCAGGTCAAGGCGGAGGGACGGTAGATTTATCCGCAGTTGCACAGATTACAGAGACAGACACTGAAAGACTCTAACCACAAAGACACAAAGTGCACACAAAGACTGTAATTGTTCTTTGTGTCTTCGTGCCTTTGTGGTTAATTTTTTTCTGTGTAATCTGCGGATAAATTCTTAAACCCGAAGAATGAACGAAATCAATGTCATCGGCGGCGGCTTGGCGGGTGTGGAAGCTGCTTGGCAGGCGGCCAACGCGGGTACGCCCGTCAAACTCTTTGAAATGCGGCCGGTACAACAAACGCCGGCGCATCGCACAGATAAGCTCGCCGAGATCGTCTGCTCGAATTCGCTGAAATCCGACGAGCCGGGCAGCGCTTCACACCTTTTGAAAGAAGAGCTACGGCTGGGAAATTCGCTGGTGATGCGCGCAGCCGCGCACACAAAGGTTCCGGCCGGCGCAGCTCTCGCCGTCGATCGACAACAATTCGCGGATTACATCACCGCGGAAATCGAGTCTCACCCCAACATCGACGTAGTGCGCGAAGAGGTAGCTTCTGTACCAACGGAAAACGTTTCGGTTATCGCCACTGGTCCGCTCACATCTGACTCGCTGACACAAGCGATAATGCGCCTGACGGGTGATGATCAACTTTATTTCTACGATGCAATCGCGCCCATCCTGGCTGCCGACTCAATCGATCAAGCTGTCGCCTTCCGGGCCGCGCGCTACGGCAAAGGTGGCGACGATTATCTCAACTGCCCGCTGAATGAAGATGAGTACGCAGTCTTCTATCGCGAACTTACCGGTGCGAACAGTGTCCCATTGCAACGATTCGAGGCGACGCGTTGGTTCGAAGCATGCTTGCCGATTGAAGAGCTCGCGCGGCGTGGAGTCGACACGCTGCGATTCGGACCAATGAAGCCCGTCGGTCTCGTCGATCCGCGCACCGGGCGCGAACCATTTGCCGCCGTGCAACTGCGACAGGAGAACCTCATGGCCGATGCCTACAGCATGGTCGGCTTTCAAAACCACTTGCGCTACGGCGAACAAGCGCGCGTATTGCGTCTGATTCCCGGCCTCGAGCGCGCAGAGTTTCTGCAGTTTGGACAGATCCATCGCAACACTTACATTCACGGGCCGCGCGTGTTGCAGCCAACCATGCAGATGCGCGCGCATCCAAATATCTTCTTTGCCGGACAGATCACCGGCGTCGAAGGTTACGTGGAATCGGTTGCGATGGGATGGCTGGCGGGGAGAAACGCGGCGCGGCTGCTTAATGATGAAGAACTTCTGATCGCGCCCGCGCGTAGTGCAATTGGGGCCCTGGCCCGATACGTTTCCAGCGCAGAGACGAAAAATTATCAGCCGGTAAACATCACGTTCGCGCTGCTCGAACCGTTATCACGTGAGCAGGCACGCAGCGTCCGGCGCAAACGGGATCGCCATCTGTTACAAGTGAGACTGGCTTTGGAAGAATGGACGGAGTGGCTGCAAAGCGTTGCGCCACCCGCGTTGGTAGCGACTCATTAGCTTGTATGCAAATCTTTGCAAATCGCCCCCGGTATCTCTCAAACACCATCAGTGTCGGCATTGCACTGTTGCTGTTGATCGCGCCTCTAACCATTCGTTCACAATCCGGCCGGCAGAAAGATCCGAAGACAGCGAACGCAAACAAACCCGATCCGCGCAACATCCATACGCCAATAGCCGATCCATCGAACATGAATTCGGACGAGCCTGACGAGGTCGTGCGCGTCAGCTCAAATCTCGTGCCGGTACCGGCGACAATCGTGGATAGTCGCGGAGTGGCGGTCACAAATCTGACAGTGGAAGACTTCGAGTTGCGGATCGACGGACAGATCAGCTCAATTGGTGACATTGCACGCTCTGAAACGCCAGTCCAGCTCGTGATGTTATTCGACAACAGCGGCAGCCTGGACGCGGCGCGTGACTTTGAAAAACACGCAGCCGTGCGCTTCTTTCAAAACGTCCTGCGGCCGGTCGATCAGGCGTCGATTTTTTCGGTTTCAACCGACGTTACTCTCGCGCAGCCGATGACCAATAACGTTCGTCTGTTGCAGCAAACAATTGATAACTTTGGCAGGCCGGAAGGGGCTACCTCACTGTACGATGGGATCTTCGCGGGGCTTCTTTACCTCAAGCCATTCAGCGGCCGGCGCGTCATCGTGATTGTTTCCGACGGACAAGATACAACCAGTCGCACCGATCATGATTTCGATGCGACGCTGCAAAGGCTGATGGGCGAGGATTGCCAAATCTTCGTCGTCCAAACTGGGCTGTATGAAAATGCGAACGTTCGGGCGCTGGCGGCGGAGCGACGCATGGAGCAGTTCGCCGCGCAGACCGGAGGCGCTGTCTACATTCCTAAGACCGTCGACGATCTTGACGATGCTTTTGCGCAAATCGCCGCTGACCTCGCCCAACAGTACGTGCTGAGCTACTACCCGACGGAGGAAAAGCGCGATGGGCGATACCACCAAATCAGTCTGCGCGTGAAAACCAAAACCGATGTGCGCATCCGCGCCCGCAAAGGATTTCTGGTCAAGAAATCAAATCGGGTGTAGAGTGCAGCCGTTACTGAATCCCGACGCGTCGGGAATCCTGCCCCTCAACCAAGAAATAAGAAAGCATTCGCATAATCATGTTCGCATCCGCCCACTGCCGCTCGTGGCTTGGTAACGGTTAATCATGACTTCAGAGTTGCTCAACCAATTCCTCGATCACTTACGCTACGAACGCAATGTAAGCGCGCACACGCTCCGCAATTACGAAAGCGATCTGCAACAGTTCGTTGATTATCTGACTCCTCCGGCCAAACAATCGGACATACCGCAAAGAAAAAGCCGAGCCGCTGCGAAGCCGTTGGTTCCCGACATCAAACAGATCGATCACATCACCATTCGCGAGTGGCTTGCTTCCCTGCACTCGGATCACAAAAAGAAGTCTTCCATTGCGCGCAAGCTTGCCGCATTACGCACTTTTTTTCAGTTCCTGGTGCGCGAGGGCGTCGTGGAATCAAATCCCGCTAAACTCGTCGCGACGCCACGCAAAGAGAAGAAACTGCCGGTGCATCTTTCGATCGAGGACGCCGTTCGTTTCATTGAAACGCCTGACGCTGAAACCGATTTTGGCAAACGTGACCGTGCCATTCTTGAATTGCTTTACGCGACGGGCGTGCGCGTCTCAGAGTTAGTGCAACTTAACCTGCGTGACATCGATTTCCATAACAAGCTGCTGCGCGTGTTCGGCAAGCGCCGCAAAGAACGGATCGTGCCGTTTGGTGATCCGGCAGCGAAAGCTTTGCGCGACTATCTCTCAGTGCGCGACAAATTCTTGATGAACGCTCCCGCGACCAAGCGCGACGCGCAGCCGTTGATCCTTAACTATCAAGGGACGCGCATGACAACGCGCTCCGTGGGTCGACTGGTTGAGAAGTACATACGGCTGTGCGCAGGCATTCACGACATCAGCCCGCACGCGCTCCGTCATTCTTTTGCCACGCATCTGCTGGACAGCGGCGCCGATCTTCGAGACATCCAGGCGCTTCTCGGACACGCACGCCTGTCAACCACGCAGGTCTACACGCACGTTTCCATGGAGAAGCTGATCGAGGTTTACGATAAAGCGCATCCGAAGGCCTAAAGCGGCGTGCACCTTCCAACTTCCGCGCAGGATAAGCCGTGCGCTATCATTCTAACGGCGTTGGACCGCAATGATGACTGCTGCTACTGAAGGCAACCTCGCTGAGAAATCACTCGCCGAACTGGTTTCTGACATCCAGCAAACTTCTGGATCGGGAGCGCTGAGGCTGACGCGCGGGCGCGCGAAGGCCGTGATCTATTTCGAAGATGGCGGCACCATCTTTGCAATTTCAAATATTCGCGCTCACCGGCTGAGTGAATTTCTTAAAAGAACCGCAGCCGCCGACGAACGTTCATTCGGCGGTTTGTCGTCAGATGCAAACGACGAGCAGGTTCTGGCTCACTTAACGAAGCACGGCACAATTAAGGCTGAGGAAGTTAGTGTCGTTCGCGCGAATCACGTGACCGATATTTTGCGGACTGTCTTTCTCTGGACCGAAGGCAATTGGCAATTTGAAGCGCGGGTCCGAGTCGCCGGCGATCTCAGAGTCAGCGTTGACACGTCGCGGCTCTTACTCGAATCGGCTCGCCATTTGCCCGCAGCCTATATCAGAGCGCACCTGGCTGATCGTGACGAGCAAATACAGACCACGCAGCAGAATGGTCACTCCTTGAGTCTCTCTCCGGGTGAGGCATTTGTCCTTTCGCGCGTCGCTGCGCCTATTTCAATCAAAGAATTGTTGACGCTGGGCGGTATGCCTGAGGAAGAAACGCTACGCGCCATTTATGGTTTGCGGTCGGCCGGGCTGTTGATACGCGCGGCGTCGTCAACTAACCGAGGCAAACAAACTAGCGCGTCGCCTCGAGTTTCTGAACCGGAAAGCCTTGAAGCGTTTCTCGCGCGCATCGATCGCGCTGCAGATTATTATGAAACGCTGAATATCGATCGCGCGGCGACTTTCGATGAAGTACGAAACGCATATCACGGGTTGGCGCGCAACTATCATCCAGATCGTTTTCACCAGGCTGACGAAGCTCTGCGATCGAAAATTGATTCTGCATTCGCTCGAATCGCACGGGCATACGAAGTGTTGCGCGACCAGTCTGACCGGGCCAGCTATGACGACAAGTTAGCGGCACAAAGAGCAGCAACCAAACCGCCGGAGCGGGCTGCATCCACGCTGGCGCCAAAAGTGAATGCCCTAAAGATTGGCGATGAAGATCGCGCTGAAGCGAGTTTTCAGAAAGGCTTGACCGCCGTGAAAGAAAATCAGCCACAACATGCGCTGCGGCTGTTTGCGGAGGCGGCCAGTCTGGAACCGCGTCGCGCGCGCTACCGCGCTGAGTATGGTCGCGCCTTAATTAACGACCCGCAGACGCGCCGGATTGCTGAGATTGAGTTGCAAGCGGCGATCGCACTCGAGCCGAACAACATCTCGTATCGCATTGCTCTGGCGGAACTCTACAAGGCACTCGGCTTGCGACGCCGCGCCGAAGGCGAACTGCAAAGGGCGCTGGTTGCGGATCCGCACAGCGACGCTGCGAGAAAGCTTCTGTCTACTTTGAAGAACTAGATCGCTGACTGAGGATTAATGCCGGTAATAGAAACTATTGACGATCGCCACGACGCCACGCTCGAGATCTTTAAAAGTCTCGCGGCGGAAACCGATCGCTTTGAACGCTACGCGCATCCGCACGCTGCGCGCGTCGCGGCGATCGCCGACGGAATCGGAAAATCTTTCCATCTCGGCCCGCGCGACCGCCTGTCCCTGCGCGTTGCCGCACTGGCGCATGATCTCGGCGAAGCAGCAATGTCGCGTGATTATATTCATCGCGATGGTTCGTTGAGCGATGACGAACGAATTGATCTGGCGAGACATCCGCTTTTGGGCGAGCACCAGGCGGCCGAAGCCGGCGCGGATCGCGGCGCGCAATTGCTCGTGCGGTGGCATCACGAATGGTGGAACGGCAGCGGCTATCCGGATGGCCTGCGCTTTGAGCAGATTCCTTTGGGCGCGCGCATTCTGCACGTCGCCGATGCGTATGCGGCATTGACCGACGAGCGGCCATTTCGCCCGGCGCTTTCCGAAAAGCAAGCGCGCGCACATCTGCTCGAGTGGATTGGCGTTGAATTCGATCCGAGCGTGGTGAAGGTCCTGCTTTCACTTGAGCCGTTCAAGGAGCTGACCAGCTATTACGTCGAAGCTGCGCCACCGGATCTATCGAGCATCGCAGATGAGTTGATGGGCCGGATCGATCAGTTGGGAATGTAATGCCGACCGAACCGGAACAGTAGTCCGACGGCGCGGCTCTGACTTTCTATGCAATCGCAAGTTAATCTAAATACCGGCAGTATGAGTTGGCTCGGATTCGAGCTGAACGTTCTACGGCGCTTGAAGTTCAAGTCAGCGGGATTACCGCTGACCGGCGAACCCGATCTTGGGCATTATCTTAAACGATGGGATGTGCGGGTCGCCGCGAACGATCCGGCAGAGTGGGCCTGGACCAAATCAATGGCCTTTATCGAAAATAATTCCGAAGTGCTGACTGAAGATGACGTCGAACTGATACTCGCGGACGCGTACGTCCCGGGAAACTTCTTTAGAAACGCGTCGCTGGTGTCGTGGTTCAATGAAACTGACGCGTGGTGGTTCGACAATGTGCGCGCAAACATTGAAAAGCTTCAATCACAATACAAGCGTGCGCTGGCACTCACACTCGGGATGGCCGTCGGCGATTACGTTTTTTCATTTAATCTCGAAACCCGCGACCTGCGCCAACCGCTGTCGCTGACAAACGTGTTTCGCCGGCTGTGGCGCTCGCTGCCACCGCCCGTGAACAATCGACAACGAAACATCAGCACAAATCAGAGCGCGCGTAGTTTTCTCGCTGAGACTTACGACACCGACTTACTGTTTCTGCGCTTGCCGCATCCACCGCGCGCCACCGACAGCCGCAACACTCGGGTAATTTCATGGCGCGAAGAGTGGCTACGACAGAGTAGGACTTCGCTCGACACCATCCCGCAAAATCGATTCGCTGCCACAGTTCAGACCAAGGAGCAATACCTAAGGTCCGTTGAAGACCTGCTGAAGATTGCCTCGCACGTGCCGCTCTGGGCCGTCGCCGGCATCAGCGATGGCTTTGTGTCCAGTGATGAGTTGGTCGAGACAATCGCCGAGGCGCGCCGCATCGAAGCCGTCTATACCAAAGACTTTTCAGATTTGTTGGGGTTGAAAGCCGTGATTGTGACGGCGGCGGCGTAACGCAACGCAGAAGCCGACCGTCAGGGGCTCAAAAAGACCAAACTAAATTATTGGGCGTGATCAGTTGCCGCGCTGTCGACTTGCGGCAAAACATTCACCACACAGAACCGGCCGGCCGGCCTGAGGTTTGAAGGGCACGCTGTCGCTCTTACCGCATTGATCGCAAACGATGTCGTGGCGTTCGCGCTCTCCGCCGCCACCACCTCCGCCTTGTCGCTGACCGCCAAAGTTCTGGCGGCGCGCGTCGCGGCAGGGCTTGCAGCGTTTGGGATGTGTTAGTCCTCGTTCGCGATAGTAATCCTGCTCTCGTTCAGTAAAAGGAAAGGTAGTTCCGCATTCGGCACAAGTAATTTCCTGATCTGGCATGGGCTTCTCCCGTGGGTTATCTGAACTACGTGGGCAGAGTGTACTCTTGGCGGCGGGAACTGTACAGGAAATTCGCAAAGCCTTAGGGTGCTTCAAGTTCGGTGACATGCGCCCGGACAGTTTCGCCCAAAGTTTCGAGGTTGTAGCCGCCTTCCATACACGAAACAATTCGTCCGTTGCAGGCCTCATTCGCCCATTCTTTTAAGACGCGCGTCATCTGTACAAAATCGGCGTCGGTCAGCAGTAGTTGTCCGAGTGGATCGCCTAGGTGGGCGTCAAAGCCGGCGGAGATCATGATCAAATCAGGCGTGAACTTTGCCGCGATATCGCCGATTGCCGTCTCAAAAGCGCGCCGCTGCTCAGTCGTCGGCGTCATCGCTCGCAACGGCACATTCAAGGTGGTGCCGCGGCCGCGGCCATGACCGGTTTCTTCGCGCGTGCCGGTGCCCGGATACCAGGGATACTGATGCATCGAGAAGTAAAAGACCGAAGGGTCGTCGTAGAAAATCCCCTGCGTGCCGTTGCCATGATGCACGTCCCAGTCGATGATCGCGACGCGCTCGATTTCTTTGTGACGCGACTGCGCATAGCGCGCGGCGACTCCGACATTGTTGAAGAGGCAGAAGCCCATTGCTCGATCGGGCGTCGCGTGATGACCGGGCGGCCGCACCGGCACGAAAGCGTTCTGCACGCCGCCTTCCATGATGGCGTCGACAGCGCGACAGGCCGCGCCCGCGCCGCGCAAAGCCGCTTCCAGCGAATAAACTGAAATCGTTGTGTCCGCGTCGAGATAACTAGCGCCTTCATTCACTGCTCGCTCAACGTGCTTGAAGTGCTGTGGCGAATGACAGGCCTGGATTTCCGTGCGACGAGCTTCGTCTGCTTCGATCTCAACGACCTTCGACCAAAGATCTGTGTCGCTCCGCAACGCATCCATCACGACGTTATAGCGTTCCGGGCGCTCGGGATGACCCGGCCCGGTATCGTGCTTGGCGAAAACTGGATGGTGAATGATCGCGGTGGGCACTACTTGATCTCAGCGTAGAGCTTCGCCGCCCTCTGCGGATCGATGCGTTGCAGGATGCGATACTGCTCCATCGCGCCGTTCTTGTTCCTCATGTTGACGTAAGTGATCCCAAGATTGTAGTAGGCCAATCCATAGTCAGGCTGGATGCGCGCGGCTTCTTTGAAGCTGACCACGGCCTCGTTGTAACGCTGGATGTTGCGGTAAGCAAAACCGAGTTCGTTGAATGCTTCGGCATATTCAGGCTTTAGACGAACCGCTTCGCGCAAAAAAGGAATCGCCTCGGAATAGCGTTTCAAGTCATTGTATGACCAGCCGACTCGGTAATTCGCGACGGCATTGTTGGGCTGGATTCGCAGCGCTGATTCGTAGGCGTCGATCGCCTCCTCATAGCGATTCAAGTTGTCGAAGTACAGTTCACCAAGACGAAAACGCGGCTGCGCATAATCAGGTTTCAAACTGATGGCGCGGTTGAATGCGCGCAGGGCATCGTCAAAACGATCCACCGCTCGATACGCATAACCAAGTTCGTCATACGCTTCGGCGTAATCGGATTTCAGACTGACGGCTTTCTCAAGCGCGCTGATGGCCTGCTGATATTGCTTCAGATCGTTGTAAGACCAGCCAAGGTTATACGCCGCGGTGGCGTTGTCCGGCTTGATTGCCAAAGCGCTGCTGTAGGCCTGAGCCGCTTCGCGATATTGGTTTGTGTCGTAAAAGTAAATGTCGCCCAAACCGAAATACGCGCTGGCATAGTCATCCTTCAAACTGACTGCGCGGCGATAGGCGCTGATGGCTTCCTGCGATCTCTTCAGCTTGCGATAGGCGTAACCAAGTTCGTTGTACGCTTCGGCGTAATCGGGCTTGAGCGAGATAGCTTGATTCAACGGTTGCAAAGCCTCGGCATAACGCTTCACATCGCTATATGTCCAGCCCATGTCGTAGAAGGCTTTCGCGTAACTCGGATCGAGGGAAATGGCTTTGCGATAAGCAAGAAAAGCTTCGTCATAGCGCTTAAGGTTCCGATAACTGAAGCCAAGTTCATCGAACGCAGTTGCGTAATTCGGGTTAAGGCGGACCGACTGCTGCAAAGCCGTCAAAGCCGAATCGTAATCTTCGCGGTCATTGGAGATCCATCCGATGTGATAAAACGCAGAAGCGATCGGTTTAAGCTGAACAGCCTTTGTGTATGCGTCCAGCGCGTCGTCATAGCTTTGCTCTTCGAATAGCGCGTCGCCCTGCTGGTTCAATTGTTCCGCCGTAGCGCCGCGTCGCGCCGGCGTTGCGGGGCGGGGCCGTCGTGTGGGAGCAGCCGGCGCGCGACGAACTCGAGGCGTCCCGCGGCTCGAATCTGTCGACCCTCCGGCTACCGTCGAGCCGCCACCAACATCGTGTTGTGCAAAAGCAACGGCGCTGGCGCAAAGAACTAACAAGGCCGCGAAAACGATCCGGCGATTAGTCATTGGGCTAAATTCTCCTGTGTTAAAGTAACGAAAATGTTTTGACTGCTGATCACGACCAAGAGATTATAACAACTTCCAGCTATGCAAGAACGACGTCAGCACGAAAGGTTTTTGCTCAACCTGCCCGTGCGCTGGGAGAGTTTGCTGACACGCGGCCGCGGGACCGTGTGCGACCTGAGTGGCAGCGGATGTTTTCTGTTATCGCCACGTGCGGCTAAGACCGGCGAGTTGATTCGTCTGGAAATAGATTTTGGGAATCACCTGGTCTTCGCCTGGGGCGATGTTGTGTACGCGGTTGAGGACATGGGCTTTGCGTTACGTTTTGTTTTCAGCGAAGAAAATGAACCTCACGCACTTCGAAAATTAATCGAACGCATGCGCCAACAGTCGTTTGACACTGCTGCAACGCTAAGCTAACTTAACTGCTTCGCACTCCACACCAAAAAAATCCTATGCGTCCCGTTCGTCTAGTGGCCTAGGACACCGCCCTTTCACGGCGGCGACACGGGTTCGACTCCCGTACGGGACGCCAAACCGCAACCGAGTACAATCGCCTACCGGCTACGCATTTTTCTTGACTCGGGCGGAACTCAAAGCATATAAGACGATTAGCAGGCCGCTGCCCTTCGGCACGCTATGATTTCTCTCACCTCATTACTAACCCCTATCCGCAGGAGATTTCCTTATGACTTTTCGCCGACTAATCGCGCTTATGATCGCAGGCACTGCCGTTGTCGCCGTCACCGCCCAAACACGAAAGAAGAAGGCGGCCCCGACACCGTCACCGGTTGAACAGTCGACAGAAATCCCCGGCGTCAAATGGCAGAAAGGGCCTGCGCTCGGCGATCTCGGTTCAGTGGCCGAGCTGCGCGTGCCGGCCGGCTATGTGTTCGCGGACGGCAACGACACGCGCCTGATTATGGACGCGATCCATAATCCGACCAGCGGTAAAGAGTTGGGCTACTTTGCGCCTGCCGGAGAAGATTGGTTCGCGGTATTCGAATTTGACGCTGTCGGATATGTTCGCGATGACGAAAAAAATTCCCTCGATGCCGACGCCTTGCTGCAATCAATCAAGGACGCCACTGAGGCGGGCAATCAGGAGAGATTGAAACGTGGCTGGTCGCCGATGACGATCGTCGGCTGGGAACAAAAGCCGCACTATGATGAGTCAAGTCACAATCTGGAGTGGGCTGTCCGCGGTGAAAGCGAGGGCTATCCCGTGATCAATTACAACACGCGTTTGTTGGGCCGCGAGGGCGTGATGGAAGTTATGCTGGTGGCAACACCCGAAACGCTCACCGAAACCTTGCCGAAATTCAAGACTATGCTCGCGGGCTTTGACTTTAAAACGGGCCGAAAATATTCCGAGTTTCGCGCCGGAGATAAGATCGCCGAATACGGCCTCACCGGTTTAATCGCCGGCGGAACTACCGCGGTGCTGGTGAAATCGGGTGCGCTGAAGTGGCTGTGGAAACTAATCGTGGCCGGGGCCATCGGCTTGAGCGCATTCTTTAAAAAGCTGCTCGCGTCGATCAAACGATTCTTCTCGAAAGAAAAACCGGAAGCGCAAATCTGAACATGACCGATGGCGAGTTGCTGCTACTGGCCCTTTGGGTGATCTACTTCGCGGATTGCCTAATTTGGATTAGAAATCAGTCGGTCGGTTTTATTTCGCCGTGGTGTAAACGCTGGCGCATCGTGGTTGCTGATTTCTGGATTGGCAATGATCGTGGCAGCTTCGCGCTCGTGAACCCAGTGCCGCCGCTGGGTCGTCTCTATCTTGCGCACTTGTCGCCAGTATCGATTTCGCCAAACGGGATTTGTGCTTTCAATATTCAGACCCTCTTTCGGCTGGGCCGAAAACCGTCGGCAGATCCGTCAGTCACATTTGACGAACTTCGCCAGGTCAGTACAGATGGCAGTCGTCTTTTGATTAACGGTGAGCGATTTTCAAATTGCGCGTCAAAAGCCCAGGCAAAAGAAATTTCGGGACTTCTCGATCGTATGCGAAGCACGAGCGCGGAAAAGCGTCATGATATTTTGATGTCGTACTTGCGCGATAGTTTCGACGTTGACGCCGCGCAAAAGCTTTTCGCGCGCACTGAAGACCTGGCGAAACCGATTCGATCACTCTGCTGCTTATTATTTGTTCTTCTTTTTGTGGTCTCACCGCTGATCGTTCTCTGGTTTGGATTAATCGAAATGTTTTTTCCGCTGGCGGGCCTTGCGATCCTGGTCACACTCCAAATCTCGTTGATGACGTATTTTGCCCACCGGGCTCTTTATCCCTCTGAGTCGACCACGCGGGTCGAGAATTTCCTTAAAATGATACTGTGCCCTCCGGCAGCAATTAGGGCCGCCGATTTCCTGACCAGAAACGCTTTGGGCCGCTACAGTCCAGTTGTTCTCGCAGACTTACTAACCGGATCGTCAACCAGAACATTCGCGCAAAAACTCATTCTCGATCTGCGGCATCCTTTAGCTTACAACGCGGCAGATGCCACTTCGACCGAGATAATAAAATGGGCCGCTGACACCCAGTTGAGTTTGTGCATGGAATACGTGAGGCATTCTGTTTCTCTGAGCTCGGGGGACTTCTTCGAGGTGCCCGAGCGTCGAGACGATGCGGGCTCATATTGCCCGAGATGCGGCGAACAATTCTTCATGAAGACGGGCGCGTGTCCTGATTGTCCGGGCGTAGAACTCGCCACGTTCGCGTTGGCAGTGGCGCAGCGCGCGGATGGAGGTGGCGCGTGACCAGGCACCCACAAATCCTCATGGTGGCCGGCGCCATCGTTGCTTTCATTGCAGGCTATGCCGTCGTAAGTTACGTCCTCCGCAAACTGAAAAGCGGCAATTGAGAGTCTGAGTCGCCAACAAATCTAACTCCCCACGAAAATATTCCAACTCGAAGATATTGGGTGTAGCATTCATTCCATGCGCGCGGTGTTCACGGTTCTATCGCTGGGAATGATCGTGTTGGCGGTGGTTCTCGCTAGCCATTCGGACACCCGCAAGGCCATCGCGCGCGCAGACAGCTCGCTCACGTCATCTGCGCGGCCCGACTTCGACAAACAGATCAAGCCTATCTTCCAGGCGCGTTGTCAGCCGTGTCATTTCCAGGGCGGACAGGTCTACGACAAGTTGCCGTTCGACAAACCAGCGACTATCAACAAGCTCGGCACGAAGCTCTTCACTCGGATCAAAGACGAGAAAGAACAGAAGTTGATTCGCGAGTTTCTCGCCGAAAACTAACGGCCAGCACAAGGAATTCCGAGGCAATCGTTCCGGCTGAGCCAGGACGCGGTATGAAGCCTAAACCAGTTGTAACTCCGAAATTGACAATCATTTTCAATTTGAGCAATACTGCTTGAGCGCGGCTCGCCAGCCGCGCAGTATTTTCGTCTTCAAAGGGTTCTTCAGTGCTGCAATCTTTCATCATCATTCTCCGCGAGGGATTTGAATCATTTCTTCTGGTCGCGGTGATCCTCGCTTACTTGCGCAAATCCGGACGCCCGCAACTTACCTCGGCCGTTTACGCGGCGATTGCTGCGGGCGTCACAATTAGCGCCGGGCTCGGTTACCTGCTCTTCAAGATGCAAACCGGCAGCAGCGAAATGATTGAGCGCGCGGTTGGGCCGACGTTCGCCGGCTTTCTCGGGAATGAAGCGTTGCGCGAAGGCGTACTCGGCGTGATCGCAATTGTCATGGTGCTGTCGCTGGTGATCTACATGTGGCGAACCGGCCCAAGATTGAAGCAGCACATGGAGGGTCGTCTCACTCGTGTGTCGACCCGGGCCGGCTGGTTGGCATTCGCCGGTGTATTTCTCTTCACCGCTCTGACGATTACTCGCGAAGGCATGGAGACCGCGCTGATGCTCTTACAGGTCCGCAGCCCGCGTTTGGTTTGGGGCGCGCTGCTTGGATTAGCTGCAGCCGTGAGCATGGCTTGGGCCTGGGGACGCTTTGGGCATTTGATCAACGTGCGCCGCTTCTTTCAAGTCACCGGAATTTTTCTCGTGCTCTTTATGATTCAGGTGGCTATTTATTCCTTTCACGAATTTTCCGAAGCCGGCATCCTGCCGAATAGCGAAGCCATTCACGCCGCCACTGAGAAATTCTCACCTGAAGGTGTGTACGGCCAATGGTTTTCGTTGGTGATGGTGAGCGTGTGCGCCCTCTGGTTGATCGGCGCGTGGGTCGTCGATCGCCTGGGAAGTCCGAGACAAACCGACGTGAGACGACTGCGGCAAGTCTGAAGCCGAATCGAAGTGGCAATGAAAAAGGCGACGCAGCGTTGCGTCGCCTTTTTCTAGTCAGAGGAAAACGTCTTCGCTAATTCCCTTTTTAACAGCTTGCCGGTGGGGCCTTTGGGAATGTCTTTGACGATCCGAATTGTCTTCGGACATTTGTAATCGGCGAGTTCAGTCTTGCAGTAGTCGATTAATTCCGCGCCGGTCACCTTTGCGCCGTCCTTCAAGACAATGAAGGCAGCGACTTCCTCGCCATACAGTTGATCGGGAACACCGATCGTGGCGGCAGCCGCGACGGCAGGATGCTTGTAAAGCACTTCGTCGATTTCGCGCGGATAGATGTTTTCGCCGCCGCGAATGATCATGTCGGTTTTGCGATCGACGATAAAGAAGAACCCTTCTTTGTCCCGATAACCGACGTCGCCGGTGTGGAACCAGCCGCCGCGAAAAGCCTTCTCAGTCGCTTCAGGATTCTTGAAGTACCCCTTCAGAATGTTCTCTCCACGCAGGACGATCTCGCCGAGTTCGCCGGTCGGGACCTCGTTATCATCGTCATCGACGATCTTCATTTCATTTCCGATCGGCAGACCACATGAACCAGCGCGCCGCCGCTCATCCGTCGGATTAAAAGTCGAACGACAAGTGGATTCTGACAGGCCGTAACCTTCAATCACCGGACAGTTGAAAGTCTCTTCGAATTTCTTCATCACTTCCGCGGGCACCGGCGCCGACCCGCACATGGCGAAGCGAAGCTGATCGGTCCGCAATCCGGCCGGCACGCCATCCGGATATGTGTGCAAAAGCATGGAGAGCATCGTCGCGACTGACCCAAACGAAGTAACTTGGTAGTCAGAGACGATGTTCCAGAATTTCGAGGCTGAGAATTTCGGACTGACGACAGTCGAGCCACCGGCGTATAGAGCCGACATCGTCGTCACAGACACAGCATTCATGTGAAACAGTGGCATGATCGTCAGCAGCCGATCGTTCTCCGTGAAGTTGAGCCACTGACTTATTTGTCTTGCGTTCGCGATGATGTTGCCGTGCGTGAGCAGACAGCCCTTCGGTTTTCCAGTCGTGCCTGACGTGTAGATGATGATCGCATCGTCGTCGGGAGTGATCGTGTCAGAAGCCCGACCGCGAGGGAGGGCCGCCTCTGCAACTTGCCCTCCCTCGCGGTCGGGCCTCGGACACGCTTCTGCTTCATCATCAAAACTAATCACGGACTGCAAATGTGAAAGTTGTGATCTTAGTTTCTCAATGACAGGTTGAAAATCTGAATGCACCAAAATAGCTTTCGCTTCTGAGTTGTTCATCACGAATTCAATCTCGTGCTCTTTCAAAAGCGAATTCACTGGTCCGGCGAGCGCGCCGAGCTTCCAGCACGCAAAATAACCGATGATGTATTCCACGCTGTTCGGCATCAGCAGACTGACCACGTCGCCTTTGCCGATTCCGTGAAATGCCAGCATCGCCGCGGCGCGATCGACAGCCGCTTGAAACTCGACGTAAGTGAATTTGCGCCCGTCTGCTTCCGAAAAAAGAAACGGCATGTCGGACGCAGACGAGACTCGCGCTTGCAACAGTTCGTAGATATTGCGTTCGTGGTCGCTCATCAATTCGCCGAAGCGTACAGCAAGTAACCGATCTCTCTCAAATGGCGTTCTATGTTGTAGAATGCGCGCGCTCGTTATCGCTAGCCCGGTGAAGATTACGATCCTGCGAATCCGAACACACCATTTGTTCTTCGGCGCTTTTCTCCTTCTCTTTACCTGCAGCCTTTCGGTTTTCGCGCAGGACAACTACGAAATCCAGGTTTACGGCTCTGAGACAGTTCCGCGCGGCGTCACCATGGTTGAGCTGCACAATAACTTCACGGCAAAAGGCGCGAAGAAAACTGATGACGGCACTCTGCCGACAAATCATGCGTGGCACGAAACGATCGAAGTAACCCATGGCTTCAACGATTGGTTCGAAACTGGTTTCTATCTTTTCATGAGCGCCCGCAATGGTAACGGTTGGGATTTTGTCGGCACGCATATTCGGCCGCGCTTTCGGGTGCCCCCGAAATGGAAGTGGCCGGTGGGCGTCAGCCTGTCGCAGGAGATCGGATGGGTGCGTCGACAATATTCCGAAGATCAGTGGAGCTGGGAAATTCGTCCGATCATCGATAAGGAATTAGGCAAGTGGTATCTGTCATTCAATCCGGCGCTCGAACGAGCGTTAAGCGGACCCGGAACCAAACGCGGGTTCGAATTCGCTCCCGCTTTCAAAGTCGCATATTCAGCCACGAAGAAGGTCGACGTCGGTATCGAGTACTACGGCGGGCTTGGGCCACTTCACAAGTTCGACCCAAAGAGCGAGCAGCAGCATCAGATCTTTCCGGCGATTGATCTCAACATTTCGCCTAAATGGGAATTCAATTTCGGCGTCGGCATTGGCCTGACCGGCAGCACAGACCATCTCATTCTGAAGATGATCATCGGGCGCCGGTTTGAGTTCGGAAAGAAGAAAGCTCCGTCGTCCGCTTCCTCGCCTGAGTAACCTGATTCCGCACTGGCTTCGTGATATAGTTTCGCTTCGAAAAAGCAATGGAAACATACAAGAATTTTATCGGCGGAAAGTGGCTCGAATCGTCTTCTTCGAAGACCGTCAGCAACATTAATCCCGCGAATACCGACGACGTAATCGGCTCTAACCGGCAAGCCACGCGTGAAGAAGCACGCGCGGCGGTCGAAGCCGCAGCCGATGCATTTGAAGGATGGCGTCGCACGCCGGCTCCGCAACGCGGAAAGATCCTCGCGAAGGCGGCGCGGCTGATGGAAGAAGCCAAAGAGGAGCTCGCGAGTATTCTGACGCACGAGGAAGGAAAGACAATTTCCGAATCGCGCGGCGAGCTGCAACGTTCGATCAATGTTGCGGAATTCTGCGCTGGCGAATCTCGTCGCATGAATGGCGAGACGATTTTTTCTGAGCTGCCATCAAATTTCGTTTACACGATCAAGCAGCCGCTCGGTGTCGTCGCGTGTGTCACACCATGGAATTTCCCAGTGGCGATCCCGACCTGGAAGATCGCGCCGGCGCTGGTCGCCGGAAACACAGTTGTCTTCAAGCCCGCTACGATCACTCCGGCAACTGCCGTGCGCATCGTGCAGCTTTTTGAAGAGGCGGGCATTCCGCCGGGCGTGCTCAATTTGATTCTGGGTTCCGGGTCGGAGGCGGGCGATGAAATTATCGGCCATCCCGCCGTGAAAGCTGTTTCGTTTACCGGATCAAATCCGGTCGGCATCCGTCTCTACGAACAAGTTTCACGACGCGGCGCAAAATGCCAATGCGAAATGGGCGGCAAGAATCCCGTTGTCGTTTTGGAAGACGCGGATCTCGATCTTGCGGTTGAGAACACGGCGCAAGGCGCTTTCGGATCAACTGGCCAACGCTGCACGGCGACGAGCCGCGCCGTGGTTATCGATAAAGTTGCCGACGAATTTGTAGACCGCATCGCCAAACGCGCGCAGTCGATGCGCATAGGCGACGGTATGGATCCCCAAACCGAGATTGGTCCCAGCGTTGATGAAGGTCAGTTCAAAACGGTGCTCGAATATCTGAACATTGGCCGCGAAGACGGTGCGACCCTGGTTTGCGGCGGCGAGCGCGCGACGGGCAACGGCCTCGATAAGGGATATTTCGTGCAACCGACAGTGTTCGATCGCGTCACTCCGGACATGCGCATCGCGCGCGAAGAAATTTTTGGGCCAGTGCTCTCGGTGATGCGCGTGAAAGACTTTGAAGAAGCCATGACAGTGGCGAATGACACAGAATTCGGCCTGTCATCTTCAATCTTCACGAACGACGTCGTGCGCATGTTTCGCTTTGTCGATGAAATCGAAACCGGCATGACGCACATCAACTCGCCCACCACCGGCGGCGAGGCCCACATTCCGTTCGGCGGGATAAAGGGCACCGGCATCGGCGATCGCGAACAAGGATCGACGGCACTCGATTTTTACACTGAATTAAAAGTGGTTTACGTAGACTATACGGGTCGCAAGCGCGAGGGCAATCTTTACTGAAATTTGATGAACGGCACGGAAATCATCATGGCCGTATTGAAGGATCTCGCGGTCCAGATCCCTTCGATCCTTGCAATACTGGTCGCCTCGGTGCTGGCGATTATCCGTTGGAAGCGTTACCCGCGGGTCTCGCTAATTGTTCTAATCGCTTTATTGCTACTGTTGATTCACGAATTTGTTTTCGCCGTAATATACGCGTCGGTTCCTGATTTAATTACGGCATCCGCGGGCAACGCGGACAGGGCCACGCTCAGCCGTAACGTCTATATCGGTCTCGCCGTAATCTACAACTGTCTTGAGGCTGTGCCCTTCGCCTTGCTGCTATTCGCAATCTTTATGCGGCGCCGCAAGACCGAAGCTGCCGTTGCGTGATCAAGTCACATTTTTCGCATGTGGAGTAATGTTCTCATAAGTCTGGCCGAGCGCACGCCGATGTATTTGGTGGCGCTGGTTGGAATTGTCATTGCCCTCGTCAGATGGCGACGGCATCCGGGCGTGTCCGCGCTGACTGCGATTGCATGTTTGCTCTATCTCTTAAAGTCGTTCGCGTTTGTTTTCTTATTTCAGTGGTTACCGACCCTGAGAGAGTCGATGCATTTGTCCTGGGACAGGATAGATACTCTGTCAACAGCGCTGGGCGTTTTTAGCGATATTTTCTTTGCTGTGGTTTTGCTGATGTTGGTGCTCGCCGCTTTTTCAAAACGCAGTGAAGTAACGCCATAATCCAAAGAAGGAAAATAAATGAGTTCACCAGAACCTAAAGCTCAAACATCCGAAACTGTTCGCAAACATAAAGAGTTTCTTTTTCCCGCGGTCGCAACTTATTACCAGGAGCCGCTGGCTTTGGTAAAAGGCGAAGGCTTCCACGTTTGGGATGACAAGGGCGATAAGTATCTTGATGCTTTTGGCGGAGTGCTGACTGTCAGCGTTGGCCATGCGAACCCAGTCGTCAACGAGGCAATCATCAACCAGGTCAATTCGATTAGCCACACGTCGACGCTTTACTGCAATAAGCCGCAATCGGATTTGGCGGAGAAGCTGGCGCAAATCACGCCCGGCAAGTTAAAGAAATCTTTCTTCACGAACTCTGGCACGGAAGCCGACGACACGGCCGTGCATGCGGCGAAGTTGGCGACGGGCCGTCATGAGATCGTGGTTCTGCGTCACGCCTACAGCGGACGTTCGGCGACTTCCCTGTCCGCGATGGGTCATGCGACGTGGCGACCTTTGCCGCCGCAGGTCAGCGGCTTCGTGCATGCGCGCGCTCCGTATTGTTATCGCTGTCCGTTTAAGCTGACTTATCCCGAATGCGGTCTGGCGTGCGCGAATGACATCGAAGAATTGATCATGACGACGACCACCGGCGAGATCGCGGCGTTTATGGCTGAACCGATCTTAGGTGTCGGCGGATTCATCGTGCCACCGCCGGGTTATTTTGAACGCGCGGTTGAGATTACGCGCAAACATGGTGGCCTCTTCATCGCTGACGAAGTGCAAACGGCCTGGGGTCGCACCGGTGAGAAATGGTTCGGCATCGAGAATTGGAACGTTGAGCCGGACATCATCACGTCGGCCAAAGGACTCGGCAACGGCGTGCCGATTGGTATTACAGTCGCGACGCCCGAAGTAGCCGATAAATTCCCGGGGCTGACGTTCTCAACTTTTGGCGGGAATCCGGTGTCGTGCGCGGCGGCGCTCGCGGTCTTGAAAGTTATAGAAGACAACGATCTGAAGAAGAACTCGGCGGTTGTTGGTGGCTACTTCCGCGAGAAACTCGACGGCTTGAAAGAAAAGTATCCCGTCATCGGCGACGTGCGTGGCATGGGCCTGATGCAGGCAGTCGAGCTGGTGAAAGATCGCGAAACGAAAGAACCTGATCCGCAATCGGTGCTGAAGGTCTTCGAAGAAACCAAGAAGCGTCGCGTGCTGGTCGGTAAAGGCGGTCTTTACGGCAACGTCATCCGCACCGGCATGATGCTGAACTCGACAAAGGATCATGTCGATGAATTGATCGAGGCGCTGGATGCAAGTTTCGCCGCGGCGAATTAGTCTTGCGCTGTGCTTGGTTTCGCTCCGTTAGGATCAGGATATTTATAGCCAGGCGTCCTTAAGTTGTTCCAGTTCCTTTTAGGAGCGAAACTATTCCACTCCTAAAGGAGCTGTGGTCATTTCCTATAAACATTTCGCTCCTGGCCGAGCGAAGCTCAACGATTGGGCGCTAATCTCAGAAACTAGTCTTCCCAAAATCGCGTATTAATCCATTCAGGCTCAGGTCCCGAATATCAATCACCAACAGAAAGAGGTAGTAAATGATTCTCAGGAAGTTCCGCACCGCCTTTTTGGCGCTGGCAGTGGCACTCGTCTGCTCGGGCGCACTTATCCCGTCACAAGTCTCGGCCCAACCGCAAGGCCTGCCACCGCTCATCGATCGCGAACTCTTTTTCGGCGACCCGGAAATTTCCGGCGCGCAAATTTCGCCCGACGGCAAGTTCGTTTCGTTTATGAAGCCCTTCAAAGGCACGCGCAACATTTGGGTGAAGCGCACCGAAGAGCCTTTCGACAAGGCGAAGCCAATCACCGCCGATACGCAGCGACCGATCCCGGCTTACTTCTGGAGCCGTGACGGCAAATACATTTTGTTCGTGCAGGACAAAGCCGGCGACGAGAATTATCTGGTGTACGCGGTTAACCCCGCCGACGCCCCTGCGTCCGGCCAGGAAGTTCCCGCGTCCCGAAACCTGACGGATGTGAAAGGCGTGCGCGCGGAAATCTATGCGGTTCCCAGAACCGATCCGGACGCGATTTATGTTGGATTGAACGATCGCGACAAGGCCTGGCACGATCTCTACAAAGTTAAGATCTCAACAGGTGAGCGCACGTTGGTGCGTCAAAATACGGAACGCATCGTTGGGTGGACTTTTGATCTGAAGGATCAGTTGCGACTTGCCGTTCGCGCGACCGACGCCGGGGACACCGAAATCCTGCGCGTGGATGACAAAGGGTTCACGAAAGTTTACGCCTGCAGGTTGTTCGAACAGTGCGGGCCTGTTCAATATCACAAGGATGGCCGTCGCGTTTACTTCACTACCAACAAAGGCGACCTCAATTTTTCGCGCTTAGAGCTCTTCGATCCCGAAACCGGCAAAGAAGAAGTCGTTGAATCAGACCCGCTCAATCGGGTGGATTTTGGCGGCGCGCTTTTTTCGGAAGTCACCGACGATCTGATCCTCACGACTTACGACGATGAGCGGCAGCGACTGTACTGGAAGGACAAATCGTTTGAAGCCGATTACAAACTGCTACAAAAGCAACTGCCCGGCAAAGAAATCGGCATGGGCTCAGTCACAAAGGACGAGAAGCTTTGGTTGATCCAGGCGAGCAGCGATACCGAGCCGGGCGAACGTTATCTGTTCGATCGCGCCACCAAGAAACTGACATTTCAATATCGTGTTCGCCAGAGCTTAAATCGCAACTCTCTGGCCCCGATGAAAGCCGTTCGTTACCAGAGCTCCGACGGACTTGAGATTCCCGCTTACTTAACCTTGCCGAAAGGGGTCGCAGCCAAAAACCTGCCCGCGGTCATCTTCCCGCACGGCGGACCGTGGGCGCGCGATTCATGGGATTACGACACCTTCGCGCAATTCTGGGCGAACCGTGGCTATGCCGTGCTGCAACCGAACTTCCGCGGATCGACGGGTTACGGCAAGAAATTCATCGACGCCGGTAACAAACAATGGGGCGACAAGATGCAGGACGACATCACCTGGGGCGTAAAATATCTTGTTGCTGAAGGCATCGCCGATCCGAAGAAAATCGGAATCATGGGCGGATCGTACGGTGGTTACGCAACGCTGGCTGGCGTGACATTTACGCCTGACGTTTACGCCGCGGCGGTCGATTACGTTGGGCCATCAAATCTGACGACGCTGCTCGAGTCTATTCCCGCGTACTGGGAAGCCTTTCGTCAGGTCTTCTACAAGCGCATGGGCGATCCTTCGACAGCCGAAGGCAAGGCTCAACTTGATCGTCAGTCGCCGCTCTTTTCAGCGAACAAGATCAAGACACCACTGTTGGTCGTGCAGGGACAGAACGATCCGCGCGTTAACAAACGCGAAGCGGATCAGATCGTCATCGCGCTGCGCGATCGCGGATTTCCGGTGGAATACATCGTCGCGCCAGACGAAGGTCATGGGTTTTCTCGACCAGTCAACAACATGGCGATGTTTTCGCAAGCTGAGAAGTTCTTCGCGAAATATCTCGGCGGCCGTTTTCAGGAAACCGCTACTCCAGAGGTCGGCGCGCGCCTGAAAGAAATCACTGTCGATGTAAAGACAGTGACGCTCCCGAAGAAAGTCGAAGCCGTGGCTGCGGCACCCAAGCCGGCGAGCGATCTGACGGCCGGGACCTCGAACTACAAAGCCACGCTGTCTGTACAAGGTCAGACAATTCCGATCACCACCACGACTGAGATAAAGGACGACGGCGGCAATTGGGTCGCGACAGAAACTGCCGAATCGCCGGCGTTCGGAAAGATCATTGACATCTCAACGCTCGAGAAAGGAAGTTTGGTCGTCAAGCATCGCTGGATGAGCCAGGGCGGTGTCGAGATCGAGCTTGATTTCAAGGACGGCAAAGCGACTGGAACAATGAAGCAAGGCGGCCAGTCGAAGCCGATTTCGGCAGACCTTGGTGGTCCATTGTTCGCTGACGGCGGCGGCGCGTTTGATGTCATCGGACGCTTACCGTTGGCGGCGAACTACGCCACGACTTTTCGTGTGTTGGATGTGCAGAAGCAGAAGCCTCAGATTAAAAGTCTGAAGGTTGTCGGCATGGAAAGTGTGACGGTGGCGGCTGGAACATTTGACGCGTACAAAGTCGACATCGTGGATGTCGACAACGAAGCTGATAAGCAAACGATCTGGATCGCGAAAGACTCGCACAAAGTCCTGAAGATCAGCGCGAACATTCCAAGTTTGGGCGGCGCGACCCTGACGAGCGAGTTGACGCAGTAAGACCACTTTAACAACCTACTCGGTTCGAAGCAGCCATGATCAATCGGATCGTGGCTGCTTTTCTTTGCCAGCCCGTATCCCAAACAAATCATTGACAAAGAATGACGCCTCGCATAAGTTTGCGGGCCTCAAAATCAATGTTCGCGCAGCCGGGTGTAACTCAGGCGCGCCTAGCAAGTGCGGAAGCTGGCCAGTCTGAGTTAAATCCGATCGTAAAGAGTTGCGCTTGGAAATTAATGCGTGCTGACCTGGACCCCGGTACCGGCTCGCTGCTGAAATACCTCGCCTCAAGTCTTCGCAAAGGTTCAGTTCGCCACGTCCTCGGACTTAAGTTGTCGTCCGTGGTTCACCGGCGAAGCAAAGCCGGTTCTGAAGAGGAGAAAAGATCATGAATGGAACAATGAACAAATCCCGAAAACGCGAGACAGCTGCCTTCGCGATGTTTGGGTTTGCTGTGCTTGTCGTAGCGGCAATGTTTCTTAGCAGCACGCCGGCCTGGACGGCAGGCAAGCCGAAGTTGTCCACGCCGACTGTCTCCTGCGCCGGCTCCGGCGAAACTTACATTGACGTCAACGTCACCGCCGGCTCAACCGGCGCGCCCGCCGGATTCACGGTCCAATGGCAAACGGCTGGCGATTACGCACAATTCGGGTGGCCGGTTGACTCGAGCTGTCCGCTCGACGCAGAAGGCGTTCCGACGTGCGGTGAGTCGTTCTGCAGAGCGTCGTTCGCCGGCAACGCCGCGGGCTCCAACTACAATCTCGCAGCAGGGCAATCGGTCACAGTGCGGATTGGCGACATTGCGCCTGGCAATGGCGTGTCCACGGATTGTCCAGGCGTTGGACTCCTATGCGGTCACAACTATGTGTTTCGTGTTTTTGCTCACGCCAATAGCTCGAACCAGCGCAGCGACTTCACCGCGAACTTGACCTGCTCGACTTCTGACTGCCCAGTCAATTGCGATCCGAACGTGCATGGCTTGGAATTCTGGAAAACACACTCAGGGTTCTGCACGGGCGAAGGCTGTCAGGAAGACGCCTGGCCCGAGAGCATTCTCGAAGGCGGCTTGACCGTCGGATGCTCGACATACACTGCCGAGCAGCTGGAGGCAATCCTCCTTACCACACCGGAAGAAGGCGATTGCACCACCGTCCTGCTGCAGCAGGTTATCGTGGCCAATCTCAATATTGCTAACGGCGCAAACGAGGAATACTCAGCCCTGCTGGTCGAGACCCTTGCCGGGGCCGACGCGTTGCTGTGCGGCGGCGAAGGAGACTGTGCCAGTCTCGCGAACGAACTCGATTTTGATCGGGCACAGTTTGAGTGTCCGGGGGAATAATAGGCTGCGTGCGGAAGGGCCTCGGCCTTTCTGATGATGCTCCAGATTTAATCACTGCGGCTTTGTCGCTTGATGTGCGGAAGCTTGTGCTTTCGCTCCGTTAGGAGCGAAAGCGCACAGCCACAAACACCAGCTACTGTCTTCAGCGCCGTCAGGCGCGCAATGTTTATAGAACCTGGCTCCTTCCAAAAAACATTTAGCTCCTTTTGGAGCGCAATACAGGCGCTCATGTTTCGCTCCTAAAGGAGCTTGGGTTGATTGAGGACACTACGTTGCTATAAACATTTCGCTCCTGACGGAGCGAAAACGCACAGCCTCGAAAACCAGGATACCGTCCTCAGCGCCGCCAGGCGCGCAATGTTTATAGAAAACAAACCCTCCAAGATCGTTTAGCTCCGTTAGGAGCGCTATTTATTCCGCCCCTAAAGGAGCTTGAGTTGACTGGGGGCATCGGGGTGCTATAAACATTTCGCTCCAAACGGAGCGAAGACGCAGCGAACTCATATGAAAACTCTAATCACTGACGGACAAATCATCACCGCCACAGACAATTACAAAGCCGACATCTTCATTGACGGCGAAACCATCACGACCATCGGCGCGAAACTCGACATGGAAGCTGACGTGAAGATCGACGCGTCAGGCAAATACGTCATTCCGGGTGGCATCGATCCGCACACGCATATGGAATTGCCGTTTGGCGGCACGACGGCGGCCGATGACTTTCGCACCGGCACGATCGCGGCGGCGCATGGCGGGACCACTTCGATTATCGATTTCGCAGTGCAATACAAAGGCGAGTCGCTGATTCAAGGCGTCGACAATTGGCACAAGAAAGCTGAGGGCAAGTGCGCGATCGACTACGGCTTTCATTTGATCACCACTGAACTCGAAGATAAGCAGATTGAAGAGATGTATACAGTCATGGATGAAGGCGTGACCAGCTTCAAAATGTTCATGGCTTATCCGGGCGTGTTCCTCGTCGACGATGCGACGATCTTTCGCGCGATGTCCGCTGCGGGTCAGCGGGGCGGATTGATCTGCATGCACGCCGAAAACGGCATCGTCATCAACGAGATCATCAAACACGCGCTGGCCAAAGGTCACACCGCGCCAAAGTATCACGCGCTGACACGGCCGACGGTTGCTGAGGCGGAGGGCGTCCATCGCGCGATCGCCATCGCTGAGATGGCAGAGTCACCGGTTTACATCGTTCACTTGTCTTGCGCCGATGCTTTGAACCAGGTCCGACAAGCCCGCGATCGCGGCATTCCGGCGTTTGCCGAGACTTGTCCGCAGTATCTGTTTCTTTCGATCGATGATTACGGCGACGGTTGGGACGGCGCGAAATATGTGATGACACCGCCGCTGCGCGAGAAGGCTAATCAGGCTGAGCTCTGGAAAGGTTTGAAGATGGACGACCTGCAAGTCATCTCAACCGACCACTGTCCGTTTTGCATGAAAGAGCAGAAGGAACTCGGTAAGGATGACTTCACGAAAATTCCGAACGGCGCACCCGGCGTCGAGCATCGCGTCTCATTGATTTATAACGGCGTCATTGAAAATCGCATTTCCCTGAACCGTTTTGTCGAGCTTACCTCAACCGCCGCGGCAAAAATGTTTGGCCTCTTTCCGAAGAAAGGCACGATTGCGGTCGGCTCAGATGCTGATATCGTGATTTTCGATCCAAGTCGCGATCAAACAATTAGCGTCAAGACACACCACATGAATGTCGATTATTCGGCTTATGAAGGCAAGACAATCAAAGGTGTGGTCGAGACTGTTCTGTCGCGCGGCTCAGTCGTCATCGACAAAGGCGAGTTCAAAGGGAAAGCTGGTAACGGGCAATTTCTGAAGCGCGGAGAATGTGTGGCGATCTAAGTCCTCTGCGCCTCGCGCGATCTCAGTGGCTCCGTGGTGCGATCAACGTTGATAAGAAATTCACCACAGAAGCACTGAGTTTGCACAGAGACATCGAGAGTGAATCATCATGAAGCCTCTTCTTCTTGCGACCACAGTCTTCGCCCTCGCAACGCTCACCGCGGCGCAGGCTCCGCGGGTGGTGACTGCGGCGCAAGCCAACGGCACCTATCGATCCTACGATAACGAAATCCGAATTCTCGCCCTTGGTCATAACAGATTGAAGGTGCGGTTCGATGGCATCTATCACACCGTCTCAAAGAGCGTGAACACCGGGTACGCAGAAGGTGAAGCAATAATCGACGGTAATGTGGCCACGCTCGAGCTGCCTGAGTACGGCCGGTGCAAGATCAATATCGTGTTTCTGCCCGGCAATCGACTGAAGGTCGTGCAGGAAGGCGACTCTCCGGATTGCGGGTTCGGCCATAACGTCCGCGCAGACGGAACGTATCGCAAGATTCGCGGAGGGAAGCCGAAGTTCGAGCCGCCCGCGTAGACGAGTGTTTCATTCACACCGCACTTTAGTGCGGTCACTAGTAACAGTACTTTCACTTGAACCGTTTTAACGGTTTCAATCTGGAAGCCGTTGAAACGTCTCTCCAAATTATCTCGGTGACAGTCACCTGGCTGAAGCCAGGCGTGAATGAAAAGGCCGCTTAGCCATTCGTTCACGCGTACAGACTGACCTCACCGCTCTCTGCGGCCACGGCCACAAAAACACTTGTCGCCCTCCCATTCTTTCCCTTACTATGACGGCCTTGCTGTCGCCTTCAAAACGTCTCGCAGAGGGTAATCACTGATGCTCGCCATTCTCTTCGTTTGCTTCGCCTTCGTCTCGTTTGGTCAGGAAGAAGGGCAAGGTCGCCGCCCGCCGCAGCAACCAGCTGCGACACCGGGTGCAACTGCATCGCCTTCTGCCTCTCCAGCAACTTCAGGTGCGCCCCAACGCGGTCCGCAGGAGCGACCGTCACCGTCACCCGAGGAACCCCCGGTAATCACGCATCATGAGATTCGCGTTGGCGGACGCACGCTGCGCTACACAGCTACGGCAGGAATGATGCCGATTAAGAATCGCGACGGCGAAACTGAAGCGCGCATGTTTTTTACTGCTTACACGGTGGATGATGGCGGTGGTCGCGCTCGCCGGCCGCTCACGATCTCTTTCAATGGCGGTCCGGGATCGGCTTCCGTGTGGCTGCACATGGGCGCCCTGGGACCCAAGCGGGTGCGGATGAATGCTGATGGAACGATGCCAGCGCCGCCCTACGAACTGGTCGATAACGAATTCACCTGGCTGACGCAGTCGGACCTTGTCTTTATCGATCCGGTGGGCACTGGTTACAGCCGCGCTGTCAGGCCGGAACTTGCGTCAAAATTTTTTGGTCTGCAAGGCGATATCGAATCGGTGGGCGAGTTCATTCGCATGTACCTCACGCGATATGAACGTTGGACTTCGCCCCTTTTCCTGGCCGGCGAAAGCTACGGCACCACGCGCGCCTCGGCTTTATCGGGTTACTTGATTGATCGCGGCATTGCCTTCAACGGCATCGTGCTGATTTCGACAATCATGAATTTCGAGACGACGAGCTTTGCTCAGGGCAACGACATTGCTTACGTCCTGTTCCTGCCGTCGTATGCCGCGACCGCCTGGTATCACAAGAAGCTATCGTCTGATTTGCAATCAAGGCCGGTCGCGGAAGTCGCCGCCGAAGCAGAGCATTGGGCCAGCAACGAATACACCCTCGCGCTCGAGAAAGGTGACAAGCTCACTGGCGCGGAACGGCAGGAAGTGGTGGCAAGAATGGCCAGGCTCACTGGACTATCTGCGGAGTTCGTCGAGAACTCGAACCTGCGCGTCTCGCTAAATCTGTTTCGCAAAGAGTTGTTGCGTTCGGAAAAAAGATCGATTGGCAGGTTGGACGCGCGCTTCAAGGGTTACGATACGAATCTAGCCAGCGATAGTCCTGATTACGATCCGAGCGAAGCGGCAATCCGCCCGCCGTACACTTCAACCTTCAACAACTACGTGCGGGCCGAACTTAATTACAAGAACGACCTCGAGTACTACATTCTCGGCGGCGGCATCTGGAGTCCCTGGAATTGGGGCACCAACAATAACTACGTCGACACCAGTGTCGCTTTGCGCAACGCGCTCGCGAAGAATCCATACCTCAAGGTTTTCGTGGCGATGGGTTACTACGACATGGCGACACCTTACTACGCGGCGGACTACACGATTCATCACATCTCGCTCGATCCGATGCTGCTGAAGAACATTTCGACCGGTCACTATGAAGCGGGACATATGATGTACATCGACGAGAAATCGCTCTCGCGCATGCGCGCGGACGTCGGCAAGTTTATCGATGACGCGCAACGGCGATAGTCATTCAGAAAGGTTCAGGCGAATGAAGAGACTCGTTTTCATATTTAGTTGTGTTCTGCTTCTTGGATCAGCGGTGCGGGCGCAGAACAACATTGAGCCGCCGTTGATCACCGTCACCGGTCAGGCGGAAGTGCGCGTGCCGCCGGATGAAGTTCTGTTCACGCTCGCGGTTGAGAATGTCGATCGCGACATGTTGGTCGCGAGCAAAAAGACTGACGACAGCGTTCGTCAAATTCTGGCCCTTGCCCGCAAGAACAGCGTCAAACCGGAAGATGTGCAAACTAGCCAAATCAGTGTCCAGCCAAAATACAACACCGACGATCTGCCTTATGACGAGCGTAACAAGGTGAAGCGGGTTCTGATCGGCTACGAAGTTTCAAAGACCGTGGCGATCAGACTGCGCGACATTTCGCGTTTCGACGAACTGCTCGCGGACGTCCTGAAAGCAGGCATCACCCGCTTGAACAATATGCAATTCCTCGATTCGCAAGTGCGCAAACATCGAGATGAAGCGCGGCGAATGGCCATTCGAGCCGCGCAGGAAAAAGCCAGGTTACTGGCGGGCGAGATCGGTCAATCAATCGGGCCGGCGTATTCGATCACTGAGGATTCAGGCATCGATTATGGCCGCAGCAACGTAACACAGAATGCGACCATCACGACCGGCGGATCGTCCGATACCGAGAGTGCGACTGCCCCGGGCTCTGTTTCCATTACTGCGCAGGTGACCGTGCGTTTCAGATTGATGTAAAAGATGGCAAGCAACAAGGAAACAATTCAATACCCTGACGGCCGCGTCGAACTGAAGCCTGATGCGTTCGCGGAAATCAGCGCCAGTCCGCTGTTCAATCGCGATCTGGCTCCAGTCAAAGTCTCGGAACGCAACTGGACAACATACAACTACGCGGCGCTTTGGATCAGCATGGCGCACTGTATTCCGACTTACATGCTTTCGTCGGGATTGATCAGCGCCGGGATGAATTGGTGGCAAGCGCTGATCACCATCCTGCTCGGCAACACGATCGTCTTGATTCCGATCCTGTTGAACTCGCATCCGGGAACGAAATACGGAATTCCCTTCCCGGTTTTCGCGCGCGCGTCCTACGGAACGTACGGATCGAATCTGCCCGCGCTGATGCGCGCGATTGTCGCCTGCGGATGGTTCGGCATTCAGGCGTGGATCGGTGGGAAGGCTTTGTACACTTTCTTCGCCGCGCTAATTCCAGGTTGGCCAACTCTTCTGGGCGGCCCGATCGGCGGATATCCACCGACCCAATGGATTTCATTTCTGATCTTTTGGGCAATGAACATCTACATCATCTATCGCGGCATGAATCTGCTGCGAAAGGTCGAGAATTGGGCCGCGCCTTTTGTCCTGATCATGACCTCGCTGCTGCTCGGCTGGGCGCTGTGGAAGGCACGCGGGCTGGGATATCTGCTCACACAGGAAGACAAGTTTCACAGCATCGGCGAGTTCTGGCCCGTCTTCATTCCGGCGCTCACTGGGATGATCGGATTCTGGGCCACGCTCTCTTTGAACATGCCGGACTTTACGAGGTTTGGCCACAGCCAGCGCGAACAAGCGATCGGCCAAGTTGCGGCCCTGCCCACCACCATGACCGTGTTCGCGGCAATGGGCGTCATGATTACTTCGGCCGCCGTAGTGATCTACCCGCAGATGAAACCGGACGAGTTGTGGGACCCGATGAACCTGGTTAGCCAGTTTCATCAAGTCGCTATCGTTGCTGTCTCGATGTTCACGGTGGTGGTTGCAACCCTCGCCGTCAACATCGCCGCGAATGTCGTTTCACCAGCTAACGATTTCGCCAATGCGTTCCCGAGATGGATTTCATTTCGTACTGGCGGTTTAATTACCGGCGTCATTGGCATTTTGATGCAGCCCTGGCGATTGCTCGAGAATTCCAAACGATACATAGATGGTTGGCTCGTTGGATATTCGGGCGGCATGGGCGCAATCGCGGCGGTGCTGATCGTGGATTATTGGCTGGCGCGCCGAAAGCGTCTGGAACTTGGCGATCTGTACCGGACCAGCGGAAGCTATACATATTCCGGTGGCTGGAACATGCGGGCCGTCGTCGCTACATTGGTGGGTTGTCTGTTGGCGTGGAGCGGGCCAATACTTACTCAGCTTGGCGTGACAATTGGTTTCTTCAACACGCTCTATAGCTATGGCTGGTTCGTTGGCTTTATCGTTTCGGGTTCGGTGTATTGGATCCTGATGGCTTTGGCGCCACCGCGAACCGAAACGAGGCAACTTAAATCTTAAACCAACACTGAAAGCGGAGCTTTTATGGCAAGAACAGTTAAATGCGGATTGATTCAAGCAACCAACGCCGGGTCGACTGACGGCCCTATTGAAGACATCAAGCGTCGCAACATCGAAAAGCACGTCGCGATGATTGAAGACGCTGCGAAGCAAGGGGTGCAGATTCTTTGCATGCAGGAAGTTTTCACGACGCCATACTTTTGCGCCGAGCAGCAAGTGCGCTGGTATGAAGCAGTTGAAAAAATACCCGACGGTCCGACGACCAAGCTTATGCAAGAGCTGGCCAAGAAACATCACATGGTGATCATCGTGCCGATTTACGAAGAGGAGATCACCGGCATCTACTACAACACGGCCGCTGTGATCGATGCGGATGGCACGTATCTCGGCAAATATCGGAAGAATCACATCCCGCACGTCAATCCTGGCTTCTGGGAGAAGTTCTATTTCCGTCCCGGCAATCTCGGCTATCCTACTTTTGATACGGCGTACGCGCGCATTGGTGTCTACATCTGCTACGACCGCCACTTCCCGGAAGGCGCACGCGCTCTTGGTTTGAATGGCGCGGAGATTGTTTTCAATCCTTCCGCAACGGTCGCTGGACTCTCGGAATATCTTTGGAAGCTGGAACAGCCCGCGCATGCCGTCGCCAACGGATACTTCGTCGGCGCAATCAATCGTGTCGGTCACGAGCAGCCGTGGGACATTGGCGAATTCTATGGCCAGAGTTACTTCTGCGATCCGCGCGGACAGATCATCGCGCAAGCGCCGAGAGATCAAGATGCGCTGGTAGTTGCGGATTTAGATCTCGACATGATTCGCGAAGTGCGCAACACGTGGCAGTTCTTCCGCGACCGCCGGCCGGATAGCTACGGAGAATTGGTAGCGGATTAGTCCTGGCGCCTATCTTCACACCCTGCTTTAGCTGGGTGGCGGCGTTGGCCATAGTTCCTTAACAACCGTTTCAACGGTTTTTCCGCTACAGAGAAACCGTTAAAACGGTTCGGCAGATTTCGTTGGTTCCGCGCGGACATCCAGCTAAAGCAGGGTGTGAATGGGAAATGATCGTGACTGAACGACAAAAGATCTCTTCCGGCGCGAAATGGGAACCGATTGTCGGCTACTCGCGTGCAGTCAAAGTCGGCAACCGAATTTACGTGACGGGCACCACGGCTCTCGGTGAAAACGGAGAAATAGTCGGCGAAGAGAATGCTTACGAACAAGCCAAGCAGTGCATTCGAAACATCGAAAGCGCACTAAAGAGACTTGGCGCGAGTCTCGAACATGTGGTGCGCACGCGCATGTTCGTGACCGACATTTCGCGCTGGGAAGAATACGGCCGGGCACACGGCGAATTCTTTCGCGATATCATGCCAGCGACCACGATAGTTGAAGTTAAAGCCTTGATCGATCCACGTATGCTGATCGAGATTGAAGCCGACGCAGAAATCTAAGCCATCCCATGAAACGACCTGTAATAAGAGCAACTTTGATTGGCTTGTTTGTCGCTGCCTGCGCGTTTTCCGCATCGGCGCAAACGAAAATGTATCGCGGATCGATCGGCGACAGACACATTCAGATGCGCCTGGACTTCAACGGCAAAGACGTTTCGGGAACTTATGCTTACGACAGCATTGGTCAGGATCTGAATCTGACTGGTCACCTGAACAATAGCGCGGTGGAACTGACCGAAATGAGCGGCAAGCAAAAGACCGGGAAGTTTGTCTGTAAGAAACCGCTGGAAGATCCGATCGATTCCGAATGCACCTGGTCAAAGATTGACGGTACTCGCGAAGCAATGGTAACGCTGGAGGAGCAGAACTTCGCCTTTGCTGACGGAATTCAGGTCACGCCGAAGATGATTAATAATCGGCGCACGGGCGTGACCGTCTCGTATCCACAAATTGCCGGCAGCGGTCCGCTGTCCGCCGGTGCGCAAGCTTTCAACCGTCGCATCGTGGCGCTGGCGCAAAAGAAAATTGGCGAGTTCGAGCCGGTTGACGGCAAAGGTGTGTTCGATACGAACTACAACATCCTGCTCGGCACGAACGAAATTATCAGCGTCGAAATGATCGAATACTATGACGGCGGCGGCGCTCATCCCGACAGTGGCTTTTGGTCTTTAACCTACGACTTAAAGGGAAACAAAGAACTGAAGTTCGAAGATCTCTTCAAGCCAAACAGCGATTACAACGCGGCGATCGCGAAGTTCGTTGTCGCTGACATCGGCCAGCGTGCCGCCGCGTTCGAAGAAGACAACGCGCGGCGCGAGCATCGCAAGCCGGAAAAACGTGACGATCCAATCGTCTCAGAAGATCAACTGGACGAACTGTCGGGCTGGGCAATGTCCCCCAAAGGTCTGGTGGTTTACTTCGACTTTCCCCATGTTATCGCTGTCTTCGACAAAACAGTTGTGCCCTACAATGTCGTCAAGCAATACTTCAATCCGAACGGTCCCGCCGCTCGATTTCAATAAACATTCTGCCAAGGAGAAATCATGGATCTCTCGATCACCGTCAACGGAATCAAATTCCCCAACCCGTTTCTGCTGGGCTCAGGCCCGCCGGGAACCAATGCGCGCGTACTCGCGAAGGCTTACGACGCCGGGTGGGGTGGCGCGGTCGCCAAGACTATCAGTTTGGAATCGAGCAAGGTCGTCAACGTCGTGCCGCGCTATGGCAAGCTGCGCTCTCGCGAAAATAACGAAGTCATCGGTTTCCAAAATATCGAGTTGATTTCCGACCGGCCGATCGAAGTTTGGCTGGAAGAATTCAAGCAGGTAAAAAAAGAGTATCCGAACCATGTTCTGATCGCCTCAATTATGGAGGAGTACGCCAAAGATCGTTGGCAGGAACTGACGAAGATGGTTCAGGAAACAGGTGTCGACGCATTCGAGCTGAACTTTTCTTGCCCGCACGGAATGACTGAAAGAAAGATGGGATCGGAAATGGGCGAGCATCCCGACCTGACAGAGGAAGTCACCAGTTGGGTCAAGGAAGTATCGAAGATTCCCGTGTGGGCGAAGATGACGCCGAACATTACGAACATCAAAGAGCCATCACTGGCGGCGGTGCGCGGTGGCGCTGATGGCATCTCAGCCATCAACACGATTCTTTCGGTAATCGGCGTCAATCTGGACACGCTGCGGCCGATGCCGACGGTCGAAGGTTACACAGTTCCCGGAGGCTATTCCGCGCAGGCCGTCAAACCGATTGCCCTTCGCATGGTGAGCCAGCTCGGCCTGGGCTTACCTGAAGGAATAAGCATCAGTGGTATCGGCGGAGTTGAACAATCACGGGACGCCATCGAATTCATGCTGCTCGGCGCTTCTACCGTCCAGATTTGCACCGGGGTGATGTTGCAAGGCGTGAAGATGGTCGATGAACTTCAGGACGGAATCACAAAGTTCCTGACCGACAAAGGCTTTAACTCGGTCCAAGAGATTGTCGGTAAGAGTCTGCCCTTCTTTTCGACTCATATGGATCTCGTGTCGCGAATGAAAGAAGCGAAGCGTCACAAAGCCGGCGAAGCGGCGCGCGACAACGAGTGGGCGCAGAAAGACATTACCGAAAAGACCGCGGAGCTCACTTCAAACTAGCGCAGACTTGTGACCTACGCTCAATTCCAACAAACGCCTTACGCTCCTTACCAGCCTCGACCGTTTGTGTCAGCTCGACGGCGCGCGCAAGTCACCGTTGTGCTCCTGATCGTCGACGCCGTCATAAGTCTTCTGACGATCCCGTCTCACATCTTCGACATGTATGTTCCTCAGTTCGATGCGAACTCGGAGGTATCGGACAATCCGGCGGGGTTCGTCGCCTTGCTTATAACTATCGTCCTGGGACTCGCGACGTTCGCTGCCTATGTCGCGACTGCGGTTGCGTTTCTGATGTGGCTTTACCGTTCCAGCAACAACGTAGCGGCGTTCGGCGAACGCACGCAGCATTCTTCCGGTTGGGCAGTCGGAAGTTTCTTCGTGCCGATCATGAATTTGTTCGTGCCCTATCAGGCAACGAAAGACATCTGGAAAAAGAGCGGACCGACAGATCCAGGTTCGTTTTCATTTGCGGTGTCACCTCCGGGCTTCTTCCCAGCCTGGTGGGGTTTTTGGATTGCGTCAAACGTCGTCACAAACATCTATATTCGCATGACCGTCGCGGACGCGCCGCTGGATGCCTCATCGATCGTCGGTATCTTTAGTGAAATTCTTTCAATCGCCGCGGCGGGCTTTGCGATTAAGGTAGTGCGCGAGATCGATCGGCGGCAGGAAGAGCGCAGTCGCAATCTCTTACATTATGGACAGCCGCCGCCTCCGCCACCAGTCTTTCACGCACAAGGAAATGCGCCTTACACAGGGCCAGCGACATCCGAGCCCTCCGCTCCCGCAATTTAATTAGTCGAATTCCGCTATGACAGGCGCATGGTCGGAAGGGCGTTCCCAACCACGGGGTTCTTTGTCGATCCAGGTTCGCGCGCTGCGCGCAGCCAATGATGGTGTGACCCAAATATGATCGATGCGTAAACCGAGATTGCGTCGAAATGCGCCGGCGCGATAATCCCACCATGAATAGTGCCCGCCATCTTCGGTGTGCATGCGGAAGGTATCGGTGAAACCCCAGTCCTTAATGTGTTGCAGCGCTTCGCGCTCAGGCGGACTAAAGAGAATTCGGTTCTGCCAAAGGCGCGGATCGTGTACGTCGCGCTCTTCGGGCGCTACATTGAAGTCGCCGCAGAGCAGCACCGGCGTGGAAGCGTCGTAGCTCTCATCAAACATCTGGCGCAGCCGCGTCATCCACATCAGCTTGAATTGATACTTGTCCGAGCCGACCACCTGTCCGTTCGGCACGTACACGTTGACGACACGAATGCCGGCGACATCGGCCGCCAACAAACGCGAATGACTTCCGGCTTCATCGTCCAGATACCCGCGTTGGATCAATGCGCAGCCATCTTTCGAAATGATTGCCACTCCGTTATAGCTCTGCTGGCCGAAGAGCACACAGTCATAACCTGCAGACTTAATTTCCAGCAGCGGAAATTTGTCGTCGGAGCATTTAGTCTCCTGGAGACAAAGGACGTCGGGCTTTTCTTTTTCCAGCCAACGCGTAACGAGCGGCAGGCGCGCGAGGATTGAGTTAACGTTCCAGGTAGCGATCTTCATTTATGTAGGGGCGGGGCTTGTCCCCGCCCGATTCTCCAAATTCGGGCGGGCAGGGACTAGCCCTGCCCCTACTTCATAGCGACGCCATAAGACCCGCCAACATCGCGCCGCGCGTGGCAATGTTGTCGATGACGATGTGCTCATGATCGGCGTGTGCACCATCGCCTTCGATTCCCAATCCATCGAGAACCGGGACACCAAGCGCCGCGGCAAAATTCCCATCTGAGCCTCCGCCCACACTCGCTTCGCCCAAATCGAAATCGAGCAGCGCAGCGATTTGCCGGGCACGCTCGTAAAGCGAAACTACTTTCTCAGAACGCTCGAGCGGCGGCCGGTTGATGCCACCCTGCACCACAATTTGCGCGCGTGAATCAAACGGTCTGACGGCAAGGACGTCCGCCTCGACAGCCGTCCCAAGATCAAGCGAGGTGAATCGCAAGTCGACTTCAGCCGTTGCGTGTGCCGGTACGACGTTGGACGCCGTACCTCCACCAAACATCGTGACAGTCACATTTGTTCCATTCACCGGATCGTTTAGTTCGTGCAGACGCAATGTCTGACGCGCGAGTTCCAGCACCGCGTTCACGCCTTTTTCCGGATCAAGTCCGGCATGTGCGGCGCGCCCTTGCACTTCGATCGTGAACATCCCGGTTCCCTTCCGGGCCGTCTTCGCCCGGCCACCGCTCGCCGACGGCTCCATCACCAGAACTGCGCGCGCGTTTTTCGCTTCGGCTTCAACCAGGGCGCGTCCGCTGGGGCTGCCACTCTCTTCGTCGCACGTGAGCAGCACCGTGATGGGCGCGGCTGGTTTCTTTTGCATCCCGTCCAGCGCGCGAATAACTTCCAACGCCAGCGCACAATTTGTTTTCATATCGAAAATGCCGGGACCGTAGATGCGATTCCCTTCTTCGCGCCACGGGCGTCTCTCGATCGAGCCTCGCGGGTGAACGGTATCAGTATGGCCGAGCAGAATTATCGGCGCAGCACCGGCGGCGTCTCCACTGAAGGCACGGATGCGGAGATGTTCGCCAAAACCCGCTCCGGGAATCTGCTCAACTGAATTGACGGCACTAATCTGTTTTGCAATTTCAGCAAGTAACGAAACGACAGCGCGGCTGCCATCGACGTCGCCGGAAGGCGACTCGGTTTCGACCAAAGCGCGCACCGATGCGATGAATTCTTTTTGTCGCTTCGCGAAATGGTCTCGCAGATAAACTAACTGTTCTTTCGAGGGGACGTCAGACATTCTTATCAGCCACTTATTCTTTCAGACCTCACCGTCAATCCATCGATGCGCGCACGATCAACTTCAAAGCCAATGCCGGGCTTGTCGGGAGCATTGATCGTGCCATTCGCACTGACGGTTACTTCAGGATCGATAATGTCTTCGTGCCAATAACGAGCGCTGGCCGAGACGTCACCGGGCAAAGTAAAGCCGGCGAGTGTGGCCATGGCGATGTTGTGCGCCCGGCCAATGCCCGACTCCAACATTCCACCGCACCAGACTGGGATTCGATTCTCTCGTGCAATGGCTTCGACGCGCTTTGCCTGTCCGTGGCCGCCGACGCGCCCCAGTTTCACGTTGATGATTTTGCACGCGTGCAGTGCAATGGCGTGTTCCGCATCAGCCGGTGTCTTGATCGATTCGTCGAGGCAAACCGGAGTCTTGATCGCCTTTTGCAGTTCAGCGTGGTCGAACATATCGTCATGCGCAAGGGGCTGCTCAACCATCATCAAGTTGAACTCGTCGAGCCGTTTGAACAATTCAATGTCAGCAAGTGAATACGCCGAGTTGGCGTCGCCCATCAAACGAATATCCGGAAATCGCTCGCGCACCCGGTTCACAATGTCGAGATCCCAACCCGGCTTGATCTTAATCTTGATGCGTTGATAGCCGGCTTTAACTTCTTTGTCGATCTTTTCAATCAACTCTTCCGGCGAGTTCTGAATTCCGATCGAAACGCCACAGGCGATCTCTTCGTGAACGCCGCCCAAATGACGCCACAGCGGCACGCCGGCTCGCTTCGCTTCCAAATCCCAACACGCGGTTTCGATCGCGGCTTTCGCCATGCGATGCCCGCGCACACTCTTCATCAAGCCGAACACGCGTGTTGCATCGTCGACTTGCCGGCCGACAACCATCGGCGCCAGAAAATCTTTGAGTGTGGCCCAGGCGGTCTCAGTCCACTCGTCGGAATAGAAAGGGCCTTCGCCGGCAGTGCATTCGCCCCAACCTTCCGCCCCATGTGGGCCAAGCGCGCGCACCAGGATGATGCGACGCGTGGTGGTGCGGCCAAAACTCGTCTCAAAAAAGTGAATTAGCGGGAGATTGATTTCGCGAAGTTCAATAGTCTCGATCAGCACTGAGCGATATTAGACGGAGTTGAGATGTTTGTCAGTTATAAAGCAGCGGCCAGGTGTCAGAAGCCCGACCGCCAGGGAGGGCTACGCTAATTAAAGTTGCCCTTGCTTACGCGCGGGCTTCTGACACGTTTATTTCGGCTCGTCCAAAACCCACGCTCCGAACGTTCTGAAAATCTTCAGGTCTTTGCCGTAATACGTCGCGGGGTACTGCCACATTTCATCCATCATCGCCAACAAATCTTCGCGCGTTGGATTGTCGACTACCTCCTTCAGGGTTTTGCCCTGGAATCGACCGCTCTTAATCACCGTCTTCATAATTTCGGCATCGCTGATGCGCAATGCCGAGCGCGAAATCTCCGTTGTCATCTGCGTGAGTATCTTGTTTACGAGTTCCGGATCTTCATCGCGATAAAGCTTGCGGTAATCGGCAAAGATGCGCTCGCCGTCTTCACTGGTGAAGCTGATGTGATAGCGGGACAACTTCCAAAGGATTGAACGATTGGCAAGAGGCGGGACCCGCGCGTCCACCTCCACCATGTCGCCGACTTGCACCAGCGTGTCATCGTTTGGGTTGTCCATGGTCACAGTGACGACAGCCGAATCCGCAGAAACAGAGTTCACGTGTGACGTTCCAATTTTCTGGACCTTCCGCACTTTGTCGCCGGTCTTGCTGTAAACCGTCCAAAGTGTGCCATCGTCGCCGGCTTTGAGGCCATCGTCAGAACCTCGATCGATTGTTACCTGGCGCGTCTTACCTTCACCCGACTTCAAGTCGACAATGCGGCTGCTCACCTTCTCATGGCTCGCTTCGAGCACATCGACGATTTTTTCTTTGAGCAGGAGGAGTTCTGCCGACACTTCTCCGCTCTTATCTCCGGCCGAAACACCGGAAAGTAAATCACTGGACTTTTGATAGTTTTGATAAGCCTCGACATATCTACCCTGTCGCGCATAATTATTACCGAGCGCGAAATAATCCTCAGCCAGGTGTCGCGTGCTCACCACGTTATCAACTCCCAATTCACTTTCTATCCGTCGGCGCATCTCGAAATACTCGACATTGTCGTCTTGCATCGCGATCGCCATCTGGATGGATTGCAGGGCCGCTTGATGATCTCCTGCGTTGTCTTGAATCGCAGCCAGGTTGTAGTAGCCATCTGCTGATGGATCTAATGCGATACTGCGCTTCGCGTAGTCGATGGCTTTCGTAGGCTCCGTGGGCGCAATATTCTTAGCCAGCTCCATCAAAGCCCCGCCGTTTGCAGGTCCGAGTTTTGAAGACTGCTCAAAGAAGGACGTCTTTTCCGCAGGTGTAAATGCCAGCGAATCTCCGAGGAAACCGGCCCACAAATAAACAATAGGCTTATAGGCTGTTTGCGTTTCGACCAGCGTTAGCAACTTCCGGAAATCCTCGCGCGCGCCATCATTGAAACGCTTTGCGTCCTCTTCCTCCTTCCAATAATGTGCCCAATACCGGGCGCGTTCGCGAGCGCGCGCGCGCGCCAAAAGCAGATCTACATCGTCGGGAAACTTCTCAACTTCCGGGGTCAGTAATGCGTCCGCCTGGCGATACTGGCCAATCGAAGTAAGTTCTTGCGCCTGCAACAGCGACATGCGTTTGAGAACGTTTGCGTCCTTCAGCTCCTTGAGCGCTCTGGTGGAGCGCGCGTCGCCCCCCAGTTCCGGCGGTTGATCACAATTGAATTCACCCTGTCGCTGCGGAAAAGTTCGAAGTTGGCGCCGAACCCAGTCAGCAATCGTTGCATACCGCTGATCATTGTGACTGCGATGTTCGCACTGGAATTTTTGATAATAATATTGTGCCCAGTCGGGATAGTCGGCTTTGCGCCACAGATAGGCCTCGATAGCGAGCGCCCCGTAATCTTTTTGCTGGTCGCTCCTATACTGAAGCCAGGCCCAATTCAGCGCCGTCAGATAGCCTTGATTGCTGGATCCGGAACTTTCAGCTTCGCGATCAGCCTCACCTAAAAGCTTTTCAAATCCGCTACCTCCGCGAAAAGCTTCGATACTTGCGCGCTCGTAATACAAGGCGGTGTTGAAATCATAGCCTTCCGCATAGATGACCCTTTGGTGGGTCGCTTTCTTGATGTCCTCCGAAACCTCGCTGTCGAAAACGCCATCGAAGTAGCCCGGCCGATACCATTCAATCGCTTGCTTGATTGATTTAGCCGCCTCATCGTATTTGTTGAGGTTCGCCTGCGCGACCGCGAGGTTCAAGTAATTAAGTGCGTACTGCGGATCGATTGCTCGAGCGCGCTCGAAATCCTCCAGGGCCTGCTTGGTTTCAAAGCGAATCAGGCTCATGTAGCCACGATTGGTAAGTGCATTGAGATTGTCGTTGAAAACCTCAAGAACTTTTGTGGACTCGTTCTTGGATAAGTCCGGGCGGCCGATTTCCGCGAGCGCCGTGGCATAGGTATTCCTCCAGTAGGCGGCCTCGCGGGGCGGAGTGACATTGATGAGTCGTTCTGAAAGAGTGTTTATGCTGCTCTTATCGTTCAAGGCTTGCCGTCCGCCCATCACGGATTGATAAAGCGTTTCGAGGGCCTGTCGGTTAGCTTCCCGGCGCTCAGTTTCGGCTGCGGCTTGAGCTTCGCGTGCCTGTACAGTTGCGGCTTCGGCTTGTTTGCGCTGCTGGTCCGCAATAGTTCGTTGATCTTCGGCAATTTTGGCCGCATCTTCGGCACGACCCTTTTCCCGTTGAGCGGTTTTCTCGCTGGCTACCGTCCGCTGCTCGCTCTGTTGCGCGTTGTTCTTTTCTTTTACGGCTTCTCCGCGCGCGGCGTCTGCGCGTTTCTTCTCTTCCACGGCCTCGTTTCGCGCAGCGTAGGCTGTATTGCGAGCCTGAACCGCGAACACGCCAAAGCCTGCGGCGATCAAAAACAGCCCGGCGAAGATCGTCGCGAAGATGCGGGTACGGCGCACTTCTTTTTTCCGCGCGGCGTCGCGCGCGGCGATCTCAGCTTCATTTGCCGTTTTACTGGCGTCGATGAAGTTCATCGCCAGATCGAATTCGGGATGATAGTGCAGACCCCAAACCAGGTTGGGCCGATTCTCTTCCCGCCAACGCAGAGCCAAAGCCAGATCCGGATCGTGCCAGAGACCGGCGCGATCTTCGCGATGCAAAATAGCGGTATCGGCGATGCGTCGATAGATGTTGGCCGAACGAGCCTCCTCGTCCACCCATTTGCGCAGGCGCTCCCATCCGCGAATCAGACTCTCGTGTGAGATGTCGATCAGCGAATCAGCCGTGAGGGTCACACTGGCAGGAGGCATCAGGAATGATCGGCCCGGTTGGCGGAATGGCTCGATGACCGCGATTACTTCTGCCGGTTCAGCTTCGGCGATTGCGGCGATTTCGCTGACTTTGGTGGGCCGGCGAATCTCTCGATTGTCTGGTCCTTTCTCTGTCAGGCTTTTGAAGATTCTCTTGGCCAGCTCACGGCTCCCCTCGTTTGGTAATTCGGCATATGCTTCGTCGGCATGACGCGACAGCGCGTCAGCCATCGTGCCGACGCCTTCATAGTGACGAAGATCGATCGGTTCGCCGTTGCGGCGATCGTGCGCCCAAAGTTCCCACGTGCGCATCAGCGCGTGTTGCAGAATCGGCAGATGATCCGGATTGTCGCCGACGTCATTCAGCAGGCGATTTACCAGTCGCGCGGCGATCTCGCCGCCGCCAACCGCGACGGGACCGGTGATCGCTTCACGTCGCTGATCACGCGTCATGCGCGGGATCAAATACTGGCCATCGTTGATAGCTTCGGGCAGATCGCGGAACTGCGCGCAATCGCCGAGAAAATCCGAACGCATCGTGATGACGATGTAAACGGGCACGTCCATTTGGCGCTTGGCTTCCAGCAGAAGCTTGATGAACGCCGCGGCTTCGTCTTCCGGGCCTTCGCGTTTGGACATGCGGCGGAAGCGAAAGATTTCTTCAAACTGATCGACCACAACCAGGAGATTTTCATTGGCAGGCATCCGAGCCTGACGGGTAGTTTCGACTAATCCCAAAGCACTGCGACGCAACGTCGCTTCGATAATAGTTTTCTGCAATGCGGCATCATCGCCATCGCGGCCAAGCACTTGCTCGCTGGCCAGAGCCGCCGCCAAATTCCCAATTGGATCGTGACCGGGACGGAACAACGCCACGCGCCAGTCCGATCCGGCTTGGGTCATCAAGCCCCCAAACAACGACGGCAACATGCCGGCTCGCACCAGCGAGGACTTGCCGCTGCCCGAGGTGCCCAGCACCGCGAGAAAGCGGCTGCGTCGCAGGCGACGTAGCAATTCATCGGATTGTCCGTCGCGGCCAAAGAAGAGATGGTCTTCCGTGGACTCGAACGGGCGTAATCCTGGGAAGGGATTAGTGAAACGCTCGTTAATCATTGCTTCTACCTTTTCGTGCTCTTGATTTCGTCGATGAATGGTTGGAGTGCATCGGGTGTGAAGTCGCCAAAGTTGCGCAGCAGCAACGCCTCACGCGTGCGGAACCGTTGCTTCGCGGGATTTTCAGGCGGACCGGTGTAAATGGCTTCAGCCAGCATCGGCTTCGTTCGCCCGTAGCCGGGAATTTTTTGCAGGTCGCGCAACTTCGTGCGCAGCCAGCCTTCGCTGGAGTTGCCGTAGAAGATCACCACCGCATCGCACAGCAAGAGACTTTCTTTGTGATCTTCGCGGACTTCAGCTTCATCGCCTTCGAACAGCGGCAGCGTCACTTCGAAACCCTGATCGAAGAGATGATTCTCGAGCGGCGCAATCGCGTCGTAATCCTGCTTGTCGCAAATCAGATAAACGCGGCGCGGACCTTCATCAACTTCGGAGTGCCCGTGTCCGTTGCCGTTGCCGTTGCCGTTTGCAGCCGCCGGCTTCGGTTTAGGACGCAGCTTATCCTGAATGTAAGTCTTCAGTTCCTCGATCGAAGTCTGCAAAACGTCTGCGCCTTGCTGCGCGGTCGAATCGTTGCGCAGATACTCAATGAACTGCCGCTGCCGATCTTCTCTTGTTTCGAGGCCTTCGGGTAACCAAATCAATCGCGAGAAGCCGTTGCCGATGCTGCGCTGGGCGGCGATCTCGTTTTGCATGCAGACAACCGAGCGATCGGCCGCCTCGGGAATGACACCGTAGTTCGCACCAATCAGGTGAATCGAAAGTTTCGAAGTGTCGAGATAATGACGGACGGCATCTTCCAACGCGGGCCCGTTCAGCGGCAGCGGCCGATCGGGAATCACGACGTGGCCACGCTCTTGCAGCTCGCGTTTGATGTTGTCGCGTTGCGGTGAAAGATCGAAAGAGGTTTCCGCCAGATAGACCGTTTCACCCGTCTGCTGAAACACGGTCACGTCGGGTGCCGTACCCCGAGTTTTCATGCCTTGCAAAATCTCAGCGACGTCCTGGGCCACGTCGTCGATCCGCTGCCAGTAATCCATCTTGTGCGCATCGTCTTCGGAAGACAGCTCGCGCGGACGATTGTTGTCCCGGTAGTAAAACGGATAACCGGTCATTCCCTGTAAGTCGGCGGGATGGTTATTGAGCGGGACCGGCAATTTCTCAACTTTAAAAATGCGCGCCTTGTTGCCGAGACGCATCCCTCCGGTCTCACGCGCAATTTTGCTGAACAGCTCCATTTCGCGCCGGCACCACTTTGAGTTGATGTAGCTCGGCGAAAGAATTGAAACCAGAATGGCTACTTTCGGTATGGCTTCGAGCAGCGAGTCTTCGAAAAACTCGTTCCCCTGCAGGCGGGGATCCCGCCAGATCGACGGCTTCGCTCCCAAGTGGGCTTGCAAGCGCATCTCCAGCGCTTGATGAAAGACGTCGATCCAGCCGCGCTGCCCCGGCAGCGATTCGTTGTCGTTGTGCGCGTAGCTTATGAAGATGTCGTCTTCGTAATCCGGGAGAAAACTCACTGGCCAGCCTCCGAAAACGGCAGACGCGAAGGGCGCTCCGATTTTGCCGTTTTATACCACAATTTGATGGGTAGTGTCTCCACCCGCTCGTGCGCGTTGACGGACACGGACGGGGGGACTTCGGCTATACTGTGGGCGCCACTCGCTCCTGATCATGCACACGCCGGAACGCGATCTTCCAACAGACCTGCACGAATTAGTCGAAATTCTCGCTGAGAATACTTACAACATTCGCGCGCGGCAGCGAATTGCGAATTCTGAGTCACCCGAAGAAAAGGCGGCAACGGGGTTCCCGCCATACGAAGAACTTTCCGACACGGCGAAACAGGATCATCGGAACCTGGCGATTGAAACTCTGAAGCTCATTCGCAGTCTTGGTTACAAAGCGGAAACGCCGGGGCAGCCGCTGATACCGGGCGATTCTGAGAAACCCTCAGCGCCGGGTGCGGACACTTTGGCTCAGATTGATTCGCTGAATTTGCCTAGCGCCATCGCTCTTTGGCAGGCGCGAGTTCCGGAAGAGTGGTCGAAAACTCCAGACTTGTATCGCCGCCTGGGCCGCCGAGTTTTGAAGCTGGGCGAACCGCTGCTCGCCTACGACATGCTTAGTGAGGCCCTGAAAGAGACGCCGAACGATGTCGAGACTCGGCAGCAACTGGCGCTGTCGCTGGCCCGTAGCGGAGCGACGCAGCGAGCGAATTCGATTCTCACGCAGCTTCGCGACGAAGGTCACCGCGACGAAGAAACACTCGGCATACTCGCGCGCACGCACAAAGACCTTTGGGTGCACGCGACCTCAAAAGCTGAAGCGAACTGGCAGTTGAAGTTGGCGCACAAGTTCTATCACGAAGCGTACAAGCTAAATCGCGGTTACTACTCGGGCATCAATGCGGCGACGCTGGCGTTGTTGATTGGCAAGGATGACGAAGCGACCGCACTGGCTCAGAAAGTTCGCGAGGCCTGCGCCGCTGAGTTGAAAGCGCTGCCGAAAGATTCGCCGTATCGATACTGGCCGCTGGCGACTTTGGGGGAAGCGTCTTTGATCTCACGACGTTGGAGCGAAGCGGAAGACTGGTATGCACAGGCAGCCGCTATTGCGCGGGGACAATTCGCGGATTTGAGTTCGACGCGACGCAACGCGCGGCTGCTGCTGAATCACTTTCGACGGGACTCCACGGCGATTGAACGGGCGTTGAAGATTCCCGGCATAGTCGTGTTTGCCGGCCACTTGATCGATCAGCCCGACCGCGCCGCGCCACGCTTCCCTGCCGACCTTGAACCGGCAGTGCGCGCGGCGATTGAATCGCGCATCAAGAAAATCGCACCGGGCTTCGGCTATGCATCTGCGGGGTGCGGCTCTGACATTCTGTTTTTCGAGGCGCTGCTTGAGCGCGGCGCCGAAGCGCATGTGGTGCTTCCTTACGACAAGCAGCAATTCATCAAAGACAGCGTGGCCTTCGCGAACAGCGATTGGGCGAAGAGATTTGAAAGCGTGCTGAAACGCGCGACCACAGTGATAACCGCGTCAAGTGAACGCATCGAAGAAGGCAGCATGTCTTTCGAGTACACGAACCTTTTGCTGTTTGGATTGGCGGACATTCGCGCCCGACAACTTGAAACCGATCTCGTGCCACTCGCAGTCTGGGACCAAAAACCGGGTGACGGACCCGGAGGAACGGCGAGCGCGGTTGAGCATTGGAGAAGATTGGGTCTCGATGTTCAGGTAATCGATTTGGAAAGAATTCGCAAACGCGAAAGTGGAATTAGCCCGGCGACCCCGAAGCGCGTTACGTCAGCAGCGGGCGGGTCAAAGCATTCACGCCGAAAAGCGTCGAGCACAGACACTCTTCCCACTCGCATCATGTCAATGCTCTTCGCCGACGCAGTGAACTTCAGCAAGCTTACTGAGCCGCAGATTCCGCTCTTCCTGAAGCATTTTCTCGGCGCCATCGGTGCACTGATTTCGACATCGCCGCATGCTCCTATCATCAAAAACACGTGGGGCGACGGACTTTATTTCGTTTTCGGCGACGTGAAGGACGCCGGCCTATTCGCGCTCGAACTGTGCGAGTTGATGGTGCAGACAGACTGGGGCAAGACGGGACTGCCAACGGCTATTAATCTGCGCATCGCTCTTCACGCCGGTCCGGTTTATCAGTGCGTTGATCCGGTAACTGAACAGCCAAGTTACACCGGCACGCATGTCAGTCGCGCCGCGCGGATCGAACCGATCACTCCGCCGGGACAGGTTTACGCGAGTCAGGGTTTTGCCGCCCTCGCGGCCGCTCAAGGTATTAAAGAGTTCACCTGCGACTACGTGGGCCAGACGCCGCTGGCGAAAGGATATGGCACGTTTGCGACTTACCATGTGCGCAGTGCCACGACTCCCAAGCAATAAGCTTCATGTCTGATCAAGATTTCAAATTCTGGGCATTCATCAGCTACAGCCATGCCGATGAGGAGTGGGCCAAGTGGCTGCACAAGTCAATCGAGACCTATCGCGTCCCCCGCAAGATCGTGGGCCGCAAAACGCCGAACGGCGAAGTCGGCAAGCGGCTCTTCCCGGTTTTTCGCGATCGAGACGAACTGCCGGGCGCATCGGACCTCAGCGGAAAGATCGAGGAAGCGCTTAAAACTTCGCGCTCGCTGATTGTCATCTGCTCACCAAAGTCAGCCGTTTCAAAATGGGTCAATGAAGAGGTCAAGGCTTACAAAGCGCTCGGACGCGCCGATCATGTCTTGTGTTTAATGATCGACGGTGAGCCGAACGCGGCGCCGGACAGCGGCCTGCTCGAATGCTTTCCGCCAGCGGTTCGTTTTCAAGTTGATGCCGCCGGCGAAGTTACGGACAATCCGGCCGAACCAATCGCCGCCGATGTTCGACCCGGGAAAGACGGGAAAGCAAACGCGCTACTCAAGCTGCTGTCGGGCGTGATGGGCGTCGGCTATGACGAATTGCGTCAACGTGAAAGGCAGAGACAGCGCCAGCGCCAACTAAAGCGCGTGGCCACGACATTCGCCGTGTTCCTCTTGATACTTGCGGCGTATTTCGTTGTAGCGGATGCGGGACTGAACGTTCCGGCAGGCGAAAGCATTCGCACGGTACTCGACAGACACGAGCGTTCTCTTTTTCGCCGCGCGCACAGCAACGAAGAGATTCGCAGCGCCGCTTCGTCGCACCGCAGACAGTTAGTATCTGCGCTGGAGCAAGCCCAAACTCCAGAAGGACACATTAAGTCGAGTCTCAAACCCGACAGTGATAAGAGTCTCGAATTCTGGTCGAACGCCCAGGCGTTGAGCGCGGCATATTCTGCAAACGAACTCACTGACTCCGAAGCCCAACAGTTGTTACGTGGCATTGATGCTGCTTTTACCGCTCAGGCAACCATTGAAGACAGCAAAGGACGCAAGTACGGCTGGATCGCTCACCCCAAAGAACAACGCACACAAGCTGAGCCCTCCATCTGGACTGCCACCGCGCTGGCAAATGCGTTGGGACGGCCCGGACTTTTGACCGGTGAAGCGCGCGACCGAGCTTTAGCACATCTCGCTTATGCCCAAGACGTACTGAAAACCTATCGGCCCGACAACGCCGATGGCTGGAACATGTTTCCAAATCAGGAAGACCCGCACCTTCACAACGTGTATACGACAACGCTTGCGTTGCTGGCGCTGCTGGAAACGCACAAAGCTAACTTGCCATGGGACGGCAGCGTGGAAAAGCGCGACAAATTGCTAAACGCAACCGCTGGGTGGCTCGCACAGCAGTACGACGACAAAGCCAATCCGCCGGGGTGGCGCGCGGCCAGCGAGACCGGCGAAGAAACGATCGATGGACTAACGCTGCAAATCTACGGCGAATTACTGCGCGCGGAAGCTGAAACGGGCTTTGTGATTCCGCCGAAGATTCTCGAGCAGATGCCTGACTATTTAGCAAAGTGCGGCGAGCGCAGTTTGAGTTTTCCGAATGATAGTGGCGAGTTCGCGGCCTTTTTCACAGACCATCGCGGCCAGCAATACGTCGCGCGGGAGGCACTCGGCTTCATGTGGTATCCGTGGGCCATTTACGCGGCGCAGCTTTGGTTGTCGCGCGCTGAACGGACCGGCGCGCCAATGGAACAGCAGGTGCGCGTGCGACGCGCATTGGGACATCTAGTCGTGGATCATGGCGATGAAGCCATTAAGAAGTTCAAATCAGAGTGGACTTTTCAGGCGGCAGAGACTCTTTATGGTCTCTCTGCTGTTCCTCAGAAGTGAAACTGGCCACGAGTCTCGGCGGCAACCATCGGCTACGCCGACCGATGTGCGAAGCGCTCTGCGCTTCCGTGGAGTTTAGAACCTGTTTGGACTCCGCCCTAATGTCGGGCCTAGCCGACTCTCACAAGGAGCACCGCACCGGAAGACCGGAGGCCTTCCGCACATCAAGCGCCATAGGATAGTGGGGTAATTGTGTGCTGCTGAAAGCCGAAGCTGTATTTCTTCTGGCCGCGGCGCGGTCAAATGTTTATAGCTCGCGTAGCAAGTAGATGTTACAAGCTCTGAAGGAGCGCAATGTGCTTAGGGAAAAGAGCATATTGCGCTCCTCGGGAGCTTTAATGATCTTTCTGATTCTAGTTCTATAAAACATTTGGTCCCTAGCGGGACCGACAGGAGTTGCCCCACCAACACACAATTACCCCATTACTCGGCATCGCCGTCGCTCCTATTCAGTTGTGGCGACGTCCTGACCTTCAAGCGCGGCATGCATTGTGTGCCATGAAAGCGTCGCGCATTTCACCCGCGCGGGAAATTCGCGCACTCCCGCAAAAATCGTCAGCTTGCCGAGGTGGTTCGGCTCAGTCTCTTCATCCAATTCACCCATCGCCATGCGGTGAAATTCATTGAAGAGCGTTTCTGCTTCGGCCTTCGTCTTTCCCTTCACCGCTTGCGTCATCATGCTCGCCGAAGCTTTTGAAATCGCGCAGCCTGATCCCTCGAAGCTCACCTCTTTCACCTGATCGTCTTCGATGTGGAGATAAACGTTGAGCTGGTCCCCGCAAAGCGGATTGAATCCTTCGGCCCGCCGGTTCGCGTTTTCGAGTTTGTGAAAGTTGCGCGGCTTCTTGTTGTGATCGAGGATGACCTCTTGATAAAGCTCTGATAATTCGGACATGTTGCAGAAACCCGACTGTTAAGGAGGGTGCTAAGTTTTTTGGTTGCAGCACCCTCCTTGACGGTCGGGTTCTGCATAACCCTCACGAGAAAACCTCAATCACTTTCTCAACCGCTTCGGCCAGGGCATCCGCCTCTGCTTTCGTGTTGTAAAAAGCAAACGATGCGCGCGCCGTGGCCGGCACCTTGAAACGCTGCATCACCGGCTGGGCGCAGTGATGACCGGCACGAACCGCAATTCCCTGCTGATCCAAAATCGTGCCGATGTCATGGGGATGCACACCTTCAATCGTAAAGGAAAGCACGCTTAGCTTTTCACGCGCGGTGCCGATGATGCGCACACCTTCGATCGAAGAAAGACGTTTAGTCGCGTAGGCCAGCAGCTCACGTTCATAAGCCGCGGCCTTTTCGTGGTCTATGATCTTGAGATAATCGATCGCCGCTCCGAGGCCGATTTGCGAAGCGATGGCCGGCGTGCCTGCTTCAAACTTGTTCGGCAAGTCGGCGTACGTCGTCTTTTCGAACGTCACGCTCTTGATCATGTCGCCGCCGCCCTGGAATGGATTCATCTTTTCGAGCAGGTGCTGCTTGCCGTAAACAACGCCGCTGCCGGTGGGCGCAAACATTTTATGGCCCGAGAACACGTAGAAATCACAATCGAGATCCTGAACATCCAGGGCGTGATGCGGCACCCACTGTGCGCCATCAATCAAAACCGGCGCGCCATACTTGTGCGCGCTGTCGATCATTCGTTTGATGGGATTCACGGTGCCGAGCGCGTTGGAAACGTGCGTAACCGCGACCAGCTTCGTCTTATCGTTCAACAGCGCTTCATATTCATCGAGCAGCAACTCGCCGGCGTCGTTTATCGGAATGACGCGCAGCCTTGCCCCCTTCTCTTCGCAGAGCATTTGCCACGGAACAATGTTGGCGTGGTGCTCCATCGTGGAGATAATGATTTCGTCGCCGGCGCCGATGAACTTGCGACCATATCCGTGCATCACGAGGTTGATGCCTTCGGTCGCGCCGCGCACAAAAATGCACTCTTTCACGTCGCCCGCGTTGATGAATCGCTTCACCTTTTCGCGCGCGCCTTCGTAAGCGGTGGTCGCTTTCATGCTCAGATAGTGCACGCCGCGGTGAATGTTCGAGTGTTCGTATTTCAGGTATTGACTGCCACGCTCAATCACCATCTGCGGCACTTGCGAGGACGCGGCATTGTCGAGGTAAACCAGCGGCTTGCCGTTCACGCGCGTTTCCAAAACGGGGAAGTCTTTGCGAATGCGCTCGACATTCCATTCGTCGCGCGGCTTCGGCTTAATTGGAATTAGTTCTTCAACGGCTGCCATTTTGGACTGCGGCCGGCGTAGGCCGCTGGTTCTATGGTTATTGAATCTCCAACTGCGAATGCAGCCGATTCAGCACGGCTTCGTTCAATTCTCTCTTGATCGAATCGATCTTAATCCGCTCAATCACTTCTTCGGCAAAGCCATACGTCAACATGTTGCGAGCCAATGCCGGATTGATGCCGCGACTTTCGAGGTAGAAAACTTCATCCTCACTCAAGCGGCCGACAGCGGCTCCGTGCGCACATTTCACGTCATCAGCAAAAATTTCCAATTGCGGCTTAGTGTCGACGCGCGCGTCTTCGGATAGCAGCAGATTCTTGTTGGTTTGCTGAGCATCCGTCTGTTGCGCGCCGTGGCGAACGAAGACTTTGCCGTTAAAGACAGCGTGCGATTTTCCGTCCAACACACCCTTATAAAGTTGACGGCTGGTGCAGTGCGGTTGCTTATGATCAATAACAGAATGCGTGTCGGTGTGCTGCGCGTTATCGACCATGTAAAGCCCGTCAACCGAGCATTCAGCCCCAGCGTGATCCATCTGGACATGGATATCGTGGCGAGAAAGAGCTGCGCCAAAGTTGATCGTGGTCGTGTGATACGCCGAGTGGGGGCCCAGCTCAGCCCTGGTTGCGGCGACATGAAACGCGCCCAAACTTTCGCGCTGGATCTTGTAGTGCTGAAGGCGAGCGCCATCTGCGAGCGAAAAGTCGACGATGGCGTTAGTCAAATATATGCTGTCATCGCCGGGGCTCGCATAACTCTCGATAATCGTGGCTGAACTGTTCTCTCCGGCGACGATCATCACGCGGGGAAACGCCGCCGGCGGCGCGGCCTCGTTGGCGCCTTCACCAACGAATAACAGATGGATGGGCGCTGCGACGCTGACTCCCAGAGGTATTTTGAGAAACAGGCCACTGGTAAACAAAGCGGTGTTGAGCGCCGCAAATCCGTTGGCCAAGACCGGGTGCTCGAGATACTCGCGCACCGTTTTTTCGTGCTCATCATCGCGAAGCGCTGCGCGCAGATCCATCGCCACCACGCCTGCGGGCAAGGCGGACTTCGAGGAGAGCTCTTCGCGAAACATTCCGTTCACGAACACCAGCCTGCTGTTGCGCGCTTCGTCATAGATAAAAGGCGCTAGCCCGCTGTGATCTGCGCCTTTGCTCAGCGCGGTTCCGTTCGCAGTCAGCACCGGGACGAAGTTTGTCTTGGTAATCGGACTGACGTTGGTGTACTTCCAGTCCTCTTGTTTGACGTTGGGAAAACCTGCTCGCTGAAATTCCTTGAAACAGCTTTCGCGCAGAGTCTGTAGCCAGGCGGGTTCGTCCGCGGCGCGTATTTGGGTAGCGTGGCGAAACCCCTCCTGATAACTACTTGCTTCAGTGACTAATTCAGGTGTCATTATTAATTCACTTCTTAACCAGCCTGAGGCGCAGCGGTGGCGTTCGTTCCATTTGCACTCTTCAACCAGTCGTAACCTTTTTCTTCCAGTTCCAGCGCCAGTTCCTTAGTACCTTCTTTGACGATCCGTCCGGCGGAAAGTACATGCACAAAATCCGGCACGATGTAATTCAATAGCCGCTGATAGTGCGTCACCAGAATCACCGCCTTGTCTGGCGAGTGGAGTTTGTTAACGCCTTCGGCAACGATGCGCAGCGCGTCAATGTCGAGACCGGAATCAGTTTCATCGAGCACGGCCAGGTTCGGGTCGAGCACCGCCATCTGGAGAATTTCGTTGCGCTTTTTCTCGCCGCCGGAGAAGCCTTCATTCACTGAACGCGACATAAAGCTCGCATCCATCTCGACAATCTTCGCCTTCTCTTTCAGCAAATCCTTGAACTCGAGCGGATCGAGTTCCTCTTCGCCGTGATGCTTCTGCTTTTCGTTGTAGGCCAGGCGTAGAAACTGCGAGTTCGAAACCCCGGGCACCTCGACCGGATACTGAAACGCCATGAAAACTCCCTCGCGGGCGCGTTCATCAGGCGTCATCTCGAGCAGGTTCTTGCCTTTGTAAATCACTTCGCCCGCAGTCACTTCGTATTGGGGATGGCCGGCCAGCACCTTCGCCAATGTGGACTTGCCCGAACCATTCGGACCCATGATGGCGTGCACTTCGCCTTTATTGATTTTCAGGTTGATGCCTTTGAGAATTTCATTGCCATCAACTGAAGCATGAAGATTACGAATCTCTAACACTTAATCTCCTTGAGTAATGATCTCTCTGTGTCTCAGTGCGAACTCGGACTCGGTGTCTCTGTGGTGAATCTGTCGCGCGTAATGCTCACCATAGAGACACCGAGCAATCACCGAGACACAGAGACTCGAATTTACCAACTCATCCAACCGCACCCTCGAGTTTCAATCCCAACAGGCGCGTCGCTTCGACCGCGAACTCCATCGGGAGTTGCAGGAAGACGTCTTTACAAAAACCGTTGATGATGAGACTGACGGCATCTTCCTGCGAAATGCCGCGCTGCATCAGATAGAACAACTGCTCTTCGCTGATACGCGAAGTTGAAGCTTCGTGCTCAACCTGCGAGGAGTTGTTCATCACCTCAATGTACGGGAAAGTGTTCGCGCCAGCATTCGAGCCGATCAACATCGAGTCGCACTGCGTATAGTTCCGCGCGTTCTCCGCCTTCGGCATGATCTTCACCAACCCTCGATAGCTGTTGTTCGCGTGACCGGCGGAGATACCTTTCGAAACGATTGTCGAACGCGTGTTCTTTCCAAGATGAATCATCTTCGTGCCGGTGTCCGCCTGCTGCGCGTGATTTGTCAGGGCCACCGAATAGAATTCGCCGATCGAGTTATCACCCTGCAAAATGCACGATGGATATTTCCAGGTGATTGCCGAACCAGTCTCGACCTGGGTCCATGAGATCTTTGAATTCTGTCCGCGACAAGCGCCGCGCTTCGTCACGAAGTTGTAGATGCCACCCTTCCCCGTTTCATCACCGGCGTACCAATTCTGCACCGTCGAGTATTTGATCTCGGCATTGTCGAGCGCGATCAGCTCAACAACCGCCGCATGCAACTGGTTCTTATCGAACTGCGGCGCCGTGCAGCCTTCGAGATATGAGACGTAAGCGCCTTCTTCCGCGACGATCAACGTGCGTTCGAATTGTCCGGATTCCGAATTGTTGATGCGAAAATAAGTTGAGAGTTCCATCGGACAGCGCACGCCTTTCGGAATAAAACAGAAGCTGCCATCCGAAAAAACCGCGCTATTGAGCGCTGCGTAAAAATTGTCATTCGTCGGTACGACTGAGCCGAGATATTTCCGAACGATGTCGGGATGCTCTTGCACGGCCTCGCTGAACGAACAGAAGATCACGCCGACTTTTCTCAGCTTTTCTTTGTAAGTTGTAGCCACGGAAACTGAATCGAAGACGGCATCGACAGCAACGCCGGCAAGTTGCTTCTGTTCCGACAAAGGAATGCCGAGTTTCTCAAACGTGCGCAGCAACTCAGGATCGACTTCGTCGAGACTAGCCTTCTTCGCCTTCTGTTTCGGCGCGCTGTAGTAAATCATGTCCTGATAATCAACTTCGGGAAAGCTGATGTTGGGCCAACGACGCGGCTCTTCCATCTTCAGCCAATTGCGGTAAGCCTTCAGACGAAAGTCGAGCATCCATTCGGGCTCATTCTTTTTCGCGGAAATCAGGCGGACGGTGTCTTCGCTCAGACCGCGCGGAATGGTTTCCGACTCGATGTCCGTCACCCAGCCGTACTTGTATTCGCGATTTGCGAGTATTTCAGCAGTGCTCATCTCTTGCTCTCTCAGTTGTTGCTGCGCATGGATCGCAGCGGAGTTTGCATCTTTTGAATTTGGTGCACGCGCGCATCAACCTTATCTTCCGATCCAATCAATTCGGCCAAAGTGATTTCAGACAAAGCACTCTGCACTATTTCATGAAGCCCAACGATCACCGGTCGAATTCCACATTCACTGGTGTGAATACACGTGTCGAGCACACCCGTGTGCGTTTTGCAGAATCGATCGACCGTGTCCTCATCGAGAATCCGTATCACTTCATTCAAATGGATGTCCGAAGCGGGTCGCGCCAGCATGTAACCGCCGTTCGCCCCGCGCTGCGATTGGACGAGTCCCGCCTTCACCAAAATCCACATCAACTTTCCGGCGTTCGCCACCGACAACCCTTCGCGATCCGCGATTTGACTCAGCGTCAACGATTCGGCCGCGACCTCTGCCCGCGCTAATTGCACGAGGCATCGCAAGCCGTATTCTTCGTGAGCCGAAATCTTCATTTTGTGTTTTTCTGCCGTTTTCAGGCTGATTATAGCATTCCTTACTTTTTTATCAAGTTTAGACGCGGCACACTGTTCGAGCAGTTCTGTGCCCAGTCCTCTACCTTGAGTTCTATTCTTCTGGAAGTGTTTTGATGCCGACCGATTGCACGATCCTTTCGCGATAGCGTCGCGCGTCGGCTTTGATCGTTTCTTCGTTGAGAGTCAGCAATCGACGGTCACGCATTATTACCCGACCTTCGATGATGACACTGCGCACATCATCGGCTTTGGTGGCATAAACCAGATCAGAGTAGATGTTGTAAAACGGGGTCTGATTCAGAGCGTCGAGATCGACGACAACGATATCAGCGCGCTTACCTTTTTCAATCGAGCCAATTTCTTTTTCCAGATGCATCGCGCGCGCGCCCCGAATTGTCGCCATCTCGAAAGCGTCTTGCGCATTCACGACCTTCGGATCGTTGCTGATCAATTTGTGGAGCTTCGCCGCCGTATCCATCTCCTCCCACAAGTTGAGGTCGTTGTTTGAGGCGGCGCCATCAGTGCCGAGCCCGACTGGCAGGTTTTCCTTGAGCATCTCTGGAATAGGCGCCGTTCCCGACGCAAGTTTCATGTTCGATTGCGGATTGTGCACGATGCCGACGCCAAGTTTTTTCAGAACTCCTAACTCGCCTTCGGTCGGCCAAACCATGTGCGCGGCAATCACGCGGTCGTTAAGAAAGCCGATGCGAGCGAGATAGTTAACAGGTGAAGCGCCTTTGGCTTTGAGGCTGTCGTCAACTTCGCGTTTCGTTTCCGAGATGTGGATGACGATCGGCGCGTTGAGGCGATCCGATAAGGCGCGTGCAGCTTTCAGATGATCTTCGGAGACTGTGTAGGGCGCGTGCGGAGCAATCGCGGGAACGATTAGCGCATTGCCTTTCCATTTCTGAATGAATTTTTCGGAATAAGCCAATCCCGCTTCATACGTCTTGTTGTCAGCAACCGGGAAATCGATCACGGTTTCGCCGAGGACGCCACGGACGCCGGCTTTGAAAGTCTCGTCCGCGATCGCGTCTTCGAAGTAGTACATGTCGCAGTAAGTGGTGGTCCCACTGCGAATCATTTCGGCCAAGCCGAGTCGCGTGCCTACGCGCACAAAATCTTCGGTGACGTTTTTGGCCTCGGCCGGAAAAATGTACTTGGTGAGCCATTCCTGGAGATCGAGATCGTCGGCGATCCCGCGGAATAAAGTCATCGGCACGTGAGTGTGCCCATTGATGAGTCCGGGAATGAGGACTTTGCCCGTTCCGTTAATTATCTCGCGCGCCGCATATCGGCGATCGATGTCGGCAGTGTCGTCGACCGCGACGATGCGCCCGCCTTTGATCGCAACGCCGCCGTTTTCGATCACGCGACGCGAGCCATCCATCGTGACGACGGTGCCGCCTCTGATAATCAGGTCCACGTTGGTCTTTTTGCGCTGGGCCATCGTTACGCATTGCGTCAACGAAATCAAAAGAAGCAGAGCTAAAATATTCAGTTTCATTTTTGAATTAAGAGTCGAAAGCGAAACGGTTACAGAACCGCGAGCGGTAGCGAGCGGGATCGAGGTTCAACTCAAAAAGATGTCCCGCCCAATTTGCGTTTGAATCTTTAGCCCGCTCGCTACCGCTCGCGGTTCTGTAACTCACTTCGCGCTCGCGTCTTTTAGGAACCTCGCGTCGAACGCTTTCGGCAACAACTCGCGAATATCCACGACTTCGCTTTGGCCGCGGAGATTTGCGAGCGTAATCTTCGCCTGCTTGCAATACTCCCAGATAATCTGCCGGCAAGTGCCGCACGGCGGCGTCAACTGTTCAGTGTCGACCACAACGACGAGGTCAGTGAAATCGCGTTCGCAATCCGACAAAGCTTTCCAGATAGCTACGCGCTCGGCGCAAACTGTTAGGCCGTAACTGGCGCTTTCGATGTTACAGCCGGTGTAGATCTTGCCGGCTTCCGTGCGCAGCGCCGCTCCCACCAAGAAATTTGAAAAGGGCGCGAGTGAACAGTTGCGCGCCTGTTTCGCAATTTCGATCAAATTTTCAAGCTCGTTCAAATCTGGCCTCCCACCTTGATGTCTCGGGCCAGCCTCTCGCGAATCTTTCCGCTGATCAAATCGATGCTCACAAGATTATGACCACCCTCAGGAATAATAACGTCGGCAAAGCGTTTAGATGGCTCGACGAATTGAATGTGCATCGGCCGCACGGTAGCGATGTACTGATCGATCACCGAATCGACCGTGCGCCCGCGTTCCGCGATGTCGCGCCGCAAACGGCGAATGAAACGAAGATCGTCCGGCGTGTCGACGAATATCTTTATATCCATCTGCTCAAGCAGCCGCGGTTCGGAAAAGATCAGAATGCCTTCGACGATAACAATCGGTTTTGGCGCGACGCGCGTGGTCGCCGGCAAACGCGAGTGGGTTTTGAAGTCGTAAATCGGCAGCTCGACCGACTCACCCACGTTCAATTTTTTCAGATGATTGACGAGCAGGTCATTGTCGACGGCGTCCGGGTGATCGAAGTTAGCCGCATTACGATAATCGAGCGGCATGTCCTTCAAGTCACGGTAGTAGAGGTCCTGTTGGATAAAGACAACTTCGTCCGCGCGCACGGTCTCGAGAATGCGGTTCGCAACTGTCGTTTTGCCGGAGCCCGTACCGCCACAAATTCCAATGATCATGACTCGTCAGTTGTTAGTTGTCAGTGGTCAGTCGTAGTCAGGTACAACTGACTACTGACGACTGACTACTGACCAACCCTGGGGATAACTCTTCTCAGCAATTCCGTAAACTGTTCGCGCACACGCTCGCCAGTAGCCATTACCTGACTGTGATCCACCGGCCGATCAGACACGCCGGCGGCCAGATTCGTAATGCACGAGATGCCGACAACGTGCATGTTCATGTGGCGGGCGACGATGGCCTCGGGCACCGTGCTCATGCCAACGGCATCGGCGCCCAGCGAACGAACCATATGAATCTCAGCCGGTGTCTCGTAACTTGGTCCGGTCAGCGACGCGTAGACTCCACGGAACATCTGCATGCCCATGTCGCGCGCTTCCTGCAAAACGACGTCCTGCAATTCCGGCGCATAGCTGTTGCTTAAGTCCGGAAAGCGCGGCCCAAAGCGCTCATCATTCGCACCAATCAAAGGATTCACTCCCATCAAGTTGATATGATCCGTAATGACCATCAGCGATCCGGGCGTGAATTCGACATTCAAAGCGCCTGAGGCGTTCGTCAGAATCAACGTGCGCACGCCGAGGAGTTTCAGCACCCGAATCGGAAACGTTACTTCTTCCAGCGAATAGCCTTCGTAAAAATGAAATCGACCCTGCATCGCGGCGATGGGAGCGTCACCAATCCGGCCAATCACCAATCGTCCGGCGTGACCCTCGACAGTCGCTCGGGCAAAGCCAGGAATTTCGTCGTAAGGGATCGCGGTTGCGCCAGTTAGCTCGTCAGCAAAACCACCCAGTCCACTCCCCAGGATCACGGCAACTGAGGTTTCGGTTTGCGTGCGCGAGCTAATCAGCCGCGCGGCTTTTTCCGCGCGATCGTAGAGTGATGTCGGGACTGGTTCTGCTGACATTCTATCCGGCTAAAGACATTACAACATTTAGCTCCATGGACGCTATACAGAGCTGAGTGGTATTTATCTTTCCTTCTCGTAAGGAATTCCAATTGCTTTGGGGGCGCGGGACTGGCCGATGAAGCCGGCAAGCACGATGATGGTAACCACATAGGGAATCATCTGGATGAATTGCACGGGAATTTCGATCGGCGGACGCGTGTAAAAATCGTTAAGGACGGCCGCCCCGGCGAACCAACCGATACTCCATAAAGCGCCCGCCAACACCAGGGTGGTCAACAGTTCGAAGCCAAGATTGCGTCGCAGTGCCTTGATTTGGCGAACGACGACCCAGGCAATAATTAAAGAGACAACCGCAACCAGAGCTTTGATGAACACGTCTCTGCCTACCGGCACGCCCTGCAACTGAATAGTCAGCGCGTCGGCAAAACCAAACAGCAGACAGGCGAGCATGGTTTGCACCGGACGCCACTTGCCGAAAATCAGAGCAGCAAGCGCGATGAAGCCTCGACCCGCAGTCATGTTGCGTGTGAACAATGACGATTGCCCGATTGACAGATAAGCACCCCCGACTCCCGCCAACGCACCGGAAATAATCACGCCAAGGTAGCGAATCTTGTTCACGCTCACGCCCGCCGCGTCGGCTGCTTCCGGGTTCTCTCCGACAGCGCGGAGCCGCAATCCGAAAGGTGTGCGGTACAAAATGTACGCCGTTGCTAAGACCACCAGAAGCGCGAGAAGCGTGATGATTGAAACGTCTGTGAAGATTCGCCACGGCGGCATGAATGGAACAAAGCGATAGAGGTTTGGCAGCAGATGTTCTTTGGCAATCTGCGGCGTTGAACCGGAAGAAAGAAAGAGCGCGCCACTGAGCACCGCCGGCAATCCGAGAAACATGATGTTGATGCCGGTGCCGGTCACCACCTGATCCGCTTTGAAGCGAATGCACGCGAGCGCAATAACTACGGCGACGGCGACTCCCGCAACGATCGCGGCACCCAATCCAATCAGAGGACTGTTCAGGTAAAAAGTCACAGACGCGGCGGTGAAAGCACCTGCCAGCATCAAACCTTCAAGAGCGATGTTGATTACACCCGATCTTTCGGAATAAAGACCGCCGATCGCCGCCAGCACGAGAGGCGTCGCGAGACGCAGGGTCGAAAACAAGAGCGAGATGTTGAAGAGTTGGCGCATTAGATTTTTGCGCGTTTCATAAATCCGAAGTTTTTTAATGGACCGCGGAACATCGCCTCAGCGGCCACGAACACAATCACGATTCCCTGAAGCATGTCGACGATGTCTTTCGAGACATGCATCGTGAATGCGTCGACGAAAATTCCACCGCGCAAGAGAATCGCGAACAGGATCGCGGCAATAAAAACTCCGACAGGATGATTGCGACCAAGCAACGCGACGGCGATTCCCACGAAGCCATAGTTCGCGGAGAATCCGTCGTAGTAACGGTATCGATAACCGAGTACCTCATTGATGCCAACCATGCCGGCGAGCCCACCTGAGATCGCCATCGCCAGAATGATCTGCTTGCGGATTGAGATGCCGCCGTATTCCGCGGCCGAAGGATTCTGTCCGGTCGCGCGAATCTCATAACCCCACTTCGTCTTCCACAGCAGCACGTATACGAACACGCAGGCGAGAATCGCGAGGACGAATGCAAGGTTCAGCGGAATTCGCTCAGGCAAGCCGGGAATGAATTTGCCGAGACGCGCGATGTGCGCCTTCGGACTAATCTCGGCGCTCTGCATGATCGCGTCGCCGGGAATCTTGTAATGGTACTGCGTGAAATAACTGACCAGGGCGACGGCGATGAAGTTCAACATGATCGTGTTGATGACTTCATGAGATCCGAACTTTGCTTTCAACAGGCCGGGAATGCCACCCCAGATTGCGCCAGCCCCGACTGCGGCGATGCAGCAAAGCGGCAGCAGAATAATCATCGGCAAATTTGCGTACGGTGTGTTTACCACCGGTCCGCCCGGCGCTGCGACCGCAATCCCGCCGAATTTAATTCCCACCCATGCCGCAGCAAATGCCGCGATGTACAGTTGCCCCTCAGCGCCAATGTTCAGCAGTCCGCACCGAAACGCTACTGCAACGGCCAGCCCCGTAAAGATGAGAGGCGTCGCATAGAAAAGTGTGTAGCCGATTCCGTCCGGCCAGGAAAAGGCGCTGCCGATCAGCAGCTTGTAAGTTTGAATGGGACTGTCGCCAATGATGAAAACCACGATGCCGCCAACAATGAATGCGGCGACGACAGCGATGAGCGGAAAAAGAATTTCGCGAAGTAGTTTCATAAAAGCGTACTTTGTGCTTTGTACTTCGTGCTTTGTTCGCTATTTCGACTCGACGCGTTTATCAACCGAGCGTAAAAAAGCATTAAGTTTTGGCGCCAATTCTTCAACCAAGAGTCTCAGCTCCTTGACCTGTGATTGCGTCAAGAGCTTTCTCAAATAAGACTGCCGCAACCAATGAATCGTTTCGTACAAAGATCCGCGCGCCATCCGAACAAACCGTCGGTTGTCTTGCAGGCTACCACGGCCACTGCCTTCCGAAATGTTCGCTCCGATGCTATCTGCAGCGCGAACTATTTGCTTTCCGACCGTGTCTCTGGCGAATGAGTCCCAATTGATAACAACGTGCCAAACACTATCTGCGAGCTTCTCCGAAAGTTGGTATACCCGAAGCTTCTCGAAATTCGTTCGTTCCATGGGAGCCTCCCAAACTTTTCGAAAACTTCATCAAAGACATCAAAGAACAAAGCACGAAGCACTAAGCACTTCCCCCAGTCATCATCAGACCAATCTCTTCGTTCGTTGTAGCTTTCGGATCGACTTCGCCGACTATTTCACCGTTGTGAATCACGAGTAGCCGATCCGAGAGCGCCGTGACTTCTTCCAACTCGGCTGATACCAGCAGCACGGCGCAACCGGCGTCTCGCAATGAAACAATCTTGCGGTGAATGAATTCAATTGCCCCAATGTCGACCCCACGCGTCGGTTGCGAAACCAGGAGGAGCTTTGGCGGTAATTCAAATTCGCGACCGATGATTAATTTTTGCTGATTGCCACCGGACAACGCGCGCGCCGGCAGCGCCGGGTTCGGCGGTCGCACGTCAAAGTCTTTTATCACTTGTTCAGTGCGTGCCCGAATTCCCTTTTCGTCCAGAAAGATGTTGCCGGGGCCGGTGACGGCGGGCTTCCGATAGTGCACGCCGAGAATCGTGTTCTCGGCCAAACTTGAATCAAGCAACAGTCCGCGGCGGTGACGATCTTCCGGCACATGGGCTATGCCAAGTTCCTTTCGTCGCCGCGCGTCGGAAACTGTTACATCGTTTCCTTCAAAACTGATTCGGCCGGTAACGTACGAACCGGGAATTAATCCGGCCAGCACCTCAATCAATTCCGTCTGGCCGTTCCCTTCCACGCCCGCAATTCCAACGATCTCGCCCGCACGTACTTCGAACGACACGTCGTTCAGGCGTTTTGTGCCATCGCGACCGGTAATCGAAAGATTCTTTATCGCAAGTATCGGCGCGCCTGGTTTCGCGTCGGGCTTTTCGACGCGCAAGAGCACTTCACGGCCAACCATCAAACGCGCCAGCTCAGCCGCATTTGTTTGGCTGGTCTTTACATTACCGACGACTTTTCCGTCGCGCATTACGGTGACATCGTCGGATATCGCCAGCACCTCAGAAAGCTTATGCGTGATGATGATGATGGTCTTACCTTGTTCGCGCATGCGGCGGAGGATCGCGAAGAACTCTTCCACCTCCTGCGGCGTCAACACGGCCGTCGGTTCGTCAAGAATCAGCAACTGGGCATGACGATAAAGCGCCTTAAGCAATTCGACGCGTTGCTGTTGACCGACTGAAAGACTCTCAATGGTCGCGTTTGGATCAACGGAGAGTTTGAATTCGTCCGAGACTTTACGGATTTCAGCGGCCGCTTTTTTCAAGTCGAGCGCAGCAGCATTGCCGGGTTCAGCCCCGAGCACGATGTTCTCCGCCACCGTCATCGGTTCAACCAGCATGAAGTGCTGATGCACCATGCCAATGCCCAGCGCTATTGCATCGTGCGGCGTGCGAATCTCGCGCACTTGTCCATTAATGAGAATCTCGCCGCTGTCGGCCGTGTAGAAGCCGTACGCGATGCGCATCGCCGTGGATTTGCCGGCGCCGTTTTCACCAACAATCGCGTGAATCGTTCCCGGCGTGACAGTGAAACTTACAGAATCGTTCGCGAGAACTGCACCAAACCGCTTCGCGATGTTTCGCAATTCAATCATTGCTTGGTGGTCAGTAGTCAGTGGTCAGTTGTTCACCGATAAAGCTGGCATTTGCCCGATGGACTTGAGATACGAGTTCAGTTTCGGTGCGAGTTCATCAACGAGCGGTTTAATAGTCCCGATCTGCTTCGCCGTGAGTAACCGCCGCTTGTAAGCTCGTCTCAGCCAATGCTGGGTTTCATTTAACGACCCGCGAGCGATTCTCACGAACCGACGATTATCGACATATGTGCCACGACCGGTTCCCTCAGCAATGTTGGCGCCGATACTGTCCGCAGCTCTTATCAACTGTTTGCCAACGGTGTCACGCGACACGTTATTCCATGTCAACACGATTGCCCAGACGTGGTCGGCCAGATCCTCGGACAATTGATAAACACGCAGTTTTTCAAAATTCGTCTTAGCCATCTTGCTTCCTCCAGAGGATGAGTAATCAACTGACTACTGACCACTAGCAACTAACAATCGTTCATTGCGTCATTCGGTCGACAACCGTGATCTGCTTACTCACAATTTTCTGTTTGGCATCCTCAGCTTCCTTGATCGCGTCAGCCGAGACGATGTCTCTGTTATTTTGATCGATTACGTAACCGACCCCCGCGCTGTCCAGGCCGAAAACGTGAAAGCCGCCTTTGAAGTTGTGGTTGACGACATCTTTCACGATGTCATAGACGGCATTATCGACTCGCTTCACCATGCTCGTTAGCACAAATCCCGGTTTCACCATGTTCTGATTAGAATCTACGCCGATGACGAAGTGAGTCGCGCGTCCCGACGAATCCCGTCCGTACTGCTCAACCGCATCGAAAGCGCCCAGGCCGGAATTTCCAGCGGCCGTAAAAATCACGTCAGCGCCTTTGCCGATTTGCGCCAGGGCGATCTCTTTGCCTTTCCCAGGATTGTTCCAGGCAGCATCAGTCACGCCGACGTAATTCTGAATCACCTGAATATTCGGATTGACGGACTTCGCGCCTTGTTCGTAACCACCTTCAAACCGATGAATCAATCCGATGTCCATGCCGCCGAGGAAACCGATAGTGTTTGTCTTGGTCGCTTTCGCCGCGAGTATGCCGACGAGATACGAGCCTTCGTGTTCCTTAAAAACCAGCGACGCCACATTCGGCAACTCACTAACACCATCAATGATCGCAAAATGAATGTTTGGATAATCCTTCGCGACCGTCTCCATAATTGGCGCCTGCGCGAAACCGACGCCGATGATTAAGTCGTAGCCACGCTCAGCAAAGGCCCGCATCGCCGGCTCGATCGACGTCGGGTTGCCGGGTTCAACGTCGCGCAAAATGATGTCGAAAGACTGCTTCTGATTTCCCTGTTCATCCAAACATGGCTGCCCGTCCGGCCGCTTGCCACTGGCGGCGCATTTCACGCCGACCCATGCGGCGGCATTGAAGGACCGGTCATCTTTGCCGCCGATGTCGAAGACAATACCGACCCGGATTTTGTGCGGGTCATCCGCGCTATAACTAACGCGGTGACACGCCACGCTGCCCAAAACGAGCAGAGTGATTACGACTAATGCGAGTGTTACCTTCAATTTCATTTGTCGATTACTTCTTTGATCAATTGCGGCACGAGTGGCGCTGCTTCACTGATTTCATAAGCAGCCTGGATGCGCGCAGCCGCCGCCTCTCCCCGGTTACGATCATCACAAAAGACCACTCCGATCGAATCACCCGCGCTCACTTTGTCGCCGATTTTAACTTCGGTGACGAGCCCGACTCGTGGATCAATATTGTCTTCGATTCGGACGCGCCCACCTCCGGCTTCTGCGATGGCATGGCCCACTTCAGCTGTATCAACCTGTGTTACAAATCCGGAGCGCGGCGATTCTACCGGAAAAGCTTTGTCTGTCAACGGCAGAACATTTTGCGGATTATCGCAGACGCGGGGGTCACCGGATTGCGCCTCGACATTGCTTCGGAATGTTTCCAGGGCCGCCCCGGATTCGTGAACATGCCTGACGCGCGTCCGTGCAGTTTCAATGTTGTCTTCCAGTTTGGCGAGCAGCACCATGCGCGCCGCGAGTTCGATCGAAAGATCGAGTACCGGCAGCGCGCCTTCGTCGATCTCGCCGCGCAACAGCTTGATGCATTCAAGGACTTCAACCGAGTGGCCCACCGCGCGTCCGAGCGGCTGATTCATATCGGTAATCAGCGCCTGCGAACGGATACCGAGATCGTTCCCAGTTTTCACCAGCGCGTGAGCTAATCGTTTTGCTTTGTCAGCCTCGCGCATAAAAGCACCTGACCCGGTCTTCACGTCAATTACCATCGCTCCCAAGCCCGCCGCCCCTTTTTTTGAGATGATCGAAGCGACAATTAGCGGAATCGCTTCGACGGTCGCGGTGGCGTCTCTCATCGCGTATAGCTTCTTATCGGCAGGCGCAATCTCGGCCGTCTGCCCATTCATGGCGAAGCCGACGGCTTCCAAAACGGATCGAAATTCTTTCAGGGACAAATTGACGCGATAACCGGGAATCGACTCCAGCTTGTCGAGCGTCCCGCCTGTGTGACCCAGCCCGCGCCCGGAAATCATCGGCACACATACGCCGGCTGCTGCGGCCATTGGCGCGATCAGCAGCGACGTCTTGTCGCCGACGCCGCCGGTTGAGTGCTTGTCAGCTTTTGGTTTTGCGATATCGGAAAAGTCGAGAATCTCGCCCGAATGGAGCATTGCTTCGGTGAGCGCCGACTGCTCTGCGTCGGTCATGCCGTTCAGGAACACCGCCATCAGCCAGGCGGAAATTTGATATTCAGCGACATCTCCGTTAGTCACACCTTTGACAAAAAAGGCGATCTCGTCGCGCGACAATTCCGCACCGTCACGTTTCCTGCGAATGATGTCTTGTGGCCGCAAGGTTCTTTAGTCGGACAATAGAATAATCGCCTGCGCGTTAACGGCTTCGCCGCGCCCGACTGCGTCGAGCCCTTCGCCCGTCTTTGCTTTCACACTCACCGATGTCACGTTAAGACGCAAGGCTTCCGCCAGATTCTCACGCATCTGATCGATGTGTTCGCGCAGCTTTGGCCGCTCGAGCATGACCGTCGCATCCGCGTTCACCGCATGAAATCCGCGTTTCTTTGCGATCCGAACCACGTGCGAGAGCATTCTGAAACTGTTAGCGTCCTTCCATTTCGGGTCGCTGTCAGGGAAATGGACGCCGATGTCGCCTTCGGCCAACGCCCCGAGGATTGCATCGATGATTGCGTGCGTCAGCACATCAGAATCGGAATGACCTTCGGCCCCGAACTCGTGCGGAACGCTCACGCCACCGATGATGAGCGGTCGCCCCGCAACCAATCGATGCGTGTCATTGCCGATGCCGATTCTGAACATGAAAGACTTTACTTTGTGCTTTGCCCTTCGTGTTTCGTGCTTTGTTCTTGGTGCCTCCTCAAGTACACGTCAAAGTACAAAGCGCAAAGTACAAAGTTCAAGAAGACGACTTGAGTATAGCTTCAGCTAGTGTGATATCTGACGCGTTAGTAATCTTGATATTTCGCGCGTTTCCCTCGACCGCGGCGACCGCGACCCCTAATCGTTCAACCAGAAAACTGTCGTCAGTAATCTCAATACCTTGTGCTTCGAATTGATCAATCTGTTCGTACGCGCGCTTCAGAAGCTCAAACCGAAAACACTGCGGCGTCAGTGCGCGTCGTAGTTCATGCCGAGGAACCGTTTCGATTATTCGATCGCTTGCAACTCGCTTGATCGTATCGGCCACCGGCGCGGTCAATATCGCCGCTCCAGTTTTCTGGGCCGCCGCTACAACTTCATCAATTTCTTCTGGAGTAACAAGCGGGCGAACTCCGTCGTGGACGGCAACAACTTTGGCACTCGCAATCGCACCCAGGCCGTTCCGCACCGATTGCGCGCGCGTTACGCCGCCGGCTACTGCGCGTCTCGCTTTTTTGAGTTCAAATTTCTGCGCCAGAGACTCAAAACCCGCCGTGTCTTCGGCGGGTAGCACTGTGATCACTTCGTCGATTTGTTTAGTCTGCTCGAACTGTCTGAGCGTGTGAACAATGATCGGAACGCCGCCCAGTTCCAAAAACTGTTTCGGCCTATCGCCGCCCAGCCGCGTTCCTTTGCCGGCAGCCACGACTATGGCGACATTCATTCGCTTAAGCTTCTGTATCAGAGATGCGCGTCAACGAGGCCGGAGCCGTCTTCACTTCGCGCAAAGGTCGCCGCGCGCGTTCGCCGTTACCCGTACTGTCGGCTTCTTCGCTGAGCCGGCCGAAGATCATCTTGCCCGCGGTTGTCTGCAACACGCTCGTTACCGCGATGTCAGCATTTTTTCCAATCAGTCGCCGCGCGTTATCGACTACCACCATCGTGCCGTCGTCAAGATACGCAACGCCCTGGTTGTACTCTTTGCCTTCTTTCAAAATGAAAACCCGCATCGACTCGCCCGGAAGCACCACCGGCTTCAGAGCATTCGCGAGTTCATTGATGTTCAGAACAGTCACGCCACGAAGTTGCGCGACCTTGTTCAAATTGAAATCGTTCGTGACGATGACTGCGTCGAGCTGCTTGCCCAATTCGATCAATTTCAAGTCGACTTCGCGCACTGAGGGGAAATCAGTTTCGACGATTTGGATATCGAGTGAGTTGTTGTTCTGCAAACGATTCAACATGTCCAGCCCACGCCGGCCACGCTGGCGTTTTGATGAATCAGGAGAATCGGCGACCTGCTGCAACTCGCGCAAGATGAACTGCGGCACGATCAAAGTGCCGGTCAAAAAACCCGTCTCGGCCACATCCGCGATACGTCCATCAATAATTACCGAGGTATCCAGGACCTTAACGTCCCGGCGCGCGGTCTTGTCGCTGAAAATTCCGCCCAGGGCCGACAGTTCGATGTAATCACCTTTGGCGGCGCCCACCATCAATCCGACGTATGCCATGAAGAACGTGAGAGTGAGCGTCAGAAACGTTTTGGTTTCCGCAGAGACCGCTGTGGCTTCCTGATTGATTATCAATGAGCCGATGAGATAGGCTCCGATAATGCCAAGAATCGAACCAACTGCGGCGCCGATCAGAGTCTTTAACGAAGAACGCCGAATGCGCACTTCAAAGAAAATGATGGCGACGGCGACGACTCCCGCAGCGCCCATCGAAATCAATCTATGTCCAGGTATGGGATGAAGCCGATAGCCCGCGGCCAGCAGAATTGCTGTAAAAATCACCCTTATGAGAACAATATTAAAGCGCATAATGCGGCGCATTTTAACACGCCAACCCGCGCACGTCACCGCTTTTTACTTCGCGGATTGGGCGACTTCCCGTATGATTCGCTGCAATTTGATTGGAGTTCGAACCGATGAGCGACCGTAAATACCGCCAACGCGGATACCAGGAAGATGATCGAGGACGCGAAGAACGTCCTAAACAGCAGGCACCGCCGAAGCGTGATCGCGAAGGTCCGCGCTCACCACGGATGATGGCGTTTGGAGAAAAAGTGAAGTGCGCAGCTTGTGGAGTTGCGGTCAACGCCAATGTCAACCATGACAGCACCTGTCCGAAATGCAACGCCGACCTGCACACATGTCGCGCCTGCATTTATTTCGATCCCGGCTCGCGCTTCGAATGCCGCAAACCGATCACGGCACGCATCGTCAACAAAGGCGGTCGCAACTCATGCGAACTCTTCGCCGCCCGCACAGTGATCGAACGCGAGACTTCTTCAGGTAAACCGACCGACGCGCGTCAGGCATTCGCAAATTTATTCAAGAAGTAATGCGAGCCTCCGTGGGCTCCGCCAGCAAATTCGCTCAGCCATGACAACTCAGCGAGTGAAATTCCGGTTAGGCTTGTTTCTAATCGCGGCCGTCCCGCGGTTTCTCGGCGCTTTCTTCCTGCCCAACACATTCGGCGACGCGTACGTCTACATCCGCGACATCGGTAACCTCAGCATAAAGATTAAAACGGGCGTGTTCGCGATCGCAGACGTTTACGGCTTTTGGTTGCCGCTTTATCAATTCATTTCCGCAATCATCAATGTGTTTGCCGGCAATGGCTTCTACACAGGCAAAATTGTGTCGGCAGTGTTTGGCGTCGGCGTCTGCCTGCTGGTTTATGCGATCACCCGGCAATTAGTCGATGAGAAGAAGGCGGCATTCATTTGTTTTCTGCTGATTGCGCTGAATCCTGTTCACATCCTGACGTCGACGTCCGCGTTGACCGACGTGCCGCATGGGTTCTTTGTGCTTGCTGCACTCCTCTTTGTCTTGGAACGCAGATGGCTTTTAGCCGCGACCTTCGCCGCACTGGCGGGACTGACGCGGGTAGAAAGCTGGATGCTGATCGCTTTAATTCCTGTATTGCAATTTTGGAAAGAACGAAAACTTTCGATCCCCGCGATCCTCATCATGCTGACTCCGCCTCTGTTTTGGTTTTGGGTTTCGTGGAAAACGACCGGCGATTGGCTCGCGTGTTTTCGAGCGCGCCAGCAATATCACGATTGGTTGTTACAACAGAATCCGGCGCTCGGTCATTTCTCATTGGTCGGCATCGGGAAAGATTTGACGATGTTGTTGTCGGGGACGGACATCGCTGTCTTGATCGCAGTTCTCCTCGCTGCTGCGCTCCTGATACGGCAGCGGCCACCGTCGGACAAGCACTACATTTCGAACACCGAACTCGGAAGTGGACAATCCGAACTGGTCTTGGCGCCAGTCCTTTTCTTCTTCGCCTTTTTCGCAATGCTGATGGGCGCATACTTAACGCATCAGCAGCCGATCATCTTTCCACGATACGGACTGATTCTCTTCAGTTTGGGACTTCCAGTCTTGGCGTGGAGTTACATGGCAATCAAGCAGCGGCGGCCCGATTTAGCTCGCCGCGTCTTTGTCGCGATCGTAGCGCTGTGCGCAATCAACTTTACTGCGCAGGTCGTAGGTACGATTGGCGAATTGAATCGTTACTCTGCGCAAAGGCGAGTCGCCGATTACCTGCGTGCGAATTTCGATCCGAAATCGAATACGAAGATCTTTTGTGACGAAGGAACAGTGCGCGCTCTGTCGGGCATTCCTGACGATCGCTTTCTAACATCCGACGATGCCCCGCGCGATCGCGATGCCTTTGTCGAATACTTGCATCAGAACCGCGTTGAGCACTTGGTGGCGATCCAGAACAAGACTTCCCGGCCCGAGCAATTATTCCCCAATTCAGAATACGGCGAGCCGATCGCAGACTATGAATTCATCTCCGAAGCCCACACGGAGTTTCTGCTTACCAACATTCACGTTTATCGACGGCGTCGATGAGCCGCAGTTACAGAACCGCGAGCAGTAGCGAGCGGGACAAGGGCGCAAGCTAGGCCTGACATGAACCAGCGGGCCAGGCTTTGGGCGAATATTGAATCTTTGTCCCGCTCACTACCGTTCGCGGTTCTGTAACTTCCGCGGCCAGCGGCATTCGCTCAAATCAATCTTCTCCTCAACATATCCAACGCCGCTTGCGAGGCGCGCCAGCGAATGAGTTCGCGGTCGCCGGGAATCACGAAACGCTTGTGCTCGGTGTGCGCATCATCCGCCAGCGCGATGTAAACCAAACCAACCGGCTTTTCTTCCGTTCCTCCACCGGGGCCGGCAATGCCGGTAACTGCCAATCCGAAATCAGTTTTGGCTTTGTGACGAACGCCGCGCGCCATATCACGCGCGACTTGTTGGCTGACTGCGCCGAATTCTTTGATCAGTTTCTTGTCGACACCGAGCAGACGCGTCTTTGATTCATTCGAATAAGTCACGACGCCTTCGAGAAAATACTTCGAAGAACCGGGAATGCTCGTGAGGCGCTGGGCGATCAACCCGCCGGTGCAACTCTCTGCCACCGCCAGAGTGAATTCGGTCATCGCCAAACGCCGCCCAATCACTTCTTCCATCGTCTCGCCGCGAAACGAGAAAGCAGAATTGCCCAGCGCTTTTTCAATCTTCAGAGACAGATCGTCCAGCAGCGCATCTGCATCTTCTTCGGTGCGACCGTGGGCGCGCAGATGGATTTCGATTTCGCTGCTGTTGAAAAGAATCGTCGTCTGCGGATTTTCGTACTTCGTATAGATCGGCGAGATCTTCTCATCGACGGCGGATTCGCCCATGCCAGTAACGCGCAGAACTCGAGTAGCAAAGCGCGTATCGCCGGCCAGTTTCCCGATGCGCGGCTGCACGTAGTTTTCGAACATCGGCTTCATCTCGCGCGGCGGGCCCGGAAGGAGACCGATCGAACATTCCTTTTCTTCCAGGTACAGACCGGGCGCCGTACCGTTTGGATTGGGAAGAACTTCTGCTCCGTCGATCACCATGGCCTGACGCGAATTGCGCTCAGGCATGTTCACGCCAAAGCTCTGAAATCGCGCGCGAATCTCGTTCAGGACGTTTTCATCGAGCGACAATCTCCGTCCCAAAGCGCGCGCGACGACCTTGCGCGTGATGTCATCTTCCGTCGGCCCGAGCCCGCCGGTAGTAATCACTACACGCGAACGCTTCACGGCGTCCTTCACGACTTCCTCAAGCCGCGCGTCGTCATCACCCACAATCGTTTTCAGCTTCACGTCGATGCCAATGCGATTGAGTTGATCGGTCAGCCAGAGGCTGTTCGTGTCTGTGCGATTCGGCGAAAGAAGTTCGGAACCGATGGCGATGATTTCCGCGGAGAGCATCCGCGACGACTTTTACCACAGAGGGCACGAACAGGGAAAATCAGCCACGAAAAAGCACAAAAGGCACAAACGAATCACGCGGTGGGCTGCTCTGTTGTTTTCTTTTGTGCTTCTTGTGACTTTTTGTGGCTTGCCTTTTCTTCCTCTGTGTCCTCTGTGGTAAATATCGTCGGCCTCGCTTATATTCAACTCTTTTCAAAACTCATGACGAAAAGATTCTATTCCATCGTTGCTCTGCCAGGTGACGGTATCGGCGTTGAAGTGTTGAATCAGGCTCTCCGCGTGTTGCGCGCGGCCGGCGAGCTTTTTCAAATCGATTTTCAAATTGAAGAGATCGAATGCGGCGGCCACTACTACGCCGAACACGAAGTAGAATGGCCGGAAGGTTCATTCGAAAAGTGTGAAGCAGCGGACGCGATCATCCTCGGCGCTGTCGGATACGAAGTTGATGGTAAGACCGTCTTTACCAAACCCGGCAAGCCTTATCCTGAGCCTCAGCTCGCGGGATTCGCTCAAGTTATCGGCAACCGGCAGAAACTCGATCTGTACGCCAACGTTCGACCTGTAAAGTTATACGCGGGTGTGAAGCACAAGATTCATGGCGAACTGAAACAGGTGTGGGAACCCGGCAAGGTCGATTACGTTGTCATTCGCGAGAACACCGAAGACGCTTACACCGGTGAGACGAACGAAATCGCCGGCGGCAAAGTGACGCCAATTCGCATCACACGCGCTGCGACGGAACGCGTAGTGCGTTTTGCTTTCAATCTTGCGCGCAAACGAAACAAACAGATGAAAGTCACCTGCGTCGACAAATCAAATATCATCGGCGCGCATCGTTTCTTTCGGGAAGTCTTTCGCGAAGTTGGCCAGCGCGAATTCCCTGATCTGAAGCTGGATTACGCGTACGTCGATGCGTTTTGTCAGTGGCAGATTCGCAATCCCGAATGGTACGACGTGGTCGTGGCGCCGAATCTGCCGGGCGATATTGTCAGCGACAACGGCGCGACGACCGCGGGCGGATTGGGTCTCGCGGTCGGCGGCAACATCGGCGACGAACATGCAATGTTCGAACCGATTCACGGCAGCGCGCCAAAGCATGCGGGCAAAGACAAGGCGAATCCACTTGCGGCGATCTTGTCAGCTCAGATGATGCTGGATTGGCTGGGCACGCGACATGAAGATGAGCGATTGCTCCGCGCGGCGGAAAAAGTCGAGGCCGCTGTTGCAGAGCTGCTCAGCGAAAGCAGAACGCTCACTTATGATTTGATCGGCGAAGAGAAAGCGTCGCGGTGCAGTGAAGTCGGCGCGGCCGTGGAAGAAAAGCTGAGAAAGCTGGTCGCGGAAACCTGACGTCTGCTCACGGCACCCTCCCTAACGGTCGGGTTTCCGCAGTATCCGCTCTTCAATCTTCGGTAGACTCAGAATCAACGTATCGCCCACGGCTTTCAGACTCTTCGCTGAGATCTTGTCCAGCGTATCGTCTTTGGTATGCCACTCGTCATAAGTCGCAAGCTGAATAATGTCGAGCGCGTCGACGCCTGCGCGGAGAAAAGGCTTGTGGTCGTCGTCGTCAACGCCTTCGCGACCATCAGTAAATTGCTTTCCGTAGCCGGCTTCGCGCGCCGTCTGCCAGACAACGTCGACGAGCCACCGACTGCTCAGTTCCGGGCGACCAAGGCGCAGGTCTTTCGATCCCATCATGTCGAGAAGAATCATCGCGCGAATTCGTTTCAACTCGTTCTTCGCGATTAACTGCTCGACCATGTGACGGCTGCCATACGTGTTGTCGGCTGATCCATTGCCCGGGTCGGCTGGGTTAGGATTCTTGCACTGTTCCCAATCGGTGCAGAACGCCTCTTCACCATCGAAGAAAACAAACCAATAGGTCAACTTAGGTTTCGACTTTTGCGCAAGCACGCGGGCGATCTCAATCAGCGCGCCGGTTGAAGATCCGGCATCGTTGGCGCCGACGAAATTGAAGTCTTTGAAATATTTTGTGTCGTAGTGGCTGGAAATGATGATGACGTCCGAAGACTCGCCGGGCAGCTCAGCGATCACATTCACCATCTTCTTCTGTCCCTGCGGTGTTGTCGGATGAAACTCATCGGTCGTGACGTTCAAACCAGGCGAAGACTTTAGTTGTGCGACTATGTAGTCACGCGTTCGTTCCAACTCGGCAGATCCAGCCGGCCTCGGCCCAAACTCAACTTGCTTGCGCACATGTTCGAACGCGCGGTCACCGTCGAAATCAGTGGTCGTCTTCGTCGCGGGAGAATTCGCCGGCGTTGTGTTAGCGGGCGTGTTCTTATTGCTCGGACAACCTAACAGCGACAGGGGCAGAAGCAGCGCAAAGGCTACCGTAAAAAGTTTGAGTTGTGACTTTGACATGTGAACCGGAGTTGTCAGTTCTCTCAGACTGAATTTCAACGACCTGCCGCGCGCGATGCTGCCGTTTTCTTTCGCGCCGACGTCTTGCGGCAATCGGCGCAAATACCGATCATTCGCAAGAGATGCTCAGTCAGCTCGAATCGATGCTTCGCAGCCATGGCATCCTGCAGCGCTTCGAGCTCCGGCGAATAGAATTCGATGATTTTGCCGCACTCAGAACAGATCATGTGGTCGTGATGCTGATGCTTATAGTTGTGCTCGTAATGCGCGCGACCATCGCCGAACCGCACCTCACGCGCCAACCCAGCTTCCGTCAGCAGCCGGAGTGTTCGATAGACCGTTGTCTGTCCCACCGTGGGATCTTGCTCACGAACCAGGCGGTACAAATCTTCTCCTGACATGTGCCCCTCGGTATTCAGGAACACTTCGAGAATCAGATCGCGCTGCGCGGTCCGCTTCAGGCCCTTCTTCTGAATATGCTTTAGGAAAACTTCCTGTTCTTCGGTCATGAGTGCGTAGGAAAGCTGTGTCGAAGCAACTTCATTCTAACATTGAGCATGACGTGTCAGAAGCCCACGCCGGCGTAGCGAATTTTGATGGGTACTGCTGGATGCTCGCACTTCGCACTTGGTACTCGCTATTTTGTGCTTTGTGGGTGCTGTGCCATCTGACTCCTGACGCTTGCTTTCGGTCTTCTGCTTTCTGCCGTTTGCGTTCTGCTTTGTGTTATCTTTTGCCAAATGCCGGGGTGGCGAAATGGCAGACGCTACGGACTTAAAATCCGTTGACCGCAAGGTCGTGTGGGTTCGACTCCCACCCTCGGCACCATGAATAGTCTTGAGGTTTTCACGATTTCCACCAACTTAGCCCCGTAAAAACGCCGGTTACCAATGAAACCTCTCCAGGCGCACGCAGGACTTCAAGGTCATCCACAAATATATCCAACAGCTTGGTTCTGTTATTGCGCCTCGCGCAGAATAGAAACGCGCCTCCGGTACTTTCGATAGACCATTATTGGGACAGTTGTTTTCATTCGCGAGTCTCCTCAAATGTAAACAGCCGTCGCGCTACCTTCCGCGTTTAGTCAAAGGTCGAAAAGGAATTAGCTTTGATGAAATCGCAGGGCGCAGACGAGCCAATGCACTAATACGCGAGACTGTCAGCCAGGAAGAGCGGTCCGGCCGATTTACCTTCGGCCACCGCTTTCAGCCGGTACATCAATTCGCCCCAGGTGGTGTTGCAGTTCGTGAAGTAGTCCGTCTCAGCCGCCCAACCTGCATGTGAAAACCGCAAGGCACTGCTCGCTCCGTTTTCGCGGACCGTAAACCGGAGACTCGTGCCGTTCCATTCGTCTCCAGTTTCGCAACGCCAAACGGTTTTCTCTGGAGACTGCGTTTCGAGACGCAAGCGATAAAGCGTACTCCTCTTAAAGAATCCAAGCTCGGCCACGCCCTTGCTGGGCTCGGTGCTGTCAACTGCCCACCACTGCGCGAACCCCGCTGCGGACTCAACCAATGAGCGAACGCGTTCTGCGGGCGCCTCGATCACGATCGCATGTTTGATATCGGCCATTTCTTTCTCCTGTTGGTTATTTCATTCCTAACGACTTGCCGGTGGTATCACACCATTCATCCGCAGGTACTCTACGACCTGGCCGTAGTGATTTGCGGAATGCAGCAACGCTTCAACAATAAGTCCCAATCGCGTGGCCGTATTCTGCAGCGGCGAGATTGGCGTGCTCTTAATCAACACATTCTTCTCGTCAATAGTCGCCGCTGCTTTATGCAGAGCAGCAAACGAACCCTTTAGGTAAGCGACGATCTCGGCTTTCGTTCTGACTGATTCAGGTCCCGCTTCATCGCCGGCGTCGACGGGTGATGGTTCGCCGAGGGCGCTTGCCGCCAGAATGTAATTTGCGGCGGCGGCATGTTTGAGTTGCTGCGAGAATGTGCGCACGCCTTTGAACTCGCCGGCGCTGGGCGCGAATGAGTACTTGTCGGCCGGCATCGCATCGGCAACGTCAACGAGTTGCTTCTCCCATTTGGTCACCCAGTCATCAATTACCTGGCTGGATGGCCGACGCTGGCCCTGCTTGTTGACTTGTGCGAGTCCAACGACGCCACCCGCCAGCACCAGAAACATTGTGAATATCCAAGTCGACTTCTTCATGTCTATCCCCTCTCAACTGAATAAAAACAGACCGTACATCTTCAAGTCGACTTTAAGTCAAGAGGTTTTTCGTAAGTTGTCTCCTTTACCGACTGGCCAATCATCCCCCCTGCTCTCATCTCACGACTAGCAATCGAAATGGGGCTGGTTTTAGAATCCTGCTATGTCGCAACTATCCATTTCCCAGGTGGCACGCCTCGTGGGTTTGCGAGCTTCAGCCATTCGCTATTACGAACAGATTGGCATTCTCAAACCAGCAGGACGAAAAAGCGGTAAGCGTCTTTATGACTCCACAGTCTTACGCCGCCTCGCAGTGATTCAGCGCGCCCAGGAAACAGGTTTCACGCTGGCCGAGATCAAAGAGTTGCTCTTCGGATTCAGCGATCAAGACGCCCCCCCAAAACGATGGCAGGGATTGGCGGAGCGAAAGCTCGCGGAACTTGACGCGGCGGCCGATCGGATAGAATTGATGAAACGATTACTGAACCGGCTGCGCGGTTGCAACTGCTCTGCCCTGGACGAATGCGGCGAGAAGCTACTGAAGCTAAGAGGCATCGCTGTCTAAGACCTGTTCACTCAAATATCCAAATCCGATTCAGAGCAGCGAAATCCAGCACCTCGATTCCCTTCCCTAAAGCGATAAACGCGGCCGCTAATACGCCAAGCTCTTCCGCCAGGAACCCTGGTCGGATTGGTTTACCTCCGGCTATTAGTCACTTACTCCATCCCAGGAGTTCATCCAATATCACAACCCCGATACCCACGCTGAGACTGAGGAAGTAAACCAGGAGCGACTTGAGAAATGCCTTACTCTGAAAACGATACTCTCTGGCTGCCAAGACGGTCAGACCGAGTGACAAAACTATTACCAGTAGAATTAATGCTGACCTCACAAACGGGCTGGTGGAAAAAGCCAGTAGCACTTCACCCTCGTCTGAAAAAGGCCGTGCGCCTCGCACTGCTCGAAGCAAGTCCATCACGCATGGAAACAATCTCAGGCTGGCATTAGTAAAGCTGGCGGTGACCCAGCCGACGCCGTGCCGGTTATGCGCAACCACCAGAAATATTGCCCCGGCAACCAGGCTCACCGCCGGCCCGGCAAACTTTGCCCAATGATCGATCCATTCGGGCACATCGCCAATCGGAGTCACGCGCTGCAAACTCATTCGCGCGTGATAGCCGAAGAGGATGTATGTCATGAGGTGTCCAAGCTCGTGGACCTCGATCGCCAACCCTGTTAGTAGGACAATGAGCGCCACCCAACGCACAACCGAATTTGTGGTGGCGTTCGCGAGAAAGTCATTTGCATTCACTTGCAGACTCACTCATCCGTCGCGTCCGTTACAGAATTCACTCCTCAAGTCCAAAATCCGATACACAGGCTTTCAGCAAAGGACGTCCGCACATATTATCGTTGGACGATCCTTGTGTCTGTTATCAGATTACGATTTTGTATAGTCTTAAGAACTACGCACGATCTTTCTATATTTGTGAGGCGTCATACCCACATACAATTTGAAGACCTTTGAGAAGTGGCTCTGATCCACGAAGCCTGCCTGCAAAGCGATCGCGGTTAAGGGAAGATCTCCCTTCATTAGTTCGGCACAGGCGTGTTCAATTCTTAGCTTGCGGACAAATTCACCAATCGTCACTCCAAACTTTTGACGAAAAGCTGTGGCCAGATAAACGGGATGAACACCTACCTCGGCAGCGATCTGCGTAAGCTTCAACGTTTCAGGAAAGTTTTCGACAATCATTTCGCAAGCTTGCCGGAGCCATGGAGGTGCCGCCCGAATTCCGGTATAGGACTGGCGCGCGGCGTCAGCCAAAAGCTCAAGAGCTAGCCCTTCAATCGCCAATTTCGCTGCAGTGTCGGTCTTATTGAACTCACGATTCAGTCTCGCACATAGCCGGGGCAAAGTACCGCCACAGAACTCAGTGGTAGTCCTTAGAATAAGGGAGTCGGCTCGTAGTCTTTCTACCCACCGGGAAGAGATCTCAAGCACGAAGACTCGGACATTTGCGCCGTGGATGAGATCTTCGTGTGTTTGACCCGACGCGCGAAACGTCAAAGTAGAAGGCCGGCAAACAACCTCTCGGTTTCCGAATCGCTCGGTGTAGGCTCCCTGCAACACAAAGCAGAAATACGAGTTTTCGTGAGCGTGCCGCGGCAATCTGGAGTGCGCGTCAACCACCGTTTCCGTCAGGATAAAGTCCGCAACTCCTAAACTTTTTGTGACGCGACCATGCAAACAGCCGGGCTGTAGTCTTTCGATCACTTTTTTTCAACTCCATTTTAGCCGGTTCATAACGTGGCAACAGAATGCGAGCATTCTACACCTGCCGAGGCTACACGATGGAAAGCTCCCCGAACGATGCTTGCGGTTCAGACTGGGCGTCACTTGCCAGGTTGCAGGCAGTGTTTCTTGATGTGCTCTTCAGATAGCCGGGGAGATCGCCACCATAATTGCGAATCGCGTGCAGGCTGGCTGGCTGTTATTGCCACGGTCCTCTTGCCGCAGAAAAGTTTTCTCTTGCGCCTGCGAGATTCCCCGTGGTAGTCTTATTTAGACGACATGGGAAGCAGGAGTCGTTATGACAAGAGATAAAGCCTCAGTTACTACACCCGACCTAGTGATTCTCAGTTTGCTGACCGAACGGCCGATGCATGGCTATGAGGTGAACGCCGAACTTGAGCGCCGGCAGGCCCGCGACTGGGTGGCGATTTCACGGCCGCAAATCTATTACTCGCTGGACAAGCTGGCGCGGCAGGGATTGTTGGCTGAATCGCGAGACTCGAGTCCGGTACTGGGCGCCGATCGCCGCGTGCTGAGAACCAGTGCCAAAGGCCGTGCGGTGCTGGCTCGCGACTTGGAGAGTGATAGCTGGACCAACCAGCGCGAGCGACCGGCCTTTCTGACCTGGTTAGCCCTTTCATGGCAAGCCACGCCGTTGGTCGTCAAGCGACAAATCCAGCGGCGAATGAAATTCCTCGAATCAGAAATTACGCGCGAGGAGGAGACGCTGCAGGCAGTTCGCGATGAGGTAGGTCACGATTACCACGAGGCGGTTTGGATGTTGAAACTGACTATTGGCGAGCTCAAGTCGGAACTGCATTGGCTGCGGCAAGTCATCCGCGAGCTGCCACGCAGGGCGCCGGCCATAAACGCTGGCAACTCTACCGTCTCGCCGTTAAGGGAACGGCGACGTAAAGCAAGTTAATCGATTTCCACCGGGAAGATTGGACGCCATTTGACATGATAGTAAAACTTTCCCCGTTTGCCTTCGTGATCTTCATTCTGGTTAGTTGTCCAGCAATCATCGCCGCCCAGAGTCAGGAGCCACTCGATGGATACACGAAGATCTTTCATGATGACTTTCTGAATAATCTGACCGGCGACTGGAAGCTAACGCGAACGATTCGAGGAGAAACATCCCAAAGTGAATTTCATGCGGAATGGGTGTTGAATCATCAATTTCTAATGATTCATATGAAGGATACGAGCAATCCTTCGAAGTACGAAGCCACAGTCTACATTGGTTATGACAACACCAGTGAGCGCTACGTTGCACATTGGTTCGATGTCGGTGGCGGACGATTTTCTGAAACACTTGGCTACGGGACGCGCGCCGGCCATTCAATTAAGTTCAACTTTGAATATCCTGAGGGTCCGTTTCACAACACCTTTACCTGGCATCCGGAGACTAGGAGTTGGGTGTCATTAATGGAGCATAAGGATAAGAGCGGCAAGTGGATAACTTTCGCCGAAGACAGCTTGCGGCGTTAGTGACATCGTTTGTCAGTTACTCTATCTCTGTTGACCTAAATTTCGACTCGTCGCCTCTGCAACGTTCTTAAAATCCGTTGACCGTAAGGTCGTGTGGGTTCGACTCCCACCCTCGGCACCAACAATGATCTCATCGCGCTCAGACCTAAAACCGCTGAACGGATTCATGTAACGAAACGCGTGTTCACTAGACGCGCTAGCTGGAATTCAGAACGGATTTTCACCCATTCGCCGCTTGATGTGATTTGAGAATTCTTATTGACAAACCTTTCCTTCGAGTTTACAGTCCGGCAGCTTTCTGAACCATAGGCTCCAATTTGCTTTGGTCGATGCGTCAGCCAAAGTGTCTGGTTCATTCTTAACCGAAAAAAATTGAAGGAGACCTGAATCGTTAAGTACCCCGGCTACTTTCACGCAAGGTCGAACTCTGCCCTCGTTAAGCTTGCTGTCGCATTAGCTTTTCTTGATGCTCGTGTGGGCGTCCGTGTGGGCGCAAGAACCGTACACGATCGACGGCGATGGCTACACTCTCGATCTGCACTCACGCACGGGGAAAACGGTGCGGCCGGGTGAGTTCTTCGCTCACTCTATTTCGGCAAGTGAGTTAACTACGGACTCTGCTCAAGCACGTTAGTTGATCAAAAAACTAAAGGAGAAATCAATGTTCCCGACAACAAAAAGAACGCAGCGCGTGCTGCTCCGAGCCTTGCTGTTGCTCGCGCTGTTGATGGCCTTGGCCGGTATTGGCCAGAGTCAAACAGCTTCCTGTCTGAGCTCTCAGCTTTCAGCCCAGCATGAGGCCGATGATGGGTCGGCGGGGGGCCATAGGAGCATTTATTTCAGTCTCAGGAATAAATCAAAATCGCCCTGCATGCTCAATGGCACTCCAGGCGTCGCCTTATTAGACCCAGCGGGACGCCGGATGAAAACAAAAGTAGACAAATGGGACGACTCTAGCGTGGAGTCGAAGGCGGTGACGCTCGCCCCCGACGAGAAAGCATTCTTCGAAGTTCGTTACAGCTCTTGTGAATTTACCAACGGTGCTCTCGAGCGCAAAGAGCGCTGCACGCATTCCGCGAAGCTGGGGTTCACTCCGCCAGGAACAAAGGGGATGGTGATAATCCGCGAGCCTCTCGATGCCAACGGGTGGATAAGCGGAGTTTCGCCGATCGTAGCCAGACGCGAAGAACTCGGAATCGAAGCGCCGGCCAGCGATGATGCGAGTGCAACAGCTCGCTGCCTGAGTTCTCAGCTTTCACTTCTCCGCGAAGCGAACGACGCAGCTATGGGCGGGAGAAGGAGCCTTTTTTACAGTTTCAAAAACAATTCACAATCGCCGTGCACACTCGCAGGCTGGCCAGTCTACGTTCTGCTGGACGGTAAAGGACATCCGCTCAAGGTAGTAAGCTCCGGCGGAGAGGGCGAGCCAAATGACCCGAAGCCCGTGACACTCGCGCCCGGAGGGAAAGCATTCTTCGCCGTTAATTACACGTCGTGTTCATTCCGCACCACCCGCAACGATAGTCCCTGGCGCTGCAGGTCTTCGGCGAACGCGCGAGTCACAGCTCCGGGGACCAAGCGCGTTTTCATTGTTCGCGAAGTTATCGATCCTCAAGGTCCATATTTTGAGGTTACGGCGCTAACCACCACTCTCGAGGAGTTAGGAATCAGCATTGAGAAACCCAAGCCTTGATCATGTTGCTCGAGCGATCGTCGTGCCGACGACTCTGCGCAAAGGCAAGTTAGTTATAAGAGGAGACCAGATGCTTAATCGGATTCTGCTGTTAGTCACTTTAATTCTCATCGTCGCGCTTCCATGCTTTTCTCAGCGTCAAACGAAAGACGACAAGTACTGGGCATTGTCGAAAAGGTACTGCAATGCCCGGTTTGGGTTTTGCGTCCGTTACCCAGCCAGCCTGCTGATGGATAAGCCGCCGGTAAACGGAGACGGGAGGCGGTTTGATAATGGCAACGGCTTGGAAATGACCACCAGCGGCATCAATAACGTTTTGGACGACACGCTCCAAAGCGAAATGCGCTCTGCCAGCGACGACTTCGGTCAGATTACTTACGAGGCCAAAGGCAAAAACTGGTTTGTTCTTTCAGGACTGAAAAAAGGCGCAACCGACACAATCATTTATCTCAAGACGTTTATCGGCCGCGGCTCGGTGAATCATCTGGAGATAACTTATCCAGTCGCCCAAAAAGAAGTTTATCGGACAGTCGTGGGCAATATCGCTCGTTCCTTCAAGCCGGGCCAACTCGGCGTTACTCATTAGTTCTAGGAGAAAAAATCATGCGAAGAAAACAATTCTTATTGCCGGGAGCAGTGATGTGCTTAGTCGCGTCCCTTTTTGTTGTGGGCGCGTCAGCGAAATCCAGAGTTCGCGTCAGACATGTTTCGAAGGCTAAGTTGTTCCTGTATGAGAAGGCGGTCGGCGGCTTCAAGTACAACGCAAAATTGAACAGGTGGGAGGGTGTCGAAGGCATGACTTCAGCGGGAACGGACATCGCTAAAAAACCCGTGATCTTCAAGCCTATGCTCATTGGCAAACAGAAGGTTCCGGCGTATTACGAGGCCGGCAATATGATGGCTGACCCTTGCGACCATAGCTACATCGTGATCACTGATCAAAGTTACGCCATAGTCTTTTCCGCCGACTGTGGCGAAGACGAAAAGGTGTTGGATAACTATGCCAAGTCTTTCACTTTGCCGAAGGGAGTACATGCTGTCAGGGCGAAGGAAGGAGCCGGTTGGGAAGTAATTGAGTAAGACAGAGCTTTACTGTTGTTTTTCGAGACCGAAGCAACGAACAGTTATGAACAAGCCGCGATCTGCGACGCCGTCTGTCTTTGCGATTTCTGTCGTCTGCGCCCAACTCACATCACTCCCTAAACCGTCACCTTGGTCTGACCACTAACGCGTCCTTTAGCAGAGGCCGGGGGTAGTGGTCAGGTCAACTTCTGCTGTTTTTCGAAAAGAAATTCTTGCCTCTTAACCCAAGTAATCAGTTAGAATGTCGCGCCACAGCACACAAATGGCGCAACCGCTCAAAACTGAAAGACCCAATCTTTCCGACGCCGAAAGGGGATCCGTCGGCCTAAAAGAATTTCAATTGGTTAGACCAGAGGACGAGGGGATCGTTGCCGAACAGGTCGTCGAACAGATTCGCGGGATGATCCGGACAGGCAAACTGAAACCCGGCGATCGGCTCCCTTCGGAAAGAGAGTTGGCCAACCGCCTCGGCATTAGCCGGGCGAGTTTGCGACACGGTTTACGCTTTCTTGCCGCCATCGGGATCCTGAATTCGCGGCGCGGCTCAGGCACCTACATTGCGCACGGCCCGCCGGTTTTGAAAAGCGAGTCACTCCAGGTCCTCGCCGACCTTCACCGCTTCAGTTATGCCGATATGTTTGAAGCGCGCAAAGTTCTGGAGTGCTCGCTGGCAGAGTTGGCTGCGGCCAATGCCAAGCCCGAGCACCTGGCGCTGATGGCTGAAGAGATCGCCGAAATGTACGCGGCCCTCGATAACCCACAGGAGTATCTGATCCACGATATCCGCTTTCATCGCGCCGTCGCCGCCGCCAGCGGCAATCAAATTCTGAGCGCGCTGATGAATATGGTTTCGACCGCGATGTATGAGAGTCGCCGCGAGACCGTAGAGCGGGCCACCGACTTGAAGCAGTCGGTAGAACTCCATCGGAAGATCTACAAATTTATTCGCGCCCGCAAAACTCAGGAGGCAGCAGCGGCAATGAATGAACACCTGAACCTCGCCGAGAGAGCCTTCACTTCCGAACAAGAGACAGCCGCGACACGCAAGGTCATCCCGTCACGCCGGGAGAAAGGTTAAGTCGTTGGGATCGGATCGCATGAAAACATTTCTAATCAGAATCCTGATCGCGCTGGTCGCAACCGGCGGGACTGCTTACGCCCAGTCCCCTTCCTACTCCGAACGCATGGCGGCAACTGTGATGAGCGTTTGGAAAAACTCGTGGTCAAACGATCCGGCGCGACCGGAGCGTTGGAGCTATGAACAGGGTGTAGCGCTAAAAGGAATTGAAAGTGTCTGGCTGAATTCTGGTGACGGCAAGTACTTCAGCTTTATCCAGCAAAGCATCGACCGATTCGTAAATGATGACGGAACCATCAAGGGATACCGGATCGACGAATACAACCTCGACAACATCAACGAAGGAAAACTCCTGCTGACGCTCTACCGCGTCACTGAGAAAGAGAAGTACAAGAAGGCCGCGGATCTTCTGCGCGAACAACTGAAGGGTCAGCCGCGCACGAAGGAAGGAGGGTTCTGGCACAAGAAAATTTATCCATATCAGATGTGGCTCGATGGCTTGTACATGGGTGAGCCGTTCTATGCCGAGCACGCGATGCTGTTCCATGACAACGCCGCCTTTGACGATATCGCGAACCAGTTTGTTTGGATGGAAAAACACTCGCGCGATCCGAAGACAGGTCTGCTTTATCACGGTTGGGATGAATCGAAGCAGCAGCGTTGGGCGAATCCGCAGACCGGGCTTTCGCCGATGTTTTGGGGTCGGGCGATGGGCTGGTACGCGATGGCGCTGGTGGACACGCTTGATTACTTTCCCGCAGATCATCCGCGACGCGCCGAGCTGATTGCCATCTTGAAGCGGCTGGCTCCGGCCATACAGAAATATCAGGATGCGAAGTCGGGAACCTGGTACTTGATTCTCGATAAGCCCGGCGAGAAAGGAAACTACCTCGAAGCGTCCGCGGCCTGCATGTTTGTTTATGCATTAGCCAAAGGCGTACGTCGCGGCTACTTGCCCGAAAGCTATCTGACGGTCGCGCAAAAGGGCTACCAGGGAGTCTTAAAAGAATTCATTGAGACGGACGCCAACGGCCAAACGAATCTTAATGGAACCGTCGGCGGCGCAGGTTTGGGAGGCAATCCATATCGCGACGGCACTTATCAATATTACATCGGCGAAAAAATTGTTAAGAACGATCCTAAAGGCATCGGCGCATTTCTGATGGCAAGCTCAGAGATCGAAATGAATGTGAACCGCGCAGTCGGCAAAGGCAAGACCGTGACGCTCGATTCTTATTTCAATGCGGAAACTAAGAAGGACATCACCGGACAGATGGTGCCATGGCACTACAAATGGGAAGAGCGCGCCAATGGCGGTTACGCGCTTTGGGGCCGTGTGTTTCGAAGCTTCGGCGCGAATACAAAGACCTTATCCGACGCGCCGACCGCCGCGAATCTTAAAGAGACGGACGTCTACATCATCGTCGATCCCGACACGCCCACTGAGACGCCGAATCCACATTACATCGAGCCCGCAGACATCAAAGCAATTACTGACTGGGTGAAAAGCGGCGGCGTGCTGGTCTTCATGGGCAATGACGCCGGCAACATGGAATTCGATCATTTCAATGAGCTGGCGAAGCAGTTCGGCATTCAATTCAACAAAGACAGTCGCAACAAAGTGCCGGGTAATGAGTTTGAAAAAGGATTGCTCGTGGTTCAGCAGGGCGATGCGATCTTCAAGACAGCGCGCAGGCTTTACCTAAAAGAGATATCCACGTTCACGCTGTCATCGCCGGCTAAAGCCGTATTCACAGACAAGGGCGACGTGTTGATGGCGGTGGCGAAACTGGGACGCGGAACTGTTTTCGCCGTGGGTGATCCATGGTTCTACAACGAATATCTCGACGGGCGAAAATTGCCGCCGACGTTTGATAATTACAAAGCGGCGCGCGACCTGAGCAGATGGTTGATCGAACAAACACATGCGCGCCGATAAATTCAGCACGCCTGTCACGAAAGGATCTTCATAAATGATGACGCTAAACCGAGTATTCATCCTGACACTGCTTGTTTTGTCGACGGCCGTCTGCGCGGGAGCGCAACCAACGCCAAAGCCCGCTGAACAGCGAGCGCCTAGTAGTGCGACACGGCCCGTCACGGTCCTCACCGGACAGGCGCTGGACGATTTGCAGCGAAAAGTCGAAGCGAACAAGGTGCAGGAATTGATCGGCGGCGCAGGTATGCAATTGCGCGTGGCGATTCAGCACGACAAGGACAAGCCTCCGGCTGCCGCAGAACTGCACGATAATTCCGACGATGTTTATTACGTGCTGGAGGGAACGGCGACGTTGACGCTTGGAGGCAAGCTCGATGCGCCGAAAGAAACTGACCCCGGCGAGTGGCGCTCCGCGAAGATTGTCGGCGGTCAGCAATATGAAGTTTCGAAAGGCGATCTGATCATTGTTCCGCGCGGGACGCCGCACCAACGCAGCACGGCCGGAAAAGACTTCACCATGATTCTAATCAAGGTTTATGCTGAGCCGCTTAAACCTCCACCTCCAGCTAAGAAGCCATAGTTATGAGAAAACCGATTTACGCGCTAATCCTGTCCGCGCTATTCATCGCGTCGATTTGTTCATCAGCAACATCACTGGCGTTCGCGCCTGACAAAGTTCAGCGGCGCAACACGCGCGTCACGGGTTGGTCAGCGGTGCCCGCCATTCTCGCCCGCATCAAGCCACCAAAGTTTCCGGTGCGTGATTTCAATATTTCGAACTACGGCGCGGTCGCGGACGGAAAATCAGACTCGACGGCGGCGCTTCGCACCGCGATCGCGGCCTGCAATGCGGCAGGCGGTGGCCGCGTCGTGGTGCCTGTCGGCGTGTTTCTGACCGGTGCAATTCATCTGAAGAGCAACGTAAATCTTTACGTATCGGAAGGTGCCACGCTCAAGTTCATCCCTGACCCGGAAAAATATCTGCCCGTCGTGTACACGCGGTTCGAAGGCACCGAGTGCATGAACTACTCACCACTCATTTACGCCTTTGAACAGCAGAATATTGCTGTCACCGGAACCGGCACGTTGGACGGTTCGGCATCGGATCAAAACTGGTGGGCATGGGCGCGACGACAGGGCAATGATGAAGCGCCCGCGCGCAGCAGCGTGCGTAAGCTGCTCGATTATGGCGAGCGCGGCGTGCCGGTAAAAGATCGCGTCTTCGGTCGCGGCGAATATTTGCGGCCCAGTTTTATTCAGCCCTACCGCTCGCGCAACATTCTGATCGAGGGCGTTCACATCATCAACTCGCCGATGTGGGAGATTCATCCGGTACTTTCAAGCAACATCACGGTGCGCGGGGTGACCATCACAACTCACGGACCAAACAATGATGGCTGCGATCCTGAATCGAGTCGCGACGTACTCATCGAGGATTGCGTGTTCGATACGGGCGACGATTGCATTGCCATCAAGTCGGGACGCGACAACGATGGCCGGCGCGTTAATGTGCCTTCGGAAAACATTATCGTGCGCAACTCAACGATGAAAGACGGGCACGGCGGCGTCGTGATGGGCAGCGAATGCTCCGGTGGAATTCGCAATGTCTTCATCGAGAACTGTCACATGGACAGCCCGAATCTCGAACGCGCGTTGCGTTTCAAATCAAATGCGCGGCGGGGTGGTTACGCTGAGAATGTTTTTATGCGTAACGTTGAAGTAGGACGCGTGAAGGAAGCGATCCTGACAATCGATTTCATGTACGAGACTGGCCCGAACGGTCCTTACAAACCGATCGTGCGCAACGTAAGTATCGAAAATGTGAAGAGCACATCCAGTCCGCGCGTGATGTGGATCGCCAGTTTTCCGGGCGCAATCATCGATAACGTTAATTTTATCGATTGCGTGTTCCGCGGCGTCGAAGCCGGCGAAGTCATGGACGCCAGCGGCTCAATCCTCTTCAAGAACGTAAAGATCGAGCCGGCGAACAAAGGGCGGAGTCTGAATTCCCGACCGACTTGGCCGTAAGTGCGTGTCAGAAGCCCGACCGTCACGGGAGCAACAACAAAACACCAAGCATGCTAGTTTGACCATCTACAGGACGCACTTGAAGCCCCTCAGTTGGCGAGTGTAACGCCGAAGGCGTTTGCAAATTCCAGCCCAGGGCAACGCCCTGGGAAAAGAGCCGGTTACGATTCCAAAACTCTGAAAGAGTTCGCGAATTTCATTGAGGGCTGGCTATCTGCTCCCTCACGGTCGGGCTTCTGAGACTAACGCATGAAGCATCAACAACTACCGTTTCTCATCTTTTGCGCATTGGGCGTTTACCTGGCCAGCGCAACGTTGACGTCCGCTCAGACAAATCTCACCGTAGCCGCGGACGGGAGTGGCCAGTTCAAGACTGTGCAGGAAGCCATTAACGCTGTCCCGCAGACCACACGCTTTGACAGTCCTGCAATCATTCACATCAAGGCCGGCGTGTATAAAGAATTGATTTACGTGCAGCACGAAAAACGTTTTGTGCATTTAGTCGGAGCGGATGCTGAGAAGACTGTCATCACCTACAACTTGAACGCAAAGATGATTGGTGTTGATGGTCAACCAATCGGCACCTTTCGCACACCGACGGCAGTTATTGATGCGGACGACTTCACGGTCGAAAACATCACGTTCGAAAACTCGGCCGGCCCAGTCGGACAGGCGCTGGCGATTCGCGTCGACGGCGACCGCGTAGTGTTTCGCAACTGCCGGTTCCTCGGATGGCAGGATACGATCTTTATCGATCGCGGGCGGCAGTACTTTGAAAATTGCTATATCACCGGCCACGTCGACTTCATTTTTGGGGCCGCGACCGCGTGGTTCGAAAACTGTCACATTCACGTACTGAAAGATGGCTACATAACGGCGGCATCAACACCGCCGCAGCAACGTTTTGGATTTGTATTTTCGCACAGCAAGATCACCGCAGAGACGCCAACGGTGAGAACATATCTCGGCCGGCCGTGGCGCCCATACGCCGCGACGATTTTTCTCAACACTGACATGTCCGACGTCATCCGGCCGGAAGGATGGAACAACTGGAACCAACCCGATCGCGAGAAAACTTCGCGATATGCCGAATTCGGCAGCACGGGTGCAGGCGCGAAACCAAACGAGCGAGTGAAGTGGGCGACGCAATTGAAAGAGTCTGAAGCGAAGACCATTACTTTGCAGCGCGTGCTCGGCGGCGACGACAATTGGAACCCGAAAACCGGCACGGCATCATTCACAAACATGAGTTTGGCATCGCAGACACCGATCGTTCTCTGGCCTGAAGGAGCGCCCGGCGCAATTGGAAAAGATCCGATCGACATTCCGGCGCTTACGCCTTTTCTGCCTTTGAAAGAGAAAGCGACCGGCGCGGCCGTGATAGTTTGCCCGGGTGGTGGTTATGAACATCTGGCGGATCACGAAGGCCGCCCGGTGGCGGAGTGGCTCAACTCGATCGGCATTACTGCGTTCGTACTGAAGTACCGGCTGGGGCCGCGCTATCATCATCCTGCTCCGCTAGAGGACGTGGCCAGAGCGATTCGAACTGTGCGGGCGCGAGCTACAGATTGGAAGATCGATCCGGAACGCATTGGCGTCCTTGGCTTCTCGGCCGGCGGACATCTCGCATCGACGATCGCCACGCATTTTGATTCGGGTCAGACGAATGCAAAAGACCCAATCGAACGAGTCAGTTCGCGGCCGAATCTCGCAATTCTCATTTATCCGGTGATTACGATGCGCGAGAAAACTCACGCGGGATCGAAGAAAAATCTGCTCGGTGACAATCCGTCGGCGGAACTAATCGCGCTGCTCTCAAACGAAGAGCATGTGACGAAAGAAACCCCGCCAACGTTTCTGGTGCACACGATGACGGACACGTCGGTTCCAGTCGAGAACACTCTGCTGTTCGCCGCGGCGCTGCGGAAAGCCGCCGTGCCTTTTGAGATTCATCTGTACGAACGGGGGCCGCACGGTTTTGGCCTGGGAGGGAACGATTCGATTCTCTCGACCTGGCCAATGCGCTGTGCTGATTGGCTGCGCGTGCACGGATTTGCGAATTAGAGATCCTTTCGTGTCAGTACCATGAGCGGTAGCGAGCGGATCAAGCACGATCTCGGCAAACTCGGCAGGTTGAAGCTATTAAAGATCCATTGCACATGGAGCCTGTGATGATAGGACGATAGTGTCTTACTTTGCGGAACTTGGTGTCTTTGCGACTTTGCGCGAACAAGATTTCAGTGCGGTTTTCACGCTAAAACGCCAACTCGCAAAGTTCCGCAAAGGTGAAACCAGGACACTACCGAAAGGACTCTTCGTGATCCGGTCGCTACCGCTCGCGGTACTGACACTTTACATTCGAGAGCATAGTCATGAAGAGAATTAGCCGTCGCACATTCGTTGGTTGCACGCTCGGAGCCAGCGCCGGTGCCTTGCTCGCTCCTCGCAGCGCCATAGCCACCGACTCGCGCATCGAAATTCTGATCAATGAGCCCATCGGTACAGTCGCACCCGAAATTTACAGTCACTTCATCGAGCATCTGGGCGGCGTCATCTACGACGGTATTTGGGTTGGAGAGAAATCAAAAATTCCAAACTACAATGGAATCCGCAAAGCGCTCGTTGATAATTTGAAGAAGCTGAACCCCGGTGTGATTCGTTATCCCGGCGGCTGCTTCGCCGATCAATACGACTGGCGCGACGGCGTCGGCGCGCGCGACAAACGTCCGACGCGCGTGAATTTCTGGGCCGACACGCACTACAAAACCACAAAAGCGTATGAAGATTTGGAAGGCGGGCCACAGAAGTATGAAGCCAATCAATTCGGCACCGACGAATTTGTTTCTTTCTGCAAGATGGTCGGGGCGCAACCATATCTGGCGGCTAACGTACGCAGCCGTGACGTGCGTGTATTTCTCGAGTGGTTGGAATACTGCAACGCGCCTGCCAATCTCACGACGTGGTCAACTGAACGGACAAAGAACGGATTCCCTCAGCCGCACGCAGTGAAGTTTTGGGGCGTGGGCAACGAATCGTGGGGATGCGGCGGCGATTTTACTCCCGACGAATATGCCACTGAGTTCCGCAAGTTCACCGCGTGGTTACCGACTTATGGCTTGCAGTTAAAGTTAATCGGTTCCGGCCCGAACGGCGGTGATGTCGCGTGGACGCGCCGGTTTTTTCAATCGCTGGCAGAAAAAGGTTCGCGACAAATTGCGAAGCTTTACGGTTGGGGTTTGCATTACTACTGCGGGTCGACCGGACAGCAGATCGCCAACGAATTCACCGAGAACGAATGGTACGACCTGCTGGAACGCGCCAACCGCATGGAGAGTCTCGTCGAAGATCATTGGCAGATCATGGGCGAGTTCGATAGGGAACGACGCGTGAAACTCGTGGTCGATGAATGGGGCGCATGGCACAAACAGGATCCGGACATGCCGCCTGGATATCTCTACGCTTATGCGGGCACACTACGGGACGCGCTGATTTCAGCAATCAATCTCGACATCTTTCAGCGGCACGCAGACAAAGTCGCGATGGCCAATCCCGCGCAACTCGTAAACACAATTCATTCACTGTTCCATACTTACGAAGACAAATTTATTCTGACGCCGAACTACCACATCTTTGAGATGTACGGGGCGCACTCCGGAGCGACCGCGGTGAGAACCGAATTCATCGCCCGGCGAGCGAGCTTCACGCGACTCGACGCTCAGCGAAAGGAAATCCCCGCGAGTCTGTGGGGCTTGCAGGGCTCAGCGTCAGTGAAAGACAAGCAATTGACGGTGACGGTAGTCAATCCCCACGCGAAAGAATCGCGGGAAGCAGAGATCTCAATTCGCGGCGCGTCGATTAAATCAGGTGAGAGCCGGACGCTCGCATCCACCGACCTGCATGCCCGAAATACGTTCGCGAATCCGCGCGGGCTGGAACCAAAAAACGCGCCAGTCGGCGCCAGCGGCCCGACAATCGTTTACAAGTTCCCGCCAGCATCGGTGACACGATTGAGGCTGGATTTGAGCTAACGGCTTCAAGAAGGTTTTTCGCGCCGGAGACGCGAAATGTTTATAGATACAATTGCTAACCCAAACGCGTTGGGGATTGAGTGAATCCCGATAAATCGAGATTCACTCAATCCCCAATATATTCTTTAAGCATTCCAATAACTATAAATATGTCGCCGCGCTGCGGCGCGTGAAGTAAAAACGATACGGCACCCTGACGGGATGCAATCTCTCTGCTGTTATTTTATTGCGGCCCTACAGGGCGCGATTCTTTGTCTAATCCGATCCAGGGGCTGCGCTGCGCTTGCCCCTGGCTATTTTACCTCGCGCCTCCGGCGCGAAAGCCAAAGCATGTGCGCATCACTCATTACTCATTACTCATTGCTACTGTCCCGCTTTAGCGATCTCGACCGCAAAGACATGCGTTGGCCCGAACATGTTTGAGCGAAAAACAATCCATTTCATGTCCGGAGTGAAAGTGACGTTCGGCTCGAGGGTGTAGTTGTGCTTCGCGAGATTGACGAGTTTCTCGGCGTTGAAGACGCCCGGTTGGACTAACTCCTTCGCGTTCGGCAATTCCCCGTCAGTGCGATCGCGAACCATCTCAGGACGGAAAAGATAGATCCATTGTCCATTTCCGGGCGCGGCCACGCTGTTCGGTCCGCCACCGTCGCCGGCAAACAGTTTGCCATCAGGCGAGACGTTAAAGTGCACGGACCATTCGCTGCGCTGGAGGTGATACCAAATCCTTTCGCGACTGTCGACGTTGTAGCCCGCGACCCAAAAATCCTCGCTGCGCGGCGTCTGCAAGTCGTACCAGATCCATTTGCCGTCCGCGCCGAACCACTCGTGGCCTTCAATCTCCATCAACATTGTGCGGGGATGTATTTGAGTCAACTTCGATCCGTCAGTGCGAATTGTCCACGTGCGATCGACTTTGTGCCAGGGGCCTTCGTGACAGAAAATCAAAAGCGTAGGGTCGGTAGGCGAGAACTGAATATGGTTGTACCAATCAGTGCCGCGCAGCAGTGTCTTCAGCTCGCCGGTCTTCGTGCTGATGGTAATGAGTTGCAGCGGCCGCTTTTCCGCGAGACGGTTCTCCATCATTTCGCCTTTGCCCGGATAATTATCGCCCCGCGCCGCAGGTGGGGGCGCCGGCGGCTGACCTGCTTTCAGCGTGGCGGCTAATTTGTCGTCAATGATTCCTGCCAGCAAGGTCTCGTCTGCGTTAACAGACGAGACGGACGTGGCGGCCGGTAACTTCGCAATCTCGCGGGTCGCTTTCGTGCTCAGATTTGTCGCGTAAACGGTGGTCGTCCTCACGTTGTTGTTCGTGACCGTCCGCGTGTAATAAACGTCGCCGCTTTTTCGGCCCACGACAATCACGCCTACGCGCCCATCAACGATCTTTTCGATCGCGCGTGTTTTCAGGTTGATTGCCGAAAGTCCACCCGGTGTGGTGATGATCAACTTCTGGCCATCAGGCGTGTACGGGTTCTGATGAAAGTACAGACTCGCGCTGCCAGGTTCATCCGACAAACGAACAACCCGATGGCCGGTGTCGGGATCGATCCATTCGCGCGGCGGTTCCTGCGCGACGGCGGTTATCACCAGCAGCTGTATTCCAATGACGATTCCCAGAAGCTTCATTTCTTGTCCAGTTCTCCGGCGCTCAAAAATTCCAATTTGCTCAGACGGAAAAGGCGGCAGCGTCTCGGCCACCGCCTTTCGGTTATCTTCCAAATACGTGCACCTCAGTTCTAGAAGAAAATCCGAATGCCGAACTGCAAGTAGCGCGGCAGCGTGTTCGGCGTGTTGCCGGTTAGAGTTCCAAAATTCGCATCGTACGTCTGCCGAATGCGGTAGAGTTTATAACCATCCAAAGTTCTAATGTCGAAAGACAACGGGTCTCTGGTGGCAAAACCTTGTGGCAGCTGCACGTGGAAGAAATCCAGAGGCAGGCCGCCCGTTTGCGGGCCGCCGGCCCCGGTCTGTCGTGTGGCGTTAACATTGGCCCGGATTTGCGCAAGCAGCGTCGCCCCCGCTGAAGTCGTCGAGAGCGGTTGTCCATTGAATGTCGCCCACGTGTTGTACTCCGCTGCCGTGATCGGCTGGTTCACGCCGGCGACTGCTTCGGTGGTGATCTCCGTGGGAAAAGTACCAAGCCCGTTCGGCGTGTTTCCGGTATTAAAGTAGCGGAAATTCGGGTGATTGAAGGCGTTGATCAAGTCAACCCTGAAGTTGATGCGGCGCTTTCCTTCCGCGCTCGCAAACGGCCAGGGAAAATCTTTGGAAATTGAAAAATCAAAGAACTCCTGGCGCGGTGAGCGAATGTCCAGTGTGCGCGGCGCATTTCCTAAAGTTCCTTTGACGGGACGCATGAACGCGGCCGGATTTATGTAGGGCTCGCAACCGGACGGCGGCGCCGAACTCCCAATCGGGCAACCCCGCTTCCACAATGGATTCCGCAGCGGCACTCCGGGAACAATGTCCGGACGCACGTATCGATTAAAGAGTGTGCCGCCAAGTTTATTGGGATCGGTGATGAACGGCAGGAACGGAAGTCCTCCCGGCATACGGAGGACAGTGGACATCGTCCAACCGCCAATCATTGCATTCACCGCACTGGGAGCGCCGTTTAGATAACGGCGATGGCGCCCCAGCGGAATGTCCCAAATGCCCGTCGCCGTGAAATTGTTCTTGATGTCGAAAGTCGAGAGGGCTCGATCTTGTTTTAGGTCGCCGCCCAGCGAAACCTGCTGACGGGCCTGACCGCTGGAAAGTGTCCTCGTGTCCGGACTCGCATCCGAAGCCGTGTCGATACTCTTCGCATAAGTGTAATTTGCGGTAAGAGTAAGTCCGCGGCTGACACGCCGACGCACGTCGATATATCCGGCATGACGAATGGAATCTCCCGAAGGATTGTAGAAGCTGTTCAGCGGGTCAAATCCGAGATAGGGCGTAAAGACGCTGGCCCGCGTGATACTGATGACGGATCCCTGCAGATTGGTGCGGCCGAGCGGATCGGCGATGGTCGTTGTCGCATCCGCGACGGCGCATGTTGAGCACAACCCGGACGACTCAAGCTGGTCGACGAGGCCGACGTTCCTCGGATTGATGTTGATGAAAGGCAGGAACAGGTGGGTTGACTTAGCTCCGACGTAGGCAACCTCGACAACCGTGTTCCTGAAAGGTTCAAATTGGATGCTGAGGTTCCAGTTTTGCACATATGGAACTTTGCCGCTGGGATTGGCTCCGTTCGTCGACGCGAAGGCGGGAATGCCAAGGCCTTTGAGGAAAACCAATCCATTTGGATCAGTGCCCAGAATTGAATCGAGCGTGCCGGTGGTCCCTTGCAACACCGGGTTCCGCGAAAGACTAATCGGCTGCGTCGCATCGGCAGTTCCGCCCGCGGCAGAACCATTTGCCAGCGTGGCGACGTTTACAAAACCGCCGAAGTCAGGATTCGGCGACCTGTTGTTCCCGGTAAGCGTCGCGTGCGAGATACCGTAACCACCACGCACCACCAAAGATCTCTTTTCCAGATCGAGACCGAAGAGTTTCATCTTTGGGCTCCACGCGAAACCAAAGCGCGGCTCCCAACCCATCTTGTCGACTGGAACTAAGTATTTGGAACGGCCCCCGCGACCGGCAAAAGCAAACGGAGGCACCAGGATCGACGTGGGTACCGAAGCCGGGATTGCGGCTGCTGCCGGCACTCCCAAATTTGTCGCCAGCGCGCGCCGCTGCGCATCAGTCAACGGAAACGGTTGTGCAAGGTCGGTCCGAAACACGCCCTGCATGTTGTGCGCTTCGGAGCGAGGTGTTTGCAGCGAATATCTTAATCCCAAATTCACCGTGAGGTTGGGCCGGATGCGCCAGTCGTTCTGCACAAACCCCGCATAGCTCTTCCAGCGATAGTCGTAGTCGAACAACAACGGGCGCACGTCAACCGAGTTCGGCACGCCGATGAGCAAGCTGGCGATCTCATTGCCACCATTACCTACGGTCGTCGAGCGATTGCTCGAAGTATTCACCACCCGGAATTGCCACCTGCCGCCCGACGCCGCGAAGAACGGTGTGGCCGTCAAACGCGCATCGTTCAGATCGACACCGAATTTCCAGGTCTTGTCGCCGTGCGTCCAATAAACAATGTCGTTGATGTTATAGCGCTGCTCGACATTAAAGTTATTCGTGGAAGATGCCGAGCCAATGTCTGCGCCGGTGCCGAAGTTCGACCCTGGCGAGTAAGTGCTGGCATCCTGACTCAACAAGAACAGCGGCACCCCGCCCGGCGTCAAATGTGGCAGCCCGATTTCTCCGGCGTAGCTTCGTCCCGACTTGATCGCGAACTCGGGGGAATAGTCTTCGCTAAAGTTCCCGCGTGTGTAATTGAGGCGGAGATCGTTGACCAGCGTCGGGGTGATGATGTTGTTGAATGCCAACAGAAACTGCCGGGCATCGCTGAAAATACCGTTGTTGCCATTGATGTCGCCGCCGGCGGCCCGCACACCAATCGCCGGCGTCAGTGTATATCGAAAATTCGCTTTGAAATTGTCAGTAAAATTATGATCGAGTCGTAACGTGTACCGCGTTTCGTCCTGGGTGACCGACCGGCTCTGGGCGCTGTTGCGAACGTTACCTGAATCGAGGAAGTATCCTCCCGCCGGCGACATCTGAAGGAGTATCTTTTGCGCGATCGGATCGATGTACTGCTGCGGGATAATGTTCAGCAGCGGATTTGGCGAGGCGTTAATTGCCGCGGTGCATTGCGGCGTTTGGATAGTGTTTCCCTGATAGACAAGCGGCACCATGATGGCCCGCGGATCATTAAATTGACAATACTGATTGCCGGTTGCGAGTTGAATCGGAACCAACTTTCCCTGAAACAGTACAAACTGCTGGTAGATGGTCGCGGCTGTCGTTCCGAGGGAACTCAGGCCGAACTGCGTGGCCACGCTTTGCGGCACCAGACCGCTTGAAGTTCTCACCAAACCATTGAAGTTGCCGGAAATCTGTGCGGCATCGGGGACCAAAAAGTTTCCGGTCAAAAAGTCCTGGCGCCAACGCGGCTCATACGCAAAAAAGAAAAACGATTTGTTCTTGCCACTGTGATAGGCCTTACCACCTTCGCCAAATCTAGGCAGAAAGATTGGTCCGCCCAGCGTGACTGAAACCTGATTGTAGCGAAGATTGTTGTGCGCTCGTGGCGCGGTGCCAATCGTGTAAGGTGTCGCGTTGAATTTCGGATTGCGGTGATACCACAACGCGACGCCATTGAGGCTATTCGTACCGGACTTGGTCGTGGCGTTGATGACTCCGCCGCCTGTGTTACCAAACTCGGCTGAATATGCCGATGTCTGGACGGTAAATTCCTGGATCGTCTCAGGCGTAAAGCTCACCACGGCCCGCGCAATGCCCACCCCGGTGTTGTTGACGCCGTCGGCCAATATCGACGTGCTGCCCGCCCGGCCGCCGTTTAGATTGAGATTAAAGCCAGGCACTGGCTGATCCCCGATGACTACAGGATCTTCGCTGCCGGCATCGCCGGTAACGTTCGGCGCTGTCAGCGCGAGGTCGAGGACACTACGGTTGTTCAAGGGAACGTCCTGAAGCTGGCGTGACGTAATCGTTTGCGAGGTTGTGCCGCTCTCAGTGTTGACTGCAGTACCTTCGGCTGTAACTACCACTTGTTCTGAGACCGATCCAGTCTCGAGCTGGACGTTGGCTGGAGTCGTAGAGGCGGTGTCAACCTTGAGCTTATCCAGAACTGCTTTCTTGAAACCCTGCGCTTCAACCAGCACGCTATAGGTCACCGGATCCAATGACGACACTGTGTATGATCCGCTTTCAGACGTGGTCACCGTGACCTTTTGCCCCGTGCCCAAATTCGTAACCGTTACCGTCGCGCCGGGAACTGCTGCGCCATTCGCATCAACGACTGTTCCGCTTATGGCTCCTTTGTTGGTCTGGCCGACGACAGTAATACCAGCGAGGAAGAGCACTACAGCAATCAGGATGATTCGCATGCGTCTGTCTCCTTTACTCAGCAACAACCGTACTAGTCGCAACCGACGGTGATCACATTGATCGGATTTAGATCTTAGGGGAAAAAGTCAGCGCCATCCGGGCTGGCTTTCAGGCGGCGCGAATTATATGCCTTCCGGCGCGGAATGCAATTGATTTTTCAGTTACGAATGATGAGACCGTGTCTGAAAATTTTCAGAGGACTGATGCGTTAGTGTCGGGTGCTCGTCAGCAACCGAATTGGCCCAAGTAAGCCGGACGGAATCGGTTGAACTTTGTCCATATCTTGAGCTTGAAATCGCTCGCCATAGCGCAAATTCAACAGACGATAATCGGGAAGCCGCCCTCCCGCCATGTAATTCAGCGCCAGGTTCGCGACCACAATCTTGATTCTGTTATTGCCTGGTCGCAATTGATTGGTGATGTCCAACGCGTAAGGCGGACACCAGACCGCACCAGCTCGCTGGTCGTTTATGTAAACCACCGCGGCTTCGCGCACCGGCGCGTCCAACCACGTCTGCATTCCCGATCGAAGATTCTGTTCCGGCAAAGGCTTGCCCTCTCCGAAATCCAATTTCACTGTGAGACCCGATCGCAAAAAATCACTTGGGACATTCACATCTTTTTCGTAGGTCGCCGTACCGGAAAAGAATTTTGTGGCTTCATCATCCGTCCAGGAACGCAATTGATTCATCACCACCGGCTTGGCGCCATCCGCGAAGGACACACGCCAGTCGGCGCTTAAATCGATGGGCGCCGGCAGTTGGACTGTTCCAGTTTGCGGCGTTGCGGCGGGCAGGGTTCGTTTCGAGAACACGATAAAGCGCGATCCGTAGGGTTCGAGGTCAAGCGCAATCGTGGTTCCTAATCCGGACCCGTCATCAACTCTCGCGGTCCCGATGGTTCCCGAAAACGGATCCCACAATTGGGGCTGAGTGCGCGGCACTCGAAAACTCGCCTTGACCGTTTGCCGGACATTCGATGTGTTCGCCACGAAATAAACCTCGGCGTCGGCGGTATGCCGATGAACAAATCCAATCTCAGGAATTGGAGAACTCAAAGCCATGTCTGGCTGCAACAGGCTAACTAATTTCCTTGAGAACGCTTGTTTCTCGTCTTCGATGAAATGAGCTTTAGCGGAAGCGCCTTCAAACATTCGCTTCACGATTGCCTGCAATTCAGTTTGTTCGGCTGACGTAGCTTTCAGACCGGGCGCGATCTGCGGCAAACGTCGCGTCGCGATCACAATGCCGCCGGCGCGCGCGAACTCTTCTAGCTTTCGCAGCGTCTCAAGCGGAATGCGTTCCACCGCCGGGAGAACCACCACGCGGTAACGGCTCGAGCCGAGCACCAACGTGTTTTGTTCGATGCGACCGTTCTTCATCAGCACATCGTCATCAAAAAAATCAAAGCCGTAACCTGAATCAAGAATCGTGCTGATCACATCCGTGCCGACGCGATCGCGCAAGATTTCGATCAGGTGGGGATTACCGTTGGTGAAGTGCGCCCAACCATCATCGTTGGGCAAATAGAGCGCGACGTCGTTCACCGCGCTTCCCTGTCGCAGCAAGTAACTCGATCGCTGCAGATACGCAGTGATGTCGGGCATGACGATCCACCAGGGATTCTTTTCGTCAAAGACCGCCGCCGCGTAAAAGCGCCAACCGGGATACTCGACACCTTCGGACGTGTACGGCCAGCCATGGCCGATCAGTTGGTTGATGCCCATCAGAAAATGCCGATCGGCTTCCGCCTTCATGTCGAGTGGTGTCGCCCGAAACACCGGCGAGTGCAACCAGGTCCACGTCTCTGACGAAGTAACCGGCCGACCGTAAATGTGACTGGCCGAGGAAGCCCAACGCGTGCCGCGCACGACTTTCCATTGCGCGCCCTCGCCTTCAGGCAAATCGACATTTGCATAGCCAGAAAGCGACACCGCGGGCAGACCATAGTTCTGGACGCGCAGCAGAGTGCGATTGCGTTTGGCCCAATTATGCAGCGGCGTGAGAAAACGTTCGGCGTAAAGTTCAGTTAGTGTCTTGCCCCAATCATGACGAATGTCCAAAGTCTTCGGCCCAATATCACTTATCAGCGCGGGCAAATACGGCTTGAGATCGTAACCGCGACGCTTCTGAAACTCTGCGAGAAAGTCCGGCGTCCAATCCTGGTTGTAAACTTCCAAACTGTCGCAGAACACGGCGTACGGACGATTGGCAGGGAACGCTTGCATCAAGCGATCGCCAACGTTCTTCAGATAATGCTCGGTGGCGGTTGAATCGAGATGATTCAGCACGTAACCTTCGGCGCCCACCGCCGGACGCTTGACCTGCATGCCGGTGCGGCCGGCAATGAAGAAGAGAACTTCATGCGATGAATCCAAATCGCCCGACAGCCATACGGCTCCGTTGTGAATGTCCGTTAACTCGCGTACGTCGTCAGCCCGTAATGTTGATGGTCCGGTTTGCTGAGACGCCGCCTGACCTTGCATGCGCGCGGCAAAGACAGCCAGAAGTCTCTCTCCCGGTGCGATATTCGGAATCGGGACTCGTCGCGAATTCCCTTGAAGCTTCACGCGTTCGGCGCGCAGCGTCGACGCCGCGTCTTCAATTGAGACCGACGGGCCGCCGTAAGGCCAGCCGCTGCCGAGCGTCAAGTCCATTCGCAATCCAAGCTCTTTCGCTTTCGTAGATGTGAATCGTAAGGCGTCGATGAATTCATCGGAAAGATACGGCAGGTTCTTGATCCCAAGCGCCGGATCGTCAGGAGCAAGCGGATACGTAGCCTGAACTTCAAATCCGCCGATGCCGCCTTCTTTCATCAAGCGCATCTCACGCTCGAGTTCCGTCTTGGTGACAGACGAACCAAACCACCACCAACGCATCATGATCTTCGCGTCGTCGGGAGGATGTTCGAATCCGCGTTGAAGCTCGGCAATCGACTGCGCGCGCACTGTTACTGCCGCTACGAACAGCAAGACGAAAATTTGGAGTACGCCGGCAGAGCGAAGCGACGACGGCGTTTTGGATCTCTGGTTAAGTTGGGTCTGACCAGTCATCATCGATCCTCGTTCACACCGACTTAAATTGAACGACTTGAGAACTATTCAACGAACCGCCGTCGCTTGGCTGTGCCCGCGCACGCCAATTCAATCAAGGTGAAACACTTCATTCAACTCGGTCGTCACCGGGCTGTTATCCGCGTTCGTAAACATCAACTCTGCCATATGCGCCCACCACTTTTTGCACACTTCGGTTTCCGCGATCATTCGCCATCGTTCTTCCGACTCGATTTCCGCGTAAGCGAACAATCGATCGCTTTTTCGATCGAGAAAGATTGAATAATTCGACACCCCGTGCTCCTTTAGAACACCTTGTAGTTCAGGCCAGATTGGATTGTGCCGGCGCGCGTACTCCGCCTGGTTTCCCGGGCGCAACTTCATTACGAACGCTTTGCGAATCATCTACACCTCGAAGAACGCCGACGTGCCGTATCAGAAGCCCGACCGCGAGGGAGGGCCAGTTTTCGCGGCCCAGCCCTCCCTCACGGTCGGGCTTCTGACATTATCTGCCCTCAAAAATTAAATCGATCGATATTGCTCTTGTTGAAGATAAACGGCGCGCCGAGTCGCACTTCATCATCCGCGACTTCAATTTTGCCAATGCGTCCGGCAGTAATTCCGTTATCGCCTCGTTTGAGTTGGCCGGTCGCCAACATGTTAGCGGCGTAGACCGTCAGGTAGCCGAGGTCGACCGTATTCCACAGCACGACACTATCAACCACACCCGCGTGGACGTAAGGCTTGTTCATGTTCGGCAGCGAGAGACCTGTAACCTTCACGTCTTTGCGTCCGGATTGCTGGACGGCTTCGGCGGCGCCGGGAACCGCGGGAGCGGCAATCGCCATGATTAGTTTTGCATTCGGATAGACCTTCAAGACCGTCTGCGTTTCTGAAAAAGCACGATCGCGATCGCCTTCGCTCGGCTGAATCGCATCCAGTTTCAGATCGGGATACTTCTGCGCCATCCGCTCTTTGATGTACTTGATCCACTCATTTTGGTTTGCGGCACTCAGCGACGCGGTAATAATCGCGAACTCGCCTTTGTTGTTCAGAATTCGCGCGGCTTCGTCGGTCAAGGTGTAACCGATGCCCTGGGGCGTTGCCTGATCAATAAAGAAGTCACGCGCGTCTTTCTCGGCATCGGCATCCCAGGTGATTACTTTAATCCCCTTCTCTTTCGCTTTGCGCAAGACGGTCGAGATGCCGACTTTGTTCTCGACGCTGACTGCGATTACGTCCACGCCTCTGGTAATCCAAGCTTCGACCACTTCATTCTGCTTCGCCGGATCGAGATCAGTCGGTCCATCCCACAGCAACTCAACGCCCAACTCTTTGGCGGCTTCGTCAGCGCCTTGTTTGCAACTAACGAAGTAGGGATCGCCTTTCGCCTTCGGCATCATCGCGATCACCGGCTTACGCCCGTTCGTCGATTTGGCAGGCGCGCCGCCTCTGAGTTCGTCGCGCAATGACCGCGTCGACCACCAGTTGCTACCGGCTACGATCAAAGCAGCCGCCAGAATCACCGCGCTGAGAATTGCGATTTGCGAATTTCTCACGTTGAATTCCTCCTCAGTTCGACGGACTTCAGTTTGTCGTCCAGCGACAAGCTGGAGCTTGCCGGACTTCGATAGACGATCGATAACAATTGTGCCGACGAGCAGTGCGCCCGTCAGAATGCCTGCCAACTCGGCCGGCTGCCCGCTGAGTCGCAATCCATTCTGTAGAATAACGATCGCGAACAATCCCAGCACCGTGCCCAACACCGTGCCGCGTCCCCCGAAGATCGACGTGCCGCCGAGCACCACCGCCGTAATCGCCATCAACTCATAGCCGGTGCCGGCATCAGACTTCGCCTGCCCCAGATGCGCGACATATATAATCGCGGCAATGCTCGACACCAAACCTGTCACCACATAAACAATTGCCAACCTGCGCGCGACGCGAATACCCGCATACCGCGCACCCTCGGATGAGAAGCCGATCGCGTAAAGGCTTCTGCCGAAAGTGGTGCGATGCAGCCACCAGGCGCATCCCGCGATGGCTATGACCAAAATCACGAGCTGTGTCGGAAGCACTCCACCAATGTAACCCTGGCCCAGGAATAAAAACTTCCGAGAGAAGCCGGAATAGTTTTCAATGCCTCGCGTAAGTCCCTCGGCGATTCCGCGAAACAGCGAAAAAGTTCCTAACGTCACGATCAGCGGCGGAAAATTCAGCCGCGAAATCATAAAGGCGTTCAGCGCGCCGCCGCTGATGCCGACGGCGAGTGTGGCCGCAGCGGCTAACGCAATCGGCAAATGCGCATCCCGCCACAAACCGCCGAGCACTACGGCTGAAAGTCCGATCATCGAACCGACCGAAAGATCGATCCCGCCAGTGATGATGATTGGGGTGAGTGCCAGTGCTAGCAATCCCACTTCCACGCTAAGCCGGGTGATCTCGAAAGCGTTTGCCGCGGAAAGGAAATTGTTTCCCGTTACGCCGAAGATTAGGCATTCAAATATGAGCACCAGCAGCAGCACCCATTCATTATTCGGGAACAGTCGCTCGCGCCACGGCTGAGTTATTTGCAGCTCCCGAGTTTCAGTTGGTTGGGGTGTCACGTTTTCGATGTGAATATTTAGACGTGCTGATGCGCGGCGCGCATTCGCTCGGCTTTACCTAATATGAAATCTGACGCCAGCGCGGCCAGAATGATCGCGCCTTGAATTGCTTTCTCCCAAAAAGGATTGATCCCAATGAACGTGAGCGCCGTCCCGATCGTTCCGAGCAGCGCCACGCCGATGAGCGTCCCGATAAGTGTGCCGCGCCCACCCGTGATCGCACTCCCGCCCACAACCACGGCCGCAATCGCCTTCAGTTCCAACCCGACGCCGGCGTTGCTGGGAACGGTTGAGAACCGCACGGCGTTTAGCAAGGCCGCGAAACCAACCAGCGCTCCCATCAAGACGAAAACTGCGAAAGTGACCCGCGCCGGTTCAATGCCGGCCAGTCGAGCGGCCTCGGCCTCCGAGCCGACCGCATAGATCGCACGTCCCGCCGCCAGATTTCGTAAAGTCCAGGCGACCAACGCGAACACGCCCAGCGATGCAATCACGATCAGCGCTTCGCCGAAGCGTTGGCCCAAGCCGAACCACTGAAAGTTCACAGGCAGGTTCTGCACCCATTCGCCGCCGGTCGTCCAACGCAATGCATCGCGCCACGCTACCAGCATCGCCAGCGTGACAATAATTGATGGCAGTCGAACCAGTCCGATGAGCGCGCCGTTCACCGCACCCATCATCGCGCCGATGATCACGACGAACACCAACACCAGTGGCATCGGCATGCCTGATTTGGCCAAGGCACCGGCGGCGACACTGGCGATGGCGAATTGTGAACCAACCGAAATGTCGATCTGCGCGACCAGAATCACCATCGTCATGCCGATGCTGACTAACAGTACCGGCGCGTTATTGAGCGCCAGGTCGCGGAGGTTCCCCGCACTGAAAAAAGACGGCGCGATCATCGCAACCGTAATCAGCAAAACAGCGTAGGCCAAGGCCGCTGATAGTTCTCGTTTGTAGGGATTAAGTCTCACGCAGTTTTCGCTCCGCTGGGAGCGAGTCATTTATTTCTATAAACATTTCGCTCCTTAACAGAGCGAATACTCGTCCTCGGCACGTTCAGACACCTTCATTAACTCCATGTCCCAACGCCAACGCCAAAATCTTTTCCTGCGTTGCTTCAGTTCTATCGAGGGTCGTCACGATGGTGCCGTCGTGCATTACGGCAATGCGATCGCTCATGCCGAGAATCTCAGGCAGCTCAGACGAGATCATAAGAATCGCCACGCCTTGCTCCGCCAACTCAGTCATCAACGCGTGCACTTCAGACTTGGCGCCGACATCAATGCCTTGCGTCGGCTCATCGAGAATCAGAACTGATGGCTTGGTGACCAGCCACCGGCTGAGGGCCACTTTTTGTTGATTACCACCCGAAAGAGTGGCGACCGGCGCAAAGATCGAAGGCGTCTTGATGCCCAATCTGTGCGTGTAATCGGCGGCCACCTGTTTCTCGCGACCGAAGTCCATCCCGCTCAAACTCGAAAAGCGATCGAGTGAGGCGAGGGTAATGTTGGCGCTGATCGCCAGATCCAAAATCACGCCGTGGCGCCGCCGATCTTCAGGCACGTACGCAATGCCCGACGCGATCGCCTGGGCCGCGCTGTTTATTTGTACGCGCTTTCCGCGCAGGATGATTTCGCCTTCATCGGCGGGCGTTAAGCCAAAGATTGTCCGCGCCAATTCGGTGCGGCCACCGCCCACCAAACCCGCCAAGCCGACGATTTCGCCCGCACGCAAGGAAAGATTCACGTCATGAATCCCCGACGCGCCGCAACCCAGTTGGCGCAATTCTAAAAGGACATCACCGGCAGCGACCTCCTTCTTGGGAAACACCGTGGACAGCTCGCGACCGACCATCAGTTGAATCAACCGCTGCCGATCGACCTCGGCCATTTCTCGCGTATCGATGGTGCGGCCATCGCGCAAGACGGTAACCCGATGGGCAATGGCCGGCAATTCTTCGAGGCGATGCGAGATGTAAATGATGCCGACGCCTTGTGCTCGCAGTTGCCGAATGACGGAAAACAGATTTTGCGCATCCTCCTCAGAAAGCGACGCTGTCGGTTCATCCATAATTAGGACCTTGGCGTCGGCGCCGAGTGCCCGCGCGATCTCAACCAGTTGTTGCTGCGGCATCGTGAGATCGCCCGCTTCACTGTCCGCATCGATCCTGGCGCCCACGCGGGCGAGCAATTCATCGGCGCGACTACGGCGGCGCCGCCAATCGACTCGCGTTAACCACGAGGATTCTTCCAGCCCAATGGCAATGTTCTCCGCAACCGATAATTCGGGAAAGAGCGCCGGCTGTTGATAGATCGCTGCGATGCCTAACTGCTTTGCCGCGCGCGGCGAGTTTTGTGAGATCCGATGGCCTTCGATCAGCAGTTCGCCTGCATCCGGCGTAACCGCGCCGGTAATGATTTTGATCAGCGTGGATTTTCCGGCGCCGTTCTCTCCGATCAGCGCATGCACTTCACCAGCGCGCAGATCGAAGGAGGCCTGTCTAAGCGCGTGCACACCGGCGTACGACTTATCGATGTCGACAGCACGCAGCAGAGTGGTGGCTTGCATGATGATATGAACGTTCGAAACGCCCAGCTATTCGACAGTCTGTTGCACGTCGTCAATGACAATGACATGCAATTGCCCTGGCCCGTGCACACCGATTGCCAGCGTCAATTCAATGTCAGACGTGCGCGATGGACCAGTGATGAAAGTGACGGTGCGACTCAATCCTTCAGCGGTTTGCTCGTTGATTCCCTGAAGAACCTCAGCCATCGATTGACGAATCCGGTTGGCTTCAAGAATCGCGACGTGCACCGGCGGCACGAGTGACGCCAGCCGATGACGCTCGCGCTCAGACTCCAGGACCAGAGTACCCGTTTCTGCGATCGCCCACTGCACGCCGGTGATTCCCATGTCGCAATCAAACAGCGCCGACCTGTCTGCGCCGCGGAGAAACTGTCCGCTGGTTTCCAAGCCGCTGGTAATTTGTTGCACCCGTGGCGAATCCGACAGAGCGATCGTTCGAGCTTTCGTCTCGTCAATGATTCGACGAATTGTCTCCGCCGCTTCACGATCATTGCGCACGACAACGCAATGACCGGCCACGGCCTCCAGCTCCCGCTGGAATCGCTCAATCAGTGCAGATTGATCGGATGACGTGGAACTGACTGCCAAAGTCTCTGCCTCTGACTGTGGCAGCAGCGGCGTCTGTTCATCAAAAGGCGCGCTCGCGGCAAGATGACGGCGAATTGACGAAAGGATCGCCTGTCTGGCGTTAGTCTCTTGGCTGACGTCGCTCATCATTGTTGAATGTCGCGCCATTGCTCTCGGAAAGTCCTTGCGGCGATTGGACGCGCATCGCGCCACGCGGTCCACGCTCCCAACGGCGGAACAATAGCCGCTACGACGCTGCTCATCTTGCCGATTCTGCCGTGACGAACAACCAGGCGCTGCATCAGTCGCGCGAGTCGTCCGCTCCACACATAAAGCGTTTGACTCGACCAGGTGAAAGCAAACAAACGAAATGCGAGACGCTCGGCGAACTTTCGCCTGACGCGACCAGCTGGATCATCCGTTCCGGTTGCGGACCCCTCTACAACTTCCGCGCGCAGATGCAAGAGCAACGCGGGAATGTCGATCTTCACCGGGCAGACTTCGCGACATGCGCCGCACAGACTCGAGGCGTACGGCAACTGCTTAGCTTTGCTGAGGCCGATCAACTGCGGAGTGATGACGGCGCCGATCGGTCCCGGATAAACCGACCCGTAAGCGTGTCCACCAATCTGTTGATAGACCGGACACGCATTCAAGCACGCCCCGCAACGAATGCACGCCAGCGATTGTCTCGTCAGCGGATGCGCCAGCATTCGCGAACGACCGTTGTCCATGAGAATTATGTGAACCTCCTGCGGGCCTTCGTCATCAGAATGCTTTTTGTTGCCAGTAATCAGCGATTGATACGCAGTCAGCCGCTGTCCGGTGCCTGATCGCGGCAATAGTTTGAGAAACACGTCGAGGTCGGCGAACCGCGGTATCACTTTCTCAATGCCCATCACGGCAATATGAATCTTTGGCAGGCTGGTCGTTAGGCGGATGTTGCCTTCGTTCTCGAGGATCAGAATGGTGCCGGTTTCCGCCACGCCAAAGTTCACGCCACTGATGCCGGCATCGGCTTCGGCAAAGCGTTGGCGAAGGACGCGGCGGGCCGCACTGGTCAACTGGGCCACATCGTCTGTCGGCTCAATCCCGATTTTCTCGGCGAATAGATCGGCGATCTGCTTTTTCGATTTATGAATCGCGGGCACGACGATGTGCGAAGGCGTTTCGCACGCAAGTTGAATAATCCATTCGCCGAGATCAGTCTCAACCGTGTCGACGCCGGCAGATTCGAGCGCGGCATTGAGGTGGATTTCTTCGGTCGCCATGCTCTTTGACTTGACGACGCGTTTGGCGTTCTGTTCTTGCAAGAGCCGAAGAATGATGCTGGCGACTTCGCTTCCGTCGCGCGCCCAATGTATCTGTGCGCCGGCGCGCTCAGCATTCTCGGCAAACTCTTCGAGATATCGATCCAGATGCGCGAGCGTTTCGTCTTTGATGGTGCGGGCGCGATCGCGCAGACCCTCCCAATCATCGACGCTGTTGATTGCCTCCTGACGGCGCTTACCGAACGTGACAACAAGATTACGCAGCGCGCTGTGTAGCTGCCCATCGCCGAGTGCCTTCAATGCGTTTTGATCGAACGCATTCGGAGGGCCGTATGTTTTTTTCGTATCCGCTGACTCCATTGTGCGTCTTAAGCCCCGATAGGGGCGCAATATTTATAGAATGGAGTGTTCGAACGTTAGCTCGCTCCTTTAGGAGCGCAATCCTAACAACGCGAGAATTGCGCTCCTAAAGGAGCTGGCATGAAATTTCTTGACCTGATCCTATAAATATTCCGCTCCTGACGGAGTTGCTCCTAACTATTCACGCGTGGCTAACAATTCCGCCAAATGCATTGTGCGCACCGGAGATGCATTTCTGCTCAACCGTCCGCCGATTTGCATCAGACAACTCGCATCGCCGGATACGACCGCGCGTACGCCGGCCTTTTCGATCGACTCGATCTTATTGTCGAGAATTGCCACGGAAATCTCAGGGTATTTCACGGAAAAGGTTCCGCCGAAGCCGCAGCACGCGTCCGCGTTCGCCAGCTCGACAAACTCAAGTCCCTGAACATTCCGCAGCAATCGCCGTGGCTCGTCGCGCAGATTCAAATCCCGCAAAGCATGACATGCATCATGCCAGGTAACACGTCCGGGAAACCTGGCGCCCACGTCATCAACACCGAGCACGTTAACCAGAAACGAAGCAAACTCGTGGGTGCGTTCGGCTAATTTTTCGCCGCGGGCGCGCCAGTTCTCATCTTCGGCGAACAGCGCGCGAAAGTGATGCACCATCGCGGTGCATGAGCCAGACGGACTGACAATCGCATCCGCTTTCGATGATTCAAAGACCTCGATGAAATGACGCGCCAGAGCACGCGCGTCGTTTCTGTATCCAGTATTGAAGGCCGGCTGTCCACAGCACGTCTGGCGCGGATCAAACTCCACTTCGCAGCCGGCGCGCCGCAAGACTTCGACCGCACTCGCGCCAATCGATGGCCACAATTGGTCCACCAGACAGGTAACGAATAACGAAACGCGCATCAGGTGTACCGTGCCTCAATCGTGGCGTAACGACTCATCGCTTCCTCGCCAGCGGTGGAAGTCTGCGGCGTGAATGTCCGCAACTGCACGTGCGCGGCGACGTATTGTCGCGCATCTGCCATCGATCCAAACCGGCCGTCAGCAATCGCCTGCACCGACGCGTTGCCGATGGCTGTCGCTTCGACTGGCCCGGCCGAAACAGGCAAGCCGGTCGCGTTCGCAGTTGCCTGATTCAGATAACCGTTCTGACTGCCGCCACCGATTATTTGCACGCCTTCGATCCTCTGATCCGTTAACAGTTCGATCGTCCGGAGCACCGCAGCATACCTAAAAGCGAGCGAATCCAAAATTACTTTTGCAATTGCGGCCGGATCGGACGGCATCGATTGTTTTGTCTCGGCAAGCTGCGTCGCGATCGCTTCGAGCATACTCGGAGGATTCAGGAAACGCTGATCGTCGGGAAATATCAGCGGGCCGTCATTCCCAATCGCACAGACATCACGCAGTAACTCATCGCGATCCATTGTGATTCCCTGCTGCTGCCATTCCTTACGACAGGACTCCAGAATCCAGAGGCCCATCACATTTTTCAGAAATCGAATCGTGCCAAATGCTCCGCCCTCATTGGTGAAATTGTGACGTGCGACCTCATCATTAATCAGCACCTCATGGCGCTCGACGCCAACCAGCGACCACGTACCAGAAGAGATATAAGCCCAGTTTTCCGGCAACGGCGCTCCCGCAACCGCGCTACCCGTGTCATGGGTGGCCGGGACAACGATGCGAATCGAATCAATTCCCAATTCGGCCGCGAGCTCCACGCTTATCGCCCCCGCATCCGACCCGGCCTCAGTCACATCTGTCAACAGCTGCGCCGGCAGATTCAACTGATCGAGTAACTCATAGTCCCAGCCCTTCGTGTGGGCGTTCAGCATTTGAGTAGTAGTCGCGTTCGTGTATTCGCTGGCGCAATGACCGGTGAGAAAGTAGTTAATGAGATTCGGGATGAGGAGCAGCCGCGTTGCGTTCGCGGGAATGCCGTCGCGCGCGTGTGCATAAAGCTGAAACAAAGTGTTGATTGGCAGGAATTGAATTCCGGTTCGGCGAAAAATCTCTTTACGTGAAGCGCGCGAGAAGACCTCGTCCATCACCCCTTCAGTTCGTTGATCGCGATAGCAGATCGGCAGTTCGACAAGATCGCCATCGGCATCTACCAATCCGTAATCGACGCCCCAGCTATCGATTCCAAGGCTGCGAATCTGCCGAGCAAGGGCGCGAGCGCGAAGCGACGCGGCACGCAAACCGGTCTTAATCTCAGCGAATATTTTTGGGAAGTCCCAACGCAAATGTCCCGCGCTCATGCTCGGTGGATATCGAAAGCGGTGGACTTGCTCAAGCAGAAATTGATCCTCGTCGAAGCCGGCCAGAAAGACTCGTCCGCTACCGGCACCGAGATCGACGGCGATGTAGAGGGAATCACTCACACAATTCCGGAAGCCGCGACGCCTTTTCTTACCGGGCGCTCTTCGGCCTTCCGCTGCCGGTATCCACTCGCGCGATAGGTAGCGATGGGATCGATTGCGCCACCACTGCGTTCGCGCGCGATGGCCAGAATCGGCGAGACATCGGTAGTAAACGCTTGTTTCAAAATCGAGAGCGCCTGCAACGGATCGCATTTCTCCTGAGCCTTGGTCAAAGCGTCGCGATCGACCAGATGCGCTTGCACGTGAGCGCGCACCAACTCAACGCCACTCATCATTAGAGACTCAATCGGATCCGTGACGTTGTGGGATTGATCGAGCATGTATGCCGGGCTGAAGTTAGGCGCGTGACTAAGCTCGGCCTCGACGAGCTCGTTAAAGATCAGGAAGAGTTGGAATGGCTTGATCGATCCTGAATCGAGATCGTCGTCGCCGTACTTGCTGTCGTTAAAATGAAAGCCCGCGAGTTTGCCGAATTGAATCAGCCGCGCAACGATCATTTCGATGTTGACGTTGGGCGCGTGATGACCGAGGTCGACCAGGCAAAATGCTTTCGGCCCCAATTCGCGCGCGCAGTAGTAGCTCGTTCCCCAATCGTTGATGACCGTCGAATAGAACGCGGGCTCGTAGAATTTGTGCTCGATGAACATGCGCCAGTCGTTGGGTAGCGCCGCGTAAATTTCGCGCATGCTTTCGAGATAGCGTTCCAGCGTGCGGCGAAAATGTTGTTGGCCCGGAAAGTTTCCGCCGTCGCCAATCCAAACTGTGTGAGCTTTTGAACCGAGGGCCTGGCCAATCTGGATGCAATCGATATTGTGTGCGACTGCTTGATCCCGCGTCGCTTTGTCGGGGTGAGTCAGACTTCCGAATTTGTATGAATGTTCCTGTCCCGGCTGATCCTGGAACGTGTTTGAGTTCATCGCATCAAAGCTCAAACCGCGCGCGCTCGCAAAGTCGCGCAGCTGTGTTGCGTCGTCAGGTTTGTCCCAGGGAATATGCAGCGAGACCGCGGGAGTCGAACGAACTAGTTTAAAGATCGTGCCGCAATCTTCCAGCTTTTCGTAGATGTCGCGCGGCTCGCCGGTGCCCGGAAAGCGTGCGAAGCGAGTGCCACCAGTACCGACGCCCCACGAAGGAACCGCGACCCGAAACGCCTCCGCTCTCTTTACGAGATCTTCGATGTCGACATTTTGGCGGCGAAGTTTTTTGGTGAGATGTTCGTAATCTTCTTCGAGCCAAGCGTGTGCCTTTTCGTTTTGCTCGGCGATGAAAGAGTTATCGATTTCGAAGTGCGTGGCCATGGTTCCTCCACAAATGTCCGACAAACTTCAGTTTGTCGTTATGCGAACTATTTTCCAGCCAGCGCGACAAACTAAAGTTTGTCGGACACATCACCTCATAAATCCGTCCTGCAATCCACCGTCGACAGGAATCACGTGACCAGTGGTCTTTGACAGTCTCGGAGTGAGCAACAAGAAGATAGCTTCAGCTTGATCATCCGGTTCGATTGGCGTTTGCGTCAGCGAGCGCTTTGCATAAAAGCCCGCGAGTTTTTCCCGCAGTTCGTCATCCGACTCAGTCTCAGCGTAAGGGATATTGTATTTCGTCAGTGAAGCGGTAACGCGATCGCGCGGAAACATCGTGCTGCCCTTGACGACTGTCGCGGGCGCGACGGCGTTGACGCGCACAAGCGGCGCCATTTCGATGGCTAACTCGCGCACCAGATGATTTGCGGCGGCTTTACTCGTGTCGTAAGCCAGACTTCCCTTCTTCGCTACCACTGCGTTGGCGCTCGTAGTGAGTACGATGTTGCCGCGGAGACCCTGCTGCTTGAAAATTTTGTAGGCCTCGTCAGCGACAATGTAAGCGCCAGTCACATTGATGTTGAAAGTGCGCGACCAAAGATTGTCTTCGATGCGACCCGCTTTATCAGGGGGCACAAAGATGCCGGCAGTTACTACCACCGCATCGATACCGCCGTAAGCCAACAGTACATCCTGAAACATGCGCGCGACGCTTTCCCGATTCGTGATGTCGCAAGACAAACCGATTGCCGGTCCGCAGTTGCTGATTCCCGATCCGGCCACGCCGATGCCTTCGCCATATTTCGCAATAATCTCTCCGGCCGTTTCCTGCGCCGCCGCTTCGTCGAGGTCGACGCAGACGATGTGTGCGCCTTCTTTCACCAAACGATGCGCGGCTGCTTTACCAATCCCTGCGCCCGCACCAATGACAACAACGATCTGGCGATCGAGTTCCTTCTCCGGCGGCATGCGGCGCAACTTCGCTTCTTCCAGGTTCCAGTACTCGATATCGAAAGCTTCCTGCTGATCCATCGCTTCGTACTGGTCGATTGCTTCGGCGCCGCGCATCACTTCGATCGCGCAATTGTAGAACTCTGCGGTCACACGCGACTCGCTCTTGTTCTTGCCCCAGGCGACCATGCCGAGACCGGGGATCAACACCACCGTCGGATTTGGATCACGCATCGCCGGCGAGTCAGGCCGCTTGCACTTGTCGTAGTACGCTTCGTAGTCCTTGCGATACTGAACCAGACCTTCGCTGATCGACGTCTTCAGTTTTTCGATATCTCCGCTTGCGGGATCCCAATCGACGAAGAGTGGTTTGATCTTGGTGCGCAGAAAATGATCGGGACACGACGTTCCCAATTCGGCGAGGCGAAGCCCATCGTGGCTGTTAACGAACCGCAGCATCCTTTCGTCGTCCTGCACAGTTCCGACAAATCGTTTCGAAACTGAGACCTGGCCGCGCAAAACCGGAATGATTTCCGCTTGCAGGCGTTTTCGATCGCCCTCATCCAAGGGCTGATACTTCTGTCCGCCAAACGTCTGATTGCCTTTATCGTGCGATTCAATATACGTCGCCGCGCGATCGATAATCTCCAAAGCCGTTTCGTAGCAGGTCTTGTCGTTGTCGTTCCACGAACTCATGCCGTGATGACCAAGCAGGATGCCGCGCGCTTCTGGGTTTTCTTGGATTAGCTCTTCAATCTTCAAGCCGATGTCGAAGCCCGGACGTTGCCACGGAATGTAGACGACTTCGTCGCCGTAAATTTCTTTTGTCAGTTTTTCCTGGTTCACTGAAGCGGCGATAGCAATGACCGCATTGGGATGAAGATGATCGACGTGCCGGTAAGGAACCAGCGTGTGCAGCGGCGTGTCGATCGAGCAGGCGCGCGGATTCAGATTGAAGACGCAATGGCTGTACATTGGATACATCACGTCTTCGATCGGCGTCTTCGGGCCGCGATTGGGATCGTCTAGATAGAGCGACTTCATCGCGCGCACTTTGTCGAGATAGAGCGACGCAAACCCGTCGCGCTTTGCCGTGCGCAGATCGCCGCCGGAACCTTTCAGCCAGAGAACCTCAACCTGTGACTGCGTCAGCGGATCGGTTTCCACTAACTTCGACGAAGTATTTCCGCCGCCGGTATTCGTGAGAGTCAAATCTTCACCGAGCTTATTCGATCGATATACCAATCGATCAACGCCGTCGAGCTGGGCGGCGACCTCGTCCTGCCAGAGGTATTTCACAAATCTGAATCTGTCTTTACTCGGTTGCTGCGAACTCATGAACCTTGGACTCCCGTAATTTGCCTCGTATCGTTCGCTGGAAAATCTCAAGTGAGGACCGCTGAGCAGGTAAACATTAGTTGCCGCTCACCGAGACAATTTGATAAAAGCAAACCGCGCAGCGCACGAATAAGGCAGTGCGACAGCAAGAGAACTATTTGTCGTATTTCTGATTCTCCCGAAGGGATGCTCGTAACTTTACTGGATGCGAAGCGATCCGTCTAGCCGATTTCTCAAGCAGGGCACGAGCTGGGCCAAACCGGCTGCGGCCTTGCTCTGCCTGACGATTTGTCTATTCGCATACCAATCGGCTCGTGCGGCATATCCAACTCCGCTCGAAGGATTCTGGCGCTTCGAATTGGATCCTGACGATGTAGGTCTCAAGCAAAATTGGTTCGGTCGCGATTTGCGAAATCGAATTCGCCTGCCCGGCAGCCTGCAAATGCAGGGATTTGGAAATGAGATCACCGCCAGTACGCCGTGGATACTTTCGCTTTACGATCACTACTGGTATCTGCGCGACGATTACAAAGCGTACGCCGAACCCGGCAAGGTCAAAGTCCCTTTTCTCTCGCAGCCGCAACGCCATTATCTCGGTGCGGCCTGGTATCAGCGCGATATCGATATCCCTCAGTATTTGATCGGTCGTCGGCTCATCCTGACCTTAGAAAGACCACACTGGTCGAGTACTGTCTGGCTCGACAGCCGGCCGATCGGAACCCAAATGAGTCTCGTGGCGCCGCACGTTTACGAACTTGGTTCAGTCCCTGCCGGCCGGCATCGCTTAACGATTCGCGTCGACAATCGCATGCTGATGCCGTATCGCCCGGACGCGCACAGCGTTTCCGACTCTCTCGGCGGAAGTTGGAATGGCATCGTCGGCAAAATTCAATTGGAAGACACTGGCCGCGTCTGGATCGACGACGCACAAGCCTTTCCCAACCTCGCAGCGCACACGATGCTGATCAAAGTGCGCGTGGGAAACATCACTGGCCGCAGTGGACAAGGAACGCTGACGGCGATCTGGCCGGACATCGGCGTTGTGCCGGTGACGTGGGATGAACATGGCGGCACCGCGGAAGTTGAAGTTCCCATCCGCGCCGATGCCGAAACGTGGGATGAGTTTCATCCGAAGAAGCTTCCGTTGCGACTCTGGCTGAAGGGCGCGGACTTTGAAGAGTACAAGGATCTGACCGTCGGCCTGCGCGACTTTCACGCCGAAGGAAATCAATTCATTCTCAACGGCCGGCAGATCAATTTTCGCGGCACTCATTTCGGCGGTGATTTTCCTCTCACCGGTTATCCGCCCACGGATGTGAAATCGTGGCTCGTGCTGTTCGAGCTTTGCAAGAAGTGGGGCCTGAACCACATGCGCTTTCATTCGTGGTGTCCGCCGGGAGCCGCGTTCGAAGCCGCCGATCAAATTGGATTTTATTTACAGCCTGAGCCCGGCATGTGGAACGAGATCAGTCCCGGCACAACGATGGAACACATGCTCTACGAAGAGACCGATCGCATGATTCGCGCGTACGGCAATCATCCTTCCTTCATGTTGTTATCGGCGAGCAACGAACCAAAGGGTAAATGGCAGCAGTCTTTGTCCGCTTGGGTGGCGAATTATCGAACCGCAGATCCGCGCCGCTTGTATGCCAGCGGCACCGGGCACACGGAACGCGAACTTGAGAACATCACGCAAGGTACTGACTACCTCGCAATTCAACGCATCAACCAGATGATGTTGCGGCGCGAAGCTGGCTGGTTCGGCGGTGACTTTGGCCAATCGCTGCTCGATATCGACATTCCGGTCATCTCGCATGAAGTTGGCCAGTGGGTCGCCTATCCCGACTACGGCATCATAAAGAAATTCAAAGGCTACCTGCGACCGGGCAACTTTGAAATCTTTCGCGACTCGATGGAAGCACACGGCCTGCTCGAGAAAGATAAACAGTTCGCCTACGCGTCGGGACGTTTCCAATTGGAATGCTACAAAGAAGAGATCGAAGCGAACCTGCGCACGCCGGGGCTCGGTGGATTTCAACTGCTCGACTTGCACGACTACCTCGGACAAGGCACCGCGCTGGTTGGCTTGCTTGATGCCTTTTGGGAATCGAAGGGTTACGTAGACGCTGACGAGTTCAAAGAGTTCTGCAATACGACCGTCCCGTTGGCGCGCATGCCGAAACGAATTTACACGACAACCGACAAATTGGTTGTCGATGTTGAATTGGCGCACTTTGGCGCTGAGCCAATGAAAGACGGTAAAGCGGTTTGGCGCATCGACGACAATCCGCCCCTGGCGCAGGGTGAATGGGAAACCCGCTCATTCCCCGTCGGCAAGAACATCCCTCTGGGCAAAGTCTCTGTCGATCTTTCAAATGGCCACACGCAAGGGGAACACAAGCTGACTGTTACAGTCGCGCCCGAATCTCTATTCGACCCAACTACCGGCAGAATTCGCAAGAGTCCCGACGCGGTAAAAGGGACCACCTACTTTGAAAACGAGTGGACGTTTTGGGTTTATCCCGCAAGTTTGGACGAGCAACTTCGCGGGAGCGCCATTTGCCCAGTTTCGCGCGCGCCAGACATTCTGGTAACACACTCGTGGGAAGAGGCAGAGAAAAAGTTGAGCGCCGGCGGCAAAGTCCTGTTCGTACCGGGTAACGCCGATCTGGATTGGTTCAGTCCGCCACTCGATACGGTGCCTGTCTTTTGGAATCGGCAGATGGGGCCCGCATGGAGTCGCATGTTGGGACTTTGGATCGATCTCAACCCGGCCGAAGCGAAGACCCACGCACTCGAGAACTTCGCGACTGGTTCATACTTTGACTGGCGCTGGGCTTCAATCGTTTCAGGCGTGCGCGCAGTGAATTTGGATCGCTTGCCGAAAGAGCTAGAGCCCGTCGTCTGGGCGATCGACGATTGGAATCGCAATTACAAGCTCGGAGTGATCTTCGAATGCGCCGTTGGTGACGGGAAGTTACTCGTCTCGGCAATCGATGTGACTAAACCAAACGAACGGAATCCGGTCGCGCGGCAACTGCGGTACTCGCTGTTGAATTACATGGCCAGCGATTGTTTTCAGCCGCTCATTCCTGTGTCTGCTGGAATGATTCGCAGTCTGCTGTTCGATACGCGGATTATGAAGAAGCTCGGCGCGACCGCCCAGATTAACGGCGAGCCGGCGGGCGCCGCGATCGATGGCGATCCAAATACGTTTGTACAAGCGGGCGATCCGCGCGCGCAGATTCGTGAGCCAGTCGAGATCACCATCAGTCTCCCCGCGCCGGTGGCAATGTCGGGTTTGGTGCTGATGCCGCGGCAGAATCATCGCGAACACGAAGGCGACATCCGCGGATTCAGTATTCAAGTGAGCGATGATGGCAATGAATGGCACGACGTCCGTGGAGGCGAGTTAGTTTCCACTTTCGCGCCGCAAAGAATCGATTTCGCCAGAACTATTACCACGAAATATCTGAAGCTCGTTTCGCTTTCCGGTTTCGCCGAAGACAAAACAACGGCGCTGGCTGAGCTGGCGGCGATCTATGCCGGACCGAAATTGAACGAAGCGGGTGAGCCAATCGAGTATGAGCGCAACCGCAGTGCTTCGCCGGATATTGATGAGGGAACGACGAAACGACCGAGCCCATCACCAACGCCGCGGCGAAAACCCGACCGTCGCTGATAACCCGAGTTTACGATGGTGATCCGAATCAGCCTGCGAAGCAGGCGCAAGCATAAAGCCTGGGGTGAAGCGAAGCGGAACCCCAGGTGGTGAACGAAAATTGAAAGATTAGCCTGCGGAGCAGGCGGCAGAGTTTCCATTCCGAGAGCTCATGTCTGCGCATAGACACCGCAACAACGCTTTCGCCCGCATTCGCGGGCTCGTTGTGTTACTCGTACTAATTCCTGGGGCTCGCGCCCCAGGCTTTACGCTGACGCTTGCTTCGCAAGCTCGCTTCTCGTCGTTCGTGTTGACAGGAGCATCCCAGCCGACAATCGCAGACACCCGGAAATTCGATTTTGGTCCGGGTGCCGTTGCGCCGGGTTACACCCAGGTGATCGCACAGAACATCTACAGCCGTGAGGCTGGATTCGGATTCGAACCGGGATCGCAAGTCGTCTGCATGGATCGAGGCGGTAAGGACGCGCTCCGCAGCGATTTATGCGCGAGCGAAAAGCCGTTCTACTTCTCCGTCGCTGTGCCCGAGGGAAATTACAACGTCACCGTGACCTTCGGCGATCCTAAGGCCGAATCAGTCACCACCGTCAAAGCGGAATTACGCCGGTTGATGATCGAAAGAGTCAAAACTCGACCCGGCAAGTTCGAAACACGCACATTCACCGTCAACGTGCGCGCGCCGCAAATCGCCGGTGATGGCGAAGTGAAATTGAAAGAACGCGAGCAGACCACAGAGACTTGGGCCTGGGATGAGAAGCTAACACTCGAAATCAAACACGCGCGGCCGTCCGTTTGCGCAATCGAAATCACTCGCGTCGATGTGCCGACCATTTATCTGCTCGGGGACTCGACCGTCTGCGATCAGCCGCGTGAACCTTACAACAGTTGGGGACAGATGCTGCCGCGCTTCTTCAAACGGGGGCTAGCGATCGCGAATCACGCTGAGTCAGGCGAGTCTCTGCGCAGCTCGCTCGCTGCAAAACGTTTGGATAAAGTTCTGAGCCTGATTAAGCCCGGCGATTATCTTTTCATTCAATACGGTCACAACGATGAGAAAGAGAAAGGCGAAGGCGTCGGCGCGTTCACGACTTACAAAGCTGATTTGAAGAAGTTTGTTGACGGCGCCCGCCAACGTGGTGGCATTCCGGTGTTGATTACACCAGTGCAACGACGCTCATTCGACAAAGACGGAAGGATCACAAATTCGCACGGCGACTATCCTGAAGCTGTTCGCCAACTGGCGCGAGCAGAACGCGTGCCGCTCATCGATCTCAACGCGATGAGCAAACCGCTGTATGAAGCGTGGGGCGTCGAGCCTTCCAGGAAAGCCTTCGCACCGAACGACAACACGCATCACAACAACTATGGGAGTTATGAAATCGCCAAGTGCATCGTCGAAGGAATCTGGGCAAAGAAACTCGGCATCGTGAAGTACTTGATGAATGACACACCTCGATTCGATCCCAGTCGGCCCGATCCGATTGATGGTTTCAAAGTGCCGGCAAGTCCGCTTGTTGATGTCACGAAACCGCCGGGTAGTTAAAGATAAAATGATAGCGATAATTCGAACATGTCTGCTGATAGTTGCTTTGCTCCCTTCTCCCTATGGGAGAAGGGTTGGGGATGAGGGAGTAAAGCTCACCGACGCTAAGAGCCCTCACCCTACCCTCTCCCAAAGGGAGAGGGAAAGAAGTATTTTTGACGTGCGCGCGTTCGGCGCGAAGGGCGATGGCAAAACGATCGACACGCCAGCCATCAATCGAACGATCGACGCGGCAGCCGTAGCAGGTGGAGGGACCGTTCACTTTCCCGCCGGCATTTACCTCTCCGTTTCAATTCATCTGAAAAGCAACATCACGCTTTATCTCGATCAAGGCGCAACACTGCTTGCGGCCAACACAGTGCCGGGCAAAGTCAGATACGATCTTCCTGAGCCGAACGAGTGGGACATGTATCAGGACTTTGGCCACAGTCATTGGCAGAACAGTTTGATTTGGGGCATTGGATTAGAAAACATCGGCATCGTTGGGCCGGGATTAATTAACGGGAAGGGCTTGACCCGACGGAGTCCGAGACCGCGGCGACCGGTGCAGGCGGGTGACCGACCTACGACGTTAGGAGGCGGTCAGACTGGCGCGCGGCCGCAATCGCCCTTGGGCGAAGATGACGACCCGAGCGTGATGAACGGTCTGGGTAACAAAGCCATTTCATTGAAGCTCTGCCGAAATGTCCTGCTGCGTGACTTTTCGATTTTGAATGGCGGGCATTTCGCGTTGCTGGCGACCGGCGTGGACAACCTCACGATCGACAATGTCAAGATTGATACAAACCGCGATGGTCTTGATATCGACTCCTGCCGCAACGTGCGCATCTCGAACTGCAGCGTCAATTCGCCGAATGATGACGCGATCGTTTTGAAGAGTTCCTACGCGCTGGGTTTTGCACGCGTGACTGAGAACGTCTCGATCACCAATTGCCTGGTGAGTGGATACGACATCGGCTCGCTGCTGGATGCAACTTACAAACGCAATGTGACCGAAGCGCCGGACAAAGACGGACCCACCGGTCGCATCAAGCTCGGCACCGAGTCGAATGGCGGATTCAGGAACATCACCATCTCAAACATTGTCTTCGATCATTGTCGCGGATTGGCGCTAGAGACGGTGGATGGTGGGCTGCTGGAAGATGTATCGATCACCAACATCACCATGCGTGATGTGACGAACTCGCCAATCTTTCTGCGCTTGGGACGAAGGATGCGCGGACCAGAAGGACCCCCGATTGGCCAGCTGCGGCGCATCAACATCAGTAACATAGTCGCCTACAACGCCGATGCGCGTTATGCATCCACCATCGCCGGCATTCCTGAGCACCAAGTCGAAGATGTGACGCTGAGCAACATTCGGATCTATTACCGTGGCGGCGGCAGGAAAGAACAGCTTGAAGTGCAGCCGCCGGAACGCGAACCAAATTATCCCGAGCCATCGATGTTCGGCGAGACACCCTCATACGGTTTCTTTGTGCGTCACGCGCGAGGTGTTGAGTTCAATAACGTGACCGTGAGTTATCTCTCACCGGAGATGCGCCCGCCGTTCTTGTTAGAGGATGTTACGTTCGCCAAGTTCAATAGCGTAACGGGCTATCGTGCTTTGACGGTACCCATGTTCGTCCTTCGGGACGTTTCCGATTTCAATACGAACGGCTGCATCAGCGTTCGCGACATGCATCTGGATCGCGTCACGAAACAGAGCTTTTGATCACATGCTCAATCACTATCGCGGTGTTCTTTTAGCGTTTGCGGTCGCTTTCATCTTCAGCGTTTGTTTTTCGGCGCGCGCTCAGCCGGTGTCAAAGTCAACCTCCGCTGACTTGCCGTCGTGGGTGAAACAGGTTGGCGCTCGCCATGCACCTCGATCTCGCCGAACTTTCAAAGTCAAAGCGGTTGGCGACGGCGCGACGAATTCGACGGAAGCAATTCAGCAGGCCATCGACGATTGCGCGAAAGCCGGAGGCGGCATTGTCACGCTCAGGCCGGGCGCCTACGTCACCGGCGCAATCTTTCTTAAGAACAACGTAAACCTGCATATCGACAAGAACGTGACGCTGCTCGGCAGTCAGGACGATGCGGACTACCCTTCTCTGGACACGCGCGTGGCAGGAATCGAGATGAAGTGGCCGGCAGCGCTCATCAACGTCAACGGCGCGCAAAACGTGAAGATTTCCGGCAGCGGGACGATCGATGGTCGCGGCCAAAAATGGTGGGATAAGTACTGGGCGCTGCGCCGCGAGTACGAACCGCGCGGCTTGCGCTGGGCGTCGGATTACGATGCCGAACGTGTGCGGCTGATGGTCGTCTGGAAGTCTGCGGACGTCACGGTCGAAAACCTCAGCCTGAAGCGATCCGGATTTTGGACTGTGCAGGTTGTCTATTCCGACCATGTAACAGTTAACGGAATCAAAATCACCGACAACAAAGGACCGAGCACCGACGGCGTGGATATCGACTCGTCGAGTTATGTGCTCGTGCAGAACTGCGACATCGACAATAACGACGACGACATCTGTCTGAAAGCCGGCCGCGATTACGACGGGCTGCGCGTGAATCGTCCAACCGAATACGTCGTGATCCGCAACAACATCACGCGTCATGGTGGCGGCATCATTTCATTTGGCAGCGAGACGTCGGGCGGCATTCGCCACGTTGTTGCCTATGAAAACACTGGCATCGGAACCAATGAAGGCATTCGTTTCAAGTCCGCCAGGACACGCGGCGGTTTTGTCGAAGACGTCCTGGTTCGAGATATCAAAATGGAGAATGTGCCGCTGCCCTTCACTTTCACCCTCAACTGGAATCCAAGTTACAGCTACGCCACGATCCCGAAAGACGAGAAAAACATCCCGCCTCACTGGATTGTGATGAACACGCCGGTCACGCCGCCCGAAAAAGGCTTTTGCCGTTTTTCCAACATCAGAATCGAGAACGTCCAGCTCGTGGGCGCCCGTAGAGTTTTTTCTGCGATGGGACTAGCCGAAAAAGCGATCGTCGATGTGCAGTTCGCTAACATCACCGCCCAGGGCAACGAAGCCGGGTCGATTGAGTACGCGCGGAATTGGAAGATGCGTAACGTGAGGCTGCAAACCAGAGACGGCGCGCCAGTGAAGGTTTCGAACAGCGAAAATGTCGAGGCGCCTGTCGTTGTGAGACAGTGATTGACATACGTGAGTAATCAACGACTCGTTGCCTGAAAACGCCGAAGGCGTTCGCTACCTCCAGCCCAGGGTTGACGTGCGTGAGCGCGGCTACCCTGGGTATGAATTGAAACGCGCAATCGCAACCCTGAAGGGGTTGCCGAAAATCGGCGCGTTAGTTGAATTGTTCATGAATAGGAAACGGGGAACCTGTTTCGCAACCCTTTCAGGGTTGGGAATGCTTTTCGTTGACTACCCAGGGTAGCGCGCTCGCGCGCGCAACCCTGGGCTGGCGGTGGCAAACGCCTTTGGCGTTCATGTTCTCATTCCTGCCTATTTCGCCGGCAATTGCTTCAGCAAACCCTTCATCTTTTGCACGGTTCCCGCGCGAGCCGGATCCGAAGCGAGGTTCTGCAACTCTCGAGGATCGTTCGCCGAGTCCAGCAGCATTGAACCCGCGCGGCCTTCGTCCCACTCGACGTAATGCCAACTCTCAGTCTTAACTGATTCTCCGAATTTTCCCTGGAACTGAACCACCGCGAGCGCGGGATAATTCCAGTTCAACTTCGGATTGCGAAGCAGCGGCGCGATACTGCGGCCCTCGATTGCTAGCGGTTGCGGCAACCCACACAAGTCGGCAAGCGTCCGGTACAGATCGAGCAGTTCGACAACACGGCCGGTGACCTGCGGCTTTGCGCCGGGTACATCGATGATCAAAGGCACGCGCAAGCCAATATCCCAAAGCGAATACGCTTTCGACCACTTTCCTTTTTCGCCGAGGTGGTAACCGTGATCGCCCCAAAAGACGATGATCGTTCTCTCGCGCAGCTTCAACCGATCGAGTTCAGCAATCACGCGTCCAACTTGGGCATCCATGAAACTCGTCGACGCCCAGTAAGCGCGAATCATTTCACGGGCTTCCTCGGCGGAAGAGTCGCGGCCAATGAAGAGATCTGCGTTGCGATGTGGAATCGAAATATCGGGAAAGCCCGCCGGCGCGCGCGGTTGCGTGTTGAAGTCCACCGGCAGGGGAATCTTGTTTACGTCATAAAGGTCGAAAAACCTCTTCGGCGCCGTTGGCGGACTGTGCGGTTTGTTGAATCCGACGGCAAGAAAGAAGGGCTTATCTTTGTACTTATCCAGAAAATCGATCGCTCGATTAGCTATCTTGTAATCACCGTGCGATTCGCCCTCGCCATCGAGGACCACAATTTGATCGGATGCTGAACGCCGCGCCGGCCGATTCGGCTGAGTCGCGTTATCAGGATCGTCAGCTTCACGCGTGCCTTGGCCGGTTGCGACCGCGCTTGGCGGCCGATTGATTATGTTCGGATCGACGGGCTCGCCGCCTTCAGTCCATGAAACCTGATCGTCGATCCCGCCGTGAAAGATTTTGCCTGTGCGCAGCGTCGCGTAACCATTCTTCTGAAAATACTGGGGCAGTGTCACAAAGTCAGGATGCTTCGCGCGAAAGTACGTGTTGTTGTCCATGACGCCGGTTTGCGTCGGATAGCGCCCGTTGAGCATTGAGCTGCGTGATGGATTGCACAAAGGGAATTGTGCGTAAGCTCGATCGAACCGCGTCCCGCGCGCCGCGAGGGCATCAACGTTCGGCGTCTTGATGATTGAATTGCCGTAGCAGCCAAGCTCCGGCCGCAGATCATCAGAGATGATGAAGAGCACGTTGTATTTCGGTTTGGCGGGTGGAGTGGCCGTTGTGCTTGCAGTCGGAACGGAGACCGCGCAGGCTACCAGGACCAGCATGCTGAACGAAGCTACGACCTTTCCGAGTTGACGCTTGATCACAATGGGCATTTATACGAGGTTAGCGATTCACTGGCAAGAGTGAGTCCGATGCGGTTCAACGCTGGCCGCAGAGCGGCGAAATGTTTATGGACTACGTGAGATTATGTGCATCTCTTGCGAATCGAGCGAGTCAGAAACTCGCTCGATTCGCAAAAAGTCAAAATCAAACAGACTTTTTCTATAAATATTTCGCGCCTAACGGCGCTTTCTTTGACTGGCTTACAATGGCGCGTATTCGCGAAATGAGAAATCGGCTGCGCATACTGCTGTTCACAATCTGTGTTGCGCTTATTTCGTCTTGTATTCCGGGCTGCCGGCGAGATTTTGTGGGGGAATCGCCCACAAATCGTGGGACCGAGCCAGCGGTTAATTCGTCGGCCGACGATAAGTCGTCTCGCGTTGAGCGCGATGGCATGCAGTTCATCAAGGGCGGTGAGTTCCTCATGGGAACGGACGACGGCATGGATTATGAAGCGCCCGTCCACCAAGTGGCCGTCAAATCTTTCTGGATGGATCGTCATGAGGTCACCGTCGCGGAGTTTGCGAAATTCGTCGCGGCCACCGGTTACAAAACTGAAGCGGAGAGCTTCGGCTGGTCAGGCGCGTTCGATATGAAAAGCGGAGAGTGGAAGAAAACCAAAGGCGCCGACTGGCGTCATCCCGAAGGCCCAAGTTCGTCGGCCGCTGAGAACGAACCTGTCTGTCAGGTGTCATGGAACGACGCTGCCGCGTTTGCGAAGTGGGCGGGCAAGCGTCTGCCGACCGAAGCGGAATGGGAATACGCAGCGCGCGGCGGGCTGGCGCAAAAGAAATATTCATGGGGCGACGAATTACGACCGAATGGGAAGCCGGCGGCGAATTGGTGGCAAGGCAGCTTTCCCGATCGGAACACTGACGAAGATGGCTTTCCGCGTCGCGCGCCAGTCGAGAGCTTCGCGCCAAACGGCTATGGACTCTATGACGTGACCGGCAACGTTTGGGAGTGGTGCGCGGATTGGTACCGGGAGAATTACTATTCGATCTCAACGCGCGAAGATCCGAAAGGACCAAACGACGGAAAGGAACGGGCCATCAGAGGTGGTTCGTGGATGTGCGCGGAAAACTTTTGCAGCAACTATCGCGTCGCCGCCCGCAGTCACGCTACTCCCGATAGCGGGCTGAACAATCTTGGCTTTCGTTGTGTGCGCGACGAGTGAACTTACAAGCGCGGCCGGCGACGAATGGTTTCTCGCGAAGGCGTACAACCGCCTCCATCCGCGCCAATTGAAATCATAGTTCCCAGAATGCGCGTCCAACTCCTATTTCTGGGACGCTCGATCGGCCGCTCGATCGGTCGCTCGGTGCGCGTCCCCGATGCTGTGCCGACACGACGCGGTCGCGTTTCCTGGGCGTACAGACTCGAGATACTTACAGCGCTTGTCACAACGAAGCACAGAATTTTACTTGCTATCTTCATCGGGCGATTGTGGCAACAGGAGAGAGTTGCGCGCACTATAAACCAATGAAGCACGCTTGACAATACTCAGCCGCGCTCGTAATTCTCCTCCGATTATGTTTCGCATGCGCACCCCAACTCTGATCGCAGTTATCTGCTGCATCGCGTCCGCCTTTATAGCGGGCGGCACGAAGGCTCAAGATCAAAATTCAGCGACGACCAGCCCCGCACAGCGTGCAGTCAATCCCAAGTTGCCGACGATTTTTGTGGTGGGCGACTCGACCGCCAACAATCATGCGAACGGCGGATTAGGCTGGGGCGATCCTTTCATCGCGTACTTCGACGCGAACAAAGTCAACGTTCTTAACCGCGCGCGTGGCGGACGCAGCAGTCGCACGTTCATCACGGAAGGACTCTGGGACAAAGTCCTGGCGGAGATGAAGCGGGGCGATTACGTTTTGCTTCAGTTTGGCCACAACGATGCGGGCGCCATCAACGATGCGACCCGCGCACGTGGGTCGCTGCCCGGAATTGGTGAAGAGACGCAGGAAATTGATAACCAACTGACGAAGCAGCATGAGATTGTCCACACCTTCGGTTGGTACATGCGCAAAATGATCGCGGAGACGAAAGCCAGAGGGGCGACGCCAATTTTGCTTTCGTTGACTGTGCGCAACATTTGGAAAGATGGTCGCGTCGAACGCGGGCCGGGGAAATATGGTGAGTGGTCGGCGGAGATTGCCAGGGCACAAGGCGTGAGGTTCATCGATCTTACCAAACTGATCGCAGACCGATACGAACAGTTGGGTGAAGAAAAAGTGAAGCCGCTTTTCGGTCCCGATCACACGCACACGAGTCCAGCCGGCGCTGAGCTGAATGCTTCCCTGGTAGTAGTTGGATTGAAGACACTCAAAGGGAAACCGCTAAATAAGTATTTATCCGTCATGGGCAAACAACTCAACTAAGGCGAACTCATGAAACTTCACGCCAGGATTCTTTTAACAGGCCTCGCGCTATTCTTCGCGGTTACTGCTCGCGCAAATGTCTCGCTGCCCGATGTGCTCAGCGATGGCATGGTGCTGCAACAGCAACAGAAAGTTCCGATTTGGGGAACAGCAGAGCCAGGCGAAACAATTACGGTGAAGTTTGCCGGCAAGTCGAAAACTGCGACGGCGACCGCCGACGGCAAATGGATGGTCAAGCTTGATCCGATGCACGCGAACTCCGTTGGTTCGGTGATGGTCATATCTGGAAAGAACACGATCGAGCTGAAGAACATTCTTGTCGGCGAGGTGTGGCTGGTCGCTGGTCAATCGAACATGCAGCGTTTGTTGAGCGAGACCGCGAATGGCGAAGCCGCGATCGCAGCTGCTAATCATCCGCTGATGCGGCTGTTCAATGTCAGTCGCGCTGTGGCGTTCAAGCACGCAAAGCCACCACTCGCGACCTGGCAGGCGTGCTCGCCGCAAAGCGTCAAGGAATTTTCTGCCGCCGGCTATTACTTTGGAGTCGAACTGGAGAAAGAACTCGGCGTCCCGATCGGTTTGATTAATTCCTCGTACGGTGGCTCGCAAGCCGAAGCGTGGACACCCGTCGAATACTTACTAGCTTCAGATGATCTGCGACCGACGGTCGAACGAACAAAACTTTGGGACGAAGAACGGCCACGCGTCCGTGCGGAGTACGATGAAGCGATCAAGAAGTGGCGTGCCGAGGCTGATAAAGCCGTCGCCGCGGGCGCGCGCCCGAGTCCATCGCCCGCAGTCGCTGACGCGCTGCGCGAATACCGGATCGCGTCATCGATCTACGACGGAATGATTGCGCCGCTGATTCCCTTCTACATTCGTGGCGCGATCTGGTATCAGGGTGAATCAAACGAGGCGCGTGCGCAGCAGTACGAAATTCTTTTGCCCACGATGATTCGGGCTTGGCGCGAACGTTGGGGCGAAGACGCTTTCCCATTTGGCATCGTGCAGTTGCCTAATTATCGCGATGCAAAACCAGAACCCGCCGACGAGCCGTGGAGTCACATTCGCGAAGCTCAACGCCGCACGGCACGTAATGTTCAGAACACGGGACTAATTGTAACGATTGACATTGGCGAGGCGCATGACATTCATCCGAAGAACAAACTCGATGTGGGCAGACGCATGGCGCGGTGGGCCCTGGTTGACGTCTATGGCCGGACGATGACGAAGTCGGGTCCAATGTTTCGCGAAGCAAAAATCACCGGCTCGAAGGTTGTTCTCAGGTTCGATCAAGCAGGAGAGGGACTGCGAATTCGCGACGGCAACAAACTGGACGAATTCGCAATCGCGGGTGCAGATCAAAAATGGCATTGGGCCAATGCCAAGATCCTCGGCAAAGATCGAATTGAAGTCTGGTCTGACGAAGTGCCGCAGCCACGCGCAGCGCGCTACGCATTCAACAACAATCCGAAGCATCCGAACCTGACAAATGAGACAGGTCTGCCCGCCACGCCTTTTCGGACAGATGATTGGCCCGGTCCGACAGACGGCAAGCGATAGCTGGTTATTTACGTAAGTTGAGGCTCCAGGCGGCTCACGTCTGGGCGAGCTGGGGGAGCTGGAATTGTTTGGAGCGTTCTACATGATTCACGCTTTACTACCTGCGTGGGAATCGTGATCACTTCAGGCGGCACGTCGGGTTGCCGCAGTCGTTCAAACGCCAGCGCGGCCATCTCGCGTCCCATCTGCTCTGTGAACACGCGCACCGATGTAAGCGACGGATGCATCGAAGAAGCTTCCGTATCGTTGAAGCCCATGACACTCACGTCTTCAGGAATTCTAAGACCGATTTCCTGGATGGCTTTGTAGGCTCCCCGCGCAACTGCATCGTCACCGGCGAATATGGCCGTCATGGGTTCGCCATTCTTAAGGATCGACTTCGTGGCCAAGTAACCCAAGTCCTCTCCCTCACCGGAATCAAACTCGTTAAGCCGCGGCTTCAGACCCTCGTTCTCCATCGCGCGACGGTAACCCTCATAACGTCGTTCGAACCACGTGAGCTGGCGATTGCCGACGTACCAAATATTCCGGTGGCCGAGAGACTGGAGGTAACGCGTCGCATCGTATGCTCCTTCTATGTCGTCAAAGTAGAGCGCTCCATATTTATCCTTCGCCCAATCTCCGACTACGTTGTTACCCATAACCACGACCGGAATACCGCGGTGCGCCAGCAACTCCAGCAGATTCTGAGAGTTCTTTCCTGCGACAATTGCCGCGCCCACAGGACCGGGGCGCTCGAGAATCGACGGCAGGTGTAGATTCTGCCAAGGCACGTTACTGCCGTATCGAATCGGAAGAAACAGCAGTCCGCAATCGTGGCTTGCGCAATACGCTTCGGCGCCTACCATTATGCCTGCATGAAATGGATTGAAGAGGTCGCGGTTCGCCAGGATGAAAGCGATAATCTTCGCCCTCCCTTTTCCATTTAACTCCAGATTAAGTTCTGAGGCGGCTTTCACGACGCGAGCGCGTAACTCCGGCGAGACGCGATCGCTACCGGTCGCAACGCGCGAAACGGTGGCGAGACTTACGCCCGCCAGCTTCGCAACGTCCCGAATCCTCGCTTTTCCTGAGCTTTCTTTACTCTTTGCCATAGAAATGCGCCCCGGATAACGACTTACATGCGATGAATCCCGCCCAACATACTCTCGCACTGAAAAAAATTCAACAGGAGAATGAAATAAACATCACCATCTCTGAAAAATATCTCGTGCCAGCGTGAAATTTTTCTTGACGGCCGATTGGAATTCAAATATTGTACGCCCCGACCAAGGGTATCTCGGCGGAATCTCTTTTTCTGCCGCCACTTTGACAACCAGCAAGTCACGACCAGGCTTGCCCATTCTCGTTCGCGTCAGGAGCAAAAAAATGAAAGCAACTTTCCAACGAACCCGTCTAGTTGCAAGCTGCATGTTGGCAGCTGTGTGCTTGCTGGTTCTCGTTCCCCTTTCGCTGCAGGCGCAGGAATTGCGCGGCAAAATAACCGGCCGAGTCGCGGACCAGAACGGAGCGGCGATCTCCGGCGCCGTAGTCAAAGTAACTGACGTGGCGAGAAACAAAACGACCGACCTGACCACAAACTCAGATGGTCGGTTCGAGGTGCCCTACCTCTTGCCCGGAACGTATCAGATTCTGGTAGAAGCGACCGGGTTTAAGAAGTCTCTCGACAAGACTGTCGAAGTCGCTATTAATGAGACGCGAACCTTAGACATTCAGTTGGAAGTCGGCACACCGCAGGAAACCGTGACCGTGACAGCTGAAGCCACGCAGTTGGATCCCTCAGATCCAAACCTTGGTTTGACGGTTGATCGTAAACGCGTGGATGAATTGCCGTCGATTCACGGCGATCCTTACTACCTTATAAACCTGGCGCCGGGTGTTGCTTACACCGGCAGCACTCGTTTGGATCGTCCTTTCGAACCAACCCACATTGCAAACTTCGCGATGGCAGGTGCGCGCGGCATACGAAGCGATCTGCTTATTGACGGTGCCCCCAGCACAGCCACCGCGAATGCCAACGAGGTAATTGCGTCTTACGTTCCAACCACCGACAGCACTCAGGAGTTCAGAGTTCAGACGGCCACTTATGATGCACAGTTCGGCAATACGGAAGGTGGCGTTACCAGCATCGTCACCAAGAGCGGTACCAACGACTACCACGGCACCGCTTACTATTGGATTGAGCCCGGCGGGTGGTCAGCCAATGACTTCTTCGGAAACCTGCGTGGTCAAGGACGGCCATTCACATATTCAAATCGCCCTGGTTTCACCATCGGTGGCCCGGTGAGTATTCCAAAGGTTTACAACGGAAAGGATAAGACCTTCTTCTTTTTCTCGTTTGAACAGATCGACGACTCTCGGCCACGTTTCGACAACCAGTACCTGAATACGTGGGCACCCACGGCGGCGTTGGCCAGTGGAGACTTCTCTGCCTACATCAATCAGATCAAGATCTACGATCCATTGACGGGTACTTTGGGCACCGGATCAAACGGATGCGCGTCTGGCGCAGTTTGTAATCGGACTGCATTCACCAACAACATTATTCCGCCCGGTCGATTGAATGCAGTAGCCAAGGGTGTCGTTTCCTATCTGGGCACGCCGAAGCACGGAGCGGTGGGTACCTCTTTGCTCACCGGCAACAACACCGATTCAACTCTGGCTGAGGTTCTCAATCCGCCTTACCGAAACTACACACTTCGCCTTGACCAGAGCCTTAGCGACAAGGACAAGCTGTTCGGACGCTATAGCGCGTACAACCGAACCAGCAGTTACAACAACATCACCGGCGGAATCTACGTGGGTGATAGATTTCTGTTCATCTCGAAACAAGCGGTTGTTGACGAGGTCCACACCTTCAACGCGACTACCGTCCTCAACCTGAGGTACGGCTTCAATCGCTTCATCCGCGGTTCGGACGCGCCTGAGGGGCAATACGGATTGGATCTCACCACGTTGGGTTTCCCGGCGTCATATAACAATGCGATCGGCGAAGGCGTCCGCCGTTTTCCGCGCTTTGATTGGACCTGTACGGGATGCACGGGCACACCACTGTCCAACGCCCATACTAATGAGTTTCGTCCGGTCGGTGGTCACTTCGCCACGGCAGTCTTGAACCGTGCTGAGGGTAACCACTCGCTCAGATTTGGCGGCGAGATGCGTATCTATCGTGAAGACGATAGCTTCAAGTCCAACCAGCAGTCGGGCACCTTTGCTTTTGATAACGTTTACACTCGGCAGAACAGCGCGAGCGGTAATGACTTTGAAGGTTTACAGGCGTTCGCCGCCTTCCTGCTTGGATATCCATCGGCCCAGTCAATCGTCCGCGCCGCCGATTATTCTGAGTACTCGAAGACCTGGGGATTCTTTTTCCAGGATGACTTCCGCGTAACCAGCAAGCTAACTTTAAACCTCGGCGTACGCTACGAGTTTGAACAGTCATTGGTTGAGCGCCAGAACAAGAGCGTCTCCGGTTTTGATGCGGCCTACACTCAACCATTTGAAGGTGCGGCCCAGGCTAACTATACGGCGCGAATTGCAGCCGGCGATGTGCTCAAGACCACGTACGGACTCAGCCAGATCACATCGAAGGGCGGGCTGCTGTTCTCTGGAAAAGATACCGGTCCCGATGTCTACAACACCCCGAAGAACGGATTCCTGCCGCGTCTCGGCGCAGCCTACTCCTGGAACAGCAAGACGGTTATCCGCGGGGGCTTTGGCCTCTACCAGGGCTTCCTGGGAGAGCGTCGTGGCGATGTCATTCAGCCCGGATTTTCTCAGACTACGATTCAGCCCTTGACGACCAGTCCGATCGGAGGTCCGTTGCCAAACTTGATTTCAAATCCGTTCCCGAGCGGAATCACGGAACCGAGTGGAAGTTCTTTGGGCAAACAGACGGCGCTGGGTCAGAACATAACGTTCTTTAATCAGAACCCCAAAGTCGCCAAGCAAGCGCGATGGTCCATCGGAATTCAGCGCGAATTGTTCCATGGCTGGGTATTTGAAGCCACGTATCTGGCCGACATCGGTTACGACATCGAGATCAATCGCAACCTTAATGCCCAACCGCTCAGCACTCTTAATACTGACAACTCGCGGACTGTGGCAATGCAAACGAATAACACAAACCTCGGAGCCAACGTCCAGAATCCGTTCTGCAATACGATCTCTGGAGGTACCTGTACGGCGCCTTTGTTTACCGGCGCAGGTGTCAACATTTCGCGCCGCCAGTTGCTGCTGCCATTCCCGAACTTCGGTACCATCACGACGACCAACAACGACGGCAAGAGTTGGTATCATTCGGGCCAGTTCACGCTGGATAAGCGGTTCAGCAAAGGGTACGGCTTGCAATTGGCCTATACGTGGTCGAAGTGGCTGCAGCAGACTGAGTACTTGAACGCCGCCGACGCCAAACCGACCAAGATGATTTCTGATCAAGACGTGCCACATCGGTTCGCGATGAGCGCGTTCTATGAGCTTCCCTTTGGAAAGGGCCAGCCGTTCGCTTCCGGTGCTAGCCGTTGGGTTGATGCCATCATCGGAGGCTGGCAGCTCGAAGGTACATATTCTTATCAGTCTGGTTTCCCGGTGCCCTTCGGTAGCGACGTATTCTATCTGGGAGGCAAAGTCTCGATCCCGCGGAGTGAGCAGACGAAGGACAGGTGGTTCAACACCTCCGCATTTGTCACAGTCGTCGGAGGCACTCCGACTTGTACCGGCACCACCGGCGCGAACTGTGCCACTCCTGTCGATCACCTGCGGACATTCCCGCTGCGCCTCTCAGATGTGCGCCTCGACAGAACGAATAATGTCGACTTGGGTTTGCGCAAGGACATTCACATTCGCGAGGGCATGAAAGTGCAATTGCGGGCGGAGTTCATCAACGCCTTTAATACGCCGCTGTTGACTACGTTGAGCGGTAATCTGCCGGTCGTTACTCCGGGCACGGCGACCTTTGGTGGGTTCAGCAGCGCGACCGGACAGCAAAATTACCCGCGCCGCGCGCAGTTGATGGCCAAGTTCATCTTCTAACACGACAGTGTTAGCGGCTGTGCTCATCCGGGGAGTTTGTTTCCAACAAGCTCCCCGGTTTTGTTTAAGATGGCTTCCAGATCTTCCTGCTGGAACTCGTTAGGTGATGACGTTATCTCGGCGAAGTTTCCTGGGAATCGCGGCGGGCGCAGCCGCCACGGCTGCGACGCGTGGCCAGTTTGATCGATCTCCGCTCGCGGCCTCGTCCAAACCTGCAATAGATCGCAAGGCACTTGTTGACCGCCACAATCCGATCGTCCGAACTCTCGATCCATTCGCGCCCTTGTCGTTGGGCAACGGCGAGTTTGCTTTCACCGCCGACGTCACCGGACTTCAAACCTTCCCAGCTGAATACGAGAAGTCAATGCCACTCTGCACCATGTCGCAATGGGGTTGGCATACGACTCCACATTCCGCCGACGTCGATCCAAAGAATCTTCGTTTGACCAACTACGATACGCACGGCCGCATGGTTGGTTACCACACGAGCTCTGAAGGTCAGACGGAACTATTCAACTGGCTGCGCGAGAACCCACACCGGTTGCATCTTGGACAGATCGGTTTCCTGCTTGCGAAGGGCGACGCGAGAGCAAACGCACCTGATATTTCTGATGTTACTCAAGAGCTCGATCTTTGGTCAGGCACACTGCACAGCCGATTCACGTTTAGCGGCGAGGAGGTATCCGTCAAGACGGCAGTTCATCCCGATTACGATCTGCTGGCGGTTGAAATTAATTCCAAGTTTCTCAGGCTCAGACGATCTGGAAGACTGGGTGTCCGTTTTTCCTTTCCGTATGGCTCGCCCGAGATGAACGCCGCAAATTGGACCCGCGCGAAATCCCATCAAACGATCACTGCCTCGAAAACACATCAATCCGTGCTGCTGCAGCGCAAGTTAGATGGCGACGAATATTTTGTCGCTGTTCAGTGGATCGGCGATGCGTCATTCGATGAAGACGCCCCTCACCAGTTCATTTTGTCTCCGCGAGGTTCGCCAGAACAGTTTTCATTTGTCGTCGGCTTCTCGCCTCGACCGGGTAACGGAACACTGCCCACAGCTGCCGCAACTCTTGCGGCGGCGGCGAATTATTGGCGGCAGTTTTGGAGCAACGGCGGCGCCATCGATCTTTCGGGAAGTACCGAGCCGCGAGCTGAGGAGCTTGAGCGTCGCGTCGTGCTCTCGCAGTACCTGACGGCAATTCAATGTTCAGGCTCGATGCCGCCCCAGGAAACAGGCCTCACGGTCAACAGTTGGTACGGCAAGTTTCATCTCGAGATGCATTGGTGGCACGCGGCGCATTTCGCGCTTTGGAACCGACTGACCTTGCTCGAAAAAAGTCTCGGTTGGTATTCGCACATTCTTCCCGCCGCGCGTGAGATCGCCAGGGCACAAGGCTATCGCGGCGCGCGCTGGCCAAAGATGGTCGGGCCGGAAGGACGCGATAGTCCTTCGCCTGTCGGTCCACTATTAATTTGGCAGCAGCCGCACCCGATCTTCTACGCCGAGCTTTGTTACCTTTCGCATCCGAACCGCAAAACGCTGCGGCGATACCGCGATATCGTTTTCGAAACTGCGGAGTTCATGACGTCCTTCGCTTACTACGAAAAGGAACGACGGCGATTCGTGCTGGGACCGCCCGTGATTCCCGCACAAGAGAATCATCCGGCGCGCGAGACCTGGAATCCTGCATTTGAATTGGCTTACTGGTCGTTTGGATTGCGGACTGCGCAGAGCTGGCGTGAACGGCTCAGCATGAAGCGAAGTGCTGAATGGGATCGAGTGCTTTCGCATCTCTCAGCTCTACCGGTGTCTGACAAACTTCAGTCTGTCGATTCCCAGCCACAACAGGCTGAAGCTTATCGGACAGGGGCTGGGGTTTATCTCGCACATGAGAATTGTCCGCAAACGTTTACCGAACGCAATCAAGATCATCCATCAATGCTCGGCGCGTTGGGCATGCTTCCCGGCGACGGCGTCGATCGCGAAACCATGCGCCGCACGCTGAAGCGGGTCCTCAAAGATTGGCAATGGGACAAAACCTGGGGATGGGATTATTCTTTGGCCGCGATGACGGCGGCGCGTTTAGCTGAAACGAAAATCGCGATTGATGCGCTGCTGATGCCGACAGAGAAAAATCGATATCTTCCCAACGGACATAATTATCAGCGGCCGAACCTGCCGAGTTATCTGCCGGGCAACGGCGGATTGCTTTACGCAATCGCGATGATGGCGGGTGGCTGGCGAGACGCTCCGCACAAGCATGCTCCCGGTTTTCCTGACGACGGCTCGTGGAATGTTCGTGCCGAAGGATTTAATCGACCTTTATTGGCTGTCATTTGAAATCGCTGAACGAGGACCGAACGACCATGACGCAAAGAAGAATCAACCGCCGCCGTTTTCTTGAAAGCAGCGCCGTCGGGTTGACCGGCCTGACGCTGCTTCCACGTTTGTCGCGTTCCGCGAGCGCGAAAGCTCAATCATCGTCGCCTCGGCGCGTGTACTCGTTCAATCACAACTGGCTGTACAGCGACAAAACTTTTCCGAGCGCAACCGGGGCGGCATTTAACGACGCCAACTTCAAGCGAGTCACGATTCCGCATACGAATAGGCTGCTGCCGTGGCATGGCTTTGATGACAAGGAATACGAATTTGTCTCAGTGTATCGTCGCCATTTTCGCGTCCCGCCTGAGGTGCACGGCCGCCGCGTGTTCATCGATTTCGGCGGGGTAATGACGGCGGCGACCGTTTGGTTCAATGGACAGAAGCTCGGCGAGTATCGTGGCGGCTACACGCCATTTTCATTTGAGTTAACCCCGCATTTGAATTGGCGTGGTGAGAATGTCCTCGCCGTCGAAGTCGATTCAACCGAGCGCAAAGACATTCCGCCTTTTGGACATCTGGTGGACTACCTGACGTTCGGTGGGATTTACCGCGATGTCGCGTTGCGCTGCGTGCCGAACGTCTTCATTGAGAACGTCTTTGCGAAGCCGATCGATGCATTGAGTCCCGATCGAAAATTGGAAGTGCGTTGCTATCTGGACGAGAGCAAAACGAACGGTGTGCCGCTCATGCTTACGGCATCGCTGTTGGAGGGCAATCGCGTGATCGCGGCCCAGACCCGCGAAATCACGCCCAACGGACAAGCGCACTATGATTTGACGCTCACCAATATTCGCGACATTGAACTTTGGAATCTCGATCGGCCCAAACTCTATCAAGTTCTGGTTGGTCTGGCAGAAAGAGAGCGCGTCATCGATCAATTTGAAACGCGCATCGGCTTTCGCGAAGCGAAGTTCACACCTGAAGGATTCTATTTAAACGGCAAGCATCTGAAGTTGCGCGGCCTCAATCGCCATCAAACTTTTCCTTACGTTGGCCAAGCCATGCCCGCGCGCGTGCAGAAACGTGACGCGTGGATTCTGCGCAAAGAACTCCACTGCAACATCGTGCGCACTTCGCATTATCCGCAGTCGCCCCATTTCCTCGACGGCTGCGATGAATACGGGCTGCTGGTGTTCGAGGAGATTCCAGGATGGCAGCATATCGGCAACGACGAGTGGCAGAAGCTGGCGCTTGATAATGTGGATCGGATGATTCGGCGCGATTGGAACCATCCGTCCATTATTCTTTGGGGCGTGCGCATCAACGAGTCCGGCGACAACCATGAGCTGTACACGAAGACGAACGCGCTGGCTCATTCGCTGGATGAGTCGCGGCAAACAGGCGGCGTTCGTTATCGATATGGCTCTGAGCGGCTGGAAGATGTTTTCACGATGAATGATTTCGGCTTTCCGCTGCGGCCGCCGAACCATCCGCTTTATCTGAACACTGAATTCAACGGCCACATGTACCCGACGAAGCGCAACGACAACGTCGAACGTCTGCGCGAGCACACGCATCGGCACGCGCGCGTGCATAATCAACTCGCATCGGATGATAAGTACGCTGGTGGGCTCGGCTGGTGTGCGTTTGATTACAACACGCACGATTACTTCGGTTCAGGCGATCGAATTTGCTATCACGGCGTGTCTGACATTTTTCGTATCCCCAAACCGGCCGCGGGCTTCTACAAATCGCAATGTGACCCTGCCGAAGAGATTGTGCTTGAACCGGCCTTTGATTGGGCGCGCGGCGATGAGAACGAAACATTCACCAATGCCCTGGTTTGCTCAAACTGTGAGAAGCTGAAGTTCTACATCGGCGAAAGATTCATCGCCGAGGTCGAACCCGACCGAAAGACTTACGATCATCTGAAGTACGCGCCTTTCGTAACGAACTTGCACGCCGGCATCAGCGCCGGTTGGGATGATCTACGCATAGAAGGCTACATCAACGGCAAGAAAGTCATCGAGCGAAAAATGTCCGCGAAAGGTGTCGATCGGCAACTGCTGCTGGAGCCTGACGACCGCGAACTTGTCGGTGACGGCATCGACATGACGCGCGTGGTGATGAAGGTCACGGACGAGTTCGGCTCAGTGCGTCCGTTTGCCAACGGCCCTATCTCGCTGACAATCGAAGGCCCCGGCGAAATTATCGGCGAAAATCCTTTTGCGCTATTCGGCGGCGTGGGCGCGATCTGGATCAAAAGCAGGCAGAGCATGGGAACGATTCGATTGACTGCCAAACATCAGACCCTTGGTGCGAAAACCGTAACGTTCGCAGTGAAACCATTTCAGACATCTTCTGCTCTGCTCTGATCTCAACAACTGCACATGCGCAGCATCACATCAGGAGGATACTGGTTCAGGTTGAGTAAGTGGCACGGGCGTCCCGCTCGTGAAACCACGCGCAAGATGCGCGTGCCACCTCGAACCGAGCCAGCATCACATCAGGAGGATCATCTTGCATATACTAAAGAGAGTCGGGCTGCTATTTGCGGCTATGACAGTTCTATCGACCGCCGTCACCGCGCAATCGTATTTCAGCAAGTGGCCAGCTGGAACTTCGCCGCAGGAAGTCGGCAAGCGCGTCGCTGAGAATTTCCTCGCCCGCAAACTCGAGGTTGAAGAAGGCAAACGCAAATTTGTGATCTACCCGGAGGCGTGCGGATGGTATGGCTCCCTGACGGTCGCGCAACTGACAAAAGATGAGAACCTGCGGAAACGGCTGATTGAGAAATTCGATCCGCTGCTGGGCGAGCACGCCAATTGGATCTCGGCGGACGCGCACGTCGATATGCGCGTTTTTGGAATCATCCCACTGGAGATTTATCTCCAGACCAAGCAACAAAAATATCTCGATCTGGGACGCGGGCTGGCCGACAAACAATGGGACAAGACCACGCCTGACGGCATTACGGCCGAGGCGCGCTATTGGATCGACGACATGTACATGATTACCGCGGTGCAGGTGCAAGCCTTTCGCGCGACCAACGATCCGAAGTATCTCGACCGAGCGGCATTGACGATGGCTGCGTACCTCGACAAGTTGCAACAGCCGAATGGCTTGTTCTTTCACGCTTCTGACTCGCCGTTCTATTGGGGGCGTGGCAATGGTTGGGTCGCAGCTGGAATGGCTGAACTACTTCGTTCGTTGCCGAAAAATCACCCTCAGCGAGCGCGCATTCTCGAAGGTTATCGCAAGATGATGGCGTCGCTATTGAAGTATCAGGCGCCTGACGGATTGTGGCGTCAGTTAATCGATCATCCTGATGTGTGGGCGGAAACTTCCAGCACCGGCATGTTCACTTTCGCGATGGTCACTGGCGTGAAAAACGGTTGGTTACCGGCGAAGACTTACGGACCAGCGGCCCGCAAAGCGTGGCTGGGCCTGGTCCAGCATCTCGATGCGCAAGCGAACGTGACTGACGTCTGCGTGGGAACAAACAAAGCGAACGCCGAGGTCGGATCAAATCCCGAAACTCAATTGAAGTATTACCTCGATCGTCAGCGTCGGACCGGAGACTTGCACGGGCAGGCGCCGTTGTTGTGGTCGGCGAGCGCGCTGATGCGATAGTCACAAGCGGGGGTACAAATCAAAGCTCGTTAAGTCAGGCGCTGTCCCAATCTTGGTTATTATTTCCGACTGGCTTCCAATCCACTGCCGCCCTGATCGAAACCGGGCTGAACGGTGACGACGCCAAACTGTCGATCCTCGACCTCTCGGTGCGCCGCCATCATCCAGACAAAGTTAATAGGATGTCCCGGCACTGACACGTTGGGATGAAAACCCTTCGGCATGATCACCGCATCGCCATCGTGCACGACGCCGATAAACTCCGGCTCGTCAGGATTCGTGTAGACGAATTGCACGCCAAACGCAGGCGCGGGCATGTCGTAATAAACGTAAAGCTCTTCGAGCATCGATGCGTGCTCGTGCGGCGGCCAACTTGTCCAGTGACCGGGCTCGGAAGTAGTAAAACCGGCGAGAATGCGCCCCGCCTCGACGTTCTTGCCCAAGGTGATGTTAACCGTGCGCGAATTCGATGCGCCACCGGTCTTGAACCTCAGCGAGCCGTCCTTTTCCACATCGGCATAGCGAACAATTTGCAGCGGATACTTGTTATCGACATCAGCCGAGCACTCAATGAGATCGACGTCACTGTCGGAAGTGATTTCAACCTGACTATCGCGCGGCAGATAGATCGAATCGTACTGCTCGATATCATTGGTCACACCGTCACAGGTAATTCTGCACCGGCCGGAAAGACAAATTAATCCTGATTCCTGACCGGCCGTCGCGAAGCTAACGCTTGGCACTTCCTTGTCGAGAATGATGCGGCCATAAGAAAGGTGCCTCATCGAACTGTTGTCAGGCGTGATTGAAATCGTCCGTCCTTTCTGCGAGTTCGTCTTGCGAAAGATCATTTGGTTCGTTTGTTGTTTAGTTTGTGCACTCATGTCGCCCTCATTAGTTCTGCAAATCTCAAAAAAGAATTTCGCTGCCGTCGTTATCAGCAATTCATGTTTCGAGGCCCGTTTTGTGTTCTATCTCTTCGATTCGCCTGCCTTCGGGACTCTCTTCGGCGAGCCGCGCGCTCGCATTGCCTCTGCGTCCGAGTATGAACATAACTACGCCGAAAACCAACATGACGCCGCCCCACCACAGATTCACATTCATGACTTGGGCGGCGCTGGTGTCAACAAAGAGACCGACAATCATCAGCAGCAGTCCCAGGACCGCGAACATCAGTCCTATCGGTAGGCGAATATCCAGTTGCATTTCGTCTCCTTACGTCGGCTTACCAGAAGATGATGTTCAGCGCCACCGCCACGGCCAGGATGATCACGGCGAGTAACGCCGGCCGCTGGTACCATGGCAGTCCTCCATCTGTCGCGCGCGGGGTAAGCGAGTAAACGAGTCCTTTTAAGTCCAGCTCGTTTCGCGCTTTCGTCATGACGCTCACTAAGATAGTGATTACAAAACAGGCTGACCAGGCGCAGATCGCCGTCCAAAACGCCTGGGCCAATTCGCTCGGGTAAACGTGCATCACGCCGAACCATCCACCTTTTATGCCTGCGTGAGCGCCCACCGGCAAAGTAAGCCCGTGATGGATAGCTGCACCCAACGTGCCCGCGATCAAGCCCACAAAAGCGCCATGACCCGTGGTGCGCTTCCAGAACATGCCGAGCAAAAACGTGGCCAGCAACGGCGCATTCACAAACGCAAACACGAGCTGCAGCATATCCATGATGTTATTGAATCGGGTCGTCACGTATGCGGCCGCAATCGAGATCAAGATTCCGAAGACGGTGGCCATGCGACCCATCCAAAGATAATGATGATCGCTCGCGCCGCGGTTGATGTACGACTGATAAATATCGTACGTCCAGACAGTATTGAAGGCAGTTACATTGCCCGCCATCCCTGACATGAAACTGGCCATCAACGCCGTCAAGCCCACTCCCAACATTCCGGTGGGAAAGTAATGACCCAACATCAGCGGAATTGCCATATTGTATTCAAAGGTGCCGTCAGGTTTTTTCGGCAGACTAAATCCGCTGCCGCCGGTTTTGTAGGTTAGGGCGATCGCGATCATTCCCGGCAGGATTACCAGGAACGGAAAGAACATCTTGGGAACCGCGGCAATTAGTGGCGTTCGACGCGCAGCCGACATCGACTTCGCTGCCATTGCGCGCTGGACCACGAGAAAGTCCGTGCACCAATATCCGAACGACAAAACAAATCCCAATCCCATCGCCAGTCCAAACCATTCGATGCCCATTGGATTCGATGAAGGCGAACCCATGAACTTCCAGGATTCGTTCCATGCCCCGGAAGCAAAACCGTTGGCGACAGCTACTGTGGCCAGACGAGCCTGCAGACCAGACCAACCACCTGCATCTTTCAATCCCAGAAAGACGAGCGGCGCAAAACCAAAGACGATCAGGAAAAACTGCAGCACTTCGTTGTAAATCGCCGAAGTCAGTCCGCCCAGAAATACGTAAACCAACACAATTGCAGCCGCAATCAGGATGCTGAAACTGAAGTTCCATCCCAGCAACGTCTCAAGCAGTAGTCCCATCGCGTAAAGCGAAATTCCCGACGAAAGTACCGTCATCACCGCGAACGAGATGGCGTTAAATCCGCGCGTCTTTTCGTCGAAGCGTAACTTCAAGTATTCCGGCACTGATCGCGCGCGCGACCCGTAGTAAAACGGCATCATGAAGACTCCGATGAAAGCCATCGCCGGAATCGCGCCAATCCAATAGAAGTGGCTGGTTGCGATGCCGTACTTCGCGCCCGACGCTCCCATCCCGATAACTTCCTGCGCGCCGAGATTCGCCGAGATGAAGGCGAGACCAGTAATCCACGCCGGGATCGATCGGCCGGAAAGGAAGAAGTCCGTGCTGGTCTTCATGTAGCGCTTCAAAGCGAAGCCAATCCCCAACACGAAGACAAAGTAGATGACCATGATGGTCCAGTCGATGAAAGTTAGTTTCATGTCGGCGGCTCGCGAACTAATTCATTCCCAGCAGCAGGCTTAAGAATTTGAAGATCACAAGATCGCAAATCTCCCACTTGATTAGCCGGCTTTGACGCTAATTATTTTGCTAAATATTTATCTTATGCTCAGCCGTTATCGCGGGAAACGACCTGTCTGATTGGCTGGGCATAATACTAATCCAATGCAGACACCGTCAACGATTCCTTTTGCGTTCATTCGGCTTGAGCTCCACCGAGATTCACGGCCCGTGAAGAGGTGAATTTTAGACAAACAACTTATGGATTCCGATGTCATAGGCGATTAGGACGCCCAGCACGATGCTGGAGCCCGCCGCGGCTGCTCGCAGGATCGCGTTTGCTCGTGCGAATCGTTGCGCCGTAAACATTGCAGGTAGGCTGATGAGAATGCTCATCAACATCATTCCACCCGTCGAGCCGATTCCGAACGTCAGCACGTACGCCAGTGCGACCAGCGGCTGACTGATCGTCGACAACACCAGAAGCATCAGCGCGCCACTGCCCGCGAGTCCATGGACCATGCCGACGATCAGGGGTCGTCGATGCAACCTCAAGCCGTGATGGGTCTGGGTAGGATCAGGCCGGTGTTGTTGATGGATGTGAGGATGCGCATGCAACCGGCCGCCATGTCGATGCACGTGCATGTGCAGACGGCCTCCACGCAAAAGCTTTACCAACACGTTGACGCCAAGGACGACCAGCATTATTCCCACGCCGAATTCAAGCATTAGGCCAATTCGAAAACTGATGTTGATGTGGAACAGAACGATCACACTGCCCGCAGTCAAGAGCGAAATGGTGTGGCCAATTCCCCAGAATGCGCCGACGAATGACGAACGGATAATGCTGGGCTGTTCGCTCGCTATGGTCGAGACCGCGGCTATGTGATCAGCTTCGATGGCGTGCTTCAGCCCCAGCACGAAGCCAAACGCCAACATTGAAATTGTCGAAATCTCCGTCATCTGTTCTGAACCGACTGTACCATCACTTAACCGTGGGGTTCAGCGCCAATCGATCGCAGTCGATTCTCAAGGAAGCGTTTTTCGCGCTGGTTTTCAGTTAGTTCGAGAGCGCGGGCGTAGCTTTCCGCCGCTTGTCTCAGCGCGCCGGTACGCCGCAGTAAATCAGCGCGGGCGGCATGCAGCAAATGGTAACTCTCCAATTCGCCGTCGATGTCTTCCATCAAGCGCAATCCTGCTTCGGCCCCATCGGCCATGGCGACTGCGACCGCGCGATTCAACGAAACCACTGGCGACGGTTGCAAAGTTTGCAGGCGATCGTAATACGCGACGATCTGACGCCAATTGGTTTCTTCGGCGCCCGGAGCCCGACAATGCTCGGCTGCGATCGCGGCTTGAATTGTGAATGGCCCGGCGTCAGGTGAAATCATCGACTGGCGCACGAATGTCAGCGCTTCCGCGATTTCGTCGTGATGCCAAAGATTTCGATCTTGTTCTTCGAGCACGACCAGATCACCCGCAGCATCGACCCGCGCATCTCGCCGCGAATGATGCAAAAGCATCAAGGCCAATAAACCCGTCACTTCGGCCGGCGGATAAGGCGCCAGCGACATCCGAACAACGCGCGCCAGTCTGATGGCTTCCGCGCAAAGATCCGCTCGCACCAACTGTTCGCCCTGCGTCGATGCGTAGCCCTCATTGAACACCAAATAAATGACGGTCAACACCGCCTCGAGCCGTTCCGGAATCTCAGCCGTGTCCGGAACTTTGTAAGGAATCCCAGCGTCGCGGATCTTTCGCTTCGCGCGCACGAGCCGCTGCGCCATAGTTGTTGGCGCGACCAAAAATGCGCGGGCGATCTCTTCAGTTTGTAAGCCGCAAAGTGTGCGCAGCGTCAATGCGACCTGGGCTTCAGCCGCCAGTGCCGGGTGGCAACACGTGAAGATTAACCGCAGCCGATCGTCGGGGATCTCGTTCGTGAATGGATCTGGTTGCTCAGTTGTCGACTCGAGGTCCAGCGCGTACGATTCAGACTTTTCACGGAAGACTGACTGGCGGCGCAGACGATCGATCGCTTTGTGTTTGGCCGTTTGAATAACCCACGCTGCGGGCGACGACGGTATGCCGTCCGCAGGCCACTGTTTCAATGCCGCGGCGAACGCGTCCTGCGCGGCTTCTTCGGCGACGTCAAAATCGCCGAATGACCGGATGAGCGTGGCGACAATGCGTCCCCATTCGTTTCGATAAACAGCATCAACCGCGGCATTTGCTGTGGAAATCGTCATTAGCTGCAAATCATAAAAAATTTATTTCCGACCTGTCGATTTCGGCCAGCGCCATTCGATTAATCTGTAGGAGTGAAAATATGAAATACATGTTACTGGTTTACATGAACGAGCAGGCGATGACCGATGATGAGCGTCAGCATTGTTACGTCGCGTCTGCTCAGCTAACGCAGGATCTAAACGCGAAAGGCCAGTATGTGGCCGCCGGTCCGTTGCATTCGGTTTCGACCGCAACCAGCGTCCGGGTGCGCGAAGGCAAGCGTCTGGTGACGGATGGGCCGTTCGCCGAAACACGTGAACAACTCGGCGGCTATTACATCGTCGAAGCAAATGACCTGGACGAAGCGATGGCCATCGCAGAACGAATTCCGCCGGCAAAGTATGGCACTATCGAGATTCGTCCGATGATGGAAATCCCCGGATTACCGGAATGATCAAGGTCAGAAGCCCGCGCGTAAGCAAGGGCGCTCTTTGGCAAGTTGCCCTCCCTAGCGGTCGGACTTCTGACACTCGAACCTGGAAGGAGGAGTTTATGGCAAATCCATTTGTGCACGTTGAGTTGAATACCACCGATGTCGAAAAGGCAAAGAACTTCTACCGTCAAATGTTCGATTGGGAACTGGAAGACATGGAAATGGATCCCAGCGGAACGTATACGGTGATCAAAGTTGGCGAAGGAACGGGCGGCGGGCTCTTGAAGAATCCAATGCCGGGTGTTCGTTCGTTCTGGCTGGCGTATGTGTTGGTTGACGACATTCACGCGGCAACTGAGAAGGCGAAGTCGCTGGGCGCGACAATTGTGAAAGACTCGATCGAAGTGCCGAACATGGGATGGCTGACAATTATAGGCGACCCGACTGGCGCGGCTCTGGGTTTCTGGCAACCAAAACATGACATGTAAATTCTTTTGGTGAATGTCGATTTAGTTTCGCTTCGTTCGACTAACCAGTGAAAGGCAGACATTTTCAGATTGAGACAGGAGAGATGAGATGCGATTTATGGTGATTGTAAAAGCCGACAAAGATTCAGAAGCCGGAAAGATGCCGAGCGAGAAGCTGCTGGCCGACATGACCACTTACAACGAAGAGCTCGCAAAAGCCGGCGTGATGTTGGCGGGCGAAGGTTTGCATCCGAGTTCGAAAGGTGCGCGTGTACGTTTCGAAGGAAACGGTAAGACGACCGTTATCGACGGCCCGTTCGCGGAAACGAAAGAACTGGTCGCTGGCTTCTGGCTGTGGAAATGTAATTCGCGGGAAGAAGCGATCGAATGGCTGAAGAAAGCGCCATTCCAGGGTGGCGAAGTCGAGATTCGGCAGGTGTTCGAAGCTGAAGACTTCGGCGCGGAATTCACGCCTGAGTTGCAGGAACGCGAAGCGAATCTTCGTGAACAGATCGGCGCGCAGTAGCACGGCTGCGAGCATATTGGACGAGATAACTGGAACAGGCTGGCAGCCCGTTCTTCGGAGGGACACAATGGCAACGATACAGAGAATCACCCCAATGCTTTGGTTTGACACGCAGGCAGAGGAAGCGGCGAATTACTACGTTTCGATTTTCAAGAATTCGCAGGTGACCGCCGTCAGCCGTTATGGCGACACTGGGCCGGGAGCCAAAGGTTCAGTGATGGTGGCAGAGTTCGAGCTCGACGGACAGAAGTTCACGGCGCTGAACGGCGGGCCACAATTCAAATTCACGGAAGCAATTTCGCTGGTGGTGAATTGCGAATCGCAGGAAGAAGTGGATTACTACTGGGACAAACTGAGCGGCGATGGCGGGCAAGAGGTCGTCTGCGGCTGGCTGAAAGACAAGTACGGTTTGTCGTGGCAAGTAGTGCCGGTGCGCGTGTTCGAACTGTTGCGCGATCCGGCGACGTCAGACAAGGTCATGGCCGCTGTCATGGAAATGAAGAAGCTCGACCTCGGTAAATTGGAGGAGGCTGCGAAGAAATAATGAACGAAGCTAACCCGACAAACCTCGTTCGCACTGTCCTGGCCATCCTGGCCGCCGTAATCACTGTAATTGTTCTCTCGCTGGCAACGGACGTCGCGTTGCACGCGACAGGAGTCTATCCTCCCTGGTTTCAACCGATGGCGGATCCGCTGTGGGCACTCGCGATTGCTTATCGCATTGTGTACGGCGTGCTCGGCGGTTATATCGCAGCACGACTGGCGCCAAGCCAACCGATGAAACATGCGGTTATCGTTGGTTTGATTGGCACTGCGTTGACTATCGTCGGCGTGGCTATGCATTGGAACAAAGGACCTGAATATGGTCCCGCCTGGTTTGGCATCGCGCTGGTTCTAACTGCGCTTCCTTGCGCATGGGCAGGCGCGAAACTCGCAGGCGCGCGACTCGCTGAAAGCTAATACAGTTTCGGAAGATTTGATTAGGAGACAAGTCATGAACATCATTCCACATCTGAACTTCAACGGTCAGTGCAAAGAAGCATTTGATTTTTACGCGAAACTGCTCGATGGCGAAGTTAAATTCAGCATGACCTGGGGCGAAGTTCCCGGCGGCGCGGCAGATCAATTTCCGCCCGAGACGCACAAGCTCATCATGCATACGACGCTCGAAGTCGACGGGGATTTCATTATGGGCGCCGATTCACCGCCAGACCGCTACACGCCACCGAAGGGCATCACGGTTTCAATTGGCGTAAAAGACAAAGCGAAAGGCGAAAAGATTTTCAACGCGCTGGCTAATGGCGGCAGTGTAACGATGCCTTACGCTGAGACTTTCTGGTCGCCCGGATTCGGCATGTGTGTCGATCGATTCGGGATTCCGTGGATGGTGAACACGGAAGTGGACTGGGCCGGTTGATCAGATGACTCGCAAAACAGACAAACCGGAGAAGCTTACTGCCAAGCGATTCCTTGAACGTTTGAAGGCGCAAGCGTCGCGGACCGAGGCTAAGACGAGCTTGCGTTATTTCAAATCCGACGCAGGCCAGTACGGCGAGGGCGACCAGTTTATCGGCGTGCGCATGGGACAGGTGTTTGCCCTCGCCAAAGAGTTTATCGAAATGCCGATCGATGAAATCGAAAGGCTGCTCGAAAGCCCCATCCACGAGGCGCGCGCCGGCGCCGTGAGCATCATGGCGCAGCGCTCAAAGCGGAAGAAGACGTCTGACGAGTCGCGAAAGCAACTTGTCGATCTTTATTTGCGACGGCACGACCGAATTAACAATTGGGACCTGGTCGATTTGGGCGCGTTGTACGTCGTGGGGATCTATCTGGTCGATCATCCGCGTAATGTTCTGTATAAACTGGCGGGCTCGAAGAATCTTTGGGAACGGCGAACAGCAATCGTGTCAACGGGTCAGCTAATCCGCCGCGGCGAGATTGCCGACACATTCAAAATCGCCGAACATTTGCTGAATGACAACGAAGACCTGATTCACAAAGCCAGCGGCTGGATGCTGCGGGCGGCCGGCGACGTCGATCAAAAACAGCTGTTCGCGTTTCTGGACAAGTACGCGCCGACGATGCCGCGGACGTGCCTGCGATATGCACTCGAACACGTGGACAAAAAGCGGCGCGAGCATTACATGGGGCTGAAAAGCGCGCGCTCATCTGACAAGAAAGCGATGGCGGCAAAAGCAAGCCGCCAGAATCCGCGCAATGTGGATGACTATTTATCCGTGCTGCCAAAAGCTCAGCGCGCGGTCCTGGAGCGTTTGCGGCTCACGGTCAAGTCGATGTTCCCGGACGTGTCGGAAGTCATCAGTTATCAGATTCCTACTTTCAAGCTCAACAATCGCATGCTTGTTTCTTATGCGGCTTTTGCCGAACACTGCAGCTTCTTTCCCGGCGCCGGCCCAATCGAAACTCATTGCAACGAACTAAAACGATATCAAACGTCAAAGGGTACAATTCGGTTTACGCCCGAGCATCCGCTGCCGGATGCGCTGGTGAAAAAGCTCGTGCGCACGAGAGTGACGCTGAATGACAACGCTTCAAAAAAGCGGCGGCAGGCGCGCTGAAATTGCGAACAGATTCCGTCCGAAAAGGATTCGAGAGGAGACCGATGAACATCATTCTTTGGATCGTGCAAATTCTGCTGGGACTTTTATTCATCTTTAGCGGCGTAACGAAGTTCGTTATGTCCGTCCAGCAAATGAATGAGCAGTCGCCGGTCGTGCTGCCCGGTGTGTTTATTCACTTCATCGGTGTCTGTGAAATACTGGGCGGGATTGGTTTGATTCTCCCTGCCCTGCTCCGCATCAAACCGGGCCTGACACCGCTCGCCGCGACCGGGCTTGCGATTATCACCGCTGGCGCCACGGTGATTACGTTGATGGGACCGATGAAAGGAATGGCGCTCGTTCCCTTCATCACTTGCCTGCTCTGCATTTCCGTCGCGTATGGCCGGTGGCGAGTTTCACCAATTACCGGAAAGTGAAAATCTTTAAAGCCGCGTAACGGCAAATGTCTGTAGCCGGAAGCTCATTTATGAGCATGCCGCAGAGAGGAAAGGTTTTTGCTCTCTTCGGCAAAGATTTTTGGGCGTTCGGATGCTATAAATATCTAGTGCCTAACGGCCTTCTTCATTCACGCTTGCGCATTTCACACTTCGACTTGGAGGCGTCCATGAATAAGGTCGTCCGCATTCTTTCAGCCGCGTTTCTTCTTGCACTTTTATTAATCGGCGCTTACGCGCAAACGCCTGAGTCGCAACGCTGGCGGCAGCACGCTAGAAACGTCACCATCTCCCGCGATGACTGGGGCATCGCGCATGTCCATGGAAAGACAGATGCCGACGCGGTCTTCGGTATGATCTACGCGCAGGCAGAAGACGATTTCAATCGCATCGAAACGAATTACATGAATTCGATTGGCCGTGCCGCCGAAGACGAGGGCGAGTCGGCGATTTGGCGAGATTTGCGGATGAAGCTTTTCATCGATCCGTTCGACATGCAGAAGAAGTACGCATTCAGTCCGCCCTGGCTGAAAACTTTGATGGACGCGTGGGCGGATGGCTTGAACTTCTATCTCGCCGAACATCCTGAAGTCCATCCGAAAGTGATCAAGCAGTTCGAGCCGTGGATGGCTTTGACCTTCAGCGAAGGCAGCATCGGCGGCGACATCGAAACAATTAATCTGAATCAGTTGCAGGCTTTTTATGCGAAGACAGATGTAATCATCGGACCATCGACTGGGGGTGGCACGGGCGTCGCGCCCGTGAATCACGCGCAAGATGCGCGTGCCACGAACGATCCGAATATTGATCTCGGCGGCTCAAACGGTATCGCTATCGCGCCAAAGAACACCATCGGCCGGCACGCTTTGCTGTTAATCAATCCGCACACGTCTTTCTATTTTCGGTCGGAATTACAAATGACGAGCGACCGGGGCTTGAATGCTTACGGCGCGGTGACGTGGGGGCAGTTCTTCATCTACCAGGGATTCAACGAGCATTGCGGCTGGATGCACACGTCGAGCGCTGTCGATGCGATCGATGAATACGTGGAAACGATCGTGAAGAAGGGCGACACGTACTTTTACAAGTATGGCAACGAGGAACGACCCGTGGTGGCTTCTAAGATCACCGTGCCATACAAGACGAACAGCGGCATGAAGCAACGCACTTTTGTTGTCTATCACACGCAGCATGGGCCAATCATTCGCGCGCAAGGTGACAAGTGGGTGAGCATCGCGCTGATGCAGGAGCCGTTGAAGGCTTTAACGCAGTCATACACGCGCACCAAAGCGCGCAACTACAAAGAGTTCAAGCAAACAATGGAGCTGCACACGAACTCTTCGAACAATACGATCTTTGCCGATGCCGACGGCGATATCGCGTACTTTCACGGCAACTTCATTCCGCGCCGCGATCCGAAATTTGACTGGACCAAGCCGGTCGACGGCAGCAATCCCGAAACTGATTGGCACGGGCTGCTGTCAGTAGATGAGACGCCGAAGCTTTTGAATCCGGCGAGCGGATGGCTTTATAACAGCAACAACTGGCCGTGGTCCGCGGCTGGTCCGAGTAGCCCCAGGCAATCCGATTTTCCGAAGTATGTTGACAGCGGAGTTGAATCTGCGCGCGGCCTGCATGCGATTCGCGTTTTGCAAAACAAAAAGAATTTCACAGTCGAGGCTCTGCGCGCCGCGGCATATGACAGTTATCTGACCTGGTTCGAGAAGACGATCCCCGCGCTTATCAAAGCGTGGGACCAGCGTCCGGCGAATGATTCGCAGAAAAAGAAGTTGGCCGAACAAGTTGGAATGCTGCGGAATTGGGACTTGCGCTGGTCGGCGACGTCCGTGCCGACGTCACTGGCCGTTTTCTGGGCCGAAGACCTGCAGCGGCGCTTAAACGCCGACGCGCGAACCGCGGGCGTTTCACTTCCTGAATACATTTCCACAAAGGCGCAGCCGGAGCCGCTGCTGAATTCACTTGAAGCCGCCTCTAAAAAGCTGACGGATGATTTCGGCACATGGAAAACGCCCTGGGGCCAGATCAATCGCTTCCAGAGACTGACCGACGATATAGTTCATCCGTTCACTGACGCCGGGCCCAGCATTCCCGTCGAGTTCACTTCCGCCGTCTGGGGTTCGCTGGCCTCGTTTGCCGCGCGGTCATACAAAGGATCGAAGAAGATTTATGGCACGAGCGGTAATAGCTTTGTCGCAGTAGTCGAATTCGGCCCGCGAGTTCGCGCGATCGCAGTGACTGCCGGCGGCGAGAGCGGTAACCCTGCGTCGAAACACTTTAATGACCAGGCGCAGCGGTACGCCACGGGAAATCTGCGGCCAGTCTACTTCTATCCGGCGCAGTTGAACGGCCATACAGAGCGAAAGTACCAGCCGGGAAAGTGAGAAAGAACAAATCAGAAACAGTGCACACCGGAAATTGGAAATTGAAAACTGAAAAATAGAAGGCGGGATAGTCGTCTGCTGTGCCACCGCCGATGTCGCGGGCTGTTCAAATTTTCAACTTTCATTTTTCACTTTTCAATTTGCAATTCATTTTTCTGCTGACCTGCCAGAATGATCGTCCATCTCATCGACGGCACCTACGAACTGTTTCGCCACTTTTACGGTCTGCGCCGCTTTCACAAGACCGATCCGCCGTTCGGTGCGGTCGCCGGCGTCCTCGGCACGACCATGAAAATGATCGAGGACGGCGCAACGCACATTGGTGTGGCTACGGATCACGTCATCGAATCGTTTCGCAACGAATTATGGCCCGGCTACAAAACAGGCGCGGGAATCGATCGCGCGCTATGGGCACAGTTCCATCCGCTTGAGGATGCGCTCGCCGCGATGGGAGTAGTGGTTTGGCCGATGGTCGAGTTTGAAGCTGACGACGCACTGGCCGCGGCAGCTCAGCTAGCGACGCGCGACAAAAAAGTAGAAAAGGTCTGCATCTGGACGCCTGACAAAGACCTCGCCCAGTGCGTGGTTGAGGATCGCGTCGTCCAAATCGATCGACGTAAGAACGAAATCCGCAACGCCGATGGCGTGCGCGCCAAATTCGGCGTCGCGCCCGAATTCATCGCTGACTATCTTGCGTTGGTCGGCGATTCGGCGGATGGGTATCCGGGTCTTCCGGGTTTTGGGGCGAAGACTTCGGCCAGGCTCCTCAATCAACACGGCCACATCGAGGACTTCCCTGCTTCGCTTCTCAGCGACAGCAACCGCGAACTGGCGTTGCTGTTCAAGAACCTCGCAACATTGCGCACCGACGCTCCGCTGGATTCGCCAACGAACGGCGCCACGACCAGCGTCACCAAGCTACGTTGGAAAGGTCCGACAAGAGATTTCGCGGGCACCGCAGAGAAGATCGGCACGCCTCGATTAGCAGAACGAGCCGCCGCCATAACGCGCACGTGAAGGTTTTGACATGCGATCCGCTCATCGCGAAGTTATTGCATGACCCGCGACAAACTTTCTCCATCCGCGCAGGTTGTATTTCTCACGAATAACTAAGGAGGAACAAAATGGCAAAGAGCAATAGGCGCTCTGATGTGGTGGTTACTGTCTCAAACGTGGCGGACCGAGCGGCGGAGGTCGCAGTTGAAGTCGGAGATCGCGCGGCTGAATTCGTCGAGCAGGCTTTGCACACAACGGCGAACGCGGCCAAGACGGTCGGCGATACCGTGGCGACGCAATTGAAACCGCGAACCCGCGGCAAAACGACGGTCGGCACGGTGATTCATCGCGCCGCAAAGACGGCCGCACAACAGAATCGAAAACTTGTGCGCGCCGAGAACCGCGCTGTCAAACGCGCAACCCAATCGACAGCCAAAGCTGCACGCAAAGCGAGTAAGACCGCGACCAAGACCGCGCGCCGAGCCGGCACCGCGGCCAAACGAGCAACCAAAACGGTTCGCACTGCTGCATCACGCGCGACCAAGACGGCGACGAGCAGTGCGAGTCGCGCAGCACGCAAAGCCACGAAACGGGGAGCAACCAAGCGGAGCAAGAAGCGGTGATTCGACAGAGCTTGCTGGCGATCGCCGTCGCATTCACAGTAAGTCCGGCGACTATCGCGAGCCCGCGAAACGCGCAACCGCCAGCGGTCTTTCAGTTGCAACCTCATCCGGGCGGCACATACATGATGACACTGCGCGCCAAAGTGCGCGGGCACGAGGGAGACTTCGTGTTCGACACGGGCGGCGGTGTCACCTACATCTCTCCGGCTTTCGCGCAGGCGATTGGCTGTAAACCCTGGGGCCAACTCAGTGGATTCGTCTTGACCGGGCAAAGACTCGACATGCGGCGATGCGACGGCCTGCCTTTCGATATTGACGGTCACAGCTTTAATGCTCCCATCGCCGGCGTTTTCGATCTGATGAAGTTCATGCCGCCAAACCTTCCGAAGGTCGATGGTTCTATCGGTCTGGATTTGTTTGCCGATCGCGCAGTGACGTTGAGCCTTGCGAACCGGACTCTCACAGTCGAAAGCGCTGCAAGCCTGAAACAACGGACGCGGCGCGGAAAAGAAATTTCAGTTCGTCTGGTCCGTGAGTTGGAAGGAATCGCGCTCGCGGTTGTCGTCGGCGTTGTCACACCTGAGGGGACTGCGTGGATGGAGTTGGATTCAGGCAATGGCGGTGCGAATGTAATCGCGAAACACATCGCGCCGTTGCTGAATCTAAAAACCGGCATGAAAGAACCTCAGACCGCAAAGTTCATGCTCGTCGGAGGTGTTCCGGTGACCGGTGATGCGCGTGTGAACGAGACGCTCATCATGGATGGAAACATCGGTACGCGATTCATGATCGATTGGAACCTGACGCTCGATCTCGCACATGGTCGCGCCTGGCTGACTCCCGCGAAGAGCGTAAGACAGTAAGCAGTAAGCAGTAAGCAGAAGGCGGACCGCCGGGAGTTTCGTCTTTTGCTTTCTGCCTCCTGCTTTCTGCTTCCCTAATCTGCGCAATCTGCGTAATCTGTGGACTCCAAATTCGCCGTCGGAGGAGCCCTGAATGCGAAAGCCCATCCTGCTCTCGATGATCGTCCTGATCATCGCCGCCGCGTTTCTCTTTTCAACTCATCATCAAGCCGTCGATGCTCAACAACGCCCCGGCCTAACGCCTGAACAGATCGCGCAGCGCAATCAGCGCGAACAGGAACTCGAGTCCGTCGCGATTATCGACCGCAAGCTGATGATTCCGATGCGCGATGGCAAGCGGATGGCGGCGGATGTCTATCGCCCGAAAGATCTAACCAAGAAATACCCTACTGTCTTTGTCCGCACGCCTTACAACTTTAATTTCTGGGACGTGCGCAACGGCGTGCCGCGCGACATGAGCAACGAGTTGGACGCAGTCAAACGTGGCTACGCCTTCGTTGAGATTAACGAGCGTGGTCACTTTTTTTCCGAAGGCAACTACGACATTCTCGGGCCGCCGCTAACCGACGGCGACGACGAACTGAATTGGATCGCAAAGCAGCCCTGGTCAAACGGCAAAGTGGGATTGATCGGTTGCTCTTCGACGGCGGAATGGCAATTAGCAGTCGCGGCGCTCGGTAATCCTGCCCTTGCCGCAATTATTCCGCAGGGATTCGGCGCCGGTGTTGGTCGGGTCGCCCCGTATTTTGAACAGGGCAACTGGTATCGCGGCGGCGCCGTGCAAATGCTTTTCATCGCCTGGATTTCCGGCGAACAGAATCAGGTGCGGCCGATGTTCGCACCGAACACTTCGCAGGAAGATTTAATTCGCGCGTCGAAGTCTTTCGATCTCGCACAACAGTTACCACCGGTCGATTGGTCACAAGCGCTGCGTCATCTGCCCGAGATGGACATCATCAAAGCTGTCGACGCTCCGCACGGAATCTATGCCGATAACATGCCGGTCGACACCGGCGGCGCGATGATCAAAAGGGCGCCGAACGATCCGGCCTGGTTCAAGGGCGGCCTCTGGCACGACAACATGAAGATTAATGTGCCTGGCTTCTGGTTCATGTCGTGGTACGACGTGTCAGTCGGCCCGAATCTCGCCGCTTACAATCACGTGCGCAAGACCGCCTCACCGGAAATTGCGAAGCAGCAATACGCTGTAATCGCGCCGACGCTTCATTGCGGATATAAACGGGCAACCGAAAACACAATTGTCGGCGAGCGTAGCATGGGCGACGCCCGCTTGAATTATGACGAACTCACGTGGGGTTGGTTTGATCGCTTTCTCAAAAGCGAGGACAACGGCTTTCTCGGGAAAACGGCGCGCGTAACCTATTTCACGATGGGCATCAATAAGTGGCAATTCTCGGACACGTGGCCGCCCAAAGGCGCCCAACCGCTGACGTTTTACTTGTCGAGCGGCGGAAAGGCCAACACGATGAACGGCGATGGCGCACTCCTGTCTTCTCTTCCCACCGCCGACGCCGCGGACAAATTTGATTACGACCCGATGAGTCCGGTGCCTTCGTACGGCGGGAACGTTTGCTGCACCGGCAACGCCGTCCAGGGCGGCTCGTTCGATCAGCGCAAGATGGAAGAGCGCAACGACATCCTGGTTTATTCGACTGAGCCATTGAAGGAAGGCCTGGAACTGAGCGGTCCGATCGAAGTAACTCTCTTTGTGTCGTCCAGCGCGAAAGACACTGACTTCACGGTGAAGCTAATCGACGTTTATCCGGACGGTCGCGCTTACAATCTCGACGAGACAATTCAGCGGCTGCGATATCGGAACGGTTACGACCAGCCGCTCGCCTGGATGAAGTCGAGTGAGGTTTACAAATTTAGCTTTTCGCCCATGAACACGAGCAACTTCTTTGAAGCTGGCCATCGCATTCGCATCGAGATTTCCAGCAGCAACTTTCCACGTTTCGATCGCAACCTGAACACCGGCGGGAACAATTACGACGAGACGACGGGTGTTATCGCTCACAACGTGGTGCATCACTCGAAACAATACCCGTCGAGTGTAACCATCACTGTCGTTAAGAAATAGTTCAGCCAAGCCCTAGCAATGAAAACAGCCCGAGGACAAATGACCTTGGGCTGAATTCCAGCTCTAACTGAACCGTACTCGGGCTTGATCTACTTCAGCATCAATTCCCGCGCAGTTTTCGTTGCCATCACTTCGCGAATCTTCGAGCGGTTCTCGTACCCTTTCATCTGTACATCGTCATCGCCCGAGGTCTGCTGGCTCAGCGCGTCTGATTTTTCCGTGTCAGCTTCCATCGCGGCGAGGCTCTTGTACTCGCGCAGAATTAGTACATTCCATGATGAATCATCCAAAGTGCGCAGAACCTTGTACGACTTCATGTAGCCTGCCTTCACTTGCGCGTCTGATTCCTTTTTGAATTCGCCGTCGAGGTAGGCAAGATAAGACTGGTCCATGCCGGGCATGATTCTGATTGTGGTGACAGTCCAGATCGTGCCGGGACTGTAGTACTTGTAAACCTGGGCCGTTGCAGTGACGCCAAGCGCGAGCGCAATGGCAAACACTGCGACTAACATCTTTCTTGAAATTCTTTTCATTCAGGGGTCTCCTCTTACTGTAAATGTCATTTGAAATAGCCCGCGCACTCTAACGAACCGCTCCGGGTGCGGTCAATCAAAAACGATGTGTGCTTAGCAACTAAATCGCGTTGACAACGTGTGCGGTGTTGTTGATACTCAGCCGAAATTCGCAACGATGGATTGGAAGTACAAACATTTTCACCAGCAGCGACTGTTTGCCGGATTACGCGCAGAGGTTTTTGAAGCAGCCCGCGTTGTCATGACTGATTCGCTTGGTTGGACGGTTTCCGAGACGCCGGATGGATTCACTGCGCAAGGCTTCAGCTTCGGACATGCCGGGATTGCTAACTTTCACTTTCGCTCTCAAGGCGACGGAACTGCAGTCGATGTCGAGTTGCTCGTCGAGCGCGCCGGCCTCACCGGCTTTATGTTGTTCGACGTCGGCGGCTACTACAACACCCAGATTCGCAAGTGGCTTGATGCGATTCAGGTATCCGTTCGTCAGAATGTCGCCGGCCAGCCGGCGCCCACAACGGCGCCCATTTTGCAGCCGCCCAACAAAGGCGCGGCGCGTGTTTTTCATGGCTGCCTCTTATTGATTGCGGTCGGGATTGGTTTGTACTTTCTCATCACGTTGATTGAAGCGATCATCGGGCTCACCACCGGAAACCTGGTGTTGATGGGCCGAAGCGGCAACATCACAGTGCACGGCCCGGTGGCCCGCGTGATATCGGCGCTGATTCTGGGGTTCGGAGTCTGGATTATCTGGCGGATCAAGAAAAAGCCGCGCCCTCGTTCAGTAATGCCGTAATGTTCTTTCGCCACTATTTCTATTTACGATTCCCGGTGAAGAAGCACCTTCTCATCTATGGCCTTTGCGGCGGCTTGCTGATCGTTCTGCTCAAAGTGATCGAGTATCGGTTTCTGGTGATGGAGCGTTCGATTGAAATTTATGGAGGCTTAATCGCGCTTTTCTTTGCGTCGGTTGGGATTTGGCTCGGGCTCAGGTTAACCATGAACAAAGAGACGGTCGTGGTCAGAGAGGTACCAATCGAAGTGAGAGTCGAAGTTCCGGTGCCGACGCGCGAGCCGTTCGCGCTGGATCAGTCGCGAGTTCAACAACTGGGAATAACAGCACGCGAACTGGAAATCCTGCAACTGATCGCCGGCGGCATGAGCAACCGCGAGATCGCGGAAAAGCTTTTCGTCAGCGAGAACACGGTCAAGACGCATTCCAGCCGGTTGCTGGACAAACTCAGCGCGAAGCGGCGGACGCAGGCAGTGCAGATTGCGAAAGAGATGCGCTTGATACCTTAAAATGCTCACCACTAAGACACGAAGGCACAAAGAAAACCAGAAAAAGAAAGTAACCTCGTCTGAGACAGGGTTATGCCGTATTTCTTTGTGTCTTTGTGCCTTCGTGGTAAATCGCCCTAAAGCATGAAGCAAAATCACCCGAAAGGATGATGACAGCTGAACGAGACTTGCGCTAACTTCTGCCCACTCAATCTAAGGAGGAATCATGTCAAAGGAACTCTTACTGAAACTCGTCGGTTCATGGGAAGGCACATGCCAAACGTGGTTCGAGCCCGAAAAACTCGCGGATGACTCGACCGTGAAGGGCGAAATTCGTCCGCTGCTTGAGGGCCGCTTCATTCGCCACACATACGAAAGCACCATGCAGGGCAAACCCCGCCAAGGTGAAGAGACGCTGGCCTGGAACAGCTTAATGAAAGAGTTCGAGGTCGCCTGGGTGGATGACTTTCACATGAGCAACGGCATTATGTTTTCTCGCGGCGATGCCACCGAACGAGGATTTTTCGTGCAAGGAAAATACGCGATGGGCCCGGATCAACCGGAATGGGGTTGGAAAACCGCTTACGAACTCATCGACGAAGATCATCTAACCATTACTGCATACAACATCATCCCGGGCGAAGGGGAAGCAAAGGCAGTCGAGACTAAGTACACGAGAAGGAAAAACTAAAAATGAAAAAGATCGTCCTAATCTTCGGTCTCATTTCCGGCGCGCTCATGGCGGCCTTCATGTTCGCGACGCTCCCCTTCCTCGAGAGGATCGGCACCGACAAAGGCTTTGTCGTCGGCTACACGTCGATGGTACTGGCATTTCTGCTCGTCTTCTTCGGCATCCGCTCGTATCGCGAGAACGTCGGCGGTGGCGCCATCACCTTCGGCCGCGCCTTCGCCGTAGGCATCCTCATCGCCGTGATCTCGTCGCTGTGCTACGTGATCGCTTGGGAGATCATCTACTTCAAGTTCATGCCCGATTTCATGGACAAGTATGCCGCGCAAGTTATCGCTCAAGCGCGCGCCGCAGGTGCCACCGCGCAGGAGATTCAGGCGAAGCAACAAGAGATGCAGCAGTTCAAGCAGATGTACGACCACAACCCACTTATCAATTTCGCGTTGACCTTCATCGAGCCATTTCCGGTCGGATTGATCATCACTTTGATTTCGGCAGCGGTACTAAGGAAGAAGAAAAAAGTGTTGAGTAGCGAAGCGTGAGTAGTGGGACGTGAGTAGCGAGGCGTTAGTAGCGAGCAATCACTTGGCGTCACGTATCACTCATTACTCATCACTCATCACTCATCACCTATTAACTATCCTCGAACTCTGCGCTGTAGTTTTCCGTACAGGGGATCATGAGATCCCCGCTGCGGCTAGTTTTCTTTTCCTGGTGCTAGAACAAATCCCCGCGCCTTCGCGTTAAAGAAACATGCTGAGACGATTTCGGTTTTTCTTTCTGGTACTGGTTTGTTACGCGCCGGCGGCGTACGCCCAGACAAATCCTTCACTCAACGAATATGCTGGTCGTTACACCGATGGTGTTGATTACGTCGTTTACTTTGAGAACTCAAACTATGGCCTGACGCTCCGGCCGGCGCTCTGGACCGCTACCCAACTCCTCAAGCAAACCGCTGCTGACGATTTCACCGTAGTAGATCGTGACACGCGCGGCGCGAAATTCCAGCGCGATGCCGGCGGGCGAATCATCGGCGTCACAATTCGCGGAATGGAAGGCGAAGGCCTGCACCTGCTGCGCGCCGACCCAAAGCTTTTACCAATCGAAGTGCTGTTGTCAGGCAAAGGCGCCGCGGCAGCCCGTGAGTATCTCGCCACGACGACTGACGCGAAGAGAATTACTGATGCTGCCGAACGACTTCTTTCGCGCTTCCCTTCCAAGGCCAGCGCAGCCGTCGACTTCCTCTCCGCAGTCCGCCGGCGATTTACGCGCGATGTGAAACTGAATGTGTTGCTGGGCTCGGCTAACGTGGCGGCGGGAAGGCGTGCGGCGGCCATCGCAAGTTTTCGTCGCGCCTATGAACTCGATCCAAACAATAAGGACGCGGTCTCGGGCCTCGCCAGGCTGCATGCTCTTCCGGCGAATTACAAAGACCGTGAAAAGCCGTGGCGTTTGCCGTTTTCGCTTCATTCGGTCTTCCTCCCGCCGACTGCCGCTGAGATTGCGGCTGTGGAAAAAGACTGGCGCACCAGAGATCTGTCGCCGCGCGATGTGAAAGAGGTTGCGACCGGTGAAGTCAAATTCGATAGAGACGTTTTCAAAGTGCGCATCATTTCCCATCTCGTCCACGGGCAGAAACATTACGGCGCGATCATTTCCCCAGTGAACGCCCGCTCATCGCTTCCCATCATCGTCGAAGCGAAAGGCGTGTCATGGAACTACTTTCCTCTTGACCTCAAGAATCGGGATGCGCCGGCTTTCATGGGAGCACAGCGGCAACACTTCATCTACGTCGTGCCTTCGTTTCGAGGCGAGGTCATGAATTTCAATGGCGTCGATTATCAATCTGAAGGCGATCGCACCAACGCCTGGGACGGCGCTACCGATGACGCGCTGGCGCTTTTGAATGTGGCTTTGCAGACGACGCCGGCTGCGGATCCAAATCGCATCTACGTCTTCGGACGCAGTCGCGGCGGGACCGTCGCGCTGCTGATGGCTGAACGCGACCCGCGAATTGGCTGCGTGGTCGAATGGTCCGGCCCGACCGATTGGTTTTCGCTGATGGGTACTGAAGGTTGGACACAGGAAGAGTTGTTCGCGGAGGGTTTGCGCACGCGCGCCAAGCCGGATGAGACTGGCGGTCAGCTCGTCGAACACTTTCTCGCCAGGGCAGTTCGCGGTGAAGAGGACCTGCGCGCGGTGCGCCAGCGCCTGATTGCGAGTTCGCCACTCTACTTTGCCGGACGTCTGCCGCGCGCCCAGATGCATTACGGAATTGAGGACACCGCCGTGCCCGTGCGAAACGGGCTCGAATTCGCGAAGCGCTTGGGTTTGAAAACGCTGTCGGTTGCAGCGGTAGAGACGATGCTCGCGCGGGAGGCATCAGACCCAGCAGTCACAGCGGATCTGAAAAGAACGAAGGCGCTCGTGATGCAACGCGGAAATCACCAGGCGTTTTTTTATCGTGGACAGGGTCACGACACAGACCGCTTGCTGGCGCCAATTCTCTCAAGACAGTTTGTGTCAATAGTCGGTAGTCAGTAGTTATTGTTCGGTTGTCAGCAGTCAGTTGTCGGTTGTCATCCTGCCTTCTGCCGTCTGCCTTCTGCCATATGATGACCCGGTCGCTACCGCTCCCGGTACTGACCTCACGACCTTCTGCCGTCTGCCATCTGCCGTCCCGTGCACCTCAGGATTGACAGACCGGTGAACTTCTTCTAAAAGTACGCAGCCAATCTGAAACCACTTCCATCAGCAGGAGTGTCGTCATGTATCTCATAGTTGCGGTTGCGGTAAGCGTCGTGTTTGTTTTGCTCGTAGCAATATCGCGACTTACAAAACGATCCGGACGGTTTGAATCTCGCAGGTACGAACCGCGAACCCATTCACAAGATTATGAATCGGAAAGCAGGGCGCCGGAGGTTTCCTCGTCGTCGTCACCCGCCATGTCGTCACCTATTGAGTCATCCGCCGGCAGGAGTGGTGCCGCAGGCCGTCGACTCGTAGACGCTACTCACGCTAAAGCCAGAAAAGCAACGAATTATTCTTCGCCCGCACCGAAACGCGCGAAGTCAGTTAATCGAGACACGCAAAGTTCCGCTTCGAGGGAATATCACTCAATCGCACCTGGCCGCGCCCGGTCGGTGGATCGAGAGGCAATCAATTCAGACAAAACATTAGCGGACTTGATTAACGACTTTCCGCCGCTCGAGCTACCTACGTTCATTCGTCGCGGTGTCGGCGGCGAATCCGATTCTTCAACTCGAAGCGGGCGCGGCACCACCGACCGCGATCGCCGTCCCTATCCTGGTTCGGCCGCGCCTCGTGAAGGATTACGTCACGCCTCGGATGGGGCTCGGCCGCGCGTTGGAGCAGGCACCAACGCATCCCGTGAAAACTTAATGCCCGCATCAAGGGAATTAGTTTCCAAGTCAGTCGCGCCAAGTCAGCCTGCTAAGCAAACCTCAGGACCGGTTAGCAAAAAGCAAAAGCAGACGCTCCTCAGCAAGATTTCAGCAAACGACGGTCAGCGCGTGGCGCGAAAATCAGCGGGCGGAAAAACGCAGGCGATTCGTGACGCCGTCGATTGCAGTGTGTTTGCGCCGCCGGTCGTTCCGCCGCGCGAAACTTTCATGGTGCAGGCTTTTGTCCACCGCCCCGAACAAAAAGAAGAGGCGCGGACAATGGCGCGCGAATTCGACTCTGAAGCGACAATGCGCGGCTACAAGAGTCTCGGCCTCGAAATCGCGCGCGGCTCAAAGCTCTCATTTCATCTGGCCGCACCCGGGCTCGAAGTTGACGAGCCGGTGCAAACGGTCGCGTGGCAGGGTTCTCCGGAAGCAGTTCAATTCGGCGTCACTGTGCCGGCGTCACCGCGCGCCGAAAACGTGATCAGCACGCTCACAGTCGTCCTGGACGGGGTGCCGCTCGGTCACATTAAGTTCAAGTTGACGATAAAGTCTGGTGTGCGCGCCGAGGAGTTGAAGAAGATGAAGCCGGCGGGTACGAGCGCGCGACACTATCAGAAAGCCTTCATCTCATACGCGTCGGTTGATCGCACTGAGGTGCTAAAGCGTGTGCAGATGTTGAAGAATCTGGGCATAGAATTCTTTCAGGACATCCTCGATCTCGAACCGGGAACGCGCTGGGAAAGACAGTTGTATCGGCACATAGACGAATGCGATCTGTTCTTACTTTTTTGGTCGAGCGCGGCAAAACAATCCGGCTGGGTGCTGAAAGAAGTTGAATACGCGCTCAACCGCAAGCGGGATGATTCAGATCCCCCGGAGATTCTCCCCGTCCCGATCGAAGGGCCGCCGCCGGTTCCGCCTCCGGACAACTTGAAGCACCTTCATTTCAACGATTACTTCTTGTACTTTCTGCAATAGGTATTTTATTCATCGCCTTTGGCGCTCGTCTCCGGTTTCCTGCCGTCTTCTTCTCGTTCTGCGTAATCTGCGAAATCTGCGGATACGCCTTCCTCAGACCTTCGCCGCCTTCGTTCTCACAAACGCATACTGAATCGCCGGCAATGAATTGAAGTTCGCGGCCTTTTGCCCAAACTCTTTCGCCTTCGCCGCATCACCTTTGCCCTGATAAGCCTGGCACAGACGATACAAATCGTAAGGGTTCTGCTGATTCGCCTGCTTCAACTCCGCGATCGCTTTATCATAGTCCTTCTCTTCCATCGCGATCAGACCCATCAGTTGGTGCGCCTGCTTCGTCTGCAAAGGGTTTTTTACCCCGTTCATAAAAGCCGAGCTTTCAGTCTTCGCCGTGGCCAGGTCCTTCTTCCCTAAAGCCACGCGCGCCAGATTGTAGTGATGGAACAGCGCGGCATTGTCCTTGATCTCCTGCGAAAGGTTTGAGTCCGCAGTCATCTTCAGGAGCTTCTCGAACTGCACCTTCGCCTCGTCGTACTTGCCCATTTCCAAAAGGATGTTCCCGCGCAGTTGCAGGTCGCCCGTCATTCCCGGCACATCGTTCGTCTGATCGCCGAGCGCGTATTGCTTGTCGACATCGGCGAGCGCCGCGTCCCACTTTCCGGCATCTACATCCACTACGGTTAGCGCAAACAGAGCCGTCCTGCGTTCCGCATCGCTGCGCGCTTTCTCGGTAATGTGGTTTATTTCCGCCGCGGCTTCCGACGCGTTGCCCTTGTACAGCAGGGCCATGCCGATGCCCTGGTGCGCGTTGATGAAGTTCGAGTTGATCGAGAGCGCCTTGCGATACTGCGTGATCGAATCGTCGAACTTGCCCATCTTCAGGTAGAGCTCAGCCAATGAGTCGTAAGGATTCGGATCGTTCGGTATCAACTCGATGTATTTCTTGAACGCGTTTTCCGAGTTCGCGTAATCGTTATTCTGCCGGTACGCATAACCGAGCAGGTTGAACGCCGAAGAAAACTTCGGTTCGATCTCGGTTGCCTTCTTGTAATACGTAATGGCCTGTGGAAAATCCTGCTGCCCGAAGTAGTAACCACCCAGCGCAAAGTTGGCGCGCTCATCATTCGGATACGCCGCGACCAGTTGATCGAGATATTCCTTCTGCTTCGCCGCGTTGCCGTTCGCGCCCGCCTCTGTGCCGAGGATCAAAAGCTTCTCACCATTCGAGGCTTTGTCCGCGAGACTGACCGCCTTCTTCAAGTGATCGAAAAACTCTTTGCCCGTGGGACTGACGCCGGCGCGATTCAGCTCAGCATAAGCAAAGTTCGCATCGAGCGAGATCGCTTTGTCGTAATGCGCGATCGAATCCTGAACGAGCAACTTCTCGTTGAGATCGCGGCCTTGGAGAAACTCCTTTCGCGCTTCGTCGGAAGAAGTGGTAATCGGAATCTTGCCGGCGGCGGTTGAGTTCGCAGGTTCTGTGCTGTTCTTATTCGTGCTCTCAACATTCGCGCAACCGACTAGATAAACGGTAGCGAAAGTCAGGGAAAGTAAAAGCAGTCTGGACTTGTATCGAGGCATAGATGTTCTCCTTTATGCGCTGACGTCTGACGTCTGACTTCTGACGTCTGACTTCTGACCTCTGATGTCTGGGCTGGCTCTTTGCCCTTAGCTCTTACCACGTTTGCTCCGCAACGTCTGTTAAGAGTTGTAAATTCTTCGCTTAATCCGCAGATTACGCTGATTACGCAGACGAGGAATTAACCACAAAGACACTAAGATTGCACAAAGCTATTTCAATTGTTCTTTGTGCAGTCTTTGTGCCTTCGTGTCTTTGTGGTTAATTCTTCTCGGTTCCGGGAAAACATTTTCGCAGCGTCGCTCGTAACTTCAATTCGAGGAATTGCCATGCCAAAGATCTTCCTGCTCCTGACATTGATTCTGTTCCCGTCGACGATCACCGCGCAGGTTTACACAGTGCTGACTTTCGACGGCAAAGGCGACTGTGCCGATGCTTCTCTGGCTGATGCGGCCCAGCTCGCTTATCGCTACGACAAGCAGCAGGACATCCTCTGGTTTCGCATCGCGCTCTACGGCGAACCGAATAAGGATGCATTTGGCGTGAACCTGGCGATTGATACCGGCGGCGATGACTCAACCAAAATGAATTGGTGGGGAGCAAATAAGACTTTCAAATTCGATCGGCTTGTTACCGCAAATGTGACGCGTCGCGACAAGGGCTTCGTGGGAACGATGGGAGTGGCCGACGCCGCCGGAGTCAATGCGAAGCAGATGAATAATCTGCGGCAGAACAATCTGCAAATTCGGGTCGAGGGCGACTCGATCGTGATTGGCGTCAAGCGCACGGACATCACTGACAAGATGACAATGAAGTTAATCGCCGCGGTCGGTTCGAACGAGCAATGGAACGATGATCTTCCCAATGCCGGGTCTGCGGCATTCGACTTGTCAAAACCAACGCCCGGCGTGCGCGAGATCGACGTTGGCCGGAACAACCTCGTGCTTCCGAAAGAATATAAAACCCTTGCTGATAATCGGCCGCCCGCGGTTACCAAAAGCGGCCAGGGTAAACAAACTCTAATCCTGGTTCCGGGAATGTATTCCGGAAACAGATCCTTCGATGGCTTCATCGCGCGAAATCAGACGCAATACAAATTCTTTCTCGTGACACCGCCGGGGCTTAATGGGACGCCGGCGCGCGTAATGCCCGCGGCCGGTACAAGTTTCGCCGAGATGAGTTGGACGCGGCGCCTTGAGCGAGACATTCTCGATCTCATCCGTCGAGAAAAATTGAGAAAGCCGTTGATCGTCGCAGAGCGTCAGCCGGCGGCGCAGGCGGCGATGGAACTTGCGTCGGAACATCCCGAACAGATCGGTGGCGTAGTCCTTGTGGGGACAAACCTGGTGCAGTTCTTCGCTTCGCCGAAAGATCCGGCGCGCAGGACTCCGATTGCTTATTCCGACCGGGGCGGTTTTGTTGACGAGAGCTGGGTCGGCAAGTGGTTCAAGTACGTAACTCCCGAAACCTGGAAGAACGGCGACCTGCGTCCACAGTTATTGAGCGCCGATCCGGCACGCGCGCAGACTGCTTGGGACGAATTGGAAAGTGCGCCGCTGGAAGTGAAGATTCGCTATCTCTGTGAATTCTGGGCTTCGGATGTGACAAGAAGTTTTGACAAGTTGCAGGTGCCGGTGTTGGCGCTGGTGCCCGGCTTTGACGAGAAGTTCCTCGCCGATCCGGCGAACGCTTTCGCCAAGCCCTCGTTTTTGGATTCATGGGAGACGCTGGTTCCCAAACACCCGCAACTTGAACTAGTGAAGATTCCCAATGCCCGCATGCTCGTCCTCGACGATCAGCCGCAAGCAGCCGACGAAGCGATTGCGACGTTCGTGAAGAAGATTGGCGCCGGTAGGAATTGACTCCATTGGTTCATTGATTCATTGATTCATCGGTTCATCGGTTCATCGGTTCATCGGTTCCTTGATTCAACCGATCACACTCTCTGACGTCTGATGTCTGACTTCTGATCTCTGACTTCTGCTTTCTGCTTCCTGCCTCCTGCCTCCTGCCGTCTGCCGTCTGCCGTCTGCCTCCTGCCGTCTGCCGTCTGCCTCCTGCCTTGCTGTCTCACGCAGCTTTCTTGAATTGCAGTTTCGCCTGTACTCCGAGGGACGCGAGAATCCGGAGCATGAGATCGGTGGAAATATCATGCGTGTTTCGATTGAGGATTGCGGTCACGCGTGTGCGGGAGGTGTGCGCCACCTTTGCGACTTGTGAATGGGTCAACCCGCGCTTGCTTACCACCTCAATGATTTTGTCGTTTAAGTCGCTGCGAATTTCGATTTCCACGCCGTCCGCGGGCGTGAGACCCAGCGCCTTCGCGAGTTCTTTCGCATTGCGTGCCACCACTGGCTTTACCTTTTTCATAACATCTCCTTCAATCTCGTTCGCGCCAATTCGATTTGATGCAGCGGTGTCTTTGCCGTCTTCTTCGCAAAAGCGTGAAAGATCAGCACTGCCGTCTCCAGCCGCACGAAATAGAACACCCGGAACGCACCCGAGCGATCCTTAACGCGCAACTCTTCGACCCCGGGAGCGATCGACGGGATGGGCCGCGATAAAGGCATTGAAAGCTTGGCGCCTTTCTGCAAATCAAAGATCGCTTTCCCAAGTTCGCGGCGCACATCGTCGGGGAAACTCCTTAAAACCGCTCGTGCCTTTGGGTGGAAGAGAGCCGGCTTCACTTCGCTAATGTCTCAGATGTGGGACAACCGAGTCAAGAGATTGCAGACGATTCGCGATTTGCGACTCACGACCGTGCGCCGCTTGCTGCCTGCCTCCTGCCGTCTGCTTTCTGCTTTCCGCCTCCTGCCTTCTCCCTCCTGCCTCCCGCCTCCTGCCGCCTTTGGAGTTCGCAGTTTGCAATTTTCAGTTTGCAGTTTTCAGTTTGCAATGTTTTTCAGTTGCCTTCTGTCTTCTGCTTTTTGTTCTGCGGAATCTGTGTAATCTGCGGATTGATCCACCTACTTCTTCAGCAGCTCGTCAATCGCACCGCTCAGTTTTTTCATCGGGATGTCTTTGGCGGCGATCTTCCCCTCGCGGTCGATCAGATAGTAAGTGGGCGTGCCCTTCACATTGAACAGCTTCACCAGGCTCTGGTCCGCATCATGGATCTGCGGCCACAGCATGTCTTTGCTTTTCACCATCTCCTGAACCGGCTTCAGCTCATCATCGAGTGAGATCCCGACCACAGCTACGCCTTGATCCAGATACTTCGCGTAAAGTTCTTTGAGCAGCGGAACCTCCGCCACGCACTGCGCTCAATAAGTGCCCCAGAACTTCAGCAACAACACTCTTCCCTTGAAGCCGGCGAGAGAAATCGGATCGCCGTTGATGTCGGTTCGCTCAAACAGGGGCGCCGGCTGTCCGAGATTGAGAAACTCAATTTCATGCAGATTGCCTGAAGCCTCTTCCGCAAAGGGTGTCCCGGGAAATTCAGTGACGACGGTTTGAAAGGCTTTGCGGGCCCGCTCGGTATCTTTGGTTCGCCAATAAGCGTCGGCAATATTGAATCGGGCCTGAGCTTTGATGTCCCGGTCAACGGCAGTCTGAGCCAGGGCTTCGGCTTTGCCGATCAGATAGTTGTAGTCCTTACTCTTTGAGGCGGCGCTCATCAGCACATAGAAGACCTGCTTCCAGGCAGCATCATCCGGTTTCAACGTGTCTGCTTTCGTCTGCAGCTCGCTGAGGCGGTCCGCACGGTTCAGGAGACGCAGGGCTTCAATCGTCGCCGTGACTGTGGCCGGCGTGCCCGGATGTTTTTCGCGATACTGCCAAAGCGCCGCCGACCATTTTAAGTTTGGATCGTTCGCGTCACCTGGTTTGCCGCCCGACTTCGAGAACTGTTCGGCATCTTTCTTACTCTGCGCAATCATCGCCTGGACATGTTCCATCTCCTTGTCAGGCGCCGGTGGGTTTTGCGCGTTTACGGTCAGGGCATATGCCGTCAGGGTAAAGATGAGGCCGAGGCGAAACAATTGGGCTGGAGTTTTGTGAAGCATCTTATCCGTCCGTCCTGGTCGCGGCATTGTATCAGGCAAACGCTTCATTATTAGCCAGACATTAACCAGCATGAACCGGGATTTTCAGGAGGCTGTCTGGGGGTGTCGGGTGTCGGGGTGTTGAGTTTGCATTTTTCACTTTTCAGTTTTCAATTTTCAATTTCTCGCCCCTGCCTCTCGCTTCCTGCCGTCTGCCTCCTGCCTTCTGCCTTCTGCCTTCTAGAGAGTCTCAATCTCTTCACCCAACCCTAAATATTCCCAACGCAACAACGCAATCGGCACGTTGCCGTTCTTCCACAAATAGTCATGGAAGGCGCGCAGGCTGAATTTCTCTTTCTGATGAAGCCGCGCGTCCGCCAGAAACTTCACAATTTGCAGTTTGCCAATCTGATAAGTGATTGCCTGTCCGGGTGACGAAGCGAAGAACACAGCTTCCTGACGGGCGGTAGCGCGATCGACGGGGACAATCTTCTCCAGATAATCGGCCGCCTGATCGATCGTGAAGAGACCTGTCGCCAGCTTCACGTCCACCTCAACGCGCAGCGCGCGCAGGCGCATGAAGTTGTACATGATCTCGCGCAGCTTCGGACGATCGTCAAAGAAACCAAACTGCAGCATCATCTCTTCGGCATAGAAGCCGATGCCTTCGTTCGCGCCTGAATCGTAATACCGCCGGCGAATATGATTTTCGTGCGCCCACGAAAGCGTCATTTGAAAGTAATGGCCGGGCACGCCTTCGTGCACGATCAATGGTCTCGGATCTTTGGCAATCGAGAGCGAGAAGTAGTCCAGATCAGGAGACGGCTGCTTGATGTAACTAACGCCATCTTGATCGAGTCGCATGTCTGACGTTAGATCGTCGGTAACACCCATGAATGACAAAGGCTCGACGTACGGCGGCAGCGGCAGGTTGCGATAGTGCTTCATCCAATCCGGCACCGTAAGAATGTTCTTCGCTTCGAAAAAACGCCGCGCCGCTCCTTCCCAAAATTCCTCCTGCGCCATCTGGGTCTCTTGATCGGGATACAACTCGAGTTCCGGCAAGCCCTGGTTGCGAGTTTGTTCGCAGCTTTCGAACGCCACCGAGCGCTCCCATTCATGCGCGCCCATCACCAGCAGTTGCTCGGGCGTGAACGGCATGAGCGCGACCTGCTTCAGGAAATAGAGATAAGCCTCGCGCCCGACGGCCGTCTCTTCGGTCATGCCGTCGAGTTCAGCAGTCAACCAGTCGTGCAACGACTCGAGCGCGGTGATTGCATCGCTAACCGACTGATCGAATTCCGATCGGTCGACGTCTGACAGCAGCGGCCCAAGTTCAGTGCCGACCTTTGTGAGGCGCGACCTGACGTCCACTAACTTCTCGAGCGCGGCGAGCGCAAAGGGCCTGACTGCACGGCCTTTAAGATTCTCTTTAGCATTCGCGACTGTGCCCTTAAAGCTTTGGAGGTAGCGAATGATCAGGCGGCTGCGCAATTCGGTAAATGGAGGCGGCGTCAGCAAAGAGAGGAACAGCAACCCCAAAGTCTGATCGACATAGAAGCCGGGATTGCGCTCCTGTCCGCAGGTAACATTCAACTCCCAATCGACGCGCGCGATCGCCGATCCAATCAGGCGGTAATCAACTTGCTGGCTGACCTCCCACGAGCTCGCATCGATTCCGTCGTGGCGCTTGGTAAATTCTGTTAATTCCGTTCGTCTTCGTTGAATCGCATCGCGTGACCAATCAGGCACCCAATCATCCGGACGCTCAATCCGCGGAATGTCATCACTCGTTATTGGTTGATTGGCAGCGCGCCAGGTCCAGAAGTCTGCGGCGAGTTGTTGCAGTTGATCGTAGGTAGATTCTGTCATGTTGGTTCCCGGAATATTACCGCGAGTGATGAATGATCAGTAATAGTGATGAGTGACGAGTGATGAGTGATGAGTGATGAGTGATGATACAGAAAGCAGTGGGCAATCCTCTCTTGAAGCGTTGCTTGGCAACAGCACTTTCAATGCGGAGCTCTTCGTCGCGCCGTGACCATGCGGTCGCGATGACTAAAGAGCGGAAATTGGGATTGAAAATTAGAATACTACGAGCGCTTAGCGGTTCCGCTTCTCGTCGGGTTTCAGATAGACTTTGAACAGAATGGCAAAGCGAAGAGCAGGACCCTGGGACCAGAACTGGGAGAGAGTCGGCCCGTTGCCTCCTGGCGGTCACGGTTCACCTTCAGTCGTAAAGCGGCGTGGCGGGAATGATGAAAAGTACGTACTAAAGATTCTGAATAGGCAAGGTGTGCCTGAACGGCGCGAGCGTATGCACAATGAGGTAAGAGCACTTCAAAGACTGCAGCACGATGCAATACCGAAGATCGTCGAATCCAATACTGATGCGTATGCTGACCTCAGCGTGCAATTATACTTTGTCAAGGATTATGTTGATGGACCAACTCTGGATGAAAGGGTTGCGTCTCCAGAGCTGGAACCCCTACAACCAGATGAAGCTGTGCGTTTTGCGATTAGACTCTCCGAGATACTCATTTATTGTCATAACGAAGGCTTTCTTCATCGTGATATCAAGCCAAATAACATCCTTTTACGCGATGGAAAAACATCTAACCCAGTTCTGATCGATTTTGGATTATCCTTCAACGAAGACGACTCCGCACGTCCCCCCTTAACTCCTGAGGGACAACCAATCGGAAATGGATTTCTCTGGCTTCCAGAACTTCAAGCGGATAACAGCACTAAACGTCACAAAGAATCTGATATCGCACAAGTCTGCGGTGTACTCTTTTATGTACTCACAGGAAAGTTTCCTCTGATGCCAGAGGATCACAAACGTCGTAAGCCGCACCAGCGTGAGCCAGCTAAGAAAGTGCTGGATGCTTTAGGATCAGGCGCACTCGAAATGCTTTTTGACAGAGGCTTCGAGTACGAACCCGAAAAAAGATTTCACTCTTTTGAAGCGCTCAAAGGTTACCTTCATGATGTGCTAGACGAATTTCAGCAGGCTCGGTCCTCCAATCAAAACGCATCAAGAGTAAAACTGGAAGCTGTCACACCGAGTCTCAGGACCACCTTATCAAGTCTCACCGGGCAAGAATCAACTCGAGATGGAGAGGCCGCAAAAACAACGAATTCTCATGAACACTTTAATTTCGGAGCACAGCAGGCGGATGCTCTTATGTTTGCTTCACTTCTTGGCGCTTGGAATGAAAGCGCAACTGGGGATCGTGAAGTCTTAAGAAGATTGATCGAAGGTGATGATTAGAGATAAAGAACAATGGATAGCCTCCATCAGGGAAGTCTCGTTGCTCCCAGAATCGCCGATCCAACAAAGGGACGGACGTTGGAAGATTGACGACCGCATTGCCGCGTGGAAGGCTCTGGGGCCCCGAGTATTTGACGACTATCTCGACCGATTTCAGACAGTCGCAGTTGAGGTTTTGAGAGAGGAGAATCCTGAGTTTGAGTTAGAGAAGGACCAACGCTTCGCCGCGTCCTTATACGGAAAAACGCTCAATCACTCGCAGTCGTTAAGAAAGGGTCTGGCTGAAACACTAGCACTCCTAAGTGTCTATCCGGAGTACTTAACCTCGTGTTCGCGTTATAAGGCCGAGAATACGGCCCGGTTCACAGTACAGGAGATCTTAAAAAATGCTTCATGGAAGATATGGGCCAGTCTGAACGATGTAATGCCGCTGCTTGCCGAAGCAGCGCCGAGAGAATTCTTGGATGCTATTGAACATGCTTTAGAAGAACAACCGAGCTCATTGGATGGTGTGTTCGCGCAAGAAGAATCTGGATTCGCGGGCCGAATTTATATCACTGGAGTGCTATGGGGATTGGAAACGCTAGCGTGGGATCCGGCTTATCTAACTCGAGTTGTAGTTGTTCTTGGTGAACTTGCTGCGAAAGATCCAGGCGGAAACTGGGCAAACAGGCCCGCAAATTCGCTATGGACAATTTTACTGCCTTGGTTCCCTCAGACTTGCGCGCCAGTTGTTAAGCGAATAAGCGCTGTAACTACGCTTCAAAAGGAATTACCAGAAGTAGCGTGGAACCTCTTAATTAACCTCCTTCCAAGAGCTCAGCAATCATCCTCAATGACACACAAGCCGGTCTTTAGAGACACTATCCCTGATGATTGGAAGGAAGGTACGACTGATGCTGATTACGCGGAACAGATTAATGCATACGCAGAGTTGGCGATTGAAGCTGCTAAGAACAACAGGGAAAAGCTTGTTGCTCTTGTGCGTCGAGTGAACAATCTTCCATTTAAGGCTCGTGAGCAGGTGCTCGAATATCTGACCTCTAATGCGATCACGTCTTTACCTGAGGATGAAAGGCTGCCCGTTTGGAATGAATTAACAGAGATGCTGACGATGCATCGCAAGTACGCGGACGCGGAATGGGCGATGCCTGCTAAAGAAATCGAACGGCTTACCGCAATAGCAAACACACTACAGCCGCAATCTCCAATTCTCAAACATCGCCGATTGTTTACGGAAAGAGACCTCGATCTTTATGAAGAAAAGGATGACTTTCTCCAACAGCAGAGACTCCTGGACCAGCGCCGGCGGTACGCGATTGAGGAAGCGTATGCGGATGGAGGCATGAAGGGAATTATCACCCTAGCCGAAACAGCTGAATCCCCATGGAAGGTCGGCTTTGCTTTTGGCGAGACTGCCCAGGATGCTGACGAGAAGCAAGTTCTACCGAGCCTGTTGGAATCGGAAGATAAAGCAATTACGTATTTCGCCTCTGGTTTCGTGTTAGGGCGATTGCAATCGAAGGACTGGGCTTGGATCGACAATCTAGAGACGAACACTTGGACGACCGAGCAGAAGGCTACTCTACTAGCCCGCTTGCCTTTCAACAACGAAACCTGGTTACGCGCAATCCGTATGCTGGGTTCTCATGAGAGATTTTATTGGGAAAAGGCTCAAGTGAATCCGTATCAAGCGAAGGATGATTTGCAGTGGGCGGTTGATCGTTTGCTCGAGAGTAACAGAGTGAATGCGGCAATCAGCGTCCTCGACAAAATGTTTTATAGTCAGGAGCCAATGGATCCTGGGCAGGTTGTGCGGGTACTGAATGCGTTAACCCCAACAAAAGAAGAGGCGGGAGCCATAGATCCGCATGCCATCACGCAGTTGATTCGCGTCCTTCAGAAAAATCCCGAAACCAACCCAGAGGAACTCTTCAAGATCGAATGGCAATTTCTCGCTCTGCTAGACGGAATGTCTGCTCCTTCGCCTATTACGCTTGAACGAGCTTTGGCTACAAACCCAGATTTCTTTTGCGAAGTGGTCCAGTTAATGTTTCGGTCGAAGAATGATGACGAAAGCCCAGAGACCCCATCAAAAAATCGAGAAGCTCTTGCGTCCAATGCCTTTCGTTTGCTGCAAAGCTGGTCAATGCCGCCCGGGAGTAACGAGGACGGAACCTTTGACGGCGAAGCTCTAACCAAGTGGTACGAACAGGTGAAGGTGAAGTGCTCTGAGTCGGGTCACCTCGAAGTCGCGAAAGAATATGTTGGTAAAGTACTCTTTGGATCGCCCCCAGACCCGTCTGGCCTTTGGCTGCATAAGGCTTCAGCCGACATACTAAATGCGAAAGATGCTGATGACGTGCGAAATGGCTACGCGATGGCAATATTCAGCTCGCGCGGGGTCTATTTCCCTGATGCCGAAGGTCGAGCCGAGAGGGAGTTTGCATCCCTCTATCGTAAAAAGGCAGAGGATGTGGAGTTATCTGGTTATCACAGATTGGCCGAAGCGCTTAAAGAAGTAGCAAAATCGTATGACAGACAAGCTGAACAAAGCGCCACGAGAATGCGACTGGAAGAGTAACGCCGGTTTCAAACAGACTACCGTGATCAAATCTTCGATTCTGATATTTAAGGCGCGCTCTTTGGAATGACATCTAACTCAGCTTAAGGTTGAGGCGCGGGTTGGGAACCGTAGAAGAGGGCCTGCCGATTTATATTTCGAACGTTATCATGTCACTCTTGCACCTTGAGCGGTTGCCTAATCCGGAGCTTATTACAAGGCCGGTGGCTGAGTTCTTCGAACAATTAGCACTATTTCCTGAGGTTCGTTTTATTTTGCTTTTTGGCTCTCGCGCTATCGGCGACGCTGGTGACCGTTCTGATGTCGATGTGTCCGTTAGTGCACCTCATCTTCAAAACGAACGATGGCTGGAGATGAAAAGGCTCGCTGAGGAAGCACGCACGTTATTGTGGATCACGCTAGTCCGATTCGAGAGCTCTCCCCAGGAACTACAACGTCGCAATTTAGATGATGGCGTAATCATTTATGAGTCAACGGAAACTAAAAGACAGCCTCACGAACTTAGGTCGCGCGCTCGATAGATTTGAAGAGGCAGTTACTACCGATCGCACGAGTCCATTGGTTGCGGAGGGCACGATCCAACGGTTTGAGTTCGTTATCGAGCTTTTCTGGAAAACCCTCAAACGGGCTTTGGAGTACGAGGGAACGATAACGAAAACACCGCGCGAGACCCTCAAAGAAACTTACGCAATTGGGTGGATAAACGACGAGACGTTGTGGCTGGATATGCTTGACTGTCGAAACGAAACTTCGCATCTTTACTTGGATCCCGCTTTAGTTGATGCGGTTTACGACAGAGTTAAGGGTTACTACCCTGACATGCGTCGTCTGTTTGAATTCTTGAAAGCCAGATACTCATAATAAACGAAACCCGAAGGGGTCAGGGCTTCGATTCTGCGATTCTCAAGGCCTCGACAAAAAATACGGTGGAGGTTCCTCGAATCGCCTCCACTGTAAAACAAAAGCCGATCGGGGTCAGGCTTGCGATCTTGCGATTCTCAATCATTGGCCGCTTATTTATTTTGGCGGCGGAAGGCAGAAGGCAGGTGCCAGACGGCAGGAGATAACTCAATCACACAACCTGACCGGCGGCGAAAGCCGAGGCCCAGGCCCACTGAAAGTTGTAGCCACCCAGTTGGCCCGTCACGTCCACCACTTCACCGATAAAGTAGAGGCCGGGAACGCGCCTGGCTTCCATTGTTTGTGACGAAAGTTCCGCGGTAGAGACGCCTCCGACTGTCACTTCGGCTTTTCTGAAACCTTCCGTTCCGGCCGGCGTAAGCTGGAGCCGGTGAATGTTATCGGCAATTTCCTGAAGTTCCTTGTCGTTGTACTGTTTGAGCGGCCCCGACGCTCCGTAAAGATCGCACCAGGCCTGCGCAAACCTCCGCGGCAAGTAACGTGATAAGAGATTGACCAGCTCAATCCGCGAGCTGTGTCTCGCGGTCTTCGTCGCGCTCGGCGCACTGTACTATTGAAAAGTCGCAAACTGGCGTCCTGACCTCAAATCGTGTCCCTCAACGAATCCTATCTCCTTGGCTCTTCATGGAGGTCGTCAAATTCTTGACGCCGCTATTCTAACCGCCTAGACTGACGCCTCTTTGGGCCTGGAGTCTTAGCTTCGCATCCTCGCTTTGCACTCACCCCAAACCGCAAGGACTCAAAACAATGGCAGACCCCCAACCTGATAAACCCACTCCGATTGAATTTCTGGCGAAGTTCGATACCACCGTCCTGGCCGCACTAGTGTTCCTGGCTTTGGGAGGTGGAATCATATCCTTCTACTACTTTCATATTAGATATTTGCCTGACATTGAATGGACTCAGTCGATAGTCCACTTGGCGACGGCAACTCTAATCGGTGGCGGTTGGGCCTTATTGCTGGCGCTTTCACTTTTCCTTCCGGGTTGTATGTGGTCCGCATTTCTCCTCCGCGATAAGAGATTGAAGGATTCCTTTTGGTTTCACGAAGCCACGGATGAGGTCTGTCTTTGGACGCTTTTCCGGAATGTCGGCGTTCCGTTTGTGGTTGTGGTGTGCGTGAATCATCTGGTTCTACTCTTAGCTGAGGAAGTTAGGGAGGACTATCTTTTATATGTGTACGGAATTGCTTGTTTGATTCTATTAGCACTCGTGACGTTCTGGATAAAGCACAATCTCGAAAAACTGATTAAGAACAAGAATCTCGGCACGAAAGAAAAGGGTCCACGTTTGTTTAAGTACATTGTCTGGTTCCTGGTTTCGATCATTGTAAGTCAGGTTTCGATGTTGCTGGTCTATCTGTTCTCGGGGAGACCAACGGGTTGGGCGTTTTGGATAACCACGTTCTTTTGCACGCTTGGAGTATTAATCTCGAATCATTTTGTTGCGATCCATTATGAAAAGAGTCGGCTGCAATCGGTTTTGGTTTCACTCGTGATCGCAGCCCTCTTGCTCTTCATAGCAGATCGTAATTCAACACTCTCGGTTCAGGTATTGGCTTTCTTTGGTTTAGGCGAGAAGAGCGCGAGCGTCGACCTGCTGCTTAATCCAGAGGGAGCAGACGCCAGCGTGAAGTTGGGTTTTCAGGAGCGCTGCACACCGAAGTCCGAAGATCGACTCTGTAACGTGCAAGTTCTCTCGCGCCTCGGGAATGAATATCTATTAAAAGCCGACGACCAGATCTTTACACTTCCCAAATCAGCAGTGATTTCTCGAATTTCCAGACGGCCAGCAGTGGACCAAAAGAAATGAGCACCCCGAATACGCAGGTTATGGGTCGATATAAGAGCAATCGGGGTCAGGCTTGTGATTTTGCGATCCTCAGTCATTTAGTCGCTTGTTATTTCGGTGGCGGCAGGAGGCAGGAGGTAGGAGGCAGGTGTCAGACGGCAGGAGATAACTCAATCACACAACCTGACCGGCGGCGAAAGCTGAGGCCCAGGCCCACTGAAAGTTGTAGCCACCCAGTTGGCCCGTCACGTCCACCACTTCGCCGATAAAGTAGAGACCGGGAACGCGCCGGGCTTCCATTGTTTGTGACGAGAGGTCCGCGGTTGAGACGCCTCCGACTGTCACTTCAGCTTTTCTGAAACCTTCCGTTCCGGCCGGCGTAAGCTGGAGCCTGTGAATGTTGTCCGCAATTTCCTGAAGCTCCTTCGGGTTGTACTGTTTGAGCGGTCGCGACGCTCCGTAAAGATCGCACCAGGCTTGCGCAAACCTCCGCGGCAAGTAACGTGATAAGAGCCCGTACATATTGACCAGCTCAATCCGTGAGCTGTGTCCGATAGTCTTCGTCGCGCCCTGTGTCGCTCCATGGGCAGAACCTGGTGCTAAATCGGACTCGATTATTCTGGCCGCCGAAATGACCTCCAACACGTCTTGCTCGGGTAGAAGGTTGATTGAGATCGAGTCGCCGGGGCGCCAGTAGTTTGAAACTTGCAGTATCGCCGGCCCACTCAAACCGAGATGTGTAATCAAAATGTTTTCCCGAAACGATGGCGAGTCGGGACAGGTGACCAGGGCGTCGATCGAGACTCCGCTTAACGCCGCTAGCTGCTTCTGAATCTCTGCCGGGAGCGTCAAAGGCACCAAGCCGGCGCGTGTTTCTTCAATGCGCAGCCCAAATTGTCGTGCAATGCGATAACCGAAGTCGGTCGCTCCCAGCGGGGCGATAGATAACCCGCCGGTCGCAATCACCACGGAAGCGGAGTTCCAAGTGCCTTGATTGGTTTGCAGCATGAACGAGCGCTCTGCAGAAGGTTCGTGGCGGTTAATGTTTTGGGCCACCTGACGGACTTCGCAGCCGCAGCGAATCTCCACCGAAGCGTCTCGGCACTCGCGGAGCAGCATGTCGATGATCTGTTGCGAGCTGCCGTCACAGAAGAGTTGGCCCAGCTTCTTCTCGTGATAAGCGATGCCGTGTTTTTCAACGAGTGCAATAAAGTCCGCGGGTGTGTAGCGGGCGAGCGCTGACTTGCAGAAGTGTGGGTTCCGGGAAACGAAGTTATCGGGGCCGGTCCAGGTATTGGTGAAGTTGCAACGCCCGCCACCGGAGATGGCAATCTTTTTTCCGACCCGGTCGGCGTGTTCAATTACTAGGACTCTACGCCCGCGTTGGCCCGCGTGGATTGCGCAAAAAAGACCCGCCGCCCCGGCGCCAATGACAATAACGTCCCACTCCTGCATAAAAGAAAGGGTACAACAATAATCCGCAGATTCCGCAGATTACGCCGAAACAGAAAGCAGTGAGCAGGTCACCCGATTTCGAATTGCGAATTTCGAATTGCGGAATGAAAAGAAGAAGGCAGGAAGCAGAAAGCAGGCGGCGCGTGGGCAACGCCCACGGATTGCGCGGTGATATGATTCGTTTTCACACTGAACGCGTGAAATTTGAATCCCCCGCTTTTGAGAATGAGGAGGCATATGAAAACGACAACTCTATTGCCGGCAATCCTTGCCTGCATGTTGGGATTTTGCTCAGCCACACTTGCGCAGGATGCAAAACCAGCAGATGTTACCTTCAACGACTATGGCACGATCTCCTTTGTGCGCGGCCAGGCTAAGGACATCAAAGTGTCAGGCAAGAACCTCTCTGTTCAGTCAATCGAAACGATCCCCTCCGGTGGAGTTGAGCTGCGGGAAGCAAAAGAATTCTTCTTTGACCCGAAGAGCCACATCTCAATGAGAAAGGGTTACAAGATGTTCACCCTCACGATCGGGATTAGTGAAGATGCGCAGGCGAGCGACCGAATGATGTATGTGGTAACGCCTGAAGGGCGCAGCAAGCCACACCCTATAACGATTCGAGATCATGTGCCGGTAATTTCAAATCTCCAGGCGACGGTCGTCTCGCGCAGCAAGAAGGACATAAGGATCGATTTTGACTTCACCGACAATGCCGGCGACATCAGCAGCGAACCGCCGCCGGCGATCACCTACATTTGTGATTCGCTTTTTTCGGGTAAGGCGTTTGGTGGTGCGCGCACTGAATCCATCAGAATGAAGGATCAAAACAGTGGTTCGATAACGGCCACTTTGCGACTCTCAGAGTTTCATCCGAATATCTGCTTCTTATGGGTGGCTCTCACCGATAAGAACGGAAACAAGAGTGATGAGGCAGGAGCAAAAATCGAGTTTAAGTGACAGAGTACAGTGACAGGTGTTGGGTGTTAGGAATCACGCTGAAGGCGTGAGATTCAATAGCCGTGGGCAACGTTCACGCAAGGGGCAAAGCGCAAAGGGGCAAGGGCAAGCGGAAACCGCGCGAACGCGCACCTCCTGGCTGGCGGTTATCACGCGCAGCGCGTCGGTCTTTTCATCACGCAAAGCTCTTGCACAATCGATGCGTGCAATCTCATAATTGCGCCATGACTGAGAAAGAGATCGTGCTCGAGACAATTCGCGCTTTGCCAGATGACTGCTCGTTGGATGATATCGCGGAGCGCATTGAGTTTATGGCTGCGGTGCAGAAGGGTCTCGATCAACTAGACAACGGCGAGGGCATTCCTCACGACGAAGTTAAGAAACAGTTAGCTTCATGGCTTACAAGTTGATCTGGTCTCCGGCTGCTCGCGACGATCTTCACGACATCGTTGTCTTTATTGCGCGCGATAATCCTGATCGTGCTATGTCATTTGGCTATGAACTGATCTCCCAAACTGATCGGCTGCAAGATTTTCCGGACATAGGCCGCGTGGTTCCTGAATACCAAAACGAAAATTTGCGTGAGATTGTCTTTCGACCTTACCGGATCGTCTATCGAGTTAACCACAGACGAAAAATGTGTGAGATAGCGCGCGTTTGGCATTCCGCGCGAGGAATTCCGAACGTCTAAGTTATCGGCATTCTTTATCTATGAAAAACGGTCGCGCGCAACACAATCGGCGCAGCTTCAATTAAAATTGTTTGTGGGGGGCAGGCCTGCAATTTTGCAATTCTCGCAACGAGGACGCGCTGAGGGAGAATCGCAGAATTGGAGGCCTGACCCCTTTCTCTTCAAAGAAAAGTACTCAATGCTCTCGAACGTAAACTCTCACATTCTGATCTGAAACTACTTTGTACCTGAAACGCGTGATTTCTTGCGCATAGGTTTCTTGCGCTCACTGCACCCATCCAAATCCTTTGAATGTCTGCTGAGGCAGGTGTATAAGGACACGCGCCGCACGGTGATTCGGGTCAACTCGCACCGTTGGTGTCAAAGACGCTTCGCTGATCGAAATTACCTGGAGAAAATCACATGCACAAAAAGCGGATTCGGAATATTTCTCGGGCCGCGTTGGCTGCGTTACTGCTCGCCAACCTCACTCCGACCGCGCAGGCCTGGGGCCCCACCGGCCATCGAGTGGTGGCTGAGATTGCGCAGCGCCACCTGACGCCCGCCGCACGGATTAAGGTATCTGAACTTCTGGGCGGCCAGACCCTCGCCGACGTCGCGAACTGGCCCGACGACCTGCGTTCCGATCCCCGTTTCGATAAATATAAGCCTCTTCACTACGCGACTGTTCCTGACGGTGTGGCCAGCTATCGCGACGCGCAGAAGGATCCTTGCGGCGACGTGGTGGTGGCCATCGATGCCTTAACCGCTTTTCTCCGCACGGGCCAGCGAACCGATCTGTTTTCGGTAAAAGCTCTTACCGATAAGAGCGACGGGACCGGCAGAGGCGCATGCAATCCCCAGGAGACCGACGCAATCACCCCCGACACAGCACTCCGGTTTCTGGTCCACTTCGTGGGAGATATTCATCAACCTCTCCACGTCGGCGGAACCGATCTGGGCGGCAACAAAGTCGGGGTAGATTGGATGGGCCGCTGGAAGACCAATCTACATTCCACATGGGATGACGAGATGGTGGACTTCGAGCGCTATGACTACACCGAGTACGCGCGCTTTCTGGATCGGGCTAGCCAAGCCGACGTGGCTCGCTGGCAAAACGGCGATACCATCTCCTGGGCCGACGAAGCGGTGGCTATGCGGCCGCAACTTTATCTATTTCCCGACGACTCGGGAACGCCATCAGTCCACAAGATTTCCTACAAATACACCGGCGCGCAGCGCGACCGCATGCGCCAGCAGTTGTTGAAAGGAGGCATCCGCCTCGCAGGTGTCCTCAACAAGATTTTCAAATAGAAGGGGATTTCGAAATGCGAATTTCGAATTGCGGAATGAAAAGAAGAAGGTCAAACATTGCTGATGGGTCAGGCCTGCGATTCTGCGATTCCCCAATCCTCAGAGGTCAACGGCTTTCACGCTGAGGGCGTGAGATTCAATAGCCGTGGGCAACGCCCACGGTAAAGAGTGGCCACGCGTAGCGTAACGTTATGGAAAGCATTTATGACATGCGCAGCGCGTCGGTTCTGCCGCGGAGCGGCACGAGAAGGTAGCCAGACGCGTAGCGTCTGGATCAGGTGCATTCAGATATTCCGCGTTGAAGACGCGGAAGAATTACCGGTCATCGTTGCCATACAACACCTCGCGTGACGAATCAATCAAGCGTGGCGAAGCTGTCAAGCGGGGCGAGCCTATCAAGCTCGGCGTGGCTCAAGAGCGTGATGCGCTCCTGCGATAGCTCGCGTAGCGAGCGAAAGCGTATAGCCCGGGGCGTAAGCCCCTGGCTGTCTCAGCAAAAGAGGAAGAGCCCGCGGAAGCGGGCGACAGACGGATCATGATCAGGACTTGGCCATTACGAGGTCTTTCGCTCGCTTCGCGGGCTCGCTCCTTACTGTGAAATTGAATCCTGTGGCTTACGCCCCAGGCTTTATGCTGGCGTCCGCTCCGCGGACGAAGAATCCAAAGCGCCGTCGAAGCCGGCGCACTCCAAATGCGGGCAGGGATGCCCGCGCACCGCACGCAGTCCAAATTATTTTCTCGACTTTGGTTCGGTGTTTGACGGTTGATGAATTCAAAGCTCAACTGACTGGAGCGCAACCGTCGCGGTTGCGACTTCGGCAGCGGGACGCTTGCGCTCCAGTCTAACTACTTTCGCAGGAGAGGATAGGGATTGATGTTGACGCCTTCCCAATATCTCTTTGGATTGGAAGTCATAGCGATGGAAAAGTGCAGGTGATAATTCCCTGCCCCGGCGTTGCCGGTGTCGCCTACGTATGCGATCGTTTCGCCCTGCGTCACGGTCTGGCCTTCACTCAGGCCTGCGGCATAACCATCCAAATGTGCGTAGTAGTAAATGAACGTTTCGTCGCTGCTTAACTGGTAAATGGTTATGCCGCCGGGCACGCTCTGAAACAGTTTGAGGATCTTGCCGTTCGCCACGGCCAGCACCTGCGTCCCGCGCGGCGCCGGAATGTCGATGGCATCATGAACCCGCCCCTCGCTACGCGCAGCCGAAAACGTATCCACCAACTGATCAGCGCGCACGCCGGCCACGGGAACGATCAAACCCGCAGGAGAAACGAGAGGTGCAGTGGGTGCGCTAGTCGGAGACGATGTTGCTGGCGGAGTTGCATAAGGCGTTGGCGGGCCGGAACGAGTCGCCTCAGTCGAAGCGAGCGGCACGGGTATCTTTGTTTCTGAACGAGACCACGTGATCAGCGCGCCGCCGCTTCTCCTATGGTTAAGCCACGCCAGAAAAGCAACAAGCATAGCGAGACCGATCAGAACAATCAGCAGAGTCCTTGTTCGTTGTCGTGCCGCCCATCTCATGACTGTAAGGAAGAATTATCCGCAGATTACGCAGATTTGTCAGAAAGCAGAAGGCAGGCGGCAGGCAGCGCAGTAGGCATGCTTAACCACAAAGACACAAAGGCACGAAGAGAAAGAACAAAGACTCGTAGAGCTTAGTGTCTTGGTGGCGAAATGCGCACTCCAAATGCGGGCGAGGGCGCCCGCGCTCCCAAGTACAATGCCCGCGCGGCCAGACACGAAACATTTCTCTGCTCAATTCGTCTTACAAAGCATAGAACGACGCCCTTCGTCGATTGACCCGCAAATCTTTGGGAGGAATCCAGAGATGAATGTACAGAGGTACGCGAGGATTGCCGGTGCTCTATTCTTAGTCTCGCTCGTCGCCGGCGGCTTTGGCGAGGCTTATGCTCCGTCGAAGATCATTGTGGCCGGCGATGCGGCCGCCACGGTCGCAAACATCAACAACCTTGGATTCATATACCGGCTGGGATTCGCCAGCTTCATGGTTGAATCGCTGTGCGACATCACCCTGGCGCTGTTGCTGTACGCGTTGCTCAGACCGGTCAACAAATATCTGTCTCTGCTCGCCGCATTCTTTGGGCTGATCGCCACCGCCACCTTCGCGTGTGCCGAGCTGTTTTATTTTGCGCCGCTGGTGATCTTAAGAAACGACAGTTATTTGAATACGTTCTCACCCAATCAACTGAACGCGTTGGTCCTACTCACACTAAAGTTCTCAATGTACGCAGGGATGCTCACGACCGCGTATTACGGCATGGGCTGGCTGGTTCGCTCGTACCTGATGTTTCGTTCCGGTTACCTGCCGAAGTTTCTCGGCGTGCTGATGGCCATCGGTGGTTTTGGATTCGTCCTGAGAAACTTTCTCTTAATCCTCGCGCCCGCGTACGCGGCGGATGTCTTGCTGATGTTGATGATGCCGGGCGGCCTGATCATGACCGGCGGGCTCCTGGTGAAAGGCGTCAATCTTCCGGGGTGGAATGCGAGAGCAGTGAGCAGTGAGCAGTAAGCAGTAAACAGTAAGCAGAAGGCAAAAGGCAGGAAGCAGGAAGCAGTGCAGGATGCGGGCGGCAGACAGCAGAACCTAGCGGCAGCAGGCAGAAGAAAGCCGCAGTCTCAGTCCCGGCGTCCGCTTTACATGCCACGGCGTTGTCTATTTTGGAACGGGCTAGACTTCTTACTGATCCTGCCATTCATGTAAATCCTGTCTGTTCGTCTCGTCACGCTGCTATAATCCGGCCCGTACGGGAGTCCCAGGACCATGAGATCTAAAGTCAGCCTCCTTTCTCTAATTCTGCTGACGCTGTTTTGCTGCCTACCCGTCGCGGCGCAAAAAGCCAGCGTTAGCCTGTCAAAGCGCGCCAGTCTAATTCCCAAGGCGTGCGAAGCCGTAGTTCCTGCTTCAATCGATGACCCTATCGACATCCCCAGCCTGGTGAAAGAAGCCTACTGCAAAGGCGCCGGCGACATGATGACCGACTACACCTACGTGATGACTTCCGTCGGCCGTTCAAAAGACAAGAAAGGACAGACGAAAGAAGAAACCACTACCTACGAAGTTTTCATTCCTATTTTGAAGGGCGGCACCAGCGGCAGGGGAATTTTGCTGGTGACGAGTCACAATGGCGTGCCGGTGCCGGCTGATGAATTGGAAAAGGCGCGGGTTGAAGCGGGCGAGCGTTTGGAGAAGGCCGAAGAAAAGAATGCTACCGAAAAACCATGGGCGCCCGAGACTCCGCCCGAGATAAAGGGAATGTTGCCTCTCGGGATGTACACTCGCACCACCAACAACCATTCGAGTCTCGGCAGATCAAGCAGCGCCTCACTGGCCATTCACACGTTCCTTAAAACATGCGACCTGACTCTGGTGCGGCGCGAGCAACACGACGGACGCGAGACACTGATCTTTAATTTCACGCCGCGCCCCGACGCACAATTCTCCAAAGAAGAACAGTATATTGCCCAACTCACGGGTGAGATCTGGATCGACGCCGAGGATCGGATCGTGACCCGGCTGGTAGGGCGGCCCACTGTGAGTGCGAGCAATTCAAGAGTGGCTCAGCCGGTCGTGACGCCGGCCGAAGCTGAACCGGCGGTTTACATGGAGATGATGCGTCTGCCCGAAGGAGTCTGGCTGCCGCGCGTCATACGTATCAACGGCGCCGACTACCAAAAGCTCTTTGACGGAATCAAGTCAGAGTCAATCTCGACCTTTAGTAATTACGTGCGCTTCTCGACTGAAATAAAGGACGTCAAGATTAATCATCCAGACAGCAAGCCGTAGCCTCAGAAAAACTCATCCGCAGAGGATGAGATCCGCTTGTGGACCAAAGGTTTCTCTGCTGCGATCTCCGAACTCGGCGGATAAAATGTCTTTAGGGCGGAACATGCCCGACATCCCGACATAAACTTTCGAAAGGAACTCTCGTGAACAAATTCATTGCGGGAAGTCTCGGTGTTCTTCTCTTATTTGCGACAACGGCGTCGGCGCGAATTATCCCCGTTAAGTTTCCCAAAGGTCGCACTACTGTAATTCTCAAGAACAAAACCACCGGTGGGCCGAGTGAAAGCGGCGGCATGGATCCGATCGCTTATCACGTGCGGGCGCGCAAGGGCCAGCAGATGATTCTGCATCTCACCTCGGCAAAAGGTAATGCGATCTTTGGTCTCTACGCGCCGGGCATGGACATCGTTGAAGTTGGTCCGAACGCAAAGGACTGGACGGGCACGCTGCCAAAGACCGGCGAATACGAAATCATGGTCTTCCCCGAAGACGAAGCGACGAACACGACGTTCACACTCGAGTTAACCATTCGCTAAGAATACGAGCGGCTACCCCCTCGACCCGAGCTGGAAACGGAACCAACCTCGAAAGGCGGCGTGTGAATTGATAAGGAGAGCCCTAATGAGTCGCACCCAAGGCGTTCGATTCGCTGTTTTCTCATGCGTACTGTTAGCGTGTTTTGCCAACGCTGGTTTAGCGCAGTCCAACGACGCGAAGAAGATTGACGCGTTCATCAAACCTTTCGCTGACGCACATCAATTTTCGGGCGTGGTGCTGGCTTCCGAAAACGGCAAAGTCATTTATGAAAAGGCCTTTGGTCTGGCGAATGCGGACTACAAAATTCCCAATCAACTGAACACGCGAATTGGCATTGCTTCGATAACTAAGTACATGACCGCTGTGATTCTCTGGCGGTTAATCGAAGAGAAAAAGATTGCGCTCTCTGACAAGCTCACCAGGTACATTCCCGACTTTCCGAACGGCGACAAGATCACCATCGAGATGCTCATGCGGCACCGCTCTGGCATTCCCCATCGCGTGATGCCGCCGGAAATGGAATCGGTCAGCTACACGTCCGCCGAGTTTGTGGACAAAGTGAAACAGGCGAAGCTGCTTTTCGAACCCGGCACTCAGAATCGCTACAGTTCGGCGGGCTATTCGGTCCTCGCGCGCGCATTGGAGATCGCGTCAGGCAAAGACTACGCACAGCTTTTGCGGGAATATGTTTTTGCGCCGGCGGGAATGACCGACTCACTAACGTTTGATGGCGAATCGGTAATCGAGCGACGCGCGCAGGATTACTATCTTTCTCCAAACGGACTAGTGAACGTGCCGCTGAAGAATTATTCGTTTCTGGTGGGCGCCGGCTCAGTTTTCGGCACCGCGCGCGACACTTATCGATTTGCCGAAGCGGTGCTCGACGGAAAATATGGCGCGGACGTCAAAACCTACTTCCAGGGTGACGGTCCTTTTAATGGGAGTGGCACGACCAACGGACATCGCTCGTATTACGAAATCGCTCGCGACAAGAAATACGGCTTCGCGATTCTTTCGAATTCGGCGGGCGTGTTCGATCTCATTCAGAAGGGCCTCACGGAGATCCTTCAGGGTAAGCCCGTCACGGTCAAGACGTTTACGATTCCAACCATCATCGCCAACCCAAACAAGAATTTCGACGAATTCCTCGGTCATTATACTGGCGCCGACGGCGCGGCAATCGACATCGTTTTGAAAAACGGTTTTCTGTATTCGTCGGACATTAAGCTCTACCCGACGAAGCCCGACTGCTTTTTTGAGTATCGTTTCTTTGGCAACGCCTGTTTTGCGCGCGATGCCGCCGGCAAAATCAAAGAGATTCACTGGAAAGGAATCGGCTTTGATTTCACGTGGATAAAACAGTGAGCAGTCATGCGCGCCCCTCAGCGTGCCGCATTGCGGTTCTCGATGGCCTTTGCGGCGAGGCGTGTCGCCGCTTCTGTCAGACGCGCTTCTTCACCGGTGGGCGTTTGCGGTTGGGCGTAGTACATCGCGAACGAACCGAGCACCTTGCCACGTTGTGAAAGAATCGGTGTCGACCAACACGCGCGCAGTCCTGTGCCCTTCGCCAGATCGCGATAATCCTCCCAAAGTGGATCGTTAAGAATATCTGTAACGACGACGGGCTCGCCGCGATACATCGCTGTTCCGCACGAGCCGTTCTTTGGTCCGATAGGCTCGCCATCGACGGCTTGAACGTAAGCCGTGGGCAGACTCGGCGCCGCGCCATGCTGAACGTGATTGCCGTCGGGACTCAGCAAAAGAACCGAGCAGAACATTCCCGGAGATTGCGCCTCGATCGTCCGCACCAACGTCGAAAGAATATCGCCGAGTGGCTGATTCGCCGCAATCATGTCTTCGACTTGTTGCTGACCTCTGATGAACGCTTCCTCATCGGTGACATGCGCACCGCGCAAGGCCTGGCGCATCTCATCTGTCATTACCAACTGCTCAGTTGTCGCTTCGGATTGAATTGGGTCAGCCATGTGAGTTCTCCCGAGTGTCACTCCTGAATGCTGCCGGAGTGCGCGCTATTCTACGCCAATTGGGGAAAACGTGAAGAGTAAATCGGGGCGCAGTTCCAGGTCGATTTTTTCGGGGGAATAAAAATGGGAGGATGTTCAGTTCGGCGAGTGATTCGAATCAGTCCCGCCGCACCACTGCCAGCGACATGTCATCGGCCAGCGGACGAGTAGCGGCAAAGTCCTGAACCGAACCGAGTACCGAAAACAGGATCGAGTCGGCTGAGCCGCGATGTGAAGCACGCAGTTGTCGTTCAAGCCGCTCATAACCGAACTCTTCGCCCGCCGAATTCACCGACTCAGTGATGCCGTCCGAATAGATCATCAGCGTGTCACCTGAGCGAAGCACGCATGAGCCGGTCGTGTAACGCGCGTCCGGCAGCGCCCCGAGCAACAAACCGCCGTCGATCAACTTTTCCAACTTTCCATTCGCTCTCAGCAAGAAAGTCGGCGGATGTCCGGCACTGCAATAGCTGAGCACACCGGTCACGGGATCGAGCTTCGCGAGGAACAAACTGGCGAACGGCACGAACCCTGACGTGCGTGAAATGGCACGATTAACGCTCGCGACGACTGCCGCGGGATTCGTGTGCGGCGTCGTGTGCGCGCGTACGAGGCCCACGAGGTGCGGCGTCCACATGCCGGCAGCAAGTCCTTTACCGCTGACATCGCCAAGCGCGAACACGATTCCGTTGCCCGTGTCCTCGACGCTGAAGAAATCCCCGGGTAGTTGCCGGACCGCAAAAATCTCGCTGGCGAAATCGAAATCGCCAAAGCGCAAGTGGCGCGGCGCGCAGAGACGCCGGTGCACTTGTGCTGCTTCAAAGATCGACGTGTGCAGTTCCGCGTAGTCCTTCTGCAACTCCGCGAGCTTCAATTCCAATTCGTCGCGCCCCGTCTTACGCGCAGGCCGCCGAGGCGTAAAGGGACGAACATCGACAGTTTTTCTGCGTGCTGCTGCTGTATTGAGTGATTGCGACATAAGATCCCCTGTCAGAGCCACCTGCGGTAGCGGGTGGTGAATGGTGGGGCGAATGCGTTTTGACTGTCACTTCGACCGCCCACTACCGCAGGCGGTTCTGACTTCACCGGCTAGCCAACAAACTTATAGCCGGTACCGTGAACTGTAAGAATGAAACGCGGTTCCTCAGGATTTGGTTCCAACTTCTGGCGCAAGTGAACTATGTGCGTGTCGACCGTGCGCGTGTTTGGATAATTTTCATAACCCCACACCGCATCCAGCAGCCGGTCGCGCGACAACGTCTCGGCCGGATGGGCGAGAAAATACGTCAGCAAAGCAAACTCTTTTGCTGAAAGTTCAACCCGCGCACCGTTGCGCATCACTTCGTTATGACGAACGTTCACTTCGACGTCGCTGAATTTGTAAACCTCGGGCGCGGCTTCGTGCGGCGCAGCGCGGCGCAAGACTGCTTTGACGCGTGCCATCAACTCGCGAATTGAAAAAGGTTTAGTGACGTAATCGTCGGCGCCCAATTCGAGGCCGACAACTTTATCAACTTCCTGTCCGCGCGCGGTCAGCATGATGATCGGCAGCGAAGGCTTTTTCGTCTTGAGCTGTTTGCAAACTTCGAGGCCGCTCATCCGTGGCATCATCACATCGAGCACGATCAAATCAGGATCCTCCGCGAGCGCGCGCTCCAGTCCCTCGGCGCCGTCACCCGCGCTAATAACTTCATAGCCTTCGTACTCGAAGTTATCGCGCAAGCCGGCCACCATCGCGGGTTCGTCCTCGACAATTAGGATTCGCGGTCGCTTTAAACCGCCGGCGTCACCGACAGTCCCGCCGCCATTCGATTTTCCGTTTTCACTAAATCTGCTGCTCATGAAAGTCTTTGGCTCCTCTAAATCAATGCTCGCGGGGTTTAATTGTGCGCCGCCGCAAGTCCTGTCTTGCCGTTCAGCGGCAGAGACAAAATGAATTTGCTGCCTTTACCCGGCGTGCTGTCGACGTCGACGCTACCCCCGTGCGCGTCGGTAATGTGACGCACCAGGGACAACCCGAGGCCGCTGCCTTTTGTGTTGTGTACCAGCGGATCGCCGGTGCGATAGAACTTCTCGAAGATCTTGGTCTGCTCGCGACTGGTAATGCCAATGCCATGGTCTTCGACTTCAAGTTTCACCGTGCCGTTTTCGCGATAGAGCTTAACCCGCAGAAATTTGTCTTCGGTGGAGTACTTCAACGCGTTGTTCATCAGGTTGAGCAACGCGCGCGCAATCGCCTCGCGATCGACACAGACGCTCGGCAAGCTCTCGTCGATTTCCTCTTTCAAAGTGAAACCCTGCTGCTCGATTTGATAGCGATATGAATCGAGCGTATTCCGCACCAGGTCCGCGATATCGGTGTCGCGAAACTCGTATTCTTTGCGGCCGGCCTCGATGCGCGAAAAGTCGAGAATGTTGTTGATGAGCCCGGTCAGCCGTTCGCTCTCTTTGCGAATGATCTTGTAGTACTCGTGTTTCTTTTCTTTGGTGGTAATGCGACCGAGTTCGAGCGTTTCAGCGTAGAGACGAATCAAAGCCAGCGGCGTGCGCAGTTCATGCGAAACGTTCGAGACGAAATCGGACTTCAACTTCGCCAGCGCCACCTCTTTACTGACGACATGTTTCGTCAGCACTAATCCAATAATGATTAACGCCGAAAGAATTCCCAGGATGACAAAGTTGCGGCGCATCCATGCCTGGCCAAGTTCTTTTCCGCTGGTGCCTTGAAATCTCATGCCCAACGATAATCCGCCGAACACGTCATCGAATTTTCGACTGACTTCGGGTTTTGCTTCCCACCCGGCCGTAGCGGCCAAAGTCTTGAAATCGCCGTGCATGTCATAGTCAGTCGGATAGATGGCGATCGCGATTTGATTTCCACTTTGATCGCGTGCCCTGTCATCGCCAATTTCTTTTAACAGCGATGGAAAGAACGTCGTCTTCAGATAACAAGGATCGAAAGTGACGCCCGCGAGCACAACTCGATTGTTGTCAGTATTAGGTAGGAGGAAAAACGCCGTCGAAAGATAGCCGGGACCGTCCGCGCGCTTGGTTTGTTCGGCAGAGAAAGCAATGGGATGTGGCTTTTTGCGGAGCATCTCAACCCATTGCTTACCTTCTATCTTGAACCAGCCGGTGAACATTTCCGAAAGCCGGTCTTGTTCCTTCTGTACATAGTCATCGTGAGCTTCGGACGGGTTTGTGCGGAATGTGATTTCACCTTCGTCGTAAATGAACGCGTGTGCGAACCAGGGGTTTTTTTCGAAGATCTTGTCGAGCCTATCCTCTTTTTCCTCAACCGACGATTCAGCCGATGGAAATTCAGCGCGCGCGTCCTCGGCCATTCCGATCGCTTTCTTGTCGATCCTCTTTTCAGCGCCCATCAGCACCTCTTGAAAATCGCGATAGATCATCGCTTCAAGAAGTTTGTCACGCTGAAATGATCGCAACTGATAAAAGTTCAGTGCGATCAGCGCCGCCGCCGGCAAGAGCACTGCCAAGCCCAGCGTCAGCATTAGCCGAAATCGATTGAAACCACCCAAGAGTTTTCTCTTCTTCATGTCGGGACCTCCGACGAAATCGCGCCCAGTATATGCCGACGCCTGCGGAAGCATGTCAAGGTCAAGTAAAAAGTTGTCAAGAGTTGTGAACTTAGTCCGCGGATTACCCGGATTACGCAAATTAGGATGTAGAATGGCTGAACGTGAAGCAGAGCGGCGTTGTCATCACGGGCACGGCGCTTTTCGGCTTTCATTATCTGCGTAATCTGCGGATTTCAAATCGTTGATGCTTTTCATCCAGTCCAACCTGACGCACTCATTCCAGTCGCCTTACGTGCGGGTGTTGCTTGGCGCCATTGCAATCGCGCTGCTCTACGTCTTTTATCGCGAGGTCCGCAAGATTCCGGCAAAGCTCTTCACGCTAATGATCACGGCTTTCGTGGACATGGTTGGCCTGCTGATGATCATTCCGCTGCTGCCGTTCTATGTGAAGAGTCTCGGCGGGGCGGGCATCAATGTGCTCGGTCTTCATCTGGGCATTGGCACTATTTCCGGAATCATCGTTGCCGCGTTCACCGTGGCGCAGCTCTTAAGCGCGCCATTGTGGGGACGATTTTCCGATCGAGTCGGCCGAAAGCCTACTCTGCTCATTGCGCTGACCGCCGCGGGAATCGCCTATCTCATTTTCGGATTCGCCACATCGCTGTGGCTGCTGTTCCTCTCGCGCATAGTCCAGGGCGCGGGTGGCGGAACTGTCGGCGTAATCCAGGCGTATGTGGCCGATTCAACGGATCCGAAAGATCGCGCGCGCGCATTGGGTTGGCTATCTGCGACCACAAACCTCGGCGTCGCGCTCGGGCCGGTGCTGGGATCATTCGCAATCACGCTCGGGAAACGAGACCTGATGCCGGGCGCGGCGACCTTACAGATGGGTCATGCGGCACCGGGCATTATGGCCGCGGCTCTCTGCCTGCTGAACATCGCATTTGCGATGCGCTACCTCGGCGAATCGCGCGAAGTCATAGTTTATTCGGAAGGGGATCCAGCGCCACGGAAATCTCGCGAAGCTGCCTGGCAGATTATGTCGCGCGCCAGTGAGCCCTCATCGCGGCTGATTTTGATCTATGCAATCAGCATCGGCGCATTTCAGGGCAGCTTTTCGGTGCTCGCGCTGTTTCTTAATGCCAGGTTCCAAGTGACGGAACAAACCATCGGCTACTTTTTCATGTACACCGGCGCGATTTCCGTTTTTACGCGGGTGCTCTTGCTCGGCCGCATGGTCGACTGGCTCGGCGAAGCGAAACTTTCCCGCGTTGGATTGATTCTGTTGGCGGCTGGCGTGGTCGGAATGCCTCTCTCGAGCAACATCGGCATGCTCGCAATCGCGGTCGCGTTGATTCCTTTGGGAACGGCTTTCACTTTCCCCTGCGTAACGGCTTTACTGTCCCGCGTGGTTCATCAACGCGAGCGTGGGTTGTACATGGGCATGCAGCAAACCTACGGTGGCGTCGCGCGGATCATCGCGCCGCTGTTCTACGGCTGGGCTTTCGATAATCTCGGCGTGTCATCGCCGTATTTCTTCTCGAGCGCAATTATCGCCATGACGATTTTCCTCGGTTTTGGTTTGGACAAATACGCTAAACATGAACAAGAAGCTGCGCCGTCCGTTGCTCAACCTGCCGCTTCGCCCTCGGCCAGCGGTTCAGCGCCGAGTGTTTCCGTTGTGGCCAAATCGGCTGGAAGCGCCGATTAGCGGACAATTTTTTAAACGATTATTAAGTACTTTTCGCTTTGAGCTTTCACAGATTCTGTGGAAAAGCTTGTGAAGATCGCACACTTGGCGGTCACAAGTTTTTGTTTTGTAACACTTCCAGCAAATTGCACTCATCAGCGGCGTCCGCAGACAGTCGTAGAGTCATGCGATTAAGTTCAATCCTTCTGTGTGTTGTCCTCTTCGCAACGGCCTCGTGCGCCAAACGTTCGATCACGACTTCAGACCATATTTCGAAGTATTCATACTCCGGACAGCGCCAGGCACTAATCAATATCAACACGGCTTCGGCAAAAGAACTTGAAGCGTTGCCGGGCATTGGCAAAGGCCTCGCAGAACGCATCGTTGAGCATCGCCAGAAATACGGCCCCTTCGCCCGACCAGAACACCTGCTAATGGTGCGCGGCATTAGCGAACATCGCTTCCTGCCCTTGCGTGACCTAGTTACCGTGGAGTAAGCGGACGATGGCCGATCTGATGCAACGACGTCTTGCGGCGCGCGAAATCTTTGGCGACGCTTTGCGCGCTGTCGACGCGGGCGCCGCCGTGCGAAGGGCGGTTCAATTCAACGGAACAGCGCTGTCAGTCGGTAATCTGAAAAAGAGCAATCGCTGCATTTATGCCATCGCTTTTGGTAAGGCAGCGACGATGATGGCTACGGCGCTCGATCAGATTATGGGAGAGTCACTAACTGCCGGTTTGTTAGTGGAACCGGCACGGCTGACTTTTGATTACAAACCGGCGCTGCCGAAACCGTGGCTCTGCTGTACGGGCGGACATCCCTTGCCAACATATCAAAGCTTATTCGCAGCCGAGCGGGCGTTGGAATTGCTCGATCGAGCAAATGCGGAGCACGCCCTCGTGATCTTTCTGATTTCTGGTGGAGGTTCAGCGATGATTGAGTGGCCAATCAATCCCGACATAACCCTCGCCAATCTGCGGATGGCCAATGAATTGTTAGTAGGCTGTGGGGCGTCAATCTCGGAGATTAATACTGTCCGCCGCGCGTTTTCATTCTTAAAGGGTGGGCGGCTGGCTGAAAAAGTCCCAAATTGTGAGCAACTCACTCTGATCGTCTCAGATGTTCTTTCCGGAGAGGAGTGGGATGTCGCTTCGGGTCCAACTTGGTCACCGCCGGCGGATGCGCCACCTGCAAGTGACGTCGTTGAGCGTTACGAACTGCGCGAGCGACTGCCTGCATCGATCATGCGGGCGATCGAAAACGCGACTCGATTCAGTCAACCGCACAATGTCCGTCAACACCATTTTGTACTTCTCGACAACGAGACGGCGTTGCAGGCCGCGGCCAACGCCGCACGCGAGCGTGGCTTCGCTACCGAGATTGCTCACGATATCACTGACGAGCCGATCGAAGTCGGATGCGAAAAACTGCTGACGCGGCTTAACGAGTTGCAGAACCGACATCCTCATGCAAACGTCTGTCTAATCTCCGGCGGAGAATTCGCTTGTCCGGTTCGCGGCGAGGGCATGGGCGGGCGCAATTCGGAAACCGCTCTACGGCTCGCCCTCGCGGTAGACAAAGACCGTGAGCGCTACAAAGAATTCGTAGCGCTATGTGCCGGCACTGACGGAATTGACGGCAATAGCCTGGCCGCAGGCGCCCTCGCGGACAGCACGACGATTGAACGCGCACGAGACATGAACCTCGACGTATCCGATTTTCTCGACAACAGTGCGTCGGCCGCGCTTTTTGAAGTGCTGGAGGATGCGATTGAGACGGGATTGACCGGAACCAACGTGCGCGACGTGCGCATCCTTTTAAGCGCACCTCACAAGGTGAAGTAAATCGCGGTTTCCTCTGAGTTCCTCTGTGAAACCTTCCGTGGTCCTCTGCGGTGATACTCCACTCCTGTGATTAGCCGCAGAGGAGAATCCGAGGCTTCGCAGAGTACCGCAGAGGCGTCGGAACTAGCGCGTTTCGCACGCGTTTGCTTGACTCAAAAACTCCGCACGACTATAAAAGCCAGAGTGCAAACGTCAAGCGCAATAGACGCGAAAGCAACTGAGACTTCCTCCCGCCTCAACTTCAAAACGTTGGCTGACAGGCTGCGATCGATGACGTCGGTCCCTTCGCTCGGCGAAGCCAAGAAACTGGTCGAGCAAACAGACATCTTGCCTGAGGAAATTGCGCCGTATCTGGGGTTCAAAACCGGCAACTACTCGCGGCATCGCGTGATGAAGAACGAGTTTGTCGAGATGCTCGTGCTCTGCTGGAAACCGGGACAGCGCACGCCGATTCACGATCACAACGGATCGCACGGCGCAGTTTTTGTGCACGAAGGCATCCTGTGGGAGACGATCTTCGATTACGACGTCGAGACAGGTTTGAATTACAAATCACATCGCGAGCTGCGCGCCGGCGGCGTCACCGGCTCGGAAATTCCCGACATTCATCAGCTCGGCAATCCTGATGTTTCCGGTCGCGACCTTGTCACCATTCACATCTACGCGCCGCCGCTCGGAGTTTTGAAGACTTACAAGCTTGGCAGCTCCACGATTGAACAGTACACGCCGGCGGAACCGGATTTTGTGTGATGTCCTTTACGGAACGAAGGTATTCAGTTTCAAATCGCGCCCATCGGTTACCACACTGATCGTTCCCTTCTCTCCGGTCGTCATTACTTGAGCGCCACTCGCGCGCCAACGCTCGACAACTTCTTTATGCGGATGGCCGAAGATCGACGTGCGACCGACTGAGATCACGGCAACGCTGGGGTGCGTCGCGTCGATGAACGGCTGAGTCGAAGACGTGCGACTGCCGTGATGAGCAACCTTGACGATGTCGCTATGCAATGCGAAGCCGCTTCTCAGAACAACGCTCTCCGCCTCTTTCTCAATATCGGCAGTGAACAGTAGCACGCGCTGGCCGTACCGAAGGCGCAACACGATAGCGTCATTATTACGATACTTTGCGCTAGCGTCCGCGAGTGGCGGCGGCCAAAGCACGTCGACGGCTGCGCCGCCAATCTGAATTGAATCGCCGGTACCGATTAGTTCGATCGGAACGCGCGCTCGTTCCAGGGAAGATGCGAAACGGGCAAAACCTATATCAGCAGCCGGCGTGCGAGCGACGATCGCGCTGCGCACGTTGAAATTGCGCACAATGTCATTCAAGCCATCGATGTGATCTGCGTCCGCATGTGTCGCCAGAACGTAATCGACATGATCCAGACCCTTTGACCACAGAAATTCTGAGACAACACCTTCACCAATCGTCCGAGTATCGCGCTGAAAAGGCTCTTCGTCCCCATCGTGGTCTGGCGTCCAATCAATATTCGGATGGCCACCGCCATCAATCAGCAATGTTGTCCCGTCGGGCATCGTCAGCAAGGCCGAATCGCCTTGTCCCACGTCCAGAAATTCAACGTGAAGTTTCCCGTCAGGTCGAGCGCTACTGAACGGATGAGTGGCGACGACGGCGAACAGCACAATCAAACAAATCAAGGCAACGCGAGCGATGCGACGCGAGATCCGCCGGTCTGCGAGACTGGGCGTTAACCTCATCGGGTTCCAACGCGCGAGAATCACGATCAAAATGATCAGCGCCACATAATAGAAAACGTAAATCCCCGCGGCCCATCCTGAATAATGCGGCAGGCGAACCGAGGAGATGCCCAAACCCGTGAATGGATCGACGGCATGAATCATCAGCCAGTCGAGCTTCTCGGCAGCTACCACCAACGGCGATGCCAGCCAGACGCTGACCTGCGAAACAACGACCGCAGCTAACGCCGCGACGCCGAGCAGCGCCATCAACGCGCCGACAAAAATGTTCAAAAGCAGAGACGCGAGCGATAGCCGATGAAAATAAAGAATCATTGGCGCGACCATCGCCACCTGCACACTTGCCGAGACAACCACGGCTGTGACGATGAAGCGAGAGAGTCTTTGAATGTGCCAGTGCTCGAACTTTGCGGCCAGCGGACTCTTGAACAAGCGATAAGTAATGTTTGACGCCGCTATTTCAGCGCGCCAGTTTGCGTCGCTCCAAAACAGAACTTCTGAAACAGTTCTGAACCAATCTGCACAGTTCGGCGGATAGGGACTGGCCGCAGTCGGCTGCCACGAACCGACGCTTTCCATTTTCCGCACCAGCGGCACGGCGATTAGCACAATCGCCAGCACCGACATCAACGTCAATTGAAATGATGGGTCGAAGAGATTGGCCGGACGCCAAACGAGCAACAGCAATGCAGTCGCACCGATTACGTTAAGCGAATCTGCGCGTCGCCAAACGACTGGCGCCAGGATCACCAGCGTGAACATCAACGCGGCGCGGGCAACCGGCGCATCACCGCCAACGGCGGCCGTGTAGGACCAAATCAGAATTGCGGCGAAGAGGAATCGCCAGAAACGCTTCCTGGTAATCCAGCCAGAACCAACAAACACCAGCGCGCCAATGAAGCTGATGTGCATGCCCGAAATTACCAGCACATGAAAAGTTCCGCCGGCGCGGAACCGGTCAGCTGCTGACTGAGATAATCCATAACGATTGCCCAACAAAGAGGCGTCCAGCACACCAGATGTTTCTGGTGAAAATACTGCGGCGAATCGTTGCTGCAATTTTTCACGCCAGTCGTACAGCCATGCCAGCGGCAGGAATACGGATTCGTCATCCAACCGCTCGATGAGAAGCGGGCTTTTGATGATTCCCGTCGCTTCAAAGTCATTCCGCTCCAGGTACTCTGTGAACTGCATGACGCCCGGGTTCTGAAAACTTTCTGCTCGATCGAGCGCGACCATTACTCGAATTCGCGCTCCGTATCGCAATTGAAGTTCTTCGAAAGCTCGCCGCGTTGCCTCGTCAGCGAACTGCGCCGTCAGCAGAACAACTCCCGAAGTTTCGTGCTCGATCTGTTGGAATTTGATCTGCTGAGCGCGAACGCGAAGAAATATCCGGTCGGGCGCGCGTTCGGGCGGACTGTAAATAGAACCGGTGAGCTCAACCGGATCGCCCGACGCGATCATCCCCTGTTCATAGAATTGCGACAGCCGATTGTGTTGGCGAGCGGCTCTATCGGTCACGCCGAGCGAAACACCGGCCAGGCCAAATGCTGTGGTCAGGCAGCAGACCGCTGCGAAGATCCTTCGTCTGCGAACAAAAACGACGGCTGCAACGGCGCAGAGGAAGCTGAACGCGCCCAGGATGAGAAGAACTTTTGGTTGCGCTGTCGCGACGCGTGCCGACAAAAGGCCAACGGCCAGCGCCGCAGCCAGAATAAAGAGAGGCGTGCGAGAGAATCCAGGCAGTGGGAGGTCGCTCATCTTTTGTCTGCGACGCGAACTTATGTTGCTGAGTCTGATCGGGCGTCGTTACCGACCGAGGTATAAGTCGTGTTAACCAGAAAGATGTACAACCGTTTCGACATGATGGGTCTGTGGGAACATGTCGAAAGCGCGCATTGAATTGATTGAATAGCCGCCGGCGATTAGTGTCTTCAAGTCACGCGCCAAGGTCGCCGGATCGCACGAGACGTAGGAGATGCGCTGCGGTTTCATTTTGAGGATACCGTCAATCACTCGCGACTCCGCGCCGGTGCGTGGTGGATCGAGCAAAAGGAAATCGATTGACTGGAGCGCAAGCGTCTCGCTTGCATTTGAAGTCTCGATTGTTTCGTCCGTGCAAGCGGGACGCTTGCGCTCCGGCCGGCCGTCGCTGCCGTCGCCCTCCAAATTTTGCTCGAGCCAGTCAGCCACATCACAATTTACAACTTTCGTGTTCTGCAAATCGGCACCCGTAAGATTCTTTCGCGCAAATTCAGTCGCCTCCCGATCATCTTCGACGGCGACAACTTTCCCGAATCGCCGCGCCAGCGGCACCGTGAACAGGCCAACGCCGCAATAAAGCTCGATCGCCTTTTCACCACGATCATCGCCTAACGCGTAGTCAATCAATTCCGGCAGCAGATCGACATTCGTTTGAAAAAAACTTTCCGCATTCAGGCGGTAAACCTCACCCTGAATCGTGCGGGTTATCTCGCGCGAGCGCTCAATAACTATTGGTCTTGCGTCGCGCCTGCCGGTGTCAGCAACCGCGGCCACCGAAACATCTTCATCGCCGGCAATGGCGCGAAAGTAGCGCGCGTTCTCCGGCAACTCGCCGGTTGTCATCCTGCGGCGCAACCGCTCAAGCTCGCTTTGCAGTTCCGGCGCCAGCACAGCGCACTCAGCAACGTCACACACGCGATGCGAATTGGCCTCGAAATATCCAAGCCGCTTGCGGACGGCGTCGTATTGCCATTGCGCCCGCGCGCGATACTGCCACGCGCTCCGGGCGGCTGTGATCTCGAACGCCGGAACGTTTTCAATCCCAGCGATTCGCCGGAAACAATCGCGGATGATTTCAACTTTTGCGTCGAGCTGCGCTTGATAATTCAGCTGCTGAAAATCGCAACCGCCACAACGGCCGAAGTAGGGGCACGGCGGTTCAACGCGCAGTATTGATGGCTCGAGAACTTCGACGATCGAGGCAAACGTTACGCTTCCCTTCACGCGCTCAACCTGCACGCGCAGGCGATCGCCCGGTGCACCCAGCAAGACCATCACCGTGCGTCCGTCCGCGTGCGCGAGCCCGAGTCCGCCCGGCAGAATGCGCTCGACGGTCACTTCGAGAAGGTCGGTCTGCTTTTGCGCTTCAGGGCCCGGCACGTTAACTCCTAATCAAGTGTCGAATACTCGCAGATTACAACTTGATCAGATAGTCGTACCAGAAGTCTCCCTGCACGAATCCTTTTGGCAGCTCTGTCAGCGCGGGCCCTTTCGGCGCTTTCGGCGCATCGACAAGCGCCAACGAATCACTGCGCACGACGCGATCCTTCGTCATCTCTCCTAGCCTGGTCATCAGAGGAATCCGCGGAATCGAATCCCAGGGAACGTTCTGCGTCGAAACCATCGCGGCGAATTTGCCCTTGCTCATTTTTTCAAGCGCGTCAGTCGGCGTCGCGTTGTGGCTGCCGTGATGGGCGACCTTGAAGAACGTCACAGCCTGCAAGATCGTTTCGGCATCGTCCTGATCCAGCCAGAACTTCCAGTTGCCCCACTGCGCATCACCGGGAAACAGCATCTGCTGTCCGCGAAAACTGAACAAGCTCACCAGGCTGGTGTTGTTCTTGTATTGATCGAGCGCGAAAGCGAGCGCGTTTAGCGAAGGCGTCGCCAGCTCTTTCTGCAATTCCTCGGTCGCCGTCGCCGAAAAACGCAGGTGCGCAACCGCCGGATCATTCGCGCTTAATCGCCAGCGTTCGGCGAAGGGTTCGATGGCGTGAAGACGTTCAGATGTTCCGCCTTTCAAATAGCTGTGGCCCGTGGGCGGGTCCATCTTCGACAAGAATTTTTCGTCACGCGGCGGTCCCAGAAATCGCACCGACAGACCCGGCACGCCGGCTGGATTCTTCAGAGAATCACCGGCGCTCAGATAACGAACGTCAGCGCCGACACTAAATCCTGAGCGTAAAAGGCCAAGGGACGTTTTGTTTTGTACGAGATTGGCAACTGCGGCCATCGCTGCCGCGCGCGTTTTGTCGACGCGCGCTGTGCGAGCTTCAGTCGCAAAGTGACGCTCAAGATTTTCCGCAAGCGCGGCATGTCGCTTCGTGATTTTTGCGGCCTGCGGGTCTTTCGGATCCTCGCACCAGGGCATCCACACCTCATCGATTTCAAAGCTGGTGAACTTATTGCTGAAACCGGAGATGTGATCCTGATGTGAATGCGTCGCAATAACGATCGCCAGCTTCTTTCCGGTCGTCACGCCGACGTGATCGACCGCCCTATCAATCATATCCAGGTCGCCTTTGGCGTGGACACCGCAGTCGACCAGAATATGTTTGTGCGTATCGCCGCCTGCTCCGTTCGCCACGGGAAGTGAGACTAGAAAACAGTCGCCAAAGCCGATTCGATACATGCGCACGCGAATCGTGCTAGGGCCAAACTTGGGCGGCTTTACGGATTTCTTGTTCGTCTTTTTTGCCACCATCGTCAGTACCCCCTGTGAACGAGCCCAAAATTCATCGGCCGCTTGTGCCCAGGTCGCGGCAGCAGATCCGAGATCTCTCGACCGCCATAGGTGGCCATCGCCATCGCTGCCTCTGACGAGTAGTAGTACTCGCGTTGCCGTTGCAGTCGCACATTGTGGCCGTCATCTCTGCCGAGGTTCTTCTGAATCGCATAACGCACGGTGCCTTTATCATCGAGTACCAGTGTGGTACCGCCGCGAAACGTGAACTCGGGCGACGACTTGTCGGCCCTATCGAGAGGCACTTCCATTTGCTGCATTAACTCCGCGATCATTTCGACTTTCACACCTCCGCTCGGTGTGACTCGATGAATGGCGTGAAAAGAGAACGCCTGGACCTTTGCGTCAGAATTCAGACCGAGAGCACGCGCGTTAATTTTTCCGAAGCGGCTCAAGATCTTTGCGTTCTTCGCCTTTTGCGCTGGGGTTGTGGGCTTGGGAATGTCGAACTCCAAACCTTCGCAAACGGGCGCCGGGATGCCTTTCAAAACATCGGGCGGACACCAGCGCAACGATTCTTCGGCCAGCGAAGTAACGCCTTCCGGATAAATTCCCCGCAGCCGAAACGCTTCGATCAATGCCGCCCGATAGCCGTATCTGTCGGTCGGGACCAGATCGTAATCAGCCGTCACCATCGCCCGCAGGAAATCGCCAAACGTGATATCGATCGGCGGCGAGTAATCGAGCGCACGGATGCAGATGTTCGCAAAGTGCTGGGCGGCTTTTGCTGCCTCACCTGCGAGCCGATTGGCGAGATCCGGGTGCAGATTGCCCGGACTGGTAACTGAACCGGCGCTCTGCGCGATGCGCATTAAGTCTCGCGTGCGCCGCATGTAAATCGTGAAGAACGCATCGAACACGGCCGCAACCAGAATTGAGCCGCGCTCATGCGGCTCAAACAACGTGCGCAGGGCGGTGGAGTTCGGCTCCGTGCCGAGCGCTTCGCGCAACGCCTTTCGCATTCCCATCGCTTCGCCAAACTGCTGGGCCAACTCGACGAGCGGATTCGTTGTCGATAGTTCATCCTGGATTACCGGGCGACCGGTAGCCGGTTCGACTCTGGGCGCAAGCTGCTGCTGGTAGATGCGCCCTCCGGTGCGTTGAATCATTTCCAGCAGCGCGTCCCGGTAACTGAAGTGCTGAAACAGCGCGATGATATCGGCGAAAGCTTCATGAAATGCCGGCGTGTCGGGGCCGGTCGGCTCCATGAAAAATTCGCGCTGGCCGTCGATCAATGCGTGAGTGGTTTCGTGCGCGATGATGTCATGAGAAAGACAGGTGAAGACGGTTTGGCCCGGAAGGTTCGTGCCGGGGTCGGATTCGGATGCGGGAAAGTAGCCAAAGACTATGGCGCGCAGATCACGATCGTAATAAGCGTTTGCTTCCTGCATCGCATGCGGCATGATCCGCAGCTTGCGGCTGAACGCATCGTCTTTTTTCGCGCCGCGAAATCCCCAACGGATCTTTCGACCCAGCGCAATCTCAAACCTGCGAATCGTCTCGCTCGCCACCGCGTAAACCATCTGTTGATGAAACCTTGGATCGGATTCGCTCGGGTCGAGCCCGCCGCGCAATAGGACGGCGCGATCGTCCAGGTCAACCGGTTGATAATACGTGTTGTTGCTCGCGTCGTAATCGACGACGGCGAGGTACTCACCCACGGGACCGGCCTGCAACGGCTCGTACCGCACCGGCACAGTCATGAAATTGCCGAGGTTGTGGCCTTGCGAAGGATCGAATGCGTACGCCTTCAGCGGGCGCTCTGCCGGCGTTTCGTCATTCATGTTGTAAGACATGAGGCACGTCCTCCCGCGGTTCAGGGTGACCGAACAATCACAAGCAAGGGTGAAAACGGATCGCTAACGTCTTCTTGAGTGCAATGATTTTGCCGGGGACGATACTCCCTTTTGTTCGCCGACTCAAGAAGTTGTGCCCGATCGCTTTTCGGATGACTCTAGAGGTAAAACAAACTAAGACGAGGTACATCGAAGTGCTCGCGCAGCCGTTTGCGCAGGAGGTTTGTGTACGTTTGCTCAAACGCCGCTTTGTCCATTTGGCGCTTGTAAGGCTTGAGTTGGGATTCAACCTCAGCAGTCATGGTCGCCAGCTGATCTTCGGGAATGGCTGAACGAATGGCCTCATCAAGCATGCGGTCAATGCCGCTCAGCGATGTTTCAAGCTTTCGCGTATCCATCGCCAAGGCATTTTCATACTCGTCACGAATGTCATCGAGGAGTGACGCCGCGCGTCCCAGCGATTCGCGTAACTCGAGCGGTTGCGCTGATTGTTCAGACCGCTCTTTGATTGATTCGAGAGAACGCTGAAGATGACTCAACACCGCATCACGTGAAAACGGTGATTTGTCGGTTGACTGACTGTCAGTGTCAACATCGGCGGCGTCGTGGCTGCCGACGCGTGACTCAAGCCACTCAGCATATTGCGCTTCGACTTCTTCCTGGCAATAGAGCAGCGTCTTGACGGTGCGCTTATGTTTCTTCGCGTCAAACGAATCGAAAGCGTGCTCAATACCGCGGACCGCAACATGCAAAGGCACACCGCGCTCTTTCCAGCTTTCGATCAAAGCCCAATCGATCGGGCTAAGCATCAAATGCTTGCCGCGGCGGCGAATAAACGTATCTTCGATTTCAGAAAAGTAAGAGAAGTAATTCAAGATCTTCCACTCCGCAGGAATTGGCTTTGCCAAAAAAGTCTGGTCTTTGCCCGAGTCCGCGCAGCGGACGATTGAAAATAGCCCAGCACTTTAGTGCTGGGAACCGACCGGCAACGTCCCCGAGTCCGTGAAACGGACGGCTGATAATCCTCGACTGGCGACGTCATGCAGATTCAGCCGTCCGTTTCACGGACTGCCCCTTGTGCTCGCGCCGATCCCACCGATAAATCGGTGGGCTATTTTCAGTCGTCGGCTTCACCGACTTTTTGGGCGAAGCCTGGGAGCGACAAGTCTTCAGCTCCGTAGGAGCAGCATATTTATAGCACCCGCCGCCCAATTAATTTTAAAGCTCCGTAGGAGCGACATCGCAAATGCCGCTCCTACGGAGCTCGGATAAACAAATTCGCACCGCGAACTACACAGATTTCGCTCCTACGGAGCTTCTCTCACGCGTTCGTTCGTAAACCAATCGCATCCCCTCGAGCGTCAACGTTTCATCAACTTCCTGGATGAACTCCGATCCCTTTGCAATCAACGGCGCCAGGCCACCAGTCGCAATCACTTTTGGCGCCCCGCCGAGTTCATCAATCATCTTGCGCAGAATTCCGTCAACCAGTCCGACGTACCCGTGATAGAGACCCGACTGCATCGCGGCGACGGTTGCTGACCCGACGACCTTGAGCGGCCTTTTGATTTCCACGCGGGGCAATTTCGCGGCCCGTTGAAATAGCGCGTCGGCTGAAATGGTGATTCCCGGCGTAATCACGCCGCCTAAGTATTCGCCACTTGAATTGATCGCATCGAAAGTTGTCGCCGTCCCGAAATCAACGACGATACACGGCGCGCCATATTTTTGAATCGCGGCGACGGCATCGACGATGCGATCCGCGCCGACATCGGACGACGGCTGATAAAGAATCGGCACGCCAGTGTCAACGGTGTGATCGATAAACAGAGGTGTGAGATGAAAATATCTTTCGGCCATCTGCTTCAAAGTGAAGTTCAACGGCGGCACGACGGAAGCGATCGCAATGGCATCGATCGATTTGCAATCGAGACCTGCCAGCGCGAACAGATTGCGCGCGTGCACGCCCCATTCATCCACCGTGCGCGAGCGCGCCGTCGTCAGACGCCAATGGGCGGCGAGAGTTTCGCCGTCGTAGACGCCGAGCGACGTGTTGGTGTTACCGATGTCGATTACCAGAAGCATGTGACTCAGCTCAATGAGATCCTCGGTGTCCTTGCGGATCAATAAGTAACGGGCGCCTCACCACAGAGGCACCGAGATCACACCTAGACACGGAGACTTCTCAAATCTTCAATACCCGCTCAATCTCGTCCGCCGCGACGCGCGCGCCGTCTTCTTGCTGAACTATCTTCCCGACCTCGGCAGCGCGTTGAGCATAACTCGGATTGTTCAGCAGCGTTCCCAATTCGCGCACCGCTGTCGCCGCATTGTAGCGTGGCCGCGGCAGCGCGCGCCCGCAGCCGAGCCGTTCCACTCTCGCGGCATTATCAAATTGGTCATGTGCATGCGGCAAGATCAAAACCGGCTTGCCCGATCGCATTCCCTGCCCGGTCGTGCCCACGCCACCCTGGTGGACGATCGCGCAAGCGCGCGGCAAGACCTCACTGTACGGCGCGTACTCAAACGCCGCAACTCCTTCGGGCAAAGGTGCAGGCGGCATGTTGCGGTTGTGGCCAATCAGCAGCAGCGCTCGCCGTTCGAGCGCTCGCGCGGCTGCGATCGAATCGCGATAGAAATCTCGCGCGACCCAAATCGCCGAGGAACCAAGGGTGAAGACGATGGGCGGTTCACCGGCGTTCAGGAATTCGATCAATCCGGTTGGGGTTTCGGTCTCGCCAAAGTAATCGCGCCGATCATAAAACGGAAATCCAGTTACGACGGTTCTCGCCGGCCAGTCCGGCTGCGGCTGCGCGAGCAATTTCGAAAACAGCGCCAGGACTTTCGTCGGCGAGTGTTGCCCATTAAGTATCGGTTGCTCGCCGCGCGGCATTCCTAATTCCGCGCGCAGCTCATAGACGGGTTGCAGAATTTTGTCGAGCTTAATCTTCGCGAGCGCCATCACGCCGCGACCGACCCAGGGACTCAGGCGCATCACCTGATACAACGAAGGCCACTGCGGCGGCACGATCGGATCGTAGACAGAGAGAAGCGAGGCCGGCGCCAGCACGCTGGAGATCCACGGAAGCCTTTTCTTTTGCGCGATAATTGGCCCAACCAACGGCAAGGGGTGCGTCAGCAAAAGGTCGGCGGCGTCGGTTGCCGCATCGAGGTCTTCGTAGATGTCGTGCAGGTGCGGCACAACCATGTCGGCGACGACTTCGCCTCCGGTTTTTGGATCCATCGCGCGGCCAACCAGGTCTGCGACCACTTCCGGTTGGTCGTACGACGGCATATCGGGACGCACGGGATGGAAAGCAAGGCCGACGGCGTCCATCTTCTCTCGATAGATTTCCGAAGTCGCGATCACGGGAACGTGTCCGCGTGCTTTCAACTCCAGCGCAATCGCGATGTACGGATGGATGTCGCCGAACGAGCCGAATGTCGAAAGTACTATCCGCTTACCACTCATTTTCTTTACCAACAGTCGATGCGCGCAGGGCCGTTACATCACCCGCCCGCACTAGTTTTATTGTTCCGTCGTGAATCGCCACGCGCAGTGCGCCATCGGGTCCCAGCCCGCGCGTGACGCCGGTAAATGTCGTATCGTGCAAGGTTACCTGGACGCCACGATCATTTGCGTATGTCGAGCGGTTGCACCAATCACCGATCGTCTGTTCGCGACCTGCTTCAGAATCCAGCATCTCGTATCGTTCACCGAAAGCATCCACCAGTCCATCGATCAGTGACTCACGGTCGATTGGAGCGCGCACGAAAGCATCAAGCGATGTCGCCAGCTCAAGCAATTCCGGGGCAATGTTTTCGCCCGTTAGATTGATGCCAATGCCGAGAATCACAGCAGTACCGCTCGACGTTTCCACGGTTTCCGCAAGAATCCCTCCCAATTTTTTGTCGGCGACCAGGATGTCGTTTGGCCACTTAATGTCCACCGCCAACTCACACGCTGTCGAAAGAGCATCAGAGACAGCAAGCGCGGCCGCCAAACCAATCAGCGGCCAATGAGTCATTTGAAAGGTCGGGCGGAGGACAACACTAAAATAAAGACCCGCATCTTTTCGCGAATGCCAACTCCGATCCAAACGCCCGCGCCCGCGCGTCTGTTCGCGCGCGATGATGCAAAGTCCTTCAGCGGCGCCCGCCTTCGCCTGGCGCATGGCTTCGAGATTTGTCGAATCGGCTGAATCGAACGAGAGAATCGTCGGGGTGAACATCGCCGGCGCGCAGCATAAACGAATCGCCGGGAAGCCGCCAGCTACGACGATTGGTCTTGCGTTCGTCACGGGTGACAGATAATCTCCCGCGCAATTCCTGTGGATAAAGTGAGGAGGAACGAAGATGAAAAGCCTTGTTTGTTTTCCCGCGATTCTGGTTCTGGTTTTGTTTGCTGCTTGTCAAAAAACGACGAGTTCGCAATTTCCGAAGGGAAAGATTGTCGATCTCACCCACTCTTTCGATGGCCAAACGATTTATTGGCCGACCGAAGACGGCTTCAAACTCGAGAAGGAACACGATGGCGTCACGCCGCAGGGCTATTACTATGCTTCGAACAAGTTCTGCGCTCCGGAACATGGCGGGACACACATCGACGCGCCCCGACACTTTTCCATCAGTTCGAATACAACCGATCAAATTCCTCTCGATCAATTAATGGGAGACGGAATTGTGGTGGACGTAACGCAGCAGTCGGCGGCGAATCGCGACTATCTGGTTAGCGTCGAAGACTTCACGAATTGGGAAAAACAAAACGGGCAGATCCCGAACGGATCAATCATTCTCTTGCGCACGGGCTTCGCGAAGTACTGGCCGGATCGCGTCAAGTACATGGGCACGGACGAGCGCGGCGAAGGAGCGGTCCCGAAACTTCACTTCCCCGGTCTCAGTCCTGACGCCGCGCGCTGGTTATCGACCAATCGTCAAATCAAAGCGATCGGATTGGACACGCCGAGCATCGACTATGGTCAGTCAACGAAGTTCGAGACGCACCAGATTCTCTACACGAAAAATATTCCGGGCTTTGAGAACGTCGGCGATATGAGCGCGTTGCCGGTCAAAGGCTTCTGGGTGATCGCGATGCCAATGAAGATTGGTGGTGGTAGTGGCGGGCCGTTACGTATCGCTGCCATTCTTCCGTAAGTTATTAACCACAAAGACACCAAGGACACAAAGCCAATGAAAGTATTTGACCCGCTCCCACGGGAACTTGAGGACGTGGCCACACAAACTGTAGATGCAGCGATAAGAGTTCATAGGACGCTCGGCCCTGGTTTGCTGGAATCAGTCTACGAGACATGCCTAACCCACGAGTTAAGGAAACGCGGGCTCGCTGTCGGAACTCAAGTTCCGATTCCAATCGTCTACGATGGAATTCGTTTGGAAGGAGGTCTGAAACTAGACTTGCTGGTTCAAAAGCAACTAATTGTTGAGATAAAGGCAGTGGAAGAAATGAACCGAATCTTCAAGGCACAGGTCCTTACTTATTTGAAGCTAGCCAGGCTCCGGTTGGCGCTCTTGATAAACTTCAACGTTCACCTCCTGCGAGACGGCATCGAACGCATAATCCTCTAGCTAAGTGACGTCCCGTCTCGCTGAGGCTGATAAACGACTGACGTCTGCCTGTTGTATTTTTCTTTGTGTCCTTTGTGTCTTTGTGGTGATCACGCCAAGAAGCCACGAAACTTCGACGAACTTCCTTCATACCCCGGGAAGATCGACTTGAAATTGTTTGCGCCCAGATGCTTCTGAGCAATCTCGCCGAACACGTCGCGGAAGTCAGTAGTCAAAGCGAGATCGCGGCCTTCGTAAAGCTGATCTGATTTCAGGCCGGGCCACTGGCCGTAAACTTTCCCGCCGCGCACTGAATTACCCACGACGAACATTGCGTTCGCGTGACCATGATCGGTCCCGCGGTTACCGTTCTCGCGCGCCGTTCTTCCAAATTCCGACATCGTCAAGATCACTACATCGTCCATGCGTTGACCAAGGTCCGTGTAGAGCGCGGCGATTGACTGGCTGAATTGGCGCAGCAGATTACTCAGCTGTCCCTGCTGATTCCCTTCGTTCACGTGAGTGTCCCAGCCGCCAATGTCTGTGAACGCGACTTCCAATCCGACACCCGCTTTGATTAGTTGCGCAGTCTGGCGCAGCGCATTTCCGAAGGGCGTGTTCGGATAGGTCGCGCCATTCTCAGCTTTGTATTGTGCCGGATTCACCTGCTTGAGGTAATTGATCGCTTCGAATGTTTCTTTGCCCGTGCCATGCAGTTGATCGTTAACGGCCTCGTCATAAAGATCTTCGAAGCCACCTTGCACCGAAGCTGAACTTTGTCCGGCGCGGATGCGAAAGTCGGCGAGATTTGAGATTGCCAGCGTCGGCGCTTTGCCCTGCATCGCGCGCGGCGTTTGCTGCGTCATCGAAACGGCGCGGAAGAGTGATTTTTGCGGATCCGTTTTGGCTTGAAGATAACGATTGAGCCAACCGTCGCGCGTTGACTTCACGCCGGGCGTACCGGATTCCATGTAGTCCTGCGCATCAAAGTGCGAACGCGTGTTGTCCGGCGAACCTGAGGCGTGCACGATCGCGAGCCGCTTCGAATCCCACAGCGGCTTGAACGCAGCGAGTGATGGATGCAAACCAAAGAAGCCGTCGAGATTCATGGCCGCTTCTGCTCCACCGTTCGGTTTTGGAATCGCGATGTTAGGCCGCATGTCGTAGTAAGCGGACTCGCCAAACGGAACGACGACGTTCAGGCCATCGACGGCGCCACGTTGAAAGATTGCAATCAGCGTCTTTCGCTTACCGTTCTTTTCCAGGCTGTCTGCGAGCGCTCGCTGCAGAAAGGACGGCGCGGCGGTCATCATTCCAAACGATGCCAGCGCGATGCTGCCTGATTTCAGAAAATATCTTCTGTTCATTGCTCGTTCCTCGCAGTTTCGAGTTCATAGTTTCGAGTTCATAGTTCGTTGTAACACGAAACTCGAAACCCGAAACGTTCTCTTATTGCCTTTGAAATTCCGGCGAACCCAAAATCAATCCCGCAATCTTCACAACCGGATTGTCGATCGTCGCCGGGTTGATGCTGGCAACTTGCGGTTGTCGCTGCGGCGGCGGTTGCTGTTGCTGATTTCCGCCAAAACCGGGGAGATTGCCATTTTGGAAACCCGCCTCAAACGGATTTTCCGGCGCTTTCGCTAATGCGTTTTGAACTGGCGGCATCGTCGGAATCGTAATCTGATCACCGATCTGCTTCAGCAAACTCTCACGCGTCTTTGCTGAGATCTCTCCGCCAACAAACAGCGTCACAAATCGATCCAGCAGCTTCTCTTTCGGAATCGATTTGTCCTCACCAACAAATTGCGCCAGGTTTACTCGCGTGCCGGGTACACGATTATTCACCAGCGCGAGCGCAAAGTTCATGCGTTCGAGAAGCGCTCCCGTGTTCACCCAATCTTCCGCGCTGTCGGAATAACCGTTCGGCGTTTGAAATCCGTAGAGCGGTTGGCCCATCCGTGCAATCCACTGATGAAATCCAGGACCACCATTCGTGTTCGCGCCGAGAGTCCGCACTGTGCTGATTGCTAATTCGAACGGCCGTTTGATCTTCGCGCGATACGCTTCCGTTGAATTGAATTCGGGCGAAGAGAAGATCGTGCGCAGCATTTCACGAATGTCGCCATCCGATTTCATGTAAGTCTGCGCGACGCGATCGACGAGCGACGGCGGCGGATTATCGGAAACAAAGTGACGCACAAGTTTCGTCGCAATGAACTTCGCGGTCGAGGGATGATGCGCCAGTATATCCAGCACCATCAGTCCGTCTTTCACGCCGCCACCCGCCGGAATCTTGTGACCCAGGACAATCTTTTCGCCGTCGTCGTGCACTCGCGCGTTGAAATAAAAGCTGCCCGCGTTTTCGCGCAGCATCTCAACGCGACGGCCACCGCCGCCGGTGATCTGCGCGGCAGCAGCTTGTGCGCCCCGCGGCGCAAAGATCGTCCAACCGGTGAAGCAACGGGCGACCTCCTGCACATCTTTCTGCGTGTAGCCGCCGTCAACTCCCAGCGTGTGCAATTCCATTAGCTCGCGCGCGTAGTTTTCGTTGATGCCGCGACGTTGTTGCTGTTGCGGTCGCTGCTGCTGTGGGTTGTTGCTCATGCGCAGGTTGGCCAACGGTCCCGGGCGAGGCGGTTGCTGTGGTGCGTTGGGGCTGACGCTCTGAAAGTTATCGAGATAGAAAAGCATCGCCGGGCTCTCGGCAGTGGCGCGCAATAGTTCACCAAACTTGCCGAGTGTGTGCGGTCGAATCGTGTCGCGGTCATACGAAGTCAACAACCAACGGTCCGCGCCTTTACCGGCAAACACGTTGAAGTGGTTCGTCCAAAAGTCGACCAACACTTCCTGCAACTGTCGTTCGCTGTATACCGCGCGGAGAATGCGCGACATTTGCAACTCGCCGGTCATGAATTGCGGCGGCCGCAAATTGTTTTCTTTGAAGTATTCGTAAACGGCGCGACGATATTCTGCGTTGTTCATCGGGTTCGCATCGTTTGCATTCGCATTCGCATTTGGATTGGGGTTCGCATTCGCGTTAGCCGGTGGCCCTGGCATCTCATTGCTCATTGATTCGCCAGGCTTTGGCTGATTCTGGGGCTGATTCTGATTCGGGGTCGCGTTCGCACCGCCCTTCACGCGATTGTCGCGCGCCGCGGCAAGGTCCGCAGGCAACTGGCCGCGCCGCTGAAGTTGCTGGAGTAACTGTCCCGGCTGCGGATACTTCTCGTAGAGTTGCGCTGTCGTCATGCGCAGTGACTCCAGGTTTTGCAGCCGCGCCTCGCTGGCAGAATCATCGATCTTTTCGGGATTAAGTTGCAGCTCAATATACTTATCGAGCCCCATGGCTTTCACCCGTTCCACGTCGCCCGGACGTGCTCCAAATCCCAGCCGATTGAGTACGTGCAGGATGCGCTGGTCTTCAGAAAGCTTGCCGCTTTTCGCAGTGGACGTGGCCTTCATGCTTTGGCCAGTCGTGACCGCCGCAAATGTCGTCACGACCAACGCGAACAGGGAAACAAGGGCCGTCATCTTGCGCGCGCCACTGGTCATCCGAAACTTGGTTCTATTGATTTTCATTGTTTTTCGCCCGAAAAGAGTACTGCCAACCAATATCCGTTCACGTGAACTTAGACGCGACAAAACCGTAATTGGCTGACTAAATATCCCTGTAGAGTAAGACCGTCCGGCACTCCTTATGGTTACAGGACCGACATGGCGTATTACGGCGAGTTTGAGTTTCCCGTCCCCCGATTTGCGGGTTGTTGCCTCGCCGCCGGCCGCGGATAGGTTGCCGGACTGCGATTCCCTTGCTTGTCCACGGCGCGGACCCCAAAGAAATAATTGTCTTTCGACATCGCTTTCATTGTGAAGGTCGTGACGTTCCCGACCATCTGGGAATGCGTCCAGGTCGCTTCGGTTGTGTCGCGCCAAACGATTTCATAGCCGGCAATGTCAGGTTCTTTGTTCGCTTCCCAACTTAGTTGTGTGTCGTTCGCCAGACCGCTCGGCATGGTCACATTCTTCGGACGCGCGGGTGCCGACGCGAGTGCGGCCAGAGCTGAGGCGTTCACGCGTGCCACGTTTGCGATGTAATCAAAGTCCACAAACTGCGGCAAGTCTCCGTACTGAATGCCATTTTCGATCCGCACATTCTGATGTTGATGATGATACTCTTCGTTAGTTTCCGTGAACCGAACAGCCGCATAGCCGCGCTCGAGAAACGGTTGATGATCGCCGCCACGCCCATACCGATCGCGGCGATAGATCATCCAGACCTTCATCGTGGGCACGTAGCGCTGGCCAACTTCTTTGATGAAACGCGCAAGTTGCCGCGATTGTGAATCGTTCTCGCCACCGACGCTGCGGCGCGTCGCGGCTTCCTGTTGAGTTTCGTTCGTCGGCACGCCTTCAGAAAATAATCGCACCGTTTTGCGATCGCGCACGCCGTTGCCGCCCAGCGTGTTCCCGATGATGTCGTTCGTGAACATCGCTTCGATGTCCATGTTGTTCTTCTTCGCCTGCTCGGCGAAATATGTCGCTCCGAGCAACCCCTGCTCTTCGCCGGGAACCGTCATGAAAACGATGGTCGCGTCGAATTTGTACTTCGCCATGACGCGCGCCATCTCCAACACCGCTGCCGTTCCGGATGCGTCGTCATTCGCCCCGGGCGCGTCGCACTTCGCATCAGTGGGACTCGAGCACATCGAATCGTAGTGGCCGCTGACAACATAGACTCGATTAGCCGATTCCGGTTGGCTGCCTTTCAACGTCGCAACTATATTCGTGAGCATCGTCGGTTCGGGAACGCGCGCCGCTTTCGCCTGCTCGAACGTCTGTTTTTCAACGGTCATTCGGCCGTCTGATTGGGCCGCGGCCTTTTGAAATTCACCGTAGAGCCAATCGCGGGCGGCGCCGATGCCGCGGTTCGGATTGTTCTGTTCGGAGAGCGTGTTGCGCGTGCCGAAGCTCACTAGTTTGCGAATTGTCGCTTCAATATTGCGCGAATTGATCTCGCTGACGATCTTCGGAATGTCAGGATTGCCACGTGATGCAGCCACGCGACGCTGGCCAAATGCCGAGAAACTTTTTGGAAATATCGATTGAAATCCAACTGAACATGAAAGGGCTGCGGCGAGCGAAACAAGCGCGAGCTTTTTCTGCGACGAAGGCATGGGGCGAAACCTCTCGATCTGGAAATCGGGCGAACGAGAGAAATGTACAACTCGGGATTCAGCGTCGCAACTGTGGTAGTGCCCCAATGTGGCGTGGCACGCGCATCTTGCGCGTGGATTCACGGGCAGGACGCCCGTGCCACTCTTTCAAATTGGGGCACTACCGCACCGTTGGGTGTTTGATTTCGGTCTTGCGATCCTGTGCGGCTTGACGTCTCAGCGTGAAACCTTGATAGGTAGGTCACGCTAAGGCAAAAAGTAAGACGACCAATGCTGACTAAGTATTTCGGGGCTGGCTCTCAGTGGGAGGGCGATAACTGTCTTCGAGAAATCGCGTCGTGTTTTCGGTGACACTCGCAGCAGGGGCCAGACGCGCGGTTGTTGGTTTCGGCAACTCCGGTGACAAAGAAGGTGGGTTCATCCCACGACGCAAGCTCTGCGGCGTCAAAGACGCCTTGATTAACCGCGACAACTGGATGCCGAGAAAGATGTCCGCGGTAAGAATAATGACCGTTCCCAATAAAACGGCGAACATGATCGCGTCAGATGCGAAGTTAGTCTTCTCAGCTAGCTTGATGGCGCCCAGGATCAGCGCGATGAACCCGCCAAGCGTAACGACCGCCATTGTGGTGCCGACTGCGGCAACAGCTTTCGTCACGTTCAACGAAACAGAGTTCGTCGGCTCGGTCAGAGCGCTCGACAGGTTTGCACCGCAACGATTGCAGTACTTCAACTCAATTGTGTATTCGGCGCCGCAGGATGGACAGAACATAGATCAATTAACTTTTCGATTCCTCCGAAGTCTTCGATGGCCACATTTCCGAAGTACCTTGATAGGGCCCCTCGAAAAACCGCGTCGTATTCTCGGTGACACTGGGCGCCGGCTCGAGGCGTGCGGTACTCGGATGCGAGAATCGCGGGTCGGCGTAAAGCTGCTGCTGTTGAAGGCTCGGCATTTGTCTTCGTTCAGGTGAGAGGGCGGCGCTGATCAGTTTGGACAGCTGTCGAATCAGAAGGATGTCGATCGTCAAAAGTGTCGGCATACCGAAGATCGGGATCGCCGGTGATACGGGGCCAGCACCATTCTGCGCCATTTCAATTGTGCCGGAGATTATTCCGGCAAAACCGCCCAGCGTTAAGAACAAAACCACAGCGCCGATGATCAGGATCGGTTTCGTTAGATTGATGGGCGCCAAGTCGACAGGAGTCATCAGCGCGGCCAGGTTCGCCCCACAACGATTGCAGTATTTAAGACCAGTGCTTTCAGTGCCGCAGGATGGACAGAACATAGTGAGTGAATGGTAAATCGTAAATGGTAAATAGAACAGGCGCGCGATCCAGAAATGATTACGACGCTCGCGTCATGTTGGTTCAACTCTATTTACGATTTTCGATTCACTATTTACTGAATTCTATAGGCTTTGCCCTTCCAGACAACGACAACGGGGCCGCTGAACTGTTGAGCGATCGAGCGGAGGCCGGAGTCGAGCTTCTCGAAATCCTCAGATCCGCGTGAGATCGTCTTAATGGACATCGACGATTTTAGCTTGGTGTCGATCCACGCGTTTCCCTGGTGCGTGAATTTTCGGCCGCCGACTGAACGCGTGTCAGCCTCCTCGGGAGGGCCAGCCTTGTCTGATTTGGAATTGTCTTCACGCGCGTCTGTCGCTTGCCGGCTTGCCAGGGATGCCGGTGGCGACTCGGATCGTTTGCGCGCGGCGGGTCCATTCTTCGTTTCTTCCTTGGCCACCGGCTGATCGGCTTCGACGCGCGCACGGTCCTCGTCGCGTCCTTTCGAAAGACCTCCGGCGCGCGCTTGGTCGTCCATTGACTTGGATTTTTCGTTCGATTCGCCTCGACCTGGGCCATGAAGTTGCGCAAGGCTCTGTTGTTCGCGTGAGCGCGCGTCGTTGCTTTCAGCTTCAGCAGGTGGAGGCGGCGCATACGACGGAGCGACCGCATTGTTCGAAGCCGCGTTCCCCTGTGTATTCGCTGTTGACGGTACAGTCTCATTGGGCGCAAGAGCGTCCGCTGGCTTAGGCGGCGGTGGTGGATTGTCGCTGCTCGCTTCAACCTGCTTTTGATCGGAAGTCGCTGGCGGAGTTGGTACCGCGATGCCCCTGGCAATCGCCGGCGACTGCGAAGGTGCGATTTCGCTGGCTGCGGGTTTCTGTGGTTGCGAGGCGGTCTGCGTTTCTGCGTCGCTCGTTCGATCGTTTTGTGCGATTCCCTCCGCTGGAGTTCTATGCGACTTTTGCCAAATGCCAAACCCGATTCCAACTACGGCAATCAAGACGGCAGCGAATGCCGCGTAGCGCAGAGTGGCGGGCGAAAGTAGGACGGCGATCCGTTGCCACCAGGATTCCGTGGTTGATTCCGACGCCGGCAGACGCGTGGGCTCTAAAACACCGGAAGCTGCCGCGAGCTCAGTCACAGCTCGCCGGCAATCGTCACAGTCCACCAGGTGCGACACGTAGCGAGACCGCGCCGCCGCCGGCAGCACTCCTTCCGCGAACGTGTTCAATTCGTCGGCGTCGAGGTGTTCAGAGTCCTTCACGCCGTTCGCCATTTCCGCGTGGCGGCGCAGGAGAACATCAATCTCTGAGTCGTGTGTTGTCATCAACTGCTAATCGACTGTGGGTCGAACTGTCATTACTTGAACGTCAAAGTCGCCTAATCTTGCGACATTCTAAACGGTCGCGGACTCTCCTTCCGCGGTTGCTGACTGCACCAATGAATTTTGCGGCGCTTGCAAAAGCGATTCGACGTCCGTCTGCAATGCTGCGGCGACCTGCGACAAAGATCGGGTCGCCTCAGTTCGGGTCCAGCCATGTTGCTCCATCAGTTCTTTTTCAACGCGTTTTCGCACCTCGTTCTGAATTCGGGTCAGCCGCCGGCTCGCCGTCGCCTCGTGAAAGCCGAGCACCGCGCCGGCTTCGCGCAATCTCAGCCCGTCAAAGTAATACAACTTTACGAGCAAGCGATCCTCGTCATCCAAATCGCGCAACGCGCTCGCCAGCGCCGTTTCAACCGCTACCGACGCCAAATGTGTCGCCAGCGCGTCTTCCGGATTTGCGTCCGACCTGAAGCCGTCGCCGGCGTTCGTTTCGATTCCGGCGTCGTGCGAAAGTCGATCGAGTTCCGCATCTTCTTCAGTGTGCACGAGCCGCGATTCGCGGCGATGGCGATCAATGGCGAGTTGTCCGACCACCGCGCGCAACCAACCACCCAACGATCCCGCGCCGGAGTAATACCCGAGCTTTCCTGTGGGCCTGCCGTCGTCTTGCGCTTTCAAACCATGCAGCTCAGCCCAGATAGATTGCGCGAGATCTTCCGCCATCTCTTCATTCGGGCTTGCCGAGCGCGCGGCTGATCGAACGGTCGCGCCGTAGCCTTCGACCAGATCGCTCCAAGCTGCTTGATCGCCACGCTGACATGCGATGGCCAAACACAAATCATCCGCATGTAAAGTCTCGATGAACGAACTAACTGCGTCGACGCCGGCTTGAGGATCGTGCTTGAGCAAGTACTTTTCAACGGTGGCCCGGATTCGCGGAAGCAGTGCTTCCGCCTCCAGCGAACGCGAGTTCTCAGCGCGCGCAAGTAGCCTGTTCGCGCCCGCTGCCACAGCGATCTCAATCGGTTGTTCTTTCCTGCTCAAGGTGTGTGCTGAATCGTCAATCGGCAATGCTAACACGATCTATAGACGCCGTAAGTCATTGCCTTTGCCGCTGGCTCCCTGAATTTGATGACCGTACGGCGTCACGGTTTGCCGGGCTGACGACAAATCGACAATTGCCAAATCAGCGCCTAAAATCGCTACCTTCTGATAAACCATGCTGCGCGTTACAGAGATTTTTCGGTCCATCCAGGGTGAATCAACGCACGCCGGCCGGGCCTGCACGTTCGTGCGCCTGACCGGTTGCCCAATGCGCTGCACTTGGTGCGACAGCGAATACACGTTCACCGGCGGCGACCATTTCACGATGGACGAAGTCATGCAGAAGGTGCGGGATTTCGCCTGCGGATTGGTGGAAGTCACCGGCGGCGAACCTCTCGCACAACGCGAAGCGTTCGATCTGATTCGACATCTCTGCGACGACGGTTACGAAGTGCTAATTGAAACTGGAGGTTACGTTTCGACTGCGGATGTCGATCCGCGCGCCACAATCATCCTCGACGTAAAGTGTCCCGCTTCCGGTGAAGCTGAGCGGAATGTTTGGTCAAACTTGCCGCGTCTGCGCGGAGATCGTGATGAAGTGAAATTTGTTGTTGCCGATCGCGCTGACTGGGATTTTGCCGTGAAGATAATCTCGGAATACGATCTTGAAAACCGGGCTAAAGCGATTCTGATTTCGCCGGCTTGGGGTCAGATCAACTTGCCGGAACTCGCCGATTGGATTACCGGAAGCGCCCTGCGCGTCCGGATGCAGTTGCAGCTTCACAAATACATTTGGGGGCCGGATGTTCACGGCGTGTGAACCACAAGTATAAAGGCGGAAGGATGACCGGTGAAAGCCACGACCTTTCGCCGGTAGTTGAAGGTAGCTAATGGGTGGAACCACGGAAGTAATTGAGCAAACTCGCGACGATGCAGAGCCTTCATCCTTCATCCTTCGTCCTTCATCCCCGGCAGTCTGCCTCGTTTCCGGCGGCATGGATTCGTGCGTGACCGCGGCAATTGCCAACCACGAAAACGAGGAACTTGCTTTTCTGCATGTCTCGTATGGTCAGCGTACCGAAGCGCGGGAACGTCGCGCGTTCGACGATTTGGCCAATCACTTCAAAGTGAAACAACGGCTCGCCGTTTCAATCGAACACTTAAGCGCGATCGGCGGCTCGTCTTTGACTGACGAGCAGATTCCAGTGACCGAGGCCAATCTCCTGTCGCAAGAGATTCCCACGAGCTACGTTCCCTTTCGTAATGCGCACCTGCTATCGATTGCCACAAGTTGGGCGGAGGTGATCATGGCTCGGCGGATATACATTGGCGCGATCGCGGAAGATTCTTCGGGTTACCCCGACTGCCGGCCTGAGTTTTACGACGCGTTCCAACGCACGATCGACGCCGGCACAAAACCCGATACTCAGATCGAAATTGTGACGCCGGTCATATACATGCGAAAGTCAGAGATCGTAAAAAGGGGCATAGAATTGGGCGCACCTTTGGATTTGACCTGGTCTTGTTATCAAGCCGAAAACGTCGCCTGTGGTCGTTGTGATTCATGTGCATTACGATTGCGCGCTTTTCGTGAAGCCGGCGTGGCTGATCCGGTTAGCTATGCTTGACACTGCTGTTGCGCATAATTACCTTTAGGCCGGTTATCGCTACAACTGGCATTAGCAAAACAGCATCTCAAAGACGGCCGCTCGTGCGGCGAAAGTTTCGGAGGAACCCTAATGCGTCGTCATCTATTTATCACCTTCATTGCAACCGCGGTTTTAGTTTTGGCGGCCGCGGGCGCCTCAGCCCAGACGGGAGCACTGCGCGGCAGCGTCAAACTTTCGGCTGCCGATGGCACCACGACGCCCGTTGTAGGCGCGGTCATCGATGTCTATCGCACCGATATCAGCGGCGAATTTCACACCAAGTCAGATAAGAAGGGCGAATGGGTTTTCGCCGGACTCCCGTTTGTCGGCGAATATGTCGTCGCGGTGAGTGCGCCGGGCGCAACGCCAACCGCGCGGAGTGGCGTTAAAGCCGGTCGTGAGATTTCGGTGGATCTCGTTCTCAATTCAGGTGACGGAAGAAAACTCACCAAGGACGAAGCTATCTCAGTTTCCAAGGGCGGCGGCGGCGGTCCGGCCTCGAACGGCGGCGGTGGTGGCGAGAGTGCTGCCACGAAAGCAAAACGCGAAGAGGAACTTAAGAAGTACGAAGCTGAAAAAGCTCGCGTAGGCAATATCAACGAGACACTGAACCGCACGTTTAAGGCAGGACAGGACGCACTCACCGCCAAGAATTATGACGAAGCGATCAAGCAGTTCGATGAAGGCTTGGCGGCCGATCCTGATCAAGTTGTGATGTATTCGCGCAAGTCACTGGCACTGCGATTGAGGGGTGTCGATCACTACAACGCTTCGGTCAAAGGCACCGACCAGGCGCAGAAGTCTGCCGAAATGGAAAATGCGAAAAAGGATTTTCAGGATGCAGTTGATGCGGCTAACAAAGGTTTGGAAGTAGCTAATAAGGAAGCCCCCGCTACGGATCCGCAAGCGCAGGCCGGCCAAGCGTCCAAGAAACTTGAGGTTCTTGCTTACCGCGCGGAAGGAATGCGATTACTCGTCAAAACGGATACCTCGCAGGGCGCCGCCGCCGTTAAGGTTTACGACGAGTACATGGCGGCCGAAACTGATCCTGTTAAGAAGGCCAAAGCCGAAAAAGACGTCGCGCAAATTCTGTTTGATACAGCATCAGATGTCGCCGGTTTCGAACGCGCGGTCGCTGCTTATCAGAAAATCCTGGAAACTACGCCTGATGATCTAGACGCGTTGCTGCGCATAGGCCAGGCAAAGTTCAATATTGGCGCGCTGAATAATAATGACAAAGCCATATATCAAGAGGCCGCGAACTATTTGCAGCGGTTTGTCGACAAAGCGCCGAATGAAAATCCACTAAAGGCCGAGGCGAAGGACTTGATCGAAGCGCTCAAGGCACAAGCGAACGTCACGCCAGAGAAGATCTCGACTCCGCCGCGCCGCCGTCGACCATAAGATTTAGCTAAATCAGACAGTTTTGAGGCGGGCAATGCCCGCCTCTTTTTTTCAGCAGAAGCCGGGGGTCTACGCTTAATGAAAGTCATGAGAGCCGGGACTATCGACTTTCATCTCCAGAGGATGAATGCGTCGCGCTTTGACTGATATCACATTGTCCTGATGCTGCAAGACGCCTTCAATTAACAGAAACGGGTAATTGACCAGCGCCAGCCGGTTCGTCTCGAACAGTTGCGGCGTCACAATGATGTTCGAAATACCGGTTTCATCTTCCATGCTTAAAAACACAAACCCCTTGGCCGTTCCCGGACGCTGACGGACAATCACCCAGCCGGCAACTTTCACCCACATTCCGTTGCGCAAACTTTTCAAATGGCCGGCTGGCGTCACCTTCATGGAGTTCAGCCATTCGCGCTGGTGCGCCATCGGATGCCGGCCAATTGTGACTCCTGTGCCGCGCAAATCCGCATTCAATTTTTCGTTCAAGTTCATTGTTTGCAGTGGAGAGCCACCGGTTTCTTCCAGCGTTTCATACAAATGACCCGGATCGCGCGCCACGCGTTCTACCTGCCAGAGGGCGTCGCGACGATGGGGCTGGTCCCGAGTCCAAGGTCCAAGGTCCAATGTCTGTTTCGATTGCGGTGACTTTGGACTTTGGACTTTCGACTTTGGACTTCGAATAAAATTCAACGCTCCCACAGCCGCCAGCTTCCGCAACTCATCTTTTCTTAATTCAGGAACACGGCGATGCAAATCATCGATACTGGTGTACGGTCGTTCGTTTCGCTCGCGCACAATTGCGCGCCCAGCTTCTTCACGCAGACCTTTGACACATAGCAGACCGAGGCGGAGAGGAGGGTGATGGGTGTTGGGTTTGGGATGTTGATTGGTTTCGTCCAATGTCCAATGTCCAAGGTCCAACGTCTGATTCTCAAGTTCCGACTGCTGCAATTCGACATCTGACGTCGGACGTTTGGTTTCCAACATTGGACGTTGGACCTTGGACTTTGGACCGCCGATTCCGATACCCGCCCCCTGACACCCGATACCCTTCTCCACCGTGCATTCCCAATTCGATCGCGTTACATCCACCGGCAACACCTTCAATCCATGTCGCTGCGCATCCTTGATGATCGTGAATGGTTGATAAAAACCCATCGGCTGATTGTTGAGCGTCGCCGCCGTGAACGCCGCCAGGTAATGACACTTCAGATACGCGCTGGCGTAAGCAATCAAAGCAAAACTCGCCGCGTGCGATTCCGGGAACCCGTAGAGCGCGAATGAAGCAATCTGCTCCACAATTTCTTCTTGCGTCTTCGTGTCAATCCCCTTCCTCGTCATGCCGCGACGCAACTTCTTTTCGATCTCTTTCATGCGCTGTTCAGATCGCTTGAAGCCCATCGCGCGCCGCAACTCTTCAGCTTCGCCGCCGCTGAAATCCGCACACGTCATCGCCATCTTCAAGAGTTGCTCCTGAAACAAAGGCACGCCGAGCGTTCGCTTCAAAACAGGCTCGAGATCCGGATGCGCATATTTCACCGGCGCTCGCCCAAGCCGCCGTTCAAGATAGGGATTGACCATGTTGCCAACGATCGGTCCCGGCCGGATGATCGCCACCTGCACCACGATGTCGTAGAACTTTTGCGGTCGCAGACGCGGCAGACATGACATCTGCGCGCGGCTTTCAATCTGAAACATGCCAATCGTGTCGGCCTGTTGCAGCGCTGCATAAACCGCCGGGTCGTCCGGCGGCAGATGGGCCAAATCAACTTCCTCCTGGTAATCATCGCGAATGATCTGAATCGTCTCTTCCAGCACCGCCATCATTCCCAGTCCCAGCAAATCAACTTTGATTATTCCCAGATCAGCGCAATCTTCTTTGTCCCATTGCACCACCACGCGGCCCGGCATCGCCGCCGGCTCCAGCGGCACGACCGAATCAAGCTGCCCCTGACAAATCACCATCCCCCCTGAATGCTGCCCGAGGTGCCGTGGCAAATCCTGCACTGCCTGATAAAGCTGAAAGAACTTCTTGATGCGACGATCACGCAAATCAAGCCCGGCGTCTTTGAATTGGCGCTCAGTCGTGTCCTTCGGATCTTTCCATTCCCAGGTGTGCACCAGTCCCGACAGACGGCCGAGTGTCTCTTCGTCAAAGCCCAGCACCTTCCCGACTTCACGCGCCGCCGATCGTCCGCGATAAGTGATCACGTTCGCAGTCATGGCCGCGCCGAGTTTTCCGTAACGCTCATAAACATATTGAATTACTCGCTCGCGCTGATCGCCGCTCGGCAGATCGAGATCGATGTCCGGCCATTCACCACGCTCTTCAGATAAGAATCGTTCGAACAAAAGCTCCATGCCGACGGGATCGACCGCAGTGATTCCGAGCGAATAACACACCGCACTATTCGCCGCAGAGCCACGACCCTGAATCAGAATTCCGTACCGCTTACAAAACTCAACAATGTCCCAAACAATCAGGAAGTAACCTTCCAGCTTCAGCTTTTCGATCAACTTCAATTCATGCTCGATCTGCTTTTCCGCACGTTCATATTCGCCGTTCCGACCGTAACGCAGCCGGGCGCCCTCATAAGTTCGCTGGCGCAGAAACGATGTCATGGTCTCTCCCGACGGCACCGGATATTTTGGAAACTCGTATCCCAGGTCCTTCAGCGTGAACTCAAGCCGCGCAGACAGGTCGACGGTGTTCGCAATCGCCTCCGGCAGATCGCCAAACAACTGGCTCATCTCCTGTGGTGATTTCACAAACCGCTCTGAATTGATCGAAAGCAGACGGCCGGCGGTCTCCAAACGGACGTGATTGCGTATGCAGGTAAAGACATCCGCCACTTGCCGCTGCACCCGCGTCGCGTAACAGACGCCATTGGTCGCCAGGAGTGGCAGTTTCAACTTGCGCGCAATATCAATCACCACGTGATTACGCGCTTCTTCTTCACGATTAAAATGACGCTGCAACTCGGCATAGACATTCTCTTTGCCAAAGATATCAATGAGTCTTTCAGCTATATTTTCTGCTTCTCTGTATCCGTTAATTTTATTCGCCAGCGGCCCATCACCATCACCCGTCAAACAAATCAACCCATCTGCATAGTCAACCAATTCATCGAGTGTTACCGCGCACTCTCCCGGCTTCGCATGCTTCGGCACACGCAGCTTCATCAACGTAATCAGCCGGCAAAGATTTTGGTAACCCGTGCGATTACGAACGAGGAGCGGAAGGGTGAAAGTGTCTGAAGTCGCACGTCGGTGTTTTCGTCCCATGTCCAACGTCCAACGTCCAACGTCCGTCGGCGAAAGATTGCCCTTTGACTTGAGACTTTGGACTTTGGACCTTGGACTTTGGACGGTTATTTCCGCTCCAATATGAGCCTTACGCTTGAGTTTTTGCGCCGCTAGATGAAACCGCGCCGCGCCATAAAGCCCATCTTTGTCCAGCAGGGCCATCGCCGGCATCTTCAATTCCGCACACACCGCGATCAGCTCTTCCGGCGTTGCGGCGCCATGAAGAAAACTGAAGGCGGATCGAGCATGAAGTTCCACGTACTGCTCAGCGCTCATGGTTTACTGCTCCACTATTCAGTCATAAATTCCCGCAACGAACCACTGCTCAGTCGTCAAATCGCGATAGATGCGACACAGCACTTCGGCATCCGTAATTGCAGGATCGAGAACCGCGACTTCCCATTCGTCTCGCGCCCAGACATCCGTACGCCACCAATCGCCAGAGCCGCGCCACGGACCGGACGCGCAAACAATTTTCCCCGATAATTTGCCGTACGATTTTGCCTGGGCATGGATGTACACCGGCTGGCCGTTCGACGCTTTAACTTCCGCCCGCCATGCTGGCCGAAAGATTCTGAATCCCATCACTGGGAGCGCGGGCGTCTCGCTCGCACGTTTTGCATTCCTTCGCTTCGTTTGAATTACGCGAAACTTGTTCATTCGAAACGCGTCTGGCCGATTCGTATCGAGCATTTCCGGCGAGCCAACATTTCCTGGGCCGACCAATTTAGCCAATCGCGCCAAAGTGATTTCCAGTCGCTCCGGCTCAGGCGCCAGCGGAATGAACAGTCCGGTTTGTGAGGCGCGCGGCGCGACCGGTTCGGCAGTAATTGCCAATACGACGATCGGCGCTTGTGGCGGCTCGCGTTCGATGTCGAATAAAAGCAAACGCAGGAGCGTCTTCGGGTTCCGCATCGGCACAGGCAGAGTGATCGCCCGTTCGTACGTCACTTCGTCTTGAAGTTTCAGCGTCAGTCGAAGTTCATTGGTCGCCAATGCGTACTCATTCAGATTCGCGCAGAGTTGATTTAGCAGGCGAGACAAAATGAATGACAATGGCTCAATCTCACTGATTGCATGCTCCAGCTCCAGCGATTGAGCAAAGCCCACGGGCGGGCGAACTAAATTGAGACTGCGATCCGATTTTCCCTGTGCCAGCTTTTGCAGCCGTATGCCTTCCTGGCCCAAACGTTCTGCAACGCCGCCTAATGGTAGTCGGGCGAGATCGCCAAAAGTGCGCACGCCCCAAAGCGCAAACGTCTCCTGAATTTCAGCCGCGCGGTTTGCTTCAATCGCAGCCAATGAGTGGTCAATCTTCTTGATTGAGAGATCTCCGATGACGAGAGGTTCATCGCCCGTGGAAATTATCGTGACGCCTTTAATCAATCGCGCTGCATGAATTGCAACATCGACATTCGCAGCCACAGCCAAATTTACTTTCAAGCCGACGACTTGGCTCTGGCGGAGGATCGCATGAGCTATGTTTGCGGCGGAATCGGCTTCATCAGACGCTTTATTGCCGGAGCCAAACAAAAGATCTTGCCCTGAGACATCCAATACGACCGTGTCAGCGGACGTCTGCTCGACCAATGGCGAAAAACTGAAGGCCAAATCGACCAGTGGCGAGCCGGCCTCAACACTGCTTGTTTCAGCGGTTTTTGAGACACTTTGGCTGTGAATGCAGGCGAACATACAAGTTTGCCGTCCGGGTTAGCGAAAATTGTCAGCTTTGGCTGGAGCGAATATTACCGAATATCGACGAACATCGCAACAACACGCTGGGCGCTCAGCGGAGATGGGAAAGGTAATTCACTGCTCCCTGTGTTAATTCGATAGGTTTTTCACGATTCACCAGGATCTGCATTGCCTGAAGAAAATGCGTGTGCGGCTGCGTCGGAACTTTTATCGCCGGGAGCCTGCGCACCAATGAAAGATGAGGAACCACTGAGTGCTCATCTAACGTGAAGTTGCCGTTACTGTTTTCAGAAACTAAAGACAAAGTGCAGGGCCAGACTGTCTTCTCGCTGTTCAGTTTGAGGACGAGCGCGGCGCATGATCGAGCGGCAGCGACAGGCGTAAGTACAATTAAAACGGTCGGCGTATTTTCGATCGCGCGACGAAAACGAAACCACCAGGATGAAATTACGCGGCGAACGGCTTTCGCCGGCACATTGCAAAGATTCAGCGCGATAAAACCGAAGCCGCCGCTGTGCAAAATGAGATCGACTGCTTTGAAAGCGCGCTCGAGACTGTGACCACAACGGACCCACAATGTGCGTTCGAAATCGACTCCGGCTTGCGCTGCAGACGATAGGTCGAAGGTGTCGTCGCAATCGACGACTGCGCATATCTCTTCGTACGCAGTCGCTGTGGCCAATGCCGAAAGCATCAGGCTGGTTCGTCCGGATGAAGCTGCTCCGTGAATTTCAGTGATGGCGCCACGCGGCAAACCCCACAGCAGATCGTCAATCTCAGCTATTCCACTGGGGAGAATTTCATTTGGCCTTTTCTCATGTCGCTCGAAGATATCGCCAAAGCGATCGACAAGAGCCAACTTAACCTCTTTTTTTGTAGCAGCGGCATTCATGTTTGCACTAACGATTTTCGCGCCGGACAATTAACTTCGTGGCAAAAACAAAATCGGAAACTTCGGCGGCCGATTTTTTCCCGGAACGCAAAAGCTTGAAAGCTTTTCGTGACGCGGCCGCCGATTGCAAAGGCTGCGATCTGTGGGAACGTGGCACGCAGACCGTGTTCGGCGAGGGCGCACGACGGGCCGAAGTTTTGTTCGTCGGTGAACAACCCGGCAACGAAGAGGACCTTTCGGGACACCCTTTCGTGGGACCAGCCGGGCGTTTACTGGACGACGCGCTGGCCGAAGCCGGTATTGATCGCGCCGAAACTTACGTCACGAACGTCGTCAAACATTTCAAATGGGAGCCGCGTGGCAAACGACGCATTCACAAGAAACCAAACGCGAGTGAAATCAATTCGTGTCGCCCCTGGCTCGAAGCCGAGATTGCTTTGGTGAAACCAAAAGTAATCGTTTGTCTCGGGGCCACTGCCGCCCAAGCATTGCTCGGTCCACAGTTCAAAGTCACGAAGAAGCGCGGCCAATTTATCCAGTCAACCTTAGCGCCGTACATCATGGCCACCGTTCATCCTTCGTCGATTCTGCGCGCGCCGGACAAAACTCGCCATTTGGAAAAACGTCAATTCATCAACGACCTAAAACGTGTTGCCTCTGTGCTCTCAAAGATCAAGTAACGCTTCACGCGTATTTGCGTATCACGCCAACAACCACACCCTGAATTTGTAAGCGATCGGAAGGCCTGACCAGAATTGGTTTGTATCGCGGATTCGCGGCCTCGAGTCGCACGTGATTGCGTGCGCGATAGAACCGCTTCACGGTGGCATCATTGCCGTCGATCAGCGCCACTACCGTTTGACCATTCTCCGCCGTCTGCTGTGCCTGCAAAATAATTAAATCGTCTTCACGAATCTGCTCATCAATCATTGAATCACCGCGCACGCGCAAAGCAAACATGCGGTCTTTTCTCATCATGTCGCGCGGAATACAAACCGTTTCGTAATTTAAAATCGCTTCGATTGGCGCACCCGCAGCGACCACACCCAGCAGAGGGATTTCGAAATTTTCTTCGGTTGTTTCTTTCAGCAACGCGATGCCGCGACTTACGTTGGGAATCCGTCGAATTAAGCCTTCACGTTCGAGGATCGACAAAACATTGTGAACGCTGGCGAGCGAGGTCATGCCAAACTGCCGGCCGATCTCAGCCATCGTCGGCGGTTCATGGTTAGCGTCGACATAATTTGTGATGTAATCGAAAACTCTCTGCTGACGCGCGGTGATGGCCATTTAAGCTCGCCTCCTCCGAATCAATGTGAATATTGTCGAATATCACCGAATATTTGTCTAGTTGAATTTTGTTCGACCAACGAGCGTGGCAGGCGCCCTGCCTCGCGAGAATAGTGATTGACACGTCAAAGGTTGAACCCCTATATTGATGTTGCAACGGTGTTTGGCATACCGTCGCTATGCAGTTCCGCCCTGGCCTGGGCCCAGTAATCGGGCTAAAACCCACCATTTTCAAGCACTTTACGGTAAACGTAACCTGAACTAGACGCATAAAATGTCAGCGAAACTCGGCGAAATTCTCGTCCGCGAGAATCTGATCAGCCCGCAGCACCTTCGCCAAGCTCTCGATTATCAACGTGAGCATGGCGGGCGGCTGGGCTTTAACCTTGTAAAGCTCGGACTAGTTTCGGACGACACGATCACCGCGATCCTGTCGCGGCAGTATGGTATTCCGTCCGTTAACCTCGAGTTGTTCGATATCGAGGATTCCGTACTTCGCCTCATCCCGCAGGAAGTCGCGCAGAAGTATTCAGTTCTCCCCTTGTCTCGCGTCGGCGCCACTTTGACGCTGGCGATGGTCGACCCAACAAATGTCTTTGCCATGGACGATATCAAGTTCATGACGGGACTGAATGTTGAGCCGGTCGTAGTTGCGGAGGCCAGCGTTCAGCAAGCGATCTCGAAGTACTACAGCACCAGCCGCGAAATCGAACTTGCGTCAGTTGCACCTGAAGTTGTTTCCAACGGCACCTTCTCCGACGCTGACTTAGTTTCACTCGACAATCTCGACCTCGATCACAATGTGTCGGCCGAAGATGTCGAGGTGTTCGAAGAAAACGATGAAATAGATCTTTCCAGTCTCACGCGCATGAGCGAAGACGCTCCGGTCGTGCGTCTCGTCAACGTATTACTGGTCGATGCATTACGCCGCGGCGCGTCTGACATTCACGTCGAGCCCTACGAAAAGGAGTTGCGCATTCGGTTTCGTATCGACGGTGTGTTGTACGACGTGATGCATCCTCCTTTGAAAATGCGTGATGCACTTATCTCCCGCATCAAGATCATGTCGAAGTTGGACATTTCTGAAAAGCGTTTGCCGCAAGACGGCCGCATCAAGATTCGCGTGAAGGTTGATTCTCGATCGCGCGAACTCGACTTTCGTGTTTCAACTCTCCCCACTCTCTTTGGCGAGAAGGTCGTGCTTCGTCTGCTCGACAAAGAAAAGCTGATGCTCGACATGACGAAACTCGGTTTCGAACCGGATTCGCTGGTCAAATTCCAGCGCAACATCTCCAGACCTTACGGCATGGTCCTTGTCACCGGTCCCACGGGAAGCGGTAAAACAAACACGCTCTATTCCGCGCTGCAATCGCTGAATACCGTGGATACGAACATTATGACCGCTGAGGATCCGGTCGAATTCAATCTGCCTGGTATTAATCAAGTGCAGATGAAAGAACAGATTGGATTGAATTTCGCCGCCGCGCTGCGGTCCTTTCTCCGCCAGGACCCCAACATTGTTCTGGTCGGCGAAATTCGTGACTTCGAAACTGCCGAGATTGCCATTAAGGCCGCTCTCACGGGCCACTTAGTTCTGTCCACCCTCCACACGAACGATGCTCCCTCAACTATCTCACGTCTCATGAACATGGGTATCGAACCGTTCCTCGTGGCGACCAGCGTGAACCTAATCCAGGCCCAGCGTTTGATTCGCCGCATCTGCAAAGACTGTAGGAAAGAACATCCCACCCCCCACGAAGCCCTGATTGAAATCGGTTTCTCGCCGGAAGAAGCCAAGACGCTCAAGACCTACAAAGGACGCGGTTGCCCGACTTGTAACGACACTGGTTACAAAGGCCGCATCGGTCTCTACGAGGTCATGGAAATTACCGACGAAATTCGCGAACTGATCCTCATCGGCGCGTCAGCACTCGAGCTGCGCAAGAAATCCATTGAGGACGGAATGATCTCGTTGCGCGAATCCGGCCTTCAAAAAATCAGGAACGGAGTTACCACGATCGAAGAGGTTCTCCGCGAGACGGTGGCGTGAAAGGAGTAGGGAAAATGGTACGTCGATTTGCATTGGCACTTTGTCTATTGGCATCGCTGGTGGTGATTATCCCGCTGGTCAACTCGACCGCGCATAATCTGCGTTCACACTTTGCGGCGAGTTCGCATCACAGGCGTCATTCGCGCGCGTGGTGGCGTCGTCATCGGAGGATGATGCGTCGCCGTCAGGCCTTACTAGCGCGACGTCGTGCGCTTTTAATGGCGCGTCGTAACGGCACAGTTCCGACGTATACAGAAAAGGTCGTCGGAAATCATGCGACCGTTCCCGCCACACCCGCGATGAATGTCGAGACTCCAAACCCCGCGGGATTGCCGAGCGGGTGGTCGTCGGATGGTTCGGCAAACGGCGCCACGAACTTCCGGATTGCACCAGTCAACGGCGTCGAAGGTCGCGCCACGCTGAGCGTGGTTACGGCAACTGCAGGTCCCCAGCCTTTCGGTCGCGAACAGCGCAATATGGTTGGCGGCGCCTCGTACACGGAACTCCGCCGAACTGTTATCGATAGAATGATCAGTGCCGGCGGCTGGGTAGTGAATGACCGCCAACGCGACATCGGTGGACGCAAAGTCTTCGAGGTAGTCGCGCAAACGCCGTCAGAAAACGGCAAACCCGAACAGGTTTGGAACTTCTATTTTGCCGAAGTCGACGGTCGCGTGTATTCGCTTACCACTCGCACGTCCGGGGCAAATACAAACGTAGCTGCCGATGCCGAAAAACTCTTAAGCACTTTGTCCCCCGACTCAGCCCAGGCGAAACGAAAGTAAACGTCTGAAATTCTGACTAAGGAACAAAACCCATGGAAAATCCCCCGCAAATTTCCCTCTCGGAACTTCTGCGCAAGCTTTCAGAGCTTGGCGGTTCCGATCTACACGTCACCACTGGAACCCCGCCACTCGTCCGCGTCCACGGGACCATTCGGCCTCTGGACGGCTATCGGCCCCTGACGTCCGCTGAGACCAAGCAATTGGCTTACTCAGTGCTCACTGACGCGCAAAAGCATCGGTTCGAAGAAAACCTCGAACTGGATTTCAGCTTTGGCGTCAAAGGATTGTCACGTTTCCGCGCGAACCTCTTCAATCAGCGTGGAGCCGTCGGCGCAGTGTTCCGTGCGATTCCTTACGAGATCAAATCGTTCGAAGATCTCGGTCTGCCACAGGTCGTAAAAGATCTTTGCGCTAAGCCGCGCGGGCTCGTGTTGGTTACGGGCCCAACCGGTTCAGGCAAATCAACTACGCTGGCGGCGATGATCGACAAGATCAATCGCGAACGGCACGAACACATCCTCACCATCGAAGATCCGATCGAGTTCCTTCACAATCACAAGAACTGCATCGTGAATCAGCGCGAAGTCAATGCGGACACGAAAGGTTTTCCGGAAGCGCTCAGAACAGCTTTGCGTCAGGATCCTGACGTCGTGTTGGTCGGTGAAATGCGCGACCTCGAAACCATCGAATCGGCTTTACGGATCGCTGAGACCGGACACTTAACGTTCGCTACGCTGCATACTAACTCGGCGGCATCTACGATCAACCGCATCATCGACGTCTTCCCGGCTGTGCAACAGGCGCAGGTTCGCGCACAGTTGTCGCTGACGCTCGAAGGGATTTTATGTCAGTCGCTTCTCCCGCGCGCAGACAGTGGCGGCCGCGCCCTCGCGATGGAAATCCTGATTCCCAATTCCGCCATTCGCAATCTGATCCGTGAAGACAAGGTCCATCAGATTTACTCGATGATGCAAACCGGTCAGGACGTCCACGGCATGCAGACGTTCAATCAGAGTCTGGCGACTCTCTTCCATAAGCGACAGATTTCACGCGAGACTGCCTTCAAGAGCAGTTCCAACGCAAACGAGCTGCGCGACTTGATCGATCGCGGCGCCGGCTTAAACACGGGCCACGGCACGATGCCGAAACCTCCCATGCCGCCCAACTACAATTCGCAACGACCACCCATGCAGCGACGATAGCGAATCACGACGCTAGCACGACCAGCACAACGGAGCACGAACATGCCAACATATGTATTCAAAGGCCAAAACCGGCTGAACGAGATCGTTTCCGGCGAACGAGTTGCCGATAATCGCGAAACGCTACGGCAGGCATTACGCCGCGAACAGATCACACTGATGTCCGTGAAAGAAAAAGGACGCGAGATCGGCATTCCTAAACTTGCCGGCAAGAAGAAGGTAAAGTCGAAGGACCTGGCGATTTTCACGCGACAATTCTCAGTGATGATCGACGCGGGTCTGCCGCTGGTGCAGTGCCTGGATATCCTTTCGCAGCAGCAGCAAAACAAATACTTCCAACAAGTGCTGGCCCAGGTCCGGCAGGATGTTGAAGAAGGTTCGACGCTGGCAGCCGCGATGAACCGCCACCCCAGAGTGTTCGACCAGTTGTATGCAAACATGGTGGAAGCGGGCGAAACGGGCGGTATCCTGGACTTGATCCTTCAACGACTCTCAACTTTCATCGAAAAGATCGTGAAGTTGAAGCGCGATGTGGTCTCTGCTCTGATCTATCCGGCGGCGGTTATTATTCTTGCTGTCGCCGCAATCGCGGTGATTATGATCTTCGTGATCCCGCAATTTCAGAATATCTTTCTCGGATTGTTAGGTCCCGGTGAGCCGTTACCGCTGCCGACGCGCATCGTCGTTGGCTTCAGTAATTTTCTTGCCGGTTGGGGTGGTCTTTCCATTTTGGCTGTGATCGTTGCGACAGTGGTCGGCTTAAAGTTTTATTACAAGACGCCGAAGGGCCGAAAAGTAATCGATACGCTGCTGTTGAAAATCCCAATCATCGGCCCCATATTCTTGAAGATCGGTATCGCGCGATTTTCGCGAACTCTTTCCACCCTATTGTCTTCGGGCGTTCCGATTCTTCAATCGCTCGACATTACCGCTCGTACCGCCGGCAACATCGTCATCGAGGAAGCGATCATTGCCATCCGCACCGCCGTCGAACAAGGCAAAAGCTTCGTGGAGCCTCTTCGTGCGTCAGAAATCTTTCCGCACATGGTTGCGCAGATGGTCGGCATCGGTGAGCAAACCGGTGCATTGGATGCAATGCTTGGGAAGATCGCGGACTTTTATGAGCAGGAAGTCGATTCGGCTATTGCGAACCTGCTGACCCTGATGGAGCCAGCGCTGATTGGATTTCTGGGAGTGACCATCGGCAGCATCGTGGTGTCAATGTACCTGCCAATGTTCTCGCTGATCGGGAAACTGTCGCAGGGCCACTGATCGAACAATCAAGCCGCGCTGTTCTTTTGCCACCAGTCAAAAGTACGTCGCAGTCCGTCTTCGAGACTGACCTGCGGCTGATAACCGAGCAGTGTGCGCGCTTGACTGAGATCCGCAAGGCTGTCGCGGACATCCCCGGTTCGCGGTGCTTCGTATCGCGCGGTTATATTCGATTTTCCGGTGACTCTTTTCATCGCTTCGAGTAGTTCGTTTAGAGTCGTTCGATGGCCGTTGGCGATATTGATGATCTCGCCGACTGCGCCAGCCGATTCGGCCGCCCGTAAGTTCGCGTCGACGACGTTCGAAATGTAAGTGAAGTCGCGAGATTGTTCACCGTCTCCGTAGATTACCGGCTGCTCATCGTCGAGCAGCGCCTTCATGAATCGAGAAATGACGCCCGAGTATTGCGATGTGGGATCCTGCCGCGGACCGAACACATTGAAATAGCGCAGTGAGACCGTTTCCAAACCGTATACGCGCGTAAACACCTGACAATAGTATTCGCCGACAAGTTTCGCCGCCGCGTAAGGAGAAAGCGGCGCCGGGCGCATATCCTCGCGCTTCGGCAGCTCAGGTTGATCGCCGTAGGCGGAGCTTGACGCGGCGTAGATCACGCGGCGTACGTTATGGTCGCGTGCCGCCAACAGGAGTTTGAAGGTTGCGTCGACGGAGGCTTGATGAGTTTCCGCTGGGTGCTCGACTGAGCGGGGCACTGATGGAATCGCCGCTTCATGAAAGATCAGCTCAACGTCTCGCAGGACTTTGTTTAGAGCCTCTTCATCCCCAACGTCCGCTCTAACAAAATCGAGATCCCCGCCAATTGCCTCGACATTTTTTTCATAGCCGGTCGAAAGATTATCAATGATTCGGACTTTTAAGCCGCTCTCAATTAGCTGCGCCGCAATATGAGAGCCGATGAACCCAGCGCCACCGGTGACGAGGGCTATGCCTGAGAGTGCCATTGATTATCTTCCAACGCCTATGTAGTTGAAACCGAGATCGCGCATATCAGCAGGTTCGTAGATGTTTCGCAGATCAGCGATGTTTGGAGTGCGCATAAGCTTATGAATGCGTTCCATATCGAGCGCCCGAAATTGATTCCATTCAGTTATGAAGACCAGGACATCCGCGTCGGTGGCCGCGGCGTATTCATCCTCGGCGTACTCAATCTTTGGTAAGTGCTTTTCCGCTTCAGTCTGCGCCACAGGATCATAAGCCACTACATCCGCTCCCGCGTCCACTAAACCGTGGATAATATCGACCGAAGGGGCATCGCGCATATCATCGGTTTCCGGCTTAAAACTGAGACCAAAGACCGCCACGCGCTTGTGTGATAGTCCACCGGCAATACTATCGATTTTCGGCAGCATCGATTTTCGCTGGCGATCATTCACGCCGATTACCGCGTCAACGATGGTCGTTGGCGAATTGTATTGCCGGCCAATGACCGCTAATGCCCGAGTATCTTTAGGGAAGCAAGAGCCACCGAATCCGGGTCCGGGATGCAGGAACTTGCTGCCGATTCGACGGTCCATACCGACAGCGCGGGCCACCTGATGAACGTCGCAACCGACTTTTTCGCAAAGGTTGGCAATCTCATTTATGAAAGAGATCTTGGTCGCAAGAAAGGCGTTCGCCGCGTACTTCGTCAACTCGGCGCCCTCGACAGAAGTGATAACGAACGGCGTCTCAATCAAGTAAAGAGGCCGGTATAGCTCGCGCATCACTTCCGTCGCTTGTTCGTCATTGCTTCCGATCACGACTCGATCGGGCCGCATGAAGTCTCCTATCGCGGCGCCTTCACGTAAGAATTCCGGATTCGAAACCACGCTGAAATCAACCGGCTGCGGCAGATGATCCTTGATCAATTCCGTCAGTCGTTTGCCGGTCCCGACCGGAACCGTGGATTTCATCGCTACTACCTTGTAGCTATGAATGTGAGTGGCGACTTCACGCGCAGCGTTGTCGACAAATGTCAGGTCCGCGGACCCATCAGAGTTTGGCGGCGTGCCCACGGCCAGAAAGACAACAGACGCTGGCTCAACTGCTGATTTAAGATCAGTCGTAAAGTTTAGCCGGCCTGCTTGTAGGTTCTTTTGGAGAAGTTGATCCAGGCCTGGCTCGTAAATGGTCGCCTGGCCGCGGCTTAACTGGGCAATCTTGTTAGCGTCTACATCAACACAAGCTACGTCGACACCAAATTCCGCAAAACATGCCCCGGTTACAAGCCCAACGTAGCCGGAGCCGATAACGGCTATATGCATTCAGACTAAATATCTCGCAATCGTTTGATTCAAAAGATACGGGTCACGCACGTTACAGTGCGTGACCCGCAGTTTACCATCATGTGCCGCGCCTGGGGCACGTCACAAGCTAAGTTGGGAACGCCGGTGGTTACTTCGTCGGGCTAACGACCGTGACGCTGCCGCCGAAGTTGATGTCGTTGTTCGAAGAGCGACCCGCCAGAATGGCTGCCGCTACCGCGCCACCTGCCGCGAGCAACAGAGCGGCAAGAGCACCGCCACTAAGGCCATGCATTGCCGGACGGGCTAAGCGCGTGCAGCGAGTGCCCGGTTGCGGCGTGCCGGCCGTTTCCGTAGTTCCGGCCGCAATGGCTGTTGTTTTTCCAGCCGCGCGCAACTCGACCATACCGCCTTGCGAGTTAACCCTCATGTCGCCGCATTCAACATCAACCATAAAGTTCGCGGCCTGACTCGCATCCGCCACCGCAGCGCCATCCTTCGTGGTGACGATAGCTGAGACGCCGGCCGCCGTCGTAACGTTTAAACGGCCCGCATCAAGCGAAGCGGAAATATTGTTGTCAGTAAAACTGAGTTTGACCGTAGTGTTCGGCAGCAATTCCACGCGTCCGAGCTTTCCAAGACTCACGACGGCGCTGCTATTTGCCGCAGTCGCAATCACGCTGTCCGAAAAGACAGTCGCACCCGAGATTGCGGATTGGCCATTAACGGTGACTTGGCCTGAGACCGACAGCTCACCGCCGTTCTTTTGTCCCGGGTTGGCCAGTGCCACCATCGAGTAGACGCTAAGCACGGCGATCGCCAACGCGAATGCCATCGACTTGCGGCTCCAATTTCTGCTAGTCATCATTTCCTCCCGTAGAAGTGAACAAGATTCCTGGAATGCGCTCTTGACGTCGGCTCGCTTCTAGCCGATGCGGAATAAATGTCCGCCGTCCAAAGTCAATAATAAGAAGCTTTTTCGTGGCCCACAACAAGCCACTAAGTCAGTGGCTTTTGTACACGAACTCAAGCCTCTATGTCAACAGCCAATTCCCGCGATCCGTTAAAGTTAAGCCCTTAAATTGCTAGGTTTTGGCACCATAACACGGCGATTTGAGAGTGTAAAGAGGTTTTTCCCTAAATGCTGTCAAGATTGTGTGTCCTTTTTGCGGAAAACATTCGGGCTTTCGCAAGGACGTCGACAGGGATTGTTAACCGACGAGGCGGTTAATGCGGACCGGCTTTTCGGGGTCGCGTCGCGCCTTGTCCTATACGCTGACCCTTTGCTTCTACCGTCGTGGGCTGCTGAGTCGCGCTTTGACTATGGTTCGATTCCATTACGGCCGCCTGTTCGTATGGGTCAAGCCGGGCGAAAACGTAAAAAACCTCTCCAGTATTGACTGCGCCCATGTACCGAAACGTATTTCTTACCACTTGATTTGCGCGCAAAGTCCGAGGGTTGGGAGGCGTTTCAAACAGAATCCCAAGTTCGCCGCTGGTTACGGCTTCCAGCTCGGGCACGTAGTCGTTGCCGCTTTCGGTGACTAGATGGATGGCCGTCTGCCGCAGCGCCCGAATTCGATTTGAATTGCGACGGTAATACTCGGGTGAAATCTCGCGGCGGCTACCTCGATCGTCCACGACCTCCTGCTCGTTCTTCAAATAGCCGAGGTAAGCGCGCATCACCGGTCCGAACTCCGAGTTGCCCGTGCCGTTCGCGGACCGATGTTGGGCGTAACCAGCGATCGGCAGCAGAATTGCGAGTCCAATTATCGAAAGAGATTTTAAGCGCAGCATTTAAGTCACCCCCCTTGATGAAGCCGTGACCGAACAAGAATGCAGTTCGCTACTTTAGCTCAGGAAACTTGCGGCAAGCTAGTTTTCTGTCGGTGCTTTATCGTGCGCAGATTATACGCGCGTGCCGAATCGTGCAATATTGCACCCACAATTCGTGGGTGTTACATTTCGATTTCATCATGAGTGAAACTGTTGGCGCGGAAACGAAGCGGGTCGCGCTCGGAATTACGGGCGGCATCGCTGCCTACAAAGCGATCGAAGTCCTGCGCGGACTACAACGGGCGAGTTGCGAGGTGCGCGTGGCGATGACCCGTCACGCCTGCGAATTCGTCACTCCCCTCACCTTCCGTGCTCTATCCGGTTCCTATGTGGTGGTGGATGACTACGCGCCCGACAATCCCGACCCAATTGCGCATATAACCTTTTCTCAAACTGTTGATTTGCTGGTTGTTGCGCCCGCAACAGCTAATACATTGGCGAAGTTCGCAAACGGTGTGGCCGATGATTTCCTGACATCTACCTATCTGGCTTGCACCGCTCCCGTGCTGGTAGCGCCGGCGATGAACACGACGATGTGGGAACACCCCGCAACGCAGCGCAATATTGAGAAGCTGCGCGCTGACGGTGTTCACATAATCGATCCCGATGCGGGCGAGATGGCTTGTGGCACGATCGGACCGGGAAGGTTAAGCCATCCCGAAAAGATTGTTGCAGTTGCCTTGGAACTCTTGGGCGCATCAACAGCCAAAAGCGATTTAACTGGAGAGCATATTCTCATCACTGCCGGTGCGACACGCGAACCTATCGATCCGGTTAGGTTCCTGTCCAATCGCTCTTCGGGAAGAATGGGATTCGCGCTTGCTGAGGTGGCGCGCGCTCGAGGCGCTGAAGTAACTTTAGTGGCCGGCGTTACCAGTGTCGATCCACCGGCGGATGTTCGCGTGATTAAGACCACCACGGCGGCAGAAATGCATGGCGCTGTGATGAAGCACGCCCGTGCGGCAACGATATTCATTGGCGCAGCCGCCGTCGCTGACTACACGCCTGCTCGCGCGGCCGATCAAAAAATCAAGAAGAGCAGCGAGGTGCTGCAACTTGAACTTGAGCGAACGCCCGATATCCTCAGTGAAGTGGCTCAAGCACGACACAACGGTCAATTAATAGTAGGTTTTGCTGCTGAGACCGAGGATGTCTTGAAGCACGCAAAGCAAAAGCTGGCCAAGAAAGGGCTCGACGCCATCATCGCTAATGACGTCTCGAACGCTGACTCCGGATTTGATTCAGAAAACAACTCGGTGACTATTCTGTTCCGTAACAAGCCGGGCGTCATCGAACTTCCATCGATGTCAAAAACCGAGGTCGCGCGCCGAATTCTTGATGAAATAACCAAGCTTCGCCGCGAAGAAACTAGATTGGCTGCAGTAACCAAATGAGCTCCGATTACAGTAGCGAACTTAAAGATCTATTGAAGCAGACACGGGAGTATGTGGATTACTTTCGCGAATTGGGCGCCGAGACAATTGATCTGGACGCTGCAGCCAGCGAGACACTCGATCCCGATGTCCCGCAATTGAAAATGGCGACAAACGAACCATCTGCCCGTCCAATTCCGACAACGACAGCGCAGGTCTCAGCGTCGGCCGACCTTTTTGTACGTTCTGCCGCCGCAACGCCCGCGCCAGCCGCGTCACAAACTTTGTTCGGTGAGACACCCGCTGCTAAACCGTCGCTCCCACAATCAAGTGAAACTCTGGAAGATATTTGGCGCGACATTGGCGACTGCACGCGTTGCAGCCTGTGCTCAGGTCGCACACAGGTCGTGAACACTCACGGAAATCGGAAAGCGCGCTTAATGTTTGTTGGCGAAGCCCCGGGCGCAGACGAAGACGCGCAAGGAAAGCCATTTGTCGGACGCGCCGGTCAATTGTTGACGAAGATGATCGAGGCGATGGGGATGAAGCGCGAAGACGTGATCATCGGCAACGTCAATCGCTGTCGCCCGCCGGGAAATCGTCAGCCGACTCTCGAAGAAGCCGCCATCTGCCGTCCGTTCCTGTTTCGCGAAATCGCCGCTGTGCGTCCTGAGGTGATTGTCGTGATGGGCAACACCGCTCTGCGAAATCTGCTGGAAATCAAAGCTGGCATTAGCAGTGTGCGTGGTAAATTTCACGACTATCACGGCACGCCCGTCATGCCAACTTTTCACCCCGCCTATCTCTTGCGCGATCCTTCAAAGAAACGTGAGACGTGGGACGATTTAAAAAAGGTGATGGAACGGCTCGATCAAGCCTCTGCATAGCCGACTGGAGGCGCAAGCGTCCTCGCTTGCCTAATCGGTTAGGAGGGATGCAAGCGGGACGCTTGCGCTCCAGTCAACGTCCGAACGCGATTTTGAATCGCGTTGCTGCCGCGATAATCTCCCGCACGATGTCTGTCCCCGCCAAAGCTCAACAGGAAGACTCCGCCCCGAACTTTGCGCACGTGGCTCTCCCTGTTCATCTCCGAAAACTTTTCACTTATCGCGTGCCGTTGGCAATGCAACCAACGGTGCGGATCGGATCGCGCGTCGTTGTGCGACTCGGCAACAAGCCGATGACCGGTTATATCGTGGCGCTGATACCGAAACTGCGTGTCGGCACTAGTCTGGTTGAAGCTGAACTTAAAGAACTCGAAGAATTGCTCGACGTCGAACCCTCACTGACTGTTGACGTCGTGGAGTTGACGCGGTGGGTCGCGGATTACTACGCGGCTCCGCTCGGAGAAGTAATGCGCGCTGCTCTGCCCGCGGGAATCAATACTTCGATCATGCAGGTCGTGGCGATCACTGAAAGAGGTCGTGAAGCACTCGCAGAATCAGCGCCAGGCGCGTCGGAGGTGAAATCAGAACCACCTTCGTTAGCGGGTGGTTCAAGCAAACAAAGAGCACTTGAAATCCTCAACGCCGAAGGCGAAGCCGAGGTCAACGCCTTTTCGCTTCGCATGGGCTCTGCGCGCATTCCAAAATGGCTGCGAAAATTGGAGAGCGAAGGCCTCGTCGAACGCGCGTACCGCACGCGCACCACGGCAACGCGCGCGAAACGCCAACGTTTCATCAGAACTATCGATTCCGCAATCCGAAACGAAAAGCAAACCGCGGCGCAGCAACGCGCGATGGAAACGCTCAGCGCACACAAGGGACGAATGCTGCTCAGCGAACTTATCAATATCGCTGGGATCAGTCCGTCCGTGATTTCAACTCTGAAGAAGAAAAGCTTTGTCGAAGAATTCGAAGCAGAATTGCGCCGCGACCCTCTGGCGCGCGCTGAACTTCCAGATACTGAAGAGTTCAAGTTGACGTCCGCACAATCCGCCGCTTTGGCGCAGATCGAAGCCGCTGTCAAAGAGAGGACCTTTTCACCTTTTTTACTTCACGGCATTACGGGAAGCGGCAAGACGGAAATTTACATTCGCGCCATGCGCGCCGCTTTGGCACAAGGTCGGGGAGCAATGATGCTCGTGCCTGAGATCGCGCTGACGCCAATCCTTTCCCGCCGTCTGCGCGCGCACTTCGGCGATCAGATCGCGATCTTTCATTCGTCCTTGTCACGCGGCGAAAGATTTGATGAATGGTCGCGCTTGCGCACCGGAGCAGCACGGGTTGTGCTCGGTACGCGTTCAGCGATTTTCGCGCCAGTTGAGAATCTGGGACTGATCGTCATCGACGAAGAGCAGGACGGTTCGTACCGGCAGGAAGAATCACCTTTCTACAACGCGCGCGATACCGCCATCGTGCGCGCGCAGAAAGCTGCGGCGACTGTGGTACTCGGATCAGCCACGCCATCGCTCGAATCGTTTCACAATGCCCAGACCGGAAAGTACCAATACCTCAGTCTTCCGTCACGAATCGGCGAACGTTCGTTGGCCGCGGCCGAATTGATCGACATGCGCGGCGTGTTCGCCCGCGATAAGAAGCCCACTGTCTTGTCGGATGAAGTGCTCGCCGCCGTCGCGGAAACAAAAGCGAAAGGCGAACAGTCGATCATTCTCTTGAATCGACGCGGTTACTCGAGCTTTATCCTTTGCCGTTCGTGCGGTGAGTCAATCATGTGTCCGAACTGTGAGGTAACCCTAACTTATCACCGCGGCGATCAAACTCTGGTTTGCCACTATTGCAACCATCATCAACGTGCACCTTCACAGTGCCCAATCTGCGCGAGCAAGTACATTTACTACGTGGGCGAAGGGACGGAACAAATTGAAGAGCTGTTGCGCAAACGTTTTCCACAGCTACGCATTGGCAGAATTGATCGCGACACGAAATCGCGTCGGCGGGAATTCGAAAAGACTTTCCTTGATTTCGAAAAGCGCGAACTAGACTTACTCGTTGGCACGCAAATGCTCGCGAAGGGCCACGACTTTCCCAACGTCACTTTCGTCGGTGTGATTTCAGTTGATGCCGGGTTGGCCTTGCCGGATTTTCGCGCGGCAGAACGGACGTTTCAGTTGATTACTCAAGTCGCCGGTCGTGCCGGTCGCGGCGATCGTCCAGGTCGCGTGCTGATTCAGACGTATCATCCGGATCATTACGCTTTGCGACACGCGGTCGCGCAGGACTATACGGGCTTCTACAACGAAGAGATTCGCCATCGTCGCAATCATCAATATCCGCCATTCGTCGCGTTGGCTTTGTTGCTGACGCGACATAACGACGCGAATCGCGCGCACGAAATCGCTCAACAGCTTCGCAAGGCCCTGGTTGAGGCAGACACTGAGCGAACTTGTCGAATCCTGGGCCCCGCGCCAGCTCCGCTCGCCCGGCTTCGCAACGAATTTCGTTTTCACGTTCTCGTGAAATCCAAAAGCCGCAAACAAATGCGCAGCGTAATTGACCGCGCGATCTCAAACCTCGATGGCTCTGATACCGATTTGCGGCACGTTAACCTGGAGATCGATCCGATCAGCATGATGTGACCGCGCCCCGAAACTCTGATCCCGACGCGGAAATTTTCTTGACACACTAAATCAGGCAGCGTAGAAAGCTGCGGACATTTCACGGGCGCTGATCACCCTGAAACAGCAAGTTGCCGCAACCTCAATTGCACCCAATTGATTCTCAGCGGCGCTCACAATCGTTTCTTCACTTCCCAACGATGTCGGAAACTCGCATCGAACTACTTCTCGGACAGCTTCACTCGGATGGCTCAGCCGAGGCGTGGTCGAGTTTCCTCGAAGAATACGGCGGCATCATCTTTCAGGTAATCAGACATTTCGAGTCCGACAGCGACGATGCCGCGGATTGTTTTCAGTTCGTCTGCGAACACTTGTGCGAGGGACAGTTCCGCCGCCTGCGTCGTTTCGCACCCGGTGGGCCCGCGAAATTTACCACGTGGTTGCGCGCGATCGTGCGCAATCTCTGCCTTGATTGGCAGCGCAAGCGTTTTGGCCGGCCGCGCATGTTTCGCTCGATCAGCCGCTTGTCAGGTTTGGATCAGCAAGTGTTCCGGCTGGTGCATGAACGCGGTGTGACCGAGGAGGAGGCGCTCGTGCGCCTCATGCCGGAGTTTCCCGAACTAACACCTCAACTCCTTTCGCAGGCAATCGAACGCATCAACGGCGCGCTCACGTCGAATCAGACTTGGTTGCTGAGAACGCGAACCGCATTCGCCAGCAGGCGATCAGTTGATACTGAGAATGATCAAGTCGCCCAGGTGACGTCCACTGAGGGCGATCCCGAGACGCTCGCAATTACCGCCGAGCGCAAGGGAATTCTCGCGCGTGCGCTGCGAAATCTACCGGCGAACGAGAAACTTTTGATTCGGCTGCGGTTCGAGGAAGACATGACTCTCGATCAGATCGCCAAGCTCCTACAAATGGGAAATGCTCAGCGCGTGGACCGACAAATCAAGCAAATTCTCGTTCGGTTGCGCAGCGAGCTGGAGCCAGGCGCGTTTGAAGAGAGCGGAAAAACTGTTCCCTCGTCCGTGAAAGCAGGTTGAGAGCATCGTGCGGTTAGAAGATGAAATAAAACTGCTGGTCAAGAACCGCGCCAAGTCCGAAAGCCTGAGGCTACGGCGCTGTCCCGAAGATCTGCGACTTGCCGCTTACGTCGACGGCACGCTCGACGTGGCGACGCGGCCGCGGCTTGAACAACACCTGGCCGAATGCGCTAGGTGTCGTGACGAGATTTCGTTTTTGGTTCGTGCTGATGAATGGCCGGACGCCGAGCAGGCGCCCCCATGGCTGGTCACCAAAGCTGAGAATCTGGTTGCGCAGCCGTCGCGCAAGCCATTCGCTTTCGATTGGCGTTGGGCGACTGCAACGGTCGCCGCTTCTTTCGCGATACTCTGTTTGATTCTGTTTGCTGTGCGATTCCGCACACCGAATCCAACGCCTGACCGGGCTGGTGCAGATGCACCCAAAACGAAACCGAGTGTGATCGTCAGCTCAACGCCCGCACCTGAGCCGCGGAACGACAATGTGATTGCGCAGTCGAGTCCACTCAGCAAACCGGCTGGACCAAAGTATGAGCCGCCCGTCCCAGTAATTCGGAAATCAGAAACCACGAACGGCTCTCCGAGCCTGCTCGCCCCGCATGATGGCTCATTCGTGAAACGCGGGGCGTTGTCGTTCCGGTGGCAGAACGTTCCTGATGCCGCTTTCTACGAAGTCTCGATCATGACAGCATCAGGCGACCTCGTCGTGTCCCGGCAAACGGAATCGGAGTCGCTTAACCTTTCCAGTGATTTGCCGCTGCAACCGAGTACCAAGTACTTCGTTTCTGTTCGCGCGCACATGCGCGACGGCCGCACGATTAGATCGAGCATTGTCAGTTTTCGAGTAGTTGATTAGCTCCCTAGGAGCAGCATGTTTATAGAATGGCGAAGATTAAACTGATTGAAGCTCCGTTTGGAGCGCAATCACGCCTAGCAGTTGAAGCGACATGACGCTCCTAAAGGAGCTAACGAAATACGAGAACGCCCTGCTCTATAAAGATTCCGTCCCTCCGGGACTTCAATTCCGTGTATTGAATCATTTGATGAAAAGAATTAGTGCGTCAATCCTCGTTGTTGCGTGTTGCTTCGCGTTTGCGATAAACGCGCGCGCCCAACCACCAACGACCACCGTTTCATCTGCGGTCGTAAAAGCAACCTCGCCTGAAAATGCCAACGAAATCCTGGCTCATGCCCGCGAACTCTACTCAAAGGAAGGCCCGAAAATAGCTCTGCCGGAGTTCGAAAAAGCTCTTGCTCTTTTCCGCAACGACAAAGACAAAAAAGGCGAGGCAATCACTCTCGGGCTGATTGGGAATTGCTACAAAAAATTCGGCGACTTCCCCAAAGCCGAAGACTATCTACAACGCGCTTTGGCGATGAAACGCGAGATGGGTGACCGGCTGGAAGAAGGAAAAACGCTCAGTCATCTCGGCCTGCTGCATTGGGAGATGGGCGATTACAAGCAGGCGACCGAATATCTGAACGCCGCAATCAAGTTTGGAAGTGAGTTGCGCGATCCTACGCTCGAAGGATCGGCGCGCAACAATTTGGGGTTGGTGTACGACGAGATGGGCGAGTACCGAAACTCACTCGCTCAATACGAGGAGGCGCTCAAACTTTATCAGGGTACAAACTTCGAGCGCGGCATCAGCGACACGCTCGGTAACATGGGTGGGATGCCTCTGCTGCTCGGCGAATACGCGAAAGCGCTGGGCTATTACCAACAGGCGCTGGACATCGATGAGCGCAACAACCTCAAGCCCGGCATCTGTCTTGATCTGCAGAACATTGGTCTCGCGTTGATCGGATTGGGACGCTTGCCCGAAGCGCTGCAAAGTTTTGATCGATCGATCAAGCTGGCTGTTGATGGGGGGCTGAAAAAAGAAGAAGCCGATTCGCGCAAGGGCAAAGGCAGCGCGTTAATTCAACTTGGAAAATACGATCAGGCGCGTGCCGAGTTTCGACACGCGCTCGACGTGTATGAACAGGCGGGATTGAAGCAGCAACTCGTTGAAGGCTTGGCTGACTTAGGGACTCTCGACCTGCGACTCGGCGATGTCGCCTCTGCCGAAAAGTCTTTTCGCCGCTCGGTCGAAGTCGCGCGCGAAATCAAACATCCCCGCGGGGTCACGTACGGTCTCATCGCGCTGGGCGACATCGAGTGGCGACGAAAAAGATTCAATGAAGCAGTAACACTCTACAAAGAAGCGCTGGCGCGCGCGACGGACACCAAAGATCAAGCGGCGATGGGTTCCGCACATCTGCAACTCGCTGCAACTTATCGCGAACTCAAGCGCGTCGACGATGCTGCTGCCGAAGTGAAGTCGGCACTCGAAATTGCGCGGCCCACGCAAGCACGCTCACTTGAAGCTGAAGCGCTCTATGTTCAGAGCGACCTGTCTCGTCTTTCTGGTCATGCCGAGGAGGCTTTGAAGCAGATCAATGCGGGCGAAAAGATTGCGAATGAGCTTGCAAATCCAGAGTTAACTTGGCGATTAGCATACTCACGCGGACAAACACTGGAGCTCTTGCAACGAAATGAAGATGCTCTCGCTGCATATCGCAATGCTGTCACAACGATCGAACAAGTGCGCAGTGAATTACGTGAGGACCGCTTCCGCGCGGGTTACGTTGAAGACAAGTATCAGGTTTACGTCGCGCTCGTTGAGTTGCTTCTGAAAATCGGGAAGACAGACGAGGCATTTCTGTTTTCCGAAAAGCTGCGCGCGCGTAGCTATCTCGACCTGGTCAACCGCAGCCAGCCGCCGCTTCGCAACGACACACAACGCCAGAAAGAAACCGTCCTTCGCAATCGTGTCCGCGAGTTGCAACTGAAGCTCGAAGAAGAGTCTGGCAAGCCGCCGCGTGACCGTCGCGGCGACGCCTTTGAACTTTTTTCGAAGGAACTGGCCACGGCGGAAACCGAGTACCAGGATTTTCTCGACGATCTGCTCAGCGCCGATCCTAATTACGCCGCGATTCGCGCGCTGAAGGTCCCTGACGCCGACGAGATTAAGCGACAACTGCCGGCGGGAACGGCGTTGATCGAATATGTTGTCGGGCACGATAACTTGCAGGTCTTCGTTCTGACTCCCGACGGGTTACGCGGGAAATCGATTGCGATCTCAGGTGAGGACTTGCAGAAGAAAGTCGAGTTTCTGCGTGACGTATTGTCGCGCACCAGGACTGATGACTGGAAGCCGCCTGCCGAGAGTCTCTACCGCACGCTCATCGGGCCGATCGCAGATGCCGGGTGGCTGCGCGGCGTGGACCATCTTTACATCGTGCCCCATGCGATCTTGAATTATTTGCCGTTTGCGGTACTCGCCCGGACTGGAGCGCAAGCGTACCCGCTTGCAGACCGCCGCGCTGGCGAGATTGGTTTTAAATCAGCAAGCGAGACGCTTGCGCTCCAGTCGGGCCAGCGATCGACTCGCGAACAACTCTTAATCGACGACTTCACGATCGCTTATCTACCCGCAGGGGCCACTCTCGTTTACGGCGGTCAAACCGCAACAGCCAGCAAGTCTGCGCTCGCGATGGCGCCGGCGAACACACGTTTGCGCTATACGCAACAGGAATCGAAAGACGTTTCGTCATTCTTTCCCGCGCGCCACATGCTCTTACTCGGCGCGCGCGCGACTGAAACGTCCTTCAAACGCTTCGCCGACAGTTACGATGTGATTCATCTCGCCACGCACGGCTACTTGAACAAAGTGAATCCACTGCTCTCCGGAGTGACGCTCGAAGCCGATGGCGAAAACGATGGGCATCTCGAGGTCCACGAGATTCTCGGACTGCGCCTGAATGCAAAGCTGGTGACATTAAGCGCCTGCGACACGGCGCTCGGGAGCGGCTACTTCGACGAGGTGCCGGCCGGAGATGATCTTGTTGGCCTGACTCGAGCATTTCTCTTCGCCGGAAGTCCGACCGTGATGGCCAGTTTGTGGGAAGTCAACGACTTTTCGGCGACGCGACTGATGCGTAGCTTTTATCAGCGTCTGGGGCAAACGGATAAAGCCACAGCGTTAGCGAGCGCGCAACGCGAAATGCGGCAGCGCGGCGGAATTTACAAACATCCGTACTATTGGAGCGCGTTCGTGTTGGTTGGACAGATGAAGTGAGCCGGGAGCGTAGGCATCTTGCCAGCGGGCCGCGGACATTTTGTCCGCGATCCACGTAGCGGCGAAAGATTTATAGAACGGACTCGCGGAAAACAAGAATTCACGTCCGTGTAACCCGACATAACGCGTTTTACGCTTCGCCCCATGGACGAGTGCGGTCGTCCGGTGACAAGGAGAATCAATGAACCCTCGGATACCTTTCCTGCGACCCATCGCCATAACTTTACTCATTATCGGCCTCGCCTTCGTGTCGATCATCCTGAATCTTAGACCGGCAAGCGCTCAAGGTGGATCGGTCCAGGTGACTGCCGCGGATCCAATGTCAACCGCTCAAGGCACCGTTAACCTCAACGTGAAGGTGACGGGCAAAGGTTTCAAAAACGGCGCGAAGGCGCAATGGTTCGTAACCGGTACGACGGATACCGGCGGAGTGACGGTTAACTCGACCACGTTCGTCAGTTCAACCGAACTAACGGCAAATATCACGGTGAGTGACACGGCTACCGTTGCCAATTTTGATATTGCAGTAGCCAACGGCGATGGCCGAGGCGGCAAGGGAACCGAACTGTTTGCGGTGATACAAAAGAACGCACAACCATCGTGCGGCACGGATGTTACAAATCTCAGCATCAGCATTTACAAGTACACTGACGCGACGAACACGACGACCTTCAACCTCTGGCCTGACAAAACGAACGCCGACGGCACCCCAGTGCCTTACATCTCTGGCAAGAGCAAAGGTCAAAACATCGATGGTCGCATTCAGATTGATAACTGCACTTATGATTTGACTATCAATCTGAACTTCTCAAACCGCTACTTCACCTGGAAGTTTCCGAATGGATCCGTCGTGGGAACCTCAGCGAATTCCAGCGGTTTCAATGTCGATCGGCTCGGCACCGTGCCGATCACTGATGGCGGGGCTAACAATCTCAATTGGTGTAACACCTCGACGGACAACTACGGCGGATGCGGAGTCGACGGCTCAGGCGCGTACTTTGTCCGACGCTCCCTCGGCTCGGGAATCTTAAACGATAGCTATGGAGTTCGCTTCCAATACTCGCCGATCGACAATGTCCAAACGACAGCCGCGGGCACAGCTTACGTGCGCATCTATCACCCGGACGCGAACACCTGGACAATCATTCCGGACATTGCACCACCTCCGCCCAGCGTGACGGGAACTGATGGCGAGTGGTCTGTGCTGCTCGACAAGAGCACAAACCCGGGGTCAGTTGTCGGGTATCAGAAGATGCCGTTCAAAATTGTAGTGAAGAAGTTGTAGTTACGCATCATGAACTCACTGGCCGGCAATAACGTGGGGAATCTCAAACGCGCTTTGCGACCGCACACAGACGAACTGTCAGTGCAGAATGTGCTTCACCCTTCGTGGCAGGCGTTTATTGAGTATTGCCTCGAGATGAACCATGGAGAGATTGAACGGCTGAAGATTCAGGACGGTTTCCCAGTGCTAGCCGAACTGACAACGAAGAAAGTGAAGTTCACGCGGTAGTTACGAAAATTTAAGTAAGAGGCTGACTGAAACATTCAGAGGCCGCAGTCCAGATTCTCTGGGCAGCGGCCTTTTCTTTTACCAAAAAAAAAGGAGAGACAGATGGAAGACAGTAAAGCAAATTCGCCGATTCAAACAGGTCGAAGATCTCAGGTCGTACTCTTGGCGGTGGCAATCCTCGCAATCGGCTGTTCGGCGCTCACATTTGCGACTGATGCTGGTGCGACCTTTCTGAACTGGCGCGGCGCGGCGACGGACAATTATGGTGTTCCGGCCCCGAAATCCATCGCACAAAAGAACAAGGTGGTAGACGTTCCCGTGACGACTACCATTTTGTCCGCGGACGCCAATATCGCCCCGGCCCTGCAAATCGGGAATGACGGCGCCAGCTCTTACCCGAATACGAAGGATGTCCAATCGCTGATCCAGAGCGTCGGCGATTGGGTGATGCAGTCAGATTTCTCGACGGTCTCCACGCGCACGGTCTTCGTTGACTTCGGCAAGCCGATCGCGGGAAGTTGCCCCACTTGTCCGAACGGCAATCCGATAGCCATGCCGTCACAACTCTACCCGACGCGCTTCATCGCCAAATGCCATGAATACAACGCCAATATGTTTACGCTCGCTTTTGGCACGACCACGCAATGCCCGATGTATACCAGAGTCATCTTCAATGGTGACAACTACCGCATCAACATGAACCCGAACCCGGCAGCGCAAGGCTACTACCCCGAAACCAACGACGTGAACATTACCTGCACGGGAATGGATTCGCTCGGCAAATGCAACAAGCGGAAACTCGAGCCGAGTGGTTACTACATGCTGCCGGACGGTTCAGTGGCGCGGGGCAACGTCGGCAAACTGGTCAAGCCCACCACCGTCAGGGGAAAAACCGTTGATGTGGACCAGGGTGACTTTTATTTCTCTTTCTCAATTGAGGTCACTAACCCGTAAGTCTCGCGGCGAGGGCTCCATCAGCCCAAAGGAGTCACTATGTTTCAGGCAATACGATTTCAACTTTTGGCTACAACGCTCGTCGTGGTTGTACTAACTCTATTCTGTAGCGAAATTATTTATGGCCAGACAATTGTGGCTAATATTCCCATTGGTAACTCAACTCAAGCCGTCGTCAATCCGACGACCAATCGTGCTTATGTTGTATATAAGATTCCGTCCATTTATAGCGACGGTCCCAAGCAGATTTTAGTCGTTGATGTTGCTGCCGGTGCCGTGATCGCCGCGATAGACACCGGAGAAATCGTCAAAATGGTGGTTAACCCAACAACCAATCGCATCTACGCGCTTACGGGTGGCTCGTGGGAGCAGGGTAACCGTGTGATGGTGATCGATGGCAACACTAACCAGATTTTGAACGTCATTGCTGTTCCGGATCAAACGTTTGATATAGCGGTGAACCCGCTCACCAACCGCATCTACGGTGCTCAAGGCTTCACTGCCTCTGATCTGCACCAGCGACTCCGAGCGTACGTCATTGACGGCACAACTGACACCATTATTGGTGCCACCGCTTATTACCCGGATCACTGGGGGCAAAGAATCGCTGTCAATCCGACCACCAACCGTGTTTACGTTTTCACCGGAACTGGTCCAGAGGCATTCTTCGTCTTTAACAGCGATTTGACCTCTTTGGAAACTACTATCGGCTATGACGAGCTAAATATTAGCCCTTTAGCCATTGATATAAATCCCGTTGCCAATAAAATCTATGCCTTGGGTATGTTAAAAAATCAGGGTAATAGTAGGGCTTTCGGAGTCGCAGTCATTGATGGGAACACAAACGCGGTTACCGCCTCAATGGACGTCGGCAACACACAGTATGCTCAAAGTTTCGTCGTCAATCCGACGACGGATCACATCTATGTCGTGCACGGCGGATATGATGACGGCTCCTACGGCTATAACATTCTGACGGAATTGGATGGGGCCACTAATTCGATTGTCTCAAATACATTTATTCATAGGGAAAATGTAGATGAGGCAGCTCCAATTAATGGGCTTGCCGTTAACCCTCAAACCAATCGCATCCTTATCAACAGAAAATATATTCTTTCGGTCATCGACCCTGTTGATAGCACGCCCCCCGTGCTGACTACACCTAATATGATTGTGGGGGCAACAGGGCCAAGTGGCGCACAGGTCTATTTCTCTGCTTCGGCTACCGACAACAGTAACGTCCAACCGGCCATTCAGTGCGACTTTTCTTCCGGGAGCATCTTCCCTATCGGGACAACTCCGGTTACATGCCGTGCCGTTGATACGAGTGGCAACCCGAGTGCGCCGCAAACATTCAGCATCACTGTCGTAGACACGCCACCGAATCTGTTGCTGCCAGGGGACGTCGTAACTAACGCCACCTCGCCGTCAGGCGGAGAAGTCACCTATTTCGCCTCGGCTGACGACGCCGTTTCAGGACCACTTACGGCGCAGTGCAATCCGGCTTCTGGCTCAACGTTTCCGGTTGGCGTCACCACAGTGAACTGTAGCGCGACTGATGCGGCAGGCAATATTTCGACTGGCAGCTTCAATGTTTATGTCCTGTCAGGCGATCAGGCTTACACGCCTCCTGATAGCTATGATTTTGTTGTGCAACCTGCAAACGGACCGACAATCACTTTCACCTATGTGGGTGCTAGCGGCGTGACGACTGTGACACCAATCGACGCGGCGACGGTTGGTAGCACGCCTGCCGGATTCGCTTTATCGAATGGAATCGCGTATCAGATATCGACGACGGCTACCTTCTATGATTATGTGCAGTTGCAGTTTGTAGTGCCGGGACCTCTCTCTGAAGCAGACTTCAATAATCTCAGTATCCTGCACAACAACAATGGCACACTGGAGGATGTAACCGTCGGACGAAGTTACGATGCCCAAAGTCAGTCGGGCACGATCACCGCCTACACCTACTCGTTCAGTCCTTTTTATTTAGCGAAGCGAGTTGGTTTGCGCGTATCACCACTTTTCGCTCAGACGCAAGCGTTCAAAGCGGGTAGCACCATTCCCATCAAACTTCAGTTGCTCAACGACGCGGGCGCGAACGTCTCATCGCCGACGACTCAAGTGAGAGCGCGCAATCTCGTGCGGTTGGGAACGAACACCACGTCGAGCGTGAACGATGCCGGCAACGCCAATCCGGATCTCAACTTCCGCTACGGCAGCAGTGGTTACATCTTCAACCTCAGCACGAAGGGATTGGCATCAGGTCAGTATGTTTTGAGCTTCTATGTCGGAAATGATCGCTCGTTCTTCTACACCGTGAAATTCGAGGTTAAGTAAAACGCCACCGACTGGAGCGCAAGCGTCTCGCTTGCGTGCGTCGCGTTAGCGACGCGGGCGTTTTTCGCGCTGCGCGGTCAAGGCAACCGGGACGGTTGCGCTCCAGTCATCGCGCTCCGGTCATCGCGCTCCAGTCGCTTTACAACGCGCGCTGGAGAATTGCCATTCCTCTGCTTTCGCACAGAGTCCAGCCTTCACCGGATTATTCTCAATGTAACGGATCACACTACCGAAATGCTTTCGGTTTCGGATGTACCGATCAAATGGCTCGTGCTGCCAGAATTGACCCCGGCGTTTCAGGAGTTTATTCGCTTCGTGTGCGGTATAAGACTTTATCGAATGAGCGATTTCCCGCAATTCAACGTTCTCACATGGCGTTGCCAAAAAGTGAAGATGGTTTGGCATGATTACCCAAGCAGACAACACGTACTTCTTTTCGTGGTGAAACAGCAAACTGTCTTCCACCAATTTTGCTACGCCGCTGTCCCTCAGAAAACACCTGCCATCGCCTTTATCAAGGTAGTTCTCCACGTTCTTGCGGAAGAGTATCTTCCCTGATCCACCATTACTTGCCATTTCTCCGTGCCACCTTTCGACCACGGCTTGCGGCAATGAATCAAACAATCGAAACGTCAAGAACTGCGGAATCTGGCCGCCGTCGAAGTGCGGAATGTAACCGCGGTCATACCACCCGAGGTTTGAACGAAGGCCTTTCGGCTGAAATCGATAATCGGTCATGGGAGATGACTGGAGCGCAAGCGTCTTCGCTTGCAACGAGCGCGAAGAGTGTAGGTTGCTAACGCGACGCCCGCAAGTGATACGACGGTGCTTCAGGCTGACGAAAAACTGCAACCGGGACGGTTGCGCTCCAGTCAACATGCGGTACACTTCCGCGCCATGAAGCTGCGGGATCTTGCGTCGGAAACCGGCGCACAATTTCAGTCAAGCGACGGCGACATTGAGATCACCGGTGCGGCTGGTCTCGAACAAGCCGAGCCCGGCCAAGTGACATTCCTTTCGAACCCGCGTTACACGCCGAAAATTGCGATGACCGGTGCGTCCGCGATCTTCGTGGGCGAAGATGTTGAAGTCCCGCGCGCCGATCTCGCGGTACTGAGGGCAAAGGATCCTTACCTTGCTTTCACGCGGGCGCTGATTGTCTTCAACCCGAGAGCGGAACTCGAACCGTACTGGGATCCCACGGCCGTAATTGACGGGAGCACAAAGGTCCCGAAAGAGATTTTCATCGACGCGCACGTGGCGATTGGCAAGAACGTCAAGCTTGGTAATCGAGTTCGTCTCCATACGAACGTGACAATCTATGACAACGTCGTGATTGGTGATGAAACCGAGATCCATTCCGGCGTCGCGATTCGTGAGAACACGGTTATCGGCAAGCGCGTCATCATTCACAACAACGCCGTCGTCGGCTGCGATGGTTTCGGATTTGCCAAAGATGAAAACAAAGCGTGGCTGAAGATTCCGCAAGTCGGCCGCGTCATCATCGAAGACGACGTCGAGATTGGCGCGGGCACCACGATCGACAAATCATCGACGAGCGAAACGCGGATCAAACGCGGCGCAAAGATCGACAATCTCGTGCAGATTGGCCACTCGTGCACGGTCGGTGAAGATACACTCATCTGCGCGCAGGTGGGACTTGCCGGCAGTTCGCACATCGGCAATCGCGTGATCCTCGCGGGCCAGGCTGGCGTCGCTGGTCACAACATGATCGGCGACGACGTCGTACTCACTGCCAAAAGCGCGACCAGTCACGACATCCCAGCGGGCAAAATGATTTCCGGAATTCCCGCCTTCGATAACAAAGATTGGTTGCGTTCGATTGCGGCGTTCAGACGTTTGGGTGAAATGGCGCGAACCCTGCGTGGCTTGGAAAAGCGCGTCAGTGAAATTGCGAAGAACAAGAACGACTGACGCTGACCCTTACGGAGAGCCGGACGGCGACGGCGTCGCGGATGCTTCGGGAATGTTGTATTGCTTCAACCAATCCCGCATCTTCGCCCGATTGTCGACGTTGTCCTCTTCAGCGTAAGCCCTACGCAGCGAATCAGCCATAAACATCATGCCGCCAGGATGTTCGATGGTTGAGAAGATCTTTGCCCCGTCCTCGAAGATCCGCGCGCGCTCCGCAGCAGAGCTGTTCAGCAACACCGTTTGATAGATTTCGAGAAAAATACGCTCCTGAACTGAGGCAGCCGACCCGAGCGCTTGATAGTATCGTCCTTTGTTCGTTGCTTGATTGACCTCAGAATATTTGTTTGCGTCGATCAATTTAATTGAAGCCTCAAGTTGTTCCTTCGCTTTCGCCAAAGCCTCCATGCACACGGCCGACGAGTTTTTTATTCCATCCAGTGACAGTTTCGGAATGTCGCCATATGTCTTCGCGTTAATGAGTTCAACCAAATGATCGATTTGACGTGTCCCTTCAATCAACTGCTCGTGGTAATGCTTGTAGTCGGGAACGGCAGTCGCGAGATTCGGGTCTGACTCCCCAAGCTGATCTCGCAGCTTCTTGATCTCCGGCGAAATCGATTCAACCTTCTTGGACAGTTCTGCCGGTAGTTTCTGCGCGCGGTCTGCTTCTTTCTTCTGATCAACAGCCGATTGCCGCCGGCATCCGGCGATGCTGAGAGCTATAAATATACATAGCGCAAGCTTCGTGGTCGTCTTCATGATCTTCCTCTTCTTTCGATCGACTCAGCGTGTTCGCCGCCTTTCCCTCGAACCCTAAACGCGCGTACCAAAGATCAAGGCAATCAGTCCGCCGATGATCATGCCGGCGCCAATCAGGATCGCTCCGTAGAAAACGAAGACTGTGCCCCTGGTTTCATTGTACGTCGCATAGGTCAACAGAATTCCAATCAACAAAATCACACTGCCGATTGTCATCATGCGGATGCCTTTGCGTCGTTGCTGACCACTGAATGTCTCGCCGCAGCTCTTGCAGACATTGTCCACGATTGGTCCGCCACACGACGCACACTTGTGCCCGAAAAGATCAGTAGGCAGCTTGTCGAGTATTTGCGCGAGGCGCTCGCGCTCTTCGGGGTCAACGCCAATTCTTATCGGCCTGATGGTAGTGCCGGTGGCCAGCATGAGTTTCCCGCGATAAGTGAAGTGCCCTTTTTCGCGGATGGCATTTTTCAAATCCTCGAGTTCGTGCCAAGGCACCACCGACAGCTCATTTCCTTTTTTGTTAAGAAGACGAAAGCCATCGGCGGTCACATCAAGCGTTAGGTTGCCGGATTTTCCACCGAAAACACTTGGCGAGTAGGCACGGAAAGTTGTCGGCTCAATATCAATCTTAATTTCTTTTTCGCTGAGAAGCAGGGTGCTCATGGTTACTCCTTTCCACAGTGAATCAGATAGCGATTCACGCGAGGATTGATGAACTTCCCCTGTTCGATCGTGAGGATTATTGTCGCGCGACGGGAGGATCAAAAGCTGCAGGTTTGATTCAATCTATCCAGCCCAATAATTGCCAGCTTTGCAGGTTGGCGTGGATACTAAACGGCGTTTCGAGATTCATAACATCGCCAGTTTCCATGTTCACAAGCGCCAGTCGCCCGAGTGGATTTTCGTTGTGAATCATTATTGCGTATCGTCCGGACGAATCGAATATCGACTGGGTTATCTGGTGTAGTTTGAGACTCGGTCCCGCTGTCGGCTGCAACGTCATGGGATCGATGAAACTAGTCGGCGTGATTTCCGACTTCTCAAGCTGGTCCTTTAGACAAACGAGTCTGCAGTTCGGCGGCGTGAACTTAACATATTGAAAAACCGATCCCCTAAAATCGTCGCGAGTAATATCACTGCCGTAGACAGGCCCGCCAGTGTTGACATCTGCTGGTAGCGGCCGCGGTTTTCCTTTTGCTAACTCGCTTACAGTCGTTAGATACAACTGTCCCTGCCGAAAGTTCTCACCGACCAGCAGCAGCGATTGTTCGGCACAAGACCCGCGCACGATCCAATTCTTATCGAGATCAACCAGCCTCGCAGGCTTGGTCGTAAAAACGACCGTCGTCTTGTTCGGCTCGACGGAAATCTCATTTCCGCGGAGGTCTTGCGAGAACGGTAACTCCCCGGCAAAACGCTCAAAAACAAACCGATCCGGAGCGATCCATTTGGGCCGTCCGAACGGTGCATACATTTCCTTGCCGCCTACGCCACCAGGAACTTTGTAATTTGCGTGCGGTGCCTGATAAGCAACGTGAGTGTTGCCCGACAGGTCGGCAACGAAGATGCTGTGATCTGACTCGTACGAGAATGTGCGGCTATCGGGCGCCCATGCCAAGCCGTACATGTCAACATTCGAAATGATCCGCTTGTCCTGACCGGATGCGACATCACGCAGCACGAGATAGTTATCTTTCACCCCCGGGCCGCTGGGCGGATCGAAGTAATAGAGCAAATACTTTCCGTTTGGTGAAAGCGCGGCCGAAAGAACATTCTCCGCCAGCACGTGATACTCAACGGTCCTGCCGGAGGCATCACGAGTAATTTCGTAAACCTTCCAGGCTCCGCTTTCATGCACGAAAAAGCGCCCGTGAAATTCCGTTGGTTTAATTTCTCGGCGAGGGGGTCTGCGAATGCAGTTTGAGAAAAAGATGAGAATCGCAAGGCACGAAAGAAGAGCGACTTTGGGGGACGCTAACTTCATTGATTTTCTGAGCGACTCGACGAGTCACAACGTCGAGCCTTACTTGCAGCGATCAAGTAACCGCGCCGCCGTCGATGATCACAACTTCACCGTTCATATACGAGTTGCGATCGCTGCACATGAACGCGGCGAACTCAGCAATCTCTGGCGGCTTGCCTAAGCGTCCGACCCAAAATTCGTGCATTTGAATCCAACGTTCAGGCAGGGCCTGTGCGAGGTCAGTATCGAAGATTCCCGCGGCGATCGCATTGACCTTGATTCCGAAGGTCGCCGCTTCGCGCGAAAGACATTTGGTGAACCCAATCATTGCCGCTTTGGAAGTCGCGTAGTGAACTGCGGTCGGTAGCGCCCGAATTGCGCCAATCGAAGTGATGTTAAGGATCGCTCCGGTTCGCTGACGAATCATCTGCTTATACATCGGCTTGGTCACGGCGAACAGACTGCCGACGTTTGTGCCGATCACGTCATCCCAGGCTTTATCGGTCGTCGTCGCAAAGTTATCGCCACGATTAATGGCCGCGTTGTTCACGAGCACATCCATGCCGCCCCACTCCTGCACCAGCTCGCGCGTCAGGTGCTTCATGCCGAAGCGGTCTGTCACGGACACTTTAAATGATTTTGCTTTGCGTCCCAGCGATTCGATTATGCCCTTGACCTGCTCGGCCAAATCATCACGCGAGTTGTAACTAAACGCGACGTCGGCGCCTTCGCGCGCGAAAACTTCACAAAGCGCGGCGCCAATGCCGCGCGTGCCGCCGGTAATAAAAGCGCGTTTGCCTTCGAGTAAGAGACTCATGTTATTAAGGGTAGCATAGGCTTTAGCCTGTGATCGTTCCTCGGGGCTTACACAGACTAAAGTCTATGCTGCTCAAACCAGTTCAAGTTGTTCGGTTTTTTTTGGATCGAGGGATTAAACCGCGAAGCGCGTATGCCAGTCAAGAACGGCGGGACGATTGTTCTGCGCCAGGCTAGCCGGACATAGCGCCGGCTAAGCGGCGCGTTCAACTATCGTTTCGGCGGTTTGCTCAGGAATCAAGGAAACGATTTCTTCCACGATGCGTTTCGTCGCGTTCGGAATAGCGACTGTGATCGTGGCGGCTCGCAACGACGCGTAGTGCTTCGAGTCGTCAATCATGCGGCGGACCGTGGGCACGACGTCGATCGCGTTTCGCAGAGTTACCGCAGCCCCGCGCTTCACAATCATTTCGGCGGTCCCGGCTTCCTGCGGCATCGGCTCAGTAATCGCGTCGGCGATAATTGGCACACGACAACTAAGCGCTTCGAAGGTGCTGAGACCTCCGAGTTTAGAAATCATCACATTCGCGGCGCGCATAAGGTTCTCAACTTCATCGGAGTAACCAATCACTTTCACCGGAAACTTCGCGAATGAGGCAATTTGTTCGGCCTCGCTGCGTAGTTCTTCATTTCGACCGGCGAGAAAGATTGCCTGCACGTCGAGTTCGCCGCGCACTAACTCGCGGAAGATTTGCGGAATATTCCCGCCGCCTTCCCAGCCGGCGTTCACAAAGACTGTAAATTTATCGGGGTTCAGACCCAGCATGGTGCGCGCGGTTTGCGCTGCCTGCTCGTCCGGAAAATCAAACTTCGGATGCACGGGCATGCCCGAAATCTTGATGCGCTCCGAAGCGATCCCGTAATCGATCAATTGTTGACGCGCTTCTTCGCTGGCGACCAGGTAAAGGCTCACGTCATCGCACGCCCACCCTTTCCAAAATCCGTAGTACGGATCCGTGACGACGGTCACCAGCGGAATTCGGTTCGACAGTCCGAGTTCTTTCAGCACGCGCGCAAACATGTGCTGCGTGAGCGGATGCACGCTCACGATGATATGCGGACACCACTTATCAAACTGGCCCGCAACGTATCCGACGGTGCGCTTATAAAAGAACTGGCGAGTGTCGGGACGAAAGCGATTGATAAACCAGTAGTAATACTTCATCCAGTGCTGCTTGTTGCGCAGCAACCAGTTATAAAACGACACCATCTTGGCAGCCAGGTGATGAGATTCTTCGACGGCGCGAATCGTGCGAATGGCGTACGACTCGCCCTGCACAAAAGACTGAACGCCAGCCACGATAGCTGCCGCCGCCGAGCGATGGCCACCGCCCGTGTCGGATGAAAGGATCAGAATTTTTGGTGCGTTAGGATTCAATTGTTACCGAGTGTCAGAAGCCCGACCGCGAGGGAGGGCAACTGACCTTTTACGCGAGTTCAACTTTATGAAGCGTGCCCTCCCTCGCGGTCGGGCTTCTGACACTCACACATTCACTGCGACGCCGTCGGGCTGCCGCTCGACGCCGAGTTCTTCCAATTCCCTGCTTGCCTTTTTCATCTCACGCTCGAGCTTCTTGATCTTAACCAGGTGCTTCGGATTGAAAGGCAGTGACGGGTAATAACAATTCGATTCATGGGTGCAGAAGCAACCATCGGCCGCCTGCTTGCGCCGCGCTTTCATCGCGTCTGACAGCCAGAGTCCCTGGAAATTCCAATCGTGATCGCGCAGGTTGCCGATCGGTGCGAGGTTCTCGCATGAGGAGAGCGTGCCTTCATCGTAAATCACGGCGCCGGCCGTGCCCGCGTAGCAAGTCAATTGCGCTTGTTGCGTTTCCTGCGTCTTCGTAATCAAGCCATGCATGTAGATGTCGATTGCCGCTTTGAAAAATCCGGCGTTGCCGCCGTAGTTGTTCTTGATCGCCGCATGCCGCGAATCGTCGTCAATCATCTGCGCCAGCTTGGCGTAGCGCGTGAGGTCGATATCCAGTTCGATGGGATCCGCTGACGGCGGACGAATGTAATTGAAGTTGACCTTGTCCGGCTTCAGATCGTGTTTCAGGAAATCGTACCAATCAAAGATCGTGTCCTGGTTCGAGTGCATGAAGCAGGTGCACGTTTGCAGATCAAGTTTCGGGTACTGCTTCTTCATCGCCTTCAGCTCGCGCGCGGTTTCGATCGCAATCGACCATGAGCCCGGCTTCTGCCGAATCTTGTCGTGCTGCTCCTGCAAACCATCGATACCCATGGCGACGGTGACGTTCAGGTTCGGACATTCTTCGAGGATGCGCGTGACGTCCGGAAAGATTCTCTTTTGAATCTGTCCGTTCGACATCAGGTAAACCGATTCGAGATTGTTGTGCCGATAAAAAGAGTTGACGATCTCCGGTAGATCCTTGCGCGTGAACGGCTCGCCGCCGGCCAGAATCAACACGCCAAGATTGCCGCCGAGCGTCTCAGCGATGCGATCGATTTCGTGCGTTTTCATCTGCAGCTTCTTGCGTGGGCGATCATCAAGTTCATCCGTGAAGAAGCAGTGCGTACAACGCATGTCGCACACCGAGGTCACGAGGATATTCAGCAAAACCGGCGCGAACGGCTGTCCTGTCGCGAGTTTTGCGTAACGCTTTAGTAATTCTCTGGTTGTGTAATCCATTTAAATCTCTGATTCGGACCTATTCGTCCCAGTTGCCATTGTCGCAGACTTTGCGGTCGCTTGCCACCGGGGAATTTTGCAAAATTTCGTTCAGCTACTGATGAAACCGTCCGTTCAGAAAATAATGGTCCCAATTCTGGAACCCTTCTTCGTAACCGCGCAAAAAACCATCACGATAAGCGACGCTGTAGGACTCGGGATGGCCAAAGATTGAAAGAAATCCGCCGCCCGCGTGTTGGTAAAAGTGCGAGCGCTCGGGATCGTAGCTTTGGCCGCGGCGAGCATCGTTTGCCCCCGTGGACAGCCCATCGCGATAACCGTTGTCGTAAGCGTTGGAGCTGTATTGATAGTTGTAATTGGAATACAAATAAGGCCGCGACGCCCAACGATTGTGCCCCCATTCATATTCGCGCCGGCACCATTCGTTGTGATCACCGTCGCGACGTCGATCATATCCACGCCGATGATGTCTGCGTCCATCGTCCCCACCGCGGTCTCGGTCCCGATCTCGGTTTCCATTCTCATCGCCGCCGCGGTTTGGATCACGACTGCGATTTTCACCTAAGGTAGTCGAACCACTGCCGCCAGTACGATCTCGATTCCGATTGCCATCTCGATTACGATCACGCGAAACATTCGTGTCAGTGGTCGGACGACCTTCAGCCGTCGTTCGATCGTTTTCGCGATTTGATCGGCGCTCAGTGCGTCGATTGTTGTTGTTCGTCGAAGTCGTTGAACTGCTGCCGCTGCTTGAACCTGACGAGCTGCTCCCACCAGAACCACTGCGGCGACTGCCACCTGAACCGCGACTACTGCCGCTGTTGCGACTCGATCCAGAGCTGCTCGATGAGCTGCCGCTCGAACGCGAGCCACTTGATGAACCGCCACTGCGACCGGAACCGCTCGAACCCGAGCTGCGCGAATGCTGTGCGCGCACGAGCATCGCCGGCAACGCAATCAGTCCTATGCCCACGCACAATGACAAAACACGGCCTATCGTTTTTCTCGTCGGGAAAAGTCTCTGCATGGTTTCGTCTCCTTGTGCGCGTCGATTCAACGCGACGCGGCTGGAACAGAGGAACACTGTGACTAAGACTGCCGCTGATTGTACAACCTGGTGACGGCGGACAACAGCACTTCAAGCTCGTACTGGTTCAGTTTGAAGTGGCACGCGCATCTTGCGCGTGGTTTCACGGGCGGGACGCCCGTGCCACTTACTCAAACTGAACCAGCACCCAAGCTCGGATAAGAGCAAACCGGCGGTTAATTTATCTCGTCAGTGTCACGCGTTTGCACCTGATGGTCGAGGATGTTCGTCGTCCGATCAGTCACACTATCGGGAGGGTGTCGCGTTGCGAAGATTGTCGCTTCATCATCCTGGCGCGTTGTGAATGCGGGCGGCGAAACAAATGGAGTCTGAGCAGGTTCTTCGATTCGTAAAGGCCGTTCGTCCGAAGTCTTTAGTTCCATTTGAGGCTCACGTCTGATCGCAAACCCAGCCATGATGCGGCCGAAACCCGACAGCGTGGGAATCAAACCGATTAGCCATAAAACGTGAAGCAGCGAATTGAGATCGAAAGGGATTTTTGAGATCTGATCAGGTGAAAGATTCAAGACGACGTTGTGACCTGCGAAATAGAGAAATGCGCCGAGGCCAATCCCCGAAAACATCGTGATGAAGCCTCTGGTCAGATATCGCTCGCGACGCTGTTCCGCAGTTTTTTGTTTTCGGCGCAGCCGAAAGTCACGGCGGATCTCATCGCGCGTCCTGGCGCGCATCCACTCGCGATGGTCGGTCGCTGTGTGGCCGATCTCCTGACCCATCTTTTCCATCGCCCGCGCGACTTCATCGGTGACTTTTTCGATTTTCAGGTTCTTGACGAGGTCTTTGACTTTGGAGGGGACACTGTCGCTACGCGCGATGGCTTCACTCAGCGTGACAGCTTTGCCAATCACGCGCAGATTCGATCCGCAGGTCCGGCAAAATTTTAAATCCGGCGGCGATTCAGTTCCGCATTGAGGACAAAACATGTCGGCGCACCCGGGACATTGTACGCCGATGCGGTCAGACTTGTTCGGCGAAAAACCGGGAGAATCGTTTGGGGATTATAGCCTTGTCGGGTATGACCGTGAACTCTGACTGAGTAGGGATCTAAACGGCTGGGAACGCGGGCGCCTCGCCCGCAATTTTAATCTTGGGAGTTAATCCGATCTTCGCCTGTCAATCAGACGACCAGAAAAAAAGAAGCGACGCCGCTCGACGCAACGTCGCTTCTCTTCGTTTTGAATTAGCCTGGTCGGATTATTTACCAGGGAAACGGCCAACGACTGGAGTTCCCGTTGGTGCGGCGATTGCGATTGTAACCGCCGTACTGACGGAAGCCCTGATCGTAACCTTGCAGGAACCCTTGGCGATACGCCTGCTGGTATTGATAGCCGTTGTTGTAACGCCCGTTGTTGCCGTAGGACCCATTGTCGCCATGTCCGTTTCGGTAAAAGTGAGAGCGTTGCGGATTGTAGTTCTGACCGCGCTGGGCATCGTTCTGTCCCGTATAGACACCGTCCTGATAGCCCTGATTTGCCGCGATCTGATTCACGTTGCCGTAACCACCGTTGTTGCGGCGACGCCAATCATCGTCGCGCCGGTTATCCCGCCGATAATCGCGGTCGCGGTCGCGATTCTGCGGCCAATACTGCGCCTGCACTGAGCTGCTGGATACGATTCCGATACTCAGCACGAACAACAATCCTGCAATGATTCTCCCGACCCTGCCACTGAGATAGTGATATTTCATTTTCCGAACCTCCGCCGCTCACTTTGGCAAACACCATGCCGCCCACGCTCAGGGCGAGTTGCGCTTGGCTTTCACACGATAACGGAAGTTTTTTGCGGTTCTGCGGCACGATATCGTGCGGACCAGCGCTGGAATGGGAAACGATTTGGAAGGACGCGCAAACAACCGCCAGTCAAACGTTGTTGACGGAAACGACTGTTGTATTGAAAGAACGGACGACCGTCTCATAGACGATCATCCGTCTTCCTGCTTACTGTTTACTTCTTAATGCTTACTGCTCACCGCTCACTGCTTACCCTAGTACCGTCTGTGGCGGCGATGGCGCTTCCGCAACTTATACGTATAGAGCGCTGACGAACCGGCCCCAACGCCGGCGCCGATTGCGGCTGCCTTCTTACTGCCGACGCCTGCGCCGATCGCTGCGCCGATGCCGGTGCCCGCTGCGACCGTCAGCTTGTCGCGATGCTTTTGCCAGAAGCTTCTCTTGTGACGACGACGTCGCACCGTTGTTTGCGCCGCGACTGTTGGAATAATTGATACATTCGGGCCGACAACCTCAAGTGAGATTGCCAAACTAGTGATCATAAAGATCATCAAAAGGGTGACCGAAAGAACTCTTTTCATACTCTCCTCCGTTCGATTTTCCGCCGATTTAACGCGTAAAACTGAGAATCTCTGGATCGTAGAAAAGAAGGGCACTCTCCGTGCCAAGCGCGCCCGATTCTTATCGCCGCACGCATTTCCTGTGATTGATCGAATGAAGTGAAACGGATTAGTCAGTGCAGAGAGCGGATCATTTTCTGATTGCTAAAACTCTGATTTCCGAATCCCACTTCCCGTTCTTATGCCGCTGCGCTTTTCACGAACGTCGCGTTGAGCTTGATGTCGACACCCGCCAAGGCCTGCGAGACTGGACAATTCTTCTTCGCTGATTCAGCGGCATCGAGAAACGTCTGCTCGTCAATCCCAGGCACTTCGCCTTCCGTGTTGAGTTCAATCGTCGTGATCTTGAATCCTTCACCAACCTTCTCGAGACTGACATTCGCATTCGTGCTGATGCGCTTCGGATTATGACCCGCCTTGGTCAATCCGGCGGCCAACGCCATTGAAAAACACCCGGCGTGCGCGGCGCCGATTAATTCTTCCGGATTCGTGCCGGCGCCTTCTTCAAACCTTGAAACGAATGAATAGTTGCCTTCAAAAGCCCCGCTGCCTAACTTAACTGTCCCCTTGCCCTCGCGAAGATTGCCTTCCCAAACCGCGCTTGCTGTGCGTTTCGCCATAAATGATCTCCTTTAAATGCGTTTTGTTTATTGTAGTGGCTGTCTTTCACTGTGGCTACCCACGACGGCTTGACTGGAGCTGTGTGAAATAATCCGCGCATGAATACGAAGTGCGGAATGCTCACCCTCGCGCTATCAATTAGCCTCGGCGTTATATCGTGCGGCGGCGGCCGCCAAATGAAGGACACGCACAAAACGCCCGGCCAGAGTGCAAGCCAAACATCCAACGCCAGCGATTCTCTTCAACCTCAATTATTGGAAATAGCGTCGCTCGCAAAGGGCCGCGTCGGTGCTCATGCAGTCGTTCTGGAAACAGGAGAGACACTCGCTTCGCTGAATTCGCGAGACCATTTTCCGATGCAGAGTGTTTACAAGTTGCCAATTAGCATGACCGTACTGAAGCAAGTTGACGAGGGAAAGCTGAAACTTGATCAGAAGGTGCGAGTTACCAGGGAAGACTACGTGGGTCCGGCAGCTTATTCGCCGATTCGCGACAAAAATCCGAGCGGCACTGAACTTACCATAGACGAGTTGTTGCGATACGCGCTTTCAGAGAGTGATGGCACCGCGTCTGACGTGTTGATGAAGCTCGCCGGCGGACATATCCCGGTGCAAATGTACGTAACTGATCTGCCTATCACTGATTTGATTGTGCTGAACACCGAGAAGGAACTCAGCGAGGATAAGACGGCGCAGTATCGCAACTCCGCTTCGCCAGAGTCAGCAGTCGCATTGCTGCGCGCGTTGTGGGAGCGGCGCGGATTATCTGAATCCAGTCAGGCACTAATTTTGAAATACATGACTGAGTCGAAACCCGGCGCGCAACGCTTGAAAGGGCTTCTGCCCGCTGGCACGATCGTGGCCCATAAGACCGGCACGTCCGGAACCGACAAAGGAATCACCGCCGCGACAAACGACATCGGCGTTATTACCCTGCCGAACGGAAAGCATCTCGCCATCGCCGTCTTCGTGTCCGATTCACCTGCGGATGAACAAACGCGCGAGCGCGTGATCGCCAGGATCGCAAAGGTAGTTTACGACCTCGCGGTCAATTCACCGTAATCGCGATCCGTTTGGGCGGCGAGCTATGCGCTGCCTCAATCATTGGATTCAATCTATCAGCGAGACCTTGATCGAGACTTTGCGCGCGCTCAAAGTCTTTGAGCGCATCTGTCGCCTTGCCTTGATTCAATAGCGCGAGTCCACGTTTCATGTACGCCACCCCCGATCGCGGTTCCAAACTGATTGCCTGGTCGAAGTCTGCGATGGCTCGTTCAAGCTCGTTCTTCACAAGTTCTGCGCTGCCGCGTCCTTCAAAAACCCAGTGCAGCTTAGGATTTAATTTCGCCGCAGTGTTGAAATCAGCAATCGCGCGATCGAAATCGTTTCGCAGCATCCACGCAAATCCCCGGTGGCCATACGCCTTAGCCTCTTTCGGATCGAGCTTTATCACCGTATCGAGATCGGCGACAGCGGCATCAACTTTTCCCACCTGCATCAAGGCCGCACCGCGGTTGAGATGCGGAGCGGCCATCTTCGGGTTCATCGCGATCGCTTTGGTCCAATCGCTCAGCGCCCCCTCGGTGTCTCCCTGAACGAGGCGCGCGCCGCCACGATTGACGTATGCCTCGACCAGGCTTGGCTCAATCCTAATCGAACGCTCGAAATCATTCAGTGCCTGCTCAACGTTTCCTTTCTTAAGCAACGCCAGACCGCGGCCGTTGAGTGCGCGCGCGGTCAGCGGGTCGATGATGGTGACACCGCTCGTGTCGTCCTCAGCCGTTGAGAACGAGCTCACGCCCGTGAGCTTTAGCCCGTCTTTCTGTTTGTGATGAAACGGCTGCGAGCTTATCTCAATCGCTTGCGTGAAGTCGGCAATCGCTTGATCGACATCGCCCCGATTGTATTTTCTATTTCCCTGCTCGAAATATTTGCTGGCTGAGTCGATTGACTGACCCTGAGCGAATACAACCGTTGCAAACAAGAAAAGAATGCAGAGCGAGATTTGGCGAGACATGGTGACCCCTTCGCAGTTTGCTGCATCAGGCTCAGCCACTGCTGGGGATCAATCAGCGCTGGGCGTGACCATTCAAAGTTGAAGTGCGGCCGCTGGGCGGATAAGATGCGGGATGTCGATGATGCATCTTCGTCCGCCGCAAGGCAGCCGAACCGATGTTTTCATCCAAGGCCTCGTTGCTATCGCAAGTAGTAGCGAGGCCAAACCTTTTTTCAGGGGCGATTTCTTTCTTAAACGCCGAGGATGGGCCGCGAGTTCCCGCAAGTGAAGTTAGCGTGAAATATTCGCAGACCGCCGGCGCCAGGGCAGGCTCCACAGCCCGCGCACGCAGAGAATGACGGAGAAGATACCTAATATGCCGATCAAGAGGAGCGAGTACACGAAGAAGAAGTGTCCGGTTGTGTGCGCCATGCGGCTTGCGAGGCCAAAACCTTTCCCGCGCGCGTGGACGAGTGGCACGACCAACGAAAACAGCGAGAAGAGCAGGATGATGATGTAACCCGAACGCCGTTCCGCCAGCATCAGCGTTCCGTACAGCCAAAGGACCGCAATGGGCACAGCCAGAAGATTATTGACGTTTCCCGGCTCGTAGCCATAAACGATGTCCTGCGCGAGGTGAGCCATGACGAGAGCGATCAAGAGCAGAGACATGATGGTTAAGATTCTGCTGGGATTCATAGACGCCTCCTGAAGATTTGGGCTCGATGGCTCTGGCGTGAATACGGTCGTTACAGCGGGTTAGTTTCAGTCGAAAGAAATTGAAGTTGGGACCGGGACGGGCGGATTACGCAAAGGATGAATTCAGCGCACTCCAAATTCAGCCGTCTTTCACGCACTGGCGATGCTATGCTCTGGCTGCGATGTCTCACGCACTAGCAGTTCCGCCGCCGGAATTCGACGCCTCTCTTTCCGCTTTGCCTCCGCCATTGAAATGGGCGGGCGGCAAGCGCTGGCAGTTGCCGCATCTGCGAAAACTCTGGGAGTGCGAAAGCCATCGCCGGCTGGTCGAACCATTTTGTGGTGGACTCGCGGTCACGCTCGGACTAATTCCGCAAAGGGCGCTGCTCAACGACATTAACCCCCATCTAATCAACTTCTATCGCTGGCTAAAGCGCGGTCTGAACATCTCTCTGCAGATGAGTAACAATCAAACGCTCTTCTACAAACATCGCAAACAATTCAATGAGTTGCTGCGAACCGGAAAAGGGACCACAAGAGAAGCGGCGTCATTGTTCTATTACTTAAACCGCACGGGCTATAACGGCCTATGTCGATTCAACCGCAGCGGCGAATTCAACGTGCCGTTCGGCAGATACGCGACGATCAATTACAAACAAAACTTCAGCTCGTACAAGACAGTTCTTGCCAATTGGGAATTCGCAAACAAGACATTCGATCGCCTTGAGCTTGAACCTAACGATTTCGTCTATGCAGATCCACCGTATGACGTAGAGTTCACCCACTATTCCAGCGGGGGTTTCGGCTGGGACGAACAGGTCAAAGCGGCAGAATGGCTGGCGAAGCATTCCGGCCCGGTGGTCCTTTCGAATCAGGCCACGACTCGCATTGTCGAGCTTTACCAAAGCCTTGGGTACAAAATCGTGAAGCTGAACGCGCCGCGTCGCATTAGCTGCACCGGTGACAGATCGCCGGCGGTCGAAGTTCTCGCGATTCGCAACCTCAATTAAGTAAATGCGACCGCGCGCTTTCGAATACATTCCAGTTTTCCAAACAAACGAACGCTGGGGTGGCACGCGCATCTTGCGCGTGGTTTTCACGGGCGGGACGCCCGTGCCACTTTGCAAACTGAACCATTACCCAGCCGTGACGGGCCGGATTTTCACGGGCTAACGACCTTCAGCACATCATTTTGTGAATTCAGTTTGGCGTGTGAAAATGATCGATAGAACTGACGAATTCCCCGACTCGATCAGATTTTCACGATTGTAAAATTCCAGTCCGCGCTGCAACAAAAAAGCAAGCGTGGCCGTAAACCATTTTCGCGGAAAAAGACTGAATTACGGAAGTCCAACTCGGAAACTAATCGACTAACGCGCAACGAAATTCGTCCATGCAATACGAACGAAAGACGCTTTTTAGATCTCTCCTGCCGCTCATCGTTGGTGGAGCAACCGCACTCGCACTCGCCGGCTGCGGCAGCAAAGCGCAGCCAAGTTTCGACCGGCCGCCCGCGCCCGTCGAAGTAACCGAAGCGATCGGTCAGGACGTCCCAACTTACCTTGACGCCATCGGCAAAACCGTGGCGCGCGAAGTAGTTTCCATTCAGCCGCAGGTTTCGGGACGCATCACCGCCATTCATTTCACCGACGGCGCCGACGTGAAGAAAGACCAACTGCTTTTCACGATTGACACGCGGCAGTTCGAAGCGAGTGTGAAACAAGCACAGGCCAATCTCTCGCGGAGTGTGGCTCTGAAAAAGCAAGCGGAAGCTAATCTCGCGCGCGAAGTCGCCCAGGCGAATTGGGGATTAACTCAAGTCAACCGTTACGCAAAATTGGTCGAGCAGGGCGTTGTCGCGCGCGAACAGTACGAAGAGTTGCGCGCGAACTACGATGCGTTGAAGGCCAACGCCGAAGCCGCACGCGCCAGTGTCAACAGCGCGGCCGAAGTGGTGAAAGTCGATGCCGCCGCCGTCGACAAAGCGAAAGTCGATCTCAGTTACTGCTACATTCGCTCGCCGATTGCCGGACGTGCCGGGCAGCGACTAGTGGACATCGGGAATGTGGTTACGCCCGGGGGTTCGAATAGTAGCAACAGTAATGGAACAAACGGAGGCAGCACGACTTTGTTGGTTATTGAGCGGCTGGATCCCATTTACGCTGACTTCACCATTTCGCAAAACAATCTGACTCAGGTGCAGGAAGAGATGCGCGCGGGCACACTCAAGACCGAAGTGCGGATGCCGGATGCGCCCGACGCAATGGTCGCCGGACAACTGACGTTTCTCGACGTTGCGGTTCAGAACGCAACCGGACAAGTGAACCTGCGCGCGACTCTCCCCAACACGGACCGCCGGTTTTGGCCAGGACGTTTCGTCAACATTCGTTTGATCCTGAGCACAATTCATCAAGCGGTGCTGGTGCCCGCCATCGCGCCGCAGAATTCCGCAAAAGGAACGTTCGTCTACGTTGTGAAGCAGGATTCCACTGCTGAACAACGCCCGGTAACTTTGGGACAGCGCCAAGGCGATCTGATCGTTCTCGAATCGGGCGTTCAAGCCGGAGAGCGCGTGGTTGTCAACGGCCAGCTCGGCGTGACGCCGGGTGGCAAAGTTGCGATCGCAACTCCAAAACAATCCCCGGCGACCGACGGCACGAATAAATGAATCTCTCGGAACCGTTCATTCGCCGGCCCGTGATGACGGCGGTGCTGACCGCTTCAGTAATCCTGTTCGGTTTGCTGGCGTACTCGCAGTTGCCGGTAAACGACCTGCCCGCGGTCGACTATCCCGTCATTCAGGTCCAGGTCGGATATCCCGGCGCCAGTCCCGATACGATTGCCAACAACATCGCCACGCCACTCGAACGCCAGTTCATGCAGATCAATGGACTGGAGGTCGTGACTTCACGAAGCACGCAAGGCGTCGCCACCTTCACTCTTCAGTTCGCCCTCGAGAAAGATATCGACGCGGCTGCGACGGACGTACAGACGGCGATTTCGCAAGCCACTGGGAGCCTACCGGCTGACTTACCTTCACCGCCGACTTATTCAAAGAGCAATCCCAACGACCAGGCGATCATGTACATCGCGATGGTGAGCGATTCGGTGACGCCGGGACAGCTTTACGACTATGCGAGCACGCACGTGGGGCAGCGTCTCAGCATCCTGCCCGGCGTTTCGCAGGTGCAAGTCTTCGGAACGAAGTCAGCCATTCGCATCAAGGCCAATCCGTCGGCGATGTGGTCGCGCAACATCACGATCGACGATCTGAATGCGGCCATTAAGAGTGGAACCAGCACCACGGGCGCCGGTCAGTTGGACAGCTCGTCGGGCACGGCGATTCTCAAGCCGCAAGGCCAGCTCGAAACGTCTGATCAGTACCGCAACCTGATTGTCGGCGGCAACAGCCAAGCGCCGGTTTATCTGCACGATGTGGCGACGGTCACTGATTCGGTTCAGGACGAACGCGTCAACATGCGTTTTTGGGTGCGCGGTTATTCAGTGCCTTCCGCGACCGTGATTCTCGCGGTCAATCGACGCGCCGGCGCGAATGCGGTTGAAGTTTCCAAGAGCATCTACGCCGTCATGCCGGCGATTGCGAACGAGTTGCCGGGTTCTATTCGCATCACGCCGATTTACGATCGCTCCCAAACAATCGTGCACTCGGTCAGCGACGTGCGCACGACGCTGATCATCGCCTTCGCGCTGGTGGTGATGGTGATTTTTGCTTTTCTTGGTCGCGCCACCGACACATTGATACCCGCAGTTGCCCTGCCGCTCTCGTTGCTTATCACTTTCATCGCGATGCGCGCGCTCGGCTACAGCCTCGACAACTTGTCTTTGATGGCGCTGACACTGGCGATTGGATTTCTGGTAGACGACGCGATCGTCTTTCTCGAGAACACAGTCCGCCGTATGGAACGGGGCGAGCAACCTTTCCCCGCCGCGATCAATAGCGCCAAAGAGATTAGCTTCACGATTCTGTCGATGACTATTTCGCTGGCGGCGGTTTTCATTCCGCTGGTGTTCATGTCCGGTTTAGTCGGCAGAATCTTCCGCGAGTTCGCCATCACGATTGTCATTGCGATCTTCGCGTCCGGCTTGGTTTCGCTGACGCTGACGCCTTTGATGTGCGCGCGTCTTCTGAAAGAGCGCGGCGAAGGCGCAAAGAAGACCTGGATGGAGCGCGTCATCGGCGGCATCGAGCGGCGCGTGCTTAAACTCTACGGCGCATCGCTCTGGTGGTTCCTGCGCCACCGTTGGGTCTCGCTCGTGATTTGGATCGTTTGCCTCGCGGGCACGATTGGTTTGTTCATTCTGGTGCCGAAGGCTTTTCTGCCGCCGGGAGACAGCAGCGTGATCTTTGGCGCGTTCATCGCCGCCGAAGGTTCTTCGCCAAAGCAGATGCAGGCCCATCAGGATCGTGTCGATGAGGTGCTGCACAATGATCCAAATGTGATTACCGATTTCACGATGACCGGCGCCACCGGTTTTCTCGCAGCCAACCAGGGCATCACCTTTACTTTCATCAATCCGCCGAACCAGCGTCCGCCGATCGATGTCGTCGCCGGGCAGATGATGGGCAAGCTGAACTCGATTCCCGGCGTGATGACTTTCCTGCGACCCTTCCCGGTTTTGGAAATCAGCACCGGCGTCACCAGCCAGCAGCAAGGGCAATACGGTTTCGCGGTGTCCGGGGCGAATCCTGCTCAAGTCTACGAAGCCGGCCAGAAGCTCATGGGCAAGATGATGCAGTATCCCGGCTTCCTCAGCGTGTCGTCGGACTTTTTCAACAACACGCCAAACCTGGACATCGACATTCGTCGCGATCAGGCCAAGACCTATGGCGTTTCTGAAGCGCGCATCCTTTCGGCTCTGCGGAATGCCTACTCGCAAAACTATCTGTACCTGATCAAAAAGCCCGAGGATCAGTACCAGGTGATTCTCGAGATGGAAGATTCCGCGCGCAAGAATCCGGAAGACCTTGGGTTGCTTTACATCAAATCGGACGACGGCCAGCGCCTGGTGCCGCTGAAAGAACTAGTCACCTGGAGATCGACGCTCGGTCCGCAGACGGTTAATCATCTGAACCAGTTCACCAGCATGACGCTGTTCTTTAATTTGAAGCCCGGTGTGCCACTCGGCAATGCGACGGATTTCATTGAGAAAGCCGCAGCCGAAGTTGTTACTCCCGGCGTGCGCGCTGAGCTGGTCGGTGAGGCCCAGACATTCTCCAGCACGGTGAGCAGCTTAACCATCCTGATGGCGCTCGCGGTGTTCGTCATGTATGTGATTCTCGCCATCTTGTACGAAAGTTACGTGCATCCGCTGACGGTGCTTTCGACTCTGCCCACTGCGCTCGTCGGTGGATTGCTAACACTCCTCGTCTTTGGACAGGAAGCGTCGCTCTACGCGTTTGTCGGCATGTTCATGTTGATGGGCATCGTCAAGAAGAACGGAATTTTGATCGTCGACTTTGCGCGGCAGCGCGTTGAGCACGGCGAGGACGCAGAGAAAGCGATTCACGATGCCAGCATGGATCGCTTCCGGCCGATTTTGATGACCACACTCGCGGCGGTGTTCGGCGCCATGCCGATCGCACTTGGCTACGGCGCCGACGGCGCATCTCGCCGGCCGCTGGGACTTGTAGTCGTAGGCGGCCTGGTGATCTCACAGTTCATCACGCTCTACATCACGCCGGTGATTTATCTCTACCTCGAATGGTTTCAGGAGCGCGTGCTCGATCGCACATCCTTCTTCCGTTCGCGTCGCAGCCAACCGGCGACTTCCGAACCGACGGCTTGATATCCCGGTTGTGCCGCGAGCCAGCGCCAGCTTTAGCTGGCGAAAGGGTACAGAACCGCGAACGATAGTGAGCGGATTAATGATTCAACTTTAATGAATTTGACTCAATCGTAATTCGAAAACGCTTCGGAATTTGAGTCCTTATCCGGTACTGGTTCAGTCTGCAAAGTGGCACGGGCGTCCCGCCCGTGAAAACCACGCGCAAGATGCGCGTGCCACCTCAAACTGAACCAGTACCCCTTATCCCGCTCGCTACGGCTCGCGGTTCTGTACCAACATCCCGAATTGAGATTAACCGCGGAAAATTGAAAGGCAGAAGTTCAATGAGTGATAAGAAAGAAACATTCATACGCATGTCGAGAGTGGTCGCCGCATTGCTCTTCGCGGTGGCCGTGGTTGCGGTCATCAAAACAAAAGGGCAGGAAGAGACGACGTCGCGCAGCACGGCGACGGCCGAACAGTGGGAATATTTGGCGGTCGCAGGTCCGAGCACTACTAACCTGACGCCGACCAACAACCCGCGCATGCGCAAGGAACCAAACGTCCCTTTTGCGCGCGAGGCATTTGTCCTCGAACAGCATCTGGACAAGCTCGGCGCAAGCGGTTGGGAGTTGGTTTCGGTGGCTGGCCCGCCAACCGATCCGGCGTATTATTTCAAGCGAAGGAAATAGATCAGGAGCGCAGGCATGCTGAGCTCAGTCGAAGCGCCCCCGCAGGCGACGAGTCAAAGCGCCGAAGCCGCGCGATGTAATCGCCGGGGCCAACTGCACTCATCACAGTCAACTAAATCAAAAAGCCCCCGGCGAATAAATTCGCCAGAGGCTCTGGTGAGAAGCGATCGGCAGCTAACTAGTAGCGTCCGCCGCCGTTCCGATTCTCGCGGGGCTTGGCTTCGTTAACCTTTAGCGATCGCCCGCCGAACTCGGTGCCATTGAATTTCTCAACTGCCGCCGCGCCTTCTTCCCTGGTTTGCATTTCGACAAAACCAAAGCCGCGCGAGCGACCAGTTTCGCGATCTTCAATCAACGAGACGCTTTCGACTGTGCCCGCTTCCGCGAACAGTGTTTTCAGATCGTCGCCCGTCGTTTCGAACGCGAGATTACCAACATAAAGTTTCATAGACATTGTTTCTTTACCTTTTCCCTTGTGGGACCAACAGAAGCTTCCAAAGCCTCCCAATCATCCAAGGTTTCGCGATCCAACAGAGAGAAGCCTTGGCATTCTAACTGGGTTTGAGCTGGAAATCAGTTGGACTGGGAATAGTGACCAGAGAAGCTGAGAGCAGAGTGGCTCGGACTTTGTTCAGGTAAGACCCTACGCTAGTGGGCACTATATGTCAAAGGTGAGATACATCTTGTTGGTGGCGCAGTTTGACGTGGCACGGCGCATTTTGCGCGTGTATTCATGGGCGAAACACCCGTCCCAGGCCCAAAACCACACCACAGAAACTTAGGAGTTGTCCCCCGACCGAGGTCGAGCCGTCCGGCCCGTATCGATCAGATCTTCGGTGCGCCATTGATCGGGTCGGCCATGCCAGCGGCGCATCCACCCATCTGCACTCGATTCGTATGCATGAGGCCCAAAGAGATCCCAGTCCTCCGGCGCGTAGAAAACATAACCGCCTCGGAAGACCGCATGCACGACGAACTCTCTGCCGTCGGCCAGAGAATAGATCCCGCGCTCTCTTAGGTTTTGCCTCACTGCTGGCGGAACCGGCTCGCCCCCGAAGTAAATGATTGGAACAGGTGAATCGCGGAAAGAGGGCGTCCGCGCTGCCCACTCCACCATCTGCCAGGGCTTACGCTGCATGAGCAGCCGCGATCTTGTGGAATGTCGAATTGGAGACATTGGCGGTTCCCACGGTCGGCGTTCCGTCCAAGACTCTCGCCAGGGATTTCACTACCTCGGGATAACTCTTGCGGCTGTAGGCTTCGGCATCCGCCTGCGTCGCCCAGAAGCTATTACCAACGGCTTCGGTGAGGTCCGGCGAGATAAATGTGATTTCATCGAGGAATCCCTTCTGCTTACGCAGCATAGGAATTACTTCCGTCTCCATCAGTCGCGTAAATTCCAGCGCCGTCTTCGCTTTGAGTCTAACGACTACATGACGAGCAAACATGCACATGCTCCTTTGGTTTTGAGCTATTGGTCAGATGATCTGGAGAATTCCAGAGAGCCTGAGAAGGAGTGAGCTGGACTCGATTCTCAACAACACTATGCTTTTAAAGAGGCTAAGTCAAACACACGACACATTTGGTGGTGATCCAAAGTGTGGATCACGACCAAATATTTTGAAGCTGAACGACCACCATTTCGCGGAGGCAATATCCTGGGAGCGCGGGCATCCCTGTTTGCATCGAGCCGGAAAGGATCAAGGTAAAGAGTGGGAACAGGTCGAGAGCGAAATCACCGCAGAATTGTCTAACTTGGGCAAATAATGAAACGCCGCACGTCCGCCCGGAGGCCTAGTCAACTCGCGCAATCCAATAACCCGGCCGGCGATGTTGATGCATCACCGCCCCGATGTGGATTCGATCAGCCTGAACTTCGTAGAGAATCGTGAAAGGAAAACCCGATACCAGGCGCTTGCGAATGGTGGCTCTTTCGATCGGACCAGCGTACGGAGATCGTGAGATACGTTTGGTGGCTTCTTCGATGGCGTCTAAGAAATCCGCACCAAGCCCCTCTGATCTTTTTTCATAGAAACGCGCCTGCTCAATCATTTCGGCATGCGCTTCGGGGTGGAAGATAACCCTCATCGCTTGAGAGCTTCACGCGCACTTCGAAACGCTTCGTCAGAATCGATACCCTCAACCTTCCCGCGATGAAGTTCTTCAAGCCGCCGCTCAGCCTCAGCAAACCATAACTCTTCCGCGCCGTCATCCACTCCACCATCGAGCGTGGAAACCAGACGCTGCGCTAACTGCACGCGATCTCTCAGCGGGAGTTTCATTGCATCAGCAGTGAGTTGATCTAAGTTGGAACTCATGTCGTGAGGATATCAAAACGGCAATGGTTAATGAAGCATTTCGGTCCGCGTGAGCGGACAAATGCAGGCTCGCCCGAACTGTATCTTGAACGCGATCCCAGCGCAATATTTTCAGTCGAACTTAGGTATTCACCCGCGGTTTGAGCCACGCCGCCACGATCAAACAGACGGCAATCAAAGCTGAAAAAAGAAGCGGCAGGAAAAAGAAGTATCTGAAGCTCAAAAACGTCAGTGCCACAAAGCAAACGGCGAGCGACCAGCGAATGCCGCGCAGTCGTGCCAGAGTCTCTGATGCAAGGCCGCCGAGTTGCCACGCAACTACTGCCGAGAGCAACAAAAACACTGTTACGAAGAGTCCAAACCCAACAAAGAATTCCCAATAGCTGCGACTAAATCCCTGAATAGCGAAGTGGATCGACTTCATTGAAGCGAGCAGCGAGTCAACTCCCCAACTCGGATCGTGCTGCAGAAAACCGATCGTATGTCCTGCGGCGAATAGCAGAATCAGAACGGCGGCGATTCGATAAAAGAGGGATGGTCTCAAGCTCACCTCGCAAGATTAAATGATTAGCGAGGCGGGCTTATATCATCGATCCAGCCACAGGACAATATCGATCGAAAATTGATGTTGCAGCAGTAGCGCGACCGCGAAAAGTGCTTTCTTCACGCTAAAGGCGTGAAATAAAATAGCCTGGGGTAAGTCCCGACGTGTCGGGACGCCACCCCAGGATCACGCACCTTAAAAGAATAATAGCCGGCTTTAGCCGGCGATAGATTCAAACCAGATTCCCAGCAGTGAACTGCGCGGTCCGCAGGTGCATTCTAAATGCGGCGAGAGGGCGTGCTCGCCCTCTCGCAATCTGAGAGTCTCTGTCGCACCTTACACCATCTGAGGAGCGGCGATCTTGTGGCAAGTCGAGTTGGCTACCTCAAAGGTTTCTACCTTGGGCGTTCCCTCGACTACTGGCAACAGGGTTTTCAACAGCTCCGGATATCCGGTGGTGTTGTAAGCCTGCGCGTCCGCTTTCGTGTCCCAGAAGGTGGTGCCTACGGCTTCCGAGCGTTCGGGGGCGATAACGGTGATCTCATCACGAAATCCCTTCTGCTTGCGAAGCAGTGGCAGAACTTCCTTCTCGATAATGCGATTAAACTCTACGGCGGAATTGGCCTTGAGTTTCATTGTGACATGACGTGTAAACATACTTATGCTCCTTTGGTTTTTTTGAGCTGTTGGTTTCAGATGATCTGGAGAATCCCAGAGGAGCTGAGAAGAGAGTAAGCTGGGCTCGGTTCGCAATCACACTATGCTAATAAAGATCATATGTCAACCGCACAACATATTTTCGTAGATGCAACATCCGGGAGAGCGCGGGCATCCCTGCCCGCATTGAACGCTGTGTCAGTACCGAGAGCGGTAGCGAACGGTTAAGGATTCAACTTCCGCCAACGAAACCTGGGTAACGATGAATATGCCAAGTGAGAGCGGCCGTAGCTGGCGACAGATTTGGAGCGCGGTGGCTCGACACCGCTTTGGATTTATTCGTTGAAGAGAAAGCGGCGTCAAGCCGCCGCACTCCAAACTTAGCCCTTCACAAACTTGAGCGCCATGCCATTCATGCAATAGCGCAGCCCCGAGGGCTTTGGTCCGTCATCAAACAAATGTCCGAGGTGACCTTCACACTGTGCGCACAAGACTTCGGTGCGAGTCATGCCATAGCTCTGATCCACTTCTTCGATGACGTTCTCTTTCTTGATCGGCGCCCAAAAACTCGGCCAACCCGTTCCCGAATCAAACTTCTGTTCCGAACTAAATACCGGCAGCCCACATCCCGCGCACTCAAATGTGCCTTTGTCGTGGAGATCGCTGTAAGGACTCGTACCGGCGTACTCAGTCCCCTTCTCGCGCAAAACGTTATACTGCTCGGGCGTCAATTGGGCCCTCCACTCAGCATCTGTCTTAATCACTTTGTTGATTCCTTTTGATTTTGAAGTCATGTCTTGCATGTTCGGGTTCTGGTTTTCTCCCTCTCCCTCTGGGAGAGGGTTGGGGTGAGGGCTTACGTCCTCATCAGTATTCTTCAATTTCCAGTTGGGCTGCGCCCAACTCGGTAGCCGCGACAACAAAGCAACCCCACCAATCGCAACTGAAGATGAAATAAAGAAACGCCTATTCATGATTCGCCTCGCAGATGATATCGACTACACGCGAATTACGTAAGTCGACAACAGATTGGATTTTTGGAGAGTGCGGGCATCTTGCCTGCTGAGCGTGCGGGGCGAATGCTCCGGCAGGGTCGTTCTGGCTAAAACTTGTCCAGATAAGAGCCCAGAGACTTTATTCCGCGAGCGACCACACGGCACTGGGACCTCGACCAGTGCGTTTCACATATGAGGCGTCACGAAGAAAAGCGCTCGTCTGGGATGTGTGCTTATGATTTAGGTGAGCCTTGATGTCGGAGTTACTTGCGCTCCCGTGGCGGGCGAGAAATTCATACAAGTCGACATGTTTCCTGCTGGCTCTGCTTAACCGCAGACTCTTTTGAACCTCAAGAATCTTGTTCCAATCGGGGAGAACGCGTATGAATATTCCAGAGTGATTTCCACACAATTCGACACAACCCAAGTTTCGCACTGCGTCTCTTATCGAATCCCAAGGGCCATCCACCACTCTTGAAAGCTGCCTCTTAAGCGCTGCAACGCTCACATAGCCTCTTTCATAGACGCTGTTCAAGATTAACAATTCAGGGATCCCAAATCTCTTGTCATTGTTCATCGCCAACACAAAAACGCCAGCCCGAACGTAACTTGCCTCCATCGCAACCTCAACTGAATCATAGCTCTCGGTAAACTTCGGAAAATCCCTTCCATATCGCAAGGAGTTTACGCTCATCCTTAGAACACCCATGCCAGCTCGATCTACCATGTGGAATTCCATCAACATTCGAGCCAAGGCTTTATTCCGATGACGAGGCTCGTGCTTTGTAATATTCTCCGGCGTAACACCTCCATAAAACAGGCCGGGGCTTGTAATAATCAACCTATCACCGCTGAAGTTCACGCTTACCATTCCATCTACCGAGTAGTCGCGATGAACCACGGCATTCAAATACGCCTCATTGAATGCAACTCGATCTAGCAGCTGTACTAAATAGTCCTTCCCCCCAAACTCAAGACGCCTTTCCTCGTTACAAGCTTCGAAGTATTGTTTCGCAAGCTTTACTGTATGCCAGAGGCATCCCTGCCAAATGTCATTTATTAGCAAGTCTCCGCTCGCCAACTTCCTACTAAAGCGATACTCAAAGTTCCCTAATTCAGTTTTAATGATTTCGGGGCGTCCAAGGAACAATAAGCCAGACTTCGTTAACCTTCCGTTAGACGTCGCACCGATTGCTTCGAGAAAATGTGCGTGCGAAATGGCTCTTGAGTCTCTTCGGCTCGCGAAGTCGGTCTTGGCCTCGTCAAACGCTTTGTAATCCAGCGATGTCAAAGGATGTATGTCTAGCGTTTCAGCACTCCAATCGTAATCTTGTAGATTCTTGACTGCTTGTTCAATTTCATCAGGGGTCATGGGTCTGCTCGATTTGCCATCTCGAATGCAGACTTTTCCGCTAGCTGTTGCGACCAGCGAGGACCTTGAACGCGGTGTTTGGATAACGAGGTAATTCTTCGACTGATGTTCAATTTCTTCGACTACCAGATCAACCGAAGGTTTCAGTTTTCCTCTCAGTCGCTCCCTAGTAGTGAATAGATCGACGTGATCGAATCCTACTAACTGCGACGGCCAGTCGGCGTGCCGCACATTACTGCCATCTTTGACGCCAATTACGATAATTCCGCCTTTGTAGTTGGATAACGCGGAAAGCTCTTCGGGCAGTTTCTTGTCGTTATGCAAAGCGTTTTCTGTGCTGTACTCCTTGAACTCAACTTCGTCATTTTCCAACTTGTCGCTTGGACCGTTAGGCACTTGATCCAAGATTTCGCAAACACGTTCACTTAAGATCATTTGAACTGTCCTCTATTAAACGGCACCCAATATTACAAAACCGCCGCGATTCCTCGCGACGGCCGAGTTGGTTTTGGCGGCTTGGGCTTGTTGGGCGGAAGTCGGGAAAACTAGCTGGTCAATTGAAATCGCGAGGTGAGTTCTCGCCTTTGTTCGAAAACTGCTGAACGACGGGAAACTAAACTACCTTTGCTCGCTTGTTAATCTTCTCTGATCCTCTCCTAATATCAACTTGCTCCTTTGACATCCGCTCACGCGAATCGTACTGACATCACTACAACGACGCCCTCCCTCACGGTCGGGCTACTGCCCTCCTACTTACACTTGCTATACCCACAATCCCGACAAAAATCACAGCCACTTGCATGCTCTAGCTGGCCGTGGCATTCAGGACAGGTGCTGATCATGGAAGACATGATTGCGCCCACTACGTGACGGGTGTCGGGTGTCGCCGGCTCCGAGTTATGAGTGATGGGTGATGAGTGATGAGTAACAGCCTGCTGTTTCAAAGCGCGCGCAGAATCGGGATGGCCTTTCAAGCGACGGTTGGTAATCATGAGGCATTCGGCGACGGCTTGTTCGGGTGACGTAAGTAATCTCTCGTTGAACCAGACGGCGTGCGTGCCCGTAACTTTGTTCAAGCTGTAAGAAACTTCCGCGGCGTCGAATCCGCCACGCAACATCTTCGAAGCCAGCATGCCGACGCCGCCACTGATGGGACCGGTGGCAAAGACTTCCTGAATCATTTCGTTATCGTGATTGACAGTGACGTAGAGATTCTGGCCGTCGAACGGAATGCGCCAGGTCGCGCCCTGCAATTCGCGCGGACGTTCGAGCCGGATTGCACCCTGTCTGCGCGCTGCGGCTTCAGCTTCCGCGAGACGCCGCGCGGCGGCTTCATTTTCGGATTCAGTCCGGCCCTCGGGAACGATCGCCGGAGCGACGTCAGATGAATCCAGATTCGAGATTCCGGATTCCAAATTCGCCGGTTCGATGATTGTCGTCGTTGTCACAATCGTCGGTGATTCGGTCTTGGTTTCAGTCTTCATGGAAGTTAGCACCTGATTCTCGCGCGAGCCGTCGCGGTAATAACTCACAGCTTTGCAGCCAAGCTGTCGCGCCAACCGATAGAGATGATCGACTGACTCGATGGTGTCGTTGACTGCACCGTTGCAAGTCTTTGAGACGCTGTTATCGACGTTGCGTTGCGCGGCGGCGAGCACGTGCACGTGCTGCTCAGCGCTAATCGACATCGCGGAAATGAAATAACCGGGAAGTTCGTGCTCGTGCTCGACCACATAGCTTGCAGCCGCATCGATCGAATCCTGATCGGTTTGGTCCACATCGAGGCCGAGCGCCTGCGCGGCGAGGGTGTGAACGTACGTGCGCGTGCCGAGAGTGTCCTTTCGCACGTACGCCCACGAGAAGTTGGGTTCCACACCCGACGATGTTTCTGCAACCAGGGAAATCGTGCCCGTGGGGGCTATCGTCGTGACTTCATAGTTACGCGGGGTGAGCGGAACTTCACGTGAGATACCGATCTGGTTGTAGAGAAAGTCGGCATAAGAATCGCGATTCGCTTCGAGTTCAGGAAAGACGCCGCGTTCGGCGCCGAGCCGCAGAGATTCGTTCCAAGCTTCCTTGCGAATGAATCCCATCACTTCGTCCATCAAATCGATGGACGCCGGCGAGCCGTAAGAAATCTTCAGATTCAGGCAGAGATCGGCAAAGCCCATGATGCCGAGGCCCACCGGCCGCGTGCGCTTCACTACGTCGTTGATCTCCGGCAAAGGCCAGGCGCAGGTGTCGATTACGTTGTCGAGAAAACGCGTCGTCCAATGCGTGACTTCGGCGAGCCGGTCCCAATCAACGCGGTTTTCGCGGTTGTAGAACTTGTTCACATCGATCGAGCCGAGATTGCACGAATTCGCAAAGTGCAGGAACTGCTCGCCGCAGGGATTGCTCGCCATGATCGGGCCCATCGAATTGATCATGTGATTGTGGCGATTGACTTCGTCGATGAAGGCGATGCCCGGCTCGGCGTACTTATGCGCACTGGCGATGATGCGATTCCAGATGTCCGGCGCATAGACGAATCCCGGCGCCGGTGGCTCTTCAATTAATGCATCGGAGAGATCCGCCGTGTCGAAAGATTCCTTGTCACGGAACGTGACCGTCGAACCATCCGGCCGCCGATAGACGACGTAGTTGCGGCCAGTGACTGGATCAAAAACGGGATCGTTCCAGCCTTCGCCTTTGAATTCCAGTTGATACCATTCGTTCTTATCGACGGCTTCGAGGAACTTATCAGTAACGTTGACTGAGATATTGAAGTTCGTGAGTGAATGCTGATCGTTTTTCGCGTGAATGAAGCGCAACACGTCAGGGTGGGTCACACGCATCATGCCCATATTCGCACCGCGCCGAACACCGCCCTGCTTCACAGTGTCGGTTGTCGTATTGAAGATGTTCATGAATGACACGGGGCCGCTCGCGACGCCGTACGTCGAACGCACCATCGAACCGCTCGGACGCAGCTTCTCGAAAGTGAAGCCGGTGCCGCCGCCCGTCTGATGAATGATCGCGGCATCGGTCGCGGTCTTCATGATGCCGGCGATCGAATCCGGCACGTCGAGCACGAAACACGCGGCGAGCTGTCCGTTCGGTTTGCCGGCGTTCACCAGGCAAGGCGTGTTCGGCACGAACTCGCGGGCGTTCATGATGTCGCTCATCGTGTTGTAGAACAGATCACGCTGCGCCGGATCGGTTTCGGCTACCGAGACATGCGCAACGACGCGGGCGACAATGTCGCTCCATTCTTCAATTGGTTCGCCCTTGATGTCTTTCAGCGAGTAACGTTTGGCAACGACCTTGCGCGCATTCAAACCTAACGGTTGAATCGCCCGGCCAACGGTGCTACGCATTTCGGAATGGAGGACGCCAGAGGCGTGCGTACCCGGGGATTGGAGGACTTCGTTTTCCGACAACTTTGTCATCTTCGCACCACTCGCTGATTTCATCTCTAATTTTACCTTTCTCGCGCGGGGAACCGCACGCGAGGCTGAGTTCGAGGAATAAAATGCCATCGACGATTGATCATCGCCGCCACCAAAAAGATTCGATTTTACGCAGGTACTACGGTCGGTGTTGCGAAGTTAATACTACCCTTGCGGAGTCGGGTTTGGAGCCCTTCTGCCGCCGCCGCCAGCCGTCACAACCAAAGCAGGACGCACTATAAACCTCTGGACTCGAGATGTCAATATATTGTGGTGACTTTTTTTTTCAACACGATACAGTGGGTTTTCTGAAGAATTACTTGAGGTTAAGTGGCGGGAAATCAGAGCGTTAGAACCGTGATTTACCACGAAGACACAAAGACACTAAATCAAAAGACAAATCACATTGGAATTGCTTTGTGTGTTCGCGTCTCAGGGGTGAATTCACCTGGAACTGGAGCCGCTGGAAAGGAGCAGATCCAGTTCGCGGTGCTGGTTGTCGAGCAGGCCGTAAGTGTCGGCGGTCTCTTCCAGCATTTGTCTCGTCATCGCAATTGAGTCGCTCAACTCTTCGAAGTGCAAAGCGGAGACGCGTTCGGGCGTCGGCAGCGTGACGACCTGATCGTTGACGAGGCCAAAAAAGTTCTCGATTGATTGAAGTTGTCCTTCGACCATGCGCACCGAACGTTCCAGATCGTTAAAGGCCGCCACCCGCCGGCGAAGAATTTCGGCGTTGGCCTGTTGAATGCGTTTCTGGCGATCGTCAGTAGCGGTTTGTACGGCGTGTTCGGCCTGTTTTAACTGGTTCTGCACCGCCTGTCGATTGATAGACCGCAGGTGATGCTTGCGGCGACGGTAGACGTCCAAAAGATCGACGAAGTCTTCCCAACGATGATCGAGACTTTGCAGATTCGCAGGAATTTCTTTGCTGGTAGTGAACTTGCGGTAGTTCGAGTAGATCTGGTTTTTCATCCAGCGGAGATACTCGACGGCTTCCCGCTCACGTGGATCAAAGGCCTTGATGATCTGTTCGCGCTGGGCGTCTTTGAGCTTGTGCAGGCGCTGCTTCTCGCGACGCTCGATGTAGCGACGATAGAAAGGGCTCGCAGGCACAGTCACCAAATACAATCCTTCCGCGCCGAGCCCCATTAACAATGGCGTCACGTCCCAAAAAAACGCGGCCGCCACGGCGAACCCAGCCATGCCCCAGAAATTGAGAGGCTCTTTGAAAGCCTCTCTGACGTAACGGAAATCGATCTTCGACAAGTCCATCGATAGTACGAATCAGCCTTAACGATTGTTCGGTGATGTTCTCTCTTACGGTCGGGCTCTTCCCCACTTCCTTTACGCTAAGTCCCAAAGGATCGCAAAGATCTACGACTGCGGTGTCGTTTCACCTTGCGCCGGCAATGCCTGTGGTGACGCACTGGCCGACGACCCTTCCGGGAGCAAACCCATCTCTTTTTTGTACGCGAGCAGCTTGTCTTGCAACTGCATATCGATCGCCTCTTTTTCGATCTCCTGCATTTGTGAGTCTACGGAGGCGGTGCCTAACTGCATTCGGGCCTCGGCGGCGGCGGCGCGGCGGTCGATCTTGTCCCGCATTTCGTCGAACGTTTGCGCGTCGTCGCCGATCTGGAACGAAGCCATCGTCTGCGCCAATTGCTCCTGAAGCTTCGCCTGCTTCGACTGGTTGATTAGCTGCATCGCCTCAGCCGTGCGCCGCTGCATTTGCAACATGTAATTGTCGCGGGCCTTCAGCGCCTGCTTCGAGGCCAGGGATGCATGCTCAAGCTGCTGGCCTGTCTTCGACAAGTCGAGCTGCGCCTGGGACAGTTGGCCGATGTACGCGGTGGCGATGTCGTCGCGATTCATCTTGATCGAAGCTTTGATTTTCGAATCGAGATCGACGACTTGCTGCTCGAGGCGCTCTTTATTCTTGGCCAGCAACTTCTCAGTCGCCATCACCTGCGCGACGGAATTATTCAGGTCGGGAATTCGGTCGCGCATATCGCGGATGGTCTGCTGGAGAATGAGTTCCGGATCCTCAGTCTTCTCGATCACGCCGCCGAACATCGCGCGCATCGAACGTTTTAGTCGCGTCCACAGTCCCATTTCTTCATCCTCCAGACAGTCAGTTTTGAAGTCGGATTGGCTTCATCAGCGGTCGAGAAGCGCCTTGGAATATTACGACGGCGGCGCGCAAACTGTTGCAGTTCGGCCAATTTTCGCGGTGAGTATAACAGAGAGTGAGCGGTGAGCAGTAAGCAGTGAGCAGGAACCGAAAAGCAGACGGCAGGAAGCAGGCGGCAGGACAAACGCCTAACGTCTTCAGCCAGTTGCCGCGGCACCAGGAGCGACTGCTCGGCCGATGTCGCGACGGTATTGCATGCCGTCCCAACAAATATCGGAGATTGCACCGTAGCAGCGCGTCAGAGCCGCCTCGAGCGTTTCCCCAGTGGCAGTCACGCCGAGTACGCGGCCTCCTGCGGTTAGCCATTCACCGTCTGGGCCGCGGCTGGTTGCCGCATGAAAGACCACGACATCATCGCGTTGAGCCGCCTGATCCAGGCCTTCGATGTGCGCTCCAGTTTCAGGCTTGGCCGGATACCCGCGTGCTGCCAGGACAACACAAGCCGACGCCTCGTTCGACCAGTGCACTTCAATTTCGCCCAGGCGTTGATCGGCGACCGCTTCAAAGATTTCGGTAAGATCGGTTTGCAGACGGACGAGAATTGCCTGTGTTTCCGGATCGCCAAAGCGAACGTTGTACTCCAGAACTTTGGGACCGTCGGCGGTCAGCATCAAGCCAATAAAGAGAATGCCGCGAAATCGCAACCCATCGTGACGCGCGCCTTTTAGCGTTGGTTCGACAATTTCGGTTACGACGCGCATCAAAGTGGGGCCATCGATAACATTCGCATCGGTAACTGCGCCCATACCACCGGTGTTCGGACCCGTGTCGCCATCACCGACACGCTTATGATCTCGCGCAGCCGGCATCAGTCGAAAGTCTCTCCCATCGGAAAACAAGAGAATCGAAGCTTCGCGACCGAACAGTGCTTCTTCAATCACGATGCGCTGTGCCGCTGCGCCCAGGTTTTTCAGTTCGCGAATTGCCTGCTCTGCCTCGGCCCGAGACCGAGCCACGACGACGCCTTTGCCGGCGGCGAGTCCGTCGGCCTTAACAACGACAGGCGTGCGTTCATCACCGAAACTTCCGCTGCGCAAGATCTCCAGCGCTTCAGCCACAGTGTTCTCTACGCGAAAACCCGCGGTCGGAATTCCATGACGCCGCATAAAATCTTTGGCGAACGCTTTGCTCGTTTCCAATTGGGCAGCTTCACGATTCGGACCGACGATACGCAATCCGCGCCTTTCGAATTCATCCACGACCCCTTCGGCGAGGGCCGCTTCCGGTCCAACCATCGTCAAGTTGATCTGCGCTCGCTCGGCGAAGTCCGCCAAAGCGTTTACATCGCTGGCGGCGATCGGCACGCACTCTGCAATCTCAGCGATACCGGCATTTCCGGGTGCGCAGAACAATTCCACGGGCCGCGACGACGTGCGCTTCAATGCCCAAACCAGCGCATGCTCACGACCGCCAGATCCAATCACGAGAACTTTCATAATTGCGCAGACATGCTAACAATGATCCGACGGCAAATCGAGTGATGTTTCGCGGCAAAAAGTCTTGACAGGCTGACAGCTTAGTTATAAGTTGCACCGCGCTGTGGCCGTCGTTTTTGAGTGCTCGCCGCATTTCCGTAGCTAACCAGCATTCGGCCTGACTTCTCGGCCTCCTCGTCAGCCTCCATTGAACAGTAAAACTGTGCCCGACGCTCAGTGGGCGTACTAACCGGGGAGGTTACGCGAGATGTCAGAGACTGAAATCCTCACGAGCGAAATTGTCGCCTCGGCCGAGTTTCACGACCAAAAAATCAATTGTGTAGATTGCGGCGAGAAGTTTATTTGGACGGCCGGCGAACAAGTCTTCTTTCACGACAAGGGATTGAAGAACCCGCCTAAGCGCTGCAAGTCGTGCAAGCAAGCAAAGAACGAACGGTTGGCCGCGATTTCTGCCTCGCACCACGCCGGCATCAGACAGCGAATCGAAGTGACGGTTGTTTGTGCTCAATGCGCCCAACAAACAACGGTGCCGTTTTATCCTTCGCAAGGCCGGCCGGTCTATTGCCGCTCGTGTTTTCTTTCGGGACGCGCGATCGGCGCGAGCGCTTGAGATTAATGTTCCAGGTGGTAAGGAACGTTAGTCACCACAATTCCCTTCTTAAATAACAGCGCCCCTTTTAGAAACAGAGTGTTCTGATTGTGCAGGAGGTTCTGCCACCATTTTGCGGGAACAAACTCCGGCAGCACGATGGTGATCACTACGCCTGGTTTGGTGCGTCTTACCCGGTCCATATAATTCAACAGGGGGCGCGCCAACGAGCGATAAGGCGACGCCACCACCACCAGGTTCACTCCTGATCCCCACTGCTGCCATTTCTCGCGCAGCTTCTGCGCCGCCTCATCGTCGAGATTAACGTAAACCGCAGTGACGTGATGCGGCGCAATTGACTTCGCGTACTCCAGCGCTTCGATAACGCCACGATGAATTCCTGATATGGGGACGATAACTTCGTGATGCATTGGTCGCAGCGGACCTAAGCCTTCAGTGGAAAGTTGTTTCGCGACTTCAATGTAGTGGCGATGAATTCGCAAAAACAACAACACCAGCAACGGGATGAGAAAAACAACAACCCACGCACCATGGATGAATTTCGTCGCGATGAAGACAAAGAGTACGACGCCGGTCGCAAAGGCGCCGATGGCATTGATGACGAGAGATTTCCGCCAATGCGATTTCTTTTCCAGCTGAGCAACTTCGGCGAACGTCTTTGGCTGGGCTCCTGGCTTCGCGAGACGGATGCCCTCCAGTTTTCCAGTAAGCTTCAGTTCCGCGGATTGGTTCTTTTGAATTTGCTCGGTTGAAACAGTTCCCTTCACCGCAGCTGCGCGCATGGCCTTAAGCTGTTGTCCTTCCCGTCGCCAGTGAATGACCATGCCGGCCTGCGAGAGCGTGAAGGAAAGAAAGACGCCTACCGCGTAAAGTGGAATTAGGCGACTGGTGTCGCCGCGGAACGCCCAGACCAATAAGCCTGAGAAGCCAGCGAGCAAGATGATTCCATTTGAGAAAACCAGACGATCGCCGAGGTTCGCGAGCTGCCTTGGCAAATAGCGATCGCGCGCCAGCAGCGAAGCCAATCGCGGGAAGCCGGCAAACGATGTATTAGCCGCGAGAATGAGGATCAAAGCAGTGGTCGCCTGGACGACGTAGTAGAACCAGCCGACTGGACCGGTGAAGACTACGCGCGCGATTTGCGAAATCACCGTTTCATGTTCGAGTGGATGAACATTGAAGAAGTAGGCGAGGACGCTGGCGCCGACGAACATTACGATCAGAAGCAAGGCCATCCACGACAAAGTGATTGACGCGTTCTTCGCTTCGGGCTGCTTGAAAGCTGTCACGCCATTAGAGATCGCTTCGATTCCTGTTAACGCCGCGCAGCCATTGGCAAAGGCTCCCAGCAATAGAAAAAGATGCAAAGGCGACGCGTGATAGCCTTCTGCTATTTTCAGGTCGGCGTCGTTAGGCGCTGCGGTCAGGTGGGGATGAAGGTAAAACTTAACGAGTCCAAGAATGATCAGGATCAAAAAGCTAACAATGAACGCATAACTTGGCGCTGCGAACATCGCGCCCGCCTCGCGCACGCCTCGCAGGTTCGCGACCGTTATAAGCACGATGAAGAAGAGACACAGCACGATGTGATGCTCGTGCAGACCGGCAAACCGAGTTCCCAAGGTCGCCGACGTTATGGCTTCGACTCCCGCAGCGACCGACACCGAGACGGTCAGCACGTAATCGACCAGGAGCGAAGCCCCGGCAATTAACCCGGGAATCGTGCCGAGATTCTCTTTGGCTACGATGAATGCGCCGCCACCGGAAGGATACGCATGGATCGTCTGCCGATAACTAAGCGTGACGACGACCAGCAGCAAACAGATCGCAATGGAGATCGGGACTACGCGCCCGAACGCATTTCCCTGCCCGTAGACAAAGGCCGCGGCAAGCACCAGCAGAATCTGCTCAGTGGCGTAAGCTGTAGAGGAAAGCGCGTCCGACGCAAAAATTGCGAGCGCGGTTTTCTTGGTAAGTCGTTCGTGTGCTAAGCGCGCTGTTCGAATCGGGCTACCGACCAGCAGACGCTTTAATGAGGCCATTCGTCCTTAATCGCGATCAGCGACACCAACTGAAGAGCGTAAAAATGCCACAGCGTGCAACTTACTCAAAAGCGGCAACTGTGGCGGTCGCTCACCTGGTGGTGGCCGGCTGCTTCATTGTCCTTGAGATAACGTGACCACGGGGGCTAATTATCTGTGCCGTATGTTAAGCCAGTTGGTTTGAAAGTCAACCGAAGAAAGCAATGTAGAGTGTGAAGAGAGCGAAATGAAAGGCGCCTAAAAATAAAAGCGGGCGGGGCCCTCCCACAAGCCCCACCCTAAGGCCACGTGTCCTCACCCCACGCGACCACTTCGCCCACCGGGGAGGCGGGCGCAGACGAGATTATGCACAAGTCAACTACGGGATGCAACCGAAACAAGAAAGTTTTTACAAAAAATCTCGTTACAGATCACTTCAGAATCTCTGATGTTACGCGGAGCGTTCTGGCAAGACGGATTCGATGGCGTGCAGCAAGACGAATACAACATCTTCGCCCCCTGCCGGGTCTTTGAGTTTGAGCGCCACATAATCATTGGTGACGTCGTTAATCACTCCCTCGTAAACTCCGCCAGAAATAGTTTTAATGTCGACAGCTTGACCTCTGTACCTGATTAGCATGTTCTCAATATGTTGATAGCTCATTTGAATCTCCAGGTTGATTTCGCAAATTGTCGCTGCGCCAAGTCACAAAAAAATACCGGTAGCTGTCTGGATCTTGCAAACTAACAAACCGCCCACCCCAGCCTTCATCGCGCGGCTCGGTAACGTTGACGTGGCGCTTTTTCAAGCTTCGATAAAATTCATCAACATCAGTCACTCCCAGCACAAAATGAACGCCACGACCTCGTTTCAGCATCGTCTCGATTTGTTGCACGAGCGTGATGCGCAACGAACCCGATCGAAGAGAAGCGATCGGCGGATCCGCATCCTGCTCGTGGGATTCCACTTCAAATCCCAGGACTTCGCGATAAAACTCGAGCGACTCTTCGAGTTTGTTCACTTCAAGAAACAATAGATCGAGTCCAGTGATCATTCTTAAATTGAAGCCATGATGAGATAGAGGCCAACTCCTCCGCCAATGATCATTAACCAAAACGCGATCTCTTGAAGCGCTGTGAACCGGCGCACCGGATGCGCGGCCGGCAATAACCCGCGCGCGTTCCGCATCGCTGCATGCGCCAGCATGATGCCGAACACAATCACGCCCAGTGCCAGAATCGACATTGGCCAAAGAAACCACAAGCCATTGAATCGCACCAGCAACAGCAACATTAAACCGAGCGAAATTGCCAACACTGCACTCAATAACTGACCGTAAACTCCGACTTCGCGCACCGCGGGCGGTGACGTTCGAATGTCGACATGCGGCACTTTCGGTTTCCGGCGCGCGTTGTCATAAGCGCGTCGCGCATCGGCATCGCCAAGGACGCTGTACGCCTCGTTCAGCGCCTTCATATCGTCTTCGGCGCCGCCGCGATCCGGATGCTGCTTGCGCGCCAGTCGTTTGTACAGACGCTCAATCTCACGCCCTGACGCGTCATGTTGCGCGCCGAGAACCTCGTAATAGTCGCGTTTGGAACTCAAGTTGGTCTCCGCATTCTAGAATTCGCCCTCGCGATTTTCAATTAATTGAAGTTCAGGTGAAGGTGCTGCTACTTTACCATCATGAGCGAGCAGTTTGCGCCGGGCGACGATTTGATATTTCAGCTCGAGAGCGGCTACGGCTTGCTGCGCGTGATTGCGATTGAAGAACGCGACGGCACGAAGGTTTGGCACCTGCTGGCGTACGAAGAGTTATTTGGAGACGTCGAGTCCGCGGAACGAGCCCTCGCAAAACCTGAGTCACTTCATATTCGAACTAAACACATGGCCCTGACCGACCGTGCATTTGAACGAACACCCGCGGCGCGAATCGGTAATCGCCCGGTTAGTGATGAAGAGCAAACGGCTTATCAGGATTGGATGCGTAGCGGCGGTCGTGTCTCGGACCGTTCAGCTCTGTTAATGCTCGGATTAAGATGAAAATGATGAAACACATTGTGAGATCCTGCGGCCGTATCGCTTCGATCGCTGCCCTCGTCCTATTAGCAACTCTGCCCTTGTTTGCGCAGCGCGTCGAGCGAACCGTGACCAGCTGGCGACCGCTTCATTACGACATCGACATCGCCTTCGACGATCAACTAACTGAATTTAAATCGGCTCGCGTGCAAATCACCGTCGAAGTGCTGGCTGCCAACCTGACGAAGCTTGATTTCGATTTTGGAGAGATGCCAATTGACTCCGTGGCCGTGGCGGGAAAGCCTGCGCGCACCGAAAGAACATCAGAATTGTTGAACGTGACTTTGCCCCAGACGGCCACGCGCGGACAGAGATTGGATGTGACGATTGCTTATCACGGCCATCCGAAAGACGGCATGGTCTTCGGCAAAGATCGTGACGGAAATCAGTCGGCCACCGGGGACAACTGGCCCAATCGTGTGCATTACTGGATTCCTTCGCTCGATCATCCCTCCGCGAAAGCGTCCGTATCTTTCACGATCTCGGCGCCGCAACGTTACGAAGTGATCGCGAATGGCAAGTTCGTCACGCTGACCGGCAACGCCGCTACGTCTCACTGGAAGTTTGACGAAGCCAAACCGATTCCGCCTTACTGCATGATTATTGCGGCCAACCAGGGCGCCGTCATTAATTCGCCGGACAAGTCGGTCACTAATCTGATGTATAACGTGCCGCAGCGCGATCATGAGTACGCGCCGAAGGGCTTTTCACCGGCCGCCCCGGCGCTCGCATTCTTCAGCCAAACGATCGCGCCCTACCCGTACGAAAAACTCGCTTTGATTGTCGGCGCCACGCAGTTTGGTGGAATGGAAAACTCGAGTGCGATCGTTTTTCCCAGCAAAGTTTTTGATATGCGCGCCAACGACAAGACGAGCACGCGCTTTGGCGTTCCGGCGCGTCTCGAAAGTGTGGTCGCACACGAAATCGCCCACCAGTGGTTTGGCGACTCCGTCACTGAATCAACCTGGGCCGACCTGTGGTTAAGCGAGGGTTTTGCTACTTATTTCGCGGGACTGTTTATCGAAAAAGAAGACGGGGAAGAGGCATTCCGCGCGTATATGCACGATGCGGCGCAAAAATATTTTACATACGAAAAGCAGCGGGCCGCGCCAATCCACGACACCGAGACGCAGGATTTAATGAAGCTGCTGAATGAGAATAATTACGAGAAGGGCGCGTGGGTTTTGCACATGTTGCGCATGCGCCTTGGCGACGAGGCGTTCTTTAAAGGCCTGCGCGATTACTACGCCGCGCACAAGGAAGGTAATGCGACGACGGAAGATCTCCGCGCGGCCCTTGAGAAGGCATCAGGCAAGCCGTTGAAAGAGTTTTTCGCGCGTTGGATTTACGATTCAGGCCACCCCGTCTACGAATGGTCGTCGCAAGCGTTAGAACAACGCGACGGCAGCAACCTGGTGACGATCACGCTGAGACAAACACAAGCCGGCGCCGCTTTTCTTGATCCAGTTCCCGTCACTATCACCAGCGAAGGAAAAACCTCACGTCTCACCCTTCAGCCGAAAGGCAAACTCGTCAGCACGCAGGTCCGCGTCGGTAAAGGGGCAGCCTATGTCAGAATCGATCCGGACGACACGCTGTTAAAGGAAATCGTCAGCAGTCACACAGCGAACTGAATCGTCTACTTCAAAAATCTCCGATACAGATTAAATCCGATGATGAACCGGCTGGGCGGCAGCACCAGGTTGCTTGAGTTGTAACGCGCAGTCGTGGTGGTCTGCGTGTTCGAGAACGTTAGCGAGAACGAATGGCGACCGATGTCTTTCTGAATGCCGAAGCCAATCTCCGGTTCCGAGTCCACCACAAACCCGGTCACCGTGAAATTCGGGCCAACGATGGGACGCACTCGGCCTAACTTGAAACCGACTCGCGGTGTGTACTCGAACATTAGAGAGACAGTCGGTCTGATGCGCGCGTTCACACCAAAGCCAAACGAGCCGGCGTGTTTGTCCAGGCGGAAGGCGGCAGCGGCCGGCGTGAGCGAAAAGAACCCATTCGACTGGGGATCGAAGCGGCGCTGGCCATTGGCATTCAGGTGCAAGGCGGGCGAAAAGAAAACGTTGACGTATTTCGTCACGCTGCGCGCGACCATCGCTTGCAAGTTGTACGTGAAGTTTCGCGAGAAATTCTCGTCGCCTTCAACGCTGGCGTAAGTTGAAAGCGCAACCGGCGAATGCCCTTTCTTTTCGTCCAGCCAGTGATAGCCCAACCCAACTTCGATCGTTCGACACAAGCCGCGTTGGCACAGCGGTGAGCGATACGCCGATGCATAAAGCTTGTCGGTAATGCCATAGAAAACACCGATTGACGCGACGCCAAAACTGTCGAGCCCGAAGAGTTGACGAGCACTGTCATCCAGCGGCCTGATTGGCTGTGTGAAGCGGTGCGTGAAATAAAGATTCAAGCTGCCGCGCACGACGCGCTTCGGTGTCGGGACATTAATCAGGCGATAGTCATAGTTCTCCTGAGAGTTTTCTTTTGGTTGCTCAGTTTTCGGTTTGGGCTGAGGCACCGTGGCTGTAGTTTCAGTCTCAGCAATGCGAGTGACGCTCTTGGTCGCAGTATCGATGCGGAAACGCTGGCCGTGCGATTCCACGATAGCGACTGTCGCCGATTGTTCATCAAAGGTGACTTTAAGATCTTCCGGCAATTGCGCGTCTTCCACGACAAGTTCGGCGGCCATGTTTTCATGATCTTCACCGCAGTACACAGTGCAACGAATTTGAAAGTGTCCGGCGCGATCGGGCGTGAACTCGACGACTTTAGTTTGCTTTGCGGGAATTTTGATGTTGATGCCGAATTCCTGGATCGCGAACCCGTGATCGACGTCCTCTGAAGTAATCGTAAGTTTCGCGGGCTGGCCTTTGCGCACAGTGATCGTGCGCGGATCGAATTCAAAGCGTCGAGCCGTGATGTGAACTTCGATGGGTTGCGGCGGCGTGGTCTGTGCGCTCGTGGTTGGCGCAAAGATCACCAACAGAATCAGCCACACAAATGCGGCAAAGAACAGTTCCCGTCGAGATGTCATTGTGATTTCCCCTTTCGCTTGGAGCGAAGTCGAAAGTTTTTGCGAACAAATGGAAGGCTTTGGCTGAGCTTATGAGTCATTCATGCCGCACACGCTAGGGCCCAATTCTAATCGTACCTGCGTTGCTGACTGACGAACCTACTTTGACTGTGACTGTACAAGTCCCTAGCGCCAAATTATCCGGCAACCTGAAAGTGATCTGACTGAAATCGGAATTAGCGACAGCGCGCACGTCCTGCGCGTTGACGTCGAAACTCTGGCTATTCGCATCCATCAGATTCACGATCACGGAACCCGGCGGCAGACTCGCCGCGAAGACCATTACTCGTGTGTTTTGATCTGCGCCCAGGTTCCACCAGCCCGCCGGACTATGAACCGGGAATGGATCTCGCGCGAGTAGGAGCGCATCGAGCGCGGCGGCTTGATTAGCGTTGGGCCCGTTCTGCTCGAGACGTAACTGCGGTCCCGAAGCAGGTTGCGCGGCCGCAAAGGTGAAATAAATGTTGTCGCCCGAGCTGTTGCCATCGTCGTTGGCCTGGTTACCCGCCACGTAGAATGTTACTACACCAGACTCTTGAGCAGGCGCAGTCCACTGAAATGTCCAGGTCGCGCCGAATTGCTGTCCCTGAAAACTTCCAATTGTGGTTTGCTCGATATATTGGCGCGACGGAAACGGTCCCTGGTTGTTGATGACTTGCGTCAGACTGCTGAGCGGCGTCAAGGTGCCGGCTTTCTGGTCCGCGCCATCGAGCGCGGTCAACTCGAATCCCCAGCGCTTCTTGGTTGCATCCGAGGTCAGATGAGTAACCGTGATGTTGTAAGTTTGTCCCGGCGTATATGTTGACGGCGTATTCAGCGTGAGCGAGCCTGAACTTTGCGTCGGTGTCGTGTGACAGTCGTTGCAGATTAGTTCGCCGGGCGCTCCGGTGAAACCTGCCGGCGGTCCGGAAAAATTTGCGCGCACGGTGGGATTCGCCGAGTTATCTGTAAACAGAACAACCAGGACTGCGGTAAAACAAAGAAGGACGACTAAAGATATTTTCGGATCGACGCACGCGAGAATCGTCCTGGCTGTGTGTGACGTGCGACGCCGTTCAGTCAAAACAGAACAGCCCGACGAACAATTCGCCGGGCTGCATGATTCATGCTCTGATTCTGCAGACCCCATCGTGTTCCCTGCCCGCACCGTCACATCATAAAGCCCATGTTGGACGGCGAGAAGTGACTGAGAAGCGGGAAGACTGCCGGGAAGTCGCTGGCGGACAGGCCGTACCAATTCGCGAGCGTGGCCGCAAACTGCTCGACGGCCGTAGTCGGAATCCAACGCCCTCGATTGTCGGTATCGTCTGGGCCATTCAGCGCCAGCGTCGGATAAGTGCCGTACAACTTGCCGCCAATGACCGAACCACCCATCACAAAGTGATGACTGCCCCAGCCATGATCGCTGCCGACCGCGGTGACCCCTGAGCCGGACGGCGAAAGTGTGCGGCCAAAATCGGAGAGCGTAAACGCGGTCACATTTGGGCCAAGGCTAAGTTCTACGGTAGCGGCGTAAAACGCGTTCATTGCCTGACTGAGTTGCTGCAGCAGATTTCCCTGTCCGCCGGTGAACGTCGCACTCGTTTGATTACTGTGGGTGTCAAAGCCGCCGAGATTACAGAAGAAGATCTGGCGCTTCATGTTGATTCCCGCGGTTGGATCCGTGCTCGCTTTGATCACGCGCGCAACTTGTAACAGCTGGCGACCCAGTGTTGTGTTCGGAAAGACCGTGGAAAGGGCAGGGTTGACCGACGCCAGCGCAGCCTGCGTTTGCAGCGCACTCGCGCGCACAGATGCCGACGCCTTGATGAGCGTGATACCCGGATCCAGCGCGTTGATCTGATCGAACGCTTTCCGGCGAGCGGTGTTCTGCGCATTTGTGAATCCGGCCGAACCTGCCGGGCTGTTCAACGGCAATACTGCGTTAAGCGCCGTATTCGAATCGCCGATCGCAAGCGGCCGCGCCGTCGCGCCAGTAACGAAGAGGCTGATGCCGGCTATCGAAGTCATCTGCGGAAATGACGCTGCGCCGTTCAGTCCACCTGTTTTGTCGGCTATACGTCCGCCCCAACCCGTTTGCACCACGTCGTTGGCCACAGACGATTGCCACAGCCCGACTTGATCGGAGTGCGAAAAAAGTTGGAGAGGCTTCTTGCCTGTGCCGTTCTGATAAGTCGTGCGTGTCAGCGGCTCAACGAGCGGTCCGACGTTCGCGACGATCCCCAGGTGGTTCTGATCAAAAAGCGTCTTCAATTCCGGCAACATTGGATGCAGACCGTAAGAGCCGCCGCTCGAAGGAGAAATCTGCAGCAGGTTTCCTTGGGGAATCGCCAGGCCCGCGCCATTGCGAACAGTGTTGTAGCTATTGAACTGATTCAGATCAACCACCAGGTTGTTGCAGTCGTTGCCGCCGCTGAGAAAGATGCAAACGAGTGCGCGGTAATCAGCCGCGGCAGCGCTTTGCGCGTAGGCGTTGATCAACCCGAGGCTGTCGACAGTCGAAGCCAGCGCCATGCTGCCGAGCGCGCAGGCCGAGTTACGTAAGAAGTCTCTGCGTGATTGGGCCATCGAAAGTTTACCTCTGCACGTCGAATTGCGGCGAAGTTGTTACCAGGTAGACCGCGGTCTGCACGCGCTTGCGCGCAAAGTTGCCGTCTGAGGTCGGAACGCTCAAGACTGCCGTCAGGATCGAACTGCGCATCGTCGAAGACATCGTTCCGTGCAACAGCAGCGCGTTCAGTTGATCGACCAGTTGGCCGCCAGTCGTGTCTCCCGAAGCCAATGCATCAAGCGAAGTGAAATTCAGTTGAGTTCCCGTCGGCGAGTTCGCGCTGACCGGAATGCCTGAGTAAATCAAAGTGTTGGCGACGTTGGCACGGCGCAGCGTCGTTGACGTCGAAAGTATCTGAAATGCTGGCCCGAGGATCTTTGTACCCGGCACTTCATAATCAGGCATGAAGTAACTGAACACCGTCGTCGGCTGATAAACCGGCTGGTCCAATTGCAAAGGGAGATCTCCGCCAGACGCTGGACTGCGACTGCCAATCACGCCATCACTCGAAGCGTTGAAAGCGCGCAGAATATTATTGATGTACTGCACTGGCTCGCGCAGCTTGCCGTAGTTCGGATCAGTCTTAAAGTCGCCGCGCGCTTCCGGATCGAGCAGAATGTTCCGCACTACCGCCTTTAGGTTTCCCCGCGCGCCGCAGGGACTTTCCGGATACAGACCGTTGCAATCGCTGTTGAAAACCGAGGCAACGCGCTGCACATAAGCCGGCGAAGGATTGCTGGTCACCAAGTGCTGAATCAGTTGTCGCGACACGAACGGACCGACATTTGAATGATTGAAAATGTTGTCGAGGCCTGCCGTCAGGTCGCTCTGCGCACACGCGGCGTTGGCCGCGCCGTTGGGGCTGCTGCACGCCGGAATGTTCGTGCCGTTGAATAGGGTCTTTGAGCCGGTATCGTGCGTGCCGTTTACGCCGCGCGGCAGCATTGGGTCGCGATAATTCGTGACACCATTTTGGAACGCAGCCTGGAAATTCCAGCCCGTGAAAACGCGGGTGAACTCGTTGACGTTTGTCTGCGTGTACGTGGGGAGTGGTTTGCCTTGCGCATCAAGCACCGGCGTGCCGTCCAAATTCAATTGATTTACGCCAACCGAAAACAGCTGGAGGACCTCGCGGGCAAAGTTCTCGTTTGAGTTGGTGGCCGTGCTGACGCGCATGTCGAGATACTGCCCCATGCCCGGATTCAGCGTGATGTCAGTCAGAAGGGTTCTATAATTGCCGAATGCGTTGCGGTCCAGCGCCTGCAAGTACGGCACCATCCACGACGGCTCAAAGATATCTCGATTAGATATGACCACAATCTGATGAAGCGCCCACGCCACCCGCTGGCGCAATTGCGTGTTCCGCGTCAGGACATTGGTGAAGAACTGTTTCTGCACCGGGTAAATCGTGTAGTTGTCGCGGAGACAGTTCTGGTCCGTTCCGCACTGGGCGGCCTGATCGTCCAGCGGAAACGTCAGATCAGGAAAATCGGATCCGTCAGTTGGATTCAAGACCGGCGCCGTGAATTGCTCATCAAGCCACGCGCGCATCCCTACTTGCTGAATGTGCGTCACGTCGCTGCCGTCACCGACTGGTCCCCAGGTCGCTTGATCAAGAAGGCGATGAATGTCCGCGACGGAAACGTTCGGATCGTTCGCGCCGTAAGACGGGGCCGTCAATGGCGCGACTGCGCCGGGAGGTGTTGATGGCGCAGGCGTTCCTGTTGCTCCGGGATCATCCGCAGGTCCGCCACCAATCTGACCAATGGCAACACGCACTCGATTGCTCGACATGCCGTGCAGGTTCAACCGTACCAGGACGTCGCCGAGGTTACTCGGCATCTGGTCATTTAGCCGGACGACGATCATGTAGACGCCGGCAAAATTAGGAACCGTGCTGACATACTCAACCTTCAGCGAATAAATGTTTCCCGCGGCGTCCTGTGCGTCAGCCGTGAGAGAGTTCGCGCCTTCACCCTGAAGAAACTGAAAGTCGGTGCCAAACAAGCTGATGCGCGTGCGCGGGTCGGCCGGGCTGAAGTTCGCTTCCATGTCGAGCGTAAATGGTTCGCTCATCAAGGACACGGTTTCGAGAGCAATCGCGCGCGTCGACGCCGCGGACACGCTGTACAAAATCGGACTCTTGAGATTTGCTGCCGAGGCTGGGCGGCTCAGGCAAACGATTAACAGAAGAATCGCGCAGACAATCGTCGCGAACTGCCGTTGGAAACGGGAAGCACGGTTTCTCATAAGGGACGCTCTCTCGTCAAAACTTACGAATCGACATTGAGGCTGGCAAATTTTCGCTTTGGTGGAGGGGCCACCGGGCAACGACCCTGGTTCAGTGACTATAACGAGCAGCCGTTATTGGGTCAATACTTTAGACGGAGGCTCTTGCAGATTGGCTGAGAAGATTTTACGAGCTGTTGAATAGGTCATTCTGCCCGACCGTTGTCGGCATCAGGAGAGCTTGGACGTCGCGCGAATAAACTCGTAAAACCCTGCGACAGAGCCCAGGGTCACGCCCGCGACGAGCAGCCACGGCTTCGTACCAAGCCAGCGATCAAGTAGCCATCCAAGCAGCAATCCCGACACGACCGCCGCGAATAACGAGAGCGCCGCGGCGTAGGCGATACCGGAGCGCCGGTTGGTATCTTGTTTGTCGTCTTCAGGCATCAAGATTAGCCGCAAGCATGGAAATGACTGAGGCCATTTGATTGCGATAAGCGAGCGGATTCCGCTCCGTTAAGAGCGATATGTTTATAGCGCCCGCCTTTATCTTTACAACCTGTAGCTCCTTTCGGAGCGACAGGTCGTGCGGTTCACATTTCGCTCCTAAAGGAGCTCATAGATTTTGATCGGCTGCGGGCTATAACATTCCGTCCCTAACGGGACTTCAAACCCGCCGATGTGATCTAAAAAGGCGAAGCTTTTCCTCACATCACGTGGCAGAGCGACTACGGCCAATGCGACCTTGTCAGGTAATTCTTTGGTCCTTCGAGCAGCAGGCCCCGCCGCGAGTGACGCATCGAATCGTGAATGAAGCAAACGTGCGTGCACCAGCAAGCTTTCCCACCATCAATCGCCTGCAGTTCGGTTTGCCGACCCTGCGCCGCCCACAGCGCGTTGAAGTCGTAATCATAATCACGCAGCGAGCCAAACTTTTCGCGCAGCTCACAAGCGCGCACGTCGCCGTTGTAATCGATGGCCGCGATTGTCTCTCCAGCAGTGCACGGGAAAGACCACGCATCTGGCTTCACGAAGTTTCGATGCTGGGTTCGATAGTGCGTGGTAATTGTGCCGACATAAGCGATGTTCTTGGCCAGCCGCGTCGCCGCATCATCGTTCGCGAACATTCGATCGCCATAACGTTTCGTCAATTGAGAGATGTATGCGTAGATCGGCGGAAGAACTTCAGGCGGAACTTGTTTGATTTCCTCACCGACCAGAGTATCGCCGCGAACAATGTTGAAGTATTGGCCATCCAGCTTGAAGTTGTCCCACATGAACTCGGCGAGTTGTTCGATCTCAGTGTAATTATCAGCGCATACAACCGTGTTCACGTTGAGTCGAAATCGATCGCCGAACTTATCTTTCAATGGATAGAGCGATTCGATGCAATCGAGCGTCTTCTGCCAATGACCCGGAACGCCGCGCACGCGATCGTGAGTTTCGCCATACCCGTCGAGCGCGACGTTGAGATACAAATGCAACGAAGGATGTCGCCGGAGCGCATCGTCCACAATCGCGAAGACGCGCTCTTTCACCAAGCCATTTGTGGGAATAATCAATCGGCGGATACCGTTGTTCCGCACAAACAGTTCAACGATTTCTGAGGCATCGTGGCGCAGCGTTGGCTCGCCGCCTGACAGCCACAGGTCGGTAATCGAAGGCATCGTGCGCGAAACTTTTTCGATTTGGTCGAAAGTCATGTCGCCCGGTTGATTGAGTTCGTTGTGATAGAAGCAGGTCTTACAGAGAGAGTTGCAACGGGAAGTTACGAACAAGATGACAGTGCCGAGACGCTTTTCGCGCTTCGTGGAACGAATCAATTGAACGAGTTGAATTGCTTTGTTGGTCAACTGCTTTTCTTTTCCGGAGCCACCGGATTCGTCACATCAATAACGACCCGCCATATTCCCGCGACCTTTTTCCACACCCGCGCGTAGTTGCCGCTTTCAGTAATCGCACCGCTCTTTTTGTCACGCAATTCGTAGGTGCCGTAGCTGTAGCCTAAGTCACCAGCCCGCGACACATCCGCAAACGCCGGCGTCCATGTCCAGACAGTTGATGACGGATACATCGCACTGGGGGCAGCAGCGCGTCCGACGAACGGCATCTGATTCTCGCGATACACGCGCACATCGACATCCGCTTTCAAGATAAACGCTTTCGCCGCGCCGAGACGGCTAGAGGCCTTCGAAAACGCGCGCTCCTGGTTCAGCAAACCAGTGCGGCTGACCGCTATATCGACTGCTGCAAACTCGCCAGTTAAAGCATGAGGAGAGAACGCGGGTTCCATCGGGCTGCCGGGGTCGGGATTGGAAGTTCCAAGGTCGAGCACAAAGCGCCATCTGCCGTTAGCTTGCTTCTTCCAAATCGTCATGAAGTTTCCGAAAGCAGACGGCTTCGCATCCTTGATGTCGTTCTTGTATTGCCATGGCCCGGTGGTGTAACCGAGATCGCCGCTGCGCGAGATCGCCGCGAAAATCGGCTCCCAGGTCAGTAATGGCCGGGTCTGGGACGGGGGCAGCGGATGTTCCTGCATCCACTTCTTGCCAACTACCGCGCGCGGGCGAAAGAGAATGCCATCATCGGCGATGAAGGCTCCGAAAGCTTCTCGAATTCCCTCCTGTTCGGACATCTGCGAAAAGGATCGCTCGGTTTCAACCATCATTCCGAGGTCATCTCGGGGGTTAAACTTTTGCGCTGCCGCCGGCAAAAACAAGCCGCAGGCAAGTGCAAATGTCGACAGGCAAATACTTATCGTCTTACTCATGACTCTCGCTCGAGAGAATGACAGTTTCAGTGGGTGATTTCAATTCGTAAGTAATACCGCGCCAGGTGATGCGGCGCGAGGTTGCGGCCGCCAGTCCGTTGCCAAGAAATAGGAACGATGCCAACGGCCACAGGCAAACATGCGCAAGCGTAGTCGGCCAGCTATGCATTCGCTTGTCTCGGATTATCAAACCGGCCGCACGCAAACGCAGATGCGATTTCATGGCGCCCATTACGAAGATGATTAGCAGGAACACCAGCGGGGTAATAAATGTGTGACCGGTCGCCGCCCGGTAAACAACCAGCGCGACGCCGCCAAAGAACGTGAGGACAAAAATGACGCTGCCGATTAGAACTGACTTCCAAAGATGCGACGCATACGCGCGCGTGATTTTCAATTGGCGATTGGTGAACTCAATTAATTCATGCCACTTCGAATAATGAACTGAAGGCGTCAGGCAGTGCGGCACGAACTTGATCGGTAACCTCGCTTGGTGCAGCACGCGGGTGATGGTGAAGTCGTCGGAAACGGTGCCCCGCCAGCGCTCAGCGACTCTCAATTGCTCAAAAGTTTCCCGGCGGATCCCAGTCGCTCCGCCCCAGCAGAAATTCTTGTCGGCGCGCGCGCCCAGCGCAGACGCAATTGCCGCATTCCAAACTGAGAGCAAGTGAGAAGCGAAACCACCTCCGGCATTGAGGAACCAACGGTAGCCCGTGGTTGCTCCAATCGATGAGTCCGCGAGCGGCGCGACCAACGCGCGCAGCCAGAACTTCTGCGGGCGCGCGTCCGTGTCAGCGAAAACAAACACTTCGCTGTGCGGATGCGCGGCGCGCACTGCCACGAGCAGATTGTGCACCTTTTGGCCACGATCAGTTGCAGCGCCGGCCACGATCGTACTAATCACGGGCCCGGTTTGTTTTTTGAAAGAGTGCCGCGCGTCTTCGATCACAGCGAACGCCGGATCGTCGCGTGAGTCACTGACGAAAATGATTTCGAAGGCCGGATAGTCTTGCGCAAACAGGCTCAGGATGTTTTCTCTTAAGCCAATGTCCAGGCCGCGGCAGGGAACGAACACAGTCGCGAAGGGCGCATAGTCCGGCAGGTTTTTGGCCATTTCTGTTTGCAGGTAGCGAACGAAACGAACCCCGCCGCGAAGTGAGAGCAGACCGAGATAGATCGAGACTGCGGACAGAAAATAGAAGCTGTAAAGCAGCAAGATTCGGGAAGTTTACTGCGAAGGTTCGAGATTGTTCGAGGCGGCCGGCGCGGCCGGCGGCGGGGCGGCGGCGACAGGCATCAACTTTTGCGCGAGCGCGATGAAGGGTTGCGGATAGATACCAATGAAAATTATTAGTATGAGCGAAACGGCGAGCCCAGCGCGCAAAGGATTCGAGAGCGACAGCGGCTCATCATCGGCCGTCACGTCACCGAGGTACATCACTCGAATAAATCGCAAGTAGTAATAGAACGAAACGACGATGTTGATGACGGCCCAGCCGGCGAGCCAGTAGTACCAGGTCTTATGATCCGCTCGTGCGCGATCATAAAGTCCCCACAGCAGATACCACTTACCAATGAATCCGCCGGTAGCCGGCAAGCCACCCAGCGACAACATAAAGATCGTCATCATCGCTGCCATGCCTGGCGCTTTCTGGGCTAGTCCGGTCATGTCGTCCACATTGTCGCCGATGATGCCGCGGCGTCGCAGGCTGATGATGATGCCGAATGCGCCCATGTTCATCAGCGTGTAGACGAGCAGATAAATGAACAAGCCGATGTGACCGTACTTGTTGTTCGCAACGATTGCCAGCAACAAGTAACCTGCGTTCGAGATTGATGAGTACGCCAGCAGCCGCTTCGAATTCTCTTGTGTAATAGCAGCCCAGTTGCCGACGACGATCGTCAATGCGGCGACGATTCCCAGCAGCGGCGCCCAATCGACTTGCAGCGGCGCGAGCGCTACGAAAAAGATGCGCGCGTAAAGCGCAAAGCTCGCGGCTTTCGATCCGGTTGAAAGAAACGCGGTCACCGAAGTCGGCGCGCCTTCATACGCGTCCGGCGCCCACATGTGAAACGGCACGGCGGCGATTTTGAAGAAGAGACCAGCGGCCAGCGCAATCATGCCGAGCAGCAGCATCGGTCGAAGTTCGGCGGGGCTGGCTGCGAGACTCTTGCCGATGTCGCCGAGATTAGTTGAGCCCGCAATGCCGTACAGCAGAGACATCCCGTACAACAGGATGCCCGACGAAAACGCGCCGAGCAGAAAGTACTTCATGCCCGCTTCGTTCGATCGCTTCTGCCGTTTCGTGAAGGCGACGAGCACATAAAACGTCAGCGCCATCAACTCGAGCGCGATGTAGAGCGAAATCAGATCGTAACCGCTCCCGAGGAACATCATTCCCACCGTCGCGAACAAAACGAGCGCGTAATACTCGCCGTGTTGTTCGCGTTCGATGTCGAGATAGCGAACGGAAATCGCGATCGCCAGCGCCGCCGCCATGAGGAAGAGTGCGCGAAAGAGCAGCGCGAAACCATCAATGTGGACCATCCCGTAGAAACCATCCACCGGGGACAACGTCGGCATCGAGCTGAAGCGGAAAGTGCCGCCCATGTTCAGGAATTGGGCGCCCAGTGACACGAGCGCGAGTGCAATACCGCCGAGCGAAAAGTAAGCGGTCCACTTGCTGAGCTTGTAAGGCAGGATGACTTCCATCACGAGCGCCACGCAGGCAGCGACCGTAACGATCAATTCAGGCGCGATCAGTTGCAGATCGTAGAGGTTGAATAGTGATGGAGTTTGCAGAAGAAGCATCCGTGGTCAATAAGGCCTTTGCCTTCGTCCGCGAAGCGGACAGTTTGAAAGTAGCCCAGCGCTTCAGCGCTGGGTCACGTCATAAATAATCTCCCGCGAAGCGGTCGACAGATCCTGCCTTTTGAAGGGTATTTCCAAAACTCTGCCGTCCGTTTCACGGACTTAAAAACTTAATCTTGATCCTAGTCCCACCGCTGAATCGGTGGGCTATTCTCATTTCGTCCGCTGTGCGGACTTGAAGACTCCTACGGCTGTGGTCTCACCTGCACGGGAGGGCTTATCGTCACCGGCGGCGCGACCATGATTGTTGGTGTGCCGGTCGCAGTCGCCGGCTCCCCCGGAATCGGATAGTCCGGCTTAATCTGTTTGACGACCGAATTCACCGGCTTCTCGATGTAGCGCAGGAATGGCGCCGGGTACATGCCAATCCATAAAGACATGACGACCAGCGGCAGCATGTAAGCCCATTCACGCATGCTCAAATCCGGCAACAGCTTATTTTTCTCGTTCGTGATTTCACCAAAGAACATGCGCTGATAAAGCCATAGCATGTAGCCGGCGTTCAGAATGATGCCCAGTCCGGCCCAGCCTGCCCACCAGGGATTGGCTTCGAACGCGCCGCGCATTGCCAGGAACTCAGAAATGAAGACGGCGAGCAGCGGCAAGCCAATCGCAGTCATCGCCATCGCCAGAAAAACTGCTGAATAACCGGGCATTACATGAGACAGTCCGCCGAACTCAGCAACATTTCGCGTGTGACGCCGCTCGTAAATAATGCCGACCAAAAGGAACAGCGCGCCTGAGTAGATACCATGATTGATCATCTGCATAACGCCGCCGTTGATGCCGTTCGGATTCAGCGCGAACAGCCCCAGCATCACAATGCCCATCGACGAGACTGAGGAGTACGCGACCAGCTTCTTCACGTCGCCGTCTTTTTTCACCACGAAATACATCGCCGCCAGCGCGCCATAAATGATCGAAACAATAGCGAGGAAGATCATCACGCTGCGCACGCCGAACCGGCCGAAGAACGCTTCGTCCATCGACGCTTTGGGAAACATCGGCAGGTTGAATCGATAGAAGCCATACGTGCCGAGTTTCAGCAGCACACCCGCGAGGATTACAGAACCCGCGGTTGGTGCTTCCACGTGAGCATCGGGCAGCCACGTATGGAACGGCCACATCGGAACCTTGATTGCGAAGCCCAGCGCAAAAGCAAAGAACAGAAGCACCTGCATCGTGCCCATCTCCATTGCCGAGCCCATCGCTTGCATGTACATGATGTTGAATGTGCCGGTACCCGACTTCGCGAGTGCCACGGCGCTGTTCAGCATCTCCATCGCTTTCGGATCACCGGCGCCGATATTCGCCAGCGTCGCTGCGCTGATCTTCGCTGCCAGGGCCGCGTCCTGCGTCAGGAAATACATCTTCAAAATTCCCAGCAGCATTACGACCGAGCCGACCAACGTGTACAGAAAAAACTTGATCGCTGCGTACAGACGGTTCTCGCCACCCCAAATTCCGATCAGGAAATACATCGGGACAAGGCCGACTTCGAAAAACAGATAGAAAAGAAACATGTCCATCGACGTGAAGACGCCGAGCACCATCGTCTGCAAGAGCAGTAGCAGGATGTAGTATTCCTTTTCGCGCTTCGCGATGTACTTCCATGATGACAACGCCGCCAGCACGCCGAGGAACGTCGTCAGGACTATCAGGAGAACTGAGACGCCATCGACGCCCATCTGATAGCGCGCGCCGATAATCGGAATCCACGTGCGGTCTTCGAGGAACTGAAAGCCGCTCAGGACGCGGTCGTACCTGAACAACCAGAGAGACGCGATGAAATCCAGCACGAGCCAGGCCGTCGCGAACTTCTTGATGACATCGTTCTGCTCTTTTTTGAACAGGCCGAGAATCAAAAGCCCGCCGAGCGCCGGCAGCCAAACAATGATCGAGAGAATGTTGTGTGTAATCACGTGACCCTCTGTGTTCCTCTGTGCTCTCTGTGGTTAGAAAACTGTTACCACAGAGGACACAGAGAAGAACTAGAAAGCTTTAATCAGGTAAAAGGCGACAGCAACCAAGAGCCCAATCACCATCACCAAAGCGTAATTCTGCGTGAAGCCGGTTTGCGCCGCGCGCACAATCGGCGACATCAAGCGAACCACGAAATTCGCGATCGTGTTCACTAACCCGTCGACCAAATACTTGTCGGTAAGACCGGTAATCCTGCTCGATAGCCGCGTTATCCACGCTGAGCCGTTCACCGCGCCGTCAACCACCTCAGAGTCGAACGTAAATACACCGCGCGCCAAATCCATCGTGCGGCGCGTGATTGTCAGTCCAAAGAATTCATCAATCCAATACTTGTTGTAACTGGCGAGGTACAAAGGCCGCAGGCGCGTCGCCCAAACGTCGGCGAGACTTGGACTCTTCACATAAAACAAGAACCCGAGGCTGATACCGATTGCAGCGACTACGAGCGAGATAATGATGAACACCCACTCGGTCGCGGTTTCGCTGTGAACTTTTTCTTCGACTGCATGCGCGAGATTGAAACCGTGCGCTTCAGGATCCTCGACTTCAGCGCGCAGTTCTGAAGTGTGCGGCGTCGCTTCAATCTTTGCCTCTTCGGCGGCGGTCAGCGGCTCGCTTCGATGAAACGACTTTGTCGTCGGATTCCAGATTATCGGCTCCATCCAGTTGACGATGTTCATGCGGCCGCCCACATGCTTGCCGCCGGTGAAGGCTGTACTAATCCCAACGAATCCGCCGACGGTCGCCAGGATCGCCAGAACAACCAGCGGCACCCACATCGACTTTGGAGATTCATGCGGCGTGTGCGCGTGACTGTCGTGCGTGCCGTGCTCCTTCTTCTGCGCATGACCTTCGTGCTTCTTGCCGTGTTCGTGACCAGCGAATCGCTCTTTGCCCCAGAAGGTCATCGCGACGAGTCGTGTCATGTAGAACGCTGTGCAGGTCGCGGCGATCGTTCCGACTAACCATACGAGCCAACCAAGTGGAATCGCGTTCGTCGATGCTGCATTCCAAAGAATCTCGTCTTTCGACCAGAAGCCCGAAAACGGAATGATGCCGCAAATTGCCAGCCAGCCCGCGAGAAAAGTCCAGTACGTGTACGGCATGTACTTGCGCAGGTTGCCCATCTTGCGCATGTCCTGCTCGTGATGCATGCCGTGAATCACTGAGCCCGCGCCCAGAAACATCAGCGCCTTGAAGAACGCGTGCGTCATCACGTGAAAAATGCCGATGATGAACGCGCCGACGCCACAGGCGAGAAACATGAAGCCGAGCTGCGATACCGTCGAGTACGCCAGGACTTTCTTGATATCGTTTTGGGTAATGCCGATGGTCGCAGCGAAAATAGCAGTGAAGGCACCGACCAGCGCGACGACCAGCATCATCGTCTGAGAATGCTGAAAGATGACGTTGGTGCGCGTCAGCATGTAAAGACCCGCCGTCACCATCGTCGCCGCATGGATTAGCGCCGACACTGGCGTTGGTCCGGCCATCGCATCGGGCAGCCAAACATGCAACGGAAACTGCGCGGACTTTCCGCACGCACCGATCATCAAACCGAGCGCGATCCACGACATCAAACCCCAACTGCCCAGACTCTCAATCGGATAACCGGCGGCTTTGGAAATGACGTCGGTGTATTGCGGGCTACCAAACGTGGCGATGATTCCGAAAATCGCCAGGATAAATCCAAAGTCGCCGACGCGATTGGTGATGAAGGCTTTGCGCGACGCATTCGCGGCTTCGTCTTTATTGAAGTAGTAACCAATCAGCAGGTACGAACAGAGGCCGACGCCTTCCCACCCGACGAACATCATCACGAAATTCGATCCCATGACGAGCACGAGCATCGAAAACATGAAGAGACCCATATACGCGAAGAAGCGATAGAAGCCCGGGTCGCCGTGCATGTAGCCCGTCGCGAAGACAAAGATGCACAAGCCGACGCCGGTTACCACCAACATGAAGATCGCTGAAAGCGGATCGAGTTGATAGCTCCACTGAATGTTCAGCAGTGAACCTGTCGCCGAATTCTGATTCGCGTTGGGCTGCCCTTTGACAGGCTCAGCGATTTGTTGGCTGTAGCCGAGTGACTGATTGACCGCCCCGCCAGGAATCCACGTAAACGCCGTCTGGGTCGTGACGTAAGGATTTGGCCACTGCTGCTCGCTGCCAAATCCGTACGAGTAGACGGCTGTCAGGCTAATGAGAAATGCGAGCGCAATCGTCCCCGCCGCAATGCCGCCGATCAACTTTTCGGGAAAGCGCAGCCACCGGCCGAAGATGCCGTTGATCGCGGCGCCGGCAAGAGGTAGCAGGGGAACTAGCCAGATGTATCGATACATTAGGTCCAACGTCCAATGTCTAATGTCCAACGTCCGCCGCCAATTTGTTGACTTTGGACTTTGGACATTGGACTTGGGACTACCATTTCATTAGATCAATCTCATCAATCCAGATCGTTTCGCGATTACGATAGAGCGCAATGACGATACCGAGTCCAATCGCAGCTTCAGCCGCGGCGACCACAATGATGAAAACGGTGAAGACCTGGCCGGCGAGCGGATTGACGTTCGCCCCACCCGTGTCCTGTAAGTAACGCGAGAAAGCGATGAAGTTCAGGTTAGCGGCGTTCAGGATCAGTTCAATCGACATGAAGATGACGATGATGTTGCGCCGCGTCAGCACGCCGGCCACGCCAATGATAAAAAGAATCGCCCCTATGACCAGGAACTTTGAGAGATCTGGATGCTTGATACTCTCCAGGGCTGTCGATGCAGCGCTGCCAGAACTTTGAAAAAGAAATGCTAATAATGACAAAGAATGATTCATGCCTTCAGCCGCGTAGCGGCGAAATACTTATAGAACCTGCCATCAAGAAAACTCATTCAGCTCCTTTAGGAGCGAAATATGCCGCTCATAAACAGTGTAAAAATCGCGATTGGGGCCCGGGCGTTTCTATAAATATCTTGCGCCTAACGGCATTCAAAACGTTACCTATCTCTCTAACAATTTTCCTATTTATCTAACCTTCGGCTGCTGGCGTCTTAACTAAGACCTCATTCAAGACTTCGGGATCGACGTCGTCCGCAGCGACTTCCTGTTTCAAAGTGCGGGCCAGCATTACCGATCCGATGATCGCGACCAGCAAAAGAATACTGGCGATTTCAAATGGCAACGCCGCGTAGGTGTAAAGACTCATGCCGACACGCTCTGTCTCTTTCGTTAGCTGGCTTACGCCCGTTGCGCCTGCCGGAAGGTCCGCTTGCTGCGCTTCTCGGGTCTGCGCAGCCTGTTTGATTTTTGGTTCGTCACGATTGTACAAGCCCCGATACCCGCGATTGATCGCGAAGAGTAATCCCAGGACTAAGAGCAAACAGAAAACTATCGCGGCGGCGACTTGCGGCGGACGATTGAAGATCGCCGCAGTTCCCCGTTCTTCGGCGGCGACATTCACGAGCATGATGACGAACAAAAACAACACCATCACGCCGCCGACGTAAACCAAAATCTGCACGCCGGCAATAAATTCCGCCCCGAGCAGAATGAAAAGCGCCGCGATTGAAACCAGGGAAGAAATCAGGAAAAGCGCAGAGTGCACCGCATTGCGCGCCATGACGGTCAAAAGCCCCGCCAGAATCGCAGCGATGGAGAAAATCCAGAAGAAAACTGATTCCCAGCCGGTTAGGATCATTTCCGATTTGTGCTTAGTGCTTTGTACTTAGTACTTTGATTTCTGAACAGAGAGATTCAGCTGCGTCGAGCGAACAAAGCACAAAGATCAAAGTACAGTTTCTACCGTTCGTATTTAACAGTTTCGCGTCCCTGCTCAAGCATTTCGCGATTCCAAACAAAGCCGGCGCGCGAGTAAGTTGCCAATTCGAAATCCTGTGTCAGCTCGAGACAATACGTCGGACAAGCTTCCTGGCACAGTGCGCAGAACATGCAACGCGAAGTGTCAAAGATGAATTCGTCCAGAACTTTCTTGCGGCGCGGTTTGCCGGCGACCACGACTTCGACATCCATCGGAATTACGTCGATGCAATCTTCGGGGCACGCGAGCGCGCACAGATTACAGGCGATGCAAAGCGTGTCGTGCGTTTCCGGATCCATGTTTAGACGCGGCGCGCCATGAAATCGCGGCGCGACTTCAGCCCGCACCTTTGGATATTGCTCGGTATAGATTCCCTTCCCGGCGACCGAGTCGCGATCGGTCAAGGCGCCAATATTGAAGCCGAGCGTCACCGCCATGCCTTTCAGCAAATCGATCATGAAGAAGCGCTTCAGCTTCTGTACGAATGTTGGTTTGGGAACAGGAACTAATGGCATATCTTGAATCTTGAACCTTGAATCTGGAATCTTGAACCTTGAACCTTGAATCTGGAATCTGGAATCTGGAATTCTTAGTCTGCTCTGACCTCCACGGTTAATCTTAACTCGGAGACTCGGAACTCACCGGCATGACCGCCGGCTTTCCTTTCGGCAAATCAACCAGCCGAATCTGCCGGCGCTGCTTCTTTAAATTGAAATCGCGCGAGCGCCAATTAATCAAAGACAAAATGCCGGCTGTCAACAGCAGATTTACGATGCCAATTCCAATCGCGATTGCTTTTCCCGTTGCAGTCAAGCCGAGCCCACTGCTCACTTGGATCGGATCGATTGTATGCAGGCCGCGATAACCGTCCACGCCTTGGATCACACCGATGCCAATCGCGGTGCCGACAATATTGATGAGAGCTGCCGGGAGCATCCATTTCCAACCGAGGTCCATCAACTGATCGTAACGGAACCGGGGCAAAGTCCATCGCAGCCAGAAATACAAATAAAGGAGCAGTCCGGCCTTCGCGAGAAACACCAGCAGACTCACGATGACATACGCGTTGTGATAACCGCGCGCTTCCGTCAGACGGAAAACAAATGGGAAATACCAGCCGCCGAGATACAGCGTAGTGGCCACGGCCGTTACCACAACCATCGCGGCGTACTCGGCCATAAAGAAAAGCGACCACCGCATGCCTGAATACTCAGTGTGAAACCCGGCGACTAATTCTGATTCAGCTTCCGGCAAATCGAAAGGCGCGCGATTGTTCTCTGCGATGCCGCTAATCAAAAAGATCATGAAGCCGATCGGCTGATAAAACACAAACCAAACGGAGTCCGACAATTGCGAATTCACGATGCCCGACAACGAAAGCGTGCGCGCAAACATCAATGCGCCGATAATCGCCAATCCCATCGAGACTTCGTACGAGACCATCTGGGCGCTCGAGCGCAGGGCGCCGAGCAGAGCGTACTTCGAATTCGACGACCAGCCCGCGAGAATCAAAGCCAACACGCCGACGCTCGAGACCGCCAGCACGAACAGCACGCCGATGTTCACGTCTGTAATCACTGCCCAGTCAGGTCCAAACGGGACGACAGCCAGGACGATAAATGCGGCCACGACCGCGATGTAAGGCGCCACGAAAAAGATCCAGCGGTCGGCGTTCTCAGGGACAAAGTCTTCCTTCGTCAGCAGCTTCAATCCATCGGCAATCGGTTGCAGTAATCCCCAAGGCCCGACGCGCATCGGACCGAGCCGTGCCTGCATGAAAGCCGAAATTTTTCTTTCGAGATAAGTGGCATAAGCCACCCAACCGGCCGTAATCGTCACGACCGCGCCGACTTGAATCAGCGGCCAGATGACATAGTTCACCGTCTGCTCGCTGAAAACTTTCAGGAGCAGTTCGTCAATGATCGTCGGTGCTGCTAAGAAAGCAAACATTTCAGTTTCAAGTTCCGTTCTCAACCTGCGGACCAGGTGTCAGCATAAAGCTTGGGGTAAAGCGTAGCGAAACCCCAGGTCAAAATCAGAGCGAATTTGCGAGCACGCGAAGCGTGCGACAGATGAGAACGGATCAACTTCATTACAGCTGCCACCCGCTTCGCGGGCTGCGTCCGTTTCCAACTTGAGTTCTGGGGTTACGCTTTGCTTCACCCCAGGCTTTACGATAACGCCGCGTCGCGGGCTACCTATCAATCTCACCCAGCACAATATCCAACGTCCCAATAATCGCCACCACATCCGCTACTAAATGTCCGATGCAAAGCTTCTTCAACGATTGCAGATTCATAAAACACGGTGGCCGCACGCGCACGCGCCACGGCTGTTGCGACCCATCCGACACAAGGTAACAACCAATCTCGCCTTTCGGCCCTTCAATCGAATGATAGTAATCGCCGACCGGCGGCTTTATCAGCTTCGGCACTTTCGCGTTGACTGGTCCGTCTGGCATCTTATCGACCGCCTGCTGAATGATGCGACGCGACTGGCGCATCTCTTCCATGCGCACCAGGTAACGATCGTATGTGTCGCCGTTCTCTCCGAGCGGGATTTCGAAATCCACGTCCGCGTACGCAGCGTAAGGTCGCGACTTGCGAATATCCCAGGCGACACCGGAACCACGCAACGCCGGGCCGGACAAGCCCATTGCGATCGCGTCTTCGCCGGAGATGACACCAATGCCGACCGTCCGGCTCAACCAAATTCGATTCTCCGAAAGCACGGTTTCGTATTCGTCAATCCGTTTCGGAAAGTTATTGACGAACGTGCGAACGTCTTCGGCAAACCCATCGTACGCGTCGTTAGGCATGCCGCCCACGCGCCACGCGTGACAAGTCAGACGCGCACCGAACTGTCGTTCAAAGATCTTGAGGATCTCTTCACGCTCGCGAAACGCCCACAGCAGAATCGTAATTGCCCCAATGTCGAGTGCGTGGGTTCCCAACCAAAGCAGATGCGAGGCAATCCGATTCAGCTCAGTCAGAATCGTGCGGATATAGTGCGCGCGTGGCGGGACATCGAGTCCCATCATCTGTTCGACTGTCTCGACCCAGACGAGGCCATTCGAAACCGCCGCGATGTAATCGAGTCGATCCCAGTACGGCGCGATCATCGTGTACATGCGGTTCTCGGCAATCTTCTCCATGCCGCGATGCAGATAACCAATGTCGCAATCGAGATCGATGACTGTCTCGCCATCAAGTTTGAGCACCACACGCAGCACGCCGTGAGTAGACGGATGCTGCGGCCCCATGTTGAGCGTCATCTCTGGCGCGTCAAGGAGCGATTCCCGCGTGGTGGCGATTTCTACTTGGTGCATTTTTTAGTAAATCGTAAATGGTAAATCGTAAATAGGAGACGTTTTGTCTATTTTACGGTTTACGATTCACCATTTACTCATCTTTCGGCAGATAACATCCTGTAACACTGAACGGCTCGTTCACAAGTCCGATCTCTTTGATCTCACCATTTTCTTTCTTGTCACGCAGTCCGAGTAGCAGGGACTGCGCAGCGCTCGCCTTGTTCCAGACGTTGCGCGGCGCGTGTCTTTCGGTCAACACAAAGCCGGCCGCTGTCGCCGCATCAGGCGAATCGAAGATTTTGGCTCCGTAATGATTGGCGATTTCTTTTGGCGTCATCGTCTGGTAAATCGTGAATCGTAAATCGTAAATAGATTAAGAACGTTCTGACTATTTACGATTTACCATTTACGATTTACTTGTCTTTCGGCATTACTTCTTTGCCGCCGATGAAAAGTTTCCTTACTTCGCGTTCCTGCGGGACGGACAAAATTTCGAGTCCGTAAGTTCGCCGCTGCTCAACCTGCTCGCGTTGCACATCAATGAACTCCGGCAAGTGACGCTCAGTCCACGCGTTCTCAATAAATTCGAGCGGATAATCTTTCCGCAGCGGATGGCCGTCCCAATCGGGCGGCAACAGAATGCGCCGCAGATCCGGATGATTGTGAAAGACGACGCCGAAGAGATCGTAGACTTCGCGCTCGGGCCATTCGGCCGCAGGCCAAATGCCGGTCACGCTATCCACACCTTCACTATTAGTTCCGACTTTCAAACGCACGCGTTCGTTTTGCGAAATCGAATACAGGTTATAGATGACTTCGAATGGCGCTTCGCGATTGTCCGGCCAATGCACGCAGGTCAGATCTGAAAGATAGTCGAACGGCGTTTCCGCATCGGTTCTGAGCCCGTCGCAAACCTCCGCCACATGTTCACGCGCGATACGGATCGACAACTGGCCGAGAAATTCCTGCGCTTCGACAACTGCGTCCGTGAACTTCTCGCGCAGGCGCGTGACCAGCGGATGATTCGAAGCATCGACCGGCTTCGGTCCTTCTTCTTTTTTCTTTACCGGAGGTTTCGGAGCGCCGGGCGCGGCTGGCACCGCTTTCTGCGCAGCTTCTTTAGCGGCGGTCACGCGCGCTTTGGCGGCTTCGACTTGGGCGTCTTTTTCGGCGTCGGCTGAAAGTGAAGAAGGTGTCGAAGCGCGCGCGTCATCATGCGCGGCTGCATCGGCAGGTGCATCCGTCTGCGATCCCGGTTCTGGGGGTTTGCCTTCCTGTGCCATGCGCCTCAGTTACACTTTGAGATACAACGCTTCGGGCTTTCGGCCCACGGGCGCGCGGGGGTTAACGCAACGCTCACGTGTTATTTCTAAAACGAAAACAGGTCGGAGAAAGCTTGTAACACGCGATTTCGCGCGTTGTCAATCGGCTCTACGGACTGTCACTAGACACTCGTGGTTCCCTCAAGATGCTGCAAGCACGGCATGACAAACCGGGTGAATCATCCAAAGAAATGCGACCAGAAGGAAGGGGGCTGCTCACTCGATACGTCGTGTTCTATTTCGGCTTGCATTATCTCGAGTAGTTCCTTTGTTTTCAATCTAACTGTTTCGATTGGTTGCAGGATGTTTTCCCGAACCCGCGTTTTTAGCTTACGAAATTCCTCTGATTGTTTTTTGAAGTCTGCCTTGTCATTTTCGTTAAGGATGGTGGGCTTTTTGCGAACGATGTTGATAACGTTATTGACCTCGACAAATATTGTGTTATTGAACTCGTTCTGCTCGTTTCGACATTCGACAATTTCCTTAAACTTGCTTTGCGCCGTCGCGTCTTTGAAGTAGAGCGCGAGTTTCTGTTGGATGTTCGACTCAGCGGTTTGCCAGGCTTGGTTTTCCTTGTCCCATGCTTTGATGCGTTCTAGCTCATTAGCTTTGAAGCTCGCGGCGTTTTCGTAAAACAGCGGGCGAACTGCACTTTGGGCTGCAGAGTGCGCCTGAATCAAACTGTCTACAATTTGATCTCGCACCAGGACCTTTTGTTCGATTTGTTGATGTTGTTCAAGTACGTGTTGCTGTCGATACCATTCCCCGCTTTGGTATCGTGAGGTAATCCAGGCGCCAATGAAGGACCCGACCAGCAAAAGAAGCAGGGGATGCTTCGCTATTTCGAAGAGATTTGACCGTTTAGGCGGAGCCTTCAGTCCCGCTAAGATCTCTCGTTTCAGATCTTCCTGGCGTTTGAGATCCTCGCGGATGGTCTGGAGCAGTTGCAGTTTGGGATCTTCGTCACCGGTAGCCATTAGTGTTTCGCACCACCGGCAGACGGCGGCACAGCCAGTCTAATTGTAATTTTTTGGGTCGCCTTTGAAGAGATCGTTTTCTGCTGATCCTTCGTTACAGGCCCAACTTCTATTCTGAGGCTGTAGTCTCCCGGTTCAAGGTCTATGCTGAATCGTCCCTTTTCGTTCGTCGACGTTGAAGTCTCTTTTCGATAAGGACAACAAAAGTCACAAGGCTTGCCTTTTGTTGGACAACCGTGGCGGCAATCGCATGTCCGGCGGGAAACAGTAATTGTCGCATCAGCGACCGGTTGGCCAGATATGTCGTCGACGACTAGACCAATCAAAGTGGGAATCAATACGTTGGTCACGCTGACTGTCTCGGATACAGCGCCAGGCTGAAATTCAAGTTCTACCACCTGCGCCGAGAAAGGTTGCACCCGGATTCCTGTTTGCGTGACCTTGGCGAACCCTGGCGCCTCACCGGTAATCATGTAAGTACCGCTGGGAATACTCGTAAAACGAAAGTCACCGCTTTCGTCCGTATGAACGGTGACGGCCGACGCAAGCGGGCAACATGAGCTACATGGTGGGGAAGCACCACATTCACGGCAGTCACACGTTAACGTGACGCTAACGTTAGGGACGGCGGCTCCGCTCACGTCTCGCGCCGTGCCCTGTATGCTGCCAGTCATTTGCGCGTGCGCGCTTAAAGTCAAGCCGAACCAGAACGCGCTCGTAATGACGATCGCGATCCGTTGTAACAATCCACAGAGCATTCGCGGGATTGGCGTCATGAGGTTCGGGCGCGGTGCTTTGAGGCGCGGAAGCTATCAAACCAGGAATTGCAAGTCAAGATACCCGCTTTTAGAGTATTCGCTTACTTCGAATTGATCATTTCTTCTGCCATCTCTTCCGGCAGCTTCAGAATTTTTTCCCAACCTGAATTATCGGCGCGCATCTGGTTCGTCAGATCGTCGCGCAGGTTCATCAGCCTTTCACTCAAGCTGCGCGGATAGTTGTGCAAGTCACCAAAGTGCACGATCTGATCCGCCACGAACGCTTTCTGTTTTTCAATCGAAGGAATTGCCGAGTGCTGACCGTTCTCCCAAAACGGCTCAAGCAGCCGCTCGACCTGCGCGGCGCCTGGAATCTCGATCTCTTCATCAGCGAGACCCGTAACGTCGGTGATGTAATTCCCGTTCGCATCGACGCCGCGAAACACTTGTAGGTAGCCGGGCAGCGTCGTCTTGTCGATCGAATTGGACGCTTTCAAAGTCGGCCGTCCACCGATTTCACAGGCTTTGAAAATCACGCCGGCGACATGTCGCACCTCGCTCGACAACTTCGTACCAATGCCAAAGCCCGCGACTTCGGGAAACTCCTCGACGATCTGCGTGACTTTTTCGACCGTTAGATCACCCGTCAGGTTCGGGCGCAACCCGCGCAGCCCATTAGCTTCAAAAAAGTCGAGACACCATCTCCCTAAGTCCGCTAGATCTCCCGAATCCACGCGAAATCCCTTGAACGCCTTGCGTCGCGTTTCATTCGAAGTCGCCGCCATCACCGCGTGAACTGCGCCCATGTACACGTCGATCGTATCGAGCAGCAGCGTCGTACCGTTCGGGTTCGCGTCAAGCCAGCGTTCGAACGCAACCTGCTCGAAATGTTTCGGCTGGTTGGTGCGCGGCTCGATCTCAGGCACGTACAAATATTCCAGGTAGGCTTGCTGCCAGTAATGCGCTTCGGTGCCAACCGCGGGGATATCCAAGCGATGGGCCGCTTCCATGTTCGACGTGTCATTGAAGCCGCCGATAAAAGCGTAAGTGGCGATGTCGACTGCGCGTTCGATGTCGCCGTTGCGTCGCAAAGAAAAGTCTGAGAGCCAACGACTGCCTGCGGCCATGCGAAATTGCATCGCGACACTTGCCGTCGTCATCGGCAAATCGAACGCGTGCTCAAACTTAATCTCCTGCGCCTGCGTCAGTCCAAATCTGCCGGTAATGTCAGCAATGGGCTGCTGCGGAAACATGATTGTTCCCGGCCGCACGGCGCGAATCTTGCCGACGAACTGAATGTCTTCGATGGCTTTGGCGAATCTTTGCAGGCCGCCGCGATCTTGTTCGAGAAATCTCAAACGCGGGCGGTCGATTTGGCTGTCGACTAATAGACGAACCAGGCGTTCGTGTCCCAGGACCGGCGCAAACGGAAGCTTTCGTTGGGTGCAATAAAAGGTGGCGTCGGTTTCGCTGAGGGGCTTGCCGTGCACGCTGGTCACGTCTTTGTAAGACGCGTCGCCCATCGCGGCATGATACCGGTCGAAGTTGAGCGTGCCCATCGGGAGGCCATGATAACAGCGTGTATCGCAGCCTGCCAGCGTACGTCCTTTCACGGCCGGGCTGGCAGGCTGTCGCACTATTCGCGATTTTGTGTAGCGCCGCGACGGGAGTATTCTTGAGACCTCTCCTGAAACAACTTGCGAGACAACGGATGCTGCTGAAAAACGAGCGAGCTACGGCTTCGCCTCGTCGCCAAGGAGGAAGCTATGAGGATTACTCTGTTCATGAAATCGATTCTTATTTTCGCAGTTTTGGGACTGGCAATAATCGCGGGACCGGCGTCGCTTTCGCCTGGAAGTTTGGCCGCCGGCGGAAACCGATGCACGGATCACTGTGCCGACAGATACAAGATCGCGAAAGATGCGTGCCGGGTCATTCCATTTAAGACCGAACGCAAGATTTGTGAGCGAAGAGCAAAAGAAGTGAAGGAAGACTGCAAGCACCGGTGCCGATGAGGAATCGCGGGCGGTAGCCCGACCATGAGGAAGGGCGTAGAACGACGCCCTTGCTTACGCGCGCGCTACTGCCCCGTTCCCGCAGCCTTACTTTCATCGCCGACGATCTCAGCGCCAGCTTCTTTCATTTCGTCAATCGCGTTTTTTCCGTCGCCGGGATTTACGTTGACTGGCCGCATGGCCTCTGCGAGTGCTTTGACTTTAAATCCGTTGCGGACCCCATCGATCACCGTCTGCTTCACGCAGTAGTCAGTCGCCAAACCACCGATCCAAATCTCTTCAACGTTTTCGTCGCGCAAGAGTTGCGCAAGCTGAGTCCCATCGAATCCGGAATATCCATCGGCGCGCTCGTCGAATCCTTTTGAGATGACCGTGATGCGAGGGTCGTTGAGCAAATCAGGATGAAACTCAGCCCCGAGCGTGTTCTGCACACAATGGACCGGCCATGTTCCACCGTAGGCGGCAAAGTGCCTGGTCTTCTCCGGATGCCAATCACGAGTTTTGTAGACCGGCTCTCCACGATCGAGAAACTCTTTCATCATTTTGTTTAGCGGTGAGACCACTTGATTGCCCTCGGCAACGGCGAGTGAGCCACCCGGGCAGAAATCATTCTGCACGTCCACAACTATCAGCGCTTTCTTCATATCAACAGCATCCCTCTCGTTTTAGACTAACTCTCACTGAATCGCGCTGCCAAATCCCGTCGTAATTTTTCGTTGACTTTGCCGCGGTTTCTCGATAGAAGCATCTTCCCTACCGCGTTCGATGTCGCGAACTAAGGTCAAAACGAATTTCGTATGAGCGATGCTACTCTTAAGGCGGCGTTGTGCCCCACGTGCGGGACGCCCGCTGCGCCGGGCGAAAATTTCTGCCGTAACTGTGGTGCGCAGCTGTTAGCGCCCACGGTAGTGGCGGCGCCGCCGACACAACCTGCTCCGGCTGCGCCGACGATGACAGCGCCACCACCGGCGACTCCGCAATATCAAGCTCCAGCCTCCGCGCCGCCGCCGAAAAAGCGTCGCAGCAAGTTGTTGCTCGGCTGTTTGTTCATCATCGCTATTGGAGTGGTCGGGCTCGTCGCGGCTGGAGGTTACGTCTGGTATCGAACTTCGTACACGCCGCCGGTGCGCCAAGCTCCGGCCGTTCCCGAACGCGCTGCGGGAACCTTGAGCGAGTTTCCCGTCGACAAAGACACGCAACCTACAACGGTAGAGACTGAAGCGCTCGGGGGCACCACCGCGAAATCAGAGACGAGCAGCACCAGCTCGAAACTGCCACCAGGTGTGACGAAGTCGAGCCTCGCGAAAGGCGCGACGGCGATGACGTCGTCGACTTACAAAAAGATTCCAGTTGGATCGACTACGCCGGCGACGGGTGGCGATATTTACATCTGCGTGTTGACTGCGATGCCGGGCCAAACAGGATTTGTGGATGGCATTGCTACTTCAGTCAAAACGTCAACCGGTGGAACGATGACCAGCGTCACGGTTCAAAGTCCGAAAGGCGCAACCTATGCCGGTTCGCACATCGTCGGATCGCAGGGAAACATCTACGTGCTGGCGAAACAAGCGAGCGACATTGTCATCATTCTCTACGGCGCTGAGCCTTCCGTCAGTGCGTCCGTCGATAACCTGGCGAAGAATGTTGGCAACGGTGAGGGCTTGATCGACTATCCGGAAACAAAGGAATCACTTTGGACGCTGCCGGCGCAAACGCCGAGCGAATTGACGCTGGTGCAAATCAGCACGATGACCGGCGCGCAGATTGAAAACTCGATTGGCTCAAACGGCGACCTGCCGTCAGAGTTTCGTCCATTCATCCCCGATCGGCTGACAGCCGCGCGTTACAACGATTCATCGAGACAGGAATGGGCCGTTCTGAATTTACAGTACGGCTCGAGCTTTCAAGCGTGGCGCACGTGGCTTTTGGCCCGGAGCGCGCTTGGCCTCGGCGGTGGTTCGACCACAACTGTGCGCGACGTCGACGGAATTTATCTGAATCAGGAAGGCAAACGAGTCATGCTGTTTCAGAAGGGCCCTTACCTGATTTTCATGAGTGGTCCAACCAGCGCGCCCATCGATCGATTCGTGGCGCTGGGAAATCAGATTCAGGTCTAAAGGTATTTTCAGTAGCCCAGGCGTTTACGCCTGGGACAGGCGATGGGATAGATTCTCGAGCCTCCTTCAGGGGGCTTTAGCTTCTGAAAGCCCATGAATGGGCTAATTCCGAAAATTTATTTTTCGTTTCCCAGGCGTAAACGCCTGGGCTAATGGAAACGCTTGCAGGAGGTTCATCATGCTCAGAACAATTCGCACCAAACTACTACCGCTAGCCGTACTCATCGCCGCCAGCTCCGTCGCCGCGATAGTTAATGCTCAACAACCCAACCTGGAACCGCTGCGCTGGCGCTATATCGGGCCAGTTGGAAATCGCGTGACCTCAATCGTCGGCGTTCCCGGCCAGCCGTACATCTATTACGCCGGGTCGGCATCCGGCGGCGTATTCAAGACAGTCGATGGCGGCATCCATTGGGATCCCGTCTTCGATGCACAGCCTGTCTCATCCATTGGTTCGCTGGCAATTGCGGCGTCCGATCCAAACACCGTTTGGGCTGGAACCGGAGAAGCGTGGATCCGCAGCCACATCTCGGTCGGTCAGGGGATCTACAAATCAACAGACGCCGGCAAGACATGGCAACTCATGGGCCTGGAAAAAACTGGACGCATAGGCCATTTGGTAATCGACCCGAAGAATCCCAACATTGTCATGGCATGTGCGGTTGGTCACGCGTACGGTGCACAGCAGGAACGTGGCGTGTTCCGCACGACCGACGGCGGCAAGACCTGGAACCGCGTGCTCTTCACTGACGAGAACAGCGGCTGTTCCGATCTCGTGATGGATCCGAACGATCCGAAGACGCTCTTTGCCGGCATGTGGCCGCTCGTAATTCATACCTGGGGCAGATCGAGCGGAGGCCCCGGCAGCGGTTTGTTTGTGTCGCACGACGAAGGCGCGACATGGACAAAGATCACCGGCCATGGATTGCCGACGCGTATGACCGGTAAGTGGGGACTGGCAATCGCGCGCTCGAATCCAAAACGCATCTACGCGCTGATCGAAACCGGCGACGGCGTTCCTTTTAACGGCAACGGAGAGGAAACGGACAGCGGCAAGCTTTGGCGCTCAGACGATGGCGGCGAGAACTGGAAACTGGTCAGTTACGATCGCCGGATGGGCGGGCGGACTCATTATTATTTTCGCGTCGAAGTCTCACCGGACAATGAAAATGAAGTGCACTTCCTGACAAACCCCTACGGTCGTTCGACTGACGGCGGCCAAACCCTGGTTGGGGGCGCGGGTCCCGGTGGCGGCGGAGGCGGAGGCGGCGGTTTTCAAGCGAGTCCCGGCGGCGACAATCACGACATTTGGATCGATCCGTTGCAGCCAAATCGCATCGCGGTCGCAAACGACGCGGGCGTAAGCCTGTCTGTCACGCGCGGGCAAAGCTGGCAGCGCATTCAACTTCCGAATGGTCAGCTTTATCACGTCACAACTGACAATCAGATTCCTTACTACGTCTACGGCAATCGTCAGGATGGGCCGTCGTATCGCGGTCCGAGCCGTACCGGTGGCGGCGGAGGTTTTGGCGGTGGTGGCATTCCGCGCAGCGCGTGGATTGGTATCGCCGGCGGCGAGAGTGGTTGGGCCACTCCGGATCCGGTCGATAACAACATCATCTGGTCAAGCGCTTCGGGATCGGGCAGCGTAGGCGGCATCGTCGAAGTCTTTAATTTGAAGACCGGCCAGGCTCGCAACGTCGAAGTGTGGCCGGAAAATATCAGCGGCGAGGTCGCGGCCAATCTGAAGTATCGATTCGTGTGGACAATGCCGTTGACGATCTCACCGCACGATCACAACAAGGTCTATGTCGGCAGTCAGTTCGTTCATCAGACGACTGATGGCGGCAATAGCTGGCAGATCATCAGTCCCGATCTCACTTTGAACGACAAGAGTAAGCAGGGTTTCTCAGGCGGCTTGACCGGCGACAACATCGGCGTCGAATACGCCGGCGTCGTCTTTGCGATTGCCGAGTCGCCCAAAGAAGCGGGCACGATTTGGGCCGGCACTAACGATGGTCAGCTGCAAATTACCCGCAACGGCGGCAAGGCCTGGACAAATCTCACCAAGAACATTCCCAACATGTTGCCCTGGGGGACGGTGAGCAACATCGAAGCCTCTCGTTACAACGCGGGCACTGCCTACATCACGGTGGATGGCCACCAGGAAAATAATCGAGATCCCTGGATCTACAAAACGAATGATTACGGCAAAACGTGGAAGCAAATCACGAATGGGATTCCGCATTCAATGCTGAGTTATGCCCATTGCGTTCGCGAAGATCCAAAGCGGCAAGGCTTGCTCTACGTCGGTACAGAAAACGGCATTTACGTTTCGTACGACGATGGTGAGAACTGGCAACCATTGCAGTACAACCTGCCGCACGCGCCCGTTTATTGGATCACGGTGCAAGAGAATTTCAACGACCTCGTGATCTCGACTTACGGTCGCGGCTTCTGGATTCTCGATGACCTGACACCAATTCAACAGATGACTGATCAGGTGAGGAACTCGAACGCTTATCTGTTTCCAGTCCATCAAACGTATCGGCTTCGCGGCATCACGCTGCCTTACGCTTCCTCAGATGATCCAACCGCCGGGCAGAATCCGCCGTACGGCGCGGACATTAATTACTACTTGAAGGCAGCGCCGGCTAAGGAAGCTTCGGTAAAGATTCTGGATGCCAAGGGCAACACCGTGCAGACGATTCGCGGCACGCGCAACGCAGGTTTGAATCGTGTCTGGTGGAACCTGCGCACTGAAAATTCAAAAGAGGTTCGGCTGCGCACGGCGCCCGTGTACGCTGCCGACGTCAAACTTAACAACGAAGGTTGGCGGCCGCTGCCGGAAGGTGGACGCATGACCGTCCTGGTAAATCCGGGAACCTACACGGTGAAATTGATCGTCGATGGCCAGGAACTCGGCAGCCAATCGCTGACCGTCTTGAAAGATCCGAACTCGGGTGGCAGCGAAGCCGATATTCAGAAGCAGACAGCGATGTTGATGGATCTGCGCAACGATCTGGAATCGGCAGCCGACATGGTCAATCAGATCGAAACTATGCGGGCGCAACTCAACAAGGTTCGCAGTGAACACGCCGACGTGAATAGCGCTGCCAACGGTCTCGAGGGGAAATTAACCGACATCGAGGACGGCTTGATCCAGCGGCGGTACAGCGGCCAGGGACAGGACACCACGCGTTACCCGGGTCAGCTGATCGGCAAGATGACTTATCTTGCCGGCGGAGTGTCGGGAGGTGATTACCCGCCGAACAAGCAACAGCAGGAAGTACACGCGATGTTCAAGGGGAAGTTGACTGATTTGCGTAAGCGACTGGATGCAGTCACGGCAAATGATCTCAGCAACTTTAACAAGATGCTGCAAGAGAAGAACATCAGTACTGTCATTTCAGGTAGCAATTAGTGGACGAAGAGTCCGGCGCGACGACGTTTTGGATTCTTAAGTATCCAGGACGGCGTCGCGCTTTGCTTTCCAAAACAGTCTCTGGTTCCGGCCTCAACTCATAAACCGGCCCCACAGGAAGAGAACCAGGATCGCGCCGATGATCGACATGATGATGCCGGCGGGATGGAAAAACGAGCCGTCCTCCGGTTTGCTAAAGAGGCGCGAAATAAGACCACCGACTATCGAGCCGACAATCCCCAGAACTCCCGTCATGAGAATTCCCATGTGCTGCGCGCCGGGCATAATCGCGCGAGCAATGAATCCCACGATTATGCCGACAATAAACATCCAGAGAATGTGTAACATACGTCACCTCGTCATTTAGTTTTGGCGCTTTCGTATAAGACGCTCGGCGCTCGCGAGCCGTTGGGACAGCATTCAATATTACCGCAAGTATGTTCGTCGATCGTGCGCCTACCCTGCAAGCTCGCCGCAGGTCGTGAACACTTTCCAGAACTCGCGCTTAACGGTTGCCGGGCACAATCAAAGCCTTTAGAACCGACCCGTTAGCAACCTGCGCGAGCGCTTCATTCGCTTGGGTAAGATCGTAAGGCGATAACTGTCCGGCGAGACCAATCCAGGGCATAGCTCGAACGGAATCAGAAACAATCTTCACTCCGCGGTAAAAATGTGAGAAGTCCGAACCCCAGCAACCGCGCACGTCAAGATGCTTCTTGTTTAGATTGAGATGCGGATTGAATGATGCCTCACCGTGATCAGTGTACTGGCCCACAACTACGACTCGGCCTGCATCACGCGTGAAGCGCATCGCTTGCGCAACTGCTGTGGGTGCGCCGGTCGCTTCGATAGTTACGTCAGCGCCGCGGCCGTTCGTTCTTTCCAACACCCAATCACGTCGCGCAAGTTCGTCGTGCTGTTCAAAGTTGAGGACTGCAAGAGCCCCTGCCTGCGAGGCCACTTCCAAACGATGTTCAGGGGCGCCAATGCAAAGGACTCGCAAAGCACCGCGCATTGACGCGAGAATGATCGCGTTGATGCCAACTGGTCCGGAACCAAGTACCAGGACGGTGTCGCCAATCGCAATGTCGCCGCGTTCGACGGCGTGCAGCGCCGTGGGTAACGCGCAACCACCAGCCATGAAAGTCTTGGGTTCGGCAGCAAGACCGATGCACCGCGTGCCGGGCTTCAGATAAATCTGATCGGCCCAGCCACCGCACAATCCGTCATCGAGACCATACGTGATGCCGTAGACCTTTCGCTGCGGACATCGTGTTGTGGCTTTCGCGACCAAACAGTACCAGCAAGCGTTGCAGGTGCGATGCACGTCGAGAAACGTCACGCGATCGCCTTCGCTGAATTCCCTACCCTCCACGTCAAAGATTTTTCCGCGAATTTTGCTTAAACGTCCGACCGAAACGTGCCCCGGCACTAGCGGATAAGGAACGCCTTCCAGTAATCCGCGTTGTAGATAGACGTCGGTGCCGCAAACCTCGGAGAATTCGACATCGAGCAGCGCGGAATTCGGTTCAAGTTCGGGTGTCGCAACTTCGCGCAATTCGACGGGCGAATTCGGAGATGGAATGACGGCGACAACGGGCATGGTCGCCAAAGGTAAAAGGAAATTTCAGAAAATGGAAGTCAGCCGATTTACTGTAGACCCTGTACATCGCCGCTGGAAAAGATGACAGGCAGACGGCGTAGAGTTGCCTTGGCTTGCACGACACTGCGGTTTGCCGTCATTTCTCCTCACTTAAAAATGCCCGTCCAAATGGCGATGGTTAGCGGCACCAGGATGTAGCCGGCTACTTTTTCAAACGTCCGATAACCACGTGTGCGCCGGTATTTGGGCGCGGGGTGCCAATTATTGGTGTACTGACTGTCAATAGTCGGAGCAAACAAAGTCAGACTGTACAGAAACGCATTGTAGGGCGGAGTTGCTTGCTCCGCTCCCTCCACTGCTGAAGTCTGTTCGCTCGATTTACTCTTGAGAATCATCTTTCGATAACGAAAAAGGAATGCTCCGATCAAAATGATGATCAAATCGTAATAGAGCACTCGGTAAGGTTGGCGCCCAAACCCTTGCAGTATCTCCGATAGATAACTCTTGAGTGATTCGAACCAATTCAGGCCCTGGCGACGCTCGTACCGTTTTTTCTCCATGAATACTTCGTCGGCTTCGGCGCTGCTTCCACTCTTTTGGAGGAAGGATTCCAATTCATTGTAGGCGCTATAGTCAGAAGGTGAGTTTTTGAGCAGGTCCAGAAGCCGACGATGCGAAGATATGCTGTCGTAGGTGACGTGACTGAGGTTCGGCGCTTTCGCAAAGACTGTTTGCGTTAGATCTATGTTTCCTCCGACGCTCGTGTTTGAAAAATCGACCGTTCCCGAGAAGGTGGCATTCTCTAGAAAGAGATTTCGCCGAATGATCATGACGATATTTATTTCGGTGTCCGGATTATTGAAATGAGCTTCGGCGCCTTCGAAATTGTCTCCAATCCTGACATTAATCAGGTCGACGCCACCGTCGAACGTAGCTTTCTCGACGAAAAAGCCACGGTCGATATTCATTGAGTTGAAGACAGCTTCCTCATGCTTGTTTGCGAAATGGGCTTCATTCAACTGAAACACTCCGTCGACTGTGGCATAGGTAAACGTGGCTGGGCCGTCGAAAGTTGCGCTGTCAAAAATGGCAGAACCGTTTACCCTGAGCGCCTGGAAATTCGCTCCCTTATCCTGGTTTTTGAAGTGCGAACGCGTAAACGATATTCCACCGTTAACCGTAGCCGCTGCGCAGTACACTTCACCGTCGATGACCGAATCTCTCATCAACAAACCCTTCTTAAAGACCGACTGGAAGAATCGCAAGTCGCTAAAGTGGCAATCCGACAAGTCGATCATTTGAACAATCTCGCTGTTAGACAGATTGAGGGGCTCAGAAACAATCGCACCGTGAATGCGGACTCCGTTTCGATGGATCGCGAACTTCGCACCATCGTTGAGAATTAACGCCTGGAGAAATGATGCGGATAGGACACGGTCGGCCTCATTAGGAAACTGTTCTCGAAGATCAGCGACGTTGCCCTGACCCAACTGATTCAGAATGAATGCTCGAGCATGGTCAGTATCTGGCGCACCGACAGCCGCAACCGGAACAGCCAATGCGAAGACTGAAACCAACAGCCACAGTTGAACTCTCACGGATCAACCTTGAGCGGAAGATTTAGAATGATGAACTGCGGCTGGGACTTTAGAGACGCGGCTCTCTTCTGTCAAGGAATTTAGCTGTCCCGGCGATCCGCGAAGAGAGAATGCTTATACCGTGACTGCCTCTTCTTTCAACTTCTCGGCCTGATAGTGCGTGGTAAGCGCGTCGATGACCGGATCGAGCCCACCGTCCATGACGACGTCGAGCTGATGGATCGTCAAGCCGATGCGATGATCGGTGACGCGGTTCTCTTTAAAGTTGTAAGTGCGAATCTTTTCTGAGCGGTCGCCGGAACCAACCATTGAACGCCGGTCGCTGGCGATTGCTTCGTGCTGTTTCTGTTCTTCGATCTCCTGCAAACGCGCGCGCAAAACTCGCATGGCCTTCTCGCGATTTTTGATCTGCGATTTCTCGTCCTGCATCGAGACGACAACGTTCGTCGGCAAGTGCGTGATGCGCACCGCCGAATAAGTCGTATTCACGGATTGGCCGCCCGGTCCAGACGAACAAAATGTATCGATGCGCAAATCTTTCGGATCGATCTTCACGTCAACTTCTTCGGCTTCTGGCAGCACGGCGACCGTGATCGCGGAAGTGTGAATGCGGCCGCTCGCTTCTGTCTGTGGCACGCGCTGCACGCGGTGCACGCCGGATTCGTGCTTCATTCTCGAATAGACTTTCTCTCCTTCGATCAGCGCGACCGCTTCCTTGATACCGCCAATCCCCGTTTCCGACGCGTCAAGAATTTCCATCTTCCAACGCTGCCGTTCGGCGTAGCGCGCATACATGCGCAAAACGTCGCCGGCAAACAAAGAAGCTTCGTCACCGCCCGTGCCGGCGCGGATTTCGAGAATCACGTTTTTCTCGTCGTTGGGATCCTGCGGAATCAGCAGGAGCTTCAGATCGTTCTCAGCTTGTTCCAGTTGTGCTTGCAGCGACTCAATTTCGATTTGGGCCAGCTCTCGCATATCTTGATCGTCCGAATTAGCAGCCAGGTCGCGCGCCCCGTTCAGTTGCTCGGTGAGGGATTTGTAAGAACGATATTTCTCGACAACTTCGCCGAGCGAGCGATGCTGCTTGGCGGCTTTCCCATACGCGGAGGGATTCGACAACAATTCGGGCGACGAGAGTTCAGTCGTCAGCTCATCGTAACGCGTTTCAATTTGTGCAAGTTTGTCGAGCATTCGTTTGTGGTTCGACAAACTTTAGTTTGTCGACACGGCCTAAAGCTTGTAGGACTTCAAGACAGCAGTGCTAACTCCGGTTCGGCCGACTTCGGCTCCAGCTTCAAACTCTCTTTCAAAGCCGTAATCGCCACTTCCAATTGCAAATCGTCCGGTTCCTTTGTAGTCACATTCTGCAGCCAAATTCCCGGCCGCGTAATCGTCTTGAAAAACAAACCCGTTTCTTTCTTCGCCGATAGCCGGATGATCTCGTACGAGAGTCCCGCGACGACCGGTATCAAAGCGATGCGCACCAAAAAATTAAATAGCAGCGAGTCAAACTTAATTACCGAGAACAGCAGAATTGAAACGAGCATCACGACCATCAGGAAACTTGTGCCACAGCGCGGGTGCTGACGCGGTTGCGTGCGCGCGTTCGCCACCGTCAGGTCCAGACCTTTCTCCCAGGTGAACACCGTTTTGTGCTCGGCTCCGTGATATTCAAAGACGCGGCGAATGTCCTTTATGAGAGAGAAGCTGACAATCATGATCAGAAAGAACGTCATTCGGATCATCCCGTCGATCAAATTGAATCCCACCGTCGGCCGCACCGGATGCAAGTAGCCGCGCACTGAATTCCAGGTTCTGCGGAGCCCCGAGTCAGCAGCGCCTTGTCCCGACGAGTCGGCATTCGCCGAAGTTCCCGCCTGCGTGGTCGACGAAACAACCGGTGTGTTGGCCCAACCCGCCGCCACAAAAATCGCGTTGGTAAGCAGCAGCGGCAACGCGATGAACAGAAGCACCTGGAAGATTAGGGCGAAAACGATCGAACTTACCGCGGCCGCCGTGTTGCCTTTCTTAAGTTCATCTTTCGATCGTTTCTTTGTGGGAATAGGAAACAGCCCCGGAACGCCACCCGTGATTCCAGCGAAATCGCCTTCACCTTCGATTACGGCCGGCGTCAACACTTTCACTTCCGCGGTTTCCTCTTGCTCTTGTTCGGCGAACGCTTCACCCGCCGAGTAATTCAATGCCTTGATGCCGAGCCCCATCGACTGCATCAAGACCGCTCCGCCGCGCAATATTGGCAACTTGAGAATCGGAACCTTGTCGCTCCACTTCGGCAGACTTGCCGCGGTGTTCACGATCGTTCCGTCGGCTTTACGAACTGCGATTGCGTACGCGTTCGGCGTCCGCATCATTACGCCTTCGATGACGGCTTGGCCACCGACGATTAGATCTCGTTCGTTAGTGCTCATAACTAAACCAATCTGTCGTTTAGATGCCCGACTTTTCCGGCGGTGTGGGCGGGACAAGTCCCGCCTCAAGCCATTCAAAATCTCAAATACAACAATGCCGGCGCTCTTTTTCCGGCTGCTCAGATTGGATGCAATCCGACCAACCGGCGTGGAATCGCCGGCATCTTCAATTCTTTTATTGCTAATGACGAAGTCGCATCGCCAACTTTACTTGCTCGCGGACGCAGCCGGAGTCTTGCCGTATCGACGATTGAATCGATCGACGCGACCCGCGGTGTCAACTAACTTTTGCTTGCCGGTGAAAAACGGATGGCAGGCCGAACAAATTTCTACGTGCAAATCGCTCTTCTTGGTCGAACGTGTCTTAAAACTTTCGCCGCACGCGCAAGTTACCGTGATTTCGCTATATTCAGGATGAATTCCAGTTTTCATTTCGCGATTACCTATTGTTAACGTTTTCTCTGCTGTCGCAAACAGGCAATGATACGGGCCCACAACGCGACAGGTCAAGCCGCCTTTTGACGTCTGCGGGCATCGAATGGATGCACGAGGGGGGAATTAGCTCCCGCGTTCAGCTCGTGTATACTCACTCTTCCCCGCAAATTATTAAGGAGCATGCGTTTCTGATGAAACTGCTGATTATTGTGTCGCTACTTCTGTGCGTGCCGCTGATGACGCTGGCGCAAACCACGCGTAAGGCGTTCGCTTACGACTACACCGTTGACGACCTGCCGAATGGCCTGCGGCTGATCACGATCCCCACCGACTATCCAAATCTGGTCGCCCTCCAGATCGTGGTGCAGACAGGCTCGCGCAACGAAATCGAAAAAGGTAAAAGCGGTTACGCGCACCTTTTCGAGCACCTCATGTTTCGCGGCAGCGAGCATTACACCGGGCAGCAGCGCGATGAGATTCTGAAGAAGGCCGGCGCCGATTCAAACGCTTACACCGAAGACGATCGCACCGTCTATCATGAAGTGTTTTCGAAAGACGATCTCGATCAGATTCTCGAACTGGAGGCCGATCGTTTTCAGCTTCTGAAGTACGAACCTGCAGCTTACAAGACCGAGACGAAAGCTGTCCTCGGCGAATTCAACAAGAACAGTGCCGCTCCGGAAGAGAAGGCCTACGAAGTCATGCGCGCCACGGCCTACAAGCAACACACTTACGCGCATACCACGATGGGCTTCATCGAAGACATCGAAGACATGCCCAATCAGTTTGATTACAGTTGGGAGTTCTATCGCCGCTACTACCGGCCTGAGTACACAACGATTGTCGTCGTCGGCGACGTGAATCACGAGGCGGTACTGTCGAGCGTCAAGAAACATTTTGGCAGCTGGCAGCGCGGAAGCTATGCGCCAGACATTCCGCGCGAACCGGAACAAAACGAACCGCATGAAGCGCATGTCGATTGGCCGTCAGACACGCTGCCCGTTTTGTATGTCGCGTTTCGAGGACCGGCGTACTCCGACGAAGACAAAGATCACGCGGCGCTCGACCTCTTGTCTGGAATCGCGTTTGGCGAAAACTCTGACCTTTACCAAAAACTGGTCTTGCAGGAGCAGAAGCTCGATTCGCTTTCGCCGGTCTTCCAGGATCGGCGCGATCCAGAGTTGTTTCTGGTCGATGCCAAACTCAAGGACGTCAAAGACCTCGACTATATCAAGCAACAGATTCTCGCCACTTATGCGCGTTACACCAAAGAGTTGGTACCGCAGGATAAACTCGACTCGGCGCGTTCACGGATGCGCTACTCATTCGCGTTGTCGATGAACAGTTCGGAAGCGATTGCCAGCGTGCTGGCGAACTACATCGGATTGCGCCGCACGCCGGACACGGTTAACAAACTGTTTTCGGTTTACGACTCAATTACACCCGAAGACATTCGCAAGGCCGCAGCAAAATACTTTGTCGAGAAACATCGGACGATAGTCACGCTGACCACGAAGAAGGAGGTGGCGAAATGACCCGAATCGCTACCATTCTTCTAATTGTGGTTGTGAGTGGGCTGATGATTTCTTCCGCTTTTGCGCAAAAATCGCGTCGGCCGGCGCGCAACACGCCACAGAATCGAATGAACACTGCCAATTCAAACACAGTCTTAATTCCGAATCGCTCGCCACTGGTTTCGTTTCGAATTCTTTTCATGACGGGATCGGCTAACGATCCGAGCGGCAAGGAAGGTTTGGCTTCGTTAACCGCAGCGTTGTTGGCCGAAGGCGGCACGCGCACGAAAACTTACGCGCAGATTACCGACGCGATGTATCCGATGGCGACTTCCTTTTCGTGGCAAGTTGACAAAGAGATGACCGTTTTTTCGGGTACGACGCACGTCGACAACCTCGAAAAATACTATTCGCTGATTCGGGAGATGATTCTCGATCCCGGATTTCGTGAAGACGACTTTCAGCGGTTAAAGGAAGATGCAATCAACTACCTGAAAACTTCGCTGCGCAGCGGAAATGATGAAGAACTCGGCAAAGAGGTTCTTTACACAATGATCTATCCGGAGCCGCATCCGTATGGTCATCAGAATATGGGCTCCGTCAGCGCATTGGAAGCGGCGACGCTGAAAGATGTGCGCGATTTTTATCAGGCCAACTACACGAAGATGAACCTGGTCATCGGATTGGCAGGGGGTTACCCGGCTGAGTTTCCGAAGCGAGTCGAAGCAGACTTTGCGAAGCTGCCGACCGGCGCGATCGATCAGCTGAGCGTGAAGCTGACGCAGCCGCCGCAGACGCCGGGCACCAGGATCGAAATCATCGAGCGCGAAACACGTTCGACCGCGCTGTCGCTCGGCTTTCCCATTGATGTGACGCGCGCCCAAAAGGATTGGCCCGCGCTCGCAGTCGTCGCCTCATACTTCGGCCAACATCGCTCCAGCAACAGCTATCTGTTTCAACGTCTGCGCGAAGGTCGCGGCTTGAATTACGGCGACTACGCTTACATCGAATACTTTCCGCGCGGCATGTTTCAGTTTCAGCCCGACGCAAATCTGGGCCGCAAGCTCCAGATTTTTCAGATTTGGATTCGGCCGGTCGAGCCGCAGAATGGTCACTTTGTTTTGCGCGCCGCGCTTTACGAGTACGACAAGCTGGTGCGTGAAGGTATGTCGCAGGAAGCCTTCGAATCCACGCGCGAATTTCTTTCCAAGTACGTCAACGTGCTAACTGCGACGCAGGACGACCAGCTCGGTTACGCGCTCGACAGTAGCTATTACGGCATTAAAGATTTCCCGACGTACATGCGTGAGCAACTCGCGAAACTGACGCTGGCAGACGTGAACCGGGCAATCAAAACGTATCTGAAATCCGACGCAATGCGGATTGCGATTGTGACAAAGGACGCTGCGGGATTACGCGATGCGATCGTCAACAACAAACCGTCACCGATTACTTACAACGCGCCAAAGCCCAAAGAGATTACGGACGAAGACAAGGTGATCGAGAATTACAAGATTGCGGTGAAGCCGGCGGACGTCACGATTGTTCCGGCTGAGAAGGTCTTTCAGTAATTTGGAAGTGGCACGCGCATCTTGCGCGTGGGGCACGGGCAGGATGCCCGTGCCACGGGTGACACTGTCGCTTACGAAGGCATCCAAATCTTCTTCGCCACAATAACTTCCACGCCGCGTGGCAAATCGATTTGTTCGGATGATTTGGCGAAGAACGTCAGGCCTTTGTAACTCGTAAGGTATTGGTGCTTGCCCGTAAACAAGCCGCCCTGCGCGTAAACGATCAAGGGCTTCTCAACTTTTCGCAGAATGTCCGCGAATGTGTTTGGCTCAACCCGCACAATTGATCCGCTCGCTTTGATTGCATTTGCGATTGCGGCTGCCGCACCCCCACCATGTGCCATCGTCACTTCCTCCTGAGCGGATTGTTCATCGTCACATTCAACTCGACCGGGACACATCGCTTAAAGCTGAACACAAACTTTTTGTATTTCCCACAGACGTAAACGCGTCCGGTCACGGGCCAGGTTTCCTTTGAATTAATTCCCTCTTCGAGCGCAGTCAGCGCGGCGGTCGAAAGCGAGATGAAAATCCGCAGCGGCTCGCGCAGAGTCAGAGGCTTTTTTGTAGGCAGATCGAATCCTCGACGATATTCGTTGATCTCGATCGAGTGATTATTGACGACCATGTCTTCGAACAGCAGAAAATCCACGTGACCACTTTGGGTAATTGGCGCCACTACTACCGGGACTTCAAACGTGATTCCCAAAGGCGTCACCCGCGCCAACGATGGAGTCCCGAAAGTGATTAATTGATCGACGCTTGGCGTCGGAACTGGAGTTGGGGTCGAAGATTGAGATGGAAGCGACGACGCTGGGGAAGGGGTCGAATCGTTCCTGGAAGTCGTCTTTTGGTTCGCCTGCTTGGAAGCTTTCTGGTCTTCCTTCGACTTAAGTTCGACTGCCGCTCGCTCAACTTTATAGCCGCGAATCTCCTTTGGATATTCACGGGATTGCGCCACGCACAATCCTCCAATAAAGAAACAGATTGTCGCAATCAGCAGAGTCTTAGCTTTCATTCGCTTCGATCAATCGCGGCAAATCGATCATCAGCGCGACACTGCCGTCTATTAATTCGGCCGCGCCTGAGATCCCGTGCCATAGAGCTGCGTGCGGGCCGAGACTTCGCACCAGGGTCTCCTGCTGTCCGGCAATCGCATCGACGAGTAACGCAATCGCGTTGCGATGCGGAGAGAAGGTCTGCCGATGCTCACTCGGCTTGCAAATCAAAACTGATCGCGCGCCATTAGCCGGAGGGTTGGTAGCGACCAAGGTAGCGAGGTGAAGCAAAGGAACTTGTTCATTCTGCCACTCGATTGACTGGCCATCGGGGCGGCCGACAATCTGATCGTCACTCACTGTGACGCGATCGGCCACGATGCTTGAATCGACACAATAGAATTGCTCCGCGCAGCGCACGACTACGCACGGCACCAGTGCGAGCGTTGCGGGGATCGTCATGGCGAAGGTCGTGCCACTTCCCGATTGAGAACTTAGCCGCACCTCGCCACCAGCCTGCGTCGTCGCGCGGTCGACCGTCTCCAATCCCACGCCACGGCCGGCGATCTCGGTTGCCTCCGCAGCAGTTGAAAAGCCGGGCCGAAAAATCAATCGCAGCGCCTGATCTTCGCTTAGTTCCCCAGGTCGCGCGACAATGCCCTGGCGCGCCGCAGCTTTTGCGACTTCGCCCAAGTCGATTCCGCGCCCGTCATCACTGACAACGATGTGGATGCGGCTGCCTTCGCTGAAACCTTCCAACCGGACCCTCCCGTTTGCCGGTTTGCCGTTAGCAACCCGCTCTTCAGTCGATTCGATGCCATGACTGACTGCGTTCCTGACCAGGTGCATCAGCGGTTCCGCAATTAATTCCGCCAGCGCTTTGTCGATTCCTACATCACCGCCGACGATTTCGAACTCAATGTCTTTCCCGAGCTGGCGCGCAGCAACCCGTCCCGCGCGCGCCGCGGCGCCATTCAGCAAATCTGACAAGGGCACCAGACGCAATTTGATCAGCCGTTCTTCCAACTGCACAAATCGTTGCCGCAAGTTCGCGGCCAAATCGATTGCAGCTTCTGTATTAGCCGCTTTCTGGATTGTGATTAGTGCTTTGTTCGTGTCACGCAACAGATCGGTCACCGCAGAGGTTAGATCATCAAGTTGATTCAATCCGACGCGCACCGACGTGATGCTGGAGTCCGATTCTTGAAATAAAGGCGATGTCGAAACTGCCGCGGCCGACGTCGCGGGCGTTGCGATCGTTAGTTCGTCGAAACTGACCGTGCCAAGTTCGGACGCTTTATTACGAATCTGCTGGGCAACGAATTGCGCGGCGTAAAGCAGACGAAAACTAATCTCGTCAGGTTTTGCCGCGCGTCCGGGCATGGTGGCGATTACTTCTCCAGCTTTTCCCAGGAGGCCGGTCAACTCGCGAAATTGCGTGTCGAAAGTATCAATCAAAAATCCGGCATCGACGATGAAGAGCTTCGCGCCTTCGCGCACCGCTTCCCGCGCATGCTGCAGATCGTATTCGCTCAATGACCGCGCCACATCTTCCGGCAAGGCGGAGCGCAAACTACCCGCGATTACAGCCTTATGTGAGGCCTTCATCGCCAGCGCGTGCAGTTGCGCAACCAGCGATCCCGCCCTGGCAGAGTCAATACGATTGGCGGTCTCCAACTCTTCGGCAATCAGATCCGTCCCACTCTCCAGCAGGTTTAGCGTGGCATCGTCAATCGTCACGCGCCCTAATCGCACGCCATCAAGCACACTTTCCATTTCATGAGCGACCTCGCCCACGGACGCAAATCCCATCGAGCCCGCGGTTCCTTTCAACGTATGCACGTGCCGAAAGATTCTTGAGGCGAACTCCCGCCGCTGCCGTCCCTGCAAACGAACGGCCCGCAGTTGCTGCAGGTCTGCATACAACCGATCAATGATGTCTTTGGCGTCGGAAACGAATTGAGTCCGGGTCGGATCCACTGCTGGCAGTTTAGCGCAAACGTGGCGAGTCTAGGCAGGATTTTCGGAGGAATCGAGAGGCTCTGGCGTTGGCTCTTCTAATTCCGCATCTTCATCGCGAGGGTGCTCTTGATCCAAATCGCGCTTGATCGCGTCAAGAATGCCGTTGATGAACTGAGTGGCCTCGTAGGTCGAGAAGCGACGAGCAACTTCGAGAGCTTCGTTGATGGCCACGGTTCGCGGCGTCGGCTCGTGCACAAATTCGTAGACGGCGAGGCGCAGCACGTTGCGATCGACGGTGGCCATGCGGTCTATGCGCCAGTGCTCGGCGCGGGACTTGATGCGGTCGTCGACTTCTTCAAGATGCGCCAGGGTGCCCAACGCCAGTCGGGTGGCAAACTCGCGGCCGTCTTCATCCAACTCGCCGTCAGCCAGCTCAGACCAGAAGTTCCGCGCCAACTCGTCCGGACGCGTGCTTGCTACATCAGCAGCAAAGAGCATTTGCAAGGCGCATTCGCGCGCCTTACGCCGTGAGCCCATAATTAATACAGTGATGAGTGATGAGTGATGAGTGATAAGTGATGAGTTGACGCGCTAACTTTCATTCCTGATTCTCCTCACCGTATCTAGTAATTCATTACTCATTACTCATCACTTTTGAAAGTTTTGTAAAGATTCACCACCTCAACTGCGGCTATGGCCGCTTCGTGTCCCTTGTTGTTCTCATCATTCTTGGAGCGTTCGTTCGCCTGCTCAATATTGTCGGCCGTGATGACCCCAAAGAGCAAAGGGACACCCGTCTTCAGTCCGGCTTCATTGATTCCACGCGCTGCGGCAGCGGCGATGAAATCGAAGTGCGGAGTGCCTCCGCGAATGATTACACCCAAACAGATAACTGCGTCGAACTTCCGTGATTCCGCGGCTTTTTGCGCGCAGAGAGGAATTTCGAAAGCGCCGGGCACGCGAAAAATCTCGACCGCGTCTTCGTCGCCCTGATGTGATGAAAGGGCGTTGCGCGCGCCATCGATTAACCGCGAGACAATTCCATCATTCCAGCGACTGGCGACGATCGCGAAACGAAATCCCTTCGCGGTGAGGTCGCTTTGATTAGCGGGTTGTGATTTTTCAATCGGCAACGTTCGTATGGTAACCCAAGTTCACGACGGTGCAAGGAGAGCGAGTGGAAAAAAGGTGATGCGACGTAATGCAGTCAGTAACGGGAGCGATAGCGACCGGGTTCTTTAGCAACGAAGCATTTAGGGGATATGATGCGGCGATGACGAACCTCAATTTAAAAGTCCGGCTCCCCTTCGCCATTCTCATATTGATCTTTTGTTTGCCTTGCGCCGCGCAGGAGAAGCAAAAGCTCACTTACGGAATTCTCGTAGACAGCACCGGCTCAATGCGGACGCAGTTCAAAGAGGTTCTGCTAATTGCCAAGAGTGTAGTGGACCAACTCCACGAGCGTGGCCCAGTCTCAATCTTCGATTTTCATTCTGAGGGTCCGGGGCATAATAAGAACGCTCAACCAAAAGTAAGAATCGAAGCGTCTCAGGACGCAGATTTACTTTTGAAGGCTATCGATCAGATTTACATCGAAGGCGGGCAGACCACGCTGCTCGATGCGATCGAGTTTATGCGAGCGACGCTCAACAAGCAGTCTCCGGATGGACACAAGGTAATCATTCTGATTACTGACGGTGAAGACCGCACGAGCAAAACCACAGGAGCCCAACTGGTCGAAGACTTACGTAAAGATAAGATTACGGTATTTGCGATCGGCCTCGTCCAGGACCTGAAAAACGGAAAATCGAAGGCGACTAATCTTCTCCGAACGCTCGCAGATGAAACCGGCGGCCGGGCGGTCATTCTCGAATCCCGAACTTTCGACGTTGACAAATTAGTCTCGGAACTCGCGCTCCCCCAGCCGTAAAAATGCATATCGCTGCCCTTTTCGCGACCTCGCACTCCTCTTTCGATTTGAGAGTCGGTCCAGTAAGGCGGTCTTCCTGAAAGCAGATCACTCTGCATTTCAGTAGTGCGTCACCGTCGATTTTCCGTGTCGTGAAAATCGATATTGCTCCACGTGCAGGGCTGTTTTAGAATCCGCGCCAGTCCAATAGCAAAGCAACGTCGCGCTTGCGCTTACTGATGGTGGCGTTTTAGGTCGGCAATAAAAACGGAAAGGAACCACGCTCTATGAGCTTCAAGAGCCGATGCCGGGTCTTACCGGCTTCGATACTTTCGATCCTTCTATTCTCAGCTCTGCTTTCGTTTGCCGAAGCCCTCAGCGCTCAGGAGAAACTGACCACAACAACCGTTGCAGATGAAAAATTTGGCAAAGGGGGCACATTAGAGACTACGTCCGACGAGAACTTCAGAGTCATCAAAGAAGTCTGGAAAGACAAGGACGGAAAAGTTAAGGAAACGCATTCTGCCGCCTATAACGGGAATCAACTAGCCGCCGAAGTTTGGGTTTTTGGCGGCGACAATAATCTAAGAATTACCACATTCAAGCACGCGGCGGGTGATTGGAGTTTTTACGGAATAGGCGAATCTGTCTCGGGAATTGCCAAGGAAGAAATACAGAAGAAGGTTGAAAACAACGAGGCGGAGTTCATAAAAACCGGCACGATAACGCGCCCCAAAAAATCGACCGCTAATAACGTACCCGCACCGGAAGACAAGCCGAAGAAAGAAGATCCACCGAAAACAGACAAGACATCCACTGGTGAGAGTGGCGGCAATAATGCTTCGACGGCTCCGTTCACGGCACCGGGTTATGCCCTTGAGGTAAAAAAGGAGTTCGATCTCGTTAGATTGTTCATTACTACGCCCGAAGGAGCTATCACAGAAAATATTCCTGCTGATATCCAGCCCCGCGAAAGCCTCTCTGGCAGTAGTTGGTTTGACCCAAAAGGGAAGGACGAAGCCGAGCGACAAAAAAACCTTAACGCCCTGAAAAAGTACGAGTTCAAAATTGGAAAAGTACAGGTCAAGCCTCAGGACACGTCGCATAGCTCGCAGCTTGAGGACTGGGAGCTTGACTTGCCCCTCGACACTGCCGCCATGGACAGATCCGCTGAAGTGCTCCTCCGCGATTCACTCGAGTTGAAAGTCGAGTACAGGCACGATTTTATGGATGATCTAAGCGAGGCCATAAATTCTGTTGACTTCGAGGTTCCTACGGGTGGACAACAAGGAAGCTTCCTGACAATCCACGGCCCGTTCGACGGTAAAGCCTCAAAGACCGATTCCACCAAAATCGGCGGCCAACCAGCGCCGACCATCGCCGAGTCACCCCACAGCCGTGTTGTATGGAATACAAGCAAGAGTCTCATACCAACCATCGAAGTGACCGAGAATGGAAAGACGGGCACTTGCCCGTTTCACAACGTTTCAGTAACCATGTCTCACAACGCACCGATTCGCCTGTTGAGAGGGCAGACCGCCACGGTTACTGTCACTTTTACGGGTCTTGGCAAACTGAATCAGGACGTTCCTTATGACCTCATGAATCATTCGCCCGACGTCATAAGCATGCAGGGAGCAGAAGAAGCGCAGACCCATATGATTCCTTACACCATGATTGCTAATCCGGACAATGCACAAGGCGGGACTTACACAGATCACGTGACGATCACCGGCGTGGCGCCGGGCCCCTTCCGCATCACCGCCACCGTCCGCTGGAAAGAGACCTGCGACCTGCCACCGAACGCGATGCATAAACAGTAGCCGCAGAAGTGGTGCCCGTGGTGAGTGGCGACAAAACAAAAAGGCGAGAGCAAGAGCTCTCGCCTTTTCTTTGTCCGACAGACTTTCAGTTTGTCGATTCTTCTCGCGACAGCTGAAGCTTGCCGCGCATAAATGTTACGCCGGCGCCGGTGTGCCTCCGGTAATCGGCGGCAGGATTGGTTTCAGAGGTTTCGCCGAAGGCTCTTTTTCCTTCGTGCCGGGCAATTCCTGCTGCGGACCAGAATCAGTTGATTCGTTCGTGTCATCCAGGGTCAAGCCGGCGACGATGCGACGAATCTGCACGCCATCGAGTGATTCGTGTTCGAGCAAAGCTTCGGCGAGCCGCACCATCGTGTCGCGATTCTCGTCGATGATTTTCCCAGCGCGCTCGTATTGCTCAGTCACAATCTTACGCACTTCGGTGTCGATGCGAATCGCCGTCTCTTCGGAGAAGTCGCGGTGCTGAGCAATCTCGCGGCCGAGGAAGATTTGCTCTTCCTTCTTGCCGAAAGTCAGCGGTCCAAGTTCGGACATGCCGTACTCACAAACCATCGCGCGCGCCAGTTCGGTCGCTTTCTCGATGTCGTTCGACGCGCCGGTCGTGATGTTGCCGAGAAAGGTTTCTTCAGCGATGCGACCACCCATCAAAATCGAGATTTGGCCGAGCAGATATTCCTTGGTGTAGTTGTGACGATCGCCCTCGGGTAATTGCTGCGTTACACCTAGCGCCATGCCGCGCGGAATGATCGTGACTTTGTGCACTGGATCGGCGTTCGGAACTTTCAAGCCGACGAGCGTGTGGCCGGCTTCATGATAAGCCGTCACGCGTTTCTCTTCGTTCGAGATAACCATCGACTTGCGTTCGGCGCCCATCAGCACTTTGTCCTTCGCCAATTCGAAGTCCGACATCGCCACGACTTTTTTGTTGTAACGCGCGGCGTTGAGCGCCGCTTCGTTCACCAGGTTGGCGAGATCAGCGCCAGTGAACCCCGGTGTGCCACGAGCAATGATCGTGATGTCCACGTCTTCGCCCAGCGGAATCTTCCGCGTGTGGACTTTCAGGATACCTTCGCGGCCACGCACGTCGGGCCGCGATACGACAACTCGTCGATCAAATCGGCCTGGTCGCAGCAACGCCGGATCCAGGACATCCGGCCGGTTGGTCGACGCGATCAGAATCACGCCATCGTTCGATTCAAAACCGTCCATCTCAACCAGCAACTGATTCAGCGTCTGTTCGCGCTCGTCGTGACCGCCACCTAAACCCGCGCCGCGGTGACGACCGACCGCGTCGATCTCATCGATGAAGATGATGCAGGGTGCGTTCTTTTTGCCTTGCTCAAACAGGTCGCGGACGCGCGAAGCGCCGACGCCGACAAACATCTCGACAAAATCCGAACCGGAAATAGAAAAGAACGGTACGTTAGCTTCGCCTGCGATTGCCCGCGCCAATAATGTCTTGCCCGTTCCCGGCGGGCCCATCATCAAAACGCCTTTGGGAATGCGGCCGCCGAGCTTCTGAAACTTCTGCGGTTCTTTAAGGAATTCAATGATTTCCTGCAGTTCTTCCTTGGCTTCCTCAACGCCCGCGACGTCCTTGAAGGTGACGCGCTTCTGCTGATTACTGAGCAGCTTGGCGCGCGACTTACCGAAGGACAGCGCTTTATTGCCGCCCGACTGCATCTGCCGCAGCATGAAAATCCAGAAGCCGAAGATCAGCAGGAACGGCAGCAGATAGGTCAAGTAAGGCCACCAAATTCCTGAGCTGCCTTCTTCCTGAACGTTAGCCACTCTGGGCTTGCCGTTCTGATCCGGCTCGCGGGCTTCCTTCAGAATCTCCGCCTTCGTGTGCTCGTTAGTGAGCTGGGCGACAAAGTTCTTGCCGCCATCATCAACGGCAACTACTTCAGATGCCTTGACGGTCAACTGCGTGAGCTTACCCTGTTGGATCTTCTGCTCCAGTTGCGTTAGATCGATGTTAGTTGTGTTCTTGCTGCCTGGGTTGACGAGCTTATAGATGAGGAGCGCGCCCGCGATGATGAGCAGCCAAAATATGATTTGCCTTGCTGTGGAACTCAAAACCTGCCTGCCTCCATCCGCCATGATACCGTAATTACCTCAGATTGTCCCTGTCCTTAAACCGTCCGCACCCAAAGAGTCCTAAGATGCGCTTTTGTTCCCTCGCGGTGCCCTGCTGGTACGCTGCCGCCCGTGCTCAGGTTCGAGAATTAAAGGTCAGGAGGCCTCCTTGGCGGGAGACTTTGGCGCCGCCGGGTAACTCGATAGTCCGCGCGCCGCGGTTCGCGAGCACCAAATCTTCGACCGCGACGATATGCGCGAACTCAAGCCGCCGCAGATGGCCGCGGCATTTTTCCAACCAAAGACGCAAAGCGCGCCTACGTAACGCTGACGGCGCATTAGCCAACAAATCTGTTCGCACCGTATGTCGCGCCGAATCGTTCCTCGAAAGTTCAAGCAAACGGCCTGCCGCGCGATTCAGCGCTTCGTTGTCGTCTCGCAACAGCTTGCCGGTGCGCGAGATCGCCGCGACAACTTGCGGATTGAAACTCTCCATCAGCGGTAATAGTTGTCGCCGAATTCGAACGCGCGTGAATGTCTCGTCTTCGTTCATTTCGTCCCGGCGAAAGACGATCTCTTGAGCACGGCAAAGCTCTTCCGTGTCCGCGCGTCGGGCCCACGAAAGAAGCGGCCGCACAAGCAAAGTCTCTCGATCTTTGTTGAGTTGTCTCACCGCCTCAATGCCGGCCAGCCCCTCAGCACCACTGCCCCGCAGTAGATTGAAAAGGATTGTTTCGGCCTGATCATCCACTGTGTGCGCGGTTAAGACGAGCGCGGCGTGCCGTTTTTGCGCCCACTTCGTAAACATTTCGTAGCGCGCGCGCCTCGCGGCCTGTTCCAGATTGTCTTTTCGACTTCGTAGGTCTACGCGTTCGATTGCGGCTGGATAGCCGAGATCGGCGGCGAGTTCCTTCACCCACTTCGCGTCATCCCCGCTCGTTTTTCGGAGTCTATGATCGACGTGCGCAATTATGAGTCTGAGGCTTAGCTTGCCGGCTTTGATCAATTGATCGAGGGCCAGAAGCAACGCAACCGAATCAGCCCCACCGGAAACTCCGATCAGTATGGTCGCATTTTCTTTGACAGGAAGTTCCAGCCGCCGCCACTCGCGCAAGAGCTGGCGGGAGAATTTGCTAAGGGCTGGTCGGCTCTGCGTTTGCTTCTTCTTCACCACACGAGCCGCCGGTCTTTTGCGAGTATTCATTCCCCTAAGCTGAAATCTTAGCACTGAATTCGCTCTAAACTGTCGCTTTGTTGCGACGCGCGCGCACTTGCTTGCTTCGTCTCGTGAGCGAACGTAAGATCACGACTTTCATGGAGATCACTGTCGGCATCACGGGAGCTTCGGGCGCACTCTATGCGCATCGCACGCTGACGCATCTGGCCGCCAGCGGCACGGTCGAACGAATCAACCTCATTCTGTCCGAGTCAGCAAAGACGGTCGCAATGGTTGAACTCGGATTCGACTGGCGTACCGCTGATGAAAAAAAGATCAACGAATGGATTGGTTTGCCGGCGGATGCGAAGATGGTGCGGGTGCATCGGCTCGACAATATGGCAGCGACCCCTTCCTCCGGATCGCATCCGCAAGCGGGAATGATCGTCGTGCCGTGCTCGATGGGAACGCTGGGCGCGATTGCTTCGGGCGCCGGCACGAATCTGATTCATCGCGCCGCAGATGTGACTTTGAAAGAAGGGCGCAAGCTCGTTCTGGTTCCCCGTGAGACGCCCTACAATGCGATCCACCTCGAAAACATGCTGAAGCTGTCGCGAGCAGGAGCACAAATTCTGCCGGCCAGTCCGGGTTTTTATCATCGGCCGCAGACGATTGAGGCGCTGGTCGATCATTTATGCTTTCGTATTCTCGATCAATTTGGGATTCCGCATTCGACGGCAACAAGGTGGAAGGGTGAGCTACAGAACCGCGAGCCGTAGCGCGGGACACGAACGCGACGTGGCAATTACAAAGAACATTCGCACGACGCTCGAAATGATCAAGATCGAGCACACGCTCTTCGCGCTGCCGTTTGCTTTTCTCGGCGCGGTGCTCGCGGCGCGTGGGATTCCAACTGGGTGGCAGATTCTTTGGATTACCGTGGCGATGGTTGGTGCTCGCTCGACGGCGATGGCGTTCAATCGAATTGCTGACAAGGATTATGACGCGCGCAATCCTCGCACGAAGATGCGGGCCATTCCGGCCGGCACTTTGTCAGTCGCATTTGTTTGGGGATTTACGCTGATTGCCGCCGGAATCTTCTTTACAGCTGCGGCGATGCTGAATCGCTTGACACTGCTCCTTGCGCCTGTCGCTCTCGTGAGTATCGTGATCTATTCCTACACGAAACGCTGGACGCTGCTCTCGCATCTGGTGTTGGGTTGGTGTTTGGCAATTGCGCCGACGGGAGCATGGATCGCAGTCCGCGGATCAATCGACACGCCGACTCCGCTCCTGCTCTCGCTGGTCGTGATGTTGTGGACCGCGGGGTTCGACGTGCTCTACGCCTGCCAGGATTATGACTTCGACCGGCACGAGGGTTTGTATTCAATTCCCGCGCGCTTCGGCATCGCAAACTCGCTCTGGATTTCGCGAGCGCTGCACGCAGGCGCGTTCGCGGCACTCGTTGCGCTATACTTGATTACGAATCTGGGAGCGTTGGCGCTCATTGGATTAGTCGCGACCGGCGCGCTGCTGATTTATCAACACACGCTGGTGCGCGCCAACGATTTAAGCCGGCTGAATGCGGCGTTTTTTACCACAAATGCTTTCGTGAGCGTAATTCTGTTTCTGACTTTTGGCAGTGCCGTTTTCCTGAGGCGTTAATCGCAAAATGAATATTTCACACGACCCGAAATTGAATGAAATCAGCGCGAAAGTGCGGACGGGCGAGCGTCTGTCGTTTGAAGACGGCGTTGCCTTGTTCGAGACAAGCGACCTGAATGTGCTGGGAAAGCTCGCCGACACTGTGCGCCGGCAGATGCACGGTCGCACCACTTACTTCAATGTCAATCGACACTTTAATCCGACTAATGTCTGTTACGTTGATTGTAAGTTTTGCGGCTTCTTTCGCACGCCGCGCCAGCCGGATGCTTACACACACAACATCGATGATTCCCTCAAGATTGCCGGCCAGGCTGTGGGCGAGGGCGCGACCGAACTGCATATCACGGGCGGACTGAACACGAAGCTTCCGTTCAGTTACTTCACGGATTTACTCTCGTCATTAAAGAAACAATATCCGCAGCTTCATCTGAAAGCCTTCACGATGGTGGAACTCGATCACTTCGCGCGTTTTTACAAAATGGACGATGACGACGTGATTAATCAGTTGATCGAAGCCGGCTTGGATTCGTGTCCCGGAGGCGGCGCGGAAATCTTTCGCGAGCCGACGCGTTCCATGATTTGCTCGCACAAGTGCGACGCGCAACGCTGGCTCGATCTCGCAGGGAAAGTCCACGCGGCGGGATTAAAAACCAATGCCACGATGCTTTACGGTCACATCGAGTCTTTCGAAGACCGAGTCGATCACATGATTCGGCTCCGTGAGCAGCAGGACAAATCGGGTGGCTTCCAGTGCTTCATTCCGCTGGCGTTCTATCCCGAAAACACGCAGCTCGCGCATCTGCCGGGGCCTTCGGGCATCGATTCGCTCAAAACCATGGCCGTGTCGCGCCTGATGATCGACAACTTTCCGCACATCAAAGCGTACTGGGTGATGTTGGGCAAGCGGCTGGCGCAGGTTGCCCTCCATTTCGGCGCGAACGACATCGACGGCACAATTACCGAAGGCGGAGAGCTAACGGAAAGCTACTCAGTTGAATCAAATAACGAAGTAAAGATGACGAAGCCTGAACTAATTCAGTTGATCGAAGAAGCCGGATTCGAAGCTGTCGAGCGTGACACCGTTTACAATCGAATCGAGACAGCTGCAATCGCCTGAACTTTTTATGACTGCACCAGCAATAGCTACACGCACAATTACACTCGCGCACTCGCCAGATTCGGATGACGCGTTCATGTTCTATGGACTCGCGACCCACAAACTGGAAACGGGTGACCTGGAATTCAAGCACGTGCTGCAAGACATTCAGACGCTGAACGAAGAAGCGCGCAAAGGGACGTACGACGTCACGGCGATCAGTTTCCATGCGTACGCTTACGTCTCGGACAAGTACGCGCTGTTGCCACACGGCGCTTCGATCGGCGACAACTATGGCCCCATCGTCGTGTCAAATCAGGAATTGGACGCGTCGGAGCTGGCGAATGTGACGATCGCGGTTCCCGGGACTCTGACGAGTGCGTTTCTCGCGTTGAGCATTCACACGCCCAACTTCAATTACGAAGTAGTTCCCTTCGACAAAATCATTGACGCAGTGAACGAGGGAAACTGCGACGCCGGGCTTTTGATTCACGAAGGCCAGCTCTTCTATCACAACCTGGGATTGCACAAAGTGCTCGACCTCGGCGAGTGGTGGCACGAACACACCGGCGGACTGCCTCTGCCGATGGGTGGCAATGCGATTCGTCGCGACCTGGGCGCCGAGACGATTCGGGAAGTTTCGAGTCTCTTGAAAGAGAGCATCCAATATTCGCTGGATCACCGTGAAGACGCGCTGGAGTACGCGATGCAGTTCGCCCGCGAGATGGATCCAGCGTTGGCCGATCGATTCGTCGCGATGTGGGTGAACGAGCTGACGCTCGACTACGGCGAGCGCGGTCGCGAAGCCGTTCGGCGATTGTTCAAAGAAGGTCACGAACGCGGGATTATTCCACACGAAGTTCAGGTCGAGTTCGCCCAATGATCCGGCGTTACAGAACCGCGAGCGGTAGCGGGACAGGGACGCAAGTCATAATTAATTTTAGAACTGCTTATCAGTAGGTGCTGAAGTAACTTCTTTAACCCGCTCGCCACCGCTCGCGGTTCTGTAACCCCGAATCTTCTCAAAGCGTTGCGCCAACGTATTGCGTAAATTTCAGGTTGACAGCGGCCTAACAGCCCTCGAAAATGCTCACTTCATGAAAACTCCTCGATTTCTTCTGCGTGGATTTCGCCGGCCGGCTGAGGTCGCGTCGCTCGCGCTTGGCAGGCTGGAACGCGAAGTCCTCGAGCAAACCTGGGACCGCGGTGAAGTCAGCGTGCGCGATATCTATCTTGGTTTTGAAGAGCGAATCGCCTACACGACTTTGATGACGACGCTCGATCGTCTCTACAAGAAACAGATTCTGATCAGACGGAAAGACGGTCGCGCGTTCTTGTATCAGGCCGCGTTCTCGCGCGAACAATTCGACCACGGCATTCGCGAAGATGTCATTGACGGACTCTTCAACGATGAAACGGGAATGCAACCGCTGCTGGCCTGTATTGTCGACGCGGTGAGCGAGCGCGATCGCGAACTGCTCGACGAACTTGATCGACTGGTGAAAGAGAAGAAGCGCGAGCTGCGCCGCAAAGATTAGTCATGTACCTTTTGCTCGGAATATGTTTGGCGCTGGCGACGTTCTTCGCTCTTAATCTGTTTATGTCTGCGCTGATTGCGGGGCTTTGGCGAATCGCGCCGCCGCTGACGCATCGTTGGTCTGCGCGCACCCGCGCCGAATTCCTGTTTGCCCTGCGACTTGCAGCGCCAATCGTGTCTCTGGTCTTCGTCGCAATTCTTTTCGTTCCTGCTTACGTCGGTTACGAACCCTACGGGACCTCAGAAGTGGTCAGCACCAAGCTTGCTGCGCTCGCGGCGGTTTCGATTCTGGGTCTCGCCTTCGCGCTGTCACGCGCCTTTCGTTCATGGAGGGCCACGAAGCGGTTGGAAAGAGAATGGCTGCGTGACGCGGTGCCCATCCGCTTGGCTTTACTCGAAATTCCGACCTTTCGCATCACTCATTCATTTCCGATCATCGCAGTGGTCGGCACGTTTAAGCCGCGTTTGTTCATCGCTGAGCAGGTGCTCGAGTCTTTGACTGAAGATGAATTGGCTGCCGCGATTGCGCACGAGACCGGTCACCTCGCAGCCCGCGACAATTTCAAACGCGCGCTAACCCGTGGCTGTCGCGACCTGCTGACAATTGTCCCAAGTGGCCGCTCATTGGATCGCGCGTGGTCTGAATCGGTTGAATGTGCTGCCGACGAACATGCGGCGCAACTCAGCGCCGACGTCGCTCTTAATCTCGCGTCAGCGCTGGTAAGGATCGCGCGCATGGTTCCGGTGGGCGGGCGAACGGAATTGCCGCTGGCAACATTTTTGGTTGGCGAAGAGACTCGCGGAATTAAAACGCGCGTGCGACGGTTGATAGAGATTGCTTCGGCAAGTCGATCAAATGGCGATCATCGCCCGCAGATCGGCGGCATTGCCCTGATCGCCGGCCTGCTCGCGTTCGTGGCGTTAACGGTAGCAGTCGCTGCCGACTCTCACGTGCTCTTGGCAGTTCACTCGCTAGTCGAAAACGTAGTTTCTCTTCTCAGCTAAATCATCTCGCAGCCGCAGCCAGCGGCTTCCGTAACCAGAAGAAAACGATCGCAGACAGCAGCTGCGCGGCAATTCCGAAGACCACCAGGGCAATCAACGAAAAATCGTACAGCACGCCCATCGTCACGCTCCCCACAAACCAAAGAACTCCGTAAACCGCATTGAAGGCGCCGAACGCCGTGCCGCGCTTGTTCATCGAAACGGCTTGCGAAATGCCTGAGCGTAGCGTTGCATCCTGCGCCCCTAAGCCGGTTGCCCAGCAGGCCACGCTGACGTAAACGCCGGTTGTGCCGCCGAGAAAACCAAATGGCAGGGTCAACAACGAAACCAGGATGCCCAGCACAATGATTTGAATTCCAAACCGATCGAACAGCCTCCCAAAAATCAGAGCAGTCAGTCCGTTAAGTCCCATGGCGCCGGCGTAAAGCAGCGGTACCACTGCGGGCTTAGTCAGCAAGTTTTTCTGGAAGTGGTATGCGAGCAACGGAAAATCTATGAAACCGAGCGCTAACAAACCAGCCGCCATAACGTAGATCCAAAAAACCTGCGGCAGTTTCCTTTCCGAAGGCGCCGGCGGTGGTGTGCCGGCGTGAGGACTCATCGCGCGCGCGAACAGCAGCGCAATGAAAGCGCCCAACGCCGGCACGGCCAGCCAAAGAAACGCCGGACCAAAATGATGTGACCGCGCGACGGCCGCTGCGACCAGCAAAGGGCCGAGCACCGCGCCGGTTTGATCCATGGCCGCGTGTAATCCGAAGCCGGTTCCATGACCGACGACTTCCGTGGCTTCCGACAAGAGGACATCGCGCGCAGGTCCGCGCAAACTTTTTCCTGTGCGTTCAGCAACAATCAACAACGCCGCCGCCTGCCAATTACCCGCGTACGCCAAGCCGGGCACCACCACCAGATTCAAGAAATAGCCGAGCGTCGTAATCGTCCAGTAGGCTCGTGTTTTATCCGCCAGCTTTCCGGAAAAATAGCGAAGGCTCGCAGCAATCATTTCGCCCAGACCGGCGATGATCCCGACTTGAGTTGCGCTGGCACCGAGATCCTTCAATAGCGGTCCGATGACGCTGTGCGCGCCTTCGTACGTCATATCAGCGAACAGACTCACAAAGCCCAGTGCGATGATGAAGCGATAAGCGGACTTGCGATCAATTTTTGAGCTACCAGTCATATCGAATTCAATGCAACGCGTCAGGCGCGCGTAGTTAGGATTTCCCAGATTGAAAGAGAGCCAAGCACAATTAACAAGCCAACGGCCACGTATCGGACAACCGCCGGCGAAACCCGATCCTGGATCCAACGTCGCACGCCGGCGCCAAGGAAAGCTGCGAGCACGCCCTTAGTTATCATGGCGCTAACGGCGCCCAGCCACACGATCAGCGCCGTGTGATATTTCGCGGTTAACGTCGCCGCGGTTACTTGTCCAACATCTCCCCATTCAGAAAAAAAGATCGCGGCAAAAGAGATCATCGCCGCTTTTTTGTGAGTATGTTCCCGCTTAGTTTCCGACTTCCGATCCGGCTTGCGCCACAAGACGATAGCGACGCTCAGGAAACTTATCGCCGTGATCGCGGCGACGAGAGTTCGCGGCAGCCTCGCGATTGCCGAGCCGACCAGGACCGCGACACCCATCTTCGCCATGAACGCGACTGCCATACCGGTCATTATCGGCGCCGTGCGATAGCGTGCCGCCAAAACACTGGTTGTATAGAGCAACTTGTCGCCGACGATCTCGGCCACAAAAACCGCGCCGAAAGTTGTAAGGAAGACGACGATCATGACGGGGCGTATCAGATTTTCGCTATACTCGGTCGTTAGTTAAAGATTAAATGAATTCCCGCGTGCTCTGTCGAGACAAAGATTGGCTCGACCCGAAAAACATCGCGGATGCGATCAGCTGTCAGCACTTCGGTTGGCGTCCCTGCCGCCACCACGCGGCTTTGGTTCAATAACACAATTTCATCCGCAAAGCGCGCCGCCAGGTTCAAATCGTGTACGACGCCGACGGTAATGACATCCCCCGCGCGGCCGAACATTCGCACTTTGTTCATGAAATCGATTTGATGATGAATGTCGAGAAACGTCAGCGGCTCGTCGAGAAAAAGATAGCGGCATCCCGCGCTTGAGCCGTTTGCATCTTCATTGACCGTCCCGCCACGCCAAAGCTGGCCGAGTACGCGCGCGAAGTTAACGCGTTGCCGCTCGCCTCCGCTGAGCGTCTGGTAATCACGCGCGGAGAACTCCATGACGTCAAAGTGCGCCATCACTTCGTCGACGATCTGTTCATCGAGCGGTCCGGGCCGGCTTCCGAAATGCGGGTAGCGACCCATCATCACGACCTCGCGCACCGTCAGCGGAAACGCAACTTCGATTGCCTGCGAGAGGACCGCGCGATGTTTCGCGAGATCAGCTTCGCGCGCGTCCCGGACATCGACGCTGTCGTATTCAACTGCGCCATTTTGTGGTCGCAGCAGACGCGCGAGGACCTTGATCAGAGTCGACTTCCCTGCTCCGTTTGGCCCAATGATCAAGTGTAGCTTGCCCGGCGCGAACGAGACAGAGATGTCTTCGATCAGTCGCTTCTGTCCGACGCTGAAAGTGATGTTGGTGGCTTGGAGCATCGCCATTGCGTTTCTTTGCGCCTTTGCGTCTTGGCGTGAGGACAATTTCACGCAAAGGCGCCAAGCCGCCAGTATCGCGAGGCTTCAGAACACGTACTGCCGTCGTCTCAACAGAAAAATGAACACCGGCACGCCCACGGCTGACGTCACAATCCCAATCGGCAACTCCGCCGGTCGCACGATCAGCCGCGCCAGAAGGTCGGCCAGCGTCAGGAGCGTCGCGCCCATCAACGCGCTTCCGACGATTAGGTATCGGTTATTCGCGCCGCCAATCATGCGCAGAATGTGAGGCACAACCAAACCCACAAAACTGATCACTCCGGTGAATGCTGTGGCGACCGCCACAATAACGACGTTGACGGAAAGAATGATCCACTTCAGGCGATTCACGTTTACGCCCAAATAGGTCGCTTCTTCTTCGCCAATCATGAGGGCGTTCAGTTGCTTCGCGTAGCGTAGCGCAATGAACGTTCCGGCTATAGTCGATATCGAAACGATCTCAACTGCTTTCCAACTCGCGCCTGAAAGTGTGCCCAGGCTCCAGAAGGTGATCGAGCGCGCCTGCGGATCACGCGCGATGTAGGACAGAAATCCGATTGCGCTCATGAAGAGCGCGTTCACTGCCAGCCCCGTCAGCAGCAACATCACGATCGATGCGCGACCATCTTCGCGCGAGCGCGCGAGCAGAAAAACAAGATAAGTCGAAATCACGCCGCCGACGCAGGCGGCGATCGGCAAACTCCATAGACTCGTGCCGATGTGAAAGACGCCGCCGAGCACGAAGAAAAGCGCCGAGCCAAAAGCGGCTCCGCTCGAAGTGCCAACCAGTCCCGGCTCAACAATCGGATTGCGAAACAGCGCCTGCATCAGCGTGCCGCCGACGCCAAGACTGGCGCCGACCAGCAGGCACATGATCGCGCGCGGAAAGCGCAGCTCGAGAAAGATGCGCTGATCCAAAGTTGGTTCAGGTTGTCCGGGAAAAAGAGAGGCTAACGCGCGGCCAATTTCTGCAACTGAAAAATCGATTGCGCCATAACGAATCGAGGCGGCGAGTACCACCAAAGTGAGCACAGCCAGGGCGATGAGTACCGCTACTCGATTGCCGGGTTGACTGGTCACTTTTGATGAATGGTGCGAGCGACTTTCTCGATGTTCTCACCAGAGCGTGGACCGAAATAATTTAACACGTTCTCTTCGATTCGGAAGATACGTCCGTTCTTCGCCGCGTTGGAAGTCGCGACGCCAGGCAAGGCCTTAATCTGATCCATCGAGCCGTTCAAGCGATCGTAACCGTAATCGGTCATGAGTATGACGTCGGGATTTGCCTCGGCGAGAATCTCTGGAGATTCCATTCGCTGCATGCCTCGGCCTGAATTGTCGCCCGCCATTTCCCCGCCGGCTAGTTCAATCATTTGACTGACGCCGCCGCCATCGCCACCGCCACCCTTGCCGACAACCATGTAGACATTCGAGGCCCGGCCAAAGTGAATGACGGCAACGCGCGGATGATCGGTGTACTGCTTTACCTTTTCCAGCGATGCAGCTTTCTGTTCATCGAGCGTCTTGCACAATTCCTCAGCACGCATTTCTTTGTGGAAGTACGCGCCCATCTCGCGAATCAACGCCTTCGTGCCATCGAAACCATCGTTCTTCGCGCTGAAGGTCTTCATCGGAATGTTCAACTGCTGAAGCTGCTGGACGACTTGCGGAGGACCGATGTTGTTGTCATGGATGACGGCCGTCGGATGCAGCGAGAGGATACCCTCAGCGCTTAACGCGCGGTGATAGCCGACCGTTTGCTTGTTCTTCACGTCCGGCGGATAAGTCGTCGAAAGATCGACTCCGACAACTTCATCCTGTGCGCCCAGGGCCCAAATGATTTCGTTGTAGATCGGCGAGATGACGACGTAGCGCTGCGGGCCGCTGTTCGTGGGCGCGTTGTTAAAACGCGAGCAGGAAATAGCCGTAAAGATGGCGGCTAGAGCAACGGCGAAAAATAAAATTCGTTTCATGGCGGAAATGAGTCCTGAAAATTCAGACGAATCTTCGTGCTCATGGTTTATGGGTGCGCCCACATTCTCAGGGGCCACCAGGAATGCCTCAGGGTCAGGAAGAGCGGCTTGCCGCCGCATGACTCGACCTGAACGCTGCGGGGGCAAGCCCACCTTCCTCACCTTGAGGTATTCCGGGTTGCTGCGCTCAGAACACAAACCGCGCTTGCACCTGAAACATCCGCGGCGGATCGATGTTGGCAAACGCCGGGATCGCACGTCCGTCGGTCCCGATGGCGCTCTGCGGCGTATACCAACCGAAAGTCGCCGCTGGTGTTACCGCGTCGCCGTAAGTCGTAACGCCGCGGGCCAGCATGTTCGCGTGATTGAAAATATTGAAGCCCTCAAGACGTAACACGAGGCTCGCGCGTTCGGTCAAATGAATTCGGTTCTCAACGAAGATGGCGACTTCAGACGTCGGCGTGCCGCGAAATGCTGACTTTGCGATTACGACACCATTGACCACCGGTCGATCGTTGTTCGCACCATCGCCATTGTTATCTACGCCAGTTGTAGCGCTGAATGGCCGGCCTGACGCGAACATTCCCAGCGTGCCCGCGGTGAAGTTCCACGGCAAACGATAATGGAAATTTACGACTGCGCGATGTCTTTGATCGACGACGCTCGGCCCACGTTCGACTTCACCCAGACGCGTGATAATACTCTCGTTCGGATTGACTCCATTTCCGTCCGGCTCAGTCGTATTCGTGGCGCTCGACAGTGTGTAACTAATTGAGGCGAACATTTTGCGGTTGCCACGATAAGTCAGGTTCGTCTGCAATCCATTGTAATCAGCCTTGCCGAGATTCATGATGACGTTCACCTGGCGCACGCCGCCATTCACCGGCAGGATTGGCCGGGTAGCATTAGCCGCGGCAACTGAACGCACCTGGCCGGGCGCATTTCGATCAAAAGTCGACGGAGCGTTCAGATCGACAGTGCGTTGTATGTCGCTCAAATGCTGTCGCACGTAATCAGCACCCCAGACCAAACCTTTTACGAACTCTCTTTCCAACCCGATCGTGAACACCTGACTCTGCGGATTGACTAGTTCTTCCGGATAGTTCGAAAGCAGGTCGAAATTCAAGCCGTAGCGCGCAAACTGCGCACGATAGAAGTCACGTCGACCGGCGCGAATCGTGATGTCACGCGCCGGCAACTGGGACGCGGGAATCGTACTCGGGTTGACGTTGACCGGCACGGCAGTCAAAGAAGTCGGAAAGCCCGTCTGACCCAACGTCGCAGTGTAACTGCCTAAACCATCAAGTCCGTTTGTCAGATAACCGGCAACGGCATTACTGCGAATCTGCGCGTAGTAGATGCCGTACCCACCACGGATGGCCGTGCGCGGATCGCCATGTGGATGCCAGCCAAACCCAACGCGCGGTTGCAGATTATTGTTGTCGTCGGTCAAGGTCTGACGGTCATAGCGGAGTCCCAGATCGAGTGTGAAGTCGGGCGTGACTCGAAAGCTGTCCTGGATGAATCCCGTCAACAACCACTGATTCAAATCGTAGGTTGAAATGCCGAAGTTGATCGGCTGCGTGTAGTTCTGAACGTCGTTAAGCGTTAACTGATTCAACGGCGCAGTCGTAGTGTTCTTGAACGTGAATGTTCCCAGCGTGGCTTGTCCCGGCTCATTACCAAACCCACCTGAGTTGTGATGAATCACGCTGCCGCCAATCTTCAGATAGTGCTTGCCACGCGACCACGACAGCGTATCGGCAACCTGCCATTGATGACTCCAAAGATTCGAGAAGCGGTTCTCTCCCACCGTGAATGCCACGGCTCCGCCTCTCGTGTAGACGGTTGAAGGATTCTGGGCTTCCCAAAGCGTGACCGGATCGCCGTGCAAATACGCAAACCGGACTTCGTTAAGAAGGTGCGCGCCCAACACCGACGAGAGGTTCGCCTGCGTCGTCCAAGCACGCCGCGAGTATTCCCGCGCCACGCTCGGCGCATTTGTGCCGCCAACGGCATCCTGCGGATTGTCGTCAGACATGCGATCCAGATTGAACCGTACCATCAGAGTTTCATTGGGAGTGAACTTGTGATCGACACGAGCATCCAAGAGCGTCTGACGATAGTGGCCAGTCACGTCGAGATGTCCATCCGCCGGCAAGACGAAGGATGGCAACGAACTCGACAAGAAAGTCGTGCGGTCCTGACGTGTGTAATCACTGGATACAAAAAAGAAAGTTTTGTCGTGAACAATTGGGCCGCCGATTGAACCCGAGAACTGATTAAGCTTATCGGGGACATCCACCGGGTTGATCGCCACGAGATTCGTCGGTGGAACGCAACTCGTTAGTGATGGCGGACAAAAATTATCCTTTGAAAAACTTTTCGCTTGCCAACCTCCGCCGGGCCGCAGCATGTACAAACCTTCGCCATGGAAATCGTTCGTGCCCGACTTGGTGATGATGTTCAGCGCCGGACCGTATGTCCATCCGTATTCAGACGAGAACGCATTCGTAAGCGCGTTGAATTCCTGGACTGCGCCCATCGGCACAGTCGCGACCGCGGTCTGACGGCCCCAGCTTTCATCATTGCTCGCACCATCGAGCACCCATGCAGTCGCGCGACGCGAACCCACGCCGGTGATGAAATAAGTCTGATTGACGAAAAGATCACCAGTGCCTTTGCCCTGTCTGAACGCAGAGTTCAGCAGCGGCAGCGTCGAAACCTTGCGACCGAGGACCGGGAGCTCGTCAATCCGTTTGCTCTCGAGCGGCAGACCGATTTGCGGATCGGCGCGCACACCTTCCGTGGTCCCGAAAATAGTAACCTCGCTCTGACCGCCGCCGGCCACGACTTTTACTTTCACCTTGGAAGTCTCGCCGGCGCGTAATGTCAATCCGGTCACATCTTCAGCCGTGAAGCCGGTCATCTTAACGCTGACCTTGTATTCGCCGGTTAACGACAGGCCGGCAAAAGTCGCGCTGCCTTCGTCGCCGGATACGACTTCACGCGTCGCGCCGGTGGCGGTATTGGTCACCGAAATTGTTGCGCCGGCAACGACCGCGTCGTTTTGATCGACGACTGTCACGACCAAGCTGGCAGTGTTAGGCGACTGTGCCAGAATTGGCGCGGCGGTGAGCAAAGCGACAATCGCAAGCACAACAGTCGCGACAACGGGGTTAAGTCTCATTCAGTTTGTCCTCAGTTCAGAAGCCAGGGGATTGGTACCGCAGGATAAGGGGCAATTTAGCGTGAGCCTAGGAAATACTACCAGCCACCGTTGAGGAGGAATCATCCCGGCGCGGTGGTATACTGAACGCGATGAAAATCCAATTTACGAGTCAAGTATTCAAGGAAGGACGAATGTTTGTGGCTCACTCGCCGGAGTTGGACGTTTCATCTTGCGCAACCTCAAAACGCAAAGCGCTAGCTAATCTTCAAGAAGCTGTCCGTCTGTTTCTCGAGGAGGCCGAGAGAAAAGGTTCATTAGATGAGATTTTAAAAGAGGCGGGTTTTTCACGTCACCGTCATACTCTCGTTGGTCCAAAGCTGATCCACACCTCACGAACAACAATGCCCTTGAATATCTCCCATGCCGAAGCTTAGTCCGGTTCATTTCAGAATACTTGCTTGCGTGTTCGAGAAAGACGGCTTCGCTTTATTTCGTGAAGAAGGCGACCACATGATCTACGGAAAGGTAGGCGTACTTCGACCAATCGTGATTCCAAAGTATCGAAATATCCCAGTCTTCATCATTAAGAACAATCTACGTAGCGCTGGCAGTAGCTCACTTCCCAAACCAACCAATCGGCTTGCCGGATAGATCCACCCAGACGCTCTTCACTTGTGTGTAGAGTTCCAGCGCGTGCCTGCCCATCTCGCGACCGTACCCCGATTGCTTGTAGCCGCCGAACGGCGAAGCCGCATTCATCATGTTATAGGTATTGATCCAGACGACGCCGGCCTTTATGGCTTTCGCAAAGCGATGCGCGCGCGTGATGTCCTTCGTCCAGATGCCGGCGGACAATCCGTAGATCGTTTCATTTGCCTGGCGAATCAGATCCTCGTCGTTTTCGAAGGTGATGACTGAAGTGACCGGCCCAAAGATTTCTTCCTGGGCCACGCGCATCGAGTTCTTCACTTCGCTGAAGATCGTCGGTTGAAAAAAGTAGCCATTTTTGAACTGCGGATCGAGTCGAGGTGATTCCCCGCCGGCGAACACCGTCGCGCCTTCGTCACGTGCGATGCCGACATAGGATTTGATTTTCGACAGCTGCTCTTCGGAAACCTGGGGACCCATCATCGTGGCCTTGTCCATCGGATCTCCAACCTTGATGCGGTCGGCTCTTTCCTTAAATCGTCCAAGGAATTCGTCCTTGACCCGTTCTTCGACGAACAGTCGGGAACCCGCGCAACACACCTGGCCCTGATTGAAAAAGATTCCCATCATCGCGCCGTTCACTGCCTGATCCAGATCCGCGTCGGCGAAAATAATGTTCGGCGCTTTGCCGCCAAGTTCAAGCGAGACCTTCGTCAGATTTTCCGCGGCCGCTTTTGCAATCAGCTTGCCAACTTCGGTCGAGCCGGTGAACGCGATCTTGTCGATGCCCTTGTGCGAAGCGAGTGCGGCCCCCGCCGTCTCTCCGAAACCGGGAACGATGTTGACGACGCCTTCGGGAAAACCGGCTTCCTGAATTAGCTTCCCAAGCTCAAGGGCTGTGACCGGCGTCTGCTCCGCTGGTTTCAGGACAACGGTGTTTCCTGCGGCTAACGCAGGCGCAAGCTTCCACGCCGCCATCAACAGAGGAAAATTCCAGGGGATGATTTGCCCGCACACACCAACCGGCTCGCGCAGGGTGTAGTTGAACATCTGGCCGGGAACGGGAATCGTTTCGCCTTCGATCTTCGTTGGCCAGCCCGCGAAGTATTCAAAGTTCTCAACCACGCCGGGCAAATCGATGTAAGTCGATTCTTTGATCGGCTTGCCGTTGTCGCGCGTCTCCAACTCCGCCAGTTGCGCCGCATCGCGCTCAATCAACTGCGAAAGTTTGTAGAGCAAACGCCCGCGATCGCGCGCGCTCATCTTCGACCACTTTCCTTCGAACGCTTTGCGCGCGGCGGCGACGGCTTTATCGACATCAGCCCTCTCGGCTTCGGCGACTTCGGCAAACGTCTCGCCGGTTGCCGGGTTCGGCGTCGCGAAAGTTTTGCCCGATTCAGCATCGACAAATTGCCCGTCAATGAATAGTTGATAACGACGTTCTGATGTTTGCGGTTGTGGTGATGACATGGTTGCTCCCTCGGTTGTTTGAATGAACAGAATCTAGCATTCCGCAATTGCGAAAGTCTAAGTGCCCCTCTGTGTCTGCGTGAATCCGCTGTGTCTCTGTGGTAAAAGTCTTTCCGCGATCATTTCACCACTTGAGACCCCGAGTTCCACAGAGACACAGAGGAGCGCAGTCATGAACAACAATTGGCCCGAACTCATCCTCGAAGATTGGCAAGACACACTCGCTACCGTCCACATGTGGACGCAAGTCGTCGGCAAGATTCGCATGAAATTGACGCCGCTCGTCAATCATTGGTGGAACGTTCCGCTTTATGTCTCCGCACGCGGTTTGACGACTTCGCCGATGACTTACGGTGCTCGCGTCTTCGAAATCGAATTTGATTTCATCGATCACAAGCTGCGGATCGATTGTAGCGACGGCGCGCGCACGACACTCAAGTTGCGTCCGCAATCGGTCGCAGATTTCTACGAAGAGCTAATGGAAACACTCGAGCGTTTGGGAATTCACGTGAAGATTTGGACGATGCCGGTCGAAGTGCCCTCGCCATTCTCAGCGGTACGAGAAGCCATTCACTTCGAACAAGATCAAACCCACAAATCCTACGATGCTGACTACGTCAATCGCTTCTGGCGCGCGCTGGTTTCGATTGATGATGTTTTCAAACAATTCCGTTCGCGTTTCATTGGCAAGGTCAGTCCCGTGCATTTCTGGTGGGGCAGTTTCGATCATGCCGTCACGCGCTTCTCCGGCCGCGCCGCGCCGCCCCGCGAAGGCGCCGACAAGATCACTGTCGAAGCTTATTCGCATGAAGTGATCAGCCACGGCTTCTGGCCCGGCGGCAATGGCTTCCAGGCCGCGTTCTATGCTTATGCCGCGCCTGAGCCTGCCGGTTTCGGTGATGCGAAGGTCAAACCCGAAGCAGCTTTCTATTCAAAAGACGTGAGTGAATTCTTCTTGCCTTACGACGCGGTACGCAAGGCATCTTCGCCTGAAGATGCGTTGATGGAGTTTTGTCAGAGTACGTATGAAGCGGGCGCGAATTTGGCCAAGTGGGATCGGAAGGCGTTAGAGCGGATGGAGTAGTTGGAGAGCTTCAGCCGATTTCGTAAGAGACCTCGGTTCTAAGTGTGAAAGAGAAATCTAGCTCGAAACAAATCCTAAGCTTAGTGATACTATCCTGGTATGAGCAATATCGAACCTGAGAGTTCGACTAACGCCTATCCATCAGTCGATCTTGCATATGACATTGCGATTGATTCGTATGACGTCGCTATAAAGAGAATTGAATGGATAGACGGCCGGTTGCAGGCTCTGCTTACATTTGCGGCCACTGTTGGAGCTGCGGTTCTCTCTGTTGGAGCGTCGCGCGGTCTCCTTCACTTCCGATCGATTTGGTTTTATCTCGCAATCATTAGCTTTGTGTTAGCGACGGCTCTGGGATTTTACGCGCGGTTTTCAGGGACGATTAGAGTCCTCGATCCGGAAGTCTTCTACGAGAGATGGCTGCATTTCTCGCCTTGGGAATTCAAGAAAGACCTGATCTACTTTGCGGCCGAAGATTTCCAATGCAACATGCGGCTAAGTAAGCGACTCTGGGACCTCAGCATTGTCGTTCTGATCCTGTTCTTTCTCGAGGTCGTCTTTCTGGTTCTCTGGGTGGCCAAGGCGCACGTTTGATTTCCTTGCTAGGCCGATAACTCTCCTTTGGCGGTGGCGGCGGGGGCGGAGGCGGTGGTGATGGTTCCTTCTGACTCATAAATCCTCGTGGTTTAATTGCAAACCTCGTTTTGAATACCTCTAGGTTATAGAGCATCTTCTGAAGCGTCAACTAACGGCAAGCTCTAAAACCCCGTCATCCCCACCAACAACTGTCTCAACGCATACGGCAGAATCCCGCCATGCAGGTAGTAATCAATCTCAATCGGCGTGTCGATGCGTCTCCGTCATCGTCGCGTAGCGACGAGATGACTTTAGGCCGGCCTTTCAAGGCCGGCAACACGTTACGATTAATTGACGAGCGTCGCGTCAGCGACGCGTGAATCATCCCCACAGGTAACGTTCATCGTATTCAATTCCATATTGTTTGAGGAACGCCTTGTATTCCTCTTGAAATGTTTTCTTTCGATGATGTTCGCGCTGTCGCTGAATGTACCTAATGGCTTCCGGCAATTGTAATTTGCTAACTGTAAACGCGCCGTAACCATCTTGCCACCCAAACCTACTCATTGTTGGGAATTCTTCGTGAATCCATTTTGAAGATTCACCTTTGAGATGCTGAGCAATTTTACTGGGCGAATAGATCGGCGGAGCTTGAACCAAAGCGTGGATGTGATCATCGCAACCGCCGATTTGTAATGCGGTCATCTTATGAGTGCGCGCTATTCCGCCGATGTATGACCAAATGCGCGATTCGACGTTTGGTTTGATCCAACTCTCGCGATTCTTGGTGCTGAAGATTATGTGATAGTGAAGCGAGGCGTAGGTGTTTGCCATGGGAGCCTCCTCAGTCGTCGCTGCGCGACAATCGTAATTCAATTTCCAATTTACCGGCCTTGAAAGGCCGGCCTAAATTCACTCGGCACTACGTGCCGACATCCTCAAAACCCCGTCGTCCCTGCCAGCAACTGCCGCAACACATACGGCAGAATTCCGCCGTGCAGGTAGTAATCGATCTCAATAGGTGTGTCGATGCGAAGAGTGAGTGGAACTTGATCGCTCGATCCATCCGCACGGTGAATCGTCAGCGTCACGTCCATGCGCGGGGTGACTTCGAATTCTTTGCCCGATCCGTTTGAGTTTTGATCCGTCGGAACCAGGCCAGTGATGTCGAATGTTTCAGTCCCATCGAGATTCAACGATGCCGCGTTCACGCCTTCTTTGAACTGACAGGGCAGCACGCCCATGCCGACAAGATTGCTGCGATGGATGCGTTCGAAGCTTTCCGCGACGACTGCTTTTATTCCCAGCAGCCGAGTTCCCTTCGCGGCCCAATCGCGTGACGATCCGGTGCCGTATTCCTGACCGGCGATCACCACCAGCGGCTTCCCTTCGGCCTGATACTTCATCGCGGCGTCGTAGATGCTCATACGTTCGCCGTCCGGTTGATTCCCGGATCTATAAACGGTGACGCCGCCTTCCGTCCCCGGCACCATCAAATTCTTGATGCGCACATTCGCGAAGGTGCCGCGCATCATCACTTCATGATTGCCGCGCCGCGAACCGTAGCTGTTGAAGTCCGCGACATCGACGCGCTTCTGCTGCAGATAAACCCCGGCCGGCGACGTCGCTTTGATCGCGCCGGCTGGACTGATGTGATCGGTCGTCACCGAATCGCCGAAGATCGCCAACGGCCGCGCGCCGTGAATGTCTTCCATCTCGCCGACTTCGGCGCCGAAGCCCACGAAAAACGGTGGGTCCTGAATGTAGGTCGAGTTCGCGTCCCATTTATAAGTCAGCCCGCTCGTGGTCGGAATCGAATTCCACAGCGGATTCTGATCGGTGAAATTGCCGTACAAACGGCGGAACGTTTCCGGATCCAGCGCCTCGCTCATCAGCGCACCGATTTCTTCCATCGTCGGCCAGATGTCGCGCAGGTAAACGTCTTCGCCGTTGGTGCCTTTTCCCAGCGGCTCTTTTGAAAGATCGCGATCGACCCGGCCGGCCAACGCGAACGCGACGACCAGCGGCGGGCTCATCAAGAAATTCGCTTTGATGCTCTGGTGCACGCGCGCTTCGAAATTACGATTGCCGGAGAGCACGCTCGCGGCGATCAGATCGTGATCGTTAACCATCTCTTCAATCGTCGGATCGAGTGGCCCGGAATTTCCGATACACGTCGTGCAGCCGTAACCCACGAGATTAAATCCGAGTTGGTTTAGATAAGGCTGCAATCCAGTCTTCTCCAAATACTCAGTCACCACCCGTGAACCCGGCGCCAGCGATGTCTTCACTGTCGGCCGCACTTTCAGGCCCTTCTCGACTGCCTTCTTTGCGAGCAAGCCGGCCGCGAGCATCACGCTCGGATTCGATGTATTCGTGCAGGAAGTGATGGCAGCGATCAGGACGTCGCCGTGTCCAAGGTCGACGTGCGCTTTGGGAAATTCTTCCGGCAAAACTTCCGCCACACGATCGGGCGTGGGCCGGTTGTTCATCATCTCTGTTTCCGTCCACGCACTCGTGTCCTTTTGCTTAGCCTTATCGGATACCGATAAAGGAGCCGTCGTCGGGTGCTGTTCGCCGCCGCCAACTACCATCGCTAACGCGTGCTCACTCGCGCCGATATCGGCGGCGTAGCGCACATCGATTTCGCTGTAAGGCTTTCCATAACCGCCCGACTTCGAGTCCTGCTGCAGCAGATTGATAAACGTGTTCTTCAGTTCCGGCAGCGGAATCCGATCCTGCGGACGCTTCGGGCCGGCGACGCTCGGCACGATCGTGTCGAGATCGAGTTCAAGCAAGACGCTGTATTCGATCTCGCCTTTGCGCGGCATCCCGAACATGCCCTGCGCTTTGAAATAGTTGCGCACGGCTTCAACGTGATCGTCCTCGCGTCCCGTGGCTCTTAAGTAGTCGCAAGTCTTCTCATCAGGCGGGAAGTAGCCCATCGTCGCGCCGTACTCAGGCGACATGTTGGCGATCGTCGCGCGGTCCACGACCGAGAGCGACGCCGCGCCTTCGCCGTGAAATTCGACGAACTTGCCGACGACTTTCGCTTTGCGCAGCAACTCAGTGACGGCGAGCACGAGATCGGTCGCGGTCACACCTTCGCGAAGCTTTCCGGTCATGTGCACGCCAACAACGTCGGGCGTAAGGAAGTAAACCGGCTGGCCCAACATCGCGGCCTCGGCTTCAATGCCGCCGACACCCCAGCCAACAACGCTGAGACCATTGACCATCGTCGTGTGCGAATCAGTACCAACCAGACTGTCGGGATAATAAATTCCGTTCTTTTCCCACACGCATTTCGCCAGGTACTCGAGATTTACCTGATGGCAGATGCCAATGCCGGGCGGAATCACCCGGAAGCCATCGAACGCCTGCATGCCCCACTTCAGGAATTGGTAGCGCGAGTTGTTCCGCTTGAATTCCATCTCCATGTTCTTGCGGAACGCGTCGCCAGTGCTCGAAAAGTCCACCTGCACTGAGTGATCGATCACGAGATCAACGGGCACCAGTGGCTCGATAATCGCCGGATTCTTATTCAGCCGAGTTACTGCCGATCGCATGGCGGCGAGATCGACCAGCAAAGGCACGCCGGTGAAATCCTGTAACAGCACGCGCGCGACCACGAAAGGAACTTCTTCCGTCCGCTCGGCGTTGGGTTGCCAGCTCGCGACGGCCCGCACGTCGTCTTCAGTGATCTTCGTGCCGTCGAAATTCCGCAGCACAGATTCAAGGACGACGCGAATGCTGATAGGCAGTTTGGAAATCGCTCCGACGCCTTCTTTTTCCAATTGCGGCAGAGAATAGAACTGGCCGGATTTTCCTGAGTTGGGGGTAAACGATTGAAGCGAATTGAAAAGGTTTTGTGGCATGTGTTCAGAGTTGTGCCAGGCAAAACGTTAGGTCTCGTTTCGCGTTAGCCGTTGAAGTGTGATGTTTCAAACTTAAGTTTAGGTTTGCAGTGATCAATCGTCAAGCGCCACAAGCAGGAGGTACGGTCCTGATTTCACCTTTGCGTAACTTGGCGACTTGGCGTCTGAGCGTGAAAACTGCACTGAATTCTGTTCGCGCAAAGTCGCAAAGTAAGACACTACCCAGCAGAACCTGTTGAGAGGGGTGGGCGCGGACGGGCACAAGTTGAGATCTTCACGCGTCGCCGTCCGTGTCACAACGATGACGATGACGGCCGGCGCTGACAGGCACCGGCGTCAACAGTTAAGACGCGCGCGAAATATTCGCGGCCGTAATTAACAGCTCATGGTTTGTTTGCTGACTGCAAACGATCCCGCTCGGCCGGGTTTTCCGGCATCGTGACTTTCTGTCCTCTGATTTCGTTGAGCAGCGCCCATGCGTAATCGCTCACGCGAAACTTGTAACGCTGGTACTCCATCGATTGCTCGGATCCCCATACCGGAGCGGCGCGGTGATCGCTTAGCATTTCGATGAGCGGCTTCTCTGCGGCCCGCCCCTCTTCAATAATCGCCTTCGCAGCATCTTCCCAACGCCCGTTCGGCGAACCGAAGGTGTTGAAATAAGTTTGCGTTTTCAAACTAATGGTCAGGATGGCCACGCGCAACTCAGGACGCAACTTCTTGTACTCGTCAGCGCTCAGCTTACGCAACGCGAGCAGCGAGAGCAGCGACGAACGATCCTCCTTAGTAATCAGCGGAGCTAGAGTAGTAGCCGCCTCAGGCCCGCGCGAGGTGATTTCGGTGAACGTCATCGAGTTGAAGGGTTCCGTTCCTTTGTTCGATTCGTTCTCGAGTTCCGTAACAAGTTGCGGGACGTTCATGGCTTTCAATTCCTTCACCCGCGCCTCGCGTTTTTGTTGCGCTTCCTGCAAAACCGCCGTCCTCTGGTTCATGATCTCCGGCTTTTCAACCCGGTTTGAGTTTCCCGCTCCCTGTCCTGCCGATTGCTGCTTGCAAGCCGAGAACAGCGTCCCCGCCACGAGCGTGGCAATGATCAGCATGATGATTCTGATGTTCATTGTACCGTCCTCCTATGGCAATGGACTCATCGCCGGAAAAGTGTTCTTTCCAAGCCCGGGTGCGTCGGCGTTCCACTCATTTACCGCGAGGTTAAACGAGTCCTGCATCCAGGTGACTCCGATTTCATCAAACGGAGTACCCGCGGTGCCGGTGTTATCTACGATGAACAGCCAATAGTAGTAACCCAGCAGGCGATTGTTGCACGTCGCGGCCGCGTCGATGCAAACAGGAACACTGACTGCGTCAAACCAGCTATTGTTCGGCCAGCCGCTGGGACCGTCGGTCAGAATCGCGGGTGTGCTGCTGCTGCCCGGTGTCAGATAGTTCGCGAACGTACCGTCATTGAACCTCGCGTAGTAACCCCACACGCGATCGTCGATCCGATCGACGGCCCAGCCATTTTGAGTAGGTGTACCCCCGGTAACGATGCGGTTTTGTTGCTCTGTACTCGGGGCCAGGAAGTTTCCGGTGTCACGGTCAATTATCCGTACGATTTGAATGTAACAAACCGTGTTGCAATTACAGGCCGCTGCGCCGCATGTGGCAGCATTGAAATTGAACGTGACGCTGACGTTCACGCCCCGGTTAGTATGCGGCGCGCCGGTAAACGAAAACGTGCCGCACGGTAATGTCGGTGTGCCGCACGCAATTGCCATAACGACTAGAGCTAAAGTCCCAACGATGGTTCTGGGAGAACTGAAGCGCTTCCGGCGATGCGCAGGCCTTTGAGATTGCCTCTCAGGTTGTCGCTTTACGACCATTTCTTCTTTGGCGGGCATACAGGGTCCTCCTTTAGGAAAAGCAGGCTGCGAGCGATCCCGGGGGCGAGCTGGAGAAGGTGGGCCTCTCGCTGTTTGAATGAGCATCAGCGCCCATTCCGGTGTTGGGTCAAGGCTGAACTGACCAGTTTCGCGAGGACAAGTTTAGTCGTGGGTACAGCCTCTGAAGAAAACATCGGCATGCTAGTCGTTCTCAGAATGAAAAGCAATCTCATTGTGAACCAAGCGGTTGTCCGCTTCTGCTAAGCCGTTTGCGCTGGTTGCTGCGCCTTACCACCCGATCGGCCGAAAACCATCGCGGCCGGCGTGCGGGACAAGAACCGAAGAGCGGTCGGCTCGTTGCCGCTGTCCCGGCCATTTGTTATAGTCCGGTCAGTTTCATCCCTCTCATAACTTGATAGGAGACTTTCCCCGAGTCGTTTGTAATAGTTTAATTCGGGAGAGAATTCAGATGCCCAAGAAACAACCGGAAGCGTTTAACTATCTCAGCAATGATCCCGAGTTCGTTCCCGATCCGGAGATCGAAGAGTTCATGGAAGAAGAGATCGCGCACGCGCCGAAAGATCCTGAGCTGCTGGCGCAGCGTCTGCACAATAACACCGCCGCTTCGCCGGCCGATGCGGGCGGTGACGTGGACGCGGATTGGGAAGACGTGAACGACTCGGGCTCGGAGACGTTCGCGGGCGACAGCCCCACGCCCGACCAGTCCATGGTGGAAGAGAACGCAAAGGCAATTGGCGTCAGCTTCGAAGACAACGAAGAGCTTGATTTCCTTGACAAGATCGAACGTCGCGATCGCGATCGGTTCGAACTGGAAGAACAGTCAAAGACGCGCGACGATACGATTTGATTTCAGCGACATCCGGATTCCAGCGGTCCTCTTGCTCCACACCGAAAGCGGTTATATCCTCCCGCGCACTATGCGCATCCTTTTTCTTTTAGCTCTTCTGCTGATTCCAATTTCTGCGAACGCCGTTGAGCCATGCGTAAAAGCCACCACCGACTGCACGCGCTGGGTCAACCTCGCGGGCAACTCGCGTTCGCTCATCTACAGCACCTATCCGCTGGATAAGAAGAATGATCAGATTGTGCGCGCGTTGATTGTGGTCCACGGTCAGGGCCGCGATGCTGACAACTATTTCAAAACCAGCCTGGCAGCGACGTTTCTCGCAGGCGCCTTCAACGACACCATCGTGATCTCGCCGCGGTTCGCGTCGAATGATGGCGGTTGTCGTGACACGCTGGCAGTGAATGAAGTTAGCTGGCCATGCGGCGGAGACAGTTGGCGTTCCGGAGGCAAGGCGACCAACAATCCGCAGCTTACTTCCTATGATTTCATGGACGAGATCGTGCGCGCCCTGGCGAACAAGAATGACTTTCCCAACTTGAAAGCGATTGTGATTTCCGGCCATTCGGCGGGCGGACAGTTTGCGACTCGTTACGAGATGGCTAACAAGATTCACGAAACGATCGGCGTTCCCATCACTTACGTCGTTTCGAACCCGTCGAGTTATTCGTACCTTGATTCCGAACGGCCGTCCGCCGCAAACAATAACGAGTTGCGACCGTTTGGCGATTCGCGCAACTGTACGACATACGATAATTGGCCATACGGCCTCAAGACACGCAGTGGTTACACCGCGAACATCCCCGACGATCAGTTAAAGAAGCAGTTGGCCTCGCGGCCGGTGACTTACTTGCTGGGAGAGTTGGATGTGCTGCCTTTGGCGGGATTCGATTCGTCATGTCCGGCGATGGCGCAAGGACCGACGCGACTCGCACGCGGCCAAGCGTTCGCGGCTTATGTAAATGCCAAGTACAACGCGAAGCATCAGGTCGTGGTGGTGCCGCTCTGCGGTCACAACGCGCGCTGCATGTTCACGGCGGATGTCGCTTTGCCGATTTTGTTTCCGAAGGTGTGAGGACTGGAGCGCAAGCGTATCGCTTGCATTAGCGTTCGCAACCGAGACGGTCGCGCTCCAGTCAAATGCGCGCGACCCGCCCGCAAGGATGCGGGCGCTCCTAAGGAAAGCTTGAGCGCGGCTGGAGCGTCACACTCTTAATCGTGACCCGGTCGGCCGGACGAGAGCATGCGGCATCTCGATCGTCGGGAGTGCAATTCTGCTTCTGCGTCGGCGCGGTCATGATGACCTCCGCGTTCTTAATGCCGTCGATCACTTTTCCGAACACCGTGTACTGCTTGTCGAACGCCGGCTGTTTCTTAAGTGTGATGAACCACTGACAGTTCGCGCCGTTTACATCCTGCGTCCGCGCCGCACCGAACGTGCCGCGCTCGTAAAGGATGTCGCTGAACTCCGCCGGCACATTGGGATAAGGCGAACTGCCTGAGCCCCACACCGATTGATTGTTTCCCTTCGTTAACGGATCCCCGCCCTGAATTATCCCAAGTTCCGGATCGATGCGATGAATCGCTGAGCCGTCGAAAAAGTGTTCGTTGATTAGCTTCTTGAATCGCTCGACGTGCTGCGGCGCAATGTTTGGATAAAGCTCGAGCACGATGCGGCCGTAGTCAGCCGTTTCGATCACCGCGACTTGAGAATCTGCGACGGGTTTGACGCCGGTTTTGACAGATGGGGTTTTCCCCGCATTTGTGTTTGAGGTGTCTTTATTGCAAGCGGTGAAAGAAAACGCGCAAAGCGCAGCCACCAATGCTGTGAGTACTACTCGTTTCAATGAACTCCTCCGAATTCGGGAGCGGGCAGGATGCCTGCGCTCCCAGATCAAAATAGTTTTTTACTATCCAACAAAATCGTCACCGGCCCGTCGTTGACCAGCTCGACTTGCATCATAGCCTGAAACTTTCCGGTTGCCACTTCATCAACAACGGAACGCGCCTGGCGCACGAAAAATTCGTAAAGCGGCTCAGCGACCTCCGGGGGCGCCGCGTCAATCCACGACGGCCGCAGACCGCGACGCACATCACCGTACAAGGTGAACTGCGAAACGATCAGCAACCCGCCATCCACATCTTTGACTGACCGATTCATCTTGCCTTCGTCATCATCAAAGATGCGCAGGTTTGTGATCTTATCGACCAGGTATGCTGCTTCGACTTTGGTGTCATCGCGGGCGATACCCAGAAGAACGACGAGACCGTTGCCGATCTCGCCGATCACTTCATCATCAACTGTGACTGAGGCGCGCGTGACGCGCTGAACCACGGCTCGCATTAGGCTAAAAACAATCTGGAATATCTTACCGAACGACGCGCGCCCTTGGCTCTTTTCTTTATCTTAAGCCGGCGTGCGGCTCTCTTATCACTTGAGTGCTCTCCGGTTCTCTTACTTTTCGGATCATAAAAGCCGATGTAGCCACCGGGATTAATACCGAAGGACTCTAAAGTCTTGCCGTCATGCTTATGGCCGAGGAAGTCGTTTCGGCTGCCGCGTTCAGCACCCGGAGTAAAATATAACGGCAGCACAAAATTGGATACGCTGACGCCGTCAATTTCATAATTCTCATCCTGCACAGCATCGCACATCTCGTACCAGTGGAAGACCCGCCGTCGCGGAATCCTTGGATGTGGCCCGGCCACGAACAGGTTATTTTCTGGATCACCGATGAGCTCGAGCGCTTCGTGCGAGAGCGTTACGCTCCACGGCTCCTCGAGGGCGACGGATAGATCGAGGAACACGTATCCGAATGGAATCCCGTCGTCGTTCCGCTCGTGATAGCCCGCCGCCTCCGGATCAATGTGATCCCAAACATACAACACCGCGTCCCCGCGCATGTCCGCCAGGCTGTGTTCACTCGGCTTTTTCTGGCTTCGACCCTCGAGTCTCAGCCGCGCGCCGAAGCCCCAGTAGGGCGCAAAGTCTCCGTCAATCTGCCGATTGACCGCGCGAATCACATTTTGAAACTCTTCATCAGAAATCTGACCGTTGGTGTGGTTAATTATGGAGATGATCATTAGTGAACTCCTCAGAGAGTCGCAGCGACGCAGGTGCGCGCCGCGTGGGTAGAACTCAGCGAGGTACGGTAGAGGATATGTGAAGGCGGCTGGTCATCACAAGCGTAAAACCGCCAATTCAGTCGGCTCACTTCTTTGGCGGTTTGCTGGGACGAATCTCCACGCGGCTCGGCAGTGAGCGATCGTCGTGATGCAGCAGATCGATGACGACGCGTGCGATGTCTGCCGGCTGCAGTTGCCAACTCTTTTCATCGCTCGGTGAATCGCCGCCGAATTCAGTGTTCACCGAGCCGGGCATGATGTAACTGACTTTGATGTTGTCGTGACGGACTTCCTGCATCAGAGCCTCGCTGAATCCGTTGAGTCCGAATTTGGAAGCATTGTAAGCAGCCATGCGCGGATGCGGATTCGCGCCAGCCAGCGACGAGATGTTGATGATGTAGCCGCCGCCGCGCTTTTTCATGTGTGGAATCGCTTCATGGCAGCAATAGAAGACGCCGAACAGATTTGTCTCGAGTACGGCGCGAAAGTCTTCGGGCGAAGTTTCTTCGACAGTTTCAAACAAACCAATGCCGGCATTGTTGATGAGAATGTCGAGTCCGCCGAGTTCTTTGACCGTGTGATCGATCAACGCTTTGACTTGATCGTGCACCCTTACGTCAGCCTTGAAGCCGGTTACTTGTCCCAAGGGACTGAGAGACTTGACGGTTTCGTCAATCTCGCCATCATTCCGCGCGGAAAGACAGACGGAAACGCCTTCGCGCAGCAAAGCCTCAGCGATCGCGCAGCCAATACCTTTCGTGCCGCCAGTGACGATGGCGGTCTTTCCTTTCATGTTCATCTGGGACTAGCTCCTTGGACCGATCGCACGCGCCAGGAATTGAATGACTACATCTTTCGTTAGCAAGAAAATACCGCAGAACAACTTGGCGGCTGTGCCCACTGCTAAGCCAACAACTAGAGGTGTAAACATGCCTGTGCCTGAGCTGCCGATATTGAGCGTTTGTTTAGTGAAGTCAGACGCGGCCGCGAAGCTTGTGATCAGATTAGGCAACTCCAGGAAAGCCTGGATGACCAGGTATAGGCCAAATCCGCGCACGAATATGCAAGCCAAATCTTGTCGCCATCCGTTTGGCCTCTGGCTTTGGTTCGACACATTCAAAATCGAAGAGGGCGCTTGAGCGTGACGCTCTTCTCTTCGTGAGGTACCGCAAACATTGCATTGCGACTGAGCGTCATCTACCTTCGAATCGCATTCGGGACAAGTCCACATGGGAGTCTCCTTTCGGGGTTAGGGGTTAAGCTTTCAGTTTCTCTTTCAACCTTTCATTCACAATCTTCGGGTTCGCTTTGCCCTTCGAAGCCTTCATCACCTGGCCGACGAAGAATCCGAAGAGGCCTTCTTTGCCGCCACGGTATTGTGCGAGTTGATTGGGATTTGCGGCCAGCACCTCGTCAATGACGCGATCGATCTCGCCCGTGTCGCTGACTTGGACTAAACCTTTCTCTTCGATGATGGCCGCCGCAGGCTTGCCGGTGCCGAACATTTCTACGAGTACATCTTTTCCCTGCTTGCCGCTGATGGTTTCGTCGTCGATCAGCTTCACCAGCGCGCCAAGTTCGCTCGCGGGAACCGGTGATTTGTCGGCAGTCAGTCCGGCCGTTTCCAGTTCACGCAACAGCTCGGACCGAATCCAATTCGTCGTCGCGCGCGCATTGCCGCCGCTCGCCTCAACTGCTGCTTCGAAATAATCAGCTAACGCGCGGTCGCCCGTCAGTTGCGACGCGTCGGTGTAGGACAATCCATATTGTTCAACGAATCGCTGGGCGCGCGGGCCCGGCAATTCCGGCAGCGACGCGCGCACCTCTTCGATCAATTCGCTCGTCACCACGAGTGGCGGCAGATCAGGCTCGGGAAAATAACGATAGTCGTGCGCCTCTTCTTTCGAACGCATCGGACGTGTTTCGCTCAGGCGCTCATCCCACAGGCGAGTCTCCTGAACTAATCGTCCGCCTTCTTCGAGGGTCTTGATATGACGTTCGACCTCGAACTCAATCGCCTTTTGCATGAAGCGAACTGAGTTGAGGTTCTTCAGCTCGACCTTCGTGCCGAACTTGTCGTCGCCTTTGCGACGGACCGAGACGTTTGCTTCGCAACGAAGGTTTCCCTTCTCCATGTCTGCTTCCGACGCGCCAACCCATTGCAAAGCGCGCCGCACATGATTTACGTAATCGTAAGCCTGCCACGACGAACGAAAATCCGGTTCAGTCACAATCTCGGCGAGCGGCGTGCCCGCGCGATTCAAATCGATGTAGGAATAACGATCGACGTCGGGCAGTCCTTCATGCACGTTCTTGCCGGCGTCCTCTTCGAGATGCAAACGCGTAATCTGCACCGTCATCGGCTTCCAATCGCGCGCGTGACCGGCCTCATCGCGCTCGGCGGTCATGATTTCAAGCACGCCATTCGCGGAAAACGGCTGATCGAATTGCGAAATCTGATAACCCTTCGGCAAATCGGGATAGAAATAATTCTTGCGGGCGAAGATTGAGCGCTCGTTGATGTGAAGTCCGAGCGCTAATGCTGCCCGCGCGCCGAGCTCGACCGCGCGACGGTTGAGCACCGGCAGCGCGCCCGGCAGACCGAGACACACCGGGCACGTGTTCGCGTTCGGCTCATCGCCAAAACGCGTCGAGCAGCCACAGAAGATTTTTGATGCGGTGCTGAGTTGGGCGTGGACTTCCAGCCCAATGATGGTTTCCCAATTGTTCATAGTTTCGAGTTTCGAGTTTAGAGTTTAGAGTTAAGAAATCAAGTCGCGCGACTCGCGCGAGCCACGATGACTGTAAAACTAACTCGAAACTCGAAACCCGAAACTCGAAACTTATGACTTACGGCTCAAGCCAAACCTGCGGCACACGCGCATCGCGGGCTTCGTCTTCGAACGCTTGCCACTCGGCCATCAAGCCAGCTCGCTTCATGAGCAGATCATCGAGTCGGCTCCTGAGCGCGGTTGCATCCTGCGAGTTCGCGTCATTGTTCGAACCGAAAGGCGGATAACCGTAAGTCCCCGGGTAACCGTAAGTGCCGGGATAACCGTAGGTGCCCGGGTAGCCATAGGTGCCTGGGTAACCGTAAGTGCCTGGATATCCGTAAGTGCCCGGGTAACCGTAGGTCGGATTAGGAAATCGATTCGGTCGTTGCGATCCCCAGCCGGGCAATGGTCGTGGATATCCGCCGTTCGGATTGTTTCCCCAACGGCCTCTGCGCCCAAGTCCCCACGGCTGATTGTTCGGCCAGATCGGATAGACCTCGGTGATGACCGGACCGTTCTGCGTTGAGGAATTGTTCAACTCGTTCAGGCGTGCTTGCACGTAATTGATTTGGTTATCGACCGCGGCAATCTCAGTACGAAGTTCTCGCGATCGACCACGCCAATACCGCTCGTCTTGCGCATTCGCGGCAGACTTCGCGCGGGCTTCATTAAGGAACGCATCGGATTCTTCATTCTGTCTTCGGCGCGATTCGGCCACAGTGGGAAGTCCCAATTGTTGGCGTCGCTTTTCATAAGCCTGTTCAGCTTCGACACGACGTTCACGATAAGCCGCCAGGTCCGTGTTCGTTAAAGTTCTGGCGGCGCGCGGCTGCGGAGTTGCAGGGTACGGCTGAGCATCGTCAGTGCTGTTGGTGGTTGCACGTGGCGTTTGTCCGATGTGTTTGAAGAAACCGCCCGGAGCTTCGCCGTTGACTCGCTCAGTCGCCGCGACATCGATGAGCGTCACCAATAATGTCTTGTTAAAGCCGGGCGCGAGTTCGTACGTCAGCGTCGTGCGTGTCAGAGTAAACTCATCGGGAATTTCCAACCGTTCACCGCTGCGAAATACGAGCGTGTAGGCGAAAGAGGTTGCGGCAAATGCGAGCAACAAGATTGCCGATACCATCAAGCGCGCAAACATCCGCCCCAGACGTGATCGATTTGACGTTATTTGATTCAACATCGAAGTACCCTCCGCATTCATCCACCCGGCGACTGCCGTATATGTCGCCTGCTTCATCAAACATGCTCACTGCAAGGCAGGCTGCCAGCGTTTGCCTGCGAACAGACTGGCAGCGTGTGCTACTTCTGATTTCCCGAATTCGATTTCACGTAACTATTGCGCGCCTTCACGGCAAGGTTCGATTGCCGCACACGCACGCGAATCTGCCGGCGTTCGCCATCAGCCACAGCAGCAGATTTCGGGTAATAGCCGATCGTGTATTGACGTCGCAACTCTTCGGCGATTCGAGTGAAAGCCGCCGTCAGTTGATTAGTATCGTTCGCCTCGTAAAGCCGGCCACCTGTTCTGTCGGCCAGCGCATGCAGGTAGCGGTCGGCGCGATCGTAATCAGCCTTGGTGGCGCCCACGAGCGCGCCGCCACTTCCCGGCACGTTGTAAGTCTGCTGTGATGTGTGTGTTCCAAAGACGCCTCGCTGCGTCGTCGTCACAGTGATCGAGCCGTTGCCCGCGTTCTGCATCGCGCGCAAGTAATCCGTCGTGTCGTACTGAATTGGATAGATGAGCGCGTCGAGTTCATCGACCTCACCCAACGTGCTGTCGTAAGTCGCCTGCTGACTCGCGGTGTCGACGCCATCGGTAAACAACACGATTGCCTTCCGACCTTTGATTTGGTTCAGCCTTTCAGTAATCGTCAGGTCCACTGCGTCGTACAGTCGGGTTGAGGTTCCGGTGAAAGCATTCACCTCGATCACGTCCTTGATCAACCCCATGTTGTTCGTCGGTTCTGTCAGCAGCAGGACTTCGCTGTTGAAGCTCACGATCAGGACGCGATCCTGCGACCGCAATTGTTTCGCAAACGCGATGGCCGCCTCCTTGATTTCATCGAGATGAAAGTGCGTCGAGGCCGAGGTGTCCAGCAATAAAGCCACTGTGAAAGGTTTCTCTGCCGGCTCGAAATAAGCGATCGACTGCTCCTGATCATTTTCGAACAACTTGAAGTCCTCGCGCTTCAGGTCCGGCACGAAACGACCATTGTGATCAAGCACGCTCACGGGCACCGTCACCAACGTCGTGTCAACGCGAACGATATCGTTCTCGTCGACTTCTTCGGGCGTTGGCTGCGCATTCGGCTGAGCTGTATCGCCAGACGAGGCCGGATCAGATTGCGCTCGCGGATTGATCAACTGCGGCGGACGCGAGACCGAAGCTGTTTCCGACCCAATCAGTTTCGGAGGTCCGCTTGGTTCTGGCTCTTCGTCGGCAGTCACCCTTCGCGGCCGAGTCGCCGTTGAACTCATCGGCAGTTTGTCGTTGCCACCTGCAGAATTCGGGGAACCCTGCGAACGCCCGGCGTTAGATCCCGAGGCCGTCTGTGGTTGCGTAGAATTCTGCCGCGTCTGGGGAGATCGCGTGCTTCGTCCCTTCGACGATCCAGCCGATATTCCGCCGGCCTTCGTTGGATCCGGCGACGGGGGCTCGTTTGCGCGGCCCGCCGCTAAATCACTGTCGTATGCTGCTTGCTTCTTCAGCAGATACGCGCCGTGCGGGCAAGCAGACGAAGTCATATACCCGACGACGACGTACCCGTCAGGTATGGGCACACCCTGGCAGATTCGGATCGTCTCCGAACGCACTCTTTGAGTTGCGGTTTTGTTCTGCGTCCGAGACTGGGCAAAAGACCCGGAAGTGAACGTGGCGAGGACGAGAAAACCAGCGACGAAGGGCCTCATGTCGCTTTCCCCCCTTGACCTTATTTTGATTAGGCGCGAATTATAACCTCGAATTAGATGCCAAGATCAAACGAAACGATGAAAACTCTGTGCGCACCCAAAAATCTTTCGGTCGCCAATGACTTTGGGTGTACAATCCGCAGCCGATCCAGGGAAGTACTACTCTTACAGGATGGCGATTCGGTCGAATAGACCGATGTCGTCGTTAATCGCATCCGTTCTCAATAGGAGGAACAACAAGATCATGGCAAAGACCGTTTGCAAGATCCTCGGTGTCGTATTCGTTCTGGTTGGCGTCGTCGGATTTGTGGCGCCGACATTGTTGGGTGCGCACCTCACTCCGGTTCATAATCTGGTGCATATCGTGTCGGGCGCCATTGCGCTGTACTTCGGCTTCGCCGGATCAGCCGCGGCAGCCAAAGGCTTCTGCTTAATCTTCGGTATTGTTTACCTCTTGCTCGGCGTGGCCGGTTGGTTCCTGGGAACCGGCGAGATGCACATGTTCACCGTCGGGTCGCTCTTGACGCTCGGCAAGATGGATCACATCATCCACATCGCGCTGGGCATCATCTTCCTGATTGGCGGATTGTTGGGCGGAAGAGACGTCTAACGTCAGTTACAGAACGGGCTACCAACCGTTCATTGTCGCCAAGCTCCAAAAGATCAAGCGAACTGTCAGCCTGTTGGGCAATTAGCAGGACAGGCTGACAGCCCGTTCTACTTTATTTCCACCTTCACACCGCCGCGCGCCATGAATCCTGGAGCGCGGAATCCATTTTCGAAATATTTCGCGTCAAAGAGATTGTCCGCGCCACCGAAGAACGTCACCTTCACGCGTTCTGAAGCGCGCCGTTCGTAGCTCACGAACAAATCTGCTTTCGTGTAACCAGCGAAAGTGAGTTCCGCGGTACGGAACGGGAAATCACTTTCGAAAATTGGCGCGAGGTACGAGCCCGTGCGATTGAGATCGAAGCTAAAAATCATCGAGCGATAACGTTGGTTCATCGTCAGGCCAAACAAGTGTTTTGGAATTACGTACTCCGGTTCCAGACCGCGACCCACCACGAATCGATCGCTGTTGGTGAAAGTGTACGACGCGCGCCAGTCAGCGCCGTGAAAAGGAGCAGCTTCAAGATACGTTTCCACACCTCGCGACAAACCTCCCGGACGATTTTCGCCCAGGGGATCGACTGAGAAAACGGAAGGAAAACCGATTACACGCTGCAGACGAGTATAGAAGTAACTTGCGCCGAATCGCGCGCTATCATTTCTGATTCGCTGGTCAAACCCGCCGTCCACGCTTATCGACAGTTCCGGCCGCAATGTCGGATCACCAAAGCGAACGAAACCAACCTGCGGAAACGTGGCGGCCCCGAATCTTTCATATAACGAGGGAGCCCGAAAGCCGTTGCCAATGTGCGCTCGCAGCTTGGTATTCGTCGATCGAATGAAGTAAGCAATCGATCCATCTCCCGTTACAGAATTTTCCGGACTGATCGAATTGAGCAAGCCAGGCCGATCGGCTGCGCTGACTTTGAACCACTGGCCACGAACGCCGAGCGAGATCTGCAGACGATCATCGAGAGCAAGAATCTGATCCTGTCCGAACAGTGCGACCGTGCGTTGTCGATCTGTGGTGTTATTGAACGGACTGAAGGACGGCAGGTTCGATTGAAAGATCGATTCGCGTTCGTATTCAAACCCGACGGTCGCCAAATTGTGACGGCCCAGTTGAAAATTACCGCGTCCGTCCAGAGTGTCGGTGGCCCCATTGTTCACTGAAACAAACTCAAAATCACCAAACGGATAGAACTGTCCGAACTGCGGATCGATGACTGGCCCATTGTAGTTTCGCCGCCGCGAACCCACATGTTGGTAGGCGATAGAAAACGAGGCCTCGCTATTCACCTGCTGAGTGAACCGAACTGACCCAACGAGCAGACGATTTCGCCGCCCTTCGTCCGGGTTATTGAGCTCAGCGTGAAAGGTCTCGCCCTCGATGGCTTTTGGATAAAGACCTCTCGTAAAAGCGGCGGGCAATGAAAACGGGCTGTCGTTGATGCGGGCGTTGGAAGTCGTGCCATAGAACGTCGCGCTCAACGTTGATGAATGCGTCGGACTAATTTGAAATCGCCCGGAACCGGCGGTATTTCCGTATTCATCCTGCCCGTCGACGCCATGCCGCACATCGACTCGCGTCAATCCGAAACTGTAACCAGCGCGACTCCCGATGCCGCCTGAGCCTTTCAGCTTTTCGCGGAATAACGCGAGACTGCCCCCGTCAAAACCGAATTCGAAATGTCGATCGCCACCGGTCGTCGCTGGTACTAAATTCAAAACTCCGCCGATCGCGTTCGTGCCGTAGATCGAAGAGCCTGAGCCGCGCAATACTTCAACGCGATCCAAATCGCCCGGCACAAGATCCGGAAACAGCGGCACCGCCGAACCATTGATGTCTCCGGCATCGCGCACGCGCAGACCATCGAGCAGCACCGCCGTATCGAATGACCGCAGCCCGCGCAAGCGCACGCTGGTCAACGCCCCTGGCGAGCCTTGTTGTTGCACGCGCACACCGGGAACGCCGCGCAGACTTTCGCTAAGGCCGATTTCGCGCTTTGTTTCCATCGTCTGATTGTCGAGAACGGTGATTGCTTTCGAAGTCTCATCAACCCGTTGAGCTGTTCCGCTCGGCGTGACAGTGACTGTTTCGCTTACAGCTTCGACTGAGAGCCTCACGTCTTTGGTCACTGATTGCCCGCGCTGAATCCTGAGGGGCAAAACGACAGACGCAAATCCGGAAGCTCTCACCTCCAAAACGTAATCGCCCGTCAGCACGTTGCTAATCGTGAAATCGCCGTTCGCATTCGTTGCCGCCACAACTGTGGAACCGGTGCGCGGAATCAAACGAACTTCTGCCCCTACAACGTTGGCGTTGCGTTCGTCAGTTACGTGACCATTTACGGCCGTGACGGACTGGGCGAGCGCCAGATGCGACATCAAAACAATCGCTGCGCTCACCAAACAACCGCGAAGCGGTTGCATAACAAAGCCCAGCGTTGACGCGGAGCGGCTACGCTGGGTGACTTGCGAAATCCCGCTTTTCGCAACCCCGTTGGGGTTGCGACGAATCGATTGAACCTGTGTCCCCAGGGTTGTCGCGTCGCTCCAACCCTGGGCTGTGGTTAACAACTGCTTCGCAGTATTTCTCTTTTCGAACCGTCTATACATTCGAATTTCCTCTTTCATCCCTGCGTGTGGATCGGCGTCACCCTCGGCGCGCCCGAAACCGGGTGCGCGTCTACGAGCACCTGCAAATCAAAGACTTCTTTCAGTAACTTTTCGCTAAGAACTTCGCTGGGAGGACCGAAGGCCACGCTTCGTCCTGCTTTCAAAAGCATTACTAAGTCCGAGAATTCGGCGGCTAGATTAACGTCGTGCGTAACGACAACCGCCGCGCTCTCGCTCGTATCGCAGCGCGATCGAATCAGACGGAGCATTGTCGCCTGGTGCGCGAGATCGAGATTTGCAGTCGGCTCGTCGAGCAAAAAAACCTTCGCCTCGGTTGCGAGCGCTCGCGCCAGCACAGCGCGCTGGCGTTCACCGCCGGATAATTCGTTCATCAAGCGAGACTCAAAACCTTCCAGTTCCGTTTCACGAATTGCGGTATGCGCCAGCTCGATATCGCGCTCGCTCTCCCAGCCCCACGCGCTGACGTTCGCCCACGCGTAGCGGCCACCGAGCACAAACTCGAAAACCGTCACCGGAAATCGCACATCGGCTTCCTGCGCGACCACCGCGATCCGTTGAGCGACTGCGCGCCGCGCATACTGGTCGATGCGAATGTCGTCGAGCAGTACTTCGCCGGCTACCGCCTTTCCGGTGCCGTTGAGCACGCGCAACAGTGTCGACTTCCCCGCTCCATTCGGACCGATGATCGAAATCACTTTGGCCGGCTCGACGCGCAGCGAAACATCCTGCACGGCAACGCGAGCGTCGTAGCTGACCGTAATGTTCCTGGCTTCTAACATTCGTGACAGATGAGCGCTAAACGGATGCGTTCCCCCTTCTCAACAAATAAACAAACAAGGGCGCGCCGATTAGCGCGGTGATCGCCCCGACCGGAAGTTCGCGCGGCGCGATCACGGTGCGCGCTACCGTGTCCGCGACGATGACGAACGTCGCGCCGGCAATCGCTGCGGCGGGGATGACCAGACGGTTGTCACTGCCAAACGACAGACGCACCAGGTGCGGCACCACCAATCCGACGTATCCAACTGAACCGCTTGACGCGACTGAAGCGCCCACCAACAAGCTGGCGGCGGCAAACACGATTAGCCGCACGCGGCTAACTTCTACGCCGAGATCAAAAGCGTCACGCTCGCCCAGCATCATCAAATTCAGCGCGCGCGCATTCAGAACCAGGGCGATCACCCCGATGGCTGCTGCCGCAAACGCGATGATCAGCAAATTGGACGTGGTCCCGGAGAGATCGCCCAGCAGCCAGAACGTGAACGAGCGAATCCGCGTCGCATCCATGACCGTGGTGATGAAAACGATCGCGGAAGAAAGAAACGTCGTGACGATCACGCCAGCGAGAATCAAACGCTCAGGCGTCGCGCCGACGCGGCCACGCGCGAGACGATAAACGGCGAGGGTCGCTGCCGCTGCGCCGGCGAAAGCCATCACCGGCCGGCTCCATTCGTGCGCGCCGAAAAACACCAACGCGGCCATCGTCCCCACCGCCGCTCCATTCGAAACCCCCAGCAGATACGGCTCGGCCAAAGGATTTCGCAGCAAAGCTTGATAAGCTGCGCCCGCTGCTGCCAGGCAGGTACCTACGGCTCCCGCCAACAGGATGCGCGGCACGCGAATATCGAAAAGGATCGCGCGCTCTGCGCCCGACAAATTGCAATTTGCACTTCCGGAAAGAGCGCACAAGGCGCCGCTGAATGACAGTCTCTGTGCGCCGAGTACCGAGGAAACCAAGAACGCGATGGCGAGCAACACGAGGAGACCGGAGCAGATCGCGACCGTTCTGCCTAAACTTGTTCGCTGGTGTGTTCCTGCGGCCATCTACTTGAACGCCTCCGGATGCAGCGCCCGCGCCAATTGCTCGAGTCCGTCAACCAGTCGCGGTCCCGGACGTGAAAGCAGGTCGTCGTTGATTTTGTAGACGCGATTGTTGAGCACGGCAGGCGACGTCTTCAGCGCCGCAGCCGGCTTGGAGTTCGCACTTCCCATCGACCCACCCGTCGGCAAAATGATCGCATCGGGCTTCGAGGCCAACGCTGCTTCGTCACTGAACCGTGGAAACGCTGTCGGCACATCAGCCGTCACCGAAATTCCGCCTGCCCGGTTGATCAAGTCGGTCAGGTACGCTTCGCGACCAATGGTGTAGAGGGGTTCGTCTGACACTTGATAAAAGACTCGGACTTGTTTCAACGGCGCCGTCGCAATTTGAATGGCTTGGTCGCGCCGCCGGAGATCGTTGACAAGCTTTGTCGCAACATCACTTGTTCCAAACAATCCAGCCAGCTTTTCCATTGAATTAAAAACCTGATCGAGGCTTTGTGGATTCGTGACGTAGACGGCGATCTTCTGTTCGTCGAGTTGGCGGGTGAAGTTTTCAAGCTGCGACGCAGTGGAAACCAGAACAACCTGGGGTTTCAGCGCAATGATCCGTTCAACGCTGGGATGGAGTGTGTCGCCAATTTCAGTAACCCTTTTCGCTTGTGGCGGATAGTCGCAGTAACTGGTGCGCCCTACCAGCCGATCGCCTGCGCCGATCGCATAAACAATCTCCGTCAAGTTTGGCGCGAGCGAAACGACACGATCGATTTTGGTAGGCAGAGTGACGCGACGACCCGCTTCGTCGGTGACGTCGTGGGTTGCGGACGTTGCAGTTTCGTTGGAGTGCGGACGCGAGCACGCGAAGAAAAACGAGATGGCGAGCGCGGTGACAAAGATTTGGAGTGCGCCGGCAGAGCGAAGCGGCGACGGCGCTTTGGATCGCTCCGTGTCAGAAGCCCGACCGTGAGGGAGGGCCAGTCGCCCTTGCTTACGCGCGGGCTTCTGACACGGCGCACTCCAAATCTTCTTCTTAAAACTCAAAAATCCCGTCACCTTCTGCCGCGTGAAGACGACAGGTGGCAACGGGATCTTTTAGAAAATTCCCCGGGGCGGCCTGAACACCTTTCGCGGGCGTTCAAACAAGCTGCGAACGTTCAGGCAGGTCTCCTGGCTTGGCATCGCTTCAGACTGGCGATGCTTCACAGTGGCGCGACCGCGCGGGATTCACACCCGCTTCCCTATTCTCCTCGCTTTCATGCGAGGCACCTGAACGCATTATCAAAAATCAGTTGACGCGCCGGACGATAGCACCGGCGATTGATCGCTGTCAATGCAGACTTATACCAGTAGTTTCAGAAGTTCAGTTGACTCGCCGTTCCTCAGCGAGGACCTCTGAGCCCTCTGCGGTTTCTGCTGCTGTTTTGAACTTGACCGCAGAGGAACAAACCGAGGACTTCGCAGAGGGCGCAGAGAAAATCCGAATTTAGGACGCCATCCTGCAACCAGTTGGCTTTGCCTGCGCCACTCGCCTCAAGTAACATCAGTAAGCCAACAAACCCATCATGATCAAAACCGTCGAATGGACCAAAGAAGGCATCAGCATGCTCGATCAGCGACTGCTGCCCAACGAAGAAAAGTACCTCATGCTCTATTCGTACGAAGAGGTCGCTGATGCCATCAAGAAAATGGTGGTGCGCGGCGCGCCGGCGATTGGCGTTGCTGCGGCCATGGGCCTGGCACTTGGCGCGAATCAATCGGTTAGTACTTCTTTGCCTGATCTCGAATTCGATTTCAAATACATGTGCGACGTGATGGGCGCGACGCGGCCGACCGCAGTTAATTTGTTTTGGGCTATTGAGCGCATGCGCGGCGTATTTCAGAAAGCGAAAAGCGAGGGCATTCGCGACATCGACATAATCAAGCAGCGGCTGATCGATGAAGCGCTGATGATTTATCAGGAAGATATCGATTCCAATCGCGCGATTGGCAAGCATGGCGCGGACTTGATCGATGATGGTGCGACGGTGTTGACGCATTGCAATGCTGGAGCGCTGGCGACTGCCGGTGATTACGGCACTGCGTTGGGAGTTATTCGCGGCGCCATCGATGCAGGCAAACGTGTTGCGGTGATCGCCGACGAGACGCGACCTTTTCTCCAGGGCGCCCGGCTTACAGCGTGGGAATTAGCGAAGGACAACATTCCGGTCACCGTGATTACCGACAACATGGCCGGTCACGTGATGAAACAGGGCAAAGTCGATTGCGTCGTCGTCGGCGCCGATCGCATCGCGGCAAACGGTGACGCCGCCAACAAGATCGGCACTTACATGGTCGCGGTACTTGCGAAGCAGCACAACATTCCCTTTTATGTCGCCGCGCCGGTTTCAACTGTTGATCTGAACACCGCGACAGGCGAAGACATTCCGATCGAAGAGCGCGACCCGAAAGAGGTCACGCACTTGCGCGAACACCAACTGACCCCGGACGGCGTCGACGTTCACAACTTTGCCTTCGACGTCACGCCGAACGAATTGATTGCCGCGATTGTGACGGACCGCGGCGTCGCTCGCGCTCCCTACACTGAAAGCCTCCGAGCTCTGGCCAATGCGCATTCTGCCAGCGCGCCGTAACCGAGGAGGTCGGCTATTAGTCAACATCTCAATCAAATGAAACTCTCGCTGCCGCCGGATTTGAAGGAGGCCGTCGAAGCTGCGCTTGATGACTGGCAAACCAGCCGAAAGGTCGAAAGATTCTGGGCGCGGGACAGTTCCTTGTGGACCGGCAAAGATGAAGACAAATGGCTGGGCTGGCTGAACATTGTCGACGAACAACGACAAACGAATCGGCGCTTCACAAATTTTGCTTCGGAAGTTCGTGACGCTGGATTTTCACACGTGCTTCTGCTGGGCATGGGAGGTTCGAGTCTGTGTCCGGAAGTTCTGCGCAAGTCATTCGGAAAAGTAGAAGGATTCCCCGAACTGCATGTTTTGGATTCAACCGATCCGCAACAGGTTAAGGCCTTCGAAAACAAGATCGATATCGGGAACTGTCTCCTCTTCGTTTCGAGTAAGTCGGGAACGACCCTCGAGCCGAACATCTTCAAGCAATATTTTTTTGAGAGAACAAAGGAAGCTGTCGGCGCGGAAAATGCCGGCAGTCGCTTCGTCGCCATCACCGATCCCGGATCGAAGCTGCGACAAGAAGCCGAGCAGGACCATTTCAGAAAGATCTTTCTCGGCGTAGCGAGTATTGGCGGACGGTATTCAGCGCTGTCGGATTTTGGCATGGCGCCCGCCGCCGCGATGGGCATCGACGTCGATCGTTTTCTGGATTCGGCGAACGAAATGGTTGCGGCCTGTGGCGCTGATGTCGCACCGAAGAATAATTCAGGCGCAATTCTTGGTGCGATTCTGGGAACGGCGCACAATCTTGGGCGCGACAAAATCACGATTGTGGCGTCGCCGGGCATTTATGATCTCGGGGCATGGCTCGAACAGTTGATCGCCGAGTCAACCGGCAAGAACGGGAAAGGCATCATTCCCGTCGATCGCGAAGCACTGGGCGCACCTGATGTTTACGGCGACGACCGCGTCTTCGCTTATCTGCGTTTGGCGGCATCGCCTGACGAGTCTCAAGAAGTGGCGATTGCGGCACTTGAAAAGAGTCAGCAGCCAGTCATCACGATTTCAATTGCAGACGTCTACAGCCTCGGCCAGGAATTTTTCCGCTGGGAGTTTGCGACGGCTGTCGCAGGTTCGATCATCGGCATCAATCCATTCGATCAACCCGACGTAGAAGCCAGCAAAATTGAAACCCGCAAACTAACCGAACAGTTTGAAAAGTCAGGATCGCTTCCGCCTGAAACTCCGTTCTTCGAAGCTGATGGCATCAAGTTGTTCGCGGACGAGAAGAACACCGCAGATTTAATTTCGTTTGCGGCCGAAGCTTCCTTAAGTGGTTATCTGAAAGCTCATCTCGATCGAATGCAGCCGAACGATTACTTTGCGCTGCTCGCGTACGTCGAGATGAATGCCAAACACGACGAAATCGTGCAGACTGCGCGCCATGCGATTCGCGATCGCAAACAGGTCGCTACCTGTCTCGGATTTGGTCCGCGCTTCCTGCATTCGACCGGACAGGCGTATAAAGGTGGGCCGAACAGCGGAGTCTTCTTACAGATTACGTGCGACGACGCGCAGGATTTGCCGGTGCCGAATCAGAGGTACACATTCGGAATCGTCAAAGCTGCTCAAGCCCGCGGCGACTTTGAAGTGCTGGCCGAACGCGGGCGCAGAGCGTTGCGAGTGCATTTGGGTTCGGATGTGACAAGCGGACTGCAAGTGTTGGCCGCAATAATCAAGGAAGCGCTGGAATGATCCCTCTGTGCGATCTCCGCGTCTCTGTGGTGATTATTTCGCTCGACGGATTAACCACAGAGACACGGAGATCTCACACAGACGCAGAGATTGAGCGAGGACTTAATGCAAATTGGAATGATTGGTCTGGGCCGGATGGGCGCCAACATGGTGCGGCGCTTGATGCGCGGCGGCCACGAATGCGTCGTCTGGGATATGAATCAGGCGAGCGTTCAGGAACTTGCCGGCGAAGGCGCGACTGGCGCTGCTTCACTCGATGATCTGATCGCGAAGCTTAACAAGCCCCGCGCTATCTGGATCATGGTTCCCGCGGGTGACGCCACAGAGAAAACGGTCAACGATCTAAGCGCTCATCTGGAACAGGGCGACATCATCATCGATGGTGGCAACTCCTATTTCAAAGACGATGTGCGCCGTTCGAAGGCGTTGCGCGAAAAGGGCATCAACTATGTCGATGTGGGCACGAGCGGCGGCGTGTGGGGACTCGATCGCGGATACTGCATGATGATCGGCGGGCCGAAAGAAGCGGTTGCGCATCTCGATCCGATCTTTAAAACGCTGGCTCCCGGTCGCGGCAATATTACGCGCACGCCAGGTCGCGAAAATATTTCGGGCACTGTTGAAGATGGCTATCTTTTTTGCGGGCCGTCCGGAGCGGGACACTTCGTGAAGATGGTGCACAACGGAATCGAATACGGCTTGATGCAAGCCTATGCCGAGGGCTTTGACATCTTTCACAATGCCAAGTCGGACCAACTTCCCGAAGACATTCGCTACGACCTGAATGTGGCGGACATCGCCGAAGTCTGGCGGCGCGGCAGTGTCATTTCATCATGGTTGCTCGACCTGACCGCCATCGCGCTGGTCGAAGATCCAAAACTTGAGAACTACACCGGCTTCGTTCAGGACTCAGGCGAAGGCCGCTGGACGATTCAGGCCGCACTTGAAGAAGCCGTACCCGCGGAAGTTTTGAGCGCCGCTCTCTACACGCGTTTTCGATCGCGTCAGGAACATACGTTTGCGGAGAAAATTCTCTCGGCGATGCGCAAAAAGTTTGGCGGGCATATCGAACCGCGCAGCTAATTGCTTTTGTTCCTCTCCTTTTGGGAGAGGGTGAGGGTAAGGGTTCCAGCAACATACATGTTTTGTTTTTTCTTCTTGTGAGGTTGAGAGGTTGGGGATTTGGCGCTCGCACTAAGCCCTCACCCCGACCCTCTCCCATGGGGAGAGGGAGATCGCGTGAAACAAGAAACATCCGAAAAAGCCCCGCCGTGCGTGATGGTAATCTTCGGCGCGGCAGGCGACCTCACGAAACGAAAGCTCATTCCTGCTCTCTACAATCTGAAACACAGCAAGCTGCTTTCCGATGACTTCGTGGTGCTGGGGATCGCGCGCGCCGAAATGTCCGACACCGAATTTCGTTCGCGCCTGCGCGATGACATGAAAGAGTTCGCTACCGACGAAGTTGATTCAACGGAATGGAAGTGGCTCGAAGAGCGTCTCTATTACATGTCCGGCGACTTCAACGATGAGGCGATGTACGCGCAGTTGAAGTCGCGCGTTGAAGAACTCGACCAGAAGCATAATGCGGAGGGCAATTACTTTTTCTATTTGGCCGCCGCCCCCCAATTTTTTGCGCCGATTGTGGAACAACTTGGCCGCGTCGATCTCACCAAGGAAGAAAACAATCGCTGGCGGCGCGTGGTGATTGAAAAGCCATTTGGCCGCGACTTGGAATCAGCACGCAAGTTGAATCAGGAAATCGGATCGATTCTGGACGAACATCAGATTTATCGCATCGATCACTATCTGGGAAAAGAAACAGTCCAAAACATTTTGGTGTTTCGGTTCGGCAACGGCATTTTCGAGCCGATTTGGAATCGGCGGTACATCGACAGCGTTCAGATCACCGCGGCGGAAAAAGTCGGCGTCGAACAGCGCGGCGCTTACTACGAGAGCGCGGGCGCGCTACGCGACATGGTGCCGAATCACCTGTTGCAGCTGGTGACGTTGACGGCGATGGAGCCGCCGATTTCTTTCGATGCAGACGCGGTGCGCGACGAGCAAGCAAAGATTCTGCACGCAATTCAATGTCCGTCGCCGGAAGAAGCTGCCGAACGAACCGTGCGCGGCCAGTATGGCGCCGGCGAGATCGACGGAAAGAAAGTGCCGGGCTATCGGGAAGAACCAAACGTAGCGCCCGATTCAACTGTCGAGACTTTTGTCGCGCTGAAACTGCTGATCGATAACTGGCGTTGGGCGGATGTCCCTTTTTATCTGCGCACCGGCAAACACCTCGCCGCCCGCGATACTGAGATTGCAATTCAATTCAAGCGCCCGCCGTTCGTGCTGTTTCGCAAGACAAGTGTAGAGGAACTAACGCGCAATCGTCTGGTGCTGCACATTCAACCTGACGAAGGAATCAGCGTGCGATTCGGCGCGAAGGTGCCAGGATCAATCATGAACATCGGCGCGGTCGACATGGATTTTGATTATGAAAAGTATTTCGGCGACACGCCCAGCACGGGCTACGAGCGACTGCTGCACGATTGCATGGTCGGCGATGCAACGTTGTTCCAGCGCGCCGATCAGGTTGAAGCGGGTTGGGCCGTTGTCGAGCCGATTCAAAAAGCGTGGAGCAAAGGAACGGCTCCTAAGTTTCCGAATTATGCCGCCGGGAGTTGGGGACCGAAAGAAGCTGACGAGTTACTGAAGCGTGATGGGCGTGAGTGGGAAGAAACGAGCGACATCAGCACTGAGCATCGCTTACATCGATGCTGATCGAAAGTCCGAAGCTCATGGAGAATTCTTAAGCAGCAGTTTCGGGAGGTCGTATATATCGTCGCGTGCGATGCGCGCGTCGCCAACCAGGCTTGTGATTGAACCTCTTCTCGTGGCGCTCGACGCATTCCCAACAAACAAAGTGCTGGCTGCTGTCCGGTCCGATGAATTCAATCACATGATCAGTAATTCGATCGCAACGCTCGCAACGCTTTACTGTCTCGTGTTCGGCCATTTCTTCTCTCAACCTTACGAGTGCGGTCATTATCAGCCATCACTCGCCGCGTTCCAAGACGCCGCGGTATGACAACTTGCCATTGACGATTTGAGCCGCGCTCGTAAATGGATGTTCTTCAGATTTTGCGCCGCCCAAAATGTGCAGGACTTTAACGCCGTCGGCTTTTAGATAATCCGATATCAAACTGCGGTGACATCTCCACCAGACAGCTTCGGAACACATGACGGCAGTTCGCCGCTCGCGCGCCAGCTTCATCAGGCGCTCAATTCCCTCCTGAAAAGCTTCCGTCTCCATGTAATCCGCATAGCCGCGAAATGATTCGTTGCGCCAGGACATATTAAGTGAGTCCGGTTTCGCTTTGCGGCGGCCGCCGAGTTCCGGCATGTGTATGTATTCGACCCCTGCGGCTGTCAATGAGCCAGACAAGATTTCTCGATTGAAATGCGGATAACGTCGCGAACCCGGAAAGCTACGAACATCGACCAGGGAGCCAATGCGGAAAACACCGAGCAGTTCCAGGAACTCATCGATGCTCCGGGTGGAATGTCCAATCGTCCAGAGTGAGAAATCAGAACTCATCGAGTTCATATTAATCGACGGCCGAACTGAAAGCATCCTTGGAACTTATGGGCACTTGCGAAAAATTTTCTTGACACACCATAGGACGCAGAGTATAAGCCGCGTGTCCCAAGGACCGATACGGCTCCTAAATTTTTTTTGAAGCTCTGACTTTATGCGAGGCGCCACCGCGGCGCGTTCTCACACAATCAACGCGACATCGCCACCCCCGTTTAGGAGCCGTCGCGACGCCGCCGATATTCCTGTTTTGCTGGTCCCGCAACAACCAGCTGGGACCTATCGAGGAGAAAACATGTTCGATCTGGGAGTTCTCGACATAATTATTTCGCTTGTTATTGTGCTGCTCGTGCTGAGCTTGATCGTTCAGTCTATTCAATCGTTACTCAAGAAGCTCTTCAAACTGAAATCTTCCATCGTCTTCGGTTCAATGCAGGACCTATTCAAGTATATCGACACAGAAAAGCTCGTGGGCCGGACCCCTGCCCAGCTGATGGATGACGTAACTGCCCAGTTCAAGGAGCTGGGACGCGTTTCGCTGATTCGCAGGAAACCGATGCTCGATTCGATCGCCAAAGGCGATCTACAAAAGATTCTCAACAAATTGCATGGCGACAAGTTACAGGCTCAAGTCGAAACCTGGTTCGATACAGTGATGCAGGGCTTTGACGAGCGCTACACACGTCACATGAAAACCGTGGCGCTGATTGTGTCATTCGTCGTGGTTATCTTTCTCAATGCTAATTTCTTCAACATCTATCGCAATCTCGCTGACAGCGACATCAAACGAGCTGAGATTATGCAAACAGGCGATGCGTTACTCGCTCGCTTGAAAGCGCAGGATGCCGAGGCCGCATCGAATCCAAAACCGTCTCCAGTTAAGCCGGCGGCAACACCTGCCGCAGCTCCGGCTGCCAGCCCCGATGCTTCGCCGCTGGTGGGCGCAACGCCCACCCCGATGGAGTCTTCCAGCCCAGCCGAAACACAATCGAATGAACAACTCAAAGAAGAGATCAAAAAGAACGCGCAACAAACTCAGCAGTACGTGAACGACTACAAAGGTCTGGGATTCACGCCGCTGCGACGACAACAAGTTTCTGATTTCGTGTGGTCAGAGGGCTATTGGGAGGGCAGACCGTTTCAGGAGAGATTCGCCCACGGTCTGCGCGTCCTGCTCGGCTGGACGATCATGGCGTTGCTGCTGAGCGTCGGCGCTCCGTTCTGGCAGGACACTTTGGAATCGTTGTTTGGATTAAAGGGCCTGATTCGAAAAAAGAGCGGCACACAAAACGTCGAGAAACAGTCGGGTGAGGGACAAACAAAGCCGTAAGTGGTTTCCCCCCGAATCAAGTAAGTGCTGAGCCGTGCGGCCGAGAAAAAGTTTCAGAAGAGCTGTGGGTTAAAGCAACAGCACTCCAAGAGTCGCACCAGGTGGAAAAGCCAGGACGCAAATAACACTTCAGTTCATCAACGGAGGAATCAAACAGAATGGCACAGAACACACCCCTAGCTAGCGGCGGCAGTCAGCCCGTCGTTGAGATCACTGCAGGGCATCCGCAGCGATATTCGTTCACAGTCGTCTTGCAAAAGCCCCCAGGACAACTTTGGCCTGACGGCAAACCCGGGAAACTAATTCTCAGTGGTGTGTTTGATAATCAGAATCAGGCGCGCGCGTCGGCAACTATCCAGGAAGATCCGCGAACGCTGGACGGGTGTTCGTTGCAGTGGGTGGTGTTCGTAAAAGTGCCGGGCGGCGGGCGAGGTCAATTTAGAGTGTCGGTCACAGTCAGCCAGGACGGCAATGTGGTGGGCGGCCCGTTCAGCCAAAGTGGCGTCGTGGACAATACGACGGCAGTTTCTGACTTCACCGATTTTGACGTGGCATAGAAAGGACGATTTGTTATGAAAAGGACTTTCAGTTTGCTCTCACTTCTGGTGGCGTTAGCCGCGCTGCCATTGCTGGTCACGGCCCAAACTTCCTCGCGCGAATCGCGTATCAGGATTACTTCTGAATCTCCGATCGTTGGCTTTCGGACTTCCAGTCGAGGCGAGACCTTTTCCGTCGTGATCATTTCGCCCGTCGCGCCGGCTACTGAATCAGATCTAGGAGCAGGAGGCTTTGACGATCTCCAGGTATCGCAGGAAGGTGCAAATCTTAATGTGTCTTTCCGCCTGCTCAATGGTGCGGCTGCCAAAGTCGTCCAACACGGGAACACGATTGAAATCATTGTTCGGCCTTCCGAACAAGTGCGTGCCGCCACCTCCGATCAACCAAATGCAGGAAGCGACGGGCGGTTGCCGGAAAACGGCGGGCAGTCAAATCAAGACGGCGACGGGGCAGGAGCGCCTCGTGACAACACAAATGGTTCAGGGTCGCCAGCGGCAAACCACCGAACCGCCAGTGCGCCAGTCACGAGCTCACCCTCAGCTACAGCGCCGCGCTCGCCCGCCATCACACCTGATCCACAGCCACCGGTTGATGCTCCGAAGCAAGACTTGCCGATCCTTGGCAACGTAGATCTCGCCGTACCTGAGTCTCCTGCGTTTACGATCCTTGGTCTTACGCCTCAAACGGTGGTACGACCGGCGAGTCCGAAGGAATTTGCGACTGCCCTGCTCAATGGCGTCGACGACCACGGCAATTTTCAATCGGGGCTGGCGGTTGATGCAGTTCCCTATTTGATCTTCTTCGGTGATGGAATCAGCCTCTATGACTACAACCGAAACTACCTCACCCGAATGCTCTCCCGCACTCAGTTTTCGTTGGCGACAACCAAGGGAACCGGAGATAACGATAAGTCGATTCGTCTGGGGCTGGGCTTGCACGTGAACGTGTGGGACAAGGGCGACCCGCGCGCGGACAAGAAGCTGTTCGCATGCTACGACCAGGCGGATGCACAGATACAGGCAGACGTAACCCAATTCTTGATAGACACTCCTGGCGGCGTCAAGAATCCGGCGTTCCCCTCCTTTCTTGCCACGCAAAAGACCAAGTTCACCACAGAAACGAATAAGTGCGACGAACTTGCGCGAAAGCGCAACTGGAAACAGAGCGGTCTGGTTTTTGGAGCGGCACCGAGTTGGATCAGCGAGACCGGTACGACTGACAAGTTTCGCTGGAATGGCGGCGGCTTTTGGACGTCGCTCGCGTATGGTTTCGAAGGCGTAAAGGGACTCGATCAAAACTCGCAGTTGATCCTGCATTTTCGCGTCCGATCCAATGAACAAGTTGCCGATCCAAACAATGCCGGCCAATTCCTATTGCAGAACTCGCGCTTTTTCGGAGCGCGCTTCAACGTGGGCAACGAAAACAATCATGTCGCGTTCGAAGGTGTCTATCAATGGTTGAAACGTCCGGGTTTGGCTTCTGACAATTCCTACCGGTACTCGTTAGGCTTTGAACGCCGAGTCGCCCAGAATATTTGGTTCCAACTGTCTTTAGGCGGTGACAGCGGGCGGCGCGACGGCAACAATCAGGCTTTCGTTAAAGGCACTTTTAACTGGGGATTTACGAGAAAACAAGAACGAGAAGCCCCGGCGGCACTGAACCAGTAACTCGCCGGACGAGGTTCGCAGCGTCCCGACAAACACTAAGTTAGTAGTAACATCGGCGCTAGACTATCAAGAGAACAAGGGAAGAATGATGCCAACACTCAAACAAGGTTCGTCAGGTCCGGACGTCCAGGACTTACAGCAGAAACTCAAAGCTCTGGGGTTTGATCCCAATGGAACTGACGGGAATTTTGGTCCCGGCACCAAAGCTGCCGTCATCGCTTTTCAGCAAAGCAAAGGATTGCAGGCTGATGGTAACGCCGGGCCGGCGACAATTGCGGCGTTACAAGCAGCATATGGAAGTGGAACGGAAACCTCCGCAGCCGCGACGACCGACGCCGCAGGTGCAAACTCCGGCGGCGAAGTAACGGCCGGCGGGGCGTCAGACGGTTCGGCGGGAACGCCGGTCAACGCAGCGGCGGCAACGGCGCCCAATCTGAATCTCGCCGCGCTCGCAGGAAAAGTTCCACAGTCGGTGATCGATCAAATCCCGGAGGCCGCGGCAAAGTTCAACATCACCACAAACCTGCGTCTGGCACATTTCCTGGCACAGTGCGCACTCGAGTCAGTGAACTTCACCGCTGTCGTCGAGAATTTGAATTACAGTGCCCAACGTTTGCTGCAAGTATTTCCAAAGTACTTCAAGAACGTTGACGTGAATGCTTACGCGCGGAATCCTCAAAAAATCGGCAGCCGCGTTTACGCAAACCGGATGGGTAACGGCGACGAAGCATCGGGCGACGGTTTTAAGTATCGCGGTCGCGGTTACATTCAATTAACCGGCAAGAACAACTACCAAAGTTTTACGAACCACATTGGCGAGGACTGCGTCGCTAATCCCGACTTGGTCGCGACCAACTATCCCCTTGCATCCGCCGGTTTCTTTTTCGACTCAAACAACATCTGGGCAATCTGCGATCAGGGAGCGAGTGATGCGGTCGTCACCAGCGTTACAAAGAGAGTGAATGGCGGCACACACGGCCTGGCAGAGAGAATTCAGAACTTTAAGAAATTCATGAACGCTCTGAGCTGAATTCAACTCAGTTCAAATTGAGGAGACGACAACTATATGGACAAGATTGAATCTTTAGTTCCGGTGAGTGGTGTTGGTTTCAGGACCAACAATCGAACTAACAATTCTCATTTCGCCACGCAGGTCACCCATGACTTGCTGATCAAGATCGCCGGTTTGTGGCATGAACAACATCCCGATCATCCTATTTCAATAGGCCAGATTTCACATAAGGGCGGCGGCAGTTTTTTCCCGCCGCATCACCAGCATCAGCACGGCGTCGAGGCTGACATGCGGCCGCTCAGCAAGAACGGTGACGATGTCCACCTTACTTTCAGCAGCGCAGAATATAGCCGCGAGCTAACGCGCGAGTTCATTCAGCTTCTGAGATCGAATGCGAAGATGCACAGGGTGTTTTTTAATGATCCCAAACTGATGGCGGAAGGGCTGACGAGTCACGCCACGGGACACGACGACCATCTGCACCTTTGGTTCGAGGACAAGCAAGATTCCGTCCCGCGTGTGCTTCGAAACTTCACCAAAGGCGACGATGTGAAGCGACTACAAGAAAAACTGATCGCGGCAGGCTTCCCAATCGAGGGCGGGGCGGATGGAAAGTTTGGAGACCATACGGAGGACGCGGTGCGCGCGTTTCAGACTGCGAACCCTCCGTTACCTGCGACTGGAGTAGCTGACGAGGCCACACAGAGCGCGCTGGGCCTGTAAATCGGCGCAAGGCTCAAAAGGCCAATCACCGGTTTGAGTAGCGCACCAGCGTCTGCGGAAACACGCGCACGCCTTCGGGCATGGCCTCCATCGTGATCTTGTTTGCGCCGGTGAGGATGTCTCGGGCCGTCATTCCGTAAACCTGCGAGTTGTCTTCGTTATCGGGTTTGATGACGACGCCTTTCAGTTCCAATCCGGCGAAGGCGCCTTTGCTCCGTGAGTATGAAAGTATCTGCGCGTTGAGTTTTACATCCGTCGACGCGCTTGCCGATCGACCGACAGGACCGGCGGCGGCGCTGCCTTCGCCGCCAATCTCGAATTTGTCACCCAGCAGACTCTCAACCGCTTCCGTATTCATGAAGAGCAGAATGTAATCGGTCGACGCGGCGCCGATCTGCAAACCGATACTGCCGCCGGTGAGATCGAAAAACGCCGGCGCACTCCAACCGTCTTTCACGCGCCGGCTGATGACGCCGCTGCCGCGCCGGCCGCCGACGATGAATCCGCCTTTGAGAACGCCGGGAAATACCGCAACTGCTTCCGCGCGCTGTAGCAAATCTTTCGGGATCGACTTTTCGCGCGTTCCCATGATTGCGTCGAACACGCGCGCAGCCTGCGCAGACTGTTTGGCCGCAGCCTGAGCTTTTTTAGTGCTACGTTCGCGACTCGTTTGCGCGGCGCCTACGTTAGCAACGACAAGTGAAATGACGACAAGAGACAGAAGTTGAAATCGTTTCAGGGTGATCATCGGTTCTCCGGCAAGCAATGACTGAAAATCGGCGGCGCGGCGACGCCCGCTACTTTCGTGTCGAATAACGCGCCAACGTGCGCGGAAAAATCCTTACGCCCGCCGGCATGTCGGTAATCTTCCACTGTTTGGTGGGCGCAAGAATCTCGTTGGCCTTGATTCCATAGACCGGTTGGTTATCGTTGTTGTCCGGCGAAATCACTACGCCTTTGAGTTCCAAACCGGCGAACAAACCTTTGCTGCGCGAGTACGAAAGAATCTGGGCCTTCAATTGGGCATCGGTTGAAGCAGCCGCGGATCTTCCCACGGGACCGGCGGCGACGCTGCCTTCGCCCCCCATTTCAAATTTGTCCTGCATCAGACTTTCAATTGCACCGGTATTCATGAACAACAGGATCAGTTCGAGCTTGGCGGCGCCAATCTGCAAGCCAAAGCTGCCGCCGTTCAGATTGTAAAAGGCCGGCGCGCCCCAACCGCCTTTGACGCGACGACTGATCACGCCGTGGCCCGAACGGCCGCCGACAATGAATCCGGCTTTGACCACTTCGAAGACCCCGATCGCTTCGGCCTTATCGAGCAGGTCGCGCGGAATCCCCTTGTCGGGAACGTTCATGATTTCCGTGAAAGTGTCGGACGCTTCCTGCGCGTTCTTGGTCGCGTCGGCCAGCTTCTTATCGTTCTTGGATTGAGCTTGCGCCAGGCCGGCGAAACTCAAGCAGAACGCCACGATGATTACCGCAACTTCAATTCGATTTTTTTGGATTGATTGAGACATAACACCCCTTTCTGGATTTGCTTGCACGGGGGATGTTCTGCGATCGTTCTTGCCCACGTGTTCGCAGGATACTTATAATCCGTCACTCTGACAAACGTCGCATGCCCATCGGGACCCCATTTCACGAAAGAACGTTTGCGCTGTGCGAAAGTCTGAACTATCGCGAGTGGTCAGGTTACTTCACAATTAGCGCGTACGAGACACATCACGATCACGAGTACAATGCGATTCGCAACGCGGCGGCGCTAATCGATATCTCGCCACTCTTCAAATACCGGTTAACAGGCAAAGACGCCACGCGACTCGTCGATCGCATCATCACCCGCGACATGCAGAAAGTCTCGGTCGGGCAAGTGATCTACACACCCTGGTGCGACGAGCATGGAAAGGTGATCGATGACGGCACCGTCTCACGACTCGACGAGAATGTTTATCGCTGGACGGCCGCCGATCCGAGTCTGCGCTGGTTCACGCAGAATGCTGGCGGACTGGACGTGCGCATCGAGGATATTTCTGAATCAGTTGCCGCGTTAGCGGTGCAAGGACCGACTTCGGGGCGACTCCTGAGTCACGTCGTCGAAAACGCCGACATTGAAAATCTGAAGTACTTTCGCGTCACGAAAGGCCGTATGGCCGGCGTAGATGTGGAAGTTTCGCGCACGGGTTACACGGGCGATCTTGGTTACGAACTTTGGATGCCGGCCGAACACGCTTTGAAAATCTGGGACACCCTGGTCGAGCAAGGCAAAGCCTTCGACATCAAACCTGCGGGCATGTTGGCGCTGGACGTCGCGCGAATCGAAGCAGGCTTGCTGCTCATCGACATTGATTTCAACAGCAGCAAGAAGGCGCTGATCGAGCCACAAAAGTATTCTCCGTTTGAAATGGGACTTGGGCGACTGGTAAGTCTCGCGAAAAGTCCTTTCATCGGCCAATCAGCGTTGGCCGCCGAACAGAAGCGCGGCTCGGCAAAACAGATTGTTGGACTGGAGATTGACTGGCCGGCGGTCGAGAGAATCTACGAGCGAGTGGGGCTTCCGCCGGCAGTGTCGCCCATAGCATCACGCGTGGCGGTTCCCGTTTATGACAACGGAACGCAGCTGGGCAAGGCAACTTCAACGACGTGGTCACCGACGCTGAAAAAGATGATCGCGTTGGCGACTTTGCAGAGCGCTTTCACCAAGCCGGGTTCGCGCGTAGAAATTGAAATCACCGTCGAAGCCGCGCGCCATCGGGTCCCGGCGACAGTTGCCCAGACGCCGTTCTACAATCCGAAGCACAAGACGGCAACGCCGATCATTTGATAGTTCACTCAAGCAGGTGAAGCGCAGTAAGGAAGGGTGGTTTACCCCCGCGATTTTTTATTGCGAAGAAGAAAAGCAGTGCAAGCAACCCTTCCCGACTGCGAGACTACTTGAGTCCATCTCTGACCCTTCATGAAATCTTTGCGTACCATCATCGACAGCTACGATCCCACCGCGTTGCTCGACCACGCTTCGACTATTCCCTCAACCTGGTACACGGACAACCGCATCTTCGAACTGGAGAAGCTGACCGTCTTCAGCAACTCGTGGCACGTCGCCGCGCGCGTCGAGCAACTGGCCAAGCCCGGCGATTACGTCACTACCGAGATCGCCGACGAACCGATCGTAATCGTGCGCGGCAGCGATAATCAGATTCGCGCGTTCTTCAACGCGTGCCGCCATCACGCCGCGGCCGTTATGACGGAGCCCTGCGGAAATGCGCCACAAATGCGCTGCCCTTATCACGGCTGGACGTACTCGCTCGAAGGCGAATTGAAGGGCACGCCTGATTTCAGCGAAGTCTGCGATTTCGATCGGGCGAACAACGGATTGGTTCCAGTTGAGATCGCCGCGTGGGAACAATGGCTGTTTGTAAATATCAACGGCGGGCAACGTCCGACTGTTAAAAAAGGGATCGAGAGTTGGCTCGGGCAGCAATTGACTGAAGAGTTTCGCGCGCTCGAGCTCGACAAGCTTCACTGGTTTGAGCGTCGTAGTTATCTTATCGACTGCAACTGGAAAGTCTTTGTTGATAACTATCTCGACGGTGGTTATCACGTCCCTCATCTTCACAAAGGCTTAGATAGTGTGCTCGATTACAGCAACTACGAAATCGAATGCGGCGAGCGTCATTGTCTGCAATCAAGTCCGATGGTCAATACGGGTGAAACAAGGGTGGCAGAATCGCGCACAGGCGAACGCGCGCTCTACTACTGGATTTATCCGAACTTCATGATCAACTGCTATGAAGGCGTAATGGACACGAACCTCGTACGTCCAATCACAGTCGATAAGACGGAAGTCATTTTCGATTTCTATTTCGCGGATGTTTCCGACGCCGCTCATGAACGCAACCTGGCAAGTGTCGCGGTGGGTGACAAGATTCAGCGGGAGGATCTGGACATCTGCGCGTCCGTTCAGCGTGGTTTGAAATCAAGGGCCTACAACGCCGGCCGGCTGTCAGCAAGGCGGGAAGCAGGCGAACATCTCTTTCATCGGCTGCTGCATGCGGATTTGAAAGCGGGACTTTGAGTCTGAGCTTTATTGAACGCTGGCCGCCGGAAGTTTTTTAAATCCCTGCTCCAGAGCCTTGCGCAATCGATCGACTGCGGTTGTTGGATCTCCGGCGAACATCGGATCGGTGTAAAGCAGCACCTCTCCGGTGTGGGCGTCGATCATTCCGATCTGCATTTTCAGGTACGCGGGTGCTCCGCCAACCAGCATCACGAACGCGGTCTTTCCGCCCGTCAGCTTCTGTCCCTGAGCACGAATAAACACGATCGCGTCGACACTCTTGTCGAGGTTCAGGTTCAGAACTTCGTCGCCGATCGTGAAGCGGCCTTTCTTCACATCGCTGCGTTTCTTCATGATGCGCGGCAGCAGGTCATCAAATTTAGTTTGAAAGTCCGCGATGCTGTATCGCTGTTGCGCGTCGCCCTCACCGCTGGCCGCTCCGGGCGTATTCAGCGTCTTCACATTCTTTTGCTTCTCCAGAATTGCTGAAACCGCCTTTTCGACGCGGCCACTCACATCTTCAGATTCGGCGGCCATGCCTTCCGGGCCTTTCATGCTGTCGCGCACGACGTTGACCTTCGCCGGCAGAATGATGATGTTGCGGATTGTCGTTTCCTTCTTCGCGACTTTCGGATGCAGAAACTGTGCGCGGGCCACGGCCGGCGCCAGAGCTAACAACATCGCCGCGATGAAAACGATGAACGGCTTGCGATACTTCGAGTAAGCAAACGACGCAGGGGATGTCATTGCGGAGTTCTCCTTAAATTTTCAATTCGCCTTTGAATGCGCTCGTGATCAGTCGCGGCGGGCGCTAGCTCAAGATATTTTTCGTATTCCGCGAGCGCCTCGGTCTTCTTGTCGAGTTTCTCATACAGCATGCCGAGTCCGCGGTGCGCGACTGCTACCGGTTTGTCGGTAGCCAGGGCGCTTCGATATAGCTCCTCGGATTTTTGTTGATGCCCTTTCCAGTTTTCCTGTCCGGCGGGTGTAGCCAGCAGCTCGCGCTCGATCTCTTCGTCAGTTCGCTTCTCCTGTTTTTTGGCCGCATCCTTCTTTGCGCCGTTGGTTAGTTCCTTTTCGGTGAGCTGGGTCGCGCGGGGCCCCAACGTACGATAGGCTTCGGCGAGCCAAAACAGGTTTTCAGAATCGGGATGAAAATCGACCAGACGTTGGGCGATGTAGACAGCGGATCGGAATCGGCCGGCATTGATTTGCAACTGCACATCGTGACGCATCATCGGTTCCATCGCGCGAAAGTACGCTGCCTTCTCGCGATTCAGTTCCATCTGCGGAGTAACTTTGTCAGCGCGCGCGCCCAGGTAGGAACTCAGATAGTTGATTCGCTCTTGCAGGGCCGGATGATCGTTGTAGAACAATCGGATGTTCTCGCCCTCGATATCGCGGTCAAGCAGCTTCATGACACTGACCATCTCTTCAGGCGGATACTCAGCACTGATCATCATGTCGATGCCCTTTAGGTCCGCTTCGCGTTCGAGGTCGCGGCTGTAGCCGAACATCGTCGCGATGATTATGAATGGCGCGATGGCCGTGACGACCTGAATGGCGGCGCCGACAATGCCGCCGGGAGCGTAAGCGCCCACCGCGGCCATGACATTCATCGTCAGGAATTTTTTTCGATTGCTGCGGTTCTGCTCGTAGGTGTGTCGACGCATCACGTGCGTCAACTCGTGCGCAATGATCGCCGCGAGTTCCGATTCATTATCGATTAGCGACATCAACCCCGTGGTCACGTAAATCGATCCATTCGGCAGTGCGAATGCGTTCGGCTGAGGATCGCGCAACACGCGAAACTTCCAGGTCACATTTTCGAGCGTGAGTCCCGCAGGAATCAGGCCATGACCAATTTTGAATAGATAAGCATTCGTCGCTTCGTCTTCCAGCACCATGCCATCGCGCTCGAACCTGCGGTCAAGCAGATTTACCTGCTCGAGCATATCCAGATCGACTTTGCCAAATTTAAATTCTTCGCGAACCGGCGGGGGAGTCGCTTCCACCGGCGCAGTGTTCTTTTGACCCAGAGCAGCAGGCGCAACGGAACCCAGCGTCAACCACGCGCAAAGCGCGATCACGATCAGCGATTTTATTTTGAGAGTCGACATAAACGCGGTCCTGCTGGAGCAGGTTTCATGCCGGGAAGCTTGCACAAACTCTCTTCGAATCTCAGTTCTGAGTCAAGTCTTTCGCAACCGAAGGTGATGGTTAGTTTCGTTCTTAGCGATTCTCTGCAAGCCCTCGGTTTTTTCCTCTGCGGTTAATCATACAAAGAACAAGCGACAACCGCAGAGGAACGCGGAGGCTTTCGCCAAGGGCACAGAGCCAACAGAAATTAAGAGGAGCATCTGGACCACACCTGTTGAGCTTATCCTGCATGTATGTTATTTGAGAGGCCGAAATGAACGCCCTGCCAATCATCGTCGGCGCTTTGTGCGTAATGGCGATCGCCTATCGTTATTACTCCGCATTTATCGCCGCGAAAGTTCTGGCGCTTGATGACAAGCGGCCGGTACCGTCAAAGACGATGTACGACGGCCACAACTACTATCCGACCAATAAGTGGGTTTTGTTTGGGCATCACTTCGCCGCAATTTCCGGCGCCGGGCCGTTGATTGGTCCCGTGCTCGCTGCGCAGTTCGGATTTCTTCCGGGATTGTTGTGGCTGGTGATTGGAGTGTGTCTCGGCGGCGCTGTCCACGATTTCATGATTCTCGCCGCGAGCATTCGGCGCAAAGGCAAATCACTCGCGGAAATCGCGCGCACAGAAATCAGCGGCCTCTCGGGTTTCGTGGCGGGCATAGCAATTCTTTTCATCGTGGTAATCGCGCTGGCGGGACTTGGCCTGGTGGTGGTCAATGCGCTGGCTGAGTCGCCGTGGGGAACGTTTACTGTTGGCTTCACAATTCCGCTGGCGCTATTCATGGGCTTGTATATGTACAAGTTCCGCGTCGGCAAAATTAAGGAAGCATCGGCGATTGGAGTTGTCTTGTTGCTGTTCGCGGTGTGGTTAGGTGGAAAGATCGCCACATCGTCGTGGGGCTCGGCGTTCACTTTCACACCGCGACAAGTGACGGCGTTGATGGCGACATACGGATTCATCGCGTCAGTGCTGCCGGTGTGGTTGCTGCTCTGCCCGCGCGATTACCTTTCGTCTTATCTGAAAATCGGCACTGTCGCATTCCTGATCATCGGCGTGATCATCGTGCATCCGACGCTGCACATGCCCGCACTTAGCCCGTTTGTTGGCGGCGGCGGCCCGATTGTTCCCGGGAAAGTCTATCCGTTCGTTTTCATCACGATTGCCTGTGGCGCGATTAGCGGATTCCACGCGCTGATTTCATCCGGCACAACGCCAAAAATGATTGCGAAGGAAACCGACGCGCGCATGATTGGTTACGGCAGCATGTTGATGGAGGGCATCGTCGGCGTCGTCGCCTTAATTGCCGCAACCTCGCTGTTTCCCGGTGATTACTTTGCCATCAATACGGCCCAGAAAACCGATGCACAGAAGGCCGCCTACGTTCGCATGGTTCAGGCTGAGAGTGGCCCCGATTTCAATCTGCAAACGCAGGAACTTGATCGGCTTGAGGCCGAATCAGGCGAGAAAGTTCGCGGCCGGACCGGAGGCGCGGTAACGCTGGCGCTCGGCATCGCGAAAATCTTTGATGGAATTCCCGGCCTGAGCGGATTGATGAAGTATTGGTATCACTTCGCGATCATGTTCGAAGCGCTCTTCATCCTGACGACGATCGACACAGGGACACGTGTCGCCAGATTTCTGCTCGGCGAGTTTGGCGGCAGGCTTTTCCGTAAACTCGAAGAACCAAACTGGTTGCCGGGCTCGATTGTTACGAGCGCGGTGGTGGTCGCAGCGTGGTCCGGATTCATCCTCACCGGTTCGATCTCAACAATTTGGCCGATGTTCGGCATCGCTAATCAATTGTTGGCCGCGGTCGCCCTGTGCGTCGCCACGACTGTGATCATCAACCTCGGCAAAGCGCGATACGCGTGGGTGACCCTCGTGCCATTGTCTTTCGTGGGAACGACAACGCTCGTCGCGGGCTATCAGTCGATTCGCGACATCTTCTGGCCCCAGGCTCAAGATCCGCTCACGTCAACGCAAGGCTACATCAACACATCATTGACTGCGCTCATCATGACGGCGGCGGTAATCGTGCTGGCTGATTCGATTCGCAAATGGATCGGCGGAAGAAAGCGACCGCAGATAACGAGTGAAGCGGCACTTGCGGAAGCGTAAATATTTTTCCTTCGCGGAACTTTGCGACTTGGCGCCTTAGCTGAAAATCGCACTAAAATTCTGTTCGCGCAAAGTCGCAAAAGACACTACCAAGGACTTTCCCGGTTGGACACTTCACTCACAAATCGGCAATAATAGCGCCTTTATCAGCCAGGGCATTTTTCTCGCCTATCGCTCAAACGCAAAGGAAGGAACTGTTTTAAACGTGAAATCGATGTCGAACTTTGTCGCCGCGCACCGCCGGCGCGTTATCAGCTTTTTATTCGCAATTGTTGCTTTTTCCCTGGCTGCCCCGGCGGCATACGGCAGCGAAGGGGACCTCATACTGCCCGATCTCTCCAGCGTTCCGTTCCGCGGCATTGATGGTCATCAGCTATTGCTCATCGGCATTCTGTTTTGTTTTCTCGGACTGTTGTTCGGTTTAGTGATCTTCATTCAGTTGAAGAACCTGCCGGTGCATCGCTCGATGCGGGAAATCTCCGAGCTGATCTACGAAACGTGCAAAACGTATCTGATTACCCAGGGCAAGTTCATCATGCTGCTGTGGGTGTTCATCGCGATCATTGTGGTCGCCTACTTTGGCGTTTTGCGGCCGGTTCCGAATCACCCGGTGGCAGTCACGGTTCCGATCATCCTTCTTTTTAGTCTCATCGGTATCGCGGGCAGTTACGGCGTCGCCTGGTTCGGCATTCGCGTCAACACGTTCGCGAACTCACGCACCGCGTTCGCCAGCCTCGAAGGAAAGCCATTTCCGATTTACGAAATTCCGCTCAAAGCCGGCATGAGCATCGGCATGCTTCTGATCAGCGTTGAGCTGCTCATTATGCTTTTCATTTTGCTCTTCGTGCCGGGTGATTACGCCGGCCCGTGCTTCATCGGATTCGCCATCGGCGAGTCTTTGGGCGCGGCGGCGCTGAGAATCGCGGGCGGTATCTTCACCAAGATCGCGGACATTGGTTCCGACCTGATGAAGATTGTCTTCAAGATTAAGGAAGACGACGCGCGCAATCCAGGCGTGATTGCCGACTGCACGGGCGACAATGCGGGCGACTCAGTCGGGCCGAGCGCCGACGGTTTTGAAACCTACGGTGTGACGGGCGTGGCGCTAATCACATTCATCTTGCTGGCAGTTCCGGATCCAAAGACCCAGGTTCAATTGCTGGTATGGATCTTCGTGATGCGCATCATGATGCTGATCTCCAGCGCGTTGTCTTATTTCGCCAATGCCGCGATCGCCAAGAAACGTTACGCCGGCGCAGGCGAAATGAATTTTGAAGCCCCCTTGACGACGCTCGTGTGGCTGACTTCGATTGTTTCGATCGTGCTGACCTACATTGTTTCGTTCTTGATGATCCCCTCATTGGGTGGCGATACGACACTTTGGTGGAAACTCGCAACCATCATTTCGTGTGGCACTTTGGCAGGCGCAGTCATTCCTGAACTCGTCAAAGTCTTCACCTCCACTGAATCCCGCCACGTGCAGGAAGTCGTGAAGTCTTCGCGCGAAGGCGGCGCCTCACTGAACATTCTCTCTGGCTTTGTCGCTGGAAATTTTTCGGCGTATTGGTTGGGGATTACTATTGTCGGCTTGATGGGAATCGCCTACATAGTGAGCACATTGGGCTTGGACGCGCTAATGGTCTCAACCGCAACGATCCACGTCGCACCGGTATTTGGTTTCGGCCTGGTGGCGTTTGGATTTCTGGGCATGGGCCCGGTCACAATCGCGGTGGATTCCTATGGCCCGGTGACTGACAACGCACAGTCGGTTTACGAACTTTCGCTGATCGAACATCAACCGAACATTACCGAAGAGCTCAAAAAAGACTACAACATCACCGTAGCGTTTGAGCGCGCCAAGCATCTGCTCGAAGAAAACGACGGCGCGGGCAATACGTTCAAGGCGACAGCCAAGCCGGTGCTCATCGGCACAGCCGTCGTGGGCGCAACTACCATGATCTTTTCGATCATCATGGCGCTGACGAACGGCCTGACGACCGGCACCGAGAGTCTTTCGTTGCTGCACGCTCCGTTTGTGCTGGGTCTGATTACGGGCGGCGCGATCATTTACTGGTTCACTGGCGCATCGACGCAGGCAGTAACGACCGGCGCCTATCGCGCAGTCGAATTCATCAAAGCCAACATTCAACTCGAAGGCGTCGAGAGAGCTTCGGTCACGGACAGCAAGAAAGTCGTACAAATCTGCACGCAGTATGCGCAGAAGGGCATGTTCAATATTTTTCTGGGAGTGTTCTTCGCTACTCTTGCGTTTGCGTTCATCGAACCTTTCTACTTCATCGGCTATTTGATTTCGATTGCCGTGTTCGGTCTGTATCAGGCGATCTTCATGGCGAATGCCGGCGGCGCCTGGGACAACGCGAAGAAAGTCGTCGAAGTCGATCTGAAACAGAAGGGCACCCCACTCCACGATGCGACGGTCGTGGGCGACACGGTTGGCGATCCGTTCAAGGACACTTCGTCAGTCGCGATGAACCCTGTGATCAAGTTCACGACGCTGTTTGGATTGCTCGCGGTTGAACTGGCGGTCAGCGTTAGCAGCGAGACCGGCCAGTTCGGTAAAAATGGCCCAATCGTCAGCCGGATTTTGGCAGCGATTTTCTTCCTCATCTCGATGTTTTTCGTCTGGCGTTCGTTCCACAAGATGCGGATTGGCGCGGAAGGCTAGACCGAAAAGCACAAACTAAGTAAGATTCAATCAAACCAGGCAATTCGCGGGTTTGTAACTGAAGTAGACTTGCAGTGTTAGGGAAAGCGAGCGGGCTCGAAGTCTAGTTTTCGTTCACCGATTACTGAAGCCATGATTCGCGCGATTCTGTTTCCAACCGATTTCTCGTCAGTGGCGAACAGTGCGTTCCCGCTGGCGGTGGCGATCGCTGCGCAGTTCGAAGCTATCGTCCAGTCCGTCCACATCGCGCACGGGGGCGATCCGCACATCACCGAAACATCGCGCTATGAGTTTCCCGGTTTACCGACAGGCGCATCGTCCGTGCGCGTGATCGAAACGATCATTCCCAAAGTCACCGACGACGATCCTGCAGAGGTAATCATGCGCACCGCGCACGAGCGAGTCTGCGACTTGATCGTGATGGCATCGCATGGACGCTCTGACGTGGCGCAGTTTTTCCTGGGACGGAGCGTCGCCGAACAGGTGGCGCGCGATTCGAAAATTCCAACGTTGATTGCCCGTTTGTACGGGCCACGACGCACCACCCGGCCCATCGATCGATTCAAGACAGTCGTGTTTGCGACCGATCTGTCTGAGAAATCGAAAAACATTCTTCCGATTGCGGCATCAATCGCCAAAAAGACGAAAGCAAAGCTCAACACGCTTTGCGTCTTTGCGGAAGGAGACGAAGAGCCGGCCGACGCCGGCAAAGCAACTCTGCAGCGCTTCTTCGACGAGGCCGGCGCGCCCGAATTGTTCGGCATTGTGCGCCGTGTTCACGGCGGCGTCGCCGAAGCGGTCGTCGAGCACGCTGGACGTCACAAAGCGGATTTGATCGCTATTACGACGACGCTATGCTGCGGTGGCGACGAGCGTATGACCGGAACCGCGGAGTTCATTATTCGGAACGCGCCGTGTCCGGTATTATGTATCAGGCCGTAGGATGTTGCAGTGCGGCGGCTTAACGCTGCTTTCAACTCATTCGAAAACAAAAAGCGCCGTCAAAGCCGGCGGATTCTAAAATATGAATACTGCATTCGCCAAGAGCGAAACCTTGCTGCAAGCCGCGCTGACGCCGTTCGATATTGTGCGTCAAGTGGGACTGGTTGTCGGCTTTAGTTTGCTCACTGCGCTCTCCGCGCAAATAGTCATTCCGATCGGCCCAGTGCCGATTACCGGACAAACCTTCGCAGTGCTGTTGGCGGGAGCGCTGTTGGGATCGCGCTTGGGTGCGATGGCGATGATCGCTTATTTGATCGAAGGCGCGAGCGGCCTTCCCTTCTTCGCCGGCGGCTTGGCAGGTCTGCCGCATCTACTTGGACAGACCGGCGGCTATCTAATCGCATTTCCGGCTGCCGCATTTATCACCGGCGCGTTCGCTGAACAAGGTTGGGATCGGAAATATCTGACTGCCGTCGCCGCCATGGCTGCGGGTTCAGTCGTGATCATCCTCAGCGGATGCCTGTGGTTTTCTTTCCTAACAAGAACCTCTCCGCTAGTGGCGTTTCAATTCACTGTGCTGAAGTTCATTCCTGGCGAGATCATTAAGATCGCCCTGGCTGCGGCGGTGCTGCCGACTGGTTGGAAGCTCCTCAAACTCAAACAATAGATAGTCGTCACAGAACTAACTCCATAAACAACGCACCAGCCACCGGGTTATTGTAATAGGGTTCGATCTCACGGAAGCCGAGCGCGCGATAAAGCGCAATCGCGCTTCTCATCTGTTCAGATAGCGTATCCAGGCGCATTGATCGATAGCCGAGACCGCGCGCTTCTTCGATGATTCGTTCTGCTAATTCCCTTCCCAGACCTCGCCCGTGAAATTGCGGACGAAGAAACAGTCGTTTCATTTCGCAAACACCGTCGCTCAATTTCCGCAGCGCCACGCAGCCGCAAAGCTCTTCATTTTTAAAAGCGAGCAATAGGCGACCGTTCGGCGGCGCATACGCGCCGGGCAGTTCCGCTAATTCTTTTTCAAAATCCTGAAAACACAGTGCGACGCCGAGCCAGGCTTGGTATTCGCGGAAGAGCTGGCGAGCCTCATTGATTTCGGCTGTTGATGAAGCTTGAACGAAATGCATTGGCAGCATTGTGTCAGAAGCCCGACCGTCACGGAGGGCAAGTTACGCGATCATCCAACGTTGAGATTACCCAACGTTGCCCTCCCTCGCGGTCGGGCTTCTGACGCAAAAAAACTCGGCCTGACACCGAAGTATCAGGCCGAGTTGCTGTTAATTTCAAAGAGTCTTTTTGATCCGGTCGCTATCGCTCCCGGTACTGACACTACGCGGTGAACGAAGAGCCGCAGCCGCAGCTGCCGGTTGCGTTCGGATTCTTGAAGGTGAAACCTGAACCCATCACATTTGTGACATAGTCGATTTCGACGCCGTTCAGGTATTGCGCGCTGAACATATCAACGAACAGGCGCACGCCCTTCTCATCCAAAATAAAATCGCCCTGTCGCGAATTCTCTTCAATGTTCAGGCTGTATTGAAATCCCGAGCAGCCGCCCGGCACCACCCGCACGCGCAGTCCGGCGGTTTCGGGCAGGCCTTCTTCGCTGGACATAAATTTCTTGATTTCGACGGCCGCGGGTTCTGTGACGCCCAAATTCACCGACGGTGCGGCCGGCGCAGTAGATGTCACGGGGGTCGTTGTTGCTACATTCGCTGACATATTCTAATAAACTCCTGTTTTCAATCTTAAAATCGCGATTCAGAATGTCGTCGAAGTCAGTCTACTGGGATTTTTTCAAAACAACAAGCTCCGGTTTCATAGCTTCAATCGACACCTGACGAGCGACTTCTTCGGCGACTTTGCGGAAGGCCGCCGCCTGCGGTGATTCCGGGTGTCCGACCACGACGGGCACGCCTTTGTCGCCACCTTCGCGGACTTCGATACCCATCGGCACCGAGCCAAGGAACGGAACACCGTACTCGCTCGCCAGCCTTTCTCCACCGCCTTTGCCGAAGATGTCATAACGCGCGCCGGTGTCGGGGGCGATGAAGTAACTCATGTTTTCAACCACGCCGAGCACCGGCACAGCTACTGTCTCGAACATGCGGAGCGCGCGGCGAACATCAATGAGCGCGACTTCTTGTGGAGTAGTCACGAGGACAGCGCCCTGCACCGGCACAAGTTGAGCGAGACTCAACTGTACGTCACCCGTACCCGGAGGCATGTCCACGATCAGATAATCCAATTCGCCCCACTTCACATCCGAAAGAAACTGCTTCACGAGTCCATGCAGAATCGGGCCACGCACGATTAGAGGCTTGTCGCCCGGTTGCAGCACCGCCATCGAAATCAATTTGACGCCGTGCGCTTCGACCGGAATCAGTTTGTTGACCTCGACTTCGGGACGTTCATTTCCCGCGCCCAGCATGATCGGCACGTTTGGACCATAGACGTCTGCATCCATCAAACCGACCTTCGCGCCATCCAATGCGAGTGCGACCGCGAGATTAACGGCGACGGTCGACTTCCCAACACCGCCTTTGCCGGACGACACAGCGACGATGTTTTTGACACCGGGAACTGAAACCTTGTCACCGAGGCCACGGCCCTTTGGCACCTCGGCGTCCATGGTCACGTTGACGGATTGCACTCCGGGAATTGCGCCGACGAGTTCGCGCGCCGCGCTCTCCATTTCGCTCTTTACGGGACACGCCGGCGTCGTCAAAACAATCCGAAATGAAACGTTGCCATTATTGATGGCGAGATCTTTTATGAAGCCAAGTGTGACAATGTCCTTGTGCAGATCTGGGTCCTGAATCTGCCGCAGCGCATCGAGCACCACATTTTCATTAACCTGAGACATGTTTGGATTGTACGACAAGCTGGCGGCTTGTCGCGAAGCGTGTCAGAAGCCCGACCGCCAGGGAGGGCAACCATCGAATTCTTTCATCGTTGAACGCGAGGCCGACTTGCCCTCCCTCACGGTCGGGCTTCTGAAACTACTTTGTAGATCACCACGTTGTCGTAAGCGTGCGTGGTATCTTCGAAAACTTTCTGAAAATTCTGACTAAAGACGTATTCGTTCAGGTCTGGTAGTTGATCGTTATGCCTTACACCGTCGTCGATGGCGACGTACGCGATGTTCGCTTCGTGCAGCAACGCTTTGAGGCGTCCGGCGTCGGCCTCCTGGAACATCTCGCGATAGTGCGCCTCGCGATCAGCAACGTTGTAAGCGGCCGTCCATGCGAACAGCGTGTAACCGAGATAGATTTTGCGTCCAGTGAACAGAATTGGATGCGTCAGCAGCGTGTGCGTCAGAAAAACGTCCGATGGTTGAGTGTTCGTCAACAGCCATTCGCTAAGCCGGTCATTCTTGTAGGGAACCGCCAACATCGGATCGTTGTGCAGCGGAAAGAGATCGACTACGCCTCCGAAGACAGTCGTGATCGCCAACACCGCTGACAGAATCGGACCGACCACTTTCTGTTTCGCGATCTGCCACAACGCGAACGCCGCATACACATTCACGCAAGTCGCCCAGATATTCAGCAGCTTGTGATTATTGAAAATGTCGACACTGAGCTGAAACACGAAGACGATCGCGATCAGGCTCGTGAACGCCAGCAGCAGTCGTCTTTGGAAACCGGTGACGAAAACAAGAGCTACCGCAAGTAGGATCCACTTCACGCCGAACGTCCATCCCAGATACTTCACGATCAACCATAGAGTCGTGTGCTCGAGCGTGTAACCGGGATTGAATAATCGGTAAGTCATCGTGTTGCCGGAGCGCAGAATTAGAACTTGCGGCAAGCCGACCACAACTGCCGCTAAAAGCAATGCCGCCGTCCTGGTTCGCAGCGGAGCCAGCAGCAACAAACACCCGAACACAGCAAGGCCTGCGATGAACGTCGGACTGTTCCAGTAAGGCAATAAACCGATCACCACGCCGGCAAAAATCCAGGATGGCAGACCCGCAAACGCTATGATGTCCGGATACGGATCGAATTCGGCCGGCCGCTCGGCTTCAGTTGCTTCGATCGCCCCGTCCTCATCGAGAGACACAACCTTTATGACGGAACTCTCTTTTTCTAAAACAGAGTGCCGCTGATACTCATCGACGGCAAAGATTAGCGCGACGAAGAACAGTCCAATGCCGCTAATCAAATGTCTTTGATACGCGAAGACGTTGGCCGAAAGAACGCCCCAGGTCTCGCCGCGAAATGGATAACCGGACGGCAGGAATTCCGTTGTGCCCACGATCGCGCTCAAAGCGCCGCGTATGCCCGTTTGTGATCGCAAGAACGGCAAATACGAAAGTGAGCTCGAAAAGAAGAAAAGCGCGGCCCCGATTCTGCCGACTGCGCGTGACCTAAACAGGATTTCGCCAAACGTCGCAATTAGCACCATTAATGCCAGCAACGAAAAGACGCTCAGCAGGTTGATGCTCCACACGGGATTCAAGCCGAGAAACTCCAGGTTCCCGGTCTGAAACCAAAACAAAAAGTGGTAGCGGATGAATTCGCCGGGGAAAAAAGGATGCTGCGGAGGAAAATTTTTGCCCAGAGCGAAACTTTGCGTCAGCGAGACGTTAGCGCCGAAGTCGGTCCATGCTTTAAAGGCAATCTGGAATTGACCACCTTTGAAACCCAGCGTGGCGAACATCAACCAGCAGGCGAATACCAAACACGCTATCAGCCAGACGAAATCCCAGAAGTGATCTCCGCCAGGTCGGGGCGGATCGTCATCAATATTTTTACCTGGCCAACGACGCGAGATGAACACAAACAAGCCGACGGCTACTATGAAAACCAGGTTTGCCGCAACCAAAGGATGAGTCGTGCCGTGGAATATGACAGCAACAAGAAAAGTGATCCACGTGCTCAGCAGCAGACCAACAAGAAATGCGGTCGCGATGCGGTGCTGAATCGAGAGGAAGCGAAAAAGCCGACGAGAAATGACATCGCCGAAGTACGTGGCAGTGGCCAGGTAGAAAAAAGCGAGCATTCAGCTAGGGATGCTTTCTTTTGCGTTACTTTGCGAGCTTTACATCTTTCCAGAGACCGCTTCACGCCAAGACGCAAAGACGCAAAGCACGCAAGGTTCTCTTAACGCCGAAGAGTATGAGTTATACTCCGGTGTCCAATCAATGATTTATCTCGACAACAACGCGACCACGCAAGTCGCTCCGGAAGTTTTCGAAGCGATGCGCCCGTTTCTGACGACTCACTACGGCAATCCCTCGTCGGGTCATGCGCTGGGCCGCGAGTCTCGCGCAGCGATCGACACAGCACGCCAGCAAGTGGCAGATTTGCTCGGCGCATCATCTGCAAGCGAAATCGTCTTCACATCATGCGGCTCTGAATCAAACAATTGGGCAATCGGCGGCTTTCTCGAGCAGAACGCGGATCGCCGTCACATCATCACGACGCGCGTCGAACACGAAGCGGTGCGCAAGTTGTGCGATCACCTTTCCCAGATTGGCTGCGAAGTAACCTGGCTCGACGTGGATGAGCAAGGCGCGATCGATCTCGACGATCTGCGCAAGGCGCTGCGACGCGATACCGGCATTGTCTCGATCATGCTGGCGAACAACGAAACCGGCGTGCTGTTTCCGATGGCAGAGATCGGAAACATTATTCGAGAGCATTCGGACGCAGTATTTCACGTTGATGGCGTCCAGGCTGTCGGCAAGATTCCAATCAACCTCGGCGACTCTGCGGTCGATCTGTTCTCTCTTTCCGGTCACAAGTTCCACGCCCCAAAAGGCATTGGCGCGTTGTTTATCCGTGACGGCTTGAAACTGCCCCCCTTCGTCATCGGCGGCGGACAGGAACACAACCGGCGATCAGGGACCGAAGCCGTGCCGAACATTGTGGCGCTGGGACGCGCTAGCGAGCTGGCGAAAAAGTTCGCTGGGAGCGGGCAAATTCGCGCGCTACGCGATCGCCTGGAAAGAAAAATTCTTGAGATCATTCCGGATACAAAGATTAACGGCATCACGCAAGCGAACAAACGTCTGCCGAACACGACTAACATTTCGTTCGACGGACTTGTCGGTCCCGACTTAGTCGCGGCTTTGGACAAGTTGGAAATCTGTGTTTCCTCAGGTTCGGCCTGCCACGCAGACTCCGCCGACGTCTCGCCAGTACTCGCCGCGATGAACGTTTCACACTCGCTCGCCTTGGGGTCAATTCGATTTTCACTAGGCCGGTACAACACGGAGGCCGAAGTCGAAGAACTGATAAGTCTCCTTCCTGAAACAGTTGAATCGCTCCGTAGAAAGCCCCGCTCGGCGGCAGCAATTTGACTCGAAAATTTCAGCCCAAAAATCGGATAGAAACAGCGGAAAACGAAGGCTAAAATGTCTTCACAAAGCGAACTATGGGACGCGAAAGAGCGTATAATTATCAACATCTTTTCTCGTCAAAAACGAGCCACAGGGGAAGAAAAATGAGCGCCGCGATCCAAGCACCAGTTCCCGATCTCCGAACCGAATTAATCAACTGGCGACAGCGTCTGGAAACGACCGTCAACAGTGCAAACGGGCAAGCTCAGCTCGGGTCGTTGCTCCGCGAAGTTCAGGCCGCGATCGACAATCTGAGCAGGCCCGAATCGTATGGCGTTTGCCAGGTCTGTCACGACCTGATCGGACAAACGGCGATGAATGCCGACCCTTTAGCGCGGTTCTGTCTGGGGTGTCTAACGCCGCAGCAGGTGGAAGAACTGGAACGCGACATCGATCGCGCGTGGCTGATTCAGGGCGAGTCGCTGCCGAAACATAACCTGAAATTCAACGGGTGGGAAGTCGCTTATCACTATCAACCGGCGGGGCCGGTCAGCGGTGACTACTGCGATCTAATCTCAACGGAATCCGGCGATCTTTACTTCATGATCGGCGACGTGTCAGGCAAAGGCATCGCCGCTTCATTTTTGATGAGTCGCTTGCACGCGATCTTTCGCAGCTTAATTGGCACCGGCCTCAGCGTGAGCGAATTGGTCGAGCGAGCCAACGGCGTCTTCGCAGAAACCACGATGCGTCCGTACTATGCGACGCTTGTTTGCGGAAAGGCTGAGCGAAATGGCGACATCGAGATTTGCAACGCCGGCCATCTCGCGCCGTTACATCTGCACGACGGCAACGTGACCCCGATACCTGCAACCGGTTTGCCACTGGGCATGTTCTGTAGCGAGCGTTATTCGTCTACGAGGATTGAGACGGCCAAAGGCGATCGGCTGCTGCTCTACACGGATGGCTTGTCTGAGACGCGTAATCGCGCCGAGGTTGAATACGGCAAGGATCGACTTCAATTGATGCTCAATCAACTGCACAGCGAGCCGATTGAAATGCTTGTCAAAACAGTACTTCAAGACGCCCAAGCATTCGCCGAAGGCAGGTCGGCGACTGACGATCTCACCCTGATGGCTATCGAGATGGTCGGTCATTGATCTGCGCCCACCAGAAGCTGTGCCCACGATCACATCTGACAGGCAATGCCTGTGATAAGATGTCCGGCTTTTACAGGGAAGTCGCTGCTTAAGTTACAATTGGTGACGAATGGCTGACGAAGATCAGAAAACCGAGGAATTAGACCTGCGGAAACGCGGCTCCCAACGCAAGGAAACGCCCCGCGCGCGCGACCAAAAAGTTCGGGTTCTGCCGACGGATGATTACGTGGCCGTTTCTCCCTTCACGCCGCTGTCGCAGGCGATCGAAGCCATGAGAAACGACGAAGGTGGGTGCGTGATCGTTTCTGACGATGGCCGCGTGGCTGGCATATTCACCGAGCGCGACCTGCTGACGAAGATTGTCGGACAAGATATCGACCTCGAAACTCCGATTTCCAAATGGATGCAGCCCGCGGTTGAGACCTTGTCGACGCAGGCCACCGTCGGTGATGCAGTGAAGTTAATGAATGATCGCAGCTTCCGCAATATTCCGCTCGTCAAGAATGGTGAGTTGGTCGGATCGGTTTCGGTTTTCGACATCATCACCTATCTGGCCGAGTGTTATCCGAAAACGACGATGAACTTGCCACCTGTCCCGGCACAGGTGATGGATACAGTGGATGGAGGGTGACAGTGAATCGTAAATGGTAAATCGTCAATAGTGCCCGGGCTATTCACGATTTACGATTCACGATTTACGGTCGGATTCGAAAGGAATTTATAACCAGTAATGAGCGCAGTCTTAGAGCCACCAGTCGAAACAATCAACAAGCAACTCGAGGAACTCGACACCGTCACGATTCGCTTTGCGGGCGACTCCGGCGACGGCATGCAGTTAACGGGCACGCAGTTTACGAACACGTCTGCCATCGTCGGCAACGATATTTCGACGCTGCCTGATTTCCCGGCAGAAATTCGCGCTCCCGCCGGAAGCTTGCCGGGTGTGAGCGGATTTCAGTTGAACTTTTCCAGCCATGACATTCGCACACCGGGCGACCAGCCGAACGTTCTGGTGGCGATGAATCCCGCCGCCTTGAAAGTGAACCTGGCGGATTTGGAAGAGGGCGGCACGATCATCATCAACACTGACGAGTTCACGAAAGAAAACCTGGAACGCGCAGCGTACGCAGCGAACCCCATCGAGGACGGTTCGCTCGCGGGGTACCGAGTTCATCAGCTCCCGATTTCGACGCTGAATCGCAATGCCTTAAAGGGCACGGTCGAACTCTCGCGTAAGGAAATGGACCGCTGCAAGAACTTCTTTGCGCTCGGTGTTCTCTACTGGCTCTACGATCGGCCACTGGACCCGACACTGAATTGGATCCAGGCGAAGTTCCGTAAGAATGTCGAACTGGCTAAGGCAAACGAAGTCGCCCTTAAGACTGGATACAATTTCGCCGAAACGACGGAAGTCTTCACAACTCATTACACCGTAAAGAAAGCCGTCATCGCACCGGGACGTTATCGGAAAATCACCGGCAACGAAGCCACCGCGATCGGTTTCGTCACGGCGGCTGAGTTGGCCGGACGTCCGCTGTTCTACGGCTCGTATCCCATCACCCCCGCCTCGGACATTCTGCACGAGCTGGCGCGTCACAAGAATTTTGGTGTCAAGACTTTTCAAGCTGAAGATGAAATCGCCGCCGTCTGCGCCGCGATTGGAGCAAGTTTCGCCGGGCACGTCGGCTTGACCGGCACGTCGGGACCGGGCGTCGCGCTGAAGCAGGAGGCCATCGGCTTGGCAGTGATGACTGAGCTGCCGCTCGTGATCATCAACGTGCAGCGCGGCGGCCCATCAACTGGTCTACCGACAAAAACTGAGCAAGCCGATCTCTTTCAAGCGGTGTGGGGTCGGAACGGCGAGTGCCCCGCGATTGTGATCGCGCCCGCGACTCCGGCCGATTGTTTCAACATGGCCATCGAATCCGTGCGGCTGGCTTTCAAGTACATGGTGCCGGTCTTTTATTTGTCCGATGGCTACCTGGCGAATGGCGCGGAACCGTGGGCCGTTCCGGAGATCGATAAGCTGCCAAAGATTCCGGTGACGTTCGCAACTGATCCGGCGCACTTCATGCCGTACGCGCGCGACGAGCAGACGCTGGCGCGGCCGTGGGCGCTGCCGGGCACCCCCGGATTGGAACACCGCATCGGCGGCATCGAAAAGCAACACGTCACCGGCAACGTAAACTACGATCCTGAAAACCATCATCTGATGGTCAAGCTGCGACAGGAAAAGGTTGATCGCGCAGCCGCCGACGTTCCGCAGCTCGAGGTTTTCGGCGATCAGACGGGCAAGGTGCTCGTCCTCGGGTGGGGCTCAACGTATGGGTCGATCACTTCGGCCGTTGAGAAGATGCGCAAAGAAGGCAAGAGCGTGTCGAGCGCACACCTGCGTTATCTCAATCCTTTCCCGAAGAATCTGGGGCAGGTGCTCGCCGGATTCGAGACAGTAGTTATCCCCGAGATGAACCTGGGTCAGCTTTGCACGATGATTCGCGCGAAGTACTTGATCGAAGCAGTCCCCTTCTCGAAGGTCAAAGGCCGTCCCTTCCAGATTCGCGAAATCATGAGAAAGGTTGAGGAGTATTTGTAACTGGGAGCAATCATGTCTACTCAAGGTAACGGTTCAAACGGTAATGGACATCATGTTGACGCCAGCGTCTCTGCCGAGAGCGAGGGGGGTTCGTCGCTTTTTCAGATTGCCCCGCCGCCTGGCGAAATGACCAAAAAAGATTTCGTTTCGAATCAGGAAGTTCGCTGGTGTCCGGGCTGCGGCGACTACGCAATTCTAAACAACGTGCAGAAGGTGATGCCTGAACTAGGCATACCGCGCGAGAAGATGGTTTTCGTTTCCGGGATCGGCTGCTCGTCGCGTTTTCCCTACTACATGAACACGTACGGCTTTCACAGCATTCACGGCCGCGCGCCGGCGATTGCGACGGGAGTCAAAACGGCGAATCCGGAACTCAGTGTTTGGGTAATCACGGGGGACGGAGACGCGTTGTCGATCGGCGGCAACCATTTCATCCACGTACTGCGGCGAAATCTGGACATCAACTACATCCTTTTCAACAATCGCATCTATGGCTTGACGAAAGGCCAGTACAGTCCGACTTCGGTCTTTGGCCAGCGCACAAAGTCGACGCCGATGGGCGTGATCGACTATCCGGTGAATCCACTTTCTTTGGCGATCGCCAGTGAAGCGACGTTCGTGGCGCGCTCGATCGATATTGATGTGAAGCATCTGGGCGTGATGGTCGAGGCGGCGGCGAAACACAAAGGTGTTTCTTTTCTCGAGGTCTATCAGAACTGCAACATCTTTAACGATGGCGCATTCGACTATTTTGCCGATCGTAGCGTGCGCCAGGATAAAGTCCTTTATCTCGAACACGGAAAGCCCATGATCTTCGGCAAAGATCGCAACCAGGGTATTCGCATGAACGGCGCGCATCCCGAAGTCGTCACCATTGGCGAAAATGGCATCACGGAAGCTGACATCCTGGTGCATGACATTAATTTGGACGATCCGTCAGTCGCATTTATGTTGGCGCGGATGGAGCAGCCGGATTTCCCGCAACCGGTCGGAGTGTTCCGATCGATCAATCGGCCCAGTTATGATCAGTTATTAGTCGATCAAATTGATAGTGCCATCGCCAAATCAGGGCCCGGCAGTCTCGACAAGTTGATTAATACCGGCGACATGTGGACTGTTGAGTGAATTGATTAAGCCAAAAGCGAAGCCAGTATTTCTCGAAAGTTTCCAACTTCTCCTAACGCCCCAGGCTAACACCCGAACAATGTCTCCCGCCGCGCACATCCGCGCGGTCGGCATTGTCTCTTGCCGATCAGGCCCAGAGCCAAGCACAGCTATTCCAAATTCTGGACAGCGGTGAGAAGATAACCGCCAGCCTGAATGCTAATTAGCAACCCTCGCTGTGACTGACGGGCTAGTCAGTTGACTCACAAAAACAGAAAGGGAGAATCATGCGGACTCACCGATTCGTCTCGCTTACTAGAACCAATGAGAGACTTAGACTGGCTATCGCCGGCGTCTCTCTGATCTTGCTCACCTGTTTGTTTGCTCAGCACGGCGCCTCCACCATCGCGCAAATTGGCTTGCCGGCATCCCAAACCACCTGTACCGGAACATTCGCGGGCCACTGGTCTGTGCCCAACGTGCCCGGCACCAGCTTGAACATTTCCGTCAAAGGCGACACTGGCAGCGGCGACTACGTCGAAGGGAATGCCCACAGGGTTCTTAAGGGTCACATCAACGGAAATGCTTTTTCCGGCGAGTGGATGCAACAGGCGAACCAGCATAGCGGTACTTTCATCTTCGAACTTAACGGTCAGACGATGAAACTAAGCTTTTACGAACAGAAGAAGCTCATTGAAAGCGCAGAATGGTCCTGCCAGTCCCTCCAGGCCCAAGCATCGCCGTCGCCGAATCAAGCCCCATCGCCAATTCCAAATCTACTTGGACGAGATGGCCGCGACATAGACAATTTCGCGACGTTTGATGCTCTTCCAAAACCCGAGCAGGAGGCGATGCTTAGCAAGCGCGGGCCACGTGTGCAGAAAGAATATCAGGTGAGCCGTATTGAGATGCGAGTGTTCGTCAAAGGCGGCTTACCGATCATCGTCGATTATGCCCTGTCGTCTGACGCGCCCGCGTCTCTCAGCATCGGCGTGGACGGGTACAAACCGTTCGTCACACGGCTTGAACCGGCCAAGCTCGCTCAGGTCAGAGTTACCGTTCCCGATCATTTCGGCCCTGACCGGCAGGTTGGTAAGCTGCGCATCTTCGCGTATACGAGCAGGAAGGAGCCGGCGAACTTTCAGCTATACGGCATTGCCTTCGGAGAAGCCGGCGCCAATGCGCTGAACAACCTGATCCCCACACGTCCCAATGTATTGCGGTCTGTTCTTGGCTTCGCTTCCCGTGCTGAGCCGGCGGGTGAGACTTTATTTGAACCGACTATTCCACAAGACAACAACCCGGTCGTAATTAGCGTTAGCCCTCCACTAACCATTCAGAGTCCAAAGAAAAAGCCCAAGAAGTTCATCACTTTCAGCTTTACGTCGCGCTCACTTTACGACAACGGTTGTTGGGAGTTGCTGCACATGGACGCAGGCAGCCGGAGTTCGCGTTGGCAAAAGGACACCGGGCCCATCAGACCTAATAAACAGAAGTCTGAAAAGTGGGATGGAATAATAAGTATCCAGAAGTTGGTCCTGGCAGGAGATTATGAATTGCGAGTGAGGGCATGGCGTGGGGATGCGAGCGGCGCTGCGGTTATCGCCAGAGCCCTTTCGGCTCTTACCGTGATCGAATGACCCGGATAGCCGTGAATCTCAAGCAACTAATCAAAGTTTATGGGTGGAAGGGTTTGCTACCTATTCCGGCTGTGGCCGTTCTGTTGGCGGGCGCAATCTATGGCGAATATTGGCTGGCCCATCTTTCGGTGCCCGTCAATGTAGAAAAATCCACGGAGCGATTTACTCCCCAGCCGGCAGCGCGTGCCCAACACGAGGAATTGATAATTGACAATCCCTCACTGGAGCCAACCGATCAGCCGAGTATTTTTCCCAAAAAACTTTTGCCGCACGACGATAATAGAAAAGGCTTTTCTCTTGCCGTCCATTTTGATTCGGCGCGGCTTAGCGACGACGACGTGAACGAGTTACGCAGACAAAAAAGGCCGTTACCTCCGGAGGGCCCTCAGACTATTGATTACACAACGGAAGTGCCCTCAACCTCGCCGTCTGAACCAACACCTACGCCGGACCTCAACGTCACGCCGTGCCGCGCCTCCATCGACGTGGCTTTGGCAGATAATAAGAAGCTTCCCAGCGAACTGCATCTATATCAACCGCCGCCCGAGCCTGGCGCCACGGACCGCACGCTGGCAATAAAAGCAGTCGGCGCAGACCTCCTCATTCAACTGTCGATTACAGACCCCAGTGGAACATTCCGCGGCGCAGGTTGCCGCAAAGTCATTTCAGTCGGCGACGACTGGGACTTCAAGGTCCCTGGAGATCACAAGGTCCCTGGAGATCAACAACTAAATGTTGTCGTGTCCGCCAATACGAACCTTCAGATCTGGTTCTCGCCGTTGCCGAAACAGAGTCCATGGCCCGACGAGAATAGCTCCTTTGAACCATTCAACCTTTTGGATTCTGCGCTGCGGGCACGTGCTGTTAGGAGGATTACCAACGGCGCCTCACCTTCCCCCACGCCGGCGTTCATGGCCACCAGTGTCGACGGCGAGCCACAGTTGCTGGTCAAGCGCCTGGTCGTAGGTTCCCATGACTTGCAATTGGCGTTTGGCGGTCAGGCCATGGTTCAGGAAAACGGGACATATGCCGAAACGTTTGACCTTCTGGCATTTGCCAAAAAGAACCCGCTGATCGCCGGCTTGCTGGCAATGCTCGACGCAGCCTTGCTGGATGCGTTTAGAAGAGTCGTTTTTAGACCTTGGCGAGCAAAGCCGAAGAAACGGAAAACTGAAAAGGCAGCGAAAAAGAAACCGAGAAAGCCGAGTAATCATCAATAACAAGGACTGCGGTCTTCACGATCGACCGGTCAGTTATGAAATCGCCCCCCAGTCCAGTTATTATGTCGCCACCGGAGAATCGAAAATGCTTTGTCCCTCTTGCGGCTACGACAATATGGAAGGCGCCGATCGTTGTGAGGAGTGCCTGACCCCGCTGGGGAATCTCGACGTCTCGCGGCCGGGCGGTAACGCCGAAGGTCTCGCGAAATCGGTTATGGAAGACGACCTGAGAGAACTCGATCAGGAATTCCTCGGCGTCACGTCAAATACTCCCGCTCTTGAAGTCATCGATCAGATGAAGCGTGCGCGTGTCGGTTGTGCGCTGATCATCGACAACGGAGAACTTCTCGGAATCTTCACCGAGCGCGACGTCCTGAATAAATTGACCGGCAAACACGCAGTTACCACAGCGACCCTGGTCAAAGATCTGATGAGTCCCAATCCCGAAATCTTGCGCGAAACTGATTCCGTTGCCACGGCGGTCAACAAAATGTCGCTTGGTCGCTATCGTCACATTCCGGTGGCTAAAGCCGACGGCACATACGGCGTAACTTCCATCAAGCATGTCTTGAGATACATTGGCAAAGAAGATTGGTAAGCCGGCGTTCGAGTCAGACCTGCATTTGCAAAAAAGTAGTGTCCTAGTTTCACCTTTGCGTAACTTTGCGAGTTGGCGTCTTAGCGTGAAAACCACACTGAAATTCTGTTCGCACAAAATCGCAACGACGCAAAGGTCCGCAGAGTAAGACACTACCGAAAAACCAATTGATTCCCTTTTCAGGAGAACCTCCATGCGGCTCCCCCTGTTAGCACGAACGGTCCTTGTAACCGCTCTTCTTTGTTTGGGCGTTCCCTTTGCGGTTTTCGCCCAGACGAGTCCCGCCGAAAATGGCAAAGCGGCTTACGAGCAAATTAAAGCCTTCACTTTGAATGGCGGCTCGGTTTCGGTTAACGCCCTGACGTTCACGCGCGACCGCGCGCAGATGACGTTCAGCGGAACTTTCTTTTTTTCCGCACCCGTAAATGGACGCGTGACCGGCGCGGTGTTTGTCGGCGATGGAAAGTTCGCCGCTGAGACCCCGCCCAGCGATTTCGAAAAAGATAACCTGAAGCGACTGTTAGGCGCCGACGTCGTCGAATCGGATTTTAAGACAGCAGTGCTCCGTTTTAGCGACGACACGTTCGAACGCATCGGAAAATCGGCTGCTGGTTCAGCAAATGCGGCAGCGGAGCTTCAGAAACTGGCCGCTGAACACGATTCGCGCATTCTGAAGCAGACGGGCGCGAATCTGCCGGCGCGCATAGCCGCTTCGCTTCTCAATCAGGAAACCCCCGGGTTCTTTTTTGCCACCTTTGATGGCGGCAAACGCGGCCGCTTCAGTTTGCTGCTGGACTATCAAAGCAGAATTCCGGTGGCGAATTTTGGAATAAACGGTGGCGAGAAAGGCCTCATTTTCAGCTACAAAGCCGATTATCTCGACAATGAAGTGTGGCTCGCGTTTTACGGCGCGGATGACTACCGCAAAGGAACCGTCGCGTATTCCGATGTGTATGACGAACTCGACGTCAGCCATTACGACATGCGGGTCGATCTGCGCGATCACAAGAAGGCGCTGCGGCTTTCCGCACGCGTAACTGGGTCAGCTCGCTTCCCCAACCTGCGCGCCGTTCCTTTTCGCATCGGAGAGTCTCTCGGCGAATTTGAAGATGAACGACTGAACAAGCAGATGCGCGTCAAAGGCGTTAAGCTCGGCCAAAAAGAGTTGCCATTCGCCCAGGAGGACTGGGAAGGGGGCTTTACAGTTTTCCTCGACCAGGAAACGACGGGCGGTCAAGCGCTGGAGTTTGACTTCCTAATTGAAGGAGATTTCATTGCGGACCCCGACGTCTTTCGCTACCGGCAAAGCGTTGATTACTTCGTCGACTGCGATTGTCACTATCCCCGTTCAAATACCACGTGGTTCCCACGTAATGGCTATCTGGATCGGGCCACCTTCGATCTCACGTTTTGGCACCCGAAGAGTCTGGGTGTCGCGAGCGTGGGTGAGCGCATCAGTGAAGCGCCGCTGCCCGACAGCAAAGACGCGATCGAAACGAAGTATCGGATGAAAGAGCCGATTCCGCTCGCCACGTTCGCGTTGGCTCCTTTCAAACGTTACACCCAAAACGTCAGGTTCGATCAGGGCGGCGTAGGCGATCCGATTCAGGTCGAGTTCAATTCCCTGCCCGGCTCGCGCGCCGCGATCAAAGAAGATTTTATTCTGGCGGAGCTCGACAACTCGTTGCGTTATTTCACAACGCTGTTCGGCAAATATCCGTACCCGGTTCTGCGCGCCGCTTTTCATCCTTATGGCTTTGGCCAGGGGCTTCCGAGTCTGCTGATGATCCCGGCAACCGATCGCGCCAGCAAGTACACTTATGTTTTCATCGCGCACGAGACCGCGCATCAATGGTGGGGCGATGTCGTCTCATGGCGCTCTTACCGAGATCAGTGGCTCAGCGAAGGCTTCGCAGAATACTCAGGGATAATGTACACGGGCTTTCGTGACGGCAACAGCGCGCGAGATGATCTGATCAGCCAGTTACGAGAATCGCTCCGTCTCCCGCCGCGTTCGGAAGTGAACTTCGGGAAAGGAAGGCTGGTCGACGTCGGGCCGCTCATCCTCGGACATCGTCTGAGCACCCGCAAGACTCGGAACGCATACACCACACTCATCTACAACAAAGGTGCGCTTGTGCTCCGCATGCTGCACTTCTTACTCAGCGATCCCACCACGGCGAACGCCGATGGGTTTTTTGACATGATGACCGACTTTGTTAACCGTTATCGGAACAAGGCGGCTTCAACCGATGATTTTCGCATGGTCGCCAACGAGCACTTTGCGAAATCACCCATCGGCCGCATGTACAGACTCAACAATCTCGATTGGTTTTTCGGCGAATGGGTTTACGGAACCGACCTTCCTTCATACGAGATGCAATACCAGATTCAGGATCAACCTGACGGAAAGGTCCTTTTGACGGGTACCGTGAAGCAGGAGAATGTGCCCGATAAATGGTTCATGGTCCTGCCGGTGGTGTTTTCGTTCGGCGGCAAGCAACAAGCCAGGGCTACCGTCCACGCTTATGGCCCAGTCGCGGAATTTCAAATCAAATTGCCGGCGCGCCCCACAAAGATTGAACTTGATCCTGACCATTGGATTTTGTCGGCGAAGACGTCAACCAAGGGTAATTAGCGCCGCACCGTTTTGTGGGTGCGCGAGGGTCATTGAAAGAACCTTAGTCTCACTTTACTTTTCTGCAATTCCTCAATACCTTGCCTGCCAGTCATGGAGACTGCAGACGTAGTCATAATCGGAAGCGGCATCGTCGGGTCGAGTGTTGCTTATCACCTGGCCGAACAAGGCTGCACGAACGTACTCGTCCTTGAGCGCGAGGCGCACCAGGGTAAAGGTTCCACCGGAAAAAGCATGGGCGGTGTGCGCGCGCAGTTTTCGACGCCGGTGAACATTCAGATGTCGAAGTACTCGATCGACTTCTTTTCGAAGTTCGACGAGGTGGTGGGCCATCCGGCGGATTATCGCGCCCATGGTTATCTCTTCTGCGCGACCAATGACAAGCACTTAGCTTATCTGAAAGCGAATCGCGAAAGACAAAACGCGCTTGGAGTAACCAATGTTGAGTGGGTTTCGCCTGAAGACATTCTGAAAATGGTCCCGCAGCTGCGCGTTGACGATGTGTTGGGCGGCACGTTTTGTCCGACCGACGGCTTTGTCGATCCACATAGCGTGATGATGGGATTCATGCTGAATGCGAGGGAGAAAGGCGTGCGGCTCTGGCTGGAAACCGAAGTTACGGGAATTGAAACTGATGCTGGGAGCGCGGGCGCCTCGCCCGCAACTCTAACGAAAGGAGTGGACGGGGCGTCCGCGATCCTGGCAGAAGAAGTACGCCGCATTTCCGGCGTGCAAACCACGCGCGGATTCGTTTCAACTCGTGTGGTCGTCAACGCTAGTGGTGCGTGGGCAGCTCAAGTTGCGGAAATGGCGGGAGCTGAATTGCCGGTTGAGCCACTGCGCCGCCAGCTCGTGCCTACCGAGCCGTTCGATCAACTGCCGCAACGTTTTCCGATGGTCATCGACATGTCGACGGGTTTTCATTTTCGGCGCGAAGGTAAAGGAATCCTGCTGGCTTGGAACGATCCCGAAGAGACGCCGGGATTCAAGATGGAATTCGACACAACTTTCGTCGAAAAGATCCTCACACGCGCGGCTTCACGCGTGCCGGTGCTCGCTGAAGCCGGAGTCAATCCGCGGCGCGCCTGGGCAGGCTTGTACGAGATGACGCCGGATCATCATGCGATCATCGGCCCGTCGCCGACTGTCGAAGGTCTGTATTTCGTTAATGGATTCAGCGGCCACGGCGTGATGCACTCACCGGCCTCGGGCAGAGTCGCGGCAGATCTAATCCTCGCAGGTCATTCGGATCTGATCGACGCGAAGCAACTGGGCGTGGAACGATTCAAAGCAGGAAAGCTGTTGGAAGAGACCGCGGTGTTGTGATTCCCTCAGCCGGCTTCTCTGTTTTCACGGGATCGATTTCAAAACCAAATCCGCTTCCGCATCACGCCTGCGATTCATCCCCTTCTCAATGTCAGTGCCTTTCCAAAGGCGCTTCATGTTGCGGAGTTGTTGAGCGATTCCCGCATAGTCTTTTTGCGGCACGAGGTCGCGGATCGCCCGCATCTCGACGCGGCGATCACCCTTCATTGAGCCGCCACGATTGAACACCAGAGACACGAGCGCGCCCTGGCAGTTCGGATCGAGATTGTCATATCCCGGAAATGCAGTTCGAGTCTGAGCCACGAATTTCGGAATCGTGACGGCTTCATAAACCGCCAGAGCAGCGGGCCACGGAACCACAATGTCTTTAACTGATGGCAGAGCGGCTTTGGCCGTCTGACCAGTCTTGCCGGCGACGCTACACAAACGCGTGACCGTCGCATCGTCCAACTGCGCTCCCCAATCCGAACGAATCGTGGCGGTCGAGTTGTAACCCACGTCGTAGCCGACACCAATCGTCACCCCCGACGCCGCGCCGGGCCAGATCGGGTGCTTGAGTCCCTGTTGGTTGTAGTATTGCTCGCCGCCGCCAACCTCAAAATCGAGAATGAGTTTGATACTGGCATCGTTTAGTGACATGGGTCCTCCTTAGCCAAAAGCCTTTTCATATCTTCTCTGGAAACTTGAAGCCGATATACGTTCCTGAACTGATGCCCATCAGGCCCAACAGCGTGGTGCTAAATTCGGGCATGGTCAGGTTGTTGTAAACCGAGGAAATGAAAATGATTCCCAGCACAATTGTCCAGGCGAAGATTTGGAAGCGATGGAAGCTGTAACCGCTGGAGTCCGAAAGAATGTCGCGGATGAAGCCCTTGCTGACGCCCGAATCTGCCGCGGGCGTCAGCGATTGAATTTCCTGATTCACTTCTGCCAGGCGCGCGCGCCTCATTTGAAGTTGGTTATTCAGACTATCCCGATTCGCAGTATCCTCGGGCAGTAGCGTTGCTTTCGCGTTGACCGTGGTGGCCTGCGACTGCAGCTCGGGAATGGTCTGTTCCAGGGATTGCTTTTCAGCGGAAAGACTCTGCAACTGATCCGTTTTGGTGTTCTGCTTTCCTGAATCGATCATTGCCTCGCTCAAAGCCGTTCCGGCACTAATGCCCATCAGTGCCAGCAGCGAACCCGTGACAGTGTCGAGCGCGGACGTGATCAACCAAATCGTCATGTACGACGCGTAGATCAGAAAAAACCAGAAGGCCATCTGCGTTCGGCCCAGGTTGTACGGCCGCAGCTCTCCCGGAACTCGGCTGCCACCGTCGCGTATGAGGTTTGTCTTGCGCGCCAACCAAATCAAAATGATCAGTGTGACCAACACCACGACTATCGAAACGAGACCGTAGGGCGGTGAAATGATGGTCAGGGTAAGCGGATTATTCTCGTCAAAGACTGAGTCGAACGGTGAATGAGGAGATTCAAGTCCGACGCTGAACGATACCGGCTTTCGCCTTCCTTCGGGAGCGCCAAGCAGATCGACCCAGGTCGACTTGTTTTCGGGCAGGATCTCCAGATGAAAATACAGCTCGTTTAACCTGGCGTTAATCTCTTCCGGATAGTTGTGCTGGATTGCGCGCCCGTTGAGATACGGCACTAGTTTCGTCGTATCGTTTTGTGGATTCATCGCCCATTCGTTCAGGTGATCGAGCTTGACGCGAATGATGTCGTCCAATTCGAGGTTGCCTTCAACCGCGATTACCTTCGGCTCACTCGGCGTCGAAGAGATCGCGGGTGATGGTGTCGGGGCGGGCGATGGCGAAACACTTGGTGACGGCGTCTGCGCCCTTGTCGTGGCCTGCGCAAAGACGAAGAGCAGTAATGCTGCGAATGCTAATCTGCTCAGGGAATTTAGGGTGAGTTTCATAAGTCGGAATCCTGAGACTGAGAATTGGACGGTTGAAGCTGCGCAGCCTATCCAAATTGGGCATGGGTGTCAATGATTTCGCCGTGCTTGCTAACAGAATAGCTAGATACATCTTCGACGCTCGCTTGCACCAGTGGCGACTTTGAAAGAATCGAGTTATCGTATCCGGCACCCTGTTTTCGATCGGAGTGACCTATGAAACGGAAAGTCGTGCTCGGCCTGTTTCTCCTGGGAGTTTTCACGGTTGGCTCACTGCTCGATTGTCGCCGTGTCCAGGCGAAGGTGCGCGGCTCGATGATCGTTTCAACCGAATGGCTGGCGCACCATCTTAACGACAAATCAGTAGTGCTGCTTCACGTCGGCGACAAGAAGGAGTACGACGCGGCGCATATTCCCGGCGCGCAATTCATCCAAACGTCCGACATTTCTACTCCGCGCGGCAGTGGATTGATTCTTGAGCTGCCTCCAGTCGAGCAATTGAAGACGACCTTTCAGAAGCTTGGGATCACCGATAACTCACGCATCATCGTTTACTTCGGCAAAGATTGGGTGACGCCAACTTCACGCGTCTATTTCACGCTGGATTATCTCGGGCTCGGTGATCGCACTTCGATTTTGGACGGCGGCATGCCCGCTTGGATTGCTGAGAAGCGTCCGGTAATAACCGAAGTCATTTCCGCAAAACCCGGCGGCTTCACGCCGCACCCGCGCGCGGATCTGGTGGTTGACGCCGCTTGGGTCAGCCGCAATATCAACAGGCCGGGCGTGGCGATTCTCGATGCACGTGACACAAAGTTCTATACAGGCGAATCCGCCGGCAACATGCCTCGCGCAGGTCATATTCCCAGCGCCAAGAGCATTCCCTTCGGCAGCCTGGTGGAAGATTCAAACAATAAATTCAAGAGTGAAGCAGCGCTCCGGCAAGTTTTTGATAAGGCGGGCGTGAAACCAAACGACAGCGTCGCAACTTATTGCCACATCGGGCAGCAAGCGAGTTTGCTGTATTTTGTGGCGCGGTATCTTGGATACGACGCGCACCTGTACGATGGATCGTTCGACGACTGGAGCAAACGCGCGGACCTGCCGGTCGAGAAATCCGATGGCGCCGCAGCCGATACGAAACCCAAACAATAATCACGACGAACCCGAAAACTATGGAACGACGAATAACAAGTTGGTTTAGTCCGAATTTGCAAATGGAAATGCCGCTGGTGGCCTACGGTCAAAGCGGCCAGACGCTGCTGATGCTGCCCACCGCGGCGGCAGATTACCTCGAGTACGAACGGTTTTATCTGGTCGACTCAATCAAGCCCTTCATCGAATCGGGCAACATTCGCGCTTACTCGATCAACAGCGTGAACAAGTGGAGTCTGCTCAACAAAGAGATGCCGCCCAAGCTCAAGGCCGAACTTCTGACGCGCTATGACCGTTACATCACGGAAGAAGTCCTGCCGCTGATTCGCAACGAAAACGAAGAGAAGTGGGCCAAGCCGATTACGACGGGCGCAAGTCTCGGCGCGTATCTTGCTGCCAACGAATACTTCAAGCATCCGGATCTGTTTCGCGGGACGATCCCCATGAGCGGCAGCTACGACATTCGCTCGTTCCTCGACGGCTACTTCGACGATAACGTCTACTTCAACAATCCCGTCGATTACCTCTCGAACCTCAACGACGATCACTACCTGCCGACGCTGCGCGAGGCGGATTCGATTTACATCATATCTGGGCAAGGCGACTATGAAGATCCCGATCGCAGCAAGCAGCTTGCAGGGATTCTGAAGTCAAAAGGAATTCCGCACACGCTCGATTTGTGGGGACCGGATGTGAATCACGACTGGCCGTGGTGGCGAAAGATGCTGCCGCACGTGCTCGGCAAAATGCTGGCGTAGACTATCCGCAGATTACGCAGATTCCGCAGATTAAGAGCCGAACAGTAAGGCGGCGCAAGCAATAATGCTCCGCCGCCGTTGGGTTATCTAATCGTGCAATCTGCGTAATCTGCGTAATCTGCGGAACCCGTCGTTCTTAGTTTCCAGGCGGGCCGTCATCACCCTTCTTACCTTTTTTCTTTGCCGGTTCAGCTTCGCGCGGGCGAGTGTCCTGATGCGCAGGAGTCGCTGCCGGCGCGGCTGGTTTCGGAGGACCTTCCGTGCCTGGTTCGCGTGGTTGATCGACTCGCGGCGCGGGCGGCAGCGTGGTGTCTTCCAGCTTTGGAGTCGTGATCGCGCTTGGTGGTGTGTTCTCGTCGCCCGGTGAAGGCGAAGCCTCAGGCTGCATTTGCGCGCGCTCAAGTGCGAGTTCGCGCTGACGTTGTTTGAACATCTCGCGCATGTCTTCGGGCATCGAGGGCGCTTTCGGAAAGTCTTCCTTCGGTTTGTCCTTCAGAAAGTCTTTCATGTAGTCGATAAAGAACGGCAGCGCGCCGTGTGCGCCAGTCATCTCGTTGCCGAGATTTTTCTTGCGGCCGGGATAACCCATCCAAACGCCCGTCACGTACGTCGGTGTGTAGCCGATGAACCAGACGTCCGTGTGATCGTTGACCGTGCCAGTTTTGCCGGCGAGCGGCACACCCAGAACCCCTGCGGCCGAAGCCGTGCCGCCCTGGACTACGCCGCGCATCATCGTCACCATAGTCAACGCGACGTACTCATTCACGACTTTGTAAGTCGTCTTTTCCCACTCTTCCAAAACCGCGCCGTCGCGATCCAAAACTCTGCGGACCATGTGCGGATCGACGCGCACACCTTTGTTTGGAAAAGCCGAGTAAGCCGAGACCATCTGGTCGAGCGGAACCTCAGTGGCACCTAATGCCGATGGCAGATAGGGCGCCATCGGGACTTTGATTCCGAAACGCCTGACCATCTGCGCGCCGGTTTGAATGCCGACCGTTTGCAACAAGTGCACTGCCGGAATATTCATCGACTGCGCTAACGCCGTCTTCAAAGGCATATCGCCGCAGCTGGTCGAGCCGTCGTAGTTATGTGGCGTCCAGCCGCCAATGTTGATGGGCGCGCCGCTCACGATTGAATCCGGCGTCATGCCCCACTCAATCGCGGCTGTGTAGATGAAAGGCTTGAACGCGGAACCAGTCTGACGATAAGCCTGCACGGCGTTATTGAATTTGTTCGCAAGGAAATCATAGCCCCCCTGCATCGCCATGATCTCGCCCGTCTTCGCGTTGATCGTCATCAATGCGCCCTCGACGGCGGGAATAGGCTGCATCTCGACGCGCAGACGATGATTCTTCTTATCGACATCGCGAATAATGAATTCAGAGAGATAGCCAGGCTTGAATTCGGCGCGCGGAGAACGCTTGCCCCCCATGTCGCTCGCCGTCACAGTCGCAGTGTAGTTTCCGAAACGGATAGTCGCCTCGTCGCGACCCGAATCGACCTTCATCACGAGACCTTTCAAATATCTGCCTGGCACGTAATCATTGCGATACCAATCCGGATATTTGTAAGCCGCCAATTCCTGCGGAGTCGGCGTTCCGGTGTTCGACGAGGTAGCGATGGCTTCGTAGGAATTACGATAACCACCGTGACCTGCGGCATATCGCCGCAGACCCGCACGCACCACGTCGTAAGCCTTGCGCTGCGCCGCGATATTGATCGTCGAATAGACCGCAAGTCCGGTTTGCGCGACGCGCGTCGTGAACCGGTCTTCCAGGTCCTGACGAATATATTCAACCGGATAATCAAACGCCGGCTCAGTCGCTTGCGGTGGTTGATAGTAGGCCGAGTCAGCAAGCTGAATCGGTCTAGCTTTCGCGGCCTCAACTTCGCCTTCGGAAGCAAAACCATTTTTTGCCATCAGATCCAAAACAAGGTCACGCCTCTCTTTGGCCTTGGCCGGATTTGAGGTCGGCGAATATTCACCCGGCGCTTTCGGAATCGCGGCCAGCAGCGCCGCCTCTTCAATCGTCAGGTCTTTCGCTTGTTTCCCGAAATATGTTTCGGCGCCCGCTTCCACACCGTAAGCATTTGCGCCCACGAAAATGTGATTCGCGTACAACTCCATGATCTGGTTCTTGGTGTAGTAGCGCTCGATCTGGAGCGCCAGCAGCCACTCGTTCATTTTCCGCTTGTAAGTTTGCTCGCGCGTGAGGAAAAGATTCTTGGCCAGCTGCTGCGTCAACGTCGATCCACCTTCAACTCGATCGCTGGTCAGGTTTTTCCAGGCAGCGCCGAGAATGCGAATCGGATCGATGCCCATGTGATCGTAAAAACGTGCGTCTTCAACGGCCAGGATCGCGTTCTTAACATTCGGTGGAATCTCTTCGTACTTCAGCGGAATCCGTTTCTCGAGCGCAAACTCGCCAATTACAGTCTTGCCGTCGTCAGCGTAAATCCGCGTGACGACGCTCGGCCGATAAGTCGCCAGGGCCGCGACTTCATTTGCCGCTTGCGAGTAGTTGAGTTGATAAGCCGCGATGATGCCCGTCAGGCCGCCCGCTGCGAGCGCCAGAAGCAATACCGCCGGAAACCAGAAGCGACGCAGAAGGTGCTTCCGCTCGCCCGGAGGTGCGTTAACGATGGCGGTCGGTCGGTACGCTCTAAGTCGATCAAAAGGTGGTTTCGCGGCCATATTAATTATCTTTCTGATTGCGGCTTTTCGGCGGAATCACTGGAAAACAATGCTTTATACGGGCGATTTTGAACAACGTGGATTCCCACAGTTGGCGACTGCTGGCGCATAAAATCAAGCGAGATTATAGCCGTTTCATTCCGTCGGCTGAAAGCGGGCGGGGACAGGCGAAAACAATTTAGACACCACGAATGCCAAGAAAAGGGCGAATACAAAAGCCGGCAGGCCGGTGATTATCGGAAAAGCGGCAAGAGCCAAGGCAAAACACCAGAGTGGAAGACTCGAGGAAAACCTCGCGGCATGCACCATGGCTCCGGAGGCGATTACAAATCCTCCAATTGCCACACCAATCGCGACGTGTACGGCAGTTCTGAGCGGCGGCGTTTTTGCCCAAAACATTTCGTATGCGATGTGCGAAATGTAGACAACCCCACAAACCGCCCACGCCGCCAAACGCCACCCGCGGGCGTCGGCTGATGGATTGGGAAACGCAAGTCCAATGAGGCCGTACAACGCGCCAGCCAGAATCACTGTCCAACGCCACTTGGCGCTCACATTAATCGCGTCGGTGTTACTTGTCATCCTTCGTTACATCGACGTAAAAGTTTCGATCGACTTCAAACGTTTTGATTTCGTCAGCAGATGTAAAAGTCTGCGCCGTTTCTGTCGGCGTAATCGTGGTCTCTTTGCCGTTAATATTGACTCGAAGTGGCATGGCGAAATCCTTAACTACTCTTTCGTACCTGTATGACACCGTCTTTCCATCCACCTTGTATTTCAGCAAAGGGATCTGTGTCGCTCGCAGGTACTGGTCGAAAACTTTGCTGAAGTCAATGCCGGCCTTCTGACTTATGTACGACTCAACTTGTTGGGTCGTGACCGTCTGATGCCAAAAGTCAGCGTTGAGTCCGCGGAGGATCGAAAGCCACTTCGCATCGTCATTAATGATTTGGCGAATCGTGTGCAGCATGTTCCCGCCTTTGGGATACATGTCGCCCGATCCCTCGCGATTCGCGCCATAGGCGCCAATAATCGGCCGATCGTTTCGAATTCCGCGACGATTACCGACCATGTAATCGTCCGCATCGTTCTTGCCGAAGTAATACTCAACAAAAAGACTCTCCGCGTAATTTGCAAAGCTCTCATGAATCCACATGTCCGCCGCATCCCTCATCGAGATGTTATTGCCGAACCATTCGTGTGCAGATTCATGCACGATGATGAAGTCGAATTTGAAACCGATGCCGGTGCCGCTGTAGTCCCGATAAAGGTAGCCATTGCGAAACCAGTTACCGTAAGTGACCGAGCTCTGATGTTCCATTCCCGGATATGAAACGGTGACGAGTTTGTAGCTGTCTTCGTAAAATGGGTATTTGCCGAACCAGTGTTCGAACGCTTTCAGCATGCGGGGAACTTCTGCGAACTGCTTCATCGCCGCGTCCTTTTGATGGGCTAGCACCCAATAGTCAACATCCAGCACGCCGCCTTCGCCGTTGTACTTCTCGGAAAAATGCACGTAGTTCCCGATGTTAGCGTTGACGCCATAATTATTGATCGGGTTGCGGACTTGCCAGTGGAACGTCCTGGTCTTAGCGGCGGCATCGTGATCAGTTTTTATCAACCGACCGTTTGAAACCGCCACGAGATTCTCCGGCACAGTCAGATCGATGTTCATGCCGTGGTCAGGTTCGTCGTAACCAATGTCCTTGTTTGGCCACCAAATGCTCGCGCCGATTCCTTCGCACGTCGTGTTGATAAAGTACTCGCCGAGATCGTCTCGGCCCCAGGTTATTCCGCCGGTCCACGGAGGATTTTTCGCGACCACCGGCACGCCTTCATAAGACAGTTGCACTTTGTCTTCGACGCCCCTGGGAATTTCTTTCTCAAAGGTTATCCAATAGACATTCCCTTCGCGTTCGAATTTAAGATCGGATCCGGCATGAGTAACTTTTGTGATTTGCAGCGGCTGCTGCAAATCAATTTGCATTCTGCTTCCCGCTTTGACGGTTTTGAAAGTAATCGCATTCGATCCTTTCAACCTTTTGGTCTGAGGCAGAAACTCAACCTTGAGATCATAGTGCAGTACGTCCCACCATTCGCGTTCAGGTGTGATTGAACCGCGCAGCATTTCCTGACGAGTTACTTCTTGTGTCTGCGCAAGCAAAGAACCGGAACCCGTTTGTAACAGGACAAGCAGTCCGAGCGTGACTATTAGTTTATGCATGATTCTGCACGGCCTCATGAGTAGGGATGAACGCTGTGGTGCGATTAGCCGGGCTCAGTATATACCGGCGCGGAGGTTTGTTTTATAGAAGAAAAGAGCCGAGGGGATTAACCAATCCGCTCGGCTCAATTGTGTTCAGGTTAGTTTGTTTTCTAAATCGGACTGGGATCTTACACAGCGCCGCGTTTGACTGTGATCGAACCGTTGACATTGTTCAATCGCACGCGAGCACCGCCGGATCCGATCTGGCCGCTCATGTTATGGCCAACGTATTGACCATCTTCCACCGTCCATCCGAAATCGTTGGTGATGGGGCCGTGGACCGTGTTGGCCTTGACGTCGGCACTCGCGTTCCCCGGAATGGTCAACACAATCGAGCCATTTACGGAATTGAGGCTGACGCTCTTGGAACTTTCCAAACCGACTAAATTAGCTTCGACGCGGCCGTTTACAGTCGAGAGCTTTACGTCGCCGCTGAGGCCTGCTGCCGTCACCGTTCCGTTTACCAGAGATGCTTGCACATCACCCTGAAGACCTTCGATGTCCACCGAGCCGTTGACCAGTTCCGCTCCGTCCAAGTTCGCGCGGCGCGGAATGCTGAGAGTGTACTCAACGCTCCCGGCGCTATCTTCGCGATTGCGACCATCGTAATTCTGCCGCTCCGGATATTTGGTCTTGATTCGCACGGTGTCGGCCGTATTCGTCACATCGATCGTCATTTCGCTGAGACGCGGTTGACTGTAAGCGCGCTTCACGGCATCGACCTTCACAGAATTCTGATCCCAGACGTTGATATGAACGTCGCCGTTGATATTGGCAATGCTGACGCGGCCCATGGGCGACAGTTGGTAAGTCTGATGAAACTCTTCAGTAAGTTCATCACCTTTCGGTTTCTGATCAATAAGCGATGTTTGGGTAGCGAGGGCAGCATAGCTATGGACCGATTTCAGTCCGCTGGTGGCCAATCCGATTGCGGCGAGTGCGAGAATAGCGATTAATGAGATTTTCTTCATGATCTTCCTTTCGACAGTGCCTTTGTCACGCTTTCAATTGACATAACACCAGAGCCGATGAGTTTGTGGCAGCTATTCTCTCAATCGGAAGGCGAGGCGAAAAGAAATCTCTTCCACCATCGCTGATTCCTGTCTTTGCGCGGTTTATTCTTCCGACACTCGTGTGTTCGCGACCTCATTCAAAAGATCGACTTTGCTTTGATAAGCGGTGAGCATGAATTGAGCGGCCTGCGGATCCTTGGGGTTCTTGCGCGCGGCGTCGCGACTCGTCGCGATTCTGTCGTTGATAACCGCCATGTTGTACTCGTATTCAACGCGCAACGAAGGGCGCATTGGCGGCTGGATCTTGATTGCCTCGTTCAGTTTCGCAATCGCGAATTGATATTGATTTTCCTGCCACGCTAACGACATTGCGTCCGGTTCATCTCCTCGGATCCTCGGCTTCGATCTATGCGGCGTCCCGCTGTCTCGGGAAACGGAATGAGTGGGCGGCGTTTGATTTTCGGGTAAGTGTTCCGTGGTATTCGCAAGAGGCACAAAACTAGAAGCAGTCCGATCGGCCACTGGAGCCGGAGGATTCTGTTTCTTTAAGTAAATAAGACCAAACAATCCGGCCAACAAAACGATAATCGCTATGGCGGCGAACGCAAGCGGACGAAACGCAAAGGATTCGAGTGCAAAACGCCAACGTGGTTGATTGGTGGTCGCTGCGCGTGGATGAATCTCCGCGAGCGCACGGTCGATGCGTTGTCGCAAATGGTCTGTCGGAATCGCAACCGCAAACTCAGCCGCCAAACCTTCCGCTAAAACCAGGTTCTCGGCTTTGACCGTCCGCGCCGCGTCAGCACATACAGCGCAAACGTTCAAATGGGCGGCAACATTTGCGGCTTCGCCCGCGGTCAACTCGCCATCGGACCATGCCTGGAGCTTTCCTTCATCAAAACAATTTCTCATCGGTTCACTCCGATCTTGCCGTAGGTTCGAGTAAATTCTTTACGCGCTCGAGCAATCAAGCTGCCTACATAATTCTCTTTTAGCGAAAGGGTCGTGGCGATCTCGCGATATGACAGACCCTGATGCCGCAAGAGTAGACAACTTCGCATCGGTTCTTTGATTTTTTCCAAGGCGCGTCTGGCCGCCTCGATCTGCTGTGAAGCTTCGGCATCCATTTGCGCACGATCCTGACTGCTGATTCTTTGATAATTCGCATCCCGCGCCAAGGCGCGGTTGCGACTGCGAATCGTATTGCGAGCCTCGTTCAAGGTGACGCGCAATAGCCACGGTCTTAGTAGATCGCCGCGTGGCGCAGAATTCAGGTGGCGATGCAGCTTAAGAAAAACTTCCTGGGTGATTTCCTCTGCCAAAGCTGAATCACGCACAACCGCCCGCGCCGTCGAAAATACTGCGCGATGATGAAGCGTAAAAGCCTCGTCGAAGCCTACGACGGTATCTTGCGGTTCAGACTGGGCTGGAATTGAATCGATCGAGGCTTGGACTCCCGCGCGCATTTTGCTCCACGGTATGAACACCGCCACGCCATCATTTGTGTCAAATTCCTGCATTCTTAAATTAAGACATCCAGCCCGGCAATTTTGCGCCCTGCTTCATCCAGTTCCCCAACTGCTTTTCGTCAAGTTTACCGCCTTCATAGATGTCGAGGTATCGCATGTTCTTGTCCTTGCTGGTGCCGGGCGGCGCCGGACGTAGCGACGCGCCGCGGAAGAAGCCAACTTTGATGTACTTCGCGAAGCAATGAAAGCTGAGAAACCAGCCCTGGCCTTCGATGCCGTAAAACGGTGAGTTCCACTTCACCGCCTTTCGCACATTGGGCACGTTGCGCACGATCAGCGCATCGAGGCGCTCACCGACTTGACGTTTCCAGCCGGGCATCGCGGCGATGTATTCCTGTACGGGACCGTCGCCGTCGCCTTTCGCAATTTGTGGATTGCCGCCGGAGAGGAGCTTCACCTTGCGGACATTCTTGCCTGGCTTCGTCCGCGACGTTGATTTGGCCTTAGTTGATTTGGTAGTTGCCGATTTCATCGCAATTCCGTGTGCTCCATTTCAGCACAAAGAGCTCGGCAAAAAGTAGACTACTTCGGAATTTTTGTGAATACGGCACCGCTGAAGTTCAACGAGACAATGTTTCCCTCGGCGTTCTTTGCGAAACCAATGACCTCGCCGTTGCCGCCGGGCAGCATCACTACGCGAATCGTATCTTTTTCAGTAAAAGGGGTGGCGACGGTGTTCATGTAACCCATGCGGACTGCCAGCGCTTTTTCTTTTGCAACGATATCAATCGTCCCCAACAGATCGTTCGAATACTTGCCGGCGTAATCGGTAAAGGGTTTGGTCAGCTGCCACTCTCTCTTCGCTCGTTGCGCCGCCTCAGCAGCGATGCCCTGCGTTCTGTTCTGAAAGACCTTGACGGTCTGATCTATTTCTTTCGCGTAATCCGCCTCAAAATTCTCAGTTCCTAGCCACCAGTCATAAGCGTAAGCCGCCCACAGATCTGCCAGTCGTCCGCCGAGCAGATCATTATTGACCAGTACGCCCACAGCGAGTCTCTTGTCGGGCAGGAACGAGACGTGACTGCGATAACCGGGATAGCCGCCATGGTGATAGATCACCTTTGTGTTGCGGTACATGCCGATTTGCCAACCCAGCCCGTATTCACCGTCGGCCGAAAATGGCGGTTCGTTTCGCGTGCTCTTTGTGTATCCGGTGTGCGCGCGGCGCATGAGATCCGCCGCGAAGACCTGCTTACCGCCGAGGTTGCCATCGTTCATATTCACATTGAGCCATCTACCTAAATCTGAAATGCTCATGAAAATCCCACCGGCTGACTGCATATTTTCGTCAGTCTTTTCGAGTTGGCTGCGGACCATTTTGCCCGCATCGACGCCATCGGTTGAGACAACATAAGGCGCCGCCATCTTGAACTTTTTCGCTCGTGCCTGTGAGACATAAGCGGTCGTATGCTTCAAACCGGCGGGACCAAACACGCGCTCTTGAAGCAAGTCCTGCCATTTCTTGTGCAGGTGATAGTGCAGCGCCAGTCCGTAAATGTTGTAGCCCAGGTTGGTGTAAGCGTACTTACCAAAGTTTGCGTCATTAAGAGTCGTCCCTTCGGCAAAGACGTGATCAACCTCGCGCTGATCGATCTGGCCCGTGAAGGCGAACCGATTCATCAGCGCGCCGTTCCGCAGACCGCTGGTGTGGGTCAGGAGATCTCGAATCGTAATTTTTTCCGGAATATCATTCTTGAAATGAATGCCGGTCGTGTATTTCACCACCGGATCTGAGAATTTGATCTTCCCTTCCTGATCCAGCATCGCCGCCGCGAGCGCCGTAAATGACTTCGTGGAGGAAGCGATGTAATAAAGCGTATCGGTATCGGCCTTCACGCCCGCTTCTTTGTCCGCCATGCCAAACGCGCGGACAAATATCGGCTTATCGTCCTTGATCACAATAATCGCGACACCCGGAAGATCAGGAAAGGTCGCGAGTGCTTTCCGGACTTGGGCATCGAAAGCCGCCGTGAAGTCCTTTGCTGTGCGCCCATCGGTCTGAGCGACCACCGGAATCCCGGTTGAGTTCAGTAACAGAACTAGGAGTGAGATAACGATCGCTTTCTTCATAGGCTCTCCTGAGAAATGTGTTTTTTTGAGGTCGTTAGGACTACGACTCACGAAACCGCGAAGTTCCGCTGAACTGAGGAATAGCCTGAGGTACCCAACTATGAAGGATGGCTGAAGAATGTGCTGGAGATCTCTTTAACTCTCATTACTCGTCTCTGAGTTACAGCGCACTGACCATGACGTAGTATCCGTCGGGATCTCGGAGCGCGAACTCCTTCGTTCCTGTGGCGGGATTAATGTTGGGCTCTTCTTCCAGTCGAGGAACAAGCGCGCCTGCCCGTTTCAGCGCCATATCAAAATCATCGACTCGGAAGAATAACAGCAGCCCATTGCCAGGTGTCGCGCCATCGGGGCTCGTCAGGGTCGGATGGTCGTGTGCGCCCCACGAGTGTAGGCAGAGCAGGACCGTGCCATCCTCATCCACGATCTGACCAAAGTAGTCATGCGCCGGTGCGGTCTCAGCTTGGCCAAAGAGCGACTGATACCATTTGAAGCTACGCGGCACATCGCGCACGCCGATGATCGTCCATGTTCGTTTCATCTTATTTTTAAGCTGAGACCGTCCGCGGCTGGCGGGCACGAACCACCAACCAAATCTTGCGCGCGATAAACAGCACGCCTTGACTCAGGATTGCCGCGCCAACGCCAGACAGTCGATATGCAGCGAGCCAGACAGCCACGCCGATCGCAGCGAAGATCACTCCGGCATACATCCAATATCCCACCAGCATCATCACGGGAACGAAAACAAACCGAGTGATGACCGCGTAGTTCGGAATTTCCTCAAACGGACTGTAAATGTAACCGAGTATTGGAATCGCGAGGACAATATGGATCCAACGCAGAATCGAACGTTTGGTGACGGCCTTAATCATTCAGTCCCTTTCCATTGAGAATTCGCGGCATGTATTTTTCAATCCGCGCCTCTCGCGTTTTGGATTGTTTCGGCGAAGAAAAGTGCAATAGGTACCCTCTCTGCCGGCCCGGCGTTAATGCGTAAAAAGCCTTCCTCAAAACCGGATTCTTATCCAGCTGATTGTGAAATTCTTCCGGCATTTTGAATTCCGAGGTCTTCTTGAGTTTCACGTTCAAGCCGGCCTTTTCTACTTCAATCGCTTCGCGAATGTAAGTCTTGACGATTGATTTCATCTTGCCTATTTCGCGAACATTGGTGAACCGGAGCTGTCGTGCGGCCTGCACATTCTCCGTCTGCTGTACGAGAATGCCCTTGGGATCCTTCAGCAAAGCGCCTTTGAAAAACAGCAGCGCGCAATACTCTTTGAACACGTGGATCAAAACAATGTTGCGTTTTTCGAACGTGTAGCAAGGACAGCCCCACTTCAATTCTTCGGTCAGTCCAGAGTCGAGCACGATGGCTCGCAACTTCTCCAATTCTTCCTGCCACCGGCCTTTGCGAAAGTAGAAATCAACCTTGGGATTCATGCTATTCATTTCTCGAAACCCTCGAGCCTATTCGATTACAAGTCTGCGGCGCGATTCTAAAGAATCAAGTTGCACGGTGATGCGACTTCAGTTCATATTCCCGTCCTTATTCTGTCGTCGTCCTTCCAGGCGGTCATGGTTTCGTTCTTGATTTCTGATGGAAGCAGTTCCAGAAACCACTCGTTAGCTCTGCAGTCGACGATCAAATGGACACGATCTTGACCGCTGCCGTTGGTGATACGGTGCGGAAGACTGAAATTGATGCACCATGCTTGGCCTTCGAACATCTCGAGCTTCTGGCCGTTCACGTAAAACTCCACCGCGCTGTCAGTCGTTATAGGAATATGCACGCGCAACAACCCGTACTCGCCGCCCAGGAAATCGTCCGTGTGTTCCAGGATTTTGGATCCTGGGCCAAGGCTGAGAAGCCGGGCCGTGTGAATTGGACAATCGAATGTAGCCAGGACTTGCCTGAAGTAGGCGCAGCGAGCTAATACCGGCGTTTCAACAGCCTCCACGTTTTCATGCGGCGGCGTGTACATCTGGTTGGCGCGCCCTGTCGTCGAACGCAGCGCCAGCCCTTTCCAAGCGCCCTGGTAGTAGCCGTGGTTAAAGTGTGCCACCCAATCGCTCACGAGTACTCTTTCAAGGTCAGCCTTCAGCGAGGCTGCATCAAATTCAAGTGGAAGCTTATAACTATTGAACATTCATTTACTGGGTCGTGCGGCTCGCAAATCGTAGCGACAAAGTGATCGCAACGTCGTCGGTATTATCGAATAGGAATTACTCGTCTGCGCCGCGTATTATACCTACCTTCTTCTAATCCGGATGAAATCAATCATTGTCGGCACGGCAGGTCACATCGATCACGGCAAAACGGCCTTGGTGCGCGCCCTGACTGGCATCGATGCTGACCGTTTGCCGGAAGAAAAGCGGCGCGGCATCACCATTGATATCGGTTTCGCTGATTTGGACATGGATGATGTGCGCATCGGTTTTGTCGATGTTCCGGGGCACGAAAAGTTCGTGAAGAACATGCTCGCCGGCGCACACGGTGTCGATGTGGTGGCGCTGGTGATCGCTGCTGACGAGAGTGTGATGCCGCAGACGCGCGAACACTTTGAAATTTGTCGCTTGCTCGGAATCAATCGTGGCTTCATCGTGATCACAAAAAAGGATTTGGTCGATGAAGAAATGCTTGCGCTCGTCCGGGAAGAAGCAAAAGAACTCGCCACAGGATCTTTCCTGGAAACCGCGCCAATTCTTGCTGTGAGCTCCCGCACAGGTGAAGGCTTGTCAGAGTTGAAGACGGCCCTGCATTCGCTTGCTTTGCAACTGCCTGAACGTTCTGAAGAATTCATTACGCGGCTGCCCATCGATCGGGCGTTCACCATGAGCGGTTTTGGCGCCGTAGTCACGGGCACACTCATCGCCGGCGCAATCGACGAAGGCGCCGAGTTGGAATTGTTGCCGGAGGGACGGCAACTGCGAGTGCGAGGTTTGCAAGTGCACGGCGCGAAAGTCGAGCGGGCAACGGCAGGACAACGAACCGCGGTGAACGTGACCGGAGTTGAGACTGCGGAATTGGAACGCGGAATGGTTCTGGCGCCGCCGCGTCGTTTGCGGCCAACTCAAATCATCGATGCGCGCGTGACGGTGCTCGCCGATGCTGCGCGCGGCTTGCGATCTCGACAGCGGGTCCGCATGCACATTGGCGCAGCTGAAGTGCTCGCTCGCGTCAGAGTGCTCGACGAATCCAAGGCCCTCGACCTCGGTGCGACGGGGCTGGTTCAACTCCGTCTGGAAACCTCCATCGTCTGTGTTCTGACTGATCGCTTTATCATTAGGTCATATTCGCCGCAACGAACTATCGCAGGCGGCATCGTCGCCGACCCGTTCGCGCCGAAACACCGCGGGCGTGAACTCGCAACTGTACGCGAACGACTTACCAGCTTGCTCGATGGCCAGCGCGCAGAAAAGGTCGCGGCATTTGCAGCCAGCGCGGCCCATGGATTGACGCCGGCGGACATCGTCGCGCGCACGGGTTGGCGCGATGCGACCGTTGCCGCAGCAGTCGATTCGGCGCGCGCGGCCGAGTTAATCGCGGACGCAGGCGGACACTTTTTCCCGACAGATGCGCTGGCGACGTTGAGAGAAAACATTGTGAAGGACATCCGCGCACATCATGCGGCCGAACCCTTGTCGCGGGGGCTTGGACTCGAAATTTTGCGCGGGCGTTTCTTTGCGCACGCACCGGCAGAGCTCTTTCGCTCCGTGGTTAGCGATCTGGAGAAGGCCGGCACGCTGGTCGTCGAGAAAGACGTCGCGCGACTGCCGGAACACTCGCGGGCAGTATCGGGCGAGGATGCAGCACTCCGCGATCGGCTCGAAAAGATCTATCGCGAAGCAGGACTGTCGGCGCCCAATCTGAGCGAAGCACTAGCGCGCGCAGGTGTAGCGGCGGTGCAACAGCAACACGGCCGAAAGATTCTGCAAGTGCTGATCGATGCCGGCGACCTGGTGCGCGTTGACGGTGAAATGTTTTTCCACGCGTCGGCGCTCGGCGACTTGAAAGCGAAACTCCGCGCACGTGCAGCAACCGACCCAATCATTGACGTGGCCGCGTTCAAGGAGATTGCCGGAGTCTCTCGAAAGTACGCGATTCCGTTGTTAGAGTTTTTGGATCGAGAAAAAGTAACGAGGCGAGAGGGCGACAAGAGACGAGTGATGAGTGATGCGTGAGACGCCAGAGATCAGACGTCAGACATCAGAGGTCAGACGTCTGACGTCGCTAATCCGAATGGCTCTCCGAGTTCTGACGTCTGACCTCTGACGTCTGACCTCTGACGTCTGACCTTCTGGCCTCTGACTTCTACTGCGCCGTTCCCTCCAGCGGATATCCCGCCTTCTTCCAGGCGTCCAGTCCGCCAAGCAGGGCCGCGGCTTCCGTGATTCCATTTTGATTGAGTGTGAGCACCGCACCGGCGCTCGTGTGTTCGGCCGGTCAAGTACAGTACGTCGCGATGAATTTGTCTTTCGGAAATTCGTTGATGCGACTGGCAACTTCATTTGAGGGGATGAGGATTGCACCCTTAATGTGGCTTTGCTTGAAGGCAGCATCGTTACGAGTGTCGACAATCAACACGCTATTTTTCTGATACAGTTTGTAAAGCTCCTCAGCGGTGATGCGTCGCGCACTATCGGCAGGATTGTGTACCTGCTGCGGCTCCGGCGTCGGCGATTTTGACTGCGACAGAGGGGGCAACTTCTTGACTGCCCCTTCCTGCGAATTGCACGCGAGCAACATCGCGCCGGCGACGATGCCCCCCGCCAATAAGATAAGAAGATTGCGCATGAAAAAGCTCTCCTGAGAATTTGGCTGAACTCGCGACTAATCTACAACTTTAGAGCCGCGATGAAAAGCGAACGTCGCACAGGGTGGTGCCTTGATTTCACCTTTGCGGAACTCTGCGACTTGGCGTCTTAGCGTGAAAACCGCACTGGAATTCTGTTCGCGCAAAGTCGCAAAGACGCAAAGTTCCGCAAAGTAAGACACTACCTGGCGCAGCGCACTGGCACAGGCTGCCGGCTGTTCACTTCGACGCCGACCGACTAACAGCCTGTCATACATCTACGTTTGCGGAACGGGCTGATTGCGCGCGAATGATGGAAGTGGCGTGACCACCCGACCCGACGGCACGCATAAGACTGGGCAAGGCGCATTGCGTAACACACGTTCGATCTCAGAGCCAAGGGCTGGCGCACCACCGAACAGAGACGCGTGCACGCTGGTACCAATGACAATCAAGTCGGCATCGATTTCCGTAGCGAGCTTCACAATTTCCGCGTAAGGCCGGCCCTCGGCCACGTGGACTTTCACGCGCGCGCCGCGTTCTCGCGCAAAGGCTTCCATACGATCCTGAACTTCGCTGCGCATGCGGGACAGAGCTGAGCTGCCTTCATCGGGAAACAGCAGAGAGATTTGTTCGAAAAAATCACCGATGACATACACAGCATGCAGTTCGGCCCCAACATTTTCCGAAAGCTCCCGCGCTTTCTGCATCGCTGTGAACGATGTGGGACGAAAATTGGTCGCGAGTAAGATGCGATTCAAGTGAATTTGAGATTGTCCGTCGCGGTGCTCAACAAACCCGTGCTGCGGCGGACGAATTGTCAGGACCGGACAAGGCGCGGCCGCGATGATCTCTTCGGCCGTTGAACCAAACAGTGCGCGGGCCAGCCCGCGCCGCCGACGCGTTACGACTGTCACAAGATCGATGTCGTAGTCCAACGCCGCGCGCGCGATCTCAGGGACCGGCTCGCCCTCGACGATCACTGGCTCAACTTCCAGTCCGTCGAATAATGGGTCCGTAAGCACGGCGTGCACTTGCTGGCGCAATTGCAGCAGCCAACTATTGTCCTGATCTTCCAGCACGCGTTCAGGCAACGTCATCAAATTCGGCGGCACGTGTGCCGGCTGCACACTGAACAAAACCACTCGACCCTGTCCCGCGCGCGCGAACGCGGCCGCATACTTCAAAGCTGAACGCGCATGCGGCGTGAAATCGGTTGGGAAAAGAATATTTTTGAACATGATGATTTCCGAATTTCGAATTGAGTTGCGAATTTCGAATCGGAAATCGACTGCGAAATCACTTCGCAATTCGCAATTCGATTTTCGAAATTCATATTACTTTCGTGCCCGCAATTCGATCGAGCTGTTCCTTAAATCCCGATGCGGCGATGGCCTCAGCGTTCTTGCGCGCCACCCGAGCCAACTCAAGCGCGACACGTTCACGCGTCCGCCGCGCGCGGTCGCCTGTAGCCGTTTGATCGACGACGTGGCGCAGTGCTTCGGAGATTCCCACGACGAAGCCGTCCGGGAATTTTCCGCCGTTGAGCGAGAGCTGCGAATTCACGTATTGCAGTGACCCGCTGGTTGGATCCAAAAAAGGATAGTCATCGCCAAGCGCTACACGCACTTGCTGAAAACTCGAAGAAAAGTTGGTTCCTTGCGCAGTCGCCGCGCGTTCGACGGCCGCAATTAGATCACTACTCAACCTGATGATTTTGTCTGTGTCTGGCATTACATGGGGCTCTGACTCGCTGATCACGGTCGTTTCCGTGGCGCCGTCGTCGTCATCTTTCGCAGCGGACGAGCGCATTGATTCAGGCGTCGCCACCGAGGCAACTTCGGCAACCAAGTTCGTGGCCGGACTCGACCGCGGCGCGACTGATTCATCTGCGCCTTCGTAGACTGAAATCTTTCCCGGCGATTCGCGCACACGCAGCACCAGCCGGTGCAGAGCCGATTCCTCAACGACGTCGGTGCCGGCTGCGCGATCAATTTCATGGACCAGCGGCGTCTCGCTCCCGTCAAGAAAAACATCGGCTGAATAATCAGTCAGCTCAACATGCACCCGGCCGACGAATGACTGCTGCGACAAATAACGAAGCAGGCCCCACAGATTAACGAAACTTGTGTCGAGGTCTTGATAGAGAACGCGTGATGGGACGTTTTCCATGCTCATATTTTTGATGCGATCGAGCCGAGTCTAACAAGGCCTAAGCGTGAAGAGCAAAGAGCTAAGAGCCCAGAGCCAAGCGGGAGCAGCGCGGCGTTAGATTGCACCGTCTGCTCCACCTCTTCCCGTGGCCGTTAGCTCTTTGCGCTTAGCATTTTATTCTTGGCACACGGCCCCTGGCCTGTTATCCTCCGCAGCCATGCTGCGCGGAATCTTTCGCACAAAAAACCTCGATGACATCCTGGCGTCCGCTCAGGAAGAAGGTCACAAACTGAAGCGCACGCTTGGACCAATCAACATCACGTTGTTGGGCATCGGCGCAATCATCGGCGCAGGAATTTTTGCGACTGTGGGCACCGCCGCCGCCGGCGACGTATCGCGTCCCGGCGCTGGGCCATCGCTGATGCTTTCGTTTGTGATTACCGCAGTAGTCTGCGCATTCACAGCGCTGTGCTATGCCGAGATGGCCGCGATGGTTCCGATCTCCGGGTCGGCTTACACCTATTCGTACGCGACATTGGGCGAGTTGGTCGCCTGGATTATCGGTTGGGACTTGATGCTTGAATACGCTATCGGCAACGTGGCCGTGGCGATCAGTTGGGCGAATTATTTCCGCTCTTTCATGCAAGATGCCTTCGGCATCAACATTCCGGATTGGTTGGCGACTGACTTTCGCACCGCCAGAAAGATTCCCGGGCTGCTTGATAATGCGCCGCACATCTTCGGCTATCCAATCGTCTTCAACCTGCTGGCGTTTGGCATTGTGGCGCTGATCACGATCGTTCTGGTTTGGGGAATTAAGGAGTCCGCCGGATTCAATGCCGGGATGGTGATGGTCAAGATCGTCGTGCTGCTTTTCTTCATCGGCGCGCTTTTCTATTTCGTTTCGCCATCGAAGATGCAAACGAACTGGCATCCGTTTCAGCCGATGGGATGGGGAGGCACGCTCGCTGGAGCTGCGGTCGTCTTTTTCGCCTACATCGGCTTTGACGCAGTGTCCACGGTCGCCGAAGAGACGAAGAATCCCGCCAGAGATCTGCCCATCGGCATCATCGCGTCGTTAGTCATCTGCACGGTCTTTTATGTCGTCGTCGCCGCCGTCTTCACCGGGGCGATGCCTTACGGCGAGTTGGTGAAGCGTTTGGCAACCGAACAAGCCGAACCACTGACAATGGCTTTGAATCACGTGGCGCCGCAAGCACGTTGGGCCAGCGCCGTCGTCGCGTTCGGATCAGTCGTTGCGCACACCGCCGTACTGCTGGTGTTCCAGTTGGGCCAGCCGCGCATTTTCTTTTCGATGGCGCGCGATGGTTTGCTTCCTCCCGTCTTTGCAAAAGTTCATCCCCGATTTAAGACGCCGCACGTCACTACGATCATGACGGGCGTCATCGTCGGCGGTTTCGCCGCCGTGATGAGCATCGATGAGATGGTCGACCTGACGAACATCGGAACATTGTTCGCTTTCGTGCTGGTGTGCGTCGGCATCATCATCCTGCGATACAAAGAACCGGATCGTCAGCGCCCGTTCAGGGTTCCCTTCGGAGCGTGGCCACTCCCGATGATGGGCGCCGTGTCGTGCGTCTTCCTGATGTATTACCTGCCGCCAACCTCATGGTGGCGCTTCGTTGCTTGGTTGCTGCTGGGACTCGCCGTCTATTTGTCCTACAGCTATTCAAAGAGCGAAATCGGCAAGAAGATTGGCCGCTCGCCGATCACTGCGCCGTGGTTGATGCTGATGGCGCTGGGATCATTCCTGTTAGCAATTGGCCTGTTGACGATTCCGCATAGTGCTTCGTTCAAAGAGATACTCGGGCAATTACAAGGTGGATTCTCCAAGGCCAAGCAATCATTCGTAGGATCGATTTTGATAGCTGCCGGTGTGATTGCCGCTGCGACGGGCGCGTTGATTGGGTTGGCGCGGAAAAAGTCCGCCTAACAGCAGTGTCAGAAGCCCGACCATAAGGGAGGGCAAGTATCGTGTCCGAGTTCTATAAAGACCCTCGATGCGCGACTTGCCCTCCCTTACGGTCGGGCTTCTGACACGTTATCGGTTCAGATCCCGAATCACTTCTCGACTCGCATTGAATCCCGGCGCGCCGGTTATGCCGCCGCCGGGATGAGTTCCCGCTCCGCATAAATACAGACCTTGTACCGGCGTTCGATATTGCGCCGCGCCGATGAATGGACGAAACGCGAAGAGCTGATCGAGCGACATCTCACCATGATGAATGTGGCCGCGCGTCAATCCGAACTCACGTTCGAGATCAAGGGGAGTAATGACCTTTCGTCCGACGATTAGTGATTTCAAATCGGGTGCGTACTCCGCGAGCGTGTTAACAATCGTATCGCCAAGTTCTTCTCGTCGCGAATCCCAGTCACTGGGTACGCGCACCTCAGGCGTGCTCTCCTGGTGCTGAGTTGAAGCACGCCGGAGGCGGACGTACCCAAGTTCGTAAGGCGCGAACTGCGCATGAATCGACATGACGTGCGCGCCGCTCGGAGCGAGTGTCGGATCGCTCAGAGTCGGAATGGTGACTTCCATAAAAGGCTTCGGCGAAAAGTCACCATACTTGGCCGCATCAAAAGCGCGTTCGAGGTAATCAATATCGGGGCCGATATGAATTCGACCGGAAAGCCGTTCGACAAACTTAAGTTTGTCGGACTCTGAGAACTTGGGCAGGGCCGACAGCGCCAGATGCACCATCGCCACGACGCCATGCGCACGATAGTTCTGGGCGCGCGTGCGAAAACTAGGTGCGACCGCCGCATAATCGAGCAGCTTCGTGAATGTGACACCAGGATCGCCGTTCGAAACAATGGTCCATGCAGGAATTGATTCGCCATTTGTGAGGACAACGCCAGTGACGCGATCGTCTTTGACTTCGATACTGCGCACCTCCGCGTTTGTGCGAATCTCAGCGCCTGCATCGGTCGCCGCCTGCGCGAGCATTTGCGTCAACGCGCCCATGCCGCCTTTCACAAAAAGCGACGGCGCGATCGCCGTACCACTGTTGGCGGCTTGCAAAAGCAAAGGCGCGCATGTTCCTGCCGACCATGGTCCGGCGAACGCGCCAAAGATTCCGCGCGCGGCAACGATTGCTCTTAACGTTTCGTTCTCGAACCATTCCGCGGCAAGATCGGCCACCGCCATCGGTCCGTAACGCAGCAAACGGTATTCATCTTTCTTTCCCAGCCCGCGAATTTTCCATCCAAGTTTGCCGAGGTCCCACAACTCAGCTTTCGTGGGCGCATCGATATCTGGTGGCGTCATCGTCAGCAGCGGGCGTAGTGCTCGGCCAATACGCTCGAACGTGGCTACGAACTCCGCATACTTTTCCGCATCCTTCGCTGACACTTCAGCCAACTCGCCCACAGTTTGCCTCGGGTCATCGTGAATAAGAATGGGCGGGCCTTTGAGATTGAGGGCGCAGACTTGGGTGGAAGGCTTGATAAACTCAATGCGGTTTGAAAGTCTTAAGTCGTTGACGATCTGAGGCAACAACGGGCCGGCGCTGGTCGCAAGAGTCGAGCAACGAAAGCCGGGATGAAATTCTTCGGTGACGCACGCGCCGCCGACAACTGCACGACGCTCGAGCACAAGCGGCTTCAGCCCTGCTTTCGCAAGGTAGTACGCTGCAACGAGTCCGTTGTGGCCGGCGCCGATGATAACTACAGGTTTCATGTTTAAGGTTTCAACTTGCGTAATGAGGTCAGTACCACCTGCGTGAGCGGGTGGGTCATTGATTCGACTTAGCTTCCGTGACCCATCCGCTGACGCGGATGGTACTGACTCCATAGTCATCAAACTTGAAGCTAACTATCGCTGAGGATCGCCATCGCCGCGTTGCGCCCGCTCGCGCCCATGATGCCGCCGCCCGGATGCGTCGCTGACCCGCACATGTAAAGGCTCTTGATTGGCGAACGATACTGCGCCCAGCCCGGCGCCGGCCGCAGAAAGAAAAGTTGCTCGAGCGTCAATTCACCCTGAAAGATATTTCCTTCGGACAATCCAAACTCGCGCTCGAGATCGAGCGGCGTCAAGACCTGACGATGCAGAATGATGTCTTTGATATTCGGCGCGTGCTCGGCGATCGTGTCGATGACTGTGTCGCCAAAGGCTTCGCGTTCATCATCCCAATTTCCCTTCAAGTTGTACGGCGCGTACTGCACAAAACATGACATAACGTGCTTGCCCGGCGGTGCCACTGAAGGATCAGTCAAAGTCGGAATCACCATATCGATGTAAGGCCGCCGCGAATACTGTCCGTATTTCGCATCGTCATAAGCGCGCTCCATGTAGTCGACGCTCGGCGAAATCGAAACTGCGCCGCGCAAATGCGGGCCCGCACCCGGCAACGATTTGAAATCCGGCAGCGCGTCAAGGGCCAGATTCACTTTTCCTGATGAGCCGCGGAATTTGTAACGCTTGATGTCCTCGACGAAGTCCTCGGGCAGGTGTTCTTCGCCAACCATCTTCATGAAAGTCAGGCGCGGATCAACGCTCGAAGAGATAGTGTCGGCGTAGAATTCGTCGCCATTTTCCAGCACGACACCTTTCGCTTCGCCGTTCTTCAAAATGATTTTTGCGATGGCAGTTTCGGTGCGAATTTCTGCGCCGGCTTCGCGCGCAGCATTAGCGATCGAGATCGAAATTGCGCCGGTGCCGCCGCGCGACAGACCCCAGGAGCGAAACGCGCCGTCAATCTCGCCCATGTAATGGTGCAGCAGCACGTACGCTGTACCCGGAGAACGCACACCGAGAAACGTGCCGATAATTCCCGATGCGGACATGGTCGCTTTGAGCACGTCGGTCTCGAACCACTGATCGAGAAAATCGACCGCGCTCATCGTCATCAACTGCACCTGGTTGTATTTGTCTTCGGTGGAAAGTTTTTGAAACCGACGGCCCATCGTCAGCAGTTCCAGCAAACCTTTCAGGTTCAGCGAAGCCGGATCGGGCGGCGTCATGTTCATGACCGGCTTCACGAACTGGGCCATCTCGAGCATCGCCTTGCCGTATTCATCGTACGCTTCGGCGTCGAGGCGCGAATGCCGCGCGATCTCTCGTCGCGTTTTCGCGTGATCGTTGACACGCCACAGGTAGTCGCCATTGGGCATTGGCGTGAATGTGCCATCGAGCGGAAGAATTTCAAGACCATGGCGTGGCAGGTCGAGTTCGCGAATGATCTCCGGGCGCAACAGCGAAACAACATATGAGCAAACTGAAAATTTGAAGCCGGGAAAAACTTCTTCAGTGACCGCCGCACCGCCGAGCACATGCCGCCGCTCGAGTACGAGCACGCGTTTTCCCGCGCGCGCGAGATACGCGGCATTAACCAGGCCGTTGTGGCCACCACCGATGACGATGACGTCGTATTTCGTCATGTGTAGCGCAAATTGCTAATTTGCGCGCAAGTTAACAACTTGCGTTACATCACGCTTGCTGAGGATTGGAAAGCATACTTATAATCGCGCACCTGCACAATTGATCACAGTTCATTAACGGAGGAAGCGATGCCTATCAGCAAAATGATTCTGCCGGAATTCGAGCACGAGATGGCAAACACGCGCAAGACACTTGAGCGCGTGCCTGATGATAAGTTCGCCTGGAAACCGCACGACAAATCGATGACGCTCGGCGGGCTCGTAACGCATCTGTCGCACATTCCCAGTTGGACGAAAGAAACGTTCGCGCGCACGGAACTCGACGTAGCGCCTCCGGGTGAACCGCCCCAGCGGATGGAAGAAAAGAAATCGCGCGAAGAAGTTCTGGCGGCTTTCGACCAGAACGTGGCGGACGCGCGTGCCGCGCTCGAAGCTGCGACTGACGAACAATGGCAGGGTAAATGGTCTCTGTTGATGGGCGGCAAGACGATCTTCACTCTACCGCGCACCGCTGTGATGCGCGGGTTCGTCATGAATCACCTGATCCATCACCGCGCGCAGTTAGGTGTGTATTTGCGCCTGCTGGATGTTCCAGTGCCCTCGATCTACGGACCATCGGCGGATGAAGGCGGATTTTAGTCGCGTTGGCAACATTTCGATCTATTCGAAAATTCACCGCTTGGGCATCGCTTGTCGGCGGTGCAGTGATCTTCGCAGGTCAGTGGTGGGCGCACTCTTACTATATTGATCGCGTTAAATGGATTGATCGTTCCCCAGGTTGGATAAACGAGTTTGGGGTTTTCCTCACAGTCCTAACCCTGTTGCTCGGATTAGTGAGTCTGCCTCGATGGCAATCCTTCCTTGCTCTACTCGCAGTTATTTGGGTTGTGTTTATTTGGATGCAGGGCATTTAATTGAATCGCCCACTCTTACCGCTTCCACTGCTGCCTTCACATCGTGCACGCGGACGATGTGCGCACCGTTGAGAACGGAAGCAACCACGGTCGCGATCGTGCCATACAGACGTTCATCCGCAGGCGCGCCGTCGAGCAGTTTTCCCAAAAATGATTTGCGCGACGTGCCGATGATGATCGGCAGGTCGGGAAATTCACGAGTAAGGTCGCCGAGTCTTCGAATTAGCTCAAGGTTCTGTGCGACAGACTTTCCGAAACCAATTCCCGGATCGATCGCAATTCTCTCGCGAGCGACACCGCGCTCTTCGGCGATCGAGATGCTTTGACGCAAGCCGCCCACGACATCTGCGAAGACGTCTTCTGCGAACGGGGTCTGCTGCATATCCTTAGGCGTTCCACGGGAATGCATCAGGAGTAGTCCCGCGTTCACCTTCGCTGCTTCGTCGGCGATTGACTGATCAAATCTCAATCCCGAAATGTCGTTGACGATCTCTGCGCCGGCGGCAAGTGCAGCACGCGCCACCGCTGGCTTTGTCGTATCAATCGAAATTGGGACGGATGAATTTGCAGCCAGTCGTTCGATGACAGGGATGACGCGGCGCAACTCTTCGGCTTCGGAAACGAATTCGGAACCCGGTCGCGTCGATTCACCACCAATGTCGATGATGTCCGCGCCTTCGGCGATCATCCCCTGTGCTTGCTCGACCGCATGATCAAGCGAAAAGAACTTTCCGCCATCGCTGAAACTGTCCGGCGTTACATTGAGCACGCCCATGACGAGCGTGCGTTCGCCGTAATTAAGCGCGCGCCGTGCCAATTTCCATTCAGGCATAATGTCAAAAGGCTAGATCACTCTTGATGATAATGAAAACGGCCACCAATCGGTGGCCGCTCAAATTTGGCTCCGCAGGTAGGACTCGAACCTACAATCCCGATGCATCGGGATTAACAGCCAAATCTTTCAATAATTGCTCGCGTATCCACTTAGCGGACTTCATCCGCTTGATTTGGCGTTCTCTAATCGTGGCGGCCGAGCGCGAGCGGTGCGGCTCCTTCCAAACAAGCTTCCAAGGACCGTTCTTTCTGGTGTAATGGCCATCAAACGCATCTGTCGTATTGTGGTCCCGCAGACGTGCCGGAAGATTTGCGGTTTGGCCCACGTATAGTGTACCGCGTGGATTCTCGAGAATATATACCCAGAACATGAAATCACACAAAAGGGGAGGATAAACCCTCCCCTTTCCGTAATTTGGCTCCGCAGGTAGGACTCGAACCTACAACCCTTCGGTTAACAGCCGAATGCTCTGCCATTGAGCTACTGCGGAATATGAACCTACAATCCCGACTTGTCGGGATTAACAGCCGAATCCCGATGCATCGGGATTGAGCTACTGCGGAATATGAACCTACAATCCCGATTTGTCGGGATTAACAGCCGAATCCCGATGCATCGGGATTGAGCTACTGCGGAATACTGTTGCGCACGGCCTGAAACGCCAGCCGTGCGCGAATGAGTTTTATAACAAAACACCTTCACAGTGGCAAGCGCCACTACAGCGCCGGATGCTGACGCACGAACTCGATCAACGCCTCAGCATACGTCGGAAACGGTGGGCATTGAATTCCGTGCGGCGCGAGCAATTCCTGCGTTCGCGTCGTGTCGTACGCTTGCTCCAGAAAAAAGTAAGGCACCGCGGAATGCGGAAGACCGGTAATCTTTGGCGCGCCCGGCGCCATCAGCAGCGGATAGACTAGACTGCGTGGCACGGTGACCAGTGACTTGCGACCGCCGACCTTCACCGCGATTTCGTCGAATAGCTGTTCAGTCGTAAGTGGCGCCGGATCGGCAATCTGCAACGTTGCTCCCACAGCCCGGTCGTCTTTCGCGAGCGCCACCATCGCTTCGATTACAAAATCGATCGGCACCAGATTGAGACTCACTTTATTATTGCCGATATTGATGAGCGACAATCCGCCGGGCCATCTGCGCAGATAATGAATCAAATAATAGATACCGTCATACTTTGCGGTCTCGCCCGTGCGCGAATCACCGACAACTACCGCGGGCCGATGAATTGTCACGGGCAGCTCTGACTTAAGTTCGTGGACAGACAACTCGGCCAGGTATTTCGATTCTTCGTAATGGTTGCGAAAGCCCGCGTCATGCTTGAGTTCATTTTCGAGAATCAAGCCGAGACGTCTCCCGGCTACATAACAAGTCGACACGTAGTGATAACGTTTCAAATTCGCCATCGACTTTGCGAATTCGTTGACTCGCGCTGTTCCCTGGACATTGACGGTTTGCGCCAGTCCGCGATCGACCGCAAGGTCATAAATCGCAGCCAGATGAAACAGTGTGTCAGCCTCAGCGCGCGCGCTCTCGAGGTTCTCTCGCGAAAGACCCAAATCGGGTTTGGTAATGTCACCTTCAACTATTAGGAACTTGTCGGCATTAACTTGCGTCCGCGATGCAATGTTCGCGAGGTCCTGCTGCGCGCGCGTCAGGAGCGCCGGCTGCACCAGCAGAATAAAACGTGCGCCTTCGCGCGCGAGCCGCTCAACCAACTGCCCAGCGATGAAACCGGGAAAGCCAGTCACGAATATGGTAGGGGTGAAAGCCATTTCGTCTGCCTAAATCACTTCGTGCCCAGTATAATCCAGTCGATTTTCGAAACGCATTCTCAACTCAACTCTCAAGACGCGAGGACATTATGATTCGCAAACACACTTCACGCCGTCTCGCACCCATTTGCGCGCTGCTTTCATGCGCACTGATTTCATTTATTATCCCCGCTCACGCGCAACAGAACCGAGACTGTCCGGTTCGCGTGACATTGCTGCAAGTGAACGACGTCTATCAGTTTGCGCCGGTAGACGGCGGCACCCGCGGAGGCATCGGTCGCGTCGCGACGCTGCGCAAGCAAGTATTGGCCGAATCGCCAAACACTTTGTTTCTCCTGGCCGGCGATACGCTGTCACCGTCGATCGAATCAAATACTTACAAGGGCGCTCAGATGATCGAAGCGTGGAATGCAGCGGGTCTCGATTATGCCACCTTCGGCAATCACGAATTCGATTTCGGCCCTGACGTTTTGCGCCAACGCATGGGGGAATCGAAGTTCAAATGGCTGGCCGCTAACGTCTTCGATAAAACCACCGGAAAGCTTTTTGCCGAGACGCCCGAGTTCATTGTGCGCGAGTTTGACGGTGTCAAGATAGGGATGTTCGGCATTCTGCTGCCTGAAACGATGCAAACTTCTCGGCCCGGTCCGAACGTCGACATCGCCGATCCCTGCGCTACCGCGGCACGTGTGGTCCCGAAAATTCACGCCGCCGGCGCGCAAGTGATTATTGCCCTGACTCATCTCTCAATGGCCGAAGACAAACAACTCGCGCGCTGTTCCGGAGTCGACATAATTATTGGTGGTCACGAACACACTCTATTGGAATCGATGGCCGGGCATGCGCCGATTTTCAAAATGACTGCCGACGCGCGCGAACTCGGTCGCATCGATCTGAACATCAATCGCGCCTCCGGAAAACTTGAAAGCATCGATTGGCAAGTTATTGAAGTGACGAAAGACACTCCCGACGATGCGAGCTTTGTCGTCATTAATCAGAAATACGGCGAGTTGCTGAAGAGTCTGGAGCAGCCGGTCGGACGCACCGAAGTTACCTTGGACTTGAAAAGCGAAGACGTGCGCACACGTGAAACCAACATGGCGGACTTCATCGCCGACGCGTTTCGCGAAGCGACCGGCGCGGACGTCGCTCTGGTCAATGGCGGATCGATTCGCGCCGATACGGAAATAGCGCCCGGCGTTCTGAGCAAGCGCGATGTGCTCTCCATCCTGCCGTTCAATAACAAGATTCTGAAGGCGCAGATTACTGGCGCCACGCTGCGCGCCGCGCTTGAGCACGGCGTCGCATCGTTAGGTGTAGAAACTCAGCCGGGCAGATTTCCGCAAGTATCCGGAGTGAGGTTTTCGTACGACGCTTCACGCTCGGCGGGACACCGCGTTGTTAGTGTCATCGTCAACGGCAAGCCACTCGACGACGCGGCGACATACAGTTTGGCGGCGACCGCGTACGTCATAAATGACGGGGGCGACGGCTACACAATGTTTCGCGGCGCAAAGATTCTGGTTGGCCCGGAACAGGCGCCCAGCGAATCAGACACCCTGCAAAAGGCAATCGCATCCGTCATCTCGATCACGCCGAAGGTCGACGGCCGCGTGACTCGAGTGGATACGCCAAAGGATCAACGCCTGTGCAAATGATTCGATAGTACCGATTGGTTTTTCTGCGTAACTCAGCGAAGAACTCGGTTCTTCCTCTGTGGTTTCATTTCACGAGCCTAAGGATAACCGCAAAGGAAATTACCGAGGGTTGCGCAGAGTGCGCAGAGAACTTCAATTAGGACATGACAAATGATTAGCGAAGCTCAACTTCGACCGGCATCGCGTCGTGTGCGTTGAAACCTTCCGGCCAGTTTGAGATGTTGATGCCATAGAGCCAGTCCGATTCAGGAGTTACTGCGAAGCGTACTGTAAACGGCTGACCACGAGCCGCGCGCAGTCGCGGTGACCACGAATCGATTTTCCATTCCTGAATCAGCGGCGCCTTCGGGTCTTCCCAGGTCACTAGACGCGAGCCGCAGTCGGTGTCATTCACAAACAACGTAACGCGGGTGCGAACCCAGTCGGTTTTCGCATCAGTCGGCAACACGGGTTGAACGTGAGCGCGTACGACGATCTCGCCGACGCGCCGTCGCGTGTCGCGACCCGGAACGACAAACTCGAAAAAGCCAACGCCGGCGCCCCAAATGTATCCCGAGTCACCCCCGAGTTTTTCGAATCTTCCTCGTGCTACCGTGTTCGGTGAAAAGCGATAAAGAATCTGACCGTTTGGTTCGTAAATGACCTTCGGCTGCGTTGCCTCATCAGCTTCACCACGGTCGAACGCGAACTGCCGTGGCACAAGATGCTTGTCCGGATCGAGCAACGTGGGCGCCGGCGTCGCATTCACCAGCGAACTGAAGACGTGTGACGCGCCGCGGACTTCGGCAATCACGCCCGCATCACGTGGCGTTGAATACGTCACGCCATACCCGCGATTCGGATCGGGGGTGATAGTCCAGAATATCGCGCCACCTGCGCCGTCGCGCGCGGTGTGATCGAAGTAAGCGCGAAACCAATCGAGTTGGGTCGCGCCATTGAAACCGTCCGGCGACATACCGAATTCCCCGAACACGATCGGCTTGTTGAGAGCGCCGGCAGCGGCAACTCGATTCGCGATGAATTCACCCAACGCTTGCGGCGAATCGACAAAACTGTCGTGATCGTCGCGCGGATAGTTGTGTACATCGCAATAATCAACGGTCGGCAACGCGTGGTCCTTCAACCATTCGCGCCGCTCTGCGGCGGTGCGATAACCCCAGACGCCGGGCGCGATCATGTGATTCGGATCGAGCGATTTCAGATAAGCGCTCATCTCCGCAATCCAGGCACGACGTTCGTCCCAGCGACCCGTCAAACACTTTCCTTCGTTAATAAGTTCGTATCCGAAGATGGCCGGGTCATCGCGATATAAAACTTTGGTGACCGAGTTTCGTCGCGTGGCGATCTTCTCGATATGTTCGCGATACAACCGCCGCGCAGTTTCGTTCGTGTAAAACTGCATCGCCTTTTCGTCGTTGATGCCGAACGGCTGCTTGTCGTCGTCAGCGCCATCGACACCAGCCCAACGCAAGTACTGCGTGACTCCCCCCGTATCGCGCCACCAATTCACCAGACACAATTGCACGCGTAGATTGTTGCGCGCGGCTTCGGCGATCACTTGATCGAGAAAGACGAATTCCGCTTCGTTCCATTCGTTTGGCTGGTTACGGAAGGAATGCGTGCGCGGCCAGTCCTTGAAATCAGCGCCAATTGGCTTAACGTCGTTCGGACCACCTTCGCCCGAGGCCCATATGCGCACAACTTTGATGCCCATCTGCGCCGCTTGCCGCAGAGTCTCAGGCATGCGCGCGCGATCCTCGTCGCGGTACATCACTGATACATTGGCCCCGACGAAGCGAAAAGGACGACCGTCCAAAAGAAATCTGATGCCGCGCGCGCTGACGACTCCGGCAGGAGTGCGATTGGCAGATTCGCGTTTCGAGAGCGCAAACAAAACCGCCGCGACTGCAATTAAGACAAGTGCGGCGAGTAAGAGTTGCTTTCTGATCATGATTCGCGGGTGAGTTTCAGGTTCGGGGTCTGAACTCGTAAATGACGATTCGAACATTGCTCAAGAGTTGGAAACATCGGTCTCCAATCGCTCTTCATTTTGTTCTGCCGCCTCCTCCATTTTCTTCCGCAGGCTAAGCGGCCGCATATCCGTCCAGACTTCCTTGATGTACTCAAGACACTCTCGTTTTGTGCCGGACTTGCCGGCGTCGCTCCATCCCAACGCGTTCTCGCGATCAGCCGGCCAGATCGAATACTGTTCTTCATAATTAACGACTACTTTGTAGATCGTTGTGTCTTCTCTCTCTTCGCTCATCGTATCCAATTCCTCCTGAGTATCATGTTGTGTGTGCTATCGACCTTTTACATAACCTGCGGATTTGCGGTTTCGCTTCCATTCAGACTAAAGCGCGCGCATCCCCGCTGGCACGCCGGCAAACCGAGCCTCGGCAGGCGGCGCGTTTGCGATCCGGTCCCAGTAATTACCCCGAACCTGAAACCTGAAACTTCACACTTGAGACGTTGGGTTCGAACACGCTCCACAGCTCATCAATGTTCGAAGTTATCCGACAAGGCGGCAAGCTCTTCAGAAATTGTTGCCCGTATACTTTCGTGCGCAGACGAGGATCGAGCACGGCGAGCACGCCTCGATCTGAAGTGCTGCGAATCAATCGCCCGAGACCCTGCTTCAAACTGATAATCGCTTGCGGGACGCTGTATTCATAGAAGCTCGAGCCGCCCATCTCTTCTATGTGCCGCTGGCGCGCGGCCACCACCGGGTCAGTCGGCACCGCGAATGGCAACTTATCGATGATCACGCACGAAAGTTGTTCGCCGCGCACGTCGACACCTTGCCAGAAACTCGCCGTGGCAAACAGGACGGCGTTCGGAGTTTCGCGAAACTTCTTGAGGACAGCGCCTTTCGATGTGCTGCCCTGCACAAAGCACGGATAATCAATTTGCGGCGCTACACGTTCGTAAAGTTCGTTCATGCCGGCATTACTCGTGGAAAGAACAAAAGCGCGGCCCTCGGTCGCGTTCACAATCTTGATCGCTTCATCGGCAGCCGCGCGACCCCACTGCGGCGAGCGCGGGTCCGGCATCGATGGCGGCAGATAAAGCACGGCCTGGTTTTCAAAATCGAAGATCGATTCGGCAATCATCTCTTCGGCTTCATCCAGCCCCAGCCGCTCGCGAATAAAGTTGAAGTTGCCGCCGCTTGAAAGCGTCGCGGAGGTGAGAATCACTGTCGGCACTTTCGCGAAGAGACGATCCTGCAATAATCCGGAAACATCGATCGGCGACGAGCGCAGAAAAACTCCTCGTCCGCGACGCTCGATCCAGTAAACAAATTGTTTGTCGTCGCCTTTGACGAGAAAGTTCAGCGCGAATCGCAGCTCGCGGACTCGCCGCAGAATATTTTCCGCATCGGGTGGTGGATCTTTCAAGATCGCCAGCGCCGTTTCCAAACGATAGAGCGAATTGTCGAGAGCGTCGCTTGGGAGCGCGGGCGTCTCGCCCGCATTGTTCGACAAACTTAAGTTTGTCGGACTTCCGCCGCGGCCGGCCACCAACGCAAATCGCCCTTCCTGTCCTCTTCCCTCTTTGAACGAAACCCAAAAAGCATCTGCGAATCGCTGTATGCGCGCACTGATCCGCGCCAACTCACGTTCGACTTCCTTGTTGTCTAGACGCAACCCACCGACGTCATACATCAGATCGTCAATCTGATAGTTGGAAACGCCGACGCCAAAATATTCCGACGCCACGTCTTCGATTTGGTGCGCTTCATCCAGAATCACGGCCGCGTAATCCGGCAGCACCGCTCCGTATGCCCCGTTGCGTAACGCCAAATCTGCAAAGAACAGGTGATGGTTCACGACAACGATATCCGCGTCGATCGCGCGTTGCCGCATGCGCGTGACGAAACATGGCTCGAAGTCCGGACACTTCTGTCCGAGACAAGTATCCGAGCGCGCATCGATATGTCGCCAAAACGGCAGATTTTCGGGGAGGTTCGAAAGCTCGGCGCGATCACCCGTGTCTGTCTGGGTGGACCAGCGAAACACTTCGTCAAACTGATCGATCTGGTCGAGACCTTCGAGGACGGGTGCGCTCGCGGCGCCCTTGATGCGATGCAGACAGGCGTAATTGTTTCGTCCCTTCATTACCGACACGCGAAACTTTGCCGGCAACGTTTCCTGAAGGAACGGCAGGTCTTTGTCCATCAACTGCTCTTGCAGATTTTTCGTTCCGGTGGAGATGACGACGCGGGCGCCGCTGCCACAGGCCGCCGCGATCGCCGGCACCAGATACGCGAGCGTCTTGCCCGTGCCCGTGCCCGCTTCGACGATAAGGTGCCGCCGCTGCTCGAAGGCGCGCAGCACGGCCTCGGCCATTTTGATTTGGCCGGGGCGATGTTCGTATTCAGGATGAGTTCGGGCAATCAGGCCTTCCGGCCCAAAGACTTCTTGCATGAGGCGACTACTTTAATCCGCGCTGCGAAATTTTGGAAACGCTATCGCGGCGCTAAGAATGGCGTGGCACGCGCATCTTGCGCGTGGATTCACGGGCGGGACGCCCGTGCCACTCTTTCAAATTGGGGCACTACGACAAACTGAAGTTTGTCGGACAATTATTTTCATTCATGATAAAGTGCGCCTGTTTTGCTCGCGCTCCGATCGCGTAATTCATAATCTTAAATTCGTTCTCATCATCCGTGAACAAAAAAGAATCTCCGCTGACCCGGCACTCATTAATTTATGTCTTGCTGCGCAGACATTATTGGCTGGCTGCCGCACTGCTGACGCTGGTCGTTTGGGCGGCTATCGCGCTGGCGATACGGCCGCTGAAAGGCGCCGGGTCTTACGAGTCCCATCCTTACGGCCTTACCACGGGACTGGAGAATCAGTCGCTCGATCTGCTTTTTCAACTGCGCGATGCTCGACACCCTGAGTTGCGCACGCGCGGACAACACGAACCAGTGACGATTATCGAAATCGATGATGCGACAATCAAAGCCTCCGGCGTGCGCATCCAGAAATGGCCGCGCGATCTTTACGCAAAGCTAATCGACGCCGCCAGCCAGGGGGACGCGGCCGTGATCGGCCTCGACATGTTTCTCAGTGAAGGGGGGGGCGCATCAGCAGATGACAAAGTTGCTGACGAGAAGCTTGCCAAGTCGATTGCCGATGCGGGCAACGTTGTGCTTGCGATGAAGACACCAGCCGGGGGTTATGAAGAATTGCAGCCGCTGCCGATGTTTGCCAATGGAGCTTACGCCATTGGTTACGTAGACCTGCCGCTTGACAGTGACGGATTCGTGCGTAGCTCGCAACTGCTCATTCCCGCCCAGCCCGAACCGAAGGCCAGTTTCGCGACTCGTCTCGTAGAAGGCTATCTCGCGGCGACTGCTTCGGAAGGCGCACCGCCGCAGTTCCTGCAAGCAACTGCAGGTGGCAATTTTCGCCTGGGCGAGCGGCAAATTCTCTTGCGTAACGACGGCAATTTGCAATTGGACTTTCGCGGGCGCTCGCCGGCATTTCGCCGGATATCAGCCGCGGATGTCTTGCTCAATCAAACGTCAGTGCCGGCTGATGCGTTTCGTGATCGGATCGTTTTAATTGGCGCTTCGAATATCGATGCGCCCGATCTTTTTTCCACTCCGTTTTACGAATACTCGGCGCTGTCGCGCGCTTTAGATCGAAGTTTGGCCGACGCTCCGAAACGAATGCCGGGGGTTGAAATTCATGCAAACGCTGCAGCCACTCTTTTAAACGGAAAGATGCTGAAGCGCCCGCGCTATCTGACCCAGATCTTTCTGGTGTTGCTGGCGCTGATCGCCGTGGCCGCTTCAGTCTTTTGGTTGCGTCCACTGATCGCTTTCATCGCAGTAATCGTGATCGCGGGACTGACACTGGCAATTTCATCATGGGCGTTCAATGCACACGGGGCGATTCTGCCGCTGGCCAGCACGTGGCTCGGAATGATCGCGCTGACGCCAATCGGTTTAGGCGTCCGCTATGCGCGCGAGCGGCTATTGCGCAGCGAAACCGAGGCGGAACGCGAACAGGTAATGGATATCTTCTCGCGATTTGTTTCTGCGGATGTCGCCAAAGAGATGTGGGATAGGCGCGGCCAATCCTCACTCGCGGGAGAAATCCGAACGGTCACGATCATCTTCACCGACATTCGCAACTTCACGACGCTTTCTGAATCGGAAGCGTCGGACAAAGTCGTCGAATGGCTGAACGACTATTTCGCGCGCATGAATGAAATCGTCGAGCGTCATGGCGGTCACATCAACAAATACATCGGCGATGGTTTGATGATCGTCTTTGGAGCGCCGGTGGATCGAGGCGATCGCGCCGAGGCGAAAGCAGCGGTTGAATGTGGTCTCGTCATGCTCGAAGAAGTCGAACGCATGAATGAAGATTGGAAAGGCACGGGCCGGCCGGTCGTTAAGATCGGCTGCGGCATTCATACCGGGGCGGCTACGTGCGGCGTAATCGGTGCAGAGCGGCGTCTCGAATACACCGTCATTGGCGACACGGTGAATCTTTCGGCGCGCCTCGAATCAACCACCAAAGAGTTCAGCGTTCCGATCTTGATCAGCGAACCAACAGCGAAGCTGGTCGGTGATGATTTCGAAATACGACCACTCGGCGAAGTCAAAGTGAAAGGCAAGACGCAAAACACAACCGTGTTCACCGTCTCGCGGAAGAATGTGCCGGAGGGTAGCGAGGCGAACGCAAGTCGTTCGTAAAAAGAACGTGTTTCTCTGTGTCTCTGTAAGATCCCGGTGTCTCCGTGGTGAATGCGATTAAATGATTTCAGCGCTGAGTCACAGAGTCCCACAGACACACAGAGGACTAATGGGTTTGCCTTGGCACCGTCATTGTCGATAATAAGAGTCCCGACGAAGCTCAGTCCAACAAGGAACTTCTAGTGTCGAAAAACTTTTCCTCCGCTTGCCGGGCCGTTGTCGCTCTCACACTTGCTTTATCTTTCAGCCCAACGCTAAACGCATTCGCGGGTAGGATGCCCGCGCCCCCGGAATTTCAGGACAGCAAACCGCGCCGGCCTCTGCCTAAGCCCCCGGGCGCGTCGCGCGGCTTCGAGCAAGGCAGCCGAGATGCCTCGTCACGATTAATCGCCGCTGGCGCAACGCGCGGACCTTTGAAACCGACGGCGCCGTACGAAGGGTTGGCTTATGAAGCGCGACCGTTTTTCGCCTGGACGCCTGCGCCGGGCACAGGTTCGTATCATTTCACTCTGCGCGCGGGTGCAGATTCATCCGCGCCGATTATTTACGAAGCCGATGCGAAGACCGCGCAATTTTCGTATCCCGCAGACGCGCCGGCATTGACGCCTGGACAAATCTATTCGTGGCGCATCTCGACCGCGGGAGTCCTCGAACGAAAGCAAGGTCCAACCGCGACTTTCTTCGTGCTGACTGGCGAAGACGCCGCTCAAGTTAAAGCCGCGCTCGAAAAGGCAAAACTCACCTCACCAAAAACTGCGGCCGAACGTCTGGCGCAAGCGCGCATCTTCGAAGATTACGGCGTCTGGTACGACGCATTGCGCATCGCTGCTGAGCTGGTGGCCGCGGACGCAAACAACACGGATGCGAAAGCTTACTACGACGCGCTCATCAAGAAGCTGAAAGACGAGAATGAGAAGGCTGCGGCGCAAACATCATCATCAGCGCTTCCGCTGTGGCAGCAGCTTCGGCCGTTAATTGAAAAAGGAAATGAAAGCGCTGCGCGATCTTTAATTGCTCGCAATGTAGACGCTGCCCGCGCGCTCTATCGCGAGTTGCTGTTTGAGAATTTCACCTCACGCCTCTACGACAATCCTCCTTTGCCACTCGCGGACGCCACGCGAAAGCTTCTGGCGGAGACGGATGATCAAACTCGGGCGCTCGAAACGCGTTTCAACGAATGGGTGAAAGAGAAGAAGCTCGGCGTCTTCACCTTTGCCGGCGAACCGATCGAACAAATTCTTTATCTCGCCCAGCTCGCGCAGCTTCGCGATGCCGAAAAAGACGCCGGCAAAGATGCGCCGCCCGGTTCGCCGCGCGAACTAACCGAGCGCGCGCTCGAGTTGGCGAACGCTAATGGCATGGAGCTGGCTTCGGCCAGCTTTTCACTTTCGCTTTCAATTTATGCGGTGCGGGAAAAGCGTCTCGACGACGTTGCGCCGCTGGTCGAACGCGCTGAACCCATCTCGACGAAGTGGAACCATCCGGTCGCGCTATTTCAGATTCCGCTTATTCGCGCGTACGCGGCCTATGTGGCTCAGGATTGGAAGACTGCTGTGCCACTGTTCGCGCGCGCAGCCGAACTCGCCAAAGCCCTGTCCGGGTTGCGCAGAAGCAGAGTGAATGCGCTGTCGATGCTGGCGACCGTCTCGCGCAACACCGGTGACAAGCAAACCGTTTACGCGTCGCTGACTGCAGCAGTCGAAGATCAGCAACAAGTTTTGAAAGAGACGAGCGGCGATGAAGCGCACTTGAAAGAAGCGAAACAGCTGGCGACCCTGGAGACGCAACTCGGCGGCGCGCTTGCCGCGCTCGGCCGGCACGTCGAAGCCGGCGAATGGTACGTCCGCGGCGAAAAACTACAAGCCGAAAACTACACCACGGAAAAAGCGCAAATCGAAAAGAGCATGGCGGAGATGACCGCATCGATGCAGGCAAAAATCAATGCCAGCACCGATCAGGGTTACCGAACGGCGGCAGGCGGTGCGTTGGAGAGTTATCTCGACGGCATGCTCACTTATCTCGATAGCCTGGCGAGCGCGCGGGGCGACAATGCGGAAAATGCGCGGATTGCTGAAGAGCGTTTGCAGCTCGCCCGACGCGGCGGCGATGAAAACAAGATCGCGCACGGCCTCGAACAAGTGGCCGACGCATATCGCAAAGCCGGCGACTATGCCAAGGCGAAAGCAACCGCCGCAGAGTCGCTGGCATTGCGGCTTAAAGACTCGCGCCACCGTTGGATCTATGAAACGTACTACCTGCTGGGACAGATCGCCGATGACGCGGATGATTGGAATGATGCTGTCGCGCAGTATCGGCAGGTTATTGAGTACGCAAAGCCGGGCGTGCTGCCGCCGATCTACGATCTCGCCGCCTCGCCCCAGGACTATCGCGCGCTCCTGGCGCCGATGAATAACCTCGACTTGCTCAGTCGCACCAGCAAATTGTTCGACGCGCGTACAGCAATCGCAAAGATCCTGGCGCGCCGCGGCAATTATCGCGACGCAGATCAGGAATATCAGTCGCTGCTCGACGAAGTGCCAAAGCTTTATGCCGCCGGCGCTCCCGACGAAGCCGACTTGTCGAGTTGGATTACTTCCAAGGGTAAGGCCGAGATTAAGCCGCTGGACGTGGCCGCCCATCGTCGCCAGACCGGTTTCGTTGCAGACAAAGACGAGCAACAGCGATCGGATCTCGCCGCGATGATGGTGAACTCGCACCGCTCAATGATCCTCAGTTACCGCGCAATGCTATTCGAAGATGAAAACGATCTCGATAACGCGGTGAAGGCATACGAAGAAGCAAATGCGTTGAGCAGCACTTTGGTCGGCGGCGCCTTTTCCCTTTCGGGAACTTACGTGGCGCTGGCGCGGATTGAGCGCGAACGCGGCAATTATGCCGCCGCCGAAGGTCCGATCGAATTAGCTTTGGCCGAATTTGTGCGTCGCAACGAAGCGTGGGGCATCGCCAGCATTCTCGCGTTCAAGAGCGCTTTGTGGCGCGACGAAGGCAAGCTCCCCGAATCCAGACAGTTTGCCGAAGACGCCTTGAAGATTGCGCGGCCGCTCGGACAACGTTCGCAGACTGCGGCGATGCTGCGCACGCTGGGACGGACGGAGAGCGAAATCGGCGGCCCCGCGCTCAAGCCTTCTGAGGAGCATCTGCGCGAAGCGCTCACCATTTGGCGCGATCTTGGTCTGCGCGCGCATGCGGCCTACACGTTGGACAGTTTGGGCCTGACTTTGGAGCGGCTTGGTCGCGACGATGAAGCTTTGGCTGCTTACGTCGAAGGCGTCGGCATCATTGAAACGCTGGTTGGTTCTTTGTCGGCGAATGTCACTTCGGAGACTTTCAACGCCAGCCGCGGCAATCGCGATCTCTACGATCACCTCATTAAATTGCTGATCAAAAAAGGACGCGCCTCGGAAGCGCTCGCGTATCTCGAGCGTGCCAAGTCAAAATCGCTGGTTGATGCATTGGCTGGAGCGAACGTGCGCGGTAAAGATCCAAACGTCGCGGCCTTGCTTGAACAGGTGCGCCGAGAAACAGAGAGCCTGCGCGTGGCCGAGCGCGAGCTCGAAGTTGAACTAGCCAAGCCGGAAGCCGAACGGGATCAGATGAAGATCGCCGCGGCCCGCGCGGGCCTCAACGACGCGCGCACGCGCTATGTCGATGCCGTCGAAAACATCAAGCGCGCGAACCCGTCCTACGCGAGTTTGGTCGCGGTGAACCCGACTGACCTGGTGAAGGTGCGCAGCAGCCTGCCCGAAAAAACCCTGCTGCTTGAATATTTTCCGACCGATAACGAGCTGTACATTTTTGTGGTCACGCGCGACGCGGAGCCGGCGATTCGCACCGTGAAGATCAAGCGCGAGGAATTGGCGCAACTTGTGATTAGGTATCGCGAGGCGCTCGACAGCGCGACTGAGCCGGGCGTGCTCGAACGTTCCGCGCGCGGCGAGTTGTGGAAAGACGACGGCAAGCCGGATTTCAAAACGACCGTGGCGCCGATCAAAGATGCGACGCTGCGCTTGTACGACGCCCTAATCGCGCCCGCACAGGCCGAAGTCGACGCTGCGGACACCTTAATCATCGTTCCCGCTGCCGAACTCTACTACTTGCCGGTTCATGCATTGGGACGCGCGAACGCAAACGGCTCAATTGATTTTCTGATCGAACAGAAGCGTTTTGCTTATCTCGCTTCGGCGGATTTGTTGAATACGGTAACGCCCGTGGCGAACAGCGGCAACGGTCAGGCGACTCGGCCACTCCTGGCGCTGGGAAATCCTGACGGCAGTTTGCCGGCTGCGAGCGATGAGGTGTCGACGCTTGGTAAAATGTTTGAGCACTCAAACGTCGTCACCGGCAAGGACGCCACTGTCGCGCTCGTCGCGCAATCGACGGCCGGCACTTCGTACGTGCACTTTGCGACGCACGGTTTCATCAACAGCATGGAACCAAAAGAGAGCTATCTCTTGCTCGCAGGCGATCCCGGACGACTCTCAGTGAAAGACATAGTCGAAGACAACTACAAGCTTTCTTTTGCCGGCACCCGCATCGTCACGCTTTCCGCCTGCGAGACGAACCTGGGTGGCTTCGATCCGAGCGCCGTTTACAGCAGCCTCTCGCGCGCGTTCGCGAAAGCCGGCGCGCCGACGGTGATCGCCTCGCTGTGGAGTGTCAACGACGTTTCGACAAAAGAAACGATGCAGGCGTTCTACAAAGAGCTGGCGGCAGGTCAGTCCAAAGCGGAGAGTCTGCGGCGTGCGCAACTCGCGGTGATGCACGACCCGCGCTTTGCCCATCCATACTTCTGGGCGCCATTTGTGGTGCTTGGGGACTGGCGATAAGAACTAGAGATCGTCACGACTGACGTCTTAGGCGCGCGCCGTCTTCGTGAGGAGTATTACTGGTCAATCAGTCGCTTCAGCTTTTCCGCCAAATCGGCGTTGATCCCAGCTAACGCACGCGCGACTTCTTCCGCTTCACTTTTCTTTCCAACCTGCAAATAGGCCACGCCGAGATTGTACTGAGATTCTGCGTAGGTTGGCTTTAGCTCGACGGCGCGTTTGAATTCAGCAGCCGCTTCTGAAGTTCGCTTCAATCCGATCAAAGCCAGGCCGAGATTGTTGTGGATTTTTGAGAGCGTCTCGTCAACTTTTAGCGAACTCCGGTAGGCGTCGACGGCGTTCTGATAATCGCGAAGATCAAAGTAGGCGTTCCCCATATTGTAGTTCGCGACAATTTTGGAATCGTCTTTCGTCGCCAACGCAATTGCCTTCTTAAATTCTTCAATCGCTTCCTTCAACTCGCCGGTTTCGGTCAACGTCAGCGCGAGCAGATAGTGCGACGCGTATGAATCCGGCGACTCCTTCACCGCTTGCTTCAACTCCGGCACGGCTGCGGCGTTTCGACCGGCGCGATATTCCGTTTCAGCTTTGGAAAGATGAGAATTGGTGCTCGGCTCAACGCCGCCGCGCATAAGAACGCGTGGCGGATAACGCACCGAAGGTTCCCGCGCCAGATAATCGCGCAACGCGTCGTCTTCTTTTTGCGGCGGCTTTCGCTCGCGCGCCGGAGATGGCTGTACTCCCTGTTCCGAGGAGCTTTGCGCTTTTACCGGGACGGAAATGGCAGAGAGAGCAGCGAAAAAGATTCCGCACAGCGTAATTCGCACAATCGAGATGGACAGTTCCATAAAATTTCGTCGCGTATTTTATCTTTGCTGCGATGGCGAACTGCCGACGACGCCAACTACAAGAGGATTCGCTTCGGGCTCGCGTCGATAGAATACTCGCGGGCGTTGGACGTTGTCGTGAGCTTTATCGTCCGCAGTCTTATTGCCGTTCCCGACGCCATCACGCGCTGTGGTTCCGTCTCCGACAAACACCACATAGCGGCCGCGCCCGCGCAAAGCCTCAAGCGAATTGTCTTCCTGCATCTTCGGCACTTCGTCAGTCGCAAAGTCCAGCCACTCACGAATATCTATCGCCCCATTCTTCGGTTCGCGATCCGCGGCGCCTTGCTTCAATCCTTCTTCAACCAGGGCGTAAGTTAGAAATCCATGACCGAACTTTGCCGCTTCCTGCGCAGCTTGGTAACTCTGTGCCGCGGTCATGACATACATGCCTTTCTCGTAAGCCAGCTGCGCCAAGCCTTTCGAGTTCATCGGCCCGCGCCGTTTCTCTTCTGCTTCCAAAGCCTGACCGCTATTGCAAGCGTCGATGACAAGCAGTAATTGGCCCGCGTCAATGCCTTCGAAAAGCTTTTCCAATTCGCGATCAGAGATGCTGTGGGCCAGCAGCGTCTGCAAAGCGGCTTCGTTCAAGTGCTCGCGCGGCCCATCGTAACCGAGATCGTGCGGGATTAGATAGAACTGGTTTTCCTGGGCAGTGCCGTGTCCGGCAAAGAACACAATGACCGCATCCTCGGGCTGTACCTGTTTGGCGAGGTCGGCCAGTCTCTGCGTGATGGCGGCTTTGGTAGCCTGTGCGTCAGCGAGCGAAATAACTTCGACCCTGGCATAGCGCTTCAAGGCTTCCTGTTGCCGCTTAACCTCAGCGGCGAAGGCCTCGGCGTCGGCGGCAGCATAATTCAGCCGATAGGCGGGGTTCGCATATTCGTTCACCCCGATGGTGAGGACGTAAGCGGTTCCTTGTCGCTTCAAAGTGTCAGCTCCCGTGACAGTCAATTCAGCATCGCTGCTCTTGACGTTGTCACGATTGAAGGCATACGCGGTGAATTTGTTTTCGCCGGCGACGATGGGAATAGTTGTTTCGAGCGTCACGTTCGCCTGGCTCTTCAACACATCACCGCGCCAAACTTTGACGAGCGAGCCGTTGCGAAACAGGCGCACGTCCTGCGCGCCGGCCGGCGCCTCGGATATTGCAATCTTTACCTGAAAATCGCGCGTGGCTGCCGAGCTCTCTCTGCGTGGGACAAAGATGACGTGTGGCTGGCGCCGATCAACCGAGGTGATTGCTTGTTTCGCGTGCGGTCGTTCCGCCTTGAACAGTTCTGACAGCACGCCGGGTCGGAAGTAATCGTTGAAGAACCATTCGACGGGCGCGACATCCATGAGGCGCGATGAAAACCGCCATTGGATCTGTCCAAAAGCGGCGGGGGTTCCGTCAAACAACCCGTCGGGCGTCACCACAAGCCAATCGTTTTTGCCCATCGTTATCAGCGTTGCGACTTCAGTGCCCGTCTGTAAGTCCCAAATCTTGGCGGTGTCATCCAATGCGACGCTCGCGACAGTCTTGCCGTCGGCTGTGAAGGCGAAGTGTCTTATGCGATCCGCATGTCCGGCAAGAGTTCGCAATTCCGCGCCTGTCGCGGATTGCCAGACCTTAATCGAACCGTCCCATAAGCCCGCGAGGAGAGAACTTCCATCCGGGGTAAAACCGACCGTGGTCACCGAATCGTCGGTCTTAATTGTGCGCAATTCGGCCCATGTGCGAGCATCCCAAATCTTTACTTCCTCAGAGGCGGCAGCAACCAACAAATCTCCTTTTGGACTGAATGTGACCGACATATTCACTCCGATAGAGTTGAATCCACCAAGCGTCTTCATCAGCCGGCCGCTACTTACTTCCCAAATTTTTACCGTGCCCCCCGTATTCGCACTCGCTATCAACTTATCGTCCGCACTAAACGCGAGACGTTCAGCGCCGATTGAGTCGGCGCCAAACAGGCGAACTTCCCCGGGAGAATCCACGCGCACAATTCTAATTCGGCCACTCTTCGAAGTGTCCGGCTGCTTAGTTGAGTAATCAATATCCGCCAGACCTGCCAGCAGTTTGCCGTCATGACTGACGGCTGTGATACCGTCCGTCAACCACGTGCGAACACTCTTCTGGTCCGCAGCAAACGTCTGCGCGCTGAGGTCTTCAATTCGGCGATTAGCAAGATCGATTCGCTCTGCGTCGCGCACAAGTGATTTGCTGTCCGGAGTGAACGAGAGATTAAGTCCGCCACCTTTGAATGAATACGCAACATAACCGGCCGCCAAGTCCCAAATATCGGTCCTGCCGCTCGCACTCAACGCCAGGAGTTTGCCATTCGGACTGAAAGCAACTGACGAAAGACTCGCCGTTTGCTGTTCAAGTTTTGCTAGTTGCTTTCCAGTTGTCGCATCCCAAACATAGAGACCGGAAAGACCACCCGCGACGATTCGCTCTCCGCCGGGACTGAATGTCACAGCATCAACCCGCTGCGCGAATCGTTTTTCGGGCAAGTACCTGATCAGTTCGCGCGTCTTAGTGTTCCACAGCTCGACACCGTGAAGAGTGCCCAGCATGAGAACCGCCCCGTCCGGACTTAACGCAAAGTTATAAGCCTTATTGGCAAAGACTTGATCGCCGTAATCCGCTTTCACACTCTGCGCCGTAAAGGTGCCCCGCTCTTTTCCCGTGTTCAAGTCCCAGAACGTTACCGTATTGTTCGTGAGGCTCGCGATCGTCTGCCCGTCCGCGCTGAACACAATTCGTCCGCGCACTTCACCTTTTCCAACAATCTTTTCGACAGCGCCGGTCTCCGCGTTGCGCAGCGTAATTCCTTTAGGACTGAAACTAGCCAGCGCCGCTCCGTTTGCAGACAGCGCCAAGTCACTTGTCTGCCCGCCTTCTTCCCATCCCAGATCGAACTCGCGGACTGGCTCGCCCGTATGTGAACGGCGGAAAATAATCTTGTTGCCTTCTCTGGTGACGAGCAGATTTCCGTCAGGCGAGAAAGTTGGCGCGTGGTTATTTTTGAACTGGTGCAGGACCGCGCCCGTGGCGACTTCCCAGACCGTGACCGCATCGTTACTGCCCCCTGCAAGAAGTTTTCCGTCGCGAGTAAAAACCAGACGATTCGTCGAGAACGATTCCAGATCGCCGGCAAAACCTCTGAACGTACGCAGCTCCCGCCCGGATTGCGCGTCCCACAGCTTCACGGTTTTATCTTCACTGGCGCTGACAATGATCGACCCGTCAGGGCTCACGGCAATTGCTACCAGCGGTTTAATGTGTCCGGTTTGGACAAAGACGCGAGGCCGTTCATTTGTCGGCGCACTCGTTTGTGCCTGCTGGGCCTTCTGTTCGGCGACCTGGCGCGTTGCCGCGACTTCACCCTCTTGAAATTTCTGAACGCGTTGAGTTATTTCCTGTTGGGACAGTTCGGCAGGCGCTGGAATGCCGCCATTGAGCACCTTCGCCAGTAGTCCAGAGGTTTGGAAGTTCTCAGCCAACGCTCCGAAAGGAGCAACGTCCCGCAGCGCCGAAGAATAACGCCATGACAAGAAGCTGCGTGCTTCGCTTGCCGCATCCACGTGACCAGCCGGTGTGGTTACGATCCAGTCCGAATCGTTTAGCACCCGTAGTGTGGCCAATTCGCGCTTTCCATTTACGTCCCAGAATCTGACCGTGCCGTCGCCACTCGCGGTCGCCAGTAACCGACCGTCAGGACTAAACGCGATCCGCCACGCGTCGTACGTATGTCCAGGAAGTGAAGCGACCTCGGTACCCGTTGCGACGTCCCATATTTTCAATTCAGCACGAGCATCGCGACGCATCGTAGAAGCACCACCCGCACCACTCGCGAGAAGTTTTCCATCAGAGCTGAACGCAACGTCGAGCACCGGAAGTTCGTGGCCGGCGAGAGTCCGGACCACAGCTCCAGTCGCCACGTCCCAAATCTTTATGTTGTTTTCCAAACCGCCGGCACTAGCGAGAAACTTGTTGTCCGGACTGAACACAACGGACATGACGTTGTACTTGTGCCCCGTGAGCGCGCGCACTTCCGCGCCCGTTCGCACGTCCCACAACTTGATCGTGGATTTTTGAAATGCAGCAATAAATTTTCCGTCGTTAGAAAACGTCAGTCCTTGCGCCGGGTTTCCCTCAAAGCCCTTAAACTGCCGCAACTGCGTTCCGGTCTGGGCGTCCCACAGGTTGATCGGATACGTGGCCTTTTCGTCTTCACCTTCGCGCATCGCACCGGCGATTAGCTTTCCGTCGGGACTAAACCCGAATGCCGTTGACCAGAGTCTGGGCGGCAGCTTCAGCTTCTCTTTTCCGGTTGCGACATCCAACAACGTCAGCGCTATACCCTCTGCTGTCTCGCGCCGAGCCAACAATGTCGTTCCATCCGGACTGATTTTGAACGGCGAGGGAATGAGTTTGAAGGGCGAGAAGCCCTCGCGCTGTTGGTTTACTAGTGCGAACTGACCCGTTGTCATGTCCCATGCGCCGGGCGGCGCGTCACCGCGCCCGACATAAAGCTTCTTACCGTCCGGCGCGAACGCAATGGACGAGGCAATTGAAACCCGGCGCGGGAGATCAATCGCAATCTTTCCACTCGCTACATCCCACAGCATCAACGCATCATCAATGCTGGTGCCGCTGGCGAGAATCTTGTTATCGGGACTAAATGCCAGCGCATGAACTGAACTGCTCCTGCTGTTTTTCAAAGTGGTGATGGTCGCGCCCGTTTGTGTGTCCCAAATCTTGATGTTCGATCCATCGCCCGCACTGACGACGCGCTTGCCGTCGGATGAGAATGCAACGGCACTAATTTCTCCAGTCTTTGGCTCGTAGGTCAGAATGTTCCCACCGGTATCGACACTCCAAAGCTTTACAGTCTTGTCCTCGCTGCCACTGGCGAGCGTACGACCGTCGGCGCTGAATGCCAGCGTTGTGATGTTGTCTGTATGACCGGTGAACTGGCGAATTTCCGCGCCGGTCGAAACGGACAGCAACTTAACTGTTCGATCATATCCGGCGACCGCAACGTTTTTGTTGTCCGGGCTGAAAACAAGCGTCTGAATGTCTTCGAGTTTTGTTGCTAAGCGCCGCGGTTGATCGAAAGTAATCGCATCAAAAAACATGACGGATGATTCGCCGCTTTCGACGACCGCCAGCGTTTTCCCGTCAGGGCTGTAAGCGACCGCATTGATGGATGAAAGATAGCTTTCCGCAGTCCGCTGGATGGTTTTTTTCAGGATGCCGCTCTCGGCATCCCAAATCTTAATCGTCCGGTCCACTCCTCCACTGGCTAGCTCAAACGAGTTCGGACGAAAACTCAACGTCTTCACGCCGCCTGCATGCGCTGTCAGCGTCCGCAATTCTGCGCCAGTTGCCGGATCGTGGATCTTGATCGTGCCGTCGCGGCTCCCGCTGGCCAGCAAACGTCCGTCAGAACTAAACGCGACCGCGTTGACGTCGTTGAGATGGCCTTGTTGGACAATCAATTCCAACTTTTGCGCCGCGGTCGCCAAACACAACGATGCGCCCACAAGACAAATCGAAAGTAATAAGAGAATTGAACGCATGTGTCCGAGAATTCTCCAGCTGAACGCGGAGAGATCCGGCGCCGCGAGGGCAGCTGCTGTTGTCGAGGAACGCTAAAGTATTAAATTCACGGCGGTGCGAAGACAGAGTCGCGTCATTTCGCAATCAACGCGCGCAGTTTCTCCGCCAGATCAGGTTTCAGCGTCGCCAGCGCTTGCTGTTGTTCTTCAGCTTCTCGCTTTTTTCCCATCTGCACATACGCGACGCCCAAATTGTAGCGTGCTTCAGCGTACGACGACTTCAGACGCACGGCCTCGGCGAATTCCGCGGCGGCTTCCGAAAGTTTACCAGTGGCGGCATACGCGAGTCCGAGATTGTTGTGCGGCTTCGAAAGCGTCGGGTCAAGCTTGATCGCGTGCTGGTAGCTCTCGATCGCGTGTTCGTAATCGCCCAGATCCGCGTAGGTGTTACCCATGTTATAGAACGCGAGGATCTTCGTGTCGTCGGCAATGGCTCCTTCGGCAACCCGCTGGAATTCTTCGACCGCTTCTTTCAACTGGCCAAGTTCGGTCAACGCCAGCCCAAGCAGGTAGTGCGAATCGTCAGAGTCGGGACTCTGCTTCACTGCTTCTCGCAGCTCTTTGACGGCGGCTTGGTAATTCCCTTCTTTGTAATAGGCTTCGCCTTGTGAATAGTGGTCGTTCGGAGCGCCGACGTTACGTGTGGCGCCGGCAGCGATCAGACGCGCGGAAGCATCACGCTGCGCGAATTGATCAAGATTGCGCGAGCCGGTTGGCTTGGCCAAGGCTCGTCGCGGAGTTGGCGAAGGGGTCGGTTGAGATTTCTGTGCGAACGCGATAGTCGCACTCGCTGAACAAACGATGAAGACGACAAGAAAACGGGGTAAGTAATAACGCATGAAAATGTTCCACCTTTATCTGGGTGAAGCTGCACCCACAGTTGCCACCACCAACGGACTTGATTCCAACTCGCGCCGATAGAAAACTCGAGGACGTTGGATATTGTCGACGACGGCCGCCTCGGTTTTCGCAATTCCGATTTCGCGTCCGTCCCCGACGAAATTTACATAACGGCCGCTGCCGCGCAAAGCCTCGCGGGAATTGCTTAACTGCATCTTCGGAACTTCGTCGGTCGCAAAGTCCAGCCATTCACGCATCTCGATTGTGCCGTTCTTCGGTTGCTGATCGGCAGCGCCTTGCTTCAAGCCTTCTTCCACCAGAGCGTAAGTTAGAAAGCCATGGCCGAATTTCGCAGCCTCCTGCGCGGCCTGATAACTCTGCGCTGCCGTCATCACATACATGCCTTTTTCGTAAGCCAACTGCGCCAGCCCTTTGGAATTCATCGGCCCACGTCGCTTCTCTTCAGCCTCGAGCGCCTGACCGCTGTTGCAAGCGTCAATAACCAATAGAAGCTGGCCGGCGTCGATGCCTTCGAACAATTTCTCCAACTCCCGATCTGAGACGCTGTGAGCCAGGATCGTTTGCAGACCCGCCTCAGTTAAATTTTCGCGCGGCCCGTCGTAACCGAGGTCGTGTGGAATCAAATAAAACTGATTTCCCTGGGCCGTACCGTGACCGGCGAAGAATACGACAACCGCATCCTCAGGCTGAACTTGTTTCGCCAGTTCGGTCAATTTTTGCACAATGTTCGCTTTGGTCGCTTGTTCATTCGAAAGAAACAGGGTCTCGATCGCGGCAAAACGTTTCAAAGGTTCCTGCTGACGTTTTACCTCTGCCGCAAAATCTTCAGCATCAGCCACCGCGTACTTGAGATTGTAATTTGCATTCGCATAGTTATTGACGCCGACCGCGAGAACATAGGCAGTGCCCTGGCGCTTCAAACTATCCGCACCCCTCACGATCAACTCAGCATCAGCGCTCTTGATGTTGTCGTGATTAAAACCATAGGCAGTCAGTTTGTTCTCGCCGGCAACTATGGGAATCGTCACATCGAGCGTCGCGGTGCGTTGTCCTTTCAAAACATCGCCACGCCACACCTTGACCAGCGAGCCATTGCGAAACAAGCGCACGTCCTGTGCGCCGCTGCCTGAAGGATTTGCGTTGTCAGCAGCGGCCTCAGCCACATCGACTGTAACTTTCAGAAGCCGCGCCGAAGCATCGCCGTTGGTTGTGAGCTTCAACGCTGGTTGGCGGCGATCTTTTTTCGTGATGTCCTGCGAAGGCTTTGGTCGTTTGCCGGCAAAGATATCTGACAATAAGCCGGGATGATAAAACTCATTGAAGTAAAGTTCGACCGGCGCCACGTTGAAAGTGTCACCGTTGTAGCGCCATAAAATTTGATTCCATGACTGCGGCGTGCCGTCAAAGAGTCCCTGCGGCGTCACCACCATCCATTCGCCACCATCATCCAGGGAAACAAGCGTTAACAAATGCTCGCCCGTCTCTGCGTCCCACAGAATCGTCCCGCCATCGTCACTCGCCGATGCCAACAATTTTCCATCGGGACTAAAATCCATTGACTCGATGTTGGAAGTGTGGCCCGTCAACGTGCGCAACTCGGTCTTCGAAGATGCATCCCAAATCTTGATAGTGTTGTCGGTGCTGCCGGTGGCAATTCGTTTGCCGTCGCGACTGAAGACAACTGCCGTAATACCTTTGCCGTGTCCTTTGATCGCGCCGGCTTCGGCGCCGGTCGCCGCGTCCCAAAACGCCACGTGACCAGTCACCTCGATCTTGACGTCCTTCATGTAATCGTTTGGATCGCGATTCTTCGAAGGCTTCTGGTTCTTGGGGTTGTTCATCATGGCGTTCAAGTCGAGATTGGATTTTGTTTCCGTCCCGGCCGTCGCCACGATTCTTCCGTCAGGACTAAACGCGCTCTGAGTGACAGTGCGGCCCATCGTCCCCGCAGCCACCGATCCAAGCATGTCGTTCACCATGGCGTTAAGGTCCGCGACGTTCGGCATCTGTCCCGGATTGCGCATATTTGCGAGGTTAGGCATGTTAGCCATCGGCGAAGCCTTCAGCGTGCGCGCCTTGGTTCCTGACGCGACGTTCCACATCGAAACTTCGCCCTGCGACTGCATCGTGATGAGGAATTGGCCGTCATCGCTGAACGTGATGTCACTGGGCGGCAGGCCGACATCGAGTGTTTGAACCTCGCGACCGGAGCTTGTCTCCCAAATTTTGACTTCGTTGGAACGAAGGCTGGCCAAAGTTGGCGCGCCATCAGGCAAAGAGAACGCCGCGATTAATTTCCCGTCCGGGCTAAACCTCGCCCGTTCAATTCCGGCTTTCGCTGTACCGGCGAGCGTCTGAAGAGTCTTTCCTGTTGTCGCTTCCAGAATCGTGATCGTGTTGCTGTTGGGCGCAAACGTCGCGACCAGTTTCCCATCGCGACTCGGCATCGCGAACTGTTTGTCCGAAGGGGAGGGCAGTAAGCGCAGGCCGCGCCCATTGCGCAAATCCCAACGCGTCCGGCCGCCGACTGAAAGCTCGTTGCCGTCGGCGCTAAACGCAACTGCGTACGCCCAGTTGCTGCGGCCCTTGAACTCTTGAATTTGTTTCCCGGTGTCGGTATCCCACAAGAAAGTTCTGGTGCCGAAGCCTCCGGTCGCCGCCTTCTTTCCGTCGGCGTTCAAACCAACAAACACTGCACCGCGGTCAGTGAAGACGCCATTGTTTGGAACATTCAACGGCGGCAGTTCGCGCCCCGCCGCCGTATCCCAAAGCTTTACCACGTAGCCCTCGGAAAGAGAGACCACCCGACCGTCTCGGCTAAAAGCGATCACGCTGTAATCGTTTAGTGTGGGGCCCAGGTCGCGTTGATTCTTTCCAGTTAAATCCCATAACTTGAGTTTCTTGTCGACAATTCCCGCCGCCAGCAGCCGGCCATCCGCAGCAAATGACAATTCGAGAGTACCTTCTTGATGATCTAGTTTGATTGAACGAGTCTCGGCTCCGCTCGTCAGATCGTAAAGTCGGACGTCCGTCTTATCGCCGTTCAGATACGTGAAAGCTATTTGATTACCGTCGGGCCCGACCGCGACGCCACGTAAGCCGCTAGCCGCGGCGGGGTTCAGACTCGCAGCGTCGATTGACTTCAGAAGGCTCCAGTTTGATGTATCCCATACTCGAATCGCGTCACTGAGCGCGATTAACCTCTTCCCGTCTGCACTGAAGCCGACGAAAGAGAAACCGAAGGCTGACGCCATCGACGCTTGCGCAGTGGAAAGTGTCTGCACTTCCCGGCCCGACATTACGTCCCAAACTTTGACCGAATTCGTCGTGGTGGAAGCGATCCAGCGACCATCACTACTGAATGTCACCAGCGGAGACAACGTCATGCCGCTCGACCCGCCGGTGGACAGATTTCGCAACTCGCGTCCGGTCGACGTTTCCCAAAGCTTGATCGTGCCGCTGCGCCACGTGGTGGTCGCAAGCAAACGCGCGTCGGGGCTGAACACCAATCGAGTAGCGCCAAAGAAAGTGTTGTAGCCGGTCTGCAGGACCAGTTCAGGCTTGGCGTCTTTTGCCGTTGGCGGATTAGTTTGAGCGATGGATTGAGAGAAGCCGCCCGCGCAAAACACGACCATCAAACTGAGGACGATGGGTGGAAAACCTGACACTCGGAGGTACAAAGACTTTAGGGTATTGCTCATTACGGTTGGGGGAGATGCTTAACGCTAAATGGGAAGATGCCGTCTGTCAATCGTCCACGCCGATTATTTTTGCCTCGCTATTCGCTGCCTCAGCAGGACATCGTGGTATGCGAAGATATGATTTCACGGGTCCTCCAATTTCTCTTCCTGATTGTTATTGCTTAATCAGGCTTTCAAGTCGTTTCGCCAATTCGGCATCCAGCTTTACCAGGATCTGCTGCTGCTCACTGGCTTCTTGTTTCTTTCCTGTTTGCAGGTATGCGACGCCGAGATTGTAATGCGCGGCCGCGTAATTCGGCTCCAATTTGATGGCGCGATTAAATTCCGCAATGGCTTCGGCATTTCGACTCAATGCTGCATACGCCAGGCCCAGGTTGTTGTGCGACTCGGGCACATCCGGATTCAGATCGATCGATAGTTTGTATGCGTCAATCGCTTCTGCGTACTTCTTGAGATCGGTGTAGTTATTACCGATGTCATAATGGGATCGAACCACCATCTGGTAAGCGCCCTTCAGCCTTACGACTTCCTTAAACTCCCTGATGGCGTCTTCCAGCTTACCGATCTCGTTCAGCGAAAGGGCCAATGCATAATGAGCTTCGGCCCAACCTGGCTTTAGTCTGACTGCTTCGGTGAAGCTGGTCACCGCGTCCTCATATTTTCCAGCCGCGTAAGCTGTCTCACCGTCCTGGTAGGAATGGCCGGCCTCATCTCCGCCGCGCGTCGCCGCCCCGGCTATCAAGCGTGCGGAAGCGTCACGCTTGTTAAATTGATCGAAACCGCGCGCGCCGGCGACCGGTTTCGGGAGCGCTCGCCGGCCTGTCGGCGTTGGGCGCGGTTTGGATCGACGCCGCGATCGGTTGCGTGAGTGCGTGTTACTGGAATGCGCCGCGAACACAACCAGACCCGCGGTAATGATGAAAGCCATCCACGCGAGAGAACGAATCGTCCTTGCAAACTTGTTCATGGTTTGGGCTTAGCGACAAAAATAAAGTCGCTGCCGGGTTCGTTTCCACCCCATTCACCCTGATGCGGCTCAGGCGTAACCCGTTCCACGTAGGAAAGAATGCTGTTGATGGTGAGCAGTCCGCTGCCGCCTCCATAACTGCGCAGTGCTTCCAGGAATTTTCTGATGAAAGGCGTGCCCCGACCCGGTTGGCCGTCGGGCACATAGTCCTTACCACCCGAAGTCAGAAAACGCCGTGTCATGAACTGCATTTTGCGATAGATGAATTCGCGGTTAGTGGCGTCTTCGTACGGGCTCGGGCTAGCGGGACCACCGCGGCGGGCGACCTTTTCGTCAAACGTGCCACCGAAGCATGCGTCAATCACCAGGAAAATATGGCGGCACTGAATCTGATCGATAATGTTGCGCAATTGCGAATGGGAAAGATAGCTTGAGACTTCCGGATCATCTTTCAGAGAATTCCTGGCAATGATATAGCCTTCTCGAAAATCATCGTTAAAGGTTCCGTGTCCGGCGATAAAAATGAAGAGCTGATCGTCTTCGCCGTACTTCATCTCGTTTTTGTAGGTTTTGAGCGCGGCCACGATTTCTGCTTTCGTGGGATTGCGAATCAGTCTGGTCTCGAACCCGTAGTAGTTTTTTAGTTCTTCTTCGACCGCCTCCGCATCGGGAATCGGGTTCGCCAGTACCGGCCACTGGTCATAAGTATTGGTGGCAATCAAGAGAGCGAAATCGCGTCCTTTGCGAACGCTGGGCGCGCGGGCCAGCGCAGTGTCAGTGCGGCCTTCAATTCTGCTCGTGGGTAATTGTGGTTGTTGAAAGACGTGGGCGTAGACCCTTGCGGACTGCGGCGGTTGAACGTAAACCAATGGAAAGTCATTGCCGGCAAAAAAACTTCTTACTTCACCGTGTCTTTGATACTCGTTGAGATTGGGAATGGTGGGGAGCCGCTGCTTCACGTAGTCGTGAGCGTATTGAATCAGTTGCCGCGCGGTAAGCCCCGCTTGACTTCCGGATTCCCGGATTCCTTTCAAGAGCGAATAAGTCAGCAGACCGTTTCCACTGCCTTCACCCTGAACCAGACTCACGCGCGGACCTTCGGAGATTGTTACCAACGCTACGTCGCGCTGCAGTAAGCCCGCGAACGACTTGTCTTCTTCAGCGATGGCTTTCGCCAAAGAATCGAAGCCCTCCGACGAGTCTCGTGCATCCAGAACGATGAGACGATGTTGCGCTTGAATCTTGGTCAACAGCGTGCGCAGCAAGGTCGCCGAGATGGCGGCGGGAATGCCGGCGCGCGCAGAAAAGTCGGTCGGCATAAGGTAGAACTCGCGCTGGCCGCCCTTTACAGGAACGCTGAATCCCTGCCCTGAGTAAGAGAATATGAAAGTATCCTCTGGTTTGATTTCGCGAATAACTTTGTCGAAAGCGGCGAGAATGTCCACGCGCTTGGCATTAATAACGAGGTTCGTTGAGACTCGTTCAAAACCGCCGCGGCCGGCTTTTTCCAAAGCTTGAGAAAGTTCACGAGCATCGTTGACCGCAGTGGTCAAATTCCAGATGGGGTACTTCATGTCAGGCCGCGTGCGGCGCGGGCCTAAGGGATAGTGATCGTTGCCGATCGCGAGTATGTGCAGCACCGGCTTTCGATCCGCACGAAGACCTGAGCGCAGTTTGGAGGCCTGAGTAACTAGTTCGCTGGCTTTTTGTTTGTCGCCGCGCGCTTCGTAGAGGCTGGCCAGGTTCTCGAGCGTGGTCGCCGAACCATTTCGCTCGCCCAGGCTTTCCCATATTTCCAAAGCACTGCGATATGCGTCGAGTGCGGCGTCCGAGTCACCGCGGCTTGATTTAAGGTAGCCAATATTATTTAGCGTCGTCGCCTGGCCGTGCTTATCGCCAATGGCTTGCAGCGTGTGCAGCGCCGCCTGATAGAGTTCGAGCGCTTTTGCATAATCGCCCCGTGCCTCGTACGTTGAGCCGAGATTGTTCAGCGTATTGGCTTCACCCGCGTGATCGTCGGTCTCCCTCCAAAACAGCAGCGCCTGCTCATAGAACTCGCGTGCCTTCTGCGTTTCGCCGCGCGCATGGTAGAGCCGTCCGATGTTATTGAGGAGAAGGGCTTGAGCATGGCGATTATCCGTCTCTTTGAAGATCGCTAACCCCTGGTTGTAAAACTCGAGGGCGCGATCGCTCTCGCCGAGCGAGCTATAAAGCAAACCCATATTGTTCAGCACAAAGCCTTCGCGCGTTCGGTCACCGTTTTCTCGCAGCAACGCCAGGCTCTGGTTGAAATAAGTAAGCGCTCTTTCCTTGTCGCCGAGCGAATCGTATGCGAGCGCGAGCTTGTGCAAGGCAAGCGCCTGACCGCCAGTATTGTTGTCGCTGCGGTACAACTCGAGCGCTTTGGTCAGCAGCTCGATCGCTTTGTTGATAGATTCCGGAGAGCCCGACAGCCGATCGGCTTCCTCCATCAATTGGCTGGGTAATTTGGCTTGACTCTTAACCGACGGCGAGGCAGGAAAGTGTGCGTTCGATTGGTCGGCGAAGGTTAGACAAAATACGAAACAGAGTGCGGCGAGACTCAGGACGCGGACACCACATTTGCGCGCGATACTCATGGGGGCAAAGGACGCGTTTTGCGTGGCGCTTATGCTATCACGGATTTGGGAGAGGCTTTGTGGCCGCCATGATTAACGGATTCGTCTCGAGTTCGCGTCGATAGAAAACGCGCGGCCGTTGTACGTTGTCACGGGCTTTGTCGTCCGCGGTTTTGTTGCCGTTACCCACGCCGTCACGTGTCGCGGTTCCGTCGCCTACGAAGACGACATATCGTCCGCGGCCACGAAGCGCTTCGAGCGAATCTTGTTCCTGCATCTTCGGGACTTCATCGGTGGCGAAGTTGAGCCACTCGCGAATATCGATCGATCCATTCTTCGGTTCGCGATCGGCGGCGCCTTGCTTCAAGCCTTCTTCGACCAAAGCATAAGTCAGGAATCCGTGACCGAACTTCGCCGCTTCCTGCGCGGCCTGATAGCTCTGCGCCGCCGTCAGCACGTACATGCCTTTCTCGTAAGCCAACTGCGCGAGACCTTTTGAGTTCATCGGCCCGCGCCGCTTCTCTTCCGCTTCCAAGGCCTGGCCGCTATTGCACGCGTCGATAACGAGCAGGAGTTGTCCCGCATCGATTGGCTCAAACAGTTTTTCCAGTTCGCGATCCGAAATGCTGTGGTCGAGGATCGTTTGCAGTCCCGCCGCTGATAAATTCTCGCGCGGCCCGTCGTAACCAAGATCGTGCGGGATCAGATAGAATTGATTCCCTTGCGCCGTACCGTGACCGGCAAAGAAGACAATCACCGCATCCTCGGGTTGGACTTGTTTCGCGAGGTCAGAGAGCTTAGCCGTGATATTCGCTTTCGTAGCCGATGAATCCGACAGAGGGATGACTTCAACCTTGGCGTATTTCTTCAAACCCTCCTGCTGCCTTTGGATCTCGGTAGCGAAGTCGGTCGCATCCGCGACTGCGTACTTCAAGTTGTATTGTTCGTTCGCGTAGTTGTTGACTCCGACAGCGAGAACGTAAGCCGTCCCTTGCCGTTTCAAACTGTCAGCACCGGTAACAATCAATTCGGCATCGCTACTCTTAATGTTGTCGTGATTGAAAGCGTAAGCCGTGAATCTGTTTTCACCGGCGACGATCGGCACGGTGACCGCGCAGATACTTCGACGAGGCTCTGATGGATCGCGCCGCAGTTGTTGGATGCAGTCTTTCTTTTCCGTTAAGAGTTTCTTCGTTTCACCTGTTCGCGCATCCCACCAGGTTTCCTCGAATAGATCTCCTCGCCAGAATTTCACCAACGAGCCATTGCGAAACAAGCGGACATCTCCGGCACCACTCGCCGGCCACCGTCGAGAATCCCACTCACCGATGAGTGGCGCCTCTTCAATCTCGATCTGCAGCCGCACTGTGCGCGACGTTACTGGTGTGAACTGACCAATTGTTTCTACGGTTTTTAGCTTGACTGGAATTTGCCGGCGATCCTTTTCTTCAAGGAGCGTCGCCGCTTCGGGACGCCGGCCCGTCATGATGTCCGCCAGCAAACCTGGATAGTAGAACTCAGTAAAGTATGCCTCGACCGGCGTCACATCAAAGGTATTATTGTTGTATCTCCAGAGTATCTTGGTCCATGCGGGTGGTGTGCCATCGAAAAGGCCATCGGGTGTGATTGCTAACCAATCCTGCTGATCGAGCGCAATCAGACTGGCAAGTTCTTTGCCGGAACTCAGTTCCCATACCTTGAGACTCGTATCCGCACCACCACTTAACAAGTATCCGGCCTTAGGACTGAACGCCACAGAAAAGATCCGATCAGAATGTCCCTTGAGCGTGCGTAATTCGCTGCCGCTCGCGACATCCCAAAGTTTAATCGTTCTGTCCCAACTGCCACTCGCCAACATCTTCCCGTCCGGACTGAACGCGACCGACCAAATCTGATCCGAATGCCCTTTGAGCGTGCGCAGTTCGCTGCCGCTCGCGACATCCCAAAGCTTAATCGTTTTGTCCCAACTGCCACTCGCCAACATTTTTCCATCCGGACTGAACGCCACGGATAAGACCGGCGCAGACTCTGTGGAAGAGAATGGCGGGGACTGCTGGTTGAGCGTCCGCAATTCGTTTCCGGCTACGTCCCAAAGCTTGATTATGTTGTCCCAACTGGCACTCGCCAGCACTTGGCCATCGGGACTGAAGGTCACTGACCAGACGGGCGCAGAATGCCCCTTCAGTGTGCGTAATTCGCTCCCGTTGTCTACATCCCAGACCTTGATCGTTGTGTCCAGGCTGGCACTTGCCAGGGTCTTCCCGTCCGGACTGAACGCCACTGACAAGACATCATCAGCATGCCCTTTAAGTGTGCGCACTTCGCTCCCACTGGCCACATCCCAGACCTTGACGACCTTGTCCAAACCACCACTAGCCAGCAGTCTTCCGTCAGGACTGAACGCCACTGATGAGAGAAAAGAATTCCCCTTGAGTGTGCGCAGTTGGTTTCCGTTGTCCACATTCCAGAGCCTAATCACCCGATCCACCGTGCCGCTGGCTATCGTCTTACCGTCTGGACTGACCGCCACAAAGTTGACCAGAGCAGAATGCCGCCTGAGCGTGCGCAATTCGTTTCCGCTGGACGCATCCCAGAGTTTGATCGTCTGGTCAAAACTGCCACTCGCCAGCAGTTTCCCATTCGGACTGAAGGCGACGGCGTTGACGTGGCCAGTGTGCCCCTTCAGCGTGCGCAATTCGCCGCCGGTCGCGACATTCCAGATTTTGATCACGTCGTCCTGGCCGCCGCTCACCAGCAGCTTCCCATTTGGACTGAACGCCACTGAGTTGACCCATTCGGAATGCCCCTTGAGTGTGCGCAATTCGCTCCCGCCAGCGACATCCCACAGCTTGATGGTTTTATCGTGACTGCCACTTGCCAGCATTTTCCCATCGGGACTGAATACCACTGAGAAGACCGGCGAAGAATGGCCCTCCAGCGTACGCAGTTCGCTGCCGCTGGCCACATCCCAAAACTTAATCATCTGGTCGCCACTGCCGCTGGCCAGGGTTTTCCCGTCGGGACTGAACGCGACTGAGAAGACCGGATTAGTATGCCCATTGAAAGCCCGCAATTCCCTCCCGCTCGCCACGTCCCAAAGCTTGATCACGCTGTCCCAGCCGCCGCTTGCCAGCAGCTTCCCATCCGGACTGAATACTATTGAATTAACCCAATTAGAATGCCCCCTGAGCGTACGCAACTCGGCGCCGCTGGCCACATCCCAGAGCTTAATCGTCACGTCCTCACTGCCACTTGCCAGCAGCTTTCCATTTGGACTAAAGGCTATGCCGTGGACAATGGCGGAATGACCGCTGAGCGTCCGCACTTCGCTTCCGTTCGCCACATCCCAGAGCTTGATCGTGTTGTCCCAACTGCCGCTCGCCAAAAGCTTCCCGTCGGGACTGAACGCTACTGTATCCACTTTCGCAGCGTGTCCGGTCTGCACGATGAGTTCAGGCCTTTGCCCCGCCGCAGCAATAAGATTGAGCAGCACGAAGATGATGATGAGCGATAAGCGTCTAAATAATTGCGTCACTGGGTGCTCTCGGTCCATCATTTCGCGATCAAGCACATGACGTAGAACACAGGTGGACTTGCGAGATTGTTCAAGCGCATCAAGTGAAAACGGAGAATGGGAATTAAAAGCTTTTTCGACTGCTGGCACGACCGTCATTGGCGTGAAGCCGCCGTCGTTGTTGCAACTACGAACGGATTCGTCTCGAGTTCGCGTCGATAGAAAACGCGCGGCCGTTGTACGTTGTCACGGGCTTTATCGTCCGCGGTTTTGTTGCCGTTACCCACGCCGTCACGTGTCGCCGTTCCGTCGCCGACGAAGACGACGTAGCGGCCACGACCACGAAGCGCTTCGAGCGAATCTTGCTCCTGCATCTTCGGGACTTCATCGGTGGCGAAGTTAAGCCACTCGCGAATATCGATCGATCCATTCTTCGGTTCGCGATCCGCGGCGCCTTGCTTCAGACCTTCTTCGACTAGCGCATAAGTTAAGAAACCGTGACCAAACTTCGCAGCTTCCTGCGCAGCTTGGTAACTCTGCGCGGCAGTCAAAACGTACATGCCTTTTTCGTAAGCAAGCTGCGCGAGACCTTTTGAGTTCATCGGCCCGCGCCGCTTCTCTTCCGCTTCCAAGGCTTGGCCGCTATTGCACGCGTCGATAACCAGCAGGAGTTGTCCCGCATCGATTGGCTCAAACAGTTTCTCAAGGTCGCGATCCGAAATGCTGTGGTCGAGGATCGTTTGCAGTCCCGCCGCTGATAAATTCTCGCGCGGTCCGTCGTAACCGAGGTCATGCGGAATAAGATAGAACTGATTTCCCTGCGCAGTGCCGTGACCAGCAAAGAAGACAATCACCGCATCCTCGGGTTGGACTTGTTTCGCGAGGTCAGAGAGCTTCTGTGTGATGTTGGCCTTTGTCGCTTGTGCATCTGCCAGTGAAATCACTTCGACGTTCGCATATCGTTTCAGCGATTCCTGTTGACGTTTAGTCTCAGCCGCGAAGTCTTCAGCGTCGGCGACGGCATAGCTCAACTTGTATTGCGGATTCGCATACTCGTTAACCCCGATCCCAAGAACATACGCCGTTCCCTGTCGCTTCAAACTGTCAGCACCCGTAACCGTCAGTTCCGCATCACTGCTCTTGATGTTGTCGTGATTGAAGGCGTAAGCGGTGAATTTGTTTTCACCGGCAACAATGGGCACCGTCGCTTCGAGCGTGACGCTGCTTTCTCCATTCAATACATCTCCGCGCCAAACTGTCACCAGCGAACCATTACGAAAGAGGCGAACGTCTTGTGCGCCTGCCGGAGCATTAACCATCTTTACCTTCACTCTGACCTGATGCGCGGGTATTGCCGCATCCTGTGCCGCCAACAGTTCCAGCTTTAACTCGGGCTGACGGCGGTCTTTCTGCGAGACGTCTTGAGATGCTTGCGGTCGCTTTCCAATAAAGATGTCAGCTAGTAAGCCGGGGTAGTAGAATTCATTGAAATACACCTCGACGGGAGCAATGTCGAAAGTCTTCTGTGAGGAACGCCAAAGAATCTTATTCCATGCCGTAGGCGACCCGTCGAATAAGCCGCTCGGCGTACTGACAAGCCAATCGTTCGAGCCAGGGGCAGTCAAACTGGCCAGTTCACTGCCGGTCGATACTTCCCATAACTTAACCTGCGTATCCATACTTCCACTGGCCAGTATTTTGCCGTCCGGGCTGAATGCGACAGAAGTAACGCCGGCGGTGTGCCCCGATAAAGTTCTGACCTTTGTCCGCGCCTTTATGTCCCATATTCTTACTGTCTTATCGTTACTACCTATCGCCAAGTAGTCCCCCGCCGGACTAAAGGCGACAGAGAAATCACCGATGGTTGTCCCCTTTAAAGAGACAAGCCCCTTACCCGTTGTCACGTCCCAAAGTTTAATGCGAGAGCCTGCCCCGCTTGCGATAACATTTCCATCGGGGCTGTAGGCAATAGAGCTAATCGTGTCTGTGTCTGTAAAAGTCCTCAGCGTATTGCCCCTCTGAGTATCGCGGATAATTATCATGTCCCCGGCCGCGGCCGCGAATGTTTTCCCGTCGGGGCTGAAGGCTATCGAGCCGCTGCCCGCACCTTCAACGGCATAGAGTTGTCCGCTGGTAGCGACGTTCCACAGCCTTATCGAACCGCGCACGTCTGCGCCTGCGAGAAGGCGGCCCTCCGGACTAAACGCAACCGTCTGCACTCTGTCCGGATATCCGCTTAAGGTGCTGACCACTGCGGCGGTATCAACGTTCCAAACAGTAATCGCATTGTCGGCCGTTCCGCCGGCCAGCAACTTACTATCGGGGCTGAAGGCAACAGTATTGACCGGAGACTTTAAGGCGATGGTCTTTGCTTTTGTGCCGGAAGTCGTATCCCAGATTACGACTACATTATCAAAGCTTCCGACAGCCAAGAACTTGCCGTCGGGGCTGTAAGCAAGCGAGCTAATCTTTTGCGGATAGCCCGTCAGGTCGCGGCGCGCGGTATTATCATGCACGGCCAACAGACTTATTAGGTTCTCCCCGTTCGCCACCGCCAGCATCTTCCCGTCAGGGCTAAATGCGAGCGCCGACGCTTTATTCATTTCCGTCTGCCTTAGTTGCTTGCCGGTAGCGGCATCCCAGATGAGCAGTCCGCTACTTCTATCTGCGCCCCCTAATAATTTTCCGTCGGGACTAAAGGCGAGCGAATCTGGGTCATGAGAGTCTGGGTTGCGGTTGGCAAAAGTCAGTAGCCGCTGGGCTGTCGTAACGTTATAGAGACCAATATCGCTACCGACGCTCGCTACAGCGAGAGCCTTGCTGTTCGGGCTGAAGGCAACCGCCCAACCTGCCGCTCCGATAAAGCCCGTCTCCGCCCTGGCATGCACGTCCCAGAGTATGATGCCCTGTGCGGTCACGTCTGCTAATACACGGCCGTCGGGACTGAAGGCCACACCGACGCTGATGAAGTCATTGTGCTGACGACTCTGTAGGGGCGGCTGTTCTTCGCCGGTGTCAGCGTCCCAGAGCCGAACGGCGCCGCCTGCGCTTCCACTCGCTACAACTTTACCATCAGGGCTGAAGGCGAGAGACCGCCAGGTGTATCCGACTAAGGTGTGTAACAGTCTGCCCGTGTCAACATCCCAAAGCCTGATTGTTCCGTCCGCGCTCCCGCTGGCCAAGATCTTGCCGTCAGGGCTGTACACCACGGTGCCCACAGGCGCGCGATGCCCGGTAAGGGTACGTAGTTCTCTGCCTGCAGCTACGTCCCACAGCTTGATGCTGGTGTCCGCACTGCCGCTCGCCAAGATTGCTCCGTCCGGACTGAAAGCGACCGACTCTACTAGCCAGGAATGGCCCGTCTGAGCGGCTAGTTGGGGCGCGCCAGTCGAAGCGGGATTACTGTCGTTTTCCCCAACGGCCGGTAGCTCTATTGCGCCAGTGGCATCGAAACGCAAGGGGCTCAGTTCGATTCTCGGAAAGATGACTTCGCTCTTGAAAATTCGTACCCACTGCCGCCTCTTCGCAGACCTGAATCCGGGCGCTGAGAAACGAAGCTCGTATTCACCGGGCGAAAGTGATGTTTGCTCGAAGCGCCCGTACGCGTCCGTTCGTTGCAGGTAGGTTATTTCTCTAATGTACGTATTTGATATTTCTACTATGGCGCCAAGAATCGGCTCGTGCGTTTGGGCGTTCAAGACTTCACCGTAAACCTCGCCGCGAACTTTACCCTGAGCCATTATCCCGACTGCGCCTATCAGCAGCAGGGCCAAGACGCCGACGACGCCGCGTATAGCACGCGCGCCGTTTTTGTTCGTTTGGTGATTGCTCATGAACACCGTCCGAGCGAAATATCGCTGACGCAATAACAAACGTGCCGCGTGAGGAGGCAGGAAGCCTTTCCGCGCTGCTTCGAATCCGATGTCACCTTTTGGGCTCTTGGTGAGAATTACATTTTTTCTCTTTACGACTTGAATCGCACGGGGTTGTAAAGTTTGTCTGCTGCAAAACCTATGGAAGATACGTTTTCCCCATTACGCCGGCACGAATCCCGGTGGCAGAGCGTCCGGTTCACCGTCGGCAGCAGCGCCGCCGCCGTCTTGAGTTTTCCGCAATTTGGGATCGATCTTCTCAAGATCAAGGTTGATTCTCTGCAAATCGAGCAGCTGCTTGTAGATTCCTTCCTGCCGAGCCAACTCAGCGGGCGTGCCCGTTTGGACAACGCGACCCTGATCGATCACGATGATGCGATCAGAAACACTTGCGACAAAGTTGATTTCATGGCTGATGATGATGCACGTACGCTTATTCTCACCTTTCGAATACCTCTGAATTACCTTCTGCATTTCCTCGATTTGGTTAGCGTCGAGGTTTACGGTTGGCTCATCCAGCAGCAGGACTTCAGGCTGGCGAATTAAACAGCGCGCGAAGGCTATCAATCTCTTCTGGCCACCGGAAGGCACCTGGTCGCCGACAATACAGTCGTAACCACCCTGGATCTCTTTGGTAATTTCGTTGTGAGCGTTCGCCAGCCGCGCGGCTTCTTCTACCTCTTCATTGGTCGCATCGAACTTCCCAAGGCGAATATTTTCGCGGACCGTATCTTTCAAGAAGAACGGGAACTGTGAAAGCTTCGAGACTTGCTCGCGCACCGAAGCAATCGTCACATCGGTAACATCCTGGCCACCAATCGTGATTTTGCCGCCATCCTGTTCCAGGAACCGGAGCAGGAGATTCATGATCGTAGATTTTCCGCAGCCAATCCCGCCCACAAAGGTCACGACTTCTCCTTCGCGAATGTCGAAGGTTATGCCGTTAAGAATTCTTTTGAACGGAGTATAGCCAAAGACGACGTTCTGAAATCCGATGTCACCATGGATATCACGGAGCGCAGTCGCATTCGGTTTCTCGATGACGCTGGGTTTCGTATCAAGCAATTCGTAGGTCGCGATGATGCCGGGTTCGAGCGTTTTGTAAGTGCTATACGAAGTGATGATGCGCTGTACGGGCGCAAACATCGCCGGGATAAATCCCGTGAAGACGATCAACTCGCCCAATCCCAGGCCAAAACGCGGTCCGTATTGAATGCCGACGAGCAACACCAGCGCAGTACTCAGCGCGACGTAGATCAACGAGTTACTGTTGGTCAGATGCATCCACATGAACAGTCGCGCCGTCTGATTCGCGGTAGCGCTGGCCAATGATCCAAAGCGGCGACTGCGCTTCTCCTGCGCATTGAAAATCTGGATGTCGGCCATGCCGGCGAGCGATTCGTTCAGCTCGCTGTTAAGTTCACGGGACGTCTTCATCATCGATTCCGATGATTTGTTGAGTTGCCCCATCGTGAAGCGAAACAGCACGAAGGCCACGGGCCCCAACGCAAATGCAACCAGCGTCATCTGCCAGCTCATGCCAAACAAATAAAAGAGCGCAGTGATCAATACGATGATGTCGAGGATCGGCGTCAGCATTACCTGCGTAATTAGCTTTTGGACGTTCGGAGATTCGTTGAGCACTCGTTGCATCAACGCGCCGGTTTTTCCGCCGGTGAAAAAGTCCAGCGAAAGCGTTTGCACGTGATCGTAAACTCTCGCTTGCAACTCCGAGACAATCTTTTGCTCCAGGTTCGACGTCTTCCACATCTGGACGAAGCGCAAGACTGCCGAACCAACAGTCGCCGCGGCCCAGATGATAAAGATCGTGACGAAGCTCATCGGCGTAGCTAGCCACGCCTGCAAACCTGACGATCCTGGCGCTGCCTTGTAGAGAGATCCTGTAGCCGTCCAGACATTGCTCATGCCTGAACCGCCCTGCCGCGCAGCGTTGCCGAGAATTTCCACGAGCGGGCCGAACGATGCGCTGACCAGAAACGGAGTCAATGCGCCGACCAGTGTCAGAACCGTGGTGAAGATCACCGCGCCCTTGTGTTCGCCCAGAAGTTTGAGGGAACGCCCAATGTAAGGGCGCGCGCTCTTCTTCTTTGGCTTGATCATTTCTTCGGGGACGGCGCCGCCTTGCTGCATCGCACCTGGCGGTGGCAGCACTGCTCCAGGCGCCGCTTTCATCATTCCGCCACCTTCGGGCACTTCACCCGGCGGAGGCATTGGCGCGCCAGGCGGCGTCGCGCCCGAAGGCAATGGTCCACCTGGCAGACCACCCGGAGGAATTGGGCCACCGGCCGGTTTCATTCCTGGAGATGGCGCCCCGTCGGGGGCTTGTGCTGGTGCGGCGCTTGATGCCGGCATCATGCCGGAAGGCAATTGGGGTTCTTTTTTGTCTGACATAATCGAATGACTAAGACTGAATTAGTTTAGGAAAGATTGTTTGCGTCACCGCGTCGGGAAGAAACTTAGTCGCGAAACTGCGCGATTATACAGATCAGACCAACTACTGAAAAGTGTCTCCCGCCGCGTCTTCGCGATGCGATCCTACGGGCCGTCCTTCACGCGGTACAAATAGATCGAATCACCAAACACGGCTTCCGGCTGGTGGTTGCGATAAGTCTCGAACCAATTCCGGTTACCTGGAATCAAAGAGCCATTCAGAAAATTGGCGCCGATGGCAATGAACTCAGTCGGCGGAGCAGTCTCACCGTTACCCGAAAGCAGATTGATGTACTCAATGCCGTAGCTCGGCAAAGCGACCTCGCCACAGAGCATGGCTCCGCGAATTCTGTTCACACCATGCGCATTCAGATATGCGGCCAGCGCGCCGGTGTCCTGCCCCCACTCGATGTTCGAGTCGCCGAGGTATTGCCAGTGCGGCCGCCCGCCTGCGAATTGATTCATGTACGACATATACGTCGGCCATGAACGCACGGCTTCAATGCCCATGAGACCGATTATGATGGCGACACATGCAAGCGCAAGTTTACGTTGCGAGCTCACGAGACGATCGAGAAAGACACCGCCAAGAATGATAAGGAACGGAAACGCCGGAAGCAGATGGCGAACGCCGATATTGATGCGACTGGTAGTCAAGAGGAGCAAATAAAAAAGCAGGCCTGCAATCACGGGAAGAAAACGCCACTGACGGCGCGCAAAGAGACAAAATATTCCCCACGCAGTCGCCGCAAGAGTCAGCAGCAAGAATGCGATGGTCGTTTTCAAGCCGAACGCTACCGGAAAGTAATACCACCACCCTGTCTCGCTGTATCTTCCGAGCAGAAATGCCTGGTGACCTTGCTGATTGATTCGGCGAAGACGCGCGAACCCTTGAAGATAATCACTGGGCACAACCGTCGCGATGGATTTGCTCACATTCGTTAGCGCCGGTTCGCCTTCCGTGCTTCGCGACGCGAAGAAGTAGGCCGCGTTCAAGATGAAGAGACATAACAGAACTGCCGCGCATTTGACGGCGACGTTCTTAAACGCAGACTTGTCTGAGCGCCGCCATCGAACGACCAATGCCAGGACGAAGAAACCAAATAGCGCGACAAGCGTGAACTTGGCGATTAGTGCAAATCCAGTTACGAGTCCGAACCACATCACGTGTTTCGAGTCTGGTTGTTTCCAAAATTTCACCAGCACGTAACAGAACAAAACCAGCGCCAGCGCGGCAATCATGTCCGCGTGTACGATGTGACCATGGGCGAGCACAGTTGGTTCGAGTGCGAAAATGGTCAAAGCCAGCCAGCCCGCGCGAATTCCGAATAGTTGTCGAGCGAAAGAAAAAACGACGAAAGCCAGAGCCAATGTCACTGCGACTGCACCGAGCCGCGAGGTGAATAGAATAGTGTTGTATCTGGCGTGATTAGCTCTCCAGAAATTCAGCGCAGTTTGATAATCGCGAGTCTCGTAATCAACATTCGGATCGGCCGGCTGAATCTCCGGCAGGACCGGTTTCGTTAGTATCCATGACGGCAACGCGGCCAGGATCTTGATGGTCGGAGGCGTGACATTGTTTATGTGAAAGTCGCGCCGAAATAAATGGTAATGACCGGCCGGGATGTGAATTACTTCGTCCTGAGTTATGCCTCTCGAGCGCGCCAGCCACAAGAGGTTCACTGCGAGCCCGACAAATACGACAATCGTTAGCAGATGAAATGGGCTGGCGGTGATCCGGCGAAGATGAGACGAACGAAATGGCAAGTTCTGTTCAGCTTCCTTTCCTCAGCTGTTATCTACAATCTTCTTTCCCCCAAACGAAACCGGATGAAAGTCCCCAGTTGAAGGCAATCGAATAGTTGTATCCGAGCCGGGGCGCTTCGCTGGCGGTATAAAAGAGATTCGCCGCGTATCCATCTTTGCAGTACAGGACGTGCAATGCGCCGGGATATTTTTGAAAAATCTCGAGCTTGCGGTCGCCGAAAACCCTACATCCGTTGCGCCTAAGTTCCGATTCATAGTGCGCGCGCACTTGTTCGTAACTTGCGGTGGTTGTGTAGAAGTGCACGACTCCTCGGCCCGCATGGTAAATCGCATCGAGCGAGGCTGGGGACGCATCAGGAATCGGCTTGATCGCGTCAGCGGCTGATTCAACCTGGCTCTGATGATAATCGGCGTTTGGATCGGAAGCTCCGTCGTAGTTAGTCACGACTTTGATACCGTAATAGTCCTGAACACATTTTGTGAGCCAGAGGATTTTTGGATCGGGCTCAATCTCATCGAGGGCCGCCCAATTGAAAAGTCGCGGAACTTCCACATATTCCTGATGCTGCGACCGCGCGGCTCTGATCGACCGATCTCTAAGCTCCCAATCTTGCGCATACAGCTTGAACGTGGGCGCAAGTCTGGCGCGTTTTATACCCGCGTAGACTGCAGAGGCGCCAAACATAATTAACAGAGCGATTGCGACTGGCATCGCCCATTTCACTTTCCTAATCGCCTGCCCGAGTTTGCTACCAAGTAAGAGAGACCAGGCGAACAGAAAAACAACGAGCACGAAAGTGGGAATGACCAACGCACGGTCCGGCAGATTCAACGATGCGCCATACGCTATCGGAATGTGACAGACAAAGAGCACGACGAATCCGGCGATCGGCAGCAGCAGTAAAGTCGAGGACGAGACGCGCACAGGTTTCTCTTCGCTAAGCAACCACGCGCCCAACACAAAGCCAAAGAGTACAAGGCCGACTATCACCGTAATTCTCATTGGCGACGAGAGAATCTTGTAAAAGAAATCCGTAAATCCCGTGAAGGCAATCCCAAGAAGCATCGTCATCTTCGGCGGCTCCGGAAACGGTGTGCGCCGAATAGCATTTCCCGGTGCGAGCCAAACAACACAGAGTGCACTTAGCGATCCCAACAACCCGGACAGAAGAAGCGCGAAACTCGCGTCTCGACGTCGCCGCCAAAACAGAATGAAGGCAATAGCGATGCACAGCGCGACCGTTTGCGCCGCAACGTAAGTTTCTGAGAAGCCACCCGCCACAAACGTCAAGACCATGCCGACTATCCAACCGAATTTCAGCTCTGCCGATCGCAATGACTTCGCCAGAAGCGCGATGTAAACCGTTGCCAGAATCAACGGTGGGATCACCGACCTCATGCCTTGTCCCCAGTAAAGCGACTGCGCCACGGAGGGTGTTAATTCCAATATCACGAACAGCGTGATCGCCGCGGCAGTAACTGAGAGAGAGACCGGTGCTCTCTCATGCATCAGCGATAGCGTCGAACGAATTGCGTAGATTAGGCACGCGCACCAGAGCGTGAGCACAATCCCGGTAACAAACGGAGTGATCGCGGGACCCGCGTAACCAAACAGACTGTCGAGAAGACTTGCCGAGAATCTACCGGTCCAGTTTGTATACCAATAGGCGGCGCCGCGAACGATTCCTAACGACTGCGCAGTAGCTGCCGAGCAGAAATCATCCGCCATGAACCGGCTGTAACTACCCAGGTATGCGTGAACGAATAGGGGAAGAACGAAACAAAGTAAGAGTAAGGGCAGGGCTGAAACTAACTGAGGTCTACGAGGCAAATTCACTTTCGCGGAATGACGAAGAACGAAATCGCATTACGAGGATGATGCGAGCAATTGCCTGCGATGTGTGAAGGCTGACTGGAAGGCTGCGCGCTCATGGCCTTTGACATCACGAGCGCGCACGCCCAAAAGCGCACAAGTTACGGGCAGCTCTGCCAGCAGTACTGATAGCGGTAATACCAGCGATGTCCGATGTGAATCCAGCAAATGCAGATGTTGCTGTAAGCTTGGACATCCGACTTATCGATTTCAATTCCGCCGGCGATTTCCTCGCCTTCACCGACGCGATCTTTTCCTTCGTCATACGTGGTCTGCTTCGCTTCGACCGGCGTGTAGTTAGCGAGGTCGGCTTCAGGAATATCGTAAGCTTTGGCTTGCTCTCCCTTTTTGGGGATCGTGGTTACTAACGGCACAGCAGCTTTCCTCCTTTGATGAAGTTTGCGGTGAACGTTTCACCGCGATGAGACCGAATGCTCAATTGAATCGTCGTCCGGAATTGGGAAGAGTGCAATCAGAAGTTCGCGACCCGACCGGCCGCAGCCAATCGAGCGCGAACTTCCAATGCGTGAGTGCAACCTTACGGTTACGGGCAATCCTGCCAGCAATACTGATAGCGGTAATAAAGAACACCGTGCCAGTAGAAGTAGCAGATACAGATGTCGCTGTAGGCCTGCACATCTGCTTTGTCGAGGTCGACACCCGTGCCGAGTTCCTTACCACCGGCGATCTTGTCTTTCGCTTCGTCGTAGGTGGCTTTAGTGCCCTCTACGGCCTCATATTTCGCCAGATCGGCTTCGGGAATGTCATAGACCTTCGCTTGTCCGCCCTTTTCGGGCATTGTGCTTACAAGAGCCATAAACTGTTCTGTTCTCCTTTCAAGATACGGGGCAACGCCCCTGGTTGTGATTCAGTGTCGCTTTTTCAATCAGTGCCAAGTCACGTTTGCCTGGCAGCGGTGAGAATCCCAAACGCTGACTTGTTAGCAGATGCGCTTTCGGTTCTCGATCGCCTAAGACGGATTGCCGGTTCAGTTTTGCGAAAGTGGAATTGCTATTTTCGCAAGGCCGTCGGTAGGCCGTTACCCCGGTTAGTCTTCCGGCCCAAATCGCAGGAATTGCCGTCTCCTGAAAGCGACGTATGACGCATTAAAAGCAGAAGATTGCGGTTTGAGCGCGGGCATCCTACCAGCAAGTCGGCGGATTTACAAACGCTTTTTGTGTACGAAAGACTGTCGTCCCGTCCAAAGTTGAACCCACCGGCAGGTTGTCTTATTCAAGACACTCGGCCAGCGTCTTCTGGAAATTTTCGTCGTCCGGAGAAAACGCAAACGAGCGCACGATGCCACCGCGATCAATCAACGCGAGCATTGGCAAAGCTGTCGCGCCGTACGCTGACTGAAGATTCTCGTCCTCGGCCACGCCGACAGGAAATCGAATTTCGTGCTTGTCCGTGAATTCGCGGATGAGAGTCAGTTCTTGTTCCTTCGCCTCGTTCGGACCGCCGTACGCCATGAAGTATCGTGTTAAGGCGAGGACATTCAGATTCTGCGGCGCATGACGGGCGTGAAGTTCTTTGATTTTGGGAAACAATTGCTCACAGGGTTTGCACCATGTGGCCCAGAATTCCAACAGAACAACCTGATCTTTCAGGCCTGCTAAGGTCAATGGATCAGTGTTGAGCCACTTATGGATTTGTATCTCCGGCGCGGGTTCGCCAATCAGTTTTAGGCGCGTGTGCAAATCTTTGAGTTGCACGAGCCCGCGAAACGCCATCCGCTTCTCGTCATCCGTGCCCGACGATTTGATCTCCTTGAAAGTCTCTTTTGCGACACCGAATTCCGCCGCCAAGCGTTGAATTGCATCCTGCGCATTTCCAGCATTCACCGAAAATTCCGCCAGCGCCATCGCCAGACTGACGCGCTCTTTGAATTCTTCGAGATCGGAAGTCTTCTTAATGTTTGCGAGAGCTTGCTCCAGACGTTTAATTCCGCCGCGGCTGTCGCCGCTGCGAGCGAGGTCGTGAGCTTCCTCGATTGCCTGGACAACTTCAGTTCGCAGATGCGCAGGCATCGACGGATCGGGAGCAGTTGATGTAACTGAATTCATGTTTTATTGAACGCGAAGATCAAATTTCAAAAGCATCGCACATCCTACTGACGCGAATGGCCGGAGTCAAAACCGGGGTAGTGTCTAATCTCACTTGCTCAGTGTCTCTGTGGATCTCGGTGCCTCGGTGGTGGCTTTACGAAGCTAGTTTTCACCACAGGTCACGGAGGCTTCACAGAGGCACCGAGAAACAACTGCAACAGGGCACACTCAAAATCGCAGTGCCATCCATCAATTTCACGATCACGATTGCAGAAACTGTTACCGTCTGTATAATGCCGGTTCGCATCGAGCCAGACGCCGCCCGAAATCTGAGCTACCGCGGACAGGACGAAACCAACATGCCGGACGATTCAATTTCAAATTCTGAGGACGGAAACACAGCCAAGATTCGCGAATCAATTGACCGCGTCGATTTGGCGAGGTCATTGTCGGCGCCTATTCGGCAGGCGATCGACGATCTCCTGGAAGTTGCGCAACAAGCGGTCGGTTCGCTCGATGCTTCGGTGCTGGTCCGCGACGGACGCGAAGGCGGACTAAAGTTTTTGGTCGCCGTCAGCGAACTCGAAGAAGCGCTCTTGAAAGTGCGAATTCCCCCGGGAAAAGGCATCGCCGGTTTGGTTTTCTCCAGCGCGCAGCCCATGGCGGTCAATGACGTTAGCGCCGAAGGATCTTTCTGGACCGGCGCTGACGAAGCCGTGGGATTTAAGACCGTCACTTTGCTCGCGACGCCTCTGCGCACGGCGCATGAGACCATCGGCGTGCTCGAATTTGTGAATCGTCCGGGCGACCCCCCTTATTCGCCGTTCACTCCTGAGGAGATGGACGTCGCCGCGCGATTCGCAGATGCGATTGCCCGGCTAGTCGATTACTACGAGCTGGCAGTTGTGGTTGAGTCGCTGTTTGCGCACTCGATCAAAACTGGTGGCGACGAAAACACACCGGACGACAATCAGTGGCTAGACAGCCTGGATGCCGCTCCGGAACATCGCGATCTGGTCACATCGGCGGTGCGTTTGCGCGACATCGTTTCGCAGGGCGATGCGGAACGCGAGATGCTGCGCGAAGTTCTCGATGCACTCGCGCGATTTACCGAGAAGCGCTCGGCGAGTGCGGACTATTTCAATTTCTAGATCTTTCGACGGGAGACTTAAGCATGGCGCAGTTGGAAGCTGCTGTCGGTTCTGACAACACACTGATCGATCTTTGGTCGGCGATTCAAGCGGACGAACTTTGGAAGGGTCGCACCGGCCGCGGCGTGCGCGTCGGTATCGTTGACAGCGGGATTGATACCCAGCATCCCGAGCTGCAGGGAAAAATTAAAGCGTCGTATCAGGCCATAAACGAGGGCGGTCAAATTGTTTTCAAAGAGTCGACGACGGGCGATCAGGCCGGTCACGGAACGGCCTGCGCCGGCATCATCTCCAGCGTCGCTCCCGACGTTGAGATCACCAGTATCAAAGTTCTCGGGCCCACAGGCTCCGGCACCGGCGAGATGTTTTTGATGGGTGTCGATTTCGCCATCAAACAGAAATTGCAGGTAGTTAATCTTTCGCTCGGCACAACGAAGCGCGATTTTTGGATGCCGATGCGTGAGTTGCTCGATCGCGCCTATCGCGAGCGCGTGATGCTCGTCGCGGCTGCCAACAATCTGCCGCAGCTCAGTTCGCCCTCGATTCACTCCTCGTCTCTGATTTCAGTTGTGAAGCGTGCGGGCGGCGATCCGTTCAACTTCGGATTTCAGTACGGCGAAGTCATCGAACTCGTCGCGCCAGGCGTACAGGTCGAGACGACTTGGCCGGGTGGCGGACGACGGCAGATGACCGGAAACAGCTTTGCCGCGCCGTATATCACCGGCATTATCGCCCTGTTGCTTGAGGCGAGGCCTGACCTTACGCCTTTTCAGGTCAAGACAATTCTTTTCGCGATCGCCGAGCGCAATCGCGCTCAATCAGCGGCTTCTTCGACAACGGTCTAGCACGCAAGGTCGACGGCGGGAGTGTTGACGTAACTCTCCGTCTGCGCGTCTTGGCACTCCCAAAACGTTTCTGCTAAAATCTGTCTTCAATAAACCACCTGATCCCTCGGGAACAGTAAACAATTAGGAGGAAGTAGAAAGTATGACGACAACGATTCGTCCGTTGCACGACCGCATCATCGTCAAAAGATTGGACGAACAGGAGCAGATGCGCGGCGGAATTATCATCCCGGACACTGCCAAGGAAAAACCGCAGCAAGGCGAGGTGATCGCCGCCGGCGAAGGCAAATTCCGCGAAGACGGAACGCGTCAGCCACTCGATGTGAAGGCCGGCGACCGCGTGCTGTTCGGAAAATATAGCGGCTCGGAAGTGAAGATTGATAACGAGGAATACCTAATCATGCGCGAGGACGAAATCCTCGGCGTTTTTACGACGACCGCAAAAGCAAAATCAGCCGGGAAGTAACGGCTGGCAGAAACCCGGCCGTGCGTCAGAACCGCCTGCGTGAATCGGCGGGTAAATCAACAGATTTTTCAGGAGGCAGAAAAGAAATGGCAGCAAAGATGGTAGTCCACAGCGAGCAAGCGCGCCGCTCGATTCTCAACGGCGTCAACACACTGGCTGAGGCAGTGAAAGTGACGTTGGGTCCGAAAGGCCGCAACGTTGTGCTTGAGAAGAAGTTTGGTTCGCCGACGATCACCAAAGATGGCGTGACCGTCGCAAAGGAAATTGAACTCGAAGACAAATTGGAAAACATCGGCGCGCAGATGGTGCGCGAAGTCGCCTCGAAAACCTCGGACGTCGCGGGCGACGGCACCACGACGGCAACCGTGCTGGCGCAGTCGATTTTCCGCGAAGGCCTGAAGACTGTCGCCGCCGGAGCCAATCCGATGGCGCTGCAGCGCGGAATTCAGAAAGCGACCGAAAGAGTTGTCGAAGAAATTAAAGGCATGTCGAAGCCAGTGAAGGGCGATGCGATTGCGCAGGTCGGCACGATTTCCGCAAATGGCGATAGCGCGATCGGCGAATTGATTGCCGAAGCGATGAGCAAAGTTGGCAAAGATGGTGTCATCACCGTCGAAGAAGCCAAGGCGATGCAGACTGAGCTCGAAGTTGTCGAAGGAATGCAGTTCGATCGGGGCTATTTGTCGCCATACTTCGTGACAAATCCCGATCGGATGGAAGCGGTGCTGGAAGACGTGCTGGTTTTGATTCATGAGAAGAAGATCTCAGCGTTGCGCGATTTACTTCCGTTGCTCGAGACGGTGGCGCGCGAAGGCAAGCCGCTGCTGATTATCGCGGAAGATGTGGAAGGCGAAGCGCTGGCGACCCTTGTCGTGAACAAACTGCGCGGCACGTTGAACGTTTGCGCGGTGAAGGCGCCGGGCTTTGGCGATCGTCGCAAAGCGATGCTTCAGGACATCTCAATCCTGACGCGCGGCAAGGCGATCAGCGAAGATCTCGGCATCAAGCTCGAGAACATTAAAGTCGAAGACTTGGGTCGCGCGAAGCGGATCGTCGTTGACAAGGACAACACCACGATCATTGAAGGCGCCGGCAAGGCGTCCGACATCGAAGGACGGGTCAAGCAGATTCGCGCGCAGATCGAAGACACTACGTCTGACTACGACCGTGAGAAGCTGCAAGAACGGCTGGCGAAGTTGGTCGGTGGCGTTGCAGTAATCAAGGTCGGCGCGGCAACTGAGATCGAGTTGAAGGAAAAGAAGGCTCGCGTTGAAGATGCCATGCATGCAACGCGTGCGGCGGTCGAGGAAGGTATTGTCCCGGGCGGCGGCGTGGCATTGCTGCGCGGCCAGAAGGCACTCGAAAACTTCAAGCTCGAAGATGCGGACGAGCAGATCGGCGTGCAGATCGTGCGTCGCGCTCTCGAAGAGCCGCTGCGCCAGATCGTCAATAACGCGGGCCACGAAGGCTCGATCGTTATCGAGAAAGTTCGCGCCGAAAAGAACCCGAACTTTGGTTTCAACGCCGCTACTGACGAATACGTCGATCTCGTCAAGAGTGGTGTCATCGATCCCGCAAAGGTGACGCGTACGGCCCTGCAAAACGCGGCGTCGATCGCCAGTCTGCTACTCACAACCGAAGCTGTCATTGCCGAAGCTCCCGAGGACAAGAAAAAAGGCACGCCCCCGATGCCCGGCGGCGATATGGACTACTGAGAACAGCAGACAGCAGTACGCAGGCGGAAGGAAAACGCTTGCTATTAATTCGGGCGAGAGATGCGAGTCTCTCGCCCTTTTTGTCGTTAGAAATCGCTGCGAGCACGGAGGAGTCGTTAGGACCTTATCGTTTCTTTTTCCGTCTCTCGTTCAGAGGGTTCGTAGTGAACTTGCGCCGAGCCCGGAACAGTGGTTTCATTTCTTCCCCGACTAAACTTTTGTCATCCGGGAGAATCGAAGCGTTGACGACCGCTTTGCAGAAGATTCGATTGCAGTTGAAAAGAAGATGGCGTGCATGCGTCGTCACGATTGTCTTTTTAGTGACGGCCGGATTCGGAATTTCTGAAGCACTTTCGCAACGCCGCGAGAACCGCTATGTCGAAGAGATGGCTCAAAGCATCACCCGACAGGCGAACGCATCCGGCGAGCAATCGAAAATAATCGCATTGCGCGACTATTTGCGGCACAACGTCACCCGTAATGGCTACCCCGTCGCAGGTCGTCCATTTCTGCGGGACACTGCCGCGTACGCGTTGCAAACCGGGAAAGGTCGCTGCGGCGAGGTAACCCGAGCATTCATTAATATGGCGGACGCCGTTGGGATTCACGCGCAGCGCTTGTATTTGGAAGGTCGCGTCGAGCACGTGGTCGCGCTCGTGAAAATGAGCGATGGGCGGCAAATCATCGTGGATTCCACCGAACAGCCATACTTTCAAGATTTGGAAACGCTCGATCAGCTGTCACAACACCCACAGTTTAATTACTACGAGCCCATCAATATCCATCGTTGGTTTCGGATCACGCTACCGGCAAACACTGTCGATCTTGGGCTGGTTGCGTATTTGATCGAGAATCCCCACGCGCTCAAGGCCGTCTTCTGTTTTTCCTTAGCTGGCGTCTCCGTCGTGTTGCTCTTTCTGAGTTTCGCCCGCCGATATTTTCGTTCACGGCGCGCCGTGAATGACCTTTCCGGGTCGAATATGATCCGACGTCCGGCGCCCGCTCTTGCCACAGCCGATCAATAAAATGCGGTTTCCGTGAAAGTCGAAGACGCTTACAACGCGTGGTCCGCAACCTACGACTCTGATCGCAATTACACGCGGGACCTTGATCGACAGGTTGCGCGAGAGCAATTGCACGGCCTGCGCTGCAAATCGATTCTGGAGCTTGGTTGTGGCACTGGAAAGAACACGCCTCTATTGACAGGAATTGGTGACCGAGTTCTGTCGCTGGATTTCTCATCCGGAATGATTGACAAAGCTAGGGCAGCGGTCCGTTCACCAAAGGTTACTTTCGAAATCGCTGACATCACCAAGCGATGGCCCGCCGCAGATGCTTCCTTCGATCTAATAGTCTGCGATCTCGTCCTGGAGCATATCGAAAATCTCAATTTTATTTTCGCGGAAGCCGCGCGCGTGTTAACTGATGGCGGCCGGTTCTTCATTTGTGAATTGCATCCTCAGCGTCAATATCTGGGAACTCGAGCCCAATTTAAAAGCGACGACGGCACGACTCAAATAATCGCCTTCGTACATCACATTTCTGATTTCGCAGACGCCGCTCGGGAGCACGGGTTTTCACAGTTAAGCATGAGAGATTGGTGGCATGAAGCTGATGACGGGAAGCCGCCGCGACTGGTCTCGTTTATGTTCGAGAAATAGCGGCTCGCTCTATTCGTACTGACCGCTACGCAGATTCTCCAAGAGCCGATTGACGCTCACCAACAGAGCCTGAGCATTGCGCTCCATGCGGACAACGGTATCTCGTTGTCTCTCGTCGAGTGGCGTTTGCTGATCGTGTTCGAGGCACTGGCAGAGGCCGATGATCACGTTAAGTGGCGTGCGCAACTCATGTGTCATTTGCCGCACAAACTCTGGCCCTGCGCGATCCTTTCTGATCACCGTTTGTTCACGGGCTATGCGATGGAGTGGGATACCCAATTCGCTGTTCATAGTCGACTCCTCTGCCCCGGCGAGCGGAGCTCGCGCTGACGAATCGCGCTCGTGCATGTGAAAACCCCGTGAGGCCCAAGTAGTTTTCCGCTTCGTAGTTCTCGCCTAACTAGCAAAGCAAGAGGTAGATCCGCAGGAACTCACATTAATTAGTAGACTCAAGGCATGTGCCAGCCGGGAGTCGGCTGAAGACTACTCGAAGGGAGGGCAAGCCACTACTAATTGCCACGTAATCGGGCAGCACGCGAGCGATTACGGTACAACAAGTTACGGCATACTCAGTTGGATTTCGTCAGATAACGATGGACTAATGAATTGAGCTGATCAAAGTCAATCGGCTTTGTCACGTAATCGTCGCAACCTGCGTCCAACGCTGCGGCGCGGGACTCATCGCCATCGTGCGCAGAAACGGCCAGAATGGGCACATTCCGAAGACCTTTATGACGGCGAATTTCACGAGTAGCCGCAAGTCCGTCCAGCTTTGGCAGACTTAGATCCATCAAAATAATCGTCGGCTTCTTCTCCAGAGCCATTTTCACGGCCTGTTCGCCATCGGTCGCTTCGACAACCTTGTGACCAGCCATCTCGAGCAGTTGGCGCATCATGAACCGACTGTCTTCGAAATCTTCAACAACAAGAAATAACGCTTTGTGACGCATTTGTTTAGCAAAGGGTAAATCGCCAGCCTGATTATGCACTGCTACCATACAATCCGTTCGATCAGTTGTGGTGACGGACTAAAACACGACACAAAATCACAACTCAATCGGGTTTATTTCGTACAGCTTTCTCGTTACGATCCCGACTTCCCGATGGAAGTTGCACCCGCCAAATCACTGGACGCCAAAGCGCTCGAAGACTTGGGTAGGGCGACGCTCAAAATCGTCCACGATCTCAAGAATCAACTTAACGGACTCAAATTGTACGCCACATATTTACGCAAACGCCTGGACAGGGACGAAACTGCCATTACAGAGCGCGAAACTGTCCAAAAACTTGTCGCGGGCTTGGATCACGCTGCTAAGGAAATGGCGGCATTGGTTCGTTATGCGCAACCGCTCGATCTGCGCCGCCAGCCAAAATCTGACTTGCAGGCGATTGCTCATTCGGCGGTGCACGATCCCACATATCGAGTCAGCGGCCCACTAATCAGCAGTGTCGATAGCGAAGGCCAGGAAAAGCTGCTGGGCGCATTCGACCCTCACGCGTTAGCCGAGGCGTTTAGCGCGCTTACCCGCGAAGCGCTGGCGCGGCGCGCCGGAGATTCAATCACCCTGAAGCTCGAGCGCATCACGAACGAGCGTTTACCGCGGGCACTGGTTACCTGGGGCGGCCTGGCGCCGCAACCGAGCGCACCATCGCCAGGAATCCACGCGGCGTTCGCGAAACGGATCATTGAAGCGCATGGTGGCGTGGTTGAATTCACTAACGACTCGATTAACGTCAAGTTACCTCTCTCCGAACAAACAGGGAGCAGCCATAAATAATGACGAAGGCAAAGAATAAAGACATTCGAATTTTGGTCGTAGACGATGAACCCATGATGAGCGATTCGCTGCGACAACATCTGAGCGAAGAAGGCTACACGGTCGATGTAAGCTCGAGCGGAACCCAGGCAATTGATTTGTTCGACGGCAGCGCGCCGCACCTGGTGATTTGCGACCTTCAGTTGCCGGATATGGATGGCCTGGAACTGTTGCGCCATATGAAGGATGCGCGACCAGCCACTGAAGTGATCGTCGTAACCGGTTACGGTTCGGTGCAGGTCGCGGTCGAAGCGATCAAATCCGGCGCGTTTTATTTTGTCGAAAAGCCATTTGATTTTGAAGAACTGTCGCCGCTGGTGGAAAAAGCTTTGGAACGGCGCGAGCTGATGGCCGAAACCGCCAACATGCGGCGGCAGCTTTCTACGCGCGCCGAGTATTTCAACATTATCGGATCGTCAAAGCAGATGCAGACGATTTACGAGACGATCGAGTCGGTCGCAAAGTCTGACGCTAACGTGCTGATCGTAGGCGAATCGGGTACGGGTAAGGAATTGATTGCGAATGCGGTCCACTACAATTCCCTGCGCGCAAAGAAGCCTTTCATTAAAGTGAATTGCGCCGCGCTACCCAAAGAACTAATCGAATCAGAGTTATTCGGGCACGCGAAAGGAGCCTTCACCGGCGCGCACGCAGACAAGGAAGGCCTGGTGCAACATGCCGCGGGCGGCTCACTGATGCTGGACGAAATCGCGGAAATGCCGGTAGAGCTTCAGCCAAAACTTCTGCGGGTTTTACAGGAGCGCACTTGTCGAAAGATTGGTTCAGAAAAGAGTTATCCGGTTGATTTTCGCTTGATCTGTTCGACCAATCGCATGCCGGCCGACGCGATTCGTGATGGCCTGCTGCGTGACGATCTCTTCTATCGGATTTCAACAATTACGATTCACGTGCCACCGCTGCGGGAACGGATGGAAGATATTCAACTGCTGACCGATCATTTCTTCAAACTCTATGCAGAAAAATACGATCGGCCGGTCGGCGGCCTTTCGCAATCAGCCTATCAACGACTGTTTGCGCATGCGTGGCCGGGCAATGTACGCGAGTTGCAAAACGTAATCGAGCGCGCAGTGCTGCTGGCGAAGGGCGAGTTGATCGAACCTCCGGACCTGCCGTTCGACAACGGAAGTGCGCCGACGGCAGCCTCACCGACGCTGGCCTGGGACATCCCACCGAACATGACGCTTGAAGACATCGAGAAGTTTGTCATCGAGCGCACCTTGCAACGAACGGGCGGAAACAAGCAGAAAGCTGCGAATATGCTTGGCATTTATCGCCCGCGCCTTTACAGTAAGATTAAGAAATACAAGATTGGTCTCGAGTCTGTAAGTTCCAACTGAATCTGACGAACCAGAGGAAGCCCGACTTTGCCATCCAAGCCTGACGAGCGACGGCAATCTCCACGTCTTGATGCCAACCTGCAAGCGCGGCTGGAATTTAGCGTGTTGTTGCGCGAAGCAGAAGCTGCTGCCGGCGGCGTGCAACACATGCGCGCAGTCGCCGGTCATACCGTGAACGTCAGCGCCGGCGGTTTGGCGGTGATGTTGCACGCGCAAAAAATCGACGAGCAATACCTCAGTGGAGAAGAAGGCTCGATGTCGATCGAGTTGGATCTTCCCAGTGGCGGTTCGATCGAAATTCAAGCGACACCCGTCCGATCTGAGAAGCGCGCAGATGGTTACTTAATCGGCGCGCGAATCAGCGCCATGAGCGAACGCGATCGCAAAGTATTTGAAGAGTATCTGCAGGAGATCGCCAGGCAGTAGGTTTATCCGCAGATTACCGAAACAGATCCGGATATTAACCACTAAGACACTAAGACCGCACAAAAACATTCTGTTTGTTCTTTGTGCCCTTTGTGTCTTTGTGGTTAATTCTAATCTGTGTAATCTGCGAAATCTGCGGACACGTTCTTAGTCCACTTCATAAGTTGCCACGCTCGTCGGTGTTTCAAAACAGCGAACTTTGTAAATCTCGACGCGTTCGTCGTTAAGCTTTCCGGCCAGCTTTTCCAGACAATACCGCGCCACATTTTCGGCAGAAGAATTCTGCTCGGTGATGAATGGCTCCAGCTCGTTCAGGTTCTTATGATCGAGATACGCCACGAGTTCGTTGGCCGCATCTTTCAATTCGACAAAATCAACCAACAGCCCGATGTTGTTCAGTTCTCTGCCCCGGGCATAGATCTCGATCTTGTAATTGTGTCCGTGCAGGTTCTCGCACTTCCCTTTGTAGCCACGCAGTTGATGCGCGCTGGAAAAGTTGCGCTCGATCATGACTTCGAATCTTCCCGGCATGAGAACAGTTTCAGGTTTCGCGTTTCAAGTTTCAAGTTCAGTGCCAGTTTATGGTGATTTAAGGAGCTGACTATTTCGGGTTCGTTAGTCGCACAAAACCCATGATCGTGCAGATGGCTCCCAGCACGAGAAAAGTATTGAGAAAAGCGCCGAAGCGAAGAACGGCGTCGAAATCGTTTTGCTGAGCGCCCATAATCATAAGGAACCCCAACAAGACGAATTGCACGTGATGAAGTAACAAGCAGACCGCGCCAAAACTAAACCACCTGGTCGAGGCGCCAAAAGCGCGCGCGCGCGCGAAACCCAATACCGAAGCGACCAGCCAGCCGACGCCACCCGCTACCAACAGTCCGACGAAGACGGGTGTGAAATACGCGGGCGGAGTGCCGCGGATGGTCTCCTGTAATAACAACAGAGCAATTGCCATATGAGTTTCCTTTTCCTTAAGTTGACGGCCGCGTAACGGCCAATTACAAAACGACCGTTTGCGCGAGCGGTGCTCGAAACGCAAACGGTCTTCAGATTAGTTGTCAGCTATCAGCTTTTCGCTCTCGACGCTAAGTCACCACGGCCATCGGCTGGTGCGCACTTCCAGCCTCTGCGTCGAATGCCGGCGCGTTACTGAGTGATGTGAATCTCTTCTTCCTTGTTCACGTGCCGCAGGAAAAGCAGAAGCGCGCAGGCACAAAAGATGATCGCCAGCCCCAGCGCAATCCATCCGCTCATGTGGCCACCGCCAGGCGTACTATCGGTGACGAACTTGTAAAACTCGTAAATCGCGCCACCCAGCGAAGCCAGACCTACAATTGACAGGAGAAAATCAACCATAACGAAACCTCCGCGTCTCAGGTCTTCCAGATAAATTTACCAGAAAAAGCCGCTGTCAGAATCGCCGGGCTATGGAACCCCGCGGAAGAGTCCGCAGGTTTCGTTGCTGGCGAATAGTTCTTTAAGTAACGCTCAAAATATGATGTTGACGGTGCGGAATGTTAACGCCGCACCTCGGATAAGGCAAGCGTCTTGGCGCGAAAAAATAGAGCCAATGTGACGCAACGCATTTGCGCTGCAATCACATCGGCTCTGGTTCTAGCAAGGCTGCTGCCGGCCAGACTGTTTTGCTAAGGCTGGCAGCCTAATCGGGTTTACGGCAGCGCTTCAATAATGAGCTTGAAGCGGAAAGTGCCGGCTTGCACCACTCCCAACTGGAAGTTCACGTCGATGCTCGCGTTGTTCGCCAAGCCACCCGGAATTGATACCGACACCGTCGTGTTGTAGCCGCCACCATTCGGTTGCGCCGGTGGCGTCTCCAGCGTCGTTACCTGCGCCGTCACCTGGCAGGGTGTCGTTGTCGGCGTGCCCGTCGAGGAGCACGTCGCCGGGTCGTTGATACCCGAGATTACCGCCGCGCTCGAAGTGATCACACGCAAGTCCGCAGTGCTCGCTCCTGGCGATGGGAACGTGCTGATGTCTACGATGCGGAACCGCAGTCGCGTCACCGTCGCACCCGTCGTGTTCTGCACCCGTCGACGAATGTCGAGCGTGCCATTGGGCGCCGTGACGGGAATCACATTCGCGAAGTTGCGGAACCGATTCGGCGCCGTCGAAGAAGTCACCGTGCTGTCAATCAGCGGCAAAAGGATGCCGGTGTTGTCACGTCTGAGCGGCGAAGCAAGGTTCTCAGGTCCGGGTGCGCCCAAGTGCTGCGGGACGCCGGCGATGAACGTGCCCTGCGTATCGGCAAAGAAAAAGTCAGCGGCGTTGTTGTTCGTGTCCTGCGGATTCCCTGCGAACAGGTTGCGGAACCAACTGTACTCAATGTTGTTCACGCCCACTGGCGGCAGGTTATTTCCTTCACGCAGAAGGTCGCAGATGTTGGCGGTGTTTGTGCCAAACCCAACCGCATCAAGACGATTCGCCGAGCCAATGTTCAGAACATTAGCCGTCGAGAAAACCGCTACGTTGTGATCGTCTTCGATGTCCGAAGACATGGTCAGATTGCCGGCCGCGGCGCCTGTGCCGCCGTAGTTAGCAAGGCTGTAGGCCGAACCAACCAGCAGGTAATGACCCCGCGCCGGGATAACTGTGCCGTTCGGGACGGTGCCGATGAGCACCGGAATCGCATTGCAGTCCGTGCCCATCTTGTACACGCCATACCCAGCCGAAGCATCGCTGGCTGCGACCGTCAAAGGCGAGTTCGTGTTGTTGTAAAGCTCGACGAAGTCATCGCCTGCTCCTCCGGAACCACGCGTGCGTAGTTCAGAGATCAGGAGCGTGCCGGCGGTGCTGGCTGCCGTGATGGTACCTACTGCCTGTCCATCGCCGATCGACGCATTAACCGGGCTCGAGAGATTCAGCAGGAACGTCTCGTCGGGCTCTGCGCCGTTATTGTCGGCACACACAGGCACAGCAACGGTCTGGACCTGCTGACCGGCCGCAAAGCTTGCAGTACCTGACGTGTTCAGATAATCGACAGTGGTGCCGTCGCATGCCGCCCCACCAGTAGCCGGAGTGGCGCCACCATTCGCTGTTGCATATTGCACCGACGCACCCCCGGCACCCGCCGGATTTGAGAGGGTCACAGTGAACAGCATGTTTGTGGTGCCGGACGGAGGTTCGGGGACCTTTGCGTCGTTGACATTCGCGACGGCGTTGATGACGTCGTGATTCTCGGTGTCATTACTCGTGTTGAAATTACTGTCTCCCGAGTAGGTCGCCGTCAGTATCTTCGACCCGGTGGTCGTCAGCGTCAGGTTGCAAGTGCCCGCAGCGACAGCGGCAGAACAAGTATTACCGCTCGCGTCGTTCACCGTGATGGTCACGGTGCCGGTAACGGTCGGGGCGCCGCTCACATTGCTCACGACCGTCCAGTTGATCGGCACGGCCGTGTTCACGAGCGACGGGTCAGGCGTGTCGGCCGTAATCGTGGTCGTCGTGTCGTTCTTCGCGGAACTGAGCGTCCACGGGGAGAACTGGGCCACGCCGGTAAGTTGGACCCAGTTGGCGGCGGTGTCCGCGCTGGTGGCGCCTTGCCGTGCCCAATCGACGCCATTGTGTCGCCAGAGAGCCAAACCCACCTCGGTGTTGCCGTTCAACTCTGAATCGAGGTAGTGCAGGCGCAGAGTCGCGGAGATGCCGCTGCCGCCAGTCGGCGTGATCGTGTACGTGCGTTGCACCGCAGTCGGGAAAGCGATGCCACCCGACGGCACAGCCTTCACCAAGTTAATGGTGATGTCAGTCGGTACCGTGCCCGAGTTAATTGAGATCTGGTTATTCGGATTCCCGAAACTCAGGGTGTTCGCGCCGCCGGTGATAAAGCCGGTGCGTTTGACGTTGCCGATGACATCCGCAGCACCGGCGGAAGTTCCGGTGGCCGGCATGGTGAGCGTAAAGCTGCTCGTGTCAATGTCGGCTCCCAGAGTGAGAAGGCCGTTCACAGTTTGGCTCGAGCCAAAAGTTACGCCGCCCGTACCAGTGTGACTGTTGTTTAAGTTGTTGAAGGGCGACACGCTGCTGCCCGAAATGGTCTGCGTGTTGTTGTTGCCATCGAAAATTACGGTTCCCGTGCCGGCGGTGTAGGTGGCGTTGTTTGTCCAATTGCCAAACACATTGATGTTGGCCGCGGTGCCGGCCGCAAACGTGCCGAGCGTGAGCGTCACATCGCCGTTGATGTCGAGCGCTGTTGTGCTCGCGATGGAAGTCAGCGTGTTGGCGCTCTTGTTGACTGTGAAGTTATTAAAGATCTTCGTGGCCAACGTGCCTTGAATATTCTGCGCTCCCGAGCCATCAAAAGTGACGACGCCGGCGCCAGGCGTAAAGGTCGTGCCGGTGGCTTGATCAAAATTCCCGGCAAGGGTAATCGTCGCGGGCGCGGTCAACGTCCCAGCGGTGAGCGTCAGGCTGCCGTTAATGTCGAGCGTGGTCGTGCTGCCGCCGACGCTTAAAGTCTGTGCGGTTTTGTTGACCGTCAGGTTGAAGAACGACTGACTCACGGCAGTGCCATTGATGCTTTGGCCTGCGGCGCCACTATTAAAGAAAACCGTTCCTGTCGTTGGATTGAACGTGCCCCCATTGTTCGTCCAATCCCCGGTGACGTTAATGGTCGCGGCGGTTCCATTGTCGAAGGTCCCGGACGTTAACGTCATATTCAACAGGCCCAAAGTCGTGGTGCTGCCGCCGACCGCCAACGATCCACCGCCTGTCTTGGCAATCGTCACATTATTAAATGTCTGTGACGCGATAGTGCCGTTAAGGTTCCGTGCGCCGGTGCTGTTGAAGTTCACAATGCCCGCACCCGGGGTGAAGGTGGTTCCCGTCGCGCGCGTCCAATCTCCAGCCACATTCATCGTTGCCGGCGCCGTAAACGTGCCTGCGGTCAAATTGAAATTGCCACTCAGATCAAGCTGGGTCGTACTGCCGCCCGTATTCAAGGTCTGTCCCGTTTTGCTCACGGTCAAATTGTTGAAGGTCTGACTGGTGGCACTGCCGTTGATGCTCTGCCCCGCGGTCGTACTGTTGAAAGTCACCGTACCCGTGCCGGGAGTGAATGCCGCAGGTCCGACGTTGTTCGTCCAGTTGCCGGCAATGTTGATGTTCGCTGCCGTGCCCGCCGCGAACGTGCCCGCGGTGAGCGTCAAGCCTCCGTTCAAGTTCAACGTCGTGGTGCTGCCACCTACGGTGAGTGTTTGGCCGCTCTTATTTACGGTGATGTTATTGAAAGTTTGACTGGCGGCAGAGCCATTGATGTTTTGCCCAGCTGCCGCGCTGTTGAAGTTTACGGTTCCAGTACCTGGAGTAAAGGTCCCTCCATTGTTTGTCCAGTCGCCGGTTAAAGAGAACGTATTGCTATTCCCCAGGATTGTGGCCGTTCCGATTGTGAGCGTGCCGTTGAGTTGCACGGCGCCGTCGATGCTCCCAATACAGGTCTGACAAAGAGGAGTATTGAACAGGGCACTCTCGTTATAGGTTCCCGCTTGAATATGTATGGTCCCACTGATCGCAACATTGGTGAGCGCGAAACCAATTGTCTGGAAGCACGGCACGTTACCCGCGCCGCAAGCAGCGCTGGCGAAACCACCGGCGACGGTGTCGGTGCCGGCTGGATTCACGTATTCCGGGTCGAAACCGATGATTACATTTACCGGTGTTGTTTGATTATCGGCGAGGGCGTTAATGGTGGCCGTTCCTTTGGTGCCGTTTGAGGTAAACGTAGTATTTATGTTGGAATTCCCATCGCTGTAATGGCCGTTCGTATTATTGATACTACCCAGTGCCGGGGTGCTGTTACTGTAAATCGCGGCGTCTGGGACCGGGAAAGTAGCCAAACCCGTGAGATTACCCGCCGCGGTAGTACCACCGGTACTCAAACCAAAAATGTCGCTCTTGAAGTCAACCGTGGTACCTGGCGCAATATGATTGTTACCGCCTTGCACATGCAAATTCGCCCCGCTAATGACATTCCTTAGTTGCAACCAAACCGACAGCGTGAATGCCCCGCCCACATCACAAGGGTTGCCAGCTCCGCAAACTGAATCGGGACCGGTATTGATGCCCCACCAGTTATTGTTAATAGTAGTCGTATTGCTGGAACCACCCCAGACAGCTTGACCGTTGCTGGTCGTTGCCGTGGTATTACCTACCAACCGCGAGAAGGTCATATTTATGTTCTTGGCCCCGCCATCAGCGGAAGCAACTGCACCACCGTTGCCACTGGCGCCGGTGACGCTATTACTCACGAAGGTACATTTGTCGATGGTCATCGTCGGCGCGGCCGCACCAACGCCTCCACTCTCGTAACGAATGGCGCCACCTCTGCTGGTAGACGACGTCGCAATGTTGGACGTGAAGGTGCTGGTCGAAAAACTAATACTCGAGTGATTCGAAGTACCGGTGGATGCCACATTAATCGCCCCGCCACCGTTTCCAGTACTGTTGTTTTGAAAATTAGATGTCGTAACCGAAAAACTCTCAGTCCCATCACTTGTCTGCTGATAGATGGCGCCGCCACTGCCGGTGGCCGAATTACCACAAGTCAAACTTGATTGAGCGCAACCCGCGGCGACGGTGGTGCCTCCGAACGTGGTACCGACGACGTGCAAAGAGCCATTCGCCTCGCCAAAGCCGCCGCCGAGAGGGCTGCCAAAATTCGGACTGCCGGTTGAGTTGACTTGATTGTTTACGACGATAAGATTTGTCAGGTTAGTCACGTCGCCCAGCCCGCCTGAGACGATGCCGCCGCCCCCAACGCCGTGCACATCTCGGCCTCCAGCCCACGTAGACGCAGTCATGGTATAGGTGGTGCCCCCATTCACGGGCGCATCCAGACAAATGAGCCGGTCGTGAATTGAGGTCTGCTTGATGATCGTCGTCGCTGCTCCCGCTCCATTGATGGTTGTCGCCGGAGTGAGATCGAGATCGCCTTTTGTTGGAGACGCGCAAAGTCCATTTTCCGCGCTGCCCGTGTCCCCATCAATACTTAATGTATAGGTGCCCGCTGGAATACTAATTGTGCTACCGGCATTTGCCGCCACGTTCGCAACCAGCGTTGCGCCGCGAAGGCTACAATCATTCAGGGCAGCCGTGCATGCGGCGGCGCCGACTCCGGCTACAGTCACCGCGGGATCGTCGATACGATCTACGGTAATGGTCATCGGAGCAAGTATTGAAACGATGTTCGGCTCAGCCTGCCCCTCGGTCAAAACTACCAGGTCGCGCGCACCATTCAATTTCGTTGGTAAGGCGATCATCGCGGTCGGCGTTGATGCACTATCCAGCGTCATTGCCTGCCGTTGGTGCGCCGCCATAGAACCCGATGGGGCTGCATCCTGTTCCGCGGCAGTTTCGCCGATAATCTTCAATTGTTTGCTCGCGCCATCAACTACAAAAAGATCTTCGTTATGGAAATAAGTGACGTGCGTTGTTGAGATTTTGGCCTCGCCGGTAAAATGCGCTACGGTCGTGTCCCACTGAAATCTCTCGGCCTTTTTCCAGCCAGCGTTCGATGTCGCATTCCACCTCTTGTCCTTTAATTCTTTCGCTCGCTCTTCGCCGAGGCGAAGCCGGTGACTCAGGCGGAAGAGTTGCTCTTCGTCGGTATAGGGACGGACATCGAGATCCTTGCGCTCGATGAGCTGTATTCCGCCGTCATCGCTGAGCAGAGCAATCTCCTGCGAACCGTTTCGATCTTTAACGAAATCACCCACGGATGCCTGGCGAACGTTAAAGCCGGTGTCGATTCGTTCAATGCGCGATTGAGCAGTCTTTGAGTCGACCTCCTCGCCTCCATGGATTATCTCGAGGCCATTGCCGGTGACTACGGCAGCATCGGCGAATGGATCGTCATCCAATCTTCCCAGTGACAGTGAATTAACCCTGTCCGGAACCTGATAAACCTGTGGGGCGCCCAGCACACCACCTGATTCACCCACGTAAGCGAGCACGTCGTAGTTATCTGTTCCCTGGATCCCCACGAGCACGCTTGCCATTCCCTTGGTACCGCCAAAATTTCCTGACGCCAGGGCGGTAATCGCGCCCGGCGCCTGTATCACTTCAGGTGAACCGAGTCCGCCTTCTGGTGTTGGCCGAAACAGATAGACGCTGCCGCCAAGCGCGGCGGTGAGCACATCATTCTTTCCGTCGCCGGTGAAATCGCCAGTCACGAGAAAATCGACCGGCTCAGGCACGGAATACACTTGGGCCTGAGAAAGGAGTGAAGGTGGTTGATAACCTTGCTGGACGCGCGGAAAAATGGAATCGTCTTTAGGAGCAAATGCCTCGGGGTTGCCATTCTGCACCGTAATGATACCCGCGCCGTTGTAGGCGTAGCCGGTAATCAAATCAGGTGTCGCATTGCCGTCAAGATCCGCAACTCCCAGGGCCCGAGGTTGGGCAGCGCCGGACTGCAACCCCTGCGTTAAGGTTTCATCACCGCGATAGGTGATCGACATGCGCTTTCCCTCTTGAATATTGAGGTAAGGCCGTGCCTTGCCAGCCGTCTTCACGGTCACCACATTGCGAGACGCCAGTTCACGCGTCCCGAAATGCCATGCGGCTGAGGCGCAGATGCCGAACAACATTAGCGCCGTGCAGGTCACGCGGCGGAACATTCTTTGGTGCGGCAAAGAAACAATTTGAAATTTGACATTGGTCAGGAAAGTACGGCGTGGCATAAGGGACTCCTTGGATCTCGACGGCTTAAAATTTGTGAATCGTGCAAAGCGTCGGAGTGACGCGCATTAAAGCACAGTACTCCCCTATTCGGGAAGTCAAAATACATTCTCGAAAAGCAATCTCAGGTTTCTTGCTTGTTTCAGCGCAAGCAGTTTGGGGCAGACCGCATTGAGAATCTGCTGCGCTCAAATAGTGCCGGGTTGCTCGGAACAACGGGAAAAAGTAAGTCCTGGGGAGACGAAAATCGTAAACGGCAAGACAAGTCTAGCCCTCTACGAACGCGCGATCAACCGCCGCAGTCCGGGGTCGTGGCGTCGGTAATCTCCCATGTTTGGTTCGCATCACAAGCGGCATTGTAGTAAACGAAGCAACCATTGTTGTCTTCCGCAATTACGCGAACGCTGGCCGCATCGCATCCAACATCACTCAAGGTCGCCGATCCGCCAGACGGGATCGAACCATGCAACTGGTCCGGTCCCCAATTATTGGGATCTCCCGCCGCCACGTAAACGTGTCGGACTTCGCGGTTTGAGTGGTTCGTGATCGTAACGCTGATCGTGTTCGACGTCCTTGCCCTGACCGCCAGACCGATGCCCAGCAAACAGACCACGCCAGTGACGAACACAACCGAAAGTCGCGTTGTTTTTGTGTGAGATGCTTTCATTTCTGACTCCCTAAATAGCCGTCTAACGTTTGCGAGTTAGAAACTCCGGTTCAATTACGGACAAGTTCCGTTGACCGTGTTGTGCACTCCGCTGTCAACAGCGCCTCCGCCATTTTGATTAAGCGGCACGGTTACGTGAGCTGTCGCAGTTGTCGTATGCCCAACTGAATCCGTCACTGAGAACGTGACCGTGTAAACGCGACCATCAAGATCCCCGTCGCGCTCTCGCCGCAGCTGAACGGACTTGCAATCAGCCGCAATCACCATGTCATTCGTGGTGCTGCCGTCCGCGCCCGCCGGATTGTCGTCCAACTCATCGCTGGTCACACTCACGATCACAACACTGCTCGTCAGGTCGCCGTCGCAGCTTGAGCTCGCCGTGACACCGAAGTCAGCCAGTGTGAAATTCTCGTACTGGTGATTTGGTGGCCACATGGATATCGAGCTGTTCGCAACATTAATCACTGGCGGATTATTGTTAACCGTTAGCGTCGCGCTCTGCGACGCGCTGCCGCAAGATCCCGTTGTGGTTACGGTGACCGTGTGGTTGCCTTGGCTGAATCCAGTCGTATTCACACTAAGGTTCGGACTGTTGCCGCCTGCTGGATTGCCATCCACGGTCCACGCATAGCTGAATGGACCAGTGCCGCCCGCGGTGGTGGAGAAGTTCGCGGTGCCACCTTCGCAAACGCTCTGGTCGGCCGGATCAGTGGTCGTCGTCGGAGTGTTCACCGTCAACGTCGCGCTCTGCGAAGCACTGCCACACGCGCCAGTGGTGGTCACCGATACCGTGTGATTCCCGCTCAGGCTGCTCGTGTCGATGGTGACACTCGAACTATTGCCGCCGGTCGGGTTGCCATCCAGCGTCCAGGCATAACTGAACGGACCGGTGCCGCCAGCCGTCGTCGAGAAGGTTGCCATCGCACCCTGGCATACGGTCTGATCCGGCGGATCAGTGGTCGTCGTCGGAGTGTTCACCGTCAACGTCGCGCTTTGCGAAGCACTGCCGCATGCGCCAGTGGTCGTCACCGATACCGTGTGATTCCCGCTCAGGCTGCTCGTGTCGATGGTGACACTCGAACTATTGCCGCCGGTCGGGTTGCCATCCAGCGCCCAGGCATAACTGAACGGACCAGTGCCGCCAGCCGTCGTTGAGAAGGTTGCCATCGCACCCTGACACACGGTTTGATCCGGCGGATCACTCGTCGTCGTCGGAGTGTTCACCGTCAACGTCGCGCTCTGCGAAGCACTGCCGCACGCGCCAGTGGTCATCACCGATACCGTGTGATTCCCGCTCAGGCTGCTCGTGTCAATGGTGACACTCGAACTATTGCCGCCGGTCGGGTTGCCATCCAGCGTCCAGGCATAACTGAACGGACCAGTGCCGCCAGCCGTCGTTGAGAAGGTTGCCATCGCACCCTGACACACGGTTTGATCCGGTGGATCGGTCGTCGTGGTCGGAGTGTTCACCGTCAACGTCGCGCTTTGCGAAGCACTGCCGCATGCGCCAGTGGTCGTCACCGACACCGTGTGATTCCCGCTCAGGCTGCTCGTGTCGATGGTGACACTCGAACTATTGCCGCCGGTCGGGTTGCCATCCAGCGTCCAGGCATAACTGAACGGACCGGTGCCGCCAGCCGTCGTTGAGAAGGTTGCCATCGCACCCTGGCATACGGTCTGATCCGGCGGATCAGTGGTCGTCGTCGGAGTGTTAACTGTCAACGTCGCGCTTTGCGAAGCACTGCCGCATGCGCCAGTGGTGGTCACCGATACCGTGTGATTCCCGCTCAGGCTGCTCGTGTCAATGGTGACACTCGAACTATTGCCGCCGGTCGGGTTGCCGTCCAGCGTCCACGCATAACTAAACGGACCGGTGCCGCCAGCCGTCGTCGAGAAGGTTGCCATCGCACCCTGACACACGGTTTGATCCGGTGGATCGGTCGTCGTCGTCGGAGTGTTCACCGTCAACGTCGCGCTTTGCGTCGCCGTATTGCACGAGCCGGTCGCCTCAACTGTGTAGGTGTCTGCGTCACTTGCCTGCACGTTACTAATACTCAGCGTGCTTGACGTCGCTCCACTCACAATAGTCACGCGGCCACCAAGGTCACCGTTATTCAGTACGGTCGTTCCCTTCTTCCAGACGAACGTGATTGGGCCGGGGCCTGATGCCGTAGTGCTGAAGGTGGCCGTGCCGCCTGCGCAAACTGCCTGATTAGTTAGAGCCGAAGTTGTATTTGTACTAATAGTTACTGACGCAGTGACGGTTTGACTGTCAGCAGTCGCGTCAGCGCTGCCGGAACTACCGCCGCTGGCGGTGAAGGTAGCGGTGGCAACTCCATTGACAAACTGCGTGCTGGCACCAGAGAGCGAACCGTTGACGGCGTTACTGAATATTGTGGCCGGCGGCACTGGAAATGCCGGCAAACCATTTAACTCAGTTGTTAGAGCCGAACCTACGTTTCGGCCTTTGATGTCAGCGGTCAATGTCGAACTGCTGCTCGCGCAAATCGAGTTGGGACTCGCGACATGTCTTAACTGCAACCAGCTCGCTGCGCTGGCTCCGAAAAGATTGTTTGCCGCACTACTGCAACCGGAGCCCGACCCGGGACCGTCATTGCATCCCCACCAGTTATCGTTCACGTTGGCCGTGCCGCCATTGGACACACCACTGCCCGCATTCGCGGTATTGCCGGCAATGCGATTGAAGTTAGCAGTCAGATTTCCGGTATTGCTGTTGGCAATGCCACCGCCTTTGCCCGTTCCCGAGGCGACGGAATTACCCGAGATCGAACTGGTGGTAACGGACATCATGCCACTCTCGTTAAAGATCGCGCCGCCCTGACCATTCGATCCCAAACTTTGGTTACCGGTAAACGAGCTGCCAGTTACCGTGTAGGTTGAACCTTGCGTCGCCAACAAGCCGCCGGCATTTCCGCCACTCGAAGTGTTATTGGTGAAGGTGCTGTTGGACAACTGCAATGTGCCGCCCGTAAGGCCGCTAAAATAAACACCGCCGCCACTACCGACTGAAGTGTTTCCATTAAAGGTGGTGCCGCTTATGCTCAGGCTACCTGCGCCATTGCCAACGCCACCGCCAACCGGCGAGCCGGCCCCGGAAACCGTATTCCCGGAAATGATGCAGTCTTGAATGTTAGTGACGTCACCTGTGCCGCCGGAAACAATGCCGCCTCCACCGACGCCAAAGGTGTCGTGACCACCCGTGATCGTTACACCGGAAATGCTGAAGGTGAAGTTGCCCACCAGGTTCTGATCCACGCAGAAAACGCGATCGTTGGGCCGCGTTTGTTGAATAATAGTCGTCGCCGCACCGGCGCCGACGATAGTCGTGTTGTCCCCCGCAATATCAAGGTCCCCAATTGACGCGTCCGTGCAGAAGCCAGTCTCAGAAGCGCCGTCGATCGTCAATTGGTAAGTGCCGGCGGGGATGTTAATCGTGGTTCCGGAAACCGCGTTGGCGAAGGCAATCGCACCACGTAAACTGCAATCGTTTGGCGCGACAGTACACAAAGAGGCAGCCACGCTAGCATCATCGTCGGTGCGGTCAACGGTAATACTGATGAACATTGGGCTTGAGGGAGCAAAACCCTCTTTGGCGATACTCAACTGGTTTTCCGCGGGAGCATTTACTCTTCGTCTGGCAATCTCTCTGGCTCTTCTGGCAAAACCGTCAAGGCCGGCGGAGGGCTTGCTGCCGCTTTTCGATTCGACCGGGCGAATCAACCCGGCCGTCACAATGCCGGCCAGCGCCAGCGACGCAAACGTGACGAGCAACAAAGTCTTGCTGCGAGCGCCTTTTGTTTTGCTTAGCTGAGTCTTGGGGTATCGCATTTTAGGAAAAACTCCTCTCTCCGCCGCTGTCTTGACGTTCTCTGTTGCTCTTCTTTTCCAGAGATCCCAGTAACGCTCGAAGGTGGTTACCTTCCGACCGAATGGTAAGCTCGAAAATGTCCCGCCTTAGCGCTATGGCCTTGCGGGAAAGACTCCCTGCAACGCGATGCAAAAATTCAAAGTCAGATAAGGCATCATGTTGTTGTGCGGCTGACTGCTACCTGCAACACTTGTCGCGAACGGGCTCATCGGTGCCCCTCCAGCCTGAGTCGTTGTGTAAACAGTCTGCTCCTGGCGTATAACGCCGATCTTTGCCCATACGCCGCCCACCGGGCTGTTCTGGGTTGACGGGCCATTCGCGCAATTCACCACGTGGGTATGGAACGGCATTTCACTTTGAAGCAACGTGACGAATTGCTCTCCACCCATCTCGCCCAAGTCACGCAGTGACAATCCCGGGCCTTGTCCGGCTTGCATCGGCCCAGCACCCTGAAGATTAGGCAACGCAAAGGTCGACTTTCCATCGCCGCCATAAGTGGTTCCCAGCAGCGAAAACAGAGCCGTATTTTGCGAGATTGGCATGAGCTGGCCGTTGCAAAACGCCCAGCCCTTGGGCGGAAAATTAAACCCAAAAATTCTAATTTCTGCTACAAATGGTGATGACATAGGGCCTCCTAGTTCTGGCTCGGGAATACTCCCGAAAGACAGACAATAAAGTTGAGCACCAGGTACGGTGACATATTCTCATGTGGCTGACTGCCGCCGACGGGGTTGAGAATCGTATTCAACATCGCGCCGTTAGGACTGGCGGCATAGATTGTCTTGCCCCAATCCGACCACGTCGAAGCGGCGGGAGTCTTGCTGTTAGCCGCCGCACCGCCCTGCGGTGTATGGGTGTGTTGGGGCAATTCAGAAATATTTAGCGTGTGAGCTGTTTCACCGCCCTTCTCCCCCAGAGTAAAACCATTGCCAAAGTGGTTAGGAAACCTGGCTCGCAGATCCGGCAACGCAAAGTTTGTCCGGCCATCGCCGCCGTACGTTGTGCCAAACAGCGAAAAGAGCGCCTGGTTCTGGTTTATGGGCAAGAGCTGCCCATTACAAAAAGCCCAACCCTTCGGCGCAAAGTTCCAACTGATGATTTTGATTTCTCCAATAAACGCTGTGCCCATCTTAGTCCTCCTTCAATCGGTCGTTACGCAGTGAGCGCGCCGCCGGGCTTAGTTTTGGGACGGAAAAATCCCAAACAACGAGATGATGAAATTGATGCACAGAAACGGCACCATATTGTCGTGTGGCTGACTGCCTCCACTCGGACCCATCGAAGTGGGCAACATAGTGTCGGCCGTTATAGCGGCTGCATATGGAAAGGCGTCAGTATTCGCAGCCCAAACAGCGTTTGCCGGCGAAGTGGCCGTTCCGTTCGCGTCACTGCATTGGGGTATGTGGGTGTGCGACGGGATCTGTTGCGTAGTTAGCGTAACACTCTCTGTCCCACCCGACTGCCCGAGCTGGAAGTTTGAACCCGCATGCATCGGCAACCGGCTGGCTAAATTCGGCAGCGCAAATGTCTCCTGCCCATCACCACCGTAAGTAGTGCCAATTAGGTTAAACAGAGTGTCGTATTCGGAAATTGGGAGTAATTGTCCCTCACAAAGCATCCAGCCATTAGGGGCAAAGTTCCCAGCAAACATTCGAATTTCACCAATATAAGGACTACTCATAGTCTCTCCTCTCGTTCTTTTCACTGCTCAGCCGGTAGGCTGAGCTTCAAAACATCCGATTAAAGACCGCTTCGTAATAGACCCCTTCCGCGTCTTTGTTAATCGGCACCAGAAATAAATCGAGCTCACCCATTCGTTCGTGCGCGAGGTGGTAAATCCCCTGGGGCCATACCGTCTCAGAAGGGCACCGAAAGACTATGGAAAACATCTCCTGATGCGCTCCCTTCTGCTGCTCGGATACTTCTACCAACTCCAACTCGGCTGAGTCGGAGCCTTCGAGCCGCAAACGGAACTTCGATCCCATGTTTTCAACAAACGCCGCGTGCTCAGGCTGTCCGCTCATTACGCTCGTGGTGGTCAGCAAACAGCTGCCGGCACGACTGCCGGCGATTGCACGGCGTTAACAACTTGCCAATCGAATTCATCGAGTTCATCCGGCGCCGAGTATCCGTCTTTCACCGGCGTGATAAAGACAGAACTTTGCCACGCATTGACTTTGCGTTTCAGAACATTCGGATCGATGTCTTCAACACCAGTGAATTCAGCTAATCGCTTCAACGATTGCTGTGGCTCGCTCAGGAGCTTCTCGAACTGCACAGAAAGGACGTTCGGGTCGCCTTCAAGACTCAACATATATTGGCGATTCCCGGCCCACGACCGGCAAAACTGTTCGACTTCCGTCTTACCGAACGCCGAACCAAAAGCCTTGCTGTGCGCTTTAGCTGACTTCAGACAGTCCTTCAGCTCACGATGAATAAAGACGAAACGCGCTTGCGGCATGATTGCTCGCAGCAAACCGATCATTGCCGGATTCCATCCTGGATATTTGAATCCCCACACGGGCCTCCCGACGGACTTCGCATAATCACGGCAATAACTCATCCCTGAAAATGCTCCGCGGCACAACGCTTCGAGATAACCTGAAAGATCGGGCATCAGCGTAGGAATCCAATCGTTCGCGCTACCCGCTAAAACGGTTTCGAGCGCCGCCGTGACTTCATGACTTCGAGTCTGATATTGCTGCGACTTGACCGCATAAAGGTTCAAAAAGAATTCGAAGTCCTGGGCGCAAAGCTCTCCGTAAATCAGAGCCTTGCTCGACGAACACAACAGGCGTTGCAGTAAAGTAGTCCCGGACCGGATCGTCGGCGCGCTGATAATCAACGGATCCAAATCGGATAATATTGGTTTGAACGTCGCTTCGATCATCCCGTGGTGGCCAGTGAATTCGGGCGCCACTCAAGGCGCCAATAGATTCCCGCCTCGTCAATTTTCCGAAACCCGATTCGCTCGTAGAAAAAACGAACCGGATTGAAGTTCTCCACGTCGAGCCAGAGAGGTTTGGCCGCTTTCTCGGCCTCATCCTTCAACCCGGCGATTAACTCGCCGCCAATCCCGCGGCCTCGATGCTCCGGCAATAAAGCAATATCAACTAAAAGAATCCGCTCCGCACCGCGATCGATGATGATTCGTCCTGCCGGAATATCGTCGTCCAGGATTACCGAGTGCTCTGCACCTGGAAACTCCTGCTGATAAGATTCGTTTTGCGCCTTGAACTGCATCTCCAGAAACGCTCGTTTCTGTGATTCGTCCCAGGGCAACATCGCCATCTCTTCAGCGCGAGTACTGCTATAGACCTTGAGTAAGAACTCTTCGTCATCGGCGCCGCGCGCACGTAGTGAAAAGGCCATGGTTTAGAAAGATCAGCCCGGATCTATAACCGGGTAAAAATTGCTTCGTAATGCTCGCCCGATTCACTACCTACGGGCACCAGGAATAACGAGAACTTGCCCAGCGCCCCGTGTTCGACAACATACGTGTCCTGGGTGAAAGCCTTGCTGGCGCTGCGTTCAAACAACAGCGAAAAGCTTTCCTTGCCCGCAATCCGCGAGGAAAGCAGGGAACGCTTTAAATCGGTGGTTGCGATCAGTTTCAGGCTTGTCGTCCCTGAATCAGTAGCAACGCGAAAAGTGGTATTTAGGTATGGAGTAAAGGCGTCTCTGGTGAAGGCGAGCAAGCCTTGCCGATTTGCGTGCGAGAATTTGCTCCCCGAGACCACACCGGCAAGTCCAACCTTAGACAGCGTTGCCGGGATACCGACAAAGAGTAATCCCATTGTCCCCGTCTTCAAGAATCTTCGACGCGATGTTGACATTCCTCTAAGCCCTCCTGGAATTTCTCAAAAATCCCCGGCTAACCCAGCATTTTTTGCGCGAGAATGGACAGCAAGACTTTTCGCGAGCGCGGAATATATACCGACGTTTACATAATTACAAGATAATTTTTCGTTAACCGTAACAATAGCTTACCGGCAGTTGCTTGCGAATGTCAGATGCTTTTTATGACAGCTACGATGAATTTGTCTAGATCGGGCCCGTAATGGAAATTGGCGCGCAATGGCGAAAACGAGAAACCCATTAAACCAATCTTTGCCGGCAAGTCACCCAGCCGCGCTTCAAACTCCGTTTTCGAGATTGCCGCAAAAGGAAGCGGCTTGTGATGCGATCCCAGAACGTGGTTTAGAACATGAATGTGCTCGGTCATTCCGCTGAGCATCAACACGTCATCGTCAACTTCCAGGAAATCCCTCAAGCTAACCAGACGGCAGTCGAGTCCGATTTTACGAGCGCATGTTTTGACATGGCGAAAATTAATCGAAAATTCCTCGTGGTTAAGAATATGGGCCTGCCCCGGATAGCCTTCTCCACTTCCGTACTCTGACATAATAATTGCCCCGCCAGGCAACAGGTGTTCGCGCGCTCTTTCGAGGAAATCGAAGACGCCGCTGTTCACAATGAACGAGTCAGGCGCGCCGGGCTCATCGAGATCGTACTTTTCGAGATAACGCGCGCCCTCGCCTTCCCACTTTTCTTTTTCTCCAGCGTTCACTACGCGCCGGACTTTGGCAACCGGAAAATCAGCAATGACCTCGTTGGCTACAATTAAGTCGAATTTTCGACCTGCCAGATTGAAGCTGGTTGCATCCTGCTCGAAATGATCGATGGCAAAGCCATGTTGCGCGAGCAGCTCTCGTTGTTGGCGAGCCAGTGCCGGCGAGAGTTCCAGAATGTTGTAAGAGAGTGAAGGGCCAGTCCCAGAAGCCTCTAATTTATTTGCTTGATCTATGAATGCCCGCGCAAATGATCCGGTCCCGCCACCTACTTCCAGCACTGAGAATTCACTCGCGGCGCCAAAAGATGAAACCACTTCCGTCTTAAGCGCTGCCAGACAGAAGCGCGCGCCGTATTCGTATCCTCCGAGGGCTTCACTGGGAAAACGAAGGGCGTGATTTATTGTCGGTTCGACGAAATCGAATTCCCACAATGCATCCTCAATTCCTTGTCGATGAAAATCGAGGTGATGCGCTTCGCCACTCGCTGGTTCAGAAGGCCATTTCGCGACATGATAAAGATTTCGGGGCGCCATGTTGCAGGGCTTGAAGGGATCGTCAAGATTGTCGCGCGTATCCGAAAACTTAATCAGTTGCCGTTCCGGATGAGTGAGAAAGTTGATGGTCTCGCGAAACGAGCTTTGCTCTAACAAGCTGTTTTTTTCGTCACCCGTAAGGTTGATGAAGATTTCTCCCAGGGTTTGCGTGCCATCGGCCATCAGAAAAATTCTCGCTGCGTCTGCCGGCAAGATCTCTTCGATCACCCGGGGCCTTTGATTTCTGTTTGGCGAGTACTCAAACTGCCTCATCGACGTACGAGCGACCACAAACTCACTTGCCGCATTAAGGTAGCCAACCGCGGGACTTTGTATGGGCCGAACCACGAACTGATTGAGAAACGGTTGCAAGGGATCACGATCCGTCGGAATCAGAAGCTGCTTATCGATCAGCTCGCGAATTTGGACGCCGGTCTGCCCCAGTGCGTTTAGTTCATCTTCACTGGGCGAGATTTCGGTTCCGGATCTAGCCGCTAACAGCAGTGCCAGGACCGGTTCAAACGGCTCGACTAATTGGCCGGAGAGTTGATGAAAGACGGCATGTTGCGTCGCGTCAGCAATCAGTTTGCTTTCAATGAAGCGCGCGTAAGGACTGAGTCTGTATGAGACCATATTCGAGCGAACCGACGATTAGAACATCAGAGCTTCAAGGAGCAACTCTATCACTGCATTACGCTCCCGTTGGTCCAAAGAGTTGTTAGACGGAGCTATCCGGACGCTGCCATTTGAATCCAAGGTCGCCTTTGAGACAGTACTGGAACTCTATTCGGTCTCCACCCTTTGCACCGCTGAAGTCATGAAGCCAGAAAGGGTTCGTCAGCCCGGATTCATATTCATCGAGCCTTGTTTTTTCAAAAACAGTAATGGTTGTTAACAACATTAATCCTAAGCCCTCAGGGATTTCATCCGGCAGATTAATGGTGGATGCCGGCAGATACTCTTCTGCAAGGCGCCCTTTCTTGTCGCTCATCGCAGCAAGTCCAGCTGCTTTTTCGCGCGTCAGTTCAAATATTCTGCCGAGCTTTACCCTGGAGTCATCGCGGCCGCGGCTCGCTGGCACGAACTCTTTGCGAGGGTCGGAGAGGTAAGCATCGATGGTGACGCGCTCAGGAATGAAGATACCACCCGGGTCTAGTTGAGGGGCCAGGTTGAGCGTGATCGCTACTTGTGGCTCTTTCGTCAGCGCCTGCTGCATGCTTTCGGTGATAACCATATGGAGCGGGCGAGCATGAACATACGAAGCAGCGTCGCATTGTATAAATTCGCGGACGTAGTCCCGCAGCCCGAAGGTCCCAAAAAGCTGTTGTGCGCACTCTATCGATCGGGCGTGGACGTCGAGCAGTGTGAATTGTATCTGGTCAGCCTTGAATCGTGTGGTCAAAGGAATAGCCAGAGGGGCAAATGGCCCACACCCGGCGTAGAGTATTTCAATTGGGCAGTGAGGGAAACGCCGTTGGGCCTCTAGTAAGCCAGCATATATCCCGCGCAAGAATTTCGAAGTTCGGGCAGAGTCAAGGATACACCGCGCAGCATCTCTCGGAGAGATAGCTTCGCCATTTGGTAAGAGGATATTGGAGTTGTCGGAACAATCTGTGGCGTCGTTAACCAAGCCTGAGATCGCCGAAAGTAAAGCATGAAGCCTTAGGACGGCATCATCGAGCACCGATTGATCGTCTGATAGCAATAAGGCATCGGTGATTTGGCGTAGTTGCCCCATAAAGAAGCGTCTTAAATCGGATTACTTTGCTGGTTCTTTCCGCCCATACCAGCTCACAATCGCATACCGCTCTCCGTAAGTTACCGGTGTCACTTCGTGCGTAGTCTCCGCACGAAATGCCACGAGCATGCCTGCCTCACCGCATAGTTCATGACGCGCGCTCGCACGCCAGTCGGAAAATACCAGAGAGCCACCACAATAGCGGTTGTTCTCCTGGTTCGCGGACTGCTGATTGAGAAATATCGAAACTGAAACGCGGCGCGTGCGATCGCTTTCGAGATTAATCAGTCCAGTATTTCCGTCTTGATGGGCAACAAAAAAATCTCCCGTTCGATAACAAAGAAATTGCGGTTCCTCGCACTCGCCAAGCTCTACAGAAAAGTGCCGCTCTACGATCGGACGACATTCTTCGAGCCGTCGAATTACACCACGAACGGTGTCGGCCGATGCTGAGACACGGCTGGTGCGACGAACTCGTTCATCAACCGTTCTCTCGCCCTTGCCATAAGTTGACGCCGCGCCGCCAGGCGATTGACGCACTTCATCGACGATCCGTTCACAGGTATTCGCGTCAAGAAAGTCCTTGATTATCAGCAACTCGAATTCTGAGATTGTTTCGGTTCGCTCTCGCAAGAGTCGGTGAACGCGGGAATCAGTGGAATGATCGAATTAAGCAACTTTCTCAGTTGCAGTACGACTACCTGAAAGCTCGCAAGCACTATTTTTCGATGGTGATCGCGCCGGGCAAGAACGCAAGTTCGCCTTTCGTCGTTTGCAAACGAATCGAGTAGTCGCCGAACTGAATACTACGAGCGACAGTGATATCGAAACTGATTGTCGGAAAGACCGTGTCGAACTTTGCTTCGCGCAGTGAGCCCGGCACGACATTAATAAGTGGCGAACTGATCGAAATGCCCTCCCACGCTAGCTCGTCAACGCCTTCACCAGCTACATAGATAGTGAATGTCTCGCCGGCTCGCAGCGGCAACGGTGCGGTTGAGAGTTCTCCATTCATGCCAACGAATCGCGGCGTCAATGTCGGCGTCCGCGGAAAAACGAAAAAGCTCAACTTCACTGAAGAGTTGGCGTTCACGTTCACCGACTGAGACGGCGATGTATTCGACGCAACGAAACTACGGAATAAAGGCGTCGTTTGCGTAAGCCCGTTTGCTCCCGCGATTTCATTAGGTTCGACGCCGCCTTCCAGTGGTTGCGCGAAGACGCGATAGACGCCGGCAGCTAGGCCATCAACTCGATAGGCCCCGGAGGTTGAACTCACGCTGCTGCCGACGACATTGCCCGTCGCCACATCTTCGGCGAACATCTGAGCGCCGAAAATAGATCGCGCGCGCCCCGCCGTGTTCGTCGTCAATCGTCCCGAGATAGATGAATATGACGATTGTTCTCCGTACAGCGCGCGAGCCCCGGCGATATCGTCGGCGGACAAACTTCTCTGAGTGAATGCAGGCAGACCGTACACGCCATTCTTTGCCTGTCGCGGCTGCATGGTCGCGCCGATCACTCCTGAATGCGGCAGCCCGATCAAATGGCCGACCTCGTGAGCGAACGTCGATTCCAAGTCGTACGTTCCAAATGTGCTATCGTCGGAAAACTGCACTGCGGGATTCAAAGCGATGTCAGCTTCCACGATCGCGCCGCCTGAATCAAAGAAGACTCGCGTGCGCGCGGGGGTGTCCGATTGCGCAAATTCTGCCGCGTTGCTGGGTGAGATTGTGATCAGGTTGACGCCATCGCCATCGTTCGCCGGGCTAATTTTCTCGTTCGTCGAATTCGTCTCGAGAAACTGAATGCCGGCAGCATCGGACCAGCTTTGCAACGCATGCCGCACAGCGGCCCGCACGTCGCTTCCCGGTTTGATGTTCGACGGTAACGAATCTAGCGAGCTTGAAAGGGAGACAATGATCGGATTCCGCAGCCAACGATGACCGCCATAACCGGCCGGCTCGAGTGTAGAAGCCCCCGCTGCAATCGGAAGTATTGCGACAATTAGCGCAATTGAAATAAGAACCGGTGCGGATGTTCTGCCGTACATCTGGAGTCCCTGGAAGAGGTGACCGGGCGCCGGAGAGCGGGCGGAATTCTAGCACGGCTTTGGCAGAGACTGTCTGCATAAATTTCGTGGGCAGTGATATCGTCTGTGGCGACTGCCCGTGACCGGACCGGGACGGTAACCAATGCGCATCGGACTTGATGGATTTGCTCTGATTAAGCCAAAGACCGGCGTTGGCCATTACACGCTTGAGCTCGCCAAAGCTCTGGCCGCACTGCAGCCTGAGCATTCGTTTGAACTGATTTCACCTTACCCGTTCCCGGAAGAGATCAGCCAGGAGATCGCGTGCCGGCCGAACCTCCGGACTGTTTCCGTGAAGATGAACGGCTTGAACCGCAGATGGTGGGCGGTGGGCCTGCCGCGCTATGTCCGGAAAGCACAGCTGGATCTCTTTCACGGCACAAACTACGAAGTGCCGCTTTGGAACCGGCGGCGGAACGTGATAACGGTGCACGATCTTTCAGTATTTACGCATCCGGAAACGCACGATACGCGAATGGCTGGGCGAGCGCGCCGGCGTCTTCCGATCATGCTGCGGACCGCGTCGCGCGTTATCACTCCGACTGAGGCCGTCAAAAACGAATTAGCCACGCAATTCAAAATCGATCCGACCCGCATCACAGTTACCCATGAAGCGCCGCGAAAGAATTTCTTTCCCGTCGAATCCGATGAAGCCGTGGCGGTACGCGGTCGTCTTGAGATTGAGGACGACTTCATTCTTTTCGTTGGCACGATCGAGCCGCGCAAGAACCTGAAAATGCTGCTAAGAGCTTTTGCGCGCATCTTGAAAGAAACGCCCCTTCGGCCTCAGCTCGTGATTGCCGGTGCCGAAGGTTGGCTGATCGAGGAATTCTCTGAGGCGGCCACTGCAAATGATTTTGGCGATCGACTACGATTGACGGGCTACCTTAATGATGAAGACCTGCGCGCGCTTTACTCTTTATGCAAACTTTTCGTTTACCCGTCGCTGTACGAGGGTTTTGGCTTGCCACCATTGGAAGCCATGGCATGTGGCGCACCTGTGATTGCCAGTCGCATTCCAGCGCATGAAGAAACGCTGAACGACAACGCGCTGCTCGTCGATCCGCACGACGACGTTGCACTCTCGCAAGCAATCATAGGATTACTCGAGAATGAATCTGCCCGCGAGCGTTTGGCGAAGAACGGCAAGCAGCACGCAAAACATTTTTCCTGGCACAAAACCGCGGAGCTTACATTCGGAGTTTACGAAGAACTTCTTGCGTGACGCTTCCACTAATTCCGAGCAGTTGGGTACGAGTTCAGTTTATAAAGTGGCACGGGCGTCCCGCCCGTGAAAACCACGCGCAAGATGCGCGTGCCACGAACTCAAACTGCACCACTACCAATTGGCGAGTTGACTTGTTTTGCGACCACAATTAAAGTCTCTTTTCGTATCTGCTCTTCTGATTGCCTCGCGCCGGTGAGCGGCCGCTGGGTGAGGTGAGCCGGCCAGGAATTCCTGATTTGTCCCATCGGTTATTCAAGTGAAATCATCATTGAAGCGTAGTTCTAAGATGTCGCGCTGGATAGTCATCTGCATATTAGCGACCGGGATCGTAGGTTTTATTGCGAACCTGCGCAGTACGGCACAATCCGGGACCACCTACACGCTGACGGACCTCGGTCCGGTTGGCAACGTCGGCAATCCGAGTTACGCGATAAACAACGCCGGGGACATTGTCGGTACGTATTTGCCCGCCGGCGGGAGTTTCAACCATCCGTTCTTTCGCAAACATGGAACTTCGACGAACGTCGATCTCACGCCAACGACCAACGGCACGGGCAACGCATACGCTGTTAACTCCGCGCATTCGGTCGTTGGTTATTCTGACACCGGGGTCCAGCGTGCCTTCATTTGGACTGACCTCGACAATGACGGAGATTTCGATTCGAATGAGTTTACCTTTGTTTCTAACATCACCTCGGTAGCATTCGGTCTGAACGATGGCGGCCATGCAGTTGGCGTCGTTGATGATGGCTCAGGCCTCGGTGGTGTTGCGTTCGAATGGGATGGCTCAACTCTGCAAAACCTAAACGGGACAACCGGAGTCAATCCATTCTACGGGTTTGCGATCAATAACGCGGGGAACGTTGTAGGCTCAACCGCGCAGGGACACGCGTTCGCGCGCATGAACGGCACTTATATCGATCTTGGCACCTTGAGCGATTCGAGCCTGCAAAGTGTTGCTCGTGCCATCTCAGAAGATAATTACGTCGTAGGCTTCAGCCAAACAGTGACCAACCCACCTTCGGCGAACCGACCCTATCACGCTTTTATTTGGTTTGACGCGAACGGGATGAGGGATTTGGGGGTGCTCCCGGGCGGAACGAATGTGGCGAGCGAAGCATACGACATCAACGCGAGCCACCAGATTGTCGGGAACTCGGAGTTAACATCCTTCGGCGCCAGGCACGCAGTTATTTGGCATGACGACGATTGCGACGGTCTGTACAGCGCATCAGAAATCAAGGACCTGAACACCTTGGTATCTCCGGCCGACCCAAACTGGGTCCTGCAATACGCACAATCAATAAACGACAGCGGGCAAATAGTTGGATATGGCACTTTGTCCGGCGTCGCGCACGCTTTTCTTCTAACGCCAAGCAGTGCACCGCCAGGGGCATGCGGAACGCCGACTCCAACGCCAACTCCGACGCCCACGCCAACGCCGGCTGCTACTAGCTTTTTAAGCGTTCAAGGCAGTGGAACGTACGGCGGCACTGCGACGCTCTCAGCAATTCTTTACTCGAACGACCAGCCGGTGGCGAATAAAACGATCAGCTTCACGCTGAACGGCGCGGCTGTCTGCGGCGGCGCCACGGGTGTGACTTGTCCGACGACAGACGCATCCGGAATTGCCACGCTTTCGCCAGTCAGTCTTGCCGGCATCAACGGCGGCAGTTATCCGAACGCGGTTGGAGCAAGTTTCGCAGGCGACTCGAGTTACGCAGCGACCAGCCAGACCGGAACGTTAACCGTTAATAAGGCGAACCAAACGATCACAGTGAACACTCACGCGCCCGCGAATGCTGCATACAATTCGCAATTCACCGTTGCCGCCTCAGCGAGTTCCGGTTTAGCGGTGACCTACACAAGTTCCGGCTCGTGCACCAACACTGGCGCAACTTTCACGATGACGAGTGGTACCGGCACTTGCAACGTGATCTTCAACCAGGCAGGCAATTCGAATTTCAACGCCGCGGGCCAGATCATTGAGATGGTAACAGCCCAAAAGGCGAACCAAACGATCACGGTGAATACCCATGCGCCGATCAATGCGGCTTACAACTCTCAGTTCACGGTCGCCGCGACATCCAGTTCCGGATTGGCAATCGCGTACTCAAGTTCAGGCGGCTGCACGAATACCGGCGCGACTTTCACCATGACGAGTGGAACGACCGCTTGTACCGTGAAATACGATCAGGCGGGGGACGGGAATTACAACGCTGCGAGCCAGGTGACTGAGTCGGTGACGGCGCAAAAAGCGAATCAGACCATTACCATCAACACTCATGCGCCCGTGACTGCCGCTTACAATTCACAATTCACGGTGGCCGCATCAGCGAGTTCCGCGCTTGCGGTTTCGTATTCGAGTTCGGGATCCTGCACTAACAGTGGAGCGACTTTTACAATTACGAGCGCAACCGGAACTTGCACGGTTAAGTATGATCAAGCTGGCGACCCGAATTACAACGCAGCATCGCAGCTGACTGAAGGTGTCACTGCACAGAAAGCAACTGCCACCATTGCGCTGAGTAATTTGACGCAGACTTTCGATGGCTCAGCGAAGTTTGCCACCGCTTCAACTGCTCCGCCGGGACTTACAGTCAACATTACCTACAGTCAAAACGGCAATCCTGTTTCGTCGCCGACAAACGTAGGCGCGTATGCAGTTTCGGCTGTCATCAATGACACGAACTATCAGGGCAGCTCGACTGGAACTCTGAACATCGTCGAGCCCGCTCCCTTTATCCTGCTCGAGTTGGGAACAAACAACGCGGCCGCAGTTGACTCCGTTACCTGGCTGCGGGGTCCATTCAGAATTACGCGCAACTATTTCTTCACCGGCGATCAGGCGACGCGAATAGTAATTTTTACTTCGCCACTCGGAATGACATCGCCACCGATTCCGCAAACATCGTCACTGTCGGTGCAAGCATCGGGAATTGATTTGCCCGTCGAAGCCGTTGGAGACGTCACCGGAGTAAGCGGGCTGAGCGCTTCCTACATTGTGGTGCGGTTGGTGCCGGGAATGCCGACGGGCGATCTGCAACTGATGGTAAGGCGAAACGGAATTACGAGTAACGGCGCGACGCTGACGATCATCCCTTAAATTCCGGCGCAGAGCACGCATTCAACTACTCAGACATCCTCGGTTACTGGTTCACAGGTGGCACGCGCATCTTGCGCGTGGTTTTCACGGGCGGGACGCCCGTGCCGCTTCTTAAGAACCGGAAATCCCTAACGTGGGGTTGTTACTGGTGGGAACTCCGCGAACTGTGACATTCAGAGGCCAATTGCCCGGTGGCAAGTTATCGGGCAGCCTGACAATCACATAAGTCGCGCTCAGTCCGGGCGCGGTAAACGGGCCAACATTCTCAACCGGCAGATTCAATCCAGCGGCCTGGACTGTGACTAACGAAGCGTCTGCTGTCGTCAATCCCAAACCAAACAAGAAAAAAGTAATTCGCGCGCGATGATCGGCGCTGAAGTTGAAATCATCGGTCACCCGAAACGGGCCCCGCACGAAAGTCACTGAATCAAAAGCCGCTATCCGGTTGACGCCTTCCTCCGTCACAAGTGCGCGCGCCGGTTCGGTGCAACTGCTTTGTGTCCAATTGAGTTTCAGCGGTCCCATGTCGCCGCCATCGCCGCCGTTGTTGTAGCCATCCACTGCAATGCGATATGTCGTGCCGGCCAATGCAGAAATCGTAACTGCGCTGGTCACCTGATGTGGTTGGCCGGAAACGTCCGGAATGTCGTCATTGCGCGCAATTAAAGTTAAGCCATTGACGGTTGTGCCGGTGTAGACCGCGAGCACCGTATCGTAAGCGCTACCCGCGGTCGTGATACTGACGCTGCCGCTGCTGGGCGCTTGCCACTGATACCAAACTGAGTGAGTGCCTCCATTGTTGTCAGGCGCATGATTTGGCTCGCCCGCTTCGCGTGTCGCGTTCAGATTCTTTCCGGCGACGCTGCCAACGCATCCGACGAGTACGCGCGCACTGTCAAAGTTGTCGTTGTCATCCGGCGGGGGCGGCGCCGGTGGCGCGACTGAACCAACCAGGTTCCAACCAAACGTTTCGAGCGCAGAAAAATCGTTTTCCGTCGTCAACATGTGCTCGCCGAGATCAATCGTGGGATCCATGACGCCGATGTATTGGCCAGTGAGGTCGTCATCCTTCCAGTGACTTGATTGATTGCCGTCGCCGGCGTCGCCATCCGGGCCGCCGGTAGACAGGCGCAACTCAGTCGTATTACCGCCACTCAAGAAAAAACTTTGCGTCGTGTAGTAGACCTGCGTCCCACCCGTCGTCATGATGCGTTGCGCAGTTGGAAAAGTATTCGGCGTCGTACCCGAACGAAAGCGAAACAGATCCCAAGTCGTCACCGGTACACCGCTACCGCCGCCGGCATTCGAAATGAATCCCAGCGCGTGGCCAATTTCGTGCGTGGCCGTGCCGACGAAATCCAGACTGGTGCTGTTGATGCCGTTGTCAGGATTGAAGTCGAACGAAAAGCTCTTGTTGAAAGAGATTGTTGCCACGGGTGTGTTCGCGTCGAGGGGCACGAATCCAAGCGCCTGGCCGATCGAACGCGGGACCTCCACGGCCGATCCAATCCCGGCATTTACAGGTACTGAATCTGCAGGCAGAGAGTTGTAAATTGCCGACTCGCCCTGACTCGCGGCTGTGGCAATCAGATTCGCGCGCGCGTTCGCATAGTCCACCGATACTGCGCCTGAACTTGTCGAGCCAACAACGTCGGCGTCGAACGGAGTGCCATCAGGCATGTTGAAGCCATAATCAATGTTAATGGTGATCGTGACGGGAGTTTTGATGCGCGCTGACCAGGTCATAGCCGCGCGTTGAAAAGCCGCAATGACAGTGTTGCGATTGGAATCACTCTGCAACTGCGATAACGCATTCAGCTGAATCGTCAAAGCGTTCGGCGCACTTTCGCCAGGCGCGAGCGCGCGCTGTTCGCCGGCGACTTGCGCAACCGGCACGCCACGATTGTTCGCCCCGGGCAAAGTCGCGCGAGCTTCGCCTGCTGTCGCAGCACGGCAGGCAGCGTGGCCGTTCATCATGCGAATGACGAAAGCTTTGTTATCGGTATTTTGGGAATCGTTGTGGGCGGCGGCGGATCGACGTATGCCGATCACGCCGCCCAAGAAAAGGAAAGCGACGCAAAGAACAACAGTGAGCTTCGATCTTTGAACTCGATGCACGAGCGACCGGCTCATCGCATTAGGACGGGCCAAACCTTTGCCGGTATTCCGTCGAGTAAATAAAGATAAAGATCATGTGGCGCAGGTTATTCGGGTTCGCATTTAACGTGTCAAGGTTGTTCTGATAACCAATCGCGTCGGGATCACGTCGTTGGAAACCGAAATACAGAATTGACACCGTCCCCTCAGTCAGGAACTTATCCAGAGACGTTTGCCGCTCGGCGATGTGACGCAGAATTTGCCCGTCGGTTTCGCCTCCCGACACTGTGTACGCGGGTAATCCCGACGTTGCCACCAGGGCATTTGCGAGCGCCTGCCCGTGCAGTCCTGGATACTTCGCGACGAATTCCGGTCGCAGCACGAACGCATCCGAGTAAGCGACTTTGCTCGATTCTTCCTCCGATGGAGATTTCGGTCCGCCCACCCTGGCCATGTCGGGAATGAACTGCGCGTAAGTTGGACGCTGATTAAATCCCACCATATAGAAGCGGAACACAAAGTAACCGCGATTCAAGAATTCGTCTGACTGGAAGAACCCGGCCGCCACGTGCAGCCGATCGCAATCGGATGTAGGCGGCTCTCCAAACCCACCATTGGGGCACGGCCCGAGTGTATTAATCCAATTTTGCAAACCCGTCCCGTCCGGTTGCCGGTTCAAGATGTCGCGATACATCTGGCGGATAAAGAACTCGACACCGTCGATCGGATTCTGCGTGGAGGTGGTCGCATCGTTATCGATAATCGTGACTGTCGCCGTGGGGTTCGCGCCCAACGAGCCGCCGGTGGGACTGCTCAATGTCATCGTAAAAGTTTCAGGCCCCTCGACGTGCACGTCATTAATCATTGAGACCTCAAAGGTCTTGGCTGACTCGCCGGCCGCAAATGAAAGCGTGCCGACCGCAGTTACGTAATCGCAACGCTCTGAGCCTCGACCATTTGCGACTGTACAGTTTTGCAGCCCAGCGGTATCGGAAGTCGCGTAGTTAACGGTGGCCGCGCCTGAGGTGTTGTTGCGCGTGACCTTGACCGTCATGAAGTACTGCGACTCGCTCACGTTATAGTTCGGCACATCGAATTGAATTCCAGTGGGCGCCGCACAATTATTCACGCTCCAATTCAGCACGATGTTTCCGGTCTCAGCGTCATAACCGTCTACGGCAATCTTGTAAGTGGTTCCCGCGGTCGCGTTGAATGTTACGGAACTCTGCAGGATATTTGGATAGTCAAAATCATCGTTCTTACAAGTTGCACAGGCTGTCAGGTTGTTTAATGCGCTGCCAGTGTAAACAGCCAATAAGGTGTCATAGTCGCTTCCTAGCGTTGTGATGGTCGCACTTCCCGACGCCGGTGCCGTCCATTGGTACCATACTGAAGCGCCGTCATGACCGGTTATTTGATCGGGCTCGCCCGCTTCTTTAGTGGCGCCCACATTTGTGCCGTACGCGGTTCCGGAACAACCATTGACGAAGATAGCGTCAGCGAAGTTGTCGTTCGGGGGCGTCGGGATTGGAATCGGCGTCGGAGTTGGCGAAGGAGTTGGGGTCGGCGACGGTGGCGGTCCACCAATGTCAGTCACCTTCGCCCACCATGTGCCCCAGCGACTGAAATTTGTGGTCGTTTGGTCGAGGCCACCTTGACGCAAACCGGCATACTCCTGAATCGTCCACATGTCTTTGTCATTGGAAGGATCGACAACCGTTTCGCTGTAGTCACCCCACCGGTTCCGCGTGCCGCTGAATTGTTTCGAATAGTAGTCCTCGCCCTGCTTGATGATCATTGGATCGCGCATCGTCCCCGCCGCGTCCGTTCCAGCACGAAAAGCGTATCCGGCGTTCCCGAAGTGGGTCGCCGAAAACTGCGAAAATCCAAGCAGCGCATCGTTATTTGCGTTCACTGCAATCGAGGGATACGCATACCACTCGCCGGTCGTCGCAGTCGCGGAAGGATCCTCGACGCGACCGCCATCCAGAAAGGTGCCGTTCGGATCGAGTTTCGTCCATTGAACTGCCGTGTGAGTTAGAGGACCACCGACCGGTAGGCCAATCGTCTGCGCATACCAGATAGCGCCGTTGCGAAATACAACGTTCGAACGGATCCATGGGTCCACTGAGTCAATAGAGCGCACCGTAGTCGGACAAGTCGTTCCGGGCGTGCCCACACACGTCTGCGGCAATATGTCGCCGCCCTGCTGAACCCAGCCGCCGCCAGGCCTAAACTTCGCATTTGTGTCGATGGTTACTACAGGCGCACCGGGTGTTCCGGTGATCTTATGTAAACCGTAGGTTCCGGAAGCGTTGCTGCGATTGACAGGAACGTAGAGCGTCTCTTCGGTAGCTGAATATGTTGTCGCCGGGTGCATGCAGAAACCGTTTATGCTGCTTGCGTTGCTGGAGATCATGCTGTTGACGGTTCCCACTCGCAGCGACGGGTAATCAATAATCAACATCTTGCCCGTTACAAAGGCACCGCTGGTCGTCCCAAATTGATTCCAGGTCACCACAACCCAATTCTTGTTGAAGCCGAGCATCGGAAAGTCGGCCCACTCGCCTGCCGAGTTGCAGCCTGGAGCACCGCCGGCGCAACCGATTACGAAGCGGAACAGCAGGAAAGATCCCTGCGGATCGGATGTCGTTGAGATTCCCACGAGGATAGAGGCACTCGCACCATCGGCGGCGGTCGGAGTCGAACTCGTCGGAGCATTTGAAGCGGCGGCCATCAACCATCGTTGGTTGTAAGGATCGTACTGAATTCGCGGATCAAAAGCGCCCGAAACCGGTGAAGGAGTGGGCGACGCGGTAGGTGATGGGGTCGCCGAATTCAATGGCGCCCAGAAACTTGTCATGGTGACTCTTGAAAGCACACTCCCGGTCTTGTCCTGCACGCTATAGGTGTTATTTAGAGTCGAAAAAAGCCGATTTGCGCTCACCGCGCCAGTCGTATCTGGTGGGATAAAATGACCGCCGAATCCGTCGGAGTCAAATTGAGCCGGGAAACTGGCTGCCGGACCTGGCGATGGGATTAACGGCCCGCCAATATCGGACGATGACGATGAAGCCGAAGAACTCGACGGCGCCTGTGACGAACCATCATCGATTTCGGGAATGGTCAGCGGCGGGTGAATATCGACTTCTGACGGTGTCTGTTCGCTCGGATTTGATGGCAAGCCCTTTTCGGCAGTGCGCTTGGCGGCAGCCGCCATCTTTTTCAAATTGACAATTGTGACGGACACGGGCCGGATTTTTTCAACCGGCGCGTTAATGCCGTGCTGATCTTGTATCGGCTGTTGCTGCGAAGGTTTGCGTTCCGCTGACACGTGGAATGCCGGCGACAGCATCGCCAAACTGGCTACAGCCAGCGCGAACGCCGCAAGGAGTTTTAAAACAGGGGATTTTTTTGACTTGTGCATTATTTCGTACCGCCGTGAGGAAATGCAGACAAAGCTGTTTGCCGAAAAGGTGTTAGATGCAAATTCAAGGGAGTCCGTCCAAACAAAAGGCCGACTCTCACAAGCCGGCCTGGAACTTAATTGTCATTCCAAGATACTCGGCCCCTTAAAATCTGGACCGGTACTCGGTCGAATAGATAAAACCGAAAACCATGTGGCGGAAGTCGCTCGGATTCGCGTTCAGCGTATCAATCCAGTTGTTGTACCCAACTGTATCGGGATCGCGACGCAGATACCCTTTGTATTCCATATCAACGAACGAGATCAGAATGTACTTGTTGAAGACCTCATTGCTCTCCGCAATATTTCGCAGGACCTGCGCGCGCGTCAGCGTGCCACCGTTCAGTCCATCAACCTGCGTCTGTTTGAAAGGAGCAGGTAACGTCACGCCGGAATTCGTCTCCAGCTTGTTGACGTAGGTCGCATTCGGATCGCTGTTCGGAAATAGCGCCAGGAAATCCGACCGTTGCACAAAGGCATTCGCGTAGACGACCTTCGCGGCTTCTTCCTGAGCCGGAGAGTTCGATCCGCCAATCTGTTGGAGTCCCGGAATGAACTCGGCGTAATTTAAGGACGAACGCTGCGTTCTTCCACTTGTGGTGTCTGTTATCGAGCGGTTCAGACCGACGTATCCCATACGCATCAGCCAATAACCGCGTCCCAGGAATTCGTTGGATTGAAAGAAGCCGGCTGACATGTGCACTCGATCGCAGCTAGGATTGTCGTTCTCGCCGAACCCGCCGTTCGGACATCCCGAGACAGTATTTACCCAGTTCTGAAAACCGGTCTGATCCGGAAAGCGACCGAGGAAGTCGATGTATTGTTGTTGCACCAGAAAATCGATATCATCGATCGTGATCGGTTGATTGGTTCCGGGTCGTAAACGCACAGGCTTTACCTTCACATTGCCGTAAAACAGCTCGGAGGGCAGCCCCGGCGTTTCCGTGACGATGCGTAGCGTCGGCGGGCTTTGAGCCAACGCACAAACACACGCAAAGAAGGTTATCGAAAGTACAATACCGATCTTCTTCATAAGTTCTCCTGATTCGGGGTAGATCTGAGAGACTGGCCCGAAATGTTCATCGGAGTATAGCTGTTCTGGACGAAAGTGGTCAACAAATCGAAGCTTGTGTCACCAGCCGGACCAGCACCTCTTAGGACGCTTTATTACGGCGAATAGTTGGACAAAGAGTAATCATTTTTCGGGCGAAATCCTTACCAACTGAGCAAACTTTGCGACTTCAGACTGACTTGATGCATCACGAAATTTCTTCTGAGGCCCGCTCATTCACGGCTCACACGCAATCTGACCCTTCCGCGTTGGAATTATCGGTGGTCATGCCTTGCCTGAACGAAGCCGAGACGCTGGGGAAATGTATTTTAAAGGCCCAGCAGTCGCTGCAGCGATTGGGCATCAACGGTGAAATTGTCGTCGCTGATAATGGCAGCACAGACGGCTCCCAAGCGATCGCAACCGGCTTGGGCGCCCGCGTCGTTCAGGTCGCGACCAAAGGCTACGGCAGCGCAATTCGCGGCGGCATCGCGGCGGCGCTTGGCAAATACATCGTGGTCGGCGACGCCGATGACAGCTACGACTTCGCGAACCTCGAGCCATTTGTGACGAAGCTCCGCGAAGGTTACGACCTGGTAATGGGGAATCGGTTCAAAGGCGGCATTGAGCGGAATGCGATGCCACCTCTGCACAAGTACGTCGGCAATCCGGTCTTAACCGCAACGGGCAAGCTTTTCTTTCGCAGTCCGTGCAGCGATTTTCATTGCGGCCTGCGCGGGTTTCGAAAATCTGCGGTGGAAAGCCTCGACCTGCGCACCACGGGAATGGAGTTCGCCAGCGAAATGGTCGTGAAGGCGACGCTGCATGATCTAAGAATTGCAGAGGTGCCAACGAAGCTCTCACCCGCAGGACGCTCGCGCAAACCCCACTTGCGAAGTTGGCGCGATGGTTGGCGGCACCTCCGTTTCATGCTGCTTTACAGTCCGCGTTGGCTGTTTCTTTATCCGGGACTGATACTGATGCTCATCGGTGCGGTAATCGCTGGTCGCTTGCTCTTTGGTCCGCTAACGATCGCCGGTGTGACCTTCGATGTGCACACGATGCTGTACGCAGCGATGGCGATCGTCATCGGTTTTCAAACAGTGGTGTTTGCCGTTTTCACCAAGATTTTCGCCACCACGCAGGGATTGCTTCCGGAAGACCCGCGCCTCAATAAACTTTTTGATTACATTAGACTCGAGACCGGTCTGACCATCGGGGTGATGCTGCTAATAGGCGGACTGGGAATTTCGATTTATGCGCTGAGCTCATGGCGAGCACATCTCTTCGGTCATCTTGATCCAAGACAGACGCTGCGTCTGGTAATTCCCGCCATCACTCTGATCATGCTCGGCCTTCAAACAGTGTTCTCGAGTTTTTTCCTAAGCATCCTGGGTCTGAAACGGGAGTAGCACACAAAATCGAAGTCCTCGATAATTAACTAATGCCGCCAAAGCTGAAAAGCACTCTCTTCTACGTGTGGTTGGCACTGAACCTCGCAGTCATTCTGGTCTCGGCACAAACCGCTTATCGCAAAGCGCTCAACACCGAAGAGTTCGCCTACGCCTGTGATTCGTTCGGTTACCTGCGCATGGCCGAGGAGATTCGCGACTCAGTTAGTCATCGCAGACTCCCGGATTTTCAACTGGAGTCGAATCAGACGCGCCTGTTAATCGATTTCATGAAATCGAAGAACATTCCTGTTCCGACTTGGGAAGAACTTGTGGCGCCTCATGCGCACCATTACTTTCCCGTTTCGGATCATGTCGGGGTTCAGTACCCTCCCGGCACCGGATTAACTTTGGCTGCCTTTCCTGAAGGCACTGCGCTTTATCGACTGAACAAAATCACGATTGCCGTAATTCTGCTTGTTGGCCTGGCTGCAATTGCACTCGCCGGCTGGAAGAAAGCATGGGCCTCGATCGGACTTGTGTCACTCGCGATCTATCTGATGTTCACGATTCTTGGGCGCATCGGGCAGTTGAGCTTTTCGATTAATGCGACATTCGCACCGCTGTTGCTGACATGCCTACTGGTTCTGATCGCAGCTTCATTAAAAACGACGCGCTATCGGTTGGCTTGGTGGGCGACGTTGACGGCGGGTTTGCTTCTAGGCTACTGCACGATGATTCGTTTGCCGGCAGTGCTGCTGGCTCCTGCCTTTCTCATTCTACTTTGGCCGAATACGTGGCGGATTCGACTGAACAGTCTGCCCGTTATTTTTTGCCTCGCCATTGGCGCAGTCGGCATTCTGCCGATTCTTGTAAACCAACAGCATGTCGCCGGAGCCTGGTACTTATCAACATACGCGAGCGTGGACGCGGCGGCACCGACATTCTCAAGCGTCAAATCAAATCTGTCTTACTTCTTTGGCTTTGACGGACCGGCGACAGAAGACAACTGGGCGCTGATCGTGGCGCTGATTGGCTTCGCAGCATTTGTCTTGATGCGTCCTCGGGTAAATCGATCAGATGAAAGCAAGACGCTTTCCTGGAAACGGCTGGCCGTTGCGGCATTCATCGCGTGGTTGCTGTCGGCGATTTTCTTTCTGACTCATACGGTCACAGGCGCTCACTACATGATCGTGCCGATCGTTACGACAGTCGTATTACTCGCCTTCGGTTCACTGATTATTGAAGTTACTCAGAAAAGAATTAGCAGCTTCGCCGACGAACCGCGCATTGTCGCCGCGCTCGTTTTAATCGGCGTGATGTTTCCCGGTGTGGCTATTGCCCGCGGAACTCTAATAACCAGATCGCCAGTCAAAGCTCCTGCCGGTCCGTTGGCCCATCCACGCATAACTCTCCCGGCTGAGTTGGCCGATGAGAAGGCATGGATCTGGGCTGACTTGCTCACAGGGAGTCTTTGGTACTATGCGCACAAACCGGCGTTCAAGATTCAATTCACCGACGCGCCGACACGCGAAATGCTTTTCAAGTTTGTCGCGGATCGAGGTGAACAGCAGTATTTGATCCAGGATAGCGCGCAGATGCAGGTCTACATGGATGAGATCCAGAAGCTGGGCGGGACGCTTGAGCAGAGAGGCAAAGTCGACGGACAACTCTATTTTCTGGTGCACTGGCCGCCAGGCGGGCCGGCCGCAAAAGACAGGTCGCTGGTGAAGTAGCAACGCCGGAACCTGATCCTCCAAACTCTTGCTGCGAACAAAACACGCACAAAACTGGGGTATTGCAATCGCTCTTGGCATCGCGGGAACGATTCAATATCACCTCGCCCAATTCACGTCGCGGTTCGACACTGTCTTCGGTGATCGCGGCGACATGCGTGGCGTCATCTATTTTTGCGAGCACTGGTATCAGTGGCTCATCGGCAAAACGGACCTGATGTCGCCGGCGATCTTTTATCCCACCAAACACACGCTCGCATACTCAGACTTTCTGGTGGGCTTGGCGATTCCCTATTCAATCGCTCGGTGCTTCGGATTCGGGATGTTCTCGTCGATGGAAATCGTGATCATCCTGTTGACGTTTCTGAATTACCTCGCGTGTTATCTGCTTCTTAAGCACGTACTGAATTTCAATCTACTGCCCGCGTGTGCGGCCTCGATGTTCTTTGCGTTTAGTAGCGCGAAGTTCCTTCAGTTACAACATCTGCAATTGCAGTACGTCTTGTTTCTGCCGCTGATTTTTTCGTGCGTCATTCTGTTTGTCCGCAAGTCTGAGGAGTTAAAGCACCGCGAAGCTGGTGGCTGGTTGGCAGCGGCGGCGATCCTTTTCATTGTCCAGGCAGCGACGGCCTTTTATTTTTCGTGGTTCCTGGTTTTCTGGACAGTCTGGTTCGCCATACCGGCTTTGCTTTTGACTCCAAGTCGCCGTTGGATTGTTTCCTTCGCACGTCAGCATTGGCGCGCGACGTTACCGGCCGGCGCAGTGCTGATGATCGGCGGCGTGCTATTCGTGCTGAGTTACCTTCCTGCGCTGCGGATTGGCCAATGGTATCGCTACGATTTCGTGAGCCAGATGATTCCATCGTGGTGGGCGTTTCTTTGGTTGGGCGATGGCAATTATTTGTGGAAATGGATCTCACGCATCGTGGTTCCCGACCCGCGACCATCGACGTGGAACGAATTGCGAGTCGGGCTGGGTCTCGTCCCAACACTCGTGTGGGTAGCCGCAACTGTTTGGCTTGTTGGCCGATTGCGTGTTCACAAAGGTGACTCAAGCCAGTCGGCAGCCCCCGGCGCGTTGCTCGCAGCAATGGCCATCGCAACAACTCTTTTTGTTCTGATTGGTTTCAGTTATCACGGACACTCGCTGTGGTTCTTGGTCTATGGATATTTTCCGGGCGGAAAAGCGATTCGCGCGGTAGCACGTTACGTGATTTTTCTGACGTTGCCGATGGCGATTGTGTTTGCGTTTCTGCTCGAGCGCGGACTTCAGTGGGCGAGTAACCAAAACTCCAAGCGAAATCGCACCGCATTAACCACCGCGATCGTAGTCGTTGCCTGTCTCGGAGTCTTTGAACAATTCGGCGTGCCGAAAGTGATAGGCACGGGCTTTTCGAAGAAAGCGGAAGAAGCTTATCTCAACGCGATGGCCGCGAAATTAACGAGTGATTGCACGGCCTTCTACATCGCGCCGGGAAATGGAAAGCACAATACAGCCGAATATCAATACGACGCGATGTTGATCTCGATCAGATCGGGAATTCCGACTTTGAATGCTTCCAGCAGTCAGTTTCCGCCTGGCTGGGATCTTTATACGGTGACCGATCCAAACTACGAAGCGAACGTCAAAAAATGGATTGATGCGGAAGGCGTCAAAGGCAAAGTCTGTCGTCTTGAGATTGGGCCCCAGGCCGAAGCATTCGATCCGCACTCGCCGAGTCCACTCGATGATCCTGAGTTTTTTGTGCGCCAGCAATACAGAGACCTGGCGGGAAGCGAACCGGGCGCGGATGAGATCAAGCCGTACGTCAGTGAATTTCAGCAGTGTAAATCCGTCGGCAGCTGCAAGGGACAGATTGCGGCCGAAGTATTCCGCAATAGCGGTTTCTCTGATGATGGTTCTTTCATCTATCGGATTTACCAGATCGCCCTGGGACGAACCCCAACCTATCAGGAATTTGTTGCGGACTTAACTGAATTTCGCGCGCACGATCCAGCACAGCGGAAAGCAACTTTTGCCGAACGTTTTCTGAGCCGATCAGATCTCATAAATCGATATGCCGCGCTTTCTGACGCCGAGTATGTGAACGCCGTGTTGGCGAACGCCCACACTTCGACCGCTGACGCATTGCGGCAGTCTTTACTAAGCAGTCCGAAATCCCGCGGGCAGATGCTTTTGGAGGTCGCGAACGACCCGGCAGTCGCCAGCGTCTTCGGGGATCGCGCAATCGTGACGTTGCACTATTTTGGATACTTGCGGCGCGATGCTGACGTGGACGGTCTAGCAGGTTGGGTGAAATCACTTGCTGCAACTAAGGATTTGGGACGGGTCACGTCGGGCTTTGTGAATTCGATCGAATATCGCCAGCGCTTTTTTCAGTAATTACTTTCGCAGCTTAATTACCAGTCCGCCACCGAGATACGGAATTGGCACGGTGTACTGTACGCGACCCTTCAAGTCCTCGCTCAAGAACTTTTCGATCGCAGGCTTTGCCTCACCGTCGGCATCATCGATAAAAATGAAGTCAGGATCGGCAGTAAGGGCCAAACGCAAGTCGGCGTACTCGTTCTCAACGTCGTGCGCGGCGTCAACCACTACAAGTTCAGCCTGCGCGGGCAATGCCTCGACGCTGCGCAGGTCGGCTTTTACTAAATTCCAGTTGGGGAATCCGCGATCGGTAAGCAAACGTTTCGTTGTCTCGTAAGGATCCCAAAGCGCCCCATCTGGCCTGTACCCGGGCATAAACACGTCGAACCCGGTGTAGCGTGCGACCGGGCTGGCGCTTAGATATGCGTCAGTGCCGGCGCCGCCGCCAGTCCCTAATTCAATAATTGATCGCGGAGAAATGGTTCGTGACATAGCATAAAAACATCGGTATTTGTGAACGAAAGCCGCGCGTCGCGCCACATAGTACTCGCCGTCATACTGTGTGAAGGAACTGTAGAGCGGATGTTCGCGCCATGCGCAGGAACGCAGGCAGGCAGCGAATCTTGTCTCGAATCGCTCGCGCGTCAACCGCGTAAATTTTCTGGTCGGCTTCGCTTCGACCGCCGCCGCCAGCGCTTCACTTATGCGATCAGCATCATAGTTTTTTGTGACGTATGCTCGGCCCGCTTCGCCCATCTCGCGGCGGCTACCATTTCGTTTCAGCAACGAGCTAAGGTTTTCCGCGAATGAATCGTAGTCATGATAAATCCGGCCGGCGCCGCTATTGTTAAGATGATCAATCAGGACCTCAGAACGCCCGCTGGCCAACACCGGTGTGCCCTGGCCCATAGCTTCGAGGGTAACGATGCTAAAGCTCTCGTTCGCGGAAGGCGATAGATACGCACTCGCTCCCGCCATGAGACGAAACTTTTCCTCAGATGGCACAAATCCTCGAAACTCGATATCCGGATGCGGCGGAATTTCAATGTCAGCACTGCCGGTAATCACGAGACGCAATTTCGATCGCGTGGCGCGCTTGTATTTGAAATAGAACTCGAACATTTCCGGACACCCTTTATTGGGGTCGACCCGGCCGCAATACAAAAGATACGGAACCGAGCTCGTCATCGGCTCGCGCGGACGTGTATCGATTGCCATGCCGACTACGCGACCCGGCAACTCACCCCAGAGCTTCCGGCCTACGCGCTGTTCAGCTTCTGTCAGCCACAACAACTCACGCGCACGTTGGGCCGCGTGTTTGTAGGCAGATAAGTAAGCAGGCAGTTCATCGTGCAGAGTCGGCGCGAACAGCGCGTTACCGGGCGGCATCTCGTGAAGTCCGAAGTAGGTGGTCGGATACAAATAAGTAACGAAGATGATGGCTTGGTAATCACTCCAGTTGTGCCGGAGGTATTCATTCAACGGCTCTGAATGAGGGCCTTGGGTTCTGATGAATTCTTCCTGCATCGGCAGGGTCCATTTCAGAAAAAGCTTTTGCGCCGATCCTCTGTGTCGACCCGGTGTAAACGGATCAAACCCGGTTGCCAGGCGCTGATGTAACCGTCCCCAGTACTCGGCACGACCATGCGTAACGGGAAAGCGGATGATGTTAAAGCCGTTCTTCTTCTCTGGCCCCGCCGGCAGGACATTCGCCCAGTTTCTTGTTTCGACGGCCGTCGTCGTCAGCAAATCGACCTGATAGTTCCTTTGCAGCAGCGTAGCGTAGTGCCGGGCGAGCGATTCCGACCCACCAATTACGGTCTCATGAGACCGTTGGACAACGATAGCAACCTTCTTCATTGCAGGTTCGACATAGCCGCCATGAAGCGGTAAGCGATTCTTTCCGGCGCGAAATGGGTCTCGTACCTGCGCCGTCCCCTTAAGCCCAACGCAGTTTGCAGCTCGCGCTCATTCAGAATCGTAAAGATCGATTCAGCCATCAAAAATGGATCGCGTTCTTGCCAAAGGATTCCGGCATCTTCGATCGTCTCAGGAATTGCAGTCGAGGCATACGCGCTAATCGGCAGTTGCATCGCCATCGCTTCGATTAGCGGCACACAGAATCCTTCGTGCTCACTGGTGGTTACAAACGCATCGGCCAGCTCATAATAAGCCGTGAGTTCCGCATCGGTAGCTTCCCCGGTAAAAACCACCGCGCCACCCAATCCCAAAGCCTGAACTGCCTGATAAAGAAGCTTTGCGTAGGGAGACAACCCTTCGCCTCCTTTGCCCACGATAATCAAGCGCGCGTTGCGGTTGTAATTAAAGTAAAAGGCTGCGAACGCTTCCAACAAACCCAGGTGACCTTTATTCGGGACTACTCGTCCAACGGTCAGGAGATTCGCTTTGCCATCTTTGAACTTGTTGAGAATTGAATCGTCGGCGACTGTCTTCGCCAACCGATCCGCATGATGGAATGGAGGAACGACAAAACACTTTGCCGGTTCGGCACCCAAGTCAATCAACTCGTTCATGTTGAAAGCGGAATCGGCGAGATATAGATCACAACCTGCATTCACCACGGCGCTTACTTCTTCCCGACCGGTCTCACAGAGCACTTGATCGCTGCTGCTGAAGCCGGAAAAGAACCGTGCGGGAGTCACGTTATGATACTTAATGACTTTGCGACACCTCAGGTGTTGCAGTATATCCAGCCCCGGGGGCCATCCGCGGGCATGATGATAAATCAGCACGTCGTCCGGTGCGGTCAAAAACCGATCGAGCTTCGACGAGGACGACACCCGATAACTGGTGAGATTGTGCGTTTCCGCAAACACGCGGACAACATTGTCTTGTTCCGCGAGCGTGTCGTACATCCCCAGCACATCATTGGTGACGGCATCGCCGGTAGAGAGACTCGGACTCAGAATTGCAATTCTCGACATACTTTCTAAAGAGCTAAACCCGCTGCGGCCGACGCCCGCAGAAATTCGTTATCGAGGGAGGCGTCAGAAAACATCGTCTCGTAACGTTGACGCCCACCGTGGGTGAGCGCGGCGATTTCACTCTCATCTTCAACCAGTGTGTTAATCGATTCCGCCAGGAGCGTAGGGTCGATCTTGTCCCAGAGCACGCCGCAATCGCCGACCGTCTCGGCAATCGCCGGCGTACTGTAACCAACGATCGGCAACTTCATCGCCATCGCCTCGACCAATGGTACGCAGAAACCCTCGTGCTCGCTGGCAATCACAAAAACATCGGACGCCAGGTAGTACGCCTTCAAAGCGTTCACCGACACTTCGCCGGTGAAAACAATCGCGCCCTCTAAATGTAGAAGTTCCGCCAAGTCTCTCAGCGCTTTCGAATAGCCGTTGAGTTTTTCGTCTTCAGCCCCGACTATTAAAAGCCGTGAGTAACAGTTGAAATCGTAATAGTACTGAGCAAACGCTTCTATCAGCGATGCGTGTCCTTTGTTCGGGCGCACGCTGCCTACCATCAACAGATTTGTCTTTCCATCGCTGTATTTGTCGAGCACGTCCAGGTCAGGCGTCACGACCGCGAGGTTCTCAGCTTGATTGAACGGCGGCGCGACGAAGGTTCGCGATGGATCGGCGCCCGCCGCGAGAAGTTCGCTCTTGTTGTAGGCGGAAGCCGCGAGATAGACCGTGTGATGCGCGCGCGCAATTGAGGCTAATTGGGTGCGACCCAACTCACACAACTGCCGATGGTGGGAACTAAACCCGTCGAAGAACTCAGCCGGTGTGACGTTGTGGTATTTGATGATCGTGCGGCAAGCGCTGCTCTGCAGAAGATCAGCGCCCAACTCCCAGCCGATCGAATGGTGATAAATCAGAATGTCGTCCGGGCTCTCGGCAAATGGTCGCGCGTGTGCAGCGTAGCGCACTCCTAAACCGTCCGCACTCCAGTCTTCTGCGAACAGTTGAACTTCATGACCCCGGCGCGTCAACAGGCGGTGCATGCCCAAGACATCATTCCCGACTGCATCTGAGGCAACCAGCGTCGGAGTCAAAATCGAAATTCGCGCCATCGTCGTGTTTGGGTCAGGCTGCGCCGAGAGTTTCGCGCGTCGCGGGGACTAAACCTTGCGGGCTACGATTGCGTAGTCCATCGGGCCGTAAAAATATTGGTTGAAGCGTCTGGTGAGCTCGTCATCTCCTTTGATCTTTTCCGCGATCATGGGACGCAGTTCGATCGTTTCCAGCCGGCCAAAACCTCTCGACTCCAAAATGCAGCGCATGGTGAGTTGCGGCAGCGGGTTGCGGTGCGTCGGATCAAAATAGAAATTACAACTTCCCACGATGAAGTTTTCCGGATTGGGCGTTTCAATGATCAGCACTCCGTCGGTTCGCAGCGTTCTCAGACTTTCATCCAAAAACTGCACCAGCGTTTGCAGCGGCAGATGCTCGGCCACGTGAAATGCCGTGACGCACTTGAGTGAAGCGTCGGGTAACGTTTGCAGATAGCCAATCGCCTCAGCCTGGTGCACGTCGAGCTGCTGCCGGACACATTCTTCGACCGCGAGACGATTCATGTCGATCCCTGAAGCGGCGAGTCCCTCTTCTTTCAGCAACTCGAGCCATTCACCTCGCCCGCATCCCACGTCGAGAATGCCGTCGCGAATGTTTGCCGTATTGAGAATCGGTAAATACACGTGCAGCGCATCCTTGATGTCGGAGCGCGTTCCGCGAAACTGATCTTCAAGCGACAGATAAAGCAAATCCATCAGGTGATCCGCAGAATCGATTGATTGTGAGTTGCTGGATTTGTCCATTGCCAAGGGCGAGCGGCCTTCCAGCAGCATCATTAGCCGTCGTTCCTGAATCACCAGCTCCGCTCGGGTCCGTTGCAGCTTCTGCACAACTTCCTGCGCGACAAATTCTTCCAGCTCCTGACGTTTCTCCAGTTGAATTTCGTCTGTTAGCTTGAGCGCCGCAACCTGACTTTCCGTGTGTGCCTGAAAGTTTGTGATGTTCTGCTTCAGCCGATTCTGGTCCTCGATCAGTTCGCGTTGTTCTCGAATCAGCGCCTTGATCTGTTGTTGATTCAACTCAGCAATCTGTCGCTGAGCGTCACGAAGTTCGAACACTTTTTGATCGATATGCTGCGCCAGGCGCGCCGTTGCTTCACTCAGGTAACCGGCCAGTCGCTCGTCTTGCGCCGCCACATGCGCTTCGAGCTGACGGTGATTGCGGATGAGGCGCGGTAATCGGCAGAGGCTCACAGCCAACTCTGCCACATAGCCGATTACCGGCACACGATAGAGTTGTCGCAATCGCGCGCGGCTCTTTAAGCCCGAGATGGGCACGTCTTGTTTGTTGCCTTCAGGCGAGAACCGGAGTTTTCCCAGTATGTCGATCTTGTTCAAGCGACCCGAGCGAAGCGCAGTCAAAAATTGTACGTAGCCTGCGTCATCAGGCTCGCGCTTCAGAATGCCGCGATAGGCATTCCGCACAAACGTCCGATCGTTGAAGCCCACGAAGTCAGCAACGTCATAGGAATCTTTGGTTTGAAACTCCGGCTCAAGCGGGAATTCGCCGGCTGCGGCGAGCCCATTCCCACCCGCCCCATTGGTATTCAACAGACGGTAGAGAATCGCCGCGGTGTCGATGAGCGAATTAGCGCGCCGCTGTTCAGCGCGCGCGCGGATGCGATCCATCAATTCGGCCAGATCAATTCCGTCCGGCGACGATTCAGTTTGAGAGACTTCTGTAATCACCTCAGCTCCAAAAGCGTAATTATCCTGCTTGCAGAACCTGTGTCAATTCATGGTCTCGCGTGGCCGGCGCCGTTGAGCGCCGCGCCGCCGCGGTCGCCTTGAGATTGATCACGCCTTCCATCTTTGTGCCGCTGATCACGCGAAAGAACAAAGCGCCATCCAGCCAATCAAAACTGATTGCGTCCAGGCTGTGCGCTGCCGCCGTGATTGAATACGAGTCCGGCGCCAGCCAACATTCGAAACGAAATGTGATCTCGACAACTTCGCCGCGCTTCACTTCACCAAACGAGAGTCCCTGGATTTCCGTATTGGTTCCATAAATATTGACGCCGTGACGATTCCGAATAAGAAATCCAAAGACCGGCTCTGCGAAGTCCTTTTCGAAGGCAACGTGCAGACGCACCGTCACCGGCTCACCGGATTCTACAAACTCGACGTGTTGTCGCGACGAATCAAATAACCCGACTGACAGTACCCGGGCCGTGCCATCGCCATGGCGAAAAATCGGCGCCGGCGCAATCAGCTCTTCTTCCTGCGTCGGCAACTCTTGCAACTGCATATCATCCGCGAAAGACTCTTCGCTAGTTTCAGCGACTTCACCTGCGAATGCGTGTTCGCGCGCCATTATGATTTTCTGATAACGATTCAAAACGTCCGGCGGATCGCCGTCCGCGATCATCTGACCGCCATTCAGGAGAATCGCTCGCGAACATAGCGCGCGAATCGCATTCGGATCGTGGGACACAAAGAAGATGGTCACGCCGCTTTCCTGCATCTGTTTGATGCGGCGCATGCAGCGGTGTTGGAAGATCGCATCGCCAACCGCCAGGGCTTCATCAACGATTAAAATGTCGGGCGACGCGCTGATGGCGATCGAGAACGCCAGCCGTACGTACATACCGCTCGAGTAAGTCTTGACGGGTTGATGAATGAATTGGCCAATTTCCGCGAACCGCTCGATTTCAGGAAGCAGCACTTCAGTTTCACGACGCGAGAAGCCCAGCAGCGATGCATTCAGATAGCAATTTTCGAGTCCGGTAAATTCCGGATTAAAGCCCGCGCCTAATTCCAGGAGCGCGGCGATTCGGCCGTCGTAGTACACATCGCCGTGCGTCGGCTCGAGCGTGCCGGTGATGACTTGCAACAGGGTGGATTTGCCGCTGCCATTGGGGCCGATGATGCCGGTCGTAGTCCCCTTCTCGATTTCAAACGAGATGTCTTTGAGCGCCCAAAACTCTTTGTGCCGCTTCATCCGCCCGCGCGTCAGGGACTCTTTTAGACGGTCCGCCGGAGTCGCATAAATGCGATATTGCTTGGAAATATTCTCAACGCGGAGCGCGGTGGTCATGGCCTGTTCATGTAAACGCAAACTGATAGTTTGCGCAAGCCAGGAGCCAGCCACAGAAACAAAAAGCCCGCGCGAGTTGCGCGGGCCTTCGTCCGAAAGAATCAATGTTTAAGGATTAATAGTAATGCGCGGCGGCGTGTCACCCGGTGTCGGCCGGCTGGTTGCCGAACCGACCTTGACGACGACGGGAAGATCGCCGCGATCCATCGTGGAGGTCAAAGTGAAATAGACAAAGTCGAACCCGGGCTGATAGGAATGGGTAATCTTGTTAGGAACAAAACTTGTGGTTCCGACAATTACACTTGCCGAACCAGCGACGACGGCGCGCATCCCGGTAACTGAAAGACGAAGCACGGTGGGCACCGGACTACCACTACTGTTCGGCGTCGTGACGTTGTACGACGACTGGACAATGCAGGAACCAAGCGTTAGCGGATCTGCTTCACCTGTCGCGTTGCACACCATTGCTCGACCGCCGGGTCCCATGACCGCGGGATCGGTAAAGATGTCGGGCTGCGCCGGCACTATCGTGATGTTGCCGCGAATCACGGTGCCGTTGTTGTTGATGACCAACGGATATGTTCCGGCGGTCAATCCGATAGGCACCACGAATTGAATCGCCGTCGAACTGACTGAATACATGCCGGCCGCGGCGCCGCGAATTGCGACCGATACACCCTTCAACTCAATTGGCAGCGGTGGCCCGAATTGTGTTTCCGAGGCGTTCGCCGTTGTGGTGGAGGATGGTGCGAGAGACGCCGTTGCATTGAGCACCGAAAGCTCTCCCGCTGCCAGACCCGGCGCAATCAGAGGACCGGTGGGACTGCCGGTCGGACTCGGGCTGGGCGTCGGACTTCCCGTGGGGGTTGGCGACGCGGGCGCGACGGGAATCAGACTAGCCCCCGTGAACAACGAAATCGTTGCAGTGGATTCAGTCGTAATCGGCGGCACAAGATTGTAGAAAACTTCCGCGCCGAATTCTGGATTGCCACCACCCAATTCGGCTCCGCCCATCGAAAAGGCAATGCGGCGACTTGAATTGCTTGGCAACGAGTTTATCGGCGCCAGAACTAAGGTGCCGGTAATGTTCGTTAATCGGATGAATGGTCCAGTAGCAACTGCCGGCAGCTTCGTCGCAAAAATCTGCGACACGCGTCCGGGGTTTAGTCCGGTGCTGTCCTGATCTGTCGTGGGGAAACTGCCGTCAGACTTAAAGTTCAACGCCGAAGTGAAAATAATTGTCTTCGGTGTTGTGCTGCCAGGGTCGTAATCGGTAAAAGTCGGGTAATGAATAATGTCCCCGGGAGTGGCCAAGGCACGTGGTCCAACTTGCGCGAACGTGTCGCTCACCGCATCGTACACAAACGTCACCAGAAAATTATTGACGGCGGCATTCGCTTTCGGATCCGTCGCAATCGATTCAAGCGCGATGTATCTGCCGTCGCGGCTGATCCGCCTGCCAAAGGGAAAATTGTTCGCCGGTTTCAAGATCGTTCCGGACGTTGCATCAACCGGATCTTTCGTGCGCGTGACTTGTTTCAAACCGCTGGCGGCGGCGCCGTCGAACGACACGAGGTAGACCTCCGCGTTCAAATCTGAATTATTAGGATTCGCCGAGGGCGTGAGGTCTGCATTCGAATAAAATGCGATTGCATAAAGCCCGCCGACTCCGCCGATCGTTGGATAATCGTTGAACGTCCCGGGCACAAAAACATTCGACGAACTCTTTGTGTTCGTGATCTGGGTGAACACACCTGTGCCCCGCGTGAACGTAAAAATCTCAGGATCGGGCGCAGGTGCTCCTGCATCAACGTTGCCACCCGTCACAAGATCGCGCGTCGATGAAAATGCGATCACCGCACCATCATCGCTAATCGTCGCGTCGCGATTGTCGTCTGCCACAAATGGCGCCGTCGTAGTCGAACCGGCGATCGGAGGCCGGCTGGCCGGCGTGTTTGTGATGCGCGTAAACGGTCCGGTGCTCAAATCCTGAAATGGGATGTCGGCCCCCTGAGACAAATCGGCCACTTCAGGAACCGTGAACTGATACGTCCAAAGCTCCGTGTTCATGTCCGTGTTCGTCGGCGCGCCGGGGTCAATACCGTCGAACGACTTCGGCGTTACCGGCGCGTTCGAGCTGAACACGATGGTGTACGTGCGCGAACCTCCCGAGAGTACCGGGTCGGCGCTAATCATCGGCCGCTTGTTCTCGATATCGATTTTGACATTGCTGAAGGGGACCGGCGTCGGCGTCGGACTAGCCGTGGGCGAGGGGCTCGCTGTGGGTGACGGGCTCGGCGATGGGCTGGGGCTCGGACTTGGGCTCGGAGTCGGCGTTGGCGACGGAGTCGGCGTCGGATTCAAAACACTTCGGGTGTCGGTAAGCTGGAAGATTCTGCGCTGCGCGTAATCGTAAAGAAAAATCTCAGTGTTGCCGTCTGTATTATTCGGCGCTCGGGTCGTTTGATCCGGCTTGAGCGTCGCCGCGTCGGCCGTTGATTCAAACACAACGAAGCGGCCGTTCGCAGATATGTCCGTCGCAAACGCGTTTCCGCTTACGTTCGTTACTTGCGCCAAAAAGGTATCGGGAGTGGAGCTGGATGTGCTTTGCGCGGATCCGATCGCACCTGCAATCAGCATCGAAGCGGCCGCCGCACACAAAAACGCGAATATGAGTCTAAACATTAAGACACCAATGAATAATCTGCTTGCTCACCTGGGGATTGAGCGAAAATATAGAAACCGCATACTTTTCGCGCGGTCAGAGTCCGACATTGTAATGGTTAGGCTTAAGCATCGCAAGCACGCCATCCGCGCATATCAGACGGCCGTTTGACGCGAAAATGCAGATGCTGGTTGCCGTTACCGGAATCCCTGGCCAATCTTCTCGGTACCGAATGTCCCGATTCCGTTGAGCCGAAACGCAAAGACGACGCGGTTCTCATCACGCAGGCCGACGTTGAACGTGTAGTACTGTCCGGTGATGGCGCAGCATCGCCATGTATATCCAACCGTCGCGGTGGAGCTAATGAGCGCGCGGTTTCCCGCGAACGGATGTTTCTGAAAATCGAAGAACATCGAAATGCCCCCGAACAACCCGTGTTCACGATTACCGAGGAAGATCGAAGGACTCCATTGCGATCCTCTCAGCGTGCCGGGCTCCTGTCCGAGCGGATTGGCATACTTGCGAAGGGCCGGCACCAACTCAACCGCGCGGGTGTAATAAAAAGTAGCGAAAGCTTCCCACAAATTCGCGCGGGTATATCCGGCCGTTGCCGCCATGGCCCGCAGGCCGCCGCCGCGCGTATCGATGTCGCCGCGATAATCCGCAAACAAGTGCTGCGTCGGCCGATACCGAATATCAATATTTAGTGGCGAGAATCGGCGTGGCACGGCGCCGTATGTGAACGCGGAAAACGTATCGATCGGATAGAACTGGTTGCGCTGGCCCGGAATCAAGGCGCCGCCGAAATAAGGATCGAAAAAGTATTTACCGCGAATCGTTATAGTCAGCGCTTCGTAAGGCTGCGTGGCTAGAGAATCTTTAGCGCGCGTCAGGCGCGCGGCTTTCGGCCCGACACTTTCTGTCGATCGCCGGGTAAAGAAACGATTGGTAAGTCCATACTCGATTTCGTTCGTATCGGCGATCGCATCGACGTAATCGAAACGAATGACTCGATCGAAATTATCGATGCCCGCAATACGGCGATAGATGATGTACGGCTCAATCACATGCCTGAACCGCACAGAGCCATCGCCGTGACGAAAATTACGAGCAAGGGCCGGCGGCCGCAAATCAAGCTCGAATTCTCCGTACCCACGCACGATGTCGCGCGACGAAACCAACTTTGTAACCGCGTCAATTGAATTAGAGTAGTAGGTCGTTCGCAAACCGCCCGTCGCCGTCAACGACCATCCGTCAAAACTGAATGGCACCGACACCACCGGATGAAAATCGAAGCGTTGCACTATTGACGGTGTGAAAATTGGGTCGCGTCCGGCTTCCAAACGAAACAACGCCGGATCCGGCGCGGTCTCTTTGCGACTGACGCCTTCGACGCCAGCCTCCCACGAGAGATACGCCGGCAGCTTGCTAAGCCATCGCACGATCGACGGCCGCCGATCGAAAGTCACGCTGGGCAACTCACGAATGCGAATCTGCGAGTTTTGGAGCGATGTTGCCTGCGAATTCATCCGAAAGTTGAAGCTGTAGGCGTGATAGCTCTTATTGATAAAAATCTGCGAGCGCTCTTCCGGAGAAATTGCCTGCTGAATTGAATCGGAGAATACCTGCCGAAATGCCAGGTTCGAGGTGATGTTAACGTCGGCCGCGGCCAGGAAGCCGTTCGGGAAATAATGGACTGAGTCGATGTAAAAACTTGAGCCACCCTGATCCGGATGCTGCGCGTCAGCTTTGTGGCCAAGCACTCGATCTTTCACGATGAAGAAACCGAGATTGAAAAACGATCGAGAGTTTGCCCGCGTGCGCAAATCGCCGCCGATGCCATAGCCGCGCTGGGAATATAAGTCACCGCGCAAAGTGAAATCCGCCGAGCGGCCGAGCGTCAGATAGTAAGCTTCAGAGATGCGGAAACCTTTCTCGCCTGATGAGCTGAACGTCGGCGTCAGAAAACCCGAAGCGCGATCGCGATGCTTCAAAGAAAGCGATGCGTAGGGCGTGTACAGAATCGGCACTTTCTTAATGCGAAACGAAGCCGAATGGATGCGCACGCGATCGCCGGTTTTGATCGTGACTTTCTTGGCGCGAAAGCTCCACTTCGGGACTTCCTCTTCACACGCGGTAATCTGGCCGTTGTAAACGATAATCGTCGTCAGATTAATTCGTTCAACGCGATCGGCCGTGAAATACATGCGGGTGCCGTCCTGCGTCTGATTCGTGTAGCCGGTCGAGTTTTCGAAAAAGCCTGTCTTCTTCTGATAATTCCATTCGGCGTGACTGCCGGTGATGCGCTGCTGATCGCCCTGATCGAAAACGACGTTGCCGTCGGCGATCACCATGTTGGTCGCGTCATAGATCGTCACTTTGTCTGCCTGCAACCGATAGGTGCCGATGCGCGCGTCAACGTTACCTTCGCAGATGGTCACACGCGCTTCCTTGGGACCCGAACCAGTCTCTTTGTTGCACCCGACGTCGAGAACGTCCGTCGCTTGGGCGCCGGATTGTTGGGCCGTCGATGTTGGGCGGATCGGTTGATCCTGGTGCAGCGGATTTACGTTTGGAATATCAGTGATCGGATTTTCGACTTTGCGATCGACCGGGTTTGTCTGTTGGGCGCGGGCGCAGTTAACGGCGATGAGGATGCAAAGGCAAATAAAAACGGCGCGCGTTGTCGTGGAGATGTGGGTCGCGCGCACGTTGACTTTCGCACTTTCACTAAGCAAGCGCGCCGATGCTAACATGCGCGCGCAATGCGTAACAAGCGAGTCGCCGACGCGCAAGCGAATTCATTTTCCATTCGTCATTTGGCATTTTTCATTTGCTCATCTGATTGAAATGCATTCTGTCTGAAGCACTCATGCGGCATTACATCGACTCAAAGTCGCCCCCGATGATTGAATGATAAATGTCAAATGACAAATGGAAAATGAAATCTCTCCGCCTGATGATCATCGCCGGCGAAGCTTCCGGTGATGCGCATGGCGCGAGTCTCGTAAACGCCTTGCGCGCAGCCGCGCCCGATGTCCATTTTGAATTCTTCGGCGGTACGGGTGCACGCATGCGCGCCGCGGGCGTGGATTCAATTGTGGACACGGACAGACTGTCGATCCTTGGTTTGTGGGAAATTGCGAGCGCGCTACCGAAATTCCTCGACGCATATCGAAGGCTGAAAGCTGCCGTCGCTGACCGAAAACCTGAGGCGGTCATTCTCATCGACTGGCCCGACTTCAATCTGCGTGTAGCGCGCTGGCTTCACCGTCGTCAACAGCGCGTCATTTATTACATCAGTCCTCAGCTATGGGCCTGGCGCTCGTACCGCGCGCGCAGCATTCGCCGTGACGTTGACTTACTGCTCTCAATTCTGCCGTTTGAAAAGCAATGGTACGAGACCCGAGGAATGACACACGTTGAATACGTCGGTCACCCACTCGCGGGAAACGTAGCTGCGGCATATGGTCGCGAAGAGTTTTGCCGCCGCCATGAACTGGATCCGCATCGGCCAATTATCAGCCTGCTGCCCGGCAGTCGCCACAAAGAACTTCAGCGCATTCTCCCGCCCATGCTCGACGCCGCCGCGGACATTTCAAAGCAACGCTCTGACGTTCAATTCGTTCTCGTCATTGCACCGAATCGTGACTTGAAAGAAGCGCAACAGATCATTTCTGCGCGAAATTCATCTCCGGCGAATCTTCGTTTGGTTCATCACGAAACTCGCGAAGCGCTCGCAGCCTCGGACGCAGCGGCCATTGCGAGCGGGACAGCGACTTTGGAAGCAGCGCTGCTCGGTACACCGATGGTGATCGTCTATAAAGAATCATCGACTAATTGGCACGTGCTCGGCAGCTTGATCAATGTCGACAATTACGGTCTGGTGAATTTGATCGCCGGCCGCACAGTCGCAACTGAATTGATGCAGCATGATTGCAACGGCGAACGAATGGCGAAAGAGCTGGTGGATTTGTTGGATCCGCAGCGCAACGCGTCATTGCGGGCCGAGCTGCGAAGCGTTACAGAAAAGCTCGGAGATGCGGGCGCCTCGACGCGCGCAGCAGAAAAGATTCTTTGTTTCATCGAATCGACTACAACGTGATCATGATCACTTCGACGCGCGCTGACGATCTTCTTCTAAGTGAATTCATTCCGGTCACAAAACAGTCACATTGCGTGTTGTCGATGATTTCTTTAATCGTTAGAATCGCAGTTGCTCAACAACCCCACACCTGAGCAGCAAGGCCCCGAAATAATTTGAAGGAGACGAGTGGTTCCCCTTGAGTGTGCCAAGACTATTCCCCCGCTTTCTGATTCTCGGCTTTGCGTTATCGCTGACCGCGAGCATCGCCGCCCAAACAAACGACACCGACAATCGTCCGCGTTACGCCGTCAAGAAAACCGTTGCAGTCACGCCGAAGGTTCGCGAAGCCGCTTCTGCGAAAACGGAAAGTGCGATTAACAGCGCCGCGAAGTTGCCGAGTACGCTTGCGCTCGAGACGCAGTTTCATAGTCAACTGCTAACTGCGCTTGAATCGCATGTCGGCGCCACGTATCACTGGAACACTACGGGTCCGAATACATTCGACTGCTCCGGACTCGTGTGGCGCGCGTTCCAGGACATCGGCATTGATTTTCAGCGCGGACCAGCGCGTTCTTATTGGGCGACATTCAGCGCGCCTGCGAAGGGCGACGAATTCAAGTTCGGAAATATGGTTTTCTTCAGCGGCCTGGCGCATGTCGGCATCGTCGTTGACGAGAAAGGTTTCTATCACTCAGCGCGTCACGGCGGCGTGATGTACTCGCCGTTTAATGATTACTGGCTGGCGCGAATTGACGGATTTCGGCGCGTACCACTCGAAGGATTGTCACTGCCCGCTGAGAAGCCGGTGGATAAGAAAGTGAAACCAGCTGAGGTCATCGCCATTAGTGACGAAGGCGGACCGAAATAAGCACGCGTCAGAAACGCTCAGGAGAATAAAAAAAGCCGTCGCGATTATTTCGCGGCGGCTTTTTTTGCCACAGAACCACGAGCAGTGGCGAGCGAGACATAGAGTCAACAGGAAAATATCAATTCAAGTTGAATCTTTATCCCGCTCACTACTGTTCGCGGTTCTGTAACTCAGCTCTTGAACACAAATCCGGGGTGCCGATCTCTCTCCTTTTTCTCCCACACGGCAACAATTTTGTCGATCGCGATGTAGCACGTCTCGCCTTCTTGATCCTTGAGTTGCAAGACTCCGTCATTGACGCCGATGCACTCACCGCGCAGACTCGCGGCGCCGGAACAAACGACGTCAATTTCGCGACCGATTAATTTGGAAAGAAGTTGTTCCATCGTGTCCCTCGGGTAGCCCGACCGTTCGGGAGGCTCAATTTCTATCAGTCATCGCCGTTGCGAAATGTGATTTGCACCAACGGCAAAACCGTGGGGTCGTTCTGCTGGCTCCGCTCGAACACCAACAGGTCGTAGTAAGCGCAGCGTTCGCGCGCCGGAAACTCACGACACGTCAGCGGTCGCGCATTATAAATTGTACAGCGGCGCGTCTGTGGATCGAGGAACTTACACGCTTCACCGAAAATCGGATCCTTTTTTCGCCGCAGAATCTGTTCGCCTTCCCACGTCGTCGTAAAACGCTTCTCAGCGGTCGCATAATCAACGGCAAAATGTCGCGCCAACCGTTTTATGTCGCGCGGCGTGACTTTCACACGCTCGTACACCGCGCAGCAATACGCGGGGCAGCTCGAACAATTGTAGTAGCTTCGTTTTACTGGTTTACCTGAAATTCCCATGACGATTCTGTGGGTGTCAGCAGCGGACCACAAGGGACGGCAACTGTGAACGCACTCACTGTTTTATGAAACGCATCTCGTATCTTGCCCTCCCTCGCGGTCGGGCTTCTGACGCTTATCGCCTTCTCGATTTTTTATATTCCTTCACCAGCAGATCCATGAACTCTTCACGTCGATCGTACAGCCGACGCGGCGGCCGCGGTTCGTGCTTTGCCAACGCGTATGCGGTGAGAATTGGTAGCGCGACGGTTGAATCCAGATAGCACACAACCGCGTCCGGCAAACGATCAGGATCCACTTTACCCCATGACACAGCCTCGCCCGGCGTCGCGCCCGATAATCCGCCAGTGTCAGGTCGCGCGTCGGTGACTTGCAGAAAATAATCGTGACCGCGCTCGTCGATGCCCAGTACTTCCTGAATCTGCGGCTCAGTCTGCAAGGCAAAGTTCTTGGGTGAACCACCGCCCAGAATCAAGATTGCCGAACGGCCCTTACTTGGTTTCCGAGTTTTGGACTCGCCCTTCAGTCGTGCGCCGCGGCCACTCGCGCTCGCGAGATGCGCGTCCGCTCCACTGTGAGTCTCGTCATCCCTAATCAATCCGCGTTTCGCCGCCAAAACGATTGCCGCCGTCTCGTTCACGTCCAATGAAGGATCAAACGAGAGTTTGTTGCCTTGCAGCGCTTTCGCCGCGACGTTCATGCCGATTGAAGAATCTCCCGGTGACGAAGTGTAAAGCGGCACAGCGTGTTCGTGCGCGGCCGCCAGAATCGACTTGTTCTTGATGCCAAGCTTGCGCTCGCGCTCGCGGACGTAACGGCCGGCGCGATAGTGAAACTCAGCCGTCGACATCGGCTTTTGAAACTCGGGCGCTTCGATCATCCGGCGGAAAAAGGCGTCGGTATCGAGCAAAACCGAATAATCGAAAAAGATGTCGTAAATCCTCACGACCTCTTCGTCGCGCAGTACGATGTCAGAAGTCTGAGCATTGCCCTGATGCATCGCCAACCCAAGTCCAAAGTGCGTATCGTGATAAAAATTCGCGCCGGTCGAAATAATCCAATCGATGAAGCCTGCCTGAATCAGAGGAATCAACGCCGACATGCCTAAACCTGCGGGCGTCAGCGCGCCGGTTAACGTAACCCCAACGGTCACGTCGGGCTCGAGCATCTTGTCGGTGAAGAGTTGGCAGGCTTCGCGTAAACGCGCGGCGTTGTAAGCGACGAAGGTGTTGTCGACGAGCTCGACGAGCTTCGTTGCTTTCGTGATTGGCTGCGGATCGATGCGACGTCCGCGCAGAAATTTACTTTGCTTCTTGGCCAACGGTTTGAGTTAACGGGTGATTGAACCGTGAAGAACGATAGTCGGCGAGTAACGATTTGTTGTCAACGTAAAAAGATGATGATTTGAAGATCGAACGATGTGAAATCAACTACCAGCCGCCGCTGAAGGTGCAGGCAACCTTTTCACTTTCAATCGACCGATCCGTTTTTCATCGGCCTGAAGCACTTCAACCTGAAGACCGCGAAAAGTCATGTGCTCACCTTCACGCGGGAGGCTTCCCTTTTCCGCGATCACCAGGCCCGCAATGGTCGTGAAATCATCCGCTTCAATTTCCATATCGAATAGCCGCTCGATTTTTCCAATCTCAGTGCTGCCCAGGACTTCGTACCCGCCGTCGTCCGCGGGCACAATGTCCTTCGATTCTTCACCGCTGATGTCTTCGTCTTCAATTTCGCCGACGATTTCTTCGAGGATGTCTTCGACCGTCACCAAACCCGCAATCCCACCATATTCGTCGATCACGATCGACATGTAGGTCCGCGCCTTCTGCATTTCCTGCAACTGCTTGGCCACCGGTTTGGTTTCCGGCACAAAATACACGTGCCGAATGAACGACGTGATTGGAGCATCGGCTTTCCCGAGTGACAGCGACGGGAGCAAATCGCGCACGTAGACGATGCCTTCGATGTTGTCGATTTGATCGCGATAGACGGGCAGCCGTGAGTGGCGCGATTCAATCATCGCGTCGCGCGCCTGTCGCACGGTCGCGGTGTTCGGCAACGCCACTATTTCAGTACGCGGCGTCATGACTTCACCAACGCGCGTATCTCCGAACTCGATCGCCGATTGAATCAACTCGCGCTCTTCTTCTTCGATGATGCCTTCCGCCTCACCGACGTCGATGAGCGCTTCAATGTCGTCACCGGCGTCTTCTTCGTCCTCTTCGTCGATTTCTTCCTCGAGGTCTTCGTCGCGCATTCGATCGAACTTGCGATGCCAGGGCTCAGCTGCAAACGCCAGCCCGCGATAGAACGGTGACACGATCGGCAAAAGCCGCAGCAACTTTCCTTCGGGATTGCGCAGTGAAAGAAAACGTGGGATGAACTGACGAAAGACGCCAGCCAGAACAAGTCCGGCGAGCAGTGCGACAATCAATCCAACTGCCCCGCGCGATGACCAGCGGATGGAAACGAAGGTAACAAGAACTGTAAAAGCGACCAGCAGGATCTGAATCGCCGCCGACAACGTCAAACTGAATCGTGCGCGGTTCGCGAGAATCTCTTTCAGCAGCGGCGTGTACCGCGCGTTAGGATGTTCTTCGGCTTCCGCCGCGAGCCGTCGCAGTCCAACGTCGCTTAACTGGCTGAACGCCATGTCGACCGTGGCCAGAAATGTCAGCGCCAGCAGCAGGAGAACGCTGACTACTAATGCAATTCCCATAGAGCTGCTAAATGGTAAATGGTGAATCGTAAATAGACAAAACTCGCTTAAATGCCCAATTTTCTTCGGAGTTTCAGCTCCAAACCGTTCATTTCGCCTTTGTCGGTTTCATGATCATAGCCGCACAAATGCAGCAACCCGTGCAGGATTAGTTGCTCCACTTCATTCGTGAACGTCAGTCCATTCTCTTTCGCTTGTGCGGCAGCGCGATCCAAAGAAATCACCACTTCGCCGAGATTAGTTTTCAGTTCCTTCTCAAAACGTTCGTGCTGCGCCGGAAAAGACAGTACGTCGGTCGCGTAATTCTTGCCGCGAAATTGACGATTTAGTTTCTTAATGGGGGCGTCAGAGACGAAAATTATTGTCGCGTCTCCGCAATTTTCGCCCACGGCTTTCAATGCTCGCTCGGCAAATTTGCGCCATTCCGTCGAGTTGACGCGGTGCCGTCGTTGCCGATCGAGAATCTCGATTACCATTTTGGAGCACGTGAGCGGAGCTGCGACGGTGACTGGAGCGCAAGCGTCTCGCTTGCTGAGGTCGTGATGGTTCTACTCAGAAAGCAAGCGAGACGCTTGCGCTCTAGTCAAGCGGCGCACTCCAAATTACATCTCGATCTTCTTCGTGTGCGACTCGTACGCCTTGATGATCATCTGCACGAGTTTGTGCCGTACCACATCTTTCTCGCTGAAGTAGACGAACTCGATGCCTTCGATGTTCGCGAGTACGCGTTCGGCTTCCACCAGGCCGCTGCGTTTGCCGGTCGGTAAATCGATTTGCGTCACGTCACCGGTGATTACCGCCTTCGATCCGAATCCGATGCGCGTCAGAAACATCTTCATCTGTTCGCTGGTCGTGTTCTGCGCTTCATCCAGAATCACGAACGCGTCCGACAGTGTCCGTCCGCGCATGAACGCCAGCGGCGCAATCTCAATCACACGTTTCTCCAGCAAACGGGTCACGCGTTCGTAATCGACTAGATCGAACAGCGCGTCGTAGAGCGGCCGCAAGTACGGATCTACTTTCTCCTGCAAATCGCCAGGCAGAAATCCGAGTTTCTCTCCGGCTTCCACCGCCGGCCGCGCCAGCACGATGCGATTCACTTGCTTCTGCATCAACGCCTGCACGGCCATGGCCACACCCAGATAAGTTTTGCCGGTGCCGGCCGGGCCGATGCCGAACACAATGTCTTTCTGCTGAATCGCTTCGACATAGCGCCGTTGCATAGCTGACTTTGGCGCCACCTGTTTCTTTCCCGCGGGACTGAAACGCGAGCGGGTGAAGTAATCACGCAAGCTATAGGCGCGGTCTTCGGCTATCTGCGCAAACGCTTCGCGCATCTCTTTGTCAGTGAATTGCCGGCCTTCAGAAAACAGCGTGGAGAAGTCCTGCAGGATCTGCTCGACTGTCTCGACGTCTTTCGGATCGCCGTCCACGCTGACGTTGTGTCCGCGGCCGTTGATCTGAACGTCGAGCAAAGACTCGAGATACTTTATGTTCTGGTCGTGAACGCCGAAGAGCGTTTCCAGGCCTCTGGGTGGAAGCTCGATTTGCTTCAAGTGACTACGACAATCTCCTTAATTGACCTTGATGTTTTCAGGGATGTTGAGGAATGAATTGCGAAGGCAATTTGTCGCATAAGCGCGTAATCGCAAGCTACTACACGGCTGCATCACTGTCAATTCGGATCGGGGACGAAGGACTGCCTGTTTGATGCTTCGTGCTTGGTGCTGTTTGTTTGTGCTATGTGTTTGGCGTTTCTTGTTACCGGTTTGTGTTTATTCCTGCCTCCTGCCTACTGCCTCCTGCTTTCCGCTTTCTGCCTTCCGCTTTCCCAATTCTCTACGGTATATTCGTAGGAGCCGCGGAGGGGTCGCATAATGGTATTGCAGCGGTCTTGAAAACCGCCGGCCGAAAGGCTATGCAGGTTCGACTCCTGTCCCCTCCGCCATCCTAGTTCAAAGCACTCTGCCAGGAGATGAGCAATTGACTTCGAAGCTGCGAGCTACTCTCAGACTTGCTGCATACCTCACTATCGGAGTTGTCGCACTGTTCGGAACAATCATCAGCTACAGCCATGGCTCCGCGTCATCGAGTGCTCCGAATAGACAAGGCCCCCCGTTGGCTTCTACGGCTAAATCGGTCGCCTATCAAATTGATCCGACTCACTCAGGATCACAGGCCGATGCGATTACTCCACCATTAATCGCGCGATGGTCGAGGGATTTGGGTGGTGCAGTTTCTTATCCTCTCATCGTTAACGGTAGGATCTTTGTCGCTGTCCAGAATCCAGGGTGCGTTGGTCAGACCTGTTTTTATGGAACAAAGCTTTACGCGCTTGATGAGACAACCGGCGCGATTTTATGGGGTCCGATCGACTTGGGCGGAACCTACAACTTCGGAGGCATAGCTTATGAGAATGGACGCGTTTTCGCGTTGAACTATGACGGTGTATTGCGTGCCTTCGACGCGACATCCGGTGCTGTGGTTTGGTCGAAACAGCTTGCAGGGCAATACGCGTTCACCTCACCACCTACAGCCCTCGGCGGTATTGTCTATACGGCAGGAGCCGGAACAGCTGGCACGATGTACGCTGTCTCCGAGCAAGACGGGACGGTCTTGTGGACGAAGTTTGTAGAGAACGGAGATAACAGTTCCCCCGCGGTTACTCCCACGGGCGTGTATGTCTCTTATGTGTGCGGTCAAATCTATGACTTCGATCCCCAGAACGGAAACCAGATCTGGCATTATAATTCGGGATGCGAAGGTGGGGGCGGACGGACGCCCGTGGTTTTTGGCGGGAGGTTGTATTATCGCGACTTTATCTCACAAAACCTGATCCTTGATTCAGCCGCGGGGAATAGCCTGGGCACATTCTCTGCGAGTGCTGCGCCTGCATTCAGTGGATCGACGGGATATTTTCTAAACGGAACGAACCTTGAAGGTCGCGACGTTACTACGGGAGCGCTTTTATGGGTGTTCCCTGGTGATGGCTCTCTTAGTTCCGCGCCGATCGTCGATAATGGCTACGTCTATATCGGATCGACGAGCGGCAATCTCTATGCGCTCGATGCCACAACAGGCTCGAATGTCTGGATCGGAAAGGTGGGAGCGGCCGTGCAACCACCTAACGAGAGGAACCCCGTGGTTTGTCCCGGACTTGGGGCCGGTGACGGACTGATTGTAGTCCCAGCTTCAAACTTGCTGGTAGCATTCGAGCACAACAATTCACCAACGCCAACTCCGACGCCCACACCGACGCCTACACCGACGCCAACTCCTACGCCGACGCCAACTCCGACGCCAACTCCAAATCCGCTACCGATGCCCACGCCAGGCGCTTCAACGGTTTCCTATCAGATCGATCCGGCACACACAGGCGCGCAAACCGATCAGGTTACGCCGCCTCTGGTCCAACGTTGGTCTCGGGATCTCGGTGCGAATATTTCGTATCCCCTAATCGTCGGAGGACAAATCTTCGTCACGGTAGGAAGTGACAATCCCTTGAGTACTCAACTGTATGCGCTGGATGAAAACACCGGCGCAATTTTGTGGGGGACAAAACTCACCGCAAACCCTTCAAACTATCCATGGTCAGGCATCGCTTATGAGAATGGACGTGTTTTCGCGTTAAGCGAAGACGGAAATATGTGGGCATTCGATGCGGCATCTGGAACGGTGCTCTGGTCAAAGTCGATTGCGACCGGTTACGCCTATATTTTTAGCTCACCACCGACCGCTCTGGGAGGTATCGTTTACACGGCGGGGGCCGGTGATGGCGGTACTGTGTTCGCCGTATCCGAGCAGAACGGCAGTGTCTTGTGGAGTAAACCTCGGGGTGTGCAAAATGGAGACTTCAGTTCGCCAGCCGTCTCATCGAATGGCGTGTATGTTAACTACGTCTGCAATAACGCCTACGATTTTGACCCACAAACGGGAAATCAGATCTGGTCTCACGGTGGAACATGTGAGGGAGGAGGAGGAAAAACATCCGTACTCTTTGGCGGACATCTATATGCACGCGACAACATAACTGGGAACTTGATGTTGGATGCCCAAAGCGGCGCAGTTCTTGGCAGCTTCTCCGCGGGTCCAGCCCCAGCGTTTAATGGTTCAAAGGGATTTTTTCTTTCCGGTACGACGCTAGAAGCACGTGATGTGGTTTCAGGTGCGATACTGTGGTCTTTTACAGGTGATGGGACTCTCAGCTCAGCGCCCATCGTTGACAACGACTACGTATACATTGGTTCTACGAGCGGCAAACTTTACGCGGTCGATGCGGCGAGCGGCGTGAGCGTATGGACGGGCACTCTAGGGGCAGCAGTAAGGGCCCCGACCGAGCAAAACCTCTTTCCGTTGCCGGGCTTGGGCGCCGGTGATGGATTCGTCGTCGCACCAGCCTCAACGCGGCTTGTAGTTTTCCAATCAGCGATCGACAGCGGCACGCTCCAGCTAGTTTTAGATGAATCTGGTTCAGGTCAAGCGTCCGCGCTCGATTCGGTATTGTTCACAAGAGACTCGTTCCCCGTTGTGAACGGAGCTGACTTGCTGAATTTAGGACCCGATCGAAACACGAGAGTCATTCTGTTTGTGAAGAATCTCCAACTGGCGCCAGGCGAGCCGGCCTCTTCGGTCGTCGTGAATCTCATCGACGGCAATAATCAAACCTACGACATTGCAGCGGAGGATGTGCGGCTGGTTCCCAACGTCAACTTTGCCCAGGTGATCTTTCGGCTGCCCGATAATCTTGCTGTGGGCACGTGTACCATCACCGTGAAAGCGCATGGACAACTTAGCAATTCTGGCACAATAAGAATAAGGATTTAGTCTCAACCATAGGCTATGCAGGTTCGACTCCTGTCCCCTCCGCCATCACGCATTCCCTGATCGTCTTCACAATCTGATACAAATGGTTTTTAGGCCTTGGCAGCCTGTGCGCTTGCGTGCCCAGCAATCTGACTGCGCAGCCGGGCAGCCTCCTCCAACATCAACCGATCCATTGAAACGTTTTCCTGCGTCGCCCATCGCATCATCGACGACAGAAAGAGCTCTTTGAGATACGCAAACGAGAATCCGTCGGTCGCGCTGACGACCTCGTTGACCCCCTTCACCGAAAGCCGTAACTGGGGTTGCAGTTGTTCGTTCCAGTGAGCAACGTAAGCCGAGCGTTCCACTGCTGCCGGCAAATCGAATTGATACTTTCGATCAAAACGGCTGGGCCGATCCAGAATCGCGGGATCGAGTTTTTCCGGATGATTGGTGGTGGCCACGACCACAATTCCACTATTCGCCGCAAAACCGTCCAGCTCGTTCAGAAAGAAGGATCGGCTTTTTTCATCGACCATTGAATCGAGATCCTCAAGCACCAGCAGGCAGGGCGACGTCATTCGCGCTCGCTTGAAAACGCGCCGGATATTCTCCTGATCGCTCTCATATTCACTCTTGAACGCCTTCACATATAGACATGGCTTCGCCAGGTGATTTACCAAAGCTTTGACCGTGTGAGTCTTTCCATTTCCCGGCGGCCCGGTGAAGACCGCGCCACGCTTCCATGGAATCCCGTGCTGTTCGTAAACTGCGCGCGACGCAAAGAATTGAACAAATTCACGCTGAATTTCCTCTTTCAGCCCATGCCGTAAGATCAGGTTGTCAAAGGTTGAGGCCTTGATCGAGTTGTATAGCTCTTTGTCTTTCGCCCACTCGCCTTCGTGAAAAATCAGAATCTCAGCCCGAACTTCGGATGACCATTCGCAGACCGCGGCGAAAAATTCCTCTGCCAACGTTTGATCGTCCGCGACGATCCAGAAATGTCGATTCGCATAGCAGCCACCTTGAGAAAACGTCACCAGGACCACATCGAACAGGCGGCCCTTCCACAGCACGTTGAGCCATGAATTCTCAATGTAGCGGCGTGGAGTCTTGCCGGGTCCGATCCATTCAGTTTTGATGTGATTGAAGAGTGAGGTCTCGTGGACGATCGAGCATTTCTCAGCGCGGGCGAATGCCTCCAGGTCAAACGACCCGGTGTCGCCTTCGATGATGGTCTTTCCAGAATGCAGCTCCGCCAACTCGCGGCCAATGTGGTACGCGATGTAGTCGTTTGGCTTGTAGAGAGCATCCTTGATGAAATCTTCTATGCCCATAACTGAAGACCCGCAAGCTAAAGTTGCGGGAGCGCGCGTCGCGCTTGCCTCGCGGTGCTCCGGCACCGCCAGGAAAGCAGACGCTCGAATAAGCTCTGCTTTGTAGATTGCGATCACCTCCTTTCTCGTCGGTGCAGTTGCCCCTAACCCACCCTCACCGGATGAAACAGATCAGCACGCGGTAGTTACATTGCTCATTACCCCTTACCCTTGTGACTTTGCTGGGCGGAAGTTGTCATAGGGATTCGAACCCCGTCTGCGGCCCCTCGCATCACCATGAAGGCGCAAATGCGCAAACCCAACTTTCCCAGTTGGCGGGTTGTGCTCGCTTCTATCTCCCTCCGGCTACCGTCTGCATCGATCGGATAGAGCTGAGACCCAGAGCCGCGAGTCCCAGCAGGTAATGACGATCCGAGATAAATCTCAGGTCAGCTCAGTCTGCCAGTTAAGTTCCTGAATACGCGCGTCGAGTTCGCGGTAATTCTTGGCCAGCTCGTCAGCGCGCTTCTGGATCTCGGCAACCTTAATGGTTGAGACGTACTTCACCTCCGAGCGTGTGAGACGGCCGTGAGAAATCGCGGCTGTCTGCGCCAGTTCGGCGTAAGCGGCGCGCTGTAGCGCCAGCACATCGCGGTCTGCCAGCGCATCCGAGATCGTTCCGCGTCCGGCAAATGCCGTCGCCGAATTCGTTTTGTTGATGCGCTTGATCAGATCAAGCAGCTCCGCTGAAACGCGATTCAGTTCAGCGATCAGTTCCTGCGGAGTTTCCGCCGGCTTATCGCCTTCCTGGACCTTCGCGTTCGCAAGCAGTCTCGCCTTCAGTTGGGCGATTCGCTTCTGGCAATCAGCGCGTAGAATTAGTGCTTCTGCTAGCTTCATCTTCGTTCACCTCCAAATAGAAATGTCCTGTTAATCCAAATGAATCGAAGTACCTTTTCGAGTGATGTTTTCGCTCCGCTTAGGAGCGACATATTTATAGAATCCTGATCTGAATTGGATCCGCTCCATTCAGAGCGGGATATGCCACACCTAAAGGCGCTTCAACATTTTTCCAATTGAGTTCTATAAACACTTTGTGCTAAGCGGCACGATTCGAAGATTGGCTGCGGGAGAAGGAGTCGAACCTTCATCTTCGAGTTCAAAGCCCGACGTGTTGCCGGTTACACCATCCCGCAAGGCATTGCCGATTGCCAATTGTTGATTGCCGACTGAAAAGCACATGACGCTCGGCTTCCTGCCAATCGGCAATTGGCAATCCAAAATTGATAATGACCCTGGTCGCGGTGGGAGGAATCGAACCTTCGTCGCCCGATTATCGATCAAGTGCTCTGGCCGTTGAGCTACACCGCGAAGGCATTGCCGATTTGCGATTGCCGACTGCCAATTGAACAACTTCTCTCTGCTCACGAATCAAATTGGCAATCGTCAATCGACAATTGGCAATGAATTGGTTGACCCGACGGGGCTCAAACCCGCACCTCACGGCTTAAAAGGCCGCCGCTCTGTCACTCGAGCTCCGGGTCAGCAGACGCAGTCCAGAGTCTCAAGTCCAATGTCCAAAGTTATTTGTGTTGGGCTTTGACCTTGGACTTGGGACGGTGGACTTTGGACTAAGTATTGGCTGTGGCGGAAGGATTCGAACCTTCGATAGCCGGATTAACAATCCGGTGCCTTACCAACTTGGCTACGCCACAAGAAAAGGTTTCGAGTTTGGAGTTTCGAGTTACGAGTCAATTCTGTACTAACTCGAAACTCAAAACTCGTAACCCGAAACTGCGAAAGCTGGCTGCGGCGGCGAGAGTCGAACTCGCATCTTCTCGTTTACAAGACGAACGCTCTGTTATCCATTTGAGCTACGCCGCAATTTGGTGGAGCTAAGAGGAATCGAACCTCTACATCCTGCTTGCAAGGCAGGCATCATCCCGTTAGACCATAGCCCCGAAATTGGTCGCGGAGGCGGGATTCGAACCCGCACCCTCCCGTTTATGAGCGAACGCTCTTTCCAGCTTGAGCTACTCCGCAATGGTGAACCTGGCAGGACTCGAACCTGCGACCCTCTGCTTAGAAGGCAGATGCTCTGATTCCACTGAGCTACAGGTCCATAGTTGGTCGGGGCGTGAGGCCGTCACCGCCTCTTGGAACTCACGATCCCAGTCAGTCACCGTTCTGCCGAGATGAGTCACGCCCCGAAATGCTAAGTCAAAAGGAAAAAGTTAAAAGGCAAAAAGAATCGTTCATGCGAGCCGACTTTTCCTTTTTACTTTTGCCTTTTTCCTTGAATCCTGGTGCCCAAGGAAGGACTCAAACCTTCAACCTCTGGTTTGTAGGACCAGCGCTCCATCATTTGAGCTACTCGGGCAGGTAAATTGGCCGCGGATGAACGCGGATAAAAACGGATCTGAAGATAAAGCAAACACGGAAAGGTTTCGCCGCTCTTTCTGCTTTTTCTTATCCGTGTAAATCCGCGTGTATCTGCGGCTAATTGGTTTGGTGGTCGGAGTTGGAATCGAACCAACCTTTCGGGTTTTTCAGACCCGCGCTAATCCGTCTCAGCTATCCGACCGAAGGCATTGCCGATTTCCGATTTTGGATCGCCTACTTGAGACGCTTCGGCGAAATCTCTCAAGGTTAAGTGACTCTCAGGTCAGGAAGGGTGGTTTACCCCCGCTCGCTGGGCGAGGACAAACTATATTGAATAAAGGAAATCAGCAGGGGCAAGCCGCCCTTCCCAACCTGAGAGGTTTTGTTAGTTGCGTGAGCCGGATTACCCGACCTGTCTTTCACGCTGCACCTTGTCCATCGCTTCACGATCATCGTACATGTCCATGAACAGGTACTTGCGCCATTCGGCCCGCGCCTCTGCATAGTGACAAAGCACCACGCGTTCGAGCTTCACGCGCAGCGCCGTCTGCGAAGTGAGCAGAGGCATGCGTGCTTCTTCCGGAGTGCGGTTAGCCTTCCGGTTGTTGCACTTGATGCAAGCCGAGACGATATTCACCGGCGAGTTATCGCCGCCACGCGAGCGCGGCAGGATGTGATCGAGCGTGAGCTCGGCCGCGCCCTTCTTTTCACCGCAGTACTGGCAGCGGAACTTGTCGCGCATGTAAATGCGCAGGCGCTTCATGCCCGACCGCTCGCGGCGCTGGCGAATGTTGATGTAAGTGCGCCGGCGTATTACCGACGGCACAGGCCATTCATCATGCGCCGAACGCAGCACGCGATCGCCGTCGAGCTCTTCGACGAAGACCGTGTTCTTGAAGGTCATGATGATTGCGCGCGCGACACTGACGGTGCCGAGCGGCTCGTAAGTTTGGTTAAGCAATAGAACTCTGCCGTTGAGTGCCATACCCGGCACCTCCTTTCTTTTAGGTTGGTCCAATGTCCAAAGTCCCAGGTCCAAAGTCTGGTTTGGCTAAGAATCCGACTTTGGACTTTGGACGTTAGACTTTGGACAGAAATTGGAGCGCGCGGTGAGATTTGAACTCACGTGTCCGGAGTTGCAATCCGGCGCCTGGCCTCTTGGCTACACGCGCGCCTGGTGTCGGACAAGCTTCAGCTTGTCCACTGCGACAAACTGAAGTTTGTCGGACATTTTTGGAGCGGAAGGAGAGATTCGAACTCTCGATTCGAGTTTGGAAGACTCGCAGGTTTCCAGCTACCGACACTTCCGCGTTTTGGAGTGCGCCGGCAAGTCCCGACTTGTTGGGACGACGACGGCGCTTTGGATATTGGGGTGAGGATCAGAATTCAATTTCGAAAAGTGATCCGCCCTTGACTGGAGCGCAAGCGTCCTCGCTTGCTCGCTGAGATTAGCTCACCAAAGACTCCAAGCGGGACGCTTGCGCTCCAGTCGCGTTGGTTGTGGGGTGAGAGAGAAACAATCGCAAACTAGCAGTTTGGGTTACATTGGAACTCCTGGCAGGACTTGAACCCGCAGCCTCGACGTACGACCACCCCAGCGCGGCTGCCGCGCCGGGGACCCCGGTTCGAAGCGTCGCGCTCTTCCACTTGAGCTACAGGAGCCGAAAATATTGCCGATTGGTTCACCGTGAAAGAGGCCAATTGGCAATTGGCAATCGGAAATCGGCAATGCCTTTGGTCGGGGAGGACAGAATCGAACTGTCACCACGAGTGCCCAGGACTCGGATGCTGGCGTTACACCACACCCCGTTTTGGTTTTACTGCTCACTGCTTACGACTCACTGCTTACCGATTCTGGTGCGCCAGATGAGATTCGAACTCACAATCCCCTGCTTAAGAGGCAGGTGCCTTGATCCAATTTAGCTACTGACGCATGTGGTCCTGGCGCCAGGATTCGAACCTGGATCACGCTCTAATCCGGAGCTCACAGGGTATAAGCCTGCCGCACTACCGTTGTGCTACGCCAGGAAGTTATTGATTGAGTGGGCGAAGGCGTCTGATATGGCGGAACTGAACGGACTCGAACCGTCATCGGCCTGATCGACAATCAGGTGCCTCACCTCTCGGCCACAGTTCCAGACATTTGCGATTGCCAATTGCCGATTGCCGATTTTGTGGTTTGATTGGGACTCAACCGCAATCACAAATCGGCAATGATCTGGGGTGACCTGCGGAGTCGAACCGTCATCTCTGCATTCACAGTGCAGCGTGTTAACCGATTACACCAAGGCCACAGCAAAAGTAAGAATGAAGGATGAATGACGAAGGCGGAAGGATGAATGAAACCTGATCGCAGCTTCGTTGATTCATCCTTCGTCCTTCCGACTTCATCCTTGCTTTTAATAAGAAGCGACTGAGATTACATCGCCTGATAACAGCGCTTCGAGCATTATTGAGTGGTTTGCATCCACTCTTTCGCTCGACATCCACCAAGCCCCTCGCGGTAGCCTGGTACGCTGTCGTCATCGCCGTTTTTTAAGGTCTGGCCATCGACCTGTCATTCATGTGCTCACTCTGTGCTTTCATCTTCGTTGACCTTGCGGGCCATTCACGGGCGCTAGCCCGTTACGAGAATGTAGACACAAACTGACTTCGCCTTGCGGGCTACGTCAGGCTCGATTGACTTACGTCTCGAGCATTAGATGACTTTGGCACATGACCGAGGCAGACTTTGCGTTTGGCATGAATAACGGGAGTTGAACCCGCGACCCTCTGCTTGAAAAGGCAGATGCTCTACCACTGAGCTATACGCACGATGTGCAACCTACTGTGACGTGCTGCCTCGGTTGCTGCGCCATCTTTTGGATCACGCAATACAACACGCCGCGTTCTTTTCGTTTCGCGAACTACTCAGAAGTTCTTCACGACCGGCGTCAAGTTTTGACTTTGCCGCTGACCGTTCAAACTGCGCCCGAGCCCTCGATTGCGAAAATCTTGGACAGATGGCGCTACCCTTTCTCATACAGATTGACTGGTTGGTTTTGTAGTGAGGCCGGCACCACCCGCTGCTCTCCGCTTACCTGTGTTCCCTTGCGGGCACATCGGCAAGCGTTCTTTCCACTACGCCAGCTTCATCGTTACCTCCACCGGTTTGGTCCAGTGAAGGGCACCTTGCGGTGCCGAGCAGGCTTGCATAGATGAACCGTTGCCGGCGCAGGCATGTAGGATGCTTCTGCTTTGGCCACCTCACGATGGTTATTCTCATTGAGGCTATGCCCCCAAAAACATTTGCGATTTGAGATTTGGATTGCCGATTGACCAGAGTTCGGAGTCGCGATTTGCCAATCGGCAATTGGCAATTGCAAATGTGTGTGGCGGGGATGACGAGACTCGAACTCGCAAATCAACTGATTGAAAATCAGTCCGCTTTCCATTCGCGTTCATCCCCGTGATTGTTTGGTGCGCGTGGAGAGATTCGCGCCTCTCACAAAGCTGGTCTTAAATCAGCCGCCTCTTCCAATTGGGCTACACGCGCGTCGTAGCGCAAGCTGTTAGCTTGCGGTCGCAAACTAACGGTTTGCGTTACGTTGTTTTGGTACCGGCGGAGGGATTCGAACCCACACTGTCTAGTTTCTAAGACTAGCGCCTCCTCCCGATTGGGCTACGCCGGCAAACTAGTCCAAAGTCGCAAGTCCAAGGTCCAAAGTTGATGTCGGCAATGAGACTTTTGACTCGAGACGCTGGACATTGGACTGGCGATTGGTGGACCTGGCACGATTTGAACGTGCGACCTCGACCTTCGCACGGTCGCGCTCTCATTCCGCTGAGCTACAGGTCCCGAAACATTGTCGATTGCCAATTGCCGATTGACGATTGGTTTCGTGCGCGGGCTGAGTATTGTTTGATAAGGGAATCAATCGACAATCACCAATCGAAAATTGGCAATGTTTTGGCGGAGGCGACAGGAGTTGAACCTGCACGCGCAATGCGTGGTGGCTTAGCGGGCCACTGCCATACCAGTTAGGCGACGCCTCCGCAGACTGTCCGACATGCTTTAGCTTGTCGCTGAAACGAAAAAAGAACTTGGTAGGGAAAATGACAAACTGAAGTTTGTCGGACATGACTTGGCGGAAGGCGAAGGAGTCGAACCCTCGAGACGTAATGCTCGGCCTGGTTTTCAAGACCAGTTGCGCGCCACCGCGCGCCGCCTTCCGAATAAAATTGGCTGGGACGCTCGGATTTGAACCGAGAAAGTCGGGTCTGGAATCCGACGGTTTGCCAGTTAGCCTACGCCCCAGAAGAAATTCTTGGTGCACGTGGTAGGACTCGCCCCGTTAGATAAGTTGTTCCATCTCAACCGGCGAGCGCCTACGAAGGACAAGCAAGTCCGCTCGATTTCGAGGGAGAGTGTTTTGCTGCTGAGCCACACTGCAGATGAATCTCAGATTTCAAATTCCAGATTCCAGATTCCAGATTCCAGATTTCAATTCCAGATTCCAGATTCCAGATTTCAATTCCAGATTCCAGATTTCAATTCCAGATGAAGAATTCACTGGTGACGAATCAAACTCTCGAATTTCGATCTCAAATTCATTTCATGCTAAAAAATAGATGAAGGCAGAGAGAACAATGTCGCGAACAGCGGGGTCCCCGCGCGCGCAACGCGCGTGGGGTGCTAGCACACTTCGAGACACACTTCTCCTGAGATGGCGATCTCGCGGACTCTCGCAAAGGACCGAGATCGTCATCCATTGAAGGCTCCCTGCCTTCATCTCTCGCAAATAGGTACTTCGATTGTCAAAAAACTAAAAGAGCGGGCTTTAAGCCTCCCAGGGAAGCTGCCCGCTCCTTCAATTCTCTTGATTTTGCGTTGAGATTTGGGAGCGGGAGGCCGCTCCCGCTGAATTAAATCTTGATATTACGGCTATCTATGGACGTTTCTTGTCCGAGTCTGCCGCCAAAAATATTGACTGCCGATGAGCCCATGCCTAACGAACAGACGACTGGGTGCATGGCGGCGCACGGCTGCCATTTCATCGTATGTTCTTTGTATGTTCTGCTCTTCAGCATTGAAATTTTTCTCTCACAGTGCGCGATCAGTCGTTCGCGCGAATCGTCTTGTATAAATTATCAATAGCGATCGTGTCAAGATATTTCTACGCAAAATGATCGCCGCTTGTTCGATACGTGCAAGTATGCGGCGCGTTGCTTTCGAAATAAACGGTCTCAGTTATTTCTTAAGTTCGCCGGCTTACACCTTGCCAGGAAAGCGCTTCCCGGTTTCGAATCTCCTCACCGTGCTCATTCTTAAAGACTTAAAAACTACGACACAATCTCGTGTAGAAGTCTTTACGTTTTCCGCATCACGAAAGCCGTGCGTCAGGGCTAGAATGCCACCCCTAATTAGCGCAGAGGGGAGGATGGCGTCGAGATGCGACGCTTCGCAGAACAATGAAATTTGAATATCCAACGAATACTGGATCTTTGGGTGGCACGCGTCGCCCGGGCAATTCCGTCTCCCCGTTTCCCCAATACACACCAAACCGTTTTGGCGTCGAGCACACGTGGACGCCGGCAGTTTTCGCGCAACGACGTCCGAGCGTGCTGGTCGTAGAAGACAACGACGAGACTTCGTTTCTGCTGCGCACCGTTTTGACGCGCAAAGGTTATCGCGTGATCGAAGCGTGGGACGGCAAGCAGGCAATCGAAGCTGCCGAGACTGAAGAATTGGATTTGATCCTGCTCGATCTGCAACTGCCCAGGCTGAACGGCCTCGGGGTGATTCATCGTTTGCGACAGAACGCGAAGCTCGAGAACGTCCCGATTGTGATCATTACCGGCCAGGATCCCGAGAAGTGTCGCAACACTGCCATCGCTGAAGGCTGCGATGACTTCCTGCTCAAACCAATCGACTTCGATCGGCTGGATGCGGTGTTGGATTATTATGCGCCGACTGGAAAGTTGGCGGCCTAAGACTAGCGCGCGCAGAGCAACTCTCTAACCGAGTTTTCTGCACTTCCAAATTGCGAAAGCATCTCTGCTGGTAGAGATCTGTCTTTGACAGTCACGGGGTAACGCTGAGAATGCCCGCGTTGCTGGTAGCCCCTTTGAAAGTCACACTCAATTGAACATTCCCGGTGAGCAATGGATCGAGTTTCACGATGATGTAAGAAGTATTCGGAACTCCCGACAACGTTCCGACGCCTTCCACTGTAAGAGGAACGCCGCCTGCGGTAACGCCAAGTTCACCGGTCGGCTGATTCAATCCTAAATTCGAAGTAAAGATCATTATCCGGGTCCGTTGATCGGAACTGAAGTTGTGCAAGCCAGCAACTGAGAATGGATCACGGACGAACGTCACTGAGTCAATTGCGATGACGTGATTGGTTGCATCCATGAATAACTGCGGTGCGGCGCCGAATTCGAAAGCTCCGACGTCTACCGTGCCGTTAACGATTCGAGTAAGACCCCGCTGGTCGGTAGCTAATGAACTGGCGTTCTGATCGACAGCGTTCGCGTTGCTGGCGGCGTTGATAGCCGGGCTATTGCTTAGTAGTGCGTGAGTCATGGTCAGACCGCCATTGTTTGCCAGCGGCCCCAGTAAGGGGTCGATAGGCGCCTGGGCCGTGCCGATTTGATTCCCATTGATGCCGTTGGTGATCCCGAACATCGTCGATCCGTTTCCGATCAGGTTGAACGAACTTGCAAAGTCAACTGCCGCGGATACATCGAGCGGCCATCCCTGCGGGGTGACTAAATTGCCCGCCACGATTGTGTTAGCCATGGTGAGAATACTGCTGCTGCCGTTGTAAATAATGCTACGAACTCCGCCGGCGCCGTAGATGTTGCTAGTCGTGTTCTGAAAAATTGTGCTGTTCACGATGCGCAACCGCGCTACCGCGGATGGATCACTACTGGATTGATAAATCCCGCCAGCCGTCGCGCCGCCGGAATAGTTTCCTGAGACGGTGCTGTTGATAAGGTTTATTGTCCCCCTTGCGTCGCCAAACACGCTATTCGAAATCCCGCCGGTGAAGTCATCAGACCGGTTACCAGAGACGGTGCTTCTGTTGATCGTTAATGTTGCCGCACTGCCGAAATCACCGGCGCGATTCACAACGCCGCCCGTGTCGTAAGTATTAGTATTTCCGGATATCGCGGTGTCGTTAATGACGCAAATTGAAACCGATCCTAACGACGCGTCATTCACCACAGCACTGCCAATATTGCTGGAAAGGATACTGTTGTTTATCGTAAGGCTGCTGACAACTCCCGCGTGGTTGGGATCGTCGCTAACCAGGTGATTGTAGATGCCCGCTCCGTTATTCCCGCTAATGATGCTGTCATTGAGCGTCAGAGTGCCTCCGTTGTGAATGCCACCACCGTTGAAGGCCGTATTTCCAGAGATGATAGACGCGTTCACCGTCAAATTCCCAAAGTTGAGAATGCCTCCACCAATCGGAATAAAGCTACCCGTTGTCGCATTTCCATTTGAAATCGTCAGACCGGCGATCGCTACCGTAGTTGACGACTTGACCGCAAAGACCCGGAAAAGAGCGACGTTGATTGATGGGCTACGCTGCACTGTCAGAGCGCTTGCCCCAGGGCCATTTATATTGACGTTGTGAAGGATGTCGGGTAGAGCTGTTGTCAAACTGATAGGACTCTGAACGCCACTAAAATTAATGTTAATTGTGGTGCAAGCCGGATTTGCGTTGGCTTCCTCGATTGCCGCACGCAAAGTACATACGCCTCCCACCGTCGCGCAGACACCATCACCGGCCGCGGCATCACTTGTGTCGGCGTTGCTATTGACCGTCAACGTGCTCGAGCACGGACCCAATGGCGGCGTCGGAGTTGGTGTTGGCGTTGGCGTGGGCGTCGGCCCGGGCGGTGGCAACTGTATTTCGAAAGCGCCGATATCGACTGTGCTGTTTACCAGACGGCTAAATCCGATGCCCCGTTGATCGTTCGCGAGGGCGTTGCCGTTCTGATCCACAGCGAGCGTATTGCTACCGGCATTGACGGCCGGACTGTCCGCCAGCAGCGCGTGCGTCATGCTGCGGCCTCCATTATCCGCCAGCGGTCCGAGGCCCAGGACATTAACGCCCACATGATTGTTGTTCGTTCCGTTTATTAAACCGCCTGAGCCGCCGAATCCGATCAAATTGAAGGAGCTCGTTGAGTTAGCCGATCCAGCTATGTCATCAGGTGTGATACCTGTCCCCCGAAAGTTCCCGCCGACAATTGAGTTTCTTAGCGTGGAAAACCCGGCAATTCCGCCCCCGGATTCGTTGCCGGTGTCATCGGAATCTGATCGATTGTTAGTGATTGTCACGTTAGTCAGCGTTCCACCACCACGGATGCCACCACCTTCTCCACCACTTCGGTTGCCCGAAATCGTACTGTTGATAACGGTTAGATTCCCGCCGTAAATTCCGCCTCCATGGCGAATGGCGCTGTTGTTGGCAATCAAACACTCGACGATTGTGGTCGACCCAAACGACCAAAGCTCCAGCCCGCCGCCATCAAGCAATCCATGGTTATTGCTCACAGTCACACCGGTCAGTTGATTTGGTCCGTTGGTCAGGGTCAGTCCGTCGCCTGCATTGCCAACCACGGAACCGTAATTCATCGTGAGCGATGCTCCGTAATATCCTGCACCCGCACCAGCGGTATTAGCTTGGCCCGGACCTACTCCGCCGATCTCGCAACTATTGAGCGTGACAGTTCCGTTGCTGTATATACCTGCTCCGACTTGCCCTCCGACAACCGTGTTACCGTAAATATTACAACGCGTCATTGTCAGATTTCCCTGATTGCGAACTCCACCGCCGGGGTTTCCGACACCATTGGAAATTGTCATGTTCGACAGGGTTACCGTTTTGCCAGCAGCGATTGCGAATATTCCAAAAGCGGGCGTTCCGGGTGCCGTACTTCGTTGCACGATCAGTTGATCAGCGCCAGGTCCGTCAATTGTCACATTGTGATTTATCTCCGGGAGGGCGGTTTTAAGAATGACGGGACTTCCGGCACCGCTATAGCTGATTGTTATCAGGCCGCAGGATGTTAGCGCATTTGATTCCTGAATTGCGGCGCGTAGAGTACAAAACCCCGCCGCGGTAGCACATACACCATTGCCCGGATTCGCGTCTGGTTCGTCACTAGGGTCGTTGAATGCTAAGACGGTCGGACAACTGGGTGGCGTAGGCGAAACTGTCGCGGTCGGAGTCGGGGTAGGCGTGGGCACAGCGCAGCCGAACCAGTTAAGTTTAATGCCGCCGGAGTCACCGCCCCAGCCGTCAATCACGACCTTATAAGTTGTCCCCGCGTTGGCGGTGAAGGTTACCGAGCTCGTCAGCGTCCCTGATTGTGCGTCGTCGTTGGATATGATTCGCGTCAGCGATCCGATGCTGCTTCCTGTGTAAACCGCCAGAATGGTGTCGAACTCGCTACCGGCCGTGGTGATTGTTGTCGAGCCCGAAGAAGGCGGCTGCCACTGGTACCACACAGTATGATTTGGACTTAGCGAGAACGAATCGGCGGGATCGTGACTCAGCTCTCCCGGTTCACTCGTGGCGCCAAAACTGGTACCGGTTACGCTTCCCGAGCAGCCACTGATCGTTTGCGCGTTCGCGAAGTTGTCATTGGCCGGCGGCGGTGGCGGCACTGGCGGTGCAGGCGGCGGAGCGTTGTTCGTTAGGTTATAGCCAAAAACAGAAATCGCGAGAAGGTCGTTGGCATTAATCGTTCGGCGACAACCGGAAGGGATTGCCGGATCCATGATTCCAATATAGCCACTGCAACCTGTCACATGTTTCCAGTGACTCGATTGCCAACCGTCTCCGCCGTTTAACGTCGAGCCGTTCGGTCCGCCGGTTGAAAGTCCCAATTCAGCATTGTCGGGCACAAAGAAATACTGTAGCGAATTAGGTGAACCGCCGATCGTAAGAATGCGTTGCGCATTTGTAAATGTGCTGTTCGTTGTGCCGGTACGAAAACGATAGAGGTCCCAGACGGCCGGACGTGGCAAGTTGAATCCTGCTTCGGAATGTAATCCGAGAGCGTGACCAATCTCGTGAGTGGCAACGGCGTCGAAATCAATTTGATTAGATGTAATCCCGTCATTCGGATCGAAGTCAAAACTGAAACTTGAGTTGAATCCAATCTTTGCCGCCGGGTCGGCGGATGCTGCGGTCGCAGGTAAGAGTCCAACGGCACGAGCTGTCGCATTCGAAACAACAGTCGAACTCGAAGACCCTAAATCTGATGTCACTGTCGTGGCAGGCAGCGCATTGAAGATCGCTTGCTTCACAGGATTGCCTTCACCCGCCGCTTCGGCGTTCATATTCGCACGCACGGATTCATAAGGATACGCACCAGCTGGCGCGCTGGTAGCGCCGAGCACTCCGCCCGGATATGTCTGTCCAAAGAAGGTCAGGCCGAAGTCAACGTCGATATAAATCGTTACGGGCGACATCACCAGTGTTTCCCAATTCTGCGCCGCGCGGTTGAAGGCATTCACCGCCGCCTGATTTTGCTGGAGCTGCTGGGTCGCTCTCAAAATAATGATTAGTCCCGTACCAAGAGCCGTTTCCTTTTTCGTGCCGTCTATCGAAAAGAGTTCCGGATGATTAATCGGGCGCAAACCAAGTCTTTTGGTTTCGCGTTCTCTCTGTCGCACCTCTTCGTCCGTCGCAGCGCGACAAACAACTTCGCCTTCGGCATTGCGGTAGAGAGTGAACTGCGCTCGTTGTTTGGGATTTGCACCACCTAAATCGGGACCCAAGATCACGGGGCTGTGCGCCCCTGGCTCAATTTTTCCGTTTACTTCATCAGGGACTTGCCACAAGGCGTGAAATAGTTGAGCAAAGGGCCGTGCCGGATTTGCGCCAAACGCCAGAGAGGCTGCGACCGCTGCGAAGGTTAAAGCGGCGACAAATTGGGGGCGTTTGCGCATGTCAGCAATTAAAGTTCTGCGCGTTCGTGTGTAGATACGCTTGTAAGCAACCACTCGAGAACAGCGACTGCCGTACCAGGTGTGCGGCGATATTAAGATTACGTTGGCCCAAATCGTCCCCGATACTCAGTCGAGTAGATAAAAATAAAGATCAGGTGGCGCAGATTATTGGGATCTGCGTTGAGCGTGTTCACGTTGTTTTGATAACCAATCGTGTCCGGGTCGCGCCGCTGGAATCCGAAGTAAAGGATTGAGACGGTTCCTTCTGTTAGAAACTTGTCCAGCGAAGACTTGCTTTCAGCAATGCCGCGCAGAATCGCGCCATTCGTCTGAGCGCCCGCATTGTACGACCCCGCCGGCAATCCCGCAGTTTGCAGCAGAGCGTTTGCTAACGATTGTCCATTCAAGCTGCCGTAAGCCGCGAGAAAGGCAGGTCGCTGTACAAATGCGTCGGCAAACGCGACTTTGCTGGCTTCTTCTTCGGCCGGTGACTTCGGTCCACCAACCTGGCTCATGTCGGGAATGAACTGCGCGTAAGTCGGCCGCTGGTTGAAGCTCACCATGTAGAAACGGAAAGCCCAATAGCCACGGTTGAGAAATTCATCCGACTGGAAGAATCCTGCGGCGACGTGCAAACGATCGCAATTCGAAGTTGGCGGCTCGCCAAATCCTCCGTTGGGACAACCCGACAGAGTGGTCACCCAGTTTTGGAAACCCGTTTGATCCGGTTGTCGCCCGAGAATGTCCAGGTACTGTTGGCGGACGAAGAAATCTACGCCGTCGATTGGGTTGGCTGTTGCCGGCGCGCTATCGTTGTCGAGAATGGTGACGGTGGCAGTCGACGGTATTCCTATTTGTCCCGCGCTGATACCGGTTAAACTAACGGTGAAGTTTTCATTACCCTCTACGAGGGCATCATCGATCAAAGGGATCGTTAAAGTTTTGGCCGTCTCGCCTGAGGCAAAGGTTACGCTGCCGATACTGGTTACATAGTCGCACCGCTCGGAAGCGACACCGCTTACCGTGCCACAGTTTGCCAATCCCGATGTGTCGCTCGTGGCAAACTTGACCGTCAGTGAAATACTCGGATCACCAGTTCGAGTGAGTGTAATGGTCGCGCTGCCGTCGCCTTCGTTCGGCGAAAAGGTGGACGAGCTGAATTGGATCCGCGGATTATCGTCATTGACGATGGTGCCCACGCCTCTCAACTTGATCAGGTTGGCGTTGGTAGCGCCGACAAGGTCAAGGAAAAAGGTTTCACTCGGCTCGTTAGTCGTATCACCAAGAACCGGCACAGTGATCGTCTTGCTGGTCTCGCCCGGAGCGAAAATCAGTTGGCCGCCCACTGGCTGAAAATCCGTAAAGTTCGCGGTGTTCGTGGAAGTCTGATAGTTGGTCACCACCTGCAGCGAGGTTTGTCCCGTCAGCGTTGCGGTAAACACGAAGTTCGTCGTTCCGCTGTTCCCCTCGGGTAGTTGCACGTCGTTAATGGAAAGCGTCGGCCGCGGATCATCGTCTTGGATCGTTAGCGTTGCCGTCGAGGGGCTTCCCAGGCTGCCAGTTCCCGCGGGGTTACTTAACGTAATACTGACTGTCTCGTCGTTCTCATCGAAGGTGTCGTTGAGAATCGGAACCGAAAAGTTTTGGCTGATCGTGCCATTGGGAAAGATCAATGTTCCGGACACCGGTGTGTAATCCTGATTGGCCGTCGCCGTGCCGCTGCTGCTCGCATAATCGATACGCGCTTCGCCGGACGAACCGCTCACGCGCGACACGGTGATAACTGCGTTAGCGCCACCCTCAGACACGAAATAGCTGAAGTTCAATTGCAAGGCGCCGCCTTCCAATACATTGATATTGAAGGTCTGCGTCGGTGAAGTGTCGTTGCCGCCATTAGTTGTTCCGCCATTGTCCTTCAGAGCAATTACGATAGCGGCGGTCCCGCTTGCGCCGGTCGCCGCTGTGTAAGTTAGAACCCCGGTGGAACTGATCGCTGGAGTGGCAGAAAACAGGCCCGGGTTGCTGTCACTTACGACCTGAAACGTGAGAGTTTGTCCTGCTTCATCGGCCGGCCCCGCCAAAATATTAGTCGCCCAATTGTTGACTGTCTGTGCACCGGCGTTTTCGTTAACCGACTGGTCTGCACCTTTTGTGAATGAAGGCGCGTCGTTCACACCAACAACAGTCAAAGCGAAAGTCGTATTGGCACTGCCGCCAGTTCGATTGACGGTGACCGTGATGTTTGTGTTGCCTGACAAGTTAGCGGCCGGATTGATCGTCAAGATGGCCGTCGAAGCAGCAACCGTCACGTCGATGTTCGCTGCGTTGTTCGGTACTAATGTTGAGTTACTCGACGTAGCGGTTACGGAAGTCACGGATGCAATATCGTCGAGGTCGAATGCTATCTTCAGCTGCGTGTCTTCGTTGGTTGTTGCATCTGCCAGGTTTGGAAAGACCGCTTGCTTCTCGTATGCGCCGATATCGACAGTGGCAATCGCGCCGGGATCAGGCCCGTCCACGATGCGGCTGAAACCACTGCCGCGCTGATCAGTGATGATTTGGGGAATGTTCGAATCACCACAATGCGTCACCTCCGTGACGCAATTGTCTCCCGCGTCGAGCGCGGGACTGCCCGGCAACAGCGCGTGTGTAAATGTCGTTCCACCGTTGTCGGCAAGCGGACCAAGCAGAGGATCGGCGCCCACCTGATCTCCGGGAGCATTGAATCCCGTAAGAGCTCCCGGATTGCCGATTAGGTTATGCCCTTGGGAATTAAGCGTAGGAGCGAACCATGTAGCGTCCATGTCGGGGCCCGCCCCGCCGGGGCCGTTTCGTGCAATGATGGAATTCCTAATATTTACCTGATTGCTGGCGGCAATTCCGTGGATGTTTCTGTCGCTATCAATATTTCCAGTAACGGTGCAGTTAATCAAATTAAGTAGGTTGCTGCTGTAAATGCCGCCGCCGTAACTCGAACCATGGCCGGTACTATTTCCGCTTACAGTGCTGTCGATCATGGTGAGGATAAAGTTATTGTCTATGCCGCCGCCAACGTTGGAGTCGCCGGACGAGTCACCATTTCCCGTGCTATTTCCGCTGATAGTACTGGCGAGGATTCTCATTGTGCCGTTGTTGAAGATGCCGGCCCCTCGACCGGCGCCGCGAATCGGCCTCGAGGAATTGCCTGTATGGTTGTTGGAGACGGTACAGTTGTTCAGTGTCGCGGTACCTGCAATAACGTATAGACCAGCTCCTGAGCCAGTAGTATCGTTAGCATCGGCTGTGGAATTATTCGAGATCGTGACGTTCGTCATATTCAAGGTAGCAGTCGCTTGGAAACCGCTCCCGCCGCTCCAAATGCCGGCGCCATAACCGCTCTGGCCGGTGGTAGGACCGCCGCCGGTGCCAGTGACATTCCCAGTAATCGTGACGTTCTGAAGCGTCACCTGGGCATTGGCCTCAGTGAAAATTCCTGCACCGCGGCCACCTGATCCTCCAGATCCCCCCTGCCCGCCGTTGCCGGTCGTGTTGTTACTAACGACGCAATTTGTCATGACGAGCGTCCCGGTCACATCGATGCCTCCGCCAAAGCCACCAAAACCGCCAAGGCTGCCGCCCGAACTCAAATCGTCGTAGCCTTTGCCGGTTGTATTTCCCGTCAGCACGACATCCGTCAGTGTTAGCGAGCCACTGCTTTGCAGAATTCCACCTCCGGACGGCCCAACATTGTTTCCGGTACCGAGTACGCCATCGGCTGTCCGGCCGTTGCTGATCGTCATTCCGGAAATAGATATCGTGCCGCTATTGATGGTGAAGATTCGATAGATTCCGCCGGTGTCTCGTCGCACTGTAAGCGAGGCCGAACCCGGGCCCGTAATTGTTATGTTGCTACTGATGTTTGGCAGCGCTCCGGTGAGATTGATCACTCCCGTCACAGAAATGTTAATCGTGTCATCTCCGAAGACCGCGTTAGCTTCCTGAATTGCCGCACGCAAAGTGCACTGATCACCAGGAGTTCCGGAATCACTGTCACAAAGCCCGTTACCAACGCTCGTGTCGGCAGCATCGCCAAGTGAGTTAACTGTGGACGTAGATCCGGCCATTGGCACCGGTTCGTCCGTCGGCGCTGCGACGACAATTGAAAGAGATCTGTGGGCTTGCGTGACGCGGCTTGAGACTAATGCCAACGACGCCATCAGGAGGGCAGCCAAAACAATCAGTCGGGGACTGGTGCGAGAGAAGACGGGGGATTGCTTCACTTTGAAACTCCTTGTTACCGAAATGCTCACTACTCGCCAACACTACAAACGCACGGGCTGGCTCTTATGGAGGTCCGAATCGACCGCGATACTCAGTCGAATAGATAAAGATGAAGATCAGGTGGCGCAGATTATTGGGATCTGCGTTCAGAGTGTTCACGTTGTTTTGATAACCAATCGTGTCCGGGTCGCGCCGCTGGAATCCGAAGTAAAGAATTGACACGGTGCCTTCGGTCAGGAACTTATCGAGCGAGGTCTGCCTCTCTGCAATTGCGCGCAGAATTTGCCCATTGGTCATGCCCCCCGTTACGGTGAACGCCGGCAACCCGGCGTTTTGCGTCAACGCATCTGCCAGTGCTTGACCGCTCGTGGCGCTCCCATATTTGCTGAGAAACTCAGGACGCTGCACAAACGCATCTGCGAACGCGACTTTGCTTGATTCTTCCTCCGCCGGAGACTTCGGCCCGCCAACTTGGCTCATGTCCGGAATGAACTGCGCGTATGTTGGTCGTTGATTGAACGCGATCATATAGAAACGGAAAGCCCAGTATCCACGGTTCAAGAATTCATCTGACTGGAAGAAACCGGCGGCGACGTGCAGACGATCGCAGTCTGAAGTTGGCGGCTCGCCAAATCCGCCGTTCGGACAACCCGACAGGGTGTTCACCCAGTTTTGAAGACCGGTCTGATCCGGCTGTCGCCCGAGAATATCGAGGTACTGTTGGCGGACGAAGAAATCGACGCCATCAATTGGATTCTGTGTTGCCGGGGTTGAGTCGTTATCCACAATCGTCACAGTGGCGGTTGCAGGCGAGCCGACGGGAACGCCGACGGCATTGCTCAATGTGACGGCGAAGGTCTCGTTACCTTCGACATGGACGTCATCAACGATTGGAACCACGAAAGTCTTAACTGATTCGCCGGCGCCGAAAGCGACCGTCCCGACACTAGTTACATAGTCACAACGTTCGGATGCTTTGCTCGCGAACACTCCGCAATCAGCAAGGCCAGCGGTGTCGCTCGTCGCGTACCTTGCTGAGGAAGGCATAGCGAGGTCACCCGCGCGATTTACCGTGATCGTCACGAAAGGCGAACTTTCATTGACGCTGTAGGAAGCGGACGAAAATTGGATTGCCGCTGAATCGTCGTTAATTATTGTGCCCGTAGCCTGGCTCCGCGTTATCGTGGCGTTTAGTGGATTTGTCAGAGTAAGACTAAAGCTTTCGTTCGGCTCGATTGTTGTATCGCCATTTACTGTAACTGAAATCGTCTTCGACATCTCTCCGGCACCGAAAAAGATAGTTCCGGACGTTGCAACATAATCACTCCCGCTCGTGGCAGTACCATCGGAAGTTGCGAAATTGGCAGAAACTAATTTGCCACTCGGAGCCGAAAGATTCACCGGAAACTGTAAAACGGTGGTGCCGCTGTTTCCTTCGGCGGCGCTGGCGTCACTTATCGAGATCGATGGCGGCGGATCGTTATCCAAAATCGACACAATGCCGACGCCTCCAATCGTAGCGCCGCTCGCGCCTCCCAATTCAACATCGAATTGCTCGGTAAACTCGTCTATCTGATCCCCGATGACGAGCACGGAAATCTGTTGACTCGTGACACGAGGGCCGAACGTCAGCATTCCCGACGTCGGCTGATAATCCACACCGCTGGTCGCAAAGCCGCCGTCAGCCGTAGCGTAATTTACTGTAACCGTGCGACCAGTCATGGGAGACAAAGTCACAGTCAGCACAGCTGCCGTCGTCCCAGCGTCCGGTTCGGTCACTGACACGCTATTCACCGTTAACACCGGCAGCACATCGTGGTCCTGAAGCGTTATTACTTCTTCATTGATCGGACCTACTGAATCAATATTCGAGCCGGGACGCAGTTGCACGAGAAACGTCTCGTTCGATTCGGCGATATTGTCGTCGGTGATCGGAACGTCAAAACTCTTGGTTGTTTCGCCATCGTTAAAAACCAGTGTACCGGAGGTCGCCACATAATCCTGGCCCGCCATCGCCGTCACATTCCGCGTAAGATAATCAACCGCCAGAGTGCCGTGGGTTCCGTTGCTCCGCACCACGTTGATCGTCACGAAGCCAACATCTTCGATGACCTGTATTGCGGGCGACGAGATTTGAGCATAGCCGGCGGCTTTGCTCACGTCACAAGCGGAAAACTCGGAGGTATTTCCCGCCGGGTCGGTTGCCGTCGCCGTGATTACTCTACCGTCGAGAAGTAGCGTCGGAATAACTACCGAAAAAGGCGCGTTGCCGCTGGCGTCGGTGCTCACCGACGTGGCCCCAAAGGGAATCGCGCCTTCACCATTACCGGATGAATCGCAGGCTCCGTTGGCAAAAAAGTTTATCTGGAAGGTTGTGCTCGGCGAGCTGTTCAGCGAGCCGGTAATCGTCGTCTGGCCTGGATCTGCAACCACTGAAGTTATCACCGGGAAATTCTGGCGGTTGTTAGCCCCAGAATCCGGATCACCGGCGTCATTAGCAGTTACGCCATCGGTCGCAAGATCGATTCCCAGACGTACATTTGAGAAGATAGAGTTACCCGCAATTGAATTACCCGTCCCGCCCAGGACGTCGATGCCAATCCCAAGTTGCGCCGCCGCGTCGGCACCGTTGAACGCAACCACGTTCGCAGCTTGTGGGCTGGCGCCACCGATGGTGGTGTTATTCGCGTTTCCAATGCGAATTCCCCTAATTCGATTCCCCAACGGGGACACTCCGTCCGCACCAACCCCGATGTAATTGCCCTGAATGATCGAGCCATCGCCGTTGATCTCAATCCCGGTGGCGTTTCCGGAAATTACGTTTCCTGCTTCCGGGATCGATCCCCCAATCGTGTTATTGGATGAGCCAAAAATAGCTATGCCGTTATTAGTGTTACCAAGGTTTATCGTGCCGGTTGCATCAGTGCCGATGTAGTTACCTTGAATGACATTTCCGAATGTACCGTTGACCTGCATGACGATTCCGCTGTCGTTCGCGGAAATTATATTGCGCGCCGATGGTACCGTGCCGCCGACAATATTGTTCGACGATCCGAGAAAGATACCGAAAAAGGTGCCCAGGCGACTGTTGCCGGCCGCATTCAGGCCAATATAGTTACCCTGGATTACGTTTCCCGTCGCGCCCAGGCCAAAAATCGAAATCCCGTGAAATGAAGAACCAGAGATAACGTTTCGCGTTCCCGGGGCCGTTCCGCCGATCGTGTTGTTCGGTGAATTGTTGATCGCAATCAGGTTCCCCGTGCTGTTGGTACTCGCATTTCCCGTGGCGTCGGTTCCGATGTAGTTTCCTTCGATATGATTTCCGCCCAACGTCACGATTGAGAGCGTGAAATCCTTTGCCCGGTTAAGTATCAGGCCACGAATCGTTGTATTGCCGCCCGTAATCGTTAACAGACCGACATTCGGGAAACTGGGGGCATTAGTCCCACTCACCTCTATAATAGGATTTCCAGCAAAGCCTGGTTGAGTAGTACCGTCGATGACGACCGGATCCGTGATATCAGGCAGCCGCGAAGTCGGGACGATCGTCTGCAAGCCGGATCCAATACTGAAGGTGATCGAATCAGTTCCGGGATTCGCGTTAGCATCGAGAATCGCCTGCCTGAGAGAGCCAGGACCACTGTCATTAGTATTGGTAACTGTGAAAGTCGAAGCGGCTGAGACTGCCGGCGATAAGTGCCGGCTACGCAGGCATACAAAGGCGAGCGCCGTCAGCACGACGAAGATGGTACAAGTCAATCTCACCGTCTTTAACATGCGCGAGGAAACGAAATAAATGGGTCAGTCTTGAAGTCGGGTGTTCCAGCCAGATTTGCTGTCAATCTGGACAGTACTGCTAACGCGCGCGCGGATTTGGAAGGGGATGGTGCAAACATTTCTCTCGCATTCCGTTTCTACGGCGGTCCGAATCGACCGCGATACTCAGTCGAATAGATAAAGATGAAGATCAGGTGGCGCAGATTATTGGGATCTGCGTTCAGAGTGTTCACGTTGTTTTGATAACCAATCGTGTCCGGGTCGCGCCGCTGGAATCCGAAGTAAAGAATTGACACGGTGCCTTCGGTCAGGAACTTATCGAGCGAGGTCTGCCTCTCTGCAATTGCGCGCAGAATTTGCCCATTGGTCATGCCCCCCGTTACGGTGAACGCCGGCAACCCGGCGTTTTGCGTCAACGCATCTGCCAGTGCTTGACCGCTCGTGGCGCTCCCATATTTGCTGAGAAACTCAGGACGCTGCACAAACGCATCTGCGAACGCGACTTTGCTTGATTCTTCCTCCGCCGGAGACTTGGGCCCGCCAACTTGGCTCATATCCGGAATGAACTGCGCGTATGTTGGTCGTTGATTGAACGCGATCATATAGAAACGGAAAGCCCAGTAGCCACGGTTCAAGAATTCATCCGACTGGAAGAAACCTGCGGCGACGTGCAGCCGATCGCAGTCTGAAGTTGGCGGCTCGCCAAATCCGCCGTTCGGACAACCCGACAGGGTGTTCACCCAGTTTTGAAGACCGGTCTGATCCGGCTGTCGCCCGAGAATATCGAGGTACTGCTGGCGGACAAAGAAATCAACACCGTCGATTGGATTGCTCGTGGCGGGGGAAGTGTCGTTGTCGACAATGGTAATCGTGGCTGTGTTCGTCGCCCCCAGGTTTGCGCCCCCGACGTTTGATAAAGTGATCGTGAAAGTTTCATTTCCTTCGACGAATACATCATCAACCACTGGGATTGTGAAAGTCTTACTGCTTTGTCCTGACGCAAAACTCACCGTGCCGATGCTGGTCACATAGTCGCACCGTTCGGAGGCTGCTCCAGTCGTTGTTCCGCAATTTACCAGTCCGGCCGTGTCGCTCGTGGCAAACCTGACAGTCGAACTCCCGGCCAGTAATCCGGTCCTGTTGACAGTCATTGTGACCAAGCCGTCAGATTCGTTTGCCGAGGACGTTGCTGAACTCAGTTGCACTGAAGTGTCGTCGTTTGCGAGCGTAACTGTGGCTAGTGTATTGAGGATGAAATTCGCATTCGTAGCGTTACTCAGGCGTAGCTGGAAAGTTTCGTCCGGCTCGACAGACTTATCACCATTTATCGTGACGTTAATCGACTGCGAAGTCGTCCCCGGTGGAAACGTCAACGTGCCTGAAGTGGCAACATAGTCACTACCGGCGATCGCGGTGCCGTCGACCGTGGTGTAATCAACAGTCAAACTTTGGACGGATGGATTGCTCAAAGTCACGGGAAACGCAACCGAGCCCGGAGAATTACCTTCAGCTTGACTAAAGCTGTTGGCGATCGAAACGTAAGGCTTTCCATCGTTATCCGATATCGTCACGGTCGCCGACGCTGGGCTCGTCAAGACCGCTCCGCCACCTGGATTGCTCAACGTCAGAGTGAACGTTTCGCTCGTGCCCTCATACAAAGTGTCGTCGGTGATGGGAATCGAAATCGTCCGGCTCAATTGTCCGGCAGCAAAAGTTAGCGTCCCACTCCTCGCTGTGTAATCACTGCCGGCGATCGCGGTCCCATCGCTGGTCGCGTAATCGATCGTAGATTCCGATGACACATCACCCGTGCGACTTACTGTAATCGTTAAGTTCCCAATCGATTCGAATGTGCTTAGGGAGCTTGAATTGAGCTGCAGGCCCGTAGGAATTGGTGCGGAGCTTGAAACCAACGCACTTTGAATAATGTAGACTCGCCGCGGCTGCGCAGAACCCGTCGTGTTATTGAATGCGAGTCCGTTTGTTCCCCACCTTACGAGGCGGAAGGGGCTTCCGCTAACACCGGGAAGTGTAACCGAGCCGACCGGAAGAAACGTGTCCGTGTCAAAAGCACTGAGAGTTGTCGTGGAACCGCTAGTGGTTATATAGAACATTCGATGCAGAGAGAGATCGACAGTCGACGCTGATGGCGATACCACCTGAAAAGTTCCGACGAGAGATGGTGAAATCGGATTAACAACCCGACCAGAGGTTGCGTAGAGCCGCCCTCCGGCAAATTGAAATCCGGCCGAGAAGCTACTAATCAAGTTGTTACCTATCCGATATCCCGATACGCCATTGTTGTCGACTGTCAACGCCACCAGGTCGAATGCAGTATCGTAGCCGTTGTAGCCAAACAGGCCCGTAGGTGATTCGAATGCGAACGCGCTGATTCCGTAGGCATTGCCCTTACTCTTGTTTGGTCGCGCGACGCCATTGTCATAAATGGCTACTCCGACACCTGTGCCGTCACTGGTCGCCAGCGCTGTAGGACTTCCCGGCACTACGGCCATATCTGCAGGTCTTTGACTGACAGTCCCCCATGCGAACTGATTGCCGGCTGTTTGCGTTTGCAGATCGAAAGCACGGATAGCGGCCGCGCCGTCGAGCGAAACGTACAAGCTGTGGTCGTCGTCTGACAAAGCCATGCGGTTCGGTTCACTGCCAATAAACACAGAAGAACCCAAAGCGCCGTTTGCGGGATTGATTCCCGTGATGCTATTTCCGTTGGCGCCCGCACTGCTAGGGACACTCGCGTACAGAGTTTGACTCGCCTGGCGATAAACCAGGTCGTTCGCCGGCAGATCGACACCACGAATAAATGTCGGAATGTACGGCGTAGGCGTCGGGCTGGGCGACGGTGAAGGTGTAGGCGTCGGAGCAGGTATTACACCTGACGAACTAACCAATTCTGTCTGAATAAAGATGACGTGAGTGCTTGTTCGAAACGCGAGACCATTCGCGCCCCAACGCAGCAACCGAGTCGGTGTGAAGGCGGTGGCAAGACTGAAGGTTACTGAGCCAATCGGCGTAAAGGTGTTTAGATTGTAAGCCCGCAGCGTAGCTGACGAACCGCTTGAAGTGAGGAAGAAGGCGCGACCGTTTGCGACGTCGGTCGTCATTATCGGGGTATTAAATCCACCGAGACCTGTAAAGCTGCCCTTGATAATCTTTGCTTCCGGATCCAGCACCCCGCCATTCGTGCCATATATCAAACCATTATCAAAACGAATGTCGCCACCATTCACCATTGGCACACTGTCTACATATGTAAGTCCTGTTCCGTCGGCGGACAGACGATCTACTCCTCCGCCGGACGAACTATAGACGCGACTTTGGTTGGCCGATGGTTCGACGTAATAACTGGTGCTGGAGGTCGTCTTGGTGCGCATGACGCCATTGTCGTGAACAGCGACGCCGTCATAACTGGGGAAGCCAACCTTGTTCGTGCGCGCGACTGCGACAGCCCCCGGATTACCCGGAAGGACAGCCAAATCATTTGCGAATAACGGTCCGTTAAACCCGCTCAGGCCAACGCTGAATTGGAGCTCAGCAGTTTGCGTGGCGGTATTGAACCGCCGCACAGCCGCCGCGCCATCGAGGGCCGCGTACATCGTTTGACCATCGTCAGCCATGACCAACTTCGTCGGTTCGCTGCCCACAAAAACCGGATTGCCGGGTGAACCGCTGTTCGGATCGATCGATCTAACGCTGTTGCCACCCGAACCTACTGAACTCGGAATGGCCGCATAGAACATTTGACTTGTGGGACTGTAGGCGATGTCGTTATTTACGAGTGGCACCTGGCGAACGAATGCGGCAAACGGGCTTGGTGAAGGAGTCGGCGTCGGCGTGATTGTCGGTGTCGGCGTTGGAATAGGATCGGCGGACGGAATAAACGACGTTTGAATCAAGAACAATTGTCCGCCGTCACTCCGGAACGCAAGGCCATTCGAACCCCATCGCACCAGGCTACTGACGACGCCATTTACCCCAGGAATGTCCAGCGTTCCCACCGGCAAGAACGTTGCCGTGTCGAACGCCCGAAGTGTGACTGTGTAGTTGTTGGACGACTGACTGCCAGTGAGAAAGTACGCTCGGCTGACTGACGAATCAGTTGTGAACGGACCTGATCCCACGCCGGAAAAGGTGCCTACAAGATTACCCGTAGTCGGATTTATCACCTGACCTGTGGAGCCATAGACCAGACCATTATCAAATCTGATCCCATTTCCTGCACCAAACGTCTTAGTGCCGGTGATGGTGACTCCATTAGCATCGATCGTCATCGTGTTCAGACCGCTGTAAACGCCGCCGCCGTACAAGGTGCTGGCCGAGGCCGAAAAAGCGAGGAAATCACTTGCGACAGTATGACCGGGTGTTGTGGTGGGCCGTTGGACGCCATTGTCGAAGACTGCAACCCCCGCCTCGGGCGGGCTGACACCTCGGTAACTGCGGGCTACGGCAAGCAGATCCGGATTGCCAGGCGCCACCGCCATGTCGGTCAGAAAGTAGGTTCCCAGAAAATTGTCCTGGCCTATCGGAAACTGTATGCCCGCAGTCATCGTTGGCACACTGAAGCGTCTTACGGCCGCGGCCCCATCAAGGAAAGCGTAAAGCGTGTTGCCGTCGCTGGATAAAGCCAGTTTCTTAGGTTCGCTACCGACAAAGATGGGCGTATCGATGCTGCCCGACGCGGGATCTATTGAAACGATGCTGTTTCCGTTCGCGCCGACACTGCTCGGTAGGCTCGCATAGAGACGACTGGTCGTTGGGTTGTAAACAATATCGTTAGCCGACAGGGGTATCTGCCGTACGAAGTGTGCCGGCCCGTTCTGTGGAACAGCCAGCGTGAGGCGAGCACGTGCGGACCTTACGGCGAGCAGCGGTAAGATCGTTAACGTAACCAGGCCGACAACGACCCAGAGCCGCAGATTGTGAGAACGGGAGTGGCTACTTCCAAACATCTGAAGGGCCTCACGAAACTACTATTAGCCGGCGAACTATAGTCATACCGGGAAAAAACTGTCAATTCTCGAGTGTCTTTGACGGTGATCTTCGTCACACTCTCAAGCGCGTCGGCACTCGGCCTAAGCGATCTCACTTTGTCGCGACACGATTTTTAATTCGATGCACGCGTTCCCAACCGGCCCGACAGACTTTTCGCTTTCATGCGAGCTTCGGCCGTTGCCAGGTTTTGATTAATTCCCGCGTGATGGAAGTGACAAATCGCCACGGCGAGCGCATCCGCAGCGTCGTGCGGTTCGGGGACTGATTTCAACGACAGGAGAATGCGCACCATCTCCTGCACTTGATGCTTCTCGGCATTGCCATAACCGGCAATCGTCTGCTTGATTGAACGCGGCGAGTACTCGCCGATTTCCAGCGCCGCGCTTTCCGCGGCCAGCAACGCAACTCCGCGCACTTGGCCCAGCTTCAACGTAACCTTTGGATTTGTCGCGAGGAACGCTTCTTCAATGGCGCAGGCGTCAGGGCTTAACCGCGTGATGACTTCATCCAGAGCGCGGCTGATTTTCAGAAGTCGTGAAGAGAACGTCGCTGATGAATTAAGCCGCACCGCCCCGAACTCAATCAGACGATAGCGTTGGCCGTTGGCGTCACCTTCGATGACACCCCATCCGGTGCATTGACTGCCAGGATCGATGCCGAGGACACGCATGGCGGCAAGCTAACACGCCAACATTTCGATTGTCATCAGAAATCTGGGAGTTGAGAATTCAGCAAATGATCGGCACTACGCCGCCGCCATGTCCGCCGCACTTATATCGAAGTTCGCGGAGACTTTCTGCACGTCATCGTGGTCTTCCAGCGTTTCCATCAGTTTGACCATCTGACTCGCCTGCCCGCCTTCGAGCTTGATGTAGTTCTGCGGGACCATTTCGACCTCGGCAACTTGCGGAGTTATGCCTGCGTCTTTGATCGCATTCTGAACCGATTCGAAGTTGTCGGGAGCAGTGATGATTTCCCAGTTGTCCTCGTCGTCGCGAATGTCTTCCGCGCCGGCTTCGATTGCGAGATCGAACAATTCGTCCTCGGCTTTCGCAGCTTTCTCAACAACCAGATAACCCTTTTTGTCGAACATCCATCCTACCGAACCGGACTCGCCCAGATTGCCGCCATTCTTCGAAAAAATGTGACGAATCTCAGCCACCGTGCGATTGCGATTGTCCGTCACCGCTTCGATCAAGAGCGCAACACCGCCCGGACCATAGCCTTCATACGTAATCTCTTCGTAGTTCACGCCTTCTTCCTCGCCGGTGCCGCGTCGAATCGCTCGATCGATCGTGTCGTTGGGCATGTTGCCCGCTTTGGCGTCGGAGATGGCTTTACGCAGACGTGCGTTGGCGTCGGGATCGCCGCCGCCAGTGCGCGCCGCGACGGTTAATTCTTTGATGAACTTAGTGAAAAGTTTGCCGCGCTTGGCGTCGAGCGCGCCTTTCTTGTGCTTAATCGAATGCCACTTCGAGTGTCCGGACATTGCCAGAGAATCCTTACTTGGATTGACTAAATTTGGCCCGCAGAATATCGCACTGAGGTTTAAGAGTTCAACTCGCTAGCGGCCGAATCGTTTAGCACTTGTACCTGACAAAGTCCGGCCTCTAAACGGACGCAGCTACTTCAGCTTGTCGTATTCCTGGTGAGCTTCGGCAAGAATCGGAACTGACCCATCTGCATCTTTCCAGAGGCCGAAGAAGTCCTGGTAGGCCTTGCGCGCCTGCGCATTGTCGCCACTCAACGCGGATGCTCGCGCGTAATTCAGTTGCGCCAGCGGATAGAGCGGCGAAAGCGGATACCAACCTCGATGATCCAGAATGCCTTTGAATTCTGTCGCCGCTTGTTGGCCATTTCCCTGTTTCAAATACGCCTGCCCGCGCTCGAATTGCGGCCAATAGTCGCCATAGACTTCGAACCGGCGCGCAGCTTCGAGTAGCTGCACAGCCTGCGGTGCGTTACCGCGAGCTAATTCAAGCTGCGCTTTGATCAGCGGAATGGAAACGACATTCAACAGACTGTCCTGGGGAAATCGTTTGACCATTTCATCAATCAGAGCCTGCGCCGCCAGCCCTTGATTACATACCGCGAGTGCTTTGGCTGATTCATGCAGGCGGGAAAGATCCCGTGAAAGCGCCAACGCTCTGGTCGTCAGGCCGTTGACTCGATCGCATTGGCGAAATATCGCAGCGCGAATCGCCTCCTGCACAACCAACTGCGCGGCCACTTCTTTCAAGTTGTTTCGCTCGGCCCAATCGGCAGCCTGCTGAGTCAATTGACTTGCTTTCGCCATCTGTCCGCGAAACTCCGCGGCTTGCGCCTGCCATGATTCTGAAGTGAATCCCGGCACCTTTGCCGCGGCCCAATCCGACTGCTCCTTCGCACCGGCTTCATCGCCGCGCAAGAACGCGAGGTGATAAAGATGCAGATGCATTGAATCAGTCTCGAGTTTTTGTCCGAGCGCGTTTTGCAATACTTGTTTCGCCTCATCGAAACGATTGAGACCGATGAATGCGATTGCCAAATTCGCGTGCGCTTTCGGTTCTTTGGGATTCAAGCGAACCGCTTCATTGGCCTCTTCGACAGCTTGATCGAACGGCCCAGTCAATGTGTAACGGACCGCCAGCAGGTTGTGCGGTTCCCAATCACGCGGATAAGTGCGCTTCCAGACCTCCAGCGCATCGGCAGCTTTGTCGATTTCGCCGGTCACCGCGCCGTAGTAATTCCACGAAACGTAGAGCTTCTCGCGCTCGCTCGCGCGGTCGCGATATTCGTACGCTTTCGCAGAGGCCGCGCGCGCTGACTCGTACTCTTTGGTGAAGTTATAGCAGGTGGCCATTCGCGCATAGGCAATTGCGAATCGCGGATCCAGTTCGACCGCGCGTTCATAGAACGGAATCGCCTGGGGATAACGCCCCGAAGAGTGTTGCTCGAGTCCCAGCGAGTAATAACGCAGGGCGTCGAGCGATGAAGTGGTGACCTGCTCGATTGGCGCGTCGAATTTTTGGATCGAGCTAAGCTGTTCACCCAGCTTCTCGCGCAAACGCGAAGCAGCCGTGCCCAGAGACTTCAGTACCTGGTCTTTTCCGTCGGCGTCCGCCTGGTCCGACGCGATCGTGTCGCCGGTTTTCGCATTCAGAGCCTCAAGCGAAATGATGTAATGATTACCGACGCCGGAGATCGAACCGATTAGCATTGCTTTGATGCCCTGCCGCTCGCAAATCTGGCGCGCGATTTCACGCGTCACGCGCTCGTCCGGGGATTTGTCCATGAAACGCAATACGTCATGAACTCGATCGTCTGACAAAATATCCAGGAACGGCGACTGTCGCAGCTGCGCAGCCAACGCCTGCTTGAGGCTTTCATCGAATACCGGATCGCCGGTCGTGTTGACGAAGTCAGCGACCAGAATCGTGTCTTTGTCGGTAAGTGTCGCCGTGCGATTGTGAATGGCAAAGTACCAGACGCCGACGACGAGCAATACCACCGCTACGGCGACGGCAGCCAGGGCGATCTTGTGGCGTCGCACGCCTTCGAAGATGTATTCGGCGCTGGACGCGCGCGTTTGCGCAACGCTGGGAACCGCGCCGGTTGATTGCGCTGCCGGAGGAACAGACGTGTGAATACTCAGATGTGACGAAGCCATCTCAGCTTCACCAAAGGCAGCCAGCGCATCCGTTAATTTGTCAGGCGCGATCGAGCGTTCCAGTTCCGACCGAAACTCAACGCGCTGTTTTAACTTCCGCAGATCGGATTCCAGCTCTTTTACTGTCTGATAGCGCTCGTCGACGTTCTTGCGGAGCGCTTTCATCACAATCCACTCGAATTCGACGGGCAGCCCCGGCGAGAAGCGCGCCAGCGGCGCAGGTTCGCTTTTGGCGATGGCTACGATCACATCTGTTTTTGTCTCGCCTGAGAACGGCGCGCGACCGGTCGCCATTTCGTACAGCATCACGCCGAGGCTCCAGATGTCGGTGCGGGCGTCGACGCCTTTGCCCCGCGCCTGCTCTGGCGACATGTACTGCGAAGTTCCCATTACAATGCCGGCGTCGGTTTGCACCAGCGCTCGCGTGATCGCTTCGGTGTCCGTGGCCTCGGCCCCGAAAGATTGATCGATCAATTTGGCCAAGCCGAAATCGAGCACCTTCACGTGACCGTTCTTCCGAATCATCACGTTCTCAGGCTTGATGTCGCGGTGGACGATGCCGGCTGCATGTGCTTCTTCCAGGGCGCCAGTGATCTGGATCGCGATGTCGAGGATTTCACTGACTTCCATCGGCGGCCCGCCCAGACGCTTTCGCAAAGTAATGCCGTCGATGTATTCGGTGGCGATGTAGTGCCGGCCGCCTTCATCGCCCATTTCATAAATCGTCAGAATGTTCGGGTGATTGAGCGCTGACGCTGCGTAAGCCTCCTGATCGAAGCGGATGAGTCGATCACGATTTGCGGTCAGTTCTTCAGTGAGGATTTTGAGCGCGATCTTGCGGCCGAGTTTTGTGTCCTCGGCCAGATAAACTTCGCCCATGCCGCCCGCGCCGAGCTTTTGGAGGATGCGATAACGCGAAATGGAGGTTAATTCCATCGGGGGATTTACTTTGAAAAGATCAGTTGCTCAAGCGTTTTCGCGTCAGCGCCATCGATGCGCACAACTTTGCGCTTCGCATTACTACCGGCAACGATCTCGACGGCATTTTGCGGCAATTTGAAAATTTTTGCGAGCAGCCGTTGCAGTTCGCGATTCGCGGCGCCTTCAACCGGCGGTGCGGCAATTCTTACCTTCAAAGCGCCATCATGCTCGCCCACAATTTCGCTGCGCGACGCGCGCGGCGCGGCGATTACAGCAAAGGTGAGGGTGTTACCTTTCTGAGAATGGCGAATCACAATTCGATGTAGCGCAGGCTGCTACGCATGACAAGCTCGCAACTTGTCGCACCTTAGAAATATCGCACCGTCCAGCCCGTCAACAGCGTGGCAGCGACAATTGATTGCACCACCCAAAGAATCACAAACGCGATGATTGGCGAGACATCGAACATGCCGACTAGCGGAATCATGCGGCGCAAAGGTGCGAGGAGCGGCTCAGTAGCTCTAAACAACAACCGCATCCATCGGTTTCCGTATCCACCGACGAACCACGTTCCGATGATGCGCGCGAAAATCATCAATTCGTACAGCCCCACGGCTGCGTACAGCAGATAACCAAGGATTGCCGTGGCTGCGTTCGGCCTGCCGCTCGATAAGGCCGTGAGAATTCCCGCGATGGTGTTCAGAAATCCGTTCGTGAGCTGAACTACAAAAAATCCGATTAAAATAAAAACTACGATGACAATCACCGGCGCGACAATCGGATCGACTCGCATCGCCACCAGCATGGCGCGAATTGGCAGTACGATCGGATCGGTCAGACGCTTTACGGTGATTGCTTTCCAGGTGAATGGATTTACATCCATGTAGCGAAACAACGAGCGCAGGATGATTAAGAGAATGGCTGCCAGTACGACGGCTATGACGCCGAAGTATACGAAGAGATCGATTTGTTTGAGTATCGTCATCGTTTGCCGCGTTCGCCAAAAATCGCAGTGCCTACGCGTACCATAGTCGCGCCTTCTTCAATCGCAACTTCAAAATCGTGAGTCATGCCCATCGAGAGGTCACCGCTTTCATTCCCGAACGCACCTTGCGAGCGATAACGGTCCCGCAATTCACGCAGTTTCACAAAAAACGGCCGTGTTGATTGAGCGTCATCAAAAAAAGGTGGCAGGGTCATCAAGCCGCGCAAAGACAAATGTTCGCAGGAATTCACCGCTTCGATTATTTGCGGCAGTTCTCTTTCATCAATTCCCGTCTTGGTTGCTTCATATCCCAGATCGACTTGCACTAACACCGGCAGTTCTTTTCGCCCAAGATCTTCACAAGCACGATCAAGTTTGCGCACCAGCGCCACTGAATCGACCGAATGAATTACATCGAAAAGTTGCACAGCACGCCGCGCTTTGTTCGATTGTAAATGACCAATCAGGTGCCAGCGCGCGGCATCGCGGCCAACTTCGCCGATCTTTTCATCGGCTTCCTGCACGCGGTTCTCGCCGAGATCGACAACGCCTGCCGCGATCGCCCCTCGCACAACTTCTGCGGGATGCGTCTTTGAGACGGCTATCAGTTGAACGTCGTCGACCGCGCGACCAACCCGGTTCGCTGCCAATGCAATACGCGATCGCACATTAGCCAACCGCTGTGGCAGACCGTCAGTATCGTGAGTCATTCAGGTTTAGAACAATGCCACGGCACTATAGCAATCGCGTCTGAAATGCGGCAATACCACATTCGCCTCGGTCTTGAATCACTTCCATATGGTGGCTGAACGTCTCGATATCGTGCGTACATTTCTGTGACATCGCGTTAGACCTCGCTATATTGACCGTTCACGTTAACTAATTCGCTGGCACGGTGATTGTTTGTTTCAAAAGCAGCACCCACAAATCTCTGCAATTTAAGAAGAGAGCTTAGCGACCCAGGAGGAGACAGCGAATGAGAATAGCGAGATATGAAAACAAGTTTTTGGCGGCGGCATTTTTTGGATTGGTTCTATTGTTAGCGGTGCCCGCCACGTCAGTGGCGCAAGGCCGTGGTCACGGCCGCGGGCGCGGCAACAACAATTGGGATGATAAGAAGTGCGCGAAGTTTGTGAATTGTCATGACGCTCGCGATGGGCGCGTTGACGGTCGAGGGCCAGTTCGCGGAACCGGAATTAGCAATATTTATCGGAACCGGCGGTATGGCGGCATAACGACGAATGACGTCATTTATGGCCGCACACGCACTCGTCGTATCGATCGCGATGGTGACGGTGATTACGATCGAAACGACACTCGGATTGAACGACAGCGGCGAGCAGAGCGGCGTTATCGACGCTGGAATCCGTAACGTCTCCTTGACACTGTCACAGACGCGTCCGTAAGATCGGCTTCCGTTCGCGGATGTGGCGGAACTGGCAGACGCGCAGGTCTCAGAAGCCTGTGATGGTGACATCGTGGAGGTTCAAGTCCTCTCATCCGCACCATAATCAAAAAGGCGAGTCCGTAATCAGGACTCGCCTTTTACTTTTTCCCGAGAGCGTCGGCATCCTGCCGGTGGAGCGCCGGCATCGCTGTCGACGCTTTGGTTTAGGATTTCTTCTTGAGTTTTCCTCCAATCAACACTCCCACGGCGCCGATTATCGGAAAAGTAAAAGGCATCCAGACAGGTTCACTCGCTTTCTGCATCGCCTCAGTTTGCGTGACTTCGCCTGTGCGCTCGAGATTCGCATTTCTCTGGTGTGCTATCAATGACGGAATTGCGAGCACAAGACCCAGCACAAACACGACAATGGCGAGGGCCAACGGGGCCTTGCCGCCTTTGGCTATCAGCGCGCACACCAAACCGCCGACGATTCCGATCATCAAATTGGCTACGAGCGACATAATGATCCAGCGATTGGACGCTTCAAATGAGTGCGGCTTGAACGACCAGTCCGTTCCCACCAACAGAAACACGCACGTAAACGTAGCGAACACGAGCACAAACATCGTTACGTAGCCAACGATTACTGCTATGACCGTTCTCGCCACCTTTGTCTCCGAACGTTTATGAACGCCGCTTCAGCTTCCCTCCGATAATCACGCCGATCGCGCTGATGATCGGAAACGTGAACGGTGTCCAGATCGGCCAGTATGCTCTCTGCGCTGCTTCCATCGAAGGGACATCACCCATTCGAATCACATCGGCATTCGCGCGGGCCTTCATGACTGCCGGAATCGCCAGCAGAAATCCGAGCACAATAACGACGACCGCCAGAGCTAACGGCGCTTTCCCGCCTCGCGCAATAACGGCACAAATCAAGCCGGCGATAATAGCGGTGATGAAGATGAGCGCAGCCGACATCGCGATCCAGCGATTCGACGCCAGATAACGATGCGGTTTGAAGGCATTGTCAGGTCCGACGACCGCATAGAGTCCGACGAACACACAGAAGTTGAGAATGAACATCGCGATATAACCGACGATTACTCCAATAATTGTTCTGGCCATGATTGCACCTCACTGTTGATTGGAAAGTCGGTGCGCGTTTATCACAAACCTGCACTTGCCGCAAGCTTTATCAAAATGATTAGGGGGTCTAATTTGATTTTCTCTGCGCGCTCTGCGAAACCCTCTGTAATTTCCTCAGCGGTTAATCCTCAGGTTTGCGAAATGAAACCGCAGAGGAGAACCGAGTTCTCCACTGAGATCCGCAGAGAAATCCGAAACCGAAAATTAATGCACTACCAAAAGATGAACAGCAGGGACACTATTGTTTCGCAATGGCGCTGCGTCCGCCGCGCAAAACATACTTTTGAATTTTACCGGTCGCGGTCTTCGGCAACTCTTCTAGGAATGTCACACCCTGTGGCGCTTTGAAATGAGCAAGATTCGCGCGCGCGAAATCGCACAGTTCCTCCGGCGTGGCGATGGCGTCCTTCGTCAGCACGACAAAGGCATGTGGCGCTTCGCCCCAACGCTCGTGCGGCAGGCCGACAATTGCAACTTCCTGCACCGCGGGATGTCGGAGTAGTACGCTCTCAACTTCGATCGAAGAAATGTTTTCCCCGCCGCTGATGATGACGTCTTTTAAGCGATCCCGAATCTCAATGTAGCCGTCCGGATGAATCACAGCCGCATCGCCGGTATGAAACCAGCCGCCGCGCATTGCCTGTGCCGTCGCTTCCGGATCGTTGTAGTAACCTGCCATCACGACGTTGCCGCGCACGACGATCTCGCCGACAGTCTCACCATCATGCGGCACTTCGGCTCCTGCGTCGTCGAAAACGGTTGTCTCACCTGAAGTGATTAATTCAACTCCCTGACGAGCTTTGATCACGGCGCGTTCGGCGGCACAAAGTTGTTCATGCTCAGCGCGCGATTCGCATACGGTGATGAAGGGAGTGGTTTCGGTCAGTCCGTAGACCTGCGTGACCTTCCAGCCCAACTCACCCTCCAGCCGCTCGATGGTCGAAGCCGCAGGCGGTGCGCCAGCTGTCAAAACGCGCAGGCCCCGTCGCGCATTGCGACGCAGCTCTTCATCAGCATTTGCCAGTGCTATCAGAACAGTCGGCGCAGCGCACAACATGGTGATTTGTTCCTGCTCGATCAACGTGAAGACACGTGCCGGATCGACTTTGGGCAAACACACATGCGTTGCGCCCGCGGCGGTCACGGTCCAAACGAAAGTCCATCCGTTCGCGTGAAACATCGGCAGCGTCCACAGATATCGATCGGCGCACGACATGTGCTCGTGCACCAGGGTGCCGACCGAATTCATGTAGGCATTGCGATGCGTGATCATTACACCCTTCGGACGCGAAGTTGTCCCGCTGGTGTAATTGATCGTGAGCAGATCGTTTTCGCGAATGTCGGGCCGAGCAAAACCCGACGCAGCCTGCGCCAGCAAGGATTCATAATTCAACCAACTATCCCGCGACCCATCGAGCGCCACGAAATGCTCAACCGACTTCAATTGCGGCCGGACGCTCTCGATTGCGTCAAGATAATCACGATGCGCGCAAACAACTTTTGCGCCACTGTGATTGATTAAGTACGCAAAGTCGTCGGCAGTCAGACGGTAGTTAATCGGCACCAGCACGGCGCCGATTTGCGGCACGGAATAGAACGATTCGAGCTGCGCATGGGTGTTGGGAGCGATATACGCGACGCGATCTCCCTGAGCTACGCCGAGTTGCTGGAGAGTTGCCGACCAACGATCGCATCGATCAAAGAACTCCTCGTACGTCAGCCGCAGATTGCCATCAACGACCGCTTCACGATTGCCATAAAGCTTGCGGGCGCGCCGGGCAAATTCGATTGGCGTCAGGGCAACTTCCATCGGCGTTGTTAGAGTTTGGAAAAAAGCTTAAACGGTCGCGTGCAACTTCTTCGCGATAGCCGGCACTATCTTTCGGGGAATATCGATTGCTGCTTTGATGTGACGCGCGTGCGTGAAGTGACCGGCGACAAAAATTCCCGGCACATTCGTCTCAGACGTTTCGGGGTCGTAGACGGGGACTTCAGTCAGCTTGCCGGGCTCGGTATTAACACCGAGTTTCTTCAACAGAGTTAGATCGGCGTCGCTGCCCACCAGCACAAACACTACATCATTCGAAATCTCCAGCGACTGGCCCTCTTCGGTCGTCAAACGTACCGAATCTTTCGTGATTTCATCTATGCGCTTGTAGAGAATTACGCGCAACCGTCCTTCAGCGACTTCGCGGTCGAGGGGCGTTCGGACCCAATGCTTCATCGCGCCGGCCTTCGGATCGCGGTTTTCCCAATCCTCACGCCAAATGGCCATGGTCGTGCGCGCACCTTCTTCCGATAAAAACAACGCGGCCTCTGCTGCGCTGTTGCCGCCGCCGACGACCAGCGCTTCGCGGCGTACGTACGCGTAGGGGTCGACGAAACGATGGTAGACCTTCGGCAAGTCTTCGCCGGGGACATTCAATTTGCGCGGGTGCTCCATCGCCCCGATTGCAAAAAGGATCGCGCGCGCGCGATAGGTCTTAGCTTCGCTCCGGTCAGCACATCGCGTCCGCACGACAAATCCCGCATCGGCATTACCATCGACACCGATAACTTCTTCGCCGGTGTTGATTCTCAAATCGTTGTCGAGCACGAAGTGGATGTAATGTGACAGCAGTTCTTCGCGCGTAGGCTTTTCGCGAATGGGTAGTAACGCACCTTCACGCATCTCGAGTTCGTTCGGCGTCGAGAACATCGTGCGCCCGACTGGATACTGGCGAATCGTGTTGGCGATCGTTCCTTTCTCAATTACAACATAAGACAAACCTTCGCGCGCGGCCGCATCTGCCGCGGACAAACCCGCAGGGCCCGCGCCGATGATTAGTAAGTCGACAATATCTGACATTTAATTCGAAGCCTGATGATTACCCAAAGTCCAATGTCCAATGTCCAATGTCCAACGTCTGGTTGTACAAGTTTGGACTTTGCGTTGGACTTTGGACTCTGGACTTTGGACTTTGGACTTTGGACTTACGACTCTGGACTATCTTAGAACTCGACGGTTCCCTTCGCCACGACTACGGACGGCCCACCCACACGCACTTCTTCAACTCCGCCGGGCGCGCCTTTCACTTCCAAGCCAATCCGGCTCGGGCGCTTGATGAAGTCGCCTTGCTCGATCACAAACTTGTAGTAGCCATCCACGGGATCAACTCCCGTCGCGCCATGGTGAACGAGATAACCTCCGAGTGGCCCGGCCGCGCTGCCGGTGGCCGGATCTTCACCGATGTTCTGTCCCACGAAGAAGCGCGCGTGCGAGCGGGCGTCGCCGACTTCGATCGTTTCGCGTGCGAAGGCATAACATCCCGTCGCCCCGGAATCCGCAAAAGTGTGCCGCGCATAAACTTCTTCTAACAAAGAAATGTTCGGACGACATCTTCCCAAATCCGCAAGCGAGCGAATCGGCACGAGCAACATCGTGTTGCCGGTTGAGCACGCCTGAATCGGCAGCGTCTCGTCCAAGTCTTCCCGTGCAAGACCTAATCCACGTGCGATGTCGGCTTGATCCTGCCAATCGTCAATCTCGGCCTTGATTTCGAATCGGCCTTGCGTCATCACCACGCGCGTAGGTTCGCCATTTTGGAATTCGATCTCAATCGGCAGCACGCCGATTCCAACTTCATGTTTGATTCCGACGATTCCGGTTCCACCTTCAGGCGGCGGCACGACTCCTTCGCGCGCCAGGCAGTTCCAAGTGCCGGCGATTGGATGTCCCGCGAAACGCAGCTCGCTTGTCGGCGTGAAGATGCGCAGCTTTCGCAAGACGCCCTCGTGTTCAGACGGCAACACGAAAACCGTTTCGGACAAATTCATCTCACGGGCGATCTGCTGCATCTGCTCATCGTTTAAGCCTTCGCCTTCGGGAAAGACGGCCAGCGGATTGCCCGTGAAAGGCTTATCAGTAAACACGTCGAGTTGGGTAAAGTTAAATTTGCTCATTCGAGTTCTTCCGAGAACGATTACAAATGATTGCGGCTTAGTACAGCCCAGGTCAAGTGGTCGGAAAGAAGAGCGTAGCGGGGGTACGGACGCCTCGGGGCTAGCCCGTGAGGCGCGCGTACCACACAAAAATGTCCCGAGACAATTTAGGAACGATCCCCGGGGAGCGAAAACCTGGCGCCCGTTTTTAAGCCCCTCCGCCAACTCCGTACCCTGGCGTGACACGCTGCGATCGAGCGCCGTCCGGTTCGTCGAGTCTGGAGCTTTGTTGCGCTTGATCGTAAAAATTTTTCAACGCGGGCTCATTCAACCCTTCGTCAGGCCCGCCGTCGGTTGGATACTTACAGATAGTATCTACGACATAGGATCCGAGTTTGCGATAGCTTTCGAACTGCGTTTCGCTGAACCATTGATCGCCGGTGCTCTCGTGAGGGAATGTTTCATGAGTCATGGCGTAATGATATACGTCACGCGGCTCGTCGCCGTAAAAAACGGGCTTGATGTAAACGATTAATCCATCCGGGGCCCCGACCTCACAAGACTGTCCTTTGTCGTCCAGCTTGTCTATCTTATCGACGCACGAATAGCGAATCGTGCCGATGGCGCAAAAAGCACCTTTTTTCTTCTCGCTGCGCGGGAAAATCTGCATCGATTTAAAGTCAATGGGAATTCCAAAGTCGATGCGGATCTTCTTTACTGCATTTCCCAAATTATCGAATTGAAAATTCGCGTCATCGCTGGCATCGCTGACCACGATTAGCCGGCAACGGCGGAGAACCATTTCGTAAAGACCCAAATTCTCGAAGTGTCCACCGTCAGTCAGATAGATATAGCTGTTGTGATCATCAGTCAGCCCTAACGCTTCTGCGATAATCGGATACAAAGCCGATTTTGGGTACGCGAGATGATAGTGCTTCGCGCCTGCCGGACCGGGATTTCCCAGCCACCAACCGAGCCGCACGTTGAACAGCGTCATGAGGAGTCCCACGATCGGAGATGAGTAATAGCCCATGTTCGGACTGACCGCGGCGCCCGAAATCGCCACCGCAGTACCGATCGTGATGCCGCCGCTGCCGGCGTATTCGTGACTGCGCCGGTACGAACCATAAACCGGCGTGCCGCGCTCGCCGGTATTGGGAATCTGAAAACTTCCGGAATGGAGAGGCGTAACAGTGAACGATTCAGCTTTCCGTTGCTGCCACGCGAGCCGATCGCCGTGCACGAGATTCAGCGTCATGTTAACGACGTGCAGCGGCCCACGCGGTGCCGCGGGAACCGGCCGAATGAAATCGTCGAAGGCATCCTGGAGCACTTGACGATTGTAGCTAACCCAAGCTTCTTGAGACTTAGGCGTATTTGACTTGGGCGGCAGAATCTCCTCTTGCTTGAGCAGCGCCTGATTCAAATCTTTGATTACCGCATTTTCGAGCAGCACCAGAGAATGGTCCGTCTCCGCTCGATTGAGCAACTTGACGGTGTCTTTCGTGAGGACTTCGTCCACCAGGTACTGTGAGGCTGCGTCGGTTTTTTCTTTCAGCCGCGTGACGAAGTTGGCGAAGGTTGGCTGTTGCTGCGCGTCGTGGAAGCTGCCGGAATGCAGAAGTTGAGGCCGCAAGTCGCACATCGACAGATTGTCGGCCGGATCGAAACCGGTAAACGGATCCGGATGGCGATCTCTGGTCCGGCGCGAGGCGCCGAGATATGCGCGGATGATCCGGTTCCGGTACATCGCATGATGCGAGAACTTGTTCGTGTTGATGTACTTTGCGGCCAGCCAGCCAATCAGCGCGGCCAATCCGATCAAAATGTAAATCTCGCGCGCCGCGGGAAAAATTATGACGTCGCCGATGTCTCGAGCGGTGAAGCCCGATTGCTGCGGGTCGACCCTTTGGTTATGTAGCCACTCAACAGATAAGGAGAGTTTCGGCAGCAACCAACGTAAAGGTATCGCGAGCAACTCGAGCAGATAATTCGTACCAATGGACAAAGCCACAATCAGAAACGCGAGGAAGATTATCGAGCCGAGCGGCAGAGCGTAGCTCATCAGGATGCTCTTTATTCCCTTCGTATCCTTCTGATCTCTGGCCGGCAAGTTTGCGCTGCGCGCGGCCAAAGCAGTCACAATCCCGACCAATCCGCCGGCGGGCAAGATAAATTTTGCGACCAGATAACTGGTGAGCGGCGGTCCGACTAAAACGAGAAAACTCGCCGCGCCCCAAACGACAATGCTAATCAAAATCCAGGCGCTTGCTCTGGCCCACCATTCGCGATCTTCGTCTTCCGTGAAGCGGCTCGAAACTCCTGTAAAAAGCGTCAGACCAAGGAAAATCAACACCAGATAAATGGGCACCGCAAACGACGAATAAAGCAGAAGCTCACGCACCTCGAGGTTTTCAGATCCAGACCAGAATTGGATTGTGGGATGGGGAAAAACTTTCAGCGTCACCAGCCAAACCAAGGCCCCGCCAACAGCGCCATTGAACAGCAGCGCGGAGAACTCGGCCAGGGCTCGCGGTTTCACCTGACGCGAGATCAGAATTATCGTGCTAATGACCCAGGCCACGAGATGAAGCACGATCCCGAACAGCAGATAACGAAATGCCAGCGGCAGGGCATCGACGAGACCAAACGTCAAACGGCTTTCTAATGCATGATTCCTGGCGTTAGAAACCCACGCCCAGTACAAAGCCAGCGACGTCGCTGATACGAGTAATGGCAAGAGGCACCAAATCAGAAAATGTTTCTGATCTCGATGCTTGTTGGTAATGCTTGGTCGGCTAATCGCGACGTAAACAATCATTTCGACCCCGCAGACAAATCCAACCACCAGGGCCGCAATTCTTACGACGTCGGGCGCTGACCACTGGGCGTAGGAAAGAAAGAGTCTTGGCAACGCCAGAGCCGCAATCATCAAAGGGATCAGCACTAACCAATTGAGCAACAGGTTCCTGATCACAATCGCAACCAGCGTCCAGGTGTCTGCGGAAAGTAGCCCCAGTTTTGGCGTCAGATAATTGCTGTAATTGCGGAGGTGCTCGATCGGCTCAGGTTCCGGTTTCAACAGCAACGGCGGATCTTCGCTCGGAAGTCGACGCTCAACTCCGGCCAAACCATCCGGATGGCGACGAATCCACGCCGATAACCAACTTCCAACATAGCCACCGCCCGATACGGTTGAAATGTAAGAGAATTTACTGAGCAACTTATTATGGGCGAGGCCCTGCAACACGCCGAGACCAAACGTCGCACTGCGAATGCCTCCTCCGGACAAACAAACGGCGGCTAATTGCTTGTTGTGATTCTCCTTGACGATCTTCTTCAGCCGCTCTTCCGCGTTGTCCTTGATGTCGAGCGACGGAGAAGGGACGCCGTGAAGCCGCTCGTACTCTTCTTCCAGAACTTCGTAGAGTCGCAGGGGCTTGTCCGCTTTATTTGTATCTTTATCAGGATCTTTTTCTCCGCGGAGGGGATCGGACATAGGTTTGCCTCTTTCGATAGTTAGTTGGTGAAAGCGGCGAGGAAAGGTCCGGGATAATCGCCACTACCTAAACGCTTTATCGAACGCGGTGACGATAGTTCGCAAGCGGTAGGCTGTCAAGCCTTTTTCTGGCACTGCGCGTTCTTGGCGCGAAAGGTTGGCGACTAGAATAGATTAGTGATCCACAGACCAATTTGATCCATCGCCATCGCGTAGACCTCTTGCTGCGAGGCGCCATTTCTCTTGCTAACCTTCAAGGAGTGATCGCCGCCTTCGATCGAATAAAGCTCAGCAGGTAGTTTGAGTTTCTTGATAATCGATTCAATCTCCTGCTTCGTGCCGAACGCGTCGCGCGCTCCTTGAACGAACAACATGGGCGCGTTGATTTTTGGTAGATGGTCTGAACGCAACTTGTCCGGGCGTCCCGGCGGGTGCAACGGGTAACCTAAGAAAACCAGGCCATCAATGTTGTCAGCATGTGAGGCCGCGACTTGCGACGCGATGCGACCACCCATCGACTTGCCGCCAATTACCAATCGATTGCCTTTCAACTTTCTGTGTTTGACCACTGCGTCAATGACGGCGCGATAACATGATTCAAGCTTCGGCGCCGGATCGGGAATCTTGCGGCCTTGTTCCATGTAGAGAAAATTGAAAGAGACAACGTCGATTCCCCGCTCGGCCAATCCCGACGCGAACTCACGCATAAAGGCGCTCAACTGATTCGCGCCCGCGCCGTGGCCGAGAATGAGCGAGACACCAGCGCGTTGCGTTTTTGCGGCGGGATAAAGAAAGGCCGTAACGGCTTCAACGCCGGTGACATTAATCTTGAATTCTGCTGAGGGCATCTTGAATTACTTGTAAATTCGCGGCACGCGGTTACTGATCCCGCAGGTTACTTCGTAAGAGATCGTGCCGGCGAGTTGGCCCAGGTCCTCCGCAGCGATTGAGCGATCACCATCTTTTCCCAACAACGTCACGCGATCATCGAGGGCGACGTCCGGCACATCCGTAACGTCAATAATCGTCAGATCCATGGAAACGCGTCCGACCACTGGCGCGAATTCGCCACGCACGATCACTCGCGACTTGTTTGAGAAGGCGCGACGGTAACCATCATCGTAGCCAATCGGGATCGTGGCAATCAGAGAATCACGCTGAGTTTCAAAGGTGCCGCCATAGCCAAGCTTTTCGCCTTTGCTGACCTGCTTCAAAAGCTCAATACGGGAATAGAGCGACATCACCGGTCGCAAGGACGTCGTTCCGACACTCGGCGGAAGAACGTCGCGCTGAAAACCGTAGAGCGTCCCGCCTGGGCGCACGAGGTTGAATCGTGATTCGGGAAATGCAAACAGTGCGGCCGAATTCGCCGCATGCAAATGTGTTGGACTAAGACCGTGTTCGCGAAATGTGGTCAGCGCGCTGCGGAATCGATCAATTTGCTCGCGAGTAAAATCGCTCTTAGCTTCATCATCTACCGAAGACAAATGCGTCATTAGCCCGTCAACGCGAATGTTCTTCAATCCCTTCAGCTTTTCGCATAATTCCGCGAAATCATCGCCGCGCACTCCCAAACGACCCATCCCTGTATCAATCTTGATGTGGATGTTAATGACGGTGCCTGTATCCGCCGCAGCGCGATCCAAGGCTTCAGCCACAGAAAGTCGATAAACAACCGGCGTAAGACTCTGTTGAATGCACAGCCTCTCCTGCCCAGCCCAAATGCCGCCCATGCAGAGAATCGGCTTAGCGATCCCCGCCCGCCGCAGTTCAATTCCTTCTTCGGGTAATGCGACACCAAACCAATCGACGCCTTCACTTTCCAAGCGCCGTGCGCACTCCGCGGCGCCATGACCGTAGGCGTTGGCTTTGACTGCGGCGAGGACTTTGACTTCGGAGCCGACAACCTCGCGAATGACGCGAAAGTTGTGCGCCAGCTCATCGAGATCGATCTCGGCCCAGGTTGGACGACCGGAATGACTTGGTTCGCTAAAGGTCGACATTCGAGCGAAGAGATTAACCACAAAGACACAAAGTCACAAAGCAAACTGAACGTTTTGCCTGTTCCTGTTCTTGGTGTCCTTTGTGACTTTGTGGTGAGTCGTGTTTGGAATCAGCGAAACCTGCGGATGATTCTTCAGAAGTCATCGCCACGATTAATTCGCGGCGACCCCTTCGAACGATCGAAGCGGCTCAGATACTGCCCCAACGCTTCGCGTTCAAGGTCGGTGAACTTTGCAAATTGATTTAGGAAGGCGAGATAGACCGTATCTGTCGGACCGTTGCGCTGCTTCGCGACGATTAGCTCAGCGATGTTCTTGTTCTCATCGCTGCGATTGTAAACCTCTTCACGGTAGATGAAGGCGACAACATCGGCGTCCTGTTCGATGGCGCCGGATTCGCGCAAGTCGGCAAGTTGGGGACGGTGGTCAGTGCGGTTTTCCGGCGCGCGCGACAACTGCGACAAGGCAACCAGCGGCACATTCAATTCTTTCGCCAGCGCTTTTAACTCGCGGGAGATTTGCGAGACCTCCTGCTGTCGCGATTCCACGCGCCGCGACGACCCCGACATCAACTGAAGATAATCGACCATAATCAGGTCGAGTTTTTTCTGCTCTGTCGCCAGCCGCCGCGCCTTCGCGCGCATCTCGAGCACCGAAATCGCCGGCGTGTCGTCGATGAAAATCTTTGCATCGGCAAGTTTGCCCAAAGCCTTTCCGAGGCGCGCCCATTCGTCGTTGTTGAGAAAACCGCTGCGAAACTTTTGCGCATCAACGTTTGCTTCAGAACACAACATGCGCATCGCCAGCGCTTCGGCCGACATTTCCAGACTGAAGATGCCGATGACGGCACCACTGTCGATGGCCGCATGTTGAGCTAACGCGAGCGCAAGGCTGGTCTTGCCCATGGACGGCCGCGCCGCGATCACCACCAAATCCTGTTTTTGCAGTCCCGAAGTAAGCGAATCGAGCCCGCGAAAACCCGTGGGCACGCCAGTTACGACTAAATCGCGGTGCTCGACGGCTTCGGCCTTTTCCAATACTCGTTCGGCCGGATGTTTGATGTGTTCGAATCCCTGGCGAATCCGTTCGTCAGCCAAAGCGAAGATGGCGTGCTCAGCGTGATCGAGAATATTCTGGGGCTCGTCCTCTTCTTCCAGCGCCTCTGCGGTGATCTTGTTGGCAACGTGTACGAGTTGCCGCAACAGAGATTTTCCGCGCACAAGTTTCGCGTACTGCGCGATGCTGGTGGTGTGCGGCAGGCCATACGTCAGATTCGTCAAAAACAGAACGCCACCTGATGAATCAAGCGAACTGTCTTTGCGCAACTCCTCAGCAATGAGAATCGGATTGATTTCTGAACCGCGCTCAAACAGAGCAGTCATCGCGGTGAAAATTCGGCGATGCGAAGGCACGTAAAAATCTGCCGGCTTCAACAGCTCGATCGCCTGCGCTACGAGCGAGTTGTCGAGAATGATTGCGCCGAGAATCGCTTTTTCAGTTTCAGGACTGCTGGGAAGCGGTTTTTCGAGAATCGGGTCGCGAATAAGTTCCGGCGTGGCCATCGGTATGTGATTAGAAAAGAGAATGCCGCAAGAATAAATTCGGTGACGAATTTCCCCTTGCGGCGCGAACTATACTACACACATCACAATGCGCGTGAGAAAGCGCGTTGCTTTATTTTTTGAATCCTGAATTCACTCAGCGGTTTCAGCTTCGGCCGGTTCTGTCGAGCTTGATGTAGTCGCTGCTTCCTCTTCCAAGGCTTGCACATCAACCTCGACTCCGCCTTCGCCGAGGACGCTCACCGGCAATTCAACCGTGACGTCGCGATGCAAACGGAGCGGCACGTTGTAGCTGCCAAAACGTTTGATCGGCTCGCGCAGAACAATCTTGCGGCGATCGACTTCATAGCCCTGCTTTTCCAACTCGTGGGCGATGTCCATCGAAGTGACCGAGCCATACAGCACGCCGGCTTCGCCGACTTTGCGCTCGAACTTCAGCGTCAAACTCTTCAACTGATTCGCTTGCAATTCCGCCGTCGAACGCTCTTTGGCTTCACGTTTCGCCAGCGCCGCGCGCTCGCCTTCGATTTGCTTCACGTTGCTCGCCGTCGCTTCGACCGCCAGTTTGCGCGGCAATAGATAGTTGCGCGCATAGCCGGATTTCACACGCACGATTTCGCCACGCGCGCCGAGATTATCGATGTCTTCACGTAAGAGAACTTGTTTGTGTGCCATGATCCTTATCCTCAATCTCCCTCTCCCACGAGGAGAGGGAACAATTCTTAGTCAGCTGCGTAAGGCAGCAGCGCGATGTTGCGCGCGCGCTTGATTGCTTCAGCAAGCATCCGCTGGTGTGTCGCGCAAACGCCGGAAATTCGACGCGGCAGAATCTTGCCGCGCTCGGGCGTGTATGACTGCAGCAGCTTCACATCCTTGAAGTCAATGTAATCGACCTTGTCGATACAAAACCGGCAAATTTTCCGTCGCTGCATGCGACGCGGTCCGCGACCGGGCATTCCCGCCCGCTCATATTCCCGTTCAAAACCGTATGCGCTGTCGCGCTCGTCAAAATTCGTAGACATAGTCACCTCTTGTAGAGCAGCCTGCCAGGCTGATCATTTTTTCTTATCAGCACAGGCTGGCAGCCTGCGTTACATCTGATTACGCAGCCGCCTCCGCTTCACCCTCGTCACTCGCGGCTTTTTCAGCCTTGGCCTTGCCCGCCGTGGGACGTCGTTCAGCCTTGCGCGCGCGCCGGCCCTTGAGCTTCTCTGCGCGGCGACGATCTTCGTCCACGCGCACGGTCATGTAGCGAATGATTCGATCATTTACCCGCATGCGGCGCTCGAGCTCGGCGATCTCTTTGCCTGAGCCGTCAACTTCCAGCAGCACGTAAATCCCGGCGCGCTTATGACTAATCTCGTAAGCCAGTTGCCGTTTGCCCATCATCTCTGTCTTCGTAATACTGCCGCCTTGATCGGTGATGATCTTCTGCACGGCTTCAGTTAGCCGCATCACTTCCGCATCTTCAGCGTCAGGATGGATGATGAAAATTACTTCGTAAGTTCTTTTTTCTGCCACTTCGTCCTCCAAATGCGCCAAGCGGTAAGTGCAAAGAGCTAAGAGTTTTCCCTTTTGCCCTTTCCCCTTTGCCCCTAGCTATTAAAAACCGACATCGCTTTCTTGATGCCGTCCCGCAAGACCGAATGCACCGCATCCGCGGCTCGGCCTAAAATCTGCTCAACTTCTGAGCGTTGCGAATTCGGAAACTCATCGAGCACAAAAGCCTTCGCGTTACTCAACGGATGCTCCGGCTGAATTCCAATTCGCAATCGAATGAACTCGTTTGTGCCAATCGCGCCGATGATCGATTTCAGGCCGTTATGCCCACCCGCGCTGCCTCGTTCGCGCAAACGAATCGTGCCAAACGGCAGAGCCAAGTCGTCGCTGATCACGATGAGCGACTTCGAACTATCGTCGTCTTCATCCTTCGCGAGTAAACACGCAACTGCTTCACCGCTTAGATTCATGAACGTCTGCGGCTTTACCAGCCGCACCCGCTCGTCATCAATCTTCGCTGAACCGACCAGTGCGCGACATTCCTTTCGCTTTACTGTCGATCCTGTCTCCGCGGCCAGCTTGTCAATCAACATGAAACCCAGGTTGTGGCGCGTCCATTCGTACTCAGCGCCGGGGTTCCCCAATCCAACGATTAAGAACATTGCCGATTTACGATTGCCAAGCCGATCGAGAACGGCGGTCTTGAAGAACTGCGACGACTGCCACAAATGCCAATCGGCAATCTGAAATTGGCAATCGGCAATTTGTTACTTGGCTTCTTCCTCGCCGCCTTCCTCTTCCTTCTTGCCCTTGCCGATAACTTCGGGCTCGGCCGGCGCTTCACCTTCGACCGGCGCCACTTCGACGACTTCTTCCTTAACCACGCCGATAGTTGCGATCACGTTATCTGGGTCGTCGAGAATCTCTACGCCGCTCGTGACGGGAATATCTGAAACGTGCAGCACGTCATGCACGCCGAGGTTTGTTACGTCCACATCGATGTGTTCGGGAATCTCGCGCGGCTCGCAGCGAATATCGAGGTTGCGCACAATCTGCTCGAGCACGCCCTGTTGCTCGCGCACGCCAATTGGCTCGCCAACCAGGCGCAGGCGGACCGTAGTTTCGATCTTCTCGCCTTTAACCAAACGCTTGAAGTCGGCGTGCACCAGACGCATGCGCACCGGATCGATTTGACGATCCACGAACATCACTTCGTTGGCGCCAACGCCTTCGACGTCCAAAGTGAAGATCGTGTTGCGCCCCGTGTCGGAGCGAAGAATTGCTGCCAGCTCGCTCAACGGTACAAGAGCCGCGACCGTTTCGCCTTTGCCGCCGTAAATCGTCACCGGCACCTGGCCGTTGCGACGCGCGCGACGCGAATCATTCTTTCCCCGTCCTTCGCGCGAAGTCGCGCGCACTACAATTTCTTTTTTCTCTGCCATGATTGCTGCTCCAACTACTCGATTCTTTTAGACTGGGCACTTGTGCCGAGCGCGCGGACAACTCCGCGCTCTAAACAAGTCCAAAGTTTTTCTTTTTCTGAAAGCTGACAGCCGATTCGCTGTCGACCGACTTACTGACGGCTACTACGCTTTCAGTTTTTGCCCTTCATACGAAGAGCGAAGAGACGCTGGTCTCTTCGTGGATCGACTTAATTGCCTTCGCCAAAAGAGGCGCAATACTCAGAACCGTAATGTTCTTCAGCTCCGCTGCTTTAGAGTTTAGCGGAATTGTGTTCGTAACTACAATCTGCTCGATGGGCGAGTTGCCCAGGTGCATCGCCGCGCGACCGGAAAGCACCGGGTGCGTGAAGCACGCATCGACGCGTTCGGCACCTGCTTCTGTTAGGGCCTTCGCGACCTTCGTGATCGAACCGCCGGTGTCACACATGTCATCCACAATCAGACAGTTGCGGCCCTTCACGTCACCGACGACATTCATGATTTCGGCCTCGTTCGCCTTTTCGCGTCGCTTATCGCATAGAGCCAATTCTGCATCAAGCCGTTTGGCATAAGCGCGAGCGCGTTCGGCGCCACCAGTATCAGGCGCGACGACCGTCAAATTCGGCATCGGATTTTCCTGGTAGTACCGAATCATGACCGGCGCGGCGTACAAGTGATCCACCGGAATATCAAAGAACCCCTGGATTTGCGCCGCGTGCAAATCGATCGTCAGGATGCGATCGGCACCGGCAACACGAATCAAATTCGCCACCAGTTTCGCCGAAATCGGCACGCGCGGTCGATCCTTTTTGTCGGAACGCGCATAGCCGTAATACGGCAGCACCGCTGTCAAACGCTCGGCCGATGAACGCTTGAACGCGTCAAGCATCACCAGCAACTCCATCACGTGCGAGTCAGTCGGGGGGCAAGTCGACTGCACGATGAAAACATCCGCGCCGCGCACGTTTTCTTCAATCTGAAAATTGAACTCGCCGTCCGAAAAGCGCGCCGTCTGCGCTCGCCCAAGATCGCAGCGCAGCTCGTGGCAAATCTCTTTCGCCAGCGCGCGATTCGCATTGCCGGAAAAGACTTTGATGCCGCCGGTTGTGCCCATTCAGTGTCCCGAGAAGCTTCAGCTTGTCGCTATTCACTGGTGTTTCGACAAACTGAAGTTTGTCGGACACTTGGAAAATTTGGCTGGGGCGGAAGGATTCGAACCTACGAATGCCGATTCCAAAGACCGGTGCCTTACCACTTGGCTACGCCCCAGCATTCTTGCCGAACAATCGCGCGACCAGTCCGCCTGCGCGACCGACCGCCGATTCGTATTGGCTGCGCCCAACCGTCTTACAAAGAAACGCGCGCCAGCCAGTTTCGAGTTCGATCGCCTGAATGGCGCGCTCCTGAGCGTCCTGATTTTCAAAAATCCCAAAAACCGCCGAGCCACTGCCGCTGAGCATCGCTGCCTTCGCTCCTGCTTTTAACAGCGCATTTTTCGCGCGTCCGATTTCAGGTTCGAATTGAAAAACCGTCGTCTCGAAATCGTCGTGCAGAGCGTTCAGATCAAATGATGCGGAGGAATCGCTCGGCTGCGAACGAAACAGGATAGGTTTCGACTCCGAGGATGTCAAGGCGGGCATATTAAGCGATTCGTAAGCTTTGGCGGTCGAAATACTCGCAGTCGGTTTGATGATGAGCAGGTGCTGCGCCGGCGCGTCGCTGAGCGGCTCAACGATTTCTCCGCGACGAGTGGCCTGAGCTGTGCCGCCGTGAAAAAAGAACGAAACATCCGACCCGAGGCTTTCGGCTATTTCGTTTAGTTCGTCCGCTGACATTTCGATTGCCCACAGATGCGTCAATGCAATCAGCGTCGCCGCCGCGTCTGACGATCCGCCACCGAGGCCAGCTTGGCTGGGGATTCGTTTTACGAGCTGAATCTTGACACCGTTGGTGATTGCGTAGCGTTCTCGCAAGGATGCTGCCGCGCGCCACACGAGATTGCGTTCATCCACAGGAATAGCCGGATCGTCACACCACAGATGAATGGATCCGTCGTCGGTGGTCGCCATTGTGAGAGTGTCGTGGAGGCTGATCGTTTGAAGGACGGATTCGATTTCGTGGTAGCCATCATCGCGCTTGCCCAGGACGTGCAAGCTCCAGTTGATTTTCGCAAAAGCTGGAATGGAGATAGTTCGCTGCGACACGATAACCTGTTGTTACAGAACCGCGAGCCGTCGCGAGCGGGATAAAAACTCAACTCTCTTCATGACACAGAACCCGACTCGAATCAGGAGGTTAATCGCAATTGCGCAATGATCCCGCTCGCTATCGCTCGCGGTTCTGTAACATCTTTCGCGCTTCCTGACTCCGTCAGACCGGGGCACGCTCGCTCAACGCCATCGCTTCACGATTCGCTTCAGCGATAACATCTGCCTCACTCATCGTCATCAACTCTCGATCACGCATGACGATGCATCCATCAATAATCGTCGTTCGCACATCCGCAGCCTGCGCGGAATAAACAATCGACGAAATCACATCCGTTTTGGGCGCCGAATGCAATTGATCGAAATCGACGACGATTACATCAGCGCGCTTGCCGGCTTCGAGACTGCCAATCTCATCAGCAATACCGAGCGCTCGCGCGCCCTCGATTGTCGCCATGCGTAGCGCTTTGTCGGCAGGCAGAACTTCCGGTCCGTGGAGCGCCTTCTGCAACAGCGCTGCACTGCGCATCTCAGTAAACATGTCTAGCCGGTTGTTGCATGGCGCGCCGTCCGCGCCAAGCGAAACTGAAATCCCGCGAGCCAACATCTCAGTCACACGCGCGATTCCTGAGCCCAATTTCAAATTAGAAGACGGACAGTGGGCCACGTTTGTGCTGGTCGCAGCCAGCGTCTCCATCTCCGTATTGTCCAGGTGAATGCAATGCGCCAGCACAACGTGCGACCCGACTATGCCGAGCGAATTCAGATAGTCGATGTTGCGCATCCCCGTTTCGCGCTCAACAATCTCGCACTCGCTTCTGTTTTCCGACGCGTGAGTGTGAATCATCACACCATGTTCGCGCGCCAGCTTCGCGACTTCTGAAAGCAACTCGTTCGTGCAGCTGACAGCAAAACGCGGCGCAAAACAACAACGAATGCGACCATCAGCTTTACCGTGCCATTTCTCGATTAGAGCCAGCGATTGATCGACAGACGCGCGCGTTTCCTCATACAGCTCCGCCGGCAAGTCATCACCTTTGTCCATCATGCACTTGCCGACGGTGGCCCGAAACCCGGCCTCTTCGACGACGCGCAGAACCTCTTCTGTATGGCGCACCGTCTCCATCGTCAGCGCGCACGTCGTGCCGCTCTTAATCAGTTCAGCTATACCTAATTGGGCCGACGCTCGAATCGATTCCCGTGTGTGCGCCGCCTCCATCGGCCAAATGCGTTTTTTGAGCCAGTCAATTAGCGACAGATCATCAGCCGCCCCGCGAAAAAGTGTCTGGCAGAGATGAATGTGCGTCTGTACAAACCCGGGCAGCACAGCGCAGCCGCTTGCGTCTATCACTTCGTCGGACTTACTCGTGTCTTGTTCGCCGACCGATGTAATTCTCCCGTCACGGATCAGCAGATCGCCGCGAACAATGGAATCCTTGGCATCCATCGTCACAATCGTGCCGTTCTTGATAAGAATTGAATTGGTCATTGGTCAGTCGGCGCCTTGGGATTATGAGAGGGGTTGTGAAATTCTGTAAAGCTGGGACTCCGAAGATTTAAGAACAACTCAAAATGTCTCGAGGTCGGGAAGGGTGGCTTGCCCCCGCCGATGAGCACCTTTCAAGCCTGAAGTCCCACCTCCTTTGCCGCCCGAGATAACTTCTCCGCATCGTCTGCCCACCACCGTTCGCGATCTATTGTGAGCGAGTTGTAACTTGATGGATAGTACGAATGGAAACTCGACCATCGGTAATCTTTCGCCGCCTTTACTAGACCGGCCCTTACAGGATTTGCATGAATGTAATTAATCTTCTGCCAAACCATCCAATCACTCCACAGAGGAATAGCCTTAAAACTTTGCTGCCAAAGCTCGCGACCAAACCGACGCGCAATGAGACTCTTTAACGCTCCTGTGAATTCTCGGATCCGACCGTCGCGTGGATTGCTGACCAGGTGAAAGTGATCAGGCATGAGGACGTAGGCGATAAGCTTGCTTGGCCATTGCTGATTGAGATCGTCAAGTTCCTGAAGAAATGAGATACAGCACGAGGCATCACGAAAGACTTGTTCACGCTCCAAGACATTCGCGGTGACAAAATGCAGCGCACCTGGAAGATTCAGGTTGGACCACTTCTTACCCATGGGAGTCGGGCATCACTTCAGCGAGCGGGGGCAAGCCCACCTTCCTTACCGTGAGAATCTTTTTTGAGTTGTGCTTACCCAAGGACCGCCTCTCGGGTGAATCTACTTCTTCTCGCCCGCAGCCACAGCCTTCTTCTGCTCGCCGTTTTCAGAAGCCGCTGCTTCTTCCTTGACCGGCAGACCCAGCGCTTTCTTCACATCATTCTCAACTTTGCGCAGCAGTTCAGGATGATCTTTCAAAGTCTGCTTCGAATTCTCACGTCCCTGGCCGAGGCGTTCGCCTTTGTACGAAAACCACGCGCCGCTCTTTTCAACCACGCGGTTGTTGGTGGCGAGGTCGAGCAGGTCGCCTTCTCTCGAAATGCCTTCGCCGTACATGATGTCAAATTCGCATTCACGGAACGGCGGCGCGACTTTGTTCTTCGCGACTTTCACCTTGGTGCGATTGCCAACCACGCGGTCGCCGTCTTTGATCGCGCCGATACGCCGAATATCGAGACGAAGCGATGAGTAGAATTTCAACGCGCGGCCGCCGGTGGTCGTCTCCGGACTGCCGAACATGACGCCAATCTTTTCGCGAATCTGGTTGATGAAGATAAAGCACGTGTTCGACTGTGCCACGATTGCCGTCAGCTTGCGCAATGCCTGCGACATGAGACGCGCTTGTAAACCCGGCAGCGAATCACCCATCTCGCCGTCGAGTTCTGCGCGCGGCACCAGCGCCGCGACTGAGTCGACCACAATCACGTCAACGCCGTTCGAGCGGACAAGCGCTTCAGCGATTTCCAGGGCTTGCTCGCCCGAATCTGGTTGCGAGATCAACATGTCATCGACATTCACTCCCAGCTTCGCGGCATATTGGGCGTCCATTGCATGCTCGGCATCAATGTATGCGGCGACGCCGCCAGCCTGCTGGGCCTGGGCCACGATGTGCATTGCCAGCGTGGATTTGCCCGAACTTTCCGGGCCGTAAATCTCCACGATGCGCCCACGCGGTACGCCGCCCACGCCAATAGCGGCATCGAGCGACAATGACGTCGTCGAAATCGCCGGGACATCGGAAACGTCACGCTCGCCTAAGCGCATGATCGATCCTTTGCCAAAACGCTTTTCAATGTTGAGCAGCGCGGCTTCGATGGCGCGACTGCGATCTGCAATTCTGTCTTCAGGCATAACAGGCATCTCTTTCTTCTGCTCCTCTTCGTCGAATGTTGAATGGTGCTGTCTAACACGGCCCGCTTCACCCGGTCGCTATCGCTCCCCGGTACTGACACTGGCCGAGAATAACACAACTCAAGCGAGAATGGAACAGAGTTTCATACGTGCAACACAACAATTTTCCCGAGGGTAAAGTTTTAGCAAGTGACTGCGCTACTCGGCAGCCCTCTCTGCGCAACCCCGATTGCCATCGGGGATGGGAGCGCGCGGCGAATTTTCAAAAGCCGCCGCAGAATACTCCAGCCGCGGTCTTTCGTCGAGTCCTAAATTGCGCCAAATTAAGGCTTACTCCGAAAAGTTTGACGCGCGGCCAATCTGCGTAGTAGTTATGTCCGCATCGTGCTGCGTTATTCCTCGTTTTTATTGGTGATCCTTCTATTTGCGCCAGGCGTCTTCGGTCAGGAGTGCCCTATTGTTTCAGTAACGTGTCCGGACTCATCCGATGGGGACTCGATCATTTTTCATGCCGCAGTCACCGGCAATCCTGACAAAGCTACCTACCGATGGACGGTTTCGACCGGAACGATAACGGCAGGTCAAGGAAGTCCTTCGATAACTGTTAGTGGGCCCGGATTCGAAGGACAAACCCTCACTGCAACGGTCGAGGTGGAAGGGATTCCCAAACAGTGCGCAAGCACCGCATCATGCTCGGTTAAGGTATGTGGGATAGCCTTACCGCGGAAGTTTGACGAGTATGGGCCAGAGACAAAGCCTCTGCCCCCACCCCGTAGTTCGCGAAGAGTGCATCGACGCACAAACAAAGCTAGTCGAAGTCACCCTCAATCGCTTACCAACTCGCGTACGAATTGACTAACGTTGGAAACCGCGTCTTTCGTCGAGCTCTCCTCGATCATCTTCACAATCGCCGAGCCCACCACCGCGGCATCTGCATACCGCGAAACCGCGCGCACCTGCTCTGGCTTCGAAATTCCGAAGCCGACCGCCACGGGGAGTTTGGAAACGATGCGAACCCGATTCACCAACTTCTCTGCTTCAGCACTTACATCTTCACGGGCTCCCGTGACGCCCGCGCGCGACACGGCATAGATGAAGCCGCTGGCGCGTTCAGCGATCATCTTCAGCCGCTCGTCCGTCGAGGTCGGTGCGACCAAAAAGATGAGATCGATTTCATGCGCGCGGAGCATTGCTGAGAAGCGTGCCGATTCTTCAGGTGCAAGGTCGGTGACCAGGATGCCATCAACTTCAGCGTCCTCCGCTTCGCGTACTAACTTTTCCAGGCCAAACTGCAAAAGCGGGTTGAAGTAGCTGAAAAGAACTATGGGAACTTTGGTTTCCTTGCGCACGTCGCGAACGACATCAAAAATTTCCGGCAGTCCAAATCCGTGGCGCAGCGCGCGCTCTGATGCGCGTTGAATCACCGGCCCGTCGGCCATCGGATCGCTGAACGGCACGCCAAGCTCGATCACGGTCGCCCCAACTCGCGCGAGTTCGATCATCAGACGTTTTGTGGTTTGGAGATCAGGATCGCCGGCGGTGATGAATGGGATGAAGCCTTTCTTGTTCTCTCTTTTCAGGCGTGCGAACGTTTCAGATATCCGAGACATTAAAGGCTCCGTTAGGAGCCAGATATTTATAGCTCCCGATCCGCAAGAGAAAACAAGCTCCGAAGGAGCGAAATGAAATATGTCGCTCTTTCGGAGCTTAATTCAAAATGGGCCTCTGAGCTATAAATATTTCGTCCCTATCGGGACTCAGGTAAGGTTAATTTCGATCGAACAGAATCGACATCTTTGTCGCCCCGACCGGAAAGGTTGACGATCAGAATTTCCTCGGACTTCATCGCTGGAGCCACTTTCAATGCGTGCGCCACGGCGTGCGCTGATTCCAAGGCCGGAATTATCCCCTCCAACTTCGACAACATTTGGAACGCATCGAGAGCTTCGTCGTCAGTTACGGAAGTGTATTCGACGCGTCCTTCGTCATGAAGGAAGGCGTGCTCAGGTCCGATCGAAGGATAATCCAAGCCGGCGGATATCGAATGCGTCGATGCCACCTGCCCGCGCGCGTCCTGCAAGACGTAACTCATTGTCCCTTGCAAGACGCCGGGGTGGCCGCCGCCGTTCGAATTGAATCGCGCGGCGTGTTCGCCTAATTCATTTCCCAATCCGCCCGCCTCAACGCCAATCATGCGCACAGATTCGTCTGCCAGGAAGGGATGGAATAAGCCAATTGAATTCGATCCGCCACCCACGCAGGCGATGAGACAAACCTGGGTACGCGCGCCTCCGGCGTGCTCTTTTTCAACAGACGGAGGCCTGAGGCCTGCGTGCCCAGCTATTTGCTCGCGCGTTTCGCGACCAATCACGCTTTGAAAATCACGCACCATCACCGGATACGGATGCGGGCCGAGCGCGCTTCCCAAAAGGTAATAACTGTCCGCCACATTCGTCACCCAATCGCGCAGCGCTTCGTTGATCGCATCTTTCAGCGTCCGCGAACCGGCGTCGACTTCGCGAACTTCCGCGCCGAGTAACTGCATGCGAAACACGTTGAGCGCCTGCCGCTTCATGTCTTCCGCGCCCATATAAACAACGCACTGCAAACCGAAGAGCGCGCAGACGGTCGCCGTCGCTACGCCATGTTGCCCTGCGCCCGTTTCCGCGATGATGCGCTGTTTGCCCATGCGTCGCGCCAACAAGATTTGGCCGAGTGTGTTGTTAATCTTATGAGCGCCCGTGTGGAGCAGGTCTTCGCGTTTCAAATAGATGCGCGCGCCGCCGCAGCGTTCCGTCAGCCGCTTTGCGAAAAATAACGGCGTGGGACGGCCGGCGTAATCGCGCAGCAAGCCGTCAAGCTCGCGTTGAAACTCTTCATCTCCACGCGCTTTTTCGTACGCCGCCGTCAGTTCTTCGAGCGGCGCCATCAGTGTCTCGGGCACGAAGCGGCCGCCGTAAGGACCCCAGTGTCCGAGCGAATCAGGTTGGGTAACAAGCGTCATGTGCTACCAGAGATTCTCTGCGCCTGCGGCTGATCTCCGTGTCTCCGTGGTGGAGATTGGGAACACACAGAGAAAGCTACGGATTTCTTTTCACCGGATGTGTCGAGCGCACGCGCCCGGGCGATTGCGGCCCGCGCGAGTCATCGACTACAACACGATTCTCGCGGCGATACATCGTCAAACGATTGCCGTCGGTGGTTCCCTGCTCTGCATCTTCAACATGAGCAGGATTGCCTTTCAGGATCGCCACTTCATCCGCGGCGGTATACTGACACCAATCGCCTGTGCCACGTTTTCCGGGCTGAACGATAACGACGTCGCGTTGTGCGATCACTCTTTCCAGCTCATTCACATCCTTTTGCAGGTAGACGTCAGCCACTGCCGCGGTCATGCGATCCGTGCCCTGCTTAATGTCGACGTTCGTTTCGTAATGCAGCAGGCGATCCGGATCTGAATAGCGCAGGTAATCAGATGTCCCGAACACCGGCACAACCGCCGTCGTGTTCCCCTGTTTTTGCTTCGTCTGGTAGAGAGCGGTCTGCACATGTCCGCGCGCGTCCATGCTTTTGTTTTCGCGGAAGAGCGTAATCACGTCGCCACGTACAAAGTTGTCGTCCTGCCACATGCGGCTATTGCCCGTGTAAGTCGCCGCGCCGGTGTCGTGATTAATCTCGGCACGATCGGCGAGCAGATAAACCGGGCTTTTCACCTTTTGAAAAGGGGCCGAGCCATTCGTCTGCTCCTGGCTGTAATAAGTTGTCGACACTTTGCCGCGACAGTAGGACACGTGCGTTGCATTGTTAGAGTCGATCTCGGCCGCTTTCGTCCGCGCGCGCGAATCCCACACCGTCGGGTCGTCGCCGCGCAGTCTGATTGTTTCGTCGCCCGTTGTGTAACTCGCTGATGACGCGACGCCATTACGATCGAGTTCGTTGAACTTCACGTCGCCCGCAGCGTCGACTTTTTCCACGTCCTGCGTCTCGCGAACAAACGCTGCCGTCATTTTTTGCGAAGTAATCGTGCGCGTGCCTCGCTTGTCCGTCGGCTGGAAAGGCTCGAGCAAAGCTTTCGCGCCGCCGCTGGCCAGACAATTTCGCGCGATATTACCGGCTTCGAAAAAGTCGCAGTCGAATCGGGCGGCAGTCAGCGTCTTCTTGTCAGCCTTCGCAGTTTTCTGCATCGGCTCGACGTACAATTCGGCGTTACCCGCAGCCTCGGCCTTCTCCAAATCCTGACCTTTCAGCCGCCACGTCAGCTTGATGGCGTCTGCCGTCAGCCGCTTGCTGGCGGCGCGCGGATCATTCGCGCGCGATTTCGGCGCAGACAGATTTACTACCGACCGTCCGTCGGCTTTCATCTCTTTAATCACGCTGCGATCGCCCTGCGGCGCAAAACCGATGTCGACGACACTCGCGCCGGTCAGTTGCATGTCCGAATCAGCATTCAGAGTTTGCGCACGCACGTCGCGCGCTGCATAAGCTCGCTGCAATTTCTGATCGGCATCGAGATAGAAATCGATATCGATGGCGTGGGCTTCCGCGGCGTGACCTTCGTCCATCGATCGCAGATAAGAATTGCCGCGCATCTCCAGCTTCTGAAGCTTTCGCTGCTGGTTAAGATTCGCATTGAGTGTGTCTCCACTCATGATGTCCTGATCCTGCTCCGCCGTTGCGCCGCCCGAGAAAGTCAGCCGCATCGATGCCTGCTCAAAAACTGCCTGGCGCGAATGGATCGTGACCGGCTTCGCGCGCGAGCCTTTCAAATTCGAATCATTCGCAGGCGGAGTGACGGTGATTTCGACGTCGCTGCGAAGTTCGAGCCGTTTGTTCTTATCGTCAACCATGGCGCCGGTCGATTTGCCCGTGACGTTCTCACGCTCAAACGTTATCGGCGAAGATGTCTCGCCAAATTCTTTGTCTTGATGATAGACGAGCGCGGCGGTCTGCACTTTCAACGCGTCGTGTGTTTCGATTTGCACGTTGCCATTGAATTGAAGCAATCCGTTTTTCTGATCGTACAGTGAACGGTCCGCGAGGATTTGATCCGGCTTATCAACAGCCGGCTGGAAGACCTGGAGATTCACCTGTTCAAGTTCGTGGTGACCGTCGGCGTAAGTGACATCTCGCGCCGCTCGCAGCCAAAGATACAGCCGATCGTCTTTCGTGATCCGCTGTTCGTAGCCGTTGATGATGCCGGTGACTTCTTTCGAGAGCGCGGGCGCTTCAGAGTGCAGCCGAAATATCGTACGGTTGCGCATCTTGTAATAAGACACGCCCACGAAAATCGTTCCGGCAATCAACAGGAAGAGCGCAAAAGCGCGCGCGATCGCCGGCACACGAGCGCGCAAGTCAACGGCACTGATTCTTCTTTTGCGGGTTACAACTTGCATCGCCGGTTTAGCCACAGACGCACAGAGACACTGAGAAAAACATCAGAAAGATCAGGACCGCATTTCTTGATGCGCTCCGTGCTTCTGTGTCTCTGTGGCAATTCATTCTTGCGCCACTCGCAAATCCCTTACATTCAACTGCAACCTGATGTCGCCCATCCAACGCTGTGCTTCGAACTCGTAAGCCAGATCGATGCGTTGATTGGGCTCTGGCGTTGCAGTCGCTTCTTCCACACCGCGCCACCAGATTGCTTCGAAAGGTCGATTATTCTCACCGGTCACGCGAAACTTTAGATGCTGCTCCTTGATGATTTGCGGTGCGGCCATTACTCGCAAACTCCGCGTCGCAAAAACAGGCCGGGGATTTCCGGCGCCAAACGGTTCCAGCAACTGCAAATCAGTGGAAAGCCCGAAACTCAAATCGTTGGCAACCACTTCAGCATCAATCGCCAGCGCGGGCGCCAAATCCTCTTCAGTCAAACACGACGCTGCATGTTCATTCAAGCGACGGCGAAATTCGGCCACGCACTCACGGCGAATCGCCAAACCGGCCGCGTGCGAATGGCCACCGAACTTATCCAACAAGTCACGGCACGTCGTCAGCCCATCAAAAAGATGATAAGCCTCGATGCTGCGCGCCGAACCATGACCGACGTCGCCGTCAAACGAAATGACCACGCAAGGCCGATTCAGTCGCTCGGCAATTTTTGAAGCCGCCAAACCAATTACGCCGCGATGCCAGCCGTCACCGGCAATCACCGCGGCGTGCGTCTGATGTTCCCGATCGGGTCCACTTTCAAATTCCTCGATCGCGCGATTGAAAATCTCGCGTTGCATCTCCATGCGCTCGCGGTTGCGGGTGTCGAGATGCTCTGCGAGCCGCCGCGCTTCATCACGGTCTTTCGCATTGAACAGATCGACGACGGCAGTGGCCGCATCCATGCGTCCCGCCGCGTTGATGCGCGGGCCAAGCCGAAAGCCGAGGTCGTATGCGTTGACTTCGGCGCCATCGCCGCAGCCGGCAATATCAATCAGCGCGCGCAACCCGTAATTCACGGCTTTCGGCAAATCGGAAAGTCCGAGCGCGACGATCGCGCGATTCTCGCCAACCAACTTGGCCACGTCGGCGACCGTGCCAATCGCGACCATTTTCAGAAAACCCGGCACGACCGATTCGCGATCGCGTGCGCGAAACAACGCGTGAACTAATTTGAAAGCTACTCCGACGCCCGCGAGATGTTTGTCCGGATAATTACAGCCGTGCTGGTTTGGATTAAGAACCGCGAACGCCGGCGGCGCGCCTTCATCTTCGTCAGGCAAGTGGTGGTCGGTAATGATTACGTCGAGCCCATTCTCTTTTGCCCACACCAGCGGCTCATGCGCGCGAATGCCGCAATCGACACTGATGACGAGCTTGTAACCTTCGGTTGCGGCTTTCTCCAGCGCCTCTTGCCGGATGCCGTAACCTTCGGTGAAGCGATGCGGCACGTGATAGCCGGCCGTCGCGCCCAGCATGCGCAATCCGCGCAACAACACTGCGGTCCCCGTGGTGCCATCAACATCGTAATCGCCGTAAATAAGAATCGGTTCCTGGTGATCGAGCGCATACACAACGCGCTCGACAGCTTCCGGCATTCCCTTCATGAGAAAGGGATCGTGGAGCTGTTCGAGAGAAGGCTTGAGAAATGTTTCGGCGGCAGTTTGATCGGAATAGCCCCGCGCAACCAGGAGTCCGGCGACAATTGGCGATACGTTCAGAGCGCTCGCCAACCGCGTGGCAACGACGGCATCTACCGGTCGCACAATCCACTTCTTTTGTAGCTTTTGACGGGCGGGTGCGGGGGTCATGGCGGGAGTTTACTTGTTGTTGAGCGTCAACGGTAGCTCGTTACCATGGCTGGAACCCACATTCAGTCTTCTTCCCCACAGGCTGTGAGTCGGCTAGCACGCGGCAAGTCCCCCATGCCAGCACCGCCCAGTCACTATGATCTCGGTATGTTAAGTCCGAGTTCCCGTCGGCGTGCGGCCGAAAGAAGAGCTGGGTGTTAACTTTTGGAATTGCATAGACTTCGGCCGCGCGCAGACCAATTTCACGCGGTTGAAGAAAGTCAATGCCATATGCGAACGACCAAACGTTATCGAAGAATGAGTACAGCCCAATTTGTAACTTGCCGGTGTCATCAACATAGGACATCGCCCAGCGCACTACTCCGGGCGTTGTGCCCCAATTTGATTCAGCTGACGGAAAAGCCATATAGAATCGCCCCACCGACATGGACCTTGGATTTGTTTGCGTAGGCGCATCGGGTTCCGTCCAAGCCAACGCAGGCCGTCCCACGCTTGTCGGAAAAGCCCCATGCTGTATAGGAAGCCGCACCCAAGCGACAGTCGGAATTGTTCCGAGGGTGTAAAGCTTCATCAAACCGTCTGCGCCTGTAAAAGCTCCCACCAGGTTTTCCTGGTTCGCTACGAACCCGATTGGTAGTCGCGCGAAAGCAATGCCCGGAGACGAGACACCGGCCATTTGAAAAGGAACAACGCCAATCTTCACTTGAGACTCTGCCCCCCAACCTGACGATGAGCGTTTGCGGTATCGCAGAATACCGTCCTGTCCCTTGTAAGCGAGATAGACGCTCGTCCCGTTGCGGCTAACCGCGAGTGAGGGTTCGCCAGCAGCCAGCGATCCCGTTATGGGAAAGGGGTTACTGAACACAAATCCGCTTCCCGACTTTTTTAAAGACGTCTCGAACATCGTGCCATCCGGACGAATGGCCACCGCGATGACGACCCAATCTGCGTTCTCGTAGATGGTTGCCGCATCAACGCTGTCAACGGGACCGAGACTACTAACTAGTTGATATTGGAAAGATGGAGGCGGACATTTGTCTACATTCTGACATGTCCACGGACTGGACATGGCGTTGTACTTGAGCTTGTTATCCAGGGTGACGGTAAAAATTCCAATCACACCGTTCAGAGACACTATCGCCGGCGACCGCAGGCTCATTGTGCCCACCGGCACTTCCCCTTCACGAGTAAACTCGCAACCGGCACCCCAGGCATCAGGCTTGAGATTACCGTACGCTCGGACCGGCACGTTCGCTGGCTGGAAGATGCCGTCCCGGTTCCAGTCCACGCTCGCCGTGGCCGCATCGACACGGTAATCGTAAAAAGATCGCAGAACTTCAAGTAAGGCCGGTTGCCCCGCCACACCGCCTGTTTCAATTAAGGCGTGGTTATTTAGAACCGTTGACACATGCCCATCCGAGAACAGTTCCAGGTTGGGAAACGCGTAGTTCATCAAGCTTTGGTAGTTCGGCTTGCAATTTGGCTCATGCGTGCCTGCCGGGCCATTGTGATCAAGGAACAGTGAGTGTCCGAACTCATGCGCAGAGTTGTTGACCGACGCCATGTTGAATCCGCACGCGATACCGACGCCGCATGCCCCGCCGCCGTCCATGTAGCCGAGAACGTAATGGAACAGCCCCCGGCGCGCATCGCTCATGTTGGTGAGCATCGCTAGACCGGGGTCCTGACGTTTGTATCCACCCATGCCGTCAGGCACGGCGTTCACTGCCGTATAGCCACCCCAGTTTCCATAGATAGCCTCATCGGCCGCGGTCTCAGGCGGAATGCCAGTATCAATGTGGAGACTGATGCCTGGCTGTCCATCTGGATTTCCAACATCTGTCGCGTGTTGAGCACGCAACGCTGGATCTGTTGTAGCAGTGTCGCCATAAGTACCCGCGAGCTTGCGTGCGATCGAAGGCGACATGTGCTCAGCCAAACCGCTTTGGTTATCTGACAGCGTCAGCCGACCAAAATCGGCTTCCATGAAGATGTCTTTGTGAAGCGGGTTCGATCCCCATGTTGGTAGTGGTAACACCTGAGAAACTCCGTTGACGGTATAAGTTTTCCCCAGGACTTCCCACCCATCCCACAGTCCGTCACCGTCGGTGTCGCGAACGTCGGGAATGTCGCTACAATCAACATCAGCAACCGAGCCAATCGCGCGGGCACAGGTTCGCAGCACCTTTTCCAAGTCGTTGCCCAAGCCATCACCGTCTGAATCGTGCGCGCGATCATTTCGATAGACCACCAGGCGACCGCTTGCTCTCGCGGTTGTCCCTGCGTACACGATAAAGCCTGATGCCACCGGCATCGTGGTGATCAGTCCACGAGCGCGCTGAAGGATCACTAGACCATCTGGACTCAGCCAGTAGGCCACATGTGGTCCACCGCCAGCGGGCGGACTAACCGCCGTAAATTCTTCGCCGGTGATCCCGGGCACGCTGAGCGGGTCTCCATGCGCGAAACTCACTTGGGGCGTGTGAAGCAAGTTGTCGACCCAAAGATCGTCTGTGTAGATACCGGAATTTGACGCTCTCACCACTAGAGTGAAATTTCCATTGGTGTTTCCGGGCACGCTCATCTTGTAACCGAAGGTAATCAACTGCGATGAGACCTGAAAACCGATGCCGTCGAGCAGGTACATATAGGCTGGCCCGCTTTCCATCGAAGTCGACTTCAACTCAAACACGTGAGCTTCCTGTTGAGCGTGAAGTTTTACAGGGACTTCGGCGATCTGGCCTTGGATCTGTATGTTAAAAACCCGCAGGATTTGAGCCTGCGCAGGCGTCATCGCCAGAAATATCAGTGTGATCAGAAAGGGGATTCGCATCCGTGGAGTCTCCTCGTTGTTGATAAGGAACGTGACATTTTTAATGCCACCCCTTAACGCGAGAACCGGAAGACGAACCTCTAATTTAGAGTGACGCGATTCTGCCGGTAAGCAGCATGCCCAAAATCGCAGCACCAACCAAAAGCCGGTACCCAATGAAGATTCCGGTCGAATGGGTCCGGAGGTAACGCAACAGAAACCAAATCGAAATGTACCCGACGATTCCGCTCACAATCGTCCCAACCGCAAGACTCGTCAAATTCCCTGGAGGCAACTTATGAATGGCTTCAACCAATTCCAGCAGACCGCTGGCGGCGACGGCGGGAATTGAAAGCAGAAAAGAAAAGCGCGCCGCGGTTTCGCGCGTTTGCCCCGAGAACAGGCCTGCCATGATCGTCGAGCCGGAACGGCTGGAACCGGGAATCAAAGCAAGGCACTGAGCAAACCCAACGGACAACGCATCACCGACACCGAGGTCCTGCATCCGTTTCCGCTTCTTGCTGACAACCTCGGCAATCGTTAGCAGTAACGCGACGACGATCATCATGGTCGCGATCACCCAAAGGTTCTTGGTGAACGTCCCCTCGATCTGTTTCTTAAACAGCAGACCGATGATGACGACCGGCACCGTGCCGATGATAATCAGCCAGCCGAGCCACGCTTCATGCGACAGCCGCGCGTGTTCGTTCTCGCGATTGAACTGATCGTGGCGGCCGTCTTTGAGAATCACCAGATGGTCGTGAATGAAGGCGCGGGTAATGTTCCAGATGTCCCGCGCGAAATAGATTAAGACTGCCAACAACGTGCCGAGCTGAATCACGGCAATCGACGCCGTGGTTTGCTCCGCACTCAGCGGCAGGTGCATCACGCGCATCGCCAACACGAGGTGGGCGGTGGAACTGATGGGAATGAATTCAGTGAGGCCTTGGATGATGCCGAGGAGAATCGCCTGTAACAGAGACATTTAAGATTTGATTTTCGTTTTTCGATTAGGCAGAGCTTGGCATTCGAAGGCGGAGTATGGCCTGTGAAATTCCAAATCGCAAATGAAAAATACTTTATTCGCGAAATGAATTTCTGGTCGCGATCCAATCGTACATTGAGTTCGGCATTACCATGCCAGAGCGCACAATCGTCGCGAGCTGCCAGGGAAACGCATAGGATTTCTTCCGCTTCTCAATCGCGGTAATCATCTTCTTTACTGCGGGTTCCAATTCCTGCAACCAAGGCAACTTCGCCTGGCGGCCGGCAGTTAAAGGCGTCTTGATAAACCCGGGATGAATAATCGTCACGTCAATCCCGCGTGGTTTCAGATCCAGGCGAAGACTCTCGAACATCGCGGAGACGGCGGCTTTACTGGCGCAATACGCTGCCGATTTCGGCAAGCCGCGGTACGCCGCCAGACTCGAAATCACGACGAGCTGGCCGCTGCCGCGCGCAACCATCTCCGGAATGACGGCAGCAACGCTGTTCGCCGCGCCGATGACGTTTGTATTGATTACGTTCGCGAAACTGGCCGCCTCGAAGTTGCCCGCGTCGTTGTTGCCACCAATGCCGGCGTTGGCGATCAGCACATGGATCTTGCCGAATTGCGAACGCAATTGGTCGGCGGCTGAGCGCATGGAGTCCGCGTCTTGAACGTTGCCTGAAACCGCGAGAACGTTTGCTGATTGACCACCGCCATGTTCATTTTGGTTGACGCCAATCTCGCTGATGACTTCATCGAGTACTTCTTTGCGCCTCGCGACCAGTCCCAGCTTCGCGCCGCGCCGAGCGAGTTCAAGCGCCAACCCGCGCCCGATTCCCGACGATGCACCAGTGATGAGAACGACTCTATCTGTCCAGAAAGACAATGGCTTGAAAGTCCCGGAGGGACGAAATGTTTATAGCACCACGCGACAACAAGCCAAAACAAGTCCGCCTGAGCGGCTGCGCCGTTCAGGCAGAGAAAGTCTTTCTTCGCACCAGGACTATAAATATTCGACTCCCGACGGAGCCAACAATCGACAGCGCGAAACCTGAGACTATATTTGTTGAATTACCGGCACGATGACGGGTTTGGCGCCCGTTTCCTTCTGAATGAACCGCTTGAGTTCGACCCGCACATGCTCTTTCAACAGTGATTCGTCTGCGAAAGTCTGTCTCGAGGCTCCGGCCAGCGCCGCCACAACCACGCGCTGCGCGTCCTTCGTCATTCCGTTTGCGCCTTCCAGCCCGCGCACGCCCTGTGCGACGATCTGCGGCGGTGATTGCAACTCCCCGGTTTCGCGATCCACGATCACGACAAGCGTGATCATCCCTTCGTAAGCCATCTTCTTGCGCTCGCGCACCGTCTCGTACTCAATCTCTTCGAAGCCCGATTCGTCGATGAAGGTCCGTCTGATTTCTTTCTTGTCGACGATCGTCGCGCGCTCGCCGTCGAGTTCGAGCACGTCGCCGTTTTCGATCAAGACGATGTTCTCTTCGGCGTAACCGAGGTGATTCTTCACGAACTCCTTGTGCCGGAAGAGCATGCGGTATTCGCCGTGGATGGGGACCACGAATTTCGGGCGTACGGCCTCAGTCATGATGCGAATGTCGTCCTGAGAAGCGTGGCCACTGACGTGAATCAGGCGCCGCTTTTCCTCGATAATATTCGCGCCGCGTTTGTAGATGTGCCCGATTAGCTTTGAGATCGCGCGTTCATTGCCGGGAATAATGCGCGCCGACAGGACGACTGTGTCGCCTTCCTCGATGGTCAAGCCTTTATATACCTGCGTGGCCAGCTGGTAGAGAGCGGCGCGCGGTTCAGCCTGCGAGCCCGTCACCAGAAATACAATTTCATCGTCGGCCAGCAACTTCGCGTCATTGATACTCACGAGCATGCGGCCATGAATATCGAGATAGCCAAGGCGCTCGGCAATCTCGACGTTCTTTTGCATCGATCGGCCGAGCACACAAACTTTGCGGCCGAATTGTTGAGCAACATCAAAGACGATTTGCAGACGATGAATTGAGGAAGCAAAGGCGGCCACGATAATGCGGCCCGGCGCTTCGGCAAAGATTTCTTCGAAAGCCGGAATCACGGCGCGCTCCGAAGGTGTTCGGCCCGGCACTGTCGCGTTGGTGGAATCGGAAAGCAGCGCCAGCACGCCTTCCTGGCCGTAACGACGCAGAGTTCTTAAATCTATCGGCTCGCCGATGACCGGTGTCTCGTCAACTTTGTAGTCGCCGGTGTGAATGATTGTGCCGACGGGCGTTTTGATCGCCAGATGAAAACAATCGACGAGTGAATGCGACGCGCGAATGAACTCGATCGTGAACGATCCGATCGTGATGACGTCGCGCGGCTCAACGCGATGCAGAAGCACATCACCGAGGAGTCCATGCTCATCAAGTTTGCTTTCTGCCAGTCCGAGCGTGAAGTGCGACGCGTACACCGGAACGTTGATCTTCTTCAGCACATAAGGCAGCGCGCCCAGATGATCTTCGTGACCGTGCGTGAGAATGACCGCGGTGATGTCTTGCTTGTATTGCTCGAGGATTTCGAAGTCCGGGATACAGACATCGACTCCATAGACGCTTTCTTCCGGGAAGCCCATGCCGGCATCGAGGACCAGCATCTCGTCGCCATACCGCAGCAGCGTACAGTTCATCCCGAACTCGCCGATACCGCCGAGGGGAATTATTTCGATAACGTTAGACATTTGTTAGATTGACTCTGGACGGGTGATTGAGTATAGCACGCGAGAGTGGCACGGGCGTCGCGCCCGTGCGCTTGGCCAAGTTGCGTAGCGCTTCTCCCATGAGTGAAATCACCAAACGTCGCGGCGCTTTTCTTCCGCATTGGACACGAGAGAGCGCGTGGTACGCAGTCACTTTTCGCCTTTGGGATTCCTTGCCTCAACACCTAATCGAATGCTGGCTCTTCGAGCGCAACAATATCGTAAAGACAGCGCAGCAAATGAAGCGCCCATTGAGCACAATGGAAGAACAGAGGTTGGCACATCTCTATTCCGAGAAGGTAGAGCGTTATCTCAACGCAGGAAATGGTTCTTGCTACATGAAAGATCCTCGCATTGCGTTGCTTATGCGAAATGCTCTCTTTCATTTCAATGATAAACGCTATTCAATCGCAGCATGGTGTGTGATGCCGAATCATGTTCACGTTGTGGTCGATCCATTCTCCAGACAGATCACCGCGGTCGAGACGGCCGTACCACGTTCGGAACTTCGCGATATTCTTCATTCGTGGAAGTCATTTTCTTCGAAAGAGGCCAACAAACTCTTAAGTCGCTCAGGCGAGATCTGGCAAGCCGAGTATTACGATCACTTGATTCGAGATCATGCTGACTTTCGTCATGCTGTGAGCTACGTGCTGAACAATCCCATCAATGCAGGACTCAAGAATTGGAAGTGGGTTGGATTGACTGAAACAGGTAAAGGGCTGTTGGGTGAAACTAGTCAATAAACAATCACGGGCGGGAGGCCCGTGCCACTCCGCCGAGGGGAATAATTTCGATAACGTTAGACACTATTGATTGTTGACTCGACTCTCTGGTTGGTGCGGGCTGAGTATAACATGAGTGGAATTTGCTGCTCAGACCAACACGTTTATGAACAGATTTGTGATTCGTGCGATTTTCTTCATATTCGCGATGGCGCTGTCCACCTTCGCGCAATCTTCCGAATTCAACGAACCGTGGAAGAACCCAAACGTCGCCATCGCGATCGATCCGTTCGAAGGCAACCCCATTGATTGGGACTCCCTCGCGACAGACAAGCGCGTGGTCGCCATCATCCATCGCGCGACGATCGGTGATCGGGTAGACAAGAAATACGCCGAGCGGAAGATTGAAGCGAAGAAGCGTGGCTACAAATGGGGCGCTTATCATCTCGGCAAGGCCGGCGATCCCACCAAACAAGCGGACTTTTTTCTGGAGACCGTAAAGCCCGAAGCCGATGATTTGCTGGCGCTCGATCTTGAAAGCACTGACTTCACGAAGCACATGAGTTTTGACGAAGCGCGCATTTTCATCAACCGCATCAAAGAGAAGACCGGACGTTATCCACTCGTTTACGCAAACAATCTTGTCGTCAAAGCCATTAACGAACAACTCGGTGTTGACGATGTCTTTCTGAAAACGCCGCTGTGGTACGCACGCTTCAAACCGGTGGTCACCGACTTCCCGAAAGGCGCGTGGAGCACGTATACGCTCTGGCAATTCTCCAGCGAGATCAATTGCGCGCCGCAGAATCGCGCCGCCTGCCTCTACACAGTTCCCGGCACGTCGTACGACATGGACGTGAATGTATTCAATGGAACCATTGAACAGCTAAAGCAGCGCTGGCCGCTGATGTAAGCAGCCACCGATTTTCCGCGCGGTAAATGTTGACTTAGCCGCGCGCCCGGCTTATCGTCCTCGCCACCCAAGCACCCCTGAAGTCCGAGCTGAAAGAAAAAGGGGGATCCCAGATGAAAAAGGCCATCCGTTATGTCATTACCTGCGTGCTTTTCCTGATTGCGACTTTCGGCACTGTCTCGAGTAGTTCTCGCGTTGAAAAGGCTAAGGTTCAAGATGATCCAGCGTGTAGAAACGCGTGCTTTACGGAGTATCAGACTTGTTTCTTTGCCGCGTACCCGAGCAAACCAGAGATGCAGAAGTGTCTCGCCGCCTATCACCACTGCATTGCTCAGTGTAAGTGATGTCGGCGCAATTAGCGGTCTTCGATAATTTGTAAGCGCGGCACATTATCTTTGGCCAAAAGGGGCGAACCATGGGGACAACAAAAAAAGACGGCGCGGGCGGCGCCGTCTTTGCCTCCAGGCGTAAGAGCTCTCTATTTCTTCTTACCGATCGCAAACCCAATCGCGAGACCGGCGCCAAACAAAACGACGCCGCCTCCCGCCACGAATATCAGATTGGAATTAGTGGTGGCTGCGTTTGAAGAGAAGTTTTGCGCCATGGCGCTCGCGGCGAAGCAAAGCACAGCAGTTGTTGTGGAAATTAATTTCGAAAGTTTGATCATCTGCGCCTCCAAATAGTTATTTTTCGCACCTGCGCAGTCTAATACTGGAAACGAACTGCGCCGTCAAGCTCGACCGCGGACCGACACTGCAATCCAATTATCATCAACTCATCATCATAACGAGTTGATTCAGGCGCGTGGTTCGGATTACTTTCCCTCGTTCACCTCCAGTTTTCACCCGTAAATCGCCGCCCGGACCGTCGTTCTAACTTAGTCGTTCTAACTTAATTGAGCAGCACGGTCGTGTCATTGCCTGGTGTCTTTCGACAGTCTTAATCGAGCAGAAGGGAGCAAGTATGTTCGGCGCAACCTCTTTATTTCTCTTTGGCCTCAAACCTAATCGATTTCAATCACGATTAACGTCAGGGCGATTCAAGAGCGCAGGTTTCGTGCTGTGCTTCGCCTTGATTCTTTTCATGTCGACGCGCAGTTTCGCGCAGCACTACAACCAAACGAATCTCGTTTCGGATGTTCCCGGCCTGGCGCACGTCACCGATCCAAGTCTCGTAAATCCGTGGGGACTTGCGTCGAGTTCGACCAGTCCCTGGTGGGTGGCTGACAACGGCACCGGTGTTTCGACCCTTTACAACGGCAACACTGGCGCGAAGCAAGCTTTGACGGTGACGATCCCAACTGCGGTTGGTGGCACGCCGCCGTCGACGCCCACGGGCGTTGTCTTTAATGGAAACAGTGGAGACTTCGGGGGCGCTCGCTTCATTTTTGTGACTGAAGATGGAACGGTTTCGGCTTGGACGAGCGGAACGAGCGCGGTTCTCAAATACACCAGCCCGACGAAAGCAATCTACAAGGGCGCGACCATCGCTGAAGTCAATGGCGCGCGCTTTCTGTATGTTGCCAACTTCTATAACGGAACTGTAGATGTCTTTAATACAAGCTTCTCGCCGACGTTTGTGCCGGTCGGGGCTTTCACCGATCCAAACATTCCTGAGGGTTACGCGCCTTTCAATGTACAGGAGCTAAACGGAAATCTGTTTGTCGCGTTTGCGAAGCAGGATGAAGACAAGGAAGACGAGGTCGCCGGCGCCGGTCTCGGCTTTGCTGACATCTTCGATGCAAACGGCAACCTGGTTCTTAGACTCCGTTCGGGCTGGTGGATGAATGCGCCATGGGGCGTGGCGTTGGCGCCCGATTCCGGTTTCGGTAAGCAGAATGGCAGATTGCTCGTAGGCCAATTCGGCAGCGGCGAGATCGCCACTTTCGATCTGGAGCACGGCAACTTTCATGGAATGCTGCTCGGCGACAAAGGACGGCCGCTAGAAATCGACGGTCTATGGGCTTTGAGATTTGGAAATGGTGTCGCTGCCGGTCCGACGACCACGCTGTTCTTTACTGCCGGCATCGACGATGAGGAACACGGTTTGTTCGGAACGATCACGCCCTGGTCAAGAGGCGTCGATCACGACGTGATCACCAGCCTGTTGACGCCAGAGAGCGAAGGACCAGGCGCAACTCCGTCTGTCCAGAACAACAACAATCAAAGCTCGATCTTGCCGCAACCAAATTTCGTTACTCCAATAGTAATCCTGCCCAAAGACGAGGAGGACGAAGCTTTAGCTCCCAAAGATAAGAAGAAGAAGAAAAAGACTGAGGAGTAAAACCACATCGGAGTGCGCTGTGCGACCACGGCGCACTCAGTAGTGGGTCAGTTTGAGGTGGCACGCGCATCTTGCGCGTGATTTCACGGGCGAGACGCCCGTGCCACTTTTCAAACTGACCCACTACCGCGCACTCCATCTTCTCGCCTACCACAAGATTCTTCGGTAAACTCGCCGGGCAATGCCTGACTTGCTGGTTAATCTTTTGAGTTTGCCGCCGCTGCAACCGCTACTGGACGAAATGAACAAGAGCGGTGTCAATATTCGGCGGGCTCAGCCGTTCGAGATCACACCGGTTCGCAAGTTCATCGAAGACAGCTTCTCAGTCGCGTGGGCTGATGAAATATCCGCCGGTTTTGCGAACAAGCCGGTCACTATCTTCGTCGCGACGCGTGATGCGCAAGTGATCGGCTTCGCCGGATACGAATGCACCCGCAAATCGTTTTTCGGTCCGACGGGCGTTGCGACGACCGAGCGCGGCAACGGAATCGGAAAGGGCCTGCTGATGGCTTCGTTATGGGGACTGCGAGAGCTCGGCTATGTTTACGGGATCATCGGTCGTGCTGGACCGATCGAGTTCTACAAAGATGCAGTAGGCGCGATAGTGATTCCGGACAGCGAACCAGGAATTTATACCGACCTTCTTAAGAAGCAGTGAGTTCGAATCCTTCATTTACTGACCTCGCGCGCGCCTATTCAGCCGGCAAAAAATTGGAAATTGGGACGCGGCTTCCCGGCCCCAAGGGCACCCGCGTGATGGGCGTGATGCGCGAGTTCAATCGCGACTCGCTCGGCTTCATCGAGCGCATGCAACGCGATTATGGCGACGTCGTCTGGTCGCGGTTCCTTTATGTTCCGGCGCTGTTTCTTTATCACCCGAATGAGATTGAAGCGGTGCTTACGACAAACGCAAGACATTTCCGGAAAGCGATGACGCTGCGCTCGAATTTCTTTCAGCGACTGGTCGGCAACGGACTGTTAACGAGCGAGGGCGAGCAGTGGAAGCGCCAACGTCGACTGTCGAATCCAGCATTTCATCGCGAGCGCGTTGCGACCTATGCAGCCACCATGGTCGATTATGCGCAGCGTCTCACTGGCGGTTGGCGCGACGGCGAAACACGCGACATGCATCGCGAAATGATGCGGCTGACTTTGGAAATCGTCGTGCGCTGCCTTTTCAGCGCAGACGTTTCGCACGACGTCGATCACGTCGGCGCGATTCTGACTGAGATGGTGAAGCCGTTCGCGGCGCAAGCCACTCTAAAATGGATTCTGAACAATCGTCTGCCGACACCTCAACATATCCGTTTTCACCGGCTCGCGCGCAAGATCGATAACGTTGTCTATCGCATCATCGCCGAACGACGCGCCGGCGGGAAAGACGAAGGCGATCTGCTGTCGATGCTCCTGGCTGCGCACGATGAAGACGGCAGCGGCATGAGTGATCAGCAACTCCGCGATGAAGTGATGACGTTGTTTCTCGCAGGTCACGAGACGACCGCGCTGACACTGGCGTGGAGTTGGTATCTACTCGGACAAAATCCCGAAGCCGAAAAGAAATTCCATGATGAGCTTGACGCTGTGCTTGGCGATCGGGATGCGACTTTTGCCGACTTGTCGTGGCTGAAATACACGGAGCAGATCGTGAAAGAGTCCATGCGTCTCTATCCGCCCGCCTACGGGCTGGGTCGCGAAGCGATCAATGATTGCGAAATCGGCGGATATCACGTGCCGGCGGGCACGCAGGTTTTCGCTTTTCAGTGGGTCACACATCGCGATGCGCGCTTTTTCGATGAACCGAGGGAATTCAAACCTGAACGCTGGACAGCGGAGTTTGAAGCACAACTTCCAAAGTACGCCTACTTTCCTTTCGGCGCCGGTCCGCGCGTTTGCATCGGCGCGTCATTCGCGATGATGGAGATGATCCTGGTGCTGGCGACGATCGGACAGAAATTTCGGCTCGAACTTGACCCGCAGCATCCGGTCGAGGTTTATCCGGCGATGTCTCTGCGGCCGAAGGACGGCGTGCAGGTAACGATTCGCGCCCGTTAAATTAATTAATGAGTCTCTCGGCAAAACAATTGGCGACGGCAGATCAGCGACGGAAGCAACTGATCAGGATCTGCGATTCGCTGCCACAGGTCACGGTCGAACCCGTCGGTCATGATCTGGAACACGTGGTATTTCAGATTGGCAAGAAAAAGCTCGCCTATTATCAATTCGATCATCACGGCGACGGAATGATTTCGCTGGTATGCAAGTCGAACCTGAACGAGCAGCGGCGGTTGGTGCAGTCCGATCCCGAAACGTTCTTCGTTCCCGCCTATGTTGGCAGTCGCGGTTGGATCGGCATGCGTCTGGACCTGGATGAAGTCGATTGGGAGACTGCCACAGAGCTTTTAAAGCGAGGCTATCAGGAAATCGCGCCGAAGAAGTTAGCGATGCTTATTGACCTCTAGTGCCGATCAGTCAGTTGCCTTCCCGCATCGCATTCGCGAGCAGCGCCCATTCTTCCAAAGCCAACGTTTCCGCGCGACGCAACGCCGGAATTGCCGCATCGCACAGCACGATGCTGGCGCCGCCGCGTTTCTTTAGTAACTCCTGAATTGCTTCCGGAGCTTCGCGCAGGTTGTTGAGAATCGTCTTGCGCGGATGCGCGAAACCGGCGCTGACAACCTGCCACAAGAGAGTTTCGTCTTGCACGTCCCCAGCGATTCGCTCGCGCACACGCAGGCGCACGACGGTGCTCACGACCTTCGGAACGGGACGAAAGGCTTGCGGCGTAACGTCAAAAAGTTTTTCGGCTTCGCAATACGCTTCAACGAAGACGGAAAGATAGCCGCGCTCAGCGGTGTCTGCCGCGGCTGTAATCCGGTCTGCGACCTCGCGTTGAAGCATTACTGTCATTTCCCTGATGCAACTTCTCTGCTCAATCAGTCTCTGCAGGATCGCCGTGCCGACGTTGTACGGAAGATTAGCAACGACGCGCGCCGACGGTGCCGGTTGGATCGCAGCGCAGAAATCAACTTCTAAAGCATCAGCTTCGACGAGATGAAAGTTCGCATGGCCGCTAAAGCCCTCGCGCAGTTGCGGCGCAAGCTCTCGATCGAATTCAATCGCCACTATGCGCGCACCGCTCTGCACCAGGCGCTTCGTCAGCGCGCCGCGTCCCGGACCAATCTCAATAATTGTTTCGTTTGCTTCAGGATTGACCGCGGCAATGATGCGATCGACGACGTGATTATCGACCAGAAAATTCTGTCCGAAACGACGCTTCGGAAAGTTGGTAGGCTGATCGTCCATGTTGAGCCGCCCCTCCCGGGTGGGTACCGGCCGGCAGAGTCCCAATTTCATTTCTCTGTGTCTCTGAGGATCTCCGTGCCTCTGTGGTGGACGCTCTTACCAAGTCATTTCAACACAGAGACACGGAGAACAACTGCAAAACTACGACACTGCTACTGTCCCGATTGCTTTCCTGGATAGCCCGTGATTTCAACATCATCGCCGTGCTGGCGGACTTCGATGCGCTGAAGTCTGATCGCTTCCGAAATATTTTCCGCACCGGCTCCGGCAATTGCCGAGGGCGCGTCCTGCCCGCCGACGACCATCGGCGCAATGAAGAAAGTGACTTTATCGATCAATTCCGCTTCCAGCAGCAATCCAGACAGTGATGGCCCACCTTCGACAAGCACGCTCTGCAGCGATCTTTTTCCGAGATGGTCCAGAACACTCGCCAGGTCGAGCGCCGAATCCTGCGCCACGACTTCCACATTGCGCTCGCTCAGCGCGTCCAATGAATCACCGTTGGCGTCCTTACACGCAAAGACAATTACCGGCCCCGCATTCGTTGTTTGCGCAAGTTGCGACTCGGGCGAAACGTGCAGGTACTGCTCAATCACCACGCGTACCAGCGGCCGCCGGCGTGACTTGCCTGATCGATCGGTCAACAGAGGATCGTCGGCGGTTACTGTGCGACCGCCCACCATGATCGCGTCGTATCGGTGCCGCATTTCGTGAGCGGCGGCGCGGGCAGCTTCGCCGGTTATCCAGCGCGATTCGCCGTTGGCAGTCGCAACTTTGCCATCTAACGACACGGCCATCTTCAAATGCAGGAACGGCCGGCCCGTGCGCATGAAGTGAATATACGCCTCGTTAAGTTGAGCAGCTTCGTCAGCGAGCAACCCCGTGCACACTTGAATTCCGGCTTGCCGCAAATGAGCAAAGCCGCGACCTGAGACTTTTGGATTTGGATCTTCGATGGGCGCGACGACGCGTTTGACGCCGGCTTTGATCAGCGCGTCCGTGCATGGTGGCGTGCGTCCCTGATGGGCGTGCGGCTCAAGCGAAATATAAGCCGTTGCACCGTGCGCGCCTTCACCGGCTTGCTCGAGCGCGATAGTCTCGGCGTGTTTGACTTGGTCGTAGACATAGAAGCCTTCGCCAACGATCTGCTGCTGATCGTTCGCAATCACGCATCCGACCAACGGGCCAGGACTGACCAACCCAATACCGCGCGCAGCCAGCTCGAGCGCGCGTCGCATCATGCGCCGATCGAAATCTGTAGTCTGAAGTGTGGAATCTGGAGCAGCCAAGCTTCGTGATTGTGCCCCGTGAGCCGAAGCTTTGCCAAGCGCGCTTGAGTTGTCGCGCGGCGCGGATTCAATTCATCCTTCAGCTTTCATTCTGGCAGTTCATCCCGATGTATCGGACTCGCGTCCAACAGTTCTAAGGTTATTTAGCCACCCGTTCCGCAATATGGTCTTCGCCGTTATAGTGCATATTGATTTTTACTGCACGTCCGTGGGCATCAAGCGTGAAAATGGCTTTACCGTCATAGAAGGGAAAGTAGAACTCGCTTGGAGATAGCGGGATTAAGCCTGCAATATAACGACCTTTCAGCTTGGCCGTAAGATAGTCGGGCTGGTTACTGATGTTCAAAACGGCGCCATCAGCCATTTTGAAATCGCCTTCGAGTTTGGCAAATTGCTCCGCGGTGAGTTTGACGAGTTTACCGCTGACGGGCATATCGTAAGGCAGACCAAGCACAATAGCCGACAGATCGCGCCGGATACGGCTAATCCGCGATCGGTCCAGGTTTGTCACCACGATGACAGTGATTTTGTCGTCGGGAAACTTGATGATATCGGAGAGGTATCCGGGCAGCACGCCACTGTGCCATAGGTGCCGGCGCTCGAACAGGCGATCAATGAACCAGCCGTAACCGTAGTTTCCCAGGCCTGGAGTGAAGACTTCCGCTACTTCTTCAGACGAAACTAATCGGCTTCCATCCATCATTTGGCTCCATCGATAAAGATCATCAACGGTTGAATACAAGCCCCCGTCTCCGGCCGGGGGCGTTAGTGAAAGCTGCGGTAGTCTTTTGAGGTGACCTGCCGTGAGAGAAACACCACTGAGAATTCTTTCCCAGCCGAGGTCTCCATGCGTGTATCCGTTAGCTAGATTCTTCGGAAGCTGGGAAGAGCCGAACATTCCTGAGTGTTTCATTCCCGCCGGTTGAAGAATCGCTTTTTTAACGAATTCGGGAAACGGTTGGCCCGATACTTTCTGTATTAAATAACTGAGAACGATATATCCGGTGTTGCTATAAGAAAATCTCTCGCCGGGTTTGAAATCTAGAGGAAGCTTCTTTGCGTTTTCAAGAATCCTGGTCGTAGCGTCGGGTTGATTCATGAACGCCAGGTACTTGTCCGAACCCAATTCAAGCTTCTCTTCATAATCAGGGATTCCGGACGTGTGACGCATGAGGTGCCGGATAGTAATCGGCGTCCATATCTCCGGGCAATCGTCGAGGTACTTGCAAATGGAATCGTCAAGTCGCAGCTTGCCTTGGTCGCGCAGTTTGAGCGCGGCCATTGAGGTAAACATCTTGGTAACGGAGGCGACGTCTTGCGGCGTTTCCAGCGTATAAGGAATTCGTCTCTCGACATCGGCAAAGCCAAATGCCTTCCGGAAAAGGATCTTCCCGTCTTTAGCGATTAGCGCCGCTCCGCTGAAGCGTCCTAGATCTGTTCTGATGGAAAGATATTGGTCAATTGAATTCGCGATGTCTTTGGTCTGGGCAAAGGCTGGCTGGGTTGAGATAGTAAGGATGAGCAGAAAAAGAACAATAGAATATGATTTCTGGAATTGCATGTGGACGCCTCGGCTCGATTTTGGACAAGCAAGACGTCCGTTTCACGCTGTTTGGGTTAGTAATGTTCCAGAGAAACAGCGAAGCAACATAACGTCTGAGTTGACTCTCCGGCGCAATTATTCATCCTGCTGCCGTCATCTCATCGTTTGCGGTTCGCTCCCGCCGCTCGCGTCCAGCGATTTGTTCATGCTAGTTCAAAACGAATCATAAAGTAGCCGCGATGCATGGCGGTGCAAGATTACGAATGAGAAGCGTTGAGAAGCTTAGCGCGACTTGCGGGACGGTTTGCCGTCTGACTCACTAAACTGCGCGTAAGCGACGCGAAAAAGTTCCGAGAGCGCTTTCGCAGTATGTGGCGTTAGGTGTTTGTCGGCGCGCAGGTGCGCTTCGACGATTTCAGGCGTCGATTCGTGCGGATAGTAAACGACTGGCTTCGGATCGTTGGCCGCGCGGTTACCATGATGCATCACGCGTTCAATCGGCATGTCGAGCCACGCGGCCAGACGCGCAATGTTGTCGGCGTCGGGTTTGCCCGTGCCGTTTTCAATCCGTGACAGCGTGGACGCCGAGACGCCCGTTTCGTCGGCCAGGTCGCGCAGGCTTATTCCCTGCTCTTCACGACGCCGGCGGATTGCGCTACCGAGTTCGGCTGTGTTGACTCCGCTTTTGTGTGCCATGGGCCAGAAGCTTAACACGCTCTGATTTTAGGCGCAATACTCTGTTTTATGTCTGAAACAAGACCGGCAGAACTGCGAGCGGTAGCGAGCGGGTTAAACGGTAATGACCTGGTTTGAAGAGTGGCCCGGGCGTCTCGCCCGTGGATCACGCGCAAGATGCGCGTGCCACCTCTTTATCCCGCTCGCTACCGCCGCGGTTCTGTAATGCGCTAACCTCGCGGCATCCGCTTACCTAATCGATGAACTGGCGCTGCCACAGTTCGAGGTTCAGGAGTTGAAAAACCTGAAGGTTGTAATCTTCGCGGCCGGAGAGATTTGTGTCGATAATGCGTCGCACTTCCTGCGGATCGAATAAGCCGCGGCGGCGAACGCCGTCCTCAGACAACAAGTCATCGAAGATCGGCCGCAGCGGTCCGCGTAGCCACGAACGAATCGGCGCACCGAATCCGGCCTTTTTGCGCCAGACGACCTCGCGCGGCAAAAGCTTTTCCGCGGCGCGCTTCAAAATGTATTTGCGCTTCAGGCCGCGCAGTTTTAAGTCAGGCGGCATACGCGCGGCAAGCTGCAGCATCTCGACATTCAAAAACGGCACGCGCACTTCGAGGTTGGCCGCCATCGAAGTTTTGTCCGTCGTCATTAAGTTGAGACATGGCAGGAACGTTTTGAGATCGACGTAGAGCAATTGATTCAGCGGCGCTGCATTTTTCGCGCGCGCAAAATAATCGCGATGCGCAGAGTATGCGTCGATACCACGCGTCGCTTCACGTAAGTTATCGGTGTACAGCCGCGACTTCATTTCATCGGTGAAGTAAGTCTCGAATCCAAGATAGCGTTCCTGAAAATCGAGCGCCGCGCTGCGGGCAAACTTTTTCGCGTTGCGTAAAGGCGCAGTCAGTTTACCCGGCAGCCCACCCGGCAAAACGCTGGCAACCGTTTTCATCAAAGGCCGTCGCACAAGTTGCGGCACCGGATCGAACGCGCCGGCAAGTTTCATCGCCATCTGTCGCGGATAACCTGCGAATACTTCGTCGCCGCCCATGCCGCTCAACATCACGCGCATCGATTCGCGCGCCGCGCGACTGACCAGGTAACTCGGAATCGCCATGTCGATCGGTGGCTCGTCCATGTGATAGACGAGCTTAGGCAGAAGCTCTGCGACCTCAGGCTTCAGCATGATCTCGTGGTAATCAGTCGTGAGTTGCTCGTTCACACGACGCGCCCATTGCACATCGTCAGGAATAATGTCGTAGCGCAAGTCTTCCGCTTCAATTCCGATCGCATAAGTGCCGACCGGCCGTCCGTTGCTGTGTTGCTTCATCATCGCGACGATTGAAGACGAATCAACTCCGCCGGAAAGAAACGAACCCAGCGGCACGTCCGCAACCATCTCGAGTTTCACGACGCGATCGAGTGTCTCGAGCACACGCTCCTGCCACCAACCTTCGTCTCTGCCTTCTTCAATTTCGTCGAAGGAGATGTCCCACCACTGATGTTCAGTGAGTTCATCGTTTTGGAGTTTGACGAAATGTCCGGGCCGAACAGTTTTGATGTCTTTGAATAGCGTGTTCGGATCGGGCGCCCAGAGAAACGTGAGGAACTGATGCAGACTCTCGTGATCGAGTTCAGCTTTGATAAGGCCGCTCGCGAGTATCGATTTGACCTCCGAGGCGAATACAAAGCACCCTCCCTGACGGTCGGGTTTCCGCAATTGCGCGTAATACAGCGGTTTGATGCCGACGCGATCGCGAACCAGGTACAGCGCGCGTTCTTTATCGTCCCAAAGCGCGAATGCAAACATCGCATTTAAGTGGTCGAGAGATTTCTCTCCCCACTCAGCCCAGGCGTTGAGCAGCACTTCCGTGTCGCTGTGCGTCTTAAACCGATGGCCTTTGCTGGCAAGTTCTGCACGCAACTCCTGATAGTTGTAGATCTCGCCGTTGAAAATCACGACAAAGCGCTTATCGTGCGACCACATCGGCTGATGGCCGGCGCTGCTGGTATCGATGATCGACAGCCGCCGATGTCCGAAACAAACACGACTGCCTGCTTCATTGATCGAAGAGGACATCCACACACCTTCATCGTCGCGACCACGATGTTCGATGGCGTGCAACATCGCGCCGATTTGCGCGTCTGGATTTACATCAATTATTCCGGCAATTCCGCACATCTCTATTAAGCGAGACTCATCCCATTCTCACCTTGCTTCGGCAATGCTGCGCAAGTCGGCGAACGCGAATCGTGTCAGTACCCCGAGCGGTAGCGAGGTGGATCATCGCGCCACATCCCTTTTGATCCGGTCGCTATCGCTCCCGGTACTGACACCGTCGGCTGCTCATTACTCATTACTCATCACGTTTGTCTTTGAGTCTCTCTTCAATCAATCCGCTGACCCATTCCGCGCGCGCGTCCCACGTTCCTTCGCGAACCGCGTCCTGCCGCGCGCGCATTAATTCAGTCCCCTCTTCGCGTAATGCGTCATCGATCAAATTAAGAAACTTTTCGTGAGTTCGTCCAATCCGCAAAACGTTGCTCATCGATTCGTACTCGGGAAGTGGCGAAATCACCACCGGCTTTCCGGAAGCGAGATACTCTCGCACTTTGATCGCGGAACCGTAACTTGTAAATGGAACTTCAGTGTTCCATGGCAGCACGCAGACGTCGAATCCAGCGGCATAATGCGGCAGTTCTGCGTACGAAACCGGCGGCAGAAAATGTACGTTCGGCAGCTCCTCGATTTCCAAGCCGCGCGATTTGTTGCCGATGAAGATCCAGTTCCATTCAGGACGATCCCGCGACGCCTTCTTAATCAGATCCTGATCGATCAACCAAGGTTCAATCGCGCCAAAATATCCGATGCGTGGGCCTGGAATCTGCGCAATTGCATCGGTCACGACCACTTCGCCGCGACCCAGGCGCGACCAGTGATCGAAATCGACAGCCTGTTCCAACAAGTATGACTTCTCTTTTCCGTTGGTAACTTCACCAAACAATTTTCGGCTCGAATAAAAAACCAGATCGGCGGCTTCGATCGCACGCTCATGCAACTTGCGAATGAACTCTGGGTCAGTCGCGTGGTCCATCGTGTTCGCATCGTACTTGTCAGAGACGTGATAGATCACCATTGATTCATCAAGCCGGCCGACGACTTCTACGGCGGTCGGAATCGCAATCCACAAAATAGGTCGCGAGAGTCCGCGGCGCTTAGCCAGCGAAGAAATTTGCGCGGTCAGCAGCCGGCGATTCGTCGCGGCGGCAGCGGCGCTACCGAAGAAAGGTATGACTGCCGGCGACACGACCGTGATTCCTTCTTCAGTCGTGCGGGCGAGCTTCGCGTAACTCTTCAGCTTACGTCTGACGCGCGGCAGCAGCTCGCCACTTTTCACCGGCGCCAAACCCATGGAAATCGAATTTACGAAGATGACTTTGTTGCCCGCGCGCGCGAACCGTCGCATGAGGTGGTTCTTCGAATGTGGATGGTGATACCACCAGTCCTCTCCGCCAAAACAAATGATAGAACGGTCATGAAGCATCGATACGAAAGTAATCGCTAAGGCGCCGCCGTTAAAGAATCCGTCCAAATCCGCGCCAACTGTTCTGATTATGCCAGGCGATCGTCACATCCTCTGCCCCTACTTCGCGCCACCACTCTTCGAACTCTTCGCGCGAAATGTAGAACGCGGTCGGCGCAACCAGATGATCGAAAACGATTGAATGCTGCTCGCGCCAATTAAAACGGGAAACGTAATTCAGATAGTCGTTGTAGAAGAGATGACGCGCCACGTTCGCGCCAGACTTACTTCTATTTAGCGGTCGATAAACAAGTTTCGTTGCCAGATACATCGCGGCCGCGGGAATTTTTGACAGATGAAAAAGGCCACGCCGATTCATCGACGAAGTCACCCGGCGCACCGGATTTACAAAGCTGACAATCCATCCGTTGTTTTCTGCGCCATAAATCCACGCCGACATGTAGCCACCAGGTTTCAATTTCGAGACGAGTGATTTGAAGCCTTCGCGCGGATTCGGCAAGTGATGGAGGACGCCGACAGAGAATGCGTAATCGAACGCTCGCCGCAGCGGGAGGCGAAAAATGTCGGCCTGAATGATGTGAGCATTCGGCAGATCGCGCGTGGCTGTGAAAGCGACCTCGACTGCGTCGCTCAGATCGACCGCGATGATGTCTTTTGCACCCCATCCCGCGATGCGGCGCGTGTGACGGCCTTTGCCGCAACCGCCCTCCAACACGGCTTTGCCCGCGAAGAACTCAGCGGTGACCGGCGCAATCCAATCTAGGAATTGCTGCCCGAAGTGAGCGTCATCGTGCGAAAACTCCTGCCAAGACCAGCCGAAACTTTCCGCCGTCGCTTGTTTGTCTGATTCGAGATTTGAGAAGTCCGCAAAACGTGGAATGCCGCGAGCGATCGGAAAGTTCCGACTGCAGGAAGCGCATTGCAGCTCGCCACTGAGAATTTCGCTTCCCTCTTCTTCGGCTGTTGAAGTCAATATGATGTCGCCGCCGCAGGAGGGACAGGCGAGATAATCGAGCAGAGTTCGCTTCATCGATCGGCGCTTTCACCTTCCGTGGGCGGATTATCACCGGCGCGTGCGACCAAAAGGCCGGAAACGCCGATGGGAAAATTCATGAAGCGCAGAAACGTCGCCTCGGCTCCGAAAATTCGCGAAAACAGTCCATTGAAGATGGAGATATTGATGCGAGCTTCAGAGTCGATCTTTAACCCCGTCAAGCGCATGATCATGCGAACGAGAAACACCGCCGGAAGAAAAGTAATGTTCGCATAGGTCGCGCGCTCAATTTCAAAGCCAGCCTCGCGCGCGACGCGCTGCAGTTCAGAAAGCTTATATCTGCGCCGATGATGGCTGACTTCATCCTGCACGCCCCAAAGCCACATGAATGTCGGCACGAACAGCAGAATGTGCCCGCCCGGACGCAGAATGCGATGCATCTCGCGCAGCCCTCCTAAATCGTCATCGAGATGCTCGACCACATCGAGCGCTGTCACCAGGTCGAACGTGCCGTCCTCGTAAGGCAACGACTCGGCTGCGCCTAGCTTCACGTTGAGTTTTCGCTGGCGACAGAACTCGATTGCATCCGGCGAAATGTCTACTCCGTCTGCTTCGCCGAATTCCGAAAGCATCTTCAGATTCGCTCCCGTCCCGCATCCGACATCCAGGATGCGCGGAGTGCGATCGACAACCTCGGCGCAAATTTCTTTCGCGAAGCTTGCGATGATGTGTGTACGTCCCACATACCACCAATGCGACTCCTCCAGCTCGTAGAGAAGCGGATAGGTATGTTCCATCATCTCGCGCGGCAGCGACACGTTTAGACTGTCCACTTTCGTCGTCATGAATCGAATTAATGCGACAATCTTAATTGACCAAAGCGCCACAGAGAAACGAGCGTGACTGCGGCAAAGATCGGTAGCAGTCCATGCACCGGCTGCACATAACGAATCTCTGTATGCGCGAACGTTCCGGGAACGAGATAATAAAAGATCGTGGCCAGCAGCAGGACCGTCAGCTTCCAATTTTTCCGCCAACCCAGCCACACGCCGATTGCCGCCAGCGGGACCAGGGCATAACGAGCAATACTTTGGATGGCTCCCAACGGATAAACAGCGGCTGCGACAAATCCTCCTTGCCAGTTAACCGGGAGACACTTGGGTGCTGTGACATTGATCCCGGATGTTCCGTAGTACGGCGACGGCTCGCCAGCCACTTTCAGCATTCCCCACATGCGATGCAGCATTACGCCGCAGTACCAGATGGGATGCTGCTTGATAAACTCGAGCGACTCGCGAGTACGTTCGCGTTCCCGTTTGATGCCGTCCGGCCACATGGCTTCGATCGGGTAACCGGCCGGCAGGCCCATTTTGATTCGCTCACGTTCGATCATCTTGTCGTCACCGTACATGAAGCCGGCGCTGCGGCCCAACTCCGTCTCGCCCAAACCCTCCCAAAGGTTCACGCCGATCGTTCCGCCCGTCGGGGTGAAGTCAGGAAAGACGAGATAGTTGCGCACGACTATTGGCGAAATGATGATAAAGGTCGTAAGCACTATGGCCGCGCTCATTAAGAGGCGTCTTGGCAAAGGTGCTGCTGCCAAAAACAGTACCGGCAGCGCCCAAAACAAACATAGATAGAGCGGGTTGACTCGCAACCAGCAAGCGATGCCCAGGGCTGCACCTGACGCTACCGCAAACCAAACGTTGTTGCGTTTCACAGCAACCAACAAAAGCCACAACGCGCCCAGAACACACCAGGTGGTCGGCGCATCTGCCGAAGGCCAAACGCCAACAATCGCCAGAAGCGGAGACAGCGCGACCAGTACGCTCGTGATCAGTGCTATTCGCCAGCCATAGACCGTCACGGCGATGCCCGTAGTCAAAAGCAGACACAGAGGCAGATCCATCGCTGCCTGGATCCTCTGGACAGCGTAGGCAGAACGATTGCTGGTTAGGCGATAAACGATGGCCACGAACCAGGGATACGCCGGCGGATACTGCACTTGATCAGTTCTGGTCGGGTCATCGATCCAAAAGATTCGCGCGCGTCCGTCGAGAATGTTCTGCGCGTTTTTATCGAACACGCGATACGACCCGTATTGAAACCAAGCGGCGTCGTAAAGGTGATTGCGAACAAAGTTGTAAGTAAGCCAGCGAATGGCGCCAGCAAATGCGAAGACCACAACAAAGAAGATAATTCGTTTGCGTGTCGTTGGTGAGGCGCTGAAAAGAAATGACATGCTAGAAGGCGGCACGGGCCTGTCCGCGATTTAGCGCGGTTTCTGATCGCCCAGAGGCGGCAAATCCCAGGCGGTCGCTGACGGCATAGAGAGGCCGCTGCTTTACTTCGGTATAGATTCGTCCCAGATACTCGCCGATCACGCCGAGACAGAGTAACTGCACGCCACCCATAAACAGGACGGCGACGAACAAAGACGCCCAGCCGCGGCCGAACCGCAGATCATAGAGTCCGAAGACGCGCGCGACCACGGCCAAAACGATTCCGCCAATAGCAATCCAAATCGCCGCGAGCCCGGTCAAAGCTGCCAGTCGCAACGGCAAAACTGAAAACGAGAAAATGCCATCCATGCCGAATTTCATCATCTTCAGAAACGGATACTTGCTGGCGCCGGCGTGACGCGCCTCGCGTTTGTAAAAGATGGGCGTCTGGCGAAATCCCACCCAACTCACCATGCCGCGCAAGAACCTGCCGCGCTCAGGCATCGCGACCAACACGTCAACAACTTTACGATCCATCAAGCGAAAGTCGCCCGTGTCGACCGGAATCTCAGTGTCTGAGAGCCGATTGATCAATCGATAGAAAACTTTCGCGGTCCACAGCTTGAAACGGCTTTCACCCGCGCGGCTGATGCGGCTGCCGTAGACAACTTCGTTTCCTGCGCGCCACAGCTCAATCATTTCGGCGATGACTTCCGGCGGGTCTTGAAGATCGGCATCGATGAGGATTACTGCATCGCCGTCAGCTTCCGCCAGCCCCGCAGTTGCCGCCATTTGATGTCCGAAGTTTCTCGACAGTCGTAATACTCGCACGTGCCGGTCGGCCAACTGCAATTCCCGCAACAAAGAAAACGTTTCATCGCGGCTTCCGTCATCAACGAAGATCATTTCGAACTCGATATCAGGCAGCGACGCGAGCGTCCGCGCCAAGCGTTCGTGCGTGCTCCGCAGCACGGGCTCTTCGTTGTAACAAGGAATGACGACTGAAAGCAGCATCTATTTTCGCGCCGAAATAATAACATTCCAGCCGATAGTTCGGCGCAGGGCGTGGAACATGGCATTGGGAATTAGCCGCCCAACGAAGAACAATTCCGGACGGATGAGCTGTTCAACTTGCACATCGGTTTCGCGGAACATCGAGAACAGTTCGCGCGCTTGCCGCCGGCTGTAAACTTTCACCAGGGGCTGACCGCCGCCTTCGTTAACTTCCACGTAGCGCGACATGATCTCTTCTGGCGAACGACCGCGCAGTAATTGTCCACGCAGCAATCCGCGATGCAGGATAATTTCAAACCAATAGTTCCAGGAATGCCGGTGATAGAGCATCACCCGCGCCAGTCCACCGGGACGCAGGACGCGATGGATCTCGCGCACGGCGCCGGCGGTGTCGGGCGTATGGTGTAGCACGCCATTTGAATAAACAACGTCGAAGCTGTCGTCCTTAAACGGAAGGTTCTCGGCGTCGTTCAGCGCGAAGTCTCCGGTTTGGCCGTACAACTTGAGATGATGGCGCGAAGTTTCGACGGAACGACGCGTGAGGTCCACGCCGGTGACACGCGCGCCGCCACGCGCGAACTGCAAGAGATCAGTGCCCATGCCACAGCCGACTTCCAGCAGACGCTTGCCGGCGAAATCGTTGAAGCCCATGACTTCCGGCATCCACGGGGCGTACTCCTGATAACGATGGCGTTCGACTTCGTCGAAGAACTCGCGCGTGCCGAATTCATGCTCGCGGCCGTACACAGCGCCAGCCGGATCGTGCGTCCATTGTTCTCGGGCGCGTTGCTTGTCGTTTGCGGTTACCATAACTCAGGTCGTTACGCCGCTGTCCCCTCTCCCTTGGGAGAGGGAGTAATAAGCTTCAATTACTCTCTGCGCGTTGTGTTTCCAGGTATGCCGCTCCACTGCAGTTCGACGCGCTGCCGCTCCTAAATTTTCGCGAAGTTCCTTTGACGAACTGAGTCGGGTGATTGCGTCCTTCAAAGCGTCCACATTTCCCGGTTCGACCAGTAACGCGGTCTGCTCGTCCATGAGCACTTCACCAATTTGGCCGAGCCGGCTTGCAACAATTCCCTTGCCCATCGCCATGTATTCGAACAGCTTCGTGGGCGAGCCGAAGAATTCTGCGCCGGCATCGAGCGGCACATGCGGCGAGACAAGTATGTCGCAAGCGTCCAGCAGCCGCGGTACCTCATCGTGCGCGACCGCGCCTTTCATGATCACGCGATCCCGCACGCCACCTTCGCGGAGAATTTCTTCAACGCGTTCGCGCAGTGCGCCGCTGCCAATCAGAAGGAAACGGATCGCAGCGTCGCGAGGAATTCGCGCGATTGTCTTGGCCAGGATTTCAACCCCGTGCCATGGCCCGAACGTGCCGACAAATCCAACCAGCGTCTCTTCGGGCGCGATGCTCAGTTCGCGTCTCGCAACCTCGCCGCCGATGTGCGGTTGAAATTTCTCTGTGTCCACACCGTTTGGGTTCACAATGATCTTTTCCGCAGCGACACCGGCCGCCAGGAGGTTTTTTCTTTCAACTTCCGAAACCACGAAGATGCGCGTGGCCGCTTTCAGGTTCAAGGTTTCATAACGCGCCAGCAGATCCAGCTTGTTCACTCGATCCCAAAAACGCCCGACCCAAACCTCGGATCCGTTGTACTCCAGAAACAGCGGCCGTCCGCTGCGCAGGGCCGCGGCGACGCCGGCCCAACTAAAACGCGCGTAGCGTTGATAGATGAAATCCGGGGGACTCGGTTTGATTTCGGCGATTGCAGCTGCGGTGAACCGCAGGTTGTTATGGATATCAAAGGCCGCGCGCGACGAGCCGACGGGCTCAGGCCAGATGATCTTCATCTCCTCACGGGCTGGGTCGCGTCCGGCAATTTCGTCATTGCTAATCAACGATACGCTTGCGCTCAGTTGGCGCGCCGCATTGATGAACCCGTTGATGTGACTCGCCGCGCCACCCGCTTGCGTTCCCGGCCCGGGCGAAGAGCGCAGATATACGATCCTTGGATTCTTCGCTGCCTCCGTATTTTTCGGCCGATGTTCGCCGGCCTGGACGGCAGTTTCTAATTCTCTCAATTCCGCCTCCGCGCGTTTTAGCGAGGCCCGACTAATCGTGAACTCTTTCGCCAACCGCGCGGGTGCATGAGCGAGCGCATGCAGCTTCGCTTCTTCGCGCCAGCCGCCGTAGTTGTCGAGAATCACAGAATTGCCGGCCGAAGCGAGCGCGCCTAACAGCAAAAACGCATCCTGTCCGCGCTGCCACGCCAGCCGTTCAGTGGCGACCGCGAAAACATCGGGATGCATTGAACGCACTACGCGTATGCGTTCTACCGGCGAGGCAGACTGAAACTCGTCGCGTCCAATCATCTGAATTGTCGAGTCCTTAAATCGCCGCTGCAATTCGCCCTGGGCGTGGCTCGGATTACCACTCAAATTCAGGAGAGCTATTTTCATGCGGCGACTTACGACGAAGCTTTCGACGGTGAGGTGACGGCCGGTTGCAGTCTCAACAGATTCCGCAGCTCGTGAGCGCGCAGCACAAACGTCTCGGTCATTCGGCGTCCCGTTTTCACGCGAAAGTAAACAGCAACCAGAAGGAAGATCAGCGCATAGCTCAAGGTTGATGTGACGGCTGCGCCGCGAGCGCCAAATGTTGGCACCACCAGCAGATTCAAACCAATGTTGAAGACCACCGTGACGATCCAAAACAAGGGTATCGCAGCGGGCAAGCCGGTGCCGGTGAAATGCTGAACGAGCACCGACTCCAATCCCATCAAAAAGATTCCCGGCAAGAGTAAAAGCAACTGTACCGTGGCGTCGGCGAAGCGCGCGCCGTAGATGAATGGCAACAAGAACGCCAACGCGGCCGCGCCGACGCAGGTCACCAACATTATCAACGTTGCATGACGGGTTACTCGCACGGCGAACTCTCCGTGCGTGTCTTGCGAGGCGGCGACTCGCGGAAACAGTAACGTCGCCATCACTCCCGGCAGCATCAAGAGCAGAAATGAAAACTGCGACGCCACCCCATATACCCCGGCTTCAGCCGCGCCCCGAAAGCGATTCACGATCAGCAAGTCAGTGCGCAGGATGATCACGCCGGCCATGACTGAAATGTAGAACTTCATGCCGTAACCGACCATCGCTTTCAACAAATGGGAGTCCGGCCGCGTCGGCCGCGCCTGCTTCTGCCCCGACACAACTCGTCCAACATAGATCGCCACCAGCAAAGTGAGCATCGTTCCGGTCAATGTGTTCAAGAGAATCAGGAAGGACAGTTCCCGATGAAGAACGATAAGCGCCACCACTACGTTGACCAACACCAAAGCCGGAAGCAGCGCGTCAAATAAATTGAGTTGACGGATTCGATCCAATGCCAGCAGGACGTTGAGGGCCAGCACAAACAGAAGCTGAAACGGTATGGCTGCCGCGGCGATAGCCAACAGCGTAAACGAAACTCCGCCAAACAGCTCTGGCCTCGCCCAGACGAGCGCCAGCACAACGATCGTCAGCGGAATTCCTATGACGAGCGCGACAGCAATTGCATTAGCCCAGATAGGACCGACCGTCGAACGATCGCGCGCGATGAAATAAGTGTTCGCCGACGGCAGTCCCACGCTGCCAATCTGTAGCGCCAGGGCCACCGTGACATTCACGACCGAGTAAATCCCAAAGCCTTCAGGTCCGAGCCAGCGCGCGACGATCAATCCGGAACCAAAAACTCCCGCCAGCATCAACAAACGGGTGCCGAACGTCAGCGCGACGCCGGAGACGAAGCTGCCGAAGACGGGCGCGTCGTCAAGCGAAATCGTTGTAGCAGATTCGGAAGTGGTCATGAACTCGCTTGCAGGGCAAAAGTGCCGTCGGCACGAAATGTTTATGGACCGAGGACGAGTTCTAACCCCGCACCGTCGAATTGAGGGAATCCCGAATTCACCGGGATTCCCTCAATTCGGAAAAAGCAAAAAGCAGAAAGCACGCGGGACTATAAACATTCTGCCGCTACGCGGCTGGGGTTCGACTCAAACATTACTCGATCCACCGATCGTACCAAACACTCAAATTCAGCAAGCACCACAGATGCGCGCTCCAGTCGCGCTGCTCTCGCCGGTGCTCATCGACGAGGCGCTCGATAAACTTGTAGTCAAAGAAATTCCGCGCGCGAATGCGTGACTGCATTATTTGCTGAACCAAATCTTCACCTCTGGGTCCGCGGAACCACTCGCGCGCCGGCGCGCCAAATCCACGCTTCGGCTTGTACAGCAGATCCTTCGGCAGGATCGATTCCAGGGCGCGCTTCAGAATGTGCTTGCCGGTGCCACCTTTGACTTTCAACTCGCGCGGCAAACCCATCGCGTACTCGATCAAATGATGATCGAGAAACGGAACACGCGCTTCGACCGAAGTGCTCATCGTAATCTTATCGACCCGCATCAAAAGAAGCTCTGGCAGACGCAATTTCAATTCGAGGTAGGTCATGCGCGCCGCGAAATCTGAATTCGGCCGGGCGTTTGCGATGGTGTCGAGATAGTGTGCGACCACAGCGTGCGTCGACAGTCCGTTGTAACGCGCGCGCAACTCTGGCGACAGCACTTTCGGTTTCGTTGCTTCATCAAAAACGCTGACGCCACCCCAAAACAGTGGCTGATCGGCGCCGAGCCGCCGTAACAACTCACCGGCTTTTTGTTTCTTGAAAGTCTTTTGCGCGAGCGGAACTGCAATAGCCGCCGCAGCCCGGCGCGCTGCCAGCGGCGCCTTTTCTGCGTAGCGCCAAAATCTTTCTTCGATGCGCAGATACGTCCCGAACCAGTCGTAACCGCCAAAGATCTCATCAGACCCTTCGCCCACCTGCACGACAATTGTTCCCGACTCGCGCGCCAGTTTGGAAACGTAATACAACGGCACACAGACCGGATCGGCAATTGGCTCGTCCTGATGAAACACGAGCTCGGGAAGAAACTTCTCCATCTCTTCGCGGCCGATGATCACTTCGTGATGGTCAGTTTGATAACGCTGTGATAAAGAGCGCGCGGAATCCAGCTCGTTCAAATCAACTGCATCATGAAAGCCGACGGTGAAAGTGCGCACCGGTTGCGTCATCAGCTCAGACATGAGGGCGACATTTGCGGACGAATCGACACCGCCGGAAAGAAAGACTCCAAACGGCACGTCCGCCATCATTCGCTTTTTGATCGACGCGCGCAGCAGTTCGAGAATTCTTTGTTCGTGCTCTTCTTCAGCGACTTGAGCATCTGTAGATTCCGGCGGCAACGCGTCCCAATACTGGGTCAAACGAGTTTCGCCGCTCCGATCGATGACGAGCATATGGCCGGCAGGAATTTTTTGGACGCCCTGAAACAATGTCTGCGGCGCGGGCGTCGTCAGGAACGTGAGGTAATGATAAAGCGCCTCCTCGTTGACCTCCGCCGTGACGGCTGGGTGCTGGAGGATCGCTTTGATCTCAGAAGCGAAGATGAAGCGGCCGTTGGACTGATGAAAATATAGCGGTTTCACGCCCGCACGATCGCGCGCGAGCACAAGCCGCTCACGTTCCGCATCCCAAATGGCAATCCCGAAATCGCCTTCGATGTCGTGAACGAAATCGAGGCCGCGCTCTTCATAAAGATGCAGGATCGTTTCTGAGTCGGTTTGTGACGCGTAAAGGTGGCCGCGCTGCTCAAGTTCCGCGCGCAATTGAGCGTGGTTGTATATTTCTCCGTTGAAAACCAGCCAAACGCGATCGGTACAACCATGCATCGGCTGATGTCCGGCTTCTGACAAATCGATGATCGACAAGCGGCGAAATCCAAAGCCACCACGCGCATCGTCGAAAACCAACTCGCCCGCATCGTCCGGGCCGCGATGCGTCATGACATCGCGCATTGAGACCAGCAGCTCGCGCCCGACATTGCCGCGCGCCGCGCCGTATTCCCAAACTCCGCAAATGCCACACATAAAAACGAGAGGTCAGAGGTCAGACGTCAGATTTAGTTCTTCGATTTCGCCGGCGATCTACAGCTGTCCCGGTTCTGCCTGCAGCGCAGCAATCAATCCCATGGCTCGATTGTCGTCTTCGCTCGCAGACGAAGGAATCAAGGCCCAACGCTTCTGCACGGGAACATTCCCTCGGTGTAGCCAGCAAACAATTGTCGAAGCTTTCTTCTCGCCGTAATCCGTAGAAACAAAGCCAGGTTCCAAGACCGGCGATGCCTCAGTTAAGGGCGCAATCAACAATCGCGCGCGGCTAATCTTATCGCACAGTTTCACGTTTCCATCAGCAGTTGTCTGGACGTCAATGTTCGGCGCGCAGTGAAAACGAAATGCGAAGTCGTGTGTGCCCGCGCCGTCAAAAGAGTCTTCGATCAACCAATAGCGATCCGGCTTTTCGAACCGGATTGAACGGCGATGCGTCACCGGCTGATCCAATCGTCGATAACCATCGTGTTCGGCCACCACCTGATCAAACTCAGAATTCGTTTCCCAGCTGAGCACCCGCGGATGCGCCTCGTCGCCGATAACAAAGGGCATCGATTGGTCAGTCGTGTTCAGCTCTGACCCGTCGATTTGGACTGTCGAATGGTATGCAGTCGACCGAAATAATTGCCGCTCGCGGAGATCGTGTGTGTAGACGTAAGAGCCAGGATCGATAATGAACGAGGTCCCGCCCGCGGAAATCTCAATGCTCAATGCGTCGTTGTGACCGTGAGAGCCTCGGCCGTTTAGACCGCTACCGCTGGCATTGAATAGTAGAAACATATCTTGATTGCGAAGAATGTAGATGCCTGCGTTTGTGAAAGCCTGCGACTGCGGCGGCGCAGAAGCAGGCCGGGCTTGATAATCACGCACGCCCTGCTCATCGAGAATCCAAAGCAATTCCTGGGTAAGCACGCCCCCTGAGTGCTCCTCTTGCGGACTGCGCATTTCTCCCGGGTTCATCTTGCCGGAGGCATGCATACTCAGCGCGTCGACAATCTCCAGCACGTACGCATGATCGTCAGCCGCGCGCTTCACAATCGGAAAAATCTGGCCGCTATCCGAGTCACCTATCAGCGGCGCGCGGCCGTCAGGCCGCAAGTATGCGCGCGTGTATGCGGCCATCGACCGCAGCTTCTGCCAATACTTTTCCTCAGTCTCGATTCCATTCGCGCGACAGAGCACGAACGAATAAAGCAACAACTCAAGTTTCAGCCGATGATAACCGGTTGAGCTTTCTGAGTCCGCGCCGTCCGGCAGAATCTGTTTGTCGAACTCGTTGAGCAATTCGCGCAAACCGAACTCGCGCCACTCAGACGCGTCCTGCAATTCCGGCAGCAAGATTCCCAACCACAGAAGCCCGGCGACGTCGCACATGTAATGGTTGCTCGTCGCGATGTGTGAATACTCAAGATTGCGGCGAATGTGTGCGCCGTGCTGATCGAAGATCATCAGGAGCTCAGCAAACGCATCTTCATCAAGGTGCGGCGACGGCAGAAAAAGGAAGAACGCGCCGAGCAGATTCATCGCGCGCAACGCGACTTCCATCGCACACGCCCAATTGGCGCCGCGACCAACCGGATTCTGAGCGCGCCAGCTACGGACTTGATGCAAAAACTCTGTCGAGAAAGCTTCTGCCTCCGACGTTGTTCTCCCTGACCGCCCCACCCCAAGCGGGCTGCCCGCTTGGGGACCCCGTGGTCGGGCTTCTGACACGACCGCGTGCGCCCGTCCTAGCGCAATTAAGTGCGAGAGTCGATTTAATTCCCACAAAACGCGTGCGTCCGAACCGTCACCGCGAAACAGATTGATGTCGGCATGATAGTCCAGTGGCCATTCGACGCCTGACAGCGGATCGCGATTCCAATCGATCTCGTCCTTGCCGAAACATTTTTCGCCGAATCCAAGCAGCGGCCAGCAATGTTCGTTCGCGATGCCTTCCGCTTCAGTGAGTAACGCTTCAGTTTGCTCAGGAAATAATTCTCTCTGCTGATGCGCCGTAGCCTTGGGTGCCGCGAAGCCGGCGAAGAATTTTGGTGATTCGCGCTTGCGAAAATGAGCCAACAGTTCAGTCCGCGACATCAACGCGAATTCCGGCGTCAATCGGGCGGGTTGTCGATTGAGTTGTTCCAGTTGCGCGCGCTCGCGTCGCTGGTGCAAACGGACGTTCATGCGGCGGACAGCTTCCAGCGCAGCAGTGCTTGTGCGCACCTCGCCCCGCAGCATTTGCTTGATTCGAGTTACACCCTTCATACGTAGATCGCTAGACCGTAATTCGCGAAGCTCAACCGAACAAAGTGCTAATCAATCGATCGCGAGTTGTTTGGAAGTGCGAAGCCACATCCTGAAGGATACCCGAGAGGGCTCCAATCTTTAATGGATCGTGACGCGGAATTGATGTGGTGCTCGCCGCGTTCAGTAGTGGTCAATCGGAGGGGACTGCCCGTTTGCCGCGTCTCGACATAACCCAGTTTTCGAAGTGCTTTTGCTAACTCGATTCCGGAAATGTCGCGCGGGAGCTTCATGCAGCGATTACTTCATCGCGAACGAAGTGCAACCTGATTACCCTTGGGCCCTTGCCTTCTTCGAAGTGACAGCGGACCGCATCACGCACCTGCTCACGCAGACCCTCCAGACTCTCCGCTTCGGCAAAAATTAATTCGCCCAGCGCACGAGCTGTGTAACCACCTTCGACGGCCTGCTCAACTTGAAAAATGAGTTCGTCCATAGTCTGTTACAGTCTAATTATCCGCGCGCGACTGCCGCGTCGCAAATCGCCATTCAGCGCGTTGCGAGTATCGACAACGAGAGGCGCCAACTCAATTACGCGGGCGTAATCAATGCCACTGTGGTTCGTCACGATCACAACACAATCAGACGTGCCAATCTCATCTTCGGTGAGCTCGACCGATGAAAGGGGCTCGCCGCTGCCTTCCGTGTGGGCGTCATCGAACCTCAGGTCGCTGACAAACGGATCGTGATAGCGCACATCGCAGCCCTTCAATCGCAAACGATCGATGATCGAGAGCGCCGGACTCTCGCGCACATCGTCTATGTCTTTCTTGTACGCAACTCCGAGCAAAAGAATCCGCGAACCATTCATCGCCTTGCGCGCATCGTTCAATCCGTCGGAAACCAGTTGGACGACGTGTTCGGGCATCCGCGAGTTCACTTCTTCCGCTAAGCCGATGAAACGAGAGTCGAAGCCGTGCTGCCGCGCTTTCCATGAAAGATAGTGCGGGTCGAGCGGAATGCAGTGGCCACCAATGCCGGGCCCTGGATAAAACGGCATGAAGCCGAACGGCTTGGTCGCGGCCGCGCCAATCACCTCCCACGTGTCGATGCCGAGCGCGTAACACAAACGCGCCATCTCGTTCGCCATCCCGATGTTGACTGCGCGAAAAGTATTCTCCAAAAGTTTCGCCGCTTCCGCGACGCGCGCCGAGCTGACCGCATGAACTTCTCGCACAATTTGCGAATAGAGAAAGGCCGCGACTTCCGTCGAGTCGTCAGTGACTCCGCCCACGACTTTCGGAATATTGTGCGTCTTGAATTCAGGATTGCCTGGATCGACGCGTTCGGGCGAGAACGCGATCAGGAAATCCTCGTCGAGTTTCAAACCGGTTTCTTCCAGCATCGGCAGAAGTACTTCATCGGTGGTGCCGGGATATGTCGTCGATTCGAGAATGATTAGTTGGCCACGCCGCAAGCGCTTCTGGATCTCTTCCGCGGCCGCGAGAATGTAAGAGACATCGGGCTCTTTAGTTTTCCTGAGCGGCGTCGGCACGCAGATGATGATGGCGTCGCAGTCCTTCAGTTCCTCGAAGTTTGTCGTGGCGTGCAGCCGGCCGCTATCGATAAGTTCCTTGACCTGCGCCGATGGCACATCACCGATATACGACTCGCCGGAATTGATCGTCGCGGCTTTCACAGCGTCGACTTCAAAACCTGTCGCGGCAAATCCACTGCGCGCGAATTCCGTCACCAGAGGCAGTCCGACATAACCCAGACCAATCACGCCAACGCGCGCGCGCTTCTCTTTAATTAAGTTAATGATTTCGTTTTTGACCATGAGTGTCGTGTCAGAAGCCCGACCACCAGGGAGGGCGAGATTCAGCGAGTCCTTGCTGACGCATCGACGTGGAGACGCCAATCGAAGGACTTTGAATCATCAGTCAGCGGTGGCCGCAGAGTCAAGCACACTTCATTTACTTTCATCACGTCCAAATTGATAATGCCGCCGCGATGCCAGCAAAGAATTCATTCGATGTTGCCGTAGTGGGCGCCGGCGTGTTCGGTGCCTGGACGGCGTACCGGCTTCAGCAATCGGGCAAACGCGTCGCGCTCATCGATGCTTACGGCCCGGGCAACAGCCGCTCAAGTTCGGGCGACGAGTCGCGCATCATTCGCATGGGCTATGGCGCGGATCAGATTTACACAAAGTCGGCGTGGCATTCGCTTGAAATTTGGAAAGACCTTTTCGCGCGCACGGGCGAGTCGCTGTTTCACAAAACTGGAGTGCTTTGGCTGGAGCATGAAGGCGACCCTTATCCGAAAACATCCTTCGAAACCTTAGTGGCTCTCGGCATTCCGGCTGAGCAGCTGACTATCTCTGAAATGAGGACGCGTTATCCGCAGATATCAGCCGAGGGAATTTGCGGAGCGTTCGTTGAACCGGAGAGCGGCGTGCTGCTCGGGCGGCGTGTAGTGCAGGCCGTCGTTCGCGAAGCCATCAAATGCGGCGTCGAATATCGGCAGGAAGCGTTTAGTGCCACGGGCGTCTCGCCCGTGATTCACGCGCAGGATGCGCATGCCGCGAATACGCTCGACCGTCTGACCACGAGTGGAGGCGAAGGAATTTCCGCCGGCGCGTACGTCTTCGCTTGTGGTCCGTGGTTGCCGAAGCTTTTCCCGAATTTGCTGGGCGATCTCATTCATCCAACGCGGCAGGAAGTTTTCTATTTCGGCGTCCCGCCGGGAACTCGGTTCAAACCACCCGCTCTGCCGACTTGGATCGATTTCAAGGAAGAGGCTTATGGCTTGCCGGATGTTGAAGGGCGCGGCGTGAAGGTGGCGATCGATCGTCATGGCGAGCCATTCGATCCAGAGTCCGATGATCGCGTCACGAGTAGTGAGGGGCTGGCTGACGTTCGCCGTTATCTCACACGCAGAATTCCGGGATTAAAGGATGCGCCAGTCTCCGAAAGCCGCGTCTGCCAATACGAAAACACCTCGAACGGCGACTTCCTCATAGATCGCCATCCCGAGTTTGAAAATGTCTGGCTGGTCGGCGGCGGCTCAGGCCACGGCTTCAAACATGGACCGTTCGTGGGTGAATACGTCGCTGCAAGAATCGAAGGCAAAGACGAAGGAATCGAGCCGCGATTCAGCCTTGGCCCAAAGATCAGTGCGCGTCAACGCCGCGTGTATTGAGCTGACCGTCAGGGCACTCTTTCACCCTGCCGTGTTCAATTGAGCTGAGCGCAATTCCAGACAGGTGCCAGGAACGCAATCTCTGGCAATCGACATTGATGCAAGTTGGGCGGCGTCAGAAAAGAAGCAGCGCGCACTCTGCGACATCCAGAACCAAGTCCGTAAACGAAAGCCCGCTTTCTGCGCTCGGGGCGGGAGGACCGTTGGTTTCACTCGGATCCGTGGATGCTGGGGCTGACGAACATGGCGGTGTATTTATTTCGCCGGGCACGCATGGCGGTCCATTGTTTTCCCCGGCAAAAGCGAAGCCTGAGATAACCAAAATCAGCGCGAGGGCGAGTATTCCTCTGGTCAGATTTTTCATGTCTAGCTCCTTATGTCGGACGTCTCGTTAGAGAATGGCGCGAAGGCTATCATGAATCTGCAGGTTGGTGATATGGCGAATTACTCCTGAGTTATTTCTTGTCGAGACCGATCACCCGCCGCGCCCGCCGCCACCTCCGACGCTTCCGCCAGCCGCTTGACAATTACCAGCGTGATGTCGTCCGCGGCGGGAGTGCCTTGGGCGAACTTCGTCAGCGCCGATTCGATGCGATCGCGAATGCCGGCGGCCGACGCGTCGAGGTTGCGCGAGACAGCTTCATACAAACGCGTCGGTCCGAACTCTTCGCCGGTGGGACTAACCGCCTCGGAAACTCCGTCCGAGTAAATCACCAGCACATCACCGGGGTTCAGGTTCGTGTGCCCTTCCCGGAAGTCTGCTTCGGCCATGATTCCCAGCGGCAATCCGCCCGCGGCAAGTTGTTCCATGGTGCCGCCGGTGCGGACGATCAACGGCGGATTGTGACCGGCATTCAGAAATGCAATCTCTCCGTCTTTCGGACTCAGGTCGGCATAGAACAGGGTGACAAACCGGTTCGCGGGAATGCTCTCAACCAGGTAACGATTGACCGCGCTAATTGTCTCGGCGATCGAGTTGTGAGTATCGAACTGCGCGTGTACGGCCGCATGCAGTGAAGACATCAGCAGCGCAGCGGCAGTCCCCTTGCCCGAAACGTCACCGAGCGCGACGACCAGATGTCCATTCGCGCGACGAATGAAGTCGTAGTAATCGCCGCCGATTTCATAACAAGGGAAACTGATGCCTTGCAGCTCGTAGCCGTCCAGCTGGGGCGCTGAAGTCGGTTGGAATCGCTGCTGAATTTCGCTGGCGACTTCCAATTCGCGCTCGAGGCGCTGCCGCTCGAGTTGCTCTTCAGCCAGCCGCGCATTCTCGACGCGAATCGCGGCGACAGACGATAAAGTCGTGAGCACCTTCAGATGATCTTCGGTGAAGCGGCCGTCGGCGATCGGCGAATCGGCATAAATAATTCCAAAGACGTTTTCGCCGACGCCCAGCGGCACAGCCAGGACCGAACGCACGCCCTGCAAAACAACCGTGCCGCCCATGAAGCGCGGGTCGGCCTGCGCGTCTGAGGTGAGCACGGACTTTCCGTGATTCACTACTTCTTCGATTACGGAGCGGCTGATGCGAATTTCGCCGACGTCACCCTGGCGATCGCGCAGGCGAGCCACGGCGACTTTCAATTCAGGATCGCCCTTGGCGCGCATCATGATCATGCAGCGGTCGGCGGGCACGGCTTCAAACACCAGCGAGACAATTTGCTCCAGCGTCTCGTTCAGCGTCACGGAAGCCAGCAACGCCACTCCCACTTTGCTGATGAGCGCAAGCAGGTCGGTCTTTTGCTCGAAGCGCTCGTGTGCGGCGGATTCCTGCGAACGTGACAGCGCGCCTTCAATCTGTTGGAAGAGTCCCGACGTGGTGCGATCCGCTGAAGACAGCGCAATCGTCGCCTCAGGCATGGACGCGCTCTGATCGGTGATCATGGTCGCGCCGCTGCTGAGCGGAAAAGCGGAATCATTGAAGACGATTTCGGTTTCGCCAATTTGAATGCGGCCGCCGCGCGTCAGTTGAATCGTCGCGTCAACAATCGAGCCGTTGTAGAGGGTGCCGTTGGCGGAACCCAGGTCCTGAAGAAAGTATTCGTCGCCTTCGTGGCGGACTTCGGCGTGCACGCGCGAAGCGAACGGATCGGGAATGCACAGATCGTTGCGCGCCGAACGCCCAATCGTGATGCGCAGCCGATTGAGCGGAAAATGCTCGGCAGTGCGATCCGGATATCTGACGATTAACTCAGCCATGAATTTGTAGTCGAGTTCCCTCTCCTCCTCGGAGAGGTGACACCAACTTGAATTTCCAAGCTACGCACCGCGGGCGCGCTGTACTTTTGTCACCGACGTGCCGCCGCCGTATTCGCGAATCACCACCGTGCCGGCAATCAAGTCATGCAAGGCCCGCCCGGTTGGATTCACGATCGCCAGCAGAAATCCCAACCCAAAAAACAAGAATGAAATCGGATAGCCGACGAAATGACGCAGCAATGCGCGGCCAATGCCGGGCAAGCTCGCGTCCGTCTGTTCCAATCGCAGGCCGGTGGTCCACTTCCCCAGCGTCTTGCCAGTTAGTCCCGCGAGTATGCCTAAATCCAAAATCGCGGCGACGAGGGTGAAAAGGATCCCAATGTTCTCAGCCGTGCCGCCCGCCAGGCGCGCGCCTCCGCCCATCAAACGCGCAATGATCGTGCTGAAGGTGAGAATCAAAGCCAGCACAATGTAATCGATTAGAATTGCCCCGCAACGCAGTGCGAATGGCGCCCGGTAACGCGTGCGGACGTGCTCGATCCGTCGCGAAGTTGGGCGCGAAGCTTTCGCGGACTCAGGCTTGGCCGACATCGTTGCTTGCATCAATTTTTATCGGCCGTCATCCCAGCAGGAAGTGCAAAGTGGTTTCGCCCAGGCGAATACGGTCGCCGCTGTCGAGCGCGCGCGGCTGTCGCGGTTCGAGGTGGATAATATCATTGATCACCGTGCCGTTGACTGAGCCGAGATCTTCAACCAGAAACGAGCCGCCTTCGCGCCAGATGCGCGCGTGACGCCGCGAGACTTTCGTGTTCGGATCGAATCGCGACAAATCAATCTCGGGAAAAATGTTCGACAAAGGATCCGTGCGACCGACCAGATTGCTGTCCTTCTGCAACAGAAACGAGGCGTCCAGTTCCGTCGTACCGGCGACGACAAGTTTCGCCGTGGTCCGGGCCGAGAGCGACGCGCTGGATTCCCCGCCGGCGAGCGGTTGCTTCGATCCGCAGTGCGCGCAAAAGACATCATCACCGGCGATGCGACCGCCGCAGAAACCGCAGAAGACGCTCGAGACCGCCATCGTCTCGCCGCCCAACTGACTCGCGGGCACGCCGTAACTGACCTGACCTGAGCGAAGTTTATCGAGGTGGTTTGCCAAAGCATCGCGCAGTTCGGCGCCCGACTGGTATCGATGCTCAGGTTTGTACTCGACGGTGCGCATAAGTATGCGCTCCATCTCGCTCGATAACTGTGGATTGATCTGTCGTGGCCGCGGATTTTTGGTGAAATCAAAGATCAACAGCGGATTGTCCTGTGGATCCGCGCCGGTCAACAGGTGAAACATCGTCGCGCCAAGACTGTAAATATCTACCCGCGCATCGGCCCGGCCGCTGAACAACTCAGGCGGCGCATAGCCCATCGTGCCGACGGCGGTAACGCCTTTCTCTTTCTTGTTGACCCAACGCGCGATGCCGAAATCGATCAGCATGATGCGATTGTTATTGCTGTCGATCATCAGGTTCGCCGGCTTCAGGTCGCGATAAATAATTGGCTGCGGCCGCGAGTGCAGATAATAAAGAACGTCTGCCACCTGAATGCCCCAGTCCGTCACAGTCGGCTCATCGATGCGACCCTGCGGGGTGGCGCGCAGGCGCGACGCGAGGTCAGCGCCCGGGATGAACTTCATTACCAGATAGAAGCGTTCGGAATTGTCGTCGTAAAAATAATCGTAGACGGTGGGAATACACGGGTGTTCGAGTTCCGTCAGCAGCAACGACTCGCGTTTGAAATCGGCAATGGCTTTTTCATGCTGTGTTTCGTCGATGTGCGACTCGATCATTTCCTTGACGGCGCGCGGCGCGTCGCCGAGGTTGCGATCCTTGGCAAGATAAACTGCGCCCATGCCGCCGCCGCCGATGCGACGAACAATCTCGTACCGGTTGTTGAGAACTTTACCGCCACCCAAAGCCTTGGGCTTGCTGCTTTTGCGCACGGGGGCATCGCCCGCGCGTGAGGTGGCGCCAATCTCTGCGCTCTCCGCGACGTCTCCGGTCGAAACAGGAATTGAATTCTCTGCAACTGGCACTAATGTGCTGCCGCCCACGCCGAAACTTTTGGACAGATCGGGGTCGACCGGCGTGCCGAGCGGCTCTTCGGATTTCACCCGCGCGCCGCAGCCGCCGCAAAAATTTTCGTCCAGCGCCACATTGGCGCCGCATTCTCTACAAGCCGGCATTATTTAATTGTCCCAGTGAGGGTCGTCCGCGCTTCGTGTCGAGATCTTACAAAGACGGTTACTTGCCGAGACGGAACCGCAAAAAAGTCTTACCTACGATAATCTCGTCGCCGTCGTTGAGCTGCTGACGCTGCCCGGATTTCAATCGTGGCCCGCGATTAACGAAGGTGCCGTTAGTCGAGCCGAGATCTTCAATCCCATACTGGCCGTTCTGAACTGAGATGCGCGCGTGCCGCCGCGAGACCTTCGCTTCAGGATCGTCGGAATCCAAATCGACGTCGGGAAACACGCCGCCATCAGCGTCCCAGCGGCCAATCTCCGATCCGTTTTGCCCGAGCGAAAACTGCTTTCCCGCGGATTTTCCGCGCTCAATCGTCAACGTCGCATTCTGTGGCGCCACCGCGACTGCCCCGGTCGAATGTTCTAATGCCGCAGGTGGAGCAGGCGCATTCCTCGGTCGCGATACAGTTGCCGGAACGTCTTTGTTGCCGTTTCCGTCGTTGCCGTTTCCCGTCGGATTGAACCGATCGCCCGATCGGCCTGCCAGCCAAAGTGCCGCGCCGCACTCATCGCAATACCGCGAACCTTCAAGGTTCCGAGTGCCGCATCTTTCGCAAGTAATCATCGCAAAAACTAGCGCCGGCCCGGTTCTCGACAACCGCAGCCCGCGCGAAAGCATATCTTATCTCGAAATCGCAGGGCGCCACAATGGTGACCTTCGCAGCATCTAGTCCCTTCTGAACAACCTTATCGTCGCGTATAATCAACGCGTTACCTCGATTTCCTGAAACCGACCACCGGATTTCGTCGTAAAACCAAATCTAGCGCGGAACTGCGTCTCGACGCCCGGCATCCAAGCAACTGCAAACTGAAGATTTAAGGAAAGAAACATGGCCCTCAGCAGAAAAAAGAAAATCATTATCATCGTGTCCGGTGTCGTCTTGCTGGCGCTGGTTGTCATCATTAGCGTCGTTGCGACGCGCAAAGAAGTACCCGAAGTGACGACTGTTAACGTGAACGTGCGCCCGGAGCTGCGTTCCACCGTCACGGCCTCCGGCGAAGTCCGGCCCGTTCGCTATATCAAGCTGACCAGCGAAGTGCCCGGCCGCATCTTGGAAATCTACGTCAACCCGGGCGATCAGGTGACCAAGGGCCAGGCGCTCGTCCGCGTCGATCCGACGCAGTTGCAGTCCAGTCAGGAAGCGCAGTTCGCTTACACACAGTCTGTGATCAATGACGTTAACAATGCGCGCAATGCGGTGGCGTCTGCGCAGCAGGGTCTGGTGGTCGCAGAATCGGGTGTTTCTCAGGCTAGGCAAAGCGCGTCCGCCGCGGAGATCGATCTGCGCGCGGCTGAGCGCGAACTCAAGCGCGCGACGAATTTAGTTGAATCGAACGTGATGTCGCGTGCCGAGTACGACGCGACGCGCGATCGTTACGATCAAGCGAAAGCGAAACTCACCGCCGCGAACATCGCCGTGAAAGAAGCTCAAGAGCGCGCCAATCAGCAAAAGGTCGCAGTGAAGGAAGCGCAAACCAGCGTCCGCTCCAGCGAGATGCGCGCGAATCAGCAGCAAGCAATTCTGCGCGGCCAGTCCAGCCAGCGTGAAAAGGCGACGCAATATTCACCTTTGACTGGCGTTGTGGCTGACGTCCCGACGCGCGTCGGAGAGTTCGCCGTGTCGCAGTTGTCTTCGACGCCGCTTATGACGATCGCGGACATGTCGACTATCAACGTCGAAGTGAACGTTGACGAAACCGAAATTGCCAACGTCGACGTCGGCCAGGAAGCAAAGGTGAAAGTCGACGCGTTAGGAGAGAAAGAAATCAGGGCGGTAGTCACCCAGAAGAATCCACTGGCGATTGCCAAGTCAGACACGCAAGGCGGTCTATCGAACCGCGTCAACGTGCAGGAAGCGAAGGAATTCAAAGTAACTCTTGAGTTGCGCGACCTGTCCGATGATGCGCGCGGCAAACTGCGGCCCGGCATGAGCGCGACCGCGACCGTCACGACCAAGACAAAGAACAATGTGATCGCAGTTCCGTTGCAAGCGATTGTCGAAAAAGCTCCGCCGACTCCGGGACCCGGTCCGACCATTGCCAGCAGTGCCCCGCCCGCGCCCGGTGAAAAGCCCAAAGAAATCAAGGGCGTGTATGTCCTCGACAAAGCGGGCAAAGTGAAATTTGTCGAAGTCACGACCGGCATCACCGGCGAGTCCGACATCGAGATTACTTCCGGCTTGTCGTCAGGCGCCGAAGTTATTACCGGCCCGAGTCGCGTGCTGAAGACTTTGAGAGACGGCACGACAGTCAAGAAACAAACCAAGAAGCCTGAGGCTAACGCAAACGCGGGCAGCTAAATTTAATTCCTCTCTCTTTCGGAGAGGGGCAAAGAGAAACCGAAATGAGTGACGTAGCCACCATCGCATCGAGCGCCGAGCCAGGCGTGGTTGTTCGGCCGCAAAGTCCGAACGGAGACGGCAAGAGCACCATCCTGATTGCCATGCGCAATCTGTGGAAGACGTATGACATGGGCGCAGAGAAAGTTCATGCGCTGCATGGCGTTTCGTTCGATGTGCATCGTGGTGAATACGTCGCGATCACCGGGCCTTCAGGTTCCGGCAAGTCGACGCTGATGAATTTAATCGGGTGTCTCGACACTCCATCGCAGGGCGAATATTGGCTGAACGGCAAGAATGTCTCGGAAATGGATGACGATGAACTGGCGCGCATTCGCAATCAGGAAGTCGGCTTTGTTTTCCAAACGTTCAATCTGCTCGCGCGCGCGACTGCTCTGCACAACGTCGAGCTTCCCCTGATTTACGGCGGCATCCCCGGCGCGAAACGTCACGAAATGGCCACGCAGGCGCTTTCGGCGGTCGACCTTACGGATCGCATGATGCACCGCCCGAATGAGCTGTCCGGCGGTCAGCGACAGCGCGTGGCGATTGCGCGGGCGCTGGTGAATCATCCGTCGATCTTGCTGGCTGACGAACCAACAGGCGCGTTGGACACTGCGACCAGTTACGACATCATGAACCTCTTCGAGAGACTTCACGAAGACGGCAACACGATCATCCTTGTTACGCACGAACACGACATTGCCGCGCGCGCGCACCGCATCATCTCAATTCGCGACGGCTTGATCGAAAAAGACGAGACAGTCAAGTAGGATTGCTGCCGTGGCAATGCGCAGCGAACCATCCCCCGAGCCGCTCATCTTTGGTAAGCGGCTTTCTTTGCCTGCCCGCGTGAAATCGCTTCCGGCGGTCCGCATCGCTGCTGTCTGGGAAGCGTTTCTGGTTGCGGCGGCCAGTCTGCGGCAGAACAAATTGCGCACGGCGTTGACGCTGATCGGAATTGTCGTCGGCGTGACCGCCGTGATTTCCGTCGTCACGATCATAAAAGGGCTCGACCAGACAGTCGCCAATACTTTCAACTCACAAGGCTCGACGGTATTCACCATTTCGAAGCGGCCGCGCGTGATTACCTCGCGCGAAGACTTCATCAAGTACAACAAGCGCAAGGACCTGACCGAAGAAGATGCGGACGCAATCGTGCGCTTGTGCACGCTGTGCTGGCGCATAGGCATCGTCGCCAACGATGTCGTCAACACCAAGCGCGGCAACCAGAAGAACGAGAATGTACAGATGCGCGCGGTTCATCCGATCTCGACTTTCGACATCGACGGCGTAGCGCTGGATGCGGGTCGTTACTGGAGCGACGCCGAAGGCGACCAAGCGCATGAAGTCGCGGTGGTCGGCGCTGACATCGTGACGAATTCCTTTCCCGGCTCATCGGCCGAAAAGGTCCTCGGCCAGCAGATCTGGGCGGGCGGGCGGCCGTACACGATTATCGGCGTGCTCACGCCACTCGGAAAGATCCTCGGCGCTTCGCGCGACAACATCATCTACGTGCCGTTTGCGACCTACAAAAAGAACTTCGGCGTGAACGTCAAGCGCGGCGCGTTCAGTGTGGCATCGCTGGTCGTGCTGATTCAGACACAGAACGCGCAGCAACTCGAAGCCACTGAAGATCAGGTGCGCGCCATCATGCGCAACCGTCGCGGCAAGACTTTCAGCGACGACGATGACGGGTTCGCTTTGGAAACGCAGGACGTGTTTCTGAACCTGTATTCGGCCGCGACTTCTAATATTTACCTGGTGACGATTGGCGTAGCGGCGATCTCGCTCGTCGTCGGTGGTATCGTGGTGATGAACATCATGCTTGTGTCTGTCACCGAGAGGACGAAAGAGATCGGCATTCGCAAAGCCGTGGGTGCTCGCCAGAAAGACATTCGCACACAGTTTTTGGTTGAAGCGGTAATGGTCACGGCCGTCGGCGGGGCTATAGGCGTATTGACGGGCTTTGGAACTGCATGGTTCATCGCTTTGCTGATTGGGTTTCCGTTGCTCTTCAGCATTTGGTCAGCGGTTTTGGGAGTCGGAGTATCTTCCGTTGTCGGTGTGATCAGCGGATTGTGGCCCGCCTGGCGTGCAGCGCGCCTGGATCCGATTGAGGCATTAAGAGCGGAGTAGAATTCGCAGATTACACAGATGGAAAAGAGACAGCCACGAAAATGCACAAAAACAACTTTGAAAGTGCTAACCGAAAGCAGTGCTTAGCATAGGTGATTTTGTTTTGAGCCTTTTGCGCCTTTTTGTGGCTTGATTTCGTTCGGCGAAATCAGCGGACTAATTCTTATGAACGTTTCAGACGTCATGGAATCCGCCTACATGGCGGTCGACACCGTCAGAACGAACAAGTTGCGTTCGGCGCTGACAATCCTGGGTGTGAGCGTAGGTGTCGTCACCGTCATGTTCATGGTCTCGATTATTCAGGGCTTGAACAAAGCCTTTGCGCAGCAGATCGAGTCGCTGGGATCAAATACGATTTGGGTGCTGAAATTCGATCCGAGCTTCGGCCGGCAGCCCAGTTCTGAAGAGCTTCACCGCAAAGAACTGACCATCGAAGACGCGGACGCGATTCGCAATGAAGCGCCTTCGATCGACGGCGTCGCGCCGTTCTACCGCAAAATCGCTGAGACGGTTACCTACAAAGACAAGCAGAGCGACACACCGATCTTGATCGGCGTCACTCCATATCATGAATTCGTTTTGTCGAGTTACGTCGGCTACGGCCGCTACGTCACTGACCTGGATGTGGAAGAGCGTTCGAACGTCTGTGTCCTCGGACGCGACGTGGTTCACGCGCTGTTCCCGAACGACGATCCGCTCGACAAGGAAATGAAGATCGCCGGCCGCGTTTTTCGAGTGGTCGGAGTGATGGAGCCGCTCGGATCTTTTCTCGGGCAGTCACGCGATAATTCGATTTACATCCCGATCACCACCTTCCACAAGTACTATCCCGAGATGGATTTTCCGGACATCATCTTTGCGATCATCGTGCGGCCCATTTCGCGCGCGTACGTGAAGAGCGCAGAGGATGAAATGACCGACATCTTGCGCCGCCGCCGGCAAGTTCCGGCCGGCGCCCCGAATAATTTCGGAGTTTCATCGCAAGACGCCTTGTTGGATATTTACAATCAACTTACCGGCGCGACGTTTCTGGTGCTGACGGCAATCTCGTGCGTCGCACTGATGATTGGTGGCATCGGCGTAATGAATATCATGCTGGTCTCTGTGACCGAACGGACTAAAGAGATTGGATTGCGGAAAGCTGTCGGCGCGACCCGCGGTAACATTCTTTCGCAATTCTTGATTGAGGCCGTGGTACTAACTTCGATCGGCGGTTTTGTCGGTCTGGCTGTCGGTGAGGTGTTCAGTGTGCTGGTTAACAAATATTCGCCGCTGCCGGCATATGTGCCAATGTGGGCAATCGGTGTGGGCGTTGGGATCTCGGCCAGCGTTGGCATAATCTTCGGATTATGGCCCGCGTGGAAAGCGGCGCGGTTGGATCCCATCGAGTCGTTGAGATATGAATAGCAGCTAAGAGCAAAGAGCTAAGGGCTAAGCGCGAAGCAGGGGTTCGGTTCTTTGCTTTTGCCCTTGGCTCTTTGCCCTTAGCTCTTTGCTCGCGTTGGTAACCATTTCCCCTTCCCCTTCGTATAAAGACAAGTGAAACTCTTCGAAATTCTGAAAGTTGCAGTCGCCGCAATTTGGGCGCACAAGCTGCGCTCGGCATTGACGCTGCTCGGCATGATTGTCGGCGTCACCGCGTTCGTCACGGTCGTCTCGCTGATTCAGGGCTTCAATGTCTACATCGATGAAAAGATCGCCGGCATCGGAGCAAAATCGTTTTCCATCCAGCGCTTCAATCCTTTCGAAGATTTCAAGGACACCGACACGATCGCCGCGGCCCAGCGTCGCAACAAAGAATTGACGCTCGACGATTACGAGTATTTGAAAGAGAAGGCGACGCTCATTAACAAGATCGGCGCCAAAGCCCGCGGCACGCCGACGCAAATCAAACGCGGAGACCAGCTACTCGAAGATGTTTTCGTTATCGGCGCCACTGCCAACACTGCCGACATCGATAACCGCAACATCGAATTCGGACGCTTCTTCAGCGACGTCGAGGCCGACGGCTCGGCGCGCGTTGCCTACATCGGCGCCGACATCGCCAACCGACTTTTTCCCGCCGGCAATCCGATCAACGGCGAGATTTATGTGCGCGGTTTGCCTTATCGAGTAATTGGAGTGGAAGCCGTGAAGGGGACGGTCTTCGGAATTCCGCAGGATAATTTTGTGGTGATTCCGCTGAAAACGTATCAGCTCGACTTCGGCCCGTTGATGCGACAACGTTCGTTGTATTTCACCGCCACCTCAAAGTCGGACGACAGTTTCAATGATGCAGTCGAAGAAGCTCGGTTCCTGATGCGCGCCCGGCGCAAGTTGGAACCGAACGAGAAGGACAACTTCGGAATCGTGACACCGGATGCGATCCTTGGCGTGCGCGACCGAATCTTCGGCACCATCTTCCTGGTCGCGATTTTTGTTCCCAGCATTGCGCTGGTAGTTGGCGGTATCGTTATCATGAACATCATGCTGGTGTCCGTGACTGAGCGGACGAAAGAGATCGGCATTCGCAAGTCGCTGGGTGCGCGCAAGATCGATATTCTGAAGCAGTTCATGTTTGAGTCGGTGACGCTCGCGGCAATAGGCGGTGCCATCGGAGTCATTCTCGCGTGGCTGGTAGGTAAAGTCGTGACCGCGGTTTTCTTCCAGACCTATTTGTCGCTGCTGGCGATCTCCATTGCGATCGGTGTTTCGGCCGGTGTCGGCGCAATTTCAGGCCTGGTTCCCGCGTGGAAAGCTGCGCGCCTTGACCCAATTGAAGCGCTCCGCGCTGACACGTAGAATTGCACCAATGAACATTCTTCGCTCCGACATTCTCGAAAATCTTTGGATGGCGCTGGGCACTCTGCGCGCCAATAAGCTGCGCTCGTTCTTAACGGTCTTCGGCGTCATCATCGGCGTCATCACCGTGATGTTAATTGCCTCGATCATCGCCGGGGTGGACACCGCCGTGACGCGCGAAGTCGAGTCGTTCGGCACCCGGTCGATGTACATTCAGAAAGAGAATCCCGGGATTCACGTGGGCCGGCTCTCGCGCGAAGAACGCATGCGCAAACCGCTGACTTACGACGACGCGATGGCGCTCGCGCAACTGCCCACGATCGAAGTAGCAGTTCCTTTTCTTGATATTACGAGCAACTTTTTCGGCCAGAAGATTCAGGTGAGTGGTGGCGGCAAGACCTCCGCCAATGTGGCGTTGCAAGGGACGCTCCCTGACTTTGAAAAGGCAGGCACCCAAATCGTTTCGGAAGGTCGCTTCTTTTCCCAGATTGAGAATGATACGAACCAGAATGTGTGCGTCATTGGTTCGAAAGTAGCGGACGATTTCTTCCGTTTCGAATCGCCCGTCGACAACACGATCAAAATTGGCGCCGAGGAGTTCCGCGTCCTCGGCGTTTTGCAAAAACGAGAACAGTTTTTGTTCAGCGGCGGCAGCGACGATCAGAATAACGTCATTTACATGCCCTTCAACGTCGCGCGAAAACTCAAGCCGAATTCTGAAGACATTTACCTGCTGGCGGTGGCGCGACCGGGCGTCATGAAGGAAGCCATGGATCAAGTGACGGATACGTTGCGCGTGCGCCGTCAGGTTCCCTTCGGAGCCCCCGATAATTTCGGCATTGAAACGACGGAATCGCTGATCAGCACCTTCCATTCAATCACGGGCGGCATTGCCATCGCGATGGTAGTTATTTCTTCCGTAGGCTTGATGGTCGGCGGCATCGGCGTGATGAACATCATGCTGGTTTCAGTGACCGAGCGCACCCGAGAAATCGGCGTGCGCAAAGCCATCGGCGCGCGTCGCAAAGACATCATGGTGCAGTTTCTGATCGAAGCGATGACGCTTACGGGATTCGGCGGACTGGTGGGACTGGGAATTGGCTGGTTGCTGACGCTGCTGGTGAAATTAATTATGCCGTCTTATGTGCCGCTGTGGGCGCCGGCCGCCGGTTTCTTCGCCAGCGTCGGCATCGGCATGATCTTCGGGCTGTGGCCCGCGTGGAAAGCGGCGAAGTTGGATCCGATCGAATCTTTGCGATATGAATAAGTGTCAGAAGCCCGCGCGTAAGCAAGGGCGTGCTTCATCAAAGTTGCCCTCCTCACGGTCGGGCTTCTGACACAAAGTTTTTACTGGCCTCTGATCGCGTGCCAGCCCACCGACAGGATCAATCCCAGCAGCCAATAGCCCAGCACGATTCCCCACGCTGAACCCGACGAGATCTTCGCGACTTTCCGCAAACCGATTGCCGCGAGGAAAATTCCGTAAAATCGAACAATATCGAATTGGCTGAGCAACGCCGTCAACACCGGCGCGTCGTGGGCATTTGTGAATGCGCCCGGATTTGTCACCAGTAGGTGCTCTGGGTCAATCGTGTCTGCAGCTTTCAGAAACAGAACCAGCAAAGCGATGATTGTCCCGATGATAGCAGGTGGCAACGATGAATAAGCCCAAACCGAGAGAGAGCGTTTGTAGCTGATCGTGCCGCCAAAGGCCATCACACCCAATAGGTAAAGCGCGGCCCCCGCCGCAAACACAATCGGAACCGATAGCGGCGGAATGACTGCGCCGGCGATCTTGCCGATCTTGACTTGCAACTCCTTCTGCTCTTCGGTCTGGCTCTGGCTTTGAGATGACTGCTCGATTTTCTCGCGAATGAATTGCCCCATATCCACTCGCATAAAGAGTGCGATATCTACCGCAGTCGTCAGGACTATCAGAATTATTCCGACAATCAAAAATCGCGGCCGCTTGCGCAAAGCGTCGAACGTTCGGCCCGGCTCAAAGAATATTCCGGAAAGCGTCTCGGGCGTGGACATATCGGGTCCGGTTTCTACCGGCGCGCTCGGCACATCAGGCGGCGGTGGTGGTTGCCACTGTTGATTCGGATCACTCATTTGATTTCTCCTCTGAACTAGAGGACGGGGAGACTGCATCCGTCCGGTTTGTTTCTTGACGTTTTACGCGACGAAGATACCAGAAGTTTCGTCGTCCTACTTCATTATTGCGGTGGCCACGCCGGCCATCGCGATGCGCCAACACACCCCGATGAGCCACACAAATAACACGATCCCGAGCGATCCAAGCCAGGGAATCCGAGCAACTTTCCGCAAGCCGAGAATCGCCAAAGCCAATCCGTAGAATTCGATCGCGTCGACGGCGCTGAGCGCCACGACATATATCGGAATCGGGAACGACTGAACCGTGAACAGCGCGCCGAGATTCGCGGGAAAGATGCCGCCACTGCCGGTTGCAATCATGACGTTGTTGGTAGGCGGCATCACTAGCAACATGACTACATTGGCAATCAGCCACACTACTTTCGCGGGCAAACTCGCGTAAGTCCAAACCAGCAGTGCCTGCATATACTTCATCGAGCCTTTGAAAATCATCGAGCCAAGCCAGTAAATCAGCCCGCCCAAAGGCATGCTCGCCAACGTCACAGCGATGAGCGAGCCAAATCCGAACACAAGCGCCATCCCGCGCACGCCCGGGTTCTGCGACATTTGCAACGCGCGCTCTTTCTGCTCAGAAGGAAGATTTGCCAGCTTCGGCGATGCTTCCATCGATGCCCGCGCAATATTCTCTGAACCGATGCGCACCTGATAAAGGGCGGCGTAACTGACCACAGCGATCAGAATGATCACCGCCGCAATCAGAAATCGAATCGCCGCTGCTCCAAAGCTCGTCACATCACGAAACGATTCGAAGGCCCGCGAGGGCGCGACAAAAATATTCAGCAACGTTCCCCCGATGGGCATCGACGGCTCAGGCGGCATCATCAACGTGGGTGGTGGCGGCGATTGAAATTGCGGCGACGCCGGCATTGTAAAGGTTGAGCCGGCAGATTCACCCGAACGCTCGAGAGTGGTGCCGTCCTCAAGACAGAAACGAACAGTTTCATCGTAGACGCGATGACAGGTGGGACAGGTCTTCATGGGGTTCAGCAGAGAAATTTCTGAGACTAGCTATCGCGGACGACGATTCACGCAGTTGGTGTTGCTAGTTTTTCAATTGGCCGCGCGCTTTCGTAACCGTCAACGCGAATGCATGCTGCCGCGTGGCCGGGCGAAATTTCGCGCAACTCTGGATCAATTCGCGCGCATTCGTCAATAGCCATGGGACATCGTGTCCGGAAACGACAGCCCGAAGGCGGGTTGCGCGCCGTCGGTACGTCGCCCTTTAAAATGATTCGATCGCGCTTCTCTTTCGGATCAGGAATCGGAATCGCTGATAACAATGCAACGGTGTAAGGATGCAACGGGTTTGCGTAGAGATCCGCTGCTGTCGCAATTTCCACAATCCGTCCGAGATACATCACGGCCACGCGCGTCGAGATGTGCTCCACCACCGCAAGACCGTGCGAAATGAAAAGATAAGTAAGCCCGAATTCCTTTTGCAGATCCTGCAAGAGATTCACGACCTGCGCCTGCACAGACACATCGAGCGCTGACACAGGTTCATCGGCCACAATTAATTTCGGATTGAGCGCCAGCGCGCGCGCGACGCCGATGCGTTGCAACTGGCCGCCGGAAAACTCATGGCTGTAGCGATTGATGTAATCGGGATCGAGGCCGACTTTCCCCAGCAACCAGGCCACGCGCTCGCGGCGTTCCTGCTTTGTTCCGATCTTGTGAATGACCAGCGGTTCGGCAATCGCGTCGCCGATCTTCATGCGCGGATTCAATGAGGCAGCCGGATCCTGGAAAATTATTTGCGCTTGGCGACGCCATGCACGTAACTCGCTCTTGCCCATCGTCGTCACGTCGCGATCGTCAAACTTAACGTCGCCACTTGTCGGTTCAATCAAACGTAAAATGCAGCGACCGGTCGTTGACTTGCCGCAACCGGATTCGCCTACGAGTCCGAGAGTCTCGCCACGAAAAATGTCGAATGTCACGCTATCGACGGCACGCAGCGGGCCCTCGTCAGTGGGAAAATGTTTGACGAGCGATTGCACTGAGACGAGCGTGTTTGTTTCTTCTGTGAGCATGAATAAATGAGCCTAATTCACCACAGAGGTCACAGAGAAAACCTACTCTGTGTTTCCTCTGAGTCCTTTGTGGTTCAGATTTTCCTGGCCGAGCGTCGTCGCGGGATCGTAGAGCACGCACCGCACCGTCACACCTTCACCGGCAGGATAAGGTGGAATCTCGCCTTCGCGACAACGCGGCATGCGATAAGGGCAACGCGGCTCGAAGTGGCACCACGGCGGAACATTCAAAGGACTCGGCACCGTGCCTTCGATCGTTTGCAGCCGTTCCGATTTGACGACGTCTTTCATCGTCAGCTTCGGGACTGAACGCAAGAGCCCTTCGGTGTATGGATGTTTCGGGCGCGCAAACAATTCATCGACCGGCGATTCTTCAACGATTTTTCCCGTGTACATCACACAGACGCGGTCGGCAACTTCCGCCACCACGCCGAGGTCATGCGTGATGAGCAACACTCCCAGCTCTCGTGTCCGGCGAAGATCGTTTAGGAGTTCGAGAATCTGCGCCTGAATCGTGACATCCAATGCAGTTGTCGGCTCGTCAGCAATCAAAAGCTTCGGGTCGCACGCCAGCGCCATCGCAATCATCACTCGCTGGCGCATGCCACCTGACAGCTGATGCGGATAATCGTCAGCGCGCATTTCCGGATCGGGAATCGCGACTTCGCGCATCGCATTCACCGCTGCTGTACGCGCGTCCTTGCGTGAGAGACTGCGATGCAAGCGCAGCGCTTCCGCGATTTGTTCGCCAACCGTGAAAACAGGATTAAGCGACGTCATCGGATCCTGAAAGATCATCGCGATGTCGTTGCCGCGCACGTCGCGCATTTCGCGGTTCGAGAACTTCAACAGATCACGATCTTCAAATCGAATCTCTCCGGCAACAATCTTTCCCGGCGGCGCGATCAGCCGCATCATCGAAAGCGCCGTCATCGATTTGCCGCAGCCGCTCTCGCCGACCAGCCCCAGCAACTCTCCGCGATCGATATGAAAACTCACGTCGTCAACCGCGCGCACTAAACCGGCGCGCGTTTGAAAATGGGTCTTCAGATTGTTGACTTCCAGCAGGTACATGCCGAAGTGGCGTCAGTAAAGATTGAAGTTGTACTCAAGCTGCATCCACGTTGAGACAAAGTGGCCGTCCTTGACCCCGGGGATAAACCTGATTTGGCGGGCCGCGCTAATAGCTCTATCGGTCAAACCGTCGGGAAGACCGCTGACAACGCTGATGTGCTCTACCGCTCCCGACATCGAAAATATGCACCGCAAGACGACGGTTCCAGTGGTTTGGTTCATGCGCGCCTGCTCTGTGTATCGCGGTTCCGGCTTGGTAACCACGCGCACCCGAGTTGTCAGTTCGCTCGACTTGGATATCGAATCTAAATTGCTCCCGTTCGCGTGAAATGGAAGTTGTTCTCCCGGTCCCTCGGCGATCGCGTTGCCCTCGCGATTATTCGCGAACCTTATTGAGGAAAAGAATCTCGATATCGCCTCAGAGTGATCTCCCAACTTAGTGGCGGCGACTGCAAACTTGTACAAGTTATCTTTGGTCGCAAAAAACTGCGCGGTCGATGCAACAGCAGCGTCGCTGGTGCTGTAACTCTTTCCAGTTATACCGTCGAGGGTCACAGCGTTCGTTGCCTCGCCTCCGGCACTTCGATTCACCAGGTCATCGAACGACATGCCTTTCTTCTCAAAAGTCAGAATGACGAAGACCACGCCGTCGGCATAAGCCGCCAGCCCTCGCTCCCGTCGAGATTGATTCCTCGCGTAGAACACGGCTGTCGTACTCATTGCGGGAACGAAAGGTAACAGCACCGAAAACTCACCTTCGATTTTATATCTTTGCCAGGCGACGGTCGGTGTCTGAGCAGATCGATCTTTCGCTGTTGAGTTATAAGAAACGGTCGACTGAACCAGAGCGATCAGCGCGACTGACACAGCGAAGATGCGATTGAGTTTCTTCATCGGCAGCTGTTCGCGACCATGCTAATCAAAAAAGGTGAGAGCCGCAAAGACCCTCACCTTTCAGGCTTGCGTTGTTTTCTCGACCTATCTTCCGGCCATGGCTTTCTTCGGCAGCTTCTCATCGCGCATCGCCGTGTTGTAGACAAATGCCGCCATGATGGTTGCTGCTTGTTTCATGTCATCGCCCTGAATGCGATCGAACACGTCCATGTTTGAGTGATGCGTGCGCGTGTCGTATTCGATGTCATCCTGAATGAATTGAAATCCGGGTAACCCGATCGCGTCGTACGACAAGTGGTCGGTTCCACCTGTGTTGGAGAGGGTCAGTGTTTCCGCTCCCAAGTCACGGAAAGGCGCGAGCCATTGACGGAACAGCGGCGCGATCGAATCGTTAGCTTGCAAGTACACCCCACGAATTTTTCCGGTGCCATTGTCCAGGTTGAAGTATCCCGCGAGTTTGTCATACTCCGGGCCTTTCACGAGCACCGGCGCGGGCGGAGTGCCGCCGTCACCGTTACCCGCAGTGGTCGCCGGCGTTTCCATTTTGCCAAAATGCTGCGCCACATAAGCGCGCGAACCCAACAGTCCTTCCTCTTCGCCGGTCCAGAGCGCGACGCGAATGGTGCGGCGCGGCTTCAGCCCGAGCGTTTGCAAGATGCGCACGGCTTCCATGGCGACAGCCACGCCGGCGCCGTTGTCCGTCGCGCCAGTGCCCGAGTGCCATGAATCCATGTGGCCGCCAAGCATGACGATCTCATCTTTCAGAGTCGGATCAGTGCCGGGAATTTCGGCAACTGTGTTGTAGCCGTTCAGATCCTGATCCTGAAACTGTACTTCAAGGTTGACTTCCATTTTTACCTTTTCGCCGGCTTGGATCATTCGGACGATGCGATTGTAGTGTTCGACGGCCATCGTGATCTGCGGCGCGAATTTCGGCGCGTCTTTGTCGTAAGCATTGATGCGTCTGGGCGCGCCCGGCGCCGGAGCCCCGAAGGTCGGTGCCTGAAACGGCTGCGGCACAGTCGCTTGCTGCACGAACACAGTTCCACCATCGCCGCGACTGGCATCGATTAAGACACCCGCGCCTTCGTCGTTGACGAACTGTAGCTTCTTTGACTGAAACTGAAGCTGCGCCAGAAAGTCAGCGTTGCGATTCGGGCCACCGCCGGCTCCGCCGCGACCCTGCGGCCGAGGCAGCGGCGCATTCGCCAATCCCAGCAAATTCTTTTCATCGCGACGCGTTCCCAATGTCTCGAAGTGCGCTTTCACTTCGCGCATGGGCGACATAAAAACGATCTTGCCTTTGAGCTGACCCTTGAACCGGGCGTTCATGTCCGCTTCATCTTTCGGATCAAAATAAATGACTTCAGACGTCAACGTATGGCTCGGCTCCGGCGCCGCCGCATGCATGTTCTTGTTGTTCTTTTTGGCCGGCGCAACGGCGACCTCAGGCGTGACTTCGATCGAAGGTGACCATGCTTTCGGAAAAGCGATTACCGGAATGTCCTGCGGCTCGACGACCTGTGCGCTGAAATGCTTCAAAGACCACCCGCGGCCAAACGGACCCCAGGCTTCGAGGTGCGCATTCTGCAATCCCCACTTCTCGAGTGTCTCGCGCGTCCAATCGTTCGCGCGTTTCATGTTCGGCGAAGCGGTCAAGCGCGGACCGATGACATCGCTAAGGTAAGCGAGTGTTTCCATCACTTTTGAATGATTCAGACCTTCGTCACGAATCTTCGCAATCGGATCATTCGGATCGAGTTGTGGTGGTGGTGGACCTTGCGGCTGCTGCGCGAGCGCGGCATACGGCGCAACCAACGCGAGCAACAGAATTAGAGCGGCAAATTGACGACGGAACATTGGTGGACTCCTTTGAAAATCTGGATTGGATTGAACCCCGCCTGGATTGGAAACAAAGCAAACGGCGTTTCCCGGAATGACGATGCTTATACGCGGAAAGTTACAAAGATTCAAGATCGGACGCCTCCGCAGATTGCGCAGATTACGCAGATTAAAGAACAAACAAATTGCCGCCAAGAAAAGGCAAGAAGCACAAAGGAGAGGTTGAGTTGCCGTCGATTACTTTAAACAGCATCCTGCCCTCTCGTGCCGCGCTCGGTTCTTTCCATTTGCGCCTTTTGTGCCTTTTTGTGGCTGACATTTCAATCTGTGTAATCTGCGTAATCTGCGGATTGTTCTGATATCATTCCGCGCCAATGCCTTCGCCAAAGACCCAGCCTGCGCGCGGGATGCGCGACTTTTTGCCTGCTGACGTGCGCAAACGCGAATACGTCATCAGCGTCATTAAGCAGGTTTACGAACGCTACGGCTTTGAGCCTTTGGAAACTCCCGCGGTCGAGAACATCGAGACGTTGATGGGCAAGTACGGTGAAGAAGGCAATCAACTCATCTTCAAAATCCTCAAGCGTGGTGAACACGCGAAGACTGGCGAAGCAGATCTGGCGCTGCGTTACGACCTGACCGTGCCGCTCGCGCGCGTGGTCGCGCAATATCAAAACGAGCTGCCAAAGTTTTTCAAGCGATATCAGATTCAGCCCGTGTGGCGCGCGGATCGCCCGGCGCGCGGACGTTTTCGCGAATTCTATCAGTGCGACGTCGATGTGCTTGGGTCGCGTTCGATGGTCGTCGAAGCCGAGTTGATCGCGGCGGCAAGTGATGCGTTAGTCGCGCTGGGATTCAACGACTTCACCATTCGCGTGAATCACCGGGAACTGCTAACTTCGGTCCTGAAGTACGCACACATCCCCGATGATCAGATGAGTGAGGTTCTGATCACCCTAGACAAGCTGGATAAGATCGGGCCTGACGGTGTGACGAAGGAACTCAGAGACAAGGGGTTTTCGGAGGAGGCGATAGGGTGGCTCTTAGCAATTTTTGGTTTTACTGAAAGACCGGTTCCGCAAGAAGCTGAAGGATGGTGGGTCTCAAACCTCGTTGTCTTAGAGTGGATGGCCGCCTTTATTGGAGGCGAATGGGAGTTATATGAGGACAAGAAATCGATGCTGGGCCGCTTCACAAATCCCAGTAAGCAAATGAAGGATTTCTTGACGAGTGGTTACGATGAAAAGAAAAGAAAACATCTTCTTAGCCTCATAGGAAGCAGCGAGACTGCGCGGCGCGCAGTTGCTGAACTCTATGACATCCTCGCACTAGCCAATAATCCTCATATTCAAATCGATCCCTCACTTGCTCGAGGACTCTCCTACTACACTGGCTCCATTATGGAGATTAATGTTCCCGATCTTAATGGCAGCCTGGGCGGCGGCGGGCGTTACGACAATTTGGTCGGGATGTTTCTCGGCAAAGATGTTCCGGCTTGCGGGTTCTCACTCGGACTGGAGCGCATCATTGTCGTGATGAGCGAACGTGAGATGTTTCCAGCTGCGCTCGTCTCATCACCGGCGGATGTAATGGTGACGATTTGGAATGAAGAGTCTCTGGGCGAATCGATCGCGCTGGCGAATGAGTTAAGAAGCAAAGGACTGCGCGTCGATCTGTACCCTGAAGCAGACAAGCTCGCGAAGCAATTCAAGTATGCGTCGTCACGCGCAATTCCGTTCGTGGCAATCATCGGCGAAGATGAGCGGCTGAAGGGCGAAGTGGCTATCAAGGATATGCGCAGCGGTGAGCAACGAAGTGTCGCGCGTGCTGGAGTCGTAGACGCGCTGCAGACTCTCGCTCTACGCCGTCGCGTGGCGAAACCAAGATCTGTCGGCGGAGCTGACGACAGCACAAAGCCTGGGAAGTGAGCCCCGGTGTGGAATGCAAGAAGGATAAGTAAGCTCGCGAAGCGAGCGACAGCGGTACAGAACCGCGAACGGTAGTGAGCGGGCTAAAGGCTCAACTTAAGAACACGATTCGCAGACTGGAATGGAACGCGCCGGTTGAATTACTTATCCCGCTCGCTACCGCTCGCGGTTCTGTAAAACAGCTGTCGCCCGCTTCGCGGGCTCGATTGAATTGATTTGACGCGTTTCCTGGGGCTTGCGCCCCAGGTGTGGAATGCAAGAAAGGTAAGTAAGCTCGCGAAGCGAGCGACAGCGGTACAGAACCGCGAACGGTAGTGAGCGGGCTAAAGGCTCAACTTAAGAACACGATTCGCAGACTGGAATGGAACGCGCCGGTTGAATTACTTATCCCGCTCGCTACCGCTCGCGGTTCTGTAAAACAGCTGTCGCCCGCTTCGCGGGCTCGATTGAATTGATTTGACGCGTTTCCTGGGGCTTGCGCCCCAGGCTTTACGCTATCGCCTGCTCCGCAGGCTAGGATCGCGCTTCCGACAGACTGCAAAATAGAAATACATGATCACCAAATCAATCGGCGAACACTACCTCGAAGACGCGCTCAACACGTTTCGCGATTACAAGAAGCTTGGCGAGCGCGCGTTTGCGCAACTCAACGATGAAGATTTCTTTCGCACCATCGATGAAGAATCGAACAGTATCGCGATCGTCATCAAACATATCGCGGGCAATATGCTTTCGCGCTGGACTGATTTTCTAACGACCGACGGCGAGAAACCGGAACGCAATCGCGACATGGAATTTGTCATGCTGCCCGAAACCACCAGGGAAGACATGCTCGCGTATTGGGAAAAGGGCTGGGCGTGTACCTTCGCTGCGATCGAGCCGTTAACGGCGGATGATCTGATGCGGACAGTCCAAATTCGCGGCCAGGCCCACACCGTCATTCAGGCTATCAATCGCCAAATTGCTCATTACGCCAATCATGTCGGACAGATTGTCTATCTGGCGAAACACTTCAAAGCTAGCGACTGGCAATCGTTGAGCGTGCCGAAAAATAAATCGTCAGAGTTCAACGCTTATCTCAAAGACAAACTTTCGTCGGACGAGCCCTCATCTCGCAAGAGCCAGTTGAACGAGGTGATGGACTTCGCGTCACAGAACCCCGACAAGTCGGGGTAGCGACCGGATCAAGAGCGCAGCAAGGATACGCGCGAACCGCCGAAACGGATGTCGGCGCTCCAAAAATGGTTACCGTCCTGCATCATGTGAATGTGACCGTACCGCCCGAGCTCGAGAGTGCGGCGAAAGAGTTTTATGGATCGGTGTTGGGTTTGCAGCAGGTTCCCAAGCCGCCAACTTCGCGGCAGAGCGGTGCGTGGTATCAAATCGGTGACGCGCAACTGCACGTGTCGGTTGAGAATGAAAACTTTGGACACTCGAGTTCGCGTCACGTCTGTTTCCATGTTTCGGATTTGGCCGATGCCGAAAAGAGTTTTCAGGCAGCCGGCGTAGAAATCATCGCCGATCCGCGGCCGATTCCCGGCACATTTCGATTCTATGTGCGCGATCCGGCAGGCAATCAGTTAGAAATCGTTCAGCACCTTGCGTCCGACAAACTTTAGTTTGTCGCGTCATTAAAAAGGGCGAGCGCCACGATAAACTGAAGTTTGTCGGACAACTAAAATGAGCTTCACTTTTATCAATCCTGAAGCGCTTGGCGCGCCGCGCGGTTACTCGAACGGAGTCTTGACCGATACCGGCGGCCGGCTTCTCTTCATCGCCGGCCAGGTCGCCTGGAACCAGCAACAACAGATCGTCAGCGATGATATTGTCAAGCAGTTCGATCAGGCGCTGGCAAATGTTCTGGCGGTCGTAAGCGAAAGCGGCGGCAAGGCTAATCAGATTGCTCGACTAATTATCTACGTGACCGACAAGAACGATTATCGCGCTCGCATGAAGGAAATTGGAGAGCGCTATCGCGCGCGCATGGGCAAACATTTTCCCGCGATGGTTCTGGTGGAAGTGGCGGGTTTGTTAGAGGATCGCGCGAAGATCGAGATTGAAGCTACCGCAGTTTTGTAAATGACGAATCCAAAATCTTTTCTTTACGAGCAGCGCGACGGCATCGGCACAATCACTTTGAACCGGCCGGAGCGCCTCAACGCGATTACTTTTGAGGTTTATCACGAACTCACTGACTTCATAGCGCAGTTGCGCGACATCAAAGATGTCCGCGTCGTCGTGATTACCGGGGCCGACCGCGCGTTCTGTTCTGGTGGCGACGTGCGCGACATCATCGGCGCGCTGACGGGTCGCGACGCCGAAGGGTTGCTCGAATTCACCCGGCTCACGTGCGCTTTGATTCGTAACATGCGCGCGCTGCCGAAACCGATCATCGCTTCGTTGAATGGCACAGTCGCCGGCGCCGGCGCCTGCATCGCGCTCGCCTCCGATATTCGGATTGCTGCTGCGGAGGCGAAGATTGCTTTTATCTTTGTGAAAGTGGGACTCGCCGGAACGGACATGGGCGCAACGTATTTGTTGCCGCGTGTTGTGGGATTAGCGAAAGCGACTGAACTGCTGATGACGGGTGACTTCGTTGACGCTACCGAAGCTCAGCGCATCGGACTATACAACCGGGTCGTACCGCGAGAGCAACTCGAAACCGCGACGCGCGAATTCGCAGAGAAGCTGGCGCGCGGGCCCGCACTCGGTATCGCAAAGACCAAAGAAATGCTGAATCGTGAAATGCACATGGGATTCGAATCAGCTTTAGAAGCGGAAGCCGTCGCCCAGGCATTGTGCATGCAGACGCCGGATTTCAAGGAAGCGCATGCGGCGTTCTTGGAAAAGCGAGCGGCAAAGTTTGAGTGATTTGGAGTGCGCCGGCAAAGCGAAGCGGCGACGGCGCTTTGGATATCTTAGATGACACCTCCTCAACGGATTGCTTGGCCTCACGCTCCGTTTCATCAATTATCCGCTCGCGGGACTTACCTTGTTACGGCCGGCACTTACCAGAAAGTGCATTACTTTCGCGATCGTAATCGGCTTAATACACTTCACCGCGGATTGTTGTGGGTTGCAAAAGAATTTGAATGGCAGCTGGAAGCGTGGTCTGTTTTCTCAAATCATTATCACTTCGTAGGACATTCCCCGGATAAAGGCGCTGATAATTTGGCGAGAATGCTTGGCCTTCTTCATGAAAAAACGGCCAAGTGGATCAATAAGCTAGACAACTCTTCAGGTCGCGAGGTTTGGCATAATTTTTGGGAAACAAAGCTCACGCATAGGAATTCATATCTTGCCAGACTGAACTACGTGCATCAGAATCCGGTGAAGCATGGTTTGGTTTACGTAGCAAATCAATATCCTTGGTGTTCGGCAGGTTGGTTCGAGAAGACGGCTCAACCTGCGCAGGTGAAGACGATTTATGGGTTTAAAACCGATCGATTAAAAGTGCTCGACGAGTACGAAGTCTCGTTAGAAGAAACATGAATCCAAAGCGCCGTCGCCGCTTCGCTTTGCCGGCGCACTCCAAATGATCCGCAATTCTTATGGACTCGTTTTTAGAGACAACGCCTTTCTTCCGCTCGGAACATCGCTCGCTGGCTGAACGCATCACGCAATTCACCAAACGCGAGATCGAGCCGCGCGCCGGTGAGGACGAGCGCAATCCTGATGATGCACTGCGCGCGTATATCCGGTTGCTGGCGGTGAATGATCTGTTGCGCTACGCAGTTGCCACGCCGGGTCAACGTTTCGATCTGCGCGCGTTCTGCATCATTCGCGAGACTCTCTCGTATTCTTCGGCGCTCGCCGACCTCGCGTTTGTCATGCAGGGTCTCGGAACTTATCCCATCAGCCTGGCGGCAACTGAACACGTGCGCGACTTTTGGTTGGATCGGGCGCGCAACGGACAAGCTATTGCCGCGTTCGCGCTGACCGAACCTGACGCCGGCTCAGACATCGCAGCCTTAACCACCAGCGCGCGACGCGAAGACGACACGTACATCATCAACGGCCGCAAACGCTTTATTTCGAATGCCGGCGTCGCCGATTTCTATACCGTGTTTGCGCGCACAGGCACGCGCGACGATGGGCGGGCAGAGATCTCTCCCTTTATTGTCAGCGCGCGCATGCAAGGTTTCAGCGTCTTAGCGCGCACGGAGATGATCGCGTCGCATCCGATTGGCGAATTGGAATTCAAAGACTGCCGCATACCTGCGGAAGACATGATCGGTAACCCAGGCGACGGTTTGCGACTGGCGCTGCAAACACTCGATGTGTTTCGCGCCAGCGTCGGCGCCGCGGCTTGCGGTATGGCGCGCCGCTCCCTCGATCAGAGCCTGTCGTACGCGAAGTCCCGCCAACAATTCGGCAAGAGACTCGCTGAGCATCAACTGATTCAGGAAAAACTTGCTGACATGGCCACTGATTTGGACGCGGCTCGTCTGCTCGTCTATCGGGCAGCGTACTTAAAAGACGCCGGCGATGAGCGCTCGGCGCGCGAGGCCAGCGAAGCAAAACTCTTCGCCACAGAGGCCGCGTTCAGGATTGTCGATCACGCGGTCCAAATTCACGGTGGCACCGGCCTCGTGCGCGGCGAAGTCGTTGAGCGACTTTATCGCGACGTCCGCGCGCTGCGAATTTACGAAGGGACTTCTGAGATTCAGAAGCTAATCATCGCGAATCAACTCTTGAAAGAGTGAGTTTCGAATGTCCGACAAACTTTAGTTTGTCGTCTGCCTTCGACAAGCTGCAGCTTATCGGACATTGAAAGAGTGAGCGACACCGCAACTTCAAATCAATCGTCACCAGAAAGCCATCTCGCTCGCCGGCTCGGACTTTTCGACGCCACGATGATCGTGATGGGCGGGATCATCGGCGCCGGCATCTTCACGAATCCTTACGTTGTTGCTCAACAAGTTCATACTCCATTCTTAATTCTCGGCGCGTGGGCCTTTGGCGGATTGATCGCGCTCGCTGGTGCGTTCATTTACGCTGAGCTCTCGTCACAGGTCACTGAATCGGGTGGACAGTACGTTTATCTCCGCCAAGCCATGCACCCGTTGGTCGGATTCGTTTATGGCTGGAGTCTGTTGTTTGTGATTCAGACCGGTGGCATGGCGGCCGTGGCACTCATCTTCGCAAATCACATTTTTGAACTTGGGGGAATCGCAGCGAGTGAATGGAGCGCGGCTCTTTTGGGCTCAGCAGCATTGGCCGTCCTGACTGTGATCAATTGTTTCGGCGTGCGCGCCGGCACGGTAACACAAAACGTGTTCATGATTCTGAAACTGATTGCGATCGCGGCGCTGGTCGTCATTGGTTTGAGTCTTAGTTCGCCCGCGCACGCAGCGCCACCGCAAACAGTATCGAACGCGTCGACGTGGCAACTGCTGATCGCGTTTGGGGCCGCGTTGATCCCGGCCCAGTTTGCTTACGGGGGATGGCAAACGGCTTGTTTTGTCGCGGGCGAAGTGCGCGATCCCAGGAAGACTCTGCCGCGTGGATTGTTGCTGGGGGTGCTGGGCGTGATTGCGGTCTATCTGTCAGTCAACTACGTCTGCGTTCACGCACTGGGCGCAGATGGCCTGGCCCAAACGAAGACGCCGACCTCCGCCGTTATGCGGCTCGCCTTGGGCGGTGCGGGCGGCCGTTTACTCGCCGCGGGAATCGCAATTTCGACGATCGGTTTTTTGAGCCAGAGCATGCTGACCGCGCCGCGAGTCTACTTCGCGATGGCGGAAGACAAATTGTTTTTCCGGCAACTCGCTTCATTGAATCGCGCGCGCGTTCCCGCGTTTGCGATTGCCCTACAGGGCGGACTGGCGATAGTGATCGCCCTGGTGGCCAGCAGGTACGAAAAGATTCTGAATTACGTCGTCTCTATCGATGTCGTTTTTTTTGCGCTGTCTGCCGCGTGCGTTTTTGTGTTTCGGAAGCGCCGCAGAAACCCGAGCGTAAGCGAGGGTGCTCAGGGTCTGCACGGCTCTGATCCAGGCACCCTCCCTGACGGTCGGGTTTCCGTATCGGACAGCTTCCGCATTCCGGGTCATCCATTCACGACGCTATTCTTTATTGCTGCGTGTGCCGTGATAACTTTCAGTGTGATTTACAAAGATCATCTGGGCAGCGCGATTAGTTTTGGCGTCATGCTGCTGGGCGTGCCGGCGTATTTTGTGTGGGCCAGGAGGTCAGGACCGCCTGCGTAAGCGGGTGGGTCATAAGAAAGTCCAACCTTCGACCCATCCGCTGACGCAGATGGTTCTGACCTCATGTCGAAGTTCTGACTTCATGTCGAAGTAGCGAAATGAACACTCAATCGACTTATATGCAGTGGGCCAAGCGGCGTCCGAAGGTCACTTACGACCTGGCGCTCAGCGGCATTCTGAATCTGCCGTTTCCCGAACTCGAGGCAACTATCGACGATGTCGATTTGAATGGCGACAACTCGTACGGCTACGGACCGCTGGTCGATGCGCTGGCCGAACACTGTCACCTCCCGCGTGAAAACGTCGTCACGATCTCTGGCGGCACATCGATGGCGAATCATCTGGCGATGGCGGCTGCCATCGAACGCGGCGACGAAGTTTTGATCGAGCAACCGACTTACGAACCGCTGCTGGCGCTGGCCGAGTACTTCGGTCTGAAAGTTAATCGGTTTCCGCGTCGCTTTGACAACGCTTATGCGATTGATGCTGACGATGTCGCCGCCAACATTACGAACAAGACGCGCCTCATCGTGCTGACGAATCTTCACAATCCCAGCAGCGTGTTAACCGGCGAACAAACGCTGCGAAGGATCGGGGAGATTGCCGAAGGTGTCGGCGCGCGCGTGCTGGTTGATGAAGTTTATCTCGACGCTATTTTCGAAAACGCTCCGCGCTCAGCCGTTCATCTCGGTCCGCAGTTCATTGGCACCAGCAGTCTGACAAAAGGATATGGCCTGAGCGGACTGCGTTGCGGCTGGATTCTGGCGGAACCTGAGTTAGCAGAACGTATGCGCCTTTTGCACGACATCTTCGGCGCCGTCGGGCCGCAGCCGGCCGAAAGACTGAGCGTAGTGGCATTGAGGAAACTGCCAAAGTTTATCGCCCGCGCCAGAAATATTCTGGATTCAAATCGCGCGATGCTGAATGACTTTCTCGATGCGCGCGAGGAACTCGATGGATCGCGCAGTGAGCTTGGCACAACGTCATTCCCGAAATTACTTAAGGGTCGCGTCGAAGACCTCTGGAACCTGCTTTACGAAAAGTACGATACGTCTTTTGTTCCCGGCCACTTCTTCGAATCGCCACAGCACCTGCGCCTCGGCATGTGTTGCGAACCTCCATTGTTTAAGACAGGCGTCGAACGACTCGCCAGCGCGCTCGACGAACTCTCCGCATGAAAATCAGCATCATCGGCGGCGGCCCGGCGGGAATGTACTTTGCCATCCTCATGAAACAGGCCGAGCCGTCGCATGACATCACGATCCACGAACGCAACGGAGCGGATGACACGTTCGGCTGGGGAGTAGTTTTCTCGGGAAAGACGCTGGCCACTCTGCGCCACGCCGATGAGCCGTCGCATGCCGAAATTACGCGAGACTTTCAAGCATGGGACAACGTCGATGTCGTGAAGGGCGATGAAAAGATTTCAATCCACGGCAACAGTTTTTCGGGCATTGCCCGGATTCGTTTGCTGAAGATTCTGCAAAAGCGATGTGAAGACCTCAATATCTGCATCAACTTTCGCAGTGAAGTGAATGAGATCGAAACGCTGAGACACGATTGCGATTTGCTCGTGGCTGCCGATGGCGTCAACAGCACTGTGCGGCAAACATTCGCCGAGCAATTTCAGCCGAACCTGAACACGCGACCAAACAGATACATCTGGTACGGCACCAATCATTTGTTTCACGGGCTGACCCTCACGTTCCGCGAAAACGAGGCAGGCGTTTTCGCAGCTCACTCTTACAAATTCGACCGCGCCACGAGCACTTTCATTATCGAGTGCGATTCGGAAACCTGGAGCAACGCCGGCTTCGCGGAAATGTCCGATGAAAAGACGCGCGCCTATCTCGAGCAAGTTTTCGCCCCAGACTTGAACGGCCAGCCATTGCTCTCAAACAATTCCAAGTGGATCAATTTTTTGCTGGTCAAGAATACGAATTGGCATTTCGAAAACGTCGTATTGCTGGGCGATGCGTTGCACACGGCGCACTTCTCAATTGGGTCCGGAACCAAATTGGCGATGGAAGACGCGATCGCTTTGAAAGAGTGTTTTGATCGCGCTGCTGATGTTCCCGCCGCGCTTGACGAGTTCGAACGAATTCGCAAACCAGTGATTGAAGATTATCAGGCAGCTGCTTATGAAAGCATGGTCTGGTTCGAGAACGCGCGGCAATACATGCATCTCTCGCCCATTGAACTCGCGTATTCACTGATGATGCGGAGTGGGCGAGTTGATGATGAGGAGTTGCGGAAACGGGATCCTGAGTTTGTGAGGGAATACTGCGCAATGAAGTCTGTCAAAATGTAGCAACAACCTTCAGCGGCTCATGGTCAGGAAGAGCGGCTTGCCGCCGCTAACCATTCAGCGGGGGCAAGCCCCTCTTCCTAACTGCATATTACTTTCACCTATTCGTCCCACTCAGGCGCCAACAAGCGTCTTCGTCCATCACTCGCCATAGCAATTCCCTCTTCATCAAGTTCTTTTCGATCCCAAAGCTTGCATGTGACCTGTCGATGCGCCTGGTCGAGCGCTTCGCAATAGTTCGTATATGTGCACCTGCGCACTTCGTCGCCGCGCCCCAGTTTCACTTTGCGAAACCAATCCGGATCGGCGAGCGCTTGCCGCGCCATGCCGATGATATCAGCGTCACCGTTTTGCAGAATTGCTTCGGCTTGCTCGAAAGTCGTAACTCCGCCCGTTGCAACGAGGGGCGTATTGAAGCCGGCCTCGTTGACCGCGTGTTTGATTTTCGCAACCAACGGAACCGATCGTCCAAAAGGCCCGCGCACGTCAGAGAGAGTAGTCGGCATGCATTCGTAGCCGCTTTGACCAGTGTACGGATAAACCGCCGCGCCAACTTTCGGTTGTTCAGCGTCTTCGAATTTGCCGCCTTTGGAAATCGAAAGATAATCGAAGCCCGCTTTAGCGAATTCAACGCCAAAATAAACTGCGTCGTCGATGCGATTGCCACCCGCAATAACTTCGTCGCCAAGAAACCGGACGCCGACGACGTAATCATCACCGACGCGTTCACGAACGGCGCGATAAATGTCCAGAGGCAATCGCGCACGATGCTCGCGCGGGCCGCCGTATCCGTCGTCGCGATCGTTCAACGCGCTGAGAAATCCCGCCATCGTGTATGCGTGCGCGTAATGCAGTTCCACGCCGTCGAATCCGGCTTCGCGCGCGCGCCCCGCGGCGTCTGCAAATATTCCGGGCAACACCTGCGGCAATTCTTTGATATGAGGCAAGTGCGTATCGGTCACTCGTTCGCGATAACCGAAGCGCAGCGATTCGAGTTCACGACCAGTTAGAACGTTTTCCAGAACTTCGCCCGAAGCGTTCGCGAGAAACTCGCGCAATCGCCTTTCATCGTCGGTGAGATAGCGCGGGTCATCCGTTAAGCGCGCGGCAGCTTCTCGATGACTCGATGTGATCTTCAGAAATCGTTCGAAGTACTTTTGCGGATCAGGGCGACGCTTCACTGCCAGGAAATCAATTATCTGAATGAGGAGTTTCGTGTGGCCTTCACTCGCCTCGCGGACCGTCTCAACCAGCTTTTTCAACCCGGGCAGAAAACGATCGTGCCCGATGCGCAGCAACGGCCCGCTCGGTATGTCGCGCACACCGGTCGCTTCCACCACGAGCGCCGCCGGTCTCCCTTCGGCAAATCTTCGATACCAATCAAGATTGTCCTGTGTGACGAATCCGTCTGCGGTTGCTCGCCACGGCACCATCGCCGGCACCCACGTGCAAGTCTCGAGTTTCAATGGTCCAATTTGAATTGGCTGGAACAGAAGTGATCGTGCGGCTTCGTCAGCAGTTGGCCAGCGGGTGTCAGGAATCGAATGCTTGATCGGATTGGGAAACTTCCACATGAAAGAACAACTTTAGCAGTGTCAGAACCGAGAGCGGTAGCGACCTGATCTGTTAGCAATTCCAAAAATGAAGTCAGTACCGGGAGCGATAGCGACCGGGTCCTAAAGTTAGAAAGCTACCCGGTCGCTACTGCTCCCGGTACTGACACGCTCTCGGTTCTGACGTGAGTGATGATAAATTACCTCACGATCAATCCGGAGCATTCTGTTGACCGACAATCTTCTCAAATATCGTTCTGAGTTTCCGATTCTCGAAAAGACTGTGTATCTGATTTCGCACAGTCTCGGCGCGATGCCCCGCGCGACCTACGAACGTTTGCACGAATACGCCGAAACGTGGGCAACACGGGGCGTGCGCGCGTGGGCTGAGGGCTGGTGGGACATGCCAGTGACTGTCGGAAATGAAATCGCGCGCATTATCGGCGCTGAGTCAAACACGGTGGCGATGCACCAGAACGTTTCGATCTGTCAGTCGCTGATTCTCTCTACGCTGCTACCGCTGAAAGATCCGAAACGAAACAAGATCGTTTTTGAAGAACTCAATTTTCCGTCGGTGATGTACGTTTATGAAGCTCATGCGAAAGCGCATGGGCTGCGCATCGAACGCGTGAAATCAGATGACGGGATCACGATGTCGCTCGAGCGCATGCTGGCTGCGATCGATGAAGAGACGCTGCTGGTGCCGATTTCGCACGTGCTCTTCAAAAGTGGTTTTCTGCAAGACGCGAAAGCTATCACCGAACGCGCGCATGAGGTCGGCGCGATGGTGGTCCTCGACACTTATCAATCAGCCGGCACCGTTCCGTTCAACGTCAAGGAGCTGAATGTAGATTTTGCGACTGGCGGTTCGGTGAAATGGTTGTGCGGTGGGCCGGGCGCGGGATATCTCTACGTGCGGCCTGATTTGATTGATCGGCTCGAGCCGAAGACAACCGGTTGGATGGCGCACGAACACCCGTTCGCGTTCGAGTCCGAGATGCACTACGCGCCGAACATCACTCGCTTTCTGCATGGATCGCCCGCGATACCGGCACTGTACGCCGCGCAATCCGGCTACAAGATAATTAATGAGATCGGCGTCAACGCGATTCGCGAAAAAAGCACGCGGCAGACACAGCAGTTAATCGCGCTCGCGGAGAACGCGGGGTTTCAAGTGACTAGTCCCCAAGATCCGAATGTTCGCGGCGGAACGATTACAGTGTGGGACGATAATGCGGCTGAGATTACAAAGGAGTTAGTGCGCCGCGAATTCATTGTCGATTATCGTCCGGGGGCGGGCGTGCGCATCTCGCCGCATTTCTACACAAAAGATGAAGAGTTGAAACTCGTCATCGCTGAGATGAAGAAGATTCGCGACGGCCGCGAGTTCACGGCAGAAAAAGCAGGAGCAGCATTCTAGTTTTGGAGTGCGGCGACTTGACGCCGCTCTTACCGGCAGGGGTTGATTACATAACAAAGCGGTGTCAAGCGACCGCAGTCCAATATGTCCACTGAATACGGCAAAGGCGCTCTACTCTCTTACAACAAATACCTGCGTGTCCGCGAACTAATCGATCTGCAGACGTGTCTGTCTACTCCGGCACATCACGACGAACTCCTCTTCATTACGGTCCATCAGGCTTACGAACTTTGGTTCAAACAAATTCTTCACGAGATTGATGCGGCGATTCGTTTGATGAATGAGGATCGAGCCGGCGAAGCCGCGCTGGCGATGCATCGCGTCGTCGAGATCGAGAAGCTGCTCGTCTCGCAGATTCACATTCTCGAGACGATGACGCCGATCAGCTTTCTCGGCTTTCGCGACGAGCTGAATCCGGCCAGCGGCTTTCAGTCGATGCAGTTCCGCGAGATTGAATTCGCTTCCGGACTGAAACACGAATCAGTGGTCAACTCTTTCAAAGATGACGCGTTTGCAAGTGAACGGCTGCAAACTCGCTTGCAGTCGCCGTCCCTTGGTGAAGAGTTTTTTGCGCTGTTACGGCGCGCAGGTTTTGATGCGCCCACCGAGGACCAACCGCGCGATGATGAAAAGGAACGTCGCACCAACCAGGGTCGTCGCGTGCGCGCGATTGTAGAAATCCTTACGCACCCGGAGAAGCTCTACAAGGAATATCAACTTGCCGAAGCGCTGCTTGAACACGATGAATATTTCGCGCTCTGGCGCTCGCACCACATCAAAATGGTCGAGCGCATGGTCGGTGCGAAACGCGGTACTGGCGGCTCAGAGGGCGTCGGTTATTTGAAGAAGACACTCGACAGCAAATTCTTTCCGGAACTATGGGAGGCTCGAACATACCTCAGCACGCAGCACGGCGACACTGGATGCCCCTTCGCTAAGACTTAATCGCCAACCTCATGTCCTTCGAATTTCCTGAACGCTTCAACATGGCCGATTACTTCCTCTATCACAATGTGGAGGAAGGCCGCGACAACAAAGTCTGTCTTTACTACAAGGATCAGACTTACACGTACGGCGATGCCGCGCGGATGTCAAACCGCGTGGGCAATGCGCTGCGCGAACTCGGCGTGGAGATGGAAGACCGCGTGCTAATCGTTTTGCCGGATTGTCCGGAATTTGTCTGGACCTGGTTTGGCGCAGCTCGCATCGGCGCGGTCATCACGATGGTGAATCCGCTACTGCCGGCTGACGATTATCGTTACTACCTGGAATATACGCGGGCACGCGTCGCCATTATTTATCGTTCGCTGTGGAACCATTTCGTGGACGCCGTCGCGGGTTCTAACTATCTGCGATCGGTGCTGGTCGTCGACGATGTCGGGGCAATGGAAAGCAATTACCGCGACCCAACTGGACGCATCCCATACCTTCGGTTTGCGGAAACTGTCGCATCAGAGTTGGACGAGTGTCCGGCTGCTGAGACGCATCGCGACGACATCGCGATTTGGCTGTTCACGTCTGGTTCGACGGGACATCCAAAAGGCGCGGTGCATCTGCAACACGATCTGCCTTACAACACGGAAGTCTTCGCGAAGCGCACGATGGGCGTCAACGAATACGACTTAACCGTTTCGGTGCCAAAACTGTTTTTTGGTTACGCGACCGGAACGAATCTTCTGTTTCCGTTTGCCGTCGCCGGCACGACAGCCTTATTTGAAGAACGAGCGACACCCGAAACGATGTTTGAAATGATCGAACGGTATCGGCCCACGATTCTCACGACCGTGCCGACGATGATCAATGCAATGCTGAATGCGGATGATGCCGCAGCGCGCGATCTCTCGAGTATTCGCTTCTGTTATTCAGCTGGCGAGGCTCTGCCGGTTGAGCTTTATCATCGGTGGAAACAGACGTTTGGCGTGGACATTTGTGATGGCATTGGTTCAGCCGAGATGTTTCACATCTACATCACCAACCGGCCCGGCGATGTGAAGCCCGGCAGTCTCGGCCGGATCGTCGAAGGTTACGAAGCGAAGATTGTCGATGCGGAGGCTAACGAAGTTGCGACCGGCCAAATGGGCACTTTGAAGATCAAAGGCGATTCCGCCGCGCTCTGTTACTGGAACGCGCATGAAAAATCGAAAGAGACTTTCGCCGGCGATTGGTGCACTACCGGCGATCAATTCCATCTCGATGCTGACGGGTACTATTGGTACCACGGTCGCACCGACGACATGCTGAAGGTCGGGGGCATCTTCGTCGCGCCTGCGGAAATTGAAAATTGTCTACTGCAACACGAAGCGGTGATGGAATGCGCGGTAGTTGGACACGAAGATCGGGATGGCTTGATCAAACCAAAGGCTTTCGTGGTGCCGCGCGAAGGCCACGACGCTGACGAGGCCCTAATTGAAGAGATTAAGCGCTTCGCGAAGTCGCGGATGGCGCTTTACAAGTATCCGCGATGGATCGAATTTATCGACTCGCTGCCGAAGAATGATCGCGGGAAAGTTGACCGGAAACTTCTAAAACAACAGTAATAAGTTATGAGTCATGAGTCATGAGTCATCAGAAACGAGTTTTGTCTCGTTCGCGAATCGCTTCGCATCACTCATGACGCATCACTCATCACCTCATCGAAGCTTCCCTTCCAGATCATAATCACGCAGACGCCGGTAGAGCGTCGAAGGTGAGATGCCCAGCAGTGCGGCCGTCTTGCCCCGATGCCAGCCTGTCTGCTCAAGCGCATTGATGATTTGTTGCTTTTCGACGTCGCGCAAAGCGGTGGGCTGCGCGGTTTCACCGGCAGTGCCTGCGGCCAGGCCCGCGCCGCTTTGCAAAGGCATATTTCCATTCACCCGACCGGCAACTTCAGGCGGCAGTTCGTTCACCGTGATTCGTCCATCGTTGGCGAGCAACACCGCGCGCTCCAGGCAGTTGCGCAGCTGCCGCACGTTTCCGGGCCAATTGTACTCGCGCAACTTGTCAGTCACTTCCGGTGCGATCTCAGGCGGATTCGCTCCGGCGAGCTGCTTCAAAATGTATTGAGTGAGCGGATTGATGTCTTCAGTTCGCTCGCGCAAGGGTGACAGGTGAATCTCGAAGCTGTTGATGCGATAAAGGAGATCGGCGCGGAATGATCCGTTGTTGATTACTGAATCCAAATTACGATTCGTGGCCGCCACGATGCGCACATTAACTTCGACTTTGCGCACGCCACCGACACGGAAAAATGTTCGTGTTTCAATGGCGCGCAGGAGTTTTGCTTGCAAAGCGGCGGGCAGCTCAGTCACTTCGTCCAGGAACAGCGTGCCCCCGTCAGCCAGTTCAATTAGGCCAAGCTTGCGCGCTTTTGCGCCGGAAAATGCGCCGGCTTCATACCCGAACAACTCCGATTCGAGGAGGGATTCCTGAAAGGCTGCGCAGTTCAAATCGATGAACGATCCGTCCGCGCGATTCGACAGGCGATGGATGGCTTGCGCGATTAACTCTTTGCCGGTACCCGACTCGCCAGTGATCAAAACCGAGGCATCGGAGGGCGCCACGCGCTCGACCAAACGAATCGCTTCAGCCATCGCCCTTGATTCACCGATGATGTCGGGCAGCGTTGCCTTGCGTTCGATTTGCGCGCGCAGACGTTGATTGTCAACGCGCAGGTTGCGCTTCTCAGCCGCCTGCCGCACGCGTACATCAAGCTCGCTGATGCTGTAAGGCTTTGTCAGATAATCGTAAGCACCGCTGCGCATCGCTTCGACAGCGGTTTCGATGGTGCCCTGCCCGGTCAGCATGATCACTTCCGGAGGATTCGGCCGCTCATGCACGCGTCGCAGCAACTCCATGCCGTCCATGCGCGGCATATTGATGTCGCAAAGCAGCACATCGACATTGCTCTCCTCCAGCTTACGCAGCGCGGCTTCGCCGTCTTCGGCGACGTGCACACGATAGCCGAGCCGCTGGAGTTCTTTTTGCAGCACCAGGCGCAGGTTCGCCTCGTCTTCGGCTATCAGTAATCTTGCGTCGCGTTGTTCGTTCATTTCCGACTCCGCACTTTGTAGAACAGGCCGTCAGCCCGTTTAGTCGGTGAAACCGCACAGGCCAGCAGCCTGTTCTAGGCTTCGCTCGCTTTGGGGAGCGAGATGGTGAAGGTAGTACCGATTCCGACGGCAGACCGCACGTCAAGGCGACCACCGTGCTCAGATACAATACCATAACAAACAGCCAGCCCCAGCCCTGTTCCGCGGCCAACATCTTTAGTGGTAAAGAAAGGATCAAAAATCTTCGTCAGATTCTCCTGTGGAATTCCACTGCCGGTGTCTCTGATTTCGACGATTACCTGCGGGCCCGATCGGTACGCGCGCAGCGTCAGCGTTCCGCCGTCCGGCATCGCATCAATTGCATTCGTGGCCAAAGCCACCACCGCTTGTTGCAGTTGGCCTTCATCACCCAGCACCGGCGGCAGATTGTTTACGGTTTCAATCTCGATCTGAATGTTGTCGCCGCGTTGTTGATGCGTCACGAGTCGCGCCGTCATCTTCACTGTGTCCGCCAGATTGATCGGCACGCGATTGCCGGCGCGCAGGCGGCTGAAGTCGAGCAAGCCATTGGTAATCTGTTTGCACCGAAAAGCTTCATCCCGGATCAAGCCGAGGTACTCTTTCAAATCTTCTACGTCGGTCGACTCTCCGTACGCGCCTTCTGCGATTCTCTTTTCCAGCGACTCAGCGCAGGCGGCAATCGTCGCCAGCGGGTTGTTGATTTCGTGAACGACACCGGCGGCCAGCCGGCCAACGGCTGCGAGTTTCTCTGCCCGCGCGACGGCGCGTTCGGATTTCACGCGAGAGGTGATGTTCTCGCCGACGGTGATGACGTGAGACACCTCATTAGCTTCGGCGGCGCGCATGGGGATTTTGCTAATCAGCCAATGATTCGTGTCGCCGGCGGTGGTGACAGTTTCCTGCTCGATGCGTTGAATTTCTCCGGTCTTGAAAACTTTTGAGAATTCCCCTTCGAGTAATTCGCGCTTCTGCTTTGTCAGCACGTCGTAGATGCTCTTGCCGAGCACTTGCCCGCGCGGCACACCGAGTTCGCCCAATTCACGGTTGCGATTCCACGCGACGATCCGGTGCTCTCGATCGATCGCGTAAAGAGAGACCGGCAGCGTGTCGACGATTGCTTCAGTGAAGCGCTGGTGCATTTCGGATTCGCCGGCGCGGCGATCGACTTCGACTGCCAGTGTCGCGGCAGACTCGCGCGCGTGCAGGTAAAGAAGTGAGATGTGCGCGGCCAACGCGCCTTGCTGGGCCGCGGCATCAATCAAGCGGCACTGGTTCGCGCCGTAATGTTCCGGGGCGTCGAACGCGACAATCAAAGCGCCGAGTGTTGTACCGGCGAATCTAATTGGAGCGACGTATTCGATGGTGCGGTCATCGTCGACCAGCACGTACTCTCGCTTATTGGTCAGCAGCGCGGGAGCTGACGAACGCGACGAAGCAAGCCACGACTCCAATCGCGGGAGATTCACGAGCGATGCGGCTTCGGCGTTTCCCTCTCGATCGAAAGCACACACGGCGAAACCGTAGCCGTTGTTCTTAACTGCGCAGGCGCAGAGCGCAGCATTCATACCCTCAAAGGTTGCGCCGGCAACTCGACGGGCAACTTGTTCAGGCTCGAGCGTCTGCAACAAGCCACGGCCGAGGTCAGCCAGAAAGCGAAGCTCTTGGTTTGAATCAGTCAGTTGGGACTCGCGCTGCGCAAACCCGAGATGGGAATTGACGCGCGAAATTAGTTCACCGGGCGTGGAAGGCTTAACGATGTAATCATCCGCGCCGGCCGTGAACGCTTCAACTTTGCGCTGTTCATTGTCGGTGGCCGAGAACATCAACACCGGCAACTGTCGCAAAGACGGCTGGGCGCGCAGCAAACGACACAGCGAGACGCCATCGATTTCGGGCAACTCGATGTCCAGCATTACCAGGTCGCATTGCTCTTTTTTGAGAACCCGCAATGCGGCAGGTGCGTCGTGAACAGCGATGGTGCGATGGCCGGCGCTCTCAAAGATTCCGCGCAGAGTTTCGCGCGCCGACGAGTCATCGTCGATCACAAGCACGGTCGCCGGTTGATTTTCAAACGCAGCAGGAACAGGCATTAAGGTCATCAGGGAGAAATCAGCGGGGCCATATCATTCGTGGACTTGCGAGATCGGGTGGACCGGGCGGGCCAAGAATTGGAGCCCACGTTGTGAGTTGCGACCGTCGCGTGATGCGCACGGCGCGGACAAGCTTGTCCGCAACCTGTTTCCAGATTGGAAGATCGAGGCTGGAATTGTCAAGAATATTTAATTAATTGCGCTGGTTATGAACTCTTCGGACAGCAATTCGGTGGGCTGCTGAACTGGAGGCTGGGCTGCGCTTTCGATGGGATTTGGCGGCAGTGTGCCAGTCTTGTGAGCGCTTTTTGCGCGATACATAGCCTGATCGGCCGAAATTAGCAGCTGGTCGAGTGTCTCTCCGTCTACTCCGAAAACCGCCGCGCCAATGGAAATCCCGACGCGGGCGCGGGTCTGGGCCCGCACGCTTAACGAGAAGCCGCGCACCGTCGTTTCGATGCGCGCGCGCAATTCATCGACCTGCTGCATATTTAGATCTGGAAGCAGCGCCACGAACTCGTCTCCCGCGTAGCGTGCGAGAAAATCGTATTCGCGGAGTTGGTTTTGAATGAGGTTCGCGACTTCGCGCAACATGCGATCGCCGATTTTGTGGCCGAACGTATCGTTGACCTGCTTGAAATCGTCGAGATCAAGCATCACCACCTGGAAGGGCTTGTTGTTTCGGCGCGCACGGGAAACTTCCTCTTCGAAGCGCAGATGCAGGGCGCGAGCATTCGGCAATGCAGTCAGCGGATCAGTCAAAGCATTCGATTCGGTCTGCGCGTGATGCATGGCGTTTCCCAATGCATCTGAGGCGAGTCGTGTAACCGTTTCCAACAAACGAATCTGTTTGTCCGTGTATTCACGGACTGTCGTTGAGTAAAGCGACAGCGCGCCTAACAGAACATCACCCTTGAACAGGGGCAACGCAGCCATGGCGCGATAGGTAGCGTTTGTCTTAACGCCGACGCGGTCGAGATCCAAACTTGGCTGCAAACGATTTACCGGCCGGCGATTGGCGAGCGCAAAACCTGTGACACCTTCGCCCGGCGCGATACATCTGTCGCGCAAATTGTCCGCGTCGAGCCCGACTGCCAGAGCGGTCGATGCGTATCCTTTGACATCGTCGTACAGAAAGACTGCGCATGTGTCGTACGGTACAAGTTGGCCAACTCTATCCATCAGCACCGTCAGAGTCTTTTCGATTTCCAGGGACGAGCTGAATTTGCGAACGATCTCATAAAGCGCATAGACCTCTTTGTGCGCGTTACGAATTTGATCGTAGGCGGCAGTGTTCTCTCGCGCGCGCATGATTTCATCATCAGCCGGCGCAATCGGCGTTGCTGAGAGATGATTTTGCTGGTCGAGTCCGCGATTCGCGATTTCAGTTTCGAACTTTGCGAGATTCTGCACGAACAGCTCAACGATCTTCGGATCGAAATGCGTGCCTGCGCCTTTGGACAGCAACGCGACCGCTTCGTCGCGCGTCATTCCGCTGCGGAACGGACGATCTTCCCGCACCGAGTCGAAACAATCTACGATCGCCATAATCCGCGCAGTGATGGGGATGTCTTCGCCTTTCAAGCCGTCGGGATACCCACAGCCATCCCAACGTTCGTGATGATGTTTCACTATGGGCACCACGGGATACGGAAAACTGACGCGACTAAGAATCTCCGCGCCAATCGTCGTGTGAATTTTTGTCTTCTCGAACTCGTCCGACGAAAGATTGTCGGGCTTGTTCAAAATGTGATCCGGCACTGCCAGTTTTCCAACGTCATGCAACAAGGCGCCGGCACGCAAAGCGCGTAATTCCTTGTCACTTAGCCCGAGCAAGTCTCCCAGACCCGCAGCGTAGATTTCCACGCGCCGAACGTGACAGTGCGAAGTCTGATCTTTTGCGTCAATCGCAGTTGCGAGGGCTTCGACAGTAGCAAGGTGCAGGCGGCTGAGGTCTTCGGCTTCGCGAGTCTTCGAGGTGAGCCGTTCATAATAAAGTTTGTACGTCCAGTAAGTGACGGCCAGTACAGGCACGCTCAACATCGCGTACGCCACGCCGCCTTGAAGCACCCACACGAACACGGACACGCCGGCAACCGCAAAGACGTACCAATAGGGCCTTGCTAATTCGTTGTGATCACCTCGGGGGATGAGTTTCATTGCTGTTCAAGTCGGACTGTCTTTTTTAGACTTTGCGTTCACAACTCTTTTCTTAAACATCCATAGCTTTAAAAAAGTCCGCGCCGAAAACTGCTAACCGGGAGCAACTCGGTGTGCTGTTTCGGCGCGGGACTGGGCAAGTCGGCGATGCAGGCACATGGCATCGGCCGGCTGGGGTTTAGAGACAGGGCAAACAATTCGCGCATTACTCACAGTTTCTACGCGGCTAGGGGACCCAGTGCGGTGGGCCCGACAGCGGTTAAGCTTGGCTAGCCGCGCTCTGGTGGTTAACAACGCGCGTGCCGCACGCGCAGGTGAAGAAAATCGGCGGAAACCCTTCGGAGTTTTGCACTGACACATCACTGTTCGGTCAATCTTTTCATTCTGACCCGTCAGATTGAACCGAGCGCATTGACAAGATCTCTTGACGCAGTGCACCTTTCAATCTCTCAAGCGACAAATGAAAAGCCGAGCTGTCGAGAAAAATATCGAACGTGCGCCGAGCGTCGGCTACCTTGAATTGCTACGCGAGAATCGGCCGTTTCGCACGTTGTGGTTAGGCCAGGTGGTCAGCCAGATGGGCGATTGGTTCGACACGATTGCCGTCTATACGCTGGCGCTGCAGCTGACGGGATCGAGCCGCTCAGTCGCGCTGATTATGGTCGCGCGATTTCTGCCGAGTGTCGTGATGGGTCCGCTTTCGGGCGTTGTCGCCGACAGATTCAGCCGGCGTTCGATCATGATCTTGTCGGACATTATGCGCGCACTGGTTGTGCTCGGATTCCTGCTGGTGCGCCGGCCCGACCAAATGTGGCTGGTTTACGTAATCACTGTGCTCCAGCTTGGGTTCTCTTCCTTCTTTGAACCGGCAAAGACTGCTGCGATTCCATCGATCGTTTCAGATCGCCAACTGTTACCGGCAAATGCCATCGCGTCCGTCACCTGGTCGGTAATGCTCACGCTGGGCGCTGCCATCGGAGGTTTTGTCACCGGCTGGTTTGGCACTAACGTCGCGTTTGTACTCGACTCGCTGACATTCATTGCGTCAGCGATTCTGATCAGTCAGGTACGATTTCCTCATCGCGTCAAACGAGAAAAATCGAAACTGACCGTCAGCAAAGCCCTCGGTGTTGGCGACACAATTGAAGGTGCACGCTATGTAAAGCATCGTCCGCGAGTGTTTGCATATCTCATGGTCAAGACCTCCTGGGGCATGGGTGGCGGAATCATGACTTTGCTGGCGGTCTTCGGCGAAAGGATTTTTCCGGTGGCCGGCAAAACCGCAACTGGCATTGGCGTGCTGTTCACTGCCCGCGGCATCGGCACCGCGATCGGCCCACTGATGGCACGCCGCTGGTCGGGCGAGACTCGGAAACAAATGCAAAACTCAATTGGCATTGCGTTTCTGATCGGCGGCGTCTTCTACATGGCCTTTGGCGTTTCGAAAAGTTTCATGGCGGCGTTGTTGTTTCTGTTGATTGCGCACATGGGTGGCAGCATCCTCTGGGTTTTTTCGACGGTGCTATTGCAGAAATCGGTTGAGGATCAATTTCGCGGACGAGTGTTTGCGGCTGAGATGGCTCTGGTGACGCTGACAATGGCGGCTTCAAACTACGTCGTCGGCGAGCTAATCGATCGCGGTTATTCACCGAGAGTCGTAACCGCCTCGGTGGGCGGCTTTTTTTTGCTGCCGGGGCTGACCTGGTTCCTGACTAGGCGATGGTGGGACGTGTCCGAAGTCCGCGCGTCAGCGAGAGCGCCGGAACGCACAGACGCCATCCCCATCGACCAGCCCGTACACGATGCGCGCGCGGCGACGCCGGTTGGTCGGGCTTCAGACACACCATGAAAATCAAAATCGGCGTCATGGGCTCGGCTGAAGATTCGCCGGACGCTGCCGAAAGAGGCGCGGCGCTTGGCCGTGCAATCGCCGCGCGAAATGCCGTCCTTTTGACTGGCGCAACGACAGGGCTCATTAACATCGTCGGCAAATCCGCTCGCGCTGCCGGCGCAACGCATATCGGTATCTCGCCCGGACATGACGCCGATGAGCATGTTGAGAAATACCGTTTGCCGCTGGACGCGTGCGACGCGATCATCTACACAGGATTTGGTTTGAAAGGGCGTAACGTAGTTTTGGTGCGTTCGTGCGACATCGTGATATTCATTGCGGGCTCGATTGGATCGCTGAACGAATTCACGATCGCCTATGACGAAGGAAAAGTGATCGGCTGTTTGACGGGCACCGGCGGCGTCGCTGATGAGATTGACAGCCTGGTTGATAAGCTGCGGAAATCAACTCGCGCAAAGATTTCGAGTGATCCAGATCCGCGGGCGCTGATTGACATGTGCCTGAACTCTTTATCACCGTCTTAAACGGTGCCACTCGGCGGACCGGATGGCGGGGACGATTGCGGCTGATGCGGCTGGGTTTGGGACGCGCCGGGACGTTGTTGGTATTCTTTGAGGATGGACATCAACGCGCGAAAATTGTTTTCGCCCATGATGTTCAGAAAACCAAACGCAACTGTCATCAGCTTTAGCAAAGGCGTCGGCAAATCGGCGCTGTTATAAGCATCGGTAATCTGCGTCTTAATCTTTGCCTTCTCCTCGCCGGTAAGGTTTTGGTAGGAGTTAAGAAAGGCTGTGAGAAACCCTGGCGCGTTCGTCGCATCAGTGATGTCTTTGGTTTCATCAAAAACCAAACGCTGCCGCCGTGAAGCACGGTAGCGATCAATCTGGCGATCCACCGAAGTAAGAAATATAACCAACACGGCCTCAGGACCGATGGCAAACGTTTCTCCCTGGTCAGTCTTGAAACTGAACAGCTTTGAGCGCATGACGATCATGGCGCCAAAGCCGGCGACGATGCTGGTGAGAAAATAATCCTGCCTTAAGCTGGAAAAGATTTGACCGGGATAACGAATCAGCAGAAAGAAAGCGGCGGCGGAGATTGCGCCGTTCAGCAACATATACCAGCGCCCGGCTTTGCTTCGAAGCGTGAGGAATGGCTCGTCACGATAACGGGAGACAATTTCGGCCCCGCCAACTGAAATTCCAAAAACAGCGCTGAGTAACCAATACCCGACAAGCGGTGCCTTCATCGTAATCGACGATGGAGCATTTATTTGCAGCCATCCAATCTTGAAAAACAGAACAATCACTAAAGCGACCGACGCCAGGGAAACGACCACCGCGATCGCTACGGTCGCGAACGCGGAAGACGAATCTTTCGTGGGCGGTTTGGGACCGACAGGTGTAGTTGCCATGGTGCGCGTTTGAGGGAACTGGAGCGAATAGCAAGGACGCCCCGCGTTCCACGGCCTTTGGTTTTGATTACAGCGAAGAAATAAGCCGCTAGGACAGCCAGGCTTCCCCGGCGTCCGTTAGCTTTAACTTGTGATTTCCGTAATTATCCTTAGTTACGGTTATGAAACCGGTGCGCTCTAAGTAATCAACCGCAGAGAGAACGGTTTGGATATCGATTTGCAGCCGATCAACGAGGCCATAAACTGCGTCGGTTTTGTCAGGCGAGTTCTTGAGAACGCCTAGAATCTGTTTACCGATAATAATATGCGCCGCATCAGCCGGAGTCTTTGCCCTGGGCACATCCGCAGGAATATTTGGCGCGTTGCTGGGTACCGACGCTGCGCGGTTACTGGGACCAAGCCAATCGAGGCCAAACTTATCTGCCAAATCTGGTTTTACAGCCATAGACCTTTTGATGAAATTGCCTTTGCTTGCTTAGGTCTGCATTATAACTGCTATAGACATTACTTGAAAGCCAAAATAAGGATCGTGTGACATGGACTTTGGATTAAAAGATCGTGTTGCTCTGGTAGCCGCTGCCAGCCGCGGAATCGGTTATGCGGCGGCGCTTGAACTCGCCCGCGAGGGCGCGCGGGTTTTTCTGTGCTCGCGCGATGAGCGGCGCGCGTCCGAAGCGGCTGAAAAGATTCACAAAGAAACCGGCGCGAACGTCGCGGGCATCGCCGCCGATGTAACTGACGAAGCCGATGTCCAAAGTTTCGTGAAGCTTATTACCGAGCGCGCCGGTCGCATCGACATCTGCATAACAAATGCGGGCGGCCCCCCGGCGACGACGTTCGATAACACAGATATCGAGATGTTTCGCGACGCATTTGAGCTCAACGGTCTATCGGCGATCAGATTGGCGAAACTCGTGCTGCCGGGTATGCGCGAACGAAAGTGGGGCCGAATCGTCAACATCACTTCAATTTCAGTCAAGCAACCGGTCGATGGCTTGCTGCTTTCGAATACAGTTCGCGCCGGACTTACAAGTTGGGCCAAGACAGTTTCCAATGAAGTGGCCACCGATGGTGTGACTATCAACAACGTCGCGCCCGGCTACACCCTGACGGAACGGCAGGATGAGTTGGCAATCGCGCGCGGCAAAGCCCTCGGCAAATCAAAAGAAGAAATGATCGCAATGTGGGCATCGCAAACTCCTGCGCATCGCATCGCTGCGCCGGAAGAGATCGCCGCCGCCGTTGCGTTTCTCGCATCCGAACGCGCTTCGTACATCACCGGCGTCACGCTGCAGGTTGATGGAGGCTGGACGAAAGGACTGTTTTAGAAAAAGAATTGACGCAGCCCTCATACGTAGCTTCTAATTGGACGTTCTCAATACGGTTCACATCTTTCAAGGAGACGAAATGAAAAGGAATCATCTCGCTTCAGTATCTGCTTTTTTGCTCCTCGGAGCGCTGTTGTTTGCTTGTAACTTCTCAACCGCCCACCTGAGTTCGGTGAAGGTCGGCAAAGATAAGGCTGTCAGTCAGGAAACGAATACCTTTGAATCTGGCGATGCGATTTACGCGGTCGCAACGGTCTCAAATGCGCCCGGCAAGGTGAAGGTCAAGGGTCAATTTGTGGTCGAAGACGTCGAGGGCCAAAAGACCGGCCCCGTTCCCGGCCTGGAGAAGACCCTTGATTTTGATGGCAGCGGCACTGCGACGTTCTCGTTCACGCCCCCGCCGAGCGGCTGGCCGAAAGGCAAATACAAAATTGAAGTCACCCTGACAGACGACAAGGGTGCGCAAAAAGATCAGAAGTCCACGAGTTTTTCTGTTTCATGATCGCGAATCATGGCGCGAGGTTGGGAAAGTAAGTCCGTCGAGGATCAAGTTGCCGAAGCGGAAGCCGCGAAGGAAGCTCGCGCGAAGCCCCATCTTACGGAACAGGAAAGGGCGATTGAAACCGAACGTCAATCGTTGCTCTTGTCGCGCGCCCAGGTTATGAATCGACTAAAGCTCGCTACGAACGCTCGCTATCGAACTCAGCTTGAAGCTGCTTTGAAGGATCTTGACGCGCGATTGGGAGATTTACAGAACCGCGCACGGTAGTGAGCGGATGCAAGATTCAACGTTGAGTCTGTGATCCTGTCGCTATCGCTCCGGGTACCGACACGCTAGTCCAAAGCTTTACAGAACCGCGAACGGTAGTGAGCGGATGCAAGACTCAACGTTGACTCTATGATCCCGTCGCTATCGCTCCGGGTGCTGACACGCTAGTCCAACGTTGTCGCGCGAATTTTCTTTTCCTGCTCCGCACGAAAGTCGCGGAGTTTCTTTTTCAGTTCAGGACGGCTGTTCGCGAGGATCGCCACGGCGAGTAAAGCCGCGTTCGTCGCACCGGCTTTACCAATCGCCAAAGTACCCACCGGAATCCCGCCCGGCATTTGCACCGTGGAAAGCAGCGAGTCGAGTCCATTCAGAGCACTCGTCATTGGAACTCCCAGCACCGGCAGAGTCGTGTGGGCAGCCAGCACACCGGCCAAATGGGCTGCGCCGCCGGCGGCTCCGATGATCACTTCAATGCCGCGAGCGTCGGCTTGCGCGGCAAAGTCCGCGGCATCATTCGGCGTGCGATGTGCCGACATCACGTGCGCCTCATGTGGAACGCCAAAGTCTTTCAGTGTCTGCGCGGCGTTGCGCATCACGTCCCAGTCAGACTTACTGCCCATCAAGATGGCGACGAGGGAAGAGTTGGAGACGGGGGGACGCGGGGACGCGGGGACTTCCTTACTCGGTTTTGTTTTCGATTTCCCTTTGGCCATTGTTCTGGTTCTCCGTGTCTCCCCGTCTCCCTTTCTCCCCGTCCCCTTCTTATTCCCCTTGATCCAGCGAGTACCCTCGCTCGCCGTCAAAGTTACAGAGATTCTCAGTCTTGATGAAGTCGAAGCCGGCGGCGGCGACGTTCGAGAGCAACTTGATGATCTGCTGATGGTCTATGTTCCCGCCGTTTTGTGCCATGAACCGACAGCGCCAGTGATCGGAACAGAAAGTTTCAGACTTGCCGCCGGGCCAAACTTTCACGCCCCGATTGCTGATCATCGTAAGTTTGAGATCGTCGGGAGTGATTCCAGTCATGGCATCGCCAAGATTCTCAGGCGAGCCTTTCATCCAATCGAGGAACACATCGACACCGACCAGGTCCTTTCGTGTGTCTGAGCGCTCTTTGATAATCGTCTCTTCGGCGAAAGTTCCTTCGTCGCCATTCTGTTTGTAAGCGACGGCCTTCAGAGTGTTCGGCTTCTTGCCCAGCCGCTGCACTACAGCTTGACCAAACTCTTTGGTGCCGACTTTTTCTTTGCTGACCGATTCATCAAAGATGTCGTAAGTGTGCACGCCATCTTCGATCGTCCGCAGCCAGGCATTGTGCACGCGTTCGGCGATCGCGGCTTGTCCGATATGCACCAGCATCATCACTGCGCCGAGCAACAACCCCGAAGGATTCGCGAGGTTCTGTCCCGCGCGACGCGGCGCAGAGCCGTGAATTGCTTCGAACATCGCGATGTTCTCACCAATGTTTGCCGAACCCGCGAGACCGACTGAGCCCGCGATCTGCGCAGCCACATCCGACAAGATGTCGCCGTACAAATTCGGCATCACTATTACGTCGAAGATTGTGGGCGTATCAGCAAGTTTCGCCGCGCCGATGTCTACGATCCAGTGTTCGTTCTCGATGCCCGGATACTCAGCGGCGATCTCGTTAAAGACTTTATGAAACAGACCGTCAGTCAGTTTCATGATGTTGTCTTTGGTGAAGCACGTAATTTTCTTGCGGTTGTGACGGCGGGCGTACTCAAACGCGTAGCGAACAATTTTTTCAGAGCCGGGCCGCGAAATCAGCTTGAGACACTGAGTTACTTGATCGGTTTGACGGTGCTCGATACCGGCGTAGAGATCTTCTTCATTCTCACGCACGATGACGACGTCCATTCCCGGATGCTTCGTCTCGATGAACGGATGGTAAGAAACGCACGGCCGCACATTCGCGTACAGTCCGAGCGTTTTGCGCACTGTCACGTTCAAACTTTTGAAACCGCCACCTTGCGGCGTGGTGATCGGCGCTTTGAGAAAAACCTTGGTGCTGCGTAGCGAATCCCACGAACTTGATTCAATGCCGGAACTATTCCCTGCCAGATAAACCTTTTCGCCAATGTCGATTTTTTGAATGTCGAGTTTTGCGCCTGCCTCTTTCAAAATAAAGAGCGTCGCGTCCATGATTTCCGGCCCGATGCCATCACCATGAGCGACTGTAATTGGAACTGTGGGCATGAAATGAATGCCTTTCTTTGCGGAATTGGAAGTTAGGGAATATACGCCTAAAGCGAAAAGCGAGCAAAGCGAGGAATCGGAGTAATCCACAGATTACGCAGATTACGCAGAACAAAAAATGAACCGGTGTGACGATGCTCACATCTCGCGCTTGCAATTGTTTGAATCTGTGTAATCTGCGTAATCTGCGGATATATCTTCGAGTGGTAAGATTGACACTTTGATGAACTCTCAAGCGTTCTCAATCCTGGAATTCGATCAGTTGCGCCAACTGGTTCGCCGCTATGCGCAGACCCAGATGGGGCGTGAGCATGTTGATGCGCTGCAGCCGTTCGATGATTTTGGCGCACTGCAACGCGTGTTGTCAGAGGTCGCCGAAGCGCTGCAATTACGGACGCGCGCGGTGAGGTTTTCGTTCGAGGGCGTAGCTGATCCTCAGGCCGCTATCGCACATCTCAAAATTCAAGGCACCGCGCTTGAGCCTTTGACGATGTTGGATCTTGTCCGTTTGTGCAACGCGGCGCTTGACGCGCGTAATGCGATTTTGGCGGAGCGTGAGAATTGTCCGCAGCTCTTCGAGATTGTTGCGCCGCTCTCTGCCGACCTGAAGAAACTTTCGGCCGTTATCACGAAAAAAATCCTGCCGAATGGCGAGCTCGATGATCGCGCGAGTCCGGAACTGGCACGCATTCGCCACGACATCAACCGCCTTCGTTCTTCGATCACGCGCTCCCTGGAAAATCTGATGCGACGATCCGCGGAAGCAATTCAGGAAGAGCTGGTCACGGTCCGCAACGATCGTTTCGTGGTTCCAGTGCGCGCCGATCATCGCGGCCGCATTAACGGCGTCGCCCACGGCTCGTCGTCATCCGGTCAGACGATCTTCGTCGAGCCGATGCAGACGATTGAAGCAAACAACGAATTGCAGACCCTGCGTGAAGCCGAGCAACGTGAGATCGCCGAAATCCTCTTTCGCCTGGCGGAAGACTTGCGCGCGCATCTGCCGCAGATTGAAGCAGCGGCCGATGCAGTGGGCGCGCTCGACGTCATCAACGCGAAGGCCGCATTTGCGGAACGGTTTGATTGTGTCGTGCCGAAGGTGTCACGGACCTCCGCTCGCGGTGATGAGGTCAGTACCGGGAGCGGTAGCGACCGGGTCGTCAGTATCGCCGATGATACCCCTCTCCGTCAGAATGACCCGGTCGCTACCGCTCCCGGTACTGACCTCACGGCCACGCTCGAATTCATCGACGCTCGCCATCCGTTGCTCGAAGAAAATCTTCGCCAATCAGGCGGCAGTGTCGTTCCGGTTTCATTCAAGCTCGATGGCGATCACACAACGATGGTGATTTCCGGCGCGAATGCTGGCGGCAAGACTGTGGTGTTGAAAACTGCGGGCTTGCTTTCGTTGATGGCGCTGTCTGGATTGCCTGTGCCGGCGCGCGAAGCCGTCGTTCCGTTCTACCGTTCAATTCTTGCAGATATCGGCGACCATCAATCGCTCGCCGCGAATCTTTCAACCTTCACTTCTCACGTCGGTAACATCGCGAAGATGATCGAAATCTGCGACGAACATGGGATCGCGGACGCCTCGTCCGCAGTTCCGGCATCTCTCGTGCTTCTCGACGAAGTCGGCACCGGCACCGATCCCGAAGAAGGTTCAGCACTCGGCGTCGCCGTGGTCGATCACTTCAAACAGCGCGGCGCGCACGTGCTGGCGACCACGCACTACTCCGGTTTGAAAATGTACGCCGCAAATGAAGCGGGCGTACTCAACGCAAGTGTTGAATTCGACGAGCAAACGCTACGGCCGACTTATCGTTTGCTGATTGGGCTGGCCGGCTCGTCGTCAGGCTTGGAAATTGCGCGACGTTTTGGCATTCCGTCAAACGTAATCGACAAAGCAAATGAGCAGGTGAAAGCATCGACGCGCGACGCAACCGAGTACTTACGCCGCATCAAACGCGAAACAGAAGAGGCGGAAGGCTTGCGCGTAGCGCTGGAAGAAGAGCGGACGGCGGTGGCCGAGAAGTTCGCGGGGCTTGAACGAGAATTTCAGAAACGCGAGCGTGAACGGCAGGCAGAATTCGACAAACGACTGGCTTCAGAGATCTCGGAATTTCAGAAAGTGGCGCGCGACCTTGTTTCGAAAGTTGAGCAGCGCGCGGACCGCGTCAAAGTCGAACGCGAAGCGGAAAAGCGCGCCGCCGAACTGAAGCACGAAGCGCAACGTGCAGCGCGGGCGATGTCTGAGGAAGCGGAACTGCGGACGCGCGGACAACGGCGGTCACCTCAGGGTCAGGAAGCGGGCTTGCCCTCGCAGCTTCGCGGAGTGAAGATCGTCCGCGATGGCGAAGTGATCCGGGATAGTTCTGTGGCGGGCGACGTCACGGCTACGGAAAGTGGGACGGCAAAGAGCGGGCGGGCCGCCCGCGTTCTCAGTGCGCAGGATGCCGGCACTTCCCGCGCATTTGCGGCACGCGAGATTCAAGTCGGCGATCAGGTGCGGCTGCTTTCGTTCGGTTCCACGGGCGTTGTCGATCAAATCAAAGACGGCGAAGCTCAAGTCCGCGTTGGTTCGCTGCACTTGCGTGAGAGACTCTCAAATCTGGAGCTCATCAATGAAGCGGGCCACAAGCGGCATGAAGTCAGAACCACCCGCGTGAGCGGGCGGGTCAACGCGTCTCTTGAAGATTTAAAGAAACAAGCCGCTACGACCGAACTACACCTGCATTCCAGAGAAGCAGATTCCAGATTCCAGACAAAGAATGAACTTAACCTGATTGGCAAAACGACGGATGAGGCAGTCGATCTCGCGGATAAGTTTCTCGACGAAGCTTTCTTGAACGGCCAGAGCGAAGTGCGCATAATTCACGGCCACGGCACCGGCGCTTTGCGCAAAGCAATTACCGAGTTTCTCAGCGACCATCCGCACGTCGCACGGTTCGCACAAGCGCCGCAAGACAAAGGCGGCTCGGGCGCGACTGTTGTACAACTGAATCAATGATCGAGACGAACGACGAGTTGGTGACTCTTTTTCGACCTGTCGGGCAACAGGAATTGCACTTAATCAAACAAAGCAACTACTCAGAGTTTCCGCCACGTCTTCCGGAGCAGCCGATCTTTTATCCTGTTCTTACGGAAGAATACGCCACCCGAATAGCTCGCGATTGGAACTCGAGATATAACGATCCGAAGTTTGGCTGCGTGACAAGGTTTCGTGTAAGAAGGTCATTTCTGGATCGTTACGAGCAGAAGACTGTCGGCGGCGAAGCTCATCGAGAGTATTGGATTCCCGCTGAGGACCTCGACGAGTTCAACCGAAACATCGTAGGGACCATCGAAGTCATAGCGGAGTTCCGGAACTAGCAATGCGCTTCCCGCAAACCTTCATTGATGATCTGCGCCGCCAGGCGGACATTGTCCGCATCATCCAGGACTATGTGACGCTGAAGAAGGCGGGTGCGAACTGGGTGGCGCGCTGTCCCTTTCACAAAGAGACGAAGCCTTCGTTCTCAGTCAATCCCGCGAAAGAAATCTTCTATTGCTTCGGCTGCCAAAAAGGCGGCGCGGTTTTCAACTTTGTGATGGAGATCGAGCGGGTCAGTTTTCCCGAAGCGGTCAAGATCGTTGCGGAAAAATCGGGCGTGCCTTTGCCGAAGATGATCGACGACGGCCGTTTCGAAACCCGCAAGCGCGAATCCGATCAGGTCATCGAGCTGAATCAATGGGCACTGCAATGGTGGCAGGATCAATTGCAAAGCAAAGCTGCTGCCTCAGTTCGTCAATACCTGAAGCAGCGCGGCCTAACCGAAGAAACGGCCCAGACTTTCCGCCTCGGATTTGCGCCGGACAGTTGGGAAGCTCTTTCGACTCATCTGCGGCAAAAGGGTGCAACCCAGGAGCAAATCGAGAGCAGCGGTCTGGTGGTGAAGAAAGACGAGGGCGGCTCGTACGATCGGTTCCGTGGGCGGCTGATTTTTCCGGTGTTTGATGCTCAGGGAAAGCCAATTGCGTTCGGCGGGCGGACGCTGGATCCCGAAGGCGAACCGAAGTATCTCAACTCGCCGGAGACACCGGCCTACACGAAAGGCCGCCATCTCTTCGGCTTGAACCTGACCCGCGACGAAATCAGACGGGCGGGCTTCGCGATTTTGGTCGAAGGCTATCTCGATTTAATCGTGCCTTATCAGCATGGCGTGAAGAATATGGTCGCCAGTCTCGGCACGGCGCTGACGCCGGAGCAAGTGAAACTGATAGCGCGGTTTGCGCGTAAAGTAGTGGTGAACTATGATGGTGATCGAGCGGGCGTGCAGGCGGCGAAACGGGCAATCGAAACATTCCTGGCAGAAGACCTTGAAGTCAAGGTTCTGGTCCTCCCGGACAACGCAGATCCTGACGATTTCATCAGAAAATACGGCGTTTCCGAATATAACCGACGCCGCGGCGAGGCACAGCCCCAGATACAATTTGTGATCGATCAGGCATTGCGGGATCGTAACCTTCACAACCCGGCTGATAAAGCGGCAGCAGTGGAGGAGACGCTCCCGTTTGTGCGCGCTGTGCGGGGACGGATTCAGCGGCGCGAATACTTTGATATCGCGATGGACGCTTTGCGGGTGCAGCCTGATCAGCGACGCGAGCTTTGGCAAAGGACACGTGGCGCCGCAAGCGGTGACACGGCAACCGTTCATGAGGTAGTGATTCGTCCGTTGAAACTGACCGTTGCCGAAGAGCAACTGTTGGAGTTGCTGCTCGGCAGCGAAGAGTTGCGAAAGATCGTGCTGCCACGGCTTGAGCCGAGCGATTACGAAGGATTGGCAGCAGCGGCAATCTTCCGGGCGCTGGTGAAATTGAACGAGGAAGAGGTCGAAGTCAGCTTTGATTCAATGAGCGCGGAAACGGCAGACAATCCGTCAGCGGGTGAATTGCTCGCGCGGCTAATGCTGGCTGATCCGATTGAAAACTTTGACGAAGCGATGACGCAGGCCGACCGGTGCGTCGACGCTTTGCGCTTGATGAAGCTGGATCGGCGGATCGACGAGATCAGCTCGGAAGTCGCCGAAGCTGAGCGCGCGGGTGAGGGGGAAAAGCGCGACCGGCTGTCGCTGCAACTGTTGGAGTTATCGAAACAGCGCGCAAATTATTTGCCGCACGCGCAGGCGAGTAAAACTGTGAATTGAGCGAATGCCGCATGGTGCGGCATCTAATATCAGAATCCGACTTTTGGGATTCAACCGAGGATAAAAGACAAAAAGTGGCTAGTGAAGAAAAAGATCGAGACGATGTGATGGATCGCCTGCTCCAGTTGGGCGGCGACAAAAAATTCCTTTCATACGACGACTTGAATCGTGAGTTGCCGGAGAACGTAGTGTCTCCGGACGATATCGAGGACGTGCTCCAGAAGCTCGACGCGTCCAATATTCATGTCGCTGATTCCGACGAGCGGCTCATCGAGCAGGCGGCGGCAATCGCAACCGAAGAAGAAGACGGCGACGAAGATCTGGAGCTGGATCTCTCGGCAGGCGCGCTCGAGAAAACGAACGATCCAGTCCGTTTGTATCTGCGCGAGATGGGTGTCGTGCCGCTGTTGACGCGCGAAGGCGAAGTCGCGATCGCGAAACGCATCGAGCGCGGCTTGATGAAGACCCACAAAGCGATCGCGCGCTCGCCGATTGCGGTGATGGAGCTGCTGAAAGTCGGCGAAGAACTTCAGGGCCTGCGAATCAACATTCGTGAAGTCGTTCTTTTTTCCGAACAGGCTGAACTGGCCGGCGAGGATGACAAGGCCGATGAGTATCGTGAATGGACGATCGAAGGCATCGAGAACATCAACAAGATTTTCAAAAACGCGCTCAAAGAGTGGGAGAAACTCAAGAAAGAACAGAAGGCGCAGCGTGGAAAGAAAACGAAAAAGGTTTTGCGTCTGCGTGGCCGGGTCGCGCGTTTGCGCATCGAGATCGCGGATGAAATCGCGCGACTCAATCTGACTGAGCGTTCACGTCAGCGCCTCATTAACGCGATTCGGAACGTGCAGAAGGAAGTGCGTTCGGCCGAGCGCGAACTTTCCACTTACACCGAAAAACTGAACGCCAAGAAGCGACTGAAGGCCGACGATCAGAAAACTTACAAAGGCCACGTGGCTAACGCCAGGAAGCGTCTGCGCACCGTCGAAGAGGAGTTCCACATCTCGCCGGTCGAAGTAAAGCGGTCGCTACAGAACATCGTGACCGGTGAACAACAAACCGGACAGGCGAAACGCGAACTGGTCGAAGCCAACCTTCGCCTGGTCGTTTCCATCGCGAAGAAGTACACGAACCGCGGACTGCAGTTCCTCGATCTGATTCAGGAAGGCAACATCGGTTTGATGAAAGCCGTCGATAAGTTCGAGTGGCGGCGCGGCTACAAGTTTTCGACCTATGCGACCTGGTGGATTCGTCAGGCCATCACCCGCGCGATTGCCGACCAGGCCCGCACCATCCGCATTCCGGTGCACATGATCGAAACCATCAACAAGCTGATTCGCACTTCGCGCGCGCTGGTGCAGGAACTGGGCCGCGAGCCAACCAGCGAAGAGATCGCCAAGAAGATGGACATCCCGGTTTCGAAGGTGCGCAAAGTCTTGAAGATTGCCCAGGAGCCGATCTCGCTCGAGACGCCAATTGGCGAAGAGGAAGATTCGCACCTCGGCGACTTCATCGAAGACAAATCAATCCTGAATCCTTCCGACGCCGTCGTTGCTTCGAACCTGCGCGAGATTACCGACGAAGTGCTCGCGACCCTCACACCGCGCGAAGAAAAAGTGATCAAGATGCGCTTTGGTCTGGGCACAACTGGTTCAGAGCATACCCTCGAAGAAGTTGGCCAGCATTTCGCCGTCACCCGCGAACGTATTCGGCAGATTGAAGCGAAAGCGCTGCGCAAACTGCGCCATCCTTCGCGGTCGCGGAAGTTGAAGGCGTTCCTGGAGACGGTCCAGCACAACTAAGGGCGCAGTCAGTGGTCCGTTGTCAGTCGTCAGTTGTTCGCTTTACGAATCAGTGCAACTGACGACTAACAACTGACCACTGACAGGTTTTTATGAAGAAGATCGTCGAAAGCTACAAACGAAAGCTCGCCAGCGAAGACGGCTGGGTGCTGAAGCGCGGCGCGCAACTGCGCATCGCGCTCTGCTATCCGAATGTCTATTCGATCGGCATGGCGAATCTCGGCTTTCAGGCGATGTACGAGCTCTTCAACAACATTCCTGAGGTTTCGTGTGAGAGAGTTTTCCTGCCGGACAATGGCGCGCGGGGCATGCACGTTGACGAGGGATCGTCGGCAAGCGAGCGTGTCAGAAGCCCGCGCGCAAGCAAGGGCTCGGCTCGCCGTCAGGCCCTCCCTGGTGGTCGGGCTTCTGACGCTGAGTTTTCCCGCAACAGCTCCGGCTACGATGTAAGGCCGAATAGGGGAAACAGCAATGTCAACGAACTCGCCGAATACGTACGGACACGAACTCCGCTCCTCTCGCTCGAATCGCAAACTCCAGTCCGTGACTTTGATGTGATCGCCTTTTCGATTTCGTTCGAAACGGACTACGTCAACATGGCGCGCATGCTGCAGCTGGGCGGCATACCGGTTTGGTCGAAAGACAGGACTGAACGTGACCCTTTGATTGTCATGGGCGGCGCAGCGTCGTTTCTGAATCCAGAACCAATCGCCGACTTCACTGACGTCATCGCCGTCGGAGAAGGCGAGATCCTTGGTCCGAAGCTCGTTGACACGATTTTCGAAAACGTTACGCACTCCTCTGGAGTGCAGCACGCGGGACGCGTGCGTACCCATTACAGCAAAGAAGAATTGCTGCTGTCTTTGGCACGAGAGGGTCGCGGTTTCTACGTGCCGTCGCTCTACTTCGTCAGCTATAACGAAGAGGGCACGCTCAATGCGTACACGCCGACTGAAGCAGGTGTTCCCGCGCGTGTTGGCCGCGCCATCTCGGCGGAGAGTCCGAAAGAGGGTTCGCTGCGCCGCGCCATTCGTCGCGAGCAAACTGAAATCATCGCGCAGTTAAAGCGTGACGAAGTGTTCGCGCCGTCTACGTCAATCTTCGCGCCGCAAGCCGAGATGGGCGATCGCTTTCTCGTGGAAATTTCGCGCGGCTGTTCGCAGGGCTGCCGCTTCTGCTGGGCCGGTTACAACTATTGGCCGCCGCGCGTGGTGCCCGCGCGCGATATTCTCGCGAAAGCAAAAGCCTGGCGAACAAAGACGGACAAGATCGGCCTGGTTTCGACCGCTGTCTGCGACCATCCGGAAATCAGTGAGATCCTCCAGGGCTTGCGCGCGATGGACTACCGCATCTCGGTTTCGTCTCTGCGGCTGGATCAGATTTCTGAAGAACTTCTCGATGCTCTGGTCGAATCGCGGGATCAGCAGATCGCGGTCGCGCCTGAAACCGGATCGGATCGCTTGCGGCGCGTTATCAACAAGAACCTGACGAATGACGAAATCGTGGACATCTGCGGGGCGGTCTTCGATCGGGGGATGCTGACGATCAAGCTTTATCTGATGGTTGGTCTGCCGACGGAAACAGACGAAGATCTTGACGAAATGGTCAAGCTCGTCGAGCGCATCAAGGACCGCATGCTCGAAGCCGGCAAACGCTTCGGTCGCGCCGGCAAGATCATTCCCTCGCTGAATGGGTTCGTGCCGAAGCCCAACACGCCGTTTCAGTGGGAAGCGCTTTGCGAAGAGAAAGAGTTGAAGCGCCGTCTGAAATGGGTTTGCAAAAAGCTCTCGCGAATTCCCAATGTCGAAGTACGCGCGATGTCGGCGCGCATCGCTCACGAACAGGCTCTGTTTTCTTCGGGTGATCGTCGCGTCGCCCCGGTGATCGAGGCGATGGCGCGACTCGATGGCGATTTGAAAGCGGCCCTCCGTGAAACTCGAATCGATCCGGCCTTCCATACCAGTCGCACGCGTCCACACGAAGAGGTGCTGCCCTGGGAAATTGTCGATGCGGGATTGGGCCGGCCATTCATGGAGCGTGAACACGAGCGCGCTCACGAAGCTCAATCAACCGCGCCGTGTCCTTCCGTTAATCAATGCACGCGCTGCGGTGTTTGTCCCACAACGTGGCTTGCCGAAGCACCGCCCGCTTTAGTCCAATTGAAAGCGTTTGCGACTGCAGTTGCGCCCGCCTAGGACCCACCAAACATCACGGGTAGTGGGTAATTGTCTGCTGCTGGAAACCGAAGCTGTATTTCTTCTGGCCGCGGCGCGGCCAAATGTTTATAGCACGCGCAGCAAGTAGACGTTACAAGCTCCGGAGGAGCGCAATGTGCTTAGGGAAAGAGAATATTGCGCTCCTCCAGAGCGCTTTAATGATCTTTCCGATTCTAGTTCTATAAACATTTGGTCCCTAGCGGGACCGACAGGAGTCGCGCCGCCAACACAATTACCCCAGCACCAAACATCACGCAACTTCTTGCGTCGCAACGTCGGACCCGAGGCTTTCTGCATTTGCCGAGGCACTGCGCCGCCACATCAGATAGGCGGGAATTCCCGTGAGCACGAGGAGCGAACCAATTCCCGCGGTGTAAGGAGCGAGATAAGCGAGGTCCACAATCACCGCCACGGCCATGGCGATGTAAATAATTGGCACGACTGGATAACCCCACGTCCGATAAGGCCGCGTCATTTCGGGGGCTTTGCGCCGCATGATGAGCACCGCGCCAACCATTAGCGCGTAAAAAATCAAATCAGCCGGGATCAGGTACTCGAGCAATTGAGTGTAGACGTTCCCGTAAGTAATCGCACCAGTCTTCGGATCGGTAATTACCGTGCGCGGCAGAGTCAACAGACAGGCCCAAATTCCCTGCGCAATTAACGCAATCGCCGGCACGTGTTGGCGATTCAGTTTGCTGATTCCTTTGAAGAACAACCCATCGCGTGCCATCGCGTAGTACACGCGAGCGCCGGCGAGAATCAATCCGTTATTGCAGCCGAAGGTTGAGATCATGATCGCGACTGCCATGATAATCGCGCCCTTCGGACCAAAAATGGCTTGCATCGTCGCACTTGCGACGCGGCCTTGATCGGCCTTTTGAATTCCCCCCAATGGCAGCGTGACGACGTAGGCCAAATTCGCAAGCAAGTACAGTCCGACCACGACGCCGCATCCAATCAAAAGTGACAGCGGCAGATTGCGACCGGGATTTTCGACTTCTCCGGCGGTGAATGTGACGTTGTTCCACGCTGATTGCGCAAACAGTGGTCCGGTCATCGCTCGTCCCAGGATGATTGCCAGAGCCAGCCCCCCGGCCAGAGCAAGACCAGGCTGCGCCCCTTGAGGATTCCAACCATTCGCCCAGGGACTCCACCAAGAGGAAGTGTAGGCAGCGCTGGCATGGTTCCATCCCAGCAACAATCCAACCACGATTAGCCCAATCAGCGCGGCGGTTTTAGTAAAAGTAAACGTGTTCTGGATGAACTTGCCGGTCTTTAAGCCGCGCATGTTCGTGAGCGTCAGCACGCCTATCATCGCGACCGCGAGGAGCTGGGCAGTTGAAAGACTGATCGCGTAACCACTCAGAAATGAAGGCAAGCGATGCGGCCCGATAAGGTAGTTCTTCGCATCTATCCCGGGGATTAGAACGCCAGTGAAGTTGGCGAACGCCACCGCGACCGCGGCAATCGTTCCCGTCTGCACCACGAGGAACAGCGACCACCCGAAAAGAAACCCAGTTCCCGGACTGTAGGCCTGGCGCAGAAACACATACGGTCCACCCGCGCGAGGCATCATGGCGGCAAGTTCCGCGCAGCACAACGCCCCGGATATCGTCATGACTCCGGCCAACGCCCACGCGACTAACAACCAACCCGGAGAACCAATCAGGCGCGAGCTCTCGGCAGACGTGATGAAGATGCCCGATCCAATCATCGAGCCAATTACAATCATCGTGCCGTCAACCAGAGTGAGACCGCGAACGAGTTTTGGTGAGCTCGTATCCGTCATGGCGGCGCCTTGTATCAACTCCGCGCCGACAAGTAAAGGTTTTTGTGCGCGCTTGTGTGAAGCTATTTGACGGTCAGAAAGCTGGTGCTTTGTGCGGTGTAATCGAAATCGTAATTGTAAGTGAAACCCGGAAATGAAATTGGCCGGCTGAATTGAACGCGACACTGGACGCGCCCTTCATTTTGTGACGGAGTGATCGCTGCATCGTCAGGAACATGAAATTCGGGTTTGCTTTTCGAAACTTGATCGGCAACCCAGGCCGTATCGTAACCCTGCGCGGCCGCCAGGTTCACTTTGTTCTGCATTGCGTCCTTGAAGTAGTACGCGTCAACAGCGACAGGAATGTACATGTAGGCAACGTATCCGACGACACCTACGATGGCGACGAAGAGTAGCAGCTTGAGTTGGGCGCCACCCCGCTCAGATCGGTTTTGGAGGGAAGTTTGCTTGTTCATAACAATTTGGCCAGACCCGCCGCTAGAGCTGCACGCAGGACGTTTGGTTTGATCTCATTCGAATCGACGATTCGCGGTTGACCGATGCCGTCAAGCAGGACCCATTTCAATTTGCCTTCAACGGCTTTCTTGTCGGCGGCCATTGCCGCGATTATTTCCGCAATTGAGAGACCGTTGGTGTGTGGGAACGGCCCGCAAAGCTTGATCGCCTCGCGCAACGATTCTAGCGCGTCCGGGGGCAGCCTGCCTAGACTTTTTGAAAGTTCCCCGGCTACGAGCATTCCGTATCCCACGGCTTCACCGTGCCGAAAGTGCTGATAATGCGTGACTTTCTCCAACGCGTGAGCAGTAGTGTGGCCAAAATTTAAAATCCGCCGGGACCGGCCGTCCGTCCGTTCGACCGCCTCTCGTTCGTCACCCGCGACGATCTTAGCCTTGAAGCGACAATGCGAGTCGATAGCGTCACCGAGTGCCGTCTGTGATTTCCGATCGAAACCTGAACTGTTTGCCTCGAGCAGTCGCACAGTCTGATCGAATAATTTTTGACCGCCGACTGCGCCCTGTTTGACCATTTCACAAAAGCCGGAAGTCAGTTCGCGCCCGGGCAATGTTTGGAGCGTGTGGACGTCGATCACAACGAGACGTGGCTGATGAAAAGCGCCCACGCGATTCTTGCCGGACGAAAGATTGATCCCAGTCTTGCCGCCGACGGAAGAATCGATTTGCGCCAGAAGCGTCGTCGGTACTTGCACGAAGGCAATGCCGCGCAGATAGATGCTCGCGGCAAAACCCGCGAGGTCGCCCACGACTCCTCCGCCCACGGCGACCACGACGTCGCTGCGTTCCAACCTGGATTCACTCAAAAACTCGACGAGGCGTTGGAGGCTGAGGAACGATTTGTGTCGCTCGCCTTCACCCATCAGCCAGTGATTGACAGCAAATCCCGCACGCTTCAAACTCTGCGTCGCCCGGTCGCCATGGAATCCAAACACTTTCTTGTTTGAAATCAGCACCACTCGACGCGCCTGTGCAACCGTTTCGCGGACCTCAGCGCCGAGGGTTTTTATCAATCCACTGCCGATCTTTATCTGGTAGCTTTGGGACTGCCCCGGTACTCGAACGGTTAGCTCAGTCATGACTAAGACTCTATTACAAAAACGTGAGATGGAGCGAGCGCAAGACTCCGAAATATTGGCCGCGAGCCTTGGCGACTCTCATGGAATCAGCGGCGGATTCAGTCTTTCATTTGTTTGTGATTTCTGAACTCAGCGTGGGTATCGCTGCTGATAGAGTGAAAATCGGTTAAGCCCAAGCCGAAGAGGAAAATGATGAAAATTCCGAGCAATCTTTTGCGTGTTCTAATCCTAGCGGCGGTCGTCTTCATGGTCGCGACCAGCCCAACTCAAGCCCAAAAGACGCGACGCCGCACCGCTGCGTCTGGACCGCCGACACTGTCTTTGACAGCGGAGCCCAACGTAGTTCGAGTTTGCGAAGGCCAAGCGGCAACTGTGCAGCTTCTGGCCCACGCCACGGCCGCCAGCGGCAATCAGATTCGCTATCGATGGACTGTCGATGGCGGCTCGCTGTCCGGCACAGGCGCCACGACTGCTTGGGATTTGACGGGTTCCAGGCCCGGCACCTATCACGCTGTCGCCGACGTTGATGAAGGTGACGAATATTGCGCCTCGTTCGCCTCGGTAGGAGTGGTCGTGCTTGACTGTCCCCCGCCCCCACCGCCGCCTCCGGCATGTCCTGAAGTAAGAATCTCATGCCCGGATAACGTGACGGAAAAAGCGCCAGTCACTTTTAGTGCGACGATTTCAGGCGGAACGCCCGGCGTCGCAGCTTCTTATAACTGGACTGTTACCAACGGACATATCCTCAGCGGCCAGGGCACTTCCAGCATCACTGTGGACACGGCTGGTCTTGCTGGCCAATCGATCGGCGCAACTGTCGATGTCGGCGGTTACGGAATTCCGTGCCCTCAAAGCTGCTCGGTATCTCTGCCTATTCAGGACACTTCTAAGAAGTTTGACGAGTACTACGACATTGCGCGCAACGATGAAAAGGCCAGACTCGACAACTACGCGATCGAGTTACAAAGCGAGCCAAGCCGCCAGGGCTACATCATTGTCTATCCATCGCGGAAAGCGAAAGCCAATGATGCGCAGCAACACGCGCAGCGCATCTCGGATTATCTGATCAATTCGCGTGGCATTGACCCAAGCCGTTTCACGGTCAAGGTCGGTCATGCGCGCGACGGTTGGTTAACTGAATTGTGGATCGTGCCGCAGGGCGCGACACCGCCAGTCCCACAAGAGCAATAAGGTTCCTTCCTGCTGAAGTGCATTCGGCGCGGTCTCGACTGATCGGGATCGCGCCTTTTTTTACTTCATTGTTTTGTCGCCACTTCTACCGGAACCCGTACGACCGTCTCTTTCTGAACATAGACGACGAAACGTTTGCCCTCGGGAATTACAGCCTGCTCACCTCGTTTGAAACCCTGCATCAGAGCGAGTGGCGCTAACACAATCGTGGGCGCCAGCAGCGCTCCCAACACCGCGGTTTTGGTGGCTACTTCGGCGCCATGACTTTGACCAGTAACACCTTGTTGACCTGCAGGGAAATCGGGATTAGCCATCAACGAAACGCGCGTAAGATCAACTGCGACGACATCCTGCATCGTCCAGGCAATCTTCCCGGCTTTTCCCCAATGGCCGGCACGTTTGGCTTTGACAATGCGCGCGGTAACGAGGGCTTTCGCCGGGATCACAATCGCGTCATCGACTTTGACGGGGACCAGGACGCGAAAACTCACCAAATCTCCGACCCGCGTATCGAGCGAATTGATTAGGTGTATCGCCTCTATGTCGATTGGCGTGCCGGCAGGGATCTTAATTTCGCGAATCTGCGGCTGCGATGGCGCTGAGACGATTGCCGCCGTAGGCGACTCCTGGACAGGATTTGCTGCGCCGGTCGCGGCTGGCAGCGACTGGGCGCGAACCGCAACAAAGAGCAAAAGATGAATTAACGTCAGACAAAGCGTCTTCTTCATGAAAGACAACCTCCTCGGGAAGTGGTTACTTCACGGAAGAAGTGCAAACATAATGCCGCCGGAAGGTCGTCTTCTAGTGTGAAAGTGGGGAGAGTGATTTCAGCTAATTCAGCCGCGACGTTTGCTTTCTGAACTTGGCCGGATCGAGCGGCGTGTCCCCAGCAACGTAGGCTGTGACTTCGGTTCCCTTCGGAATCGTGATGTCTTTGCCGTGCATGAACAGGAATAACGGCGCCGCCGGAAAGAAAACTACGCTGGTAGCAACCATCGCACCCGTCATCGCGGCGACATGGTTTCCGCCGTTGCCTCCTTTGACTGCGCGCAACGGCACCTTCTCTCCGTTAGCGAGCCGGACGTAGTCGATGTTCATGTGCAGTCTGCCCGAACGTCCCATCCTGCGTTTTGGATGAGCTTCAGTGACAGTGGCAATCGCTGTTGCCCCTCGATCAATCACCACCACATCGCCGACTTTGACATCCTCAAGCACGTCAAAATCAACTCGCTCATCGACCTTTGCATCCTTTGAAGACATGGTTCGGGCGAGTCTGATTCTCACAGGTGTATCTTCAGCCAGGCCAAAAACCAAAGGGGATTTGATGGCCGGCGCCGAATTTTGAGGGGGCGCGGCTTTCGCGTCTTTGGGCGCCACCGGCGATTGGGCCTGCTGTGCCAGCGCCGATGACGAAACTACCAAACAAAACACGATCACTATCGCAATTCGTAGAACTGTCCTCATAGTTTTCTCCTTGTCGAGTTGGAATCGGAGAGAGACTAAGGTTGAGGAGAGAACGAGACTGGCGCGCATGCCAGCCTCTACCGGATTACTTTTATGGAGAGCGATCCCCTGGATCTAAACGGTTAGAGCGTGTTCTTCGTGGTCTTCAATCAGATACGGAGAAACCGGTTCGGGTTGTCCGTTACTGTCGTGATCGATAATCGCGTTAACGATCGGCAAACTCAGCGAGTGCTTCTTTGAAATGTTCGGCACGTCATGCCCGGCAGCGTAGACGGCGTGACGCTCGTTTTCTTTGTACCAGTCGGCGAGGTTCGCAGTCTTGTGCATGTTCTCAATGATCTGACGCCAGCCGACGCCGGTGTTGTAAGCGCAGAAGGAAATCTCGCCTTCCTGCGTGCCGTAAGGAATGACGCACATCTCTGTGCGGCGGAAATCGTAATTGAACAGGTCCTGGAACCACATGCCTTCGACGCAGAGCACGCGCCAGTTGTCGCTCGTGCTGTCCTGGCCGGCGCTGGTCATGCGGTCGTTGCGATCGGAATTCGAATTCGTCGAAGACGGTTTGAAGAGATTGACGATCTGCGAAATCGGAAAGCCTTCCGGCGCCTTGCTCGCGTCGTAGTTGCGCATGATGGCCATCGCAAGCTGTGCATACGAGAGTTTCTTGCCGCGAGCGGTGTCGGTGATCACCGCGACGTCCTTCATGAACTGTTCGTAGTTGAAGAACTCGAACAGCGAACGGAAATCGCCCGTTGTCTTGTTCACGACCGCCAGCGTAAAGATGCCGCAGTTCGGATGGCAATTACACGATGACCATCCCCACGGCGCGTCAGCGCCTTGCAGCATGTCCATCACTGAAGTGAAGGCTGAGTAAGACGAAAGCGGAAACCAGTCGCGTAACGGCTGCATGCGACCACCGAGCTGATCCTTGAGATCGTGTGTCATGCCGGCGAGCGTGTAACGCCACTTCGTGCGCATCTCGTCTGAGATGTCTTCGTCGCGACCGGTGAACGAAACCGGTTGGAAAGCGATGGTCTGAACTTTGTCGATGTTCTTGGCGGCGAACTCAACGATCTGACCAATCGCATCGTTGTTGACGCTGTTGACGATCGTGACAACGAGAGTAACTTTGATTCCGACTTTCGCGAGGTTCTCAATCGCGCGCACCTTCACATCGAACAGGTTGCCAACGCCGCGATGCTTGTTCTTCTCTTCGCCGACGCCGTCGAACTGGAGATAGACGCCGTGCTGCCCGGCAGCTTTCGCAGCTTTGCAAAATTCAATGTCCTCGGCGAAACGGATTCCGTTCGTGGCAGCAAGGATGCGATAGAAACCAATCTTCTTAGCGTAAGCGACGGCGTCAAGATAGTAAGGAGAAAGCGTCGGCTCGCCGCCTGAGAACAGAATGATGACTTGTCGTTTCGGCTTGAACGAGACCGCGCGATCCAAAATCGCTTTCGTATCTTCAAACGTCGGTTCGTGCACATAGCCAACCTGATTCGCATCCATGAAGCACGGATTGCACATCATGTTGCAGCGATTCGTCAGGTCAACCGTCAGCACCGCGCCCCGGCCAAACTTGATATTCGACGTTCCGTGCTTGTGAACATTCGCATCTTCCGCCGCGCGAAAATCGCGGCCAAAGAAAAGCGATTCGATTCTTTCGAGGAACGCAGGATCGGTCGCCATCACGTCGGTGAACTCGCCGTGCTTCGGACAAGTCTTCCGCATGATGACTTGGCCGTTCTCCTCCAGAATCTGCGCTTTGATTTCGCCGGGATGCTGATGCATCAGCGTCTCGAGCGTGGTCTCGCCTGAAATCACGGCATCGCGCACTTCCTTCACGCACCGCGGACAGAGCGAATCTGTTTCTCTGGGGAAGCCCAGCGGTGGGGCCGTACGTTCATAGGATTTCAGTAGCGGACCGGGAGCCCAATTCGGGCGAATGGCCTCGCCTTCCGGCAGACGCTTGTTGACGGATTGGAATGCCTTCCAGGCGACGTCCGATAGTGTCGAGACGATTTTCGAGCCGGTTACGCTCGGTGCTTTGCCGGTTTCGCTTTCGCCGCGGCGGAATTGATCACTAAACAATTAAGGCTTCTCCTAAGATTAAACAGACGCAGTTAGACGCGCCGGGGTTACTTTTGTCCGAATAATTTCCTATTAAGTGCCGCCAAATCTTTTGAAATGAGTTAACTGCGACACGAGCCATGATAAGTTGCCCGAGCATTCAAGGCAAGGCAAAAAGCCATCTCGAAACGCCCAGACCAGCAAATGGTCTTGTTTTCAGGGAAGGTCCATTTCTCACGACTCCGCCGCGGAACGTCCGATAGATCGGGTGGCAGCCGGCGCGAGCGACCGGAGACCGGAGACCGGCGCTACGATGAAACAAGCTCACCTGATCGCTCGCTGCCAAAAACCCCTCCCTCTGGTCGCGATGAAAAGCGTCGCAGGATTCTGATGGTCGCTGTTGATCACGATATCCTGCACTTCTTCGTTCAGACGAAGGCCTTTCGAATAGAGTCGCCAATGCGGATTAGCACCCTTGCCCGTGTCGCTGCGAAAAACTCCTTTACTTGTGGCGATAAAGAGTTGGTTCAGATCGCGTGGGTTGCCGATCAGCTTAACCAGATGGGTATCAGATCCCACCAGGGTCAGAAGGTCGCCAGTGACATCATGCCATGACAGCCCATCAGTCGTACTGACAAACGCTCTTGATGGACTGGCTCCTGCCGTCGTGTAGTAGAGCGTGTGCGGTTGAAGGCTCGATTTGTCTGCGTTGGCATGAGCGTCGATGTTTCCCCGGAGAGCACGCAACGGCGTGATCTCGGTAAGGGTCAACGATCCGAGCTGCGTACGAGAGCCGGAGAGCTCGAATAACCTTGAATCGCGCTTCACTGTGATGATCAGCGTATGCCGAGTGGGATCCGTGGTGTGGTCCAGATGGCTAATCTCACCCGGCAACCCGCCGGGACTGACGTTCCGCCACGATGGCGCCAGGGCAGAAAGGAAGTCCCAGTAAGATACCGAAGAACCTGGCTTTCCGGTCTGGTAATAGGTGAAAACTTGCGGACGAGAGAGAAAGGGCGTGGGATCGATCAGGACGGATTTGAAGCTCAATCCATCCGGAATCAGTCCAGTTCTGAAGTCGGTCCAGTTTTGACCGAAGTCGCTGGTGATCCCGGCCGTGATACCGTGGGTGCTGGCCGCCATCACATCCGCGTTATCGGGCATGATGCTTACCTGGCCGCCGTCGGTTTCACCTACCATCAACTCCAGAGTCCCTTGAATCGCGTCGCCACGCACCAGTCCGTTGTCCACCAATCCGGCAATGAAGAGGTCCGGCCGCGATCGAGATGAAGCAAGGCCTCCCTGCTTATTCTCGAGAAATGTGGCGTTGATTCCCAGCAGGTTGCCGGAGTCGTCCACTTCCTCGTTGCCGTTCATCCTGTTTGCAAAGGGATGGTAGATATAGTAACCGCCGTCGTTCACCATCACGATGTTCGCATGCCCGGGGCGGAACAGCATGAAATTGTAGTCGCCATGTCCACCATCGAAAGTGTTGAACTTGGGTGCGGCGGCGGTGGCGTTATTTGATTCGTACGCTTGTTTCAAGCCAAAGACGACATGGTTTGGTCTAAGCGGGTCGCAAGCGATCGCGCAGGTGTGCAGTCCCTGAGTCCCGATGTCGACACCGTCGCTGTTGGTGAAAATACTCGTCCACTTTCCACCGCGATCCATGGATCTGTAGACGCCCTTAAGCTGTCCTTCTTCCGTGGTGGCAGTTTTCGGTTCGATTACGAGCGCATAGAAGACCGTCGGATCGGATTCGCAAGCGGCCAGAGATACTCTGCCGGCAGAACCGTTTATCTTACCCGCGTCGTCAACGTAACGTTGCCAGGACAATCCGGAATCTGTGGACCGGAGGATCACGTTGGTCATGAGAGCGGCGGCGATCCAAATCGTATGGTCGCCCGGGTTCTGTACCAAGTCAGTTACTTCGTCGGCGTGTTCGCTGGCCTTCAAAGACTTCTCGAACACCCGTTCCCAACTATTTCCAAAGTCTCTGCTGCGGTAGATTCCGTTGGAAGTGGCTGCCAGAACCGTGTTTCCCGAAGGATCCGATTGATCTTCGACCAGCCGGTTGACGCGCTTTACTGCATTTTCCCCTCTGGGCACCGGCAACTTGTGCGCTTGCCACGCAGCCCCCTGGGTGCTGGTCTGGTAAACACTCCCGTCTCCGGAACTGTCCCAAAGGCTTCCGGGTCCAATCAGTATTCTGTTCGAATCGAGGGAGTGCACGAGGAACGCCCCCATCACATGCGGACCGGGGAAATTATCAGTCAGCGGAATCCACTTCCGGACGTGCCCGTCTTTACTTACGATCGCCTTCCACAGACCGCCGACCGCGGCCCCCATCCAAAGGACGTTTTGCTTTTGGAGCTTATCGATTCGCCACGCAGCCTGAATCAGTCGGCCAGATTGATGATGCCGGCCTTTGGAATCACCCGTATTCGGACTGATGATCCCCTTTCCGATCGGCGTCCATTTAGCCGGCGAAGGCTGAGCAACGATACCGACGTGGCTGGTGGCAAACAGCAGGACCATCAGGAGAATTCGTTTCATAGATGCACTCTCCACGGCGTTCGCTGAAATCTAGTCGCAGCCTCAAAGGGCAAGTTGAATGATAGAAAAGAGCGCCGACTTCTACGTTATTGATCTGGCGCACTGACCCCAGGTTCAGGGCAGATTCCTCAGAATGGTGTTGCCTACCTGTTTTAAGTTCGAATCGTCCAACGAGTAATTGAGAAGCAGAAACACGCCTTTTGGTGATGATGAGTCGAAGGCCATATAGGATCGAAAGCCCGCAACGGATCCGCCTTTGTAGACAATCGTCGAAGAGCTGCTGCCCGGGGACGGCATCATCTGCCAGGCCAAGCCGACGGTCACATCGTGCGAGGCCGGTGACTCGTTAGGGCACTCCTCAGGGCCGGTAAGACGAGGGTAATGCAACGCGGGTAGCAACGAGAGCAGCTCGGCCTGTGCGGTGCTGGTGACTCCCGAACCCGACGATACCGTCCCCAGGCTCGCCCGCTGAGACATGTTGTAAACGAGCCAGCGCATCATGTCATCCGGCGTTGACCAGAGACCACCCGCCGGATTGTCCTTCATATCAGAGCCCTGCACGCCGGAAAGAATTGGGTTGCCGGAGCTGTCCTTCATGTAACCCTTCGCAACTCGACCCGCAAAATTCTGCGCCGCGGTGTACCTCTCCTTAACATTAGTGTCGGCCATTCCGAGTGGCTGCATGATTTGACTGTAGTTAAGCTCAGCCCAAGTCGACGCGTGGGCCACGTTCGCGAGTACGTGTCCGAGGACGAAGTAAGCAAAATTGGAATAGCAATACGAACCTGGCGGCTTGCAGAAACTGCACTGCGGCCCGGGACAAACACAACCGGGACAATAAGAGAGGTCCGTGTATACATCAGCTACCGTACTGTCCGTGACTTTTCCGTTTCTGGGGAGTCCTGAGTGATGATCGGCGAGGTCCAGAAGCGTAATCGTTTTTCGGGGGCATGGCAGTGTGTACCCTGGGGGCAGCACGTCTTGAAGCAGCGTCGGACGCAACTCGACTCGCTGGTTGAATTTGCCGCCTGGCGGAACGCTTGGTATGTGGATCAAGCCGCGTTTGTCGTACAGCGCGAGCAGTGTTGCGGTCATCGTCTTGGTAATCGAACCAATCGCGAAAAGCGTAGTCGCAGTCGGTTTCGGCGCACCGGGCGACTTGTTAACACCCCCATAGTAAAAAATTTCCAGATTGTTACCGTTCACCACTCCGACAACCGTGCCCACCTGACCGATGTTCGCAGGTATCTGAGCGAGGCCGAGTTTGACGGCGTCTTCATCAGTTGGTGCAAACCCGGCCGCGGTACTTGGAGCCGGCACTATTAGCTTCATCAACGCCACCAGCAACAGCGCGGTTGTTGTTCTTCGTTTGGTTTTCACAAATGCTCCTTCGACTATGGAAAACTCGTTGGTCGGTCGGGGCAACAGCGAGGTCGCTGATCCTGCTGTCCTGGAGGCGGGATTAAGAAGCTGAATTGACAGTCAGATTATTGACGCGAGAGAAGAATCGTCTATCCGGTGTGAGAACACAAGGGCCAGACCCATCGCGTTGGAATCGGTCAGTCGCGGCAAAGCGACTAGCCCACGATCCGTATCTCGTGGCGTGAAGCACTATTTCGTTCTCAGTTCTTGGCTGAATTATCAGTTATGACGTTTCGTCATCCAGTGCCGCGCGTTGTACTATCTGCCACTCCGTAAACCGCGAGTTTGTCGAATGAAAACGATCGAGAGAACCGTCTCTGAACTCTCCGACCAGGTCGGCGGCTCTGTTTTTGGAGATGGCAATACAGTGATTCGCAGCGTTGCCAGTCTTGAATCGGCCCACGGTGGCGACATCGCCTATGTCGAAGATGAGAAGTTCTATGCGGCTGCAAACGAGAGCAAGGCCTCTTGCTTGATCACGCCGCAGGGTTCTCAAATCACGTCCGCCTGCCGAATCGAAGTCAAACAACCCAAGCTCGCGTTCGCTTTGATCGCCGAAGTTCTCCACCCGGCGAAGAAACGTGAGCCGGAAATTCATTCGTCAGCAGTCATTGCCGATACGGCAGACGTCGCCCTACAGGTTTTCGTTGGAGCGTTCGTCTGCATTGGCGAGAATTCGCGCGTCGGTTCGGGCACGCAGATTCGCGCCGGCGCAAAAATTGGCGACAACGTGACGATTGGAAATGATTGCGTCATTCATCCGAACGTCTTCATCGAAGATGGCGTCACGATCGGTGATCGAGCGATTCTGCACGCGGGCGTGGTCGTCGGCACGGATGGTTTCGGTTACGTCCGCGGCGATATGGGTTACCACAAGTTCCCGCAAATCGGCACCGTCGTGATCGAAGACGATGTCGAGATCGGAGCGAACGCCACAATTGATCGTGGCGCGCTTGGTCGCACACGGATTGGCAAGGGCACGAAGCTCGACAACATGGTCCACGTCGGCCACAACTGCGACATCGGCAAGCACGTGGTGATCGCCGCGCAGACCGGCATCAGCGGCAGCGTCACTATTGAAGACGACTGTGTCATCGGCGGACAAGTGGGCTTTGGCGATCACATTCTCGTGCAGAGCGGCGCGGTGATCGGATCAAAAGCAGGCATCCTGCCCGGCAAGATTGTGCGGCCGGGCGTTTGGTGGGGCATTCCGATTCAACCGCTGGATGAATACAAGCGACTCAACGCGCATCTGAGTCGCGTACCGCAACTTCGGGAAGAAGTTAAAGAGCTGAAAGAAAAGCTGGCGCGACTAGAAGAGCTTCTGCAGAACCGCAGCGACTAGAAGCTACGTTCACGGTTCTCTACCCACCCGCAGATTTAGGAACAGCAAAGTCGCCATCGCTGACAATTTTTGTTATCGCAGCCGCACTTCTCCGAAAAATCTAATTGACAACCAACTTTGATTTGCGCGAATCTGATTTCCAGTCCCGACTTCTCGGGATTAGCACCCCCCCGTTTTACAATCATGAAGCGCCTTTCAGCCCCAATTCTCATCGCACTCGTATTCTCGTTTGCTCCAAACGCGTTATCTCAGTCCGTGAAGGAGCCGATTACGCGGCCGCGCACAGTCACGCCGTCTAATGACAAACAGATCGCCAAGGCTGACCCGAAACCGCAGGAACCGAAAGCGACGCCTCCCCGCACGACCGAAACTGAAAAGAAGATTCCGCAGCAACCGGTTGGAGCGCGTGAGAACACTTCTGAGCGGGTGTCGCCGAACAAAATTCACCAGCGCATTCAGGAAGCTGAGCGGATGCTTAAGACTCGCCCGCATCCTACTGCCTTAACCACGCCGGCGATCGATACCGTCACGGTCGCCGCGATGTTGCCGGATTCGCACATTCACTTGTTCCGCATCTCGAAAGAGATGTTTCTGACAAAGGGATCTGAAATTCCCGCAATTTCAACGACGGGACTGCCGGTCACGATTCGCGTGGTTCGTGCAAATGGGGTCAACACGGCGCTGACGATCTTCGATGAGAAAAATCGTTCGCTAGCGCCTCTGATTGTCGAATATCCGATTGAAAGACGCGGCGTGTTTACCGAGATGGCGTATTACACGTCGGCACATCCGGCATTATTGAGTAACGATCTAACAAAGTCCGGGCAGGCGTACGTCAACTCGATGGTTGATCTCGCGGCGAAGCGTCTGAAGGACAAAGGATTTCCGGTTGCGTCTAATTTAGTTGAGGTCGCCAAGCGCCTCTGCATCGTCGAGCACGTCGATCACGATCGTTTCCGCAACGAAAATCGGATCGCGTTGTATGACGAAATTTATTCGCTGTACGCGCTGAATGAACTCGACACTTATCGCTACTCGGTCAGTTCGGCGGGCGCTGGTGGCATGGTCCAGATGATTCCCTGGACTTACAACCTGATGCGGCAGCGTCATCCCGGCATCGGCCTGAATCCTGATTTTGTCGCGGGCATGCGCAATCATGGCAACGCGCTCGAAGCAATGCTGCTTTACATGCAGGACACTTGGAACGATCTGGTCGCGAATGAAGACGTGCAGGCTGCGCTCACGGCGAAGCAAATGACGCCGGTTGAGTTAATGGCCGCGGGCTACAATTCAAATGCCGCCAAGATTCCCGGTTACATTCGTCGGGGCGGCGCGGGCTGGCGATATCTGATTCCGCGCGAGACGCAAATGTATCTGCAGATTTATCAATCGCTCGAAGTCCTGTCGAAGGCGAAAGCCAATCACGCGCGCACACTACAGAACCGCGAGCGGTAGCGACCGGATCAAAAAACTCAATCAGAGAATTGGCCCAGCTCCAGTTTCATTATTAACCTGCTCACTACCGTTCGCGGTTCTGTAAACACCCGGTTCATTACCGGGTGTTTTTCTTTGCGTCGTCGCGAACCTCGCGCGTTGCATCGAAGTCGCGTTTAATTTATAACTGCGTTCCATTAGTCTTCCCAATTGTTTGAAGCATCGGCACCGGAGCGAACCAATGAAAACGAATGTCCTGAGATTCTTCGCCGTGACGCTGGCTTGTGTCTGCGCGCTTATCGTGATCAGCAACCTGCCCGCGCGCGTCTCTGCGAATCAGAACCGATTTGCCCCTTTGTACTCGGCGTTGGGAATGCCGGAGCCGGAACAAACGCCGGCGGCGGCGCAAGAGAAAACGATCGCTCAGGAAGGTCGCGAGAAAAACGTCAAGCTGCTCGGCGACGTGCCGGTATCGCAGTTCATTCCGATAATGAATTACTTCGCTGTTTCGATGGGCCGGCGATGTAACTATTGCCACGTGGTTAACAACGGCGTTTGGGATTACGCCTCCGACGCGAAGGCCGAGAAGAACACCGCTCGCGAAATGATTAAGCTCGTGCTGAACACGAATAATACGTTGCAAGGTCTCAAGTTGGATCCGATTGCTTGCTTTACCTGTCATCGTGGGCGCAACAGTCCGCAGTCGACCATACCGCTGCCTTTGCCGGTACCTTCACCTCCGGCCCTTGGACAAGGTCGACCAACAGCCTCACTTTCCGGCGCGCCGACGACGCCCAGCCCCCAACCGCAGAGTTCGCCGACTCCGCGACCGACGCCAACTCCTGCGGAAGAGATAATCAGTAAGTACATCGCCGCGATCGGCGGCCAGGCGAACGTCGACAAAGTTCAATCGAGAACCTCAAAAGTTTCGGCTACAAACGGCCCTGGCAATCCGATTTCATTAGAAGTCTTTCAAGCGCCGCCGAGCAAGTTTTACATGCGGACAACGCAGGAACAGGGTTTGTTTGAGCGCGGTTTCGATGGTCAAGTGGGTTGGGAAAAATCGCCGCGCGGTGTCCGCGAACTGAACTCAATCGAGGTTTGGCGAATGCAAAATTCGATTAACCTGTGGGGAAACCTCAACTTCAAGCAATTCACCCGAATGCGCACGGTGGGCCGCGACAAGGTTGGCGACCGCGACGCATACGTCATCGTGGCGAACCGCGACACCGATGTTGAAAGGCTTTTCTTCGACGTCGAAACCGGACTGCTGCTGCGGCGTATCACCTACCTGCGAACAATGGTGGGCACTATTCCCGAACAGTTCGACTTTGAGGATTATCGCGACGTCGACGGTGTAAAGCTCCCGTTTGTCGTAAGAGTGTCTTCGGTTGACGCTGGCAATCCGGTGTCGATGCGGACATTTTCCGAGATGAAGTTGAACACGCCCGTTGACGACTCGAAGTTCAAGATGCCGCCGGCGCCGGCGCCCGTAAGAACTCCGACTCCATGACCCCACAGACACAGGCGCCCAACCGCCCGCCGCGTGTCAGTATTCTGGCGCGCGCCGTGCCCGCGGTTTCGTATTTATTGCCCGCACTCGGCGCCGCCGTAAGCGCGTTGTTACTCGTTAATGTCATGCGGGGCATGCGCAATGCTGAAGCCGCTGGCATTGCCGCCGTTTCCGGAGGGATTTCGCAAGCGAATCTCGCGATCATCGTTGCTCTTTATCTCGCAGCGATCATCGGGATAGTCGGCGTCATCATCGGATTAGTGCGCATGTTTACAACGACGACCACGGCGAATCCAGCGGCGTGGTACTTTCTGGTTACTGGAGCTTTGGGATTGGTTCCGGTGCTATTCCTGTGGCAAGCACAGTCGCTTCTGCTCAACGTAATATTCGGCAGGTCAGTTACCGGCGGAGTTGCTGAGGTCGCTAATCAGTTCACGCTCTTGACGATGGGCGCGATGATCTTTGGAGTGACCGTCGCTTTAATTCTGTTGGTCAGCGCATTCGTACCACTGCCAAGGATTCTCCGGGCCAGGAGGATGTGGGCGCCGTTCGTGATTTTACTGATGATGCAGACAGCAATTATCGCGATGACTGTTTTGTTTCATCTGCGCACGGCATGGCTTTGGGCGCAATTTGAAAAGTATTGACGACTGGCTACGAATCTCGCGCCAGCAATGCTGCGCCGATCGCAACTCCGTCGACACCCAACGCCGCCGAAACAATCTGCGTTGAATCGAAGCACTGCTGAAACGATCTCTTCTTTGCTTCTTTAATAATCGAATTCAGGATCAAATCCCCGGCTTCAAGGACTGCGCCGCCCAAAACGATTCGCGCCGGACTCAACAAGTTGATGATTCCCGCCACGGCTGTGCCGATGTAGCGCCCGGTACGCTCAATCATCATGATCGAAAAGTCGTCGCCGTTGGTCGCTTCACGCGCCAGGTCCTCTGCCGTGAAGTCGTCTGTCGTGGCCAGTCGCGAGAGCGACGAAGTCGAGTCGCGATTCAAACGTTCGCGAGCACGGCGGACAATATTCGGCCCCGAAGCCACCGTTTCTAAACAGCCGATGTTGCCGCATTCACACTGATTGCCGTCGGGATTGATTGGAGTATGGCCAACCTCTCCCGCACAGCCAGACGCGCCGGTCCAGAGCTTGCCATTCAGGATGAAAGCGCCGCCCACCGAATCGCCGATGTGAATGTAAAAGAAATCCTGAACATCGCGCGCTGCGCCGAGTTTGTATTCAGCGTAAGCTGCGGCGTTCGCGTCGTTCTCGAGTTCCAGGTGCGAACCCGTCGCCTTCATCAGATCATCACGAAGATCAGCACGCGCAAATGACGGCAACCCGGTTGATACGAGCACTCGGTCCATCTCGCGATTAACTAAACCCGGAATCGCCAAACCCACGCGTTCAATTTCGCCGACTTCGCGCAGGCCCGAAACAAGCGCTGCCAAATCGTTCGCGAAGCTGTCAGGCTCATAAGCCGCTCTGCGTTTGGTGATGACGGTGTTGTCCGATGCTACGACCGCAGCGCGCATTGAGGTTCGCGACACGTCGATTCCAGCGAAGAATTTACTTGGGGACGCAGGCATGGGCAGAAGCCTTTCGCAGAAGTTCGATTTTTCTGGGCAGGAATTTCGCGGCGATCTTAAGCGACCCTTAGTAGACTGTCAAACTTCGTCTGGTGCGTGTAGAATGCCCGCGAATCAGATGACAAACGAAGGTCAACGCGCTGCTGAGTTTCCCCAGCTACGGAAAATTCTGTTACCTACAGATTTCAGTGGCTGCGCTAATTTCGCGTTGCCGTACGCTTCTTCGATCGCGCGCGCCACCGGCGCCACCATCATCTGCGTGCACGTGGTTGAACCGGTTGTCCCCGCCGTTGGCTATACGGGTCTCGCGGAACCAATGCCGATCGCCGATATCAGCGAACAATTGGAAGATTCCGCTGAACGCCAGTTGCCGCAACTCGCCGAGTGCGAAGAATGCTCCGGGTTAAACCTGGAAGAAGTAATCGTTCATGGCGACGCCGCTGCCGAAATCGTGCGGGTTGCAGCTGAACGCGACGTCGATCTAATCGTGATCTCATCTCACGGACGTACAGGACTTGGCCGCATGATTTTCGGTTCAACCGCGGAAGCCGTTGTCCGCCATGCCGGCTGCCCCGTGCTCGTCGTCAAACCCCCACATGAGGAGGAAGCCGAGGAATAGCGAGCAGTCAGCGGTGAGCAGTTAGAAACTCATCGGCTGCATGCTGTTCAGGAAATCACGGTTCGGCGCTTTTTCGGGACTGCTCACTGCCTACTGCTCACCGCTCACTGACATGACCAGCCTTCAGTTTCTGTCTCACATCATCGAAGCCTACGGACTTTACGGCGTCTTTTTCATGGTTGTGATTGAAGGCGATATTACGCTGCTGCTTGCAGGCGTCCTGGCACACAGCGCTTTCTTTGGTGAGTATAGTTTTCTCAGGCTGCTGATTTGGGGAACCTTCGGCGGCGTCTTTGCGGACAATCTCGCCTATGCCGGCGGCCGCTTGTTTGCGCAGACTGTGCGTCATGCGCGATTTTATCGGCGCGCGCATCCGCGGGTTGAAAGACTGACCGATCGCTTCGGCGCGCTGACGATTTTTCTCACCAAGTACATTTGGGGACTGAGGTGGGCCACGTGCATTTTTTACGGCGCTACTCAGATGGCCTATCTGCGGTTTCTGCTGCTGTCAACCGCGAGTTGCTTTGTCTGGGTTTTTGTCTTGAGCGGCTTCGGTTACTTTTTTGGTTCAGCAGTCGGCGGATTGATTGCAGACTTTCGTCGCTTCAGCAAGATCCTTCTGGTAGTAGTCATTGTCGTGGTGGCGATCGTTTACTTGCAAAAGAGACTGCGGCTGTCGAAGAAGGTTGAATCTGTCATGCCCGAACGCTTCCATGAGTTTGAACAAGTTGCGATCGAAGGACTGAAAGAAATTAAAGAAGAATTCAAGGAAACAATTCATTTGAGATCACCCGACCGCGGCATGACATCCGATGCGCCAGAAGACACCGTCGAGACGGAGATCAAAGTTAACAAGCCGTAAATGATTATCGAATCATCAGCACCAACCCGCGTGGATCTTGCCGGAGGCACAATCGACCTCTGGCCGATCTACCTGTTTCACCCGGGCGCCACAACGGTAAATTTCGCGCTGTCGCTGCGCGCTTCAGTCCGGATTGAAACTCGCTCTGATCGCGCGATCGTTCTTGAATCGCGCGACCGCGGCATACGTTTGGAATCGACTATCGATCGCATCGACGAATTGCGAGACGACAAACGGCTGGAGCTCGTTTCGAAGATGGTCCATTTCTTTCGGCCGACAACCGGCTTTCAATTGGTCACCAATAGCGAAGCGCCGGCCGGCGCCGGCATCTCCGGTTCTTCGGCGTTGGCCATTGCATTAATTGGCGCACTTAATCGGCTGGTCGGAAATCGTTATGACGCGCGCAAGTTCATTACTATCGCCGCAAACATCGAAACCACCGTCATTAAAGTTCCGGCAGGTTTTCAGGATTATTATCCCGCGTTCTATGGTTCGGCTTCGTCGATTATTTTTCGCGCCGACGGCATCGAGCGCGAACACCTGCAAGTCGATCCCGAAGAGATCGAACGGCGCTTTGTGATTTGTTACACCGGCGAGCCGCGCAACTCAGGAATAAACAACTGGGAAGTTTTCAAACGTCACATTGATGGCGACGTGGAAACGTTCGAGATCTTCGAACGGATTCGCGACGCGGCGCACCAAGTGCGCGCGGCGCTGCTGGCAAATGATTGGAATGAAGTGGCGAAGGTGATGCGCGCGGCTTATCCGAATCGCAAGCGTCTCGCGCCGGGAATCACGACGCCGCAGATGGACCGGCTGGTTGAGAAAGCGATGGCCAGTGGAGCGGAAGGCGCAAAGGTTTGCGGTGCGGGCGGTGGTGGTTGCATCGCTTTTCTCTGTACGCCCGAGCGGAAACAGGAATTAGAAGACGCTTTGGCAGCTGAACCAGGCGCGGAAGTCTTAAAATGGAAGGTTGCGCGCGAGGGTTTGACGGTAACCGAGATCTAATCCTGATCCGATTCGATTACGCCGTTGTACTCCAGCAAACCGCAAAGCGGTTCTTGGCCTTCAGCCCAACGTTGCCGAAGGCTACGTTGGGAACAAGATGTTTTGATAATTCACGGCAACCCTGAAAGGGTTGCGCGGTAAAGTGAGGAACTCCCATGCCTCAATCGCTGTCAGCCGTTTACATCCATCTCGTTTTCTCAACCAAAGAACGCCGCCCATTCCTCCGCGACGAAACAATCCGAGGCTCAGTCCATTCATATCTGGGTGGAATCTCGAAACAACTTGGCTGCGCGCCGATCATTACCGGCGGTGTGGAAGATCACGTTCACATACTTGCTCGCTTCGGTCGAACAACTACCCAAGCTGATTGGGTTAAGGAATTAAAGCGCGTGTCGAATCTCTGGATTAAGCAGAAATATTCGATTCGCGATTTCGAATGGCAGGGCGGGTACGCGGATTTCTCAGTAAGTGCGTCGAATCTGGAACTGGTCAAGAGATATATTCAGAGTCAACCAGAACATCATCGGAGATTCGATTTTCAGAATGAGCTTCGACGCCTTCTAGAGAAACATCAAATCGATTGGGACGAGAAATACGTTTGGGATTGACACAACCGCTTTGCGGTAGGGAATTCCGCTCTCATCTCTCCCCAACGTAGCCGGTACGCGGCAACGTTGGGCTGGAAGTCTTAACCGCTTCGCGGTATGAAAACCCGCGACTAGCCGGCGTTTCTTTCCTTCACCGCCTCGACCAACGCCGCGAGTCGCGCAATCTTTTGTTCGTGACTCTCACCCGGGACAGGTCCGGTATCAACCACCCCAGCGTAAGTCCCTCTTTTATTCAACGCGCGATTCGGCTCACCGCCCGGAACATGCGAGACAGCGGCGATCGATTGCGCCGCAGCAGCTACGCCGTCTGGCGCAAGTTCCGCCGGAGTTTCTGCACCTGCAACCGGTGACGCGTTGGCCGCCGCCTCACTCAAAGGCGCAGCAGATGCAGCGCCGGTCGCGGCCTGTGCCTCGGCCGCCGGCCGATGCGCATCGGCGGTTGGAGATGAATCAGCGACGGTGACATGTTCCGGTCCGCCGCCCGCTTCAGTTCTTTTTTTGACGGCTTCGACCAGTTGAGCCAGCCGCGCGATCTTCTGTTCCTTAGTTTCACCGGCGACCGGCCCGGTGTCCTTGAACCCGGCATAAGTCGACCGCTTGTTCAGCGCGCGATTTGGTTCGCCAGAGGATTTCGCCGCAGAAGGGGCTGCCATTGCTTTCTCAGCAACGGCAGTCGCTTGAATTGTCGGCGCCGCTGGTTTCTCAGCAACGACTGGTGGCGCAGCCGGTTTCGCGGCGGCCGGAGCGGCGGGTTTGGCGGCGGGCGCTCCATGCGCTGGCGCAGCGCCCTCGTCTTCGACGATCACGTAAACGCCGCGCTCGTTTTTCTTGATGACCGGTAGCGTTCCGCCCGCAGCTTGTAGCAGCGCAGATAACTCAGCTTCGACAAATCTATGCTGCTTCTCCGGATCGCGAACGTGGCCCAGCGGCGGTCCCATGTACAACGTCCCGCAAATCTGACACTTGAACAGCACATCGTCGCCACGCAGATGCACCTCGGAAGCTTCACCCGCAGTCTTCAACTGCTTCAAGTGACCGTTGCACAGTTTGTTCTTCTCGTTGCGTTCGTTGCAGACAGTCTGGGCGTTGGTGATGCGCTTCGGGACTGGAGGCGCCGTCACTGCCGCTTCAGATTTTGCCGTAACATCGGATGCGTGCGCTGCCATGGTTGTTTTTGAAACCGCGCGGCAATCTTATCGATCGAGCTATGACCCGTCAATCATAAGGTTGGCGCATGTTATCCTCAACTCGTGCTCGCAAGTCTCTTCGGCTCGATTTTTCGTCACATGCCCGGCTTCCTGCGACGGCGCGTGGTGCGTTTCGGGCAGAAACGCTTCACCGTAACCGCGGGTGCATTTGTCTTTGACGACAACGGAAACATTCTGCTGCTCGAGCACGAGTTTCGTGCGGACAGTCGTTGGGGACTGCCGGGCGGGTTTCTCGACAAAGCCGAGCAAGCGGAGGACGGCTTGCGCCGCGAGCTGCGTGAGGAAGTTTCACTCGAAGTCAGCGACGTGGAACTTTATTTTGTGCGCACCCTGAAACGGCCGAGCCAGGTGGAAATGTATTTCGCATGCAAAGCGATGAACTCACCGAAGCCAAGTAGTTTTGAAATTCGCAAAGCGCAGTGGTTCGTCCCAAATGAATTACCCACTGAACTTTCAAAGGACCAACGCAGGATGATCAAACGCGCGATCGATGTTAGAGAAAAGCGCCGCGGTTGAGGTATGCTACGTCGCGCAATTCACCACCGTCCATCAGGAGAAGACAATGGCGACACCGAGTGTCCAGCTAATCCCGAAGCCCGACGAAGTCATGCGGATCTTGCGCAAGACCGGCGCTTTTCGCGAAGGTCATTTCGTTTATCCCAACGGCAAACATACCGCGCATTACTTTCAGATGCCGCTCGCTTTTCGCCTGTATGACACCGCGCGGGTGCTGGCCGTCGCGTTGAGCCGAAAGTTTCGTGTCGAGCGAGACATCGCCAGCCAACTTCCGAAAGTCGCCGTCGTGAGCCCAAGTTCCGGCGGGATTCCGGTCGCCTTTGGCGTGCGCGAAGCGCTGAGCGCGCAACAGATTTATTGGGCAGAGCAGATGGGCGGCAAGCGATCGTTTCGTCAGTACGTTGACCAGGGCGACATTCTGCCCTGCATCATCGTCGACGACATCATCCGCAGCGGCGCCGCGATCGAAGAGACTGTGAAACTGGTGAAAGAATTAGGCGCGCCGATCATCGGTTGCGGCGCGATTGTCCGGTTCACCTCCGCACCGGACAGTGTCGACGGCGTCGCGATCAAGTCACTGGTGGAATTTGAAGAGCACTTCTACGAGAAGGCCGAAGACTGCAAAGAATGCAAGAAAGACGTGCCGGAGGAGAGAGTCGTTTACTAAAGCTACATTTCGTGGCGGTTGGCGAGCGCCTTATCCATCGTCACTTCATCGACATATTCAAGATCGCTGCCGACCGGCATTCCCATCGCTAGGCGCGTGACGCGAAGACCGAGAGGTTTCAGTAGGCGGCTGATGTAGTTCGCGGTCGCCTCGCCTTCGGTATTTGGATTCGTAGCGAGAATCACTTCCTGGATCTGCACGCCGTCGTTGTTCTCAGGTTTCAAACGCGTCAAAAGATTATCCAAACGAAGATCGCTCGGCCGGATGCCGCGAATTGGTGAGAGCGAACCGTGCAGCACGTGATACAGCCCTTGATAACTGCGCGTCTTTTCGACAGCGAGCAGATCGTAGGGCTGCTCGATCACACAGAGCAGCGAACGATTACGCGTCACCGAGGTGCAGAATCGGCACGGATTAACGTCGGTGAGGTTGTTGCAGACTGAGCATTCGGTGATGCGTTCTTTGACTTCGTGCAGCGCTTCCACCAGCCGCTCAACATCAGCCTTCGGAGCGCGCAGAATATAAAAAGCGAGCCGCTGCGCAGACTTCTGCCCGATACTGGGCAGGCGTTTGAATTCGTCGATCAGCTTCGTAACTGGCTCGGCATAGTCCAGCATAGCAGTTTCGGGTTTCGAGTTTAGAGTTTCGAGTTAGTTTGCGAGACCCGCAGTTTCGAACTCGAAACTCGAAACCCGAAACTCGAAACTAGAACAAGTTTCCTAACCCCGGTGGCAACATCGATCCGAGCTTGCTCTTCATGGCTTCGTTGACTTTGCGGTTGGCTTCATTGACTGCGGCGATGATCATGTCCTGAAGCATTTCGATGTCGTTCTCTTTCACGAGTTCCGGATCGACTTTGAGCGTGATCACTTCATGGTCGCCTTTCATCGTCACGTTGACGACGCCGCCACCTGACGATGCGTCGACGCGCAGCTCGTCCATTTCGCGCGCCATCTGTTCCTGCATTTGCTGCGCCTGCTTCATCATCTGCTGAATGTTAAGTCCGCCCGGAAATTTCATTGTATTAACCTCGCCTGGAGCGCGGGCGTCCGTGCCCGCAATCCTTATTATGTGAACGTGACCAGCATCCTAGCTGTCATTCAAATCGATTGCAAAGATGAGTCGTGATTTAGCCATTGCTCGCGTGGTATAAAGCGCTCGCATGCCTGAGTTCTCGCCACCAAAACCCGCACCCCCAGGTTGGCGCGTTGCAGCCGTCACAATGCTGCGTCTGATTTTCTTCCGCGCTTCGCAAGAAGAACTGGTCTCGTTGCATGGACGGCATCTGGCTCTCGGACTTCTCTGCACCTGGCTGGTTGGAATGGGACGTTATTGGGACAACCCGCGCGTTGGCATGGTGCAGCATCTCGGAGTGGGTTCGGTAGTTTATATCTTTGTGCCGTCGCTCTTTCTTTGGTTGATCATTTGGCCGTTGCGTCCACAAAACTGGACGTATTTCAAAGTTCTGACTTTCATCTCTATGGTCTCACCGCCCGCGGTGTTGTATGCGATTCCGGTTGAGAAGTTCGTGAGTCTCGACACCGCGAATGGCATTAACGCGTGGTTCCTGGCGCTCGTGGCGACTTGGCGCGTCGCACTGTTGATCTTTTATTTGCGGCGTGCCGGTGACCTCGAACGGTTCCCTACATTCGTCGCGACTTTCTTTCCGCTCACGATAATCGTCGTCGCTTTGACCATGTTGAATTTGGATAAGGTGGTTTTCGATATGATGGGCGGTGGCGGCAACAGATCCTCAAACGATAGCGCTTACGCGGTTTTGTTGTTTTTGTCGTTATTGTCGGTCTTACTTTTCATTCCTTTTGTTATCTGTTACCTCTGGATCTTGTTTGACCGATTCACTTCAGCGAAATACCACGTGAAAGAAGATGAGTAACGAACATACTCAAACGTCATCCGAACGCACTCTTACTGCGCAAATCACACTTCGCTACGACGTCATTCCCGCTGAGGCGCGGCCGGCGCCGCTGCTGATCGCCCTGCACGGTTACGGCGCGGGCAAGTGGCATGCGCTGCGCGAAGCGAAAATGATCGCGCCCGAAGGATTTGCGCTGGCAGCTTTGCAGGGACCGCATCAGCACTTGCGCGAGCCGAAGGAGAAAGGTGGCCCGCTGCGTTACGGCTTCGGCTGGTTGACGAACTTTCATCCGGAAGAGTCGGTGGCGATTCATCATCAGGCGTTGCTGGAAATGATCGGCCAACTGGTGAATGAAGGAGTGGCGGATGCGAAGCGAATTTTCCTGCTCGGTTTTTCGCAAAGCTGTGCGTTGAATTATCGCTTCGCCTTCGCGCATCCGGACATTTTGCGTGGAGTGATCGGAATTTGTGGCGGACTGCCGGGCGATTGGGACACCAACAGCGAATACAAAGAGACTGACGCGGCCGTGCTTCATCTCGCCGGAACGCAGGATGAGTATTACGGACCCGAACGCGTCGCGAATTACGCGACGCAGTTAAAACAACGAGCGGACGACGTTGAGTTTCGTAGCTACGACGCTGGTCATGAAATTTCAACGGAGATGCGGAACGATATTCGAGAGTGGCTGCAAAATCATTCGGCAGGAGGTCAGAACCGCCTGTTGTAGCGGGCGGTTGAAGTCTGGCAAAGCAATTCCTCCGTGTGCGATTAACCCACCCGCTAACGCAGGGTGGTTCTGACGTCGCACTTGTGGGGCTGGGGAACGCGCCGGACAAGTCCGGCGTCTAAACGATCAATGATTAGAATCTGTTTGCTGATTTCATTGATGTTGTTCGCCGCCTCAGGCTGCGAGCGACAAATCGCGCGCACGCGTCAGCCGCTCAAACCTCCAGAAGCAGAAACAGAAGTCCGCGCGCTTCCGGCCAATACTTCCCCAAAGCTCAAACTCGTCATCGATGGAGCCATCGATCAAGTTGGCAAGACGACCAGTTACGACCCTTCTTATCAGAAGCTAGATTATCCAAACGGCGATGTGCCGATTGAGACCGGCGTCTGTTCAGACGTCATCGTCCGCGCTTTCCGCAAAGCAGATATCGATTTGCAAAAAGAAGTTCACGAAGACATGAAGTCAAACTTTGCGTCCTATCCGACGAAGTGGGGCATGACCGGTCCGGACGCGAACATCGATCATCGCCGCGTGCCGAACCTCGAAACGTATTTCGCGCGGAAAGGTAAATCCGTCAGGATCTCGGAGAACAGCGACGACTTCTTGCCGGGCGATCTTGTCACGTGGGCGATGGCGAATGGCGGGCAGGATCATATCGGCATGGTCGTTAACGTCTGGTACAAACCATCGCAGCGGTATCTGATCGTGCACAATATCGGCGCCGGCACGCGCATGGAAGATGTTCTGTTCGCGTGGAAGATCACCGGACACTATCGATACTTTTGAAGCTGTAACGCGCAGTCCGTGTCAGAAGCCCGACCGCAAGGGAGGGCCGCGCGTACGATTCTTCAATAACAGCTACTTGCCCGCCGCAGGTTTCAAATAGTTGAGTTCCGCTCAGTTGCCCTCCCTGGCGGTCGGGCTTCTGACACGTTCGCGGTTCCGTAATCTCGTAATTATATACTTGACATACCCAGATAGTTTCTGTTAGGATTGGTTTCGTTGAGGTAAGAAACCATGAACCTAGCAGACTTGATGGAACGATTCGCAACGGTAGACGCGGCAAGAGATTATCTTGAGAAACAACGATGGCCGGAAGGCCCGGAATGTCCGCACTGTGGCCTTGTTGGTGAAGCCTACAAAATCACTCCAAAGCAGCGCAAAGTGGTTGTAGAGCGTCAGACTAAGGGCGAAGTAGCAACTCAAGCCAAGCGAGTGCGCAAGCCGCGTCAGGGACTCTACAAATGCTCTGGCTGTCGCAAGCCGTTCACCGTTACGGTCGGAACGATCTTCGAAGATTCGCACATCCCGCTCAATAAGTGGGTTATCGCTGTCCACCTGATGTGCGCTTCCAAAAAAGGAATGAGCGCGCATCAACTTCACAGAATGCTTGGTGTCACGTACAAAAGCGCATGGTTCATGGCTCACCGTATTCGATACGGAATGAGTCAAGAGCCTCTCGCTTCGCAACTCACAGGCGTTGTAGAAGCTGACGAAACCTATATCGGTGGACGCCGCAGGAAACATCAAACTCATGCGCCTAAGCCGGGCGAACGTGCGCAAGATATGCTTAGCCCGACCGCTGAGAAAGCCGCTGTCTTTTCAATTCTGCAACGTGATGGCCGTGTGCGCTCAACTCATATGGATCGCGTGCTTGGTTCAACTCTCCGGCAAGCAATCATCGAGATGTGCGCGCCGGACGCTCACGTAATCACCGATGATGCGCGGCTCTATAACAGTCTTGAGAAGCAACGTAAGCATTCCCGCGTTAATCATTCAAAGAGCGAATATGTCCGCTACGAAGATGGCGTGTGCATCACGACTAACACCGTTGAGGGATTCTTTTCGCTTCTCAAGCGTGGCATCAACGGGACGTTTCATCACGTCAGCAAGCAACACCTTCACCGTTATCTGTCGGAGTTTGATTTTCGCTACAACTCGCGCAAGATGTCCGACAGTGAAAGACGCGAAGCCGCACTACAAGGATTCAACGGCAAACGTCTAATGCTTCACGATCCTATCGCCAAGAAAGAATAGCAATGACTTGGGCTGACCTAATCATTAAAATCGTCTCCGCTGCCGCCACAGCCGCGATAGGTGTAGCGGCGCTTATTATTGCCTACCAACAACTCAAGCTTGCCAAGTATAGGCAAAAACACGATCTCTTTGATAGACGATTTGAGACGTTTATGAAAGTACGTGAATTCGTTTCTGCGGTTGCTCTCGGTCAGCAATTTGATGCTGGAGAATTCTATCGTAACACCATAGAGCGACGGTTTTTGTTCACAGATACGGCCATTGCTAATTACTTCGACGAAGTGTATGAACGGGCCAATAAAGTAGTAGCTTTCAAAAATGAATTAGAACGGCCAAACCTGCCCGCCGACGAAATCCGCGCACTCAAAGCGCATCTTAGCGCCCAAAAAACTTGGTTCTACAATCAATCGGACGAAATGTTTCGCCTCTTTAAAAACGATCTATCTACCAAGACACTCGAATAAAAAGAGAGTAGAATGATGGTGCGGGTGACAGGATTTGCACCTGCACGAGTCTTGCGACTCACCGGAGTCCTGTTCCGGCGCGTCTGCTAATTCCAGCCACACCCGCAAACGAATCGAGGCCCGGATGAAAATCCGGGTTTCGTTTTTGGGGGTGCTCGCGGCCAGAGACAAAAGCTGATTGCTACTCTCATTCTTGAGAGTAAACCTCAAGACAATTAGGCTTGCCTACCCTGTTTCAAAATCTTTTTTGCGCTTGTTCTGAATGCGCTTATTCGGAGTAATCCGCGATGAATTTTGAACTGCTTCGCTTTACGCTCTACCGTTCCAGATCAAATTAAGCTCTTGAACTAGAGCGTTTTTGGCAAAAAGGCGGGTGTTCAAGTTGTGCTTTTGCTCTTCCACTTTTTTACTTCTTCCATAAGACGCGCCGGTGAAAGTTCAACATTCGGAACGCATAATCGTGCGGCATGAATAATGGCTATAATTGACGGCTTGGCATCATCGGCACGCGGGGTTTTGTATCTCTCAAGCAAATCTTCCGGCAGTCCTTCATAGACGGCTAGCACTTCCTTTCTCCACTCTTTTTGTCTGGTGGGTTCTGGTGATTTTTGGGCTGTTCTAACAATTCGCTTAGCCTCGATCCAGACGGCTCTTAGATCGTGATATTTTGTCGCTAAACACTCCCTTTCTTCGTCAGTCCAGGTATGCTTCACGTTACGCGGGCCGCCTTGCTTAACTCCTAAGTGTCCCTTTACGTCTCTCCAATAACGTTCTGTGAGCATGCGTCGCAACCTTGACGCTGATATCTGTCGCTCAGGCTGGCCTAGTTCTCTCGCAATCGCATTGAGATCGGCGAAGGTTTGGCCTTGAAGCGCGGCATCAAACATGTCGCCCACCATGCGCGGGAGGTGCAGCGAAATTAACTGAGATACTCTTTCGGCTTTGGCTTTTACAATGTCTTTGGCTATTGCGTCGCAAGTGTCCGTTATTGCTTGTTCAAATGCGGCGTCATCTTCCACAATCCCGGACGCTCTACGTTGCTCGCGAATCTTTTCTTTTTTCTCGCCCGTAAACAAATCCTCCCGCAAGCCGTCCGAAACGATCTTAGGCAAGTTCGGACCGCCAGCAGGGAAGCCCAGAATGAATCGCTCTGGTCGGAATATGACGTGAAGTAGCGGATGGCCGCCCATTGCAATCACTACAACATTCCGCATGGGGACTATTAACTCGAAAAGAACGTTGGAATCTTGGTTGTGCTGCGGTGGCTTTATCTTGTGAGATTGCTCGATTATTGCAAGCTCTTCGCTTAGGTCGTATTCAGTGAGTCCGCTATCGGGGAACGACGCTAAAAGCGGAATAAGTGAGCGGCGTTCTTCGGCTGTAAGTTGAGATAGTAGTCGATGGATTTGTGCGAGTGCTTCGCTCATGCGGCTTTCCTGCTAGCCGTTCCTGAAAAGTAATCGGCTCGCCCGTCGCGTCAGGATGTCGCGGCCTTTCCTCACGTTAGCTAGACGCAAGTAAGGCGAGCCGAAAGCTAGTGAGGGAAGTTTACATCAATGGTAGAATGCGAGAAATGAAAGCAGCACGAAATAATCCTAATCCTGCCGGACGTGAGGGAAGACCTATCAGCCTTTATCCGTTGAAACCAGCGAATGCGCTCAAGAGTTTGATGATGGTCAAGCCACCAACACGAAAAGCATCCACGAAGCGAAAAAGCGCAGCGACCTCTAAGCGGGGTAAGAAATGAAAACGATCCGTTTCTAGAGCTCACTAAAGGGCCGTACTTCAGTTGCCGTAACTTTTGGAGTAATTTTGAGTGCAATTTGAAAGGTCTGGTCCGCCTTTACTTCATCGCCACGCTTAGCGATTAACTCCACCTTTACTAAAAACTCGCTGCCGGGAATCAAGTGGTGCTTTGGTGTCGGGTAGGTGTCGCTTCCCCAATAGCCCTCAAGTTTTTGAGTCGCATACTCATAACCGATAACTCCCGTTGGATTTTCAGTCAAAGGCACTAAAGCAACTATTAGATCGTGGGCCTTAGCTTGATAAAAATGCTTCGACGGTTTCTCTTCACCGTCGTACCAAACTGCATCAAAGATAGTCTTTTGGAGCGTAGATTCCCCTTCGTTCTCTGCGGTGTAGAACGAAACGTGAGCATTGACTGAAACAGAAGGTTCGGCATCTGGATTTACGGAATAATAGAAGCGAGCAAATACAACTTGCGCCATTCGCAAATACTCATCGAGGTCTTCCGGCTTTCCAAAATAGGGCTCGTTAAGAAGCCTACCAGTGTTCACGTTTACAACTCGATGTTCAATACGCATCTCTTTGCAGTCAAAGTGTGGCGCGGTGCGGTATTGCGTGGGCGCTGAGTAAGTAGTGCGCTGGCTTAGTTGGGGATTGAACTCAAACCGTGGCGCGAATACCGGATTATTTGTGTTGGTGATTGGAGCGTGCTGCGTTAGGCTCTGCGAGGGCAATGGGAGCGCTTTTACCTCTCTTAACGCGACATAGTGTGATAGCGCCCAAACTATACTGAACATTGCTATTAGAACGCCCGCTATTATCATCGCAGCGCCAATCCAGCGATGCTCAGGCCAAAGCCAAATCAAGCCGCCACCTACGAGCGTTGCTACTAAACCCGACACTCCTATAATCCTGTCCGCTGACACGCCGAAAGAGTATCCGGCATGTCCTCTGTAGTCAACGGGTATGTCAAGTATATAATCCTCCGTAATCTACTAGCGCCTTTAGGCGCGTCATGTTATAACGACGCGCCTAAAGGCGCTTTGAGTTAAAAGAAGACGCGTTGTTCTATAAACATCCAGCTCCTTCGGAGCTGAACCGCTATGAAATACCGTTTGCTTACGACAATTATTCTCTCCGTAGTCCTTTCCACGGCCGGTGCATCCTTCGCGCAAAATCAGACGGACGCCAAATCAATCGCCGCCGTCCGCGCGGTGCTCGACGCACAGGCTGCGGCGTGGAATCGCGGCGACATCGAAGCATACATGGATGGTTACGCTCGCTCCGCCGACACTGTTTTTGTTTCCGGCGATCGCGTCACGCGCGGATGGCAGCCGGTTTTCGAACGCTACAAAAAGGCTTACGACACCCGCGACAAGATGGGCGTGCTCACTTTTTCAGATGTCGACGTGACGGTACTGAGCAAGGACGCAGCCATCGTGCTCGGCCGCTGGCATCTGCAGCGCAGCAAAGATGAACCGCACGGCAGATTTACTCTGGTCTTCAGAAAGACCAAGGCCGGTTGGAAGATAGTTCACGACCACACATCGAGTGCGTGATCTGGGAACGCGGGCGCCCCCGCCCGCTTTTTGTTTTGATGAGAGTGCGGACGAGGGCGTCCGCGTTCCCAGTGCCGCCGCTGGTTTGTAATCCCCAAGGAGCGCAAGCCACCTGCCGAACCTGAGACGCGCCAGTATTGCTCGATTCATTCGATGCCTGGATCCACTCAGACAAATCTCGCCAAGCTTGAACGCGACGTCGAAGCGCGCAGCGCGACCCTCAAGAAAGAACTCGGACTGTTCGACCTGGTCCTCACCCAGGTCGTTTTCGTATTCGGCACAGTGTGGGTCGGCTTCGCGGCGACTCTTGGCCGATCGCAGATGGCGTTTTGGTTGATCGCCATCGTCGTCTTCTATCTTCCTCTCGCTGCTGTAGTCATCCACTTAAACCGACTGGCGCCGCTGGAAGGCGGACTCTATCAGTGGGCAAAAGTCGCCTTCGGAGATTTTCTGGCTTTCCTGGTCGCTTGGAATTTCTGGCTCTTCGGCATCCTGGTGATGTCGGGCATCAGTTTGATTATCAAGAAGAACATTGCCTACGCGATTGGCCCGCGCGCCGACTGGATGCACGAAAACAAATGGATGACGACGGTAGTTTGCGTCGTGCTGATGACTTCAATCGTGGCTGCTTCGCGCCGCGGTCTGGCGCTGGGCAAGTGGGTCCAGAACTTTGGCGGCATGATGCTCATCTTCACTGTGGCTATTTTGATCCTCATGCCATTCATCACGGCGAGCCATGGGACGCTGACGAACTACCATCCGTTTTCGCTAAACCTGCCGGAAGTAAACAGTCACAACGTTAATGTTTGCAGCAAGCTCGCCGTCGGCGCTCTCTCAGGTTTTGAGTACATAGCGATTCTGGCCGGTGAGTGTCGCGCGCCCGCCAGGAACATCAGCCGATCGGTTTGGATTTCGGCCCCGATTATCGCGCTCATGTTCATCCTCGGGACGGCATCAGTCCTGACATTTGTCTCGCCTGAAAAAGTTGACTTGATCGCGCCGATTCCCCAAGTGCTGAGTCTTGGTTTCGGATCGTTTGGCTGGGTCTCAACGCTGATTTCGATCACGATTTTCGGCGTGGCCGCGCGGCAGATTGCGCTGATGAGCATCTACTTCGCGGGCAACACGCGTCTGCCGATGGTCGCAGGCTGGGACAACCTTCTGCCGCAGTGGTTCGCGAAGTTGCATCAGAAATATCGGACGCCGGTGAACTCGATCCTATTTGTGGGTGCGACCACCTTGGTATTCAGCCTCGCGCCCTTGATCGGGATAAAGGAAGCCGAGGCGTTTCAGTTTCAGGACAACGCCGCGAGCGTACTCTATGCTTTGATTTACATGGTGCTGTTTGCAATTCCGATCATCGCGATGCGACGCTTCGGATCGCACGCACCTTGGTGGTTGAAGTTCGCGGCTGTGTTGGGGTTCATCGCGTCAGTGACGGGCGCGTTCTACACGATCTTTCCCATCATCGAAGTGCAAAGTCGCTTCTTATTTGCCGCGAAGATTATTGGGGTCGTCGTGATCGCGAACGCAGTCGGCGTTGGCATTTATCTGATGGATAAGAGACGGTCGCTCAAGCCCTCAAATTAGTTGGCTTAATCACCGCTGCTATGATATTCGTTCGCGACCTGAGGCTTTATAGATCCCCCGCTTAGGAGAAATCGCATGAGTAGGATCAATCTTGGACGAGTGCTGCTGGGTGGCATTCTCGCCGGTGTTGTGTTGAATGTCGGTGAATATGTTCTCAACGAAGTCGTCATGGCCGCCGAGATGCGTCAGATGATGGCCAAGCACAATTTCACCATGCCTACGGGACCGAATTTTATGATCATGGCCGTCGGCGTGACGCTGCTGCTGGGAATCGTGATGATTGCCGTGTACGCGTTAATTCGGCCCAGGCTCGGGCCCGGACCGAAGGCCGCAATTGTCGCCGCCCTCGTGATGTGGTTCGGCGTTTACCTTTATAACGCCGGTTTCTTTATCATGATCTTCGGTACGCCTGCGAAGTCCATGGCGATCGCTTGTGTCTGGGCGTTGGTTGAGTACAGTCTGGCTGCGATCGCGGGAGCATGGATTTACCGGGAAGCTTGAGATCGCATCGATATTTTGTCGTCCTCGCTCGCAGTAATTAATTGCTCACAAGTAGTCACGCTCGCGGGCGCGAAACGCGCTCGCACGAGCGGTGATCTGCGCCAGCTGGCGATCGTCGAAGACGGCGCTATGTTCGTGCGCGGCGATCGGATCGAAGCGGTGGGCCGGCGACGCGAAATCGAGGCCTTGATCGATGCCGATTGCGAAGTAATCGACGCCGGAAAACGAATCCTGCTTCCCGGCTTCGTCGATGCGCACACACATCCGGTTTTTGCCGGACATCGCGCAAACGAATTCGAGCAACGTACGGCCGGCGCGACTTACCGCGAGATCGCTTCAGCCGGCGGAGGGATTCGCGCCACAGTTCGCGCGACTCGCAACGCGTCGCTTTCCGATTTGGTGAAGGCCGGTAAACGCTATGCAGATTGGTTTCTGCGCTGTGGCACGACGACCGTGGAAGCGAAGTCAGGTTACGGCCTCACGCTGGAAGACGAGCTGAAGATTCTGCGCGCTATCAAGCAACTCAACGAGGATACTCAACTGAATTATGTGCCCACCTTTCTCGGGGCTCACGACCTTCCTATCGAATTCAAGTCGCGGCGGCAGATGTACGTGAACCTCATCATCAATGAAATGCTGCCCCGCGTCGCCGAAGAAAAACTGGCTGAGTACTGCGACATTTTCTGCGAAGAAAACGTCTTCACGACCGACGAAGCCTGGCAGATTCTTTCGGCAGCGCGCTGCCATGGACTAGGCCTGCGCATCCATGCGGATCAACTTTCGTTGTCAGGAGGCGCAAAACTCGCCGCGGAATTGAACGCGACGACCGCGGATCATCTCGAACAGACTGATGCGCCCGGAATCGTCGCGCTGAAGACCGCCAATGTTCAGCCCGTGCTCCTGCCGGGATCCGTCTACGCGCTCGGATCGAATCGTTATCCGGCCGCCCGACAGATGATCGATGCCGGTTTGGCTGTCGTTCTCGCTACTGATTTTAATCCCGGCTCTTCACCCACACCATCGATGACGATGATCCTCTCGCTCGCCTGCACCCAGATGAGGATGACGCCCGCTGAAGCGATCACCGCCGCGACAATCAACGCAGCCTACTCACTGGGTCGTGGTGACGAAATCGGCTCGCTGGAAAAGGGTAAACGCGCGGACTTTGTGATTCACGACGTGTCGGATTATCGCGAGCTGCCCTACTGGTTTGGCGTCGAGCATCCGTGGCGCGTGTATGCGGGTGGCGAGCCGGCGTGTCAGAAGCCCGACCGCTAGGGAGACAGGTACAGAACCGCGAACGGTAGTGAGCGGGACAAAGACCCCAGTTGAGCCTCGGTCCCGCTCACTACCGTTCGCGGTTCTGAAAAATTCTGATTGACGCTTTCCCACTTCTTTTTTATTATTCGCTCAACACTGGAAAGGAGGTGATCCGAAAATATATGAGTTCTAATCACAGTGAGGTGGCTGAGACCTAACCTCAGGATTTGATAATCGGGTGTTTGGTTGTCTTCCTGAGTAAAGTCACTGTGACACCTTCTTTCCGAAGGTCACAGCCCGAAGGTCAATCCAAACAGTACACCGGAAAGCCGCTCGTGCTGTCGCGAGCGGCTTTTCTTCTCTGCGGCGATTTCACGAATTGACTTATCAACCCGTCCAGCGTTAGAAGCATCTGAGAAGTCACCACAGGAATTCCAAAGTAAGTGCCGGAAAAACAGTCGAGTTCCCCCGTCTTTTACGATCCGCGTGGCCGCCGCTGGAAACGTGTGCGGCGCACATGGCTGGCGCTCGCCATCTTCGTCACGATTGTCGTCACTATTTTCATCGCCAGCGTACTCGCCAATCCTTTTCTGGCGACGCCGACGTTGCGGCCTCTGAAGAATCTGCCGAACGCGAACGACATCAAGCCCAAACCGCTGGCGACGCCCATCACAAATCCCCGCGAGTTAAAAGCAAATAAAGCCAAGGCCGAACTTCAAAAAGCTCTTTCGCAAACGCGGGTAGTTCCCGGAAAGCGGCCGGAGCTAATGCCGCGCGTGCCACCGCCCGCCAACACGCCACCGCCTTTGCCGCCACCGGGGCAGTTCGCCAGGAAGCCTTTGAGTGTCGGGTTCTATGTTGACTGGGACGAATCCAGTTACGCGTCGCTCGAGCGGAACTTGAATCATCTCGACTGGTTGATGCCACAGTGGATGCATCTGGTGGATGCACAGCCCGGCGCGCCGCCTTTCGTGGACGACCTGACTAATGCGGACTCAGAGGCCGAACACAATCAAGCGTTGATGGCGCTGAACCTGGTGCGCGAGAAGCGTCCGCAAATGCAAATTCTGCCGGTCGTGCAGAACCTTGACGACGAGAAGTGGCAATCCGATCTGCTGGCGCGCGCGGTGGCGACTGAAGATGCGCGCCACCGGCTGATCATGGGGCTGGCTGATTTCGTCGAGCAGAACAAGTTCGCGGGCATCTGTATCGACTTCGAAGAGCCGACGCCGGACACGCAGCCGAACCTTCTGAAGTTCATGCAGGAGTTGCACGCGGCGTTCCAGCCAAAAGGCTGGATCGTCACGCAAGCAGCACCGTTTTCCGATCCGGATTGGAACTTTCGTGATTACTCAGCCGCGTGCGATTACCTGATGCTGATGGCGTACGACGAGCACTGGTCCACTGGTCCGGAAATTGGTTCGGTGGCATCGCAAAGCTGGTACGAACAAAACCTTGCGGATCGGATGCGCGACATCAATCCCGCCAAGACGATCGTAGTCATCGGTAGTTACGGCTATGAATGGACCGACGGGCCCGGTAATGGAAAGGAAACAAGTTTTCAGGAGGCGGTGATTGCTTCGCGCGACTCAGAGGCCGACATTACCTTTGATCAAGCCACGCGCAATCCGTACTGTGAGTTCGATGAAGTTGACGACACGCATCACACGATTTGGTTTCTTGATGCAGTCACGGCCTACAACGAAATGCACGCCGCCAGTGGTTACGATTGCGCCGGATTCGCTTTGTGGCGTTTGGGTTCCGAGGATCCTTCGATTTGGCAGATTTTCGGCAGCGCTCAGCCAACTGCGTCCCCGGATCTGCTGCGGCGCATCGCCTACGGATACGACGTAGATTTTGAAGGCACAGGTGAACTGCTCGAAGTTACCGCCAGTCCACACGACGGCTGGCGCGACATCAAAGTCGATCCTGCGACCGGCTACATTAATTCAGAGACCTATGATCGCAATGCGATTCCGTCTTCGTACGTCGTCGAGCGCACCGGCGATCGGCCGGGAATGATTGCTTTGACGTTCGATGATGGACCCGATCCAAACTGGACGCCGCAGATCCTCGACATTCTGAAACAAGAGAATGTGCCGGCGACGTTCTTCGTGATCGGCAAGAACGGCGATGCTTATCCCGACCTGCTGCGGCGCATCGTTAACGAAGGACACGAGGTCGGCAATCACACGTACACGCACCCCAACCTGGGCGAAGTCCCGGGCAGCATCACTACACTCGAGCTGAACGCCAACCAGCGATTGATTGAGTCGGTTACCGGACGATCGACCGTGCTGTTTCGTCCGCCTTATTTCGGAGACGCGGAAGCCGACAAGCCCGGCGAAGTCGAGCCCGCGATCATCGCGCAGAAGCTTGGCTATGTGATGGTCGGAGTGCGCATCGACCCTGGCGATTGGAAGCCGGGGGTAACGGTGAACGAAATTGTCCAGAACACTATCGATCGAGCTGAAGACAAAAACCCCGAAACACGCGGCGAAGTTGTTCTCCTGCATGACTCGGGCGGCGATCGCAGCGCTACGATCGCGGCTCTGCCGGAACTCATTCACCAACTGAAGGCGCGCGGCTACAAATTCGTTCCCGTGTCTGAACTCGGCGGTTGGAGCCGCGATCAAGTGATGCCGCAACTGCCGCCGAGTGAGAATCTCTATACGCGGACTGACCGCCTGACATTCGCGGTTCTTTCGATTGGCGGCTGGTTGATGCAGTGGGCGTTCTTGATCGGCATCGTGCTCGGCCTGTCGCGACTGACGGTAATCGGCGCGCTCGCGTTAGCGCAATGGATTCGTTCGCGCCGGCGCGAGCATGAACATGCCGGCGAACAATTCGAGCCATTCGTCTCGATTATTGTGCCGTCTTATAACGAAGAACAGGTAATTGAAGGCACCATTCGCAGTTTGCTTAATTGCGACTATCCGCACTTTGAAATCATTGTAGTCGATGATGGATCGGCCGATCGCACCAGCGAAGTGGTGCGGTCAATTTTTGGCGGCGAATCACTGGTCCGTTTGTTTACCGTTGAGAACGCAGGTAAAGCGGCTGCGCTCAACTTTGGCTTGCGGCACGCAAAGGGACAAATAATCGTCGCGCTCGACGCGGACACTCAGTTTCCGCCTGAGACGATTCGCGCCCTCGCCCGACGCTTCGTCGATCCGGGCATCGGCGCAGTCGCCGGCAATGCCAAGGTCGGCAATCGCATCAACATCGTCACGCGCTGGCAAGCGCTGGAGTACATCACTTCACAGAATATGGACCGGCGCGCGTTCGCGAGTTTGAACTGCATCACGGTTGTGCCCGGCGCGGTCGGCGCCTGGCGGCGTGAATTGATCGATCAGTGCGGCGGCTTCAGCAACGACACGCTGGCGGAAGATCAGGATCTGACGCTGCTGATTCGAAAGCTTGGTTACAAGATCGGTTATGAAGAGGCTGCGATTGCCTGGACTGAAGCGCCGGCAACTCTGGGCACACTTGCGCGCCAAAGATTTCGCTGGGCGTACGGAACTCTCCAATGTCTGTGGAAACATCGCAAGGCCCTGTTTCGGCCCCGCTATGGAACGCTTGGCCTGGTCGGCATGCCGAACGTTTGGATCTTCCAGGTTCTGTTCCCGCTGATTTCGCCGATCATGGATCTGATTGTGATCTACACGCTGGCGTCATCGATTTATTATCGATTCGCGCAGCCGTCGGGTTTTTCTTTCACGAACCTTCGACAGGTGATCTTCTATTATGCGCTGTTCCTCGCAGTCGATTGGTTCGCGGCGGCGTTTGCTTTTCTCCTCGAGCGTAAAGAACGTTGGCGTCTGCTGTGGTGGCTGTTTCTGCAACGGTTCTGCTATCGCCAGGTCATGTACTATGTGATGGTGAAATCAGTCGCGACCGCCGCGCGCGGCGCTGTCGTGGGCTGGGGCAAACTGGAGCGGAAGGCCACGGTGGAAGTGCGACCATAGGCATTTTCCATTTGTCATTTGCCATTTTTCATTTGAACATTAGGGGCGGGGCTGTCCCGACCACTAAGCGAAATGAAAAATGAGAAATGGAAAATGAGAAATGGAAAATGGGTTTTCTCTTTCGCCGTTCTGCTTCTCGTCGCCGCAACCTTTCGCATCTCCGTAGCGCATTGGCTCCCGAACGACTCGCCCGATGATGGCCGCATCTACGCGCAGATGGCGCGCAACGTCCTCGAGCAGCATGTGTATTCTCATGATTCCGAGCCACCTTTTAATCCTTCACTGATCCGGCTTCCGGGTTATCCACTTTTCCTGACATCGATCTATGCAGTCCTGGGACACGAAAACAACGGCGCGGTACGCATCATTCAGGCGCTGATCGATACCGCGACGTGCGGGCTAATTGCCCTGCTCGCTTTCTATTGGCAGCCGGACGAGAGGAAGAAACGCGCGACGGCGCTGGCAGCTCTTGCGTTGGCGGCAGTGTGTCCGTTCACTACGATTTACACGGCCACGATTCTTACTGAAGTTCTGACCAATTTCTTGTTGGTGGCACTCTTGCTCGCGGTGACAATAGCGCTGCGACCTACGCTAACCACAGAGGACACAAGAGAAAACACAAACAAGAAGACGTTGAAGAAGGCCTTAGTTTGGTGGTGCGCAGCGGGACTCATTGGCGGCGTCGCGGTGATGATGCGGCCTGACGCGGGACTGTTCCTGGCAGCAGTTGGGATTACTTTGGTAGCGACAAACATTTGGGGTGCGGTGGCAATCCCGATTTATCGGGAGCGACATCGCTTCGGATCGACAGGCAACGCTGATGACCAAAGAGATCCAAAGCGCCGTCGCCGCTACGCTCTGCCGGCGCCCTCCAAAATTCTCGCCAGCCGAGTTCTCGTTTCAGCCGCAACTTTCTCTTTCGCCTTCGCGCTCGTGCTTACCCCCTGGACAATTCGCAACTGGCGCACCTTTCACGTCTTCCAACCACTGGCGCCGCAACACGCGGAGATGCCCGGCGAATTTGTGCCGCGCGGTTACCTGCTCTGGGTGCGCACGTGGCTCGACGATCAGAAGTACGTCGCGCAGTTTCTGTGGCCGCTCGAAATCGAACGAATTGATGTAGACGATCTTCCGCCGCAAGCTTTCGATTCACCGGAAGAGAAGAAGCGGGTCGCGGCGCTCCTGGAGAAATACAACAAGCCCGAGGACTCAGACAGCGAGAACGCAAACGCGCCGCAGGCTCAACCAACGCCCAGCCCGACACCAACGCCTTCTCCAAGTCCGTCTGAGCGCTCTACAAAGTCGAATGCAACGGCGTCACCGACACCGGACGAAACCAGCGAAGAAGAAGACGAATCAGACAACGAAACAGATCAAGAGCAAACCGACGTCGAAATGACGCCCGACATTGATGCCGGTTTCATGCAGATCGCGCGCGAAAGAATTGCGCGGCACCCTTTTCGTCACTACGTGTGGCTGCCGATCAAACGAGCGCAGACGATGTGGTTCGACACGCACTCGCAGTACTGGCCGTTTGAAGGCGAGTTGCTGCCGCTCGACGATCTCGACTATGACATTCATCAACAATATTGGCTGCCGCTGTTTGCCGGACTGACAGCAATTTACACTCTGGTGGGTTTGGCGGGTGCTTGGGTTCTTTGGCGCGCGCGAAAATTCGAAGGGCGCCAATGGCTGCTGCTTGTTGGTTTGGCAATTGGCTTGCGGCTCGCGCTGTTTTCGTCGCTGGAGAATCCCGAGCCGCGTTATCTGGTTGAGTTCTTTCCGATTCTTTCGGTGCTCGGCGGGATTGCGATGGCCCGAATTGCAGTCAGTACCCGGAGCGGTAGCGACGGGGTCAGAGATCAGGATCGCAAATTCGCGAATTAGGAATAGAGAACCAGTCGCTATCGCTCCCGGTACTGACCTCATCATGCGCAGCCACTAATCTGGTTTAGGACTCGCCTGCTCAGACGCCGGCACTCTTGAAGGATCGGGATTGTCAGGCGATGTGTGCAGGTGAATGGCCTTCCAATCCTTTCCCACCTTTCGGAAAACTATCGTCATGCGCCCCGTGTCGGTTTCAGGCGTGCCATTGAAAGTCATCGACTGCGTCCACTGACAGGTGATGAGCGCCGAAGTTGTTCCGAGCATCGTCACGCGCAGGTCCCGCACTTCCAACTTCACGTCTTTCATATTGGGATAAGAGGCTTCGCGGTTCGCCTTTAGTTGGTCCCATCCCTTAGTCACGGTGCCGTTGTAATTGAACAGCAGCAATCGCGGCGTGTTTTGATAACCGTTCGTTACCGCCTTCGCATCGGCGTTGCGAATCCCATCCAACAAGTTATTGAACGCTGCGAGGACAGTCCCTGAGGATGATGTCTGTCCGCCGGGGGTCTCGTTGCGCGATGATCGCGGCGTCGATGAAGGTGTCGCTGTCGTCGCCGGTTTGGTGCGCGGAGTCGGCGAAGGCTTCGGCGGCGCGATGGTTCGCGTGCGCGTCGAAGGACCATTGTACGGATCCGTTGTCGAGCTATTGCTATTCTGAGCGACCGCGACGACGGCACAGAAACAAACGACTGAAGCGGCGACAAAAAGTTTTCTCATGATTGGTTTCCTTCAGGCTTGATTACAGCGACATAGACGCGAAGATTCTAAACTATAACTGCGCTGGCGCGGAGAAGTTTTTCCCTTGCGTTTCGATTGTGAGCATGTCAGCCCGCGAATTCATTCCAGGGCACCTGACTGCGCAGACGAGTGGCAGAGCGTTCGCGACCCATGATGTCGAACACCTCAAACATCGATGGCCCGACGGATTGACCGGTTAGCATTGTGCGCGAGGCGTTGATGAAAAGCCCGGCCTTCACGCCGGCCTCTTCTGAATAGGCTCGCAGGGCTGCTTCGGCGGTCGCTGCGTCGAACGGACTGACGTCTTCCAAACGATCTGCCAGCGCGGGCAGAAGTTCTCGCAGGCGCGGCTCTTTCAGAATGTTTTTCTTGACGGCGGCTTCATCGAAATCGAAATCTTCCGAGAAGTAAGCGCGGCCCTGCGCCGAAAAATCCTTCAGCGTGAAGAAGCGATGGCGTATCAGCTCGATAGCTTTTTCGAACCACTCACGTTCGTCGTCGTCATATTCTTCGCGCCAAAGTTTCGCCGCACGCAACTCCTCTTTGACCATCGGCAACAACTCGCTGAGCGGCATCGTGCGGATGTATTCCGCGTTCATCCAGAGCGCTTTGTCGTCCGTCCAATGACGCGGATCGTTTTCCTGAAAATTGAAAACAGCATTCGCGCGCCCGATGCCTTCGAGCGAAAACGCCCGCACTAATTCTTCGCGCGAAAGAATCTCTTTGCCCTCGGGAGGCGACCAGCCGAGCAGCGCCAGAAAATTCCTGAACGCCGCCGGCACGAAACCCCGGTCACGATAAGTCGTCAGCGAAACAACTTCGCCGTGTTTGCGCTTGGAAAGTTTGGCCTTGTTCGGCGCAAGAATCAGCGGCAAGTGCGCGAACTGCGGCACGGGCGCCCCGAACGCCTGATAGAGCAGAATCTGCTTGTGCGTGTTCGTGAGGTGATCCTGTCCCCGAATCACATGCGTGATGCCCATCTCGATGTCATCAAGCACGACCGACAAGTTGTAGAGCGGATGTCCGTCCGATCGCAGCAGCACGAGGTCTTCGATTTCGGAGTGGCTGCGCTCCTGGTCGCCATAAACAATGTCAGTAAATTTCGATGTGCCTTCGCGTGCAACTTTCAAGCGAATCGCAAAGGCCTCGCCTGCGGCCGCGCGCTGATCCGATTCGTCTTTCGGTAAATCGCGGAACGGATTGCTACGATGATCGATGCCTTCAGCAGCTTGCGCGCGCGCGCGTTCAGCAATTTCCTGCTTGATGCCTTTGTCGTCGCGTTGCTCTTTCGGCGTAAAGTCGCGATACGCCTTGCCCTCATCCACCAGACGCCGCGCCGCCACGCGATGCTTCTCAGCGTTGGCAGACTGAAAAACGATCTCTTCGTCGTAATCCAGCTCCAACCATTTCAGACCTTCAATGATTGATTGCGTCGATTCTTCAGTTGAGCGTTGCAAATCCGTGTCTTCGACTCGCAGCAGAAAGGTGCCGCCGACTTTGCGCGCATACAACCAATTGAACAGCGCCGAGCGCGCTGCGCCGATGTGCAGATAGCCGGTTGGTGATGGTGCGAAGCGAACTCGGGTCATAAGAAAAGGCAAAAGTAAAAAGGTAAAAGGCAAAAGTACGAGCCCCGATTTTTGCCTTTTTACTTTTTCCTTTTGCCTTTGTAGTTCTGGCGGAGATGACAGGATTCGAACCTGTGAAGGGCTTTTGACCCTTAACGGTTTAGCAAACCGCCGCCTTCAGCCACTCGGCCACATCTCCGCGATGTCGAAAAGTTATTTTAAGGGCGCAAGAATTAATGTCAAGAAGTGGACGACAGTTCGTAAGAGACTCAAACTGCGTATTGGCTCGCGGCTGATTTGAGATACAACTCTTTGCCCATCGAGCTGAAGAAAAACCAGAAGCCGTAAATCGCGAGGAATGTCCCGGGTGGAAATACTGAGAACACCGCAATCGCGGCGAGGATACCCCACACGCGCGCGCCGCGGCGCACTTTCCAAAGCTTGCGGCTCGCAACCGCCGTGGGCAGCACGACCAGCAGTCCCAGGATGACGTAGAAAATCACCGCGAAGACGCCGCCGAGAACTCCAAAGCCCGCTTGATTGGTATCGCCGGTTTCATTGGCAAACGAAATCCCCAGTCCAATGAAGACACCCAGACTGACCAGCATCAACAATAGAAACGTGAAAGCGAAGATTGCGGCGAACAGACCGAATCCGATGGCGAGATATTTGTTGTGTTCGACAGCGGTCATCTGCTCACGCTGGACCTGTGTTCACAAACTCGCCCATTGCCGGCGATGACTCACAGATTGGCAGCAATTTAAGTCTGGCGCGGTTCACAGTTTCGTCGACCGCGGCGGGCGATCGCAAATATGAGAGTCCCGATTGCGAGTCCCATAAACAATCCGAACACTCCATCGGTCAAGCCCTCGGAGACGTGCGCGATCCGCTGCGCGTACCAATGCCACGTGTTCGCGAGAACAAGGAACAACATTCCAAAGAAAAATCGCGCTTTTGGATTACGAAACTTCAACGACATAAACAAATCCTTTTTCGAACGAGCTGAGAGTATTAGTCGGGCGGTCTATGCAACCATCTGAGATGGTCGCGGCGCGCCACGCAGTTGTACCGGAAGTTGCGCACCGCAACAAACCTGCATGAGCTTTTCCCGATCGCGCTGAAGTTCGGGATGCTCGGCCAAAGAAGCCCTAACCTCGCGAAATATTCGTGCCGCGTGTTCGTCCGGCGGATCAACCAGGCGGTAATGCATCCACTTCCCTTCACGCCGGGCGCTGACGATTTGGGCTCGTCGTAAATACGCCAAATGCCGCGAGATCTTCGGCTGACTGGTTTTCAAGATCGCGACCAGGAAACAGACACAAACCTCTGAATCGCCGATGAGACTGATCAGCCTCAAACGCGTTCGATCAGCGAGAGCCTTAAAAAGGTCTTCGATATTGTAATTTGTTCTTCGCATGATTAATCGATTCCCACAATTTTGCTGCGACGTTCGAGGAGAACAGTGTCCCGCCAGATACCATTCAGCTTTCCGACGCGTTCCCGCCGGCCAACTTCCCGAAAATCGCACCGCATGTGAAGCGAGATGCTGCTCGCGTTCTCAGGAAAGATGCCCGCTTGCAAGGTCCAGATTCCGTTCCGCTCCGATTCTTCGATGAGCGAATCAAGCAGGCGACGCCCGATGCCTGCGCCGCGGTGAGCACTCGAAACATACACGCTGACTTCGGCGACGCCGCCGTAAACACATCGCTGCGAAACAGGACTGAGCGCCGCCCAGCCCAGGAGTTCGTATCCGCGCCGCCCGACAAGCCGCGCAAATTTGAGGTGTGCCGCATCCCATTGTTTCCACGTGGGCGCCGCCGTCTCAAAAGTCGCCTGGCCTGTGGCGATCCCTTCGAGATAGATCTGCCGTACCCTCTCCCAATCGCCGGATTCCATTGGCGCGACCTCTAAATCCGCTGTCATATTCGCCTTGACAGATATATCGTTCTCCGTTACCATAGGCTCGTATTCGCTAAAACGCATATGAATTCTAAGGAGTAAGGCCATGGAAAGCAAGACGACACAAATTGAAGCGCTGCCAGTCGCGGCTTTGAAAGCTCATCTGGCAATTAATGTCCGGAACGTCCAGGAGAGCATGGACTTTTATCGCAAGCTGTTTGGGATCGAGCCGAGCAAGGTACGAACTGGTTACGCCAAATTCGACGTGCAGAATCCACCGCTCAATTTCACGCTAAATGAAGGAACAGTGGCAAGCCGCGGCGCGCTCTCGCACATGGGAATTCAAGTTCGATCGACCGAAGACGTGCTGGCAACTCGCCAGAGATGGAATGAAGCCGGGCTTCTGACCAAAGACGAAATGCAGACCGACTGCTGTTATGCGACTCAAGATAAAACCTGGGTGCGCGACCCGGACGGAAATGAATGGGAAGTATTTGTCGTCCTGAAAGATAACCTGGCAGAGACGGCGCCGTGCGAATGTGGCGAGCAGACCGCGACCACCGAAACGGCGGCGGCGTGCTGCACTTCCGAGCCCGTCACGATAGCGACGTCCGGCAGTGCCTGTTGCTGATGAGAGTACAAAAATACTTGAACGATGACGGCGGGAAGCGGCTGCGATTTTTGGACCGCTTCCTGACGTTATGGATTTTCCTGGCAATGGCGGCCGGCGTACTGATCGGCTATCTGAACGTCGGCCTGCCGGAGCTTATCAACAGGTTTCAGATCGGTACCACCAATCTGCCTATCGCCTTCGGCCTGATTCTGATGATGTATCCGCCGCTGGCGAAAGTGCGCTACGAAGAACTGGGCGAAGTTTTTCGCGACTGGAAGATCCTCGGGCTCTCGCTTGTTCAGAATTGGATCGTGGGGCCCCTGGCAATGTTCACTCTCGCAATTGTTTTCCTCCGCGGCTATCCGGAATACATGGTTGGTCTGATTCTGATTGGACTTGCGCGGTGTATCGCGATGGTGCTGGTCTGGAATGAACTGGCCCGCGGAAACAACGAGTATGCGGCCGGCCTGGTGGCCTTCAACAGCATCTTCCAAATTCTGTTTTACAGTCTCTACGCGTGGGTGTTCATTACCTTGCTGCCACCTGTGTTCGGGCTGAAGGGCAACATCGTGCAAGTAAGCATCCTACAAATCGGAAAGAGCGTGGCGGTTTATCTGGGCATTCCTTTTGTCGCCGGCATACTTACTCGCGCGGTGCTTGTAAAGGTGAAAGGCAAGGAATGGTATCACTCAGTTTTCATCCCGAAGATTAGTCCGCTGACACTGGTGGCTTTGCTCTTCACGATTCTTGTGATGTTTAGTCTGAAGGGCAATTTGATCGTGCGGCTGCCGTTTGACGTACTGCGCATCGCTCTTCCACTTCTGATTTATTTTGTCGTCATGTTCCTGGTCAGTTTTTATCTTGGCCATAAGTTTGGAGCCGGATATTCAAAGACCGCGACGTTGTCGTTTACCTCCGCAAGCAACAATTTCGAGCTGGCGATAGCCGTGGCCGTCGCGGTTTTCGGAATTAACTCGGGCGCCGCGTTCGCGGCAGTGATTGGCCCGTTGGTTGAAGTACCGGTATTAATCAGCCTGGTTAGTGTAGCTTTATTTTTTCAGCGGAAATATTTTGGTGAATCGGCAGCGGGTGCCAGGGTTCAAACTGCCGAACAGGCGTCGTAGCGAGGTGGAAAGAAAGGGTGAAACGCAATGCCTGAACGTAAGCAAGTCTTGATTCTCTGCACCGGCAACGTGGCGCGCAGCCAGATGGCCGAAGGCTTGCTTCGGGCGTTGGCGAACGATCGGTTTGACGTTTATAGCGCAGGAACTTATCCCAGTTATGTGCGTCCTAACGCAATTGCCGTAATGAAGGAAATCGGCATCGATATTTCCCATCATCGCTCTAAGTCGTTGAACGAATTTCTCACCACGCCTTTCGATTACGTAATCACCGTTTGCGATCACGCGGCGCAATCCTGTCCCACGTTTCCAGGCGACGCGAAGCGAATCCACTGGAGCACCGAGGATCCAGTGGTGATAGGCGATGACGAGGCGCAACTCCAAGCGTTTCGAGTCGCGCGCGATGATTTGAAGCGGCGCATCGAACAGTTCATCGTCGATGAAACTTGATTGTTCGCAAAAAAAACGCTGCCCGACTAAGTCGGACAGCGCCTCCAAATCCGGAGAGTTAATCCAGGTTAGATCGGCTTATTCGGTTCGCGTCTGCCGAGCCGCTCACGATTTTCGCGACGGTTCTTACGCATCTCTTGCAGTTTTGTTTTCTGCTCTTCAGTCAGGAGTCCGGCGATTTGCGTCCGCGTGCTGCGACGCGATTCCTGAAGTTGCTTGCGCAGCTCCATCGCTCTGGACCGATCCGCATCGCTTAAGGTTCCCTGCTGTCGCTTTTGCAGTAGTTGTTTTAGCTCCTCGCGCACCCCGCGATTCCTTTCAAAATTTTCGCGGCGGATTGCCTGCGCCTGCTGTCTCTGTGCATCCGTCAAATTCAGCTCGCGCATGACGCCGGCGCGCGCGCGCATGCGGCGCCGCATCATCATCCGTCGGGCCATGCGGCCGCGTTGTCGCTGCTGAACGTTGGGGTTTGTATTTGGGGACGATGGCGTCGTCTGCGCCAGCGCAAAACTAAATCCGGCAAGTACGATCGATAAGGCGCCGGCAAGAATGGTGAAACTCTTCATGTGTCGCTCCTTTGATTGCTCCTTCGAATTATGAATCTGAGACTGTGGGCCGAGTTCGTTAATAATTGGCTCGCCAGAACGTTAGACGCTCGGGGAATGGATCTGGCCGAGCCAAATGCTGGAGGCGTCGCTTGTGAAAAACCCGGTCAAACATTACTCTGTTTTTGAGAATCAGGGCTCGTTTAAATAAATCTCGCCGGATGAAACTGCTTCAGAATATCGACTCGCCTGCGGACCTGCGGAAACTCAACATTGATCAGCTTCCGGACGTTGCCGACGACATTCGCCAGCACATTTTGGAAACGATGTCCCGAGTGGGCGGCCACACGGGAGCGTCTTTGGGCGCGATCGAACTGGCGGTGGCGCTGCATTACGCGTTCGACACGCCGCATGATCGTTTGGTTTGGGACGTGGGACATCAGGCTTATGCACACAAGATCCTGACTGGTCGCCGCGACCTCCTGTCGACGGTAAAGCAATACGGCGGCATCAGCGGCTTTCTGCGTCGCGATGAATCCGAATACGACGCATTCGGCGCAGGCCACGCATCCACTTCCATTTCCGCGGCACTGGGAATGGCGATCGCGCGCGATCGCAAAGGTGAAGATCATCATGTCGTGGCGCTGATTGGTGATTCATCGCTGGCGGGTGGCATGGCCATGGAAGCTATCAATCAGGCAGGTCACTTAAAGACGCGCCTGATCGTGGTCCTGAATGATAACGAGATGTCGATTGCGCCGGCCGTCGGAGCGCTCACCGGTTATCTCAATCGGATTCGCGAGGCCCATGGCTACCATCGTTTCAAGGATGAAGTCGAAGAGAAACTGCTTGCAATTCCGAGTGTCGGCGAGCGTTTGCATCACGCCGCGAAAGCTATGAAGGATGCGATTGCCGCAGCCGTTTTGCCGGGCGCGCTCGTTAATGAACTGGGATTCAAGTACATCGGCTATGTCGATGGACACAATGTGAAGGCGCTCGTACGCGCCCTGCGCGAAGCTCAACAAATCCAGGACGGCCCCGTCATCGTCCATGCGCTAACCACCAAAGGCAAAGGCCATCCGGCGGCCGAAAAGGATTACTACAAGTGGCACGCGACCGGACCGTTTGATCTGCAGACCGGCGCGCCAATTAAATCGCCTTCGAAAGCGCCGACCTACACGAAAGTCTTTGGCGATACGCTGTGCGAGTTGATGGCCCGGGACGAAAAGATCGTCGCGCTCACCGCGGCAATGCCCGACGGCACTGGGATTTGTGAAGCGCTCGAGAAGTTTCCCGAGCGTTCCTTCGACGTCGGCATTGCTGAGCAACACTGCGTCACGTTCGCGGCTGGACTATCGGTGGAAGGCCTGAAGCCGGTTTGCGCGATTTACTCAACGTTCCTGCAGCGCGCCTTCGATCAGTTGGTGCATGACGTGTGCATCCAGGACTTGAACGTGAAGTTCTGTCTCGATCGCGGCGGTGTCGCCGGCGGCGACGGCCCGACGCACCACGGCTTGCTGGACATCGCATATCTGCGCGGCGTCCCGAACATGATAGTGATGGCGCCGAAAGACGAAGGCGAAATGCGTGACATGCTGTTCACGATGATTGAGCACGTGGGTCCGGCGGCGATGCGATACCCGCGTGGCAACGGCGTAGGCGCCCCCATCGATCAGCCACCGCAATTACTGGAGATTGGGAAGGCCGAACTGCTGCGCGATGGTGGCGAAGTGGCAATTGTCGCTTACGGTTCGATGGTCCATCCGTCGCTCGCAGCTGCCGAGCATCTCGCCAAAGAAGGCGTCGAAACTACCGTCATCAACGGCCGCTTCGCAAAGCCGCTGGACAGCGCGCTGCTGCTGGCTTTAGCGCGAACCAAGCGGCTAATTGTGACGGTCGAAGAGGCTTACCTCGCCGGCGGCTTTGGCTCAGCGGTCTTGGAATTGCTCGAGGAGAACGGCCTACAAGACAAAGTTGCCGTAGTTCGCATGGGCATTCCCGATCGCATCGTCACCCATGGTGATCCGAAGTTGCTGCTAGCCAAGTATGGTCTCGATGCCGATGGCATTTACAGCCGTGTGAAAGAAGCCGTCGAAGTCCTCGATGACCGACGAGCGCAGCACCATAAGGTCATTGCCTGATACGATATCCGGCATTCCCCGCCTCGTATCCGAATAACGACAATACCGAAACCGCGAGCGGTACCGACTGGGTTAAAGATCCAACTCACAGGTCATTACAGTTGAGTTTTTATCCCGCTCGCTACGGCTCGCGGTTCTGTAAACGCGCCACCGTGTCCATCCTCACCCAGCTGACGAGTCGCTCCACGGCGCGCTTTGGGAACGCGAGGCCTTAGAGTTGCATCTAAAGCCATCGGAGCAATATGAACCCTACGAGGATCGAGGTACCGCTAACACTCCCCACGCCGCATTTCGACGATGAGCGGACGATTGCGACTGCCCGGCAAGTCACCCCCATTGGCCGCACGAAAGTCACCGAAAGCTGGCGCAGATTGCGGATGCTTCTGCCGCTCATTCTGTTGGCGACATTCTGCGGCGCCCTGGGCGCAGCCGGCGTGAATTACTACGAGGCGCGCCGCAGCGGCGAAACTGTGACTCACCCAGTGATCCAAAATCTGACGCCCGCCGCAAATACTGAACCATCGCCGGTCGCTGTCGCAGCTACGGCGGACACGAATTCGAAAGGTGATAACAACAAAGAAGCGGTTTCTGTCGAACCGAAACCTGAGGCCACGCCCGCCCCCGAGACGCCGCCAGCAGCGACCTTTACTCCCGACCGCGATATTTCGCCCGACAAACCAGCGGCGAAGCCCGAAAAGAAGAGCCCGGATCCTGACGCGACGAAACTTACGCGCAAGCGCCGCGTAAATTCTCCCGACGAAGAAGGTGCCACAAGCAAAAAAGGTGCAGGCCGGATCACCGACATCTTCGGTGGCCCAAATCCCTAAGTCGCTCAGAGCTTTACTTCAGCCGTTACCTTCCGTCCTCCCGAAACACCTCAGCGATTGTCTCGAATTCATAATAATTCGAGTATTGACCACTGTGAGTACGCATGGCATCATGCGACTCGTAGCGAGCAGCAGCTTTGTTTGCCCTTTCCTGGTTCGCTTGCTGGCCCTTCCTCATTGAAATAGAGCAACCCGACGATCCGAATTAGTGTGTGAGAGGCGGCTCGCGCGGTGCGGCGCGAGAGGAAGGTTAACCCCTATGAAGCGGCAGTTTTTCTACGAGCGGGAGTGTGTGCATCGAGACGTCGGCGTCGACGGCGACACTTACAACGGCATCTTTTTCATTCAGGCCCTGCAACGATTGAACAGCGACGAGGCTGTGCGCGTGGCGGCAAAAGTCTCACCATTTTTTTGGGTCGATGCCCCGAGAGTTTTAGTGTGGCTTTGTAAAGAGTGCGCGACCGAGCTGTCTTTGGCCGATTCGCCGCGCGCTATGCTGCAAGCCGGCAGAGTGGCCTAAACCCGATTCGTGCGTGGCAAATTCGCTGCGTAGATTGAAGCCTACGTTACAATCTGCGCATGAAGCGCGAGCGCATTGACAAGCTCCTCGTCGATCGAGGCTTAGCCAACTCGCGCACCAAAGCTCAGGCGCTGGTGATGGCCGGCGCAGTTTTAGTTGACGAGCAACTCATACAGAAGCCTTCCGAACTTTTTCTTCAAGACGCGAACATCCGAATCAAAGAGACGGCGACGCAGCGTTATGTCAGCCGCGGCGGCATCAAGTTAGAAGCGGCGCTGCGCGAATTCAACGTCGATGTCAGCGGACTTGTCTGCCTCGATGTGGGCGCTTCAACCGGCGGCTTTACTGACTGTCTCTTGCAGCACGGGGCGAAGAGAGTCGTGGCACTCGATGTCGGTCATAACCAGCTCGATTGGAAAATTCGCAATGACCCGCGCGTCGAAGTGCGCGAAGGAATCAACGCGCGCCACCTTTCGCCGGCAGATTTCGAGCACAAGTTTGATTTGCTGACGATTGACGTTTCGTTCATCTCGCTCACGAAAATCTTACCGGCAGTTGTTCCGCTGTTGGGCGAAGACGGGCGCATTGTCGCGCTAATCAAACCTCAATTCGAAGTCGGCAAAGGCGAAGTCGGCAAAGGGGGTGTCGTCAGAGATGCAACTCAGCACCAGCGGGTGATCGCCGAAGTAAACGCGACGGCCGAATCGCTTGGGCTGAGAATCGCCGGCGTCATCGAATCGCCGATCAAAGGCGCTGACGGAAATGTTGAGTTTCTGGCGTTGTACGTGTGTCAGTACCGGGAGCGGTAGCGACTGGACCATGGATGCCAGCAAGGGATGAACCTGATCCGTCGCTACCGCTCCGGCTACTCAAACGAATTGCTTTGTGCTCTTTGTGCCTTTGTGGTTAATTAAGGCACTCAGTAGCCACGATAATGGACTCAATCAAACGCATTGGCGTGGTCGTCAAGCCTCATCAGCCCGAAGCGCTCGAGACGCTCTGCAAGCTGACGGAATGGCTGACTGCGCGCGACATTGAACTCGTCGGCGGTCCTGCGCTTGATCGCGAACGCATCGAGCATGAGACGGGTTGCGTCATCGCCGTTCTGCCCGATGAGAAATTGCCGCACCAGGTCGAGCTGATGCTGGTGCTGGGCGGAGACGGCACCATGATCGCCACTGCACGCATGCTGGGCGATTCCGAAGTCCCCGTGATTGGCGTGAACTATGGCGGCCTTGGCTATCTGGCAGAGTTCCGGATCGAAGAACTTTTCACCGCGCTTGAATCGATTGTTACCGGCGACTACAAAATTGAAAATCGGGTAATGCTGGCAGTGGAGTTGCGGCGGGGCGACGAACTGGTGACAAAGAACCGTGTGCTGAACGATGTAGTCATGAACAAGTCGGCTTTGGCGCGAATCATTCAAATCGAAACTAAACTCAATGACCAGTTCGTGAATTCGTTTCGCGCGGATGGACTGATTGTTTCTACGCCGACGGGCTCAACTGCTTACAACTTGTCGGCAGGCGGACCAATTATTTTCCCCACGATGAACACCGTGGTGATTACGCCAATTTGTCCGTTCACTTTGTCGAATCGTCCAATCGTCGTGCCGGATGATTCGGTGATTGAAGTGCGCTTGATGACTGAGAAGGAAGACGTCGCGCTCACCCTCGATGGCCAGGTGGGATTTCCTATCCAGGCCGGCGATCGCGTCGTCATTCGCAAGAGCGAGACGACCTTCAATCTAGTACAGCCAAAGAATCGAAATTACTTTGACCTGCTCAGAGACAAATTGAGGTGGGGCAGATGAGACGCATCATAATTATTCTCCTGGCAATTATTCTGTTCCCGGTCTTCGCCCAAGCGATAGCAGCTCAAGTCACCATCAATGACAAATGTCGCGGCCCTATCTACACCGCACAACAAGTAAGGCGTCCGGCCAGAATTAAGGAACCGCCTGATTTCCAACCGATTTACGCAGCGTTCGGAGCCATTCATATCCACGCGATTTTAGATGCGATTTTGTGCCGTTCCGGCAGCGTCACGGACATAAACGTCGTGGAAGTCTCGCCTGCGAAAGTTAAAGATTTCATCGTCGGCGCGGTATACCTCGTTCGATTCACGCCGGCCGAGATGAACTGGCACACGGCCTCGCAACGGCGCCGGTTCGAATTCGACACAGGCCTGATTCCTGAAAGTGACACAATCGATGCAAAGAAAGCCCAGGGCCGTCTCATTGAAGCGATTGACATTATCGGAAACCGAAAGCTGACGAAGGAACAGATCCTGTCATGGATACACTCACGCGTGGGCGAACCCTACGACGTGAAGACGGTTAACGATGATCTGCTGGCAATTCTGCATTCGGGACTGATAGACGCCCAGCAGAGTAGAGTCACCCTCGAAGACGGCCTCAGGGGTGGCGTCATCATCCACTTCGAAGTTGCCGAGTTGCCCACAATCGTGGCTATCAAGTTTTCGGGACTGAAAGCAGCCGAACTAATCACTACTCTGAATTCCCTCGTCGATCGTCAAGCTGACATTCGATTAGGCGCCCCGCTTGATTCAGCAAAGTTGCAGAAAGCAGTTCGAGTTATCACCGATTTCCTTGAATCGAAAGGATGGCGAGAAGTTAAGGTAAACGTGCAAGGTGAAAATCTGAGTGCGACTGAAGTCTCGGTGACGTTTGCCATAGCCGGTTACAAATTCAAATGACGCGATCAAAGGCCACCACTGCCGCGGCGCAAATGAAACGCCCGTGGTATCGCCCTTCACTGACAACTCAAATACTTATCGGTCTCGTGGTCGGCGGTCTGCTCGGTTATGTCAGTCCGAAGTGGGGCAACAACGTCTACTTCCTGCGGGACATTTTTCTCAACCTCATCAAGTCGATCATTGCGCCGCTGATTTTCTCGACGCTGGTCGTGGGAATTGCCGGAGGCGGCGATCTGAAAAAAGTCGGGCGGATGGGCGCCAAAGCAATTCTGTACTTTGAAATTATCACCACGATTGCGCTGTTCATTGGCCTCGCGATTGTGAATTTGACGAAACCCGGCGCCGGAGTTGCGCTCGTGGGCGGCAGCGACATTTCGACGTTAGTAAAAACTCAGCCACAAGGCTTCCGAGATCTAATAGTCCACATCTTCCCGGCGAGTGTCATCGACTCAATGGTGCGCGGTGACGTCCTGCAAATCGTCGCGTTTAGTGTGCTGTTCGCGATGGCCGTGTCGGCGATGGGCGTAAAGGCCGCGCCGATCCTGCGCGGTTGTGAAGCGCTGGCGCAGGTCATGTTCAAGTTCACGAATTACGTGATGATGTTTGCGCCGATCGGCGTCGGCGCAGCGATGGCCCATACGATTGCCACCAACGGATTGCAGGTACTCAAAAACCTCGGCCTCTTGATCGGCTCGTTATATCTGGCGCTGGTGTGCCTGCTGTTGGTGCTGCTCGTTGTCATGCTGATCGCGCGCGTGCCCATCATGCAGTTTATCAAGGCCGTGCGCGAACCATTCACGATCGCCTTCGCGACGACCAGCAGCGAATCGGCGTTGCCGAAGGCGATGGAAAATATGGAGCGGCTCGGCGTGCCGCGTCGCATTGTTGGCTTTGTGATGCCGACCGGCTACAGCTTCAATCTCGACGGCACGACGCTTTATCTGGCGATGGCTTCCGTGTTTGTCGCGCAAGCCGCGGAACCCGTGATCGGTCACATGAGTTTCGGCCGACAGATCGTGATGATGCTGACGCTGATGATCACTTCCAAAGGCGTTGCCGGTGTTCCGAGGGCGGCATTGGTGATCCTGCTGGCGACGCTCAACAGTTTTATGCCGGCGGGTCTTGGGCCCATCGGCGTCGCGGTTATTTTCGGCGTCGACGAATTGATGGATATGGGCCGCACTTCTGTGAACGTTTTGGGAAACTGTCTGGCTACGGTCGTAGTCGCGCGCTGGGAAGGTGAATTCGACGACAAGAAAGCTGCGGTCTTCGGAACGGCTGAAGAAGTGAAGCGCGAATTAGCGGCCGGTGAAGTAGCGCTGGCCGAAGCCGCCGCGGAAGGATGAGACAGCATTGCCGATTGGCAATTTTCGATTTTTGATTGAAATGCCGACGTTAAACTGCACTTTCACTAACTAGATTTCAATCAGCAATCGGTAATCGGTAATCTGCAATCGGCAATCGGCAATCGGCAATCAAAAATCGGCAATAAGCTAAGATGCTTTTTCCAATCGCAGACGACAATCAGGATCGCGGCTCGACGCCGATCGTCAACTATGTGTTGATTGCCATTAATGTCCTCGTCTTTGTGTTTCTTCAGGGTCTCGGATCTAACGATAAATTCACTTACGCGTTTTCGACTGTGCCCAAAGAGATTGTGACCGGCCACGACATCGTCACGCGCGATCGAGTTGTGGTTCAGCCGGTCACCGGTCAGGAAGTCGCCATTCCCGGATTGCAGCCGACGCCAATTCCCGTTTGGCTGACGCTAATCACTTCGATGTTCATGCACGGCGGCATCGCGCACATCTTTGGCAACATGCTGTTTCTTTGGATCTTCGGCGATAACATCGAAGATCGCCTGGGTCACATTCGTTACGCAATTTTTTATTTGGTGTGTGGAATTCTGGCAGGACTGTCGCACGTCTTCGCCACCGCGATTTTCTCCGGCGGCAACGACGCAAGCATGCTCGTGCCGAGTCTCGGCGCGTCGGGTGCTATTTCCGGAGTGCTCGGCGCTTACATTCTGCTGTTTCCGACGCGGCGCGTGATGGTGATGATCTCCTGGTTTTTTGTGCCGGTGCCGGCGTTTATCGCTGTCGGACTGTGGTTCGTGCTGCAACTGATCAGTGGCCTCGGCATGTTGGGTTCGGGAAGCAAAGCCGGCGGCGTCGCTTACGCGGCGCACATCGGTGGATTCATTGCGGGTCTGATTCTGATCACGCCGTTCATGATCGGCCGTTCTCGCGACAGCTCGTACAACGTGCCGCGCTATTGATCATCTAAGCTGGCATTATGGCAACTGAATTGGCGCCTACAAATCTGCAAGGCCTCGACATTCGCTCGACGCCGCGCGAAGAGATGAACCTTTTCCCGCTGGATACCTTTGCGTACGAGTTTCCCGGCAAAGAAATCGCAATCAATTTTGAAATCCCGGAGTTCACCTGCATCTGTCCGTTTTCGGATTTTCCGGACTTCGCGGCCATTCGGCTCGAATACACGCCGAACAATCGATGCATCGAGCTGAAAAGTTTGAAGCTGTACATAAACTCGTTCCGCGACGTGAAAGTTTTTCACGAGCACGTCATCAACATCATCCTCGAAGATTTCGTGAACGCCTGTGATCCATTGAGTGTCGAAATTGAAGGCGACTTCAACGTGCGCGGAAACATCAAAACGACGGTGCGCGCGAGCTATAAAAAACAGTGAGCAGTGAGCGACGCGTGAAATGCTGACAATGGCTGCAATAATCTTCGTGGTCGCAATCCTGGGAGCAGTTTTTCTGCTTCTAACTCGTCGGGTTCTGCGCATCGCCCTAAAGCTTGCGTTCGCGATGGCAGTCATCTTTGTCCTGGTCTTGGGCGCCGGCGTCGGCTGGTGGCGTGGGTGGTTTGAGACGCGCACAAAGAATCACGTTCCCGCTGCGACCAACAAACGCGTCACTCCTGGCAATCGTTCACATTAATCTCGCCCTGGACCTCCTGAAACGCGTCACCAAACCGGTGCATCAACGACCCACGGCTTTACGGATCTTTCCGAGGTGATGCCAACTGTGCCGCAGGGCGTGATCTTCAATCACGAACTGCGCCGTCATCGGAGCCCCATTACTCAGCGAAAACGGCGCGCACCCATCCAATTGATCGTCAGTAAAGGTGCGTACGGCGGCGGCGGCCTCGCGACTGTTTTTGCGTAAGAGTTCCAGCGCGGCTGCTTTCGAGATTTCGCCTTGCATGGCCGCGTGCTGCGCATTCATATGAGCAATCGCTTCCCACGTAACCTCTGTCACCGCTTTGCCGAGAGCCACGCTCTGAGCAACTTCAACTTCGACGGGATAGACACTCGCGACGTGGTGCACAATCACTCCGACTGAGCGCGTGTCAGTGGGCGAAACCGGCATGCGCCATTCCGCATCCGAAAGCGTTTCCGCGAAAGCGGCTAAGCGCATCGCGCCTTCCACAATTCGATCAGCGAGTAATTCAGCTCTTCGACTCATGCTTCCTCCCCGTTACTTATCGAGCGCGATACAATATCAGAAATGAACCTCCGAATTGAACGCTGGAGCGAAGCAGGCGAGCCTAATCCAACTGATCTGAAGCAGCGTCTACACGCCGAAGGTTACAGCGTCTTTCAATGGAGCGACTCGCCGGGGACGACCTACGGCCCGCACTCACACCCTGAAGATCAGTCGCATTGGATTCTCAGCGGCGAACTCGAGCTGTGCGTGGGAGATGAAACTTACGTTCTCCGCGCGGGCGACCGAGACTATCTGCCTGCGAATACTATTCACTCTGCATTCGTTCCTGGCGACGAGCCGGTGGCGTACCTGATCGGCGCGAAGCAAAAGTCTCTTCCCTCTCCCGCTGGGAGAGGGACAGGGTGAGGGTCCTGGTACACCAAAGTGTTTCTCCATTTCTTTTGGCCTCTTCGCAACTCTGCAACTGCAGAGTTGCGAAGAGGAAGAAGCAGGTTCGGCGGCGAGCTAAAGCCCTCATCCCCGACCCTTCTCCCAGAGGGAGAAGGGAGAAATTCGCAAGTTGCCCTCCCTGCCAGTCGGACTTCTGACACTTTACCCGTCTTGTGCCTTTTGTGCGTTTTTGTGGCTAAATCAATTTGGAAATGAATACGCAGTACGAACTCATAACTACTCCCGATCAACTCCGCCGCGCCGTCGAACAACTTGCCAGTAAGCAAGTAATCGGGCTCGACACAGAAACGACTGATCTTGATCCGTATTTGTCGCGGCTGCGCCTTGTGCAACTGTCAACGCCGGACAATGTCTTCATCATTGATGTTAATAAGTTTGCCGAACACGATTTGAAACAGAGTGAAGATTTCGCTTCGTTTCGGGAACTACTCAGCGCGCCGCGACCCGTCAAGATCGCTCACAACTCAAAGTTCGACGCTAAATTCATCAAGCACAATTTTGGTGTCGACCTGGGCGGCTTGTTCGACACCCTGCTCGCCAGCCAACTGGTTTCCGCGGGCGATATCGAAGAGCGTCACGGCCTGGAAGCGATTGCCGGGCGCTACCTGAACGAGGCCGTCGACAAGTCTGAGCGTCTGAGCAATTGGGAATTCGAATTGTCCGAGGCGCAGTTGCAATATGCCGCGCGCGATGCGGCCGTGCTGATCCCGCTGCGTGAAAAGCTGGTCGAAAGAATTAAATCGAGCGGCTTGATCGATTGCGCCAAGCTGGAGTTCGAGTGCGTAATGCCGGTTGTCGATCTCGAGTTGACCGGGTTTTATATGGAGAAAGCCCGTTGGCTCGAACAACTCGCGATCGTGGAAGAGCGACGCGGCGAGCTCGCCAACGATTTGCAGGAGATGCTGGGCGAAGGCGCGGCGCAAGCATCGCTCTTTGGCCCGCCGCGCGCGAATATCAATCTTGACTCGCAGCAGCAAGTCAGCGAAGCGTTAACGCGGCTCGGCATTCCCCTCCCTGATTCCACGCGCAACTGGAAGTTGCAGCCGCTGGCTCTGCAGTATCCGGTCGTGGCAAAGCTGCTCGAGTACCGGACGATGCAGAAGGCTTTGACGAGCTACGGTCAAAACATGATCGAGTTCATCAATCCGAAGACTGGCCGTCTCCACGCGGACTTTCGTCAGATTGGCGCGCCGACAGGACGCTTCTCCTGCACCAATCCAAACATTCAGCAAGTGCCGCACGCTGTCGAATATCGGCGCTGCTTTATGGGCCACCCCGACGGCCGCCAACTGATCATTGCTGACTATTCGCAAATCGAATTACGCATCCTGGCGGAGTTTTCCGGCGACGAGGCATTCCGAAATGCATTCAATTCCGGTGCTGATCTACATCGGGTGACCGCGGCGCAGGTGTTCGGCGTCTCGGAAGATCAGGTCACAAAGGAGCAGCGCGACTTTGCTAAGCGTCTGAACTTTGGTGTCGTGTATGGCATCGGCGCGCAGAGATTCTCGCTGATGACGGGATTGGGCCAGCCGGAAGCGGAGGACGTTTTGCGCAGATACTTTGCGACATACCGTCGTCTCGATGCGTACTTGAAAGAATCAGCGAATCGCGCGGTCGAAGAAAAGCAGGCGCGCACCGCTTCCGGGCGGCTGGTGAAGTTCAACTACGATCCTTCCGATCGGCAGCAGGTGTCGATGACGCAACGCAACGGCAAGAATGCCCCGATCCAGGGAACCAGCGCGGACATCCTGAAGCGCGCGCTGCGACTCTTAAACGACGAACTGCGCAGCACGTCCGGCCAAATCGTGAACATCATCCACGACGAAATCGTTGTCGAAGTGGAAGCGGACGACGCCGAGAGTGTGGCCGCGAAAGTCGAGCGCAGCATGTGTGCCGCCGGCGAAGAATATCTGCATAATGTGCCGGTAAAAGTCGAATCGCAGATTGCCTGCGAATGGACGAAGTAATGTTCCCTCTACCTCTGGGAGAGGGCTAGGGTGAGGGGTTTAGCCGGAAACAATCATTACGTCCACCTTATTTCCTCGACTCTGCATATGGCAGAGTCGAGGAAGGAAAGAAGGAAACGGGAATCCAGCTAAGCCCTCATCCCCGACCCTTCTCCCAATGGGAGAAGGGAGCAGAACCTGTCATACAAACCGGTCGCGCGGCGCGACTAATTCACTGAAACACGGCGCTATTCCGTGAAAATACAGGCGATGGACATCGCGGAACTGAAGAGCGAGCTCGAAAAGCTCCATAGCGCCAGTTTCGGCTGGGCTTTGAGTTGCTGCCGTCGCGACCACGCCGAAGCCGAAGAAGTCCTGCAGACGGTCTATTTGAAAATTTTGGAAGGCAAGGCGCGATACCGCGGCGAATCGAGTCTGAAGACCTGGCTGTTTGCGGTGATTCGGAAGACGGCGATCGGCGAATATCGAAAGAAGTTAGTCCGTAGCCTCGTCTTTATCGGCAGCGACGAAAAGCGAGACGGCGCCGCGAGTTTGGCTGATGGACCCTCGAAGATTCTTGAAAGTTCTGAATTACAAAAGCAGTTTCGCGGCGCGCTCGCGAAGCTGCCCGCGCGCCAACGTGAAGCGTTACACCTGGTCTTTTATGAAGACCTAAGTTTGAGCGAGGCGGCGAACGTAATGGGAATTTCAGTCGGCAGTGCGCGGCAACATTACGAACGCGGCAAGAAGCATTTGCGCGAGTGGTTGAGTCACACGGAAACCGAAAATGGAATTGTCTGGCGAAGAAAAGAAACTCCAAGCACTGTTTAGCGAGCTGAAGGCAGCGGACGAACAATCTGCTCCGCACTTCGCCCGAGTTTGGAATCGCGTGCAAATCGCGCCGCGCCGTATTCGTGCGTTCAATCCGGTATTCGTTGCGGCGGCCGTTGTGCTCTTGTTCGGAGTGGTCGCGTTTGCTGTCTGGTCGCGCTATTCGCGCACAGTGTCTGTGCCGCCACCGCGGATCGCCGAAGCTCCGCCGGCGAATATCACGACGAAGCCGACTGAACCGTCACCGGCGACGACACTACCGCGAGAGATCAAGCCTAAACAAACATCACTAACCGCGCGCGGCAACAGACCATCGACGCGGCACACGACGCTTGTGGCCGCGGCCGATCGGAAACTTGCAAAGGATGCGAAATCAATCGCGAGTTGGACTTCGCCGACGAGTGCTTTGCTCGAATCTCCGAGCGACGAAATCTTCGGCTCGTTGCCGGAATTGAATCAGAGTGCGACTCAACTGAAGTCATTCTTGCCGAGTCGCTCGAATTAATCGGATAGCACCTGTTCCCCAGAGGAGAAGAGATGAAGAAAATCATTGGACTAGTCGTAATCGCAATCGCCTTCGGAGTACTTACCGTCGGCGTAGCATCCGCGCAAGAGCCGCAACCGGATCAGCCACAAAAACCCCGCATGCCGCCACCGCCGCCCGACATGCTGGGAGACGAGATGTTTCCGCCTGACATGATCATGCAGCATCAGCGCGAACTGGGGCTGACTGACGAACAGAAAGCCTTCATGCGTGGCGAGATCAACAAAACCTCGGCGCGCTTCAACGACTTGCAGTGGCAATTACAGGACGCAATGGAAGCGCTGCATGAGACGATGAAGGGCGATCAGGTGAACGAGCAGCAAGCGCTGGCGCAACTCGATAAGGTTTTGGACGCTGAGCGCGAAATCAAAAAGCTGCACATGGCGCTGGCCATTCGCATCAAGAACAATCTCACGCCCGACCAGGTGCAGAAGCTTCAGGGCATGCGTCATCGCGGCGATGGTCGCGGATTTGGACATGGTCAGGGCGACGGCCCCGGCGGTGTTGGCGGACCGGATGGAGGACCGCGCACGTCGCGACCAGGCGGACCTCCGCCGGGACCGGGACGGCCACCGCGCCCGAACGAGTTTGAGTTCTAGCCCTTTCGAGCTCGAACGCTGTTTACAGCACCGCGAGCGATAGCGAACGGGATAACGACGTTTCTCTTGCCCGAGATTACGCCTTATTCCGCTCGCTATCGCTCGCGGTTCTGTAACTCGCTCCGCTTTCCACCGAACATTCCGAAACAAGTTTGTCAGCCGAGCGTTTTGATACTTCGCGCGAATTTGTCTGCTAACGCGCACGATTCCGAACTGTTATACTCGCGAGCCGATGGCCGAATTTGTTTGTCGTTTAGGAACTCCCGCCGGTGACATTGTCACCCGGACGATTGAAGCGTCCGCCGTCCACGAGGCCCGCGCGCGGTTGGAACGCGAGGGCTTCAAAGTCTTCAACATCACTCCGCCAAAGGCCGAAGGCTTGACGGCTTTCACCAAAGCCACGGGTGGCAGCCGCGCCGCACGCGTCAAAGCAAATGACTTTCTTCTTTTCAATCAGCAGTTAGCAGCACTGCTGCGCGCGGGCATTCCGATTCTGCAAGCGATCTCAATGCTGCGCCGCCGGGCGACTTCGGTGCGTTTACGCGCAGTGCTGGAAAGCGTCGAAGAGGCGATTCGCGGAGGCGCGGCGTTGTCGCAAGCGTTTGCCGCGCAAGGCCCAATCTTCCCGCGCATTTATACGGCTTCGATTCTCGCCGGGGAACGCTCCGGCGCACTTGATGAAGTACTGTCACGATACGTCACTTACATGCGGCGGTCAGTTGCGTTGCGCCGAAAAATTCGCGGGGCGCTCGCTTACCCAATGTTTCTTTTGATCGCGTCGCTCGGCATGGTGGTGTTTCTCACCATCTATGTGGTGCCGCGCATGTCAGAACTGTTCAAAGGGTTCGGCAACAAGCTCCCATTTGTGACGCAGGTCGTGCTCGGAATTTCAGATCGACTCACCTCGAACATTTTCTGGCTGGCGCCTTTGTTGATTGTCGCGGCGTTCGGCATCGCATTTTGGTCGCGAACCCTAACCGGCCGCCTGACGCTCGATCGATTGAAGTTGAAGATTCCCATAGCCGGAAAACTCCTCGTCCAATTGTCGGTTGCGCAAGTCTCGCGGTCACTCGCGACACTGCTGGCCGGCGGCATTACTCTGGTCGAGTCCTGGGAGATCGCCGCCGAGTCGATCACGAATCTCGAATTGCGACGACGCAGCTCGGCAATTCTGCCTTTGATTCGCGAAGGCCGCTCGTTCACCGAGAGCCTGGAGGCCGCCGAGTGGATGCCCGCGCTGGCCATCGACATGATTGGCATCGGCGAAAGATCGGGCAGCCTGCGCGAGATGCTTGACGAAGTGGCAACATTCTATGACGCCGAGGGTGAGGTAAAATTAGAGCAGTTGACGACCACTCTTGAGCCTGCGATCCTTGTCGTGATGGGCGGCATCGTAGTCGTGATTCTGTTGGCGATTTACCTCCCAATCATCGAATCAATTTCCGGCGGACCAATGATGAAGCGGTAGTTACATGAAGGAAGTCTCTGAAGATCCCAACATTCAGGCCGCGACTGAGGCCATCACCAGCGCCGGCGCAAATGGCGACAGCGAGCTGCCGCACGCCGTCGAACCGCCCGAAGTGCGCCAGGCCAAAGACCTGGCATCGCGTTATCGGCTGCCGTTCGTAAATCTTTTGCCGCAGGATGGCGCATCGCCGATCGACTACTCATTGCTCAATGAAATTCCCGTCGATTTGATGTTGCGCAATCAGTTCGTGCCGCTGCGCCGCGAAAACGGCAAGCTGCACATCGCCATGGCGGATCCGACCGACCTCGACCGGCTGGATGATTTGGCTGCTGCGTTGCGCGCGCGCCTCGTGCCTTATGTCGCGACCGCCGGTGCCATCGATGTGGTGCTGCGCAAAGGCGATGCGACCCAGCGAGTATTACAGGAAGCGGCTTCCAGTTTTCGCATCTCGCTCGTCCGGGAAACTGAGACCGGCGAAGAAGTGCTGGACCTTGACCGCCTGGCCACCGACAGTGACATGTCGCCGATTATTAAATTGGTTGACACGATTGTCTTCAACGCGATGGAATCGCGCGCGTCCGACATTCACATCGAAACACGCGACACCGAAGTGCAGGTCAAGTACCGCATCGACGGGGCGCTCTATCAAAAGGTCGACCCGATCGATCTGGCTTATCACCAGACTTTGATTTCGCGCATCAAGGTTATGTCGGAACTCGACATCGCCGAGCGGCGCGTGCCGCAGGACGGTCGCTTCCGCGTGCGTTACAAAGGGCGCAACGTCGACTTCCGCGTCTCGATCATGCCGACGGTGCACGGCGAGGACGCGGTGATTCGTATTCTCGACAAAGAACAGATCAACGAATCATTCAAAAACCTCGACCTCGATGTGGTTGGTTTTGATCCGGACGATCTGCGCAAGTTTCGCCGCTACATTGCTGAGCCTTATGGCATGGTGCTGGTGACTGGGCCAACCGGTTCAGGTAAGACGACCACGCTCTACGCCGCGCTCAACGAGATTCGCAACGAAGAAGACAAGATCATTACAATTGAAGACCCGGTCGAGTATCAACTGCACGGCATCACCCAGATTCCCGTCAACGAAAAGAAGGGACTGACGTTCGCCCGCGGCCTGCGCTCGATTCTGCGTCATGACCCTGACAAAATCATGGTCGGCGAAATTCGTGACGAGGAAACTGCTCAGATCGCCATTCAGTCGGCATTGACCGGCCACCTGGTTTTCACCACCGTGCACGCGAACAACGTCATTGATGTGATCGGTCGTTTTCTGAACATGGGCGTCGAGCCCTACAACTTCGTGTCGTCCCTGAACTGTGTGCTGGCACAAAGACTCGTGCGCTTGCTCTGCACTATCTGTCGCCGGCCGTATCATCCTACGGATCTCGAATTGGCCGAGTCTGGTTTGCAGCCGGAAGAGCATCGCAACCGCGCCTTCTATTTGAATTCGGGATGCGAAAGCTGCAATCACACCGGCTATCGGGGCCGCACGGCGATTCACGAACTGCTGGATTTGAGCGACAACATCCGCGAAATGATTGTCGAGCGGCGTCCCGGCTCTGAAGTTCGCCGCGCCGCTGAGGCTGAAGGCCTCACGAGTCTGCGCGAATCTGCATTGAAGAAAGTTTTTGCGGGTGTTTCCACGCTGCACGAAATCAACCGCGTCACGTTTGTGGAAGAAATTAACCTGGGCCAGCGATAGGTGGCTGCGGCCGAATTAAAGCTGAAATAGAACCTGAACAGCTCCCCCGCTTCCTTAAAATGCACCCGTTTTTCGTGCTAAACTGCCGCGAGTTTGTCGCATTGCGGAACCGATCGAACCTAAGCCGCGTGTAACGAGCAGTGAACTCCGGCTTCCTCGCATCAAAAAACGGAAGCCCGTCGCCGAAAGGTTTAAGTTATGAAAACCCAGAATCGCTTTGCATCCCTTGTTTCTCTAGTTGTCGTCGCTTGCTTGCTGGCTTTGCCGATGACCGCCTTTGCCAAGAAAGGCCGCGACCACTTCAACCGCGGGTTGGACTATGAGAAACAGCAGCAATGGGAAAAAGCCGCGCAGGAGTTCACCTTGGCGCTCGCCGCCGATCCATCGAACGCGGATTTTCAACTGCATTATCGGCGCGCGGTCTTCAACACTTCGCAGATGTTCATGCAGCAGGGACGCGCGCTGGCCGAGCAACGCGATTATGTCGGAGCTTACAACGCGTTCCGCCAGGCGTTTGGATATGACCCGGTGAATCAACTTGCCGTTTCAGAAATGGAGCGCATGCTGCGGCTTCAGGACGTGAAGCAAGGCGGCACTGGAAATCTCGACACCAACAAATCCGACGGCACCGGCGCCACCCCCGCTTCCCCGACCAATGCGAAGCAGGCTGACGACGCGAGCGTCGCCCGGCCGGAACAATTACGCACCGTTAACTATAACGGTGACTTGAAGCATTACATCCGCACGCTGGCTGAGCAGTTGGGACTAAACGTGATTTTCGACAAGCAGTCGTTCGCGCAACCGCGCACGTTGGAAATTAATCTGACGCAGCCGACCACGACTGCGAAAGCGCTCGACTTTATTTTCCTTCAGGAAGGTTTGTTCTTTCAGAAACTCGATCGCCACACGATTCTCGTGGCCGATCAAGCACGCCGCCCGCAGTACCAACAACTCGTAGTGCGCACGTTCTTCCTGTCGAACGCGAAACCGGCGAAGGCCCTGGAAGTGATCACGAAGGCGCTGCCCGCTTCCGTCGGGCGTCCGCAATCAATCGTAGTCGTTGACGAAGACACCAACAGCTTGACCGTGCGCGACACGGCTGAAAACGTGAAGCTGATTGGAGAGTTGCTTACGAGCATTGACAAAGATCGCGCGGAAGTTGTGATGGATGTCGACATCTACGAAGTCCAGCACAACAACCTGTTGCAATTGGGAAATCAAATCGGCGCAGGCCAATTCAGCCTGGGCGGATCGCCGGGTTTCTCGCTGCTCACTGACAACGCCGTGATTCAGCCGCGCACAGGCAACGAGGCAACGCGTGGTGTGAATGTGGCGCCGATCGTCGCGGGCGTTCCCACGGCGCTGGCGGCGGCATTGGTAATTCCGTCATCAGTCTTGACCGCGTTTCAAAGCAAGGTCAATGCGAAGTTGCTTGCCTCGACGCAAGTCCACGCATTCAATAACGAGGAATCGCAGGCGCGCATTGGCCAACGCGTGCCCGTGCAAACGGCGCAGGCATACCCTTTCGGAATCCAAACGGGCGCACCCAATCCCGGTCAAACATTTCCGAGCGGAGGTTTTCCGGTTATCAACTACGAGCCGACCGGTTTGACGCTGAAATTTACGCCGCAGGTGTTCCCGAACCTCGACGTGCAGGTAAAGATGAATATCGAAGAGAAAGATGTGAGCGGCACAAATTCGCTGCAGCCGATATTCACTGAGCGCACCATTTCCGGCACCGCGCGCGTGCAGAACAACCGCACCATGATGCTTGCCAGCGTGACGACAAACATTGACTCTGAGGGACGGTCTGGCATTCCAATACTGAGCGGCCTGCCGATTCTCGGCCGCTTGTTTACTGCGCCGACGCACGACAATCGTCAGGTGGACATTGTGATCAGCGTTACGCCACGCGTCCTGCGCGCGCCTGCCGTCACCCCGCGCGATGAAGAGATGCGGCCCAGCGGAACTTTGCAGTCGCCGACGACCGGATCTCTCGAAGCGATGTTGATCGAAACGGCGCGTGAGGATCAGATTGCGGCGGCGCGAAAGGTGCCGAATCAGGTCAACATTCAATTGCCGGACGCGCCGAAAACAACATACGAGCCGGCGGCCGCACCGACGACCGACGTGGCGAAATCAAATGGGACGAACGCGTCCACACCGGCGGCGACAGATACCAAGAATGTCACTGAGCCAAAGGTCACGTCTTCGACAAGTTCGAACGCCGACACGGTGGCCAAGAACACATCGAGTGACCCCGCTCCTTTGCAACCGAAGGCTGCGTCGTTTGCGCCGTCCTCGGATAGCAACAATGCGAAGCCGCTCGATGTCGCGACTGCGATCAAGAACGTCGTGAACTCTGATGCCACCGTCTCAACGACGGCTGGAAATGCGAAAGAAAGTCCGACAGTGACCGCGCCGGTCGAGGATCTCGCGCCCAAGAGTGCGGCGACGGATACGTCAGCGAAGCCTCCGGAGACTTCGCCCGCTGTGATCGAGCTGCGCCTTAATCCCGACAAGAACGAAATGACCGTCGGAGATAAGCGCCAATTCACTGTCGAGTTGAATTCGGAAGCGCCGCTTGGTCTCGCAGTCGTGATGCTGCGGTTCGATCCGAACGTCATGAAAATTAACAACGTGACACTCGGCAAAATGTTTGCAGACGCGAAAACCATCCCCATCATTACAAAGTCATCAACCGAGAAGGGCGTGTGGCTGGTTACGCTCGCGGCGCCGGCCGGAAGTGCCATCTCGGGTCTTGGGTCCTTGCTGAACATCGATGTCGAAGCTGTCGGAGCGGGCGAAGCTGCGTTCGGTTTCGACATTTCGAACGTCCATCTGGTTTCCGCCGATGGTCGCAGCACGGTCCTGCAACTGGCGCCTATGTCGCTCACGGTTAAGGCACAGGTCGCCGCCAAGGCAAATTAATGGTCGTCTGAAGTTGCTGAATGCGTAATGCTCAACCGACAAATGGATTCACGCTAATCGAGCTCGTGATTACGGTCGCAGTACTCGCGATCCTCACGCTCGGCGTGATTCCCCTCATGCAAGTCTCGGTAAAGCGACAAAAAGAGGAACAGCTGCGGGCGGCGTTGCGCGAAATGCGCGAAGCCATCGATCAATTTCATCGCGAGGCTTTGGCGGGCGCGCAGTACCAGGTCAATCAAGGGACTACCGGAGGAACGGGGAACATCGATCCGAATTCGGGAAACCGCAACGGGGGTGGGTCCGGAAACGGTGTGAACGTTTTCGCCGACCCGCGCGTGCGCGTGTTCATCACCGATCAGACGATCTTTTCGAGTGACAATCCCGATCGTTTTCCTCCGGACCTGGATACGATGGTTCAAGGCGTCGACGTGCTTCCGATTACCACCGGCAGCATGGGCCGACGCGGCAACGCGAACTTCACTGCAACCGAGGCGGCTACGGCCGATTCTGCGCTGCCAAAAAAGAAGATCTATTTGCGACGCATACCCGACGATCCGATGACGCCTGAGGATGAATCGAAGGGCGAGGCTGAATGGGACTTCCGCTCATGCTATGACTCATCGGACTCGAGTTCATGGGGCGGCGAGAACATCTTTGACGTGCACTCGAAATCAAAAGCGAAGGCGCTCGACGGGACAAATTATCGTGACTGGTAAGCCGGCAAAGGGAAAAGGGCAAAGGGAAAAGGGTAAGAGTCTTCGCTTTCCCCTTGGCGCTTTGCCCTTTGCGTCCGCGCCTGAGCGCGGTTTTACGCTGCTTGAGCTAATGATCGTGATCTCGGTCATCATCATTCTCGCAGCCGTGGCGTTACCCCAGTATCAGAAAACAATCATGCACGCGCGCGAGACGGTTTTGCGCGACGACTTGTTTCGCATGCGTTCGCTCATCGATCAGTACGCGGCCGACAAAGGCAAATTGCCGCAATCGCTCGACGATCTCGTCAGTGCCGGTTACATGCGCGAGATTCCCGTCGACCCGATAACCGATCAAAAGGACTGGTCGCCCGTGACCGGCGAAGATCCATATTCATCCGAAGCCGGCTCCGGTATTACGGATGTCCACAGTTCATCCGGCGAGGTTTCGACCGAAGGCACAGCGTACAGCGAATGGTGACCCTCGGTTGTCGGTGGTCAGTTGTAATCGCACTACGCAATCTCTGCGACTCGCGACCGCCCAGTGACACCTGACCACGACCGCTGACAAAAATGTTCGATAAGCTTCTGAAACCTCGATTCCCTTCTTGCGCGGTCGGCATCAAGACCGGAACGGCGTCCGTCGTCCAGTTGGAGCGTTCGCGCGGGAGTTTTCTTGTCAAACGAGCCGCAACCATCGATCTGCCCCAGAGTGTTGTCCGCGCCAGCTTCGATGAAAACAATGTGCTCGATGCCGGCGGCCTCGCCGCAGCCTTGACGGATCTCGCGACGAGCGCCGGCCTGCTGCGGCAGAAAAAGTGGTCGGCAACACTTCCGGAAGCGAGTGCTCGCACCACCATCATCACGGTCGAAACCACTGGCGGTTCTCGGCGTGAAATCGAAGAGGTTGTCGAATGGAAGATCGAGCGTGTTTTCGGTGCCGCACTTGACGAACTGCGCATTGGCCGCGAAGAGTTGCCGCCCAACGAACAAAAGCATACGCGCTATCTGATCACGGCGGTGCGCGCGGCTGTTTTGGCTGAATACGAATCGGTATTCGCCTCGCTGGGATGGCACACGGGACTGATGCTACCGCGGCACGTCGGCGAAGAGCAGTGGTTGGCCAACGGGGCCGCCGGGGATGGGCTACTCTTGAGTGCGCACGAAGAAGGATTCACGGCGGTGCTGCTGCGCAACAATCGCCCGATTACGCTGCGCACCGTTTTCTGCGCTCCGGATGAGTGCGACGACGAACTCCATCGACTGCTCTTGTTTTACCGCGATCGTGCGGGCACGAACGGCGACGCAAACTCAGTCAATCGGCTGCTCGTGATGGGTGATTTGCTCACCAGGCAGCGCGTTGCAGAAATCGCTCAAGAAACGCTCGGGGTGAACCTGCGGCCGCTGACGGCAAACGACGTCGGCCTGACAATTCCCGGAAATTTACCTTTCGACTTGATTGCCGCGCCTGCCGGATTGGCCCGATTAGCGTGGTGAAACGCCGAAAGTCGGACGTCAGGCGTCCGAACGTCATTTCCAGGTGTAACTCTGGTGTTTTGACGTCTGGTCCTGAAACTTTAACAATCCGCAAAACGTAAACTCGAAGCAATTGCAAATGACGACCCCGATAGCAGTGGCGAACTGGAACGCGCTGGCCGATAGCGATCTTGTGCAGAGCGCGCTGGCCGGTCGTGAGTCTGGGTTTGAAGAGCTGGTGCGGCGCTATCAGCGACCCATCGCCGCCTACGTGTATCGCATGGTCGGAGATTATGACGCTGCGCTCGACCTGACGCAGGAAGTCTTCATTAAAGTATATGCGTCACTGGCGCGCTATCGATCTGAGTTCAAGTTTTCGACGTGGATTTACAAAATTGCGCACAACGCAGCAATCGATCATTTGCGGCGTCATGCCACGCGCGAACCGGTGGCGAACTCCGAAAGCGATCGCGCCGAAGGAACGATCGAGAGTCGCCGGTTGTCTCCGGAACAGGAAAGCGAACGCAGCGAGCGCTGTTCAGAAATCGAGACAGTGGTGCAGTTGCTAGCGGCGCCCTACCGCGAACTGATTCTGCTCCGGCACTCGCAGGATTTGAGTTACGAGGAGATTGCCGAAGTCACGGGCTTGCCGTTGGGCACTGTCAAAAACCGTCTGTTTCGCGCGCGTGAAGCGATGCGCGAACATCTGATGCAACGAGGAATCACGACCCCGTGAAGGAAGATCAACCACAAAGCCACGAAGATACGGAGCTTTCGAAGATATTAATCGATTTCTCTACGGTTGGACTTTGTGTCTTAGTGGTTAAGAGTTCATGACTCCGTCAAACGCTAACACCTGCCCGCGCGAAGAGATCGCTGCTTACCTTGACGGCGAGTTGGACGGCGCTGCGTTGACTGGCTTTGAGGCGCATGTTGACCAGTGCGGCGACTGTGCAGCGGAATTGCGCAGTCAACGACAACTGCTGTGCACGCTGGCCGCGGCGTTCGGCAGTACGCGCCAGATCGAATTGCCGGAAAACTTCACGCGGGTAGTGGCGGCACACGCGGAAAACAATTTGGGCGGGCTGCGCGATAAAGGTGAACGCCGGCGGGCGCTGCAACTGTGCGCGATTCTTTTGCTGGCCGCCTTTGCGCTCCTGGGCACAGCCTCAAGCGGCTTGATCTTTCGACCGGCAAGCGCGTTTCTTCGCGTTACCGGCAGCGCACTCGACGTGCTGTTGCGGACTGCTGCTGACGCCGCGGAAGGCGCGAGCATCATCATGCGCATGATTGCGCGGCCCAGCTTCACCGGCCCGCATGGATTTGGGATTCTGATTGCTCTGATTTTTCTCGTCGCGATTTCGCTCCTGCCTCGGCTAATCGCCAACTACCATCGGACCGAATTCATTGAGTAGGAGGAACACAAGGCAAAAGGGAAAAGGAAAAAGGAAAAGCATTGGCTCTTATTTTTTCCTTTTTGCTTTTTTCTTTTTACTTTTCACTGCCCCAATCGCGGCTCAACCTGCCGCTGCGAATCCCCCAAACGATCCTAATGCTCGCGTGATCGAAGGCGTTAACAACACGACCGTCTTCGGAATGGGTCAATCGATTCGGATCACGGGCACTGTTAAAGAAGGCGCGATGGCTTTTGGCGGTGACGTGATTGTCGAAGGCACAGTCGAAGGCGACGTGGCTTCGATTGGCGGCTCTGTAATTCAACGTCCTGGCGCGCGAATCGGCGGCGATGTAATCGTTTTGGGCGGGGGATATTATTCGGACAAATCCGGACAAGGCCGAAATCCGAATTCCGTGACCATCATGTATGCGGGTTACGAGAACCAGCTTCGCCAGGCGATGCGCGAGCCGTTCAGTCTCTTGAGCCCGCAATTAACGCCTGCTTTTTTTGGCATTAGGCTGCTGGCGATCTTGTTCTGGTTCATTATTTCGCTGGCACTTTCGGCGGCGATGCCGAACACGGTCAGCCGCGCCGTCGCTCGCTTGCAGTTAACCAGCTTGCGTGTCGCTGTTATTGGAATCGTCGGATTGTTCGTCCTTACGATTGGGGTATTTCTATGCCTGCTGGTTTTGCCTTCGCTGGTCGGAGCTGTGTTGTCCATCCTCGCGGCGTTACTTTTGATTGTAGCCACGTTGTTTGGACGCGTGGTTATCTCGGTGGCGACCGGCCGTTGGCTACAGCGCAAGTTTTTGCCGCGGCTGAAGTCCGACTCGGTGATTCTGCTGGTCGGCGTGATGTTCTGGGTGGTGGTGGCCTCGCTGCCGTACGTTTGGCCGATTGTCGATGCCGGAATGCTTCTGGTGAGCTTGGGTCTCGCGCTCACTGCTCGCTATCGCCTAAGCTGGAAGAAGTCTGAGTTGTAACACAAACTGTTAGTTCGTGCCGCAATCCCGACTTGTCTGGATGCGGTTACACAACTGAGAAGAATCCTCGTGTATCCTGCGACTGAACCGACGGATGATGCGCTGGTTGCTGCCTCGGCAGCCGGGGACGAAGGCGCATTTGAAGAATTGTTTAATCGCCATCGCCGTCAGGTCGCCCGCATCGCCGGACGTTTCTTTGCGCAGCGTGAACAGATCGAAGAGATTATTCAGGACGCCTTCACCAAACTCTATTTCGCCCTGCACACTTATCATGGAACTCACGAAGCCTCGTTCAAAGCCTGGCTCGCGCAAATCACCGTCAACACCTGCTACGATCAACTGCGTCGCGTCCGCCGTCGTTCTGAACAGATGTTAGGCGACTTTACCGACAGCGAGACAAAGGATTTTTCTGCGCAGCTTCGAGCTGCCGGTAGCGACGTGGAAAGTGCGCTGATTTCGCGCGACCTGGCGTTGAAACTATTGACGCGGCTAAGCGCGGAGGATCGGCTGGTTCTGACGCTGCTGGATGTTGAAGGGTTTTCCGTCGCGGAGATCGCCGAAATGACTAATTGGTCAATTTCGAAAGTGAAAGTCCGAGCGCATCGCGCCCGCGCCCACTTGCGACGGGTTTTGCGGAAATTCGTGTGATTTTCCGCCAGTTTTTGCCGATACCAGCTCAATAACTCTGTAACCCGCCAGGGGTTGCAATCGTCTTTGGCTATGAGGCTCACGGAGGCTGGCCTGTATGTTCAAAAGAAATTCAGCAAACGAACAGCATCTTGACCGCGCGGGCAAAGTAATCTTGCGTGCGGCCGCGGCCGAAGAAAAGCAGATTGAGGCGGCGGCGGCTACGCCGTTTCTCTTCACGCGCGTGCGGGCCCGGATCGCAGAACAATTGCGCGACAATGAATCTGGCGGGTGGCAGTCTTTGCCGCTGATTGCATGGCGCGCGATTCCGGCAATGGCGCTGATCGCGTCAATCACCGGCGGCTTGATGCTCTGGTCGGGAGCATCAACCACCATGCCCAGCACTGCGAACGCGCCGGTTGGGTTTGGGATCTACGAAGAGGCTTTGAGCGACACAAGCGATCCCGGCGTCGAACAAACGGTCCTCAGCCGAAACAACCTTTCGCACGACGACGTTTTGGACATTGTGATTGACCGCGGCACAGCGGAGAAGAAGAAATGACTTTGACGGGACAGACGAAGGCGAAGATTTGGCTGGTGCTGGTAGCGGTGTTCGTGTTAGGCGCAGTCACGGGCGGCGCCCTGGCCGGATTGTATCGCTCTCGCGCAAGCAGTGGCACTGGCCGCGAAGCAAAAGAGCGCACGATGAAAGAGCGGTTTGAGAAGATGCGTCAGGAGTTGAATCTCACGGATCAACAGACGACGCAAGTCCGTGCCATTCTGGAAGACACGCGCGGTGAATATAAAACGCTGCGCGAAGAATTGCGGCCGCGTTTCGAAGAGCCGCGCCTGAAAGCGCGCGCGAAGATTCGCGCGCTGCTCAACGCGGATCAGCAAAAGAAATTCGACGCGCTCGCGGCGCAGCAGGACGCCGAACACAACGCGCGGGACGCGGACAACGGCAAAAAGTAAGGCCTCGTCGCAATATCGCCCGTAAATTAAATCAAAATCACTTTTTCGGATATTTGTGCAACTAACTGCTTAGTAGTGGCGTAAAAAGGGTTAACTTTTCCTCGGGGGAGCAAATCAAACGATCGTGAGAAAAACCTCTTTAGTTATTGGACTAGCCTTTGTCCTGGCGTCTGCCGGATTGTGTCTGCCTCCGGCCCGCGCAAATTCACTTCAGCAAGCGGACCCGGCGATTTCGGCGACTCGCGTGTACGGCAAAGTCACGGAAATAAATACTTCCGCTGGCACGCTCAACGTCAAGACCGATGCCGGTTCAGTCGTTGTCGTCAACACAAATGAAAAGACCACCTTTCAGCGAATGCCGCCGGGTGAAACCGATCGCGCCAAAGCCGAAGCAACGTCTCTGACCGAAATTACAGTCGGAGATGGAATTTACGCTCTTGGTTATGTGGCGGCGGATCGCAAATCGGTACCCGCGCAAAAGATTTACGTTGTCAGCCAGTCCGACATCGCGAAAAGAAACGCTGCCGAACGCGCCAAGTGGGCGACCGGCGTCAAAGGCGTCGTCTCGGCGGTAAATCCGACGACAAAGGAATTCACAGTTACCAGTCGTTCGCTCATGGGAGCGTCGCAGGCGGTCACGGTGGCCAGTGAAAAAGCCAAGTTGAAACGTTATCCGCCGGATTCAATTCCCAAATACGTCGAAGCCAAGGCAAGCAAGTTTGAAGATGTGAAGGTCGGTGATCAACTGGCCGCCCGCGGCGAGAAGTCACCCGATGGAATGCACTTGAACGCAGAAGAAATTGTTTCGGGCTCGTTCAAGGTCGTCGGCGGAACTATCACAGCGATTGACCCGGCCACTAACGAAGTGCACATCAACGACCTGCAGACGAAGAAGCCGCTGACGATCATGCTGCGGCCCGATTCGGTAATTCGCCGCTTTCCTCAGGGCGGACCGGGAATGTTCGGCGGAGGCGGAGGCCAGGGTGGTGCGAATGGAGGCGCCAGACCGGGCGCCGGCGCACAAGGACCGGGTGGCCAGGGGCCAACTGCCCAAGGCGCCGGAACGCAAGGACCGGGAGCTCAAGGTCCCGGCGGACAAGGTCCCCGGCCGGGAGGCGGCATGAGCATGGCTGACTTGTTGGAGCGCCTACCGATAATTTCGGCAAGCGATCTGAAGGTCGGTGACATGATTATCTTGTCTTCGACTCAGGGCAGCGATCCGGCGCGGCTCACAGCGATTTCGATGGTCGCCGGCATTGAGCCGCTGCTGCAAATGATGGCGGCGCGTCAGGGGGCGGGTGGCGCTCAACCTCGCCCACAGGACCTGAACAGCAATTTTGGCGGTATGTTCGGCGGCGTCGGCGTACCGTAATTCTTTGAATCGGCCGCCGAGACTCCAGCGCAAATCGACTTGCGTAGACGGTTTACGGCGGCGTTATTTTACGATCGCGTCGCCAACTCACGCGGTCATCCCCTAACGAATAATTTTGGAAAACGAGAATTGATGATGACTTTGCGAAAACTAACTACTTATTTAGCTGCTTTCATACTGGTCGCCGTTGTGTCGGTGACGGTTGCCGCACAAGGCCGCGCGAATTTTCGCGGGTCGGTCAATGACGAAGCCGGCGCCGTGATTGTAGGCGCCACCGTAACGTTGACCGACGCCTCGGGCGCGCAGAAGACAGCCACCACGGGCAACGATGGCGCCTTCGTTTTCACCGGCCTCGCTCCCGGCAAGTACCTCGTGCGCGCTGAGGCCGGAGGCTTTGCGCAGTCGGATGATATTGAAATCGACCTCACGACTACTCGGCGCGATCCGACGGTGATTACATTGAAGGTTGCCGAAATCCAAAGCGAAGTTAAGGTTGAATCGAATCCGCCGATCAGTACTGAAAGCAACAGTAACGCTAATCAGCAGGTGCTGGCCGGCAAAGATCTTGAAGGACTGCCTGACGACCCGGATGAATTGGCAGCTGCGTTGCAGGCGCTCGCCGGCCCATCCATCGGTCCGGGTGGCGGCCAGATTTTCATCGATGGTTTTTCCGGAGCAAATCTGCCGCCGAAAGAAGCCATCCGCGAAATTCGCATCAATCAGAATCCGTTTGCGGCTGAAAACGATCAGCCTTCAGGGCGCATCGACATTCTCACCAAGCCCGGTACAGACAAATTCCGCGGCAGCGCGTCGATCAATTTCACTGACGAAAGCTTGAACTCGCGCAATCCATTTGCCATCAGCTCCAGCAAGCGCACGCCTTATCAAGTGCGACAGTACAGCGGTAGCCTGAGCGGTCCGCTCATCAAGAACAAAGCTTCGTTCTTTCTCGAGGTGAACCGCAACGAAACTGACGATAACGACTTAGTGCGCGCTACTGTTCTTGACCCGAGCTTCGCGGTTACACCGTTCGGCAACGGGTTTCTGGTGCCACGCCGCAACTTCAATATCAGCCCGCGGCTCGAATACGCCATCAATCCACGCAATACCCTGATTGCTCGTTACAACTACAGCCGCAATCGCACCGAGAACCAGGGCATTGGAGGCACTACTCTGCCCGTGCGCGGCTTCAACTCGGTTAACACAAACCACAACATTCAATTGACCGAAACGGCCGTTCTTAACGCGATGATGATCACGGAAACGCGTTTTCAGTTCTCGCGCAATACCAGCGAGTCACTCGGCAACAACTCGATTGCGACATTGAACGTCAGCGGCGCTTTCGGTGGCTGCGTCGTCAGCACCGCGCCCAACTGTTCGTCGATAGGCCATGCCACGAACGAACGCAACAGTTGGGAGTTGAACAACTTCACCCAAATTCAGCACGGCCTGCACCAATTCAAATTTGGCGGGCGCCTGCGCGGCGTAAGCATTGACGATATCAGCCCGGGTAACTTTGGCGGTGGGTGGACCTTCGTTGGCGGCGTGGGTCCTGACTTTAACAATCCAGTGGCTGGAGTAAATTTTGCCCTTACCAGCATCGAGCGTTACCGCCGCACGGCGGTGGTTCAATCGCAGGGCCTAACTCCCGCGCAACAGGCTTATTGCGGGCCTAGCACGTTAGCACAATGTATTCGCTACCTCGGTGGCGGCTCGTCAAGGTTCAGTATCAATACCGGAAACCCTGCCGCGTCAGTTACGCAATACGATGTCGGCTTTTACGCGCAGGACGATTGGCGCATGCGGCCGAACCTGACCTTGAGTTACGGCCTGCGTTACGAAAATCAGACAAACGCCGACAGCAAGTTCAACTTCGCGCCCCGCATTGGCTTCGCGTGGTCACCGGGCGGCGGAGCAAATTCGACACGGCCACCGAAAATGGTTCTGCGTGGCGGCGCCGGCATCTTCTACAACCGGTTCGGCGAAGGGCAGACATTAACTGCGAATCGTTTCAACGGTTCGAACGAACTGCAGTATCAAATTGCTGAACCAATCCTCAGAGACCCGGTTACCGGTCTTCAGCGAACGCCCACACCGGCAGAGCAGGCGGCAAATCCGTCGTTAACGTTTCTGAATGTGTTTCCGACCGTGCCGTCAGGTACCCTCTCAACCATTCCGCCAACGCAACAAACAATTTACCAAGTCGCGCCTAATCTCCAGGCACCGACCGTATATTTGACTGGGTTGCAGGTTGAGCGCCAATTGCCGCGCAATATCACTACCTTTGTTGGTGTGTACTCATTGCGGATTCTGCACGTAATCCGCCTCCGCGATATCAATGCGCCCATACCGCCGCTGTTCACCACACGACCCAATCCGACTTTGGGTGATGTCTATCAATACGAGTCGAGCGGCAAATACCGTCAGACCCAGCTGTTCGTCGGTTTCAACAGCCGTTTGAGTCCGCGCATTTCGCTCTCTGGCAACTATGTGTTGGGCAAGACGACTAACGACACGGATGGACAAGGCAGTGGACAGCTCCCGATGAATTCTTACGATCTGTCTGGGGAATATGGTCGTGGCGGTTTCGATATCCGCCATCGGTTTACGCTCTTTGGCACAATCAATTCGCCCTGGTGGAAGTTAGTGTTCAATCCGTTCGTCATCGCGAACACTGGGCCGGGATTCAATATCATTACCGGTCAGGATGTGAATCTCGATCGGGCAAATACCGAGCGGCCCACGTTTGCGTTTTTACATGCGTACTGCACGGCGAATCCGGCCCGTTGCACGAGCTTTGATTACTCGAGCACCAGCAACGACGTCATCCCGCGTAATTACGGAAATGCTCCTGGCTCGTTCACGGTCAATATGCGCGTGAGCCGGACCTTCACCTGGGGCGGCGAATCTCCCCGCGCTGCTTCCAATTCGCAGGGTGGCGGTAACAACGGCCGTCGCGGTAGCGCTGGCGGCGGTAGCGGTCGTGGTGTTCCGTCAATTGGCGGCGGCGGTAGTCGCGGTCCCGGCGGCGGCGGTCCCAGCGGAGGCCCCAGCGGAGGTGGCGGCATGATGATGGGTGGGCCTGGCGGCGGTGGTGGCGGCGCAGGCAAGTACTCGCTGACCCTCTCAATCAACGCGTTGAATGTTTTCAACCATGTGAATCTCGCGACTCCGGACGGCAATCTGACGTCGCTGACCTTTGGCCAGTCACTTGGCGTCGCGGGCGGTTTCGGCGGGTTCGGACCGGGTGGTTTCGGCGGTGGCGGTGGCAGTGCCGGCGCCGGGAATCGAAAGATTTATTTCAACGCTCGGTTCACTTTTTAGAACTAATCCACAGCATCCAGCGTAGTTATACTCGAAACCCCTCTGACCCACGCCAGAGGGGTTTTTGAGTTGCGGCGCTGCATTCCATTCGCGCCCATCCATTCAAAGTCTCAATCCTGGAGAATCGTCATGAGAATTCTAACGCTGTCGTTATTTGCTCTGGTGCTAATGACCGTCGCAGTAAGCGCGCAGTCGGCATCATCATCCGCATCGGGGCCACCGCCGGGCGCGAACAAAAACGCACCGGCAGCGGCAGCCAGTTCAATTCCGGCTCCGCCACCGATCACCGCGGACACGACGCCGAAAGAACTCGCGCACGCTGCTTTGGCAGCGCTTGGTGGTGACAAGTTCAAGAATCTTAAAAACATCTGGATCGTTGGCAGTGTCGATCTGTATGCACCTAACAGCACCCTGCCGCAGCCCGGCAAATTCTCCATCGTTACTGCCGGCGCGAAGTTCCGCATGGATGTTGAGTCACCGGCCTTCAAGTTCAAACAGATCTTTGACGGTCAGCAATCCTACAGCTCGCTTCCCGGCGTGCAGATGCCGCCCGCGGATAAGTTCGGCATGGCCGTGCTGATAAATTACGACCAGCCGGGGTACACCATCTCGGCTTTGCCCAACGAGAAGAAGTTGCGCGGATTTCGGATCGTGGACGCTGAAGGAAACACGACTGACTTTTACCTCGACCCGGCCACGGCACGCGTGACGAAGTACGTCAGCCCCTACATGGGCTACACCTTCGGAACAGAGAATTCGAAATTCAAAGAGATCGACGGTGTGCTCGTTCCCTTTAGTTTTTCGCAACGCATTGAGATGGCCATGGGCGCCTTCTTTGCTGATTTCAAAGTGAAGGAAGCAAAGTTGAATCAGCCGTTGGGCGATGACGTCTTCGTGATTCAGTGAGAGGTTGGCCGTTATTGAGGTTTCTCAGGACTCGGCGGCTCCGGCGCTTCCTTGGGACCTTTCAGGGTAATTCGATAATTGAATCTGCCGCTCACTTGAATGATGAGCATGATGCGTGACTCATCAGGTATCGAATATCTTCTCGTCTCCGTGTAACTCTGCCGCGGTTCTCCTCTTCCCTTAGTGCGTGGCGAAAGTTTTCCAATTGACGGCCGCAGTGTGCCGTGGCGATGATTCGCGGTGACATCGCTCAGGCTCACGTCATAACACACATCGCTGTCGGCAGAACTGCCAAACGGTTTAATAAAGACTTCAAGATCGAGATTGCCCGGCGCGGTCGTAAACACGTAACGACGTGTCTCTGTCCAGCGAGCGCACGGAGGCGTCTCGTTCTGGTCGACGCTATCCTCATTTACCCAGCCGAAGCGTTCCTCAAACCAACCTCCCTTGGGCCTCCCTTGAGCGAGGATGGTCGCGGTCGAAGCTGCTGTGATCGCTGCCAAAACGATCATGCGCAACGCCAGCTTGTTGGTTCTCATGACCTTCATTGTCCGGAGACACCTCCAATCGCAAAACGAAGTCAGCCTCACACTCGATAAAACACTGCGTGCAAGCCGTAATAGGCGATGAAAATCATCGCGAACGCGAGAAAGTACAGGCCGGTCATGAAGTAAGTTTCGGTCCAGACTGACTTTTCGCGCAGTACCAGCATCTCTCTCGCGCGCGTCGGGCCTCGCGCAAACAGAACAAACAGAATCGCGATAATCATCAAATGGCCGATGGCATCCAGCAGGCCGAACTTGAATATCGCCAGCATAAACACCATCTGCAGACCAATCGCCACCAGCCGTCCGGCAATTGAAGCCGCGCCCAGCAGCACAAACGCACCCGCGAATTCCATGAAGCCCGCGAGCACCATGTACGTGTCAGGTTGCATGCCCATCAACATGTCTGGGTGCGAGCGCAGTATCGCGTAGGTCCATTGCGGATAAGCAAACTTCTCCAGCGCTGCCCACAGCAGAGTAATTCCGGTGGCCGCGAAGAGAACCACAAATCCAGACTGCCGCCATTTGCCGCGTTTTACGTTGGCGACAATAAAGAAGTACCCGAGACCCAGGAAGATGAAGTAATCCAGCAGGTGGAAAAGTGGATAGTCACGCAATGCCAACCCGAAGAGCAAAAATATTCCAATCCCAACCGCTGGCAACGTCAGCGGAAACAACGCGCAAACTGCCAGGCCCAACTGCAGCCACGGCACAAACGTCGCAGTTGTTCTCAGTTCGGGCGTGACGTAGAACGCAGCACCGTAAACCTGATGCCAACCCCAGACTGCCACGAAAAAGATTGCCGCACTGAGACGAAGAATGAGAATCGAAAAATCGTCGAGCCGCTTGAGCCTCTCATCAACAGCGCGCAGGATTCCGCGCCGATACATCGTCCGATCGGCCAGAAAGAAGCCGAAGATGAGCACGACTGAAGCCAGGAAGAATTTTATGAAAGTACCGTTGAGGACTTCGCCGATCGGCTTCGGCATCGCTTTCACATCAAACGGCGCGAACCATTTCACGTGAAGGATCAGCGAGAGAATTACGTTTGAGTCGTAACCGGACATCGATTGAGATTTGTATCATCTCAACTCGGATTTTGACCAGACAATTGAGCACACAGTCGCGGTGTCCACAGAGCGTCGGAGTTAAACGGGGCGACGCGATTTCAATTCATCCTTCTGCCTTCATCTTCATCCTTGCAGTTCACGCTGCCGCCGTTCCCCTCCAACGATTCATTAGTCTGCGGCCGGGCGTCCGCCGAAGGAGGTGATGTTGCCATCCGGGTCCTCGACATAGAAGTCCTTCGTTCCCCACGGGGTAGGCGTGAGCGGCCTGATGATCGTTGCGCCATTGGCAATGCACTGCTCGTAGAACGCTTCGATGCCATCGACGCCGGCCGCAGCGTCGAGGTGCTCGTTGTCGCGCCGTTGCTGGCGGTACCCTTCGTTCTTGGGCGCTTCTTTCAAGTGAAGTTCCAAGCCGTCCAGATGACCGATAGCGTAGAAACCATCCCATGGGTCGCCGAACTTAAACCCGATCTTCTGATAGTACGCGATCGACTGCTCGAGGTCGTCGACGAGGAATTGTGGAGCGAAGGACGTCAGACGCGGTTTCATGGTGGTCGAAGTCATCGAGCTTCCTTTCCTCAGCAGGCTAACGGTTGAGTTAATGCGGCGGCGCGAATTCTGCGCTTTGCGGTTTGCCCTTTGCTCTTAGCAGATCCGCCGCTCGCGTCCAACGATCTATCATGTTTGCGGCCACGAGACCACAGCAACTTTCCGGTGGGCGTCTCAGCTCAGCGACGAAGAAGCATGTGCGCCCTTCCAAATCAAAGCCGCGTCTTAACCATAGATCGTCCGGACGACGTCTGGGTTCCAGCCCTCGAGACCACGTATCGCGAATGGCCGTATGACTGAACGCGCGCGTGCTCGCCAGCAAAGAAAACCCGCCGGCGAAAAGTAAATTCCGTCTATTTATCTTCATCCTTCATTCTTGCAGTTCGCGCTCCCGCACCTCGGGTCCAACGATTTGGTTATGTTGCCCGTCGTTTCGGATAGAGCAGCTTGAACCAACGAACCAGTCTCGGCGCAGCACGCGACGAATCGTCCTCGACTTCGTCCCACTCGACGACCGCGTCGCGATAAGTTTCCTCGCGCCACCCGCTTGAGTTCGTCGTAACGGACTTTATTAACGGCCCACGAGATTTGATCTGGTCGAGCTGCACTAATAGTTGGTCATATTGCGCGTTTGATAGGTGCGGAAATTCGGTCCGACTTTCCCAGTCGATGTGCACCCAGTCATAAAAGTATTTCGGATGGACTTCCACGCCAACTAAGTCCCCATGGCGATCAAAGGTAAGGCTCATGACATAGAACGGACTCACGGCGTAGAGTCGCATTCGCTGATCGATCATCGGACCAAAAAGCTGCTGGCAGATTTGCCGGACGCGCGTTTCGCGACCATCGGCCTCAAGGTCGGGCGCGCAGCGCAGCGCCGCGTCCGTTACTGGGGATGGGCCGTATTCAATTTCGTGCAGCTTCCGCTCACGGACGCTGTATTGAATGCCGCGTGTCGCGTCAAAGTAATCAACGCTTAAAGTGTCGTCCGGTTCCGTTTTGGTGAGCTTCGTAAAGTTGGCGATTTTGAATTTTGTAAGAGGTATTTCGCGGTCATAGGAAATGCTCACACTTAATACTGTCCCTGCAGAAACGCGGTAGTAGCCCCACCAGTAACCCAACGGACTGGCGCAAGTCTCCGTTGGGTCAAGCACGTTATCAGTAGCGTACAGAACGCTGACGCTGTAGCCGCGGAAGTCATAATCCTCGAACAAATCGCCCGCTTGAGCTGGTTTCCCGAGCAACTTGTGTACGTCGTCGCGGGTTGAATGAAGCGGAACAATGCCGCGCCACGATTTAGCCAACGTCGAATTAGCTACGACCAGAAGAAAGAATGCTGAGATTAGCAGCGCCCGACTCATGAGATTTCGCCTGGGGTTACTGAAGGCAACATAAACGGCGGAGTTTGACGCGGCGCGGACGATTTGTTGAGTCACCCTAAGGATCAACCGAGCAACAGTTCGGTGTCCGTTGGACAGCGCCGCCAGCGCTTGAAATCGTCGTCCGAGCAAACGTTTGTTTGCTCCCGCGTCGAGTTGCGTGCGTTCCACGCGGTATTGACATGATGGTACACATGCATCATGGCGACTAAGAACTCGGGTTCGTCATATTCAGGGTCCGTTTGTAGATCGCGAATTGTCTTTTCGATCTCTTCTTGCGCTTCGCGCAGATTAAAAAGAACAAAGTCCCTATTCATGATGTCTCACCATTACAATTGCCGCTCAGCCCTTGAGTTGACGCGGCGGCGCGGCCAGAATTTCGAAATTCAAACTTCGAAATTCGAATGTTCATTGCCAGCCGCTCGCGGACAACAATTTGTTTGGTTGGGTCGACGGCAAATTGCAAACGCACGTGACTAGTTCACGCGGCGTGGCACATAGCGCGTCCGCCCCAGCGTCGATCAACTCTCGCTCAGATCCATACCCCCACAGCACTCCGATTGATCTCACGCCGCTCGCCTTTGCTGCCCGCACGTCGGCCTCACGATCGCCGATCATTACGGCCGCTTCAGGCTTCACGCTCTCACGCGTCAAGATGTGCGACAGCAGCTCGGCCTTATCCTCATACCGGCCATCAAGTTCAGGCCCGTACACTTTCCGGAAGTGTTGCGCGAGCCCGAAGTGTCGCACAATTCGCTCAGCATAGATGGCCGGCTTCGAGGTAGCCACATACACCGCAGTCGCGGCCGCGCCGGCACTCTCAAGCATCTCCGGCACCCCGTCGTAGACGCGATTCTCATAGAGGCCCATATCGGCGAACCGCTGCCGATAGAACCGCATCGCTTCTTCAATCCGGTCCGATTCGTTTGTACCTAAAAGCGTCGCGAACGTGGCTCGGAGCGGTGGCCCGATATACCCAGCCAGGACTTCGTCGGTTGGGCACGCAACCGCGAGCTGACCGAGGGCGAAACGAAGGGACCCAACGATGCCGGGCTTGGGATCGGTGAGAGTCCCGTCGAGATCGAAAAGGAGTACGTCAGGCGTCACAGGTCGTGCCTTCATGAACAACAAGTCAGTGTTCGAGTTGATGTGGTGCGAGTTCTTCCCCTTTGCGCTTTGCCATTAGCCAGCGCGCTCCCGCCTCTCGTGTCCAATGATTTGGGAGATGTCATTCATCGTATTTTCGTATACGTGAGAGACAGATCTCCTTCCCACGTCTTCTTCGAATTTTCATTGCCCAGCGCTCTAGTCCAACGATTTGCCGGGCGTAAGAGCTTCTCGCTTATTTTCCGGAGACGGGACAAGTTTCCAGGAGATCGTAACTTGGTCACTCGGCACAAGAGTTTCAACGCGAAACAGAGCGTAGAAGTCAGAGTCAGAGTCTTTGGAATGCACGACGTAAAGATGTCCGACAGCTACTCTCGCAACGTTAGGCGATCCTTCGTGGCCTTCCGACGGCATATTAAAACCCTCCAGTTCAGAGCTCGCCGGAAGCAGCGGCACTTCAACTATGTCAGACCATTCCAACACGCCCAGGTCTTTGATTCGGCTGCGATCGTCGCTGCCAAGTGTCACAGTGAACCAATCACTGTCGCCGTTCCAGTTGATTTGGCCATACTGAAGTTCGTAGTTGTTGCGAGTGACGCCACCAACGTCGGCTCTTACGCCGTCACGAAAGCTGAAAGTCGATTTGTTATAGCCGTCAGACTCACCTTTGTATTTTGCGCGAGAGAGAAGAGTGACAGTCTTAGGTTTTACAGTTCGCCAATCGTTGTCACTGCGCAACTGTGCGAGCAGAGAAAAACTAAAGGCAACAACGAGCGTTAACGACCATGAGACGTGTCTGGGTTTCATTTTGAACCTCCTAATCTTGCGTCCATGTCGGAATTGACGGCGGCGCGAATTGCTTGGCATTGAGAGACGGAACCGATGCCAAATATCAGCTTCGGGGCGAAATATAACTCCGTCGGGCTTTGATAACCAATTTGCCTCGCGATTTCTGGCGCGCGGGATCGATGTCGAGTTTCAATTTACGCGTCGTGCCGTCCCGTTTCTTGTTCGTTGAGACAAACGCCATGTTGTAGCGACTGCGCAGGTGATCGATTAACGTTTGAAAGGTCGTGTTTAGCTTTTCAGGTTTGTCCGCGAGTACTTCACCGCCCGTTTCGTTCGCCAAATGTTCCAGGTCTATATAGTTGGCTGCGACAACTCTGTTCACGCGAGTAGCAAAGGTCTGGAGGACATTTTCGGCTTGTTGGACTATGACCTTGGGAATGATGGCGCAAACGACCGCGCCTGATTCGTAAACCGCGGAGGTGGCGGCTCGATTGGAAGGAGCATTCGTGCAATCGAAAAGACGCGTCATGGACGTAATTACGATTATGACTCGACGTCCGGCTGGATTGCTTGCCTTGAGCATATGCTCAGCGGCTTCGGCAAACATGATGTTGAAGCAATGTGCGACGTTCGTAGTTTTTACCTGCTCGGGAATGTTATTCAGCGCTTGCTCGATCTGTATTCGGTTGCGCGTGAACGGCTGAACCAGCTTAGTGGTGTCGGTGAAGGCCATCACTGCGATCTCGTCGACGGGTTTGAGACGATCGATTGCTTCACGGGCGGCGCGATGTGCTTGATAGCTCCAGACATCGAGGGGATGCGGACAGGCCGGGCCCCGATCGATGGCTATCACCACAGAGAGCGGCAACTGATCCTGGCTGAAGTGCGTGATCTCCTGTTTGATTCCATCTTCGTAAAGCAGGAAGTCTTCTTTGTTCAAACCCCCGACGATGCGCGCAGTGTTCTTCTGCAGCACCAGCGCATCGATTTTGACGAGATCGATATCAACCTTGACAACTTCGTTTGAAGAATCGGGGGTGGGCGTTGGCGCGGGCCGCGGCGGAAGCTGGATCGCCTTTCCAGTCGGGCGTCGGATGTTCGCATTCAAGTTCTTGTTGGGCGTCTGCGAAGTGACAGGTCTGGCTGAGTAGAAGAGGGCCGCAAGGATGATAGAGGTGACTAGAAACAGAGGCAGCAGGATGGACCGGTGATATCTCATTTCATTCAGATGCAAGCGAGCCGCATCGCGGCGGAGTTGACGCGGCGGCCGCGGCCAGAATCTCGAAATCCGAACTTCGAAATTCGAGTTTTGGTTGGACCCCGCCGCGCCTGCGGCTACGATCCGTCGGACGTCGCCGTGGGCGGCCATGCCCCGATCCGCTGTCGCAATGCGACGATCTTCCCAAGGTGATATGCGTTGTGCACTGCCACACTATTGAGCTCGTCGGCCATTGTCAGACCCGGCTCGACTTCGAGCGCCAAAAGCTCGGGCGATTGCCCCATCGCTGCCGCAGCTCGCGCGCCGTCCAGAAATTCGTGCACCAGGTCGTGCCATTGATGCTCGTGTTCCGGCCCTGCGGTCGGGTACAAATCGCCGACCGCATCCCCACGCTCGAGGACGTATCGTTGGTATCCCGCCGCATGCCACAGCTCGTCATAGATCGAGTGCGAGGCACCCTCCGGGCAGAGCCTAACTTGCTCAAGCGTCAGGCCGGACAGCAGGTGGGCCCGCTCCGGAAACTCGCCGGCCAAAAAGAGATGTTCAAGAATGTGCATCGAACCGGTCTTTATCTACCTATGCCCACGTGGCGAGAGGGAGAAGCCTCGTCTGAGTCGACGTGGCGGGGCGATTTCAATTCCGCAATTCGAAATCCGGACTTCGAAATTCGAGTTTTCATTGCCTCGCGTCCAACGATTTGTTTGATGCGTCGTCGATTACAAAGCGTTACGGTGACGCATCTGTCACTAGACAAGCTGCATGACCGACGACACGGTCGCCGGCCTTCAATAGCGAAGGTCGGGGTGTCCAGCCGGTATTCACGCGCGCTTCAAGAATTTCATCCCCAGTCGGTCGATGATTCCACACGGCAACTGCCGTGATGCCGCCCAGTCACGTAGTGTCGTAGACGAGCACGAGCCCGTCTCGCCAGGGCACGATCACATCGTGAGTGAATTCGTCCTGGACGATGACCTCCGCCACAACGGAAGGAATGAACGTTCCGGGCCGGGAAGATAATGCCCAAGACATCACATCCCCGAGATTTTGCTGTGCCGACAACTCAGCCGCAATATCAGCGACAGCCTCGGAAGAAAGATTGGCCTGATTAGCTACACGCATTGTGGTTAATTAGGAATACCATCGAACGGTTGAGTTGACACAGTGGCGCAGCCAGAAATTCGAACTTCGAAATTCGAATTTTCATTGCCCGCTGCTCGCGTCCAACGATTTGTTGGGGCGCGCGCGGATCATTAGACGCCCCAGTAGACAAGCGCAATCGCAGCAAGTGCGCCGACACCAAAGAATATCCCAAAAAGAACGCGTATCAATAGAGATCCGCGCCCCAACGATAGAATGAGCCCGTTGAAAAACAACCACGTCAACACGATGCGTTGCGCGTCGACTTGAAGGTAGTCGCGATGAACCCGCATAAACTGTGTTGATTCGCCATCGCGGTAATTGAAGATATTCTTCATCTCGGCGGGTGATTTGACTGCGGGCGGAGATTTGTAAAAGTGATAACCCGCCGAGCGAACCCCGGACGTATTTTCGTCCTCGTAAACCCAAGGAGGGAAGAGTTCGGATAGCGTGAGTAAAAGAAGTCCAGCAATGATTACGGCGTTTGGCTTCCAGATATCTTTCATGGTGAGAATTAGCGCCCCAACGCCGCAACGGTAGCGTTGACGCAGCGTCGCGGCCAGAATTTCGAAATTCGAACTTCGAAATTCGCTTTTTCATTGCCCGCCGCTCGCGTCCAACGATTTGTTGGGCGTCTTTAGTCTCGTGATGGTTGGCCAATCAGAGTCGAGTAGTGGTTGGCAACGAGTCGCCATCGGCCTTGCCGCCTCACCCAGACTCTGGTGAACCGATTGTCACGCGGAACGACTTTGCCTTTATCTTGCCCAACCATAGTCGATCGGCCCGTCTCGACGACCGTGTTTCCGTAGACGCGAATGCGAACCTCGTCGGTTGTAATCGACTGAAAGGTCAAATCATGTGAAGTGAAATCCGCCAGCACCTGCGGTTTCGTTCGCACGGTACCGCTTGGCCCTATGCCGATGAAATCGTCGGCGTAGATACGGTCGAGCGCCGCGGCATCAGCATGGATCTGCGCTTGAATCCGTTCCTGATCTAATCTTCTGATCCCCTCCACTACGGTCTCTCTTTGGGTTCGTCTCGCGCTCTTTGTTTGCCCAACGGCCAGAGGACCTAGTGCAACAATAATGGCAGCTATGACGAGCATTCGGTTCATTCGAGAATTCTCCTAACGCCGAACGGCGGAGTTGACACGGCGGCGCGAAATCTTCCCCTTTGCGCTTTGCCCTTAGCCGCCTCGCCCCACCGCTCGCGTCCAACGATTTGTTGGGCGGCATTCGCGGAAAGAACCGCGAAGGTCCTATTCGTCGCCCTTAACGTCTACATTGTGGTAAGAGGTTATCCACCACGCCCCTTTGTCTTTCACGAATACCTCCTGCAAACGCGTGTGAATGTGGCCGTCGGCCGCAGGCCTGATACCTGGCGGTGCGCCGCGCAAGTCACTCAACTCAGTATTGAGATCGACGATGGCGACATCCGCCTTCACAAAGCGGATCTTAGCCGGCGTCATAGCCAGCTTACTGCCCTTGAAGAACGTTTCAAAGATCTCGCGATGGCGATCTTCGAATGCCTGATGGCCATAGAAAACGGTTCCGCGGATGTTGGTGAAACCGCCGTCGGTCGCGAAGCTGGCAGAAAAAGCTTTGGCATCCATCGCATTCCACGCGAGCACCTGGTCGGAAATGATTTGGCGAATGCGCGCCTCATCAGTGCTGAACTTCACGCCGGGTTGAGTCGCAAACAGCCCGACGATGATCAGAGAAACAATCGCTCTTACCATTTCACCCTCCCATATTTCGACCTACTCCGAAGTGCCGCACAACGTTTGAGTTGACCGGGCCACTGCCCTCTAACACGAAAGATGATAGAACCGGATCAGTTTGATGAGAAGCTCGCTGGCGGTGGCTCTGGTCCAACGTTTTGTTAGGTTGCGTCCTGACGAAAGAATTCACCGACCTTGCGCGCGAAGGCCAGACGCACAATTAAAAGCAAGAACAGCCCATTCAATAGGATCTGAGCAATGACAGCGCCAGCCACCTGTGCAGCGTTGTCATATTCGAAGCGTTTGAAAGGTCCTTCCGACGGACGTACTTGGGCGAATATAATAAACGCCCAAACAAGGATTAGCGACGAGAGACCAAGCCACCTTCCATAAGGTTTTGCTTTCACCATCCCCCAGAATGAGCCCGCGAAGAAAATAGCAATTATCATCAGAACTGCTAGTACAATAAACGCCGGGAGCACCGATGACGTACCCAAGTGAATTATTACCAGTGCCAGATCGAACACAACCGTAAACAGAAGTAGTGCGGTAAAAACCGCAAGCAAGATTTGCGCGATCCAAACAACTGGTGGGCGTTTGACCGAGTTCATATTGTGAAGGAATCGAAAGCAACCCAACGTTTGAGTTGACCGGGCCACGGCGCTACCGAGTACTTAGCCGGATCCGCTTGATGCGAAAGTCGCTGCCCGTGGCTCCGGTCCAACGACTTGTTCGGCCCGCCTCCGGGTTAATGTTGCACCCTCGCAGGATTCGCCTCGTCGCGAATAACGTTATCTTCAATGCGAAAAGGAACAGAGGCAACAGCAGTATTCCAGTCGCCAGATTTGTCGAGTTTCGTGAACACGACAAACCGAGCCAGGTCGCCTTGGCGAAATGGGTCGCGTGCGCCGGTAGCTTCCCCTTCCATTACCTCGACCGACGTTCCCGGTGCGAGTGTCTTGTAAACGAGATGCGTTTCAATCCTGCCGAGAGGGTAGGGACGGCAGAACCATTCGCCGCTCGCATCGGTAACTGTGTGCCAGGTATTTGACGACGTGTCGAATCGTTGGACGGCATATGGATATCCGGATCCCCGGCCAAAGGCGTCAGTCACATAGTCGCACGCCGGCAACGTGACGGGTCGAGCAGAATAATTGGAAAGCTTGGCCGCGTACATTTTCGTTTGGCCCGGAATGCCAATGTAAGCATCCTCGTTCACCGGATCGACATGAAGCCCATAGGAAACAAAATGACCATACGTTCGATAGTGACTCAATTGAAAACCGCCAATCAGCACGCACAAAAACAGCACCATCACGATAACCGGCAGAATGACGTGCGCTTTTCTGAGTCTCATCGCGTGTAGGGCCGAACGCTTGAGTTGACGCGGCGGCGCGAATTCAGTCAATCCCGATAACATCGGGACGGACCAGTCATGATGCGAAACATCCCGATACATCGGGACTCGCGTCCAACGATTTGTTGTGCGCGCTCGCGAGTTATTGCTTGCAGCGAAAGAGTTCTTCGTCTTTTGCCGTTGGCGTGTAGAGTAGTTCGCGTACGACTTCCCCTTCAGCGGTCCCAGTATCAACGATCTCGATAGCAAAGCCGTCGGCTTTGTTCGTGTAATAGAAGTCCTGTGACAAGTCAGCGGCACCCCGCACGCGTTCAAACTTGCTCAGGTCAAAAGAAAGACTTGCCACGGAAATGGTTTTCATTCCGAAGGAAATGCCAATCGCTACCACAGTGTCGCGCGGAACATTCCAGCCTAGTGGCGCTTCGGGCCAGCCCGGTGGGTTCTTATGTCCGCAAGGAAATTGAGCGTATTCGATGTTTACGATTTGTTTGCCGTAGCGATAGTTGTTCCCGGAGCCCTTGCCTAGTAATCGTTCGACATCGGCGCGTGTGGATTTCAGCGGAACGATCCCTTTCCATTCCTTCGCCGAGGCGGTGCCAAGCGACAAGACCAAGGCGCCTAGAAACAAAATTGAGTTGGCGATAGTTCTCACGTTTAGGTTAAGCAACCCAACGGCGGAGTTGACGCGGCGGCGCGATTTCATTCAATCCCGATAACATCGGGACGGACCAGTCATGATGCGAAACATCCCGATACATCGGGACTCGCGTCCAACGATTTGTTGGGTTGCGTCCGCTAGAAATATCAGGTTTCGCGTTTAGGTAACACACCAAACCATTCGTACGCGGAAGGAACCGGCCGCGTCTCGGGAAAACTTTCGGCGCCATAATTGTACGTTGCGCCCGAATCATCCTCTGCGATCATTGGAGCATTGTCGGGAACAAGCGCCACCTTCGCAGTAATGCTCGCGTAGTCGTCAGGGGTGAACAAGTGATCGCGAATATTTGCCAATGCTTCAGGAAACAAACGAACACGAGTTGGCCAGCGTCGATAGCGACCATAGAAGCCGTCGACTGCCGCACAAAGTCGAACCCAGTTTTTATCGTGCCCGTTTGGCATAACAAGCGAAGTGGCCCAACGGCGGAGTTGACGCGGCGGCGCGATTTCATTCAAGCATCGCCAGACCAGTCATGATGCGAAACACGCCCCCGCCGCTCGCGTCCAACGATTTGTTATGCCGCGTACGATTTAGAAAGCGCCCTCCCATCGATATTCCACCAAGTAATTAGTGGTTCCGTCGTTAGGTTCGACGGTGATCCAATAGTTGCCCTTTGAAAAGGTGACGTGGCCATCGCGATCGCCACCTAAGTCAATAAGCGGTTTGCGTCTGTATGGCTGTTGTTGCCAACCTCTTGAAGTCATTTCACGCATGTAGAAAGATTTCACGTCCTCAAAGTTTACAGTGTAAGCCGGAACGTTGTAGGTGACGACGATTGATGCACGGTTAATCCCAGGATATTCAGTCGCCTTTGTTTGCCGAAATTGGAAATAAACCGGCGTCTCCTGCATCAGTGCGCGCAGTTGAGGCAAAGCCTTGTTATTACGCTCGGCTCGTCGAAACAAGAAAAACGTCGGAACGAGCAGTAACAATAACACCGCCGCAACGGAGATGTATCTTACGACTGGGCGCTGCAGCGGCGACGATTCCCATTCCCACATCACTGTCAGAAAACAATGGTTAGCGGCATAACGGTGGAGTTGACGCGGCGGCGCGATTTCATTCAAGCATCGTCGGACCAATCATGATGCGAAACACGCCCCCGCCGCTCGCGTCCAACGATTTGTTCGCTGGCGTCGTTGACTAATGGCGAGAGCGTTGCCGAAAACAGATTGTCATATCGACCAAGCCATATTGTCTATCAACTCGGAGTACCACATCGGTTAGATGTAACGGATAAATTGCGCGTTTTAGTTCGTTCATACGGCGAAGACTCCGCACGAGTTTGTCGTGCGTAAGTACATCGCCTTCGTTGATGATGGGCGTCATCCGATCCCTAAGGGTTTGGTCACGTGTGTAAGTAAGTCCGACGAATTCCACTCGACGTACCGTGAATTCGTTACGCTGAGCTTCGTCCAAGATTCCGTTTCGCTCCGCAGCCGGTTGGTAACACGCCGGGTTCGATCCGACGAGCAAGAATGCGATCAGTGCAGCGGTCGATAACATAGAACGTATAGCCAGCGAACGTTTGAGTTGACCGGGCGGCGCGCTACCGAGCACCTTGGGCCGGATCATGCTTGATGCGAAACACGCCCCCGCCGCTCCGGTCCAACGATTTGTTATGCCGACGGTCGCAATTTATGCCAGTTTGTCGTTCGGCAACAGTTTTCTGATACGCCAATTCCAAGAATTCGTCCAGTTGTTGTTTCGATGCAAATGCGCGTTTCGGAATAAGCAAGAGGTAACTTTCCGAATCACACAACAGTATCAGGCGCTTCGTTTGATAGACAGAAGCAACCTCGTCCCAAGTTGGTTTGCAGGAAAATATCTCGCAAAGATAATCGAAGCCGTTTGGATTCATTTCTACGGTAATTGTTTGATCGGCGATTTCATTAAGCCACTCTTGCTTCAATGGACGTCGACGAAAGCGAGAAAGCCGAGAAAGATATATTTGGCCAAGCGCGATTAGCGAGACTATGGCCGTTGGCAACCAACCTGGGACATATCGGAGCGAGGCTAGGACTATCGTTATAGCGCAAGTGATTATGAGAGGAATGAGCGATGTCTCCGCGAGCGTGAGAAGCGCCAGCCGTTGTTTAGAAAGAATTCCGCGTTTCCATTCGAGCCATTCAGCCAATGTGAATTGAAATTCGATTCGCATTTGGGGTGAAGGAGTCGGCATAACGGCGGAGTTGACGCGGCGGCGCGAATTCATTCAAGCATAGCCGGACCAATTATGATGCGAAACACGCCCCCGCCGCTCGCGTCCAACGATTTGTTATGTTGCGCCCACATTTAGACGCGCGACCGGACGTAAGCGATGACATCCGCAACCTTGATCAGGCCAAGGTCGGGATTGTCAGACTTTGGGCGACGCGCAAAATGTAAACTGCCAGGGAATTTTACGTCGCCACGTTTGTTGGCGTAAACAAAGTCGTCGCCATCGACATGCTGAAAGATTAATCGGCCACGTCCGGAGTGTGTCAGAAAAAAGACTGGTATCCCATCCAGTTTGTCCTGGGGCGCGGTTTTTTCCGCGGAATCGTCGGTGAAGTGACTTCGTAGAAAGAAAATGCCGGTCTCGTTTTGTTCTGCGGCACTGACATCACAAGTCCAGATTGGAAAGGCGTAGAAGCGAATCCGGGTCAGCGAGCGATCACCCTTCAACGTCTGAGTGACGGCAACATCCGCGATGCGTTTACCATTGACTGTAACATTCACGACCTTCCCGACAATTACGAGGTCTGAGTATTTGATCATTTCGGCCAGCGTCATCGTGCCGGCGTCGGCGGAGCACGTAGTTGAACACACAACCACCACGACGAAAGACAAACAAAGAGTTGTAAGCAAACGCATCATTCGTTGGTTAAGAAAAGCAACATAACGGTTGAGTTGACGCGGCGGCGCGAATTCATTCAAGCATCGCCGCACCAGTGATGATGCGAAACACGCTTCCGCCGCTCGCGTCCAACGATTTGTTGGGTTGCGCTCAGTGAAACATATCCCTTTCGTATTCAAGAACACTCTGCAGTGACGGACCTCGAACATATGCGAACGTAGAGTCGTCGGTAAACAATAAAGACGCCGGGCCGTTAAAAGTGTTATTGAATCGAAACGTCGCAATTACCTTTTCGCCGACGTTGTGGCCATTCTTGTCGAACAGCGGTTCCCGCCGAATAATATCCGTCGCATTTTTCAGGGTCTTTTCCAATTCCATGTGGGCACGAGACGCAGAGTCAAAATAATCGCTTCGTCGATAAAAGCTGAGACCATCGGAGGTATAGACGTCGCTAAAAGCTGCTTTGTGATGGCGGTCGGCCCCCGCGTATTCGCCGGCCATTCCCAGACGATACTCGCGCTTCGAGTCGAATGAAACGGCGGGAATTGCCGCTTCGTTTGTGACCTCGATGGATGAATGAGTCAACCAAAGTGAGGTGGCGATTACCGTGATAACGAGCACGGCCAATGGAATGATTAAAAGAGTTGAGAGGCGCTTCACTCGGTTATTAGACCACAGGATTCGGTCCTGGTGCCCGAAGTTCAAAAGCAACCCAACGGTTGAGTTGACGCGGCGGCGCGAATTCATTCAAGCATCGCCGCACCAGTCATGATGCGAAACACGCTTCCGCCGCTCGCGTCCAACGATTTGTTCGACACGTCCTAGGTGGTGCGAACGGGGTTGTCACGCAATGTTTGGACACAGACGACAACAAAGGTAATGGCAAGGGCCAATAAATCAGCCCAAACCACACGCAACCCGAACCGGTCCTCCGCGTAGGCGTATGCAAACTGCGCATTTCCACCGATGAACACAAGTGTTCCTGCGAGACCGATTAGCGCCACGGCGAACGCCCAACGTTTGCGATGTACCGACTGAAGGTAGCACCCTACGGCAACAACGAATCCCGGTGCGACAAGCATCAAGAACGGAATAATGTCGCCAGAGTCCATTTTCGATCCATTGGACAAATCCACGAGAAGCATACGTACCCAAATCCAGAAGCCCAAAAGAGAGATGACAACCCCTCCGAAAAGTTCAAGCATTCTCGTCAATCTTAGGAGCCCTAATCTCATTTCGTAACGAGGAGTGTCGAACGGCGGAGTTGACGCGGCGGCGCGACTTCATTCAAGCATCGCCGGATCAGTCATGATGCGAAACCCGCTCCCGCCGCTCGCGTCCAACGATTTGTTGGGTTTCGCCGCCGACGCAGAGACCAAACGAAACGAGTTTATGAACGCAAGGGCAATTTCTTCATAATCATCTTTGCCTTTGAATTCCTGTTCAGTTGCCTTTCGCGACAACGTACTGATCGTGTATAAGCGCGATCCCACGACGAGCCATTCCAAGCGAATGACTTCCTTAGCCTGAACTTCGATCTGAACAAATAGTCCATGATGGTTGTCCAAATTCACCTCACGCTCAGTGACCAAACGATGGTCCATATTCTGTACAGATTTCAGCGTGATTCCTTTCAAGCCTTGCAGAATATCGTTGAGTTTTTGCGGGTCCTCAAGGGAAGTTTGGTAGTCAACGTACGATAGGGAATACCTGAGAAGCCCTTTGTATTCCAGGTAATGAATTTCTAGATTCCCTTGCGGAGCAGTACGTTCTTGTGGCTCCTTGGGAAAACGAATTCGAAAAGGTCCTGTCTTGGGATATTCGTCCCATTTGTTTGGAAAGTAGTCATTCGCCGGCGGTGGCGGCGGTGGCGGGACCTGCGCTTGCAGGACCCACGTCGCATTGAGAACTATGGCCCATGGTAACAATGCCCGCATTAGAAATCTTCCGTTTTTGTATCTCATGAGATAAGAAAGAAACCCAACGGTTGAGTTGACGCGGCGGCGCGATTTCAATTAAGCATCGCCGGACCAATTATGTGCGAAACACTCCCGCGCCGCTCGCGTCCAACGATTTGTTCGGCGCGTGTTCGCATTATTGACGCCGCGCAATAACAGTCGTGCACGTCGCCTTGTTGGGACAACCCTTCGTTATGCCCGTGACGATAACGGTTGCAGTTAGACTGCCGGCGCGCCGCGGAACGGATACAACAATCGAAGAGGTGCCTTGGCCAGATTTTATTCGAGCTCCTGGAAAACCACGCAGCGACCAATGATATTGCAAGGTCGACCGGGGAGAACTCGCGGCGCGTGTGACAAAACTTTTGAAATTAATGTCGGAGTGTACGTCAACATTTTCAGGGCAAGCGACGGTGATCGGTTCGCACACGTCGACCTGCGAGTTCGCGGTTGTCGATGCAAGTGAGCACTCACTCCCGGAAACAACCGACATCAGTAACACCGCTGCAATGGCTAACATCTTCGATATTGTAAGCGCCGAACGGTGGAGTTCACGCGGCCGCGCGATTTCATTCAAGCATCGCCGCACCAGTCATCATGCGAAACACGCTACCGCCGCTCGCGTGCAACGATTTGTTCGGCGGCGTGCGAATCACCTACAGTTGGCGCAACGGCTCTTGTTCAAATGGGCGAATGGCTGAGCTGACTCATCCTTTTCACATCCCCAGGTAAGTAACAATGGATCGCCATTTCTCAGTTTCTTCCACGCTTCCGTGCTGATCGTGAAGACCATTGTATGGTCACGTGGCTTATGAACCGGCCAAGAAATTCTGAGGGTGCCGATATGAAGGCACCACTCCAGAGCCGCGCGAGCGTCATATGCAGGTTCGTCTAACGCAACTTCAATTGCGGGCCTGTTTTTTAGCGCGGATGACTTCGTTACGTGCCTTATACCTTTGATGGAAACATGATTTGAATCCGGACCTCGATAAAGTGTGATGGTTCGATTGTCTTGAGCAGGTATCGCCCAAGGTATTAGTAGTAGTGCGATGGTGACGGAAATTCGCGTCATAGTGTAAGCCGCCGAACGGCGGAGTTGACCGGGCCACGGCGCTACCGAGCAGCTTAGCCGGATGACGCTTGATGCGAAAGACGCTTCCCGTGGCTCCGGTCCAACGATTTGTTGGGCGGCGTGGCCACAAGTTAGAGCTCCAAGCCGAGCGGTTTTTTAACCGCAGGATCGTTAGCCGAACCACGTTTTTGCCTGTCGCGCCAGATGCGTCCAATGAATGTACCAATGGCGACTAGATACATCA